>Ga0208789_1000001_pt1 | contig 997819 bp, 842 predicted proteins | sample Methanotroph_Enr_FD_187368 | JGI IMG/M metagenome (GOLD analysis project Ga0208789, IMG submission 187368) | Enriched soil microbial communities from Old Woman Creek wetland in Ohio, USA - Methanotroph_Enrichment_5 (SPAdes) (version 2) | ecosystem: Environmental > Terrestrial > Soil > Wetlands...
TTAGAACTTTGAATTGGCCCGCCATTGAGTGAATAGCTGTAAGCACCTGTTCCGCCAGTAGCTGTGGCAGTAATCACTCCGTCATTAGTATTGTGGCATAATACCTGAAAACTTCCTTCTACTGATACTATTAATGATTCTGATTCTGTTATGATAACTTCCAGTGTCTTTACACAATTGTATGCATCGGTTACGCTCAGATTATATGTGCCGGGAGCTAGTCCTGATATATCCTCTATGCTTGCTGTGTAAGATCCGGGACCTGTCCATGCAAAAACATATGGAGGTGTTCCGCCACTTACAGTTACGTTTATTGAGCCATTACTTAATCCGTTACAACTTACAGGTATTACTGAACTTGCTGATACTGCAAGCAAACTGGAAGACTCATTGATTATTGCTGTCAGTGTCTTTACACAATTGTATGCATCGGTTACGCTCAGATTATATGTGCCGGGAGCTAGTCCTGAAATATCCTCTGAACTTGCTGTGAACGATCCTGGACCTGTCCATGAATAGCTGTATGGAGCTGTTCCGCCAATTACAGTTACGTTTATTGATCCATCATGTGATCCTGTACAACTTACAGGTATCACTGAACTTGCTGATACAGCAAGCAAACTGGACGACTGATTAATTATTGCTGTCAGTGTCTTTACACAATTGTATGCATCGGTTACGCTCAGATTATATGTGCCGGGAGCTAGTCCTGATATATCTTCTGAGCTTGCTGTGAACGATCCGGGACCTGTCCATGAATAACTGTACGGTGATGTTCCGCCAATTACAGTTACGTTTATTGAGCCATCATGTGATCCGGTGCAGCTTACAGGTATTACTGAACCTACTGATACTGCAAGCAAACTGGAAGACTCATTGATTATTGCTGTTAGTGTCTTTACACAATTGTATGCATCGGTTACGCTCAGATTATATATGCCGGGAGCTAGTCCTGATATATCCTCTATGCTGGCTGTGAAAGAAGAAGGACCTGTCCATGAATAGCTGTATGGAGCTGTTCCGCCGCTTACAGTTACGTTTATTGATCCATCATGTGATCCTGTACAACTTACAGGTATTACTGAACTTGCTGATACAGCAAGCAAACTGGACGACTGATTAATTATTGCTGTCAGTGTCTTTACACAATTGTATGCATCTGTCACGCTCAGATTATATGTGCCGGGAGCTAGTCCTGATATATCTTCAACTGATGCGATGAATGAGCCTGGGCCTGTCCATGAATAGCTATATGGAGCTGTTCCGCCACTTACAGTTACGTTTATTAAGCCATCATGTGAACCCGTGCAACTTACAGGTACTACTGAAGTAGCTGATACTGCAAGCAAACTGGACGATTGGTTAATTATTGCTGTTAGTGTCTTTACACAATTGTATGCATCTGTTACGCTCAGATTATATGTGCCGGGAGCTAGTCCTGAAATATCTTCTGAGCTTGCTGTGAACGATCCGGGACCTGTCCATGCAAAGATGTACGGTGGTGTTCCGCCACTTACAGTTACGTTTATTGAGCCATCATGTGATCCTGTACAACTTACAGGTATCACTGAACTTGCTGAAACTGCAAGCAAACCGGAAGACTCATTGATTATTGCTGTTAGTGTCTTTACACAATTGTATGCATCGGTTACGCTCAGATTATATGTGCCGGGAGCAAGTCCTGAAATATCTTCACTCATCGAGCTGAATAAGCTTGGACCTGTCCATGAATAGCTGTATGGAGCTGTTCCGCCACTTACAATTACGTTTATTGAGCCATCATGTGATCCGGTGCAGCTTACAGGTATCACTGAACCTACTGATACTGCAAGCAAATTGGAAGACTCATTGATTATTGCTGTTAGTGTCTTTACACAATTGTATGCATCGGTTACGCTCAGATTATATATGCCGGGAGCTAGTCCTGAAATATCTTCTGAGCTTGCTGTGAAGGATCCGGGACCTGTCCATGAATAACTGTAGGGTGATGTTCCGCCACTTACAATTACGTTTATTGAGCCATCATGTGATCCGGTGCAGCTTACAGGTATCACTGAACCTACTGATACTGCAAGCAAATTGGAAGACTCATTGATTATTGCTGTTAGTGTCTTTACACAATTGTATGCATCTGTTACACTCAGATTATATGTGCCAGGTGCTAGTCCTGATATATCCTCTATGCTGGCTGTGAAAGAAAAAGGACCTGTCCATGAATAGCTGTATGGAGCTGTTCCGCCGCTTACAGTTACGTTTATTGATCCATCATGTAATCCGGTACAACTTACAGGTATCACTGAACTTGCTGATACTGCAAGCAAACTGGACGACTGGTTAATTATTGCTGTCAGCGTCTTTACACAATTGTATGCATCTGTTACGCTCAGATTATATGTGCCGGGAGCTAGTCCTGATATATCTTCTGAGCTTGCAGTGAACGATCCGGGACCTGTCCATGAATAGCTGTATGGAGCTGTTCCGCCACTTACAGTTACGTTTATTGATCCATCATGTGATCCTGTACAACTTACAGGTATCACTGAACTTGCTGAAACAGCAAGCAAACTGGACGACTGGTTAATTATTGCTGTCAATGTCTTTACACAATTATATGCATCTGTTACACTCAGATTATATGTGCCGGGGGCTAGTCCTGAAATATCTTCTGAACTTGCTGTGAACGATCCGGGACCTGTCCATGAAAAACTGTATGGTGATGTTCCGCCACTTACAGTTACGTTTATTGAGCCATCATGTGAACCCGTGCAACTTACAGGTATTACTGAAGTAGCTGATACTGCAAGCAAACTGGACGACTGGTTAATTATTGCTGTCAGTGTCTTTACACAATTGTATGCATCGGTTACACTCAGATTATATGTGCCGGGAGCTAGTCCTGAAATATCTTCTGAGCTTGCTGTGAACGATCCGGGACCTGTCCATGAATAACTGTATGGTGATGTTCCGCCACTTACAGTTACGTTTATTGAGCCATCATGTGATCCGGTGCAGCTTACAGGTATCACTGAACTTGCTGATACTGCAAGCAAAGGTGGGTTTGCAATGATGATGGAATCTACTACAGAAGCCGAACAGCCGTTGTTGTCAACTGCAGTGACCTTATAAGAGCCAGCAGACAATCCTGAGAATATATTGGAACTCTGGACAGGCCATCCATTTAAAGAATACGAATACGGAAGAAAACCATCGGAGGCAGAAACTGTGATCACTCCATCGCTGATGTTATTGCATGATACCTGTGAAGATCCAACGGCTGTTACATTTATGTTGGAAATAGCTACTGACTGAGAACAAGTAGAAATATTTCCATGAATGTCAGCAACAGTCCATATTACAATTGTAGTGTCGCCTATTGGGAAAGTTACAGGTGCATTATTGAATATGGTATCAATTCCACTATTATCACTTACAGTTGGTGTTCCTAAAACTATTACCGGCGAACATGAAATAATGTTTACAGGACATGTAATCACTGGCTTTTCATTGTCAATTACAGTTATAGTCATGGAGCAACTTGATGAATTTCCACATGCATCAGTGGCCGTCCACACAACAATAGTAGTACCTATAGGATAAAACCCAGATGCATTACTAGTATGGTTAAAGTTGTTACTCAAGGTAACTGAACTACAAATTTCAAAATACGTAGGTTGCGGCACAATTACATTTGCACCATTCATTGCCGGATCATTGTTAACAGTAATGTTTGCAGGACATGTAATGGTAGGCTTTGTGTTGTCCTGGACACTGATTGTCTGTACTAAATCAGTTGACAAACCACTGCAATCCGTTAAAGTATAAGTTCTTGTTACGATATAAGGAGAACTAGGACAACCTGAACCTCCATTATTAACATCAGCAACAGTAATTGTTACACTTCCTCCGCAATTATCGGATTCATTTGTTATTAATGAAATATCTGCCACAGGCACATCTGCTTTGCATTGCAGTCCAGTAATATTAGCAGGTGCTGTGCCTGTTGGTGCAGTATTATCATCAATGGTGTATGTATATACCCAGTTATGATGGTTACCTTCACAATCGGTATAAGTATATGTGTATGTGATGATTCCTTCGCATGATGGTGCCTGACTGATTACCGGTCCCACTGGTGAAAGGATATTGCCGCAGTTGTCTTTTACTACTGGCAATGCAGGAGCTACAATATTTGCTACGCATGACACTGTCTCGCCATTATTTGCTGGCATTGAAAAATCTTCGCGTTCAATTGTATATGTGTAAGTCCATGTAAATATAAGGCCTGAACAGCCATCAGTGTAAGTATACGTATATGTCTTTGTTCCTTCACAGCCTGAATAGGTACCACCAACATCAGGGCCACTCGGAGTAAGAATATTGCCGCAAACATCTTTTATAACAGGAAGTATTGAAGGGGCAGATGCCAAAGAAGCACATGAAACAGTACTTGCATTTACAACTGGGCCACCCACTTCGGCCGGAGCAGTGGTGCGGTGAATGATATATTTATATTTCCATATACGGGTGAATGGACCGCTTTTGGGACAACTGGTATAATCAGTATATGAAAAGCTGTACATCCTGGAGCCTTCGCATGTCGAAGAATCATAATCTTCAACATAAGATGGCACCAAAGGGGTAAATATGATTGAGTTTCCACAGTAATCAGTTAACCCTGCAGGAAGAGTTGGTGTTGTTGCGTTAGAGAGACATTGAACTAATGATCCCTGATTCATCACTGCAGATGCAAAATTAACCCTTCCACAGGAATCGGTAACTTTTAATTTAATGACAATATTCCCAATAGTGGAAGGAGCTGTATAATATGTTGGATTGGTAGAGGTACTTGAGAATGTTCCACCGTCACTACTGCTCCATAAAAAACTATAAGGAGGAGTGCCACCGCTTACAGTAGCAGTTAATGGATAGGTCATCCCCGGTGTTAAAAATTCCGGGTAAGTGAAATCGACTGATATTTGCTTTTGCACACCAGCCATAAGAATAAAATTAAAAAATACCCTCTGAGCAGCAACCTGTTCAGGGATAGTTCCATGAAGGTAAGAGTGCCCTGACTCATAGGCTACAAATCCTTTATGGTTGTCACCAAAAGCAGGACCATAGGCAAGCACTGTGGCTGCATTCGGATAGGTATAAGCAACATCCGGATTTGGTTTGGTATTGACATAGTTGGGATCATAAACTGCAAGTGTTGTTGTACTTCTCCAACCTGCTACTCCCGGAACCCAGATTTGTTCAGAACCGTTGTTTGTAGCATCATCCAGAATTCCCATAAACTGCATAATTGGGTCGGCCGCAGTTGATGGAAGATATGAATACGGTGGAGTTCCATTATCATGGTCACCATAAGGAACCATGCCATTATTGGCCAAAAAATTACATCCGGGTATGTTTTCCAATACGCTGACTGCATGGCACCCAGACCATAAATATCCACCATTATCTACATAATTTTGCAGAGTTGTAATCCATAGTGATGGCCAATTATCAGGATCTGCATGTGGTAAAACATACATATCTCCTCCACCGCATCCGGATAGCATGGTAGGATCTGCGTTTAATTTATAAGAAGAGACTGGAATTTCAGCATTGTTGTAATATGGTGTAATTAATCCATCATTTTGAGCGTCGAGTACAGCAATAGGCCAGCTGGAAAGCTCCTGATAAACAGGTGCTGTAAAACTTCCAATAATAGGACCATCGACTACTACACCCTTTGCTTTCCAGGCATTAATTAAAATCAGAACCGAAGTGGTAATTCGATCATTGGCTATTATAAAGGAGCCTCCTCTATAATTTTTACCATCGGCACTAAAATCAATGCCATCTTTTACTTTTGAAGAATTGATAGCCCAGTTTACAGGAATTGCTTCATTAATGAGCAATTGATATACTAACCCATAAGGCTTTAAGCCATTCGCAATGGTTTGTGTAGATTGACCCATATCAATGATATAGGAACCGGGTTCAAAAGTTTTTGTCGGGTTTTGACCAAATGAGTTTAATTCTGTAAAGATATTAAACAATGTAGCCAGCAACAAAAAAACAATATTTTTTGAACAAATAGACTCAATCAGTCTGCTACAATTTGTTCTGCCTGAGTATAGTTTACTTTTCATAATATTGATTTTTTAAGTTAATAATATTATTTATGTCTTAAATCTATTTTTTAAAAATTGATCTGTTGTTACAAAATTAAGTTCATCTAGTTCGCTTTATGATTAGGGAGATATTAACTTGAAATAAAGATTGTATAAAAGTTGAATGAATTCAAATCTCATATTTGCTTTTGAAACGAGGCACAGCAGTAGTTAGGATTCACATAAACATCATTGCAGATTTCTTTAGAATTCCAACAATAGATATTTAGAAAAGCGCTTAAAGTATCTTTTATAAATTATTCCGATTATTATAAGGAGTATGGAGCAAGAGGAAAAGTTGGAGGAAATGTTTTAACCTTTAATTTAGCCTGACGGCAAATAAAAAAGCCTTTCAATTATGAAAGGCTTTTTTATAATATATTGAAACAGGTATACTATTTTGCAATTTCAAATTTGTATTTAGCAGCAAAATCATCCTGAGCTTTGGTAAATTCACCAAGAGCTTTATCAATTTTTTCATTGATCTTTTTTACAAGTTCTGTTTCTTCTGCCAGAACTTTATCATCAACCTTTTCAATAGGTGTTTTTAAATTAGCCAGCCATGCTTTGTATTCTATTGTTGCAACATCTTTATAAACAGCAAATAATTTTAAGGCTGCATCTTTAAAATCTGATTTTTTATCAAAATCTTCCATTTTTGTGACAGCAGCAGTTGATTCTTCAACTTGTTTTAATAAACCTTCCAGTATCTGATCCAGGTTGGGTGCATTATTCTTGATAGCACCAGTAAGTTCATTTTCTTTATCGACAACTTTTCTTTGTTCAGTGATGATTGCATCATTGTATTTAATAGCATCTTCTTTAGTAGGGCCGCATGCAAAAAATGACATCAGTACAAGTGAACCGAACATCATGTAAATAGTTTTTTTCATAAATAGGTTTTCTTTGGGTTAATACTAATTTGTTTGTACAAAAATAAAAAAAACATAACAGTTGCCAAATTCTTTAATGCAGAAATATTATTTGATCGAAAACCTTAAACCAGCGTATATTACTCTTCCTATGACCGGACCCCATACCATAGTAGTATCAAAATGGGTATGGTATGGCCTGAAATATTCCGTAATCGGATCTTTCTGGGTATAGTTTGTAAGATTTTCACAGCCAATATAAACATCAAATTCTTTAAATTTCTTTGTAACCTGTGCATTCATTATAATGTACTCAGGTGTGTGACCTGCACGCTGCAAACTGGCTGGCATCTTACTCTGATCAGGCAGCCGTGCGCTTCCATTAAATTGTGTTGTATAATCGAACTGCCACTTTTTAAGATTTGTAGAATAGGATAATGTCACCAGACCTTTATAATTATTTACAAAAGGTTTCTGCTGAAATTTCCCATTGATGGTTGTCTTCACATCATTGATGCGGTATGCAAGCAATACCGAAAATCTTTTTACTGGTTCATAAGTGAACTGTACCTGGTAGCTGTTTGAATACGATTTCCCGTGAAGGTTGTAAACAAAGGCAGTTATGGGAGTACTGTCAAGATCAACAATTACCTGGTTCATGAAATCGGTGCGGTAAAAATCAAAATCGACCTGCGCTTTCTTTTTAAAAAATGTAAATTCTTTTGAAAGATTTACTCCAAAGTTTAAAGCTTTTTCCTGGTTTAACTTTTCAACAAAATCAATGGTCCTCTGACTTGCCAGCAACGAAAGATTTTCAGAAATCACATTGGCAGTCCTGTAACCAAGGCCAGCAGAACCACGCAGTGTTGTGGTTTCATTTAACTGATACCTTATATTCATACGCGGAGTGATTATCGCTCCATATAAATTATTATAGTCAGCCCTCACCCCAGCTATCAGCGAAAATACATCAAGGTAATTGTAAGTGTATTCAAAAAAAGCTCCCGGTACTTTTTCCGTTCTGTTCCAGTTGTATGTTGTATCCCTGGAAGAAGCGACAGTGAAAAGATCATGAGGTGTCATGATTCCAGTCTCCTGGTAAAGATATTTGTAAATTGTCTGATGATAATTTTCTTTAAAATCATCAAGAATATAACTCAAACCTGTCGTGAATTTATGGTTGGTATTCCCAATAATAGAAGAATACAGCAGGTTTGCATAAAATGTTTTTTCGGTGCCGTTATAATTATTAATTCCAAAAAATCCCGACTGATCATGATTAACTCCAGAAAGAATCAATGCAACACTCTTATAAGGTTTATCTTTAAACATGATCCCGTTTTTCCAGAAAGCCTCTGCCCTCTTGGTCCTCAGTTCAAATCCATAAGGCTGGGTTCCTTGATTTATATCAGCAGTATCATTTACAAATGTTGCTTTCAAGTAATCCTTAGTTCCGCCATCCCTATTCTCTTCCATATATTTCACACCAAAACGTGATACAAATTTTCCCGGATCCATATAATCCCATCTGTTAAAAATGTTGATAGTATTGGTTTTTGGCAGGTCAAGGAAATTATCCCCATTCCTGTCGATGCGGTTACGGAAATCATCTCCATGCAACATCAGCATAGTGCTGAGCTTTGTATTGAGTTTATGAGCAACATTAACATTCCCTTCAATTCTGTTGTTGCTATTTGCATAAATATTTACAAATAGTTTTTCAGCAGTTGCTGGTTTTTTATATTCTACATTTATCTGTCCCGTAATGGACTCATATCCGTTAACTACTGATGATGTTCCTTTTGAAATCTGTATGGATTCCATCCATGAGCCGGGAATATAATTCAACCCAAACGAAGAAGCCATGCCTCTTACAGAAGGAACATTTTCGGTCTGTATCTGGCTGTAAATTCCCGAAAGACCCAATAATTGTATTTGCTTAGCACCCGTAATCGCATCACTGTATGATACATCCACGGATGCGTTTGTTTCAAAGCTTTCTGCTAAATTGCAACATGCAGCTTTGTATAACTCTCCTGTTGTAATTACCTGGACTTTGCGGGAATTAATTTTCGAAAAATAATTATCACCTAACTTGCCATTAACATTTAATTCCTTCAATTTCTTGTTAACAGGTACAAGCGGAATATCTATTGAAGTCTGATCGCTTGTAACAGGCACTGTATCGCATCTGTAGCCAATAAACATTATAACAAGCCGAAGATCAGCGACACCACTTTTACTTAACTGGAAATTTCCGCTGGCATCAGTTACTGCTGATTTTGTAGCGCCAATCCAGTATACATTGGCACCTGTAATAGGAAGTTTGTTTTTCTTCTTATCCAATTCATAAACACTACCTGACATTGTCTGGGCAGATACATGAGTAATACCAAGTGCCAGGAGCAATAATATTATTTTAAATGTTTTCATTTCAATGTAAAGTTACTCTACAAATCTTTTGTGGTATTTTATTTAACTATTCGTTAACAAAATCCCATTTATTGTTAAAGGTTTTTAACATCCTTTATCGGTCATTTATCGTGATTCACCTAGTTACCAAAGATTTTGTATTTCACAGGACATGCAACTGCTATATGTTTGCATCGTCAACGTAAAATTTTAACCTTTAAAATATACAACTATGGAAACAACACCTTATTTTTGCAGTAAACAACGACGTATGAAAAAGATCATGTTTGGTTTACTTTTGATAGCTGCAGGAGTTTTACTCCTTGCGTTTAATGCTGGATTTCTACCTGAAGAATACAGGCATATTATTTTTTCATGGCCCATGATCCTGGTCGCAATCGGGCTGATGAATATCTTCAGTAAAGAAAGTTTATTTACCGGAATTATTCTTTTGGCAATAGGTGGATTTTTTCTGTTACCACACCTGCTACCTTTGCCAGATGATTTTCATCACAATTTCTGGCCCGCACTTCTTATACTAATTGGTGTTTTAATGATAGCCAGAAGAACTATTTTCGCCAATCATTCTCATGGTTTCTATAACAATGAAGCAACATCTGAACTCAGGAATGAAGCTGGATACATAGTTTTGAATAATATTTTCGGCGGTGGAAAACATAGAATACCTCCCACAGAATTCAAAGGTGGAAAAATAACAAATATTTTTGGCGGAACAGAACTTGACCTCACACAGGCTACTTTAGCACCTGGGACCAGTATTCTGCAAATCGACTGCATCTTTGGCGGAGCAAGCATTATTGTTCCAGCTGACTGGGTTGTGCAGGTTCAGGTGAATTCTATTCTCGGTGGTTTTTCAGATAAGAGGACTGTGATTAAAAATTCAACAACCACCAGCGACCGTGAACTGATTATAAAAGGATCAGCAATATTTGGTGGCGGAGATTTGAAAAGTTATTGAAAACAAGGTAAACAATGAACCACCCATTTTTCAATAACAGAAAACTAGTTCTAATCTATATCTCAATATGGATCGCTGTTGTGGCGATCCATATTTTTATTTTACAATACATCTACCCTATTTCAACTGAAACTGCATTCATTGACAGCATTGTGTTTAACACAATTTTTGCATTGTTCGGAATTCCTGTGTGGTATGTGGTTGCTTTTACAAAACCCGGAAAATTCGCAGCAATCAACCAGGTGATAAATCATGTTACTTCGCTTACAATTATCATGATCATATGGATTATGGCGGGTAACGGCATTCTAAAGGGATTGATAAGCACTGAAGAAGCCTCACAATATATTGATGCAAGTTTGACATGGAGAATAATGAGTGGACTTTTCTTTTATTCAATCATGGTTTTGATTTACTATATTATAATCTACTACAACGATCTCCAGGAAAGGGTTTCAAGGGAAGCCAAATTAAATGAAATAGTTAAACAAGCGGAACTTGACAATTTAAGATCGCAGATCAATCCTCATTTTCTATTCAACTCATTGAATTCAATAAGTTCGTTAACCATTACCAGTCCTGAGAAAGCACAGGAAATGATCATCAAGCTTTCTGATTTTTTACGCTATTCCATTTCGCAGTCGAATGAAAATATTTCCACATTAAAAATGGAACTTGACAATATCAGACGCTACCTGGATATAGAACAGGTAAGATTTGGCAGCAAGATTATTCAGGAATATGATATCTCTGACGAGTGCCCGGCCAAAGAAGTTCCTGCAATGTTGTTACAACCCTTATATGAAAATGCTGTAAAGCATGCAGTATATGAAAGTACAGAGCCGATAAGAATCCTGACTACATGCAGGATGCAGAACAACAATCTTGTGCTTGCAATCACCAATAATTTTGACCCGAATGCACGATCAAGGAAAGGTGCCGGTATCGGGTTAAAGAATATAAAAGAACGTCTGTACCTGATTTATGGCGGAGCAGCAATATTCCGGACTAAAACTGACGGACTTATTTTTACTGCAGAAATATTTATTCCACAAAAAGTAATTTAACTGAGTATATGAAAATCCGCACTATCATTATAGAAGACGAAGAACCCGCAAGGTTGCTTGTAAAAAACTTTCTTGCAAACATAAATGAAATTGAACTATCAGGAGAGTTTTCTGATGGTTTCAGCGGGCTGAAAGCTATCAATGAATTGAAACCTGATCTTGTTCTTCTTGATATACAAATGCCAAAGCTTACAGGTTTTGAAATACTGGAACTTGCAGAGCATAAACCTATCATAATTTTCACTACAGCATATGATCAATACGCGATTAAAGCTTTTGAAGCCAGTGCCACCGACTATCTTTTAAAACCCTTTACCCGCGAGCGATTCGCGGAAGCAATAAAAAAAGCTGTCGAAAAATTCAACAGCAACAGCAATGATGAATCGAAAATTAAATCGGTTCTGCAAACCATGGAGGAAAAGCCAGAAATCATTGACCGTATTGCGGTGCGCAGTGGTTCAAAAATCCATGTGATACCTGCTGAAGAAATAATTTATCTTGAAGCCGATGGTGATTATGTAAAAATTCATACAAAAGACGGAAGCCATCTGAAAGAAAAAACGATGAAATATTTCGAAACACATCTGGATGGGAAGATGTTCATTCGTATTCACCGGTCATTTATCGCGAATATAAACCAGATACAAAGACTGGAATATTACGATAAGGAAAATTATGTAGCAATATTAAAAAATAACATTCAGCTGAAAGTCAGCAGCAGCGGATATAAGCAGTTAAGGGAATCCTTAAAATTGTAACGTTTTATAAATATTGTGCGATAAATTTCTTTACAGCTTTCCTATGCCTCGTAACAAACAATTTCAGCACAACACCATTACGCATAACTATTTTTAAAGGCCCCAGCCAAGGTGCTTTGAAAGTTTGAATATCCTGCAAAGAAATATTTAAACATTTGGGATTATCCTCTCCCATTGCAGCAGCGCGGGTTTCCAGTTCTTCTAGACTTCCTGATTCAGCCGCTATCTCTTCAAGTATTTTTAATCCTAAACCAAAATCTTTTATTTTTCCGAATTCTTCTTTCGCATCCTTGAAACTCTGCGTCATATCTTTCGTTGCAAGTTTAATTTCTTTAAAAGGATTGGCAGATTGTGGCCTGTCGCTACCGGCATTCATCTTCTCCATTACATCAAGCGTTTGAAGAATATTGATAATCATTCTGTTTTTTGTCAGCACCATATTCCCATGCTGCTGCAAGGTTCTGCGGCCATCAAAGTAACCAGCCCTCTTCACAAGGAGAAAATCAATTTCGGATTGAAGTTTCATAAGGATATAAAAAGAAATTAAAGATTTTTATTTTATGGATTCATTCTAAAACCAGATAGGATGCCGCTCATTGTATTTAAGCAGGTATTTAAAAATTACTTTTTTCTTTTTCTTTTGTTTCATGAGCTCCTGGTAAAGCTCAAGGTCGTGCGACTGCAAGAAGTAACTGAAATTTTTATAATTAAAGGTCACAATTTCACCGGTATCAAAATCTAACATATATTGCTGATAATCGCTATCAGCGCCAAAACCCATCATTACATCATTTGCCGGAACATAGGTGCCGATTCCTGCAAGCCCAACAAAATGGCATAGAGAACCAACCACCATCAGTTTAAAATAATATGCATAATAGGTGTGGGCAATATACACATCACCGCGGTAAGCGTATCCCCAAACATCCTTAACCTCGCACCCTCCGAGTGTTTTAACCGAATCGGGACAAATATATTCAAGGATGGTATAATTCGGATCAGCATAAGGCGAAGGATTCTTGACATAAAACTGTTTTATGGAAGGGCTGTCGGCTTTGAATTCACTGAATGTTTTGTATACCCCGTCATTAAAGACAAAATCGCTTGAGTATTTAACTTTTCCGATTGTATCTGATTGGGGAAATGAGGTACATGGAATAAGGAATAAAACAATTATGAATTTTAAAAATAGTCTCATTCAATAAAAAATTAAACAATACTCAAAGGTATAAACAAAAATAGTACTTAAATCTTTGTAATGCAAATTCAAAGATGAGGAATTCCACAAATGTGTTTTTAGAAATATGCTTGCATAAAATCACAGCTTCCTTAATAATAATGTTAATATTCTTGGAATACTTTTTTCAATCTCATCATCAAAATACTCGTCGATATCTACAATTTCAAAACCGTATCGTTTAGCTGATTGAAGAAAATCGGAAATATGATGATTAAAACATGTTACAATTTGTTGGCCATCTTCAGTGTCAAACCTTGCTTTGCTGCCTGTGTATTGTTTGAAAGGATGCAATTCACCTATATAAACATATCCACCTGAAACAACAGCTTTTGAAACTTCTCTGAAAATATCGTCAAGATTTTCGATATGCTCAAGAACTAAACTGAAACCAACCAAGTCAAATTTTTCTTTTACAAATGTCCAATCCTTGGTAATGTCAGCCTCGACAAAATGAACTTTATCAGAATTTATTTTTTCTTTTGCAACTTCAAGCATTTCCTCCGAAAGATCAACTGCTGTAATTTGTTTTGCCTTTGTCATTAACCATTCAGTATTTTTTCCTGTACCACAACCTATCTCCAGGCAAGTATCAAAATTCAAATTTTCTAAAGTTTTTCGTAAGGTCAATGCTTCAAGGTCGCGAGTCTTATTAACATTTGTGTCGTATTGTTTCGACCAGGTATTGTAAGCTTTTTTAATGTTCATTGTTTTTTACTTTAAAATGTTGTTCTCCCTTATAAGCAGCTGTTATTCCAAAATACAATAATATAAAATCATTTTTTAAATAAAAAACAATTCACCTAAAAACTTTGGAAATGTAAAGAGAAACCTGATTTGCTCTTTATTCAAAATAATATTTACATATACATTATTGTTATTAATTTTAAAATTAAATTAACTTTGAACACTTTTTATAAAATATCTTTATGCCAGTAACAATTAAGGAAGTAACTACTAAAAGCGATATAAAACAGTTTGTCAATTTACAGTTTGAATTATATAAAGATAACAAGAACTGGGTTCCACCTGTTAAAGAGGCCGAAATAAAATCGCTGCTGCCTGAAAATCCCGCATTCGATTTTTGTGATGTAAAATTCTTCCTTGCATATAAAGCCGATAAATGTGTAGGCCGCATTGGCGCTATAATCAACAAAAGTTATAACGAAAAAGTTGGTCAGAAATTTGGCAGAATAAACAGGATTGAATTTATCGATGATTATGAAGTAAGCGGAAAATTATTTCAAACAGCGATTGACTGGTTCAAGGAACTAAAAATGGAATATGTGCATGGTCCACTAGGTTTTACTAACCTTGATACCCAGGGATTGCTGATTGAGGGTTTTGAATACCTGCCTTCCATTGCATCGGTTTATCACCTGCCTTATTACAAAGATCATTTTGAAAAACTCGGATTCGAAAAAGAAAACGATTGGATAGAATTTCGTTTAACCATTACCGAAGCACCATTAGCAAAAGCTAAGCGGGGCGCTGAACTTGTCAAGAAAAGATATGGTGTAAAGGTAGTTAGTTTTAAATCCAGGGCGGAACTTAAACCATACAGCAAAAGAATATTTGAAATTTTAAACGATGCTTTTCAGTACTTGCCTTATGTTTCCCATCTGAATGAGAAAATGATTAAACTTTACGCAGATAAATATTTTGGAATACTGAATCCAAAGTTTATAAAAGTAGTAACCAAAGATGATGAACCTATCGGATTTTTCGTAGGACTGCCTTCCTTGTCAAAAGCAATGCAGAAAGCTAATGGAAGTTTGTTTCCTTTCGGATTTATGCACGTGCTGAAATCATTGAAAAAACCTGAAGTCATAGACATGCTTCTCACAGGCGTTTCACAGGATTTTCAAAATGCTGGTATTGCTGTAATTTTAATTTCAGAACTGCAGGAAGAGATGATGAAGGCCGGTATTACTACACTTGAAACTACCGGAATTTTTGAATCAAATTCAAATGTAATTACAAACTGGAAGAATTACGAGCACATTCAGCACAAGAGAAGAAGGTGCTATGTGAAGAAAATATAATTCAGAAAATCATTCCAGCATTTTCAAAAAATCATCTTCTGAAATAATAGGAACATTAAGAGTCTTAGCTTTTTTCAATTTTTCAGGGCCCATATTTTCTCCTGCCAGTACAAAGTCTGTTTTAGCAGAAATAGAACTGATATTTTTTCCGCCATTTTCTTCAATCATCTTTTTCACCTGGTCGCGTGAAAACTTAGTAAACACACCACTTACAACAAACGACTTCCCATTCAATTTATCAGATACATATGATGTGGAATTTTCATTAATTTCAAACTGAAGTCCTTGATTTTTTAATTTTTCAACAAGGGAAATATTATTTTCATTCTGAAAAAACAATAAAATACTTTCAGCAATCTTGCTTCCCACTTCTTCAACATTTACCAGTTCTTCATAATTTGCATTTTTCAATGCATCAATATTCCTGAAATGCAGGGCAAGCTTCTTTGCCACCGTTTCTCCCACATACCTTATTCCAATGGAAAACAAGACTTTTTCAAAAGAGATGTTTTTCGATTCGGCAATTCCCTTTAAGATATTCTCAACTGTTTTATCTTTGAACTTGACAATTCGTTTTTTTCCATCATCAAGAATATATTCTTTCTCAATTCCCAGAAGTTTGTCAACTGTTAAATCGTATAAATCCGCTGCATTCCATACTAGACCTTTATCAAAAAGAATTTCAATTTTCCCTTCGCCAAGGCTGTCAATATTCATCGCCTTACGGCTTATAAAATGTTCCAGCTTTCCTTTTATCTGCGGAGGACACCCTGTTTCATTGGGACAATAATGAATCGCTTCACCTTCTTTTCTAACCAGTGCAGTGCCGCATTCAGGGCAGTGGGAAATATACTGAATTTTTTGAGCTGAGCTATGAATGCGTTTTGACTCATCAACGCTTATAATTTTCGGAATGATCTCTCCCCCTTTTTCCACAAAAACAAAATCACCTGTATGCAAATCAAGTTTTTCAATCTGATCGGCATTGTGAAGCGTTGCACGTTTTACAACAGTTCCGGCAAGCTGCACCGGCTGAAGGTTTGCAACAGGAGTAACAGCACCTGTGCGTCCTACTTGAAAATCTATTGATAACAATTTTGTTGAAACTCTTTCTGTCTTGAATTTATATGCAATTGCCCATCTAGGCGATTTTGCAGTGTATCCAAGCATTTCCTGCTGTACCACTGAATTCACTTTTATTACAGCGCCATCAATATCAAAGTCCAGGTTTTCCTTTTCAGTTTCCCATGTTTTGATGTATTCCTGAACACCCGCCAGATCGTGACATTTCACCATGTACTCAGAAATCATGAAACCCCATTCTTTTGCTTTGCGCAGGTTTTCATAATGAGATTGAAATGGAAGATTCTCGCCAAGTAAAAAATATAAAAAGCAATCAAGCCCTCTGTTAGCAACTTCTCGTGAATCCTGCATTTTCAGGCTGCCTGAAGCAGCATTGCGCGGGTTGGCAAAAGGTACTTCTCCAATTTCCTCACGCTCCTTATTCAATCTGACAAAACTCTTGTGCGGCATAATAATTTCACCACGAATTTCAAATTCCTCAGGATAATCGCTGCCATGAAGTTGCAAAGGAATGCTTTTAATGGTCTTAACATTCGTTGTTACATCATCTCCATAGTCTCCATCACCGCGGGTTACGGCATGTTTCAATTTTCCGTTTACATAAGTAAGTCCAATAGAAAGACCGTCGTATTTCAATTCACACACATATTCAAACTCATTGCCGATTATTTTTCTCACCCGCTCATCAAAGGCCACTACTTCGTCAACAGAGTATGTATTCCCCAATGATAACATTGGATATTTGTGCTTAACCTGAGCGAAGTCCTTTGTAATCTCACCTCCTACACGCTTTGTGGGAGAATTCGAATCTGCAAATTCAGGGAATTCATTTTCAAGATTTATCAGTTCAGCAAGAAGCATATCAAAATCATAATCACTGATAACAGGCTTGGAAAGAACATAATACTTATAATTATGCTCATTGATTTCCCTTGTAAGTTCAGCTATCCGTTTCTTTGCTTCTTCTTTTGTCATCAGAAGTAGATTGTACTTTGTGTTATTAAATTTTCTCAAAAAAAAAGCCGGAGATAACCGGCTTAATTCAGTATATAAAATTATTAAAGACTGATGGATGTAATATTCAGTTCTACAGGGTTTATAGCCATTACCGGGATTTTTGCAGTGTTAAATATAACCTGTTCAGCCCATGGACTCAGCATGAAGCTTGGAAGCAACTGCGATGGATTTGTGAGCACCATAACAAGATCGGCCTTGATATAATCACTATAAACGATAATGCTTTTTCCAAAATTACTGTGGGAATCTGCAGAAATTTTATCAGTATATTTTACCCCATACTTGCCAAGTATATTCTTTATTTGAGCCATATTTCTCTCGACTTCATCACTCAAAAATTCATCATTGTGTTTTATTCCGAATAAGTGAATAGTAGAATCAAAAAGTTTTGCGATATGAATTGCCCAGTTCACTTTTTGCTTAGTTTCTGTTGTTTCATCAACAGGAAGAACAATATTTTTATATCCGTTACCAAATTCTTTTTCCTGAACAACAATTACCGGAACCGGTGAACTCTCAATTACTTTAAGAGCAAAACTTCCAATAAGATGCTGTACTCCTATCTTCCCATGCGTACCCATCACAATTTTACTTGCACCTATTTTTGAAGTAACTTCACTGATTTTCGTAAAAATACTTCCTTCTTCAGCAATATAATCAAGCTTAACGTTGTATTTCTTCTCTACGCTAATGGCAATGGCTTCCAGTTTTTCGTTGATTGAAGCGTCAGTTAAATTCTCTTTTTTAAGATAAGCTTTTGTATCTTTATTAATCACATGCAGTAAGGCAACTTTCCCGTTCATCTGCTTTGCAATGCCCGCTGCATGATCAATAGCATAGTCGGCAACCTGTGTAAAATCGGTTGGTACAAGCACTATGTTTTCCTTCTTTTTTTCCATGTTCAATATTATTTTATTGTGAACAATTATAATTGTTTCTTTTGTTTTAAATTTTAATTTTCCGAGAGGAGTTCAATTATCTGCGATAAATTCTTTTTCTTCTTGTCTTTTCTTAAAACATTGGCAGCTCCGGTAAAATAATCATTGTTAGCCAAAAAATCAACTTGTATATGATACCATTTTTTAAGTGTGGTAGGCATTCCATGCATATTCCACTCGCAAAGAAGTTTGTTGGCAATCATAAAAAAATCATCTCTTCCAAGATAATCAAGGTCTGCATCACATAAAATCTTTTCCAGAATTGTCCGGGGTTTTTGAGGCAATTTTGTCGACTCAATCATGCCGGAAATAATATCAATATCTTCCTGTGAATAACCATACTGAGGAAGGTATTTACGTGTAATAACAATGGATTCATCTTCGTGTTTGCAATATCCATTAAGGAATCCTGTATCGTGGAAAAGGGCTGCGGTTTGCAGCAGAATCAAATCTTTTCCTGTAATATTCTCAAGTTTTGCAATCTTAACTGCCGATTCATATACATCAATTGTATGCTGATAGCTATGATAATACAAGTCAGTATTTAACTCATGCTTGAGCTTTTTCAATACAAATTCCTTAGCTCCTGCAAAATCGATCATATCGAAGATTTATTTATATAAGCAAATATAGATAATTTCGTAATTCAAAAAATAAAAAACACATTTTTTTCCGTATTGGAAAAAATAAAAGCCCCCTGATTACAGGAGGCTTTTCATTTTAATTAAAGAAATTTATTTATTCAATTACAATTCTTCTGTAATGATTTTCAGCGTCACAGCTAAGTTTGATATAGTATATTCCTTTTGCCAAACCTGCAAGATCAAGCACTTTTGTAAAGGAAGAATTTATTTTACCAAGATCCTGGCTTGATATAACTTCTCCCTGTATATTGAACAGAGTTATGAATGCATTACCTGCATCAATATCATTTACTGAAATATTACAGTTTCCATTTGTCGGGTTTGGATAAACAGCAAACTGGCTGTCGTTTCCAAATTCATCAATACCAACAATTGTCAGGTTCTGTGTTATGGTATCAGCATCACAGTTGTTCGTAACAATTAGTGTAACTGCATAAGTTCCGCTTGCAGTATAGGTATGTGAAGGGCTCTGCAACGGAGAAGAAGCTCCATCGCCAAAATCCCATGAATAAGTTGTACCGTTGGTTGATGTATTGGTGAAGGAAACCGTCATACCTGCCGGAGAAGTTGTAAACCCTGCAACAGCTTGTATACATTCAATAATGTTAATATTATCAAATGCAAAACCTTCTGCGGTCAGGAAGTAACCTCCATTAAAATATATCCTAAGTTTAACATCTGCTACATTACCAAGGCCATCAAGTGAATGTGCTGCTGTGAGCCATCCGCCTGCATTTCCGTTCCATCCTGTTGTCAATAATCCATTGTACCAGTTGTTTGGATCGCCATTAGCACCAATAGCTGTCCACGTTGCTCCGCCATCAGTGCTGGCTTCCAAAGTAACACCACTGAGGAAATTTGTTTCATACCATACATCAAGTGTGATATAAGGATTATTCAACGTTGAAAAATCCATACAGGGACCTTCAACCCATGATAATTCATTGGCATTATGAGTTCCAATAAGGCTTGTGACCCATGAATTCGGACTTGATGCAGCAGAGTTGATAGTAGCTTTAGCTGGTGTACCCAATTCCCAAGATGATAATGATCCACCGGCTGTCCAAAAAGAATTTGCTCCGTCAAAATTCTCAGTATATGGGAATGTTGAAATTGTTGGATTGCTAATTACAACCTTAAAGGCAGTATCATTTGACAAATCAGCATCTGTAGAAAGTTTAGTCATTGAAATAAGATCATAAACCCCTGCTGTTGAAAGATTGGCTGTGGCTGTAAATAAATAAGTAAGCGTATCATCAGGCAAAATGGTTGCTGCAACTGTTTCAGTTGTAAATGAAGTCCCACCATTTATTGAATAAGCAACAGGGAAAGAAGACTGCTGAGCTGTTCCATAATTTACTATTTTAACACTTACGCTTTCTGTGCTTGAAAGTCCGCAATCAGAATTTGGAGAAACAATTTCAATAACACCAAGGTCAGCAGCAGGTGTATCATAAATTTGAATATCATCGAATGCAATACCTTCGGAGGCGCCTGTAACACCAGCATTGAAAGAAATTCTAAATTTTACATTTGGCTGTCCGCCTAATCCGGTAAGCAAATGTTTTGCATGAACGTAATTCCCTGAATTACCTGTCCATCCTGTTTGGAATGTTCCGTTATACCAGTTAGTAGCATCTCCGTTGACACCAATTGTCTGCCAGGTTGTGCCGTTATCAGTTGAATACTGAACTGTAGCAGTAGCAAGCATGGCTGTTTCATACCAAATATTCAGATCAATATATGGTTTTATAAGAGAAGTAAAATCGAAACAAGGGCTTAAAACATAGGAATTCTCTCCGTTGTTATGATTGGCAGTAAGGTTTGTTTTCCATGCATTCACGCCTGATGCAGCGTGATTGATAACTGAATCAGCAGGTGTTCCAAGTGCCCATGATGAGTTCGTTCCTGCAGCACTCCAGTATCCATTGCCTGATTCAAAATTTTCATTATATGGAAATGTAAAAATTATTGGAGTATTCATTATAGATATTGTGATAGAATCATTCGATACTATAGTGTCACCTAAAAGTTTAACAACTGCATCGATCGTATGAGTTCCTAAAGCAGCTATTGGAGCAACAGCAGTAAATGTATAGGAGGAAGTATCTCCAGCAAGTATCTGCAGCGCACAAGTTTCATTTGCCCATACACCTCCGTCAACGGATAATTTTACATCATATAAATTCTGCGTAGCTGTGCCATAGTTTACGATTTTAACTCTTACCTGTTCAGTATTGCTGAGTCCGCATCCACTGTTGGGTGTTGAAACTTCAATAATTCCAAGATCTGCGGCGGGAGTATCATAAATACGGAAATCATCAAAAGCGGCACCTTCTCCAGTTCCAGTGGTTCCTCCATTAAAAAATACTCTGAATACAACACTGCTCTGACCTGCCAATGCGGGGACTGAATGTTTGGCGTTTATCCATTGGCCTGAGCTGCCGCTCCATCCGTTTGTTGTATTATACCAGTTGTAAGCATCACCCATAGCTCCCATGGTAACCCATGAAGCGCCGCCATCAATTGAATATTGAAGGTTTAGGTAGCCATTTCCTGGAATTTCATACCATACATTAAGGTCGATGATTGGTTTGAGAAGTCCGGTCATATCAAAGCAATGACTTTCAACAAATGAATTTTCGTTAGCGTTATAATTGCCATTCAGATTGGTTTTCCATGCTTGCAAACCGCTAGCGGCATGATTAATTATTGAATCAGCAGGAGTTCCGAAGGCCCATGAAGAATTGGTTCCCTTGCTTGCCCACATGAAAGCTCCAGCCTCAAAATCCTGGTTATATGGAAATACGCTAACATTCGGAAGGTTATTCAATGAAACCTCAGCAGTATCATTTGAATGATCACCATCAAGTGCAAGTGTTGCATAAGCTTCGATATTATAATTACCAGGACTTGAAAAGACAACCATTCCTGTAAATGTATAATTCAATGCAGCACCAGGAAGAATTGTATCAGTAATTAACTCCGTTGTAGTTCCTTGCCCGTTGAAATCATATGTAACATTAAAATTATAAAGAGTATCAACTCCAAGATTCTGAATAGCTATGCTAACATTCTGAGAACCGAGATCACATCCTGAAACCGGCATTGTGATTGCAGAAACTGATGCGTCAATCTGAATTAGCTCAACTATATTAATATCAAAAGGGGTGGTTTGATTAATTCCAAGTATAGCGTTTGTAGAAATCAGTATATAATATGTAGTATCTTTAATAAGAGCAACATTTGCAATTGATGGGTTGCCCAAAGCAGCTGTAGCGCTGACAATACAATTGGTTGTAGGATCGTCAAAACATTTATCAGCTATAAAAAGACCTACTGCCTGCCCTGTATTTGACAAAGCGATACTTATATTCATATTTGTTGCAGGTGTAAATTCGAAAACATAATCGTTTCCATTCATATAAGCACTGGCGCATGCATTAGCTGAAGTGTAAGCGTTTCCAGTAGTATTGGTATTCAAACCTGTCTGGGAAAACGGCAACGTACTTATCACATAAGCGCTGTCGCAATTATAACCAACCTGCGCATAGGTGTTAATCGCAAAGAGCAATAATGTAATTGTCCAAAAATAAGTAATGAGTCTTTTCATAATATAAAATTTAAGTTAATGTTTGATTTTAAATTCTGGAACATAAGATGCAAATGTAATAATTGAAGACAAACCACCAAATTATTTCCTTAGAAAATAATACAGGTAAACAACATATCTAAAACGATTAACTGAGTTTATTTAGCCTGAAAGGGCGCAATGGCTCTATCGAAAATTCCATGCGAATAGGCATTTACCATATCGTAGGATGAAACCGGAATATTTAATTCTGTCAGAGGTTTTAATATAGATGTGACCTGTTTTTTGGTAAGCAAGAAACTACCACAGATCACTGCAAACTGAAATTGCCGTAAGTTGATGAATGGTTTTTCGAAAACATTCAATACATGAAATTCTAATTTTTTCCCTGTGAATTTAATAAGCAAATCCTTTAAAATATCTTGTTCTTTAAACTCATTTGATGTATTATCAATAGAAGTCTGCAAAATAAGTATATGATTTCCGTCATCCAGATTTGATATTTTTGGAGTATCAAGAATGTATCTTTCAAAATCTCCTTTGTGCCTTGCCATAACTATTCCATAAGTCGTAAGCTGCATATCGGCAGGTAGTACTTTTTCTGAGATTGAAAAAGAACTTGTAGATAATATCACAAGCTTTGGCTTGGGCTGTAGCTGCTCAAGGGTTTCAGGAAGTTTATCTTGTTTAATAAACAACGTGAGACAATCATTTTCAAGTAAATCTCTCGTTATCTCAATCTGGGCTATTGTTAATTGTCCATCCGGAGCATTTATATGCTCTGGTGCTGTAAGAATAATAAGATCATTTTTTTTTATCAGGTTTTTAAGAATGGATTTTGATTCGTAGGCTGAAGGAGGAATAAGGTTTTGTAAAATGTAAACAAGTTCTGCAAGGTTGCTTCTTATCAGGCAACTGAACTCAACTAGTTTTGTCTGGTATGCCAGCTCAACCTGACTTCTAGTAATAGATGATACTTCCTGTAAATCAGATTTATTATTTACAACAACGAATGGTACAGAAAAATCCTGAAATTTGCTTACAAGTTTTTTTTCTGGTTCAGCAAATAGATTGCCTGTAATAATCAGCACTGCAAAGTCAATATTTTTAAGAATCTCCATTGAGTTCTGCACTCTCTTCTCCCCTGCATCACCATAGTCATCAATTCCTGAAGTGTCAATTAAAAATACTCCGCCGATATTTTCAAGTTCAGTATAATATTTCGATGGCTCCTTTGTAGTGCCTGCTGTTTTTGCCACTTCAGCAATTTCTGCTTTCGCAAGTGCATTAATAAATGAGCTTTTCCCGCAGTTCTTGCGACCAAATACACCTATGCATGGCAGACAATCCTTGTTTGAAGGTTGTTTTAATGCATCAAATGAAAATGCAAGCTGTTCAGTCATAATTATACAATGAATTATACTTTTTACTCATCTGATTATGAAAAGTTACCTTTTTTTGAAGTAATTTTGAATTCCTAAAAATAAATTATATGAAAATTTTCCGAATTCTGCTGTATAGTTTTGCTTTATCCCTGCTGATATCGAATACCGCAATTTCGCAGGATAAATACAAATTCACCATTGAAAAAGAACTTAAAGCAACTTCCGTAAAAAATCAGGGATACACTGGTACATGCTGGAGTTTTGCAACATGTTCGGTTCTGGAATCGGAAATGTTTCGCAAGGGACTAGAAGAATCTGATTTATCAGAAATGTATATTGTAAGATGCGCCTATATTGAAAAAGCAATAATCTATGTACGTATGCATGGTAAAAGCAATTTTGGCCAGGGAGGCGAAGCGCATGACGTGATCAATATCATGAGAAAATATGGCATGGTTCCGCAAAGCGCGTATAGCGGGACTAAGGATAATGAAAAATATTTAAACCATGATAAACTTGAAACAGATTTAAGAAGTTATCTTGATACCTTACTTGCTAAAAATCCTGACAAAATGCCTTCCGACTGGATAAAGCCTTATGAAAAGATTCTAGACAAGAGCATGGGAAAAGTGCCGTCATCATTTGAATATAAAGACAAGACATACACACCGATGACTTATATGACAGATTATCTTGGAATAAATCCTGATGATTTTGTCGAGTTTACTTCTTTTAATCACCATCCATTTTACTCAAAATTCTTTCTGGAAATACCCGACAACTGGTCGTTTGATCAGTACAACAATGTTCCAATTGATAACATTATTGAAATCATTGATTCATCAATATCCAAAGGATATACTGTCGGCTGGGGCGGTGATGTAAGCGAAGAAGAATTCTCTTCATCCCAAGGCATTGCAATAGTTCCCGAAAAAGACTGGGCACATAAATCGCAGGATGAAAAGGACAGAACGCTTGATGTTCCTGAAAAAGAATTAAAAGTAACACAGGAAATTCGTCAGAAAGGATTTGATAATTATTCCACCACTGATGATCATTTTATGCATATCACAGGAATTGCGAAGGACCAAAGCGGCAATAAATATTACATTACAAAAAACTCATGGGGCGTGAAAGGCAGCAAGGACGGATATGTTTACATATCAGAAGAATTTGTAAAACTTAAAACCATTTCGATAATTGTAAACAAAACAGTGGTTCCGAAAACTATAAATAAACTTCTTGAAAAATAAAAATCCCCTGCAAATTTGCAGAGGATAATTTCTTAAAATCTTTTTCAGATTAAATTTTAAATTCAACCTGTGTCAGAAGCAGCGGCGTGGTCTTGTCAATAAAAGTCGTGCGTAATTTGGTACCAAACTTAAAATTGTTGGTTAATTTTAAATCAACAGCCCCGATTTTTACATTTTCCCATTTAAAATTCAAGTTCGAAGCAGATAATTTTGTCAAACTTGATTTCTCCACAAATACAATCATATTCAGGTTATCAAAAGTAAGCTTGGCTTTTGTTGCACATTCGTTTGTGGATTTTACTACCGGTGCAACCTGAACGTAATCCAGCGCAAGGTTCACGCTGTCTTTTTGTTCCACAACAGGTGAAAGCTTCATTTCTTTTCCTTTCGCAAGTTTTGTATCGGGAAGAAAAATAATTGCTTTTACATCTTTTAGATTTGTCAGTAAGTCTTCGAAACATTTGTCGAAAACTACAGCATATTTACACGACAACCTGTTCAATTCCTCTTCCCTGCCTTGCACAGCAGTGAAGCTGATACAGGTAATCATCACCAATGATAATGCTACGATTTTGATTTTTATATTTTTCATGGTTTCTGATTTATCAAACAAATTTATAAAAATTTTAAATTCAGTTCTGAATAATGAATTATTTTTTTTCTATTAAAATGTCGTTATGATACAGTGCAATAATTATATCCTTTCCTAATTCAACATTATGGATATCTGACAACGTTTTTAAAATATTTTCAAGCGAATCGGATTTCCTGAAACAATCAATTACAAATGAAGGTACATCAAATGCATACGTAATCAGCGTATCATTCCTGTCGATATATGATTTCATCATTAATCTGTAAGTGCCTGGAATTACTTCTTCAAATGTATAATCAGGATTCGTTATCAATGATTCAGGCAAAGTCATGATTATATTATATTTTCCCTGCAGGTTTTGTAACTGTTTAAAATAATCTTCGCCGGTTATTTCATTAAACTTTTCTACTGTCATATTATTAATCAGTTCATAACTGTTCAGATAAAATTGTGCTTCTTTTCCTGCCCAATGTTTCCATCTCAATTTATAATCCTTCTCATTCATGGGAAGGTCATCCAGGTCTTCATATGACAAGCTCTCATCAGAACCATAAGGTTCGATAATATTCAATCCTTGTTCTTTAATTACATAGTTTGTCAGCTTTTCCTGAATGGTTTTAAAAATATCCCTCATCTCATACCAAAAATTCTTTCCCGCTTCACCTGCAATATATTTGCAGAACCATGTTGCACAAATACTCTCCCTGTATTTCCATAGACTGCAATTGTATTCGCCGTCTAAATAATATGAACATTTCAAGTTTAAGCTTTTACCAAAACCTTCCTTTCTGCCCAATTCATATAGCAGAGCATATTTTTTATTGGGATATATTCCCTGAGGGAAAACACCATTTTTTTCATTTATCTTTTTTAATAATTCTTTTTTTGCATAATCTGTTTGTGGGTCATTAAAAAAAGCTCCGACAAAATAATTAGGAAGCCTTGGCATGAATGTGCAGCATTTTGTTTCTGGTGCAAAAGGTTTTGAAACTTCATCCTTCAATTCTTCCCTGCTGCTGCATACCATAGGACAAGATTCACACTTAGTAAAAGTTTCCTGTGGTATCTCGCTGTCAAACAGAGAAGGTAGAAACCTGTGGTAAAACACAGGTACATAGTCTTTGATTTTCCTGAATCCCATAATGAAAATTTGCTGTCTAAGTTAGAAATTAAATTAAAAATAGACAAAAAGTCATATCTAATTTCAAATAAAATGTCAAATCTTCTTAACAAATCCTAAATTAGCTAAAGGCTCGGATTTTGATATCTATTTTGTCTTAATATTAAAAAATATGAATTTAGATAATTTTACTATAAAATCGCAGGAAGCGATTCAGAAAGCGCAGGAGTTTGCATATAACGACCAGCATCAGGCAATCGAAACAGGCCATATACTTAAAGGCATTTTAGCTGTTGATAATGACGTAGCACCTTTTCTATTAAAAAAACTGAATGTGAATTTAGGCAATGTCGAAAATGTTTTGAAACGAATTATTGATGGTTATGCTAAAGTAAGCGGCAGCAGTCAATACCTTTCGCCAAAGGCAAACCAGGCAATGCTTAAGGCAAACTCCTACCTGAAAGAATTTGGTGATGAATTTATCTCTATTGAACATTTATTGCTAGGACTGCTTTCGGCTGGCGACGATGTTTCCAATATGCTGAAAGATGCCGGCGTTACTGAAAAAGATTTAAAACTTGCGATAAAGGATTTAAGGAAAGGATCGAATGTAAGTTCACAATCATCAGATGAGACCTATAACGCCCTCAATAAATATGCGCTGAATCTGAATGAAATGGCAGCCTCCGGAAAACTTGATCCGGTAATTGGCCGTGATGATGAGATAAGAAGAATACTGCAGATACTTTCACGAAGAACGAAGAACAATCCTATTTTAATTGGAGAACCGGGTGTCGGGAAAACCGCAATTGCCGAAGGATTAGCTCATCGTATCGTTAAAGGTGATGTTCCTGAAAACCTAAAAAGCAAAAAAGTATTTTCGCTTGATATGGGCGCTCTTATTGCCGGTGCCAAATACAAAGGTGAATTTGAAGAACGTCTGAAAGCTGTAATTAAAGAAGTTGTAAACTCAGATGGTGAAGTTATTCTTTTTATTGATGAAATTCACACACTCGTTGGTGCCGGAGCATCAGAAGGTGCAATGGATGCAGCCAATATTTTAAAGCCTGCTTTAGCCCGAGGCGAATTAAGAGCCATTGGTGCTACCACATTAAAAGAATATCAGAAATATTTTGAAAAAGATAAAGCACTTGAACGTCGTTTCCAGATTGTGATGGTTGATGAACCAGATACACTTGATTCCATCTCAATTTTACGCGGGCTAAAAGAACGATACGAAACACATCACCAGGTGCGAATCAAAGACGAAGCAATCATTGCGGCTGTGGAACTTTCACAGCGTTACATTTCCGATCGTTTCCTGCCAGACAAAGCAATCGACCTGATTGATGAAGCCGCTTCTAAACTAAGGATAGAAATAAATTCTGTGCCTGAAGAGCTTGATGATATTGAAAGAAGAATTCGTCAACTTGAAATTGAACGAGAGGCAATCAAAAGAGAAAATGATACTATAAAACTTAATGAACTGAATCAGGAAATTGCAAACCTGAATGATGAAAGAAACGGAATGAAAGCCAAATGGCAGGCCGAAAAGGAAGTGGTTGAAGGAATTCAGAATTGCAAAAAAGAAATTGAGAATTTTAAGTTCGAAGCTGATCAGGCTGAAAGGCTTGGTGATTATGGCAAAGTGGCTGAACTCCGCTACGGACGTATAAAAGAAGCTGAAATAAATCTCGAACTTCTCAATAATAAAATGCATGAAATGCAATCGGAATCTGCTCTGATAAAAGAAGAAGTTGATGCGGAAGATATTGCTGAAGTAGTATCAAAATGGACCGGTATCCCTGTAACCAAGATGCTTCAAAGCGAGAAGGAAAAACTTTTGCATATGGAAACCGAACTACATAAAAGAATTGTAGGGCAGGACGAAGCGATTGAAGCTATTGCAGATGCTATACGCAGAAGCCGAGCAGGTTTGCAGGATAAGAAAAGACCGATCGGATCATTTATTTTTCTTGGCACGACGGGTGTTGGAAAAACTGAACTGGCAAAAGCTTTAGCAGAATTTTTATTCAACGATGAAAATTCATTGGTACGTATCGACATGAGTGAATACCAGGAACGGCATACAGTTTCAAGGCTTATAGGAGCGCCTCCGGGATATGTTGGTTATGATGAAGGCGGACAGCTTACAGAAGCTGTTCGTCGCAAGCCATACGCTGTAGTACTTCTTGATGAAATTGAAAAAGCGCACCATGATGTATTTAATATTCTTTTGCAGATACTTGATGAAGGCAGGCTCACTGACAACAAAGGAAGGACAGCTGATTTCAAAAATACCATCGTCATAATGACATCAAATTTGGGTTCACATATCATCCAGGAAAAACTGGAATTTTTGACTGATGCCAACCGCGACCAGGTTATTGCCGAAACCAGAATGGAATTGCATGAGATGCTTAAAAAATCCATTCGTCCTGAATTCCTGAACAGGATAGATGAAATCATTATGTTCAATCCGCTTACCCGCGATGAGATTACTAAGATTGTAGAACTGCAACTTGAAAAGGTAAAGAAACAACTCACCGAAAGCGGTATTAAACTGACGGTTTCTACTGATGCAATAGAATGGATTTCTCAACTGGGCTATGATCCGCAACTTGGCGCCCGCCCATTAAAAAGAGTTATTCAGACTAAAGTGCTGAATGAACTTTCAAAAATGATATTATCGGGAGAGGTACACAGGGATTCAGAAATTGTGCTGGACTTCATTGATGACAAGCTTGTTTTTTTTAATAAAACACTTTCATAAATTGAAGAAAATTACCAATACTTGAATATTAAGATAATTGGTTATTTTAGGCATAAAGATTTATTTAGGTATTTTGATTCATAAATTCTTAAACAGATCATATTTCATTCATTTTCATTATTTTACATTTTGTCACAAAACACTCATCGACAAAACATCACTATTTATACGTAGTTTTCTCTTGCGTTTTTATTGTCGTTAACAAATTTTAAGTATTTACACTGAGCTAATTTGCTGAATACTAAGAATTTTTCTTAAATTTGCACAAAAAATAATCAGTAACAACAACGATTTAATTTATGGGTTTCACCAATTGCGCATATTATACCTTAGCAGTTACCTTTGCATCCTAATGTTGAAGAAATTTTTAACCATATCAATTTTAATAATTCTCTGTGGAAGTTTTACTTCAGTACTTTCTGCAACTTTCAGCAGTGTTACTACCGGAATGTGGGATGCGAACTCTACATGGGGAGGATCTTCACATCCGGACCAAAGTGGAGCTGATGATATTACCGTTAATGATTCTGTTTACACAACAGCTGATATCATTATAAAAAGTGGAGGTTATCTCCATATAAAAGCTGGCGCGGTATTGCTTGTTCACAATATGGAGTTCAGCAATGGATCGCATATTTTAGTTGAATCGGGCGGTAAGCTTTTAGTTAATGGTTCCCTTACCAATAAAAACAATTCTGTTAATGTTGAAATTAATGGGTTTATGCATGTTATCGGAAATACTGATAATGGTAATGGCGGTGTAATTACTGGCACAGGAACAATTGATACTGATGGCATTTATACCGGAACAGGTACTACTTTTGGGCAACAAACCGATAATATAACTGCAAACACAACAATAAACGGAAGTGGCTTACCAGTAGAACTTCTTTACTTCAATAATTCAGTAGCTTCAAATCAGGTGGTTCTTAACTGGGCAACATCTTCTGAAACCAACAATGATTTTTTCACTATCGAAAGATCAACTGATGGAGTTTCCTTTGAGATTATTGCAACCATTAGTGGTGCGGGAAATTCAAATTCAATATTGACCTATCATTTCGCTGATGAAAATCCAATTAATGGAACATCTTACTACAGGCTTAAACAAACTGATTTTGACGGAAAGTTTGAATATGTTGGTACTGTTGCATGTAAATTCAACAGCGAAAATTCTACAACTTTCACATTGGTCAATTCTATAGTTACAGACAATATTTCAATTAATTTATCAGGAGAATCAGGAATCTATACCGTTGCTATTTATAGCTATTCAGGTCAAAAAGTCTTTGAATCCGATTATTCATTGGATAATTCCTATACTAATTTATCCATTCCTTTCAGTGCTGAAAAAGGATATTACTTCCTTCGTATTCTTGCATCTGACGGCACTTCCAACAACTTTAAGCTGTTCGGAGAATAGAAGAATGACTTCCTCTCTCTAAGTACCAGCACTAATGTATTTATCAAAACATATAGGTAAAAACAATAGTAAAAATTACATGATATCCCGAATAGATTTAGCCGTTTAATGATGCTATCTTTGTATCAGTACTTCAAACAAGACTTACACCCTTCATGGGAAGAGGGAAACCACAAGGGAGTAAAATAATTTCGATTGTTTAGTTTTAGTGATACAATGGACCTGGAAACAGGTCCATTTGTTTTTATTATATATCTTCCCAATTATTTTGTTTTTGTAATATTGCATTCAAAATAAAAACTGACTTCAATGAATACCTCTGATAAATCCTGGCCAAAAGAGTTTCCTTCAGCTATCACCGTTTGCGATAAAGAAGGAATAATTATTTATATGAATGATAAATCATGTAAGACATTTGATAAAGACGGAGGCGAGAAGCTTATCGGTACAAATGTGCTGGATTGTCATCCTGAACCATCGCGCACTAAATTGAAGAAAATGCTTTCTGAAGGAAAAACAAATTCGTATACCATTGAAAAAAAAGGAATAAAAAAATTAATCCATCAGTCGCCATGGTTTGAGAACGGCGAATACCAAGGTTTTGTGGAACTATCAATCGAACTACCTATGGTGATGCCTCATTTTAAAAGAGGATAAATTTACAGATAAAAAAACACAATAAAATATTTCCTGATTTTACTTCCTCATTCAAGTCCTTTAATGCCAATGGAATTGCATTAAATGCTTTTCTGATTTTCAGATGCATTTATTTTTCTAATAATAATTTGTACTTTTATTCAGGAATTTAAATAAACTTGCCATGGCCCTTCGAAAAAAAATAATACTCGGTTTTCTTACTCTAATTGTTCTGACAATTGCAGCATTTGTGCTTTACATCTGGTTTACCGAAAGCAAAACCAGAGACCCATTTACAGCTATACCTGATGATGCCGTTTATATAATCGAAACCACCGACCTTACTGAAGGCTGGACCACTATCAGCGACAGCAAAATGTGGAAACATATGCGCACCAATAAACATTTTGAAGATATTAGCAAAAGTGCAGCAACACTCGATTCGCTTATAAAAGGTGATGCCACAATGGATATGCTTTTCAGCAACCGGCAATTATTGGTTTCGGCCCATATGATTTCCGGAAGTGATTACGATTTTGTGTTTATCGTGAATATGAAACAGGCCTCTAAAGTCCTGTTTGTAAAAGATTATATCAAAAGCATAGTCAGCTCTTTCGGATATTCGATGAATAAACGAAATTTTGAAGGAAGCGAAATCATTGAGCTTACCGACAACGAAACACTGGAGATACTTTACATTACTTTTATTGACAATCTTTTTGTAGGAAGCTACTCTCCTATTCTTTTAGAAAAATCCATCAAACAAAAAGACAAAAACAACTGGATAAAAAACAACACATTTCAGGCAGTTTCTGGTGAGATCAGTTCAAAGAAACTTTTCAATTTCTATTTTAATTATTCAATGCTTTCGAAGTTTATGGCTGTTTACCTTTCGGAAGAAAGTGATATAGTAAACTCACTTGCGAACAGCTTGAAATTTTCGGCTTTCAATGTAAACTTTGAAGATGAGCAATTAAGTTTTGCAGGTTATACAAATCTTGCCGACAGCGTATCATCCTACCTTAAATCACTTGCAAATATCAGTCCCGGAAAGGCAGATGGATACAAGATAGTATCGGATAAGACAGCTCTCTACCTTGCTATGTGTTTTGACGATTTCGATGATTTCTATAAAAATCTGACCACTGAATTCTCCAATGAAAAAGGTGATCAATATGAAGATTATACAAAGACGGTAAAAAAAGTTGAGAAGCTTTTCAAGATCAGTATGCAGGATGATTTCTTCAGTTGGATCGGAAATGAAATTGCTTTTGTAAAACTGAAGCCAGTTGCCAATTCAAAAGAAGGGGACGTCAGCATTCTTATTCAGGCAAAAGATATCGAAGATGCAAAAAAAGGACTTGATCATCTTACTACTCAGGTAAAGAAAAGATCACCCTTGAAATTTGAAGAAGTGGAATATAAAAATTATACTATCAATTACCTTGATATTAAAGGCTTCTTCAAAATGTTTTTCGGAAAACTGTTCGGAAAACTTGAAAGGCCTTATTTTACCTACATTGATAACTATGTTGTTTTCTCAAATTCACCATCGGCACTGATGGATATTATTGATGATTATCTGGATGGAAAAACGCTTGAAAAAAACAAGATATTTACAGAATTCAAAGATAATTTCGACAGCAAGTCAAATGTAATTGCATTTATCAGAATGCCGGAGATGTATTCCCACATGTATTATTACAGCAATACTGAAAAGCGTAAAGGAGTGCATGAAAACAAAGAACTTATCCTGAGTTTTTCACAGGTAGGATTTCAGCTGGTTTCTGATGGAAAAATGTTTAAAACTACATTGATTGTTGGGCATGATGAAGATGCTTTATTCAATGAAGAACTTGAAAAATTCGAAAATGCAGCAGAAGAATTATATGTGAGCGACTACGATTCTCTTAAATTCAAACCTGAGCTTACTGCCAACCAACTCAATAAAGAAGGAGCAATTGAAGTAAAATACGAAAATGACAAAACAAAATATGAAGGAACAATCCGAGATGGCAAGATTGATGGGGCATTCAAAACATATTACAATAATGGTAATTTGGAAAGCGCTGTAAATTATCGTGAAGGAAAGGTGATTGGAAAAGCTACTTTTTATTATGATAATGATGACCAAAAAATAAAATCGGAAATGACCTATAATGAAAATGAGAAGATAGAAGGAATTTATACAGAATATTATGAAAATGGCTCAAAGAAAGCTGTTGTTGAATTTGAAGATGGCGTATTGAATGGTGATGCATTATTATATTACGACAGCGGAAATATTAAGATTGAAGGCAAATACAAGGATGGAAATAAAGAAGGCAAATGGAAAAATTATACTGAAGATGGAAATCTATTTGACAAAGCAAAATGGAAAAAGGGTCAATCAAAAACGAAAAGCGATTCCGAATGATGAATGGGAATTTAAAAATTGTTGCTGGGCTTCTATCGATTCTTGCAATTGCCTGTAATCAGACCGCATCGGATAAGGTGTCAATAAAGAATGACACAATTAAAAGTGAAACTGTTGTAAGAAATGACTCTTCGAATTATAAAGATTCTATTTCTGCTTTGCGAAAGAAAAATCTTAATAAAGATACTGTCAGCCGCAACAATGATGGCACAATAAAAAAAAGAGATTTTATCAAAGAAGGTTTTGTTAAAGTAAAAGTCAGGAACATGATGGGCCTTGACGGATGCGGATTTCTGCTAATCCTTGACAATGGAGAAACATTGGAACCAACCAACCTCGACAAGCAGTATATGCAGAATGGAACAAAACTCTGGATAAAATATAAACCAACCGGAAATGCAAGTATTTGCATGGCTGGAAAAGTTGTAACGCTTACAGCAACAGAGAAAAATAATGAAAAGTAATTTTAAATGGAATTGGATTTTTCTTGGTGCACTGGCCGGAATATGGCTGCTGGCTTCGGTTGAGGGGGTATATTATTATATAAAATTTATCGACAAAAAAGATTCCACTCAGGTAACAGCTAAAATTGAAAAGCTTGGAGTTGACACAACTAAGGTAATTGATAAAATAAAATATTGGGTAGATGAACTTGCAACAAATGATTCAATGTCGCATGGCACCTTTGGTTTCTGCCTGGCTACTGCTGATAGCGGAAAAATAATTCTTGAACATAATAGTGATAAAAGCCTACAGCCTGCATCTTCATTAAAGATTGTTACAACAGGCACTGCACTTAAAATTGCAGGCATTGGCTACAGTTTTCCTACTTTGCTGCAATACTCTGGAACTATTAATACAATCACCCATACTTTAAATGGAAATATTTATATCCGGGGAAGCGGAGATCCAACATTAGGTTCAAATAATTTTGGAGGCAACACATATAAACTCATGTTGCAACGATGGCTTACCGCTATACACAGCCTTGGTATTGATTCAATAAATGGAGCTGTGATTGGTGATGGAGAAATATTCGATTATGATGCAATCCCCGGTGGATGGGCATGGGAAGATGTCGAACTTGATTATGGCGCGGCTCCTTCAGGGTTAAGTTTCAGGGAGAACTGTTACGATATTAATGTTAGTATCGGTAGTGGCGGAGTTTACGCCAATGTGGATCCTGTGATTCCAGAATTAAAAACAACCAGCACTATAGTTTACAATCCTTACATTTATAACAGCTACGCTTTTGCAGCAGGGCCGCCATTTACAGGAGAAAGGATTTTGAGAGGTGAAGTAAAATATTCCGGTAAATACAGTGCTCCTGTTTCTGATCCGTCATATTTCTGTGCTTATTCACTCTATAAATACCTTGATAAAAATGGAATTAAAGTCAGCGATTCGGCCACAACCGTCAGAAAGCAAAAAATTAATGGTAACAATTATAAACCTGAGCGGAAAAATATTCTGACTACATACTCTCCTTCGCTTGCAAGTATTGTTTATTACACAAATCATGTAAGCCAGAATATGTATGCAGAAACCTTGATTAAATTCATTTCAGTAATTAAGAATTCATATGGAAGTACAATGGGTGGAATAAATGCAATTTATAAATACTGGAAAGATAAAAATATAGATCTGCGGGGATTCAACATTTGTGATGGAAGCGGCCTTTCAAGAGCCAATAATGTTACAGCAAAACAGTTGACATATTTTCTGGTTTCCTATGCAAATGATTCAACAATTTTTAAAACATTTTACAACTCACTTCCTGTTTATGGTGAATCCATTTTAATTAACGGTCCGAAACCCGAGCCTATTGCGGTGCTCAAAATTCGTGCAAAAGGTGGTTATATGAGCAGGGTGAGAAGTTTAGCAGGATATATAAAAAATAAAAATGGAAAATTACTTGCATTTACAATGATTGTAAACAATCATGAATTTGTTTGGTTTACTTTAGTGCACAGAATGGAGAAGTTACTTTGGTTGATGTCGGAATTAGAATAAAAAAAATCTAAAATGAAAATTCATTATTTCCTTTTAATCTCCTTTACCCTTTTGATTTCGAATTTATATTCTCAGGAGAATAATAAATCTGTTGATTTCTCAGTATGTCCTGGTTTAAATATCTCAAAATTAAAAACTGATTCCACAGGCATGGCAAATATTGCCTATCCGCAAATTGGATTTTTAGTTTCGAAAAATATCCGAAAAGCCTTTAGTGTCAATGGAGGAATGAACTATTCTCTGGTTGGTGCGAATCATAATTCTCCAAAATATAAGTTCATGAATTCGTATATCGATTTTCTGGTTTCTTCTCAGTATACTTTAAACAATTTTTTAAAATTTCAGATTGGTGGACAATACTCGTACTTGCTGAAATCGCAGCTAATAATTCCAAACTACCTGATGTCAGACAAAACGAAAAGAATAACATTGAATGAAAAATATTCAAATCAGTTCAATCTTTTCCTGAGCGCTGGATTGTATTTGCAAAAAAATGTCAGCCTTAATTTTAAATATTGTTTACCATTAAAATCCAATGAATATAACTCATTCCAGATTTCTTTAGCTATTATAATACAAAAAGATAATTTTAAGAAAAAGGATTCCCTGACTGTGCAGAATCTTTATGGAATTGAATATGAATTTGAGAATAAAAGTTATACCGAAAATGATGGCATAATTTATCCATCAATAGTGTCCAAGCCTCCTCAGTTTCGCGAGGGACTCGCATCCATGAATCAATATTTTGAAAATAATGTAAGGGTATTTCCCAGAGATTATGAAACATTTGGTGATAGGGAAATTGATATTCTTTATAAAATTACAATTGATACTCTTGGAAATGTAACGGCTTCCAATTTGGAAGAAATTTACTCTACAAGCCAGGGTACCGGCTTTCAGGCCGGACATTTACCTGATGAAATTAAAAAAGTTATTGATGCCATGCCGGCATGGAAGCCTGCACTTATTGATGGAAAGCCGGCTGAGATTTCTTTTTACCTGCCTTTTTGTTTTAAACTTGATTTAAATAAAATTGTGATGGTTCCCTCGAAATACAAATTTTCTTTTCACAATAGAAATAAATAAATCCAAGATCCCTTAAAACGCCAGCCCCCATTTACGACTTGTGACTTTTGACTTATGACTAATGACTTAAAAAAGTTCCATCTGGCTTTGATCTTCCGCCTCATCCAGCTCTTCAAGTTCCTCCTGATCAATTGCATCATCTTCAAAATCGAAAAGTTTTAATTGATTTTTACTTACAAAATTATCGTCATCCAGGTCATAATTATTTACAAGAAATTCTTTCAGTGCATTCTTGATAAATTTATTTGTGGTAAGTTCATGCGCCCTGCAATACTTGTCAACAATCATTTTCTGCCGCATACTCAACCTGAAGACAACTTTTTTAGTTTTGATCTTTTGGGTTTTTGAAGTTTTAGCCATTGGATGTTGTTTTAGTTAACACACGACTGATCAGTCTTTTGGAGTTTGGTAATATCAAATCCTTTCGATTTTGTTTTTTCGCAGATTGAATTATAAAGCGTGTCGTCCATCTGTTTTGTGCGTGACAGTATCCAAAGGTATTTCCTGTTAGGATGCCCGACTACTGCATAACTGTAATCATCAGCAAGATCGATGATCCAGTATTTTCCCCTGAAAGGCCAGAAGAACTGAACAGAGAGTTTCGCATTGCCTGTATTCTTTTTCACAAAAGCCTTTCCTGTTGCAGAAGTGCTTCCCTCTGTGCGCTTACACGAATTTAAAACCTTAATATATTTTTTATTGGTAATTATATATTCGGCAGAAGTGCAACTGCATCCTTTCTGGAAACTTTGTGGAAAAGCTGAAATTTCGTACCATTTGCCTGCATACTTTGTCAAATCAACTGATTTAACTGTCTCCAGCGGCTGGTATGATTTACAGCCAAACAAAGCAAGTATACCCATAGTGAATAATATTCTAAACATTTATAATTTTTTTTATGACATTAACACAAGTATCAACTTCTTTCTTTGTATTGAATTTGCTAAATGAAAATCGAATTGCTGGTCGGTTCATATCAGCGCCAATCGCTTTCAGAACATGCGATTCAGAAACACTTCCCGATGAGCATGCACTTCCACCCGATGCGGCAATGCCTTCAATATCCAAGCTGTAAAGTAGCATTTCCGATTTATCAGTGCGTGGAAATGAAACATTCAGAATTGTGTGAAGTCCTTTGTCTTCTGATTCTCCATTAAACCTGATATCATTGACAAATCTTTTCAACGAATTAACCATATATTCTTTCAAACCTTTGATGTAAAGAATATCAGCATCCATGTTTCTATGCGCAATTTCAAAAGCTTTAGCAAGTCCACAAATTCCATAAATATTTTCAGTGCCAGAGCGCATGCTCCGCTCCTGCCCTCCTCCGTAAAGCAACGGATCAATTTCCATATCACTGTTCAGATAAAGAAAACCAATGCCTTTTGGTCCATGAAATTTATGAGCGCTGCATGCAGCAAAATGAATATTCATATCTCCCGGACTATTTCTGAATTTGCCCATTGTCTGAACAGTGTCGCAAAGAAAAAGGGCATTGTATTTTTTGCAGAGCTCGCCAATATCCTTTACCGGCAGCAGATTCCCAATTTCATTGTTTGCATGCATCAAACACACAAGAGAGCGATCGGAGGATTTAAGCTTTATTTCAAGATCATCCTGATCAATATTACCTAGTGAATCAAGCTTAACAAAATGAATATTGCATTTACCAATTTTTGAAAGATGTTCTAGCTTATGCAGAACAGCATGATGTTCTAAAGGACTTGTGATAATATTTTTTATGCCGATATTTTCAACACATCCAAGCAGCACCATATTGATAGCTTCGGTACCGCAACTTGTAAAAAATATTTCAGAAGGAGAAACATTAAGCAATGAAGAAACGGTTGTTCTCGCATCTTCAATAAGCACACGTGCTTCACGACCATATGTATGAATTGAGGAAGGATTCCCGAAATTGTTTTTCATCACAGAATACATCACCTCAATTACTTCAGGATCAAGTGGTGTGGTGGCTGCGTTGTCGAAATAAATCATTGATGATTTCAGATTTACGATTTCAGATTTACGATTTTTATTTTCATTAAATACTCGCTGTTACTTATTATTGCTAATGATTAATTTTATATCTTCAATAATTTTCTTTGCAAGCTTATCAGCTTTTTCCATTGAATCGCTTTCAGAATATATCCTGATAATTGCTTCTGTATTTGACTTCCGCAGATGCACCCATTCTTTATCAAATTCTATCTTCACACCATCAACATCATTAATTGGCTGTTTACTGTACTTCTTTTTTATATTGGTCAACACCTTGTCGACATTGGTTTCCGGAAATAATTCAATTTTATTTTTTGAAATAAAATACGAAGGAAATGTGTTACGCAATGCTGAACATTTTTTCTTTGATTTAGCAAGGTGCGTCAGGAATAATGCAATGCCAACCAGTGCATCCCGGCCATAATGCAGTTCAGGATATATAACTCCTCCATTCCCTTCACCACCAATCACAGCTTTCGTTTTTTTCATCATTTCAACAACATTCACTTCTCCAACTGAAGAAGCAGAATATTTACCTCCATGTTTCTCAGTGATGTCGCGCAAAGCACGGGTTGATGAAAGATTTGAAACTGTATTACCCTTTTTATTTCTCAATATATAATCTGAAACCGCAACAAGTGTATATTCTTCACCAAACATTTCTCCGTCCTCGCAAATTATTGCAAGGCGGTCAACATCGGGATCTACAACAAAACCAACATTGGATTTACTTTTGACAACCAGTTTTGAAATATCTTTAAGATGTTCGGGCAATGGTTCCGGATTGTGCGGAAAATTTCCTGTAGGATCGCAATAAAGTTTTTCTATTTTTTTTACGCCAAGCGCTTCTAACAATGCAGGAATTGCAATACCTCCCACGGAATTAACACAATCAACAGCAACTTTAAACCCTGTAGCTTTTATTGCTTTTGCATCAACCAGTTTAAGTTTCAGGATTTTTTCTATATGATTCATTAAAGCTTCACTGTCGAAACTTAATCTGCCTATTGCATCAACGTTGCAAAAAGTCGCATCGCCATTTTCTGCCAGCTGCAAAACTTTCTGTCCATCCTTTTCAGATAAGAATTCGCCTTTTGAATTCAACAATTTCAATGCATTCCAGTTTTTCGGATTGTGACTGGCAGTAATAATAATTCCTCCGTCAGCTTTCTTTGCTATAACCGTCATTTCAACCGTTGGAGTTGTTGCAAGACCAATATCAATTACATCAACACCCATACCGGTAGCAGTTCCTGTAACAATGTCTCTTACCATCTCTCCGCTAAGTCGCGCATCACGGCCAACTATGATAACCGGCTTTGTTTTTTTTGTATTAGTTTTCAGCCAGGTAATATAAGCTGAAGTATATTTTAAAACATCTGCAGGACTAAGGCCTTCGCCTGCTTTACCTCCTATTGTGCCTCTAATTCCGGAAATTGATCTGATGAGTGTCATGAAATATGCTTTATTCATGCAAATTTACGGCTTTCTGACTATCAGGTTTATCAGGTAGATTTTTTTATTAACATAATTGGTGTTAATTCAATATTTAATAGCTGGTTTATAGTACATTATGGCTTTATCGAAGTAATGCTTAAAACTTCCATAACAGGCATTCATACTTTTTACTAACTTTGCAAGTTAATTTTAAGATTGATTCAAGTTTATGATGAAGAGTGAACAGGACAGGTACGACGAAAGTAATGTGACGATATTGATTGAGCGGTTTGAAGAAATGCTTAATAAAAGTGTGTCTGCTTATTTCGATGTGGAGGAATTTGAAGATATTATTGATTTCTATTTTTCAAAAAACAATGTCCGTAAAGCTTATAAAGCTGTGAATATAGCATGTGATCAGCATCCGAATTCTTTGGTGTTTATACTTCGGAAAGCCCAGATTTATGCATCTTCCAATAAATCACTTCAGGCTTTGGAACTTCTGAAAAAAGTGGAAATTATGGATCCATTGAATTCAGAGCTTTTCATGACCAAAGGAGCTATTTACAGCCAGTTAAAAAAATACGAAAAAGCAATTGAGGAATATAAAAAGGCTATCCGCGAAGCTGAAGAACTTGATGAGATTTATATCAATATTGCCTTTGAATATGAGAATCTCGGCAAATTTGAAAAAGCCATTGTTTATTTAAAAAAGGCTTTGGAAATCAATCCTGAAAATGATGCCGCACTTTATGAAATAGCTTTCTGCTTTGAACATGCGAACCAGCTTGAGACTTCTGTTGAATACTACAATGAATTCCTTGATAAAAATCCTTATTCGTCCGTTGCATGGTACAACCTTGGAATTGCATACAACCTTCTTGAACTTTTTGAAAAATCAATTGACGCTTTTGATTATGCTATTGCAATTGATGAGAATTTTTCTTCGAGTTATTTTAATAAAGGAAATTCACTGATATGCCTTGAACGATTTGAAGAAGCTATCACTGTGTTTGAAGAAACACTTGAAATGGAAAGTTCAGATGCATATACCTTCTACTACCTCGGTGAATGCAATGAAAAGCTGAAGCATTACGATAAGGCCATTGAATATTACAGAAAAGCGATTGAGCTTGATGATTCAATTCCTGATGCATGGATTGGGCTAGGATCAGCACTTGATGATACTGACAAAACAGTTGAAGCTTATAAATGCATGCAAAAAGCTGTGGAACTTGATTCTACTAATGCAGAATACGTTTACATGCTTGGAGATTTGCAACTAAAAATGGAAATGCTTCCTGAAGCTATTGAATCGTATGAGAAGGTCAGCCAGATTGAACCATTGAATGATGAAATATGGTTCGATTATTCTGATGCATTGAAAAAAGCCGGAGAATTAAATAAAGCTATCGACATTATTCAGGAGGGAATCATTGTGCAGCCTGAGAATGCCGGACTGATTTACCGTAAAGCAAATTATTTACTTCTGAATAAAAAAATAAAAGAAGCTTATGAAGTGCTGGAAACAGCTTTGCAAATGAATTACAAAAAGCATTGTGAATTTCTGGAATATGATCCTTCACTTCTGAGAAACCAGCAAATTATTGATTTGATTGAACTACATAAAGAATAAAAACACTTAACCAAATGAAATCAGTTTTAAATTACATTCCTGAAAGACCCGCAAAAACTAGAAAAAGCGGAGTAACAATGATGATGGACAAAGGGCTCAGCATTCGTGAAGTTGAGGATTTTGTTACTACTGGCGCAGAATTTACAGATTTTGCAAAACTGGGATTCGGCACATCTTTCGTGATGAACGAAAAAGATGTTCTCAAAAAAATAGAACTTTACAAAGCTGCCAATATCAAAGTTTATTTAGGTGGTACATTGTTCGAAGCCTATATCATTCGTGATAAATTTGATGAATACCGCAAGCTTGTTGATAAATTCAAAGTTGATGCAATTGAAGTTTCCGACGGATCAATACTGATGGAACACGAAGATAAGTGCAGATACATCGACAAACTTTCAAAAACACATACTGTGCTTTCTGAAGTCGGTTCTAAAGAAGCCGGAATTATTACTGCTCCCAACAAATGGATTTCAATGATGCAGGCAGAAATAAACGCTGGCTCATCGTTTGTTATTGCAGAGGCCCGTGAAAGCGGAACAGTTGGCATTTACAGACCTAATGGCAATGCCCACGTAGCCCTGGTGAATAAAATTATTGCCAAGGTCGATCAAAATAAAATATTGTGGGAAGCTCCTTTAAAATCGCAGCAGGTATGGTTCATAAAAACCCTGGGAGCAAACGTAAATCTCGGCAATATCGCGCCAAATGAAGTGATTCCACTTGAAACACTTCGCGTTGGATTGCGAGGTGATACATTTTTTCAGTTTCTACCTGAAGAATTTCAAAACCTTCGCATTAAAGCTGATTCAAAATAAAGAAGACTCAAATTCCAAATCCCAAACTCCAAGATTCAAATCTAAAATCGTAAATCTATAACCAATGGGCATTACCGAATTTCTTGTTGAATACATTGTTGCATTCATTCAAAGCACAGGGTATATAAGCGTTTTTATTTTAATGATGCTGGAAAGCATGGTAGCTCCTGTTCCCAGTGAAGCAGTTATGCCATTTGCCGGGTTTCTTATTGAATCAGGACAGTTCACATTTGCCGGAGTAATATTTTTTAGTACACTTGGCAGTATTGTCGGCTCACTGATTTCCTATTATATCGGTTACTTTGGCGGAAGACCCCTTGTTGAAAAATTTGGCAAATACCTTCTGCTTGATAAGCATCACCTGGATCTTACCGAGAAATTTTTTAGTAAAAAAGGTGATATAACAATTTTTATTTGCCGATTCATACCAGTAATAAGACACCTGATCTCAATCCCTGCAGGAATGGGCAAAATGAATGTTCTCAAATTTTCAATTTATACAATCCTCGGAGCGGGATTATGGAACGCATTTCTTACGTATGTTGGAATAAAACTAAAAAGCAACTGGAACGAAATACTTAAATACACAAGTATTATTGATATTGTTGTTGTAATAGGACTTGTCCTGGTATGTGTTTATGCAGGGTATAAGCTATATTCAGCACGTAAAAATAATAAAGCGACACAGACTTCCTGAGTATTTAAACTATCACAGGGAATGAACATTTACGGATTAATCGGCTATCCCCTTTCACATTCCTTTTCAGCTACTTTTTTTTCCGAACTTTTTTTCAGAGAAGGAATAAAGGATACTCGTTATGATTTGTTCCCTATTGAAAATATCAATGCCTTGATTCCGTTGATAAACAGCACTAAAGAATTAAAGGGCTTAAGCGTAACCATTCCTTACAAAACAGCTGTAATACCATTGCTCAATTATATCGATCCTATTGCAATGGAAGTCGGAGCAGTCAACAATATCAAAATTTTCAGAGAAAACAACATTGCACTTCATGGTTTTAATACTGATGTATTTGGTTTTGAAGAAAGCATTAAACCTTTATTAAAAAAAAATCACACAAAAGCTTTAATTCTTGGTACAGGAGGATCTTCAAAGGCGGTTGCATTTGTTTTAAGAAAACTGGGAATAGAATATTCTTTTGTTTCACGAGTAAAGAAAGATGTCAATCAATGTTTGACTTATCATGAATTAAATGATGAAATTATTTCACAGCATCAGTTGATCATCAACACAACTCCTGCCGGTATGTTTCCCAATATTAACGAGATGCCTGATATACCATATGAACTCCTTACAAAAGATCATTTGTTATTCGATCTTATTTATAATCCTGCTGAAACAATTTTTCTAAAAAAAGGAATTGAAAAAGGCTGCATAGTTTCAAATGGCGCGAAAATGCTATGGTTGCAGGCAGTAAAGTCATGGCAGATTTGGTATGAGAAATAGTTATAAAAAAAGTTGACAAGTCACGAGTGATAAGTTGTAAGGGAAAAGCCTTATGAAAAAGACAAATAACTCTTAAATTTTAATTCTTATGACTTGCTACTTGTGACTTGTGACTTTTACCTCCCTCACTTCTTACTAAGCAAATTCCATCCCCAGAACATCAGTAATAGAAACCATACTCCGAATACCAGGCCGCTGGCGGTCTTCATGTCCACCTGTTCAGAAATCATTTCAATTGCGCTGAAAACAATGGCCATGACACCAGCAAATACTAAAAAATAAAACAGAATATTATCAAGCAATGTTTTTTTATAATCAGCTGATTTTTTTTCTTCCTGTTTCTGTTGTTGCTGATATGTGTATGCTTTATAATACGATGCGTAGGTCGACGTCCTGTGCCTGTTGTCAGGTTGCTTCATTCCAGTAGTTGAAGGATACTTCAGCTTAAAATCGTACCATCGTTTTTTTTCAGGATTAACGAGTATCTGGTATGCTTCATTCACAAGCTGAAACAGAATTTTTGCATTTGGAGTTTTATTTACATCAGGATGATATAATTTTGCTTTACTTCGATACGCACGCCTTATCTGATCAGCATTTGCATCCCGTTGAATGCCCAATATCTTATAGTAATCAACCTCCATCCAGACAAAATATCAATAAAAATATAAATTATATATTAATAACGCAACATAACTTTATTTGCGTATGAATAAAATTAACTCAACTGTAGATCAAGGAATTCAAGAATGGAAGTATAAATAAAATTCAGATCCTCATCTGAAATGCAATAAGGAGGCAGAATATATATAATGTTGCCAAGTGGACGCAGAATAATACCTTTTTGCAAAAAGAATGAATATATTTTATCACGTTGCGAATTCAGGTATGATGTATTTGTTTCTGTTTTCAGTTCAATGGCAATTATTGTCCCCCACTGCCTGACATTATATACACCCTTATAATTTTGAATTCGCTTCCGGAATTCATCATGTCTTGTTTGTATGCGTAGTATATTTTTTATACAATCATCATTTTCATACAAGTCAAGACTGGCAATGGCTGCAGAACATGCAACAGGATTTGCAGTGTAGGAATGGCCATGATAAAGTGTTTTGGTTTTATCGTCTGAAAGGAATGCATTAAAAATTTCCTGTGTGCATGAAGTAACTCCCATGGCCATAAAACCACCGGTAATACCTTTTGAAAGACAAAAAATATCAGGTTTAATAGTTAAATAATCTGTAGCAAAAAACTTTCCTGTTCTGTAGAAGCCCGTCATCACCTCATCAGCAATCGTTATAATTTTATTCGATTTGCAATAAGCTATCATTTTTTCAAGTGGTTCAGGCTGATACATTATCATTCCGGCCGCTCCCTGAACAAGGGGTTCGAAAATAAATGCAGCTGCCTGTCCAGAATCAACAATGGTTTTGAGTTTGGAAAAAGAAGAATCCTCTTTGCCGGAAACTGGTGTTTCAATAAATTCAACATCAAACAAATATTCGATGAAAGGATCAGTAAAAACGCTTCTTCCACTCATGGACATCGCACCAAATGTATCTCCATGATAAGCATTGGTAAAAGCAATAATTTTTTTCTTTTCAATTCCCTGATTTCCCCAAAACTGGATCGCCATTTTTATGGCAACTTCAACTGCAGTTGAACCATTGTCAGAATAAAATATTTTTTTTTGATTTGCAGGAAGGTGCGCCAGCAGGCGTTCTGCAAGCTCAACTGCTTTCGGATGCGTGAAGCCGGCAAAAATAACATGCTCCAGAATATTTAGCTGTTCACTTACTTTTGAAGCAATGTAAGGATTTGCATGTCCATGTGTATTTACCCACCATGAGGATATAGCATCAATATACCGCACATTGTTTTCGTCAAAAAGGTATGCTCCTTCTCCTCTAACAATCCCAATAGTTTCAGAATCCTTCATCTGAGTGTAAGGATGCCATATCACATTACTGTCGCGTTCTGTTAAATTCATTTTACTATTTTAGCAATGCGAAATTAATATTAAACCTTAATATGTCAAAGAATATATCAGTCTTCATCTTTTCAATTTTTTTATTCACAAACAGCTTTGGCCAGTCGGCAAATGACCTCTATGATTCAGCAGTTGTAAAAATGAAAAGCGGCGATATAAATGGAGCAATTTTATTGTATACAAAAGTTGTAGATCAGAGTCCGTATTATTTTGATGCATGGCTCGACAGAGGCCGCTGTTATGACACATTGAACAAATTGGACCTTGCACTAGCTGATTATAACAAGGCTATTGAAAAGAAACCCGATTACTATCAGGCGTTTTATTTTAGAGGTATTTTATTCTTAAAGAAAAAAGATGAAAAGTCTGCAATAGCTGATTTCACAAGTGTTATAAAATACAAGCCAAAATATTTCTATGCATATTTCAAACGCGCTGAGATTTATATGAAGCAAGGAAAATTTGATTTTGCAATCACAGATTACACCACATGTATTGCATTACGCCCTGACAGCTGCAGCAATTATTACCTGCGTGGAATAGCTGATATTAAAGCAAAGAAGACCGATCAGGCATTAACTGATTTCACCAAAACCATTGAATTGAATCCTAACAATGCAAATGCCTATTATTACAGGGGTTTTCTGAATGATTCTCTGGGCAAGACAGATGATGCAATCAAAGATTTTTCAAAGGCAATTACTTTAAATATTGCTGATCAGAAAATTTATACTGCCCGCGCTTTAGCTTATTACAACAAAGGGGAATATCAATTAGCATCTTCGGATTATACTACAATTATTTCGACATATAAATCAAAGAGCCAGGATGATTTTTTGAAAAGAGGAATATGTTATGTGAACACTGCAAACTATGATCTTGCTGTTAAGGATTTATCCAAGGCAATCACATTGAAGGCGCAGGATGAAACACCCTATATTTACAGGGCATTCGCTTATGCAAAGCAAAATAAAACAGCAGCTGCAATAACAGATTATAATAAAGCAATTGCGATGAATCCCGGTAATGCTCTTGCTTATGAAAAACGTGGGACAATGTATTTTGATCAGAAAAAATATACACTTGCTTTAGCTGACCTTGATAAAGCTATAAAACTTAAACCAACTGGTGATGCATATTTTCTGAGAGGCGCTATAAAAGATATCAACGGCGATAGCAAAGGAGCATGCGATGATCTGAAAGCCGCATCTGACATGGGAAATAAAGAAGCGAAAGCAAAAGCTGCCAAATACTGTTATTGATTTTTATTAGTAATCATTACCAACCCGCTTTCCACCTTGCAAAAAAAACACAGAGAAAATTTCCCTGTGTTTCATAATAAAATAATTTCCTTAGTAAAGCAAGCCTATCACGATCAGGTAGAACATTACATTTTTAGCCTCATTACCATCAGGATTGGTAACGGTATAATAAAGTCCATTCCCATTCCAGTCGTAAATATTAATGCCACCTTCAGTATTGGGTTTGGTGTAGTATAAACCTGTACCGGACCAACTGTACATATTCTCTCCATCATCAGTATTCGGTTTTGAATAATAAAGGCCATTTCCATTCCAGTCATAAATATTAACTCCGTCTTCGGTATTTAATTTAGTGTAGTATAAACCTGTACCGGCCCAACTGTACATATTATCACCATTTGAAGTATTGGATTTATAATAATACATCCCCGTTCCACTCCATGTATAAATATTTGAACCGTTTTCAGCATGAGGAGTTGCATAATAAATTCCTGTTCCATTCCAGGTAAACAGGTTTTGGGCTTCGCTCGCCATAAACGAAAGAAGCAGCATGGCTGTCAATGCCAAAAAGAGTTTTGCTTTCATAGGTTTTTTGGTTATATTTTTTATTAAATGCGGTACGAATATACAAAAAAGATACCAGGCTTTTCTACTTTTTTTGCAGGAATTTTGAATCGGCTGGGACGTCATTAGTAATCCACATATTACCGCCAATTACAGAGTTCATACCAATATTGATTCGGCCAAGAATAGTGGAGTTCGAATAAATAATCACATTATCTTCAACAACAGGATGCCTTGGAATTCCTTTTATAGGCTTGCCATTTTCATCAAGCGGAAAACTCTTTGCACCAAGGGTTACACCCTGGTATAGTCGAACATTTTTGCCAATGATGCAGGTCTCTCCTATTACTACTCCTGTGCCATGATCAATGAAAAAATATTCATCAATCGAAGCGCCCGGATGAATATCAATGCCGGTAAGTGAATGCGACATTTCAGTTATTATCCTGGGAATCAGTGGAACATCAAGAAGCAATAGTTCATGGGCAATTCGATAGTATGTCATTGCTGTTATACTGGGATAACAGAAAATTGTCTCTCCATAGTTTTTAGCAGCCGGATCTCCATTAAATGCGGCAATCACATCGGTTGAAAGCATGTGCTTAATTTGAGGAAGGCCAGCTATAAATTTTGCAGTTACATCTTTTGCGCGAATATCACACTGCTTGCAAATTCGATCATCATCTTCACAATCGAAACAGAAGCCCCTCTTGATCTGCTCAGCAAGCATGCGGTATATAATATCAATATTTGCACCAATATAATAATCCATAGAATCAGCGCTTACTTCCGAATGACCGAAGAATCCAGGAAACAATACCTTCTTAAGATGTTCCATAATCTGTCCGAGACTTCCAATGGATGGCATTGGCATATCATGTGCAGAACGGTGATGTAAAAAATCATTTGCCTTTTGAGTGCCAAGTTCTTTCACCACAGTTTCAATTATACTTTTATATTCTGATTGTGCTGTCATTTTATTCAAATTTAAATAGGTCAGTACTTAAGTATCGTTCGGCTGTATCGCAGACCATGAAAACTATAATTTTTCCTTTATTTTCAAGCCTCATAGCGATTTTTTTTGCAGCCCATGCAATAGCACCAGATGAAATTCCGCAAAGTATTCCTTCCTGTTTTATCAGGCTTTTTGCTGTTTCAATAGCATCGGTGTTTGTTACAGTAATGATTTCATCAATGATCTCTAAGTTCAAAATTTCAGGAATAAAGCCTGCTCCTATTCCCTGGATTTTATGCGGAGAGTGTGTACCACCTGAAATTACTGGTGAATCAGCAGGTTCAACAGCAACTGCTTTAAATTCGGGCTTTCTGGCTTTGATCACCTCAGCAACTCCTGTAATGGTACCTCCTGTGCCAACGCCGGAAACAAGAAAATCAACTTTTCCTTCTGTATCTTTCCAGATTTCTTCTGCAGTAGTAAGGCGATGCACTTGTGGATTTGCAGGGTTTGCAAACTGCATTGGCATAAATGAGTTCTTATAGGTTTTACAAAGTTCCTCCGCTTTTGCAATAGCCCCTTTCATTCCTAATGGAGCCGGGGTAAGTTCAAGCGTAGTACCAAATCCTTTCAGAATATTTCTTCGTTCTACACTAAAGCTTTCAGGCATTGTGAGAATTAATTTATAACCCTTTACTGCACATACCATGGCAAGGCCAATACCAGTATTACCACTTGTCGGCTCAATAATAACAGTATCCTTATTGATCTTCCCATTCTTTTCAGCATCTTCAATCATTGCAAGTGCTATCCTGTCCTTTACCGAAGCTGCCGGATTAAAAAATTCAAGTTTTGCATATAAGTCAGCATAACAACCCTCAGCAAACTTGTTAAGTTTTACAAGCGGGGTGTTACCAATTAGTTCCAGAATATTTTGTGCTGTTTTCATATTATTCTATCTCCATTAATAATTTATTAGATGGACAACTATCGAGCGTTTCGTTAAAAACTTTCATGCTATCGGTAATCGCTTTATAGGATTGTGTTTCATTAAGCTTTACATCCATCGCCCCTCTGTTATCAAGTTTGTCAATAACATATTGAATCGTCATCTGGTGAATGTCGGATGCAGGCTGATAAGCATATTCCTTATCATTACGGGTTTTTAATTCGGAAACAATTTTGCATTTTATAAGCTCATATAATATTTGCCTGATTACACGCACAGGAACTGCAAGTTGCTGTGATATCTCAGAATCAGTAAGAGGTTTCTCCCCTTTTGCAAAATTTTTTATTAGCAAATGTGTTATCAGAAGCGATACCAATCTTTTAAAACGTGCACTTACATGTGCTATATCAAGGTCATACTGGAATTTATGGACATTCTGATGTGCATATGAAATTTCGGCACCCAACAGCAAAGCAATCCAGCTAACCCTTAACCAGATGAAAAGCAATGGCAGTGCAGCAAAACTTCCATATATGGCATTGATATCAATCAACTCAAGTTGAAGTATGAAATAACCCATTTGTGTGAGCTGGTAAATAGTTCCTGCGATTACGCCCCCTGTTAATGCTGATCTGAATTTTACTTTGGTATTCGGAATCACCATATAAATTAAAGTAAAGAGAAGCCAGCATAGGATAAATGGAGACCAATTTAACAAAGCAGATATCACAGGACCCACATATCCAAGTATAACATGCTGACCTGACATTTCATTTATTGCGGACGAAACAAATACAGTAGCACTGCTGGAAACGATGATCAATACTGGAGCTATCAGCATCATAGAAAAATAATCGCTGAATTTTCTCATGAATTTTCTTGATTCTTTCTGTTCCCAGATTTCATTAAAGGATTCTTCCATGTGGCTGAACATTTCCATAACCGACCATAATAATACCACAATGCCCACACCGGCAATCAGTCCGCCTTTAGCCTCTACTATCAGGGTATTCGCAAACGTTATTACCATTTCGATAATCTCAGTATCCCCTGTAAAGCTTTTTTTGATCTGTTCTTCAAGCATTTGTTCAAATCCAAAACCTTTGGCAATAGCGAAGACTAAGGCTATAATTGGAACAACCGACATCATTGCATAATATGTCAATGCCGAAGCCCTCAGCGTACATTCATCTTCTTTAAAACCCTTTACAGCAAGGACAATAATGCGTAATTGTTTTATAAATATTGACTTTGCCTTAGGCAGATCTTCCAGCCGTAAATGCCAGATATCATGCGTTACAAAATGATAAAGCCAGTTAAAAAAGTTTCTAGTCCTCTGCATAAATTAAAGTTAAAAAAAAAACCATACAATACTTTTATACGCATTGTATGGCTTAAGAGTTATAAATTTAAGGAAACTTATTTCGCCAGTTTCCAGACAGTATCAATCACGGTTCCGTCAACCCATTTTACAACAGCGACAGCTTCGTTGGTGTACTTAGCTTTTTCAGGCGTTCCACAGATTTCTTCTGCTTCTTTTTTCAACTGCTGAATAGTCTTGATGGGTAACTTGGAATTCTTCATTGCTTTGATCAGGTCTTTTCTTAAAGGATTGATTGCAATGCCTCTTTCTGTAACAATAACATCAATGAGTTCTCCAGGGCCGCAAACGGTAGTTACTTCATCCCTGATAACAGGAATTCGATCACGGAACAAAGGAATAGGGAGTATAGTGCATTTTGAGAAAATACAATTCTGCCAGCCCCCGATGCCATGCAATAACATACCATCGGAATGTGTGACAACATTTGCATTAAAACTCAAATCAACTTCAGTTGCCCCAAGAATTACTACATCAACCATCGAAGCAAAATTTCCTTTGCCATGATAATTGTAACTTGTGAAAGGGCTTGTATTAACATGATTCCAGTTTTCACGCATCGAACGCACCCCTTCAAGATCGAAAGTCTGCCCATCGAGTATGAAATCAGTAAGTCCATCTTCAAGCATTTTCACAAGATATTTATTACTGCCACCACGGGCAAACCGTGCTTTCATACCACGTTCGCGCAAAATATCAGCGAAATAAATTCCTATGGAAAGTGCGGTACCACCAGCTCCGGCCTGGAATGAAAATCCATCTTTTATTATTCCTACTTCATCACAAAATTGAGCGCACCATTCAGCGAGCAATAATCTGTCGGGACTTTTAGTAATTTCAGTTGTTCCGGAAACTATTTTTTCAGGAATCCCGACTTTGTCCACCACTACAACATGATCCACATAATTACCCTGAATCTGCCAGGGATAGCAGGGGAAAGGAACAAGATTGTCAGTCACCACAATCACTTTGTTTGCATATTGAGAATCAGCTAAAGCAAACCCAAGCAAACCACAGGCTGCTGGGCCGCGGTCACCAGTTGCATTTCCAAATGAATCGGCAGTAGGAGCTGCAATTACAGCAATATCAATAACAACTTCACCATCCTGAATAGCCTGGTATCTTCCACCATGAGAACGAAGAATGCCCATACCTTTCATGCCTTTTGTGGAAGTAAAACGGCCAAGTGAACCGTTCATACTGCCTTCAATATGATGAATGGTTCCATCTTCAAGGTACTTCACCATTGATCCATGGCATTCAAAAGATGCAGAAGGCACCCATGTAAGGTTTTTAATTCCAAGTTCAGCTGCTATATCAAAAATCTGGTTAGCGATCAAATCGCCGTTTCTGAAATGATGATGTGTCGAAATGACCATACCATCCTTTAATCCTGCCTTTTTAAGAGCAGCTTTTAACGTTGGAATAAGTTTATTGCCATCGGCAGGATAATCAGCACAACTGGCAATGAATGGTGCATATTTTCTTCCTGTAGGTTTATACTTTCCAACTCCCATGTATGGAATCTGGGGCTTACCGTTGACTTCGGTAGGGACTAATCTTCCCAATGCATTCTTTACAAATTTAGTTGGCATGTTGTTCTTCCCTCCAGTTTTTGTTTAACTTTCCTAAATTTAAAGCAATATCAATTGTACGCTGAGCTCTTTTTACAACAGGTGGATCAATCATCTTTGTGCCCAGAGATACAACTCCAAGTCCCTTTTCAGATGCTTCAATAAATGCATTGACGATTTTCTTGGCTTTTTCGATCTCATTTGAATTGGGTGCAAAATATTCATGGATAACCACAATCTGTCGTGGGTGTATGCATCCCATTCCATCAAATCCGAGTGCTTTTGACTTTAGTACATTCTGTTTCAAACCTTCCATATCAGCAACATCAGAAAATACTGAATCGATAGGTTGTACACCTGCAGCCCTGCATGCATTCACCACCTGGCTTCTTGCATAAAATGATTCAGTAGCTTCCGAAGTACGTTTTGTACCTAAATCGGCTGTATAATCTTCAAGGCCAATAGCCATTGCAACAATATTTTCGGCAGAGGTAGCAATCTCATAGGATTTAATCACTCCCAATGCGCTTTCTATAATTGGCATTAACCAGATATCGCCTTTAACTTTATAGTCTTTTTTGAGCTGATCAATTTTTGTATTCACTTGCCTTATCTGGTCAGCACTCTCGCATTTCGGCACCAGTATAAGATTTACATTATGAGGAACAATAAATTCGAGATCATCAAGTCCCTTTGGTACCTGGTTGATTCGAACCATTCTTTCTGCACCATAAAAGTCAACGTTTCTCAGTGCGTTTCTAACAACAAATTTTGCTTCGTATTTTTTGTCAACAGCAACAGCATCTTCAAGATCAAGGATGATACCATCGGGATTATGAATTCCGGCATTAATCATCAGATTTGGGGTGTTACCAGGAAGATACAACCTGGAAAACCTGAATCTGTCAAAATCAGTATGATAATTATTTTGCTTTAAGGAAGGCAACAGAAAGTCTTTATTTGTATTTAATACAAGTTTTATTGCGGCTTCAAGGCGTGCAGCAATAACAAAGGGCAAAGCACCTGCATCTTCAAGAAAAACCTTTGCATTTTTTATTTCATAGTAGACAAGTATTTCTTTTGTGAGATCAATAATGCTGTTTCCATACATTACTTTCACCTTGCTTTCGAGCTGTATATCAATTCCGCCTTTATTTGTTAGTTCAATGGTAACAAAACAGTCAGAACGAACTCCTTTGCCTTTATTACCGGCACTTCCGATTTTTGTCAAGTTTCCCTCCTTTCAATATGTATACTTATTTTGGTTGGCCAAAGTGAATTCCTCCGGCTTCATCAACATGCCCGTCCTGTTTTTCTTTAGCTTGTTGCTGATCATGGAATTGCTTGTCAGCTTGCTTTGATGAAGCCATTTGTTGTTTTTGCGAATTCTGGTTTGAATTTATCTCTGCCTGTTTAATAGAATCAAGTACTTTTTGTTTCTCAGCTTTTGATATTGAATCTTTTAGCTGCTGTACAGTTTCATTATTTTTCGTTCCTGAACCACAGGCAAACATAGTGAGAATAAAGACAGCAATAATCGAATAATGGATTTTTCTCATATGCGATTAAGTTTTAAAGTTTCAGCGATAAAATTATAAAAAAAAAAGAGTGCGATTGCACTCTTTTTTCTTTCAAAAGATGAAATTATTTTTTCTTCTCATCTTTTTTCTTGTCATCTTTCTTTAAAGTGTCAGCAGCTTTAATGCTATCATCAATTGCTACCTGTTTCAGGCTGTCTGCTTCTTTTACTTGTTTTAAGCTGTCAGCAAGTTTAATAGAATCAGCTTTAGCTTTTTCTGCTTTTTCTTTGTCTTTAGCTCCACCGCATGCCATGAATGATAACATTCCAACTGCGAGTAATAATGCGAAAACTTTTTTCATGTGCTTTTTTGTATTTGGTTAATTTGAGTGCAAAAGTAAAAATATTTTAAATAAACAAAGGAAAAAAAGAAAAAAAATACATTTACCTTGTCAATATTCTTAAAATACATCCATAAAAAAAGGGAGGTTAACCTCCCTTTAAATTATTATTTCTTACCTCCTACTGTAACATTTTTAGGATCTTGAAATTTGGGCATATCGTGTTTTGGTTTTGGTTTATTCTGTCCAACATTGCCCTTATTCTCAGCTTTTTCAATAGAATCCTGTTTCAAAGAATCGAGTCTCTTCATTTCTTTTTCAGCAGCAGCTAATGAATCAGCTGTTTTCACTTTTGCAATTGAATCCTGCTTTAAAGAATCAAGTCTTTTCTGTTCTTTTTCTTTGTCTTTTCCGCCGCCGCAAGCAACAAACGATGCCATGGCTGCTACGAGTAATAATGCAAATAATTTTTTCATGTTTTAGGTTTTTGGGTTAATTGGCGGCAAAGTTAGGAATAATATTATTCTATATTTCAAAAAAAAAGGAATCAAAATATGATTCCTTTTAATAAAAATTAAATCCTGACTGGATCAACCTTTTCCTTTTGGTCCTGTAGAACCTTTAGCTCCGCCAGTTTTAGGGCCTTTTTTGTCAGCTTTAGCGATTGAATCCTGTTTCAAAGAATCAAGTCTTTTTATTTCTTTTTCAGCAGCAGCTAATGAATCAGCTGTTTTCACTTTTGCAATTGAATCCTGCTTTAAAGAATCAAGTCTTTTCTGTTCTTTTTCTTTGTCTTTTCCGCCGCCGCAAGCAACAAACGATGCCATGGCTGCAACGAGTAATAATGCAAATAATTTTTTCATGTTTTTTTGTTTTTTGGAATTAACCTGGGTGCAAAAGTATAAAAATTTTAATACCTGTCAGAAAAAATAAAAGGAACCCTGGGGTTCCTTTTATAAAAATAGGTTTTTAGTATTAACCTTTGCCAACTGGTTTGGTAGGTTTTACCTGCTGTTGTTGCTGTTGCTGATGTTGTCCACCACCATAGTTACCCTGAGGTTTTTTCTTGTCAGCTTTTGCAATAGAATCCTGTTTTAAAGAATCAAGTTTCCTTTTTTCTTTTTCAACAGCTGCTAATGAATCAGCTTCTTTTTTTGCTTTTTCAGCAGCGTTGATAGAATCCTGTTTTGCTTTTTCTTTAGCTTCCTGATCTTTTTTGCTTGGTCCGCAGGAAACGAATGCTACCATACCGGCAACAAGTACTAATGCTAATAATTTTTTCATGTTTTTTAGTTTTTTTGGTTAACCAGCGGCAAATGTAAACTATATTTTTTTACAAAAAAAACAAAAAATGATTTTTTTTCCGGAATAAAGTAATTACTTTTGCGGTTTGAAATATGAAATTAATCAACCAATTTATTAACTTAATCTTTATTTATCATGAAAAGAATGCTTTTATCAATTGCTGCCTTAACAATGATTTTTGGCGCAACTTTATTAACTTCTTGTACAAAAGATGACGTAACAGCTCCAGTTATTACTTTAAAGGGTGATGCTTCTGTTGATGTTGTATTAGGTACAACTTACACTGATGCTGGCGCAACTGCAGATGATGCAACTGATGGTGATCTTACTTCTTCAATTGTTGTTGACAATGCTGTTAACGTGAATATTGCTGGAACTTATTATGTTACTTACACTGTTTCTGACGCTGCTGGCAACTCAGCAACTAAAAAAAGAACTGTAAATGTTAAGAACTCACTATCTAACTATACTGGTTCTTATTCAGCTACCGATGACTGGAATTCTGACGGTACTGTTGATTACACATGGACAGAAACTATCACAGCTTCTTCAACTGTAAACAATCAACTCGTTTTCTCAAAATTTGCAAACTACACTGGTTGCAACTTAAAAATTGACATAAGCGGTTCTACAGTTAGTGCAGCTGGTTCACAAACTATCATGTGCGGTGCAGCAGGTTCACAACAGAACAGGACTTTCTCTCAGATTTCTGGTTCTATTACAGCAACTCTTATTACTGTAAGCTATCATGAAGTAGATGCTGACACTTTTACAACTGACGGTGTTGACACATTCACAAAACAATAATATTACTATTATATAAAAAAAGGCTGTTTGCGAACAGCCTTTTTTTTTGCGGCATATTTTTTGTCATACCATTTTCAGAAAACATCTTAAATCATGAAAACACGCCTTATATTATTATTTGTAATTGCATTCAGCACACTCATAAAAGCGCAAAATACTGACACATCGTTTAATTATAATGATGATTATGTATTGCGCAAAATAATTCCTGCCCTCCCACAAGGATGGACATTTTCACAGAAACAAGGAGAATTCATCATTGAAAGAACCGATTCTGTTCTCGAAGGAGATAAACGACAGTTTAAGATTCCTGCTAATCATAAAATGTCGGATGACAGTGTTCTTAAATTCGGGACGAAGACAAAAAGTATCATTGTCTATAAATATGATACCCGCTGGACCTATGAGCAAACGCTGAAAGCCAATAGCAACAATACGCAGATATACCAACTTATTAAGAAACTTCCAGAAAAGTTTAATATTACCAGGTTAATTGATAAATCAAAAAGTACCAGAGGTAATATAGTGTATACAGGCAAAACTGATGAAGAAAAAAAACTAGTTATAGCTTTTGAAAAAGAAAGAAACGAGTTGCTTGCAAAATTGGTGCAGATGCCTAACTTTCATACTGAAAAATACAGCCTTTTCCTTTATTCAACGCAGGGTTGCGATGATGACTACTTCACGATTTATCCCAGCAGCGCTTCCTATGAACTTTATACGATAATTACATTGGTCAGCGAACTCACTGAAAAATCAGGTCAGAAATAATCCTGATTTAAATTCTTTAATCTATCCCGCCATTGCAGATGACGGGATTTCTTTTTATCTTTGTGATGGATAAATTTTTTCATGCTATGAATACAAAAATGCTTCTTTCACTGGTCACTGTTTTAATAATGATCTTTTCTTTCTCATGTAAGAAAGACAAGGATAAAGATACAACAGCGCCCGTAATTACAATTATTGGCAACAATCCTTATATTGTTGGCTCAGGCACTACTTATAATGACCCTGGTGCCACAGCCTACGATGAAACCGATGGAGATATCACTTCAAAAATTATAATGACAAATAATGTGAATACTTCAGATACCGGCACTTACCATGTAAATTACAATGTGGAAGATAATGCAGGAAATGCAGCAACTGAAATGATCAGAACTGTTAGGGTTATATTCACAAAATAAGCATTACTCTCATCATAACTATTTCTCGCTTTTCTTTGTATTTTTGCGAATAATGAAAAAAATTCTTTCAGGTGGTTATTATAAAGTATTCCTGATCAGGCTGCTTTATGCATTTATACTTTTCAGCATTGCCAGAATTTTATTTTATCTTTTCAATAATGTATCATTCCGTGAGCTTGGCTTTGGTGAGTTTTTACTGCTGATGATTTATGGATTAAGATTTGACCTTTCTGCTATAATTGTTTGTTATAGTATTTTTATCTTTTTAAGTTTTGTACCATTTCATTTAAAATCAAAACATATATATCAGAAAATTCTTTTAATAATTTTTACAATTTGTACTGCCATATCATTAGCAGCTAATCTTCTCGACTGCGGATATTTTGCCTTTACTTTATCACGTAGCACTGCAGATATATTTAATGTGCTCGGACTTGGTTCAGATTTCACAACGCTTTTGCCTCAATATATTTTTGATTTCTGGTACATTTTTCTTATTTGGATTTCATTAATACTTCTGACAATCTGGTTTTTTTCCAAAACCAAAGTGACCGAAAATATTCCTTCAACCAGAAAAAAAATTACTCTATCTTATTTAAAGGAATTAGTCATTTTTTTAATTGTAACTGTGATCAGTATAATTGGCATTAGAGGCGGCGTTCAGCTAAGGCCGATAGGAATGATGACAGCAGGGCAATACACTTCTTCAAAAAATGTATCAATAGTGCTGAATACACCTTTCACGATAATCAGAACTTTTGGCAAAACTGGATTAAAGAATGTTGAATATTTCAATGACAATAAAATGTCGGCGATATTCTCTCCTAATCATAATTATCATAAAAAAGATAAACCAGAAAAATTTAACAATGTTGTTGTAATTATTCTTGAGAGTTTTTCGAAAGAATATTTTGGTTCTTTAAATAAAGATCTTGACAATGGCAATTACAAAGGGTATACACCATTCCTTGATTCGCTGATCAACGAAAGTATGTATTTTCCAAACGCTTATTCTAACGGCAAACGATCGATTGAAGCAATTCCTGCTATACTCAGCAGTATACCTTCGCTTATGAGTGAGGCGTATATCACATCAATGTATTCAGGAAATACTATAAACAGTTTGGCAAGTTTGCTAAAGGGAAAAGGATATTCTTCTGCTTTTTATCATGGCGGAACCAATGGCACCATGGGATTTGACGGATTTATAAAAGTTGCAGGATTCGACAATTACTATGGACGAACAGAATACAATAATGAAAACGACTTTGACGGTAAGTGGGGAATATTTGATGAAGAATATTTGCAATATGTATCGGGCATGATCGACAAAATGCCAAAACCCTTTATTGCAGGCATTTTCACGCTTTCATCACACCACCCATATACCGTTCCTGAAAAATATACAAACAAATTCAAGAAAGGAAATCTGCCTATTTATCAAAGCATAGGATATACAGATTTCGCATTAAAAAAATTCTTCAAAACAGTGTCTGCAAAACCATGGTTTGACAGTACGTTGTTTGTAATTACCGCCGATCACACTTCAGAATCTCTTTATCCGAAATATCAGACAAGAGCAGGGATGTACGCCATACCATTGTTTTTTTACCAGCATAACAGCAAACTTAAAGGTGAAAATAAAATAATTACCGAACAGGATGATATCATGCCATCGGTGCTGGATTACCTGAATTATGACGGATCGTTCATTGCTTTTGGTGAAAGTGTTTTTGATTCATTATCTTCTCATTTCGCAATAAATTTCGTGAACGAGTCATACCAATTGATTTACGAAAACTATTCGCTTATCTTTGACGGCACATCCGGAATATCGCTGTACGACCTGAAAAGCGACAGCCTGATGAAAAATAATATTTTAGGAACTCAATCATTGGTGAATAAAGAACTAGAAGAAAAAATAAAAGCAATCATACAGAGTTATAACCAACGACTGATCAAAAACGAAATGATCATTAAGAAATAAATTCATTGACAGAGAAAAAGAAAATACTGTTTATCATCAATCCCATTTCGGGAGTAGGCCGGCAGAATATTGTAGAAAAGCTTCTGCCTGTAAAGCTGGATCATTCTTTATTTGATTACGAAATTACATATACTCAATATTCTCATCATGCCGTACATTTGGCAAAGGAAGCCAGTGAGCGGGGAGTTGATATTGTTGTATCTGTTGGTGGCGATGGTTCCGCGAATGATGTGGCACAGAGCCTTATTAATTCGAAGACAATAATGGGCATAATCCCAGTTGGCTCAGGTAACGGGCTTGCACACCATTTAAAAATTCCAAGAAAAATTTCAAAAGCCATTGAAATCATTAACCGTTCAAAAACAAAATTGATGGATACAGGGCTGATGAATGATAAACTTTTTATAAATATTGCCGGGCTTGGCTTCGATGCGCTTGTTGCAGAAAAATTCTCGCTCGGAAAAAGACGTGGATTCTGGCCATATTTTCGACTGGTATTTTTTGAATTCTTTAATTTCAAAGGGCACAATTATACAATTAATTTTGATGGCAAATCAATTCAACAGAAAGCGCTGCTGATCAGTTTTGCAAACTCAAGCCAGTTTGGGTACAATGTAACCATAGCACCGGACGCAAGTGTTGTTGATGGACTTCTTGATCTTTGCATTATACATAAAATGTCAGCTTTTAAAGCAGCAATGATTGTCCACAAACTTTTCATGAAAGACATTGATACATCAAAAAATGTTGATGTTTATAAAGTAAAGGAAGCCACCATACTGTGTGAAGAACTGGTTTCAAGCCAGATTGACGGCGACCCATATATTCGCCTGAATGAAGTAAAAGTGCAGATTCAGCCACATAGTTTGAACATGATTGTTCCATAAAAAAATCTTTTATGTCAAAAAATAAAAAAAACATTATCGGTGTTGTTTATTCTACCAACCCAAATTATCAATATGCATTTGAAAATAAATCAGAGGTGGAAACCTTGCCGCCACAGCAACAGGAGCTGAGAATATTTCTTGAGAAAAAACATCGGGGTGGAAAAACCGCTTCCATTATAAAAGGATTTATTGGAAAGGAATCCGATATGGAAGAGTTGGGAAAGTTTCTAAAAAGCCGTTGTGGTGTTGGCGGCACCGTAAAAGATGGGGAAATTCTTATACAAGGCGACTTCAGGGACAAAATACTGGAGCTACTGATAACAAAGGGCTATAAGGCAAAAAAAGCAGGAGGATAATTTTTTTTATTCCATTTTGCTTTATTTACTTACATTCGTACTTTCACAAAAAATGAATCTTTAATAATACAACTCTATGAACATTATCACTACTACAAACACCAGAAGGAGGAATTACCTGATTTTTTTCTGCTTAATTATGATGGCTGCATTCCTTTGCCCAACGAATCTGAATGCCCAGGACGGATGGGAACTTATTAAAAAGAATGACAATGTCGCTGCAAAAAAAGCGTTTCTTGAAGTGCTGAAAAATGATAGCACTGACATTAATGCGCTGTATGGTTCAATTTACATTGCAGAACTTGAGCAGAATGATCTTGCATATGAGAAATATGTCAATACACTTTTAAATAACCATCCTGATGCTTCAAACTATTTGTTATTTAAAAATCATTTTAACGGCGATATTCAGAAACTCAAACTTATTTCGGATTCATTCCATAAAGCTTCAACCTACCTAGCTGTGCAGAAGGCAGATGATCTTTTCACAAACAGAAAATTTGCAGAAAGCAAAAAGGCATATGCTGATATTATCGGTAATTATGATTGGTCGGTCATTGGCCCTTTTAAAAATGTTTCAGGTTACGGATTTATTAAAGAATATGAAGTAGAGAAAGACAAATTTGACTCTTCAAAAACATACAACAACGGTTACGATCTTAATTTTGGTTGGGTAAACAGAAGAATACGCAACAATGACGGAGTCGTTATTTTTTCTGATAACCTCGCAAACGATTACAGCAATTCCGTATTTTTTGCAAATACATTTCTTACCGTACATGAAACTGTGCAGGCCCAATTTCGCATTGCGAGAAATACACCTATGAAAATCTGGCTTGATGGTTGCCTTGTTTTTCAGAATAATGATAATGCCAAATTCAGCTGGGATGATGATATTGTAAACATCACACTAACGAAAGGCACACACCGTTTACTTATAAAATGCGCTACACTTCCAAACGAGACTGATAACAGCAGTTTTCTTTCATACAATGATGGAGGATATAATTCATCTTTCAAGTTTGATTTCTCCAATTTTATGGATTTCAGTTCATTTTACGGTGGATCATCTTACGATGATCAGTTTGCTCTGCGTATCACCGACCAGAATGGAAAATTAATTCAAGGCATTCAATCATCCTTTAGTGGTGATTATACTGCAGCAACATATGAGACGAAGAATGTTGAAAACGGGCTTGTAAATTATTTTACAAAAGCTGCTGCAAAAGATCCTGAGAAGCTTATCAATTATTACTTATTGTGTAAAGCAGCGATACAGGCTGGAAAAACAATAGCAAGCGAAGAAACCTTTGTGAAATTGCTGAGAAAAAATTCCGACATGGTGTTTTTCAAATATCTTGCTGCTAAAATATATGCAACAAACGAAAAAACTGAAAAGGCATACTTAATACTTAATGATATTGATGAAGCCAAGACTCCTGTATTTGCCCTGATGTATGAGGACCTTAACAAACTTGACAAAGATGCTGACGAAAAAGAATATGTAAAAATGCTTATGCATTTGGATACAATTTTCCCTTCGAGCATGTCGGTGATAGAAGATGTGATTACATACTACCAGAAAAAAGGGATGAATGATGAAAAGAAAAAATATGTAAAAGCAAAAATGGAGCTTTATCCTTCGTACAAAGAAGACTTAGAGGATTACCTGGAAGACGACAATTACAAGCCAAATGATTACAAGCCAGAAACCGATAAGGAACGGAAAAAGGAAGCAAAGGAAGCTATCAATAACCTGAAGACAAAATTCAATGAGTGGGATTATGAAACGGCTATTACACACTATAAAAATATTGAGAAAAAAGATAAAGTAATAAGCCTTTATAATGAATTGATTTCTATTGAACCATTCATCGTTTCACATTTGGCTGACAAAGCTGATTATTATTATACAAAAGAAATGTATGATGATGCAATCAGCGTGCTGAATGCTGCCTTAACGATGTCGCCTTATTCAACTTCAGTGATGGAAACATTGGGTGATATATATTCAGACAAAAAAGAAAAGGAAAAAGCAATCGGTTATTACCAGAAAGTTCTTTCCATGAAAGTTTCCGATTACGGAAGGGAAGATATTGAAGAAAAAATTGAAAAGTTACAGGAAAAAGATAATATAAAAGATTTCTTTGTTACGAAAACTTTTGATGATATCCTGAAAGAGGACGGATGGAAGGATAAGTACAAAGAGGAAAAATCAGTAATTCTTCTGTATACTAAAGATGTATGTCTCGACAGCCTGAAGACAACACACATGTATCAGAAGCTGATGATTAAAATACTTACAGAAGATGGTGCCCGCCTCTGGACACAAAGTGATTTCAGCTATCTTGGCGATCTGAGTTTTGTGAAAGTAATAAAGAAAAACGGTGCTGTTATTACACCTGACAATCAGTACGGATATGTTGTGTTTAAAGATCTTGAACCAGGCGATATTATTCAGATGGAAGGAAATTATTCAGGTTCGATGGATTCTGAATTCGATGGATTTTTTATGCTGAATTATCTGTCGTATGAAGCTCCTGTATACTATTGCAAAGTAGAAGTAATCATGCCGGAATCCACAGTTTACAATTATGACATTCACAAACTCAAGGACAATGTTGTAAAGAAAAAAGAAAAAGGTTACGATTACTACCGCTGGGAATTCACTGATATTGCAAAAGTTGAAGAAGAAGATGATGTTTTCGACAGAATTGATCCGTATGCATACATATGGGGCACAAGCATGACCAAATGGTCGCAGTTTGTGGATTGGTATCAGCAAAAGACTTACAGAAAACTAGAGCCCACCTATGAAGTACTTGAAGTGCTTGATACAATTATAAAACCAACAATGACAACACTTGAAAAAGTTGAAGCGGTTTATAATTTTGTGGCTGTTAAAATAAATTATTCTTCTGTAAGTTTTCTGCAAAGTAATTTTATTCCCAAAAGGCCAGGTCTTACTTGCTCTGCAGGAATCGGCGATTGCAAGGATGTAGCTACGCTTATGATAACTATGCTGCACGAGTTGGGAATTGAATCATACTATGTACTGGTAAAAACAAATAAATTTTTCCACAATTATATCATGCCATCCATGCTGTTTGACCATGTAATTGTAGCTTATGTTATCGATGGAAAAACATATTATGCGGATCCTACTTCGAACTATTATCCTTATTACTGTCTTTCTGAAAACGATGCAAACGCTCATGCCCTGCTTATCAAAGATGGCGAGAACAATATTTTCAGACTGCACGATTTCTATACCGACACTCTTACGAATAAACAGTTGATTAATATCACTGCAGAAATCAAAGAAGACAAGTCAGTAACTGTTGATGTAGATGTAACATCCAACGGAATTGAAGCAGGATACCTTAGGGAAACCATCAATCCTATGACACAGGAAGAACAGAAGAAATTTATTCCTGAATATTTCGGCGAACAGGTTTTTGAAAATCTCAAAATTGAAAGTTTTGATTTTGGTGACCTGAAAGAAATTTCAAAACCACTCAATTCTAAGTTTAAACTTTCAGCAGATAATTACACCGACAAGGTTACAAGCATGCTCATATTCAGAATACCTTTTGTAAAATGTGTGCTGTCGAATACCTCTGTCAAGAAAGAAAAACGTTATAGCGATATCGACCTGGCAAAAATTCTTGACATAACTCCTTCAGTGCAGACTATCAAGATTAAATTCCCTGCAGGATATAAACTTGCTGAGAGTCCTGAAAATGTTATTATCGACAATAAGTTTGGAAAGTATGAACTCACATTCAAAAAGACTACCGATGGGCTTGAAGTTACCAAGAAGCAGTTCTTCAAAAGCAGGGTTGTTGCTCTTGAAGATTTTGATGCATTCAAAGCTTTCTACCAGAAGATTCAGGATGCTGATGAAACGAAACTTTCAATAAAGAAGTAATTGTTGTAAATTATTTCAGCATATAAAAAAGGGCGAGCCGCGAAAAGCGGCTCGCTCTTTTTATTTGAATTATCAGGTTTTAGAAATATTTATATTGTATAGAAACGAGCTATGATGATCGTTTTTATATAAATCCCTATTGGCATCGGGAGCCGAGGCAATTTCGCGAAGCGATTTCAGGAGCCCCTTATTAAAAAAAATAAGTGTGAATATTCTATTTGAATAAGATTGCGTCACTGCCTGCCTCATCGGTAACTAACGTGTGGACACATCTTTTTACAAATCCTGAAGGGATTAAATATGATTAACTCGGCACTTAGTGCCGGGACTAAAACGAGAAGGCAATAACAACCCTGAAAGGGTTGAATAACACAAAATTCAACCCTTTCAGGGTTGTTGAATTCTTTTACATTTCTGCCACCGGTTTCACCGGAGGTTACTGAAATTAAAGTCCGTCGGACTTTTTATTATTGCCACAAAGAAAGATCTACATATTTGTGTCCACACGGTAGCTCGTCGGTAGATAGGTGCCCACAATGCCATATGCGTATTTTAATAAGAATGGCGAGCCGCGAAAAGCGGCTCGCCATTCTTATTTATCACTAGAAACTTTATTTTTTATTCTTATCAAGAAATGCTTTTAAATCTGGATCATCAGCAGGTTCAACCTGAATGCCGATTTCATATACAACTTTTGAAACCGGATGAACCACTTTCATATTAATATATTCATACATTTCGGTATCGGGATTGTAACGTTTGATTGCTGTTATCTTTGCAGTTTGCCATGCAGTTTTAAACGTCTTGGCATCATCAAGCGGCATCATCAGTGAATAGTTCACTTTTGAAATGGTAAGCTGATACTGCTGTGCATCGGCATTATAGGCACTCAGGTTATCAATTTTAAGGTCGGCCAGCTGATAAGAAAGTTTTACGGTCTCAGTTTTCTTGCTAACCTCATCTTTCATACAATCTTCTTTTAATGTGGCTTTAAGTTTCATAAAGTCGGTTAAACGCTGATTGTATTGTTCAGTGGTTTCAAATTCATCTTTAGGTTTTACAAGGTATGCATATGAAGCTAATTTTTCCTTCATGCATTTTTCGTACTTCACATATGTCATGTCCCACACTTTGGCTTCGCCATCGGCTGCAACGCTTATCAGCAGGCTTCCATCAGCATTGAATGCAACAGACTTCACCCCTTTCAAATGCCCTTTCAATGTTTGACTAAGATTCCCAGTAACCATATCCCATACTTTAATTTTTTTGTTTTCCCCTCCTACTGCAAGAAATCTTCCATCTGGACTGTAACAAACTGAGTTGATAGTATTGGAATCAGCTTGCAATGTTTTAATCATTTTTGCGGAGGCTACATCCCATAATGCAACTGTATAGTCTTCACTCGCACTTGCTATGGTCTTCGCATCAGCGCTGAAAGAAACACTGTTCACACTACCATAATGGCCCTTAAGCGTACTTTGTAAAATTCCTGAACTTGCATCCCAGATTTTGATGGACTTATCCCAGCTTCCGCTTGCAATAAGTTTTCCATTATAACTGAAAGCAACAGATGTAACAACATCTGTATGGCCTGTCAGAGTTTTCAGTTTTGTTCCGGTTGCAACATCCGTAATAATAATTGTATTATCATCACTGCAACTAGCCAATAGCTTCGAATCGGGACTGAAGCAAACTGCATTTACACGATCGGTATGATCTTTGAAAACCTTCAGCATGCTACCTGTCGCTGCATCCCATAGTACTATGATTTTATCCCAACTGCAACTTGCCAGGTATTTTCCATTCGGACTGTATACAACATACATCACACTTCCGCTGTGCAATGCAAGCGTATCTTTACAATCTCCTGTTACAGCATTCCAGCGTTTTACTGTTTTATCCCATCCGGCTGTAGCAATAAGTTTACCGTCGGGACTAAAAACAGCATGGTTAAGGCTTATTGAATCTCCCTGTATAGTCAGCGTGCATTCCTGCCCGTAAGCAATGCCGCTTATCAAAAGGAAAATAAAAATGAGGTTGAGTATATTTCGTATCATAGGCAAGGTATTTTTTACCAATCTGTCAAATATAAAAATATTTTCAATGTAAAATCAAGTTAGTTTTTTCATTATATCAACATCCTATGCACCACTTTAAAAAGCCACAAATCTCAAGACGCATACTACAAGTCAATCTGGAATTTGGTCTTGATACAGCGGCAAATGTGCTATTGCTCCTTTGGTCCCACTCAACCTGACACTGAGTGTGAGTTTTTATCTATCTTTGCAGCAGCGAAATGCAATGGCAAATTCAATAAACATAAAAAACAAAAAAGCTGCATTTGAATATTTTCTTCTTGAAAAATTCATTGCAGGTATTCAGCTTACAGGGACTGAGATTAAATCAATCCGTGAAAGCAAAGCCAGCATTGCAGAAGCTTATTGTCTTTTTGTGAATAATGAACTTTACGTGCGCAACATGCACATCTCTGAATACACTTACGGAACGTATAACAACCATGAGCCTCGCCGTGACCGTAAATTACTACTTAACAAAAGAGAACTCCGCAAACTGAACAATCGCCTTAAAGAGCAAGGCACCACTGTTGTTCCGCTTCTTCTATTTATCAATGATAAAGGTTTAGCCAAAATGGAAATTTCACTTGCAAAAGGAAAGAAACAATACGATAAGCGTGAAACCATCAAGGGTAAAGATATACAGCGGGAAATGGACAGGGACAGGAAGTGATTGAAGATTGTTCGTTGTTTGTAGTTCCTAGTTTATTATCATTTGCCTGCGGCGTTATTATTAGCCAATTTGATTTGTTGACTCCATTATTCTTTTATTCTTTACAGGCTTCCTCACTGCAATTCTTTCAGTAACTTGAATTTTCAGAAAATAAAAAAAGGCCGCTGAAATCAACGACCTTTTTAAAAGATATACTTTCAGTCAAAATCTAAATATAAATTTATCAAAATTATTTGGAGCATTCCAGTAAACATCACCCTGAGTAATATCCTCACCTTCTTCTGCTTCAGGAATTTCTTTTTCAAGCTCCCAGGAATAAGATAAACGCTTGGGACCTTCCTTGCGGTAGAATATTGCAAACACTACACCAATGATCAGTCCCCACAAATGTGATTCAAATGAAATGTTTTTTCCAGGGAAGAAATCCGGAAAAATGCCCCACACCATACTTCCGTAAAGAAAGGCAATAACCAGTGTAATGGCTGCCAATCTTGAATCCCTGCGAACTATACCGCTGAAGAAAAGAAATGATGCAAGTCCGTATACCACACCGCTGGCACCAATATGATATGCTTCAGCACCCGATAACCATACAAGAATGCCGTCAAGGAAATAAATGAGTAAGAAAACTCTTCCTGCAATGCCTTTATAAAAGTAAAACAAGGTTAGTGTAAGCAGAAAAAATGGAAGAGAATTGGAAATAAGATGATCGAAGTTCTCATGAATAAAGGGAGATGTAATAATCCCGATCAACCCTTCTAACTTCAGCGGATATACTCCCAAATGCGTAAAGCTGATATGTCCATAATATTCCACAAGTTTGATTGCCCACATTGCAATGAGCATTAATGCCGGAAAAATCAGGCTTCTAATAAAATGATACTTATCGTTATTCATAGATCTGAATTTTTATAATTGCGCAAATTTAATAATTAACAGTTTTCAAAAATAAATATTTATAAGAACTTACATAATATTTTTTCAAATTTCATTTTGTCAGAGAAATCAAAAAATATGGCAATCTGTCAAAGTTTTATCTTTCAATTGCTGACAAAGTATCATTTATTTGGAACAACCTGCATAAAAAGCAATATTTTCATTTGATTCCGTATATATCCAAAAGGTATACCAGCGATGCAATCGAGGCACTGCCTAACTGCATTTCTCTTTTATTCACTTTATCGAATGTGTCGGATTCAGAATGCTGATAATCAAAATAACGCTGCGACTCTGTCATAAGACCTATGCGTGGAAAACCCAGCCCTTTCAGATAATATATATCAACTCCGCTCCCACCTTTAATAAAATTATAAACCCCATAAGGTAAAAAAAGATTTTTCCACTTGCTTATCATGGCCACTGTATCTATAGATGAATCAATAGTGAAACCTGTGGGTGCAAAACCACCTTCATCACTTTCGATTGCTGCTATCTGTTTTTCATTTTTTGCCTTCACAACTGATGCATATTTCTTGCCTCCGCGCTGAGCACACTCTTCATCCATAAAAACCACAAGACGTATGGTATGTTTAGGTTCAATCTTGAATTCCCTGAACAACCGCATTACTTCAATTGTCTGGGCAACACCTATACCATCATCGTGTGCGCCCTGCCCATTATCCCATGAATCGATATGCCCGCCAATTGTGATTATCTCATTAGGATTTACAGAACCTTTTATTTCGGCAATCACATTGTATGATTCAACTTCAGGTAGAAATTTGCAACTTGTTTTTAAATGAAACAAAAGTTCATAATCATCTTTCAGCCATTCGCTCAACATATCAGCATCCTTAGTACTGATAGCTACTGCTGGAATTTTTGCAACAGTAGTATCATAATGCATAATACCGGTATGTGTGGCGTAATCTTCAATCAATGTCAGCGATCGAACAAGCACTCCCACAGCACCATATTTTGCAGCTTCGGATGCACCGTGAACCCTTTGCCAAAACGCATCACCGTATGCTTCGAACGAATTTACAAAAGTGGGTTTCATTTCCTGGTTGAAGAAAACAATTTTTCCTGTTAACTGCTTTTTCCCAAGTTTTTTTAGCTGATCAAGGTTTTTTACTTCAATCACTTCGGCTGTAATACCATTAGTCGGAGTACCTACCGATTCACCCAATGCACAAACATTCAATTCCTTTGCTCCAAATACCTTTGATGCAACGCTAGCTGATTCTTTTTCGCCTCTTACCCAATGATGCACCATTACAGGCTGAAGATAAACTGTGTCAAGATCCATCTGTTGTAAAAGTTGCTTCGCCCATTCCACAGCTGCTGCTGCCTGCGGGGAACCGCAAATTCTACCTCCGATTTTTGTGCACAAATATTCAAGGTTGCCGTATGCTGTTTTATCCGCTAAGGCTTCGCTGAAAAAATTTGCTATTACTGTGGAGTCCGGCTCCTGAGCCGTTGCAGAAAACAATGTAAAAACAAGTGCAAGGCAGATAATTATTTTTTTCATTTCAATTGTATTTTCACTGTAAAGTTAAAATTAAATTTGAAATTGTATTTCATTAAATTCTAATATTGTACGAAACCCTTTGTTATTGCCTGATATCGATATAGCTGTCTGGGAATGGCCACTCGAACTTACAATCCAAAAGTCAGTTCCAGTTGTTTGCTTTTTTGCAAACCGTATCGAGACCTGATGATTTCTAGTAATTTAATCCATTTAGTATGCCTTTAACATTATTTTTGATAGTCTTATTTTTCCTTTTACTGAAATAATTCTTACTTTTGTCGACACTTTTTTCTAAATTTTTACCTTAAACTATTTGAAAATGAATAAGATTCTTGCTTGTGTATCGATTGCAGTCCTTCTTTCAGGAAGCATAGTTGTTTCCGCACAGAACGAAGATCCGATAACTAAAAGAAAATCTGCCCTTGAAAACCTGGAAGTATACAAATCCACAATTACAGATACCACTTTGGATGTGATGAAAGAACTTGCTAAAGTTCAGGAAGAAGTTATTGCTGCTGACAAACCAATTATTGAGGTTTACCTTGATTCATTGAAAACAAAGGCCGACAGCCTGAAACGAACTGCCAACAATCTCGCTAACGATAAAGATACGCTTGAGAAAGATGCAAAGGGAAAAGAAGATCTATTCCTTTATGGAATCATTGGCGCAGGCGTAATATTCCTGCTTTTCATAGTGTTCCTCATTCTGTTCTTTATTTCATCTGGCAAAAAGAACAAATTAAAAAAACAGGTTGCCGGCATAGAACTAATAAAACAAGACAACCAGAAAGAGATTGAGCGTGCAAAGAAGGAAGTGGAAGCCATGAAAGTAAATGCACAGAAAGAGATTGCCACTGCAAAAGAAAACGTTGACAAAGAAGTGAAGAATCTGCAGAATTTGGTCAATTCACTGAATGCCGATAAAGCTGCTCTTGAAAAAAGAATCACTGCAAAAATTGATGAGTGCACACAATTGAATGCACAGATCAATATGCTAAAAATTGATTTTGAAAAGAAACTGAAAGAAACTAAAGAAAGCGGTAATGACTTTTCACAGGAGAAATTGATTCTTGAGAAAGAAATTTTCGATAAAGGACTTATGATCGATAACCTTACAAAAGAGAAAGAAACGCTGAAGAAGGACCTGATTGATTACAAAGAACTTTATGAAAAACAATCGAATGAAAGAAAAGCGCTGGAAGATAAACTTATCGATATTGAAAAGGAACTGCGCGGTATTTCACCGGTTGATCCCAGTGAAGTTGAATGGCTGAGAAAAGAAAAAGAAAATCTTTCACAGGAAGTTGCCGGTTATAAAGATACATGCGAAAAGCTAAGCAGTGAAAAGAAAAATGTTGAAGACCGTCTTGCTGAAAAAGAAGAAGAACTCAGGAATATTCCTCAACCTGATGCAGGTGAAACTGACTACCTAAAGAAAGAAATTGAAAATTATAAAGAAGACATCCTTCGCCTGAACGAAAGGATTGACAAGGAAGTGAAGACAAAGAACATGATTGAGGAAGAACTCAGGCACTTTATTGATGAACTCAGAAACATACGCTAATCCCACAAATAAATTATACCATGGAAAAAAATACAGAAAAAGATGACAACCTGGAAGTAGCCAAACAGCTTATCAGTGCTGTACGCCAGCAATTCGAAGAAGAAAATAAAGAACTGAAAAAATACAGGAATGAATATTTCAAAGCGAATGATTTTACCCTTAGTAAATTTTTTGCATACAATGGTCCTAATTTTTATTTAGACAGACAATCACTTGTATTCAATATTTTCATTGCTCCTGCCGGAGAATTAGTTGAATATTTCAAGCAGGAAGTATGCAAAGAAATTCCACGGCTTGCAGAAGTTGACACGCCTTATATGATTGACCTTTATTGCGAAGTGCTGCTTCATGTGATGAAGATGGATATTGATCTTTACATCAATAAATATCGTATTGGCACTGATGGTGAAGATTATGTAGTAGCCATTGAATACCTTGACCGCTATATTGCTGAAGATTCAGCATACCTTGTAAGCGAATGGTTCCGGGCAATTGCTGCCAATAAAGAATTTGATTTCGCAGGAAAATTCCTGAAGCTTCAGGCAGGTTTTGATAAAACCTTGTTTGGAGGACCAACGCTGTATTCCTTATATGAAGCAGGATTGAAAATGGAAATTCCCGTGTTTTATCTTTTCGAAGAAAACGAATTTCAATGGGGATATGGAAAGAAACAACTTCGCGGCCGTTCAACTACTTTCCACACCGATGGTATAAAAGATACTGAGTTTACGATGTTCAAAGACATGGTTGGCGATTTCCTGATGATGTGCGGATTCCCTACTCCTATTGGTAAAAACTGCCTTGACGAAGAAGAAGTTGTAAAAGAAGCATTAAAACTTGGATTCCCTGTTGTTGTGAAACCGGTTGCAGGTCACAAAGGACAAGGTGTTACAACCGGAATTGAAAGCGAAGAAGAAGTAAGAAAAGCTTTCCGTAAAATTACTGCATCCGCTACAGCCGAAGGTGTAGTATTTGCGGGCGCCCTTGTTCAGCAACAGATTTACGGCACCGACCACAGGTTACTCGCAGTTGGTGGCAAATTTGTTGCAGCGCTGGAAAGAGTTCCTGCCTTTGTTGATGGTGATGGAACGAATACTATTGAAAAACTTATTGAAGTTGAAAACAGCAAAGAGATTCGTCTTGATAATGCACGTTCTCCTCTGTGCAAAATAAAAACGGATGACAACCTTAAAGATTATTTAAAGTTGCAGAATCTCTCGCTTCAGGATATACCAAAGGATGGAGAAAGAATTGTTTTGCGCCGTGTTGCTAATATTTCTGCAGGTGGAGTATCCATCAATGTTACCTCAAAGATTCATCTGGAAAATATTCAACTGGTTGAAGACATTGCTGCATACTTTAATGTGAAGTGCCTTGGTATTGATGTGCTTTCGGCTGACATATCCAAATCTTGGAAAGAAGGCAATTTCGGAATCATTGAGATCAATGCCGGCCCCGGAGTGTTCATGCATCTTGCACCGGCTTATGGCGGATCTATTGATGTACCGGAAAAAATTATGCTTACTCATTTTCCGAAAGAAGGTTCCGGAAGAATTCCGATTATTGCATGCAATAAAATTTCCGATAAACTTTCCGGCATGCTGAACAACAGGCTGCATGAGATAAAGAACGATATTTATTTTGCACTCCTCAATCATAATGGCGTTTTCTTTAACGGAAGATATTTCTTTAACAATAAAGAACATGACCAGAATGTGAAGATCATTCTTCGAAATCCGAAACTTGATTTTGCACTTTTCGCTCATCCGAAGGATGACATCTATGATTTTGGAATTCTGCATCGCAGTGCTGATATAGTGATATTGGAAGATGCAGCTTTTGCTGAAGAATCCACACTTAAAGAACAATTGCTTCCCGGTGGATTGCTCATTGAGATTGTCGGCAACGAAATGAAGATCATTGAAAGCGACGAAGAAAAAGAAAAAATCTATTTTGATAATCCTGATGACAGGGACGATAAAATAATGTGGACGCTTGAAAGCCGCTTACATAGGCTGATCAATAAATATGAATAATACAAACCATTATTAAGAAGAGGCATCCGATCGGATGCCTCTTTTGTTTAAGTCAAATAAATATTCATAAATTTACAACAAAGCTAAAAACATGATCTGGGGTATTCTTATTTTTCTGGTATTTATTTTTATTGTAGATCTGGCTGTATATACCGGTATCAGAAGGCTTTTCAACCTTCAGAAAAAACCAAAGGCAAAAAAAATATTCAAACTTTGTTATTGGTTGTTCTCATTGGCATACGTGGTTTTCGGAACAATATTCGTTATTATAGAACGAAACTCATCAGCACCTGATTATATTGTTTACCGCAGCTACTTCACACTTACAGGATCGTTTCTGCTGATATATATTCCGCAAATTTTATTCGCAGTTTTTTTCACTGTTGAATTCATTTTTCGATTTATTGCTCTCATGCTTAACAGGTATTTTAAGAAAGGCATAAAATCTGTTTTCAACAGGATTGCCGTAATGAGAATTTTTTCCTGGATTGGTGCATTTATTTCAATTGCCGGTTTTGCACTGATACTTCACGGCTTGCTTATAGAGCGAACAAATTTCAAAACGGAATATGTCACTATTTCATACAAGAATCTACCTCAAAGTTTTGACGGAATTAAAATTGGTTTTATTTCGGATATGCATCTCGGAAGCTTCTATGATTCACTCGATGTACGCAAAGGCATTGACCAGCTCATGAAAGAAAAGCCTGACATTATTTTTTTTGGTGGCGACCTTGTGAACAACGAAGCTACAGAAGCAGTGGTGATGCTTCCCGAGCTGAAAAGAATGCATGCACCTCTTGGCATATTTGCTATTCTTGGCAATCATGATGTTGGCGATTACAGAAGGTGGAAAACCATTAAAGAAAAAAAAGAAAACCTTGATGACCTTATAAAGGTTGAAGAAGAAGCAGGTTTTACTATGCTTATCAATCAGCATGCTGTAATAAAAAAAGGTAATGATTCAATTGTGATCATAGGTGTGAACAGCTGGGGAAAGCCGCCATTCAAGCAATATGGGAGATTGGATATTGCATCAAAAGGCACAGAAAATTTTGCATTTAAAATTCTTCTTTCACATATTCCAAATCATTGGGATGCTGAAGTTGCAGGAAAACATAATGCAGACCTTACACTCTCGGGCCATACGCACGCCATGCAGCTTGGGATAAACTGCTGTGGAATTTTCTGGAGCCCGCTTATCTGGATGTATCCTCACTTTGCAGGATTATTCAACCAGGACAATCAATATTTGTATGTCAACAGAGGTTTCGGATATCTCGGGTTTCCCGGAAGAATCGGGATGTCACCAGAAATAACAATTCTAGTATTAAAAAAGACTAAATGAAAATTAGAAAACCGAATTGGGAATTTTACCTGGCTTCATGCCTGATAATTCTTGCAGTGTTTTTCCTTGTTTTACATTATTATTTATTTCAGGATCTGCATAATATTTTTTATTACCTGCTCCTTGATGTTGCATTTATGTTTATACAGGTATTGCTTGTAACAGTTATTTTCCACCGACTGTTGAATGACAGGGAAAAAAAAGGAAGAATGGAAAAGCTAAACATGGTAATTGGTGCATTTTATAGCGAAACAGGAAAAGAACTGCTATCAATGCTTACCAAGGCTGATCCTGGTTTTAATAAAATATGCGGCAGGCTCACAGTAAAAAAAGAATGGGAAAATAAGGATTTTTATGAGGCAGTAAAAAAACTAAAGGATTATACATTTACGCTGAATATCTCCAAAACTGATTATCCAGCTTACAAGGAATTCCTGCACAGCAACAGAAATTTTTTACTGAGAATCATTGAAAATCCTACACTGCTGGAACATGAAACATTCACAGAACTTCTTTTTTCAATATTTCATGCAACGGAAGAATTTGAAGCCAGAAATGATTTATTGAAACTTTCAAAATCGGATGAAGCTCATATTGCTGTTGACTTGAGCAGGGTTTACAAATTATTAATTTCCGAGTGGCTCGACTACCTAAAATACCTAAGAACCCACTACCCTTATCTGTATTCCCTTGCGGTGCGTACCAATCCGATTGATCCAAATGCTTCCGCTTTGATTCCTGATTAATCAGTATATTTTTTAAAAATTTAGCACAGCTTCAAAATTTAAATATTCATTTATGACCATAGTTGACATAATCGGTTCTACAGGTGTAGCAATGCTGCTGCTGGCTTTCTTCCTGAATATTTTCGATATCATTTCCAAAAACGGGCATGCATATATCTGGATGAACCTTGTGGGAGCAGGACTTTCGTGCTATGCATCAATGCTTCTGCAATACATGCCTTTTGTGATACTTGAAGGAGTGTGGTCTGCAGTATCGGCTGTGGCCCTTACGAAAAAATATTTATTCATCGCAAAATGAAAAAATCAAAAGAAAATAGCGAACATTATTTTTGGGGCGATCAGTGCGAAGGCTGGAGAATGCTTGATACAGCCGCATTGAATGTTACCCGCGAAATGGCCCTTGTGGCAAAGGTGAGATGATGCATTTTCACAAAAAAGCACGACAGTTTTTTTTCATCATCAGTGGCAGTGCGACTTTTGAAATAGATGGACAAACACACATTGTTAAACGGGATGAAGGAATCGAAATTGTACCGGGGACAAAACACTGCATTTATAACAACAGCAATAAACCTCTTGAATTTGTAGTAATTTCAGAGCCTGCAACAAAAGGTGACCGATACGAATGAATTACTCCAATGTATTGTGTTGTAAAATTGAAGCACAGTTCCTACATTTACATAATTATTAAAAATGTATTTTCTTAATTATAAGAAATCCACTGAGGAATATTGGAATTGCTGTAATTAAAAAACTAAATATGATATTGTTGTAGCAATACATCAACACTAATGTTAGCACACATTAAACATGACATATGAGACGACTAATTATTTTTCAATTTTTCATTTCGTGTTTTGCATTTGGACAGACACAAAGAAATGACAGTATTTACTATAAACCAGAAATTGCCGCAAAGTTTAAATATGGCGATCAAGAAATAATTAATTTCATTACAACAAATTTAGTATTACCACATAGTGCAATGTATTATGGAATTAATGGAGTGGTTGACTTGACAGTTATAATTGACACCGTTGGGAAATTTAAAAATATTTTAATAAATAAAGAAACAGATGATCCAGGAGCACTTCTAAATTCATATGAAGTATCTATTAAAAATCAGGAAAAGGAGTTAAAAGGACTTTTTAGTGACGAAGCGAAAAGAGTTGTAATGTTATTAAGTGGATTATATGAGTCTGCCACAAATTCTGGAGTTCATGTACAGTCTGCACTTACGCTTACTATTTCTTTTTCTACTTTACAATATAAAAAGAACCAGAGAGACTACCAAAAGCAGATTCGCAAGAAAAATATTTATTGGACTTTTGGAGAATACGAGTCTGAATATAATAAGGGCAGTGACACTTTACGTTTTAATAAAGGCGTTCAAGTATTGACAGATAAGAAATATGATCTTGCATGCATATATTTTGAGGAAGCAATAAAACTCAATTCAAAATATATTGATGCGTATTATGATTTAGGTATTTCTTATTTGAAATTAAATGACATTACTAGAGCATGTGAAGCATGGAAGAAGACACAAGAATTAGGAGATACGGAGGTTCAGACATTGATTAGTAAGTATTGTAATTAATTTAAAATAGTTAACGTGTGCTAACTTTGTGTTATTTTAATGGCTCGTGGTTGACGGTGGAGCGATGGGCAACTTATTTATTTTATCACGGCAGACTCGTCCGACTCCGTCTGACAGTCCGCCACTCAAAATAACACACGTTCGTTATGCACAAGGTGTTTTGAACATTAACATAAAAATATGGAGAACTAAAAAATGAAAAAGTTCTTACTACTAATTGTCTTCGGAGTTACATTACAATTGTCGCATAGCCAAACCTATGTTGCATTTCCTACTGATACAGCGTCATGGAATTGCTTGTTTTGGTGGAACGGATCTCCAAATCCTGCTGACCAGTGGGTTCAAAATTATAATTTCAAGATGAACGGTGACACAATACTAAAAGGGAACAGTTATAAAAAAATATATTATAACTTTAATGGGAGTCATTACTGCGGAGGATTGAGGGAGGATAACCTTAAACAAATTTTCTTTTTCCCTTTTAGCACAAATTTTTCAATTGGGGCAACCTCATATACATTCCCAAATGACACTTGCGAACAATTACTATATACATTTAATAATTTAATCGACGGTCAGATATTGCCTATTAACACTGGCTCTACAACAATTCAAGTTGGATCAAGTGATTCAATTTTAATTGGAACAAAATATCATAAAAGGTATGAAATTTATAGTTCCAACTTGACTTATGATTATTGGATCGAAGGAATAGGAAGCACAAAAAATCTTCTTTCTTCATATACTTATGAATTTGAATGGTTTTTATATACTCTTTGTTATGAAGACTCAATAACTCATTTTATAAGTTCGCCTAATGGAGAAGACTCATGTCACTACACATTGACAACTGGGATTAATGATGAGGAATTGCTCTCAAATTATTTATCAATTTATCCTAACCCTACGACAGAGAACTTGACATTAGAAATCCCACAAAAAGCAGTAATTGAAATTTTGAATATTGAGGGACAAATTATAAAATTAGTCAGTGACGCAGACACACAAACCACGATTGATTTGAAGAATTTTTCAAGAGGGGTTTATGTAATAAAAGCAAAGACAGACAAAGGAATTGTGACAAAGAAATTTATAAAAGAATAACACCCAGTGCATAACTTTATATTGCTTCAATGGCTTGTGGTTGAAGGGTTTCAGCGGTGCAACTTAAAATTATTATTTCACCAATGCAAGCAACACACGATCGCTAACACCTATTAATAAAAATAATATGAAAACAAATATGACAATTTTATTTCTGCTTTTCTCATTCACCATATTTGGACAAGGAAATTGCTTTGAGGATTATAAGAAAAATTCCGAAAGATATGATTCATTAAAATTGGACTCCAATGGAAAATTTAACATTAGAAAAGCTAATGAAGTAAAAGACAAAATAATTAACGGATTTGTTGGATGCAAAATTCCTGATTTTATCGTTAAAACAATTGACGGGAAAACTTTATCAACGTCAGATTTAAATTGCAAAGTAATAGTTCTAAATTTTTGGTTTGAGGCCTGTTCCCCGTGTGTTGCTGAAATACCGGATTTAAATAAATTAGTAATTGAATATAAAGATTCGAATGCCGTATTCATTGCTTTTTCTGCAGATGACTCTTTGACAATTAAAAAATTTCTTCAACGTAAAGAGTTTATTTACGAATTAGTTTCTTCAACATATGACATGAAAGAAAAGTTTTGCCTCATTGGAGGTTATCCGACAAGTATGATATTCGATGGAAAAGGTATTTTAAGATATATATTTTGTTATCGACTGATAGAAGGTGAAAAATCATTTGAAATATTTAAACAGACAATTGATAAATACTTAAAAGAGATTTAGTGCAACTTTGGATTGGTTCAGTGGTCCCGATAGCTATCGGGAGTTGAAGGCGCTTCGAAATATCCTTCGAAATACTCAGGACTCCTCAGTGTTACAAACGGTGCGTTTAAAATATTATATATTGTAATTATGAATCAGGAAATTCTTATCCAGAAAACAATAAATTTCGTAAAAGAAGTTTTAGCTTATGCTGAAGGCGGCCATGATTGGTGGCACATTTATCGTGTCTGGAAATTATCTAAACATATTGCTAAAAATGAAAATGTTAATATGTTTATAGTTGAACTTGGTGCATTACTGCACGACATAGCTGATTCAAAATTTCATGATGGTGATGAAGAAATCGGTCCCCGCAAAGCAAGAGAATTCTTGAGTTCTCAAGATGTTGAGCAAAATGTGATAACTCATGTTGAAAACATAATTGCAAACATTTCCTTCAAAGGAGGGAAATACACTCAAAAATTTAAATCACCAGAATTAGATGTAATTCAAGATGCAGACAGATTGGATGCCATGGGTGCAATTGGTGTTGCGAGAACTTTCAATTATGGTGGTCATAAAAACAGAGAAATTTATAATCCTGAAATCAAGCCAAATTTGAATATGAGTAAAGAAGAGTATAAGAACAGCTATGCTCCGACGCTTAATCATTTTTACGAAAAACTTCTCTTGCTCAAAGACAGGATGAATACTGCAACTGGTAAATCAATGGCGGAAAACAGGCATAAATTTATGGAACAGTTTCTTGAAGAGTTCTATAAAGAATGGAATGGCGAAATGTAAAGGAAATTTAACATTATTCCTTTTCCACAGATATTGTTTCTCTCACAACATTGCCAGCAAAGTCATCGCTCATAATAGTCCACTCCTGCTTTCTCTTATTGTAGTCAGTTACAGCAAATCTTCTCTCTACCCAGTTTGACCCTACAAGATTGGAAATAACCAATATGGATCTGTTTTGTTCATGCACTTCGTATGTTGCCTCATAATCTTTGATAAGAAATCTGGAAGGATAACGAATTACAACATATACGTTGGAAGGAGAACCATGATAAAAATTAAAATAGCCAATCGTATCAGATGAATAAGTAACAATTGAATCGGGGGAACTCGAGAAATTTTTATAAAATGCAATTTCAACATTCGTAATCTTCCATGGCCCCGAGCGCTTTTCAAGGTACTGATCCTTGCCACAGGAAAAAATTAAAAATAAGCTTGAAGCAATTACAATTGCTATAAATGTTTTTATGAATCCATTTTCCATTTCAAAAAGATTTAATTTTAATTACCAGTCCGTCCGATAAAAATTCCTGCACTTAACTGAATGATGAATTGCTTGTTTGATGAAGACATATATTTTCCTGTGTAATCCCAGCTATTCCCGCTTGTAAAGGTAGCCCAGTCGGTTGCAATATCAGTATATCCGCCACCATACACGGGATCGCCTTTCGAACCAAAATCATGAATGGAGGCAGTTGGAAATACAGAATATAATTTTGAGAATCCAACAGATGCAAAGAAGATTTTATAAAACACATTTGCTTTCAGTCCAAAACCAAACAGCATGTTCGTGCCACTATATGTTCCATCTAGCTTGTAGTTGCCGTACGATTTATATTTATCGTAATAATTTATATAGGCATCAAGATCCAGGTAATTCATACCACAAACAACATAAGGGCTAAGGCTTATAGGACCACGGCCAATGTTAGCGCCAATATTCGCCCACCATGAACGAAGCTTAAGATCAAATTGCCTTTCAGAAATATCATTCAGCGCGACAGGATCGGCCGATTCATTTAGCTTATTGTAATAGAGGCCAAAATACCCAGGCCCAATAAAGAGATCTGCCCCTGTTAAAAAACCAATACTCATTTTCGAAAAGCCTTTTAAGCTGTACCCGTTTACGGTATTATAGCTTTCTGCGAAAGTATTGAAGTCATTATACTTTACTTTTGTAAATGCGGGAGCAGCGAAGATGGCGACACCTGCCTGTTGCGCATTAAGCATAGTGCATGCAGACAGAATGATTATGGCTGTAAAAAATAGTTTCTTCATTATTTTCTGATTGCTGAAAGGTTAATAAATAATGATACTCCGGCATTTGTTGGTTTGAAAGAATAAAAACTAAGCGATGCATCATTTGCAAATTCTTCTGTTGCCATAGGAATAGCGTAATAAGCTCTCACGCCCACAAACTTTGGCATATAATCAAAATAGATTATCCAGCCTCCGGTAATAGCAAGCATTTTCGATAATTGTATTTTTGATCCGTAAATAGTATTCTGGCTCCATGCAGTCCCATCGTAATCAGCAATCGGAGTTCGTTTTGTAAAAAGTTTAAATCGTCCTATGTCCATGCCAGCACCTAATGCAAAGTTTTTATACCTTATGGCATGCCCCCAGAACCAAGTATTGTACCTGGTTTTAATTCCTAATTTCCATTCCTCATTGGTTGAAGGTTCTGTAAATGAAGATTCATTTCTTGAATGCCTGAATATCCATTCCAAATCCATTTGATAAAATCCTTTAATTAAACGGACGCCAAGTGCAGGGCCTTTTATAATATCTTTATAATCGAACTTTGCACCATACTGCTGATCATAGAGGTACATTGTTGATTTAATATTCCCCAGGCCGGGAGTATATTTCCCCATACCGTATCCGAAATAAAATCCAAAACCGCCTTCACCTTTTTGCGAAAAAGCAATTGATATGCTGAAGATAAAGATGAGAAAAAGTAAATTTATTTTTTTCATAAAAACTATTTTATTCAACATAAATTAAATTTTAAAACAAATATACTATCCCTTTTATAGGATTGCAAATTCTTGATAAAATTATTTAATAATAAAAAGGGCGAAGGTTCGCTTCGCCCTTTTATCAATTACGCAAGTTTTATTTCACATTCTTCACATAATTCACCAGGCCTTTTGAATCGAAAATCGCCATCAGTTTTTCAGGCAACGGTGCAAATTTGAAAATTTTATCATTAATATGAATTTCACCTTTTGCAAAATCAATATCCAGCTTATCGCCCTGTTTATAAGCATCTACAGCTTCTGGAACAACAAGTATCGGCAATCCCTGGTTCACTGATGAACGATAGAAAATACGATTTACCGATTTGCATATAACAGCTTTTACACCAGCAAATGCAAGGCCCACTGCAGGATGTTCACGAGAACTTCCGCATCCGAAATTTGCACCGGCAACAAGCACATCACCTGCTTTTACGCGTTCTGAGAAGCTGTCATCAAACCCTTTGAATAAGTAAGGCATTATCTTTTCAGCTTCAGAACTGTTCACATTATACGTAAGATTTCCGGCAAACATCTGATCGGTATTCAGATTGTCAACATCTGCATAGTTCCATGTTGCTCCACTGTAGCGGTCTTCGCCTTGTTTGATAAATACTGTTGAACTTTGAGGAATTTCATATGGAAATTTATCATGTGCTGTAATTCCGCGAGGATCAGTGATACAGCCATTTATAGCTGACCAAGCCACCGCTGCAGGAGAAGCTAAATAAATATTTGCTTTTTCATTTCCCATTCTGCCAAGGAAATTTCGGTTAGCAGTAGAAATTACGTTGTAGCCGTCAGCGGGTATCCCCTGCCCTGTTCCAAGGCATGGGCCACATGAAGGAGCCAGAATATTTGCACCAGCTTTAAAAAATGTATTGATCAAACCTTCTTCCATCGCCATAATATAAATCATCTGCGATGCAGGAATGATAAGCAATTGCACTGTCTTCGCAACTTTTCTTCCTTCAAGAATTTTAGCAGCAATCCGTAAATCTTCAAGACGACCGTTGGTGCAGGTTCCAATCAGTGCCTGCTGTATAGCCAATCCCTGAACATCAGAAATTGATTTTACATTATCCACATTATGTGGAGCAGAAACAACAGGAAAAATATCAGCAAGATTAATTGTGTATTCTTTTATGTAGGTAGCATCTGCATCGGCCCATGTGCCTTTTGCTTTTTCACCAAGGAATTCAGAGAGCACATCATCTGCTGGAAATACAGCATTCTTGGCTCCCATTTCTGATGCAAGGTTTGAAATCGTCATTCTGTCGGCAATTGATAAAGTTTTTACACCTTCACCATGGTATTCTATTGAAAGATAATCTGCGCCACTTGAGCCCATCATTCCAATGATCCATAGCGCAAGATCCTTAGCATAAACGCCATCCTGCAATTTTCCGTTCAATTTAATTTTTATTGAATCGGGAACGCGGAACCATGTTTCGCCTTGTTTCCACAAACCAGCGGTTTCAGTGCGATCGATACCTGCAGCAAAAGCATTGAAAGCACCGGCAGTACAGGTATGACTGTCACTTCCAACGATTATCATATTTGGTTTTGCGTAATAGGAAACAATCTGATGACAGATACCTTTGCCAACATCATGAAATTTTTTGATTCCCTGCTTATCAACAATATCGCGGGTTTTCTGGTAATCATTAGCAAGTTTTGCATTGGTGGGTGGTGCATTATGATCAAGGACAATCAATATCTGTTCAGGATCTTTCACCTTGTCGCCGCCCATTTTTCCAAAGGTTGCATTGATGCTTGCTGTATTGTCGTGCGACAAAACGATATCCGGCTTTTTAAAAACAATGGCACCGGCTTCGGCACCTAAAATTTTTTCTGCATAAGTCTTTCCCATATATTTTAATATTAAAGCGTGAATAGTTTATTTTACTACAACAAAAATATAAAATTTACGATATTCTGATCAATCCATTTATCTTTAATACAAAGAAAGGCTCCATTAAATGAAGCCTTTAATTTTGCAGTCAGAAATAATTATTTTTCCATTTGCTCTTTAAGCTTATCCTGGTCGATAATTCGTGCTGTTATAACATTTACATACGATCTTGCAAGTGTAGTGCTATAGGTTTCAACTGATTTTTTAGCATAAATCAAAGCCTGATCAAGATCACCATCCATCTCGGAAGCCAGCGCCAGGTTGTAATAAGCACGGCCTGCAACTTTCACATCTGTTGATTTTGCAAGATTGGTCCATATAATAACAGCCTGTTCCCATTTATCCTGTTTCACCCATTTCCTGGCAGTTTTAAAACCAACTTCTTTTTTGGCTCTCTTGTAATAGCTTCTGTAAACATTCACCCAGGTCGGTGAAATGCGAACTCCGTACATGCCACCGGCAAACAATCCTGCACCATTCACAGCATCACGTTTATTTGGTAATTTTTTATACGCTTCATCCGAAGTGGCTCCCTTGGTCTGCCAACCCTTTTCATCCACAAAACTATTCTGGTCAATGATCTTTTTATTGATATTATCATATACTCTCCATCCTGCGTTAACATTCATTCTCAGATCGGTAAAGAACTCAGCAATCATAGTATCTTTATCATTGATAGTCTGTTTTAACATTTTTTTACCTGAATTGAAAAGAACATCTGAATCAAAAGTTTCAAGCACTACTAGAGCATCCGTTTTATACATAGTGCAAAGTGAATCGACCATTGCCCAATCAAGAGGTAAGGGCCATTCGCGGGTTCCTGTTCCTTTTATCTGAGGATAATTTACCAGCACAGCTCCCAATCGTGGTGAATCATTTAATTTATTTACAAGACCTTTAACGCAATTATTAGAAGCTTCTCTATCACCACGAATATTTTCGCCGGTAATAAATCCTTCAAGGAAATTACCTAATCCCTCACCCTTGGCAGGTAGTGAGCGATTTACAACTGCCACCTTTGTTATTGTCTTGGGTAAATTAATTTCTGCTGGAACCAGCACTTCCATTGTAACACTTGAAGTAGATGAACAAGATGAAAAGAAGATAGACAGTCCAAAGAAAGCCAGTAATACCGATATTGTTAAGAAATTTATTGTTTTCATAAGACGAGTTTATTTTTTTTCAGGCAATAAATATACCACTTTTAAAATTTCAGGCAAGACAAAAAAAATCAAAATTATTTTTCAGGAAATATTTCACACCTTTTTATATCGTGAAACTTTCGAAATAATCAATGGAGCCTGGATTAGATCATAATCATTGCTATACACAAGATATTTGTTCTGCCAGATAGTTGCATATTTTTCTTTAAAGAAGCGCAGACCTTTGAAATGGTCCATAGTTTTCAAATTTTCATATGCAAATTTAATTGTCTTCTCTGTAAAACTTTTTCCTTTCTCAATTCCTGAGAATGGCGCCAGCCCAAGGTTCAGATATTTTTTCCCCTGAACTTTATAATGCTCAATAATTTTTACCAACAGCACATCCAGCACTCCGCTGGGAGCATCGTTGGTTTTTCTTATAAGGTCATAGGTAATTTCATCTGTAGCATAATCAGGAATTATATTTGCAAATGCAACTACTTTTTCTTCCTTATCTTCAATTATAAATAAAACCTGGTTTTTAATTTCCTTTGCATCCCATACGCCCTGAGAGAATGAAGATTCCTTCTTACCAGCATTGGATAGCCATTCATCAGAAACTGCTTTAAGCTTTTGAATCAAACCTTCCTTTAAAGGTGGTTCCATCACTTTGCAAATAAAACCACTGCTCTCAACTTTCCTGATTGAATTCCTGGTTGATTTCATATCACCACCTTCAAGGGTGAAATTCTGAATATCGATCAATCCTTCCTGTCCTATAAATATTGACTTCTTTTTTAAAGTTTCAAAATAATGTAACTGTTTTTCATCAACACGATAGTACAATGATTTTAATCCATTGCTTGCTGCGTATTCATCAAATTCTTCCACAATTTTGGTTATTTTAAAATCCTCTGAACAAACTGGAGTTTCAAGCACAACAGCATAATCACCTGAATACCTGAATGACACAAGTGCTTCATTTTTTTTACTGAAGTAAAATATTTTATCCATGTAAGCTTTGAAATAATCAAGAGAAGAATGCCCATATTTATTTATCAATTCCGTTGCCTTTAGCGTTTCTTCAGTATGCGGAATTACACGAAAAATTGCAGGTTTCAGGATTATATATATCACTGAAAGATAAAATGCCGCACCCATAAAATTTAAAGAATGAATGAAGAACCTGGCAAATTCGGTTTGAATGTTTACCACATCATTATTAAACAGGAATGCCGTATTGAACATGTAATAAAAGGTTTCTCTGAAAGGAAAATCCTTAAGAAAATGCATCTGGTCTACAATGTAAAATCCAACTATCCCATAAATCCATATAAAACCAAAAGCTGCAAGTACATAATACCTTGCATTGTGAAATAATCTCCAATTATTTTTTATAAGATAATTTTTTCTTGTATAAATTAAAGTGATCACCACAAAAAGCCCCAGCAAAGCTTCTTCATAATCGATAGCTTTAGTCAGATGCCCGATGATTGATAGTGCCGAAATAAATAATGCAAGTATCCATGCATTCTTTATCCCGCGTATCAGGTAGGCTGACAGAACAATCAAAACTACCCCAGCAATAATTACTGTAAAATTCGAAAGATAAATTACATCTTCACTCAGGAAGTCCTGTAATAAATGCAATCTCTCACCAATGGCAGGAGTAAGAACTGAAAAAATATTTACAAGTCCAAGCAACAAGATAAGCAAGGAAGGAAATATTCTAAGAACAAGATTATCTTTCTTGAAGAAGAAGCTCAAAGCACCCGTAAACAGTGGCAACCAGAATTCAAAGAACCTGTATAAAAAAGCAACAGAAATGGCACTTATCTCGGATATCCCAAATTTTACAAGTATGAGCGTAAGTGAAATTTCTACAGCACCTAGTCCGCGCATAAACGGTGAAATGGCCAGGAACATTGTAGCAATAACATATCCTATCAGTGCAATTTTAAGGCTCCCTTCAAAACCCAAAGCTTTCATTGCAATAAACAAATGAAGAACTCCGCAAAGCTCGATCAGTAAAGACCAGAAGACAGTCATAAAAATGGCTCGGGAAGAATATTCCTGTTCTTTTAATTCTTCAAATACTACGATTATCTTCGGACTTATCCTTTTCATAAGTCTAAAAACAAATCCATTTTTTAATATCGATCGCAGTGCAAGAATCAATAAAATCACTACTAAAATCAATAACAGAAATGTATAAAGAACGTTTGATGAAAGATCATCCGAAAGAAATAATAATAGCACTGCTGGAATAGCAACAACAATCAGTGAGCCGAACGCAGCGATTCCATATATCGTAGATGCCAGATGAATTCTTGTCTTGGTTACACCCTGCTTTTCGATGAGTGAAGTAAAAAAAGCGAGAGAAGAAACACCACCAGCCGGAAGAAAGACACTGATAAAACTTCTTTTTAACGCTAAAAGGAATGCGCTCGAAAAAGTAACCTTTGCATGCATGGCCCTAAAACTGGATACATACATACTTCCATGAACAACCAGGTAGATAATCGTCATTAACAATCCAGCAAGAAGCCACATGGGTCGGGCTTTCTGAATCAGCGAAAAAGATTGATTAAGTTCATAGCCTTCATGCTTGACAAAATAAATGCAAAAGGCTATTGGTACTAGTGCTAATGCAATCTGAAGAATCACTTTAAAATTTATCCTGGAAGTAATTGCTTTAACTGTCATTGCTAAATGTAATTTTCGTAATAAAATTAATAATTTTACGAAAAAAAACAAGACTTGTGCTAAGAAAAATTTTTATCATAGTAATTATAATTGGTGCTTTATTATTTCTTGCATACCAGATTCTTGATTCCACAAGGAACAAAAAGCAACAATCTCTTGAAATCAAAAAAGAATTTGCAAATGATTCCAATTTTATCAAAGACGACCTTACAGACCTTCCTTTGTTACTATTCGAAAATGATAAATTAAAAAAAGATTATTTTGTTATTATGTTTCCCGGCGATGGTGGTTGGCGCGATTTCAGCGACACCTTAGCAAAGACAATTTCCAGCAAAGGCATCAATGTTATCGGTTTTAATACCATTCCTTATTTTGATACTCTAAGGAGTCCGGAAATAATTGCAAAAGACCTACAAAGAATCATTCTGAATTTCTCTCATGCTTTGAATAAAAAATATGTTATGCTGGGAGGATATTCCTTCGGTGCAGAAATTCTGCCATTTATTTATAACAAACTCGATAAAGAATACAAAGATAAAGTTCACAATGTTTTTATGATAGGTCCTTCTATTGGTGCAGATTTTAAAGTAAGCCAAGTTTATTATTACAATCCGTCGGACAGCAAACCGGTATTGCCGGAACTGCTTAAAACCGACAAAGAAAAATTCATTATTTTTTGCGACAAACAAAAACGATCATTGTGCAAAGTGCTAAAGGATAAAGACAATTTAAGAACAATCGACCTGAATTCTGGTCATCTGTTTTCTGGTAAATACAAAGAAGTTTGTGAAATAATTGCAAAAAATATTATTCACTGACACGCAGAAAAAAAATGTTCGATTATTAACTGTTCAAATGTTCAGTTGTCCCAATTCACTTCAATTTCTCAACAATTTCTTTCTCAAATCTATTTAGCAAAATATCCTGACCGTCCTTTTCTTTTTGATATTTGGCAGATCCCCAAACATATACTGATATCAGCCTCAGTGTACTTTTGTAATTATCATCGCTTAAACGCAATGTGCCTTCGGCGTATGTTTTCACTCCAGGATAAAGCTTGGCATCCTCATCATTTGTTATTTCGAATTTCATATTAAAGGAGCCGGTTTTATTTAAAAAAGCTGTATCATATTTGGGGAATTTATAATGTATGATGGTGTCAATCTCGTCTGTCATTTTTTTTGTCAGAGTGTTATATTTATAAATGGTGTCAATAGATTGTACAAAACCCGAAATTGAATAGTAGAAGGTATCGTTGTTGTAGATGATGCTTGTATCTGCATGTTGTATATCAGCCGATAATGGAACCTGATCATTCTCTTTTCTAATTTCATTTAATCGCTTTATAACCTCCTGTTTTGAAATTTGTAATTGATACGTGCGGTTATAAGTGAAATTGTTATTATAACTTGTCGCGCAAAACGCAAAGAATGCAAGCACCGCAATCGGAGCAACTGCTATCCGCGGCAAATAAAAATGTTTTTCCCGTATACTATATCGATATGAAAAGAATATAACAGGCAATGCAAACAGATCAGTGTAATCAACTACCCGGCTGATATTGAATAATGACAATGCATTCCAGGAATTAATAATAACCTGTGATAATTCAGATTTCCAGAAAACAAAAAATAATGCTGTAAAAATACAAATATGCTTTCTGTATTTTGGAAAGTAAGCCATCCAGAAAAGCGGGAAAATAAAAAGTCCGGCGATATCTGAAAGTTTACCGGTTAAGAAATTATGAAAATGTGATTTTAAAAAGAAATCATTGAATAATAATATCACTAAAGCCCCTACAAATAATGGGCTCATGAATGTTTCAAATCTTTTTTTCATATTGAAATGTTTTGTAAAAATCAAATTTACATAATATTTATGACTATAAAACTTGTTAAAATTTAATTTATTACATTTACAATCAAATTCATTTCTATGAAAAGATTTGTATACTTCACTGTGATTTTATTATTAACACAAGTTCACTATTCCTTTGCAAAACAGCGTGAACTGAGCAAAGGACCATCTGTGGTTTTTGGTGCTGATGTTCTGCTGCGTTCTGTTCCTTCACAACAAAGTACTATAATTGATGTGCTTCCTATAGCTTCAGAAATTGAAATTCTTGACAAAGCCTCCGAACTTAATACACTTAGTGGTATAACAGATTTCTGGTATAAAGTTAAATACAATGGAAACGAAGGATTTATCTGGGGTGCACTGATTGCTGACAATTATTATGAAACAGATATGGATGCGGATAGTTCAAAGGAAACCTTTATGATTCTGAATCTCACTAAAGAATATTTTGATGAAGACTTTAAAAACTCACGTCTGGAATTCAGAGTTGCAAGAAACGGACAGCTTATTTATGAGCATAAAAGACCCACTGATTATAGTTTTAGCTGTGATTCTATGCGTGTGACAAGGTTTCCAGGCATGAAACCTGAAATTCAAGTGCTTCAGATTAATTTCAATTTTCTCGGAGCAACAGGCGGAAAGGGAAAAGAATATTACAGGTTCGCCAATAATAACCTCGATTCTTTATTTACAGTTAAATTGGAGGAAGGTGAAGGCGGTTATGTTTGCTACGGATCTCTTGCGTTCCCTGACAACAAAGAAGTTCAGCCCAATTCAATTATCATGAAAATGAAATGCGCAGATGTATCTCAATGCGACGATAAAGCTGGGAAGCCCTGCCAGTGGAATTATGACTCAGAAACACTTTTGTGGGATGGTAAAAAGTTCATCATAAAATAATAAAAAAACCGGGATGTTATTTTCCGGTTTTTTTGCAACAAATATTATTTACAACAATCCACCATTTTTATAAATATTAATCTGTACATCGGTAAACTTATCGATATCAGTGGTTTTATTGTTTTTCAGATTTGTAAGTTTTCCCTGGGCCATATCAACTTTAATGGTATCACCATCCTGCAAATCAACAAGCTCAAGCTTTTCAGGATTGTAAGTCAAAATAGGCATTGCAGCATTGATTGCATTTCTTTCATAAATGGCACCATACGATTCTGCGAGAATGCAAGAAATACCAAGTGAAGTGAAACAATCAACAGCCTGCTGACGAGAACTTCCTGCACCAAAATTTTTAGAGGTTATCACTATATCTCCCGACTTTGCTTTCGTTGCAAAATCTTCATAGCCTTTCAGGTTATCGAAAGCGTACTGCCCCATTTCCTTGATATCAGTGATGGTTAGATACCTGTTGTGATAAATCATATCAGTGTCAATATCATCTTTTTTAATGAGCCATACTCTGCCTTCAACAACCAAAGGTTTTTCAACAACTTCTCTTTTTACAACAGCTGATTTCTTCAGATATTCCTTCTGTTCAAAAACAGCAGGCGATTGCGGAAGATCATCTGGAGTAGTGATGTAGCCTGCAACAGCGGAAGCAGCAACAACTGCAGGAGATGCAAGATATACAAATCCTTTTCCCTGTTTTCCTTCAAAATTTCTGTTGCCAGTACTGATGGTAACTTCTCCGGGCCCGTTCTGTCCAACCTGTCCTGCCGCACATCCTGCACAACCTGCATTGGAAACCATTGCTCCTGCATCTTTGAAAATTTTTATCAGTCCTTCTTCAAGGCACTGAATCCAGACTGCATCAGTTGCAGGAACAATTTTCAGTACAACACCCGGAGCTACTTTTTTATTCTTTAGTATTGATGCGGCAATATGCATATCATCAATACGGCCGTTGGTACAACTTCCAATAAATGCTGAATCAATTTTTGTTTTTTTCACAGAAGCAACAGCAGTGTCATCATGCGGATGGCCTGGTTTTGCAACCATAGGAACAAACTTCGAAATATCAATATCATGAACCTGTTCATATTTTGCATCTGTATCTGCTTTGATCAGTTCAAGTTTCCGTCCAGTTTTTTCTTCGCAATACTTCATCACTTCAGATGAAGGTGTGAAAAGCAAAATAATAGCACCCATTTCAGTAGCCATAGAAGATATAGTGATGCGTTCATCAAGTGTAAGCTTGTCTGCTTCTTCACCGCATATTTCAACAGAGAATCCAAGAAGTTTGTTAGCTCCGAATATTCCAAGAAGATTCAGTACAATGTCTTTTGCAGAAACATCTTTCGGTCTTTTACCGACAAGATTTATTTTTACAGATTTTGGAACTTTGAACCATACCGCACCTTTTGCCCAGGCTGCAGCGATATCCTGATCACCCATCCCCTGTCCAAATGATCCGATTGCTCCCATAATGTTTGCATGTGAATCGGTGGAAACAAAAGTGCTTCCCGGCCATACAAGACCGCCATCGATAGCTAGATGCGTACCAATGCCGGTATTTACATCATAAATTGCTATTCCATTTTCTCTTGCAAACTGCCGGCAATACTGCTGGTTCTGCGCATACTTCTGATCCGATCCGCCTGGATTGCAATCGAAAGTAAAAATAGTAAGTTTCGGATCAGCAACTTTAAGTCCGTTATCAAGAAGGTTTTTCACCACATTGGCTCCTCCAAAATCTCTGGCAGCGCGGGTGTCGATGAATACATCAATAATTTCATCCGCTTTTACCTCGGATTTGTTTGCATGTTTTGCAAGTATTTTTTCTATTACGTTCATGGTTTATTTTTTTCAGTGCTTGAGCCTTTGTAAAAAAGATTAACCACAAAGGCACTAAGAACACTAAGGTTCACTAAGAAAAATTATTTCAATCTGTCTTTAAATGGTTCGAATGTCATGAAGTCGGCGTGATGAACTACAAAAGCTTCGGTGGTTCTTTTTACCATGTCGCCTTCGCCAGCGTGAGTTGCAATGATGTGACAAACATCAGCGGGAACACCACATTGCTCTGCCAGAGAAACTCCAGAGAATGGGTGACGCAGGTATTTTCCATATTTTCCCTGTACTGATTTTCCATCCTTCATTTCGTATTCAAGAAGTTTACCAACATCAGCAAGGATAGCACCTGCAATAAGTACATCCATATTAACAGGTAAATCACTTTTGAAAAATTTATTCATCTGATCAGCACAATCCTTTGCGATATGCACCACTGCTCTTTTGTGAGCCATGAAAGAAACTTTCATATCGGGTCCGGCAAGTAACGTAAATGGAATTGTGTTGAGATCATCAACAGTCAGAACACTTTTCTGAAGTGCCAGCGCCCAGGTATTGGTGGTCTTTTCACGAAGGTCAGCATCTTTTATCCATTCAAGTTCTGGCCATAAATTTTTCGCTTTATCAACGAATTCAGGTTTTATTGTATCACACATAATTTATTCTCCTATTATAAGAAGAGACGTTGCATGCAACGTCTCCACGTGTTTATATTTAGTTTTAATTATAGTTTTGCAATAATTGCATCAGCCATTTGCTTTGTAGAAGCGGCTCCCTGTTTGATAACATCAGGAGTTCCTTTCATTTTAAGCATGTCGTAAGCTCTTACTTTGCCTTCAGCAACAACTTCGCCTACTGCTTTACGGATACGATTTGCAATTTCATTCTCGTTCAGATGCTCAAGCATCATCACCGCGGAAAGTACCATAGCTATTGGATTTACAATAGATACATCGTAATCGGCATACTTAGGAGCTGAGCCATGTGTAGGTTCAAATACTGCTACACCTGTTTCGGGGTTAAACTGTGCTGAAGTTGCAAATCCCAGTCCTCCTATTAATCCTGCAAATGCATCAGAAACGATGTCGCCGAACATATTTTCAGAAACAATCACATGATAATTTTCAGGATTCTTGGTGAGCCACATCATCATTGCATCGATGTTTACATCTTCTACCCAAATATTCGGATATTCGTTTTTACTCATTTCCTGTGCTATCTTCAGCATCATTCCTGAAGTTTCGCGAATTACGTTTGGTTTTTCACACAAAGTAATTTTATCAAAGCCACGTTTCTTGGCATATTCAAAAGCCGCTTTGATTATGCGTGTTGCATATTTTTTTGTGATAATACGTGTAGAAACGGCCAGTTCAGGACGTGGACACCATGCAAAATTATCTTTAAAACGAGGATGCGTCATTAAAGCATCATACACCTGATCAGGAGGATTGGTCCATTCTACACCACCGTACAAACCTTCTGTATTCTGACGGAAAATCATGCAGTCAACAACTGGTTCATCAATACCACCATTTGCAGCACGACGAACAAAATTCAAAGGATTGCCTACTAATGTCTGGCAGGGGCGCATGCAGATATCAAGACCAAACTTCTGACGCATAGTAACAATCGGGCTGTAATAAATAAATCCCTTGTCTTTTAATTCGGGAGCCAGTTCAGCAGTTGCTTTGTCTTTAGGTTTAGATGTAATAGCTCCAAACAAGCCTATTTTGTGGGTTTCCAGAAGTTTTAGGGTGCGATCAGGCAAAGGATTACCTTCTTTACACCAGAATTCCCAGCCAATATCACCATTTACGTATTCAGCGTCAAAGCCTGCTGCAGTTAAAACTCGGATGCATTCTTCCAATACTACATTACCAATGCCATCACCGGGCATAGCTACAATTGTTCTTTTTGCCATATGTTAAAGTTTTTATATTGTTGAATTATGTGTCAAAAATACAATAGAATTGGTAATTTGCAAGAAAATTCATGTCTCTTGAAAAAAATATTTTTTTTAACCAATTTTAATTTGGAAGCTTTCTAAATAGTTTGTAATTTTACAAAAAAATCAGATGGAAAAGATCACAAAAAAATACACAAATGGCGAGATTACTGTTGTATGGAAACCCCATCTATGCGTACATGCCACCACTTGTTTTGTCGAATTGCCTAAGGTTTTTATTCCATATGAAAGACCATGGATTAACATGAAAGGCGCTATGACAGATGAAATAATTGATACAGTTGTAAAATGCCCCACGCAGGCGCTTTCATTCTATTATAATACTGAAGAACCAGGTAAGCAGAATAAAGAAGAACCAGTTACTGAAATAAAATTAATCAAAAACGGTGCCCTGCTTGTAAAAGGATCATTCAAACTTACTGACTATGATGGAAACGAAATAGTGGTTGGTGATTCTGCAGCCCTTTGCCGCTGCGGTCATACGAAGAATAAACCATTTTGTGATGGTTCCCATTCGCAGCATGATTTTAAAATTGATGATGTTCCCGATCGTTAAATTTCAGAAATCAAAATCTCTGAATATTCTTTGACGATTTCCTTTGTAATTCTTTCTTTCATAGCAATTCTTAACAGACAAGGGAGCTTAGTGTAATCAAGAATAAATTTTTCAGTCGCTTCATCCCTGTTACCATTAAAAACAATTCCTTTTACACTGATATTTCTTGATTTCAAAGCTTCAACAGAAAGCAGTGTATGATTGATGCTTCCAAGATAATTCATTGAAACAAGAATTACTTCTGCATTCAATTGTTTTATCAGATCGATCATTAAAAAATTATCATTCAAAGGAACCATCAGTCCTCCGGCACCTTCAATGATAATAAAATTGGAAGTTTTCGGAATTATAAAATTATCAGAATTAATATCAATACCTTCTGCTTTTGCTGCCTTATGAGGAGATGCTGGCATTTTAAATTTGTAAGTTTCAGGATGAAATTTTGAAACTGCATTGCAGACAAGGCTTTTTACCACATCCGTATCAGTCTGCTCAAGATTGCCGGCCTGCAAAGGTTTCCAGTAGTCAGCTTCCAACGCTTCGGTAAAAATAGCCGAGACTACTGTCTTACCAACATCAGTTCCAATTCCGGTGATAAAAATAATATCTTTGTGTTCTCTGTGCATTCTCTGTGATACTCTGTGGTTAAGAAAAGTACGGTTCTAACTCATTTACCAGATTTTTTATTTGCTTGTCTGAATTAAACGAATGAATACATATCCGCAGTCGTTCTTTACCAACCGGTACTGTTGGACTCATAATTGGCCTTACATCAAAACCTTTTTTCTGAATTGAAGTTGCAAGTTTCACCACATTATCATTTCCCGGATACAGCACACATTGAATAGCGCTGAGGCTTTCCTGCAATGTAATGTTTTCAATTCTTCCGGCAAGCTTTCGGAAAAGTTTGATATTCTTATGAAGACATTTCTGAGACTCTTCGCTTTCCGACAGTAATGCATATGCACAACGAATTGCAATGAGCGAATGATAAGGCAATGCGGTGCTGTAAATAAATGATCTCGCAAAATTCACAAGAAAATCGTGAAGTGTTTTACTTCCAACAACTGCTGCACCATGCGTTCCCATTGCTTTCCCATAAGTATGCACTCGTGCAAAAACTTTTTTCTCGAGCATCAGATCAGAAACACATCCAGCTCCCAGTGGCCCGAAAACCCCGGTGGCATGGGCTTCATCAACAATCAGGTTTGCCTGATTATTTTCACAAAGATCAACGAGGTCTTTCAAAGGTGCAATATCACCATCCATGGAATAAACACTTTCCACAGCAATGTATACAGTTCCTTTTGCCAGTTTGAAAAGTTCTTCAAGATGACTGATATCATTATGCCTGAAGGAATATGCTTTTGCATAACTCAGTCGTATTCCGTCACGTATGGATGCATGTACAAGTTCATCATAAAATATGGTATCTCCCCTTTTTGGAACAGATGAGAACAAACCAACATTTGCATCATATCCTGAATTGAAAAGTAAAGCGGCTTCAGCATTATGAAACGAAGCAATAAAATCTTCCAAACTTACAGCTACAGCAGAATTGCCCGATATCAGGCGAGATCCGGTAGAACCTTCTTCAATCAGTTTTGGTTGTTTCTGGTTGAACTCAAGTATGCGTGCATGTAATTCGCCAGTGGTTGAAAATCCAAGATAATCGTTGGAACAGAAATCAACAAGGTCCTGAAGTATTTTCAGCGATCTGAGTGATCCTGCTTCCTTACGCTTATTCAGCGCTTCTTCTAAATATTTTTCTGCAGAAAACAATATGTATATAATTACGATTTTAGATTTATTTAGAACGTCAATTGATTTTAAATTCTGAATTCTTTACTTATCACTTATGACTTGTCAACTTGTCAACTTGTCTTCTTGTAATCTTGTATCTTATTTAAAACTTCTCCAACCCTAACTTCCCCAACAATTCCATATCATCATCAATTTCAGGATTCGGAGTGGTAAGTAATTTTGTTCCCACAAAAATAGAATTCGCACCAGCCAAAAAACATAATGCCTGTCCTTCGGCTGTCATTTGTTTACGTCCAGCAGCAAGGCAAATCATCGATTGTGGCATTACCATTCTAACCGTTGCGATCATCCTTATCATTTCCCATGATTGCAGCAAAGGCTTGTCGGCAAGCGGAGTTCCGGGAATAGGAACAAGTGTATTTAAAGGAACTGTGTATGGATGTTTCTTCAAAGTTGCAAGTTTCTGAATCATTGAAATCCTGTCCTCTTCAGATTCTCCAAGACCGATAATTCCTCCTGTGCAATGCTGCACACCAGAATCAATGAGCTTTTCAATGGTATTGAGTCTGTCTTCGTATGATCGTGTTGTTATAATCTGAGAATAAAATTCATCAGAAGTATCGAGATTATGGTTATACGCTGTAATGCCTGCCACTGCAAGCTTTCCAGCCTGTTCTTTATTAACCATACCGGTTGTACAACAAACACTCAGTCCCATTTTCTGCACTTCGGCAATCATTTTAAGCAATTCGTCAAACTGCTTACCATCGGGCACATCACGCCATGACGCACTCAGGCAAACCCTTTCAACACCTCTTGATTTTGAATTGGCTGCTTCTTCAAGAACTTCTTTTAATGACAACGTTCTGTGAGGTTGTACTGAAGTTTTATATCTCGACGACTGTGCACAGTAAGCGCAATCTTCAACACAAGCACCTGTTTTAATAGATATAAGCTGACTGATTTTTATTTTTGAAGCATCGTGATATTTCCTGTGCATCACAGAAGCTTTGTATACCAACTCCAGCAATGGCAAATGAAATATCTCACTTACCTGTTGCTTTGTCCAATCGTTCCTAATTTCCTGCATAATATTCAATCTGAATCGCAAATTTACGAAATAAAAAACTCTTGGTTTAATTTTATCACGAAGTCACGAAGATCAACCAGAAGCAATAAGAAATTTACAGGTAATACATTGTGCATTTAGTGTCTAAGTGGTTATTCTCAGTATTATATTTGGTTTGAAATTTTATTTATAAAAAATGAAATAGTGTAAAAATGTTTTATCTAATTTTGTTTTTGTTGTATTGTTACTACTAAATTTATTATTATGAATGCAATGCCTTTGGTGATAGCTGGTCTGGCTATTTTTGCACTTGCCTATCGTTTTTATTTCAGTTTTATTGCTGCAAAAGTTCTTGCACTGAATGAGAGCAGGATCACACCTTCCAAACGATTATACGACGGACAGAATTATCATCCCACCAGCAAATGGGTGTTGTTTGGTCATCACTTTGCAGCTATTGCTGGTGCAGGACCGCTTGTAGGACCAGTCCTGGCAGTGCAGTTCGGATATTTCCCCGGGTTTTTGTGGATGATTGTAGGGGCAGTAATGGCAGGGTCAGTTCATGATATAGTAATCCTTACAGCATCTACAAGACATGATGGAAAATCGCTCGCTGAAATTGCACGGACAGAAATAAGCAAAATAAGCGGAGCAACCACTTCGCTGGCCATACTGATAATACTTGTAATTGCAATGGCCGGCCTTGGATTAGTTGTTGTAAATGCACTGTCAGAAAGTTCATGGGGAACATTCACAATAGCTGCAACCATCCCAATTGCGCTGATCATGGGCGTTTGGATATTCAAGGTACGAAAAGGGAAAACCGCAGAAGCTACAGTTTTCGGAGTGATATTGTTATCACTCGCTGTGATTTATGGCCGCTATATTCCCGATTCATCTATTGCATCATGGTTTACTTATGATCATAAATCGCTTACATTTTTACTTGCAGGATATGGCTTTCTTGCTTCAGTGCTGCCTGTCTGGCTGTTACTAGCTCCCCGAGATTATTTAAGTTCCATCATGAAGATTGCAGTAATAGCTTTACTTGCAATAGGCGTAATTGTTGTTGCACCTGATTTGAAGATGCCCGCTTTCACTTCATTTACGCATGGCGGTGGCCCTATCATACCAGGAACATTATTTCCTTATTTATTTATCACTATTGCATGTGGCGCCATTTCAGGTTTTCATGCACTTGTAAGCTCTGGTACCACGCCTAAAATGATCATGAGTGAGAAGCACATCAAACCAATTGCCGTTGGTTCCATGCTAGTGGAAGGAATGGTTAGCACCCTTGCACTGATTGCCGCTGCAAGCCTTCTGCCTCTTGATTATTTCATGATCAATGTTTCACCGGAAAAATTGCAGGCTGTGTTACCACAATTGCATGCTATGGGATTTACCGAATCCAACATACAGGAACTTTCAAAAGAAGTGGGAGAAAAAATTATCGGACGTACAGGAGGCGCAGTATCACTGGCTGTCGGAATGGCACAAATATTTTCTTCAATAGGCGGACTTAAAAGTTTAATGTCGTACTGGTATCATTTTGCCATTATGTTTGAAGCACTTTTTATTCTGACCACTATTGATGCGGGAACAAGAATTGGAAGATTTATTTTACAGGAAACATTGGGCAAAATTTATAAACCTTTCGGCCGCGCCAACTGGCTTCCGGGAAACCTTCTTGCAAGCGGACTCATCGTTTTTGCCTGGGCATATTTTATTTATTCGGGAAGTGTTTCCACCATTTGGCCAATGTTCGGTACGGCCAACCAGCTGCTTGCAACAATAGCTTTAGCAGTCGGTACAAGCTACATCATCAACAGGGGAAAAGCAAGATATGCCTGGATTACCATTGTTCCGATGGTCTTTGTTGGTGTTACGATACTTGTTGCCGGATTTGAAAACATCACTAATATTTACTGGCCACAGATGTTTGCTGAGAAAACACAGGTTCAGGGTATAATTAATTTTGTTCTTACACTGATAATTATTTTCTGTGTACTTTCAGTGCTGATTGACGCAATTCCAAAATGGATCAGCGTGATAAAAGGAAAACGTCCGATTATTAATGATAATTAAAAATCCTTATTAAAATTTTATTCTTAAAATAACGAATTTCAATTAATATCCATTCGTTAGATTAATCAGGTTCAGTTATAGATTTAATCAAAAATAAGCTTTATTTATTGAGTTATAATTAAGAATTATTTTGACCAAGTTTTTCCAGATTTAAAAATATTTTTAATTTTGGTAAACAAGGTTATCCTATTTTAAATAAACTTAAATCAAGCATATGAAAAAAATATTTTTATTTTTTATGATTTCTGCGATTTATATTTTTTTTGCAGAAACTTGTTTTTCTCAGGTTCCGCAGGCATTCAATTACCAAGCAGTTGCGAGAGATGCATCAGGTAATATATTGTCGAACCAGGCAATTGGTTTGAAATTAATTATACACCAAAGCACATCATCTGGAACCATTGTATATGCTGAAACATTTGCAACCACAACTAATCAATTTGGATTGTTTACAGTTGCTGTTGGTAAAGGAACAGTAGTAAGTGGCACTTTCAATGCTATTGCATGGAGCAGCGGAAGTTACTGGCTCCAGGTACAGATGGATGCAACTGGTAATACGACATATACTGATATGGGAACAGCACAATTACTATCCGTGCCATTTGCCATGTATGCGGAAAGTTCCGCAACCTCAACAGGTCCTTCGGGACCTACTGGCGCAACTGGCCCGACAGGTGCCACCGGAGCTATTGGTGCTAATGGAGCTACAGGAAGCAATGGTACAAATGGTTCCACCGGGCCAACAGGTGCTACTGGTAACAATGGTGAAGCCGGCTCTATAGGTCCTACAGGTCCTACAGGTGCAGGAACAATGGGTGCTACAGGCGCTACGGGGCCTACAGGAATTACTGGTCCATTGGTTTCGGGAAGTACAGGTCAGACTTTAAGACATAATGCGTCAGACTGGATAGCTAATAGTTTCTTATATAATGACGGCTCCAATATCGGAATCAATACTTCAGTGCCTGAGGATATTCTTCATGTCAAAGGTGGCAATATACGTATTGATAATACTAATCCAATGATGGTTTTAAGTAATGGCACATCCTATAAAGGGTTTATTCAATCGTATTCTGAAGATATGTATCTTGGTAATTCATCTTCAGGAGGAATTGTTATGCATTTATCAGGTGCCGACAAAATGAAGATATTAACGAACGGAAATGTTGGGATTGGTACAAGTACACCTGTATGTATCCTGGATATTGCTTCCCCTTCTCCTGTATTGCAATTGAAAGCATCAGGAGGTGAAGCAACTATTATTCTTGACAGATCTACAGTTACTTCTACCCCTAGCGGTATTCTTCTCAAAACAAATGGTTCTGGAAAATGGCGCATTGGAAGCTATTCCGGGGCTAATTCAGATGATTTCAGCATTTATGATTATTCTAACTCAACTTATGCTTTCAACATAAATAAAACAACAGATCAGGTTTCATTAGGCACAAATAACCCTAATTCACATGCTACACTTACCGTTCCATCTCATCACCAGTATTCAGGATATTTTACTTCAGATAGTTTATCAAATAGCACACAAGTATTTCATGCCGAATATACGGGAGTACCTGGAAACAATGATGTAACTGCTGTTTATGGAAAATCTGTTCCACAAGATAATTACGGTATAGGAGGAGAATTTATTGGCGGATACAAGGGAGTTAGCGGCAGGATTAGTCCAACAGGATCCGGACATTATTATGGTATTTCAGGAATTGTAACAGGGGGAAGCGGTGATAATTTTGGTGTCATCGGAGAAGCTAGCAATTCCGGGAACAGTTATGGTGTTTACGGAAATGTTTTTGGTTCGGGAATAAATTATGGTATCTATTCAAATGCCACAGGAGGAGCTACAAATTATGCAGGATTTTTCAACTCAGGAAACGTGATCGTTAATAACGGGAATTTAGGATTAGGGACATCTTCGCCCGGATACAAACTCGATGTGAATGGATCTGCTCATTTCAGCGGAGCAGTATATGATGGAAGCTCTTCTGCAGGCGCTGCAGGCAAAGTATTAACAAGCACCGGAACTTCTACGCAATGGGCAAACCCTGTAACTGCATCTGTTGTGACTACTTCAACCAATACAATTATTGCTTCTACTTCTATTGCTTCAGGAACAGTAACAAAGCTGCTGACCTTGACCAGCGTTCCCGCCGGAACCTATGCAGTCTATTTCAGCTGCCCATTGAGTAACACTTCTACATCGTCAGCTGGGTTGAATGTTGCCTGGGCGATAACAACAAATGATGCAACGCCTTCATTTCCTTCCGATGGCATTGCCTCTTCATTCATACCAGCATCAGGCTGGACGTCTCAATATATTTTCGGACAGTCCGGTTGTAAAATTGTTATCCTTAATTCTGCTGGCACTATTGAACTGAAAGCTGTTTATTTTGGAACAGTTACCGGAGGCACAGTATATACAAATCATACTTCTGGTAGTTCATATCTTTGGTATCAAAAACTTTTTTAATGTTTTATTCGATCAGAATACAAGGCTGTACTTCTTTTTGTGCAGCCTTTTTTATCTTGATCTAAAATGATCTTTCTTAAAGTAAAAAAGAATAGCTAATTTTACATAAATTAATAGTCTATAATATTTTCTATGCGCATCGACATCCTTACCATATTCCCCGAAATGTTTGAAGGTCCTTTTAATTTTTCAATTATAAAAAGGGCAAAAGAAAAACAGATCGTGGATATTCATACTCATGATATCCGCAACTACACTACTAACAAACACAGAAGCGTTGATGATTATCCATTCGGAGGCGGGGCAGGAATGGTGATGATGGTTGAACCTATTGCACTTTGCATTGAAGATTTAAAATCGGAACGTACTTACGATGAAGTGATTTATATGAGTCCTGATGGCGAATTACTTGACCAGAAACTTTCAAACAGTTGTTCGCTTTTTAATAATATCATAATTCTTTGCGGCCATTACAAAGGCATAGATGAACGAATCAGGGAGCATTTTATCACTAAAGAAATTTCAATAGGTGATTATGTCCTGAGCGGCGGAGAACTTGCTGCTGCAGTATTTTGCGACAGTATAATCAGATTAATACCAGGTGTGCTCAGCGATGAAACTTCTGCCCTTTCAGATTCTTTTCAGGATGATATGCTTTCTCCACCAGTATATACACGTCCTGCTGAATTCCGCGGATGGAAAGTCCCTGAAGTATTACTCTCCGGAAATGAGAAACTGATAAAACAATGGCAGATGGATCAGGCGGTGGAGCGCACTAAGCAAAGAAGACCCGGGTTGCATGACAAGCAATAATTCAAGACTTCTTTTTCAATTCATTACATACTAAGTGCCGATTCAACTTTGCAAATTTATCAGGAATGAATTTATCTTCTATTACTTGATTTTAAGGACTGACTTGTCTTTGCCTCAAATATTCTTCAATTTCTTAATCCAGGAAGTTAAAAATATACGAGATATTTATAATTGATTATATTTGCCCTCTAAACTAATGGAAACGAGCAAATTTCAGGTATTTTGCTATTTTTGAAATAAAATTTGCATTTATTTGAAAATAATTACATAAATTTGCACTCCGTTTTTGAGGAATTTATATTAAATCAATAAGTCATGAAGGCAGAAATTATTAAAGAACTAGAACGCGAACTAATGCCAAAAAGGGAGTTCCCGGTTTTTAAAGCAGGCGATACAGTTACTGTTCATTATAAAATCATTGAAGGTAATAAAGAACGTATTCAGCAATACCAGGGTGTTGTTATTCAACGTTCAGGCGATGGTGCTACCGAAACTTTCACAGTAAGAAAAATATCTGGCAATATAGGCGTAGAAAGAATTTTCCCTATCAGCTCACCTTTCATTGAAAAGATCGATCTCAATAAAAGAGGCGTTGTTCGCAGGGCTAGAATATTCTATATCCGTGGACTGCGTGGTAAAAAGGCAAGAATTAAAGAAAAAAGAATGTAATTATATATTTTCAAAAAAAATCCCTCTGAAATTTCAGGGGGATTTTTTTTGCTTCAAGTTTTTTATTACCTGGAAGTTCTTAATTTTGGAAAAGAAAATTCAGTGATGGCAAAGACTCCAAAGAAAAATTCAGCAAATAAAACACCTCCTAAAAAAGCCATGCCTACCGGCAGACAGGTTGCTGTAAAACCTGTAAAGCAGGGAATATTGCTGCTGATACTTATTGGTGTAATTTTCTGTCTTTACTTTCCAGTATTGAATTATAAATTCACTAATAATGATGACACCGCCCTTATCAAAGACAATTACGAATTTTTAACTAAGCCCTCAAACTTTGGAAAACTATTTACGCAAAGTGTTTTTCAAAATACTTTCAAATCGGGTGATAGTTACTACCGCCCTATATTGTCCCTCTCCTACTTTATCGACACACAAATAGCCGGGAAACATTACTGGTTCTTTTATCTGACTGATATTCTTTTGCACATTGCATGTTGCATTCTTTTACTGCTGCTGCTACAAAAACTTTCTTATGACAGGATGCGCTCGTTTTTCTTCACTTTGATATTTGCTGTACATCCGGTATTGGTGCAATCAGTGGCATGGTTACCAGGAAGGAACGACACCTTGCTAGCACTGTTTGCTATTCTTAGCTTATATTTTCTGATTTCATTTCATGAATCGAAAAACAAAAAATTTCTGTTGTTTCATTTTGTTTTCTTCATCATCGCACTGTTCACCAAAGAAACAGCGATATTTCTGCCATTTCTTTATTTGTTATACCTGATTATTTATGCAAATGCTAATCAAAAGATTTCTATCGTAAAAAAGATTTCAAATGTTCAGTTTGAAATAATTGGTTGGCTTGCAGTGATCATTGTTTTCATGATCATAAGACGGAATGTGCTTGGAGATGCCTTAGGATTGCCACTATCATTCACCCTAACAAATTTTTTCAATAACCTGCCTGCTATTATTCAGTATATCGGAAAAATTGTAATACCTGTTCATCTAAACACCATGCCCGTGTTGCAGGATGTTCCCATCTTTTATGGACTGTTGGTTTTAATAGCAATGGCAGTGCTCATCTGGAAAACTAAAAACAGAAATAGTAAAAAAATTATTTTCGGATTTCTCTGGCTGCTGATCTTTCTTATGCCTGCAATACTTAGGACAAGCAGTTATATTGAAACGTTGTTTCTTGAACACAGGCTGTATTTCCCGATGATAGGCTTTATTATAATATGTCTTGAAATTGACCCCATAAAGAAAATAGATTTCAATACAACAAAAATTCGCATTATTTTTTCGTTAGTCATCGCTGCTTTCTTCGCAATAGCCTGGATTCACAGAGAGGATTACAAAGACGAATATCATTACTGGAAAAGCGCCGCCGACGGTTCTCCGCATTCATCTGCAGCGCTAAGAGGGCTGGCCTCCTACTATCAGATAAACGGGCAAAAGGATAAGGCTGAAAAAATGTATATCGAATGCCTGAAGTTAAATCCGGACATTTTAGAAGTAAGGAATAATCTCGGGCGTATATACATGGACAATGGAAACGACAGCCTTGCTGAAATACTTTTTCTTGAAGAGATTGATATCAATCCAATGACATCAATGGCATATTACAACCTCGGTCATATAAGGTTCGGGCAGGGAAAGTTCGCTGAAGCTGAAACAATGATGCGCAAATCATTAGCTATCGATTCAACCGATGAAACCGTGGAAAGCGATCTTGCGGCATGTTTAGCCATGCAGGGAAAATATGAAGAAGCCGTAAAAATGTGCATCTCCGTATTGAATAAGTACCCCACCTATGAATATCCTCTTACATACCTTCGCAAAATATTTGCGCTGTGGAATGATGAAGCAAAGGTTAATTATTATAAAGGTGTTCTTAGTAAGAAAGGAATAACATTATAGAATTTGTTTGTTGTTTGTTGTTAATTCATATACATTGATATATCGCTGTAATCCGATTCGAATTTATTCAGAATAAAATGAACGCTAAACTTTATATTTTTTTCTTTATATTTTTTTCGCAGTACGCTATATCTCACTCACAGGTATTGGGCACTGATACCATACAGTTTGTTGGCAAAAGAAATTATAAAACCGGAGCAGAAAAAACAGTATGGGTGAGCCGAATTATTTTATATCCTGATTCAACTTATAAAAAAGGTGACTATTACTATTCGGGAGATAAGAATAAAAAAAATCGGTCAAATGTCTCCCCCATTTTAGAAACCGGATGCTGGATTTTAAAAGGCAGAAACATTTACTTTTATTCTGTAAAAGAATTTATAGGCCCTGAATTTAAGGCAAAGTATAAAGTGCAAAAGAATTCGATTATTTATAAATGGAAATCTATCAATAAAAAAAACAAAAGAATTGAAAGTCATAAAAACAAAAATAGTCCAGAGATTAAAATCCATGGAGTTAAGCCTATTATTAAATTCAGCAAAGTAATGGTGTCAAATCTATGACATTCACTTGACTTTGGAGTAAAAAAGATTTGACGAATAAAAACTTTATAATTCTGATTTATGAAAACAATAATCATAACAAGTTTGATAACACTAGCATTCATCAATGTTTCAGGCCAGAATAAAAGCGATACCATCAAAAACATTGATCAAAAAGTTCAAGCAATGAGCAAGGATACCAGTTATTGGATAAGTACAATGAACAATGAAGCATTCTTAGATACTGGCTTTATAAAACAGGCAGGCCAAGGATATGGACAATTGACCGGCTATTTTAAAAATGGGAAGATTTGTATAATACATGAACTAATTGGGATTAAACTCCAAAAGGATGTTGCTGAAACGGAGTACTATTTTTCTGATGGAAAATTAATTTTTGTTTATGAGAGCGAAACTTTTGGCCCTGCTGTATTAACTGACAGTTCTAGTGGTTCTGTTCATTATATAATTAAAGGACCAGATTTTGAAGGACGATATTATTTTTTGAATGATAAATTAATCAAAAAAGAAACAAAAGGAAAACAACAAATTCTTCCCAACGAGACGTATTTCGATTCGCAGTCAAAAGAAGGACAATTGCTTCTTTCAGCGCAGAAGTATAAAAATTTATTATCTGTGAAAATGAAATAGTCCATGTAAAACAATATTCAAAGCGCATGGAAGAAACCGATAAAATAATTTCGAAATTAAAATTACAACCTCACCCAGAAGGTGGCTATTTCAGAGAAACATACAGAAGCGCAGGTGAAATAGCAGAAGATAGCTTAGACTCGCGGTTTAAAGGAAGCAGAAGCTATTCAACATGTATTTATTTTCTGTTGAAAGCAGAAGAATTTTCAGCTTTTCATAAAATTCACCAGGATGAAATATGGCATTTTTATGACGGTTCTCCAATCAGGCTGCACATGATCACTCATTCAGGTGAATATTCTGAAACAATTATAGGCCGTGATATTGAAAAAGGGCAAGTTCCACAATTCGTTGTACCAGGCGAATCATGGTTTGCAGCGGAAGTGGTAAATAAAAATGATTATTCACTTGTGGGTTGCACAGTTTCACCTGGATTTGATTTTGGTGATTTTGATCTCGCAAGTCGTGATGAATTAATTAAGAAATTTCCTCAGCACAAAGAGATTATTATAAAATTGACAAGAGACTAGAAATGCTGTGTAATAAAATAAAAATTTTACTTTTCAATTATCACAAATTCTGTTCTCCTGTTCTTCGCCCTTCCTGCTTCGGTATCGTTGGATGCAATGGGTTTGGTGAGTCCAAAACCTTTATAGGTAAGACGTGATGCGCTAATCCCTTGCGCAACCATATAATCATAAACTGATTGCGCCCTGTTCTCGGAAAGAGTTTGGTTAAAATCAGCACCGCTTATATTGTCAGTATGCCCGTTAATGGAGACTTTCATCGTAGGATGGTCGTTCAGAAAATCGATAAACCCATCAATGACAAGCTTGCTGTCATCGGTAAGATCATACTTGCCGTATGCAAAATGTATATCATTCAACCTGTATGCTTCTCCAACTTCTATAGGCTTCACATCAAAATCCACATTTACTTTAGTTGGTGCATTGGTAACAGCGGTATCTTCTTTTGAAATGTATTTTGATGTGTACGCATAATCTTCTTTCTTTACAGTAAGCACATAATCATTCCTAAAAACTGTTGCTATCACGTATTTTCCAGTAATAGAGTCAACAGGAATTTCAGTAACCTGTTTAGTTTTAACATTTTTTAATTCAACTTTTGCTTTGGTAGGTTCATTGCTTACAACATCTTTCACATTACCCTTCACAAAAAGTACGGTATCGGGCCTCGCATCGGAATAAAGTTCAAAACGGTAAATATCCCAGCCACCGGGGCCAGTGTATTTATTGGATGCAAAATACCCATAGTGACCATCGGTACTCACAGTGAAGCCAACATCATCAGCACCAGTATTGATAGGATATCCAATATTTTTTGGTTTACCATATTTCCCATCCATCCCTTTACGTGCAAAATAAATATCGTAACCGCCAAGTCCAGGCCAGCCTGCCGAAGAGAAGTATAAAGTCAGGTCATCAGTATGCAGGTAAGGAGTTTTTTCATTACCCACAGAATTAATATTCGGACCAAGGTTTTCCGGAACTGTCCAGTTACCTGCTGAATCCTTGGTTGTTTTATAAATGTCGTAACCTCCATATCCACCAGAACGATCACTTATAAAGTAAAGTGTTTTTCCATCGGAAGAAACTGTAGGCTGCGATTCCCAGGTTTTAGCGCCATTTACTTTTGCACCAAGATTTACAATATCTCCCCACGATCCATCAGCTTTATGTTCCGAACTGCAAATATCGCAGTTGTAATAATTGCTGCTTTTTGCATATTCACAGAAAACAAAATACAAATATTTATTATCGATAGTAATGGTTGCTGCGCCTTGATTTTCGGTAGTATTAAAAGGTAGCGGCATTTCGGTTCCCGCATCAAATTCTCCATCTTTACCAAGGTCACTGTACATAAATTTTTCCTGATACTTATCCTCCTGCGAATAAAAAACATCTTTCGATTTCGGGAGTTTTGTTTTCCTTACGAAGAATGCCATTTCATTATCGGGTGAAATTAATGGAATGTATTCATCCAATGCTGAAGAAATATTTTTTACAAATTCAGGTTTAAAAGGAACCTTGTTAGATGTGAGTGTTTTCAATGTTTTCGAATACGAAACCACACTATCCGCATGATTGTATTCAGCTTCATTTTTAATTTTATCAGGATCTTTGATAAATTCATTCATGTAATAATATGCAGAATCAAAATTGTCTTCACCAAGGTAAATATCACCCAGTATGTAGTAGCAACGCACATCGTAAGTCGGACAAAGCTCAATTACTTTTTTATAATATTTTTTAACGGATGCAAGATAATTAACGTTCGACGTGGATGTACCTGCGTAAGTTTGTTTCTTTAGGTAAATTTTACCAATACCATAATAAGGGTCAGCATATTCAGGATCTTCTTCAATTGATTGTTTAAAAAGTTTAATAGCTTCAGTGCTATTTCCCGATTTCATTTCGCTTGCACCCTGGTTAAAAAGTTTCTCGGCTTTTTTATTAGTGGTTTTGCATTCATCGGTTTCATCCTGCGCAAATCCGCGTGAATTCAAGCAAAGGGCCATTGCAAGAATAAAAACAAATTTTATTGTTAACGGATATTTGGTATGATAAATTCTCATAATCAAATTTTATTTCAACGTTTTTAATCGCAGCAAATGATCTGTTATCACAAGAGCAGTCATGGCTTCAACAACTGGCACCGCCCTTGGAACAACGCATATATCGTGCCTTCCTTTAACAGTGATATTTTTTTCAATCCCTTTGCTATTTATTGTTTTCTGATTTTTCGAAATAGAAGAAACAGGTTTAAACGCTACATTAAAATAAATGTCATCGCCATTGCTTATACCACCTAAGATTCCGCCTGCATGATTTGTAGCAAAAGATATCTTTCCGTTTTTCATTTTCAATGCATCATTGTGTTCCGATCCTTTCATTTCAGCAGCAGCAAAGCCTTCACCGTATTCAAATCCTTTAGCGGCAGGAATGCTCATCATTGCTTTCGCAAGCTCAGCCTGAAGTTTATCGAATACTGGCTCACCAAGTCCTGCAGGACAGTTTGCTGCAAAGCAGGTCACAATGCCACCTGCAGAATCACCATCTTTCTGAAGTTGCGTAAGTTTCTTCTGCATCATAATTGATACCCCTTTATCAGGACAACGCAAAGGATCCTTATCTATTGCAGAAATATCAACTTTAAAATTATTTTCAAGCGAAATATCAGAGATCTGAGAAGTGAATGCATGAATATTTATTTTATATTTTTTTAGGTACAGTTTTGCAATAGCTCCGGCAGCAACACGCACAGCCGTTTCGCGGGCAGATGCACGTCCACCGCCCCTATGATCTCTTGTACCAAATTTTAAAGAATATGTAATGTCAGCATGTGAAGGACGGAATAAATCTTTCAGGTCATCGTAATCGGCTGAATGCTGATCGTTGTTGTGTATAATAAATGCCAGTGGTGCGCCTGTGGTTTTTCCATCAAATATTCCTGATAAAAATTTCACCTGGTCTTCTTCCTTCCTTGAAGTGGTGAATGCAGATGCACCCGGTTTACGTCGCGCCATTTCACCGGCAATAAATTTTTCATCAATGCGAATGCCTGCAGGGCATCCGTCAATTACACCACCAATAGCTAATCCATGTGATTCACCAAAAGTAGTGAGCCTGAAGATTTGTCCGAAAGTGTTTCCTGCCATAGAATACAAATGTAAGAATTATGACTTTATAAAAACAAAAAAGTTCCCCATATACTCTGAGGAACTTTTCTAAATGAGTTTTTTAATTTTATTCTATCACGACTTTCTTGTTCAGTGTTTCACCAGCCGTGTTGATTTTTAAGATATATACGCCTTTTGAAAATGCAGAAACTTCAATATCTCTGCTGTATAAATTATTACCGGAAATGTCTTCTGAGTAAACAATCTGACCAGTAAGATCAAGCATCTGAACACTGGCATTATTTTCATTATTAAAAGAAAACGAAATATGCAGCTTGTCTTTTACCGGGTTCGGATATACTGATAATTGTTTTATTGAATTATAATCTTCAACACCCAACGGAGTGGAGGTATAATATGCTGTCCATCCTGTTGAAGTGACAGAGGTATTACTGGTAAATAACACACGGATTTGTCCACTGGGTGAAGTAACATCAGCAGGCAGGCTTGTTCCTGAATATGTAGCAAGTAATGTAGAATTTACTGCATCAACAACTCTGACCTTATCATTTGTTGTTTCAGTATTAAAGTCAATAAAATGAAGGGTTACAGAACCGGCGTTCGCAGGTTGTATCATCCACTGGCAGTTTGAACTATTATTGTAATTGCTTGCACCGCTGCCATCACTAAAAGTATCTGCAGCAGCAGTCATGGTTTGAGCTCCCGTACAATATACCGGGTATGAAGAAAAATAATAAATCTGCCATCCACTATTGGTAGTGCTTCCGTTGGAAATAAACTTAACAAGAACCGAGTCGTTTGTTGAACTAATCATGGCTGGTATAGTGGATCCTGAATAAGTACCAAGAATAGGTGAAGTGGCAGTAGGCCCATTATAAATTATAACCTTATCATTACTGGCTTCAGTATTTAAAGTAACAAAAGAAAGATTCAGATGATCAATACCAGAAGGAGTAATAAGCCAACTACAATCGTTATTATTGTTGTATTCTGAGGAACCACTACCGTCTTCAAAAGTACCTACAGGTGCAGTAAGGTTATTTGTTGTAGCAGAACAATAATATGGATATCCCGAAGCAGGGTAAATGTCATGGATCACTTCCTGTCCCGAAGTAAAATCATACCCGCCAGCAACAAGATTATCAAGTGTAAAAAAACCATTGTATGCACCACTCCATCCCCAGTTGAAATGGAAACGATCCGACCCATCATAACCATCGCAAACCCATGCGTGGCCTCCGCCATCCTGGTCATAACCGGCATACCCCATAGGTCTGTTGAGGTCAAGGTCTGCTTTTAACAATGCTACCCATTGAACGTCGGTATAATTCCACTTATTAACATCAGCGGCTGTATTGGAGTATTTAAAATAAGTATTTAGTGCATCAGCGGCATCACCCATCATTGCGCCAGAACCTGTTGCAGAATAACCCATTTCAACAGATACACCACAATGATAAAGCAATGTAGCAATAGCCGTATTTGTCCCTGAACAGACATTAGTCATAGCATTCCAATTGTAAGTGGTAGCACCAAAATATGCAGTCTGTGAAGTATATCCTTGAGGAGTATAGGTATGGGAACCTTGCCCCGTTGCAGGATACCTGTAATAATACATGATCTGAGCCATAGTGGTTGCAACGCAACCAGCCCATACACGTCCTCCGGGTCCTGCAGCATCCACAGGACAAAGGTCATTGTAACAATCGCCCTGATCCCAGGTTGAAGTTAATAATGGGGCAATGACTTTAGCGCCTTTCACAGGGGAAAATTCAGAAGGGTTTTTCGCCAGCCTCGACCATTCAGCATTGGTTTTGGTAGTTGCAATATAACCAGTGGCAATTGCCTGAATAATCTGGTTTTCGTATGTGTTCATCCAATAATCGAATTCAGGAGAATGATTATTATCGCTGTAATTTCCTTCAAAGGAATAGCCAAGAATGGGTGTTACAGCATCATCAGCAGAAACCATTACGAATCCACCTGTACTGATATTAAAAACATAATAAAGTGCATATGAATTTTTAGTGATGGTAAATTGATTGGAAATGCTGACCGATTTTTCAGACAGCGTGGTAAAACTATTCTCAACATAACAGTTAATTGCTACCTGACTTGCTGTAGCAATCTCAACCTTTTTTGCATAAACTGAGTTAAAACCAAAGAATAGTACGATTAAACTTAAAATGAGGGAGGATTTTCTTTTCATAGGGTTTTAGTATTGAGGAATTTGGTTAGCAAATATATTTAAAAATCGAATAAAAAACAAAGTTTTTATACCTTAGCAATTGCATTTTAACAAAATTTATATTTATATATGAACATTCTTATTATCAATATTAAAGAGATCATTCAGGTCGAAACTACCGTTAATAAACGTAAACTCAGCGTGTGCGGCAGTGACATGAGTAAACTGCCAATCTTGAAAAATGCTTTCATACTTCTACAAGGTGACAAAATAGCTGCTTTTGGTTCGATGAAGGATATGAATAAATCATTCCTGAATGATGCAAAAGTAATTGATGCTTCCGATAAAATGGTCTTCCCTTCTTTCTGTGATTCCCACACTCACTTAGTGTATGCAGGTAGCAGGGAGATTGAATACATTGATAAAATAAAAGGACTTTCTTATGAAGAAATTGCAAAAAGAGGTGGAGGGATTTTAAATTCAGCAAAAAGATTGCATGCCACATCAGAAGAGGAACTTGCTGAACAGGCCATGCAAAGATTAAATGAAATTATGCACTCTGGTACTGGAGCTGTTGAAATAAAAAGCGGTTACGGATTGAATACGGAAGATGAGTTAAAAATGCTCAGGGTTATTAAGCATTTAAAAAAAATATCTCCAATTACAATTAAGGCAACTTTTCTTGGGGCGCATGCTGTACCTGCTGAATACAAAGGAAAACAGAAGGAATATGTGGATATGGTCATCAATGAAATGATACCTGCAGTTGCTTACGAAGATCTTGCCGATTATATTGACGTGTTCTGTGATAAAGGATTTTTCACTGTTGAAGATACTGAAAGAATACTGATGGCCGGCATGAAATATGGGCTTCGTCCAAAGATCCACGCTAACGAACTTGATTATTCAGGAGGAATACAGGCAGGTGTAAAATACAATGCTCTATCAGTTGATCATTTGGAATTTGTAGGCAAAGATGAAATCGCCGCATTACTAGGTTCCGAAACAATGCCTACAGTTTTGCCAGGTGCTGCCTTTTTCTTGGGAATGCCATTATCGCCTGTCAGAAAAATGATTGAAGCAGGATTACCGCTTGCAATGGCAAGTGATTTCAACCCCGGCTCCTCTCCTTCCGGAAATATGCAATTTATATTATCGCTAGCTTGCATCAAATACCGCTTACTTCCCGAAGAAGCCATCAATGCTGTTACGCTGAACAGTGCTTATGCCATGGGGTTAAGTGAAGAATTAGGAACTATTGCCGTTGGAAAAAAAGCAAATCTGTTTATTACAAAACCAATTTCCACTTACGAGTATATGCCTTATGCTTATGGCAGTAATAAAGTAGAGACGGTTATTTTGAACGGGAAAGTTCAGAAATTAAAAATTCCATCTGAATGAAATCAGAATTCTCAAAAATAATTTGCGAATAAAACTTTAATTTGAAGGAATTTTATAGAGGAGGTTAATCCTTTGTATTATAGTCGAAATAATCCCAGCCATCCATGAAATCATCATCCTGATCATAATCGTACTGGTCAATATCATCATCATCAATAAATAACCCAGCGTTAGAGAAGAAAGCATAGGTCTTCTTACCATTCAGTTGGAAACGGGCTGCATACATGTTGTTATTAACCTTGAACCACTTTTCAGTAGTAATACCTGGATATTTCAGGCTATATGATTTTTGAATTGCAGTAGGTACGGCATCAATAGAAACTTCCGTAGATTCCTTAACTCTTCTGTTAAACAATCCCAGATCGGCGCAGGAAGCAAACAGCATAACTGCAATAAGCATAATTAAAAGCTTTTTCATGATTCCGATTTTAATGTTAATTTTCAAAATTAGGAATTTTTTTTTATGAAAATGTTAAAATTAAAAAAATATACATTTGTCAAAAATCAAGCTTTATGAGAACAAGAATTATTTTTTTATTTCTTTCACTAGTCATATCCATTAACCTATCGGCCCAGCAGAATACTGACGTCTGGTCAAAATGGAAATTCCTTATAGGCACATGGGAAGGTGAAGGTAACGGACAACCTGGTAAAGGAAGTGGCAATTTCTCATTTCAAAAAGATCTTGACGGAAAAATTTTAATCAGGAAAAACCATTCTGAATACCCTGCCACTGCTGATAAACCGGCAACAGTTCATGATGACCTGCTAATCATATATCCTGACACATCAGGCAATCCTACTAAAGCAATTTATTTTGATAATGAAAGTCATGTTATTAATTATATTATTTCATATCCCGACAGTTCAATTGTTTTTACAAGTGCTATCAGCGCTGATTCTCCAAGATTTCGTCTTACCTATACTAAAAATGACAGCAATACTGTAAATATTAAATTTGAAATTGCATTTGCACAGAAACCTGAAGATTTCAAGACATATCTGGAAGGAAAAGGAATTAAAAAGAATTAAAATTTCGTATTGATTCGATATTAGTTTTTTCTGTAATTATTTTTTCTAAATTCGCTGCAGAATTGAACAGTAAATTTGCTGACGATCCTTATTTTATAGAACAATTGAGCAATTAAACTATTGAACCTGTCTGCCGACAAGGCAGGCAATAAAACCACTAATAAAGTATGAAAAAAATTATTGAATGTGTTCCTAATTTCAGCGAAGGGAACGATATGGGGATCATCAAACAGATAACCGATCAGATTGAGACCGTTGAAGGTGTTAAATTACTTGATGTAGATCCAGGCAAAGCAACCAACAGAACAGTGGTGACCTTTGTTGGAGAACCAGAACCTGTAATTAAAGCGGCATTCAGGGCAATAAAAAAAGCTTCAGAAATTATTGATATGCGTAAACATAAAGGAGAGCATCCGCGTTTTGGCGCTACAGATGTTTGCCCGCTGGTTCCTATCTCTAATATCACAATGGAAGAAACCGTTGTGTATGCCCGCAAACTTGCTGAGCGTGTAGGAAAAGAATTGAATATTCCAGTTTACTGTTATGAAAATGCTGCACTGAGCCCGGAAAGAAAGAATCTTGCAACCTGCCGTTCAGGGGAATATGAAGGACTTCCTAAAAAACTTGCCGATCCAAAATGGAAACCCGATTTCGGTCCAGCTGCATTCAATGCAGGTGCAGGTGCCACCGCTGTCGGAGCAAGAGATTTTCTTGTTGCTTACAATATAAATTTAAATACTACTTCTGTAAGAAGAGCCAATGCGGTTGCTTTCGACATCCGTGAAAAAGGCCGCCCCAAGCGCGAAGGAAACCAGGTTACAGGAAAAATTATAAAAGATGAAAAAGGCAACCAGGTGATGATTCCAGGATCGCTCAAGGAATGCAAGGCTATTGGTTGGTTTATTGAAGAATATGGTATTGCACAGGTTTCCATCAATCTTACAAATATCAGCATAACGCCGGTTCATGTTGCTTTTGAAGAATCGTGCAAAAAGGCTATGGAAAGAGGACTTCGCGTGACTGGTTCTGAACTTGTAGGCCTGGTACCTAAAAAAGCGTTGATTGATGCAGGAAAATATTTTCTACGCAAACAGCAGCGTTCAGTAGGAATTTCAGAGAAAGAGATTATACAAATTGCTGTAAAATCATTGGGACTGGATGACCTGAAACCTTTCAATCCCAGAGAAAAAATTATCGAATATCTTTTGGAAGATGTTTCAAAAAAGAGCTTGATTGATATGACCTGTAAAGGTTTTGCAAATGAAACTGCTTCTGAATCACCAGCACCCGGAGGAGGATCAGTATCAGCATACATTGGTGCACTAGGAGTTTCGCTTGGGACTATGGTTGCAAACCTTTCTTCTCATAAACCAGGCTGGGACGAACGTTGGGAAGAATTCAGCATATGGGCTGAAAAAGGACAGGCACTGAAAGATGAACTACTTTACCTTGTTGATGAAGATACTGTTTCCTTTAATAAAATAATGGATGCCTTCGGTTTACCAAAAGGGAATGATGCTGAAAAAGCTGCACGTGATGCTGCAATTCAGGAAGCAACAAAATATGCAACAGAAGTTCCTTTCCGCACTATGCAAAAAGCTTTCGAATCACTTGAGATTATAAAAACTATGGTGGAAACAGGAAATCCAAATTCAGTGACTGATGCCGGTGTTGGAGCTTTGTGTGCACGCACTGCGGTGCTGGGTGCTTTTCTTAACGTGAAGATAAATGCATCCGGAATTACCGATAAAAAATTTGTTAGCGACATCCTTGCAAAAGGAAAAGAGATTGAAGAAAAAACTCAATCAGCAGAAAATGAAATTCTGATCCTTGTTAATAATAAAATTAAATAATTGCATGGATAATTAAAATTCATGAAAATTTCCAGATTAGAAAAAATATGGAATGAAAGCCCTATAATCCTGATCATGTTTATTGCGATTTTTTTTAGAGCAATCGCAGTAATTTTTGCTAAAGGTTTTGGGATGCATGATGATCATTTTCTTGTAATCGAGGTAGCACAATCATGGGCTGACGGCACCGACTACAATCACTGGCTGCCGGGCTCATTCGGAAATACAGGACCTTCAGGACATAGTTATTTCTATGTAGGAATCCATTATTTTATTTTGCTTTTTTTTAAGTTTCTGGGTATTGCTGACCCTCAAATAAAAATGTTTCTTGTAAGGTTATTGCACGCAGCATTTTCCCTTATTACAGTTTACTATGGTTATAAAATAACTGAGAAAACTTCGAATTTAAAAACGGCAAGAATAGCAGGACTTTTGCTTGCACTTTATTTTTTCATGCCATGGTTAAGCGTAAGAAACCTTGTTGAAGTTGTTTGTATCCCCTTCCTTATACTGAGCGTATGGAAAATTATTAAAGCAGAATCTATTCCTCCATCTGAAAGGATTCCGCGAAATTATTTTTTAAATTATTTTATTGCCGGTATTCTTTCAGGCTTAGCCATGGATGTAAGGTTCCAGTCATTTTTCTTTGTTGCAGGATTAGGCCTTGCTATTCTACTAAAATTAAGATGGAAAGAAATGCTGGCACTGGTTGGCGGAATCCTGATTTCATTCGTATTATTACAAGGTATTACGGATATGTTTTTATGGGGGTATCCTTTTGCAGAATTCCGCGAATATGTTCATTATAATCTTGTCAGCGCTAATAGTTACGGCTCAGGACCGTGGCATAAATATTTATCATTATTGTTAGGAATAATGATTCCGCCTGTCAGCATATTCCTCTTCATTGGCTTTTTCAGAACATGGAAAAAATATATTTTGATTTTTTTACCCACATTTATTTTCTTATTGTTTCATTCCATTTTCCCCAACAAGCAGGAACGATTCATTGTTCCGGTAATTCCTTTCATTATAATATTAGGAATGATTGGTTGGAATGAATTAGTTGAAAAATCAGCATTTCTGCAGAGAAGTAAAGGAATTATTAAGTCCTGCTGGATTTTTTTCTGGATAATTAACCTTATGCTTGTGCTAGTTATAAGCACCATGTACTCTAAAAAGTCAAGAATTGAATCGATGGTGTACCTGTCAAAATACCCTGATATCGGCTACATTTTGATAGAAGATACCAATAACGGTTCTGCAAAAGTGCCGCCATTGTTTTATCTTAATCAATGGATTTATGTGTATGAAGTTTCGAAGGATCATCCGCTTGATACATTAAAACCAACACTTTTAAAAAACGGGCCATTGCTGGCACCACGTTTTATTTTATTTTTCGATGATGTGAATTTGCAGCAACGTGTGGATACTATGAAAACAGAGTATCCTGATATAAAATACGAAACCACCATCGAGCCTGGTATTATAGACAAAGTATTGTACTGGTTGAATCCACGTAATAATGTGAACCAGACAATTTATATTTATAAAAATACTTTACTTAAACAGTAATTCATCTAATCAGTTTTACTTTTGCAAAAAACGAATTTATTTCTTTTAAATAAAATTAAAACTCAACTGCATCAATACGGTTATTTTATTTTTGCGCTGACTTTTTTTTTCATTCTGTTTTTCATAATGCAAAATATCAATAATCGTTTCTGGCTGCACGATTTTGAAGTTTACTATTCTGCAGCAAATTCATTTTTACAGGGGAATCAGGTTTACGGAATTGCTTATGGATTACCATCCGGGTTTTATAAGTATTCGCCCTTTGCCCTGTTAATCTTTGTACCATTCAGTTTGCTGCCATTTTTTACAGCAAAAGTTTTACATTATATTATTCTGTCAGCACTAATCATTACCACTATTATAATATCAGACAAAATCATTAAAAGTAATTTCTTCAGTCAGACATTGGTAAAAAAACAAAATTTAAAACTGTTCCTGATCTTTCTTCCTCTAATTCCGAATGTTTACACTGAACTGCATTTAGGCAACATCAATATTATTTTACTTTTTGTTTTTCTCCTTGCCTTGCAAAAACTTTTATCGGATAAATACTGGCAGGCAGCATTATTAATCTCAATCGGAATTCTGGTCAAGCCACATTTTCTGATTTTCCTTCCGCTTCTTTTGGTAAGGAAAAAATTTAAATGTGTTTATACTATAATATTATTTCTTGTTCTTGGGATTTTAATTCCTTCAATTTTTTCAGGGTTTCAAAGTAATATCCTTATGCACAAGGACTGGATTGAAACGATGCAATCTCACAACAATTCATTAATTAGCGGACAAAACACTGTTTTTTCCTGGCTTTACAGATCAGTTGTCCAGTTCATTTTTCCTGAGGCAGTAAATTATGACAAACTATATGGATTCGCTGTATTGGGAATGATTGGAATTGCTTTTTTGACATTACTACTACAGCATTTAAAACATGAGAAAGTTGTTACAGCAAAAACTGAATTGATCAGGAAAAATTTTATTCTTGAATATTTGCTGATTCTCGCTATGATCCCTAATCTTACAGTGACTGATTCAGAACATTTTTTATTGTCTATTCCGTTGATTACTTTTATTATCTATTTTTTATTTGAAGAAAAAATTAGCAAAATTGTTAAAATATTTTCAGTTTTATTTTTAATCATGTATGGTATAAATATTCATGAACTTGTAGGAAAAACCTTATCAGCATGGCTGACGGATACTGGTATTTTAGGGCTTGCGAACATTTTCATAATTTCATTGTGTATTTATCTTTATTCCATTTTCAGAAAAAAATCTTTGCAAGCAAATTGATAGTATCTTTGCACGCTTATGAAAAGAGTAATTATTTTAACACTTCGGCTTTTAATTTTCTGGATGGTATTTTTCGCCATTCAGCAGACACTTTTCCTACTATACAATCACACTGAACTTAAAAATGTCCCTTTCGGGCAGATTATGCTATCCTATTATTATGCATTAGGAATGAATATTTCTGCTACATGTTACCTGATGGCATTGCCTGCCGTTTTAATGATAGCGGCAATTTTCATAAAGAAAAAAAGTGGCCTGATTTCTACAATTCACACGATAAATATAATACTGATTATAGGATACCTGATCATTGCACTTTCTGATATAGGGCTATATTCAGTGTGGGGAAGCAAAATAAACAGTAAGGCCATTTCTTATTTGATGTTTCCAAAAGAAGTGCTAATCTCTGTAAAAGCCGTCCCCTACTGGGCTTTTATCATGATACTGATTGTTGAAGCTACCGCTGCGATATTTGTATATAAGCGATATTTCAGGCCAGGTTATGTAGCAAAAATTAAAATTCTTTACAAAGTAATTTTTTCTTTTGTGTTGTTGTTTATGATTTTTTTTGGCATGCGTGGAGGATTTCAGAAATATCCTATCAACAGAAGTTGGGTTTATTTTTCCAAACATTCTGTGTTGAATTATGCAGCCATGAACGGGTTCTGGAATTTTATGGAGATCATTATGAATCCTGACATTAAAGAGAATCCTTATAAATATTTTTCAAAGGAAAAAGCGGAAGCAATTGTTAAAAAGATGCACGAAACTCCTGCTGACTCCACTGAGTATGTATTTACAACCTCGAGGCCAAACATAGTGCTGATCCTGATGGAGAGCGTAAGTGCGGAATGCATGGCTTCGCTTAACGGAATTAAAGGTATCATGCCAGGAATGGACAGTCTGTCAAAAGAAGGATTACTCTTTACTGATTTTTATGCAAACGGATTCCGCACAGAACAAGGCATCATGTCATATATAGCCAGTTTTCCGGCACAGCCCAAAGTAACTATCATGCGGAAAATTGGAAAATACGAAAAGCTTCCTAACCTTGCCAGAACACTTGGAGAGAATGGGTACTCACTCAACTATTATTATTCCGGCAACCTGGAATTTGCATATACCGACGCTTTTCTTAAATACTCAGGATTCACACGTCTTCTGGACAAGGATACATATGAATGGAAAAGAAAAACCGAATGGGGTGCCTATGATGAAGAGCTATTTGCCTGCCATCTGAAAGAGGCTGAAAAAGACAGCATGCCATTCTTTTCAATAATCATGACAAGCACCAGTCACGAAGAGTTTGATGCCGATGTGGAAAAAGTTTTCACTTCGAATTCAACTGCTGACAAGTATAAAAACACTGTTCATTACACTGATAAATGTGTTTTTGATTATATAAAAAGTGCAAAATCAAAACCGTGGTATAATAATACCATCTTTATAATCACTTCAGATCATGCGCACAAGTATCCAAACGACAGGGCATACAATGCTCCTGAACGCCACAGAATGCCTTTATTATTTTACGGAAATGTTCTTAAGCAAGAATACAAAGGAAAAAAGAATGACCGCATCGGTTCACAGATTGACTTAGCTGCAATGTTGCTTTCACAGATGAAACTACCTTACGCAACTTTTGCTAAAAGCAAAAATATTTTCAATAAATGTTCACCTGAATTTGCTTACTACACTTTTGACAATGGTTTCGGAATCATTACCCCAAAACAAATTCTTGTTTATGATCATAACCTTGGACAGGTAGTGTACCGAAAAAATAAATTATCTGCAGTCGAAGATGAAGAAATTCTGAATGAAGGAAAAGCCTATCTGCAGGTGATGTTCGAAGAATACATAGGATTCAACAATTAAAAAAGGGGTACGTTTCCGTACCCCTTCCTAATCTTTCATTTTTACTATTTCTTTACTGGTTTCAACACCACTCTTACGTAATGATCCGTCTTGAAATATTTTGAAGCAAAGTCCTGAATATCTTTTACGGTAATTGCATTTACTTTAGCTTCATAATCTGTTATCAGGCTTACATCATCATTGTTGTAATAATATGATTCAAGTCTGCTCAGCCAGAATTTATTTGTTTTAGTATCCACTTCCCTTTCGCGTATCAGCGCTTCTTTTGCTTTATTGAGGTTAGCTTCATCTGGACCTTTTGTACCTAGAGAGCTTAATTGACCAATAACAGCTTTTGTCAGTTTTTTAGTGTTCTTTGGAGAACAGCCAAACATAACCATCAGCGAAAATTCAGGGTTCGGATATTTATCAAAACTCATCTGAACTTGCGGAGAATACACACCACTAAGTTCTTCACGGATAACTTCAATCAAACGTACGAAAAGAATTTCTTTTGCCATTCGCATGCATAAGCGGTTTTTATCGTTCCATTCAACTTTCTCATCAAAAACAAGGCCCACCATACTCTTTGGATCTGTACCTTTATTGATTTCGAAATCGGTAATACCAGCGGGGAATTTTGGGCTTACATCTTTCCATGTTTCAGTTCCTGTTTTAACAGGAAGGCTTCCCAAATACTTTTCAAGGAAAGGAGTTATTGAATCAACATCGACATTTCCAACAATGAAAAACTTGAAATCGTTGGCATTGCTGAATCTTTCGCTGAATACTTTATACATCTCATCAATTGTAACTTTATCAAGTTGGCTTTCCTTTGGGATTACAATAGTGCGCGGACTATTGCTTGTTGATGCTTTATACAGAGTGTCAATAAAAGCATAAATAGGGCTTGATCCAAGGAACTTGATCTGGGTCTTCATATTCGACATGAAAGCATCATAAGCAACGGAATCTTTGCGTGGAGCTTTGCAATACAGATAAGTCAGCTGAAGCATTGTTTCAAAATCCTTAGGGCTGCATTTGCCGCTGAATCCTTCTTTCAGGTCATCGATGTAAGGTGTAAGTTCTACTTCTTTTCCTTTAAGTTTCTTTTCAAGTTCAGTATTGTCAAAATTTCCAACACCACTTTCATTGATAATGCTGCTTGAGAAATAAGCAGAAAGGTAATCCTGATCGGAATATAACGAAGTACCTCCAAGGCTGTAGCCACTAAAAAGTATTTCATCGTTTTTAAAATCGGTTTTTTTGATAACTACTTTAACACCATTTTTTAAAGTAAGTTCAGTTATACCAAGATCTTTATTTTCTGTTTTTGTTACTACTTTACTACCAGTAAGTTCTTCTTCTTTTACCAGTGGTTCTGATTTAAACTTGTCTATATAAGCCGTAATTTCAGTCTTCTTCACATTTGCAATAATGTCGAGAAGATCTTTTTCAACAGGAACTTTAAGTCCGTCTTTAGCAGGAGCAGTAATCAAAACAGCAAGATTTTCATCAGTGATCCATTTTGCTGCAAGAGCATTTACATCATCCAGTTTTATTTCAGGGAGAATTTTCTTAACAAGTTTAAATTCGTTTTTAACGCCCGGGATTGGCTCCTGTGTTAAAAAGTTACTTACATATTCGTTTACAAGTTTTGATGATTCAGTTTTATCATTTTCCTTGGAAGCTTTTTCATAATCTGTCAGCAGCTGATCTTTTGTGCGTTCAAATTCTGTTGCAGTAAAACCAAATTTTTTGATGCGTTCATTTTCCAGTAAAAGAGTTTCAAATGATTTCTCAATTTTATTTTCTTTTGGAAAAGCATAAAGCTGGTATGCATCAATAGAACGGGCAAGGAAATTACCATAGTCACTCTGAGCCATAGCAAAAGGAGCATCAGCCAATACGGTGAGTTCTTTAAGTCGTGAACTCAGCATTTCGTTAAATATCCTGGCAGTAAGCATTTGTTTATAATCTTCAACTGTAACATTTGTTTTTGTAGGATGCTTGTATGCCAGTAATATCATAGAACCAGTAGCTTCCTTGTCTGTAACAATACTTATCAGAGGATCCTTATTACCGGGAATATCAAATGCCGGCCTTGGTTTTGGATTCGCAGGATTTTTAAAACCACCGAACTTTTGCTTTATCATTGCTTCCATTTCTTTTACATCAATATCACCAACAACAGCCACGGCCATAAGGTCTGGACGATACCATGTTTTGTAAAAAGCACGCAATGTATCGTAAGGGAATGTTTTGATTACATCAATATCACCAATAGGAATTCTGTCAGCATACAAAGAATTTTTAAAGATTACAGGGAAATATTGTTTTCTCATCCTGTCGTCGGCACCAAGTCCAAGACGCCATTCTTCTGTAATAATGCCGCGTTCTTTGTCAATTTCTTTATCTGTTTCAGTAACATTATTCGCCCAGTCAGCAATAATCTGAAGGCCTGTATCCAAAAGGTTTTTATTATCAGTAGGAACTTTCAGCATATATACAGTCTGATCAAAAGAAGTATATGCATTTAAGTCGCCGCCAAAAGTGATTCCATATTTCTGAAGATAATCTACCATTTTATTTCCCGAAAATGTTGTGGTTCCGTTGAAACACATGTGCTCGGTAAAATGTGCAAGACCTAACTGATTCTTGCTTTCAAGCACTGAGCCTGCATTGACAGCCAAACGGAATTCTACCCTTTTTTCAGGTTTTGAATTTTTACGGATATAATATGTCATTCCATTATCCAGTTTTCCAATTATGACATTTGGATCAACCGGAAGTGTGTCTTTTAAATTGGCTACTCCTTTCTGCCCGTAGGAATAACCGCCAAGGCACAATGCAGCGACTATGCATGCAATAAAAACTTTGCTTTTTTTCATGTTCTTCAATTTATATTGTTAAGTTATTAGCAATGATTAATGGCCGAAATTACATTTTCTATTTGAAAAATCCTGATGGATAAAAAAAAATCAGTAACAATTCGATGAAATACCAGCTTCACTCGGTGAAATATCCACTTACCTTTTCAGTAATTTAATAGATATATCATAAAGCAATTGTACTGTCAGTTGTTTCTTTTGATAAGGATTCAATAACTTCCTGAGGAACATCATGCAAATCAAGCAGCATGATCACATCTAGGCAGTAATTGAATTTTGGATCCACGTTAAAGCCTATCACGCGGGCATTTTGCTTGATGTATTTTTTGAATAAAACAGGAATTCTTTGTTCAGGTTCAACGTCATGTATAAACTTATCAAGTTTGCCTATATCATTGCCGATATATTTAAGAAATACGTTAACATCAATATGGTCAGCAAGATTGTATTCAAAACCATTTCGGGGAGTAACATGTTTCATTAAATCTTCGTTGAGGCAATTTGCTTTCAGAAATTCCACAATCAGACCTTTGGAAAAATCAGAAAAAGCATCGCTGATACTAACAGGGCCAATCAGGTAGCGGTATTCAGGATGTTTAACAAGAAAATACAATATTCCTTTCCAGAGCAGGAACAGTGACAATGTTTTCCGCTGGTATTCCTTTCGTATGAATGAACGTCCAAGTTCTATTGATTTTTCAAGTGTTGGAAATATTTTTTCATCAAATTTAAAAAGACTCTGCAAATAAAATCCTTTTACACCATCATGTTCGAGCAGTTCTTTTCCTTTACCCATGCGGTATGCACCTACAATGCAATGCGCTTCATCATCCCAGATAAATAAATGGTTATACCAGGAATCGAATTTATCAATATCTATTTCATTGCCTGTTCCCTCACCTATTTCACGGTATGTTATTTCGCGTAGACGCCCTATTTCCCTTAGAATATTGGGAATTAAACTGGCCTTCGCATGAAACACTTTGTAATTCTCAAGTTTAAAAAGCAGGTTATCTTCTGTAAGTTTAGCAACTTCAGAAATAATTATATCCTGCGGAATTTCGTCAATCGTCTTTTTTTCAACCGACACAATGCATTTCGATTTTTTCTTAACTCTTCTGCCGAGTGTATAAGTTTTCATTCTTAGAAAATCGCCATACTCTTTAATGTCATCGAAAAGATTTTGCTCGGCCACACTGATAGGTGCACCAATACGAAGTTTATAAATTGTATTCCTTTTATTTAATAGTTCTGATGGAAGTTTCACTGTACGCAACAACGGATTGATTTTTCCCAGGAAATAAAACAACGAACTGTTACGTGCTTCAACATAAATGGGCAATACAGGCACTTGTGCTTTACGAATAATTTTAAGCACAACTGTAAGCCACTCCCTGTCAGTAATTTCGCGCTTACCTTTCTGGTATGCAGAAACTTCACCTGCCGGAAATATTCCTAGTGGTGCACCTTTCCTGACATGAGCTAAAGCAGTTTTAATTCCTGCCATGCTTGACTGCAAATCTTTGCGGTCTTCAAACGGATTCACAGGAAGAAAATAATCCTTCATGGGTTCAATCTTGCTCAGCAGAAAATTTGTAAGAAATTTGAATTCAGGTCGGAGGTCGGAAAAAAGTTTGATCAGTAATATGCCTTCTCCAGCGCCAGTGGGATGATTAGAGATAATGATGAAAGGTCCCTGCGCAGGAATTTTTTTCAGATCCTCCTCAAGCAATTCATACTTCAGCCCGAAGTGCTCAATTATTTTATTTAAGAATTCAGTCTTTTCTATGCCGTAATATTGGTCATATCCCTTGTTCAGCTTGTTAAGGCCAAGTAACCGCATCAACAGGCGGGCAGTGAATTTCCCGCCGAAGTATTTCAGGTTCTTATTTACTGACAGAATATCTTCCGGACTTACAAGTTGCATAGACTATAACGTAATGTTAACGATTGTGATGCATTAATACAACAATGCAATCTAAAGTAACATGAGTGCTGCAAACCTACATGAATTTTCAGAAATACACAAATGCCCAATGAAAATTCATGTACGGTTCCCTCTGACCTTATAAAGATAAAATAATTTACAGAGGAAATATAAAATAAAAATAATAACTAAAAATGGAAACTCACAGTTTAAAAATGGTTAAGTATTTTATCCTTCTTGATCAGGAAATCAAGTAAGATACCGGTAACCAGCCCAATCGCATATCCGTATGGGATACAAAATGCAATAAGCGCAACTACAAACGAAACGAACAAACATTTTCTTGACGGAGTAATATCCTTTATAAACGACATGAGTGCAAGTGCCTCAAAAAGCAGGATGATCCCAAGTATAGGCATTGGAAAGAACTTTACAAATTCTGCAAATCCACTTGAAAAAAATAATCCAATCACAATAAACAGGGAACCGTAAATAATTACTGATCCACCTGTCCGGCCGCCAAAGCCATAATGGCCTGCAATTCCACCGGAACCATGACATGTAGGGATTCCACCAAAGAAAGGATTTATAAGGTTCATCAAAGAATACGTCCATCCGATTTTATTTACCGTAAGTTTTTTCTCAGGAAATAAATCATTCACTGTTTGCTTTGTAGCAATTACCGAATTTGATATTGACAGCGCTATTTGCGGAATTCCAAGCAAAAGAAAACCATCAATGATATCAACCTGTTTAGGAATATTGAAAACCGGCAGATGGATTGCAAAATTATTGGAGAGCATTGCAAAATCAATGGAATTCAAAGATGCATAAATAATACCCAGAATGATTACAAATATTGCAGGTGGATATTTTTTGCTCCCAATAAAAAGGATAGTCAGCAAAAATCCTGCACCGGCAAGCACATAACCGGCAGCGCCTTCTTTTGGCAAATAATCTTTAAGTGCAAGGCTTGCAAGGCTCAGTCCAAGTCCAAACTGAATTCCACGGACCACACTTTTAGGAATATATTTTACAATTAGCTGAAGAACGTTTGTTACTGTCAGAAGTAGCATCACCGCCCCAATCGCCAGCCCTGCACCATACAAAAGATTTCCTGAAAGTTTTTGAGAAATCATTAATACAGCCATTGCCTTCAGTGGTTGAACAGGCATTGGAATTCCATATGCAATACCAGTCATAATCTGCATGATGCCAAACATCAGGAAACTGCTGCATGGATCAAGGCTACAAACAGCCACCATCCCCACAATCAGTGGCAGATCGGTGCCTATATCACCGAAAGCGCCGGAAAGTTCATTCCGGTTAAAACGAATATTTTGTATTGGTTTAAACAAATGCTATTTAAATCTCCTCAATGGTTTCTTTGTAAATAACACCTCTTTCAGCAAGCCCTTTTAACATATACTTTACACATTCCGGTTGTTGTCCTACAAATTCAGGAACAGAAACACCTTTGCGATTATAGAGGCCATCTGCAATCATTCTTACTCCAACGGTAGCATTATATCCGGTAGTCCTGGCCATGGAATGTGTTTTTGTGATTGGGTCATACTGATCGTACAAATCATAATTGTAGCGCAACATCTTTCCATCTTTTTTACCTTCAATGGTGACACGCATTACAGTAATATCTTCTTCACCTTCTTTCAGTTTCCATTTAGGAAAAAGTAATTTTGCAGTAAAATCAAGCGGAGCTATTTTTGTTCCGTTAATTTCAATTTCATCTTTACTGAAAAAGCCTGTCTCGCGCAGGATTGCCATGATATCAATATGACCGGGATAACGCATGGTTTTTTCTTTCATATTCGGACATTTTATTGTATCAACAAGACTTCTTAACCCATCGCTGTTAAATGACTGCAGCGTGCCAACTCCGGGAAAATTATGAAACTCAGGATCTGACAGCGCTTCACGAATAACAAGATGTCCGTTTTCGACATACCTTGCAGGACGTGTATATTCTTCAATAACATCAACAGGAGAGAAAACAGCTTTGTATTCATAAGGCCATTCGCGCACTTTGGGAAGTCCGCCGACATAAATAGTTGCATTAAGGGTTTCATCAAGCAAATGATCAGCATATCCTATCAATACATTGCTCATACCAGGTGCAACACCAAAATCCATAATAGCAGTAACACCCATTTCTTTTGCAAGCGTATCAAGGATGAAAGGATCTTCAGGGAAAAAAGCAATATCCACGGCATTCTTACCAGCTTCAATAACTGCTTTTAACGTTTGAAATCCCATAAAACCTGGCACAGCATTCACAACCATGTCATAATCCTTTACAAAGTTTCTGACATTTACGGGGTCAGAAAGGTCTTTCTGAATCTTCTGTACTGCAGGATCTGTAATCTTTTTAAGATTATCAGCATTGATATCGGCAACACTTACCTGGAATTTTTTTTCTTTCGCAAGGTCAATTGCCATCGGCCCTCCAACAAGGCCAGCGCCTAATACAATTATTTTCATATTTATGAATTTAAGATATTATTTTTAATCAGTTTATAAACCTGTGATAAAGTAATGCCTGCAATAACAATCACCATTCCCATTATTTTGTTAAAATTAAATGTTTCCGACAAAATAAAAAACGAGAACACTGCTGTAAACACCGGGATAAAATTTGTATACATATTTGCCTTATTGATTCCCAACTGCCGAACTACAGGAATGTAAAGCAGGTAAGCACCTGAGGATGCAAATACAGCAAGCATCAGCATGGAAGATATCAGGTCAAAATCGAGAGGTATAGCTATACACTTTTGGAAATCGAAAATAAAAAATAATGGCATAAAGTAAAGTGCACCCAAAATATTTTGCGCTTTAATAATAGTGAATGCCGAGTATTTATGAGTCAGGTTTTTTACAACAATGGCATATGCAATAGCTGATGCAACAGCAAAGAACTCAAGGCAAACACCCAATGGTGAAGCATCAAACGTAAAATCCTGGTTGAAAACCATCAGCATCACACCTGCAAAAGAAATGACCAAACCGAAGAAATTCAGAATGGAAATTTTTTCTTTCACAAACATAAAAGCAAACAATGGTGTTATAACAGGAATGGTGGATACAATCACTGCTGCTACTGTTGATGAAACAAGTGTTAATCCGAAACTTTCACCTAAGAAATAACAAAATGGCTGAAACAAGGCCAGCAGTGCAAACTTTCCGTAATCGGATTTTTCAATCTTCTGCCCTTTTTTCAGTAATCGGACAAACACAATTAATATTATTGATGAAATAACAAGTCGCAGGAAGATTGTCATGATTGGTTGATAGCCATGTTCATAAACTATCTTAACCCAAACAAATGAAAAGCTCCAGAAAATCATGGAGAGCAAGGCAAACGAAACTATTTTAAAATGCGAAGCTTTCAAATCAGATACCCTTATGACCTTCCTTCTTCATTGAGCATGTTGCTGTGCTTAAGCATGCGGAGAATTATAGCAAGCAAAGCGGAAGCGGCAACTGCATACACTGAAATTCTATTCCATATAAATTCGTTGGTCAGAAAATAAATTCTGAGCAGATCAATATAAGCAAAACCTACTGCTGTAGCTAAAATGCCTGAATATTCTCTTCGCAGTATACTTTTGAAAGAAAAAGGAATTTTTGTTTTTTTGAATTTTCCGAAAGCCGGAATAAAGGCAGGAACATTCAGTGACCAATCAAGAAATTCATCACCGAATTTCTTTTCAAGATAGCGTTCTTCAGCAAACATAATTCGTTCATAATACAACCAGAAAGCCAATGAAACCAGAATAATAAAATAAATATTAAAGGAAAAAATTACGATGCCTGCCCACATCAGGTAATTACCAAGGTAAAGCGGATGGCGCACTACAGAATATATTCCTGACACATTCAGACTTTCAGCAACCTGTTCGTTCCTGTTTCTTCCGGAAGTTCCTTTAGGGGTAGTGCCAATCGCATATGCACGCACAAGAAAACCGAGCAAACTTATTACCAGCGAGAACAAAGTAAGTATTAAGACTGAATCGGCATTCAAATATGAGTAATCAGTGAAGTAAAGCACTGGCGCTGCAAGAATAAACAAAACAACCGGAATCTGTCCGCGAAAACGAAACAACGCATTACCGCTTGTTTCAAAAGAGTGAATTAATGCCATGAAAAAAAAATTTGCTTTGGTGTAAATTATATACTATATTGCACAATAATATTTGAAATAGTTCGCTAAATTATTAATTTTTACCATACCCTCTGATGAAAACACATTGCCCGACAAAATATGTACTCGAATATATATTTATAGCTTCACCCAAGTTAGTCTATCATTATATGAGCACCGCCCAGGGTTTGTCTGAATGGTTTGCCGATAAAGTGGACAACAAAGACACTATTTTTTATTTTACATGGGATGGAGTTGTGCAAAAAGCCGAGATCACTTCAAAGAAAGAAAATGAATTTATCCGCTTTAAATGGATTGATGAGGAAACCAATAATTATTTCGAATTCAAAATAGATACCGAATCCATTTACAACGAAGTTACCCTTATCATTACTGATTTTGCTTTTGAAGAAGATATTAAAGAAGCAACAATGGTATGGAACTCAGCCATCAATAAGATGTTGCGCATTATTGGCGGAAAACTTGTGAATGCTCCTGCTTGAATTTAAAGGCGAAACCACTTCTTCACTTTACTTTCTTCATCTTTCTTCACGCTCTTATGCCTGAATTCATTGGTTTTTGAAGAATATACATAATCTTTTCCCCACTCCTTATAATTCGCCTGGATTTCCTTAATCGCTTTTGCAATGAAAAGGACTTCGCTATCCTTCATGGTCGGATGCAGCGAAATACGCACCCAGCCTGGTTTTGAGGAAAGGTCGCCAGAACTGATTTGTTCAGTAATCTCTTTGGAATAATTGTAGGAAACATCAAGAAGGAAATGTCCGTAAGTACCTGCACATGCACAACCTCCGCGCACTTGAATACCATAGCGGTCGTTTAGAATCTTAACCATTAAATTATAATGAATTCCATCAATATACAATGAAATAACACCTAAACGATGCTTAACATTATCAGCCAGAATATGTATATTTTTAACTTTGTTCAATTCACGGAACGCAAGTTTTACAAGCTGTTCCTCGCGCGTATGTATATTTTTTGTCCCCATTTTATTTTTGAGGTCTATACATAAAGCAATCCGGATGGCTTGCAGGAATCCAGGAGTGCCGCCATCTTCGCGCAATTCGATATCGGAGATATATTTATATCCGCCCCAGGGATTTGTCCAGTCTACAGTGCCACCGCCCGGTTGATCGGGAGCCTGACAACTGTACATTTCAGAATCAAAAACCAAAACACCGGAAGTACCAGGTCCGCCAAGAAATTTATGAGGAGAGAAAAATATTGCATCAAGTTTTTGCATCGGATCTTTCGGATGCATATCAATATCAACATAAGGAGCAGAAGCTGCAAAATCAACAAAACATTTTCCACCATGCTCATGCATAATTTTGGCCATTTCGTGATAAGGCGTCTCAATACCGGTAACATTGGAACAAGCAGTGAACGATCCGATTTTAACTTTACGGTTCTTGTATTTTTTTAATTCTCTTCTCAGCTCATCCAAATCAACTAACAAGTCCGTCCCTGGTTTCAGCAGAACAATGTCGGAACATGTCTCATACCATGAAGTATGATTTGAATGATGTTCCATATGTGTAATAAAAACAACAGGACGTTCCGTTTCAGACAGGCATGGCCTGTGACTAAGCTTGCCGCAAATCTTAAGTCCAAGTATTCTCTGAAGCTTATTGATAACCGTTGTCATTCCTGAACCTGCTGTAATAATAACATCTTCAGGGCTGGCATGCACGTGTTCTTTTATTATTTTATGAGCAAGATGATATGCCTTGGTCATAAGCACACCGGTTTCGCTTGATTCAGAATGTGTATTGCCTACATAAGGACCAATAGTTTTTGAAATTTTTTCTTCTACAGGTCCGTAAAGTCTTCCGCTTGCAATCCAGTCAGCATAAATCATTTTCTTTACACCATAGGGTGTTTCAAATTTTAAATCGTTGCCGATGATTTTTGTCCTGAACTTGTTAAAATATTTTTCCATTATCTGAGGGAAATTACCTAATGCAAAATTGAGAAAATATTTTAATAACCAGATATGTTTTAAATAAAAAAAGGATTGTACGCATTGCACAACCCTTTTTTGTAAAATTGTATTTGTTATAAATTTATTATCGTTACAGTCAACGTACCTTGTAACACACCGCTTCCATTGCTGCTTACAAGTGCACTGATTCCTGCAGTTCCCTGAACATACTTTACACGGACATCAATTGTATGGATTCCGGCGGAAAGCGAAAGAGTTTTTCCGAACGACCACGCAGTAAGGTTTCCGGCCAATCCATCAGTGTTTGCAGCCGAATAACGGTGGTATCCGCCACCACCAGTTGTTACAACACCATCAACATAAATTGCAAAATCACATACTATAAAGTCGGTAGGACCACCTGCAGAATTATTAGCAAATCCGCCATCAGTCTGAACAAGAAGTTTACAGTTTACCGGAACAGTGATTGTTTGTGTTAATCCGGGTACTGTCGTAAAAGTAGTCATCCCGCTGGATACAGTGAGTGTACTTGTTCCATATGCGTCGATTGAATTCTGTCCGGTTGTCCCGCTTCCTGAACCTGTAGGGCCTGTAGGGCCTGTTGCTCCAGTTGTTCCATTTGTTCCGGCAGGACCTGTAGGACCGGTAGGGCCTGTAACTCCCGAAGTGCCTGATGAAGCAGCGTACATTGCAAATGGGACTGATAACAATTGTGTATTACCTAATGTGGTATATGAACTTCCTCCATTTGGATCCAATTCAGTCTGCAGCCAGTAAAGACCGCTGCTCCATGAAACAGAACTGAATGATCCTGTAGTAGCAGTTCCCTGACCAATTGCAAGCGTGAACAAACCAAACTGATTTGTAGTGGCTGCGTGTGTTTCCTGGTAAATAATAGTTCCTGTTGATGAACCTTGCCTCAGCGAAAGCCTTATGCTTATAGCTTGGTTTGACAATATATTACCGCTGGCATCCCTTGCAACAGCCTGGTAGTTGAATGCCTGTGGCACCTGAGCCTGAAGTGATAATATCAATGCAAAAAATGCAATTCCAGTAAGTATAATTCTTTTCATAAATTATTTTTTTTACGAATATATAAAAAAAGACTAAAGCATTTTGTTTTTATACAAATTCATATTTTCATCATCAAAGCAAACAAAAATTATCTTTTCAATTTTTGAATTATTTTTAAGAAAATTTTCAACTTCATTAATTGCTATCTCAGCGGCCCTTTCCTTAGGGAAATGATAAACTCCTGTGCTGATATTTGGAAATGCTATAGTTTTAACATTATTCTCGACAGCAAGTGCCAAACAATTTTTGTAACATGATGCAAGAAGTTCCTCCTCATTGTTTATTCCACCGTACCAAACAGGGCCTACCGTTTGTATTACAAATTTGCAAGGCAATAAATAACCTTTTGTGATCTTCGCCTCCCCCGTGGGACAACCGTTAAGAGTCCTGCATTCAGCGAGCAGTCCTGGACCAGCTGCTCTGTGAATTGCTCCATCTACACCACCCCCGCCCAGAAGGCTCGAGTTTGCGGCATTTACAATAGCATCAACATTCAAGGTAGTGATATCAGCTTTAATTAATTTTATTCGGTTGTCCATTCAATTTCTTGTTTAGTGTAAAATTACAGAAATAATTTAACTGTTTTCTTGCTGTTAGTCAAAAAACATCTTATATTTACTTCATTCAAATTATTATTTACAAATTTAAAAAAATCCTATGTTCAATAGGGCTGTCATCCCGGTCATATTTAATTGCCTATTCTTCCTTACATTTTGTAATTCTGTTTCTGCACAGGATAGCAAGATTTCTTCACGAACTAACTGGACTACCACTAATCCATTTAAAGCTGATGTATTTATTGAGAATTATGGACAATTCAATAACTGGATTACATCATCCGACTCTATTGTGTATGCTATAAATAATTCTGAAAAAATATTCTTTTTACAGAATGGAATTATCTACAGGCTTGATGTTGTTGAAAAAGATGATGAACAGGAAACAGCAATAGTAAGTGAAAAGCAGGAAAAGGAACATCATGGCAAGATTCATTCTTATTATATAAAGATGTGGTGGACAGGATGCAATTCGAATGTAAATATTGAAACAAGCGAAGAAAGCGATGGATATTACACTTTTGGTGAAAAGGGATATGAGAATATTAAAGCCAAAGGCTATGAAAAAATAATTTACAAAAACCTGTATCCCGGAATTGATGCGGAATACACGATTCCAGCCAAAGGAGGAATAAAATACGAAATTATCCTGCATGCCGGAGCTGATCTGAGTTTGGTAAAGATGAAATATTCCGGTGATATTGAAAATATTTCTTCAGACAGTGCCGGCAACATTATTATCAAAACACCTGCCGGTAACATTATCGACCGTGCACCAGCAAGTTTTTATGAAGAAAGCAATACTCCTATTTCATCTGCTTTTGAAATAAATGCAAATACAATTTCATTCAAATTAAATGAACTCAAAACTCCTGACTCCAGGCTCCAGACTCCAAACTCCCAACTCTCAACTATCATTATCGATCCATGGACAACAATTCCAACTTCACTAACAACTGATAATGCTGCGTATGATATTGCTTTTGATGACTATGGTAATGTATATGTGGCTGGTGGAACTACTACGTCACCATATTTTCTGGCAAAATATTCCTCAATTGGAAATCTATTGTGGACATTCACAAACCAGCTCAATTGGAGTTCGGATTGTTATGCCTACTCAAAATTCTGTATTCTTCCACATTCCGGGACAACATTTATGGGCGAAGGCTTTAACACCTCAGGACCAAGAGTAATGAAAATAAGTCCCGGAGGTGCACTGGTAACCACTTCGCCCAACCTGCCACCCAATAATGAAATATGGGTAATGTTTTATAATAGATGTTTGGGACAATTAATTGCATTTGGTGGTGGAACTCAGTCATCTGATAATATTCATATTATTTCTGATACAAATTTAACGGCTGGGACTTCAAGCAATTTTAACGCTTGTACTGATTTATGCAATGACATAACATCAGCTATTATGGATTATAATGGAGATTTTTACGCGTTGATGGCATCACCGCTTTGCAGTAGCAACAATCATATCCTTAAAAGTCTGATGTCTTCAAACTATAGTCTTCCTTTCGCATTCGACGTGAATTCCGGATATGATTTTTCCGAAGCAATATCAACAGGAATACCAGGTTTTAATTATGGCGGTGGCCCAGGAAGCACAGTGAGAGCAAACACTTTAACATTAAACAGTAACTACTTGTTTAGTTATGACGGCAATAAACTTATTGCATGGAATAAAACTAATGGAAGTCAATTGGGGTCTTTCATTGTTGACCCTTCATATGCTGGGGGGCAATATAGAACGCATGAAGGTATTGCAGTTGATGATTGCAATAATGTTTATATTGGTGGGACAAATAAAGTGCATGAATTTTATTTTGACGGAAGCACATTTATTCCAATAACAATATTTACCAGTGCTATCCCTAATGAAGTTTATGATGTAAGTATTGATAAAACCTCAAGTGTATTAAATGTATGTGGGTTAGGGTTTATTTCAACTTTTACTGTTTCCTCATGTACTGTAAACCAACTTTCAATTTCAACCTCAGTTTCTTCTGACAGTTGCTTTGGTTCAGCAACGGTTATTGCAAACAACGGTACTCCTCCATACTCTTATTTATGGAGCAATGGTGAAACTACCAGCACTATTTCTGGTGTTCCTTCGGGTACATACATAGTAACCGTTATTGATAATTCATGCATCTTACAACATGGTATCGATACTGTAGTAATTAATTCTCCAAATAGTATGAATATAAGTAACGATACAACTATCTGTTTTGGATCATCAGTTGTTTTATCTGTACATGGCGCTAATACTTATTCATGGTCACCTGCGACTGGTCTATCATCAGTAACTGATTCTATTATTACAGCTACTCCTAATGATACAATAACCTACATTGTTACAGGAACATTTCCTAACGGGTGCATAGGATCACTTCCTGTTACAGTGAATGTCACGAGCCCCCAAAATATAAATGTAAATAATGATACAACAATATGCCCTGGTGATAGCATTATGCTTCAGGCAACCGGTGGTTCCAATTATTTTTGGTCGCCTTCAGAAACTTTAAGCGATGCAACAATTTCAAACCCAATAGCAAGTCCCGCTTCTACAACCACATATACAGTTACCTCAGCACCATGCAGTGAAACAGAATCAGTGACAATTTCCGTAATATCAATCAATACTAATGTAAGTAATGACACATCTGTTTGTATGGGCGAACCTGCGTTTTTACAAGCTACTGGTGGCACTGATTATTTTTGGATACCACCAAGTGGCCTAAATAATCAATTTAGTTCTGCGCCTATAGCCACGCCCGATTCTACAACTATGTATTTTGTGACAATTTCGGATGGTGGATGCATGAAACTTGATTCTGTGAGCATTACAGTTTTTGATTGCGCTCTGATAATTCCAAATGTATTCACTCCGAATAGTGACGGCATAAACGATTATTTTAATATAATTTATGAAGGGTTCGAAGATTACCATTTAATTATTTTCAACCGATGGGGAAAAGTTGTTTTTACTTCAGATAATAAAAACAACTTATGGAACGGTAAAACCCCTAATGATGCTATGGCTTCCGACGGTGTGTATTATTATATTCTTAATGTCGGTGATAAATCCTATCATGGATTTGTGACATTATTAAAATAATTTTTCTTCTCTAAAAGCGTTTTAATATAAAAGCACTCTATGAAAAAAATATTTGTCCTTACCCTGCCATTCATTTTATTTTCAGTTTTTGCATCAGGCGACACCATTACTCTTAGTCAGGCATTGAAACTGAAAATGATCAGTGTTGCAATCAGCGGCGCACCTGTAGATGAAAACGCGAATTCCTACACTCCTTCTTATACCGGTGAGTGCATACAAATGGAAGTTGAAAATCTTACAGATAAGGACATCAAGGTTTTTCTTGAAGCAGGTCGCTTCCTAAATCCAGAGGATACCGCCGTTCAGCGTATGATTATCACCAAGGACCAGATGATTGCTGTTCAAAAAAAACAGACTAAAATATTAAAGGCTTTTGCGATGTGTTCGCAGCTTCTGAATCATGCACCAAAAACTGATACTAAATTCAATGTGGGAAAAAAGGCCGAAGGCAAACTACTAGAACTTGCCCAGCTGATCAGCAAAAACAATTTTCAGTCAAATGCAGCGCAAAGCGCAATCTGGGCAATGACAGACAATGACAATATTTATAATATTTATTCCGACAACAAGGAAGAAACAAAAATTCTCCGAACATTTGTAAAAGAAGCCAAAGGCCTTACAGATGTTGATGTTGATGGCAATGCTCCTTTTAAACTTGATGAAGAAGCTGAAGGCACTTATGTAAAATACAGCAAAGGCAAGCTAACCGGATCATTCGAATTTGATTTAAAAACGGATACTCCAATGAGTATGGCTCTTATCAATGAAAGTGGAGAACAGATCTGGAAATGGTCAAAAACATATACTTTTCTCTCAGGTCATAATACGTTGAATTACGAATTCGATTTCAATCATATTCCTGTTGGAAATTACCACCTGAAGGTTACTGATGATAAAGGAAGTATCTTTATTGATAAAATTCTGACTTTTAAATAGTGATTGGTCAGGAGTCGGGAGTTCAAGTCAATCTTTAAATGCAGATTGTACTATGCTGCTGAATTCTTCTGATAACAGATTGTTGGAAGCTGCAATTTCTTTTCCGAAAATATATTTCTGTCCTCCTTTAAAATCGCATACCTTCCCTCCTGCCTGGGTTATAATATATGCACCAGCAGCAACATCCCAGGGATTCAATCCATATTCGAAAAAAGCTTCAAACCTCCCGCATGCCACATAAGCCAGGTCAACAGCTGCAGAGCCAAGACGACGGATACCATGCGAATTCTTCAAGAAATAAGTAAAAAGTTCCATATATCTATCCAGATCGGAATAATTATAATACGGAAACCCAGTTGCAATTAGAGCATCAGAAACTTTTTGTTTATCGGAAACATGAATTTCATTACCGTTCAGATATGCTTTGCCACCTTTAAATGCATAAAAACATTCATCAATATTTACTTCATAAACAACACCTAAAATTATTTCATCTCCTTCGGCTAAAGCTATACTTACTGAATAACATGGCACACCATGAATAAAATTTGTGGTACCATCCAGAGGATCTACGATCCAGTTGTACTTTTCACTTTTCGTAGTAATAGTTTTTTCTTCGGCAATGAAGCCTGCTTCGGGTAGCAACTTCTGCAACTCTTCAAGGATGGACTTTTCAGAAGTTTTATCAACATAAGTTACGAAATCATGCAGACCTTTGGTTTCAATATCAGCAGCGCTCACCTTAGTGATTTCTGTTCTAAGAAATTCCCCTGTTTTCTTTGCAAGATTGCATACATCCTCGCACAAATGCTGTAAATCCATGATGAAGATTTTTGATTTATGATTTTAAAATTTTATTACGAATGTAGAATCATGAAATGGAATTAATATCCGATAATTTTTGCTTTTTCTTATGGTTTCTCAAAAGATAAATAAGCAGTACAGCTCCCGTAATGACAAGCAATGTGGAAATTATTTCCGCTTGTGTTATAGGATGACCGAAAATATGGTATTTGGTATTCACCCTGATCTTTTCAATAAAAAATCTTTCTACTCCATTCATCATAAGAAATATTGAAAACAGCACACCCGTTATTTTTATGCGGCGCCTGAAACCCCATAGAATGAAGAAAAGAATAGTACACATTACGGTTTCATAAAAAGGTGTTGGAAATACCGGTGGGTCGAGCATAAAGCAATGTTTGCCAACACAGCCTGGAATCGCTACTCCTTCGTTGATTACATTATGCGGAAAATTAAACGCCCACATCCAGTCAGGAAGAAAACTCAGCCAGCCTGGCTTCACAGCTTCATTTACTATGCCCCAATCGCCATCACCGGCCATCTGGCATCCAACACGACCAATTGCATAAGCAATCATAATAGCTGGTGCTGCAACATCGCAAATTACCAATGCAGGAATCTTATTTTTTCGAGCATACCAGATAATTGATATGGCAGCGAAAATCAATCCTCCGTAAAATGTTAATCCGCTAAAAGAAACCAAAGAGCCTACAGGATCTGCAATAAACTCATCAATATTTTCAAGGTTGTGAAAAACCTTTGCGCCAATTATACCGAACAATGCACCAAGCATAATAATATTTCCGGTAAGTTCGTAGGGATGAACATTTATCAGCTCTGTTTTTGGTTTATCAAGCTTGGCTTTTTGTTTTTCCCTGTAGCGCATATATACAGCACCTGCAGCAAATAAGATTCCACCGAAAATGCTACCATCTGATGAAAACACAAACTGCTGTGGATTATCGGCAAATGAACTGTAATTCATGATAATCCCAATTAATTTAAAGCCCAGAATAAATCCTACCAGTCCCATCAGAAAAAGTTCCTGGAATGACGCCGGCTTGCCTACTACAACACTTTTTTGCTGCATCGAAATAATCCCGAGTTTTTCTTTTCTTTTCAGTTCAAGCAACACAAGCCATGCCGCTATGATAAAAGATAGCGCTACAAAAAAACCAAAACTTTGAATTGGCATCGGTATGTTTAAACCGAAAAGATCCTTTATAAGATCAGATATTGTTGGATACATCTATGATTTTAGATTTATGATTTAACTATTCACTTGTCTACTTGTAATCTTGTCATCTTATGACTTGTCTACCTGTCAACTATTTCAACAGCAAAGATACCGTCTTTTTCAATTCGCTCAAGATGAACCTTCTTTATCTGATTTATTAAACCCACATCAAAAGGGACTTTGACTTTTATATAATTTTCTGTAAAGCCGTACATCACTCCATTGTCATTGTCCGATTCAAACAAAACAAATTTGTCCTTACCCAGGTTTTCATTATAAAATTTTGCTTTCAACTTTTCTGATAAATGCAGCATTTGTTTACTCCTTAGCGTTCGCTCACTATTTGGAATTTTGTTGCCAAGTAATATAGCCTTCGTATTATCCCTCTCCGAATAAGTAAAAACATGCATATATGAAATTGCTGAAGATTCAATAAATTTAAGGCTTTCACGTATATCATCATCCGTTTCTCCTGGGAATCCTACAATCAAGTCAATAGCAATACAACAATCCGGTATTAACTCCTTTATCTTTTTCAAGCGATCTAAAAATAAATTAGTGTTATACCTTCTTTTCATTTCTTTTAATACCCTGTCACTGGCCGATTGCAGCGGAATATGAAAATGCGGAAGAAACTTTTTTGATTGTGCTACAAACTCAATGATCTCATCTTTCAGCAAATCCGGCTCAATGGAGGAAATTCGTATCCTTTCGATGCCTTCAATTTTATCGAGTTCTTCTAAAAGGTCTAGTAATTTTTCATTGTTCTTTCGACCAAAATCGCCCACGTTCACACCTGTCAGAATCATTTCTTTAATATCAGTGGATGCAATTTCCCTTGCAACCTTCAACGTGTTCTCGATGGAATCACTCCTGCTTCTACCTCTTGCCAAAGGGACAGTACAATAAGAACAGAAATAATCGCAGCCATCCTGAATTTTAAAAAAAGATCTTGTTCTATCTCCGGAGGAATATGATGATATAAATGGCCTAACATCATCTGATGATTTATTGATTTCGTGATCTTCAGTATGAGCAAGATATTCCAGAATTTTAAATTTTTCTGCAGTACCAAGAATCATATCTGTACCGTGCATAGCTTTTATTTCATCAGGCTTAAGTTCTGAATAACAACCAACAGCAGCAATTACTGCATTGGGATTTCTTTTTTTTGCCTGGCGGATTATAGCGCGGGATTTCTTCTCAGCTTTTTCAGTTACAACACAGGTATTGATAACATAAATATCAGCAATTGCACTGAAATCAACCACAGTATATTTTTCTTCAGGGAACTGCCTCGAAATCTGTGATGTTTCAGAATAATTCAGCTTGCAACCTAATGTATAAAATGCTATTCTTTTTTTTTCATTCATTGAGGCGCAAAGATAATTATTCGAGCGGAATCCTGATTTGAAAATAAAATCCGGAATTTTCTGTTCTGTATTGTAATACATGACAATGAAATAATTATTTATAAAATCCCCTTTTAACGCTTGATATTTTTTGTTATTCGCTCCCACAACCCGCACACCAGCTGGCTCATGAACCTACATAAATCAGGAATTTTCAATTCGATTAATGAATATTTGGAAAATTTATGTAGGTTTGCACCCTCATTTAAAATTCTGACTTATGAAAAAACTAGCAGTTGTAGCCTTCGGGGGCAATGCATTACTAAGAGGTGATCAGAAAGGTACTATCAGTGAACAGGAACAAAATGTTTATGATACCTGTCTCAGCCTTCTGGAATTGATAAAAAATAATTACAATCTCGTTATTACTCACGGAAACGGTCCACAGGTCGGAAATATTCTGCTGCAGAATATTGCAGGATCCAAAGTTTATGGCCTTCCTGAAATGCCACTTGATATTTGCGGAGCTTATTCACAAGGTTTTATAGGATATATGATCGAACAGCAACTTCGTAATATACTTGAAGAAAATGGCCTTGACCGCGATGTAATAACCATTGTTACAGAAGTTCTTGTTGACAAGAATGATCCTGCTTTTTCAAAGCCCACCAAACCTATCGGACCCTATTATACGAAGGATGAAGCTGAAAAAATGACTGCTGAAAACGGTTCTGTTTTTGCAGAAGATCCTAAAGGAAGAGGTTGGAGAAAAGTTGTTGCTTCACCAAAACCACAGGTTATAGGTAACAAAAAATCTATTGAGAAACTTGCCCGTGATGGACAGATCGTAATTTCTGTTGGTGGCGGCGGTATCCCTGTTTTTTACAAACGCCCGAATTTCCTTGAAGGCATTGAAGCTGTAATTGATAAAGATCTTGCGTCTGCTTTGCTTGCAGCACAAATCAATGCTGATGAGTTTTTCATATTGACAGATATTTCCAAAGTTTGCATTGATTTCAATAAACCAGGGGAAAAGAAACTCGATGTGTTAACTGTTGCTGATGCAAAGAAGTACCTTGCAGAAAAACAATTTGCCGAAGGCAGCATGGCCCCAAAAGTAAGAGCGGCTATACAGTTTGTTGAAAATGGCGGAAGCGGAAAATGTACCATTATTACAGAAGCAAAACAACTTGGTAATCCGGAATGCGGAACCAGGATTGTAATGAACTAATACAATTAGTGATGTTCGTCTATATAACCGGTATTTCCATACCGGTTTTTTTTGTTTATATAAAATATGTATATTTGCGAACTAATTGAGATAAATAACCGAAATCAGAAAATCATTTTAAAAATTTTATATAATTCTGATTTTAAGATTTATACAATATTATAATTAAACTGATTGTTAAACTAAATTTATTTAATCATGAATTGTCCAAAATGCAATGCATCTTTAAAAGAAGGTGCTCAATTTTGCCATGTTTGTGGCTTTAATATGAGTAGTGCACCTGCTGATCAACAACCTCAGCAACAACAGCAAAATCCCTTTCAGAATTTCAATCAGGCAAACGCTCAGGCAACTGCCTCAAACATTTTTTCTAGGGCTGCAAACATTATGTTTAAAACCAAAACTGAATGGCAGGCAATTGAAGTAGAAACACCTAATACTTCTTCAATTTTATTTGGTTATGTTATTCCTCTTGCATTGATTCCAGCTATTTTCAGCATACTAGGCTACGGACTTATTGGTATCAGCTATGGCTGGGGCTTTAAATTTACAAGCTGGACCTGGGGTATTGAAGTTGGCCTTACATCTTTTATTACAAGTATAGCAAGTGTGTATATAACAGCACTCATTGTTGATGCTCTGGCTCCTTCATTCAAAACACAGAAAAATTTCGGAAAAGCAATGCAGCTTGTAGCTTATTCATTCACACCAATGTGGGTGGCTGGTGTATTCAACTTTTTCCCTGCGCTTGCATTCATAGCATTCCTTGGCGGGCTCTATGGTTTATATCTATTATACGTTGGTATGGAGCATACAATGAAACCTGCCAAAGAAAACCAGATGGGCTACTTCCTTGCAACAATAGGTATTCTGATTGCAATCAATATTGTTTTCTCATTAATACTTGGAGCAATTTTAATGTCAGTCTTTGCAGTTGGACCCGGACATTTTAACATAGGTTACTAATTTTTATTCTTTATAAAAAACAGGTCTGCCGAAAACTATCGACAGACCTGTTTTTTTATCTTCCTGATCTAAGGATTTTATTGTCTTAATTTTAAAGAGGCTATTTGTATATTTTTAAAAAATAATGTAGGTTTGTGTTTAAAATCAAAACAAAAATAATATGGAAAAAAAACATGATCTTGTATTTTGTCCTCAGTGTGGCGTAAAGCTTGACGGCGATGAGATTATTTGTACAGTATGTGGTTATAAATTGGCTGAAAATCACCCAGTTACTAATGTGGTTGCTCCTGTCCCACCTCCACCGATAATTGAGTCTGCACCAGAAACGCCTCCTGTAATCGATACTCCTCCGATTGTTCCTCCAGTAACTGAAGAAACTCCTCCGCCTGCTCCAGTTCAGGAACTTGCTGTAAGTTTCTGTCCTAATTGCGGTGTAAAAATTGATATGAATGAAACATTCTGCAATAGCTGTGGTTTCAGGTTAAGCGATATCAATGCACCGAAACCATTAGATACCACTACTCCTCCGGTCGTTGTCCCGCCTGTCGTTACACCACCGGTTCAGAATATTCCTCCTGTTCAGCAGCCTTATCAGCAGCAACAACAAGCCTATTACTCTGCACAGCCCCCAATAAAAAAAGGCATGGGCGCGGGATGGTGGATTCTTATCATCTTTCTTATAATTGTTGTTTTAGGTGGTGGTACAGTTGCATTCCTGCAGTACAACGGAAATATTAATATTGAATTCCTGAGCGATTACATTCCTTCAAAGGACAGCCAGTCTGCTGCATCTAAAACTGACGATCCTACCCGTTATTATGTAGTGCATTCATTTGCTGTTGTTGGTACAAAGTGGAATGCAATTATTTCGGATGTTGTTGTTTCAAGACAAAAATTTAATAATGAAGAAGGAGCTAAAAATCAGTTTAAGATAGCAATCCAGAATAAGTACCCCAAGGATTATCATAATTTCTATAATAACGTTATAGCTACTCAATACATGACTTATCCTGAAGCTCAAAGCGCTCACTCAAGTCTTCTAAAAACCTATGGAACCGATCCTAAAAACTATACTGTCAAAACGATTAATTTTGGTTACTAGAAATTGAGTCCTGATTATTTATTTGAAAGGCGTGATTTTTTTCACGCCTTTTTATTTAAATAAATTCCGTATTGAAAACTATTTTTACCTTTGCCCATATCGAAAATTTATTTTAGTACTAACCAATATAATCCACGGAGGAATCTATGGCTTTTAACTTAAGAAACAGAAATTTTGTAAAACTGCTTGATTTTACGCCACAGGAAATTAATTTTTTACTGGAGCTTTCAAAAGATCTCAAGAAGGCAAAATATGCCGGAACAGAACAACAGCATTTAAAAGGAAAAAATGTTGCACTTATATTTGAAAAAGATTCAACACGTACACGTTGTGCTTTTGAAGTTGCAGCTCTTGACCAGGGTGCTCATGTTTCCTATTTAGGACCAAGCGGTTCTCAAATTGGGAAGAAAGAATCCATGAAAGATACAGCCCGTGTATTAGGAAGAATGTACGATGGTATTGAATATCGTGGCTATGGCCAGAAAATAGTTGAAGAACTTGCTCAGTACGCCGGTGTTCCCGTGTGGAATGGTCTTACAACTGAATTTCACCCAACTCAGATACTTGCCGATTTACTCACAATGACGGAACACTGCAGCAAGCCATTAAATAAAATTGCATTCTGTTATTTGGGAGATGCCAAAAATAATATGGGAAATTCGCTGATGGTGGGTGCTGCAAAAATGGGAATGGATTTCCGCGCTGCTGCTCCAAAAGCTTGCTGGCCTACTGAAGAACTCGTTGCAAAGTGCCGTGAAATTGCAAAGACAACCGGTGCAAAAATCACCCTTACCGAAAATGTTAATGAAGGTGTAAAAGATGTGGATTTCTTATATACTGACGTTTGGGTATCCATGGGAGAACCTGCAGAAGTTTGGGAAGAAAGAATCAGGTTACTGAAACCGTACCAGATAAATATGGATGTTGTTAAAAAAACCGGAAACCCACATGTGAAATTTATGCATTGCTTACCTGCATTTCATAACAGGCAAACTACAATGGGTGAAGATATATTTCAGAAATACGGACTTGATGGAATGGAAGTTACTGAAGACGTTTTCGAATCAACAATGTCAATTGTTTTTGATGAAGCTGAAAACAGGATGCATACTATCAAAGCAGTGATGGTTGCAACTTTGGGACAATAAGAAAATCCTAAGCTATTATAGAAGCGGCCTCCGGCCGCTTTTTTATTTCATTTCATTCATCAATTTCAACTGAAATGTTTTATTTTTGCCGACCTATAACTAAACGCATTTCAAATTCATGAAAAAGATCTTATTATTGTTTTTATTGCTCGGAATGATCACTTCGGGAGTGCATGCTCAAAAACGCATTAAATCCTCAAAAGTTGCTCCAATCGTTATGAAAGATTTTAATGTTAAATTTCCGAATGCATCTAAGGTCAAGTGGAGAAAAATAGAATCGTTGTACTTCGCTTCTTTTATGCAGGATGGAAAAGGTATTGATGTTACATATAAATCAACAGGAGAGTGGCTTGAAACATTATCAGAAATATCCATTAAGGATTTACCTGCCGAAGTAGCTACAGGCGTCAATAACCTTTTCACAAATGCGATAATAAAAGCAGCTGCAAAAGTTGAACAGTCTTCAAAAGAAACTTTATATATTGTTCAGCTTCGGTTCAAAGGAAGAAAAGCTGAGATGACATTAGATGCTAAGGGGAACCAGGTTAGCTGATCAGAAAATAATAACAAAAAAAAGCCAGAATCAAGATTCCGGCTTAAAAAATATTTTTGATTTTACATTCCACCTACAACAATATTCAGTTCAACCGGATTAATTGCCATAATCGGAATTAGTGTATCATTGAAAAGAACTTGTTCTTCCCATTGACCAACAATAAAATTAGGCAATATTTTATCAGGATTAGTCATTATAATCAATAAATCAGCATCAATCGACTGGGTAAAAGTAAGGACATTCTTAGGGAAAGATCCACTCTTATCCGCAAATTGATCTGTATGTGCAATTTCATTCTGGTCAAAGAATTTTTTAATCTGCAGCATATTGCCTTTGATCTTTGCCATCCTGAAACTGTCGGATACCGACATTGCAAAAATATGAACAGTAGAATTGAATTTTCTGGCAATATGAATTGCCCATTTTACTTTTTGCTTTGACTCCATTGTGTCATCAATAGGTAAAACAATGTTTTTATATCCTTCCCTGAATCCTCTTTTCTGCACAACAATTACAGGTATAGGAGAGCTTTCAATAACCTTCATTGCATAACTTCCAACAATATGCTGAACACCCACTTTTCCATGTGTTCCAAGAACTAACATATTGGCGCCGATTTTTTTTGCTACTTCGCCAATGGTAGAAAAAATACTGCCTTCCTGAGCAATAAAATCAACGGCTATACCATATTTTTCAGTAATCTCCTTTGCTTTATTTTCAAGTCTTTCATGAATCGCAGTACCCTGAAGTTTTTCTTTTTTCAGATACGATTTGGTTTCCTTATTTATAATATGGAGCAACGTGAGTTTATAATTCTGCTGTTTACAAATACCTGCAGCGTGCTCAATAGCATATTCAATTACTTCTGTAAAATCAGTTGGTACTAAAACTATGTTCTTTTTTGTTTGCATTTTTTTAAAATTAATTGTGCTACTTTAATGGAGCGCAAATTTACAAAATTTCTTATTAATTATTTTTATCAGAAGTTAAAATTTGTTATTACTACGACAAAGAATTGTCTTCTGTAAGATTTATATACGAATATTATGAGAATTTATTGTTCAAAATTTTAAATCAGGTAGAAATACCTGCCATTTTTAGGCATATATGCTCTTAATAATGGCGTGGCAATAAATGTATTTTTGTATTGTTGAAAGTTTAATAAAAACGCAGTTCAATCAACACATTATTAAAATAATTGTAAATTTGATCATTCATTAAAAATAACAGCCATGAAAAAGTTAGCACTAACCATCACAGCCATCCTGACGATCATATCAGCCCAGGCACAGATTACCATTACTCATGATGACCTGCCACAACCTGGCAGCGCTAACATTGTGCATAACGATACAGTGACCAATGTTAACATTGGTAATGCACAGCCAACAAGCCAGAACTGGGATTTTTCGAATTTACTTAATCATTATCCAAAACTGGCGATCTACTCACCAACAGCACCTTTCCAGCAGAATGCCGCAGATTTTCCAACATCAAATATTTATACCTGGGGACCATCAATATTTTTCACAAGTTTCTTTGGGGGCGCACCGGTTGATGTTACGCAATGGGGATATATGTATTGGAAAAATGATACTGCCGGCTTCCATATCGTTGGATTTAGAGGCGATGTAGGACCGGGTTATGGATATCAGAATGTGCTTGAATCACCAGGAGAATTACTCATGGGCTCTCCTGCTACTTATGGTGACCAGTTTCCTGATTCAGCACGATGGATGGTTAAATTAAATAAAAATCCTTTTGATGTTGATACGAATTATGTAAGTGTGAGAAATAAAATTATGAATGTTGATGCATGGGGAACTATGACCACTCCTTTTGGCGGACCCTATGATGTTATCAGGGTTCATGAGTACATAACAGAACTTGACAGTCTTACAGCATCGTTAGGAACTATGACGTATTATTCATTGCTTGCATTCAAGGATACCTTTAATACTTATACTTTCTGGACAAACGGATTAAATTATCCTCTTGCTATTGTACATGCTGACAAAAACAATAATGTAAAGGATGTTGAATACCTTTTTGATACTATCCCTTGTTATACAGTTACAGGAAATATTTATGATTCTACACAAACAAATTTAGTTACAGAAGGCCAGGCCAGTCTTGTTATAAAGGATAGCTACAATCATTTGTTCAACTGGCTTGAGACTGTAAATATTGACCAGAATGGCAACTTCCAGTTTGCTGATGTAGTAGGACCTAATTTCCTGGTAAGAGCCGATCCTGATCCTGTACAATACCCTTATTTACTGCCTACTTATTATGGTGACAAGACTTATTGGGAAGATGGTACTACCTTAACTGTAAATCAGGATACAAATATTATAATCAGATGTCGTGACTATACAACACTTGCACAGCAGACAGGTTCGGGTACTATAAGTGGTATAGTATGGATGGATACCACCCAGGTACCGGTAAAACTTGTTCCTACAAATTCAACCCCTGCACGTGGAGTAAAGGTTACTCTTGAACAGAATCCCGGTGGCGCATGCAGGATTTCCACAACTGATCAGAACGGAATATTTACTTTCAATAATCTGCCAAATGCAAGTTATACCATAAAAGTTGACATACCAGGATTGGTGCAGGATTCAACGTATCATATTGATTTGAATGCAAAGTCCCAAACTGTCACTAATCTGGGATTCAAATACGACACCACAAAGATCTATGTATACTACAACACAAGCATTAATGATCATAACCTGAATTCAATGTATGATGTAAGAGTGTATCCAAATCCTTTTACTGACAATGCTACGATCAATGTAAGCAATCCGTTTGGAGAAAGCAGGCTTGTGACATTTAAAATTTATGATGTTGTTGGACGTGTTGTGAAGGAATTAAGTGCTGAAGATTCTGAATCCATCAATTTCACAAGTGAAGGAATGATTAAAGGAATGTACATTTATGAACTTCAGGTGAACCATGCGATTATCAGTTCCGGAAAAATTATAGTCAATTAAATTTCCCTCTTTCCTGAAAAGCGCCGCAAAACGGCGCTTTTTTTTGAATGAATAATAAACGTCAATCCCGCTCTATTATTGTGCAGATAAGCAAATCGGGTATTTTTACCTGATTGAAATGGGGTATATCTACCCTTGAATGGCTTGTGCTTCCTGAGGTAATTTTGTATCGTAAGCTTGAACCAGGCAAATAGCCTATAAAACTAAGAAACCATGAAAACAAAAATTTTGATCCAGGGAGTTATTGCCGCAGCAGCAATAGGATTATTCTTCAGCTCCTGTAAGAAAGATGATTCATCAGTTACACCTCCTAAGCCAAACCTTACAACAGGTACTACAAAAGTGGCTACAGAAAACGCATCAGCCGAAGCCGCATTCGCAGATGCATTTCATCAGGTAGATAAAGCAATTAAGGAAAGTAATTCAAAAGACCTTAATTCCTGCCCTACTGTAACATTCTCTCCTGCAGATCTTACTTTTCCTAAAGATTTGATTATAGATTTCGGAACCTCCTGCACTGGAGATGATGGAGTAATAAGAAGCGGAAAGATTTTGGCACACTTAACAAAATTGTATACTGATTCAGGTTCAGTAACAACAATAACTTTCGATAATTTCTTTGTAAACGGTCATCAAATTACAGGAACGGAAATTATTACAAATATGGGGAAAAACTTAGCCGGGCACCATGTTTTTGAAGTAGTGGTACAGAATGGAAACTATTACAGCCCTGATGGAATAACAACTTACAACTCTGTTCAGCAAAGGGAATGGATTGAAGGTGACAGCACTTTACTCGATCCTATGGATGATGTTTATCTAATTACAGGAACTGCCGATGGAGTAACAACTGATGGAACGAACTATTCAGTAATAATAACTTCAGCATTACGTGTGGCCGTAGGTTGTGCATGGGTGGAAAGCGGTACTCTTGACATCTCTCAAGCAGGTATGCCAGTAATTACTTTGGATTATGGTAACGGTGATTGTGATAATATAGCTATAGCCACTTGCTCAGGTTACACAGTAACAATATATATGTAACAATTCCTGAATACTCAAGAGCCGCCGTACTACCCCGGCGGTTTTTTTTTTGCTCGAAACTCCAGAAATATCAGGCACCTTTTTTGCAGGCAATGCTCCAAATCAATTTGCTGACTTGTATTCAGATTAAAAAAACAGAATATCTTTGCACTCTGAATAAAACAAAAAACAATAATCCAGATAAAAATCAGTTGAATACTGATATCGGTAATGGACAAGTTTGACAACATAGTATTTAAAAATAAAAATAAAGAATACGGTGCATATGTATTACGGAAAAGATATTACTGGAACGTTTGCATAGGATTGGCATTATCTATTATTATTATTGTTTCAGTAAGTATTTTTGCATTTGTGAAAGGTCTTAGCAATGCAAATGATGCAGCCGATTATGAGCTGCAGCAGGAAATTGCAGAGTATGAACAATACAATTTGCTGAAAGACATTGACAGTTTATTTGTAATCAAACCACCAGCCAAAGAAAAAATACAAAAGAAAGAGGATAAAACACTTGTTGTTGTTGATTCCTTAAAACCAGAAACAGATACTCTCAAGATTATTAAACTTAATGATGATATTGATTCGCTGAATTCAGAGGCTTTGACTTCCGATACATCACAGGCTGGAACGCCCAATGGAACTGAAGATGGGACCATTTATACCAGGGTAGATGAATTACCTGAATTTCCTGGCGGATTTGCTGCACTTAAACAATATCTTCAAAAAAATACAATATACCCTGATGCAGCAAAGAATAACAATATCAAAGGGGTTGTTCAGGTGCAATTTGTTATTACAAAAGATGGCAATATTGAAAAAGTAACAATTAAAAAGAGTGCTAACGCTTTACTTGATGCAGAATCAATGAGGGTGGTAAAAACATTTCCTAAATGGAAACCTGCAAAAAGAAAAGGTAAATCAGTAAATGTTTGGTGCGTAATCCCCTTTAATTATCAGCTTTAATAATCAGATTACATTTCTACCAATCCATTCTTTATTGCATAAGTGAGTAAATTCACTGTGTTGCGTGAACCTGTCTTTGCAATAAGGCTTGCCCTATGACCATTCACAGTTCGTTGACTGATAAAAAGTTTATCAGCAATCTCAGCATCTGTAAATCCTTCAGCAATTAGTTGAAGAATTTCCAATTCACGTTTTGTAAGATTTATTTCTGGATTTTCCTGCTGTTTGGCAGGAGCCATATATTTTCTTGTAAAGAATGACAGCAATTCTTCAGAATAATAATTTTTTCCTTCAGAGATTAATTGAATTGCACGTGAAAGGTCTTCCTTGCTTATATTTTTCAGGAGAAATCCGCGAACACCTGCATCCACCATGTTTTGCAAATATTCCTCTTCTCCGAACATTGACAATGCAACAATTTTTAAATCCGGATATTTCTGCACCGCAGCTTTGGTTGCTTCAATCCCATTCATAATGGGCATCTGAATATCCATAAATACCAGATCGATCTTTGTTTTCTCAAGTATATCGAGAAACTCCTGTCCATTGCCTGCTTCAGCAACAACCTTAGCATTTTTCATTTTATTGATGACCATCGCAAGACCTTTTCTGAAGATCTCATGATCATCAACAATCATTATTGTTACAAGATTTTCCATATTACAAAAATAATAGTTTTATTAAATCTGTTTCAGATCTATTTCAATTCTTACATTAGTTCCCTTACCCAGCTCACTTTGAAATTCGCAAGTTCCATGAACTGATTTCACCCTGTTTATAATGTTGTTCAGCCCCATCCCTATTTTTGGATCTTTCAATGTTTTTGAAATGTCGAAGCCAATGCCATCATCTTTAAATAAAATCACAAGCATTGAATCAATTTCCTTAAAAACAATATCAATGTTCTTTGCGGAAGCATGCTTGATAGCGTTATTAATCAATTCCATTAACACACGATACAAAGTTACTTCAACCAGCATATCATACCTTCGGTTATCGTTGTCGGCATTAAAAGATATATTGATCGATTTTGCAATATTAAGTTTGCTGCAAAAAGACTGAAGCGCCTTAACCAATCCGTAATCGGTGATAATGCCCGGCATCAGGTTATTGGCAATTGTACGTGTGCTTGACACAGCATCATCGATCAGTTCGTTGGTGTATTTCAGCATTTCATTTTTTTCACTTTCGTCTGTATCTCCCGACTGCAGCTCATTTACATAAAGCTTAATGCTTGAAAGCAAAGGGCCAAGACCATCATGAAGATCTTTTGCAACACGTTTTCTTTCTTTTTCTTCTGTTTCAACAACCTTGCTTAATATTCTCCGCTCAATTTGTTTAAGTTCTGTAATATCGATGGCAATACCTCGTAAGCCCTGATTTTTGTCCTTATCTGTATATTGATTGAAATAACAAAGTACAGGAAAAACTGTTGCATCCTTTCTTCTGGCTGAGTATTCCTGGCTCCTAGACTCGGTACCATTATATATTTCTTTGAAATTTTCCAGTAGTTTTTCCTTTTCATCATGAGCGAATATATCTGTGATAAACATACCGTCCATTACATCCTCCACATAATAGCCTGTCATTGCAAGCCCTGCAGTATTAATAAAAGTAAGCCTGTTCTGGTTGTCGACTTCAAACATCATTTGTGGCAACAGGTTTGCCAGGTCCCTGTATTTTTCCTCACTTTCACGCAAAGCAATCTCAGCATTCAATTGTTTTACTCTCTGTCTGTGGCGATAGTTATTAAAAATAAACAGGGTCAATATTCCTAATAATGTAAATACGGCAATTAAAGAATACATCAGTATTTTATTCTGATCGTATTTCAACGTTTGAACTTCCGCATCTTTTTTCAGTAACTTAATTTCCTTTTCCTTTTGCGCTGTTTCATACTGCGCCTGCAAATCGGCAATTTGCTTTATGCTTTCTTCGGTGTAAATGCTGTCTTTGATTTCTGAATAGAGCTGATGATATTTATAAGCTTGAAGATAATTTTCCATAGAAGCATACGTCAGAGAAATTTTCTGATAATTATCCTTCATCAATTCTTTAAGTCCGATTTCTTTAGCAACATCAAGGCTCTTAGTGAAATAAACCAGTGCATTTTCATTATCACCTTTCTTGGAATACACATCGCCAATATTATTATAGGAATATGTGATCCCTTGCTTGTCGCTGAGTTCCTGGTTTATTTTCAGGGTTTTTGTATAATATTCTGAAGCTTTGGAATAATTTCCCTGTTCTTTGTAAACATCACCAATGTTATTTAATGTTGATGCGATTACCTGTTTATAATCAAGTTCCGTTGAAAGAGTTAGTGCTTTCTGAAAATATTCAAGTGATTTTGCATAGTTTTTCTGCATGTTGTAGACATTGCCAATATTGCTAAGGGTATTTGCTATGCCTTTTTTGTCACCGATTTCTTGTTTGATTTTCAGGGATTTTTCATAATATTCCAGCGACTTTGTATAATTTTTTTGTTCGTCGTATATTACACCAATATTTCCCAACACATAGGCAATTCCCTGCTTGTCGCCAATTTCTTCACGGATTGTAAGAGATTTTATATAAAAGTCAAGTGACTTTGCATAATAACCCTGATTATAATATACGATTCCAATGTTTCCTAATAAACTTGCAGATCGTTGCTTATCATCAATTTCCTGCGCTAAGGCAAGTGACTGTATATAGTATTCGATTGTTTTTGGGTAGTTGCCTTGACCATAAAAGATATTTCCAATATTAGCAAGAGCGATAGAAGATCCTTTTTTATAATTAATTTCCGTAAATAATTCTAATGCTCTTGAAAAATTATCCAATGCATCGTTATTGTTACCTTGATTAAAATAGGCAAGACCTATATTGTTGTATGAAGAAGCCATGCCCTTCTGAAATCCTAGCTTTGTGGCAAGTTCAAGTGCCTGCTTTGCATATTTAAGGGCTTTTACAGGATCATCATCCTGGTATTCTTTAAAAATATCATTTAATAAATTAACTTTTGATGTGTCTTCAGAAGAAGTCTTTAGAGCAGCAAGAAGACTGTCGGTTCTGGATTTCTGACCAGCTACCTTTAATGAAAATAGTTGCAGACCAACAAGCAGCATCAAAAATTCAATCAGAAAAATTGTTTGTTTAATTGGTCTCTTCATTACATTTTTTGAAAGGGCTGTCCACCTTCCTGAAATAATATTTTATCTTTTTTAATTCCATCAACAAAATACATATCAATGTCTTCTTTATTCTTGGCTTTAACTTTTCCACGATATGTGCAATCAAAATAATCTCTAACATATTTATAGGTATATCCGGATATATTTATTTTACCAGATTCGCCTGAAGATTCCATTCTGCTGGCAGTATTCACTGTATCGCCCCATATATCGTACGCAAATTTCTTTTTACCAACAACACCGGCAATTATATCTCCGGTGTGAATGCCGATTCGTATTTCCCAAATTGGCTCATTACTTTCAAGCTTTTCCTTGTTGCATTCGTTAACAAATTTTTGAATTTCAAGGGCAGCTAAAACGACCTTTTTTGGATTTTCAGAATCCCTGTGTGGCAATCCACCTGCACACATGTATGCATCACCAATAGTTTTAATTTTTTCAAGGTTATACTTTCCTATGATATCATCAAACCGAATAAAAAATTTATTCAACTCGCCTATCAGCTCAACAGGCGTGAGATTTTCTGTAATCCTAGTAAAATCAACAAAATCGGTAAACATAACTGATACATGATTGTAATGCCTTACTGAAGCATAACCATTTGTTTTGAGTTCTTCTGCGGTTTCAAACGGAAGGATATTTAATAACAGATTATCTGATTTTTGCTTCTCAACAGCAAGATCAGCGCGGCTTTTCGTAATTAATTCTTTCTGCTCTGAAATTTCTTTATTTTGAATTTCAAGAGCAACTTTTGCCTTTTTATTCAACCTGTAAGCGCGAAAAGTAAGTATTGCAAAAATGATAAAAAGGATAAGTGTTCCGCTTATAAAAAACACAAAAAGCTTTCCCTTGCTGTATTTCAGCGTTTGCACCTCAGATTCTTTTTTTAGCAAATTTATTTCTTCTTCCTGCTTTTCAGTTTCATATTTTGCTTGCATATCGGCAATCTGGTTTATGCTTTCTTCGTTGTAAATGCTATCCCTGATATCAGAATACAAAGCATGAAATAAGTAAGCTTTTTCAAAATTACCCATCTTAACATAAAGTGTTGAAACAGCTTTGTAGTCATCTTTAAGAAGATCTTTTAAACCCACTGAATCTGCAATTGCAATACTGTTCTGATAATTTTTCAGAGCATTCTCAAAGTTCATCTGTGAATAATAGACATCGCCCAATTTCTTGTAAGAATAGGCGACTCCGCGTTTATTCTCATTATTTTTATTTAACGCAAGGGTTTTATTATAATATTCCGTGGCTTTTGTAAAATCTCCTTGCGCATTGTAAACGTCACCAATGTTGATAAGTGCAGTAGCAACAACTTCCTGATAGTCTATCGCTGAAGCAATATAAAAGGCTTTTTGGAAATTTTCAAGCGCTTTTGTGTATTCCTTCCTTGTGTTATGCACCTCTCCAATATTGCAAAGAGCGCTTGCAATGCCCATGCTGTCGTTAATTTCCTCACGAATTGCTAATGACTTATTATAATATACCAGCGATTTATCAAGATCCCCCTGGGCATCATATATAAGGCCAAGGTTGCCATAAACATAAGCTACACCCTGCATGTCGCCCATGTTCTCTCTTATCTTCAGTGATTTCAGATATAGGTCCAGCGATTTAGAATAGTACCCCTGGTTATAATATATAATTCCAAGATTACCAAGTAAAGCGGCAACACGACTGCTGTCGGTAATTTCCTCAGCCGACAGCAATGATTTATAATAATACTCTATAGCTTTTTTGTAATTATCCTGGCTAAAATAAAGATACCCGATATTGGCAGTCGTTATCGCTTCACCTCTTTTGTTATCGAGTAATGTAAAAATGTCATATGCATCAAGGTAATAAACCAGTGCTTCACTGCTTTTCCCTTCGTTAAAATAACAGAGCCCAACATTATTGAGTGAAGAAGCTATACCCCTTGAAAAATTGATTTTCTCAGCTAATACAAGGGCCTGCTTTGCAAATTTAAATGCATTGGAAGGATCGACTGATTGATTTTCTTTAAAAAGATCGTTTAATGTATTAACACGAGAAGTATCGTCACCGGTTTTTGCCAATACTTTCAGAAGGCTGTCGGTCTTAGTTGCCTGTGAATTAGCGAAACAATACAGCGAACTTATTATGATGAATAAAATAAATCTTTTAATCATTATATCTGTAGATATTCTAAATATTCTTTCCCAATAATTCTCTTATCTGTTGCAGATGATTCTTTTTTGCTGCATTTCTTCGCTCCAATGCAAATTCAGTGAAATACTGGTGTTGCTCAAGAAAATAAACTTCCTGGATATACCAATCCTTTAATGATGTAATAATCCCGTGCTCATTCCATTCACGAAGGAGTCGTATGCTTATCATATAAAAATCATCTCTTCCAAGGTAATCCAGGTCAGCATCACACAGAAGCCGATCAAGCTGATTCTTTGGTTTATGCGGAAACTCCGTGCTGAGAATGATGCTACTAACCTTTTCAATTTGTTTCAGCGAATAACCAAAGCTTGGCAAAATATCACATACCAATTGCACTGAGGCAACCTCATTATCGAAGTATCTGATCAGAAAGCCCGAATCATGAAATAAGGCAGCAGTCTTCAAAAGAACCAAATCGGTTGAATTCACTTTCTCCATCTTGCCATAATATTCAACAGCATTCAGTACATCTAGCGAATGATCTACTGAATGATAATATAGATCGCCAGGGAGTTCCTTCCTGAGTTTTTCGATTATAAAATTTTTAGCGCCGCTGTAATTCATCAATAAATAATTATTGATTCAATTTTTCATAAAGTTCCCAGAACATCTGGTTTGGTATTCTCCCTTCATCATCCACGCATAGATCATTCTTAATTCTTTCAGCAAAATACATGTCAATTTCTCCTTTATGCTTCACTGGAATTTTCCCTCGGTATGTACATTCAAAGAAATCTTTTACATATCCGTATGTATCTTCAGAGATATTTATTTTATTAGGCAAACTTGACTGTTCAAGTCTGCTTGCAGTATTCACGGTATCACCCCAAATATCATAGGCAAATTTCTTTTTACCAACTACGCCAGAAATTATAGGTCCGGTATTAATTCCAATCCTGATCTTCCATAAGGTCTTGCCTTTTTCAGATTGCTCCTTTTTGAGCCGACTGATAAAATCACGCATTTCAAATGCAGCAAGGACAACATCTACAGGATTGGTCTTATTCTTAATTGGAATTCCGCCAGCACACATAAATGAATCACCAATGGTTTTTATTTTTTCAATATTATGGCGCACACACACATCATCAAAAAACACAAAACACCTGTTTAATTCTGCAATCAGATCCTGCGGTTCAAGCTGCTGGGCAATAACTGTAAAATCTTTAAAATCGGAAAACATTACAGATACCTGATCGAAAAATTTTGTTTTTGCATGACCATTTACCTTGAGTTCTTCAGCAATTTTAAACGGAAGAATATTGAGGAGCAGTTTATCAGATTTTTCTTTTTCCTTTTCAATTTCTTTCTTCTGCATGTTGATCTCGCTAGTCCTGTCCTTAACGACTTCCTCAAGTTTAATTTTTGCATCTCTCAGTCGTGTATTACTAAACCGAATTGCTGAATAAATCACGAAGGCAAATCCCATAACATACACAAGGTAAGCAAACCATGTCCTGTACCATGGTGGCCGTATTTCAAAATTATAAACTGCCTCTGCACTTATAGCATCGAAAATGTTTTTTGAAATAACGTGAAATTTATATGAACCGGGAGGTAAATTAGTATATTCCTTTTTTGTTTCATTTGTCCATTCCGACCACTTTTTATCAAAGCCCTCAAGATATATTTTATAAAGTTTTGAAGATTCATCAAAATAACTTGGAGAGGCATATTCAAAGGTAAGACTGTTAAAGGCATATGAGATTTCAGGTTTGAGTTCATCCAGTTGCATTGTATCAATGCCGGAACATTCACCACTGTCATTTACTGTTTTATAATAGGTTCCCCAGAATAAAACCGAATCCCTTTCCAAGGTTACTTTTCGTATAAGTGTACGTGATTCCTGATTATATTCAAACTTGGTATTGCCATCATATTTTATAAGCCCGTCATCTCCACCCAACCAGGTAACATTATCCGATTCGGGAAAAATAGAATACATTTCCATTTGTGGCACTTGCTTAAAGGGATTTGATTTTATTTCATACGAACCATCCTTTTTACTTGCAGCTTCAAGAAGTGTTTTCTTTCCGAGATCCTTATCAGTAAGTTGTATCCAGAGATTCCCTTTTTTATCCTCTACAAGATAATTGATAAATGCCGAACCATTTTGAATTTCTGAATAGAAACTGTTGTCGCGTACAAAGTGAAATTCAGAAGAGTTATTTACTTTTGCCTTTTCAACTGTGTAATAAATTCCATCCTCTGAAATAAACACAAGTTTATTTTTAATTTTATAGATAGTGCTAAAAGCAGCTGGAGTGCCAGATGTGGTGTCAAAATGAGAAAATTTATATGATGACGCTGTATTAAGTGACAGTAATATTTTCTTACCAATTCTCTTTTTAAATTCGAGCATATATATGCCAGAAAATTCAGTGGCAATCCATAATCTTCCTTTATTATCTTCACCAAAGTTGACAATCTTTTCATCAAATCCTTTAAACAATCCTTCATTCGCAAATTTGATCTCTTCTGCATTATAATTAATAGAAATACATCTAATACCCTCATCTGTCCCGACAAATATTTTAGAAGGATCCATTTCACTTCTAAAAAACCGATATGACGTACCGTTGGAAATTAATTTTGCAGAATAAAGATCAACCTCATAAACACCTCCTGAAGTTGCAACAAGCAACTTATCTTTGCTTCTGTCTTTTTCATTCGTTATTACCATCATGTCCCATGTAGTGGACTTTATTCCGTGTAATGCCTCAAACTGCGAAATACTGGATGCCGACCCATCTTCTGTGTAAACACTTTCAGGTGTATAGCTGTGATAAAAAAGTCCCTGCCATGTGCCTGCAAAAATTTTATCTTTAAATCTTATTACAGAAAGTACACTTCCTTTCAAACCCATATCATCATTCCAGAAACTTAAAGGCGAGGAAATATCAGCCCTGGTAATGCCATTATCAAGCGAAAGCCAAAGTGAATTTTGCCTGTCCTGCCCTACAGCATTATGGGTTTCATTCTGCACCCCGGCAGCTTTATCAAGAATCTGCACCAGCATACCTTTGCTATCCATGATTGCGGTCCCACCACGCATTGAAGCAAAGGCATAATAACCGTTTGATAAGTCTGTTGAATATAAAAGTTGGTTTTTCTGGACAAAATAATCAGCCTGGTTATAAAATTTTGCAATTACCGGATATTGATTTTTGCCCAGTTTGAAAGGGTTGTTCATCAGATACAGTCCGCTATCTCTTGTAACAACAAGCATCTTATTGTTTTTATAAGGAAGAATGTTCTGTACGGTCATATCCGAAAAATATTCTCCACCTTTCAAATTGATGAGCGTATCGTTAAGCACCGATTTCAATCCAATATTTTTCTGCCATACAATAATATTCTGACCAAATTTGAAGCTTGAACATGGCTTTTTTAATTTCCATGTTTTGATTTTATTATTACTCCACCTAAATAATTTATCACCGGCTATAAAATAAATGCCACCATTGACTGGTAGTAATTTCAGGATATAATTAAACTTTTTATCTTTTTCGTCAAACTTACCAATAAGCGATACATATTTTAGTTCGCCATTTTTGGTAGGTGCCAGGTAGCCAAACTCCGAGGTTGAACCAACATAAACCCTGTCCTGTTTATCAATTGTCACTGAACTCACTGTGTAATCATTCGCAATCTTTATCACTCTCCAGTGCACCCCATCATATTCAAGCACCCCATCACCGTTAGCGAAATACAATACACCGCGGTTATCCTGCACAAAACCCCAGTTCTGTGAAAAGCCTTTGTATTCTTTGGGTGGATAATTGCGTATCAGTGGCAACCCAATTTCATATTGCCGGTTACTTTGCGCATCTGAAAAGAAAGGCAACACTATTAAAATGATAATATAAAAATAACGCTTCATAGGTTCAACTAAAACTCACTTTTACAAAATTAAACGCATTAAAAAAATAATTTAAAAGTAATTTATTCCCGTTTCAAGGGTAATTTACAAATATATATAAATTTAATCATTTATAATATGTGTGAGTTAAGATTGGGATTTGCGATTAAGAAGTTTCAGCCATCAATGCTCTATTTATTCTTCACTGATTACTCTGTCAATTACGATTGAGAGTTACAACTTGAAAAGTAAAAAAACAACATTACAGAAAGCGCTAATTTCCACTGCATTGTCTTTGGAAAAATTAATGGTTCTGCGTGATTAGCAGAAAGAAACCTTCATAGTTAATAAGATACAAATTTGTAAATCTTTTTATTTTAAGTGATTAATAGTTGTATATCAACTTAATTTCGTATCTTTGCCCTAATTATAACAATTATTTTATTATTTAATCAAATTATGAAAACAGGTACAGTAAAATTCTACAATGATGCCAAAGGTTTTGGTTTCATTAAAATGGACGACACAGGTGAAGAAATTTTTGTTCATGCATCAGGGTTGACCGAAGAAATCAGACAAGATGACAACGTTTCTTTCGATGTTACAGAAGGTAAAAAAGGCATCAATGCTATCAACGTAAAAAAGATTTAATCCTTTTTTTGAAGATAAAAACCGACAAAATATTGTCGGTTTTTTTTGTGCTTATAATTCTGATTGAACCAAACCCAGTGGGATCAATTAAAATGTTTCTTTAAAAATTGACCTGTATATGATTTTTCACATTTCACTAATTCTTCAGGGATGCCTTCAAATACAATGCTTCCACCCTTATCGCCACCTTCGGGGCCAAGATCAATAATCCAGTCGGCACATTTAATAATTTCAGCATTGTGTTCAATGACAATAATAGTATGACCATTTTTCAATAATGCATCAAACGAATAAAGCAATTTATGAATGTCATGGAAATGAAGTCCTGTAGTGGGTTCATCAAAAATAAAAAGAGTAGGATTTTCCGTTGCTCCCTTTGAAAGGAAAAATGCAAGCTTGATACGCTGTGCTTCACCACCGCTGAGAGTACTTGATGGTTGCCCTAGTTTCACATAACCAAGACCCACATCCGCCAAAGGTTTTAATTTGGATAAAATCTTTTTTTCGAGTAGTGATTTTTCTTTCGATGTAAAAAACTCCATGGCCTCTTCAACAGTGAGATCAAGTATCTGGCTGATATTTTTCCCTTGAAAAGTTACATCAAGCACTTCGTCCTTGAATCTTTTTCCTTTACAACTATCACATACTAACTGTATGTCAGCCATAAACTGCATCTCAATACTTACCGTTCCTGCACCTTCGCATTCCTCGCAGCGACCACCTTCAATATTAAATGAAAAATATCCCGGTTTATACCCACGTAATTTTGCCAATTGCTGGGAAGCAAATAATTCACGTATCTCATCATATGCCTTCACGTATGTAACTGGGTTCGACCGTGATGATTTACCTATAGGATTCTGATCGACGAATTCAATATTTGAAATGCTTTTGATGTCACCATTCAGTTTGTCAAATTTTCCTGTCTTTTCTCCATATCCGCCATGAATCTTTTTCAAGGCAGGATAAAGAATTGATTTCACCAATGAAGTTTTTCCCGAACCGCTGACTCCCGTGATTACTGTTAATACATGCAACGGAAACTTTACATTTAAACTTTTTAAATTATTTTCACGCGCACCCATTACTTCAATATATTCCTTCCATTTCCGGCGCTGTGAAGGAATTGCTATATGGAGTTGTTTATTAAGATATTGAGCTGTGAGGCTTCTTTTTTCTGAAATCAGCTTTTCATGATTGCCCTCAAAAATTACTTCACCACCGTGCGCACCAGCTAATGGACCTATATCAATAAGATGATCCGATGAACGGATAATGTCTTCATCATGTTCAACAACAATAACAGTGTTGCCCATATCGCGCAAGGTTTTTAATACTTTAATCAAACGGAACGTATCACGCGGATGCAAGCCTATACTTGGCTCATCAAGAATGTACATCGATCCTACAAGGCTGCTGCCAAGAAATGTTGCAAGGTTGATACGTTGCGATTCTCCACCAGACAGTGTTGAGGAAAGTCTGTTCAAATTCAGATATCCTAAACCAACATCCAGAAGAAATTGTAAACGTGTTGTGATCTCCGTCAGCAGCCGCTTTGCAACCTTTGTTTCAAAACTGTTAAGTTCAAGATTTTTAAAAAAGGAATATAAATCCTCTAACGAAAACATTACTATTTCAGAAACTGATTTCCCTCCCACCTTCACGTAATTCGCATCTTTCCTAAGCCGTGTACCAAGGCATTCAGGGCATGTTGTCTTTCCACGATAACGCGCCAGCATCACCCTGTATTGGATTTTATAGGTTTGCTGTTCAACGTATTTAAAGAAGTCGTTGATACCTCCAAAGTATTTATTTCCTTTCCACAAAAGTTGTTTCTCTTCGGAAGTAAGGTCATAATAAGGTCGATGTATAGGGAAATCAAATTTGAATGCATTCATCACAAGTTGCTCTTTCCATTCGCTCATCTTCTCACCTTTCCAGCAGGCAACAGCATTTTCATAAATGGATAGGCTTTTATCAGGTATAACAAGGTCTTCATCAATTCCAATAACACTTCCGAATCCTTCACATGTTTTACAGGCTCCGAAAGGATTGTTAAAACTGAATAAATTGGTGGTTGGTTCTTCAAAAATAATTCCGTCTGCTTCAAACATGCGGGAAAAATTTCTTATTTTTTTCCCCGTTACGCCTTCAGTTTCTGATTCGACTGTGCAAATCCCCTCACCCTCATAGAAAGCTGTTTCTATAGAATCAGCAAGGCGGGGAAGAAAATCATCATCATCGTTTTTTAAAACAAACCTGTCGATAATTACATGCAGTTTACTTTTTTTTGTGTTTGCAGCCTTATCTTTCAGACAATCTTCTATCCTGAAAATTTCACCGTTTAAAATTACCCTGGAAAATCCCTGTTTCAATAAAATTTCCATTTGAGTTTTTACAGTTCTATCCTCCCTTATTCTTATAGGAGAATATACCAAAACTCTCGATCCTTCCGAAAGTGACTGAATATAATCAGATACATCAGAAACAGAATCCCGGCTGACAATTGTACCAGATACGGGAGAAAATGTTTTGCCTATTCTTGCAAATAAAAGTTTAATATATTCATATATTTCTGTCGATGTTCCTACAGTAGACCTGGGATTGCGTGTTGATACTTTCTGTTCAATAGCAATGGCGGGAGAAATTCCATAAATATGATCCACTTCCGGTTTGTTCATCCTGCCAAGAAACTGGCGGGCATAGGAACTCAGGCTTTCAACATAACGTCGTTGCCCTTCCGCATATAGTGTATCAAAAGCAAGCGATGATTTGCCTGAACCTGATAAACCGGTTATTACAGTGAGTTTATTCCTGGGAATAGTAACATCAATATTTTTTAAGTTGTGAACCCGTGCACCTTTTATAATGATAAATTTCTTAGGATCAGATAATGAATTTTCTTTTGAGGGCATAGGAAGAAAAGGATTTTAATACAATCAGGAAGTCAGAATTTTAATCTTATCTTTATATAGAATTAATATTGTTTTTAACTTTTTTTTTCAAAATTATAAAATAAAACTTGACAAGCGCTGCATATATTTTATATATTTGCATTATTCAATGTTAATTTTAACCAAAACTTAACATATAAAGCACCTTTCTACACTTACGCATTTTCTGTAAAAAATTAACAACTTTCTAATTTAATAGGAGGAATCTTATAGATTATACATATACCCTTTTAACCTAAAAAAGGGAGGTTCCAATGAACAATGTATTAACTAGCGACCAAGAGTTGATTGCTTTGTATTTAGATGGCAATCATTCTGGTATCGAAACATTAATCCGTCGTTACAAAAGAAAAGTGTTCACCTACATCTTCTTAAATGTCAAAGACCGGCATTTAGCTGAAGACCTGTTTCAGGATACCTTTATTAAGGTAATCAATACCCTTCGTTCCGGAAGTTATAACGATGAAGGAAAATTCCTTCCCTGGGTCATGAGGATAGCCCACAACCTTATCATTGACCATTACCGCAAATCAAACAGAATTCCCACCATTGAGAATGATGATGAATACGACATTTTCAATACCATTAGAATCTTTGATGAATGCATTGAGGATAAAATGATTACTGAACAGATCCATCAGGATGTTAAAAAACTTCTTGACCTGCTTCCTGATGAACAACGCGAAGTGATTGTAATGCGCCATTATGCTGATATGAGCTTCAAGGAAATCGCCGAACAGACAAACGTCAGCATTAATACTGCGCTTGGAAGAATGCGTTACGCTCTTATCAATCTCAGGAAACTGGTAAAAGAAAAAGAAATTATTCTTTCTCTGTAATTTTTTTTCAGAATACATACTACAGGTTTTATTTTTCCGTTATAGGTATAAAATATGGTCTAATCCATTTTAATGCCTATGAATAGAAACTTTACTCTCGATGACCTGATTCTTCTTGCTTACAATGAAACCGGTGATGAACAAATTGACGGGATTGTTGAAGCACTCAACTCAAATGAAGAATTTCTTGATGAATATTTATCAATCGCTACCATACAGCAAGAACTTGATAGAATTCGTGAAGAACCTTCAGAAACAACAATAAACAATATTCTGAATTACTCAAAAGCGGTGAATGTTTTTAAACTTCTTCCGGCAGTAAATACAGGAATCTTTGTTGTCAATTAAAAAGAATTTAGGTAAATAAAAAAAGGCGCCGGGGCGCCTTTTTTTATTTGGAGATTATAACCTTTTCCAGATAAGTTTCATCGTCTGTCTGCATTCTCATAAAGTACATTCCCTGCGCTAATCCAGAAACATTGATCTGAACAGTTGTATTTTTAGAAATCGTTCGTTCAACCAATACTTCACCCAATGCATTCATCAACTTTATTGTAGCCAGTGAGTATTTTTTACTGTCAAATTTAACATTAAATACTCCTTGATTTGGATTTGGAAAAATCTCAAACTCAGTCCCAGAATATTCTGTAATCCCAGTAATAATAAATGTTATTACATTAGAAGAATCAGAAATGCAACCATTTGCATCACTAACTATTACAAAATAATCACCTGAGAATACAGGAACATAAACCTGGTTTATCGCACCTGAAATCGAGAACCCTCCAATCGGATTCTGGTAATACCACTGATATGTTGCAGCAGGGCTTGAAATTAGCGAATCGCTTACCTGTGTAATAACAGGTGTTGTCGGGGCCGGATTAATTGCAACTGTTATAATATTTGAAGAAGCCGGACTGCCTATTGCACATGATAATGATGAAATAACAAAACAGGTTACATTATCACCATTCAAAAAAGCGTTTCCTGCATAAACAGAAGAATTAGCACCCACATTACTGCCATTCACCTGCCACTGATAAATTGGAGAAGAGCCTCCATTAACAGCTGTTGCAGTAAATGTAATCGGATCGCCTGCACATACCGCAGCAGATGGTGCTGCTGAAATGCTTATCCCTGCAGTAACTGAGGAATTGATTATTATTGTAAGTGTGTTGGATGTAGCAGGGCTACCATTTACACAGGCTGCCGATGAGGTCATATTACATGTCACGATATCCCCGTTCGCAAGCGAGCTGTTTGAATAAACAGAGCTATTAGTACCCACAGTTGAGCCATTGACCTGCCATTGATATACAGGATTCGTTCCACCATTTACAGGAACTGCTGTAAATGTAATATTTGTACCCACACATACGGCTCCAGCTGGTGATGCAGAAATAGATAAGCTTGCTGAAGCAGGTGAACCAATATTCATAGTAATTGAATTGGACGCTGCAGGAGAACCTGTAATACAACTTGCATTGCTTATCATTTCACAGGTAACTACATCGTCGTTTACCAGGTTCGCTGATGTAAATGTTGAATTTGTAGCACCTGAAATATTAGTCCCATTATTTTTCCACTGGTATGTTGGGGCAGTTCCTCCATTGGTTTCAGTTGCGGTAAAAGTAACGCTGGTACCTAAACATATCGATCCTGAAGGTGAAGCTGCAATTGCAATACTAGCGGTTGAAGGAGTAATCACCTCTATTGTAATGATATTTGAAGTGGCTGGTGATCCTGTTGCACATGCAATACTTGATATCATTATACATGTGACATCATCACCATCGGTAAGTGTGGTTGATGTATAGGTAGAATTTGTTGCTCCGACAATACTAGATCCGTTCAATTGCCATTGATAAGTAGGAGTACCTCCATTAGTAGCGATAGCCATATAGGTTACACTGGTGCCTGAACATATTGCACCAGAAGGGTTCGCAGTTATGCTTACACTAGTGGGTGATGATGAGTTCACTGTAACAGTTATCGAGTTCGATGTGGCAGGTGACCCTGTGGCGCATGCAAAACTGGATGTCATCACACAGCTTATCACATCACCAGTTGCAAGCGCTGTTGTTGTATATGTGGAATTTGATGCACCCGCTATATTTGTCCCGTTCTTCTTCCATTGATATACTGGTGTTGAGCCACCATTCAATGCTGTGGCTGTATATGTTACACTTGTGCCTGAACATATTGCTCCTGTAGGATTCGCTGCTATGCTTATACTCGCTGCTACGCTCGAACTCACTGTTATGGTCAGACTGTTTGATGTAGCTGGGGAACCCGTAGAACATAAAAGATTTGATGTCATCACGCAAGTTATTATATCACCATTTGCCAATGCTATATATGTATATGTGGAATTTGTTGCACCCGATATATTTGCTCCGTTCTTCTTCCATTGATATGTTGGACTTGTACCTCCGTTTGTTGGAGTTGCAGTTAAGGTAACATAGGTGCCCAAACAGATATCTCCGCTTGGATTGGATGTTATACTTACACTCGCTGGTTGTGCTGAATTTACTGACATCGTTATGCTGTTAGATGTAGCAGGATTCCCTGTAGCACAAGTAGCATTGCTTGTCAGCAAACATGTTATTATATCACCATTTGCCGATGTGGTTGATGTATATGTTGAATTTGTCGCTCCCGTTATATTTGTTCCATTCTTCTTCCATTGATAGGTTGGACTTGCACCTCCGTTTGCTTGAGTTGCAGTGAAGATAACACTGGTTCCTGTACACACCCCTCCACTTGGGCTGGCTGCAATTGCTATACTGACCGGAACATTTGGATAGACCGTTTTAATGATCGAATTCGAGGTGGAAGGAGAACCTGTAGCACATATTAAACTACTGGTCATAATACATGTAATCGCATCACCCGATGCAAGTGCTGGAGTTGTATAAGTCGAATTTGTGGCACCTGTTATATTTGTTCCGTTCAACTGCCACTGGTATGCAGGCGCTGTGCCTCCATTGGTAGCGGTGGCTGTATAGGTCACATTAACACCTGCACATATTGACCCGGCAGGATTATCTGCTATACTCACACTTGCTGCACTACTTGCATTCACTATCATGGTTATGCTGTTTGATGTGGCCGGTGATCCTGTAGCACATGAAAGGCTTGATGTCATCACACACTTTATCACATTTCCGTTAGCCAGTGCTGTTGATGTGTAGGTGGAATTTGTTGCTCCCGATATATTCGCATTACCTCTTTTCCACTGATATGTGGGCGTTCCTCCATTCGTTGCTGTTGCTGTAAACGTGACACTGGTGCCTGCACATATTGCTCCGCTAGGACTGGCAACTATGCTTACACTTGCTGCACCTCCTGCATCCACTGTCATGATTATGCTGTTTGATGTAGCCGGTGATCCTGTTGCACAACTTAAGCTGCTTGTCATTACACAAGTTATTGCATCACTGTTGGCAAGTGCAGTAGATGTATAAGTTGAATTGGTAGCCCCGGAAATATTTGAACCATTCAATATCCACTGATACAAAGCTGTACCTCCATTAGTAGGTGTTGCAGTAAATGTAACACTTGTTCCGCTACATATAGCACCTGTTGGGTTTGCAGCAATGCTAATGCTTGCAGCGCCTCCTGCATTTACTATCATTGTTATTGCATTTGAAGTTGCAGGTGAACCTGTTCCGCAGGTTACAGTACTTGTAAGCACACAGGTTATAATATCATTAGTTGTAAGCGTTGATGATGTATAGGTTGATGTAGTAGCACCACCAATATTTGTTCCGTTCTTTTTCCATTGGTAAGCAGGACTTGCTCCGCCATTGGCTGCTGTAGCAGTAAATGTAACACTTATCCCTGTACAAATGGATGAACCAGGATTTGCAGCAATACTAACACTAACAGGAACTGATGGAGAGACACTCATTGTTAGCATATTTGATGTGGCAGGGGATCCTGTTGCGCAGCTAAGACTGCTTGTCATTACACAGGTCATTGCATCGTTATTTGCGAGTGTTGTGGATGTATAAGTGGCATTGGTAGCGCCAGTAATATTAGTGCCATTCAGTTTCCACTGATAGGTTGCAGTTCCCCCATTGGTAGGTGTTGCAGTAAATGTAACACTTGTTCCGCTGCAGATAGATCCAGTCGGATTTGCTGCAATGCTTACACTTGCTGCACCACCAGCATTTACAGTCATTGTTATGCTGTTTGAGGTTGCCGGTGAACCTGTTACACATGTTGCATTGGATGCAATAGCGCAGGTGATTATATCTCCAGTTGCAAGTGTTGTTGAAGTATAGGTGGAATTTGTGGCTCCTGTTATATTGGTTCCGCCTTTCTTCCACTGATATGTTGGGGTGGTTCCACCATTTGTTGCAGTAGCAGTGAATGTAACGCTCGTTCCGCTGCAGATAGCGCCTGTTGGATTTGCGGTGATGCTTACACTTGCTGGAAGTGCTGAGTTTACTATTGCGGTAACAGGTGTGCGGGAACTGGAACAATCTGGCTCCTTAATTTGCCAATTATAGAAATAGTAATAACGATTGGCTGTACTGGCTCCAGTTATAGATAATAAGCCGGCAGAGGTATATGGGAAAGTAACACCAGTTGAGTTTCGGTATAAATTGATTGTTGATCCAGTTGCACCTAATTGCAGATTAGTACCGGAAGGAATTGAAAAGTTCAGTGTAACTGTCTGTGGGCTTGTGGTTCCAAGGGTTACAACAGTTGATTGTAATATTGTTCCAGAACTATTTCTAAGTTCAACCGTCCTGGCACCAGCACCACTAAAATATATATCTACAGTAGCAAGTGTAACTGGTGTATAACAATCGAAAATTAAGTAATTCGTCGCACCTGTAACATATCCTCCAGTTCCTGAATTATCTGCTTTTCCTACATAAACTGGAGAATGAAGTAAATCATTCTCTACATAGTAGGTTGTTGTTGCAGAAAGTGAAGGAGTGGAATAAGTTGTTCCGGTATTCACCAGAGTGCCACTGCTGGCTGCATCATACCAGTTCAGTGTGCCACTGCCACTGGCACTTAACAAAGCAGTGCCCGATCCACATATCGTGTCATTTATTGTGACTGGAGCTGTAGGAAGATTAATGGTTATATATGCTGTTTTAGTCTTGGTGTTATTTCCTTGTGCATTCGTAGCAGTAAGGCTCACTGTATATGTTCCACTTGCAGTATATGTGTGAGATGGGTTTTGTAAAGGGGATGTTCCTCCGTCGCCAAAATTCCAGGCCCATGATGTCGGTGTATTTGTTGATGCATCTGTAAATTGAATCACACCTGAACAACTTGTTGTTGGGGTTGCTGTAAAATCTGCAACAGGCGCAGGAAGTGCGGTTACGGTTATATAACTTGTTTTTGTGAGAGTGTTGGATCCGTTTGCATTCGTAGCAGTAAGAGCAACTGTATATGTTCCAGGGGTGGTGAAAAGTACCTGGGGACTTTGGGTGGAAGCATTTGAGCCGCCAGCCCAGCTCCATCCTGCAGCCGGAGTAATTACCCATGCCCAGCTTGTTGGAGTATTGGTCGACTGATCGGTGAACGTAACAGCTGTTCCAGAAATTACAGTTGTAGCGCTTGCTGTAAATGCGGCAACAGGTACGGGAGGCGGAGCACATGCAGATGCGGCATTATTAGCTACACTCATCAAATAAGTAGAAACAGCAGATTGCATCCTTGTTACCTGATTGGGCGTCATATTTGCATAATCAATATCGTCACTGTAATCCATAAAGTTCATATACATAATTCCAGGTGAAGTAGAAGTACATGCATCCGTTAAAACACCCGAGTGCGCCCCGCTGGTAGCAACGGATTGATTTGGTGTATCTGTGCAATTATCTGAACCTGAACAGCAGGTGCCGGAAGCACATGTAAAAGCACTGCTCCCACCAGAATCATCACCCCAGGTATGATATAAATTAAAACAATGACCGAATTCGTGCGATACAGTTCCTCCTAAATTATAAGGTGCAGAAGCACCGGTAAGTCCAAAATATTCATAATGTATTACAACACCATATGTGGAATTTATACCCGAAGTAGGGAATTGAGCATAACCGCAATATCCCGGAAGATTGCATACCCAAATATTAAGATACTTTGTAGGATCCCATGCATTAGCTCCTCCCGTTGTTGTTGATTTCACCCCATTATTGGTTGAAAAACTTGTTACAGTTGTAGTTTTATAATCAATACCGGTGGTAGGCTGTCCATTTGGATCGACTGTTGCAAGGCATAATGTAATACCTGCGTTCGCTCGCAATGAAGTTGAAAAAGCTTCCATAGATCTGCCATTCGTGCCAGCCCAGTCCGAATTTGTCTGCGTGATTTGCTCAGCAACACGTGAAGAATTTATATAACCAAGTGTACCGTTATAAACAACATGAACGACAACTGGTAAGATATAAGCAGCTTTATTATTTTGCAATTCTTGCTGATGATCGGCAATATAATTATCGAATTTTTTCTCTTCAGCCTGCATTCTGGTTTCTAATGTAGTATCCTGCTGTTTCAGCCATTGGAGATGTTCCATGGTTGCGCATTTTCGTTGCTTCGAAATAGTCTGCGAAGAATTGATGTTTTGAGCGTTTACATTATTATATCCACAAAAAATAAAAATGGAGATAATGAACATGAAGGCGAGGGAAGAAATACGTTTCATAGTTGAATAATATTAATTTCTACAAATTTATTCTGTTTACTATTGAATAATATTACGGAATTATCGATAGATGTTATAAAAGTTTAAACTCCGAATAATGAGTAAAAACCCTAACAAATTTAGAGATATAGACGCATGTAAACAACGATTTAAGAGACTATTTCTTTACTTTTTTAAATAAAATCGTCAAATATTAAGAGTCTATAGTTTAACTAAGTTTTTTGCTAGGTAAAAAATAGATTATTTTTGTATTCAAAAATAAGACGATCTAAAAGCAAAAAGGTTGCTCTAACAATAATAATTGAACATGCTACAAAAAGAGCGATTCCGAAAATTTATTGAATATTTCAGTATTCACCAGCCGGTTGCGGAAACTGAACTGCATTATGACAATCCCTTTCATTTGTTAATTTCTGTTATACTTTCAGCTCAATGCACCGATAAGCGTGTGAATATAATAACACCTCCCCTTTTTAAAAAATTCCCTGAACCAAAATCATTGTCCAAAGCAACGTATGCAGAAGTGTTTAAGCTCATCAAATCCTGTTCTTACCCAAACAACAAATCAAGGCATTTGGTGGAAATGGCGAAAACCTTGGTAAAGGATTTTAACGGTGTTATTCCATCGGATGTTGATGAACTGCAGAAAATTCCGGGAGTAGGCAGAAAGACTGCCAATGTGATTGCATCCGTTGTATTCCACAAACCAGTAATGGCAGTTGATACGCATGTATTCAGGGTTTCAGCAAGAATAGGACTTACAACCAATGCCAATAATCCGCTGGAAACTGAAAAACAACTTGTAAAAAATATTCCTGTAGACAAAATCTCGATAGCACACCATTGGCTTATTCTTCATGGCCGTTATATTTGCATAGCCAGAAAACCAAAATGCTCCGAGTGTGGAATAACAGAAATATGTAAATACTACAATTCAAAAAAATAAATCTATGGCAAACTTAAAAGCAGGTGATAAGGCTCCCGATTTTAAAGGGAACGATCAAAATGGAAAAATAATTTCATTGGCCAATTTTAAAGGGAAAAAAATCGTGCTCTATTTTTACCCTAAGGATAATACACCAGGTTGCACCGCTGAAGCCTGCAATCTGCGCGATAATTACGGAGCTTTTCGCAAACAGGGCTATGAAATTATAGGTGTAAGTGCCGACCCTGAGATATCGCACCAGAAATTTATTGAAAAATTTCAATTACCTTTTTCTCTTATTGCAGATACCAATAAAACTATAATCAAAGCATATGGTGTTTGGGGAAGAAAGAAATTTATGGGAAGGGAATTTGATGGAATTCTGCGCACGACTTTTATTATTGACGAAAAAGGTGATATAGAAAGAATAATCTCAAAAGTGGATACCAAAACTCATTCTTCGCAAATATTAGAATGATTTTTTAAGATTTTTTTTGTTTTATTGAAAATTTTAATTTATGTTTGGAAGGACAATTTTGTCGAAAAACTAATCAAACCAAAAATATGAGCAAGGACAAAGAAATAAAAGAATCAAATGAAAAGGCAAAAGCATTACAGCTTACTTTGGACAAATTGGAAAAAACATACGGTAAAGGAACAGTTATGAAACTTGGCGATGCCGCAATTGATAATGTTGAATCCATTTCGACCGGTTCTATCGGGCTTGATATAGCTCTTGGCATTGGTGGATTACCAAAAGGCAGGGTTGTTGAAATTTACGGACCTGAATCATCAGGTAAAACTACACTTGCCATTCATGCAATTGCAGAAGCCCAGAAACAGGGAGGGATAGCTGCTTTTATTGATGCAGAGCATGCCTTCGACAGGTTCTATGCTCAGAAACTTGGCGTGGATATTTCAAACCTTCTGATCTCACAACCTGATAATGGCGAGCAAGCACTTGAAATTGCTGAAAACCTTATCCGTTCCGGTGCAATTGATATTCTGGTAATAGATTCTGTTGCTGCTTTAACTCCGAAAAGTGAAATAGAAGGCGAAATGGGTGATTCTAAAATGGGACTTCAAGCCAGGCTTATGTCACAGGCATTGCGAAAACTTACAGCCACCATCAGCAAGACCGGGTGTTGCTGCGTTTTTATAAACCAATTGCGTGAAAAAATTGGTATCATGTTTGGCAACCCGGAAACAACTACAGGAGGAAATGCACTTAAATTTTATGCTTCTATAAGGCTTGATATTCGCAAAACCAGCCAGATCAAAGACGGTGATGTTGCTGTGGGAAACAGGGTAAGAGTAAAAGTTGTGAAGAATAAAGTTGCTCCCCCATTCCGTATGGCAGAATTTGATATAGTTTTCGGAGAAGGAATTTCCAAAATTGGTGAAATTATCGACATCGGTGTTGAACGTAATATTATCAAGAAAAGCGGTTCATGGTTCAGTTACGGTGAGACTAAACTTGCCCAAGGCCGAGAGGCTGTAAAGCAGTTGCTCACCGATAATCCCGAACTGGCCGATGAGCTCGAAGTTAAAATACGCGAAGCGCTCGCTTCAAATTAATAAATAATTATCTTTGAAGTCCCGGAAACGGGACTTCTTTTTTGACTTAACTTTTTTAACGATGAAAAATATCTGGAGACTTATTTTCGCAGCGATTATCTGCATTTCAATCTTTTCCTGCGGAGGCAAGGATAAAAAAACCGACGAAACAAAAGCTGTTGTTTCAGATTCACTGTCACCTGAAATTGCTGCTATCAATGCAAAAATAAAAGCTGATCCTGAAAATTCGGACCTGTATGATGAAAGAGCAGCACTGCTTACTGAAGCAGGAGAACTTGATGAAGCATTTGCAGATATTCGTACTGCATTAAATATTGATTCAACAAAAGCAAAATATTTCCTGACATTATCGGATGTATATTTTGCAATGGGAAAAGTAAAGAACTGCAAAACTGCCATTGAAAAATCGCTTAAGCTTGATCCTGAATATGCCGACGCAGACCTCAAATATGCAGAACTGAATCTTTATTTTAAAGATTACAAAACCACAATGGAGTATATTTCCAAAGCGCTTGCGGTTGATAAAATAAATGCAAAAGCATATTTCATGAAAGGCATGACCTACAAAGAAACCGGAGATACTGCGAAAGCTGTCGCCGCGCTGCAGACAGCCGTTGATCAGGATCCTGAATATTATAATGCATATATCCAGCTTGGGTTATTATTCTCTACAAAAAAGAATCCGCTTGCAATTGATTACTTCAACAATGCCATTAAACTTAACACTAAAAGCGTTGAAGCAAGATATGGCCTCGGTATGTATTACCAGGAAACGGAAGAATATGATAAGGCAATCATTGAATATGATTCGATATTGCGTATCAATCCAAAATATAAATATGCATATTACAATCTTGGGTATATTCATCTTGTTTATCTAAAGGTCTATTCGCAGGCAGTTAAACATTTCAGCAATGCAATTATCTGCGATCCCAAGTATGCAGAAGCGTATTACAATCGCGGTTATTGCTACGAACTTATGGGAGATATTGAAAATGCAAAACTTGATTACACCAAAGCTATTGAACTTAAACCAAATTACGAAAAACCGATTGACGGACTCAACAGGGTTGAAGGACTTGTCAAAGGAAAATAATATTTTTATTTCATTTAAAGATTAAAGAAATTATGAAAAGAATTTCACTTGCTTTTTTATTGCTATCAGCTGCACTTGTAACTTTCGGACAAAACAAGTTAACACCTGAACTTCTCTGGAAACTGGGCAGGGTAAGCGAAGCACAGGTTTCACCTGATGGAAAAACTATTCTTTATGGAATAATATATTACAATCTTGAAGAAAATAAAGGAAACCGTGATTTATATTCTATTCCGGTATCTGGAGGAAAACCTGTAAAACTAACTGATACCAAAGGAAGCGAATACAACGCACTCTGGCGGCCCGATGGAAAGAAAATCGGATATCTGTCTGCAGATGGCGGTTCCATGCAGGTGTGGGAAATGAATCCTGACGGCTCTGACAAAAAACAAGTGAGCAATGTTGAAGATGGTATCAACAGCTTCGCATACTCCCCTGCCATGAATAATATACTTTTTACGAAAGATGTAAAACTTGACAGTACTGTAAACGATTTGTACCCTGATCTGCCAAAAGCAAATGCAATGCTATTCGACGACCTGATGTACCGCCATTGGGACGCATGGACCGACTTTTCATACAGCCATGTTTTTTATGCATCGTATGATTCAACGAGCTGCAAAACCGGCGCATTCACTGACATCATGAAAGATGAAAAATTCGATTCACCACTTACACCTTTCGGCGGAATGGAACAAATTACATGGAGTCCTGATGGAAAAATTATAGCTTATACATGTAAGAAACTTCATGGAAAAGAAGATGCTCTAAGTACAAATTCTGATATATATATTTACAATCTTACAACAAAAGAAACAACGAATATTAGCAATGGGATGCCCGGTTATGACCAGGATCCCGTATTCTCCAACGATGGAAAAAAGATTGTGTGGAGCAGCATGAAAACAGCAGGATATGAATCGGATAAAAAACGCATCATGCTGTACGACTTTGCTACCAAGCAATCCATCGACCTCTCAGAAAAGTTTGATGAAGGTGCAACCAATTTCAGGTGGGATCCGCTCGACAATAATATCATTTATTTCATCAGTGGAATCAATGCAACGTTCCAGATTTTTTCAATTAATATCACTACAAAACAAATTACTCAGATCACACAGGGAACCCATGATTACACGGATGTAAGCACTTGTCTGTACAAACCTGTTAAATCAAAATATTTCCAGACATTACTTATTGGAACAAAAATGTCGATGTCATTGCCATCTGAAATTTTTAAAATAGAGAAAGTTAAAAAAGAATATACTGAGTCTCAGCTTACTTTTACCAACAAGGTAATCCTTGATACCATAAAGCTTGCAAGGGTTGAACAACGTTGGATCACCACCACCGATAATAAAAAAATGCTGGTATGGGTTATCTATCCTCCTGATTTTGATAAAACAAAAAAATATCCTGCATTGCTTTATTGTCAGGGCGGACCACAGGATGCCGTGAGCCAGTTTTTCTCCTATCGCTGGAATTTCCAGATCATGGCTGCTAACGGATATATCATTGTAGCGCCCAACAGACGCGGCTTACCAACATTCGGCCAGGAATGGAACGATGAAATTGCGCTGGATTATGGCGGACAAAATATGAAGGACTATCTCACAGCGATTGACTCAGTTTCTGCAGAAAGTTATGTCGACAAAGATCATCTTGGTGCTGTTGGTGCTAGCTATGGCGGATTTTCCGTATACTGGCTTGCCGGCAATCACAACAAGCGCTTCAAAGCATTTATTGCACATTGCGGAATGTTCAATTTTGAAAGTTGGTATGGAAGCACTGAAGAAATGTGGTTCGCAAATCATGATCTTGGTGGCGCATACTGGAAGACTCCAAAACCAAAAAGCTACGATTTTTCCCCAAGCAATTTTGTTGGAAAATGGGACACTCCTATCCTTGTAATAGAAGGTGGTAATGATTTCCGCATTCCTTACACACAAGGTATGGAAGCATTCGATGCAGCGCAATTGCAGGGAATTCCAAGCGAATTCCTTTTCTTCCCCGAAGAATCACATTTTGTTATGAAACCACAGAACAGTATTTTGTGGCAGCGCACTTTCTTTGCATGGCTTGATAAGTATTTGAAGAAATAATTACATTATCGAAGTTTAACAAGAAATTTGCAAACGTTTGTTGTTTAATTATGTTTTCTTAAAATATTTTTCTTCCACTATTATTATAAACTTTGCCTCTTCGCGACTCCGCCTTTCGACCAGCAGGTTTGTGTGAATAATTGGTAACCTATTTCAGACCAAGTCAAAACGACTTACTACTTGCGTCTTGTGACTTACGACTTTTTTACATTTCGTACCTTTAACTTGTTCATTCCTGTCGATAACTGATTTGAAAATACTTTTCGCTGATTTTTCTTTAAAACAGCTTTGTTATTCATTACATTTGAGAATCTAAAAACTATGCTGATGAAAAATGTTTATTCTATTTCAATTTTTCTTCTAATTCTTTTTTCTCCCATAATTTTTTTTGGACAAGGAAATAATTGTAACGATGCTCAACCTTTTTGTATTGGAATAAATGATTCTTTTCCTGCTGGAGTAAATAATGGTACCGCAGAAATTGGACCAGATTATGGTTGTTTATTAACTCAACTAAATCCCGCTTGGCTCTATTTCCAAATTGAAAATTCAGGAGATTTAACTTTAAGTATTAATGAAGGTAACTCTTCCAATGATATTGATTTTATATGCTGGGGGCCATTTACTTCCGCTACTGGAGGATGCACTTCAGCATTAACAGTAGGTAATACAATTGATTGTAGTTATTCTGCCAACGCTACTGAAATATGCAATATTCCTAATGGTATTTCAGGAGAAATCTATTTATTAATGATTACTAATTATTCAAATTCGCCCTGTAATATTGAAATTTCTCAAACCAGTGGTTCGGGCTCCACTGAATGCAACATAGTTGGACTTCCAACACATATTTTCGATGATCATAATTTAACAATATGTTCAGATTCTACGATACTTGACGCGGGAACCTATTTCGATCAATATCTTTGGTCGACTGGAGATACTACCCAATCAATTAATATTTCAACATCTGGTTTGTACTATGTAACTGCAAGTATTATTGACACATTAATTTTAACTGATTCCATAAATGTTCTGTTCACACAACCATATCTGAATTTAAATATCGGGAGCGATACTTTACTTTGCATCACCGATACCATTTCAATTATTGCTGACAGTGGCTTTTATCAATATTTATGGAACACTGGCTCAACCAACCAATCAATTACAATAAACCAAACCGGAACTTATTTTGTAACAACTCAGGATACAGCGAATTGTTTTTATCATGACACAATAAAGGTAGTAATGAATCCTGCATTTATGCTTGACATCGGTAACGATACTGCTATATGTGGGGTAGCAACGATTACTCTCGACGCTTCAACTATTTTTGATTCATTTGAATGGTCAACAGGCGATACAACTCAAACAATACAGGTTGATTCAACTGGAATTTATTCCGTTACTGTTACAAATAATTTATGTTCTCAGACTGCATCTGATACTGCAAAGATTTTCTTTTTTCCTTTACCAATAGCTGAAGCAGGAAATGATGTTTTCACATGTCCCGGAAATACAGCAATATTGAACGGTTCCGGCGGAGTTACATATTCATGGTTACCACTTCAATATATTATAGATGCCAATACAGCTAACCCCTCAGTAAATCCTCCGGGCAACATGACATATAATATGACTGTGACAAATGCCTATGGCTGCATTAATACAGACAGTGTTCATGTTTTTATTACATCATCAGCTCAGCCAGATCTGATTTGTGTTGCATCAGTAGATATTAACTTTAATCAAAATGTAATCATCTGGCAGATGCCTGCTTCGCTTAGTGTCGACTCTGTAATAATTGCCAAATCGAGCATTTCTACAGGGAATACATGGATTCCAATTGCTGCCCGATCTGTAAATGATCCTAATATTTATATTGATAATGCTTCTGATCCCTCAGATGAAATGGCCAGTTACCAGGTTGCAGATATGGACAGTTGCAATTATAATTTTACCGATAGCATACATTATCGGCATTCGACCATGCATTTGGTGACCGTCATATCAGCAAATTACATTTATCTCCAGTGGAATAAATACTATGGTTACAATTATAATATTTCTGAATATGTTATTTACCGGGGCCTGTCACTTAATAGTATGACAGCGATTGACACAGTAACTCCGAATCAAAATTACTTTACTGATTATGCCATATCACCAGGTAATACTTATTACTATTATATAAAAGCGATTCGTGCCGATACCTGTTATAATGGATACCCTTATGCCAGCTATATTTCCTCATTTTCAAATATGGATGTAATAGAAAGTTCAGGCATAAATGAAAACTCATTAAATAACGATGTTGAATTTTATCCAAATCCTGTTACAGAAGAAATAATAATAAGTATTCCTGCTAATCTTTTGCCAGAATCAACAAAGCTTTGCGTCTATGATATCATAGGAAATAAAATACTACAGAGTTTTCTGACAAAAGAAAAAACCGAATTAAATTTATCTTCCCTTGCCAAAGGAATTTATTTTCTGAAAGTGGAAAATGAAATGGGTGTTGCAATGAAGAAGTTTGTGAAAGAATAAGTTTAAATAGGCAGTAGGCAAGAAGCAGTGGGCAGTCCATAGTCTGTAAAAAATATTGAACTTGTCAACTTGTCTTCTTATCACTTATCAACTTTTTCATTTCTGGCCAGAAAATATTTTGCAAAAGAACTGTCGGAAAGATGCTTTGTATACTTCACAATTGCCCAGATTATAATGAACGAAGCCAGCACACGGAAAATCAACACACCCGTGTAATGCCCGCCCAGCGCCATCATCAGGATAGTATCTTCAATAACGCTGTGGCATAATCCCATCAAAGCTAGGCAATAAAAAATATCTCGCTTACTGATGTCTTTATTTTTTGATTCGTTTATTATAAGCACACCACCATATACAACACCCAGCGTAAGACCAATGATTGCAATGGTTGTAACCTCCGCCCCTATTCCCATTAATTTTAATAATGGACTGAGTCCTTTAGTAATTAAATGGATTACGCCTGTTACTTTTAAAATTTTTACAAGTAACAATAATGAAAAAATAAATAGAAAAATTGTTAGGTAATTTTTTAGTTCACCCACGGCCCAGCCTTGTAGCGAAGGATCAACCGAAACCTGTTTTTTCCATGTAATGACCGATGGTTCCTGGAGCACATCAAAACCATTGTAAATTAAATTCAAAACTAAACCCATTAAAAAAGCAAAACCAAACCTTATAATAAACATTGTAATCAGTTTCACTCCGGCTTTGCGTGCAACCTGAAGTTCTATCGGAAAGGTATGTGCAACAAGCATCATCAGCGCGAGGATTGTTGTCTGCGCAACAGTTAAATGAAATGAAGGAGCAAGATTCAGGTATGCCATGATTCCTCCGAACAAATTAGTGATCATGCCTGTACCCCATACCAGACCCATTTCTCCGGGCAATCCAACCAAGCGCATTATTGGCGACAATGCAATACCAATGTATTCAATGGCTCCTGTCATTTGCAGAATTTTCACTACAATCGAAACAGGAATCATGATCTTGAACATCACCCATGCAGTGATCAGTGTATCCTTAAAAAGTCCTTTAAAAAATGATTTTATTTTCATTGTTGTAAATTCCGCAGCGGCAAATGTATTATTTTTTTAGGCAGTTTACGATTTCCACAATTGCATGTTAACAGAAAAAAATAATTGAAAAATTACAGTAAACAAAATAATGTACCTTTGAAAGACTATTTATTATTTGGGATGACAATCATCAGAAAATATTCAATCTTTTTTTTGATTACTCTTTTTTTATCTGCGTCTCTTTTTGCAGTGAAGGATATAGTTTCCGGCGAACTTGTGCTTTCCGAAAAGACTCCGATCAATAATATGATCCACTGTTATAAAAAGGGAAATAACGGAAAAAAAATACTTCTGATTGGCTGTATTCACGGAAATGAAAAAGCAGGAATACTTCTTTCGATAAAAGTGTTGAATGAAATATTCGGCACCGACAAATTAACAAATACGCTTTTATGTATCCCTACAGCCGACCCTGATGGGAATGTGCTTGACAAAAGAACTAATTCAAATAAAATTGACATCAACAGAAATTTTCCTTCAACAAATTGGGTGCACACCGATTCAGCAAAACTTAAAGAAAAAAAGAAACCTTTCTGGGGAGGAAATTATGCCGCTTCTGAAATTGAGACACAATTCATTTTAAAAATTGACAGCCTTTACCATCCAGATGCATTGATAATCCTTCACCAGTTTATGGATTGCGTGCAATACGACGGAACAGGAATGCCCCTTGCAGAATTTATTTCCAAACGCACAGGCCAGAAATTGCTTGATAATATTGGCTATACGACAGAAGGATCAATTGGCAGTTATTTTGGTGATGATAAAAGAAAAGAAGTTGTAACCATCGAAATACCCGAAAATCCTGCTGATTCATTGCAACAGAATATTGTTAAGGTGTTGGTGGATATTATAAAAACTGGTTATTGATTCTTTCATATGATTATAAAAAAACCAACTTTAATTCTTGACAAAAATAAATGCCTGAGCAATATTGCTTTTATGGCTGGTAAAGCAAAAGAGCACAAGTTAATTTTCAGGCCACATTTTAAAACACATCAGTCAGCTGTAATTGGTGAATGGTTCATGAATTATGGAGTTGACAAAATCACTGTTTCATCAGTTTCAATGGCTCAGTACTTTGCTGCCTGCGGATGGAACGACATTACAATTGCTTTTCCTGTGAACATTCTTGAAATTGATGAAATAAATTCCCTTGCAAAAAAAATAAAAATTAATCTCATCGCAGATAATATTTCCATAATCAAATCGCTGCATAGCAAGCTGACTAATGAAGTTGGCATATTTATCAAAATCGATACCGGTTATCATCGCACAGGAATAGAATGGGATGATTATCAGCAAATAAATGAAATTTTAAATTTCATTACAACCTCATCACAACTTCAGTTTAAGGGATTCCTTACACATTCCGGTCATTCCTATAATGCAAAGTCAGTGAACGAAATAAAAGCAATTCATTCTGATACAATTAATAAAATGAATTCTGTAAAAAATAATTTCTCTACTATATTTCCCAATCTAAAAATTTCAATTGGTGATACGCCTAGTTGCAGCATCTGCGATGATTTCAATGGAGTTGACGAAATACGACCGGGCAACTTTGTATTTTACGATGTGATGCAATATTTTCTGGGAAGTTGTGCATCAGATCAGATAGCAATATCAGTTGCATGTCCTGTGGTTTCTGTAAGTGTAAGCAGAAATGAATTTGTAATTTATGGCGGTGCAATTCATCTTTCAAAAGAATTCATCATTGATAAAAAGAACAATAAATGTTTTGGACTTGTCGTAGAATTCAATGATAACGGATGGTCCGAGCCAATTAAGCAAACGTATGTTTCTGCAATTTCGCAGGAACATGGAATTATAAAAACATCCGCTGAAATTATAAAGAAGATCAAACCTGGAGACATAGTTGGTGTTTTGCCTGTGCATTCCTGCCTTACAGTGCACCAGTTAAAAACCTATAGCGACATTAATGGTTCTGAATTAAGTGAAAGCTTACGGAATAAAGAACATTCCAGTTTTTAAAATCGCGCCATTTGTAATAACTTTGTAGATATACATGCCTGGGCAGAATTGACTATTCATAAGGATAACATCATTTACATCTGAAGTTTTATAAATCATATTACCCACAATGTTGTAAACGCAGAATGCAGCATTTTCAAGTGTTTCAGATGACGAAACAACAAATTCAGTTTTATCAGAAAATGTCAGTTGGTTCACAAGAAGCTTAGTTGATACATCATCATTTATACTGGTTGTAGGGTTTCCAGCCAGCCAGATTGTGGCATTCACAATTAACTTTTGGTGATTTCCACTTGCATCTGTAATCCATCCATCATACAAAACATCACCGCTATCGCCACTCCCGTCATCGCAGGGAGAACTATCTCCAAAGCCCACTACTCTACCGCTTCCATAGGTGGCATAAGCAACCATAACATTGGCGCTCCCTGTAGTGGATGATCCTGTTTTATAAACAACTCCCTTTACGGAAGGATTATTTGTTGTACTGATGGTCATGGTGTTTCCTGCGCTCCACATCACCTGTGTTACATCTCCCATTATTCCATGCAATAAAGGATCACCGGGTAAACTGGCAACATTAGATGTTGTCTGTGAAACACTTACATAATTAAAATGCATGCCAAAAGGATGAACTGTTGTTGTATCCATAAAATCGTTCCATATTTGCGGTGGATCAGCGCCATCGTTATTACGATCGGCTCCGGCATGGTCAGCAACCATAAACAATCCGCCGCCATTCTGAACAAAATTCATCATTGCAGTTTTTTCAGCTGCAGTAAACCATATATTCGGCTCAACAACAATAAACACTTTATAATTTGAAAGATCCTGAGCATTGCCTGTATTGCCATATGTTATCTGACCATTGCACGGTAGTGTTTCGACTACATAACCTTTCTTAACCATATCTACACCCCATGCTGAAATGCCTCCTGTCCAGAATGATTCGGTTGTACCGCTTGTAATACCCGATTGGGCTGGCATTGGAATTTGCTGGGCATTTGATTCAGAACCTGTCAATGAATAAGAACCACTTGAATTCCAATAAATGTTATTTACGTCTGCATCAATTATCCAGTCAGCATTACCTGCAGTTTCCGCTTTTGTGGCATCAAATAAAATTTTTACTGTCTGTGCATTAAGATTCATCACCACAAGTGAAATCATTAATAAAGTCAACCTTCTTCTCATATGTTATTTTTGAAAAAATTTAATCATATTTTTGTTAGACTCATTTGCTGCGTTATTATTTCGCTTGCACCGAAAAAAAAGAGAGCAATGCTCTCTTTTCTAAATTCTTGCATTTTACAAATTAGTTATTCCTTAATGGTCGTTCATGCATCCTTCGTGCAACATGTTTTCTGGGTGTATGACGATGTTTGTTGAGCCCATCCTTGCTGGAAGTTTTTGCACTATGATGAAATATTTTATTTGGATAATACCTGGTATTATTTTCTTTTTTTACCGATTCATGTTTTGGAAAAAACGCATTTTTTGCTGAGATATTTCCTCCCAGAAAAATGCAACATATCAATATTGCAATTTTCAATAAAGCTGCTTTTTTCATTTTATACTACCTCCATATTTAATGAATTATAATATTTGTATTTCTCTTCATAGCAAAACGATTCACATACCCTTCATCAAATGATAATACTTATTTTTGTTTTTGCTGTTACAAAATTACTACTGCTGAAAAAGGTAGTACAAGTTTTGAGCGTTAAAGGATGTTAACTGAATTCATAAAAGTTGTTAAGGTAAATTCAATAGATTTAAATAATTGCAACGCTTTAATTTCTTTTAATCCTCGATTTTTCTTAATCTCATCTTAATGTGAACCTAATTCAATTTTAACTTCAGTTATTCCTAGAAAATCTACTTTTGTCAGCGAATAATTTGTTAAATTTAGTTAAATTTCAATCCATTAATGACAATTCTACGAATTTGCCAGAGACATATTAGTCTAATTTCTAACTATATTTGTATTGCAATTTAATAATTTAGTCTAATTTTGCTATTACCTATGATGATATCCATAAAGCAAATCGCCCATCTTTTATCCGACTCTACGTAATTCCACGTATTGTAGGTCTATATGCAATAATATACATTTGTACGCTTTTATAAAAATTGAAAATAAATAAGTAAAAATACGTAATAACTAAATTTTAAATTTTATGAAAAAATTACTCTTTTTATGGGTTGCTCTAATGATAAGTGGTTTATCGTTTGGGCAGATTGCAGTGACTGTGACAAATCCAACGAACACAACACCCAATTTGGCCGCGTCTTACACTTCATTGGCAAATGCTCTTACAGATTTAAATCTTGTAACAGCAATGACAGGCCCTGTAATTTTCGACCTAGCAGCAAATGGCACTGAAACCGCTCCAGTAGGAGGCTACCTATTAGGTAATGCAACGCTTAATGCTGTTACATCAGTTACAAACACAATTACCTTTCAAAAAAACGGAGCAGGAGCAAATCCTCTTATTACTGCATATGCAGGTGGAGTAGGCACACCTGGAACTGCTGTTCAGGATGGCATATGGCGTTTGGTTGGAATAGATTATGTTACTATTGATGGAATCGACCTCACTGATCCTAATTTAGCAAATCCTGCAACCATGGAATATGGTTACGGTTTATATAAAGCAAGTGTAACCGATGGATGCCAATACAATACTATTAAAAATTGTACAGTAACTTTAAACAGGCTTAATTGGGCCTCTGGAACAGCACCAGCTGTTGACGGATCCCGTGCTATCAATGTTATGAATGCACTTGCAACTGCACAAACAACTGTTGTAACTCCAACTTTAGCTTCTGGAACAAACTCTTATAATAAATTTTATAGCAACACCCTGCAAAACTGTAATATTGGTATTGCTCTAATAGGTTACGCAGGAGTGTCTCCTTTTACTTTGTGTGATTTTGGTAATGACATTGGAGGAAGTTCAATTGCTACTGGAAATAACATCATTAACTATGGTGGCGGTGCTGTAGCGACTAATGCTTCTGCTGGTGTTAGAACACTTGCACAATATGACTTAAATGTTTCATACAACACTATTAATAATAACAATGGAGCTGGAGTTAACCATGTTTCTACCTTAAGAGGTATTTATCTTAATACAGCCGTGAGCGCAAGTGCCACTATTAGCTATAACACACTTTCCATTAGCAGTGGTGCCACCACAAGCCAGGTTTCTGTTATTGAAAATGTTTCGGGTTCCACAGCTGCAGGCAATACAATTAATATAAATAACAACACTATTAATAACTGTAACTGGGCTACCGCAACTTCAGGTACCTTCTACGGCATTTATAATAATGGTGCCTCCCCTGCAAATCTGAATATTAACAATAACTCATTTGCATCAATTACAAGACCTGGAACAGGTGCAGCAAACCTTATTTATGTGACAGGGACTATTGGAACTGCACAAAACATAAACAATAACACCTATACAAATTTATCGCTTGCAACTACAGGTAGTGTTTATTTTATTTATAATAGCAACGCAACAAACAACATGACAATTAGTAACAATGCCATTTCAGGCACTTTTGCAAAAACAGGTGCTGGTGGTTCTGTCTATGGCTATTATAATTTTGGTTCGCCAACCGGAGGTACAGCAACCCTTAATGGAAATAATTTTTCAAACATTTCACTTACTGGTGCTACTACTTTTTATGGTATTGATCATAGAACATCAATCACACAAATATTAGTATATACAAATAATACAATTTCGAATATTACTGGTGGAAGCTCTTCTTTGTATGGTATTTACCAAGGTTATGGCGCTGCTGGTTCCACTGTAAACGGAAATACTATTTCTAGTTGGACTGGTTCTGGTGCAATGTATGGACTCTATTTAGGAACTTCAGCACCAACTTCTTTGACAACCTATAATAATATAGTGAATGGACTTAACACCTCAGGTGCAGTTTCAGCTTATGGTATTTACAATAATTTAGGGACGTTGAACAGTATTTACAAAAATAAAGTTTATGATCTTCAAGCGAACAATGCTACTGGAACTGCCTATGGTATTTACCTCTCGGGAGGAACAACTACCAATGTCTATAATAACTTTATCAGTGATATAAGGACTCCATTGGCAAATGCAGCCAATCCCCTCGCTGGTATTTATATCGCAGGCGGAACCACTGCAAATATTTTCTACAATACAGTTTACTTAAATGCAACCAGTGCTGGTGCATTGTTTGGAAGTTCAGCACTGTATGCCTCAACAACACCAACAGTTGATATACGTAATAATGTACTTGTTAATGTTTCCACTCCTAATGGAGCAGGCATTACTGCTGCCTACCGCAGAAGTTCTACAACACTTACAAGTTATTCAGCTAACTCCAATGCAAATGCTTTTTATGCTGGTGCTAGTGAGGACGCTACACATGCTGTTTACTATGATGGAACAACTCCTTATGCTTATGCAGCTTATCAAACATTGGTGGGCCCATCAAGGGATGCTGTGTCTTTCCGCGAGCTACCTCCATTTTTAAACGTAGCTACCACGCCTTATGACCTACACATGAATACTGCTATTGCTACATATTGCGAAAGTGGCGGTTTAGCTGTTTCTTCACCTATTTCTATTACCGATGACTTTGATGGAAATGCAAGAAATTCCACACCTGATGTGGGTGCTGATGAATTTGCAGGTATTGCTGCCGGCGTTATAAATCCATCACTTGCTGCATCTGTTGCCAGTTCACAACAAATAAACCTTACATTCACAACAAACCCAAGTGTTAACAATGTTGTAATTGTATGGAATGCGACCGGAACATTTTCAGCTCCTTCTGGCCCACCTCCTGCACCAGGTAATGCTTTTGCTGGTGGAACATTAATATATAATGGAACTTCGTCTCCTTTTAACCATACAGGACTTACGGCTGCAACTGCATACTATTACAAAGCATTCTCATACGATGGTGCAAATTATTCCTCAGGAGTGACTGCGAATGCAACTACTAACATTACTGCTCCAACAGCTTTTACTGCAACTCCCACAAGCAGCAGCCAGATTAATCTTGCATATACAAAGAATGCAGCCGGCAATGATGTGATTATTGCAACCAATAGCACTGTTACGTTTGGTTCACCTGTAAACGGAGTTGCTCTTAACGTAAGCGATCCTATTACTGGTGGTGGAACTGTAATTTACAAAGGACCTCTAGCTGCGTTTAATCATACAAGCTTGACTCCAAATACTGCCTATTATTATAAAATTTGGTCAGTTGATGCTTATGATTATTATTCTACAACAGGAGTTACTGCAAATGCTACAACTTTATGCTCGGCTATAACATCATATCCATGGAATGAAGGGTTTGAAGGACTTGGTGCTGTCGGCACGAATGTGTTGCCTTCATGTTGGGCCTATTCTAATATTATAAGCACTAACTATTCATGCAATGCAACATGCAACTCTAATACCGCTCATACTGGTACAAAATTTATTGGTGGATCTTGGAATTTTGATGTATGGGATTTCACACCAGGTATGCAACTTAATGCAGGAACATCGTATGATTTTTCATATTGGTTTAAATGTACTGATGCAACGGTGGGATACAACGTTAGTCTTGCTTATGGAGCTGATCAGAATGCAGCATCAATGACAAATGTACTGAATAGTGAAACAGGCCTTAACATTGCTTCATGGACACTTAGAACATTCTCCTTTACCCCTGCGTCTTCTGGAATATATTATTTTGGACTTCATAATGTTTGTCCTACTAGTGCTCCAAATGGAATTGCATTTGATGATTTTACATTGGATCTTACGCCATCCTGTGTAACACCAACAGCCGTTACAGCAACTGCTATTACAACAACAACTGCAACCATTTCATGGACAGCTGCAGCTCCTGCACCTGCAAATGGATATGAGTACGAAGTGCGCACAAGTGGTGCCGCAGGAAGTGGAGCAACCGGACTTACCCTTTCTGGTTCTACTGTTGCAGGAGATGTTAATGATAATATTACTGGACTTTCTGCAAATACAACTTATTATGTTTATGTACGATCAAATTGTGGTGGTAGTCTTTATAGCACTTGGACCAGCGCTTATAACTTTACCACACCCTGTACAAATACATCATTGCCAGTATCTGAAGGATTCAACAGCACATCAATTCCTTCATGCTGGACTCAGCAATATGTTGCAGGAACTTATAATATTCAGTATTTAGCAAGTTCAACTAATCCATCTACCACCCCACAGGAAGGTGCAGATTATGTATATTGGAACGCGTACAATATAACAGCAGGTAATGAAACTCGTTTAGTTTCAGCACCAATAACCACAACAGGTATTAATAGTGTTGATGTCAACTTTTACTGGATGAATGAAAACAGTACCAGTTATAATAGCGGTGCTTATCTTAATGAAGGCGTAACTGTTCAATATTCTACCGATGGTTCATCTTGGAATGATGTTCAGTTTTTTGCACGATATGATGCTACTTTAGCTTCTGGTGTAGCTCAATGGAAGTTAAAAAACATTACTCTTCCTGCAGGGGCTGGAAACCAGGCTATTGTTTATATTGGATTCAAATTCCATTCAGAATTTGGAGATAATTGCAGCATGGATAATGTTGTAATTAATGCTACACCCGCTGGTATGTGGGCTGGAACAGTAAGCAGCGACTGGGGAACTACCGGTAACTGGACAAGTGGAACATTACCTACTTCAGGTGACAATGTCGTTATCAGTGCTGGTGCACCAAATATGCCTGTTGTTAATGCAGTGCCAGCAACTCCCGCAACTTGTAATGCTCTTACAATTGCCCCAACTGCATCATTAACCATTGCAGCAGGCAAAGCACTTACTGCAAGCGGTGCAACTACAAATAATGGAACATTTACAATAGCCTCTGATGCAACAGGTGTAGGTTCTTTTATTGATAATGGTACTATTGGCGGAACAGGAACCTTTACTGTTCAGAATTATTTAACAGGTAGCGGCGGCGCTACTCCTAATGGTCGTTACTGGTATATTGGCTCTCCTGTTACAGGTGCGTTAAGTGGCGTTTTTAATGCTATGGGTGATAACAAGCTTTGGTATTTTGATGAAGTAGCCGGCAATTATTCTGAAGTAATTACTAATGGTATTTCCCTTAATGTTATGCAAGGATTTGTTGCAAGGCTTGGAGCTACTGAAACCATTAATTTTACTGGTGCTCTGAATACCGGCGATAAAGCTTATCCTCTTACCGCAACTTCGCCTAATTTTTATGAAGGATTTAATCTTGTAAGTAATCCATTTCCTTCAGCTGTAAATCTATTAACCGTATCGACACCTCCAACGAATTTAGAAAATACTGTATGGTATCGCAGTGGCACAACTTTCGCCACCTATAACTATCAGACAACAGCATCAACAAATGGAGGAACTGAATTCGTACCTTCCATGCAGTCATTCTGGGTAAAGGTTACTACAGGTCAAACTACAGGTTCAGTAACCCTTAATCAAGGGGCCAGAGTTCATAGTACCCAGGCTTACTATAAAACAACTTCCGAATCCAATTTATTCAGAATGACAGTAAGCGATGGCATAAGCAATGATGAAACTGTTATAGGTTTCTATCAGGATGCACAGAATACATTTGAAAACTATGATTCCCGCAAAATGATCAGCGAAGATGCTCCTCAACTTTATTCTCTCTCAACTGATTTAGCTAAAGTTGCTATCAATGGACAAACTGAAATGACAGTAAACGAAGAACGCATTGTATCTTTAGGTTTCAAGACTAATGTTGCAGGAACATTTACAATAAATGCAACTAACCTGAGTGATTTCGATGCAAATGTTGATGTATACCTGGAAGATGCTCAGTTAGGCATTTTACAAGATCTTCGTCTGACTTCTACATACAGTTTCGCCTCTTCAGTTATTGATGATGTGAACCGTTTCAAAGTTCATTTTGGAAATCTGATAACATCTATCCCGACGATTACTGAAAGTGCAATTTCTGCTTATGCAGTGAACAACAATCTTTATGTGAACACTCCTAAAACTGCTACTATTAAAGTTTACGACGTGCTTGGTAACCTGATCATGAATCAACAGTCTGCACAAGGTTTGAACATACTGCAGATGAATGTTGAAACCGGTATTTATTTTGTAAATATTCAGACTGGCACCCAGGTAACAACTCAGAAAGTAATGATCAGCAAGTAATGTTTAAACCTTAAAAACTTTTATTATGAAAACAACATATAAAAAACAAAAACGTAATTATGCTAAGCCCCAGGTTGAGCAGATTAAACTGGATAATGAAATCTCGGTATTTATGGCTTCAACACCTCCGGGAGATCCTACTTTTAATCCTTCGTTAGGATCAGAAAATTTTAACAATGATCCTTTTAAAATGCCTAAATTAACATAGGTATTAAAGTAGCATTATTTTTTTATATGAAAAAAGTTCCTCCAAAGGGAACTTTTTTTTATATTTGCCTTTGAAAATTTGAAATAAATTAGTTTTTAAAAATTAAAATCATGAAAAAGAAAATTTTTACACATTTTACGAAAATGTTGCTTATTGCTGCATTATTCGTTTTTATAGGACAAAGTGGATGGGCACAAGTTGCCGGAGATTTTAGAAGTATAGCTACCGGCAATTGGAATGTTACCACTACATGGGAATCATATGATGGTGCTGTTTGGAGTGCTGCATCCTCTACTCCAACTGCAATAAATAATGTTTATTTGCAAATTGGTTTTACCGTTACATTAACACAGAATGAAGCCTGTAATGATTTACATATAAATTCTGGCGCTAGTACTGTTGCTGCACTTGCAACCTTTACATTAGAAGTAAATGGTAAATTAAGGGCTTATACTGGTGTCCTTGGAACTATTCCGGGTGCATCCACAACTACAGTTGGTGGTTCATGTATTACGTCAACTGCGGGATCCGGTAAAATGAAATTTGTTGGAACAACCAGAACAATTATGGTTACTGGCGAATGGGGAAATAATCCTCCGGGTTGGGATGTTGAATTTGCCCCTACTGCTGGAAATACATTTACTATTGGTACTGGTTTCAAATCAAGGAATATAACTATTTCCTCAGGCACCTTAACATCCTCCGCCAATGCCTTTCGGGCTGATGGTGGTTCAGCAGGAACTGGTACAATGACTGTTAAAAGTGGCGCAATTCTGCAATTTTCAGGAAGTGCAATTGCCCTTTATAGAACAGGAACCGCTGGAGCTACACAACATTTTGGGTCATTAACTGTTGAATCCGGCGCTTTATTAGATTTTTCAGGAACCAGCAGTCCAACTATTGGCTGCAGTACTTTCACCCTAAATGGGACAGTAAGTTACAGTGGATCTGGCGCTCAGACATTGGCTACCAAAGGAACTGCCTCTGCCGCTGCGGATCCAAACACTTATACAAATCTAACACTTAGTGGTTCTGGTGCAAAAACTTTAGGTGTAAGTACAACAGTAAATGGAACTTTAAAATTAGCAGGGACAGCTAGTATTGCATTAGGTGCTTTCACTCTTACATACGGAGGCACATCAACCCTTGAATATGCAGGTTCTGCAGCACAAACAACAACACTTATAGAATTTCCTGTTAATGGAGTAAACAACTTAATTATTAATAACCCTAATGAAGTAATTCTTGATGCTACAAGATCCATTTCAGGCAATGCAACAATATATCCTTTAGCAAATTTCACAATTAATTCCCCTTTAACAGTTGCCGGAACTTTCTTGCTTCAATCTGATGCAACCGGAACAGGTTCTTTTATTGACAATGGAACATTGACCGCTGCCACAAACACCGTTCAAAAATATCTGCCCGATACACGTTGGTGGTATATTGGATCGCCCATGGTTGGCGCCAGCGCATCTGCTTTTGGAACATTATCTGCCGTTCCTAGCACAGGTAAACGTTTATCGTTTTATGATGAAGTGAATCAAACATATACAGCTGTTGCTGACGGAGCTACTTTAGGTACTGCTCTGCGTGGCTATTCTTATAGAAACTTTGACCCAGGTGCTATCACTGCCGCATTTACAGGTGTTCTCAATACTGCAGCAATCGGCGCACCCGGCAATCTATCACGCGTGGGCGTAGGTGCTTACGATGGTTTCAACCTGGTTTGCAATCCTTATCCTTCAGCAATCAATTGGGGTACAGACAACACACCTACTCCTGGCCTTGTTAAGACAACTCTTGAAAGCACTATCTGGTACAGAACTAATGGTAGTTTTGCAACCTATAATTCTTCCGGAGATGGTACAGGAGCTAATGGCGGACAGCAAATTATACCTGCCATGCAGGCTTTCTGGGTTCGTGTTGCATTAGGAAACACTACCGGTGGCATTCAAGTTGCAAATACTACACGGCTTCACAGTTCGCAGGCTTTCTACAAAACTTCATCAGAAACTAACATTTTCAGAATGAATGTTTCCAATGGAATCAACACTGATGAAACTGTTGTAGGATTCTATACAAATGCTCTTGGTACATTTGAAAATTACGATTCTGAAAAAATGTTTTACACGGATGAAGATGTTCCTCAGATCTATTCTTTAACTTCTGACAACACACAAACAGCTATAAACGGACAAGCAGAACTTGCGCTGAATGAAGAACGCATTATTCCTCTTGGTTTCTCAACACCGGTTTCCGGCACATTCACATTTACAGCTACAAACCTGAATGATTTTGACGTTAATGTTTCTGTTTATTTAGAAGATGTTCAGCTGAGCGTTTTCCAGGATCTTCGTCAATCGGCTACTTACAATTTCTCTTCAGCAGTTGCAGATAATGCAAACCGTTTCAAATTGCATTTTGGAAATATGGTTACTTCTGTTCCTTCAGTTACTGAAAGTGCTGTTTCTGTTTATGCAGATAATAGCAATATATATGTGAACACTCCTAAAACTGCCACTATTAAAGTTTATGACGTACTTGGCAACCTGATTATGAATCAACAGTCTGCTCAAGGTTTAAACAAACTGCAGATGAATGTTGAAACCGGTATTTATATTGTAAATGTTCAGACAGGTACCGAAACTACTACTCAAAAAGTAATGATCAGCAAGTAATGTTTAAACTTTAAAATCTATAATTATGAAAACAACATATAAAAAACAAAAACGTAATTACGCCAAGCCTCAGCTTGAGCAGATTAAACTGGATAACGAAATCTCTGTATTTATGGCATCAACACCTCCGGGAGATCCCGCGTTCATTGAACCAACAAAAATGGAAAACTTTTCAAACGATCCTTTTAAATTCTCAAAAGCGTAAATTACTACAAATAAAAAAGTCCTGGAAACAGGACTTTTTTTTATTTTTACAAAAAAATAAAATGAATCTAAATGAATTGTACAAGCGAAAATCTCAATTCGCCACCCGCATAGTTGGTACCGAACTTATATTGGTCCCGGTTAAAAAAAATATTGCTGATATGGATGAATTATTCACCCTGAATGAAGTTGGCAGTTTTATCTGGACAAATATTAACGGACAAGATACGGTTGAAGATATAGTTGCAAAAATTGCTGACGAATTCGATGTAGAGGAATCCATCGCAAAAGCTGACCTTGAAGAATTTTTAGCAAAGCTTACAACCCTGATGGAAAAAGATTCATAACAAAAATAATTCCATAAGTTACTCTTCGAGACGAGGCTTTGCCTCTCCTCAGAGTGACCATATATTACTGTCAGGCTGAGGAGCCCTTCCTTTGTCAGGATAAACTCCACGTCTCCCTGCCTGCTGAAGAAGCAGTCGAGGCAGGGAAGCCGGTCTTACGTTAGTCGCATTTCGAGACGAAGTATAGCTTCTTCTCAATGTGACGACAAATTTGGGGTGAGGCTGAGGAGGCCCAATAGCTATCGGGACGTCTCAAAGCCTACTGTAATGGGTACTCATTTTTTTCACTCAGTTTACTTATATTTGTCAAATAATTTATTAAGCTTTGAAATCAATTGATATTTCTGTTAGTGGATTTAATATCCGGTTGCAATCTGAAAGCATCGGGAATATTGCTTTAGAGGAGGGATATATTCCGTTTATAAATGATACCCCTTCTGACAAATGCGATGTGATTATTAAATCAGTTGCAGGAATTTCAAGCGAATTGCTTATTCCGGGAAAAGTAATCTTTGAAGCCAAAAACGAATCGCAGCTTTTCTTTTCAATTAGCCAATACGCTAATGATTACAAATTTTCCATTTACAGTCAGGAAAAACCTGATGAAATTCAACAAATCGCTATTCTGAAAAAAGATTTGAGCAGCTGGACTGTTTATTCAGCAAATACAGTTCAACCTGTTTATCCCCTTCTGTATCCCTTGGGCGCATTGGTGTTGTATTACCTCACTGTAAAATATGATGCAGTCATGATTCATGCTTCCGGTGTATTTGATGGCAATAAAGGGCGCATATTCACAGGCTTTTCAGGAGTTGGTAAAAGTACAATGGCCGGACTCTGGATGAATAAAGGAAATCTCATTGTCAATGACGACAGGCTGATTATCCGGAAAGAAAAAGATGGTTATTTTATGCATAACACTCCAATGTTTTACAGGGATCAACCTAAAAAAACTCGATTGCATTCAATAAATTTAATAAGGCACGCAAAAGAGAATTCTATTCATCAAATCAGCGGAGCACAGGCAGTATCAAAAGTAATGGCGTTTTGCATACAGCATAGTTATAATGCTAGTGTTCTTGAACATCATCTTGATTTTATTTCCGGACTGTGCAATCACATCAAGGTTTTTGAGGTTGGATTTACACCTGACGAAAAAATAATTGACTTTATAAAATCTCATGAAGACTGAAAATTTTCAGAGCGAACTTTATGAATTGACCGATGATCTGCTCGATTCTCAGCAACAGGTTAATCTGAGGGTTGGAGGTATGAGCATGTTTCCTTTCCTGAAACACGGTGATATTATTACAATAAGAAAATGCAGTATCAATGAGCTTCGCATCGGGGATGTTGTTGTTTTCAAAACTGCAGAAAAATGGATTGCACATCGTTTACTTAAAATTATAACAAAGGAAAATAAAATATTTTTACTTACTAAAGGTGACACTTGTCGCTTTAAAGACCCGCTATTTGCAGAAGAGCAATATGTGGGTAAAGTAATTTCTTATAAAAGAAAATCAAAGGAAAAAAAATTAGATTCTTCCCTCCTTTTGTTTTTTAGTGTTTTCATTGCACGTCTTTCAAGGCTGCTGACGCCTTTCTTCATATGGAATGCCTGGATCAGAATGAAATTAAAAAGTGCTACGGCATCGGTAAAAAATATTTTTTTCAGCCTGAAATTTATCAGCAAAAAATCAAAGCGGCTGACCTCAATTAACTTTTTAATTGCTGCATTGCAAGGTATACTCCCCTTCCTGATCATCTTCCTTATAAAATGGTTAATTGATGGGATTACTATGGCTGGCCTCAATCCTGACAAAGATGCGGCCATTCATTCCGTTATTATCATTATAATAATTACCGGCGGTGTATTTCTACTAAGTTCTGTATTGACTATTCTGAGCGGTGAATACCGCGAAAGGCTTTCACAATCTGTTTCACTTTACATTTATGAATTGCTCCAGAAAAAACATATCAACCTCGATATGGCTTATCTTGAAGATTCTTCCAGCCAGGACAAAATTCACCGAGCCGTGAGTGAAGCAGGTTTCAGGCCCATCAAAATGGTTTCGGAAAGTTTTGCTGCACTGCAATCAATGATATCATGGATCTTCATTGCAGTAATGCTGCTCACAATTCACTGGACAGTTTTCCTTTTAATATTATTTGCGGTGGTTCCTGGAATACTGGTTCGGCTTAGGTTTGCAAAAAAACTATACAACCTGAATAAAGCAAACAGCAAAAAGGAACGTGAAGCATATTATTACAACCGCATACTCACAGGATTGCCATTTGCAAAGGAATTAAGACTTTTCGGACTTGGAATTTTATTCAAATCGAAATTTAATTTTATTCAGAAAAATCTGCATCAGCAAAAAAATAAAATCCTTAGAAGACGTGCTGTTGCTGATATTTCAGCCCAGACATTTGCTGTTGCAATCACCTTTCTTTCGTTCGCAATTGTTTCTGTAATGGCAATAAAGGGCACTCTTTCGGTTGGTACTGTAGTTCTATTCTTTTTAATTTTCCAGCGTGGATTCAGCGTACTGAAAGACTTTTTCCAATCGATTGCCGGACTATACGAAGACAATGTTTTTCTCGATGACTTTTTCGAATTCCTGAAATTGCCCGCGCTGACAAAGGTTCCAGATGCTCCTGAAAAATTAAAACCACTGGGAACTGAAATCAACATCGATAATGTAAGTTTTCAATATCCATCAAGTCAGCGAAAAGCATTGAATGAAATTTCAATTAAAATTCCTGCAGGAAAAACGGTAGCACTTGTTGGCCCCAATGGATCAGGAAAAACGACCATTGTAAAACTTTTGTGCGGATTTTATACTGCCAACACTGGAAAAATTCTTTTCGATGATCAGGATATTTCACTTGTGAATGCTGAAGAAATAAGAAAACAAATTACAGCAGTATTCCAGGATTTCGCACTTTACAATATGACTGCGGCTGAGAATATTTTTCTTGGAAATATTGCCAACAATGTTTCTCCTGAACAAATTAAACAGGCTGCTAAAAATGCCGGTATTGATGACGTTCTGGAAAAACTTCCGAATAGTTACAATACCATGATTGGAAATCTTTTTGAAAAAGGAGAAGAATTAAGCATCGGGCAATGGCAGAAGATGGCTATCGCCAGGGCTTTTTACAGAAACTCCGATATTCTTTTCATGGATGAACCCTCCAGTGCTCTTGATGCAGAAACCGAATTGCTTATTCTTCAGAATTTAAAATCTCTCGCCAAAAATAAAACGGTTTTGATCATCAGTCACCGGCTCTCCACTATTAAATGGGCTGATATAATTTATGTTATGGAACAGGGCTCTGTAACAGAACAAGGCAGTCATAATGAATTGATGGCGCTAAAAGGAAAGTACTATCAAATGTTTGAACAAAGCAGGAACAGCTAGTTGAAGGTCAAATAATAATTTAGCCCCCCACTGTTTTTGAATATCCAATTTTCATCACTCAATGTTCAATTCTCAAATAAAAAAAGACCTTCATCATTCATTATTGAATATTGATTATTGAAACTATCAGATGTTTGAACAAAGCAAGAACAGCTAATTTCTTGATTTTGCTGAAGGTATCAGTAAGCGGAAAAATTCTAAAATCAATTTATAGATTCCAGTCATCATTCTGTATATGTAAAACCAGACAAGGAAATATTTTCTTTTGATTCTATAACGCCCGTACATAAAGGATCTGTTAGGAAAAAGATCGTGCAAGATATAAAGGCTTTTATTTTTAAATCCTTTCCTATTCTTTAGTAATTCAATATTTCTATTGGTCGTTCCCAGCGGAACATTATTTCGCAGGTGTTGCAAGTAGTGTATAAATAACCGTTCTATTCTTTCGTCAAAATAAGATTTGGCAATGGATAACACATCCTCTGGTATATGCGCATTAAAATATTTATAAGCTAAAAATAGCTGCCTGAAAACCCGGTTGGAACAATTATAATTTTTGCAAGAATCAATGAGTACATTCCAATCAATAGAAAATGTCTCGACAACGGTAGCAATATCCATGAGGGAATAAAGCTGAGGCTTCCCATCATCAAAGTGTTCGTCTATATGAAGGCACAGATGCTGAATCAAGTCTTCATGTGATAAAATGTTTACATCCACTCCTGCTATCTGCATTTTAAATGAACGGTTCCAGTAATCATCAATATCAATGGCTATATCAGAGTATTCAATCTGGACATGTGTATGGAGTTCAACAGAAACTCCGTTCTTAACCAACGGGGGCAAGTGCTTTTGGTAAAGAAAATCTTTCATAAACTCGGCTGTGTCTAGTTCTGTATTAACATGGCCAATTTTAATCAATATATTCCGGCATTTTTCAGCATCTTCTTTTTTCACCAGCAGGTCGATGTCGGTCATCTGGCGAAGCCCGATGTCTCTGTAAATTGCCTCTGAAAGATAGATGCCTTTCAATGCAATCACTTCAATTCCTTCAGCAGTTATTGCTTTGATAACATTTTTAAAATGATCATACAATACCATATTCCGGCTAAGTGAGCGGTAATACGATTGTTTGAATTTTGAAAAAATATCGGAGGGGATATTGGCTGATAAATTATTTACAGAAAAATTTTTGTAAATAACCGGTCCTAACCCATTATGAATAGCCTGCTCAGCAAAGTATTCCCAATCCTTCACCAAACGGATCAGTTTGCCCATTTGTTCCAGATCATTTTTATCAGGATTAAATTTTGCCCCTGATAATATAAGCTTATCCTCGAGTGATAATTTCAAACGATTTTTTTTTCAAAAGTACGAAGAGAATTCGAAATATTGTTTGTTGTTTGTTCGTTGCGGGGGTGGGATAACCTTTGAAGTCTATGCAGGCTTGAAGGGCTGAGTCTTCAAAGGTTTGAGGGGGGTAGCACTTATCACATTGAGGAGGTTTTTCATCCTGAGCTTGACGAAGGCCACAAACCATCTCGAAGTGTAACTAACGTATGTCATGCTTGAATGCATTTTGTGAATAAAACAAATTATTAAGTTATCCTTAAACAAACTAAATCAATATGCATATTAATTAAGACTAAAGCGCAATTTAATCTGATTTTAATCTATACAAACTTATTAAGGAATAAATTTGATAGATTATTTCTTTTATAACAAGAACATTGAATTTTCAAGTGTCTACATTTTGTACGCACCTAAGTAATTCCCACAATGAAGGTATATAGACTTATTTATTGTCTTTGTTAATTTTTAAAAAATCAGAGCAGAAATTAAAATATTATTTACATATAAAATCTTAAATTATGAAAATAAGAAATTTTACAAATTACATGAGAATGCTGCTGATTGCTGCATTTTTTGTTTTTATTGGACATAATGGATGGGGACAACAAATCATCGGAAGCTACCCCTCAATGGATGGGGGCTTGGAAAATCAGTCAGGTACTTTAGCCACAGCTTCTACTATCAATTCTGCACAAACTTATTGGACAACCCAAATTGCATCTTCAGGAGTAATAACCTCAACAGGTGGAAGATCCGGACCCAAATATGTAACGTATACTCAGACTGGAATGACACATAGACGACTCCAAACACCTACAGATAATGTTACTGCAGCATCTCATGTGGTTCAATTTTATTATCAAGGAGACTTAGATGGCACAATAGCAGGAGATAATATACGAGGTGCTGCTTCTGCAGTTGGTACTTCTTCCCCAGCATATGGAGCATATATTAATTCTTGTAATACTGGTGCAGTTTGGACAAAATATACAGCTGTAATAACAACTACTGGTACCCCTGCATATGGCATTGGAATAGTAAGTGTAAATAATACTGCACAATTTAAAATAGATGATTTTGTAATTTATGCTGGTTCAGCAGTAGATGTTACTGCTGCTAATTCACCTGGTGCTGTTACTGTCAATAACCCAACAACAACTTCACTTGATGTTAGCTGGGGTGCTGCCAGTGGTGGTGTAGATGGTGGTGGTTATGTAGTAGTACGTTATGCCGTAAATCCTGATGCAACGGATGATCCTAATCAAAATGGAATTTATGCAGTTGGTAATACTTTTTCTGTTGTAAATACTGGTACTGTTCGTTATATAGGTACAGGGACTTCGTTTACTGACAATGTTGGTTTATCAGCTGGTTCAACCTATTATTATAAAGTTTATACTGTTGATAAAGCTTTTAATTATTCTGGCGAATCGAGTGGAAGCGGCACTACCTCTGCAGCAGCACTCACTCCTCCAACCTTAACTGCCGATGTAACAAGTAACAATGTTGACAACAATATTGATATTACATTTACTGATGATGCATCTTGGAGAGCAGCAATAACTGCCGTTAAAATTGGAGTTACATCACTAACAGTTACTACCGATTATGTTATCACTGCAGGCAATTTGCAATTAAAACCATCCGGGCTAAATGCTTTATTGACTACAAGTGGCTCGAAAAGTGTTGTTGTTACTGCTACCGGCTATGATAATGCAACTGTATCTCAAGAAATTAATCCTGGGGCAGATGCAAAACTTGGCATGAAAACTCAACCAACAGCCCCAGCAACTAATGGCGGGACACTTGCTGTTCAACCTGCTGTTTATATTCAGGACCAATATGGCAATACTACAACAAGCACTGCAAATGTTGATGCTGCTGTTGGCGCTGGTAGCTGGACATTGGGTGGTGGCACCACGTCAGTAGCAGGTATTTCAGGAACAGTTACATATAGTGGCTTAACCGCTACCAGTACGGCATATGTGACGGGTGCAACAATTGCTTTTACTTCTTCTGTCCTTACTGGTGTTACTTCAGCTGCATTCGATATTCCCTGCCCTGAAGCATCATTACCCTTTTACGAAAATTTCAACTATTCTTCAAGCACCTTGTTAACAAATAATTGTTGGACCGCTCATAGTGGTGCAGGTACGAATCCAATTACTGTTTTTTCAGCAAATCCCATAACTTATTCAAATTATCCTTCCTCTGGAGTTGGAAATTATGTTACACTTGTAGCTTCGGGCGAAGATGTCAATAGAATTTTTGCACCTCAAACATCAGGTGTCATTTATGCTGCATTTTTGGTAAATGTTACATCTGCGCCAACTGTTGATGATTACTTTTTTCATCTTGGACCTACAACAATTGGAACTACCTTTAAAGGCAGGGTTTTTGTAAAAAATGACGGATCAAATAATTTGTCATTTGGTGTTTCTCAAAGCTCAACAACGACTATTACTTATAGTACACCTAGTTATGCATTAAACACGACCTATCTTATTGTGTTAAAATACTCGATTGTTTCAGGTTCAGCAAATGACGTTGCTTCCATTATTATAAATCCTGCTATTGGAACTACTGAACCCAGTACAGGTTGGCTTACCAATGCAGATAGTCCTACAGATCCAGCAAATATTGGCTCAGTGGCATTAAGGCAGGGAACAAATAGTCCCGCACTTACAATTGATGGCATTCGTGTTGCAAAAACATGGGGTGAAGTTATTGGTACAGCTTGGGAAGGCACAACCTCCACCGACTGGAACATAGGCACAAATTGGAGCGATGGCATTGTCCCTACATCTTCGGAAAATGTTTATATTAATCCTCAGACTAATCAACCTCAGGTTACTGCCGCTTCGAATTGTAATAATTTAACAATTACTCCAGGTGCAGGCCTCACCATTAATACTTCTCAATCTTTAACTATTGCAGGGAACATGCTTATTCAATCAGATGCCACTGGAACCGGATCTTTTATTGATAACGGTACATTGAATGTAAGCGGTACAACAACTGTTCAAAAATACCTCACTGATAGTCGCTGGTGGTATATAGGAGCTCCTTTAAGCAATGCCACTGCTGCAGCATTTACAACTTTAGCCGGAGCCCCCACAACTTCAGGAAACCGTTTATTCTATTGGGATGAATCAACCCATGCTTATGTTAATGTTACAAACACTGCTGACGCAATGCCTGTTTTTAGAGGCTATTCCTTTAAAAGATTCACAGAATCTGCGCCTGACCCCATTACAGTAGCATTTTCCGGAGCCCTTAACACAGCTCAAGTAACTCCAATTGGAGGAACATCAAACCTTACATACAACAGCGTATCTTATCAGGGATTTAACCTGATCTGCAATCCATTTCCTTCTGCAATTAACTGGGGATGTGGTGACACACCCACTCCCGGTTTAACCCAAACAAATCTTGAGAATACCATTTGGTATAGGACGAATGGTGGCTTTGCAACATACAACTGGTCAGGAGCTGGTACCGGGCAGAACACCGGAGAACGAATTATCCCGGCAATGCAGGCATTTTGGGTGCGCGTCCTTGCAAGTCCCGGAACTGGAGGAGTTCAGGTAACCAATGCTACTCGTCTTCACAGTTCCACTACTTTCTACAAAACAGCTGCTGAAACAAATATATTCAGAATGACTGTTACAGATGGAATAACAAATGATGAAGCTGTTGTTGGATTCTATGCAAACGCTCTGAGCACATACGAAGACTATGATTCTGAAAAAATGTTCTATACAGATGAAGATGTTCCTCAGTTATATTCTTTAACAAGCGACTATTCCGAAGTGGCTATCAATGGACAGGCTGAGCTTTCAGCAGGCCAAGAACGTATTGTTCCTTTAGGCTTCTCAACTAATGTTGCAGGTACATTCACAATAAATGCCACCAACCTCACTGAGTTCGATCCTTCTGTTTCTGTTTACCTGGAAGATGTGCAGCTAAATGTAATTCAGGATCTGAATCAGAATGCATCATACACTTTCACTTCAGGTATAGTGAATACTGCAAGCCGTTTCAAACTGCATTTTGGAAATTTTATTACTGATATTTCTTCAGAATCAAAAAATAATGTATTTTTGTATGCTGCTGAAAATAACATTTACGTGAGCACCTCCGAAGAAGCTACTATTGAAGTTTACAGCTCACTTGGAGAAAAAATAAGCAGCGAACATGCTGTGAAAGGCTTGAACAAAATACCGCTAAATGCTGCAACAAGCATTTACATTGTAAAGGTTCAGACTGGCAACGATGTGATAACAGAAAAAGTTTTTATTGGTAAATAACAAAAACAGAAGGACACGGATATGAGGACAATACAAAAGAACGATGCGCAGCCGAAGCGTAAATATGCAAAACCAAGAATGGAGCGGGTTCAGGTCGATAAGGAAATATCATTGGTAATGATGACTGATCCTCCACTTGATCCTACTGGTTCCATTAATCCGTTGCATTTTACTGACAACCCTTTTAAGTTGCCGAATTTATAATTAGAGTTTGTCCAGAATGTCTGACTTTATTGACAGACACTAATTAAATTTATATTCTATTCAAAAGTCCCGGAAACGGGACTTTTTTTTTCATAAACAATACGCTCTGCATTTAAAAAAAAATATTGTTGTCCGTCTGAGGAGCGCAGTGTCTGGAAGACCGAACATATGTATGTCGCATTTCGAGACGGTTTAAAAAGTGTTAAACCTCCTCAATGTGACAGTATTATTGAGGAGCCCCAAACCTTTGAAGATTCTTACGCTCATTGCCCGCACAGACTTCAAAGGTTATCCCGCAAACCTCCTAAATGTGACAATACAAGGTCTTGCTGATGAGAACTTTTTTCAGAGTTCGTCTCCCTGCCTGGCGGCAGACAGGGAAGCATGACACCCGGTAACCCCATTTCGAGACGCGGAATTTATCCTGTCAAAGGAAGGTCTCCTCATTATGACAGTATTACTCGACCTGTCACACCCCTCATGCGTTGGTCACTTCTGGTAAACCTGTCTGCCAACAGGCAGGCTACCAATGACGTGTTTTATAATTCTAGCACAACACGTCAATAATTTTTAATTCATACTAAATTGAAAAATGTTTTAACCAGCAATAATACTGATTGCAAATTTAAGACAGTCCAATTTCAACTTTGTTTCGTCGTACTATTTTCATCTAGTATCGTTAATTTCATTTTAATATTTTTATTGTTTGGCTAAAAAATAAATATAATTGAACCGTAAACGATTATTTGTATATCTCATTAGTTTTCAGCCAATTTACAACTTTAAATTTTATTTTTTTCACTTCCTGATTCACATAATTTTCCAAATTATTTACCAGGCAAATAATAAATGTTCATCATTGTACTAATCAAACTGTCGATTTTTTTAACAATTTTTCTTACCTAAATTAGTATAATTGTCGATATATTCATTATTTTTGCTTTCCAAATCACTTATATCTCATATATCATGGCAAAACATAACACAACATTGACTAGGTATTTCTTGGTATTGGTTTTCTTCTTTTCTGCATTGTCGTTTGTTCAAGCAGCTACGTACACTTTAAAAACTACAATGCAAGGAACAGCTCAAACACCTGGTAACTGGTATACTGGCGCCACTAGTAGCACTGGAGACGGCACAGGTACGCCCGCAGGAAACTTTAGTACTGACGGAGATGTTTTTCAAATCATATCAGGACAAACTGCTATATTTGGAGCTAGTGTTACATTTGGTAGTACAAGTAGTTCGGGTTCGGGTGTGACTTTAAATATTCTTAGCGGTGGTAGTGCAACTATAAATAGTGGACTTACTATTACATTGGCAATTAAAGGTGCTGCTAAAACTACTGCGATGGCAGTAAACGGAACAATAATTTTTTCCGGAGCAGGTGCAAATCAAATTCTCACATCGATAACAAGTGGTTCGGCTAATTTCACACTTGCATCAGGTGCGACATTGAAAACGATAAATACAAATGGAGTTTCTGGTACAAATTGTTCAATTGCTCCTGCTGCATCGTTTACAACTTTATCATTAAATACTGCTGCTAACTATGAATTTAATGGAACTTCTGCTCAAGCTACACTAGGGCTACCTGCCACAGCGAACAACTTAACAATTAATAATTCGTCAGGTATTACGCTCACTGCAAGTACTGCTGTTTCAAGTACTCTCACTCAAACATCCGGCAATATTGCAGTTGGTTCAAATAATTTAACTGTAAATGGTACACATATAGCCGGAACAAATGTTGTATCCGGAGCAGGGGCCTATACTCTGGCAAGTGGTGCTACATTGAACAGAAATAACATTAATGGTATAGATGGCACCATTACAACAACAACAAAAACCCTTAACCCGAATGCAAATTATGTTTTCAGTGGAACAGCCGACCAGGTAACCGGAGCATTACTGACAAGCGCACATAATATTACATTATCAAACACTGCCGGCAAGATTACACTTTCTGCTGATATAGCTATAACAGGTACTATAACAATTCCTACAGGAAATACATTAGATGCTTCCACTCATGTTATCAGCAGTTCCGGTGCAATTGAACTTCAGTCGGGCGGAACATTCATCACTGCCAATTCAAGCGGGCTCAACGGATCAATAACTCTGTCAGGATCAAAAACTTTCAGCACCGGGGCCAATTACACATTTAATGGAACAGGTGCTCAAGCAACAGGATCATATTTTCCATCAACTGTAAATAACATAACCGTTTCAGGAACTTCTGCTCTAACCATGTCAAATTCAGATATTACCTGCAACGCTCTTACAATTGATAATGGAGCAACTTTTCAGATAGATGCTGTTAAAACTGTTACTGTTACAGGCAGCAATGCAACCACACTCGGAGGAGCAGCATGTTTAATTATTAAAAGCGAAGGTTCTTTTAAAGATAACGGAATTGCAGGGTCTGGAACTGCAAGAGTAGAAAAAGATTTGGCTGTTGATGCTGGTCGTTGGTGGTATATTGGAAATCCCATGCAAAGCACAAGCGCTTCTGCATATGGGACACTTTCTGGAACTGCCAGCACAGGAAGGCGCTTACTGTATTACAGTGAACCTAGTCATACCTATATAGCTGTAACAGATGGCGCTACTTTAAATACCGCACTTCGTGGTTATTCTTATAAAAATTTTGATGCCGTTGCCACTAATGTAGCCTATACCGGGGCTCTCAATACCGGAGCAATTGGTGCAAATAACAATTTAACACGACAGGCAACCGGTAGTAATTTGGGATTTAATCTTGTATGTAACCCTTACCCATCAGCTATTGATATCGAACTTTTCGGGTCTGCAACTACAAATTTGGAAACATCAGTTTGGTATAGAACAAATGGAAATTTTGCTACATACAATTGGTCAAGTCATACAGGACAAGGTACTCCTGTCTCTGGCCAGCGTTATATTCCTTCTATGCAGGCTTTCTGGGTGCGTGTTGCAAATACATTTACCACTGGTGGTCTGCAATTGGCAAATTCACACAGAGCGCATAATGGACAGGCATTCTACAAAACAGGTGCTGAAACGAATGTCTTCAGAATTACAGTATCTGATGGAATAACAAATGACGAAGCTGTTGTTGGATTTTACCAGGATGCACAGGATGTTTTTGAAAACTTCGATTCTGAAAAAATGTTTATAACTGATGAAGATATTCCTCAGTTGTATTCATTAACAGGCGACAATGCCGAAGTGGCTATCAATGGTCAGCCGGAGCTAGCAACAAATGAAGAACGCATTGTTGCTCTTGGCTTCTCGACAAATGTTGCTGGCACATTCACACTGAATGCAACCAACCTTGCCGACTTTGATCCTTCTGTATCTGTTTACCTGGAAGATGTTCAGCAAAGTGTGCTGCAGAACCTGAACCAGAATGCTTCATATACATTTACATCAGGTGTAGTGAATACTGCAAGCCGTTTTAAATTGCATTTTGGAAATATGGTTACAGGAATTTCTATCGAACCAAAAAATATTGTATTTATATATGCTTCTGAAAATAGCATATACGTAGACATCCCCGAAGAAGCTACTGTTGAAATATACAGTTCACTTGGAGAAAAAATAAGCAGCGAACATGCAGTAAAAGGGTTGAACATTATAACATTAAATACTGTAAAAGGTATTTACATAGTGAAGATTCAAACTGGTATGGATGTGGTAACTGAAAAAGTTTTTATTGGTAAATAACAAAAATAAAAGATTACTGACAACACTTTTTAATCTTCCGAATTTATAATTAACTTTATATTCTATTCAAAAGTCCCTGAAACGGGACTTTTTTTATTTACAATGATTTTTAATTTTCAAACCAAATAGAAGAAATGCTTTGAATCAGCAATAAAAATGATTAATTTTGTGTAATATATTTTAATCTATCCCCTTCTATGAAAAGGCTTCTGCTTATTTTAATTTTCTTAATCTTCGCAACTACTGAATTTGTTTTCTCAAAAAATAATGTGCAGGATGCAACCAAATTTATCAACCCGAATGTATTTCGCATTGTCGTTGCCAGCGGCACATACACCGATGAAGCAGTAATTGTATTTGATGCGGCAGCGCTGGATATTTTTGAAAATTACGATTCCGAAAAAATGTTCAGCCCTGATATTAATTATCCCCAAACTTATTACACTACTTCCGACAATGTTGATGTTGCCATTGATGGTGTTCCGCTGCTTACTTCATATACCGAAAAAATCATTCCGCTTTGTTTCCGCGCTCAGGTTGCCGGTACATTTACTTTTCAGGCCACAAATCTTGCAGAGTTTGATTCCAATGTTTCTATTTATTTGGAAGATGTTCAGGAGAATATAATACAGGATTTGCGGCTTACAGATACGTACCTTTTTACCTCTGGAATTATAGACACCAAGACCAGGTTCAAATTGCATTTTATAACTCCTACATCTGTTCATTTGATGAATTGGCTCGGTACTTCTTCAAGCGATTGGAGTGTTGCATCCAACTGGAATACGAACTCCATTCCGACAATCAATGATAATGTTTATATTTCATCTCTTGCAAGCGCTCAGCCTCATATAACAAATGTTCCTACTACTCCATCCGTTTGCAATACGCTTACAATTTATAGCGGAGCATCGCTAACTATTAATGCAGGCAAAGCACTTTCTGCGAGCGGTACAACAACAAATAGTGGAACTTTCACAATTGAATCGGATGCTTCAGGAACCGGTTCTTTTATTGATAATGGAAGTGTTACAGGTAATGTTACAGTTAAGAAATATTTAGAGAAAAACCGTTGGTGGTATCTTGGAGCTCCATTGAGTAATGCGACTGCAGCAGCATTTGGAACACTTTCCGGAACACCAGACTCTGGAAACAGATTGTATTACTGGGACGAAGCAGGACAGGCATACGTTAACACAACCAATATCGCTGACGCTATGCCAGCACTTAGAGGCTATTCTTTTAAAGATTATGATTTGGTAAATCCGGTAACTGCTATATTCACCGGTACATTAAACACAGGTTCAATAGGCAATGCAAGCAATCTCACTATGCAGGCATCAGGTACATTTAACGGATACAATCTTGTGAGCAACCCCTACCCTTCTGCTATAAACTGGGGAAAGGCCGGACATTCCTCAGGAGTTACGCAAACCAACCTTGAACCGTCACTGTGGTATAGAAATAATAGTGTTTTCGCGACCTACAATTACACTTCCGGAATTGGTGCAAATGGTGCTGATTCAATTATTCCTGCTATGCAGGCCTTCTGGGTGCGTGTTGCAAGCATTGCTGGTGGCGGAGTTCAAATGACCAATGCTGCTCGCCTTCATAGTGCTCATGATTTCTATAAAACTACTACAGTTGAAGCCAATATCTTCAGAATGACTGTAAGCGCTGGAACTACCAGTGATGAAACAGTTGTTGGCTTCTTCCAGGATGCGCAGGATATATTCGAGAACTTTGATTCTGAAAAAATGTTTGCAACCGACTTTCCGCAACTTTATTCTGTTACCAGCGATAATACCGAAGTGGCTATAAACGGTCAGGAAGAACTTGCAGCTAATGAAGAACGCATTGTTCCTGTTGGCTTCTCGGCAAATGTTGCAGGCACATTCACACTGGATGCCACCAACCTTATCGACTTTGATCCTTCTGTTTCCGTTTACCTGGAAGATGTTCAGCAAAGTGTACTGCAGGATCTGCATCAGAATGCATCATATACATTTACATCAGGTGTGGCGAATACTGCAAGCCGTTTCAAATTGCATTTTGGAAATATGGTTACAAATATTTCAACCTTAGAAATACCTGCTACTATTGTGTATGCTGATGATAATGCAATTTATGTAAACACTCCAGCAACCGGTACTATTGAAATATTCAACGTCATCGGTGAAAAAATTAATGATGTTCAGGCTGAAAAAGGATTGAATAAATTCACTGTGAATACAGCAAAAGGAATTTATATTGTAAAAGTTCACTCGGGTTCTTCTATTATTACTAAGAAAGTATTTATCGGTAAATAATAGATTAAGAAGTTTTTTTCGGTTTGGTCAAATGCCTGAATAGTCCTGCAATTCCAGTCTTAAGGCGAATAACATAATACCAGTAAATTAATGGTCTGTTTTTAATTCTATACCTGCTTCTCATAAAAGCGACAGAAGGAAATATATCATCTAACAAATACTTGATTTTTTTTCCAGTACCCTTTATTTGTTTTAACTTTTTAATATTGCTGTTTGCAATTTCATTTGATATTTCGCCTTCATCTCCTTTGAGATACGAAATAAATAATCTTTCCGATTGTTCATCAGCATAGCAAGAAGCCTTATTTAGCATTTGCTCCGGAAGAGGAGCGGCAAAATATTTATGTGCGATATAAAGCTGCAGGTATGCATTTTTACTGCAATTGTATTTATTGCACGACTTTTCAAATGCATCCCAGTTTATTTCATTTTTATAAAATTTTAAAACTTCTGCAATATCACAATAGGAATAAAATTGAATTTTTCCATTTTTAAAATGATAATCCAGATGAAGACAAAGATGTTGCAACAGATCATTAGGAGATAATGCTAAGCATTCGGTATTACTGATCTCAGCAGGAACAGCATTGCGCCAGTAGTCATCAACATTAACATTATATTCGCAATCGTCGGTATGGGTTTTTAAATGCAATTCAATGGAGATATTATCCTTTACGAGTTGTGGCAAATGTTTTGTATCATGAGTTGACCTGATAAATTCTGATTTGTAGCGTTCTTTGGTTTCAAAACCAATACCGATTAATATATTTCGGCAACTTTCAGCATCTTCCTTTTTAACAAGCAAATCAATATCGCTCATGTGGCGTAATCCCATATCGGGGTATATTTTATCAACAAGAAAAATACCTTTTAAAGCAACGACAGATTTACCTTTTTCAGATAATGCTTTTACAGCATTTCGAAAAGATTTATAGATAGCTTCATTACGATTGAAAGAAATGTAGTAGGTCTGTTTTAATTTTGAAATCGCAAATTCAGGAATTAAATCATAATTTTTAACATAAGTGAAGTTCTTATATACCAATGGTCCTACGCTATTTCGAATTGCATTGGATGAAAAATAATCCCAATCATGAACAGTGCTGATCAATTCTTCGATTGAATGGATTTCTTCATCTGAAGGATTCAGCCTGACAGCTGCAAGTATGAGTTTATCTTCGTTGGATAGATTCACAAATTATTTTTTACTTAACACAAATGTATAAAAAAAGGGAACCTTTCGATCCCCTTTTAAAACTCAATATTTCTTATTTATTTCACGGCTTCAACAATCGCTTTGAAAGCTTCAGGGTTGTTCATTGCTAAATCGGCAAGGACTTTCCTATTGATAGTGATATTTTTTTCGTGAATCTTACCCATGAATTCCGAATACGACATACCGTATTCCCTTACTCCTGCATTGATGCGGATAATCCAAAGGCTTCTGAAGTTACGTTTTTTGTTTCGTCTGTCGCGGTAGGCATATTGTTGCCCTTTTTCCCATGTATTTTTGGCGACCGTCCAGACATTTTTTCTTGAGCCGAAATACCCTCTTGTCTTTTCAAGTATTTTCTTTCTCTTAGCTCTTGATGCTACTGCATTTACTGATCTTGGCATAGTTCATCTTTTTTATGATACAGCGTCCCTTTTGTTTATGGGATCTTCTGGTGCTGTATGCAAGGTTTATACTTAATTAATTTAACAGGCCAGAGTTCTTCTAACATTGCGCTCATCTGCTTTATCGATGAGTCCAGTATGTGTCAGGTTCCTTTTCCTCTTCGTTTCCTTTTTGGTAAGGATGTGACTCTTGTATGCGTGTTTTCTTTTGATCTTGCCAGTTCCGGTAAAGGCGAACCTTTTCTTGGCGCTGGACTTAGTTTTCATTTTTGGCATTACTAAAAGTTTTAAAGTTATATATTGAGTTTTATTTTTTCTTTGGCGCGATAATCATAATCATCCTTTTTCCTTCGAGCTTCGGCAGTTGTTCAATTTTTCCATAATCGATAATAGCATCGGCAAATTTTAAAAGGATAATTTCACCCTGTTCTTTATATAAAATTGATCGTCCTTTAAAAAACACATCGACTTTAACTTTTGCGCCTTCTTCAAGGAATTTCAACGTATGCTTCAGTTTGAAATTAAAATCATGTTCATCGGTATTCGGGCTGAGACGGATTTCTTTTACAACAACTTTGGCCGCCTTGGCCTTCATTTCCTTTTGTTTTTTCTTTTGTTCATAAAGGAATTTCTTATAGTCGATAATTTTGCAAACCGGTGGATTGGCAGTAGGTGAAATTTCCACCAGGTCCAATTCAACATCATGCGCCATCTGCAGAGCTTCCTTTATCGGGTAAATCCCGGGTGTTATATTTTCGCCAACAACGCGCACAACTGGTGCTTTAATCTTTTCGTTGATTGCATGGGCTTCTTCTTTCACTCTCGGTCCAAAGCGGCGAACATATGGCCTGAAACTTTCTGTTGTTGCTATACTCTATCCTCCTGAAATTTATTAATACTTCTTTAGTTGTTTTATCCAATTAATCAGCGATCATTTCACTGATTTCATTATTTATTAAATCTGCAAAATCCTTAATGGAGAATGTTCCCATATCACCATGACCTTGCTTCCGCACAGAAACGGTTCCATCAGCCTCTTCCTTTTCACCAACTATTAACATGTACGGGATTTTCTGGAGCTCAGCATCACGAATCTTCTTACCCGTCTTTTCGTTCCTGTCGTCAATGAGGGTGCGAATTTCGTAATTATTTAGCAAATTCAAAACATTTTTTGAATAATTCATGAATTTTTCGCTCACCGGCAGGATAATAGCCTGATCCGGAGTGAGCCATAAAGGGAACTTTCCGGCACAATGTTCGAGCAACACAGCCACAAAACGTTCCATTGAACCAAACGGTGCCCTGTGAATCATTACAGGTCTGTGCTTCTGATTATCACTGCCAGTGTATTCAAGTTCAAAACGTTCAGGTAAATTATAATCAACCTGAATGGTTCCTAGCTGCCATTGACGGCCTATTGCATCCTTCACCATGAAGTCCATTTTTGGTCCGTAGAATGCGGCTTCACCAATCTCAACAACTGTTTTCAATCCTTTTTCTGCAGCAGCTTCAATAATTTCTTTTTCTGCTTTATCCCAATTCTCATCCGATCCGATATACTTTTCTTTATTATTTGGGTCGCGAAGTGATATCTGAACCTTATAATCCTTAAAATTGAGTACTTTAAAAATATAAAGCACAATATCAATCACACCTAAAAACTCTTCTTTTACCTGATCAGGCCGGCAAAATAAATGAGCATCATCCTGTGTGAAACCGCGTACCCTTGTCAATCCATGCAATTCGCCACTTTGCTCATACCTGTATACTGTCCCAAATTCAGCCATTCGAACTGGCAGATCTTTGTAAGAACGTGGCTTTGTTTTATAGATCTCGCAATGATGCGGGCAATTCATCGGTTTTAGCAAAAACTCCTCACCTTCCTGGGGCGTAGTTATTGGCTGGAATGAATCTTTACCATACTTTTCATAATGACCGGAAGTAACGTATAGTTCCTTTTGCCCGATGTGGGGTGTAATGACCTGAACATATCCGGCTGCTTTCTGAACCTTTTTCAAAAATTGTTCAAGGCGCGCACGCAGGTCCGCTCCTTTGGGAAGCCATAATGGCAAGCCAAGCCCAACTTTAGTTGAAAAAGCAAAAAGTTCAAGTTCTTTTCCAAGTTTACGGTGATCACGTTTCTTGGCTTCTTCAAGAAGCAGAAGATATTCCTCAAGTTCTTTCTGTTTCGGAAAAGTAATACCGTATATTCTTGTCAACTGTTTACTGTGCTCATCACCTCTCCAATATGCTCCTGCAATATTGAGAAGCTTTATGGCTTTTATATTGCCTGTATCCGGTAAATGCGGACCACGGCAGAGATCGGTAAAATTCCCCGATTCATAAAAAGTGATTGTACCGTCCTGTAAATCTTTCAGGAGATCAAGTTTATAAGGATCATCCTTCTTAGTAAAATAAGCTATTGCATCAATTTTTGAAACATCTTTTCTGTGATAAACCTGCTTCTGACGAGCAAGTTCAAGCATTTTATCCTCTATTTTTTTGAAATCATCTGACGAAATCGGTTGGTCTCCAAAATCAATATCATAATAGAATCCATTTTCAATATTTGGGCCTATCCCGAATTTCACTCCCGGATACAAAGCCTCAATTGCTTCAGCCATAAGGTGTGCAGAAGAATGCCAGAAAGTTGATTTTCCTTCATTCTGTTCCCATGTAAGCAATTCGATTGATGCATCTGAATTTATTGGCATTGTAGAATCAACAACTTCATTGTTGATTTTTGCAGCCAATACATTTCTGGCCAGCCCTTCGCTAATGCTTTTTGCAATTTCGAGTGCTGATGTTCCTTCAGGATATTGCCGGATTGCTTTATCCGGGAAAGTAATATTAATCATTCCAAATGCTTTACTATATTAATTTAAGGGTGCAAAGATAAGGAAAATTCTTATATGGTAAGCTTATTATGCATATAAATGTAACCTATTAATTGGCATTTTTACTTTTTGTAGAAAATTTTTATATAATTGTTTATCAAGTAGATACAATGAATAATATTAATCGGAAATTTTACGCATCTAATTTATATGAAAAAATTTGAATAATTCAAATGTATGTAGTATTTTTATAGACGATTTTGCAAATTAAAAGGACTAACCATGAATAAAACAATAGAACATCCAATTTTGGTACCTTACGATTTTACACCTGTTTCAGATGTTGCTTTAGCACATGCGGCAAGTTATTCTCAGATTTGTGGCGACCCGATTATCATTCTAAATATTGTGGATGAAAGCACGCTGAAGTTTTTGAAACATCACAATCAGATTGATCAGTTTCTAAACAAGAAATTGCAAGTTATCAGTGAAGAAATTGCTGACAAATACAATGTTAAAACCAGTTCTCTTGTAAGGAAGGGAAAAATAATTTCGATCCGAAATATTGCAGAAGAACTGGCAATATCAATTATGTTTATTGGAATTGATCAGCCGCAAACCCTAGCCAGCAAGGTTCTTAAGGTTGTAGGATCATCTCCGGCACCTGTGTATGTTGTACAAGGTGAGATTAAATGGAAAGATATCAAAACTGTTGTTTTTCCTGTTGATGATTTTGAAGAAACCAGGCAGAAGATTGGTTGTACAGTGAAGCTTGCAAAACAAACCAATGCAAAAGTCAATCTTTTGTCGATAACACTTGATGACCGTGACCGTCAGATTAACCAGGAAGTAAGAGTAAAACAAATCGAAAAAGCTTTGCTCGAACATAGAATTCCTTTTGAAACAGAATATGCCAAGCAAAAAGAGAAAAATTTCGCAGATGAACTCCTCGAATATGCACAAATAAATAAAGCAGATATTTTAATCCTGATGAAAACGCCAAGAACATTTTTCCCGAATCTTTTTATCAGTCCTGTTGACAGGAAAGTACTTTTAAATTCCCATAATATTCCTTCAATTTATATTAATTCTCGTGATGTAGGACGATATAACTAAAAAAAGAAAGAGGCACCGAAGGCGCCTCTTTCTTTTTAATAGAATTGATATTTATTTTTCAACTCCCTTTACAAATATTGAAGTCTTAATAAGTTTTCCAGTCTCATCAAATTCCTGCCATTTCCCATCCTTCATATCATTCACATAATTTCCCATTATTTTTATTTTAGCAGGAGAGCTATCAAAGTATTCTTTATAAACTCCGGTCTTAAGATTATTAACACAGATCTCCTCTGACTGAACGTTGCCACTTGCATAATAAGATTTGTTGATTCCTTCGAACTTTCCATTTTTGTAATTGTATTCTGCGATCAACTTACCTTCGGTATCATAATATTTTGAGCTACCTTCACGTAAACCCTTGCTATATGAAGATTCCTCAAGCAGTTTGCTATTATTCTCATAATAACCTTTTTTGATTCCTTCCAACAGTCCATGTTTATAAGTTGCATCAATAAGTAATCTTCCACCAGAAGCATATGTTTTATATGGCCCATGCAATGTATCATTGCAGTATGTTACTTCGCTCTTCAGGTTTCCGGCTTCATCAAGACTGACAAAAATGCCATCTTTAATACCCTTCTTATAAACTTCTATTTTATTTACCAATCCTTTAGTATTGTATGTGATCCACATACCATCCTTTGAACCGCCAACATATTTCCCCTTGCTAACAAGAGAATTTTCCGTTTCCAGCCAGAAACCTTGCTTAAGATTTTTGGAATCGGTTTTGTTAATGGTGTCACCATTTACAACCAATGATGTTTGAGCATTCAGGCTCAACACAAAACTTAATACAAGCCAAATCAGACTTAATCTTTTCATAATTCCTCCTTTGTTATTTATCTCCAAAATAATTAATAAGAATTACAACTCCTGCAATCACTGCTATTACAGCCAATGAGAAGAAAATAATCTTCCATACGCTGTATGGACGTTCACCCTGTACTTCACCGGTACGTCCATTAACCAGAAATCGGTAAACTTTATCTTTAAACCTGTAGGCACTTATCCATATAGGTAAAAGAATATGTTTGAAAGTAATATCATTATATTGTGTGTTTACAGAATAAACACGCTGCTCATCGCCACCAATATCTTTTTTTACCAATTGTGTAATATAATTATCCATAATGACCTTCGCTTTATCAAAGCCTGTCTTCACATCCACCTGGTAGCTCTCGGTTCTGAAACCACTTAAAAATTTATCATCATATGGAAGAAGATTTTTCAAGTCCCATGGTTCAAGCTTATCAGCATATTTTACAGGTAAGGAACTGCTTGCAATTACAAGAACATCATCAAAAGTATTGCTCACATGCCCCGAGACCGATGTCCAGCGGACTTTCCTGACTTGTCGCGTTTTTGTAACTGATTTACCATTTTCTGTAGTCGTATAGCTTTCTGTCACGTAGTAGTAAGTACCACGTGCCCCGGTGTATGAACTGGATGTATTGGAATCGTAGGTCCAATATGGAATATACATACCATTGAATTTATCAGCGCTGGTAACATATTTTTTCAATGCACCCGGAGCAAACCATAGTTTTTTCAGCCATTTGCGGAAAGCTTCAAAACCTTGCTTCTGATCAAGTGTAAAAGGCAATAATGATTTTGGCTTTAAGATGCTGCTTGTACTGCCACTTGAAACAACCAGACTGGTTCCGCAAAAAGGGCAGATATCTGAAGTTACATTTGGTCGCAGTGTTGTTGAAGCACCGCAACTAGTGCACTTGACAGTAACAATACTCTGTTTCTCTTCGGAGGCAAATTCTTTTTCAATAAAACTATTGAAATCGACTTCAGCAATTTTCTCAGTAGATTTTGCGATCTCATTAAATGCACCGCAATATTCGCAAGTGAGTGCAGTAGTTCCCGGTTGGAATTTAAGAATAGCACCACATTCTTTACATTTTAATTGTTGATTTGTCGCGGTTTCAGGAGTGTTTAAGTCTTGCATAATTAAAATTTATGTTTATTAATTTATTAACGAATAAAATCAATAATGCCTGCATTCTTAGATAAAAATGCAGGCATATTTATTAAACAAAATTTATTGCTGTGGAATTTGCGGCGGCAGTGGTGGAGGAGCCTGAGTAAATAGTTTTGCAACTTCAGGAACCTGGCCTGCAGCAGTCCATGCAGCCATTCCGTTTTTCCAGATAAGAGTATCTTTTGTTAACTGATTGCTCTGAATCATCTGTGTAAGTTGTTGCTCTCCAAAAGGACCTGTTTGCTGGCCATTTACCGCAACATAAAACTGTGCTAAAGGCGGTGGAGTAACATTCTGCTGATTAATATTTTGATTCTGGCTCATGTTCTGTCCCATCTGGTTTGCCATTGCAAAGCCCATACCCATGCCAATTCCAGCACTTGCACTACCACCAGGATTCTTTGCAGCTTCTTCAATCCCCATTGCAGTCTGGTATTGCGTAAAGGCACTCAAGTTGCCAACAACGCCCATACTTGTTCTTTTGTCCATTGCAGCTTCAACATCAGGTGGCAACGAAATATTTTCAACTAAGAATTTCGAAAGTTCTATTCCATACTCACCAAATTCAGTACCTATTCTATCATATACAAATTTTGAGAGCTCATCATAGTTGGAAGCAAGATCCAGTACTGGAATTTTACTAGTAGCCACGATATCCGTAAACCTTGTCATTACAATGTTCTTCAGCTGTTCAGTAATTTTATCTGTTGTAAAACTACCATCAGTACCTGCAACCTCTTTTATGAATTTAGAAGCATCTTTAATCCTCATTGTATAGCTGCCAAAAGCACGAATACGAACCATTCCAAAATCGGTGTCACGCATCATGATAGGATTTTTCGTACCCCATTTCAGATCAGTGAAATTCTTGGTATTACAAAAATAAACTTCTGCTTTAAACGGACTATGGAAACCATACTTCCAACCTTTAAGTGTTGTAAGTATCGGCATATTCTGTGTTTCCAGAGTGTGAGTTCCAGGTTGGTAAACATCAGCTATCTGTCCTTCATTAATAAAAACAGCAACCTGCGATTCCCTGACAACAAGTTTTGCACCGTACTTTATTTCATTATTGTATCTTTCGAAACGATGAATCATTGTATCATTTGAAGGATCCAGCCATTCAACGATATCTATAAATTCGCCTTTAAGTTTATCTAATAAGCCCATGTTATTTTTGATTTAAGATTTATGATTTTAGAATTAATTTTATTATGACAAATATAAATAATATTTAGTTCGCATATCAAAATGCATTCCGATTTAATTTATAGGAAAAAAAGTCTGATTTAATTTGCAGGTGCAGATCGATCTAACCCTTTTAGAAATCATTGACAGCCATTATGGAATCATGCATAGATCAGCATAAAGGTCATGTGCTTCAGCTGCTGTAATTTTGACATTTCTAAATTGCCCGATAATATTGGACTTTGCTGGTGATTTTATAAGCACTTCGTTGTCGACTTCCGGAGAATCATACTCGGTGCGGCCTATAAAATATTCGCCTTCCCTCCTGTCGATGATAACTTTTAATTCTTTTCCGATAAGTGAAGTATTTTTCTGAAATGAAATATTCTCCTGAATGCTCATTAATTCCTCAGCCCGTTGCTGTTTTACTTTCAGGCTTACATTATCATTCAATAAAAAAGCAGCTGTAGATTCTTCATGTGAATAGGTGAACACACCCAACCTGTCGAATTTTACCTCACTTACAAATTCAATCAACTCTTTAAAATCTTTTTCTGTTTCGCCTGGATAACCTACTATCAGTGATGTTCGGAGTGCAATACCCGGAATTGTATTCCTGATTTTTTCAATAAGTTTTAATGTCTTGCTTTTATCAATGCCGCGTTCCATCGATTTGAGGATTCTGCTATTGATATGCTGAAATGGGATATCAAGATATTTGCAAATGTTTTTATGGTCGCGGATTGCATTAAGTATATCATCTGGAAATACAGCAGGATAGGCATATTGCAGGCGTATCCATTCAATTCCTTTTAGCTGCGAAAGTTGTTCAAGAAGAAAAGCAAGGTTGCGTTTTTTATAAATATCAACACCGTAATAAGTAAGATCCTGTGCTATCAATATGAGTTCCTTCACACCCTGATCCCCAAGGAATGTAGCTTCTTTAACCAACTCATCAACAGTTTTGGAAATATGTTTACCACGTATTAATGGTATTGCACAAAATGAACATTTGCGGTCGCATCCCTCAGCTATCTTTAGATACGCATAATGTGAAGGAGTGGTAATATTTCTTTCTCCCAGTAATTCGTGCCTGTAATCGGAGCCGACAAACTTCAGTAAACCCTTGAAATCATTGACACCAAAGTATGCGTCCACTTCAGGAATTTCTTTTTTAAGTTGTTCAAAGTATCGGGCGGACAAGCATCCTGATACAATTACTGTTTTAACCAGCCCTTGTTTTTTAGCAGCAACAACGTTTAATATGGTATCAATGGATTCCTGCTTGGCATCATTGATAAAACCGCAGGTATTAATAATAACAATATCGTGATCCAGATTATCAGAATCGTGAGAAACTTTGAAATTGCCGTAATTAAGCTGCCTGAGCAGTACTTCAGAATCGACAAGGTTCTTGGAACAACCGAGGGTAATTACATTTATTTTTATTTGTGATGCTAATTTTGTTTTCAAATTTCAAATAATATAAATTGCTTTTTTATTTTTTATCTTTTCTGCTTGATCAGAAAAGAAACAAAAGAATCAAGACAAAATGAAGCTTCCAAACTCTCTGTAATATTACTGAATTCTATGCAAAGCGAGTAAACTTCTTTGCAAGAATTCTACGTAATATTTCATTCACTCCGCCCCTAACCTCGCCATTTTGTCCTGCCAACACGCATATTATCATAAAGAAATACTCTTTACAATTATAGAAAATTATAGAAAATTAATTGCTGAATAAAGAATTTACAAATTCCTTTTTATCGAATAACTGAAGGTCTTCTATTCCTTCGCCAACACCAATATATTTTACAGGAATTTTAAACTGATCGGAAATACCAATAACAACGCCACCTTTAGCTGTGCCATCAAGTTTAGTAACAGCAAGTGCATTTACTTCAGTAGCTAAAGTAAATTGTTTGGCCTGTTCAAAAGCATTCTGCCCGGTAGAAGCATCAAGCACAAGGAGTACTTCATGAGGAGCATCGGGGATTACTTTTGTCATTACTTTCCTGATCTTGGAAAGTTCATTCATTAAATTCACTTTATTATGCAAGCGTCCTGCAGTGTCAATAATAACGACATCGGCATTTTTAGCCTTTGCTGAAGCAAGAGTATCAAAAGCAACAGAAGCAGGATCTGCGCCCATGCCTTGTGAAACAATTGGAACATCAACACGCTTTGCCCAAATTGTAAGCTGATCAACTGCAGCAGCGCGGAACGTATCGCAAGCTCCAAGAACCACAGTCTTTCCGGCCTTTTTAAGTTGATAAGCCAGCTTGCCAATAGTAGTTGTTTTTCCAACTCCATTCACACCTACAACCATTATCACATAAGGATCATCTGTTTTGGGAATATCAAAAGTTTCAGTATTCAGAGAATTATTTTCTTCGAGCAGGGAGGAGATTTCTTCGCGAAGAATTCTGTTAAGTTCAGAGGTTCCAAGATATTTATCAGCAGAAACGCGTTTTTCAATGCGTTCAATTATCCGCAAAGTCGTTTCAACGCCAACATCAGATGAGACAAGGATTTCCTCAAGATTATCCAGAACATCATCATCAACTTTCGATTTTCCGACAATGGCTTTGGATAGCTTGGTAAAAACATTTTCCTTTGTTTTCGCCAAACCCTTTTCCAGATTCTCCTTCTTCTCCTTGCTGAATATGCCGAATAAACCCATAAATACTGTGATTGCTATAAAATTAAAAAGCCTTTTTCACAACCGGAAAAAAGCTTATTAATCTCAGTAAATACTGAAATATCAAAACTGAGCCAGGATTATTTCTTAGCTAAATAATCTTTTATCTGGTCGTTGGGAATAATTTCTTCTTTAAATGTATACGCACCGGTCTTTGGTGATTTAACCATACGGATTACTTTTGCGAAATCCTTACCAGTGGTGGTTTTCATTGATGCAACAACTTTCTTTGCCATGGTATTACTTATTTAATTTCTTTGTGAACAGTCATTTTCTTTAATATCGGGTTGTACTTTTTAATCTCCAAACGTTCAGGAGTATTCTTTTTGTTCTTGGTAGTAATATACCTTGAAGTACCAGGTTTTCCGCTTGTTTTATGCTCAGTGCATTCAAGAATCACCTGTACCCGTGCTTCTTTACTTTTCTTTCCCATTTTAGTATGCTTTAAATTTAAGAGGTGCAAAATTAAAAACTTTTTTGATAAAAAACCAATAATCCTGCATTTTTTTAATGTAATGAACGTCAAAATCTGATTTTTGCATTACTTTTGAGCAAAGAATAACATGATCTGGCAGTCATACATAAATGGATTCAAAGCTTTTCTCAAGTTGGAGAAGTCCCTCTCCCAGAACTCTGTTGATGCTTATCTTCATGACATAAACAAATTCACACAATATCTTGAATTCAAGCAATTGCAACATACCCCCGAAAAAGTTGATTTACATCTTTTACAGGATTTTCTGAAATGGATAAATGAACTTGGAATGAGTGCACGAACTCAGGCCCGTGTAATTTCAGGCATAAAAGCTTTTTACAAATATCTTATTCTCGAAAATACAATCAAGGTTGATCCAACTGAATTGCTGGAATCACCTAAGCTGGGCAGGAAACTTCCGGACACCTTAAGTGTTGAAGAAATTGACAGACTGATTTCAGCTATCGACCTTAGTAAACCGGAAGGACAACGCAACAAGGCAATGCTTGAAACCCTTTACAGTTCTGGTTTACGCGTTACAGAACTTATAAGCCTCAAAATTTCAAATCTTTATTTTAAACAAGGGTTTATCAGGATTGTAGGAAAAGGAAACAAAGAACGAATTGTGCCGATAGGAAGTATCGCAATCAAATATATTAATATTTACCTTGAAGACATAAGAGTCCATGTAAAAATAAAAAAAGACAGTGAAGACAGTCTTTTCCTGAATCGCAGGGGTGGCAGGATTTCAAGGAACATGGTTTTTATGATAATCAAGGACCTTGCTCTAAAAATTAACCTTAATAAAAAGATAAGTCCTCACACATTCAGGCATTCATTTGCAACTCACTTAATTGAAGGAGGCGCTGACCTTAGAGCTGTGCAGGAAATGCTCGGTCATGAATCAATTACCACCACAGAAATTTATTTACATATGAACCGCGAATACCTGCGGGATTCAATTCTGCAATTTCATCCAAGAGCTTGAATTGATTTAAGAACTGAATCGGAGTCGGGAGTATGCAATAAGTAGCGAGACTACTTACTGCCCCCGTCCACTCATTAAAATTTAATATTTTAAATCAACTTTTACTTTGGCCAAAGTGGGTTTTCGTCATCATCGTAATCAACGCCCCAGTTGATAGCAGTTAATTCACCGTTTTCAAAATAAATATCGGTAACAGCGTCATCGATGCTCATTCTTTTTTCTCCCCAAGCTTCTTCTTCAGTACCGATTTCATTATAACCGTTTTCGGCAAACAACTTCTCAGCTTCATCTTCAGTAAGATCGGCTATCTTTTTTCCAAAAACAAATGCTTCTGTATTTTCAAGTTCAAGACAGATGCAGCGTTTATCAAGTTTCAGATCAAAGAAAACAATCACACCATCTTCCCAATAATACCAGATCTCAGTCTGTTCATCAGCTTCTTCGGTGGTTTCTTTTTCGTCAGGATTACCGAGTATTTTTTTTACATCTTCCATCCCAAGGCCAAACTTGAGTTCATTAAGGCCTTCTTTAATTTTTATTTCAAGATTTTCTCCCATGTGATTTTTTATTTAAAAGGTGAATCCGCTTCTTTGGCCATATGGTTGTAAACCATTTTGTCCAGCATTTTCGGAAAAAATTTATTCAAGAAAACAATCAGTTTTCCCTGGGTAGTCATAATTAGTCTATGCTTCTTTCTATGTATTGCAGTGATAATTTTTCTTGCAACTTCTTCAGCAGTCATTAATTTTCCTTCATCCAATGGAGACTCTCCTTGCATACTTCCATCCTTTGCCAACGCGGTGTTTCGTATATTCGAAGCAGTAAATCCAGGACATGCAATAAGAACATGCAAACCTTTTTTCAGATTTTCAATTCGTAAGCTTTCTAAAAAACCCTGCATTGCAAATTTGGATGAAGAATATCCGGTTCTTCCCGGAAGACCTTTATAACCTGCAATTGATGAAACACCAACCACGGTTCCTTTGTTTTTCAACAAGTAAGGCAACGCAAATTTTGTACAATATACTGTTCCCCAGAAATTAATATCTATCAACTGCCGGATAACATTAAGGTCAACATCTTCAAATAATGCGCGCATAGAAACTCCTGCATTATTAATAAGTATATCTAGAGTTCCATATTTACCAATTGTTTCATCAATAAGTCTCTTACAATCTTCCTCTTTACTGACATCAGCCTGAACCGCATAAACTTCAAAATTTCTATTTTGCAAATTATTTTTAAGCTCATTTAATTTATCAGTATTACGCGCTGCAATTACAACTTTTGCACCTGCAGCAGCGAGTTCCACAGCAAGAGCCTTACCAATTCCAGAACTTGCACCCGTAATTATTACAACCTTATTTTTCACTTGTTACAATTTTACGGCAATATTAACCTTAAAATTTGAAATACGATTTATGAAATATCAGAATTATTTCAGCAATTAAAACCAAGATTTAAGAAAACAGGTTCATAAATGGCAAATCGTAATTTTTAAGGCTCTGTTATTTAAACCATTAACATTTGTTTGTAATTTATTTTTGGAAATTCAAATAATGACTTTATCTTTGCACCCTCAAAAAATTGAGACTGATTTGGTAGCTCAGCAGGTAGAGCACATCCCTTTTAAGGATGGGGTCCTGGGTTCGAATCCCAGCCAGATCACAACAAAAATCCAAAAACCCCTGTAAACAATAGCTTTACAGGGGTTTTGTTTTTTCAGGAAACAAATCAGGGGACGAATCGAAATGACTTTCTATGTTTGCTTAAAAATAAAAGGGAGTCTCCATCTCCCTCCTGCTAATACGCGGTTGCGAACATTGTAAAATTCATTCCAAAGGCCATAATTACTAATTTACTAAACATTTTTTTCGATTTATCTTAATGCAATCTTAACGCGAATCTAATTCCATATTAACGTCATAGGTTCTATTGCAATCTATTTTTGTATAATAAAAATATCCAGAATAGATATTTAATTATAATTCGGAAAATCTTTTTTTAAACCCACAACCATGGCAAAAAAGCGCTCATATATAATATTTTTGGTTGAAGACGACCAGGTCTTTGCAAAGACAATGGAACTGCATCTTAAAGAACATTTAAAGTTTCCGTTTGACATCCATACCTTTCCCAATGGTGAGGACTGCATGGCAAATCTTGAAATGAAACCGTCAATCATTATTTTGGATTATTTTTTAAACAGCCAAAACCCTAAAGCGGAAAATGGTTTTGAGATTCTGAAAAAAATTAAAAAACTCGATCCTGAAATAGAAGTAATTATGTTATCAGCCCAGGATAAAATACAGATTGCCGTTAACTCAATGATATATGGTGCATATAATTATTTGACAAAAAATGAAGTTGCATTTTTCCGGGTTGAAAATACTATAATAAATATTATAAAAGTAATTCGCTCAAGAGAAGAAATTAAAGCAGTCAAAAAAGGAGAAATCATGGTATTTGTATTGCTCGCCATAATTGCAGCAATAGCAGGCACTGTATATTATTTATATCCTTATGTATAATTATTAACCTTTCGGATAAAAGGATATTGAAGTATATAAAAAAATTGGAACTCTTTACAAATAGTCTAATTTCTCTATTTTCAATGCTTCAATAACCTCATGGTATTTGATATTTAAAGATTCATTTAAAGTATTTATTTTATCAATGTCATTTTCCGACTCTCCTAAATTTTCAATTTCTTCTAACAATGGGGCCACGTAAACAGCACCCATCATTGAAAAACTTGACCTCATCCCGTGTGAAATTGCTTTAATTCTCGGATAATCCGAGTTAGCAACAGCTTCATTTAATCTTGAAATATCCGTCGCTGCTTGTTTTAAAAAAACTTCAATTATTTCCAGAACTAAATTCTTCTTACCTCCAAACGATACATTAAGAAGGTTTAAATCCACTGCTTTTGCAGTCTTCATCTCCTTTTCAGTTCCTATAGCTTTTGCAGTACTCAAATCCATTTCAATTCCTGCTGGTTTTGGGGTATCTAATACCTTTGCAGTCCCTTGAGTATCTTGCTTTATATGTGTGCATTTTTCATTGGTTAAATTGAGCATTTTCTCAAATAATATATCTGCTTTAATAGGTTTTGATATATAATCATTCATGCCTGATTGTATACACTTTTCTTTTTCTCCTGACATAGCATGAGCAGTTATTGCAATTATCGGAATATTCATTCCCAAATCTTTTCTAATCATCTCAGCAGCCCTATATCCGTTCATTATTGGCATTTCAATATCCATTAATAAAATATCATACTTTTTTGTTTTTAACTTTTCCACCGCCTTTACTCCATTTTTGGCAATATCAGCTTTTATACCATACTCGGAAAACAAACTCCGGAAAAATTTTATATTGAAAGGATTATCTTCGGCCACCAGTACATTCAGGTTTACAATACTATCAATGTTTAATTTGTGTGCTTTAACCTTTTGCGTAGCTTGTATTTTCTCCTGCAGTTTGGGCTTTTTAAATGACATCCTAATTGTAAAACAACTGCCTTCTTTATATTTACTTGTCACAGTTATGGTGCCACCCATGATTTCAACTATTTTTTTTGTAATTGTTAATCCAAGGCCAGTACCTCCAAATCTGGGAACAGTTTTATCCCTTATCTGCGTAAAGCTATCAAAAATAAGATCAATTTTATCTTCGGGTATTCCTATTCCAGTATCGGTTACAGTGAATCGTATCATTACATTTTCATCCGTTTCATTTTCAAGTGCAACTTCTGTATTAACTTCTCCTCTGTTTGTAAATTTAACTGCATTGGAAACAAGGTTCTGAAGCGCCTGTGCAAGCCGTACTTCATCACCAAGCAGGACAGTCGGTATATTTCCATCAATAGTAAAATGGAATCCGATTTTTTTTTCATCGGCTCCTAATTTCAATGTTGTAAAAATTAAGTTTAGAAAATAGTGAATGTTGATTTGATTTTCTTCCAAATCAAGTTTACCTGCTTCAATTTTTGATAAGTCAAGTATATCGTTTATGATAACCAGAAGGTTCTCTCCGGACTGTTTAATAGCTTCCAACCAATCCTTTTGCTTGGCAGACAGTTTAGTATTCTCAAGCAAACGCGTAAAGCCAATAATTGCATTCATTGGTGTACGGATCTCGTGGCTCATGTTTGCAAGAAATTCTTCTTTTACATTTTTTAATTCTTCGGCTCTCTCTCTTGCTTCAATCAGGTTTTTTTCAATCCGGTTGCGTTCTATTGAATATTGAATAGACTTTATCAGCATTACCGCGTTAATATCTTGTTTGAAAAGGTAATCCTGTGCCCCTTCATGGATAAGTGTAAATGATAATTCAACATCTTCAAGTCCGCTTATAATAATTATAGGAACTTTATTACAAGAATTGAAAACAGTGCGGAATGTGCTGTAGCCTGTACCATCAGGTAAGTTAAGATCAAGCAAGATAATATCAATATTTCCTTTTTGAATATGCTCACAGGCATCTTTTAAAGTTACAGCAGAAATCAGATTATGTTTAAAAAAACTGATTTCATTCAGCATTTCCTTAATTAACCTGATATCACCAGGATTGTCTTCAATCAGAAGAATGGTTACAGTTTTCATTTAACCAAAAATTAATCAAAATGTTTAGGAAGCGTAACAACCGAAAGCCAGAAATTTTCAATTGATAAAACCACCTGTGTGAATTTTTCAAGATCAATTGGCTTTGTAATGTAACAGTTTGCATGAAGATCATATGATTTGAATATATCTTCTTCCGCTTTTGAAGATGTTAGTATTACCACGGGTATTTTTTTAAGTTTATCGTTTTCTTTGATTTCTGAAAGTAATTCTATTCCGCCCTTTTTAGGAAGGTTTAAATCAAGAATGATCAGATCGGGCATCAGTGCATTTTGAAAATTATTTCTTTTAAAAAGAAAATCACTTGCTTCCAACCCATCGGTTGCTATATGAATTTTGTTTATCACTTTACTGTCTTTCAATGCTTCTTGTGTAAGCAGGACATCTCCATGGTTGTCTTCAATTAAAAGAATGTCAATAAATTTAATATTTACCATAACGGTTCCTCCATATTTTTTCAAATATGAAATAAAATGATAAACCCTAGCTTACTTTTAATTCAAACTAAATTTTTTATTAAATCTTCAATTGCTTTAACCTTTTCTATAAAATTATTAAAATCAGCTGGCTTTGTAATATAGCAGCTTGCATGAAGCTTATACGTTTTTAATATATCATCCTCTGCTTTTGAAGATGTAAGCATTACCACAGGTATTTTTTTCAGTTTATCATCTTCTTTGATTTCTGTAAGCACTTCTATTCCGTCCTTTTTTGGAAGGTTTATATCAAGAATTATCAGATCGGGTATCCGTGCATCTTGATATTTTTTTCTTTTAAAAAGAAAATCAGTTGCTTCCACTCCATCAGTAACAACATGGATTTTATCAATCCTTTTGCTGTCCTTCAATGCTTCTTCTATAAGGCGTACATCACCGGGGTTGTCTTCTATTAAAAGAATTTCAATAGCTTTTTTATTTTCCATAATTATGTCCTCTTATTTTTTTAATGTGAAATAAAAAGTTGTTCCTACGTTTTCCTTTGATTCAAACCAGATTTTTCCTTTATGCCGTTCCGCAATATGTTTGCAAATGGCAAGCCCTATACCTGTGCCCGAATATTCACTTTTTGCATGCAGACGCTGAAAAATTGTGAATACTTTGTCATGGTATTGCATATCAATTCCGATTCCATTATCTCTCACAGCGAATTCATAATAATCATCCTTCAATATGCATGATACATGTATTACAGGAGTCTCTGATTGTTTTTTATACTTTATGGCATTCCCAATCAAATTCTGAAAGAGCTGTAATATTTGAAACTCATCAGCTTTCAAAACAGGTAAATTTTCATTGGTTATTATTGCGTTGGTATCATTGATTCGTTGCTGAAGATTTAAAATAGCCTGTTCAAAAACTAAGGCTGTATCAACCTCGCCAAACTCTTTTTCGCTTGTTGTTATTCGTGAATATAAAAGCAAATCGCTGATCAATTTTTGCATCCTGGTAGCGCCATCCACAGCATACTTAATATAATCCTGTGCATCCTGATCTAACTTATCTTTATATTTTCTTTCCAGTAATTGTGTAAAACTTGCAACCATTCTTAGCGGTTCCTGCAAATCGTGGGAAGCCACGTAAGCAAACTGCTTCAATCTACTATTTGCAGAAATTAAATCGTAATTAAGCATTTCTATTTTCCTTTTGTCTTCACTATAATCATCGAGGATATTTAAAAGGGCAATCTGAGTGCTCTCCATTCCTGCTTTTTCCTGCAAATAATCATCTAAAATATTTAACAATGCTTTTTCTGTATTACTAAAAGCAGCAGTTTCTTCAGAAACAAAAACATTATCTCCGACAACTACGTAGGAATCCACATGGACAGCTTTTTGATTTTTCTCAAAATCGTTTATAGGCCCGCTATTCTGTATAGTAGACTTTTTCATTCTATATTTTTATTTTTTTTGATACTTTGAATTTTATTTTTTAATTCATCAATTTCCTTTTTTAATTCAATCATTTTTAATTCCCTGCCCACAGTCAGCTTTCTGAATTTTTCCAATTCTTCCAATCGCACTTCCTCTTTCTCTCTATCCGCGACTTCTCGTTCCAATTTTTTTCGTTCTGTGATATCCTCAGAAATTCCCAATAAATAAACCGGGTTATTCTTTTCGTCTGTTATCGTGATTTTTTTTGTATGCAGCCAGCGATCGCCTGTTTTGGTAAAAATAGTTTCTTCGTGAACATTAAGAAGTTTTGTGTTTTTGATTGCTTCATGATCTTTTTTTGTAAAAAAATCCGCTTGTTCTTTTGGATATAAATCATAATCGGTTTTTCCAATAACATCCTGCTTTGAAAAGCCCAGCAGCTTTTCCGCTGCTTTGTTAAACCGGATATAACGCAATTCTTTTACTTCCTTTACATATACCATATTGGGAATGTTTTCAAGAACTGAATCAATGAATTCGTTTGTGTGCCTGAGTTCAACTTCTATTTTTTTAATTTCTGTAATATCTCTGGCTACAGCAAACACACTATTAACACTACCTGATTCATCCTTATATACGGTTATATTATAAAGCACGTCCGTAATTTTACCTGAAACATGTTTCATTGCCAGGCTGTAGTTTTTTACCGAACCTTTTACAATTGCTTCCCGATATGCATTTTCCGCATTATGAGGATCTGTGAAATAATTTCGAAAATGTGACTTTACCATTTTTTCGTGCGGGACACCTGTAATCATAACTGCAGCTTCATTTACGTACGAAATAAGTCCATCAGGTCCGGTTATAATTTCCGGATCAAGTGAAGTTTCCAGCATCATCCTTGTGTAGGTTTGCAGTTTCTGCATTTCACTTTCTGCCTTACTAATTTTATTTCCCATGTTTAGAAATTATTTTTATTAACGCTCAGAAAAAGAAAAATATAATCTGTAATATTCCATTCTGATTTCTTCAACAAAACCTGAGTTAACTATAGTTTTCAAAAATACGTATACAAAAAACCTGTTTAATTAAGAAAGAATTAAGGTGGGATTAAAATGCAGTTAAGTATGTAAATCTTCCAAAAACATTTACTTGATAAATATTTCAATAAGAGTATAACACCAGCAAAAATAAAATATTAAAAAAGGAATGGCCATACCGTAAATAAGCCTGTAAATATAGTCTTGCGGGGTATGCAAATCGCTAATGCAAGTAAATTAACTTTCTTGAATTATTCACTGTCCTCACCAGGTTGGTCTATTAATATAAAATCATTAATAAGCTGCTCAACTTTGTCAAATGCTTCCTGGCTTTTTTGCACATAGAAGCAATTATATTGTTTAATCGCATCTAAGACCACATTATATTTATCCTGAGCACTCAGCACAATGATATTTGTTTTCGGATCATGTGCTTTTATATGTTTTATTATTTCGAGTCCATTTTTAGCCTCCCCAAATTTCGAGTTCAGAAAATAATCCATAATGACAATGTTTGGGTTAAGGTGCAATTTCATTAATAACATTTCTCCTACCGGGAATATTTTTATTTTGATATCCGGGAAACGAGTTATTATAAATCCCTGCAGTGTTTTTGCATATACCTCATCGTCTTCTACAATAAAAACTTTGATTCGTTTTTTTTTGTGCATAATATTGAGTTTTTATTGATATTATAAATCAGTCCTGAATGTAAATCATTTCAAAATAAGTAATACTAATAAATAAAATTACATCTCTAATTCCATGGTTCTGGTGAGGTGCTTTCAGTATTATAAATATCTTTAATCGTCTGTTCAATTTTCATAAATGCGTCAAGGTCCTTTTGCACATAGATGCAATCATAACATTTAATTGCTTCTAAAATAACACTGATATTTTTCTGCATACTTAGCATAATGATGTTTGTTTGCGGCTTTTGTGTTTTTATACGTTTTATTATATCAAGCCCACTATGTGCATCCTCATATTTTGTGTTCAGAAAATAATCCATGATGACAATGTCCGGATTACGGTCCAGTTCCATTAAACACATTTCGCCGATACGGAATATTTTTATTTCATTTATGTCGGTGAAACGATTTTGCAAGTAGGATTGCAATGATTTTGCATACACTTCATTGTCTTCTACAATAAAAATAATTTTTTCACCCTGGACTGCTTTTTTAAAATATTTCGTAGTCATATCAATTGATTTAGTTTTCCTATAGCTGTACAATTTATTGTTGCTGTCTAATAATTTTTCACAGATGGAATAATGAAAAGTGGTATTGAAGAATGATGCAAAACATTTTCGGTGACACTTCCCATGATTTTTCGTTCAATCCATTTCCGGCCATGAGAGCCCAACACAATAATCTCAGCCTGCATTTCTTTTGCAGTTTTTAAAATGGATTCAGCACACTCACCATCTTTTACAATAGTTTGAATGGTTTCATCGGCAAGATGTTCTTTTGTTTTATCGAGAAACTGATTTGCTGCTTTTTTCAGCGATTCCGTGCTACCATCCTGCACTGCAGCAGTGGCATTATCCATACTGTCGGAAAATCCCACAATTGTGGCATGTCCGGGCGACGAATAAATAACAGGATCTGATATAACATGCAGCAAAGTAACTTCGGCATCCATCGCCTTGGCTAAAGCATACCCAACATCTGCAATAGTTTGAGCGGATTGATCGTAATCCAGCGCTATCAGTATTTTCTTCATCTTAATAATATTTATAGTTGATAACGATTAACCTTAAAAACTTCTTTTACTATTAATTGATTTAAAGAGTAAAATGCATATTTGAAATCAGGTTTTCTTTTTGATTTCATTCTGGTGGAATAATTCCAGCCATTTCTCCAATAATTTTTATTAAGTCGAATACGGCTGCAATAACAACTTACAGTTTTCGCATTCTTCTTAAGCGGAATTTCATTTGTTGAAGAAGATGTAGTTTCTGTCATTGTGAGAATTTTTACAAATTTTTATTATTCGACAAATATATCGTATAGATAAGCATAAGCTATTAAAACCGTATTAGCTTCACATTAAGAATCCATTAAGACACAAAAGATTTTTAATATTTAAAGAGCAAATCTGCTTTCATGCTCAGTATGCATGCAATTAAGATGAGAGTGAAAAATGTTTATATATAACGGAATTGGAAAAAATAATTCAGATATTATTATTCCTATAACTATACATCACTTCATGCAATTTTAATGCTTCCTTAATTGTTTTTTAATTCTGTGCGCACAAAACGAGCATATTTTTGCAGACATGTTTATTTCAATCTAATGATTCAGTAATTAATTTACTTAAATAAAAACATATGGAAACAAAGACTAAAGAATCCAAGGTTAAGAGAACAGTAGCTACAATAAAGAATGGAAAGAGACTAAAAATTCACAGAAATAAAATTAATAATTTAGAAGACAGTATCCGAAAAAGAGCTTACGAAATTTATCTTGAGAGAGGCGCAAATTCAGGCAGTGAAATAGATGATTGGGCAAAAGCAGAAGAAGAAATAAAGCAATCCACAAGAAAATATACATTCTTTGAAAAGGATAAGATGTAAAATTTTCAATGGGACATTTAATAATTTTATTCCTGTGTAGTTAAAAAATATCATTTACTATAAAATCCGAAAAAATGAAAAACATTCTGGTAACAATCGATTTCGAGGAAAAAACAAAAGACCTCCTTGACAATGCAAAGCAACTTGCAAAAAAATTCGACTCAAAAGTATGGGTCATCCACATTGTGGAGCATCAGACAGATATCGTGGGCTATCCCGAAAGTTTTCAATACGGTGTGCAGTATATGAATATAAGGGAAGAAAGAGCCCAAGAACTCAAAAAAGAACATAAAATTGTGCAGGAATATTCCAAACTGTTAATTAAAGCTGGTATTGATTCAGAAGCTTTGCTGATAGAAGGACCGACAGTGAAAGTGATTCTTGATGAAGCCATAAAATTAAAAATTGACCTCATCATCATTGGTTCTCATAAACATAGTTTCCTGTATAATGCACTTATTGAATCAACAGAAGCCGCTTTAATACGGAAATCAAATATTCCAATTCTTGTAGTACCTTTAAATACTTAGCACTGCGGAACTTTACACCATTTAAAATATATGGTTAGAAATATAACGTAGAGTGGGTATAAGGATCATTGTCTTTATACCCACTCTGCGTTTATACTTTTTTTTTTGCTGATATGTGCGATTCCCTTGCACCCACCTGAGCTTATCGGTAATGCGTCATGTAAATATTCTGATGACCAGTAGCGTTGAACGTGCAGAATTTTTCAGGCATCACACAAATGTCCTGGAGTGATTTATTAATCTTCTTTCAACACATACCCAAACCCAACAACAGTATGAAGAAGTTTTGGGGAGTAACCTTTATCTATTTTATTTCGAAGTGAGTTGATGTGAACATCAATGAAGTTTGAACCCGTATTAAATGAATGCCCCCAAACCTTTTCGCCGATCTCGGTACGGTCAAAAACCTTTCCAGGGTTGGAAAGAAAGAGTTCAAGCAATTTATATTCTATGGCTGTAAGTGCAATTTCTTTACTATCTCTAGTTACCTTTTTACTTAACGTATTTAATTCTAAATTTGCTATGGACAGAACCGGTTTACTTACATTATTTCCATTTCTCCTTACCAATGCTTTCAATCTTGCTATCAACACATGCAGACTAAAAGGTTTTTCAAGATAATCATCAGCGCCACAGCCAAAGCCTTCCACAATATCCTCTGTGGAATCCAATGCAGTAAGCATTAAAACAGGAGTTGTAATATTGTAGCCCCTGATTTTTTTGCATAATTCAAATCCATTCAATCCAGGCAACATTACATCTAAAATAATCACATCATATTTTTTCTCCAGCAATAATTTTTCACCTGAGATACTATCATAAGCAACATCCAAAAAATAATCAGCTTCCCCTAACCCCAATTTAATGAAAGAGCTCATTTTTACATCATCATCTATCATTAAGATCTTCATAAATTTCTTTGTATTAAAAAATATTTGCACCCATATGAGTCACCATTATTCATCATCCTGAATGTTTTATTTTTACTCAATATTTGGTTTGTGAGCTCATTATTATTTAACAAGCAATTCATACAGACTGTAAAACGATTTGATAAATCGTTTATTAATGGTGATATATAATTGTCAGTATTCAATCAGCGTAATTTATGTGTTTATCATAAAACATTTTTTCCATCTTTCGGATAAACTTTTCTTTTCTTCAACTAATTTTCTACCCGCGATTCCAATAATCAACATTGAGTAGTCTCTGTATAGTTAGCGCATCTGTTTTTACATCATATGTTAACAATTAATCCGGTAGTTAAATCGATATAAAATTTCCGCTGTAAAATTATAATGAAAGTGCAATCTCTAAATTAAGAAAGGGTTAAACAGGAATTAAATTGGCATTAACACAAAAAAGAATGCATAATAGAGGCATACATATTTAAAATGATATGAAATTTTAGTTGGACCTTTTATCTGGGAAAAGTGACAATATTAATTTAAAATGATTGATCTATTCCCCTACCCTCATAACATAACCTAGCCCAATTAATGTATGGATAAGTTTTGGTGAAAAACCTTTGTCAATTTTATTTCGAAGTGTATTCATATGAACATTTATCACATTCACCCCTGCCTTAATATTAAAGCCCCATATCTTTTCTGCAATTTCCATACGGTCGAGCACTCTTCCCTGGTTCAGCAATAATAGCTCAAGTAACTTATATTCCCTTGCAGTAAGTTTAATTTCCTTATTGCCCCTTTTTATTGTTTTTGCTGCTGTGTCGACTTCCAGATCTGAAAATTTCACATATGATCTTACAACTGCATCTTTATTTTTCTTATTAAACACGTTTATTCTGAATAAAAGTTCATTCAGGTTAACCGGCTTCAGAATATAATCATCAGCAGCAAAGTCAATACATTTAATATTATGTTCGACAGGATCTACTTCTGTAAGAAATATTATGGGTGTGCCTGAGTCATGATTTCGTATTTTTTCACAAAATTCAAAATGATTTGACTCTATTATGTCAATATCCAAAATTATGACATCAAATTTTTTTCTATTAAGGATTCTTTCGCCAAATAAGATATCATATGCTACTTCAACAGCGCAGTCATTTTCTTCAAGACCTATTTTGATGAATGAAGCTAGTTCCGCATTATTTGTGAGTAAAAGTATATTCATCTTGGTTAATTTAAATAATGTTTCTGTCAATTTACAATTTCATTTTTATTAAATAAATTACTCAATCCTAATTAAACCTTCAATCTATTTTCGCTTTCATGAATAATCTCTGAGACAAAATTATTCCCGCGTGTCACTTTACTAATTAAGTTTAAATGAAGATCACATAAAGATAGTATCAATTAAGAAGAGGTTAAGCCTGAAACAATTGATAATACAGGCGTCTTCAGGTTTTTTACACAGATTTTATATTTGAAAATAAATATCATTTTTTTTAAAATTTTAATTAAATATAATGTAATCTTAATGTCAGAAATTAAAAAGAAAGCCTGAATTAAATTCACATTATTCAGGCTTTCTTTAAGGATACTGATACATCAGTTTTTCTTAATGCTTGTTACTTTAAATTCAGTACGCCTGTTTAACTGATGCTGTTCTTCTGTACAATTAACTTTATCTGTACAGTTATTCACAAGCACACGTTTTCCATAGCCCTTTGCAGTGACACGTGCAACATCAATACCCTTGGAGACAATATAGTTTACAGCCGCTTCAGCCCTTCGTTGCGATAACACATCATTGTATTCGTAAGTTCCCCGGAAGTCGCAATGCGATCCCAATTCTATATTAATATTCGGGTTGAGTTTGAGGATACTTACCAGATTGTCTAGCTCCTTCGCTGCATCCGGTCTGATAAACCATTTGTCAAAATCATAATAGATATTTTTCAGTACTATAGGCTTATCGATTACAATTTTTTCAAATACTAATTCTACAAATATTGTATCATTCCTTGTTTTACATTTTGCTTCGATCGATTTGGATTGAGAAAAATATCCCTCTTTTATACCTTTTAATTCATATGAAGCCGGGCAGTCCAACTCAAGGAATAAGTGGCCTGTTAAGTCCGATTTGTATGATTCAACAGATTCTTCTGTTATGTTTGTAAGTGCAAGATCAATTCCAGGAAAATCAATAGTTGAATTGTCATCTTGTTTTACTTTAGTAGCAATTGCCAGAATCAGTGACTTTGGTGGAGCGTATTCAAACGAATAGATATCATCATCACCAACTCCACCAACTCTGTTTGAAGCTAAAAACCCATATATTCCGGTCTCAGTGAAATATATTGAAAAATCATCCTTTGGGCTGTTGATCGGGCACTTCATATTTTCAGGATCTGACCATGATTGTTTTTGTCCAACTGACTTGAAAATATCGAGTCCGCCCATACCTGCATGTCCGTCAGAAGAAAAGAAAAGCGTTCCTTCATCATCCACGTACGGAAAAACTTCTTTTCCGTCAGTGTTAATTACAGATCCGGCATTCTGAGGTTTTGACCATTTTCCATTGGAAAGTTTTTCACAGTAATAAATATCAGTGCTGCCGTATCCTCCGGGCATATCAGAAACAAAATATAGTGTTTGCCCATCTGGAGTAATAGCTGGATGACCAACAGAATACTCTTCAACATTGTTGTATTCAAATGGAATCGGCGGTAACCAGGTATCATAAGTGTAATCAGAAATAAAAATTTCAAGCCTGTTCACATAGTCAGAATTGGTTGATTTATCAACCCAGCTAGTAGGATCAGGATTCTCAGTCTTTGTCACTTTAACCATTTTTGTTCGGGTAAACAAAAAATTTGTGCTATTGGCATCAAAAATTCCAGGGCCATTGTGATAATTATTGTTCAATGCATCCATTTTTGTAAAACCTGCAGCAAATGCACTTCCTGAAGCACGGGTTGTTAATAGCTTCAAATAGGGTTTTCCTGTCCATCCGTACACTTCATTTTGTTTTATAGTACCTATAGTTCGGTCGGAGGTAATAATGTAATTGCTGCCAAATTTTATCAATCCGAATTCGGAGTTTTCAGAATTCAGGCTTCTCTCATTAAAGACATCGAAATAACCCGGATCATCAAGCCATTGCAGCGCTAAATTACATCCTTCAATTTGAGTGGCAGTCCTTTCTTTACAACCACCATCCAATGTGGAATAATTTTCAAACTGCTCAATTGCCTCGTTGTACTTTGCTTCGGATTTCAAAGCTGAAGCGTAATTCCATACATCGCAGGCAATATAATCACCTGAATTGATGATTTTTGTCAACCAGGTTTCTGCAGACACAAGGTCATTCACCATGTTGTAACATTCAACCAATTCCCTCATGTCTTCTGAAGTTGCAATATTCGTTGAAAAGTATTTAGTATACTCATCAATTGCTTTTTGAAACTCGTAATTGTTTTTCAGATCCCGCGCCTTTTGTAAGGAAGATTGTGAATAGGCCACAGAGACACAGCAAACAGCTAATACGAGTGTCAGGTTTCTGAAGAAAATCGCTATTGTTTTCATGACTTTACGATTTTGAATGTTATTAAAAATAACGTGGTGTTTTCATCTTTGTGCCTACCTTGTTCGGGAAATAGAATCCCAGGGCTATTTCATGCCCCGGGTAATTCTTTAAAGCAGTTGCTGTATAAGTGTAAGCATATCCGGCTCTGAACCTGTCTGTAATGTAATATTCGATCATAAATGAATATGCATTGCGCAATCTTAATGTATTGTCAAGATTATCAGCAGAAAATAATTTAGCGCCGAATCGTGCAGTAGCCCCTAACCAAACTCTTTCATTGTAAAGGAAAAACGAGTTGATATCAATATTTGTAGGTGCTGCGAAATCTTCTTTAATTAAAAAGCTTGGTTTAAATTTAAATTTTGGGCTCAGATCAAAGACATAACCTGAAGTGAGATAATAATGACGTGCCTGTGCAGCAATAAGCAAATTTTCGGTATTAATTACATCCGATAACAGGTCACTCACTGAGAAGCCGGCATAAAATCTATCGCTGTACAAAAACAAGCCGGTTTTGGAATCAAACCTGGTTTGATACTCTGTATATGTTGGAATTGCAGGATCAACAACACCGTCATCAGTTATCATTTTATTTCCGTCAAGTGTGAAGAATGAAGCCCCCGCAGCAATTCCCATTGATAGTTTAAGATTTTGAGTAACAGGAATACGGTAGGCATAACTGAAGAAAAAAGCTTGCTGGCTCTGGGCACCTATCTTGTCGTTGAGCAGGTGAAATCCCAGTCCGATCCTGTTGGATAAAGCACCATCAAGAGCCAGCGTTTGAGTAGATGGTGAACCTTCGAGTCCAGCCCATTGGTTGGAATAAATTGCGCTCAAATTTGTGAATTCCTTGGTCCCTGCGTATGCAGGATTTATTACAAGTTCATTAAAAATATACTGCTGGTATTGAGCGTTCTGCTGTGCAATAGCATTCGATGATGCTAATATTGCTAATATAAATAATATCTTTTTCATGATTTCTATTTTTTTATAGTTCTTCAAATATTATCGCACAATAGTAATATATCCCTTGAACTCTCTTGTTTCACCGCACATTTTGCATTTCAGTATGTAGAAATATGTACCTTCAGCCAAATCACTGCCATCCCAATTGCTCTGGTAAACTTTCTGAGTGTAAACTTCATTGCCCCATCTGTTGATGACAGTAACTTCATTGTCCGGGTACAGTTCAAGATTATGGATTGTCCACAGGTCGTTAATACCATCACCATTCGGCGAGAAGGCTGTGCTGATGGTTAGGTTTTCAACGGTAATACCTGATTTTACAGTTTGAGTACTTATAGAAATACAACCATTTATATCGGTAACCGTAATGGTATATTCCCCGGCATCAAGTCCATTTATCAGCGGTGATATATCGCCTGTTGACCATAAGTAGGTGTATGGAGGAACACCGCCAACTCCGGTAACTTCAATAGAACCATCAGATTTGCCGACACAGTTTGCATCGGAAGAAGAAACCAAGCTTATAAGAAGTTCAGCCTGTGCTTCTATATTGAAGGCGCCGATTCCTTTACAGCCATTTATATCATAGACAACTATATCATGATTTCCTGCAGTGATATTTGAGAATAAGCTATTCGAAGTAGGTTCAGCGCCATCTAGTGAATAAACAAATGGTGGAGTTCCGCCACTTGAATAAATTTCGACACTTGCATCAGCCTCTCCGAAGCATGAGTTACCAGAGACAATAAATGTTTCTACACTAACAGGCTCGGGATTTATGATAACGATTACAGGAGATGAGTCGGTACAACCATTTTCATCCATCACTGTTACGATATAGTTCCCTGCCTGTAAATTATCGAATACATTGCTTTGCTGATATGCGCCTCCATTAAGAGCATATACAAAGTTTCCGGTTCCGCCATGAGCTACAGCGATAATAACGCCGTCGCTGTCATTGTTGCAATTTACCTGAGGAGTAGAAACTACAGCAATTGAAATTTCAACAGGGTTTTCAATAACAAATGCTTCAGTAACAGCAGTACAATTGTTTTCATCCATTACAGTGATGATATAGCTTCCAGCCGGTAATCCAATAAATTCGCTGGCTGGACCGAAAGCACCGCCATTCAATGAGTAGCTGTATGATCCTGTGCCGCCTGATGCGCTCACAGTGATAGATCCATCGCTTGAATTATGGCAACTAACCTGTGAACTTCCTGTTGCGCTTGCAATCAGAAGATCTGGGTTTGCAATGACCAATGCTTCAGTAACTGCAATACATTCGTTTTCATCCATTACAGTTACACTATAACTTCCAGCCGGTAATCCAATAAATTCACTGGAAGAACCGAAAGCACCGCCATTCAATGAATAGCTGTATGATCCTGTGCCACCTGACGCGCTTGCAGTGACAGATCCATCGCTTGAATTGTGGCAGCTAACCTGTGAACTTCCTGTTGCGCTTGCAATAAGCAGGTCTGGATTAGATATTACTACTGCATTTGTTATGGCGATACAACCTATCGAATCTTTAACAGTTACAGTGTAGCTTCCTGCAAGTAAATCATTGAATTGATTCGATGGGCCAAAAATAATACCATCAAGACTGTACGAATACGAACCTGTACCACCTGAAGTAGTAACAGTGATAGATCCATCACTTACATTATTGCAAGATACCTGTGATGATCCCTCAGCTGAAACAACCAGTTTGGAAATAGTTACGGATTGAGTACAGATTGAAATATTTCCGTGAATATCGGTAATTGTCCAGGTCACGATAGTAGTTACTCCAATTGGAAAAATCAGTGGTGCGTCATTCGTAATGCTCGCAATTCCGCTATTGTCGCTAACTATAGGTGCTCCTAAAGTGAAATCAGTTGAGCAGTGAATAATATCTGGCGGACATGTAATAACAGGACCTTCATTGTCAATTACTGTTATAGTCATGGTGCAGCTTGATGAATTTCCGCAGTCATCTGTAGCAGTCCAAACAACGCTTGTTGTTCCAACCGGATAATATCCGGATGCATTATCAGTAAGATTAAAGCTGTTGCTTAATATAACTGAACCACATGCTTCAAAATAGCCAGGTTGTGGCACAATTACATTTGCACCATCCATCCCTGGATCATTGTTAACTGTGATATTTGCAGGACATGTAATAACAGGAGCTGTGATATCCTGCACATTTATTGTTTGTGATGCATGTGATACATTTCCACATCCATCCCTTGCAGTCCATATACGGGTTACGCTATAATTTCCTGCGCATTGTCCATTTATTATTACATCGAGATAAGCTAAAGCAAATTCACTTCCGCATTCATCGCTTGCTGTTGCCTGTGCAAACACAGGTACTGCAGGACAGTCAATGATTGATGGTGCTGGCAAGGCTGCTATAACAGGTGCAGAGATATCCTGTACATTTATTGTTTGTGATGCTGATGATGAATTTCCGCAAGCATCAGTTGCAGTCCAGGTACGGGTTTTACTGTAATTGCCTGCGCATTGTCCAGTTGTTGTTACATCATTATAAGTTAAAGTAAATGCGCTGAAACATTCATCTATTGCTGTTGCCTGTGCAAACACAGGTTCTGCAGGACAGCTAATAAGTGATGCTGCTGGCAATGCTGCAATAACCGGTGCACTGACATCCTGAACATTTATTGTTTGTGAGGCTTGTGATGAATTTCCACAAGCATCTGTTGCAGTCCATGTACGGGTTACGCTGTACGATCCTTTACATTGCCCATCTGATAATACATCATGATAAATTAATGCAAATTCACTTTCGCATTCATCTAAAGCTGAAGCCTGTGCAAACACAGGTTCTGCAGGACAGTTGATAGTTGATGGGCCTGGCAATGCTGCTATAACCGGTGCACTGACATCCTGTACATTTATTGTTTGTGAGGCTTGTGATGAATTTCCACAACCATCTGTAGCGGTCCAGGTGCGGGTCACGCTGTATGAACCTGCACAATCACTTCGCGTTTTAACATCTACATAAGTCAGGGTAAATGCACTGTTACATTCATCGCTGGCTGTTGTCTGAACAAACGCTGGTTCTGCAGGACAACTGATCGATCTTGGTGGGGGTAATGCAGCAATTACCGGAGCCGTGATATCCTGAACATTTATTGTCTGAATTGCATAAGATGTGTTACCACAATCATCCGTAGCCGTCCAGTAGCGATTAACGCTGTATGAACCTGCGCAAGCACCGTTAGTTGTAACATCTACATAAGTCAGGGTAAATGCACTGCCGCATTCATCGCTGGCTGTGGCCTGCGCGAACACAGGTACTGCAGGACAACTGATAAGTGATGGTTCAGGTAATGCTGCTATTACCGGTGCAGTGATATCCTGTACGTTTATTGTCTGTGATGCTTGTGATGAATTTCCACAAGCATCAGTTGCAGTCCATGTGCGGGTTACACTGTAATTACCTGCGCATTGTCCGCCTGTTGTTACATCATTATAAGTTAAAGTAAATGCACTGCCGCATTCATCGATGGCTGTTGCCTGTGCGAACACAGGTACTGCAGGACAACTGATAAGTGATGGTTCAGGCAAAGCTGCTATTACAGGTGCACTTATATCCTGTACATTTATTGTCTGTGAGGCTTGTGATGAATTTCCGCAAGCATCTGTAGCGGTCCATGTGCGGGTTACACTATAATTGCCTGTGCATTGTCCATCAGTCTTAACATCATTGAAAGTTAAGTTAAATGCACTTTCACAATTATCACTGACATTTGGCTGGGCAAACACAGGTACTGCCGGACAGTTGATGACTAATGGTTCTGGCAGGGCTTCTATAACAGGTGCAATTGTATCATTAACAATAATTAATTGTGTACATGTTGCTGTATTTCCTATTATATCTGCTATCTGGTAAATCCTTGTAATAGTTTCAGGACAACTCAAACCATTACTGTTCTGGCTTAAAAGCATAAAACTTAATGTATTTATTCCGGTATTATCAGATACAGAACCACCAGCTGCCATGAATTGAGCTAAAGTAGCATAAGCAGCAGGGATAAGTTCACTACATGCAACCGAAATTGTCGAAGGACAATTTATAATTGGAGGTGTATTGTCCGAAACATGGATGGTGTACATGCATGAACTTGTATTGCCACAGGCATCTGTTGCTGTCCAGGTAACTAATGTGGCACCATAATTAAATGTAACGCCATCTAATGTTGATAAATTATTTGGACCGGTGGTGGCACCCGACAATGTATATAATACGATTGGTGCAGAGCAATTGTCAGTTGCTGTTGCATCCAATGAAGAACCTGATTGGATATAATTTGGTCCGGAATTAGGCCATACACTGGGGAAAATAGCAGGACACACAATTGCTGGTGCAGTGATATCCTGTACGTTTATTATCTGTGATGCTTGTGATGAATTTCCGCAAGCATCTATAGCGGTCCATGTGCGGGTTACGCTATAATTTCCTGCGCATGCACCTGCTGTTGTTACATCACTATAAGTTAAATCAAATGCGCTGCTGCATTCATCGATGGCTGTGGCCTGTGCAAATACAGGTACTGCAGGACAGTCGATGATTGATGGAGCTGGCAATGCTGCTATAACTGGTGCACTGATATCCCTTACAATTATTGTCTGAGATGCTTGTGATGAATTTCCGCAGGCATCACTAGCGGTCCATGTGCGGGTTACACTGTAATTGCCTGTGCATGCACCTGCTGTTGTTACATCATTATAAGTTAAATCAAATGCACTGCCGCATTCATCGCTGGCACTGGCCTGAGCAAAAACAGGCACTGCAGGGCAGTTGATGACTGATGTTTCTGGCAAGGCAGTTATAACAGGTGCACTGATATCCTGCACATTTATTGTCTGTGATGCCTGTGATGAATTTCCGCATCCATCAGTTGCAGTCCATGTACGGGTTACGCTGTAATTGCCTGCGCATTGACCATCTGTTTTGACATCGTTATAAGTTAAGGTAAATGCACTGCCGCAAGCATCACTGGCTGCTGCCTGAGCAAAAACAGGTACTGCGGGACAGCTGATGGTTGATGGTCCTGGCAAAGCTTCTATAACTGGTGCAGAATTATCTACAACAATAATTGTCTGAGATGATGATGAACTGTTACTACAATCATCAGTAGCAGTCCATGTACGAGTTACACTGTAATTGCCTGCACATGCACCTGCTGTTGTAACATCTGCATAGGACAGTGTAACACTTTCATCACAATTATCTATGGCAACTGCTTGTGCAAATACTGGTACTGCCGGGCAATAAATTGTGTATGGCCTTGTCAATGCCTGGAAAACAGGTGCCGTGACGTCATCAATATTTATAGTTTGAGTACACGAAGCTGCATTTCCATGTAGATCTTTTACAGTAAATACGCGGCTTACAACAATCGGACAAGATCCACTCTTCGAATCCTGATACGAATAATATACAATCCCGCAATTATCAGATGCTGTGCCTCCGGCAGCCGTAAACTGACTTGCCGAGATTTCAACAAGGGATTCTGAATATACCAGCCCTGTTATAGCGCTTGTACTACAACCTTCGATTGAGGAATTACTTGGGCAGGTTATTAATGGAAGTTCAGTGTCAATATAAGCGCCGATTGTTACTGTTATAGGTTCAATTGTTTTACAATCTAAAATTAAACTTACATCTCTAATATTTATTAAATATGTACCAGAGGCAAAGCCACCAATAGTTTCTTGTGTGTTTCCTGTTCCAAAAGAAACCCATGCACCTCCATCAATTGAATACTCCAATTCGGGAGCAAGCGATGAGGATTGGGCCGAAACTGTAACTGTTCCATTATTTAAGGAGCAGGAACTATTGTCTATGGATGAAACTTGGGCAGTAATTCCTTCTACTTTAACATTAAATTCACATGTTTGCGTGATTGTTGTTCCAGTTGGAGAAGTATATGTAGCTGTATAAACAATTCCCGAGTCACCGACAGGAAAAAAACCTGGAATTGGGCCGGTAACATTGAAATCAATTCCACCGATGCATCCTCCCAAATCCATTAAAATTCCGTCAAAATAAAGATTGTCTACATAACACTTATTATTTCCATTACCACTAAAACCAAATTTTAGTCTGTAAAGGCCTTTTTCAATGCTTGAAGGAATATTTATTGAATAGGAATGAAGTCCAGGTGTAATAGCAATACTATTGATATATGTTTCGGTTGTACCTCTTTCTAAATACAGATCCCAACTAAAGCTTATTCCAACATCGCAGAATATGTCCATTGTAACATCTAATGGAGGGTCAATATAAACGGAAGGTGATAAAATATAAGGATCACCTAATCCGGTGGATTGCCACAAATTGACAAATCCTGTATTAATACCTACCCTCTGTACCTGATTAAATTCCCAGCATTTCCATTTTACTTCAGGTAATTCAAAAAGCATTATGAAAGTACTTGAACCACCCGGAAGCCCTGCAAGACAATTTAATTCAAATTTAGGAAGCGGCCAGTCGACATATGCGCCAAAAACATTATCCTTAATAGAATCAGCGCAAACAACTATGTCATCAGGGCAACCTGTGACAACAATCGGTTCCGCACTTACAATAACTGTAGAACTGCTTGTACAAGCACCATTGCTGATTACAACCGTGTAAACACCGCTGTTTGCTGTTGTTGCATTTAGTATGACAGGGTTTTGCAGACTTGATGTAAAACCATTTGGTCCTGTCCAACTCCATGAAGTCGCAGTGCCTCCGCTTTCATATAAATTCAATGTGCTTCCAACACAAACAGGAGAGTTACTTGATGCCAGAGCAATGCATTCATCATCATATTTTGTTTCTATACCACTATTATTGATATAGATATTGGAAGGTACTCCGATGGTCATACCTTCAATACTTTTCACATCCGCGTGTTTATTATCAGAATTAATTGCTATAACTTGTGTTTCTGAAAAAACAAAAAATACTGATGCAATCAATATTAAAAAAGCATGAACCTTTTTAGAACAAAAAGCCACAACCAGCCTGCTACAATTTGTTTCGTCTGAGTTAGGATTTCTTTTCATAGTATTGATTTTTTATGTTTATAATATTATTTAGGCATATTATATTATATTATATTATATTGTATTAAATTTATTTTGTGATGCTTAATTAACTCTCGTATCAAAGTTAAGTTCAACCCTATAGGTTTTTGATTACAGAGAAATTAATATGAAGTAAAGATGGCATAAAAGCCAAGGGGTGTCAAAACCCTTATTTGACTTATAATTTCGGCACAACAGTAAAACTAAATTCACTTGAAAAAAAGTGGGGATTTATCTAAATTCTTTGAAGATTTCTTAACTTGGAATTCTTATCTGTAAAATGTTTTTTTCATAAAACAGAATTTCGTAAAAATTATATATGCAAAACTTAAGTTCGGGATATGATAATTAATCCTGAACTCATGTTTCTTTATATATTGCAATTACATTATGCTAAAAATATATTACCCTGGTCGTCATATTGAAGCCCTAATTGCTGCCTTTCACTCACAGATAAACTTATGAAAAAATCTTTTGCAGGGCGTAGATAAATAAAAAATCCCTTGCTGTAAACGGGTTCTATTAATTTCATATTTACCAGATCGCGTAGCGCATTATTGATACCCGATGGTGCATCGATACGATATCCTGATGCTTTTTTTCTTACAGAGAAATTAGCAACAATGTGCTTTAATTCTCTTAATTTAATTGGTTCCATAATTTTAGTTTTTATTTTTTTCTTCTTGTTATCGATTTTACGAGTCAATAAAACACACGCTTCTTTGAAATTTTATAATGATTGATTGGCTTAATCAAAATTACAATCAACTATTTTGCATTCTGATTAGGGAGATATTAAGATGAAATAAAGATGGTGTAAACTAAAAGACAAAGAGCGTAAAAGTCCTTATTTGTCAGGCAATTTCAGCATAACAATAATAATTATTCAATCGAATATGAATGCAATTCATATAGAAGTCACAAAAAAATTAATAAAAAATAACTTGCCCTCTGGTAGGTTTCTCAAAACAATAATTAATGTTTTTATCCTTAGTTATAAAAAATATTTAACGAAAGTTAATTATTTTATTGAATTAACTTTATTCGAATGATGGATTACTTAAATCATCATATTGAATTCCTAATTGCTGTTTTTCTTTCATAGATAATTTTATAAAAAAATCTTTTACAGGACGAAAGAATACGTAGAATCCATTCGTATAAACGGGTTCTACTATCTTCATCTTAACAAGATCACACAATGCTTCGCTGATACCCGATGGTGCATCGATGCGATATGCTGACGCTTTCTTTCTAATTGAGAAATTAGCAACAATGTGCTTTAATTCTCTTAACTTAATTGGTTCCATAATTATAGTTTTTACGTTATTAATAAATTAAATATTTTTATTTTTTTCTTCTTATTATCGATTTTACGAATCATTCAAGCACAAGCTTCTTCGAAATTTTATAATTCTCAGTTGCAATATTTATGATGTAAATCCCTTTAGCATGTTCATTGAAATCAATAGACATAATTGATTCTCCATCTGGCGGTCTTTCATAGCTGGCAATACAACGTCCTAACATATCAGATACGGTGATATCAAAATCTGAAGTAACATCATCTCCAAAAGAAATTTGGATTTGATCTGATACATTGTCAAGAAAAACTTCAGTCGCATTATGGTAAGGAATATCAACCACCATCCAATTAGTTGCATCGGTGGCACCATCGTAATCCGTTTGCCTGATACGGTAATAAACTTCTCCAACACCAGGACTCTTATCTGTAAATAAATAATTTATCACAGTGTTACTGTTCCCTGCTCCTGCTACTGTTCCTATCTCGGATACATCTATAAGATTCAAGGATTTTTCAACGCTAAAGAAATTATTATTTGTTTCAGATGCCGTTGACCAGGAAACAGAGGTACTCCCGTTTGAATAGCTGGCATTATAATTAAGGAACTCAACAGGTAATGGTTTTCCCCAGTTTGCATAACGAAATTTAACCCTTCCACAAGTATCTGTAAGTTTTAATGTAATGTTAATGAAACTGTAAATGGAAGGAGCTGTAAAATATATTGAATCGGTTGAAGTACGTGAGAATGTTCCCCCGCCAATACTGCTCCACAAATAGGTATAAGGAGGATTGCCACCCTTTACTTTTGCAATTAATAAATAGGTTGAATCGGGTTTTAAAGAGTCCGGAAAAGTTGCCTCGATGGTGAGTGGCTTTTGCATACCGGCCATAAGAATAAAGTTAAAAAAAGCCCTTTGCGCAGCAACCCTGTGAGCTTGATTTTTCCCTGAATTTAAGGAGTGTGATGACTGATATAGCATCATTCCTTTACTTGTGTCACCAAAAGCAAAGCCATAAGCAAGCGCAGAGGCAGCATTTGGATAGGCATATGCCACATCCGGATTAGGCATTGTATTTACATAGTCGGCATCATAAACGCCCAGGGTTGTAGTGCTTCTCCAGCCTGGTACTCCGGGAACATAAATCTGTTCAGATCCGTTCAGGGTGGCGGCGTCAAATATTCCCATAAATTGCATAATGGGATGGGCATTCGATGATGGATTATACGTATAAGATGGAGTGCCATGTACATGTGAATCCCACAATATCAGTGAATCATTGCTGAGGAAATTACAGCCGGGTATTCTTTCCAAAATACTGCCGGCACGGCACCCGACCCATACGTAACCACCCTTATCAATGTGATATTTTAAAGCAGCTATCATCGAAGTGTCCCATGTATCAGGCTCAGCATGCGGTAAAATATACATGTCTTCGCATCCTGTCAGCATTGTGGGATTTGCATGTAATAAATATGATGAAGTAGGAATTTCTGCATTGGTGTAATAAATAGTAATCAACGAATCATTTTCAGCATCCAATACTGCAAGAGGCCAGCTTGTAAGCTCCTTATAAACAGGTGCGGTGAAGCCACCAACCGTAGGGCCGTAAACTACTACTCCTTTTGCTTTCCATATATTAATTAAGGTTAGTACTGATTCTGTAATATTTTCATTGGCAATTATAAAGGGGCCTCCTCTGAAATTCTTGCCATCAGCGCTGAAATCAATGCCATCTTTTACTTTTGAAGAATTTATAGCCCAGCTTACAGGTATTTCTTCAACAACGATCAGTTGATAGATCAAGCCATACGGTTTTAATCCTGTCGTGATTTTGGGATTGGGCTCCCCCATATCAATAATATAGCTTCCCGCCTCAAAAGTATTTTCCGGATTCTGGCCGAATGAGTTTAAATATGTAAAAACAGTAAACAATATGGTCAGTAATAAAAAAGTAACCTTTACCACAACCAGTCTACTAAAATTTCTTTTGCCAGAGTTAAGATTTCTTTTCATAGCATTGATTTATAGCGTTAATAATTATGGTCACTTTAATAATATCCGAAAAGCTTAATCAAAATTACACTCTACTATTTTGCTTTTTGATTAACTGAATATTAATATGAAATAAAGAAGGTATAAAAAGTCAAGTAGCAAAACCCTGATTTGCCGTGTAATTTAGGCACAACAGTAATAAGGTTTTGTTTTAAGAAACTTGCTGATTTCTTCAGAATTTATACTATTTCCTCTGTAGATTATTTTGTTTTTATAAGGTCAGAGTGAACCGTACATGAATTTTCATTGAGTATTTGTGTATTTCTGAAAATTCATGAAGGTTTGTTTTTATAAAATAGTCCTAATGCTATTTTAAAAATAAGAACAAAAAAATTTAATTTAAGAGGCGGGATATAATAAAATTCTATGCAAATTTCGAATACGCGGAATACATATTTGTGATTTGTTTTTTATTGCACAGGGTTTCACGAAAACTATATTCAGCATGACATGATTTCGGAGTAAGGTTTTATTAATCTTACCCTGAGCTCATGTGCTTATAAAAATAATATTGTTACTATTAAATGTCTATTTCATCATCTCATTCAAACACAACTTTTTTTGAAATGTTATAATTTTCCGATGAAATGTTTACAATGCAAATCCCATTAACGTGTTCTTTTAAATCAACAGACATCTTTGATTCTCCATCAGAAGGCCGTTTTACGCTGGCAACGCAATGACCGATCATATCATATACGTTGATTTCGAAATTTGAAGTAATATCATTGCCAAAAGAAATTTGAATTTGACCAGATTCATTATTAGCAAAAACTTCGGTCGCATTATTCTCTGGAATATCAACCAACATCCAATTTGTTACTTCAGTCTTGCCATCATAATCTGTTTGCCTTATGCGATAATATGCAATGCCATCTCCAGGGTTTTCATCTTTCAGGATATAATTTAAAACTACATTACTATTTCCTGCCCCGTTTACTTTTCCTACAACAGAGATGTCTGTTAAATTTCCTGATTTCTCTACAGTATAAAAATCATTGTTTGTTTCGGATGCTGTAGACCAGGAAATAGATGCTATCCCTTTTGAATAATTGGCATCATAATCCAGGAACTCAACAGGTAAAGATTTATGCCATTTTGCATAAGTAAAATTAACTCTTCCACAAGCATCCGTAACTTTTAATGTAATGATAATATTCTCGACATTTGATGGTGCTGTATAATTTGTCGGATTGGTTGAAGCATTTGAGAATGTTCCTCCGTCAGCACAACTCCATAAGTATGTAAAAGGAGGAGTGCCATTGCTTACTATTGCACTTAATGGATATGTCATCACAGGTTCTATAAATTCCGGACTGGTCATTTGTATGGCGATTTGTTTTTTCAGTCCTGCCATAAGAACAAAGTTAAAATACGCTCTCTGGGCAGCAACCCTTTCTGCAGTAGTACCATCACTTAAACTATGTCCTGCTTCATACATAACTATTCCTTTATTGATATCACCAAAAGCAGGACCATAAGCAAGCAATAGGGCAGCTTTTGGATAGGTATATGCAATCTGTGTTTTTGTATTAGTATAGTCGGCATCATAAACTGCCTGGGTTGTTGTGCTTCGCCATCCTGCTGTTCCGGGAACATAGATTTCTTCAGAACCATTTGTTGTAGCGCCATCCAGTGCCCCTATAAACTGCATTATGGGGCTGGCAGCGGATGATGGATTATAAGTGAAGGGTGAATTTGGAGTACTATTACTATGGTCACCAAATGGCACCATTCCAGCAGTGCTTAGAAAATTGCATCCGGGTAAATTTTCCAATACGCTTACAGCATGACAGCCACTCCATATATAACCACCATTATTGATATAATTTTGTAGCGCAGCTATCCATGTAGCATTCCATTGATCAGGATCAGCATGTGGCAAAACATATAGATCGCCACCAGTGCATCCGGTTAACATAGTAGGATTAGCATTTAAAATATAAGATGCTTTTGGAATTTCAGCATTGGCATAATAAGGAGCAATCAACCCATCATTATCGGCGTCAAGTACACCAATTGGCCAACTGGTAAGTTCTTTATAAACAGGTGCCGTAAAACTAACAACTGTAGGGCCATCGATAACTACCCCTTTTGATTTCCATGTGTTAATTAAAGTGAGTACAGATGCTGTAATATACTCACTTGCTATTATAAAGGAACCACCTTTATAATTCTTGCAATTGTATGTAAAATCAATTCCATCTTTTACTTTTGAAGAATTGATAGCCCAGTTAACGGGAGTTACTGCAGTAATGATCAATTGATATACCAGTCCATAAGGCTTTAATCCATTGTCAATAGTTTGCGTTGGTTGCCCCATATCAATGATATAGCTGCCAGCAGAAAATGTTTTGATTGGATTTTGGCAGAATAAGTTTAAATCTGTAATAAAAGTAAACAATACGGCCATTAATAAAAAAACAACCTTTCCTGAACAAAAAGCAACAACCTGTCTGCTGTAATTTGTTTTGCGTGAGTTAAGATTTCTTTTCATAGTATAGATATATGGCGTTAATAATTTTATTTATATTTAGAATGATTTGTTGATTGATTGTCGGAAACAAAATTAAGCCCGACTATTTTGCAACCTGATTAGCTTGATATTAAGATGAAATAAAGATGGTATAAAAGTAGAAGGGTGCCGAAGCCGATATTTGCTCGCAAATACTGCACAGCAGTAGGAAGAACTCAATTAAACAGCAGAGGTAGTTTCTTTAGAATTTATTCATCAAAAAAAATACGAACGTAAAATCAGAAGAAATTTTATACTAAAAAGGTTGGACTTTATTAAAATTCTTTGCAAATTTCCGAGACTCGGAATACATATTGCGAAATGTTTATTTGCTTTTCTGTAATACAGAATTTCACATGGATAATATTTAATACAAAGTGGGTTCAAGAAAAAATTCTTAATTAATCCTCTTGAACTCACCTTGATTAAATTACTGCAAAAAATTACTCAAATGATAGGTCAACCAAATAATCAATTGGAATCTGTAATTGCAGTTTTTCTATGGGAGACAATTTCGAGAAAATATCTTTTGCAGGGCGCATATAAATGAAAGATCCCTGCGTTCCAACGGGTTCAATTATTTTCCTTTTTGCCAGTTCAAACACTGCGTTGGTGACGTCCGAATATGTATCAATTCGATACCCAGAAGCTTTTTTCTTGCTAGAGTAATTTCCGACAATGTGTTTTAATTCTCTTAGTTCAACTGGTTCCATAACAGGTATATTATTCTCTGCATATTTCATAATTAGTTTATTTTATGATTTATTCAAGCACTACTTTTTTTGAAATTTTATAATTCTCTGATGAAATATTTACTATGTAAATTCCATTTAAGTGTTTATTCAAATCAATTAATATTGTTGATTCTCCATTTGGTGGCCGTTTTACGCTGGCTATGCAATGACCAATAATATCATATACGTTGATCTCGAAATTCGAAATAACATTATTACCAAATGATATTTTTATTTGATCTGTTGCATTATCCACTGAAACTCCAATCACATTATTTAAAGGAATTACAACATACATCCAATCAGTAACAAATGATGAACCATCGAAATCTGTCTGCCTGATGCGGTAATAAACTGTTCCACTACCAGGGTTCCTATCTGTAAGTGTATAATTTAAAAGGACATTACTGTTTCCGGCGCCTGCAACAATCCCAACAGTAGATATGTCTGTCAAATATTTTGATTTCTCAATTGTAAAGAAATCATTATTTGTTTCAGATGATGTTGTCCAGGAAATTGTGGTCATGTTGTTTAAATAGGTTGCACTGTATTTCAAATAAACAACTGGAAGCGGATTGGAAGGACCGTTTGATCCGAATGTGAATGGTCCAAAATTTTTCACAACCACTGAAGTAATATTTCCGGGATCAGTTCCTGTAGTAGCGCTCTGGCCTTTGCTTAGCCATGAAGTTCCCGACCAACCTGCAACCACAAGATTTGGATAATCGTTGATACCTGACCGAGCTGCATTTTCCCAGTAAAGTTGCACATTCACCGAATCGCTACTCACAGTGCGTAAAAGGTTCCAATATTCAACAGTGCTCACATGATTAAGTGGAAGGGTAACAGAAGTTGTGTTTATGTATTTTTCAGGGAAATATTCTGCAATAAACCTAGCACTTGTTGTTTGAGGATTAGAAATCCCTATCCGAGCCCAGATGCTATCTTTACCAACAGGATATACGAAAGCATCGTTTCCGATTTTTTGCATAGGTCCGTTTACAAAACTCTCTGAAGAGCCCGAAGTTGATTTGGCATTATCAGTAGCAGTTAAAATATTTGTCATGGTGGTAAAAATCTTGCCATCCGTCAATGTTAAAAGATTTATATAATTAACAGGAAGTTGCAGTGTAAGGCCTTCAGCAGTGTTCAGCATGGTAAGATCATAAAGTGTAGGAGGTACTGAACCTAAAAAGTACTGCATTACTTTTCCACCTACAATCATTATTTTTTGATTATGCCAAAAAGCTGCATCGCAAATAAAATTTCCATGTAAATGTGTGTCCCCCATTAATGATTTCGTTCCTGATCCTTCAAGTGCAAGATTATAATAAATCGACTTCGCTGGTATAACAATGCTTTGATCTGATTTTCCTGAATAACGCACTGTATTGAAATCAGTATATGCAGAAAGATATCCGTTTGAAGTAAACATAGTAGCTTTTCCACCGTACGAAAGATCTGAACCGGATTCATTGAACCAGTTGGATACAGAATTATCAGCATTCATGTCTCCCCGGATAATAATCTTTCCATAATTATCTACTCCGTATGGCCCTTGAATCAGAAGCCCTGCATTAATATCAAGATCGGCAGTTGATAAAACAGTTTTGCTGCCATTTTCTATTACCACATATGCAGCACTTGTAATGATTCCTGTCCCGTCAATAAAGGTATTTCCTCCATTCAAAATCAGATTAGCGCCTGTATTCTGTAAAGCACCATTTACTGTAAGATTACCGCCAACAGGGACATCCAGCGTTGATACAGCAAGATTATACAAAGTCGCATTTTCTGCGATATACAAATCCCCGCCAATGCTCATGTTTTTATGGAAACGGGATGTTCCACTTCCATTCAATGTCATATTTCCTTCAACAGCAATATCTCCAAGAAAATCAAAATAGCCATTATCAAATGTAATTAACTCTGAAGCTACTGTAAAATCAAGACTTGAAGACAAATCTGAAAAAAATGCATCTTTCATGACCTGGACTACATCTACCGTTCGTGTTGCATTCATAATAACCGCATGGCCGGTATCAATTACAACAATACCAGCTCCGTTAGGCTGACAATTGCATAAAACGCCATTATCAAGGGTTGCCCAGATATTAGCTGTCCAGGTTCCGCTGCTTTTGGAATAATAAAATTTTGAAGGTACTACTGTCCTGAATCCGGTGGGAGAAGGCGTAGTCATGTCAGTTTTCAGCGTTCCATTTATTGCAAATGAAATCAATGAAGCATCTAATTTATTTCCATCTTCACCTGTATAAGCATCACCGGGAACATCATAGCATAGCCAGAAATAATTATCACCATTTACCAGATTAACGGAACCCGAAATAGAATAACTTCCAGATGGTGCTGTGTAGGAACCAAAAAATGAAGGAGCAGTAAACACATTTGAGGTTCCAGTATAATAAACTTTCGCAGATGAAATATTTCTTACTGAATCTGTTCCGGTGCTATTGTTTCCATCTGTTGAGAAAGTAAACTGAGTTACCGCTCCTCCACAATTTCCACTTCCATTTATTTTTATACGAATGATATCATTATTGACAGAATATTGTTTTACATCTGTTGAATTGGGTTGGTCAACTGAACTTGATGCATAAACAAATTGAATAGTAGAAGAGAAAAAACCAAAGGGTTGCGATGATGTTGGATTTGATGTTGTATTATCGATCTTGAAAGTACCACCTGTTCTAAGCATATTTCCGCTTGCACTTCCATTCATCGCCCTTACTTCAAAATTATTGAAGTAAATAGTATTGTATTCTACATTGTTCAATGAGGTAGAAATTGCAACAATTATTTGTGAAACACTTGTGAAAGAAAAAGAAATAATAGAAACTTCTGTTCCGCTCGCCGTAATATTCGCTGCAGTACCGGATGTTTTAAACTCAAATCCTGCAGGCAAATTAATTAGCAGAGTTTTATCGTTTTGGTTCTTTGTGAATCCATTGGCACCATTAATGTCAGTTTCGGAAATTGAAAAACTTCCTGTAACATAACTTGTCGGATACGTTGCAGAGCACCATTGATTATCAAATCGTGCAATGGAATAACTCCCCATTACCTTAACAGATAAAAATAAAAGAGGAATTATTATCAGTGCGCATATAGCTTTTTTCATATTCTTCCCTTTTAGTTTTTATGTTATTTCATTTTTAATATTTCAATAACAGAATACTGAAACAAAATTAATTTCACAATGGAAGGATCTGTTTAAAATGAAATGAAGTTCATATAAAATCGGAATAAAATATAGCAGGCAAGCCCAAAAGATTTAATATGACCAATGCATTTTTACTATGCAACTATGAATTGAATACTTATTTCCAGTATATCATTTTAAAACAAAACTCAGCAAAAAAAGAAAGACAGAAGAAATTGATCTTCTTATGGAATGATTAAAAAACTGTTTTAAATTTTATTAATTCAATTTGAAATACCGGCTCAAAAAGCACAATATGTTATTGAATCATTTCAACAGTTAGTCACAGTTTGGTGTCCACATGCCTTCATTACCTGCCTGACAGGCATTCATGGCAAAAAGGCGAATAATATTTTTACAAAACTTTTAAATAAACTTTGATGCCACAGGCATTGAATAAAAGAAAACCAGAAGGACATACTATTTGTTCAAATTTGATTTTACATGCTGTTTATACATTCTTAATCTTTACTTAATAGGGCACTATCAGGGCAATAATAATTTTGCTCACATAAAAAATATCTCACATTTTAAAACACTATGGTACCCTCAATTCAAAACTCTATTATTTATTCTAAAAACTAAACACATGGAAACAACAGCAAGAGAAATCAAAGAAAATGACACAAAATCTTTAATTAAAAACACAAAGAGTCTTAGATTCATTGGGAAAAGAAATAATGACCCAAAAAAATATATTCGAAGGAAAGGTTATGATATCAGTTTTGAAAGGCTTTTAAAATTAGAAATAAGACTTAAGAATTAGTTCTCGCTGAAAACAAAATCAGACAATCTTTTGAACATATACTTACGGTTTGCACAAAAAGCGGCGTATAATTTTCAATTATATAAACTATTTTTTTAGAAAACTGAATACACTGTAATAATGTGATCGGTAATATTCATGGGAGTTTACTATACTGCAAAAGTATTGAGCGCAGAATCACGCTTCTTCTTTCATCACATAGCCAAAGCCGACAAGTGTATGTATAAGTTTTGGAGTGGAACCTTTATCGATTTTATTTCGGAGAGAGTTAATATGAACATCTATTACGTTTGTTCCTGAATTAAATGAAAAACCCCAAACCTTTTCAGCAATTTCAATCCTCTGGAACACCTTGCCTACATTGCTTATCAGGAGTTCAAGTATTGCATATTCTCTTCCGGTAAGTTTTATTTCCCTGTCATTTCTTCTTACTTTTTTAGATATCGAATCAATTTCAAGATCTGCAATTTTCATTGTAGGTATTACATTTGACTCCATATGTCTTCTCGACAAGGCTTTAATTCGTGCATGAAGTTCCTTGAAATTGAATGGTTTTACCAGGTAGTCATCAGCTCCGCAATCGAATCCTGCAATTTTGTCTTCCACAGAATCTAAGGATGTAAGCATCAGAACAGGAGTTTTGATATTGGAATTTCTGATTTTTTTACACAACTCCAGTCCGTTAATGCCGGGAATAATAACATCTAAAATAATTATATCAAATTTCTTGCTGAAAACAATTTTTTCAGCCATTGCGCTATCATATGCAACAGTCACATCGAAATTATCGTCTTCCAAACCCAGTTTCACAAAGGAAGAAATTTTGGGATCGTCTTCAACCAAAAGAATCTTCATAATTAGAAATAAAATATTTAAATTATATATTTTAACAAATATACTAAAAATTTATTCAAAAACAAATTTATTAACAATAAAAAGTACAAATATATACGTTTGGCGTTAATTTTTACGCATATAACATAAATAAAAGTATTTTTATCCTGATTTTATTAAAATTTTAGATAATTTTGTATATTGGGCGGATATTATTACGTATTCAACATAAATAAATGCATATTTATCAGTTTTTTATTTAGAGTTATTCTATATTTGTTTGCCAACTTCAGGAAAAGCACATTTTATGAGAAAATTAAAAGGTAAGAGCATCTATCAGCTGTTTATTTTAATGATACTTGTTTTTCTCCTCCTTTCAATAGCTTCAATTATCATTATGTACAGAATAGTATATAATGAAAAAAAAGTGCTTCTGCAGGTTTTAAGCAACAATCAAAAGGAAATTATCCAATCAATTTATAAAGAAACAAATGATGTGAATAAAGTGTTGCACATTTTATTCAAGGAACGCGAAATAACCAATGGACTTGGAACTACAGGAGAATTCACTATTGGTTATACACAGAATGATTCGATACATTTTTTAGTCAGGACGAGAAAGAATGCTGATATACCTTATACTCCCATTCCGCTAAAATCAGACAGTGCCATTCCATTACAATATGCTTTATCAAAAAATACTGGATTTATAAAGGGATTGGATTACCGGGGGGAGTTGGTTTTTGCATATTGCACTTACATTCCTGAACTCAAATGGGGATTGGTCACAAAAATGGATTATTCGGAAGTGCGCCGGCCTTTCTACAATGCAGCATTCTATGCAATTTCAATTGCAATAATTCTATTTCTGATTGCGACATTTCTTTTCAGAATTCTTGTTCGGAACATTACGAAAAAACTTATCGAGAGTGAAGAAAATTACCACAATTTGTTCGAGTATTCCGCAATTCCAATCATGAAGCAGGATTATTCTGAAATAAAAAAACATTTTGACACTCTTAAACAATCTGGCATTAAAGATTTCAGAGCTTACTTCAAAACCCACAATGATGAAATCCGCCGACTTCTTTCGCTTATAAAAGTTGTGGAAATAAATCAAAAATGCGTTGAGTTTTTTAATACAAAAAGCAAAGAAGATGTTATTTTAAATATGCACATTTATTTTAACAAGACATCTCTTGAAATATTCAAAGAAGAAATGATCGCTCTCGCTGAAGAAGGAAAATTATTTAATTGCGAAATGCCGATCCGAACATCATCAGGTGAAGTTAAGATATTGGATATGCATTTTTCAATTTTAAGAGGATTGGAAGATAATTTGTCAAATATTTTGATTTCGTTTTCCGACATTACCAAGCGCAAAGAGATGGAAACAGCACTGCGCGCAAGTGAGGAAAAATTCAGGTTGATTGCTATGAATACACCTGAGCATATTCTGATCCAGGACCGTTCGCTTCGATACACTAAAGTGATAAATCCTCCATTCGGACTTACTGAAAAAGACATGATCGGAATGAGCGATTTTGAAATTCTGTCAAAAGATGATGCTGAATATCTGACCAATATCAAGAAAAAAATACTGGAAACGGGAAAAGCTGAACAGTTAACCACGGCTATTGTCGCTCCATATGGAGAGGCCCTATATATTGAAGGAGCTTATATCCCGATGCATGATTCGAATGGCGCAATCAATGGAATTATGTGTTATTTGAGAAATGTAACAGAACGAAGGAAAACTGAGGAAGCGCTAAAACAAAGCGAAGAAAGGTTTAAAGCTATAGCAGAGGCCTCACCACTGGGAATTGCAGTAATAGGAATTCCGGAAGGAAAATTACTTTATATAAATGAAGCGTATTCAAAATTATTCGGTTATAAAAAGGACACACTGGTAAGCCAATACACACCTGAAATATACTGGAATGATTCCGACCATGATATTGTTCGGCAGATGCTACAGGAAAACAAAAACATGGCTGAATATGAAGTGATCTTTAAGAAAAAAAACGGCAAAATGTTTTGGGGTTATTCGTATATCAGGCCCATAGATTATGACGGAAAATCAGCAATGCTCTGTACATATTCAGATATAAGCGTGCGTAAAAAAGCTGAAGAAGCACTCAAGGAGAGTGAAGAAAAGTTATGGTCGGTTTTAAATGCAAGCCAGGAATCAATATATGCAATTGACAGGAATGGCAAATTCATTATGTCCAATTCCACCGGTTTAAAACGTTTAAACATTCACAAAAAAGAACTTATAGGTCATCCATTATCCGAATTCATGTCTGCTGAGCTGGCTAAGCAAAGGCAGGAAAAAATTGATGAAGTGTTCAGAACAGGAAAAGCTGTAGAGTTTGAAGATGAAGGTTTCGGCTTAAATTTTCATCATAACTTTTTTCCTGTTTTTAAAGATAAAGAAATTTTAAGTGTGGTATCGTACAGCACTGATATTACAGAACGGAAACAAATTGAAAATGCGTTATTATTTTTAGTAAAAAGCAGCAATTCCCGCGTTAATGAAAACTTTTTCAAATTATATGCAACATTCCTTGCAGATAGTTTATCAATGGATTTCGTTTGTATTGACATTTTAAAAAATGACTTACTTTCAGCCAAGTCTCTGGCGGTATATTATGATGGAAAGTTTCTTGATAATGCAGAGTATACATTACAAGGTACTCCCAGCGAAGAAGTAGTTGGAAAAAATATTTGCAGTTATAAAGATAAGGTATGGCAGGTATTCCCGAATTATGCATTATTAAAGGAATTACGCGCCGAAAGTTATTTAGGCGCTACGTTATGGAGTTCTGAAGGAAAGCCCATAGGTTTGATTTCGTTAATAAGCAGAAAGTCAAAGTCAGACTTAAAGATTGCAGAAACTATTCTGAAATTAGTGGCAATAAGAGTTGCGGGAGAACTTGAGCGTATTATGGCCGAGCAGGCGTTATTGGAAAGTGAAGTCAAACTGCGCACCATATTCGAAAGTTCCGTTGATGCGATTGGTGTTTCGAAGGAAGGAATTCACGTTCTTGCAAACCCTGCCTATCTTGAATTATTCGGCTACTCTTCCGATGATGAACTTGTCGGAATGCCAATATCCAGCCTCATCGTTCCATCCGAGAGGAAAATAATCAAGGAGAACATACATCGCAGGGTAAGGGGTCAAATAGAGGCATCAAACTTTGAGGGACGTGGTATTCGGAAAGATTTCACTGAATTCGATGCTGAAATTCGCGTGTCCTCTTATGTTTCAAATAATGAAACTTTCAATGTGGTGATCATCCGCGATATCACCGATCGCAAGCAGGCAGAAGAATTGCTGACTAATTCAGAAATCCGGTACCGAAGGCTTTTTGAATCAGCGAAGGATGGCATCCTGATATTAAATGCTGATACAGGAATGATTGTTGACGTGAACCCATTTTTAATTGAGAAGTTAGGTTATCCCTATGAAATGTTCTTGGGTAAGACATTATGGGATATTGGATTTTTCAAAGATCTTGCAATCAACCAGGAAATTTTTCTAAAACTGCAGCAAAATGAATATGTCCGGTATGACAATTTACCTCTGGAAACAGCCGATGGAAATTTAATAGATGTGGAATTTGTAAGCAGTGTATATTTAGTGGATCAGAAAAAGGTAATTCAGTGCAATATACGTGATATCACAGAACGCGTAAGATTTGAAAATGAGTTGAAAGAAAAAAATATCCAGCTTAAAGAACTCGACGCCACCAAGAACAAGTTTTTCAAGATCATTGCACACGACATGAAAAATCCGTTCATAAGTTTGCTTGGCGCATCAGAGTTGCTTTATGAAAATGCAAATAAATACGATTTAAATAAAATTATCAAGCTAATCAAGATACTGAATGATTCAGCAAAAAGCGGCTATGATATGCTTCTTAACTTGCTTGAATGGGCAAGAGCACAGGCAGGAAACATAATTTTCCAACCTGAAAAAATAAATTTAACAGAGTTGATTAAAAATAATCATTTAAGTTTAAAACAATTCGCTTCAAGCAAAAAGATAAATTTAAACTTTGATATCCGAAGCGATATTAATGTTTATGCCGACAAGAATATGCTAAACACTATTTTGCGTAATCTTATCAATAATGCATTGAAATTTACACCAAAAGGCGGGCAAGTAACTGTAGGGATAAAACACGAAACTGGTTTTACAATAATTTTTGTAAAGGATACTGGAGTTGGAATTGAGAAAAGCGACCTTGATAAACTTTTCCGAATGGATATTAAATTTAGCCAGCCGGGAACCGAACATGAAGGCGGCACGGGCTTGGGATTATTGCTTTGCAAAGAATTTGTCGAAAAACACAACGGGAAAATTTGGCTTGAAAGTGAAAAAGGAAAAGGGACAACATTTTATTTCAGTTTAGAAAACCCTGAAAATTTTTAAATTACACAAGTATCAAAAGTTCTTTATTACCTTAATCCGTATACCGACCGGAAATGATAACCATAAATAGCATATGTTATTGCATCCACAATCGATCCGGGACGCCTGAACAACGTCCATATCATCAGTTTCCAGTAATTGCTCCTGCCCTTATTCATGACTCCGATAATAAAAATTGATTTTATAAATGCAACCAATGTTGTAAAATTGATGCTGACCGGTTTTTTGTAATGTGGTTTATAATTTAGTAATAATTTTCGAACTCTGTTATAATAGGGCTTTGTTGTATAAATGTCATGGATAATATTTTTATAGCCTGCTATGAGCTCATTATAGTTCATGCGCGGAATAAAATTCATAGACAGATCAGTATTATTTCCTGTTGCTTCGCTTGTTAATCTTCCTTCGGACATTAAACGATTGTAAAGCTTTGTATTCTTGGGCGCATTCAGTAACCCGACCATTGCAGACACAATTCCACTTTGCTGTATGAAATCAGTTAGCCGTTGAAACACGGATGGCGAATCATTATCGAATCCAACTATAAAACCTCCGGAAACCGCCATTCCTGCATGTTGTATTTTTTTCACGCTTTCGATAAGATCTTTTTTTATATTCTGAATTTTATTGCACTCCTTAAGCGAATTTGTTTCAGTAGTTTCAATGCCAATAAAAACAGATGAGAATCCCGCATCTACCATAAGCCCTAATAATTCATCGTCATCAGCTAGGTCAATGGAAGCTTCCGTATTAAAAACAAAAGGATGGTTGTGCTTCTGCATCCATTTTTTCATTGCAGGAAGCAAATCTTGTTTTATGACTTTTTTATTTCCGATAAAATTATCATCCACAACAAATACATTGCCGCGCCAATGAAGGGCATATAATTTTTCAAGTTCGTTCAGGATTTGTTCTGTTGATTTTAACCTGACCTTATGACCAAACAAAGATGTTATTTCACAGAATTCACAGGAAAACGGGCATCCGCGCGAAACCTGGATATTCATATATGCATAATTTTTCCGCGATAATAACTGAAAATCTGGTACAGGTGTTGAAGTAATATCCGGAAAGTGGCTTGCCCTATAAACTCTTTCAGGATGGCCTTCTTCCAAATCTTTAAGAAATTGTGGTAATGTTATTTCCGCTTCATTAAGAATAAAGTGATCAATTTGTGGATAGTTCTGGTATTCCTGCGTGAACAAAGGCCCACCCGCAACAATCTTCACAGCTTGTTTTATGCATTCACCTATAACATAATCGACCGATTCTTTTTGTATGTACATCGCACTGATAAAAACATAATCGGCCCATTGAATATCTTTAGGCTTAAGCGTGGAGACATTCATGTCAATTAGTTTTTTCTCCCATGTTGAAGGCAGCATTGCCGATACTGTTATTAAGCCCAGTGGTGGCACTGCTGCTTTTTTTGATATAAACCTCAATGCATGCCTCAAACTCCAGAAGGAATCAGGATATAGCGGGTAAACCAATAAAATTTTCATTGTAAAATAAATTATCAAAGATCACTTTTATAGTAATTTTTCAAAGTTAGCTTTTCGTAACTTGAAAATAATTAGAAGCAGGTTAGAATATTATAAAGAACCCATAAATAGTTTGTATTAGAAAGGGTATCTCGGTCATTTTATTTCTTACATTTTTTAAAATTATCGTTAGTTTTTGCCTAGAATAGAATTAATGAAATCTTAATGCATACTTAATCTCATTTTAATATGAAATCCTGTTTTCCAAGATAATTTTGATAACATAAAAATATTCACAAATTAATGTTCTAAAAATAAATAAATGGATAAGAAAATTTTATTGATTGATGATGACAGGAAAATGTCTGCACTAGTTAAAATTCAATTAGAAGAGCATAATTACATTGTTGATGCTGCCTACGATGGCATAGAGGGCGGGAAATTGGCTCTCAAAAACAACTATGATCTGATCATAATGGATGTGATTATGCCAGGAATAGACGGATTTGAATTGTGTAAAAAGATCAAGAATAGTGTAAAATCGCCGATTCTAATGGTCACATCACTGGATATGATTGAAGACAGGGTTTATGGTTTTACATGCGGAGCTGATGATTATCTTCCGAAACCGTTTCAATTCAATGACCTGACAAATAGAATATATCAGTTGATTAATAGAGTCAATACTCCGGAAACAATAAAAATAAAATTATAAAATATTTTTTTTAAAGTTTGTGAATTTCAAAATGTAAATTCTTGAATAATTGGATATGCAGTAGAATTGCATTCCCTCCCTCACTAATTACAAGATACTATTTTCATTTTTAAAAATTTGTTTTTTTGAAAAATCCAGAATTAAATATCTTAATGAAATATTAATCCATCATTAATTTTAATTTAATTAGGCAGGCACACTTAACTGGTAATTTTGGAAGGTATTTGCACGCAGGGATTAAAACCAAATTAAAATAAAAAAAAACTATTTAATCAATATTTTATAACAAATTGAAAAATATGGAAGCAACCTCTGAAAACACAATCGTAACAAATGATCAGTATTCATTTGAAGTTTTAACAGAACAACCTAACCAGCAAGAAGACAACTTTTTCTTCGATGAACAGCATCCCTCAAAATTATTCATTTCCGATATCATTTATTGAATGATGGTGCATATTAGAGACAAATCACAAAAGTGATTGTTCAGAAAATAAAAATTCTACATTTTAAAACTTATACCAGACTAAAATGGAAACAACTACAATTGACCTTGACCAAAAAGTTGCGGAAATGACAAAAAAATTAAAAAATGAATTTTATGTCATTGCTGATCAAAGCAAACTTTTCGTAAAACGAACACCGCGGACTGATAAGTTGGATGATCTTCAGGAAAAACTTTACGAAGCTTGCATGTTACTTCACATAATGGCTGATGTGCTTATTGGTCATGGCAGAAAAGCCATTGACAATTTCGAAAATGAAAATTACTATGAGCCGGACAAGAATCAGATTATTGAAAAATTACAGGATATTACAATAAAGGAAATTCCCTGCATGGTAAAAGACGCAATGATACAAATGATAAAATAACCTTTATTTCAACGCACATTTACCATTACATATTTTAATATTTATCACTTAAATTTAATGATATGAACGTACAAGAAATAGCAAAAAAAATAACATTAAATGTTAGCAATAAATTTGGCATATCAAAAACAGGAATATCGTTCGATTCGTCCTTTCAAAGCATCGGAGCCAATTCAATTGACATTGTTGAAATTATTTTAGATATGGAAAATGAATTTAAAATAAATGTTCCTGACAGCAAACTGGTAATGATGAAATCGGTGGGAACGCTTGCAAAATATATTGACACTTCTTTAAACAGCAAACCTAAAAGAAAATACACAAAGAAATTAAATTATTAAAACATTAAACAAAATAAAAAAATATGGAAAAAGATCTTATTAAAATGAATGCTACAAGAATATGGAACAGATTAGAAACGAATTTAACCGATACTAATCTTACTACCCTGCGAGAAGATTTTAATTTTAGCGAGCCTGAATTAAGCGCAGCCCTAGGCTGGCTGGAAAATGAAGACAAAATAACTTTTGTCCACTATAATAAAGTTAAAGCAACTTATGTTTTTCCTAAAGAATAAAAAACAAATTCCAATAATTCATTCTTTCTTTAGTTATCAGTCAAATCCATACAGACGAGAGTCTGTATAACTTCATTTCGCGAAGTATTCGAACGGATTCGTCAACATGTTTTTTTATGTTAAACTGAGAACGGATTACGTAACTTACCCTACCACCATTATCAATAATATAAGTCACCCTTCCCGACATAATTCCTAATAAAGGTACTCCAAACATTTTTCTTACTGTATTATTTGTATCGCTAAGCAAGGCAAAATTAAGTTTATACTTTTCCATAAACTTTTTATGATTTTCAACGGATTGGCTTCCTATACCAAAGATTACAGCATCAGACACAGTGAAATTTTCATACCGATCACGAAAATAACAAGCTTCTTTGATGCAGGCACGTGTATTTTCATTTGGATAAAAATATATTACAATATTTTTCATGCCTATATAATCTTTAATGCACAAATCATTACCCTCGTGGTCTGCCAGGGTAAATTCAGGTATTTTTGTTCCAACTCTAATATGCATTATAAATCGTATAAGATGTAAAAAAACAATTTTAACTAAGGCTACTAATAATTTAAATCCACTATTGTATATAAAGTTTTAAATGTTTTCCTCTCTTGTGATGAATATTTTTTGCCGTTTCAATTTCCATTTCATTTCCTTGCGCTACAACTAAAAACCTTCCGGCAATAATATGTTCACAGTATTTTTTTACTTTTTCCTTCTTTAGCCCCACTTTTGAAAGAATTGAAACTAATCCATCTCCTGCAAAACCTACAACAATTCCGGCAATCTCTTTTTTAACTGCACCCGCTCCAAAAATAAATCCATATCCGGGAACATCAAAAATTCCAGCTCCATGCAAAACTCTTAATGTTGAGTCTAAGGCAATACCACAAAATGTATCCTCTTTTTTCTTTGGCCCGACAAATTTTTGAGAGGTATATTTCTTAGCAACTCGTGCCTGTCCTATTATTGATAATTGGTTGACAGGATAACCTATTTTCTTAAAAACCTCCACAGCATCGAGCGCAGTCCAATGTGAATCATATATTGCTACTATCGATTTCATAAATTTTTTGTTTAGTTTCCAAAAATACGGATACAAAAAACCTATTTAATTAAGATGAAATTAAAGTCGGATTAAAATTTGGTTAAAACTGAAATCGTTACATGACACGTAATAATCTATGAGTTGTGTCACATTTTTTTTGCACATAATGATGGAACAAATAATTCCATAGTACTTGATTTCATTGGAGATACTATAAGATATCAGATCATTTAGTCAATCTTTATACTCATTTAATCTTATCATAATTACAAGTCTATAAAAGTGATGCTAATTTAGCATTAAGATTTTTAATTAGTTTTTATTCACAACAAGAAAACATATACAGAACATGAAAGCAAATAAAATTAATGAAGTACTTGGAAAGCGCGATCCAATTTCACAAAAAGTTTATCTTATACATTTATTTGTAACCAAGTTTAAAACTAATTATTATGGAAAAACTTAACATATTTTACTGTCCTCATTGTTTCGGATATCTTAGCATTGCTGACAAGATTATTTTTAAAGTAAAATCAAAAACGAATGAAGTTGCTTTATTAATGTTATCATCAGATATTGCGAACTACGACAGTGCCGTAATAAGTGGAACGATGAAAAGAAGAGAAAATGAGCTTTACGAATTTTATTGCCCGCTATGCTCTAAATGCCTGAATTTGGAATCTTCTGAAATGAAATTAGTAAAACTTTATATGAAAGATAAAAACAAGCATAAATCTGAAATTTATTTTTCAGGGGTATATGGTGAATATTGTACCTATGCCGTAAGGGATTACAGCCTGGAATATTTCGGGACCGATTCCAAAAGATATCTTGAGCAAATTCAAAAATATAAAGAATTTTATGAAAGATATTTATAAATTATATGATTCAAAACAGACATTAAAATGATATTACAATTATTTTAATGTCAAATAAAATTAAGTATATGAAAAAGCAACAACCATATATAATATTCCTGGTAGACGATGACCCGGTATTTGTAAAAGCATTAGAACTTCAACTTAAAGAAAATCTAAAATATCCTGTTGACATTCACACTTTTTCTGATGGGGAGGAATGTCTAAAATATCTGTGCCTGGGGCCCTTAATTGTTGTTCTTGATTATTATTTAAACAGCAAAAACCCAGATGCGGCAAATGGTGTTGAGATCATGAAAAAAATCAAAAATATAGATCCATTAACGGAGGTAATCATGCTGACACGTGCAGATAATATGCAGATTGCCCTTGAAATAATGAATAATGGTGCATTCAATTATATTACTAAAAATGAAATTGTTTTTAAACGCTTTCAAAATATCATTCATGCAGTAATACACCAAAAAATGGTTAGCGATTTCATTATAGAAACTGAGGATGAAGATGAGAATTTAGAAAAAGAAGATGAAAATGCTTTAATATAGCGTTGTATTTTAATTGGCTTCCATATCACAATGAATGCTGCCATAGGCAGCATTTCTTTTTTTTATCTGAAATCAACACAATAACACCGACCTCCAGTTTTCCGGGCAAAGTCAAAAATTTATTTTCATATTCAAAAATGAATTAGTATTTTCATGAAATATTCCTATTTTTGTTTTGTGAAGAAAGATTACTAACACTTAAACTGAAGGATTTATGCATGTGATTATTGTTGGGACAGGATATGTAGGCCTTGTGACAGGTACATGTTTCGCAGATGTTGGAATAAATGTTATCTGCGTGGATATTGATAAAACGAAAATAGAAAACCTTAAAAAAGGAATTAGTCCTATTTATGAACCTGGATTGGACGAAATGATTGAAAGAAATGTAGCAAAAGGCCGGTTGCATTTTTCTACTGATCTTGCAAGTTGTGTGAACGACGCTGATGTTATATTCATAGCTGTTGGAACACCTCCTGATGAAGATGGCAGCGCTGATCTGCAATATGTTCTGTCTGTCGCTTCTGAAGTTGGCAGGAACATGAATAAATATATGCTGGTTGTTACTAAAAGCACTGTGCCTGTTGGTACTGCAAAAAAAGTAAGGATGGCTGTGCAGACTGAACTTGAAAAGCGCGGAGTAAGCATGGATTTTGATGTTGCATCAAACCCTGAATTTCTTAAAGAAGGCGCCGCTATTGACGATTTCATGAAACCCGACAGAATAGTTGTGGGGGTGGAATCAGCAAAAGCCGAAGAAGTAATGAACAGACTGTACAAACCATTTGTTATGAATGGTCATCCCGTGATCTTTATGGATATCCCTTCTGCAGAAATGACGAAATATGCAGCCAATGCAATGCTGGCAACAAAAATCAGTTTTATGAATGATGTTGCAAACCTTTGTGAAATAATGGGCGCTGATGTGAACATGGTTCGTAAAGGCATCGGCAGCGATTCGCGTATCGGAACAAAATTCATTTATCCGGGAATAGGTTATGGTGGATCATGTTTCCCGAAAGATGTGAAAGCACTTGTTAAAACTGCAACTGAAAATGGCTATGAAATGCGCGTGTTAAAAGCTGTTGAAGAAGTGAATGACGATCAGAAATCAGTGTTGTTCAATAAAGTAAAAAAATATTTCAATAACGATCTTAAAGGAAAAGTAATCGCATTGTGGGGCCTTTCGTTTAAGCCACAGACCGACGATATGCGTGAAGCACCATCTCTTGTTATTATTCACAAGTTGCTTGAAGCAGGTTGCAAAGTAAAAGCTTATGATCCTGTGGCCATGCACGAAACCAAGCGACGAATTGGCGATTCAATAGAATACGTTAATGAACCTTATGATGCTTTAAAAGGGGCCGACTGCCTTCTGCTTGCTACCGAATGGACAGAGTTCAGGGTTCCTGATCTGCCTTTAATGAAAAAGCTTTTGAAATATCCGGCAATATTCGATGGCCGGAATATTTACAATTTAAAAGAAATGAAAGCAGAAGGCTTTGATTATTTCTGTATCGGAATAAAAAGTTAATATGAATAGGATGAAGAAAAAAATTCTGGTAACAGGTGGCGCAGGCTTTTTAGGATCGCATCTTTGCGAAAGGCTTCTGAATGATGGTCACGAGGTAATTTGCCTTGACAATTATTTTACCGGGCAAAAACAAAATGTGGTGCATCTCCTGAAAAACCCTTTCTTTGAACTTATTCGCCACGATGTTACTATGCCGTTTTTTATTGAAGTGGATGAAATCTATAACCTCGCATGCCCTGCTTCACCAATCCATTACCAGTACAACCCAATCAAAACCATTAAAACATCAGTAATGGGCGCTATTAACATGCTGGGGCTTGCTAAAAGAATCAAGGCAAAAATCCTTCAGTCATCTACAAGCGAAGTTTATGGTGATCCTGAAATTCATCCGCAAACAGAAAGTTACTGGGGAAATGTAAATCCTATTGGTCCCAGAGCCTGTTATGATGAGGGTAAACGCTGCGCCGAAGCTTTATTTGTAAATTATCACAGGCAGAATAATGTAAGAATAAAAATTTTAAGAATATTCAATACTTACGGCCCACGTATGCATCCGAATGACGGTAGGGTTGTTTCTAATTTTATTATGCAGGCATTGCAGGGAAAGGACATCACTATTTATGGTGATGGAAAACAGACAAGAAGTTTTTGTTATGTCGACGACCTTGTGGATGCAATGGTCCGTATGATGGATACTGGTGATGATTTTATTGGTCCTGTAAATGCCGGCAATCCAAACGAATTCACAATACTTGAACTTGCTGAAAAAGTAATTTCCCTCACCAAATCAAAATCTAAAATCATTACTATGCCCTTGCCTGAAGATGATCCGATGCAGCGTCAGCCGGACATTTCACTGGCCAAAGCTAAACTGGGTTGGGAGCCTAAAATAGACCTGGATGAAGGGTTGAAAAAAACTATCGAATATTTTAAAGAAAAAATATAACGATGAATATTCTAATAACAGGAGCTAACGGACAACTTGGAAGTGAAATCAGGGAACTTGCCCCACTTTACAAAGGACTGAATTTTACATTTACTGATATCGATGAGCTTGATATAACCAATTACCAGGCACTGGGAAAATTCTTTTCTAAAAATAAATTTGAATGCTTTATTAATTGTGCAGGTTATACTGCTGTTGATAAAGCAGAAACAGAAAAGGACAAAGCAACCCTTATAAATGCGACAGCAGTAAAATACTTAGCCGAATATTCATCAATCCAGAATGCTTTATTTGTGCATGTTTCCACCGATTATGTTTTTGACGGAAGAAATTTTAAAGCATATCTTGAAACCGATCTTACAAACCCGAAATCAGTTTACGGAAAAACTAAACTCGATGGAGAAGTTGAAGTAATTTTTAATTCTCAGAAAGCCATTATTTTCAGAACTTCCTGGTTATACTCTTCTTTTGGAAGCAATTTTATCAAGACAATTCTTAGGGCCGCAGCAGAAAAAGAGTCACTCAATGTGGTGAGCGATCAGATTGGAAGTCCTACATATGCAAGAGATCTGGCGAAAGCCATTCTTGATATTGTTCCGGATTATAAGGCCATTAATAAATTTGAGATATTTAATTATTCGAACGAAGGTGTTGCAAGCTGGTATGATTTCGCAAAAGAAATTGTTGAGAATGCAGGTTTAAAATGTGCGATCATTCCTATTGAAACCAAAGAATATCCTACACCGGCAATGCGTCCAATGTTCTCTGTTTTGAGCAAATCTAAAATAAAAAAACAATTCAGTTTGGCAATCCCATACTGGAAAGACAGCCTGAAAGATTGCCTTAAAATACTTGCAGCGAAAGCAAAACAAAAATAATTTTTTTATGAGTAATATAGACAGCACCATTCTTGAAAAAGCCGAGAGTTGGGTTCATGGCACTTTTGATGAAGAAACAAAAAAACAGGTTCAATACCTGATTGATAATGATCCAAAAGAACTTACGGATGCCTTTTACCGTGATCTTGAATTCGGTACCGGCGGCCTTCGAGGAATAATGGGCGTCGGGACAAACCGGATGAACCGATACACTGTAGCAATGGCTACACAAGGCCTTGCAAACTATCTGCTGAAAATGTTTCCAGACGAACAACAGATAAAAACAGCCATTGCTTTTGATTCACGCAACAATAGCAAAGAATTCGCACAAATCGCTGCTGACGTGCTCTCTGCAAACGGGATAAAAGTTTTTCTTTTCAACGAATTGCGCCCCACCCCTGTCCTGTCCTTCACTATCAGGCACCTTAAATGCAAGAGTGGAATTGTAATCACAGCTTCTCATAATCCAAAAGAATACAACGGATACAAGGTATACTGGGACGATGGTGGCCAGCTTGTAAATCCTCATGACAAAAATGTGATTACTGAAGTACAGAAAATAAAGGGGATTGAAGATGTAAAGATGAATTCTGTAAAAGAAAACATTGAAATCATCGGTGAAGAAATTGATAAAATTTATATTGCAAGCGTTAAAGGATTATCACTGAATCCAGATATAATCAAAGCGAATGCAAATCTTAAAATAGTGTACACTCCTATTCATGGAAGTGGCGTGTATCTTGTCCCCCGGGCACTTAAAGAATTTGGCTTTACCAACATAATTTCAGTTGATGAACAAAATAAGGTTGATGGAAATTTTCCTACTGTAAAGTCACCAAACCCTGAAGAGCCCGCTACACTTGAGATGGCACTGAGCAAGGCAAGAGAAACTGATGCTGACCTCCTTATGGGTACTGATCCCGATGCTGACAGAGTAGGCATTGCAGTTAAAAACCACAAAGGAGAATTTATACTTCTGAATGGAAACCAGACAGCATCCCTGCTTATCTATTATCTGATGAATGCCTGGGAACAAAGGCAACTCCTCACTGGCAAGGAATATATTGTTAAAACAATTGTTACATCAGAATTGCTGAAAGATATTGCAAATTCTTATGGTGTAGAGAGTATTGATGTACTCACAGGTTTTAAATACATCGCTGAGATTCTTAAACTGAATGAAGGAAAACGCCGGTTTATAGGTGGCGGAGAAGAAAGCTATGGTTACCTTGTTGGTGATTTTGTTAGAGATAAAGACGCTGTGATTTCCTGCTGCATGATTGCTGAAACTGCTGCATGGGCTGCCAGTAAAGGGAAAACAATGTTTCAATTGCTGACAGAAATATATACCACCTACGGATTTTATAAAGAAACACTATTATCATTAACCCGGAAAGGTAAGGAAGGCGCTGAAGAAATAAAACAAATGATGGTAAATTACAGAAGCAATCCTCCTGCAAGCATCAATGGTCAGGCTGTTTTGACGATTAAAGATTACCAAAACCAAATTGAATATAACAGCTCAAATCAAACGGACAAACCTATCGACCTCCCCAAGTCGGACGTACTGCAGTTCTTCCTTGCTGATGGAAGTAAAATAACAGTGCGACCTTCAGGAACTGAACCCAAAATAAAATTCTATTTTGGTGTAAAAACTGAACTGGTAAATGTAGGTGATTATGATAAAGTTAATGTATTGCTTGATGAAAAAGTGAAAAATATTAATAATTCAATGAATCTTAAATAAACTTTTTGATATACCAATTGTTAAAAGATGTAGAAATATGAAAAACATTTTTCTAAAACAAAAAAGCAGATTTTACCTTACACTGTTAAAAGTTATGGGTGTTTGCGTGGTTTTTATTCTTTTTGAAGCATGTTACGGTACGCCAAAATCAGCATGGGCGCCAAAACATGAACTTAAAAATAATAAAACAAAGGAAATTAAAGCTCCTGTAAATAGTGAATTTGCAAAGACTTCAGATAAATCAATTGGAAACTGATCATTGAAAAAAGTTGCGCCTTCAGTCACTCAAAAATTAGCACTCAACCTGTTCAGCAAATATGTAAATGTTCAGGCTGAGATGCATGAACTATCATACTTTTTCTGGGAATGCACCTTGCGCTGCAACATCAGCTGCCTGCATTGCGGAAGTGATTGTCATAAAAGCAGCGCTGTGAAAGACATGCCCTACAAGGATTTCCTGAAAGTAACTGCTCAGGTAGCCACACGTTACAATCCGAATAAAACAATGCTGGTGCTTACCGGCGGAGAACCTCTGGTACGAAAGGATCTGGAAGATTTCGGCAAAGAAGCTTATAAACAAGGTTTTCCGTGGGGCATGGTTTCCAATGGCTACATGCTTACGAAAGACAGATTTCGTTCATTGCTTGATTCTGGACTTCGATCCATCACAATAAGTCTTGACGGATTTGCAGAAAGCCACAACTGGCTGCGTGGACGCGATGACTCATGGGTGCGTGCTGTTAAAGCAGTGCAAATGGTTGTAAAAGAAAATGATCCTGTTTATGATGTTGTGACCTGCGTGAATCAGAAAAATTTTTCAGAGTTGCAGCGATTAAAGGAAATGCTGATTGAAGAAGGTGTAAAAAAATGGAGGTTGTTCACCATTTTTCCGATTGGCCGGGCAGCTGAGAATCCTATGCTTGATGTAACCAACGAGCAGTTTCGCTGGCTGATGGAATTTTTAAAAGAAACACGTAAGGAAGGTAAGATTGCTGCAAATTACGGCTGCGAAGGCTTCCTGGGAAGTTTTGAAAACAAAGTACGTGATGGATATTTCTTTTGCAGGGCGGGCGTAAATATTGCCTCAGTTCTGGCAGATGGCTCCATCTGTGCATGCCCTAATATAAATCATGCATACGTGCAGGGTAATATTTACAAGGATGATTTTCTTAAAATCTGGGATAATCAATTTCAAGTAATGAGAAACAGGGAATGGACTAAAACCGGAATCTGTGCGGATTGCAAGGAATTCAAATGGTGCCGTGGTAATGGCATGCACCTGCATGACCCTGAAAAACTTGATGTTTTGCGATGTCATTACAAAATGCTTACCTCTTAGATTAAAGTATTAACCATCTAATGTTTCCTTATCAGATACAACCTATTTTTTTTAAGGATACCTTTATTACAATAAATGATTTTTTGTAACTAATTGTATTTTATTTATTTTTACGTGCATTAACACTGATCCATATGAAAAAAATTTCCCTTCTATTCCTGACAGCAATTGCAATACTAAATTTCGGACAACTTTATGCACAGGTAGATAATGGCTTGCCAAACAACGGACTTTCGCATAAAATGACTGAAAATGAAAAACTGGGAATGGGTGATTTAAATAAAACCTTTCTTACCACCACTCCTCCTGTTGGGCCAATCCGCAATATTGCTGAGTTTGAACCTTCAGAGGCTGTGATCATTGCTTACAAAAACGGATTTGGATTACCATATTCTGTAATAAAAGATATGGCAATTACTGGCAACGTAATAATTGCCTGCCCCAGCTCAAGTCAGACCAGCGTTTTGAGTTTACTGAACAGCAATGGTGTAAATACTGCAAACTGCAGTTTCCTTACCACTGCTCTTGATTCTTGGTGGACGCGTGATTACACTGGATGGTTTATTGCCGACAGCAGTAATCATGTTGCTATTGTAGATTTTACTTATAACAGGCCTCGACCAAACGATGATGCTGTTGCTGCTCTGGAGGCTTCTTTATTAGGCATTACAATGTTTGGTATGAACCTTACTCATACCGGTGGTAACTACATGTGCGATGGATATAACAATGCAGTGTCAACTACATTAACTGTAACCGAGAACTCTACATTAACTCAAACACAAATAGAACAGGCTGCCTATGATTACTTAGGAATTACAAACTACATGCTTCGCCCAGATGCACAAGGCGAATATATTGAGCATATTGATTGCTGGGCAAAGTATTTGGCGCCAGATAAAATTCTTGTTGATTCAGTTCCAGCCACTGATGCTCAATACAGTCAATACGAAGCAGCTGCAGCATATTTTGCAAGCACAAATTGTGCTTACGGGTATCCTTATAAAGTTTACAGGCCTCTGATTTCGGGAAGTTCAGAAACGAATGCTGAACCTTATTCAAATTCATTTATTTTTAACAACAGGGTTTTTGTTCCAATGGGAGGTTATTCAGCAGCGCATGATACAGCAGCATTGCTATGTTACAGAAAAGCAATGCCTGGTTACATTGTGAAAGGATATATAGCAAGTGGTGGCGCAGCATGGTATGGAACTGATGCTTTGCATTGCCGCACACATGAAATTGCTGACCGCTCAATGCTTTATATTGAACACCTTCCTCTTCATGGGTTGATAAGTTCTACAACAGGTTATGATATTAATGCAAAAGTAGTTTCCTACGCAGGAAATTCAATTGCTGCTAATTACCCAATCGTGAAATACAGAATTAATCACAGTGGACAGTGGGATTCATTAGCAATGTCGTATGTAAGCTACCTGAATTACTCCGCCAATATTCCTACCCAGACTGCCGGTGATACTATTTATTATTATATAAAAGCAAAAGATACTCCCGGCAAAAAAGCATTTCACCCATTGATGGGACAAGCCGACCCACATTATTTTATTGCAGATGGAACAAATGTTGATATACCTGAAATGGTCGTCAATCCTGAACTCTCATTCTTCACATATCCAAATCCGAGCAAAGGAAATTTTATTTTATTCCTGAAATCCAATTATACTGAAAATGCAACCTTGCATATTTATGATATTACCGGTTCTATTGTTTATACAGAAACTTTCGATCTTCAGAGTGGAAACAGTATGAAGAAAATAAACAATGAAAATCTGACTGCAGGTGTCTACATTCTTGAAGTAAAAACGAATTCGGATGTAATGACGAAACAGTTGATTATTCAGTAATATTCATATCATTGGTATAAAAAATGAATTCAAAGGATATAATCAAACTTTGCATTTCAATTATTATTCCTCTTGCAGTGGGAGGAATAGCAGGCATCTTCACAGCTCAGGCTATTCCTGACTGGTACGCTTCACTGAATCGGCCGTCATTCAGCCCACCAAACGGAATATTCGGACCAGTATGGACTGCTCTGTATCTGTTGATGGGCATTTCATTTTTTATTGTTTGGAAAAAACCTGCTGATAAAAAACGAAATACTGCAATGATCATTTTTTTCATTCAGCTAATGTTGAATTTCTGCTGGACCTTCCTGTTCTTTTATTTCAGAGAAATTGGCTATGCACTGATTGAAATTATTATTTTGTGGATAACCATTTTATTTATGATTATCTCATTCTACAAAGTAAAGCCAATGGCGACTTACATAAACATTCCATATATCCTTTGGGTGAGTTTTGCGACAGTTCTGAATGCTGCGTATTATTTATTGAACACTTAAACCTGAAATCACGGTTAGGACTAAAGTCCTTCTAAATCTATTTTGTTATAACCCCGACCTTAAGGTCGGGGTTATTGAATCTCAGCGCTAATGGGCTTTAGCCCAAACATCTTAAAAATAAAAAATAATGTCATATAGAGTTCTGCGTAATAATGATGGAATCGAAGTGCGACCTCAATATTTTATGGTCAGTCTTCGATAAACTCTAACTAATAAACTGGAAATTACCCTCTTTAGGATTTTGTTTTTTCCTTTAAAGTAATCATGAAATAAATTACAACAAGTCCAACACCAACACCTGAAATAATAAAGGCTGCTTTAAAGCTAAAAAAGAGACAAATTGCACCTGCAAAAATATTTGCAAGCAACGAAAATATGCTGGCAAAGCTTGTGTAAAAACCAATTGCTGTCGCTGTTTCAGTGGGCTTGCTGATATTTGTGATCCATGCTTTTGAAATACCCTCGGTGGCAGCAGCATAAATTCCATATATAAAAAATAAAATTCCGAAATGCCAGAAAAGCCCTGCAAATCCAAATGAAAAATAAACTACTGCAAATAAAGCAAGCCCCATCAATAAGGTTTTTTTCATCCCTATCTTATCAGCAAGCATACCTGCAGGGTAAGATGCCAACGCATAAATTAAATTGTAGAAAATATAAAAACCAATAACCGCGGTGTCGCTTAAGCCACTTTTGTTCAGCGACAATAGCAGCAAGGCATCGGAGCTGTTCAAAAAAGTAAATACAAGAAGACCGATGATCAACTTACGATACAGCAAAGGTGATCTTTTCCAGTATCCCATGTAACTCAGGAATCCACCGGATTTCCCAACACCGGGTAATGCACGTTTTTTTTCTTTTACAAATAAAGTAATCGCAATCGCTGCAATACCGGGAAAGAAAGCAATAATGAACATCCATTTATATTGTCCGGGATAAAAATACAAATAGATTAGCGCAATGATGGGACCTATTGCAGCGCCTACTGTATCAAGGGAACGGTGGAATCCGAAAACTTTTGCTTTATTTTCTTTCGTTGATTCATCACTCAGCAGGGCATCGCGGGCTCCTGTGCGTATGCCTTTCCCAAGGCGGTCGAGGGTGCGTGCAAAAAATATCCATAAAGGAAAAACAGATACAGCAAGCAAAGGTTTTGAAATTGCACTCAGCGCGTATCCCCAGCGCACAAAAGGCATTCGGGAACCTTTTGTGTCAGAAAGATTTCCAAAATATCCTTTGCTTAATCCCGCAGTAAATTCTGCAACACCTTCAAGTATCAATATTAAAAGGACAGAAAAATTTATCGACTTTAAATAAATGGGCATAACAGGATAAAGCATTTCGCTTGCTATATCTGTAAATAGGCTAACCAGAGAAACCAGAAGAACGGTGCGGGTTATAATGCGTTGTTTCATGAAATAGAAATTTTGCTAAGTCAAACTATCTATTGCTTCCATCAATTCCTTCATTGAGAAAATTATTTTGTCAGCATCAGGAAAATCGCCGGTACGTTTATTCTCATTAAAAAATATTGTTTTCATTCCAACTGCTTTTGCACCGCAAATATCTTTTTTATAAACATTGCCAATCATGATGCATTCCTCAGGAATAATATTTATTTCTTCTGCAATCGTCTGAAAAAAGCGGCTGTCGGGTTTTTCATAACCAAGGTCTTTCGATGTAAAAAAGAAATGAAAATATTTTTCCGCCCCAACCCTTTCCAATGCCTTCTTCATTAATGAAGCATCAGAAAAGCCTGCATTTGAAGCAATGCAACAGGTAAATTTTTTATTTAAAATTTTTAAAGGTTCTTGCAGATCAGGTATCCATTCCACTTGTTCCCATTCTGCCATAGATCCCGGACAAGCAGGAAAATCGCGCATCACAGTATCACCCCAATCGAAAATTAGTGCTTTTATCATTTTGTTTTTATTGTCATTTGCTGCTATGCAGCGTCACTCATAGTCATTTAAGGTAAGTTGATTCGCGTCATTTGTTGGACTCGCTATGCCTCATTCATTGACATTACATGCAAGTTGCGAACTGCAGCTATTAGCTACTTTTAACTTATCACTTGCCTTCTTGTCAACGTATTAATTATTAACCGGCAAAAATGAATAATACTTCCCGTAAAACAACATTTGTTCTTTAAAGTCAATTGGGTACATTACTTTCACATCAGTTATCTTTCCATCCACATAAACTGGTATTAGTACAGGATTGATGAAAGCTGTGTAAGGAGCAATCTTCAGTTTTTCCCAGCGCTGCTTCACTTCCTTATGAAGTACTGGATCCACAATAACTCCGTAATCTTCCACCAACGCTTTGCCCGATTTATAATCTCCTACTGATTTTATTCGCTGGATTTCTTTCAGTAGTTGCCCGAACAACACACGCAGTTTTAAATAATCATTTATTACAACATAGGTCTTTCCTGCTTTCTTCTTCAACTCAACTACCTTGTCTGCTTTGCCATTTTCATATACCCATTTCGCAATTAACTGCCTGTTGCGCATATGTGATTCTTCAAGATTTTTTCCGAGCTCAAGGCGCACAAGCTGCGTCATCAGGCCATTGCGCATATAACTATTGTATTCTGCTTTGCCAACATCAAGCGTTGTCATCAATTTAAGATCAACAAGCTTTTTATCCATTAAATAGTAAAGTGCAACCAAGTCGGCACGCGCTTCTTCAAGGGTCGATGCATAATTCTTCAGTGTTTCGCTTGGATCTTCAACTCCTTTTTTCAATTGTCCTGAACCATGACCAACTATCTCATGCAGGTCGGTGTGCAGGTTCCCGGCAAGTGTTCCGTATTTTTTTCCAAGATCGATTTCTTCTTTCGAATATGCAAATTCTTCTAAAGCACCATTGTTCTTGCTTGATTCATCATACGAGTAAACAATATTTCCAAGCGTCACTGATTTGGAGCCATAATCTTTACGTATCCAGTCAGCATTCGGAAGATTAACACCAATAGGCGTTGTAGGCGAACAGTCGCCTGATTCAACAACTACATCAATAACTTTTGCACTGACACCTTTTACATTTTTCTTTTTGAATTCCTTATCAATCGGTGAATTATCTTCAAACCATTGTGCATACTCACTTATAAGCTTCGCTCTTTTTGTAGCTTCCAAATCTTTAATGGAAACGACTGACTGAAACGAACCCTTGCGGCCAAGCGGATCTCCATAAACTTCAATAAATCCGTTCACCACATCAACTGTTGAAGCTGTATCATGAAGCCATAATATGCTGTATTCATCAAAAGTTTTCAGATCACCTGTAGTATAAAATTCAACAAGTTTTTCTAATGATTTTTTTTGCTGCTCTGTTTCAGCTACTGTAATAGCTTTCTTCAGCCAGTATACTATCTGCTCAATGGACTTGGAATACATTCCGCCAACTTTCCAGATTTTTTCTTTCAGCTTTTTATTTTCCTTAACAAGTTTTGAGTTCAAGCCAAAAGAGATAGGACCAACCATGCCACCTGCTTTCAGATCGATTACATAGTCCAATCGCATTTTAGCATAAAAATTTTCCACTTCTTTCTGCGTAACACCATCATAAAAATTGCATGCAGAAGCCAGTATCAGATCATTTTCAGAATCAAGTGAAACGCGCTTGGAGGCTACTGTTGAATCAAAAAGAATTATTGACAATTTTTTAATTAATGAATCAAGTGTTTCGTTTTTTTCTAACGGAAATGTAGCATCTTTTGAATTTTTAATCAGATCAGAAAAATATTTCTTTGAAAATAAAGGTTTGAATTTATCCATTGAATAATGATGATGTATTCCATTGGAAACCCATGTACACTTGGCGTATATCAGAAAATTCTTATAATCTGCAGTTGCAGTATCACCACTGTAATGCTCAATAATTTGCTCAAATGTTTTCCGGATACAAAGGTTGTCCTTGAAGTTTTGATCATAAATTATGTCGCGACCTGATAATGCGGCCTGATACAGGTAGTATAATAATTCCTTCTGCTTTAGCGTAAGTGAATCGAAACCGGGAATCTGGTAACGAAGTATTTTGACATCTGAAAACTGCTCGGTTAAGAACGTAAAGGTTGTATCCTGCTTTACACTTGAAGTTTCTTTCTTCCCTGTATTGGAGCAGGAATAAAGCGATATAGTCATTGCTGAAATGAGATAAATTATTTTTTTCATTTTAATAAATACTGCAAATTAATTGATCATTCAGGATTGGGGCGTCCCTTGGCCTTACCGGTTTTCCACATTTTTTCAGTTTCTTCCGATTCTTTCTTTTGTGCTTCGGAAACTTCTTTATCCTCTAATTTTGAAAGGTCAGGCTGACCTGCATTTACCCATGCAGTATACCAGAAACTACCTACAGACTTCACTGCAAGGCGCATCCTGCGTTCCACCATACCACCAAGCAATGAACTAAATTGTTCCGCATATTCTTTCGAAAAAACTTTGACTGTTGTCTGGCCGCGGGTCTCATAGGTGTACATTTTATCACCCGGATATTCAGCCATCATTTTTTTCTGAACCATAAAAATAGTATCGATAGCTTCATGACTTGATTTTACATTTTCCCAGATTTTATCAAGCGGTTTCTCAATATACTCAGCCTGCCCTACAAAATAATCGTAATCATCGCCAAAAAGCTCTGGTATTCTTGATTCCCAGAATGCATGAATTCCTTTATATTCAGGAGATTTTCCATCGTAATATTGTGTTGTGTGCAATGGTGTACATCCATCAGCTATGTAATGCCCTAGATTTGCTGCAGTATACAAAATTTTGTCTACATCCTCTGCTTTGAATGCTTCAACCAGTCTGTAGTACATTTTCTCAGTCCACCAGGGGTTAATGCCGTTTTCATTAAGTGAATCTTCAGTGTATTTTGCAACAGCATCTTTCCACTTTTTTGGCACTACATCAAATGGGGTATCTCCATAGCGATCAATATCAATATAATGACGCACTGCTTCCTTTTCATCAGAGAATGTTCGCTTATCAGGGTCAGTGCCGTGTTCAGTAATATATTCAATGTGTTTTTTGAAGAAGCCTATCATCTGCGGAGGCAACGTAAATACAGCCATCCTGTTTATTTTTTTGTGCCCATAAAACCCCCATGAATAAAGGATACCAGGCACGAGTAATGAAATTACAGCAAATACTGTAATTAACAATACCGTCTTTTTTATAAGGTTCTTTGACATGATAACAGATTAATGAACAACTAAAATACTATTTTTTAAGTACATTAAAAAATGCATTATTCTTCAGCAGAGGTATAACTTCAGCGGTATCAGGAGTAAAACAATACTCAAGTACATCATCAAGGCCCAGCTTTTTAAGACGGTGGCGGTGGGAAGCTTTTTCAACATAGGCCAACACATCTGTTTTAGCGATATTCCAGAGATCGATTGCAGCAGCAGTAGAGTCGCAATTTGAAACAAAACCTTTTTGCAACAAACGTGATGCTATATCTCCTGCCATTATGGAGTCTTCTACATTGAATTTATTTTTCCAGCCTGAGCATAAAAAGACAATATTTTTATGCTGGTTTACCAGCCAGTCTGTCAAAACTGAGATATTCGAAAAAGATCCAAGCACAATAGTATCGGAAGCTTTCGCGACTTCAATGGTTTGCGTACCATTGGTGGTAGTGATTACAATCTTTTTCCCTTTTACATTTTCTTCAGTAAAATTAAACGGGGAATTTCCAAAATCCGCACCATCAATAACTATTCCGTCACGTTCCCCTGCTACCATATAACCCAGAGGCCTGTATTTTCCTGTATCTTCAATTTTTGCAACCGGCACCATTTCGGTGGCTCCATTTTTAAATGCAGTGCAAATGGCAGTTGTAGCCCTTAATATATCGATAATCACCACCACATAATTTTCTTTTGTAATGATATACTGAAATAATGCAGGTGAAAAACAGGTTTCTATTGTTGGCTTTTCTAAAAAAGTATTCATGTGTATGTTTTATGTTGCTAAAATAAGCAACTTCTTCATGCCAATCAATTATCAAAGTTTAAATTTCTTTTAGCTGATCAGATAAATTTTAAACTAGTGTCATGTTAAGGCTTTTATTACGCAGAATGTCATATTGAGTTTATCGAAATATAGACATTCTGCAGGCGGTTCATCCTACGATAAATTCTGGATGACCGCAATTTTACATTTAACAATGCACTAGATAGAAATTAAAACAAATTATTCATTAGTTAAAAAATAACTGAACATCGCATTTAACAATATTTATAACTAATAATTTGGAATGGTTTGCCATTTTTCCTACTTTTGTTGTAGGATTCAAATTATCCAAACTATGAAAAGACATCTACTCATTTCAATCATACTTTTCACCTTTCTTTCGATGGAAAGTAAAGCTCAATGGCAGCAGACATCGGGCTCAGCGGGAGTCAATGTTTATGGCATTGTTGTCAATGGGTCTGCAGTTGTTGCAGGTATGGGCAGTGGCATTTTAAAATCAACGGATAACGGGGCGACATGCTCTTTGTCGAACAACGGACTTACAAGCACAAATGTGAGAGCAATGACTAATATAGGTTCTTATATTTATGCCGGAACCTTCTGGGGTGGTGGCGTGTTTCTTTCCACTGATTACGGAACCACCTGGACACCTGAAAGTACAGGCTTGACAAATAAATGGATATTATCACTTGGTAAAAATAATTCAGATCTTTTTGCAGGCACAAGCACAGGTGGTGTATTCCTAAGCGGAGATTACGGTTCCAACTGGGTTGCTGCTACAAGCGGTATCACTGCTCAATATACATATGCGATTACACCTTACTCAACAAAATTACTTGCAGGTACAGAAGGTGGCGTATTTCAGTCAACCGATAATGGCAGCACATGGACAGCCTCAAGCACCGGAATGCCTTCTGGCGCAACAGTTTCCGCTATTGCAGTAAGCGGATCGAATATCTATGCAGGCACTTATCAGTATGGAATTTTTCTTTCAACGGATGGTGGTACAACATGGGCAGCAATAAATACAGGCCTCACAACCAATAATATTCTTTCATTCGCTGTGAATGGCAATGCAATCTATGCAGGCACTAATGGATATGGCGTGTTTATTTCAACGAACAGCGGGGCAAACTGGACTCCTATAAATACGGGACTCACAAACCAGACTGTTTATTCGCTTGCAACCGATGGAGTAACTATGTTTGCAGGAACAGCTGATGGAATATTTAAACGTCCTGTTGGTGAAATCAATGCTGTTAATGACATTGCTGCCAAAAGTCCGATTCAGCTTTCAGCTTACCCAAACCCATTTAAATTGGAAACTACTATCAATTATTCAATTCCTGCAACTGAAAAAGTTTCTCTGAAAATTTACAATTTAATTGGCGAATGTATTGAAACCCCTGTTGATGAAACACAGGAACCCGGATCGTACAAGGTAATTGTTGATGCAATAAAACTAAATTCCGGAATATATTATTGCACACTGCAAACCGGTGATACGCGAAAAACCATTAAGTTAATATCAGATAAATAAACCTTTTTCATTTCTTAAAAATTCATTTTTGCAACTGATTGCACAGTATTCTTATTTTTGCGTAATATATTGTTTATTGTACATTGCGTTTGTTATTAAATGAATTTCAGAATTTACCTTTTACTTCTCCTCATCGTTAGTTGCTCATGCAATAAGGCAAAGCATGATTCAACTATTTCTACTGCTCCAAAAAGAAGCTCAGAAATACTTTTCGTTGTAAGCGGATTTGGAAGCAGTGATACAAATATTACATCTGCAGAAATTATTTCCAGCCTCAGGACAGATTCTCTGAATACTTATATTTTAAAGGATGTTCGGGAAGAAATAAAATTTATTCTTCCGATTGTAAAAGCAAAAATAATCTCATCTGAAAAAGATGTCCCGTATTCTGACACTGTATTATTTCTTACGAATCTGAATCACCTTACTGCTGAAGCAAAATCGCTGAAGGTAAATGGCAAGGATTTTTTTGATGATTCAACTGCATACCCACTCTGCGCAGATAAATCGGAAGCCATTAAAATAAGAAATAATATTACGCAACTTAACTTAACCGGTGTAACAGCCATCACGCGTGGTGTTTGTTCAACAATAGAACAGAACGGAACTGATTACATCACTGAAAATATTCGGTCTTATTTTAACAAAGCCGATTTTGTTCATATCAGTAATGAAGTGAGCATTGCGGAAAATTGTGAATGTATAAGCGCAACAATGAGGTTTTGCAGCAAGGAAGCACATTTTAAAATCTTGAAAGATCTTCATTGCAACATTGTTGAACTTACCGGAAATCATAACAGAGATTATGGCGATGCACCATTCCTGAAGACAATGGAGTGGTATAAAAAAAATAATATCAAAACCTTTGGAGGAGGCATCACACCTGAAGAAGCAAACACTCCTTTAGTAATAATCCTAAAAGACAGCACGCGATTGGGATTTATTGGTTTCAATGAGTTATGTCCATGCGCTGAATGCGCCGATGTGCAGGGCGAGTGTGGTGCAAACAGATGGGATTCCATCAAAGCTAAAACAGTTATAAAAAAAATGAGAGATGAATTTAAATGCAACTATATCATTGCATCTGTTCAGTATAGTGAATCTGATTCTTATTATCCCTCTCCTACTCAAAAGAATATCTCTCAGTTGTTATTAGAATATGGCGCTGATATTACTTACGGCTCCCAAGCCCACCAGGTGCAGCAAATTGCTTTTATTAATCATAAGCCTATCTTCTATGGACTTGGAAATTTTATTTTCGACCAGATGCATCGAACAGGTTTAAGGCAGGCATATTTTCTGCAAATGTATTTTTATAATGGTAAATTATTGCAGGCACGGCCAGTGTTTACCTTCTATGAGAACGACCGACGCTTGCATATTGCAACGCATGATGAAGCCGAAAGCATTAGAAAAGAAATATTTATTGACGACCTGCTATACCGTGGAAAAAATTAATCTGATTTTTTTATAGTTCTAAAACGGCAACAATTATTTCGTACCTATGGCACTTAATACGTTTAGTGGGTTCTTGGGGTTACCTATATTTCGTCCCTATCAGAACAATATATTGGTAAAAAAATAAACGTATCTAAAAATAAGCCCCGCCCGCCTTGCCGACGAGGCAGGTTAGGCGGCGATATAATTAGACTCTCAGGAAAACGGTTGATCCTTAAAAAAATCCGGACGGTAATGCACATTGCTTTCTCTTTCCTGCAGCCATCCACGGAAAAGCCCGAGATTCTCCATCTCTTCTACCACTTTATTGTATTCTTCATCTGTTATTGTTCTACCAATTACCGGATGTTTTTTCACATCGGGTGATGGATAATACTGCGACATCAGTGAAATATGAACAAAAGAAGAAATTTCTTCTGCTATCAACCTGAGAACTTCTATACTGTTGCTGATATAACCAGGCAAAATCAGATGCCTTATGATAACTCCTGATTCGGCCTGTCCATCATCGTTTAAGCGCAAGGTAGTTCCATTCTGTCGCACCATTTCTTTTATTGCTTTCAATGCAATTTCCGGGTAATTAGGTGCGTCAGAAAATTCTTTTGCCAACTTATCTGAAGCATATTTGAAGTCAGGTAAATAAACATCTATAAGGCCTTCAAGCGATTTAAGCGTCTCCACTTTTTCATATGCATTTGTATTGTAAACAATCACTGGCCTTCTGTTCATGTCATGTAAAGCATGAATAATAGCTTTCATATGAGGGACAAAATGTGTTGGCGAAACAAATCCAAGCAGGTTCACCCCATTATCAAGAATAGAACATATCTCATGAACAATTTCTTCAAGTTTCATGTCCTTACCAATAATTCCATCACTATTATGGCTTATTTGATGATTCTGGCAAAAATTACATTGTATATTGCAGTGTGCAAAGAACACATTGCATATTCCATTATTTCCACTGATAACAGGCTCTTCACCCATATGATTGCATATGGTAGCAATATCAAAAGAATGATCGGTCATGCAATATCCTGCTCTACCGGTAAGCCTGTTTACATGGCAGTTACGCGGACATACTGAACAATCTTCAAGCTCCTTTAAATAATCGTATGGCATTTAATTTTCTTTTGAATTATTTCGTTCTGCAAAGTTCCAAAAATATTCGGTAATTTTGGCAGTTAATAAATGACGGCTTAAAATTTATTTAATATTATTGCAATGCTTTGCCCGGCAATGATTCCAGCAATTTCTACTTAAAAATGAAAATTGTGAAAGCAGGCAATTCCTAAGACATAACCAAAGGAACGGTATTTGATAAATGATGTGCTGCTAGAAAAAAAAGAATATGCCTGACATTATCCGATTATTGCCCGATAACGTTGCAAACCAGATTGCAGCTGGAGAAGTAATTCAGCGGCCTGCTTCAGCGTTGAAGGAGTTGCTTGAAAATGCTATTGATTCGGGTGCTACCCATCTTAAAGTTATAATTAAAGATGCCGGTAAAACACTGGTGCAGGTAATAGACAATGGATGCGGAATGTCGGAAACAGATGCCAGGCTTTCATTTGAGAGGCATGCTACATCAAAAATCAGGGAAGCATCCGATCTTTTTAATATCAGGACTATGGGGTTTCGTGGCGAAGCTCTTGCTTCTATTGCTGCTATTGCCCAGGTTGAGATGAAAACAAAAAGAATTGGTGATGACATCGGTACGCAAATAATAATTGAGGGTACAGAAGTAAAATCGCAGGAAGCCTGTCAGTGCCCTGAAGGAACTTCGATTGCAGTAAAAAATCTATTTTTCAATGTGCCTGCCCGCAGGAATTTTCTAAAAACAGACAATGTTGAAACCAGCCATATCATTGATGAATTCCACAGAATAGCGCTTGCTTATCCCGACATTTTATTTGAAATGCACCACAACAATAACGAAGTTTATCATTTACCCGTTTCTTCGTTAAAGGAAAGAATCATTAATATTTTCGGGAATAACTATAATCAGCGCTTATTACCTGTTGAACTGAAATCGGGTATCTGCAACTTAAGCGGATTTATTGGAAAACCTGAAGCCGCAAAGAAAACAAGAGGTGAGCAATTCTTTTTCGTGAACAAGCGGTTTATAAAACATGCTTACTTAAATCATTCTATACTTGGCGCTTTTGAAGAACTGCTGCCAGCTAACACATTTCCGAGTTATTTTATTTTTATTGAAATTGATCCTAAAGAAATCGATATAAATATTCATCCTACCAAAACTGAAATCAAGTTCCAGGACGACAAAAGTGTTTATGCAGTGATGCGCTCAGCAGTGAAACAGTCGCTGGGAAAATTCAGCATCACGCCAAGTATTGATTTTAATGTTGAAAAAAGTTTAGATATTCTCCCACTTAGAGCTGGTGAAACTATCAAACAGCCTACCATTAAAATAAATCCGAACTACAATCCATTTGAAAATCAGCAAAAGGAAAAAGTTCCGCCTTTAAGTTTAATTGACAAAAGCAATAAGGAAAACTGGGAAAAGCTCTATTCACGCCACGCTGACAACCAGCTTGAACTACCTAATTTTTCACAGCAGCAGGAATCATCGCAACAACTCATCGATGCTGATCTCGAAAAGGAACCTCCTCAAAAAGGCATGCAATATTTCCAGCTGCACTCATCTTACATTCTTACATCTCTTAAATCGGGAATGATGGTTGTGGATCAGCAATTGGCCCATGAACGGATTTTATTTGAACATTTTGCAGAAATCATTGAAAATAGAGAGGCCCATCCCCAGCAACAACAGCTGTTTCCGCAGGTGCTGGAATTTTCTCCTTCGGATACCGCACTGATTAAAGAGATTTCAGCCGATATAAAAATTCTCGGGTTTGATATTGATGAATTCGGCCAGGGATCATTTGTTGTGAATGCCGTTCCTGCGGACCTTCTTGAAGGAAACATCAAACAGGTGCTGGAAGGATTGCTAGAAGATTACAAGCAAAGCAGAAACACTGTTGGTCAGGGAAGAAATACCATGATTGCAAAAGCACTCGCAAAAAACATTTCAATAAAACGCGGAAGGCCTTTACAACAGCAAGAAATGAGCGACTTAGTGGACAGGTTATTTGCATGCAGTCAGCCATATTCTTCGCTGGAAGGCAAGCCAACACTGACTATTATAACCGTTGAAGAGTTGGAGAAAAAATTTAAATAATAGTGAAAGAATAGAAAAATGGAACAATTCAGGCCTACAGGATTCAGAATATTACCACCCATTGTTAAAAATATTTTAATTATCAATGGTTTATTTTACCTTGCTACACTGGCATTCAGATCAGCTTATAAAATTGATCTGACAGACATTCTCGGTATGCACTATTTTGGCAGCAAACTCTTCCAACCTTACCAGATAATAACATACATGTTTATGCATGGTAGTTTTGGCCACATCTTTTTTAACATGTTTGCACTTTGGATGTTTGGTAGTGTTCTTGAAAATTACTGGGGACCAAAACGTTTCCTTATTTATTATATGATAACGGGAATTGGGGCCGTATTAATCCAAATGCTGGTTAACTATTTTCAAATACTAAATCTCGAAGCAATCATGTCTGCAGAACAGATTTCGCAGGTACTTCAGGAAGGATATAAAATTTTACCACAGAATTTAAATTATTCTGATCCTCTAAGCGCTGAGTTGAACCTTCTTTACAATGGAGGAATTGTTGGTGCTTCAGGTGCCGTATTCGGATTACTGCTGGCTTTCGGCATGCTGTTCCCTAACTCTCTTATCTATGTTTATTTTGCCATCCCGGTAAAAGCAAAATGGTTTGTGCTCATTTACGGAGCTATTGAACTTTATTCCGGAGTTGCTAATAATGCAGGAGATAATATCGCTCACTTTGCGCACCTTGGAGGAATGCTGTTTGGCTTTCTCCTCATCATATACTGGAATAAAAAAATGAAGAACAGATTTTTTTAGACATCATGCGCAATTCATCTTTCATAGATAATTTCATTGGGTTCTTCTTCCGTCGCAATATACTGTCGCGGCTGATTCTTATTAATGTAATAATTTTCATCCTTGCAAATCTTTACAAATTTCTCTTCCAGATTCAGCCTGATGTTTCCTTAATTGGCCAGTCATCTGGATTTACTGCATGGTTCGCAGTGCCTTCCAATCCTGAAATACTGCTTCAGAAACCATGGACAGTTTTCACGTATATGTTTCTTCATGAAAATTTCTTCCACCTGTTTTTCAATATGCTGATGCTGTATTTTGGCGGAACATTATTCATGCAGTTTCTGGATGGAAAAAAACTTCTGAGCACTTACATAATAGGAGGAATTGCTGGTGCAGCATTTTACGTTCTGGCATTTAATTATTTTCCGGTATTTGAACAGGTATCAAAATATTCGGTAGCCCTTGGGGCTTCTGCTTCTGTGATTGCCATCGTAGTTGCTATTGCATTTTACATACCTGATTTTACAATATCTCTGTTGCTTTTCGGAAGAATTAAAATGAAATACCTTGCATTGCTGCTGGTAGTGATGGATCTGCTAATGATAGATAAAGAAAATCCTGGAGGGCATATTGCACATCTGGGTGGTGCCCTATGGGGAATAGCTTATGTTATGACATTGAAGAAAAATCGCGACATGTTTTCCTTTTTCAATCCTTTAGCAAAATTCTTTAAAAACCTTTTCAAACCCAAACCAAAGCTCAGGGTTGAATACATGAAAGGACGGCCTCTTACAGATGATGAATATACCAAAGAGCGCGCTGACAAGCAGAAAAAAATTGATGCTACCCTTGATAAAATTTCCAAAAACGGCTACGAAAGTCTAACCAGAGAAGAAAAGGATTTTTTGTTTTCAACGACTAATAAAGGATAATTAATAATAATCAATTACCTACATGCTTAAGGTATTACATATTCTAAAGATCACATAATTTTATTATTTTTGCATAACGCTGCCCGACAGAAAACGCATGATAAACAAAAAGCCCAGAGCTGCCGGAAAAAATTCTTTCTTCATGAAAATAATATTGGTAATCAATATTATTTTTGCGCTATCCCTTATTTTATCCTACCTCGCGGCATATATAAGCCCTGACAAGTATTGGATCATTGCTTTTTTTGGAATCACATACCCTGTACTTTTTCTTTGCAATCTGCTCTTTGTAATTTTCTGGCTCTTCTTCAAAAGAAAATATGCTTTGATCTTATCGCTGGTGATGCTTGCCGGAATTGGTAATTTGTTCAAGTTGGTTCAGTCGAGCAAGAAATATGAACTTTCAGAAATGAAAGATGCTTTCAAAGTAATTTCCTTTAATGTCAGAAATTTTGACATTTACAATTATGGTAAGAACTGGGCGTACACTTATACAAACAGAAATAAAATATTTAATTTTCTTACAAAAGAACAACCTGATATTGTTTGTTTCCAGGAGTATGTACATGATAATACAGGGAAATTTAAAACCGGGGATACGCTTAAAGAATTTCTAAGCGCAAAGAACCAGCATCTCTTTTATACTTCAAATTCAAAAAAAATAAATTATTTCGGTATTGCCACAATGACAAAATTTCCGATTGTTGACACAGGAAGCATAGTATTTAAAACGGTTTCAGGGAACATCTGTATTTATACTGATGTGCAAATCAACAGCGATACTGTCAGAGTTTACAATGTTCACCTTGAATCCATCCGAATGAAATCGGAGGATTATTTGTTTGCTGAACAACTTTCAAAAGATATCGATAAAGATATCGGGATCAAGCAAAATTCCGAACGCATAATTGGCCGGCTTAAGAAAGCTTTTGTGGTCAGGGCAGTGCAGGCACGACAGGTTGCTGAGCATATTGCTAAATGTCCATATAAAATTATTCTGTGCGGTGATTTCAACGACACTCCTACTTCCTATGCATATCATACGATTGCTTCATCACTCACTGATTCCTTTGTAGAAAGCGGTAATGGAATCGGGCAAAGTTATGCAGGAGTATTTCCTTCATTTAGGATAGATTTCATCATGCACAGCAAAGGAATAAGGTCGTACAATTTTGAAACAGTCGAAGAAGAAATGTCGGACCACTATCCAGTGAAATGTTATTTAAAGATTGAAAAAGAAAAATAGCCATGGCTGAATTCGAACTTACATCCGAGTACCAGCCTACTGGCGATCAGCCCGAAGCCATTAAGCAACTTAACGAAGGAATCCGCAGAGGTGATTTTGCACAGACATTACTTGGTGTAACTGGGTCAGGGAAAACCTTTACTATTGCTAATGTAATTCAGGAAATAAAAAAGCCTACTCTTGTTTTAAGTCATAATAAAACGCTTGCTGCCCAGCTGTACGGCGAATTCAAGCAGTTCTTTCCCAATAATGCAGTAGAATATTTTGTTTCTTATTACGATTATTATCAGCCTGAAGCATACCTTCCTACCACAAATACTTATATTGAGAAAGACCTTTCCATTAATGAAGAAATTGAAAAACTCCGATTGAGTACTTCTTCATCTTTACTTTCAGGACGCAAGGATATTATAGTGGTATCAAGTGTTTCATGCATTTATGGAATTGGTAATCCGGAAGATTTTACTGCTAATGTTATTCGTTTAAATAAAGGTGATAAAGTCAGCCGTAACAAAGTGCTTCATGACCTTGTCGGTTCATTGTATTCCAGAAATGAACTAAATTTTAACCGTGGACATTTTCGCGTAAAAGGTGATACACTTGATGTTTTTCCTGCATATGCTGACCTTGCATACCGCATCGGTTTCTTCGGAGATGAAATAGAATCGCTGGAATCGTTTGATCCTGTAAATGGTCATCGAATTGAAGATTTTTCTAGTATTTCTATTTATCCGGCCAATATTTTCGTGACTTCGAAGGATAAAATGAAAGACGCCATCCATGAAATACAGGATGATTTATACAAGCAGGCCGCGTATTTCAGAGAGAACGGAAAAGAAGCAGAAGCCAAACGCCTTGAAGACCGCGTATCCTACGATATTGAAATGATGATCGAACTCGGCTATTGCTCAGGGATTGAAAATTATTCACGTTATTTTGACGGACGTAAGACAGGTTCCCGTCCTTTCTGCCTGATAGATTACTTTCCGGACGATTATTTACTTGTTATTGATGAAAGTCATGTTACAGTGCCGCAGGTAAGAGGAATGTACGGCGGTGACCGCTCACGAAAACAAACATTGGTAGAATATGGATTCCGCCTGCCATCAGCCATGGACAACCGTCCGTTGAAATTTGATGAGTTTGAAGCCATGATGAACCAGGTGATTTTTGTAAGCGCAACACCCTCGGATTACGAACTTCAGAAATCTGAAGGTATACTTGTTGAACAGCTTATCAGACCAACAGGACTACTTGACCCGGTAATTGAAGTGAGGCCTTGCCAGAACCAGATCGACGATCTGCTGGATGAAATTGCAAAACGTATTGTGCTCAAAGAACGTGTACTGGTTACAACCCTTACCAAGCGAATGGCTGAAGAACTTTCCAAATACCTTACCCGTCTTGAAATAAAATGCAGATACATACATTCAGATGTTGATACGCTGGAAAGAGTTGAGATTCTCAGAGATCTTCGTCTCGGAGTTTTCGATGTACTGATCGGGGTGAACCTTCTCCGTGAAGGTCTTGACCTGCCTGAAGTTTCGCTGGTTGCAATTCTTGATGCTGACAAGGAAGGATTTCTCCGTTCTGCTAAATCACTTACACAGACAGCAGGACGCGCAGCAAGAAACCTGAACAGCCTTGTAATTTTTTATGCAGATAAGGTTACCGAATCTATGAGAATAACCATGGAAGAAACCATCAGACGCCGCGAGATACAGCTTAAATACAATGAAGATAACAATATTACACCTACTCAAATATTTAAATCAACTGAGTCCATAATGGGACAGGCTTCCGTTTCAGATATAAAATGGAAAAGCCCGAAAGCCTATGTTGAAAAAGACTCCTTTGATATAGCTGCAGATCCTGTTGTTAAATATATGACGAAAGAACAATTACAAAAATTGCTTTCACAATTGAGAAGAGAAATGGAGAAAGCAGCCAAGGAGCTTGATTTTATTGAAGCAGCAAGGTTAAGAGATGAAATGTTTAGCATCCAGAAAAAAATTGAAGAAAGCCGTTAAACAGGAATTTAGCTTAAAATTTGTTAAATCTTACTTAAATTATTTTTTTATTTATACAATTTTTACATTTTTGTCGTTCTTATAAGTCTAACCCTAAATCCAATACTAAATGAAATCAATTTTCTTAAGTAAATTCTTATGGCTGATTGTATGTATTTTCTCTGTATCTGCGCTTACTGCACAAGATACAACAACGTATAAGACATACCTGAACAGCGGGTTCAGTAAATACAAGGACAAAGATTATAAAGGCGCTATTGCTGATCTAGACAAAGCCATTGAAAAAAAGTACGACTGTGCCACAGCCTTTTATTACAGGGGCATTTGCAAATGGAATAGCAACAAGGACGGACAGGGTGCTCTTGCCGATTTCGACAATTCCATCAAGTATGCTGATGATATTCCGGATTACTATTTTTCACGTGCCCAGACCAGATACGAAATGAAAGACACTGCTGGAGCGATCGCTGATTACAACAAAATACTGTTGTTATCACCCACATATGAAAACGCCTTTTTAGAATTAGGCAAAATATACTATTTCAATAAAAAGTACACAGATGCTATCGCTGAATTTGACAAAGCCATTGTAACCAAACCTGACTTAGCTTTAGCATACTATTACAGAGGTATGAGCAAAAAGCTCGGGAATAAGGACAACCAGGGAGCGCTGACTGATTTCAACAGTGCAATACAGTACAAACCGGACAATGTTGATTACTATTTCAGCAGGGCACTGACCAAATTCGAACTTAAAGACTCGACCGGAACTATCGCTGATTATACAAAAATAATCGAGCTGAAGCCAACTGGAGAAAGGGCATATTTTGAAAGGGCAAAAATCAAAATGTTCACTAAAGACTTTAAAGGAGCCGTTGCTGATTTTAAATCAGCTACGCAAATGAAAGCCGATTATTTTGAAGCATATAATCTGCTAGGAAAAGCATCATTATTAGAAAAAGATACTGTGGGCGCACTTGCAAGCTTTAACAAGGCAATTGAACTAAAATCTGATTATACATCAGCTTACATCAACAGGGGAAACCTTAAACTTGGCCAGAAAGATTACGAAGGTGCAAAAACTGACTTCACAAAAATTATTGAACTGAAACCTACTGAAAGTTCTGCATATTTCACACGCGGAAAAATTGAACTGAAGCTTAAACAAATGACTGAAGCATGTGCAGATTTCAATAAAGCAAAAGAACTGGGCTATGCAAAGGCTGATGAAATGATCACCAAGTATTGCAAAGATCTACCGAAATAATTTGTAATTCTATTATGAACAAATCAATATTCACAGGGCTTTGCCGGCATTCAGGCAAAGCCTTTTTTCTTTTAAGTTTGCAAATAGTTGCGCTGAATTCTTTTTCACAGGCTCCTGATTATTTCAAATATTTTGATCAGTATAATGTTTCGGGGTCTTTCGTGATGTACAATATGAATGATTCATCATACTTTGAAATTGATCAGGCTCGTTGTAACAAGCGGTTTACCCCTGCTTCTACTTTTAAAATTTTTAATTCACTGGTCGGACTTGAAACAGGCGTAATTGCTGATGAAAATTTTGTTCTGGAATGGGATAGTGTTAAACGAAATGTTCCTGAATGGAATAAAAGTCAGGATATGAAAACCGCTTTTAAAAATTCCACTGTATGGTATTACCAGGAATTGGCAAGGCGTGTGGGCGAAACTAAAATGAGCAAATACATCAAGCTTGCGCAATACGGCAATATGAATATCTCCGGAGGTATTGACCAGTTCTGGCTTACAGGCAATCTTCGTATTTCACAGGAAGAACAAATTGACCTGCTTAAAAAATTATATACCAACAGTCTCCCCTTTTCCAAACACTCGCAGGAAATAGTAAAAAAGATCATGCTTCGCGAAGATACGCTTGGATATAAGCTCAGAGCCAAGACTGGCTGGGGCGTCCAGGACAGCATCGATATTGGCTGGTATGTGGGCTGGGTGGAAAAAGGCAAGAATGTTTATTTTTTCGCTACAAATATTGAATCAAAAAATCCTGGTGATTCCTTTCCTGCCGCACGAATTGAGATTACAAAAGATATTTTGAGGGAGTTGAAAGTGCTGCAGTATTGAAAGCAACATGCTTAAGCGTCTTTCTTAAATCACTTCAGAGTTCTCTATTTAAATATGTCGGACAAGATTTTTTTTGTTCAAATTAATCCTGATAATTGTTCCAACTATAAATAATGTAAGAATTATAAAAAGGAAAAATGATGAACCAATAGTTCCAAAATCCAGCCCTCCCTTATCTAACGGCTTTGTAAGCAAGTCACCAAAAGTTGCACCAAATGGTCTTGTGAGAACAAAAGCGATCCAAAACAATATTACGTGTGATATTTTTGTCAAGAAATAAGCTAAGACAATTAGCAACAACAAGCTACCAATAAGTATTGCACCACCTGAGAAACCAAGCCCAGAATTGTCAGCTAAAAAGTCGCCTAATGCTGTTCCTAATGTGTTTGAAAATAAAATGGCAGTCCAATAAAAAATTTCACCACGAAGCGATTTAATATCCGTTACCGACAATGACTTTTCAGTTGCCTTCCAAACTGTTAACGTTAAAATAAGCAAAGCAACCAAAATCAGCGAACCTATTGCATAACCTAATTCCAGGGTTCTGTCCATGTAGTCCGAAATTGTAGTCCCTGCTGTGCTTGTAGAAAGAATAACCAACCAGTAAATAAGTGGTCGATATTTTTTTGTGACCAGCTGAACTAATAAAGTAGACAGGAAGAAACCCAAAAGAATCACTGAACTGACAGCATAACCTATATTTAAAGTCATGGATAACAGATCACCTGCTGTTTCGCCCAGGGTAGTGGCGCAGATTTTCATTATCCAAAAGGCAATCGTGATTTGTGGTAGCTTATTCATATTTAATTTTGATAAAATGCTTATCCACAAAGTGTAAAAAAAATATAAAAGCCAGAGGAAAGTTCATTTTGTTAATTGTAGATCTGTTAATTGTATTTAAAGCATTAATGTTTTTCTTCCTTCATCAGTTTCTCCAGGTAATGAAACTCTATACCATGTATCTTTTTTATATTTTCAATCTGCTCTATTATTTTCACATTCGGAACAGTTGCATTCTTCTGCTTCACACCGACTATCAACACATTTTTTGGTGTATGTTCGGTTGCAATAAACTCAAACACCTTTGTTTTGTAGCCATAGGCTTCCAAAATTAAAGCACGTATTGCATCAGTAATTATTTCTGCCTGCCGTTCTTTCAATAATCCGTATTGTGCAATCAAGCGCAGGTCATCTGATGGGTTCATTTGTTTTCTTACCTGCTTATGGCAACATGGTGCACAAATAATAATTTTTGCATTGGAAGTGATGCCGCGAAAAATTGCATCATCGGTGGCTGTATCGCATGCATGCAAAGCAATGAGCATATCGGTTGCAGGAAGTTCAGCATCTTTAATTGTGCCTTCCACAAATTTTAAATTTGAATAAGATGATAATAGCGCAATGCGGTTGCACTCATCAGCAAGCTCTTTGCGGAGTTCAACACCAACAACTGTTGGTGTTTTTTTCAGCACATTGTATAAATAATCGTACAAAGCAAAAGTCAGATAACCCTTACCGGCACCCATATCCACAACATTGAATGAAGTTTCGAGATCAGCATTTTTCACAATACCATCAATAATCTCGATGTACTTATTTATTTGCCGGTACTTATCCTGCATACTGGTCTTCACCTGAAAGTCAGCAGTGGTAATGCCAAGTTCACGCAAGTATATTTTATCTGCAGCAGAAATTTTACGTTCTTTATTTTTATCGTGAGCAAGTTGCGGTTGCTCTTTAGTGCTCGCTTCCTTTTTCCGAATCGTAGCTGTATTCTTTTTAGTGATGGTAAGATGCCAGTCGCCTTGCAGCGTAAGGAGTTCAGCCTGCATAAAATCGGACATCAGAAGCTGTGTAATAATCGTTATGGCCTCATCAAACGAATAATTTTTTGTAATATCCTTTGTGGGGTAACGATAAAGAAAACTTAGTTTAAGTCCATCTTTAATGTGAATAAGTTTTACAGAAACTGTATTTAGTTCATTTGTTTTTACGCGCTTATTCATCAAGGTAAGCTTCACAAAACTTTTATTCGCTAGGCTTTCGTTTAGATGAACAATAAATTGTTCAATAGTATTAATCACAATTTTATTTTTTTCTGATGTAAATATGCTTGATATTATTCTTTCCTGAATCACGGATATCTATTTCAAATTTGTTCATGCTTTTTATTAAAGGTAACATCTTGGGAAAGCCATAGTTCCTTGGATCGAAGTCAGGTTTCTTCTTCAATAAAAGGTTTCCTAACTCTCCTAAAAATGTCCAGCCATTTTCATCTGCAAGATCTGTAATGCTTTCAGCAAAAAGTTTTATCAGTTCAGGATCAATCCTGCTCAATGGCATATTCGCAGGAGTGACAACATTTTTCGATTCTTTTTTATTTCCGTTATTTACTTTTTGCGCAGGTACCTTTTTCAGAATTTCAATATAAATGAACTTGTCGCAGGCAGTTATGAAAGGGTTCAGTGTTTTCTTCTCTCCTATTCCAATCACTTTCATTCCGGCTTCACGAAGCCTGGTAGCAAGTCGTGTAAAATCGCTGTCGCTGGAAACTATGCAAAAACCATCAACTTTTCCTGTGTACAGAATATCCATCGCATCAATGATCAGAGCGCTGTCGGAAGAATTTTTTCCTGAAGAATAGCTATACTGCTGCACTGGCGTGATTGCATTTTCGAGCAGAACATTTTTCCAGCCGGAAACAGTTGGCTTTGTCCAGTCGGCATAAATTCTTTTAAATGTCGGAGTACCGTATTTGGCAATCTCTTCAAACATTTCTTTCACGTTGGCATAGGGAACATTGTCAGCATCAATCAATACTGCAAGTTTAAGGTCGTTGGAAGTTTCCATTGTATCTATTTTAGAAATTACTGTTTAAAAATATCATTCAGCAATTTTAATATTCATGTAAATATAAGAAAATATTTTTTATTCACACAAAGACGCAAAGAATGTAAAAAGTCCTCAATCTGCAATTCGTAGTAAGTACAAACATTGAACTTTCAACCTTAAACCTTGAATTATTTCTTGATTGAATCCAAAGCCTTCAATCTTTGCAACAGCGGCGGATGTGAATAATGAAAGAAAACATATACCGGATGCGGCCGAAGATTGCTGAGGTTGTTTACAGATAATTTTTTCAATGCTGTCTGAAGTGCCTCTGCATTGTATTTTTCTCCGGCAAAACGATCGGCTTCAAATTCATGCTTCCGCGAGATCGCATTCATCATAAGACCCAACAGCAATGACAACGGACTATACAGCAATCCGAACGCAAGTATGCCCATATGGAAACTTCCTTGCTCTGCTCCCATAGCCTGCGATAAAACAGGGTTTCCGATAAACAGTGAAATAATAAAAAGCATTACTCCTGTCTGAACTATCGACATGATCATACCTTTCAATGTGTGTTTCATTTTGTAATGACCTATCTCATGTGCAAGCACGGCAACCAGTTCTTCGGTGGTATGATCTTTAATAAGTGTATCATAAAGAACTATTCTTTTCTTGGCCCCCATTCCACTGAAATATGCATTTGCCTTTGTAGAACGCTTTGATCCGTCAATAACAAAAATATTATCAAGTTTGAATCCTGCTTTATCAGCAAAGGCTCTGATGGCATTCTTCAGCTCACCATCGTCTAAAGGCGTTTGTTTATTGAATAAGGGAACAATAAGTGATGAATAAAACATCATCATAAATATCATAAATGCAGTAATCACTATCCATGCAACCAGCCAAAAATATTCACCTGTTGAGTTGTATAACCAAATGATGAGAGCGAGCAAACCACCGCCCAGTATAGCACCAATCAACCATGATTTTATTTTATCAAAAACAAAAATCTTCCAATTCATTTTATTGAACCCAAATTTTTCTTCAATCACAAACTGACTATAAAGCTGAAATGGGATTGTAAGGATATCTCCGGCAAAACCAAGTATTCCAAAGAAAATGATTGCAATCAAAATGCTGTTAGAAGAAAACGAACGCGCAAGTTCATCAATGGAAGCAAAGCCTTTTAAGAATAAGAACAAAAACATAAATACAAAAGAAACAGAATTTGTAAGCATGCCAAATTTATGTTTTACTTTCTCGTAATCCTGTGATTTGGCATACTTCTCATCATCATAAATTCCTTTAAGTTCATCAGGAAGTTTATTGTCCCAGTATAAACTGTTCAGATGTTCCAGCCAGCGGTCAAGAATATAATCGGCAACAAGAAAAGCAAGAATTATATAGAAAAGAATTTCTGTCATAGTAAAATTAATTAAAGGTATCCAAACATGGAATACATCACGTAGCCTGCAATTTCATGGATTATTTTGTCCCAGTTTCCAAGTGCTTCAAGGTTTGGGATAAGATAATGCCCAAGATCAAAAATTCTTTTTCCGGTTATTGGATTGGTGCAATAGGGCGTAACATCTATGCCTTCTTTTTTAAAGCATCCCATTGCCCTTCGCATGTGGATGGTAGAAGTGATCAATAAATATTTTCCGCCGGGAGAATCTTTTTTCAGCAATGCTGCACAATTTACAGCATTCTGATGTGTGTTGTCCGACAGGGAATCAATCATCATAACACTATCGGGAATACCAATAGTGATCAAATATTTTCTAAGCAATGCCGATTCCAGCATGTCCCTGTATACAAGGCTGCCAGAGCCACTTGATATTAGCATTTTTTTTATCCGGCCTTCCTTATACAAACTTACTGCCTGTAAAATCCTGTCAACATTGTTCCTGAATGTAAGGCGGTCGTTTTGTTTGTCAATCGTGATCATACCGCCGCCCAGCACTATACCCACATCATAACTTTTTGCAAGTTCGTTGTTGCTTTTTACAGGATATTCCCAAAGCCTGGCGACTTCATCAGAGATGAAAAAATTTGTAAAAAAAAGTACCAGGATTACAGCATATTTCAGGCATCGCTTTGCCCATTTGCTGTTCTTCAGAAAGACAGCAAGCACAAGCAGAACAACAATCCATGTAACCGGGTTGATCAGAAAAGAAAAGACTTGTGCAAGAATAAAAAACATAATTATTAAAATTAAATATTCCTCACTATTCCGGCAATCTCTTCCATAAGCCACATGGGAGTAGATGTTGCACCACACACACCAACAGTTGAAATATTTTCAAACCAACTTTTTTCAATATCCGATTTTTCAGAAATAAAATAAGTTCTTGCATTAATTGATCTACAAACTTCATACAAGAATAAACCATTCGAACTTTTCTTTCCGCTCACAAAAAGGATCACATCATGTTCAGCAGCGAACTTTTTAAGTCGTGGCTCCTTGTGTGATACCTGGCTGCAAATGGTATTATGGGTAATAAAATCAGGATTTTCAATACCTGCTTTCCTGTATCTATTTTCAATCCCTTGAATCAACTCTTTGAATCCCATCATTGGCTGAGTTGTCTGTGAATAAAAGCGCACAGGTTTCGAATAATCGATTTTATCAAGATCAGCTTCACTGTTTACAATGATTGCTTCACCTGATGTCTGCCCCACAAGTCCGTTAACTTCAGCATGTCCTTCCTTCCCGTATATCACTATCTGCCCATTACTTTGCTGCATTTCTTCATATCCCAGTCGTATCCTGTTCTGTAGCTTTAAAACAACAGGACATGAAGCATCAATAAGTTCAAGATTATTTTCAAGTGCAATTTTATATGTCTCAGGAGGCTCGCCATGAGCGCGAATCAGCACTTTAGAATTTTTAATTTGTTTTAATCCTTCATGGTCAATTATGGTGAGTCCCTTGGATGACAGGCGTTCCACCTCCCTGTTATTATGAACAATGTCGCCAAGGCAATAAAGTTTGCCTGATTTCTCAAGTTCATCCTCAGCAACACGAATTGCAAAAACAACTCCGAAGCAAAAGCCTGAATTGGGATCGACTGAAACATTCATAATAATTCCTTTAGAATACAAAGGTACATAATATCAGAAATGATGCAATTTAAATGTAAGATGGAAAAGAAATGTGGTTTAATTTTTCCGAATAAAATCGGAAATATTTGTAGAAATCGTAATGTTATTAGGCGATCCGGCAAGGTGATAACGTGCGCGGCTGTAACTCAAGTTGAATTGTTTTATACGGAATCCAAAGCCCCAGCAAATTCCAACTGTAGAAAGTTTTGAATCCACTTTGAGTTCTTTTCTGCGCTGGTAATTGAAACCTAAACGCAAACTGAAATTTCTCGATGGTGAAAGTTCTCCTCCAACAACCACATGCCTCATGCCTTTATCAAGGAATTTTCCAAATTTCTTTTCAGGAATAGGATCACCGGTTAATGCATCAACAGTGGGCTCAGGGTTATTCGGATCGACATAGGTAAGATCCCATTTTTCAAGATGCCTCAATACAACTGAAAATCTGAATGGAGTATGCGCAAGTTTTTTTGACAGGCCAAGCTGCAATTCAAAAGGTAAAGGCTCATTATTTCCTTCAGTATAATATTTTAGCTGCCGTCCAATATTCAATGCAATAAACGTTGCAGTAAACTGGCTCTTTGCGCTGGAATATGTTCCTGCTACATCAACAGCAATTCCATATGAATGATACGTATCAAGATGAGAATAAATATTTTTTAAATTAGCTCCGATTGAAAATAATGAGTCAAGTTGCCTGCCCCACCCTAAATTGAGCGCATACTCTCCGGCTGTGAATGTTCCATACGACATTCCTGTTGCATCGGTATTGGTAAACTTCCCATAATTGATGAACTGCATTGATGCATCGAACATTCCTAGTTTCTTCAGATCGCGTGCATAAGAAACAAATCCGTAATTGATATCAGAATAATAATCAACGAAACTCAGTGTAACCTGGTTGTTCAGTTTTTTCGTAAGCAGTGAAGGATTTACAAGGCAAAGCGAAAGATCATTATCCTTTATGGCGTTGGCATTTCCGCCAAGTGCGGCAATCCTTGCTGAATTAGGGAGATTCAGAAATGCATATGTATACGACCCGCCTATTTGTGCAGAAAGCTGTGTCACAAAAAGAGGAAGAATTATAAATATAATGTAAAGCTTTTTCAAAATTTCAGTTTAAGGGTATGCAAAGTAAATAATAATATCACAAAAAACGTTATTTTGTAGAAGTTATTGTATCAGGTTTTTCTTTAAAATTATCTGCAAATATTCAGTGTCATTGTTTTTCTATTACCCTGCGATTCAATAATAAAATAATATATTCCATCAGGCAGGCCTGAAGTGCTTACCGTCAATTGCTTTCGTCCAAATGAATCATAATATTTCTCAGTGAATGAAATCTGATATCCCATTGCATCGTACAAACTGCAATATAAATTCCCAGCTACCGGCATATAAAAACGAACATTACTTTTTTCAATATTCTTGTCAATTTCAAAACCAGTTTTATATTCTTTGCCAAGTTTACTGATCATTGAACTTTCAAGCACAGGAAGTATTTCGGAATTATACAAGGTTTCAAACACGTCTTCTTCCACGGCATTAAAAGCGCTATAGCTACCTCCGGTAAATTCGTTCATACTTCCATTCGTAATGAAAACCATTCCGAATTTATTTTTCTCATTGAAAAACATATCACTCAGCAAACCATAGGCGTCACCTATGTGTCCGGTCAGTGAACAACCTGCAGAAGTTGTATCAGCATCAGTAACATCGGATGTAACCTGGAATCCCAATCCCCAATTATTGAAAAGTCCGAAGAAAGTATCACCATTTTTACCATTATATTTCCATTGCATTTTATGCATCAGCTTCACTGTTGAATCCTGCAGAATCCTGACACCATTGTAGATTCCGCCATTCATTTGCAGGATCATTAATTTTGAAAGATCAATTGCGCTTATCCGCAAAGCCGCATGCGGACCGTATATCATGGCGTTATTGCCTACAATATAATTATCCAGTTTCCTTGCAGGAGGCATTTTCCCTTTATAATTATCAGCCTGAGGTTGCCAAATATCATTTGTTGCTCTGTACAAAACCGCAAGATAATTGATATCGGAGATATCCTGCACTCTGTAACTGGCAGCAATTCCGAGAGGTTTAAAAATATTTTCCCTGCAGAAAATATCATAACGTACACCTGATAATTTTTCAACCAGGGTTCCAATAATACCGAAGTTCAGATTGGTATATATAAAATATGTTCCCGGTTTTTTATCAAGAAAAATATCAGGAGTATAATAAGAACCTGTATCGGTAAGCAAACTGGACAAGGCAGGAACGGTATCATGATAATAGGTATTGGTAATGAATTTACCATAGCCTGTTCCATCAAAAATGCTGGAGGTATGGGATAGCAGCATCCGTGGAGTAATTGCAACATCAGGGAAATTCGGATTTCTTACTTTATATCCGAGGATCTCACCAATATCCTCATCAAGGGTAAAAAGTTTTTTTTCGTAAAGCATCATCAGAGCAGTTGCAGCAACAGTCTTGGAAATGGAAGCAATCCGGAAAAGAGTGGAATCGGTGACTGGGACGTTTCGAGAATAATCTGCCAGTCCGAAATTTCCATTGTAAATAACAGAATCATTACATACTGCAACAACCGACATTCCCATCAGCTGGCGATCCTCTAGAATGCGTTGCAATTGGACATCAGTGTTTTGTCCCAATGTAAAAAGGAATTGGAAAGATAATAAAATTGAAATAATTGTTGTTCGCATCTTCTATTGCTGGTTGAGAACAAATGTAGTATTTTGAAAGGAAATAAAAATATGTGAATTGTGAATTACAAACAACATTTTCTCTCAAGTTTTGACTGCAAATAATTGACAATGCTGACAATCTCTATAAAATATATAGACTAAATATTTTTTATTCAACGAAAAGATTGTAGCTTTGTAATCAATCAAATTTTAAGAAATGAAACTCTCAAAGAAAAGTGAATACGCATGCCTTGCTCTTATTGACCTTTCGGAGAATTTTGATAAAGAGTACATCAAAATAATTGATATTGCCCAGCGTTGGTCCATGCCAAAAAAATTTCTGGAACAGATCCTTATAACTCTTAAAACATCTGGTTATGTAAAAAGCAAAAAAGGTTCTGAAGGAGGTTACAGACTTACTAAAAATCCGGAACAGATCTCGCTTGCAGAGATCATCCGCCTGATGGACGGCGCCCTCGCACCTGTTGAATCTGCCAGCAAGTATTTTTATGAAAATACACCTATAGAACAGCACAAGAAACTTCTCAATGTTTTTATTGATGTCAGGGATTATGTTGCTGACAAACTTGAAAAGACCACCTTTGCCGACCTTATTATTAAATAAATTTCCAAGATATTTTTTCGTAATCAAAATTATTTATATTTCCTCTGTAAATTATTTTATTTTTATAAGGTCAGAGGGAACCATACATGAATTTTCATTTGGTATTTGTGTATTTCTAAAAATTCATGTAGGTTTGCATTGTCATTATCGACAATTTCTATAGACAATATATGTATTAATGAATTAATAATCTGACAATTAATTAACTTTAATTTAACATGGGTTTCACCGTTTAAGTTAATTTTGCAAGTGAATTAAATCAAAAAATCAACTAAAAGAAAATAAGATGAAACAACGAATCCTTATCTCATTGATGCTGGTGTTCATGGCTCAAGCATCATTCTCTCAGTTCACTGTAACCGGCGAAATAAGGCCAAGGGGTGAAATTAGAAATGGATTTAAGACGTTACCCACCGAGACTACTACCCCTGCTTTTTTTGTGAGCCAAAGAACAAGATTGGGCCTTGCTTATAAAGCAGAAAAAATAAGTACCAAAATTACTTTCCAGGATGCTCGTGTATGGGGTGATGAACCTTACAAAACAGATGTCCCGAATATAACACTGTATGAAGCATGGGCAGAAATCCCTCTTTGCGACAGCCTTTCTTTAAGAGTAGGGAAACAGGAGCTTGCTTATGATAATGATCGTTTGTTAAGCGCCAACAGCTGGACACAACTCGGTGCAACACACAATGCTGCTTTATTGAAATATAAAAAATCTGGTCTTCAGATTGATTTTGCTGCTGCTTTCAACCAGGCTGCAGAAAATACTTTTGGTACCGATTATACAGGACTGACAAGCAGTTATAAATCATTGAATATTTTATGGATCACAAAAAATTTCGGAGATAATCTAAAAGTTTCTGTTGCTGGAATTGCTGATGGATACCAGAAAGAAGGATTAACAAACACTACTTACCTTCGCGGAACTTTTGGCGGTGTTGTTGAATATAAAAAAGAAAAACAATATGGTGCTGCACTAAGAGGTTTCTATCAGACGGGACATTTGAGCAACGGACAGGAAGTGGCAGCCTATTACGGAAGCGCTGAAGTATCACATACGCTTGCAGAAAAATGGACCTTTACACTTGGTCTGGAATATATTTCAGGAAATGATGCTGCTGACACGGCAAACAAAAAGAGCAATGCATTCAGCGTACTTTATGGCGCTGGCCATAAATTCAACGGGAACATGGAATATTTTTCAACTATGCTGAAAGATAGAAAAAGTCCAGGCTTAGTTGATCCGTATATTAATGCTATATATAAAGTAAATGATAAATGGCAGATAAGAGGTGACTTCCACTATTTCATGTTGCAGAACAATTATATAATCAATACCGATCCTATTGACAAAAAGCTTGGCGCTGAAGCAGACATCACCTGCAAATATAATTTCGCAAAAGAAGCTGCATTATCACTTGGGTTTTCAATCATGAGGCCTAATAAATCGATGGAACCTATAGTTGGAGGCGACAGCAGTTTTTACGGAACATGGGGATTTGTAATGCTTACATTTAAACCTACAATGTTTAAATCGGAAAAGAAATAACAATACAAATAAAATTAAAAAAGCTCTGCTGATTGCAGAGCTTTTTTTAATCGTCCATCATTAGCGAATCAAGCTTGAATTTTACTGTATCCCTTGCCATATATCGCCTGGATGCACCTTTAAGTTTTACTTTGGAAAGTAAATCGAAAGTATCCTTTTCTGCAATGACCGCCTTTTCAAGCAATAATCCTGCAATACCACTGAAATAATATTGATTCTGCTCAGGTATTAAATTGCCTTTCCCATCAAATGAAACCTGGAACCACTTGGGCCGTGGCAGAATGCTTGCGAGGAAAATACTTTCAGCAAGTGTTAGTTGAGCCGGACGTTTTTTAAAATAGAATTCCGAAGCCTGGGAAATCCCATAAATACCCGGCCCCCACTCTACAACATTCAAATACACTTCAAACATCCTGTCCTTGCTGCACAAATTACCTGTCTGTATCAGCCATACAATTAGTAATTCTTCAAATTTCCGCGCTACAGTTTTATTTTTTGTAAGGAAAACATTTTTCACGAGCTGCATCTCGATGGTGCTGCCACCGCGCACAAACCGTCGTTTTTTAATATCTTCAATAATGGCAAGGCGAAGTGAATTCACATCAAAACCAGTAGCAAAATAATATCCTCCATTCTCGGAAACCATTACAGCTTCACGCAGACAGACAGAAACATCATCGAGCGACGTATAATCAGGATTGTCCTCACCAACTAAAAATGATTTTACAGGGTTTCCCTTTTCATATGCTGTAAAAGTGAAAGGTCCGCTGATCATGGCAAAATCGGTAACACCATATTTCAATACTTTGAAATTCTTACCGGAAAGACTTGCATCAAACGTAAGTGAATCGGGCTGCTTCATATCAACAAAAAAATTTACATGAAGCCTCAGCATTCCGCTGGTTTTCATTCCTTCAAAATTTGTAAAGAGCCCTGATGGTAGGGAAGAGAAAAAATCATGCGCGTAGAATTCATTATCAATTTTAAAAGTAAGTTGTTTTGCTTCTTCTTTTTTATAAAGGATATAAGGGTTCAGTGTAAGGCTGTTATACGTAAGTGCAGATGTGCTGTCGAGTTCAATAAAATCTTTCCCCACTTTAAAATTAAATGCAATTGATGCTTTATCCATTTTCACATCATTCATTGAAACTCTTTTATGATGCAGCAATAGTCCGGCAACAGAGGCATATCCGTTCAACTGAAAATTATCATTGGTAAACGAATTATCCCCAATCCCCATTTTCAATGTATCAAACGATAATAACAACCCCCATCTTTTTTTCACTACAGGGAGAGTGAACTTCCCATTTTCCGCAAAGATCCTTACACTCGCTGTTCTGCTGCTTTTATTGATTGTACCGTCAACAATCCATTTTTCAATTTTTGTCTCTTCCTTAACAGCGATCAGTGTTTTGAAATAACCATCCGTCATATGCATTTCATCCACGCTGAGCTCAACACAATTGCTGTCGAGAGTGGCTATCAAATGAAAATCCTTGAGCAGAAACTCTTCCGGTATCTGTTCAAAAATGGCGTCAGTCAGCTTATCCAGCCTGGATGCATAATTCTTTTCACTGATCGTATCCTTGGATTTTTTCGCAAGCAGGAATGAAAAATTATCGGTACTATCATGTTTCACAATATTCACCGAAGTTTCCGAAATTTCAAAATTTCCAATTTTAACATTTCCAAAAATCAGCGGAAAAAGTTTTAACCTTGCATAAACTTTAGAAGCGCTTAGTAGCGTATCCTTTTTATCAGGTATGATCCTCACACCACTGAGCTCAATGCCTGTTAAGCCAGTAAAGCTTGAATTATCAATAATTAATTTGGCCGGGAATTTTTTATTAAACGATGCAACTTTCTTTTCAATTACTGAATGCAGGATAATATTCCTGAATGAAAAAAACAGGATAACCAACAATACGAAGATGCAGGCTGTGACTATACAAATTCTTTTGAATCGGTGGGAATGAAAAAATGCTTGAAGGGTTTTCAACTTATTTTTTTTAAAGACACAAATTTATAAGAATTTCCTCATGCTTCTAAGGAATTAATTAGTTTTGCAAAAATTCAAGTTTGTGAAACTAAAAAAGGCTTTATTATTTTTTACTTTTATACTGTTATTTTCATGCAATTATGAACAATACAGCGATAAGAATTACACTATTATTGAAGAAAAAAATTCCTCCTCCCATTACTTCTCAGATATAAAGATTGATACAGCAGCTTATGAGAACTATCTCTCTGGGTTAAAAGTTACATTAAAAATTTCGCAGGAAGCAATAAGTGCCGAAGAGAATTCATTGAAAGTATTTGGAAAATATTGCAATGGCTATGAAATAAATGTTCAGCTCTGTAATTTGGATGGGAAATTACTTCCACGATTCCATGATGATCTCGACTCACTAGATAATACTGCACTATCAGAGCAGACAATTGTTTCAGTGCCCGATGGAAGCACGAGCAGTTTTTTCTTCCCTTACAGAAGTATTAATATTCCTCACGGATCAAATGAAGTGATGTTCCGAATTCAAACTTTTCCTGTAATAGCATCTAAAGATTCAATGGAAAATTCGGTATCTGAAAGGATTTCTGAAAAGTCTGATATATCAGTAAAACTTAAATCAAAAATTAATTTTCCGGAAGTGCATACTGCACAACTCTATGTAAAAGATTTTTTTCTCGATACTGATACGTTTGATCCATCTGCCTGTGATATACATTTTTTCGGGTCAGGTTATCCTGATCCAATGTTCAGAATATATATCAAAGACCATCTGATCTATTCTTCGCAGTATTTCAAGAACAGCCTATATTTCAGAGGGCCTGAACTGTCAGAGGATATTAAGTTCACCGACAAAGATTTTTTTACGTTTGATGTATTGGATTACGATTCCTGGGGCCGGTCGGATATTCTTGCAGAAATCACCGCATCACCAAACTGGATTAGTCATGATACAATGAAACTATCAAATATTAAATTCGGTTACCTGAAATATCTGAACATTGCGGCTGTTATCAAATAATTTATATTTTTGCATGCGTATATGAAGAAGCTGCTTTCCATACTATTTCTATTTATCTTCCTTTTTAATCTTTCAGGGTATTACATTGTATTTACAGTCATGAAAAAGTCTGCCCGCAAAGAAATCAAAGCTTTAATTAAAAAAAATATCCCCAAAACCGATCTTGAAAAGCTTGTTATTTCAGAGAACGAAATGAATTCTCCTGACATTTTTAATTTTAAGGATGATAATAAAGAATTTATTTACAACGGCAAGCTCTATGATATTATTAGTGAAACGAAGGATGGAAGCAACACTATTTTCTATTGCATAAACGACAAGAACGAAGAAAAATTATTTGCCGGACTTCATGAACATATAAGAAACAACTACGATCAAAATGTTCCCTCAAAGAGCAGGTCTCGTCTGTTAATCAAAAATATTATAAAAGAAGCGCTTCCTGATCTTTATCACGAAATGAAATCTTTTCAAACCTTGACATTTATATTTTTTGAAGATCGTTTTGTATTGACCGATCAGTTCATCCCTGTTTTCTCGCCCCCACCAGAAGCCTGATTTCCTTTTTTACATTTATCTTATTTAAAAAGTTCTCAATTCAATCATATTGAAATGCTGAGCTATTATTAATTTATTGTTTCAAATTTTATAATTATGAAAAAATATCTTCTATTATTATTTATTATAACTATTATATCTGTGTCGTCTATGAAAGCACAGGAGAATAAAGATTCATTGAAGGTCAAGAATCTGAATGAATTGATCATCACTGCACCTCGTACAACAATGTTATTAAAAGAAATGCCTGCTGCAATTTCAGTAGTCACAAGTAATCAGATAAACACATTGACAAAAACCACTGCAGCCGATGAAGTTTTACGACTTGTTCCCGGCGTTAGAGTCGACAATGGTACAGGCTCTTCGAGAGTTCATCTTTATATCAGAGGTCAGGGAATACTTACAGAACGTGGCTTCAGAGGTATAGGTGTTCTTATTGATGGAATTGCAATTAACGATCCAGGTGGTTATGCTCCCGATTTATATGATGTAGATTGGGCCACAGTAAAACAGGTTGAAGTTGTTCGCGGTCTTGCAGCATCAATGTATGGCAGCGGTGCCAATGGTGGATTGGTGAACATAATCACCGATTGCGGCAGCAACAAGCCTATAAGTAACACTTTCTATGCTTCTGTAGGTTCCGATGGATTTATGAAAACCATGGAACAGCTTACAGGAAGCAGCGACAAATTAAGTTACAGAGTTTCATATTCGCATATGCAGGGTAATGGCTACCGTATTCATCAGGCTTTTATGGGCGATAACTTCAGCACAAAACTGAACTGGACTCCTTCTGATAAAATTAAAGTAACACAGTTGATTTCTTACACAAAATATTTCAACCAGAATTCAGAAGGAATTAATTTGTATCGCTACGAAACCTTTGGCCCACGGGCTGCCAATGTGGATGCCATTCCTTACAACGAGTTCCAGAAAACACAAAGGATAACAGGATCAACAATTGCAAATATTAAATTATGTGAGAACCAGGATTTACAACTAAAAAGTTTCTTCAGAATGAATAATTACAGGGAAACCTCTAATGGCGGTGATTTTAACAGGCCTTATATCAATCCTGGATTCTCAGCCCAATACAATGCAACAATCGGAAAGGAAAAACTGATTAATCATATAAGTATCGGTGCTGACTTGCAGTCGCTGATCATGACAGAACATTCTTTCGGTGTACTCCTTACAAAAGCAGATTCAAACAGAATTGATACGCATTTTGGAGAACAATCATTCGATACACCTACTGTTCTAAGAAATCAAATTATCAAACAACGGAGTGCAGGTGTTTTCTTTATGGATAAACTTGATATCAGTAAAAAACTTTTTGCTACATTGAATGTGCGGTACGATTATATCTATAATGAACTTGTGGATAACCTGTATAAGGATTCATTAAATCTTTCCGGTACAAGAGAATTTAGTAAACCAACCTTCAGATTTGGATTGGCTTATGATGCTTGCAATTCAGCAAATATTTATGCAAACATCGGAACCGGATTCTTATCACCAACAAATGATGAACTTTACAACAATCCAGTTAAATGGGGTGGTTTCAACATGACAATTGAACCATCTACATCTTTGGGAGAAGAATTTGGCATCAGGGGAAATATTGCAAAAAAACTTTATTATGATGTTACTGCGTTTTCCATTGTTTCAAAAAATGAATTCTATCGTTACAGGGAAGCATGGATGGGCAATACTTCTGCAGTGTATGGCAATATTGGACAGAGCAACAGAACCGGATTAGAAACATATTTCTCTTATTCTCCGGTTGAACCTCTAAACATTGCAGTAGCTTATACCTATTCGCATTTCCGTTACACTTCGCCCGATAGTGTTAAAGATCATTGGATACCTCAGTGCCCTGCACATCAGCTGGCTGCTGAAGTTTCATACAAATTCCTGAAGAATTTTGAAATTACGCTAAGTACGCAGTATCTTTCCAAATGGTGCATTCAGGTGGATGATTCGCTTTATGATAATTACACTATTCTTGAAACAGCTTATCAACCGCAGAGTGTGCGCAGTTCTTGGGTTGATGGTTACAACATTTTCAGTGCGAATCTTGCTTACGAATGGAAACTAGGCAAACTGAATGGCAACATCAGTTTATTTGTAAAGAACATTACTGATGTGCATTACTTTGGATTTACAGAACCCAACAATGGTCCTGATTATAACAGTTATCAGGCAGCACCAGGAAGAGAAATTTTCTGCAGTTTGAAAGTTAAATTTTAATATTTAAAAGCAATGGACAACCCTTTTTTCAGTTTCTAAAAGGGTTGTCCATTTCCTTCAAAATACCGTCAATATTGATCAAAATAAATATTCTCACTATCGTAATAATTTCTATTTTTGCAAGGATCCATGAAAAAATTGTTTTCCATATTATTTCTTTTCATCTTCCTTTTTAATCTGGCAGGGTATTATATTGTTTTCACAATAATGCAGCAAACTGCACGCAATGAAATGAAGGCATTAATTAAAAAAAACCTTCCATTAAAAGATCTTGAAAAACTTGTGATCACTGAAAATGAAATGAATTCGCCTGATATTTTCAAATACAAAGATGATAATAATGAGATTTTATACAACGGAAAACTTTATGATATTTTTAGCGAAACGAAGGATGGAAGCAATACGGTATTCTATTGTATAAACGATAAGAACGAAGAAAAACTTTTTGCCGGACTTAATGAGCATATCAAAAATAATTACGATCAAAATGGTCCTTCAAAAAATAAGTCACTGCAGTTAATTAAGAATATTATTAAAGAAGCCTTGCCCGATAATGATATTGCAATTAAGCCGTTTCAGTCATTAACAATCATTTTTTTTGAATATCGGTTTGAATTAGCGACACAATCCATCCCTATAGTGGCCCCACCTCCTGAAGCCTGAAAGATTTAAACTTTTTTTATTTATTTTATATTCTCTGAAAATTCCAAAATGGAATTTTCATCAGAGGTTTTTATATTTTCATTAAATCATTACTACTTATCATGAAAAAAATAATTTTAACATTTATATTCACACTTTCTGTTATTTACGGATTCTCCCAAACAATTACCGTAATTGATGCCACCACCAGAGAAGGAATTCAGGGAGTGACTATCTATTCAAAAGATTTAAAAATTTCAACTATAACCAATGCAAAAGGGATGGCAAGCGCTTCGTCATTCAAGAATACTGACAGTGTTTATTTTAAATATGTTGGCTATAAAACATTGTCGTATAGTTTTAAACAACTTGAATCCTTAAAGTTTAACGTTGAACTTACAGAAACAAATATTTATTTAGGAGAAATGATTGTTTCGGCAAATCGTTGGGAAGAGGAACAAATTGAAATACCTTATCGCGTTGAAAAAATAAACGCCAGAGAAATTTCATTCCAAAACTCGCAAACTTCAGCTGATCTTTTAAACGCAAGCGGTTATGCATACATCCAAAAAAGTCAGATGGCCGGTGGTTCTCCGAGTCTTCGCGGATTCGCCACCAATAGAGTAATGCTGGTTGTAGATGGTGTTCGTATGAACAATGCAATTTTCCGTACAGGAAATCTTCAGAATGTAATTTCATTGGATGCAAATTCTCTTGAAAGTACTGAAATACTTTTTGGCCCCGGTGCTGTTATGTACGGCAGCGACGCTATTGGCGGGGTAATGGATTTCCATACAATAGATCCAAAGTTTTCTGATAACGCTGATAAAATCCTGTTCACTGGAAGTGCTTTCGGGCGTTTTTCATCAGTAAACACGGAAAAAACGGGTCATCTGAATTTCAATATCGGATTTAAGAAACTGGCATTTGTAACAAGTTTTACATCTTCGAATTATAAAGATCTGCGCACTGGTTCAAACGGGAACTCATATTATTTACGTCCTTCTTACGTTGAAACCATTGATGGTAAAGACACCATGATTGTAAATAATGATTCAACCCTTCAGGTAGCTTCTGGTTACAGCCAGATAAATTTCATGCAAAAAATCAGGTTTAAACCTAATGAATCATGGGACATTGATTACGGATTTCATTATTCTGCAACATCAGATGCACCGCGCTATGACAGGCTTCGTTTAGATGCTAACGGTGATGGAGTTCTTGACTATGCACAATGGTATTATGGCCCGCAAAAATGGATGATGAACCGTTTGGGTATTACAAATTCTAAATCAAATAAAGCTTACGATCGCTTACGTTTTGTTGTGGCAATGCAGAATTACGAGGAAAGCCGGCACGACAGAAAATTTAACAAAAAAGAACTTCGCAATCAAACAGAAACCGTTGATGCACTTTCCTTCAATCTTGATCTTGATAAAAAAATTGGAGAAAAAGCTACATTATTCTATGGAGCAGAAGTTGTTCAGAACAAAGTAGGTTCTGTTGCCAATAAAGTGAATATTATAACAGGAGCCGAAAATCCAACTACGACGCGTTATCCAAATGGTTCAACATGGAAAGCTTATGGAGCATATGTAAGTTTAAAATACAAATTAAACCCGAAATTGATTTTAAATACGGGTTTACGTTATAGCTATTACATGATCAACGTTGATTTTGACACTACCCTGTTTCCGTTCCCCTTCACTAATGCCAAAATCAATAATGGCGCTCTAAACGGCAGTTTAGGATTAGTATACAGCCCTGACAAAACCTGGCAGATGTACATCAACGGCTCTACTGGTTTCCGTGCACCAAATATTGATGATGTCGGGAAGGTATTCGAATCTGTTCCTGGTTCGGTAGTTGTTCCGAATATAAACCTGAAACCTGAATATGCTTATAACGGAGAAATAGGTACAGCAAAAACATTTAGCAATTATTTAAAAGTAGATTTTGCTGCCTATTATACCCTGATAAAAAATGCGCTTGCACGCAGGAATTTCCAATACAACGGTCAGGACAGCATTAACTACGACGGGCAAATGAGTCAGGTAATGGCTATACAAAATATTGCACAGGCCTATGTTTGCGGTATTCAGACTGGCGTTGCAGTTAACTTCGGAAAAGGAATTGGTTTAAAAAGTACTATCTGTTATCAGTATGGCAGAGAGGAAAGCATTGACAGTTCCGCTTTTTACCCAACATCACATGTTCCTCCAATGTTCGGAAGCACACATTTAACTTACGAACGCAAAAAACTCAAACTCGATTTCTATGCAGTATATAACAGCAAAATGGACTATGAAGATCTTCCTTTATCTGAACGTCAGGATGCAACGCCTTATGCTAAAGATGCGAACGGACTTCCATTTGTTCCAGCATGGACCACCCTCAATTTTAAAGCAGGGATATATATCAACAAATACATTTCATTGAATGTGGGAGTTGAAAATATTACCGATCAGCTCTATCGTCCTTTTGAATCAGGAATAAGCGCTCCCGGCCGTAATTTCTATGGAACTTTAAAATTTAATTTATAAATACTAAATTAAACAGACCCTTTCATACAAGTGAAAGGGTCTGTTTAAATAAAAATATTAATGCCTCTTACTCGCGTTACGAGGAATTAACCTAAATGTTTTTGAATATATTTGCAACAAACCAAACACTATGAACGGATCCAATTATCATTTAATCTCAAGTCATGTCCCACTGATTGGTGCAGCATTTACACTGCTGCTTATTATTTTTGCCCTGATTAAAAAAAGCAAAGATCTCAAACAAACAGCTCTGTGGTTTGCAGTGATTGCTGGAATTACAGCGCTAATTGCTTATTTCACGGGCGATGGCGCAGAAAATGTTGTTAAAACAGTTCCTGGAATTACTGAATCATTAATTGAACCACACGAAGAATGGGCATTGTATTATCTTCTGTCTCTTCTGCTCATTGGTGTAACTGCACTTGTAGGACTATTTCTATCCAGAGCTTCAGCAAAAGTGCTTCATAAATTTGTGATCATAATACTGATTTTGAATTTTCTTTCATTATTTCTTGCAGCAAAAACCGGGATATCAGGTGAAAAAATTCGGCCTACAGAAATGGGTATGAAAGGGCCTTTTCCTGACGAGCCAGACAATGATTAAATTATATACAGTCACACTGAGGAGAACTTTTTTCAGAGTTCGTCTCGAAGTGCGACCAACATAGATTATGTTTATAGATTAACAGCTACAGCCGGCTTCGAGACGATCAAAGCATTTCGTTAAACAAAAGAATTCAATTGTGATCTCCTCAACCTGACTATAATTCCTAAGCTAGACAACGAAACTGTAACATATAAAAAAGACTTGAAGCTTGTGACTTGCTACTTATGACTTATGACTAATCAACTCTAAATGAATCTTCAAAACCTGCGAAACTAAAAGCGAATCACCATCATTATTAATTACAAAGTCAGCGGCCTTAGTTTTTTCAGTATCATTCAATTGGTGATGAATCCTGGCTTCTACCTCTTCAAAACTAACACCATCACGTTCCATCACCCTTTGAATCCTGATATTTTCAGGAGCAGATACAACAATTATTTTATCGAAAAGTTTATCAAAACCTGTTTCATATAAAATTGCAGATTCCATTACAACATAAGCAGCGTTCTTTTGCACCTCAATCCAACTGCTAAAATCCGCTAAAACTGAAGGATGTATAATACTATTCAGCAAGGAAAGTTTTGCTGAATCATTGAAAACAATTGAAGCAAGTTTCCTTCTTTCAATTTTTCCATTGCTGTCAAGAATGGCACTGGTAAATGCTTGTTCAAGTTGCTGGATGATTTCAGGTTTATCAAGAATTAGCTTTGCTTCTTCATCAGAGCGATATACTGGTATCTTCAGCGCTTCAAATAATTTAGAAACTACCGATTTTCCACTTCCTATATTGCCTGTAAGGCCAACTTTTAACATTATTTTAAAAGAATAAATTCAATTTTTTCAGGTTGAATTTTTTGAATCCTCACATACGAAGGATATTTTATCACTTCCACTTTCAATTTCTTTGATTTCGATAACATAGCTTTTGAGATATCCGAAACTGCCGAAAACATTGTAGGCTTAACATTTTTGAAATTTGCAAGGGAAACAAGATAAGTAACTTTTACTTTTTCAGGAAATGTCCGTACTATATAATTATTATCGTTATTAATAATTAGGATTGGCAGTTCTATGGTAGCTTCTGTGAACTTATCAACGGGTATTAAAATTTTTACGGATGAAGCGGAAGTCGTCACCTTAAATAAATTATATTTCGGATTAAAGCTTAGAACAAGCGTCTGGTTCGAATTCAGATTTGATAATACCTTTGGCACTGTTTCAATAAAATTAATGCTATCGATTGCTGCATGAGGACCGCTTATCAGAACACTGTCAGGATCATATTTCACTGAATCGGCAAGTTCATACTGCTGAGAAAAACTGATAGTTGTCATCAACTTCACAGGAACTTTCTTACTGTAAACTTTTTCTAATCGAAAATGCAACGTATCAGGACTGATAGAAATAACTTCATTCGGATAATGTATCTGATCACCCACAGTTGAGTTTAGTTCCACTGAAAGAATATAGTAATCAGTCGAAGAATTTTTCTTTTTGCGAATATAAGAACCTATATCAACATTAATGGCGTGAGGTTTAAAGAATTTTTTGTTCGAAAGTATTCTGAATCCTTTTGATTTTAAATGAAGAGTAAGTGTTGTATCTGGGTCATTCGCTATAAGCTTACCTGCAGGAATGTTCGTATAGCTCACTGGAAAAACAAGTATTTCAGTATATTCCTTTGATAATTTTATGAGTATCCAAATAAAGGCAGCAATTACAAGGCATATAAGGAATACATAAATATTATTTCGTAAGCCTGTATGTTTACTAACTTTTTTGCTATCTGGTCTGTAGTGAAGATCCATAACAATTTATTTGATATGACTGTCGCATCTGTTCGAGAATATATACAAAAATTTGAGTTTACATTTTATGTAAGCCCAAATAATCTATGCATATCAATCCATCGCAAGTTATAACTTACGAAGTTATGAAAAAAATAAGATCAGAAATTATTTTTCTTCCAGAGGCTTGATGTCAGCAGTACTGCTTGCAACAGCGGCTTTTTCAATTTTCAGTCTGCCGAGGCCTTCTGTTTCAATAACAAAAGTAGCATCCTGAACTTCAATAATTTTTCCGTGAATTCCACCAATGGTAACAATCTTGTCACCTTTTTTCAGAGCTTCCCTGAATTTTTTTGCTTCTTTGGTTTTCTTCATCTGCGGTCTTATCATGAAAAAATAAAACACAACGATAATAAGAACAAGAGGTAGAAAAGTCATAATTGGATTGCTGTCTTTTCCGTTTGACTGGCTACCAGTCATTAAGATTACTGTAAGTAATTGATTCATTTTAAATAAATTTAATATTAATTATTATTCATTGCCTTCGCCCTCAGGTACCTGTACCTGTGCCTTTATTGTAAGCACTTTGGTGTTGGGCTGAGTGTTAGCAATAATTGTAATGGTTTTATTTTGATATCCTTTTTTGCTTTCTGTATTAAATGTTACATCAATAACTCCTTCTCCTTTCGGAGCAATTGCAGTTTTCGGATAATCAGCAATGGTACAGCCACAACTTCCTTTTGCATCAGTAATTACTAAATCCGATTTCCCAATATTTGTAAATTTAAAAGAATACGAAACTTTTTCACCTTGTATCACTCTTCCAAAGTCATGGATTTCCTCAATGAATTTAAACATTGGCAAACTGGATGAATCTGTATCTCCATCAGCAGTATTGGGGTTTTTAACGATATCAGAAGAAATAGGATCTGTTGTCTGATTATTTCCATTTTTACATGAAACAACAGAACATAGAAGCAATAACGCAAAACCGGGTACAAGTATAAACCGTTTCATATTTCTTGGGTTTGTAATAATTTGCAAAGATACTAAAATTCAATATTCAATTATTACATCAGACCCCTGCCCGATTTTTTTATCATGTTATTCTGGCGAAAATCTTCAATGAGTTTATCAAGAATCCCATTTATAAAAACGCTGCTCTTTGGGGTGCTGTACATCTTCGACAAATCAATATATTCATTTAAAGTAACCTTTACAGGGATTGAGGGGAATTCTAATAACTCGCAGATTGCCATTTTCATTAATAAAATATCCATCATTGCGATACGATCAACTTCCCAGTTCAGTGTTTTTTCGGAAATAATCTTTTCAAACTTTTCCGAATTCGTGATCGTTCTTCTGAAAAGATCCATCGCAAAGTTCCTGTCCTCATCATCAATAAACCATTCCAACTCATTAAATACTTTATCAATATTCCCTGAATTGCACGACCTTATTACCTTTGTCAGAATTAGATTAACTATGTCAATATCATCAACCCAGAAAATACTTCTCTCTTCATAATACTGCATCAATTGCGGGAAATCAGCAATAAATTTTTTAATAAGTACTGCAATAATTTCCTTATCCTTTTCGAAATTATTTTCAGGAGAGAACATATATTTTTCGTACTCAGGACTTGCTCTAAAACTTGTGAACACCCTTCGTGCAATCTCATTTTCACCTATCCAGGAAATATTTCTCTTCTTATAAAGATCTTGTAATAAGGCATTCTCGGAAAGAGCAACCAGAAGTCTGTTATTCGTAAATCGTGTAATGGGGTTCAATTCCTGTTCGGTGGGAAGATATTTCTGCTTCGCATCTTCACTTTGTTTCCGCGCAGTTTCAAAAACTTCGGTCAGAAACAAAAGCTGATATAAAAATAATTCGTAATAGCGGTTAATGCTCAGAAGGATTTCCTTTTCCCCTGCATTTATGCTGTCGAATGCGGCAGTGTTATATCCGTACAATGCCTGCATTACCTTAATCCTGAGATGCCTTCTGCTTAACATAAGTATATGAACGATTTTCAGGTGCAAAAGTATGATTTATTTCAGGACAACCAAATTAAAAATAACTAACTGCAACATATTCAATATATTTAATTCTATGTAATGAACAGATAAACAGGCTTTTTATACCAACGAAACCAAGAATTATTGCAATTATTATTCATTTTGTCGATGTAAAACATGTTTTTAATAAATAATATTATTATTTTTGCTGATCGAGGTATTGATGATTTAAAATTTTCACTATGGAAGAATTGGAAAACAAAGACGAAAGGCAAAGAGCAGAAATTTTTTCCAAAGCAGTTAGAGCAGGGAAAAGAACTTATTTCTTTGATGTAAAAAGCACAAAATCGGATGATTATTACCTTACAATCACCGAAAGTAAAAAAAGATTCAGCAATGAAGAAGGAAAATTTCATTACGAAAAGCACAAACTTTTTCTTTACAAAGAAGATTTTGAAAAGTTTGCAGGAGGCTTGACTGAAGTAATTGATTTCATCACTACAGGGAAACGCCCGGTTGCTGATATCTCCGAAATACCAACTACCGAATTCTCGGATGTTTCCTTCGAAGATCTGAAAGAAGAATCAGGAAGCAAAGAAGAATAAAAAAATTTATTTTGTATTAGTTAAAGGCTGACCATGTTGTGGATCAGCTTTTTTAATCGTAAAGCAAACTGCTTTTAGGTTGTTCATAACTATTCGTAAGAACAAGTACTTATTTTTTTAAATTTGCCTCACCAAAAAAAAACGGTTTACAAATCCTATTGTTATGGATATTAAGTATTACGGACATGCATGTTTTGAAGTCATTATCGGTGGCAAAAATTTGCTGTTCGATCCTTTTATAAGTGGAAATCCATTAGCTGCCTCAATTGATATAAGCGCAATAAAACCGGATTACATTCTTGTATCGCATGGACACCAAGATCATATTGCAGATGCTGCAGTTATTGCAAAACAATCCGGAGCAACTGTAATTTCCAATTTCGAAATTATAAACTGGCTTGCTAATCTGGGAATCAAAAACGGACATCCTATGAATATCGGGGGAAAATTTTCTTTCGAATTTGGAAACGTAAAATTTTTCAATGCAGTGCATTCGAGTGTATTGCCCGATGGCACATATGGCGGCAATCCCGGAGGTTTTCTGATTCAATCACCTGAAGGATATTTTTATTATGCCGGCGATACAGGGCTTACTTACGACATGAAACTTATTGGTGAATATATGGCCATCGATTTCGCTTTTCTCCCGATTGGAAATAATTTTACGATGGGTGTTGATAATGCGATTATAGCCTCCGACATGATTAACTGCGACAAGATTATTGGTATGCATTACGATACATTTCCAACTATCTTGATCGACAAAAAAGAAGCCCTTGAAAAATTTGAAAGAACTGGAAAAGAACTGATATTATTAAACATTGGAGAAACATATAAATTTCTGAAGAAACCCGTGATTGTATGAGTAAAGTAATTGCAATAGCAAACCAAAAAGGAGGAGTTGGAAAAACTACCACAGCGATTAATCTGGCCGCAAGCCTTGCTGTGTTGGGCCACAAGACACTGTTGATTGATGCAGACCCACAAGCCAATGCAACATCAGGTATCGGATTCGATCCTAAAAATATTAAAACAAGTATTTACGAATGCATCATTGAAGATGTTGAAGCGAAGAAAATTATTCTGAACACCACAACACCTAACCTTGACCTTGTTCCTGCTCATATCGACCTTGTTGGCGCCGAACTTGAACTGATCAATTTGCCTAACAGGGAAAAAATGATGAGAAAAGTTATCAGCAAACTTCGAGAGGATTACGATTTTATTCTTATCGACTGTTCTCCTTCGCTGGGCCTTGTTACAGTGAATGCGCTTACAGCCGCCGACTCAGTTATTATTCCCGTGCAATGTGAATATTTTGCTCTTGAAGGCTTAGGCAAATTATTAAATACTATAAAAATTGTACAAACCAGACTGAATGCTGAACTTAGCATCGAGGGCATTTTACTTACCATGTTTGATACACGTTTACGTCTTTCAAACCAGGTAGTTGAAGAAGTCAGGACACATTTCCAGCAAATGGTTTTTGAAACCATGATTTCACGAAATACAAAATTGGGGGAAGCTCCAAGTTTTGGTGAAACAATTATCATGCATGATGTTCAGAGTCGTGGCGCAATTAACTATTTAAGCCTTGCCCGTGAGATACTGCAGAATAATGATATGACTAAAATAAAAGAAGCCGATAAAAAAATTCCTGTAAAGAATGAACGCTAAGAAAAAAGCATTGGGAAGAGGTTTAAGTGCACTGCTCGATAATACAGAAATGGAAGATATTACTGCGAAATTCCGCAAATCGTCCGAACCTATCATTGCTGGTGCTATTGCTAATATCCCTGTTGATAAAATACAACCAAATCCATTTCAACCCAGAACACATTTTGATGAAGATTCGCTTAAAGAGCTTGCAAAATCTATAAAGGAACAGGGCATTATCCAACCAATCACTGTAAGGTTGACTGACGATAATGTTTTTCAGTTGATAAGTGGTGAGCGCCGGCTCAAAGCTTCTATTTCTGCAGGACTTGAAAATATTCCCGCTTATGTTAGAACAGCGAGCGATCATGCAGTTCTCGAAATGGCTCTGGTAGAAAATATTCAGCGAAAAGACCTGAATGCAATTGAAATATCCCTTTCGTTTCAGCGACTTATTGATGAATGCAATCTTACACAGGAAGAACTTAGTGAACGCGTAGGAAAAAACAGAACTACTATAACAAACTACCTCAGACTTCTGAAACTCCCTGCAACTGTTCAAATGGGTATACAGGAAAGCAAAATAAGCATGGGTCATGCAAGAGCAATAATTAATGTCCCAAGTATCGATACACAGCTTGCTATTTACAAAGACATTATTGAACAAGATCTTTCTGTTCGTCAAACCGAAGAAATAGTAAGGAATATAGATGACGAGCCTTACAAAATGACGAAAACAAAAAGTCTCGCTCCTGTCCTTCCCCATAAATATCAGAAAATAAAAGATCAGCTTACAAAAACACTTGAACTTAAAGTTGACCTGAAGAGAAACGGCAAAGGCAAAGGAAATCTTATTATACATTTCAGATCCGACAGCGATCTTGATCATATTATTTCAAGGATCAGGAAATAGCCATTCCATGAGAACATTCATCACCAGACAAGCTTTCACTGCTTTGAAAAAAATCAGAGTATTGGTGATGTTCATGATTTTGATTATGGCTTCATCTGGCCTCATTGCACAAACAGCTGATACATCAAACATCAAAGCGCAAACAACAGATACTTCTCTGGTAAAAAAGCATAATCCGAATAAGGCAATGATCATGTCGGCCATCCTTCCGGGGCTTGGACAGGCATACAATAAAAAATACTGGAAAATTCCGATCATTTATGCCGGGGCTGCTACAGTTACTTATTTTGCTATTTCCAACAATTCCAATTATAAAAAATATTTAGAAGCCTATAAACTGCGTACCGATGGAGATCCGACAACAATAGATGCTTACGCAGGTATCTATGATGAAACTGTTCTCATCGATATAAAGAATTATTATCGCAGAAACCTTGAACTTACCTTTATAGCAGGATTTGCAATTTATGCATTGAATATTATTGATGCCACTGTTGATGCATACTTATTTGATTTTGACATCAACGATAACCTTACTATGAAAGTGCATCCATTCTATTTAGCATCATTTAACCAATCTGTTGCAGGATTATCCCTTACATTTAATTTTGGCAAAGAAAAAAAACACAAGCTTTAAAAAATTGAAAATCATTTTATCAGGATATGGCAAAATGGGTAAGGCAATCGAAAAGATTGCCTTGCTGAATAGTCACCAGATTTCCCTGATCATTGATAACGAAGATGACTGGAAATCAAACATGCATAAAATTTCTGATGCAGATGTAGCAATCGATTTCAGTCTTCCTCAAACTGTTGTTAAAAATATTTACCGTTTTTTTGATGCGAACATTCCTGTTGTTGTAGGAACTACAGGCTGGCTTGGCTCTATTGATGAAGTAAAGAAAACATGTGTAGAAAGAAACCAATCATTATTCTTTACACCGAATTTCAGTATTGGAGTTAATATTTTGTTTGCATTGAATAAAAAACTTGCTGAGATAATGCAAGATTTTCAGCAATATGATGTTTCCATTGAAGAAACACATCACAAACAGAAATTTGATTCACCTAGCGGCACAGCAATTTTGCTTGCTAATGATATTCTGCAGAAACTTGACAGGAAGGACAAATGGGTAAATGAGTCCTCTTCTTTTAACAATTATTTAGAAATTAAATCATTCCGCGAAGACAATATAAGCGGTATTCACAACGTACTATATACTTCCGAAACAGATACTATTGAAATAAAACATACTGCAAAAAACCGCGATGGATTCGCAATAGGTGCTTTAATGGCCGCCGAATGGATTCAGAACAAAAAAGGTATGTTTACAATGAACGATATGTTGAATTTTTAATACTTTTCTTATGAGCGCTTATGTAATTTTTATGCTTCTTACTTTTGTTTCTATGACCATAGGGTTATGGAAATTATTTGAAAAAGCTGGTCAAAAAGGCTGGATGATTCTTATCCCGGTTTACAACTTATATATATGGCTGAAGATTATCAAGAAGCCAATGTGGTGGTTTATATTCCTGATAATTCCTTTTATCAACGTATTTGTAATACTGCTGATGATTGTTGAAATTGTGAAATGTTTTCAGAAATACAGTTTGGGTGCACAGGCACTTGGAGCATTATTTCCTTTTGTTTACTTACCCTATCTTGGTTTTTCAAAAAAGGAAACTTATTTAAACCCCGATAAAAGGCCACTGATTAAAAAATCATGGGCACGCGAATGGGCCGATGCAATTATTTTTGCTGTAATTGCAGCGACTATCATCAGGACATTTCTTTTGGAAGCGTATACAATTCCAACATCTTCAATGGAAAAATCCCTTCTTATTGGCGATTTTCTTTTTGTCAGCAAAATAAGTTTTGGCCCCAGAGTCCCAAATACTCCATTGTCATTTCCTTTTGCCCATCATACATTGCCAGGGACCAAAGATACGCCTTCGTTTCTTGACTGGATTGAGTTACCTTATTATAGGTTCCCCGGTTTCAGTTCGATTGAAAACGGAGATGTTGTAGTTTTCAATTATCCTGATGGTGATACAACTACGAAGGAAATGCAAAGCAATGAAAGTTATTACGCCATGGTGCGCAGAATGGGAAGAGATGAAGTCTGGAGAAATTATCATGTAATTTCACGACCGGTTGATAAAAGAGAAAACTTTATTAAAAGATGCATCGCTATTGCCGGAGACAAGCTTCAAATCATCGATCAGCAGACTTACATTAATGACAAGGTATTTGCTACTCCTGATGGCGCTGAATATTATTACCTTGTAAAGACTAAAGGTGCGGTAATTAATAAAAAGATATTTGCGAAATATGATATTACTGAGCCCACAACACTAGATAGAGATGGCAACCCTATTCCATTTTCGCATGAATACAATTTTACTGATAGTTCATACCAACTTGTTCTTACAGTTGAAGCAGCCAATGAATTAAAAAAACTTGATTACGTTAAATCTATAGATAAAATAATTTATCCTAAAGGAGCTTGGGACCAGCGTTTATTCCCTTTCGATTCAACCTATAAATGGAATGTGGATAATTATGGACCTATCACAGTTCCTGCTGCTGGCCAGACCATTGAACTAAATTCGAAGAATATAAGTATTTACAGAAGAATCATAGATGTTTATGAAAACAATGATCTTCTGGAAAAAGACGGGAAAATATTCATTAATGGTAAGGAAGCTACATCCTACACTTTCAAGATGAACTACTACTGGATGATGGGTGACAACAGGCATAATTCGGCCGATTCACGCTTCTGGGGTTTTGTACCTGAAGATCATGTTGTGGGTAAAGCAGTCTTCGTCTGGCTATCCCTCGATCCAAACAGAGGTTGGTTTGATGGAAAGATTCGTTTTAACAAAATGCTCAGATTTATTAAATAAATAATCTTCTATTACTCTTACAAGGCTGTTATTAAACAGCCTTTTTTTATTTCCCAACTACATAAGCAAGTCAATTATAATATTTAAGATCAAGATAAAAATGGCTTTTATTTATTTTTCAACTTTCTTTTATTAATAATTTACATTTATTACATTTGCAGTGAAATTTTAATCCAAGTTACTTACTTCATAAAAATTACCCCAACCCAACTAACTTACTTTTTAAAAATGAAAAACAAATATAATGATCTGATAGAACAAACCTTTGAATTCCCATCCGAAGAGTTTAAGGTGATTGACAATGAGTTATACTTTCATGAGATCTCCTTGATGGATGTCATAAAGCAGTATGGCACACCATTAAAGATAACTTATCTTCCAAAAATCAGTGATCAGATCTCAAAAGCCAAGCGTTTATTCAATGTAGCACTTGCAAAAGTTGACTATAATGCTGATTATAACTACTGTTACTGTACAAAAAGTTCACATTTTTCTTTTATCATGGAGGAAGTCCTAAAGAACGATGTGCATATTGAGACATCCTCGGCATTTGACATTCATCTAATTGAAGAATTATATAAAACAGGAAAGATCAAGAAGGATAAATATATTATATGCAATGGATTTAAAAGGCCACAATATATTGATAATATTGCCAACTTAATCAACCTTGGATTTGAAAATACCATCCCCATCCTCGATAATAAATTCGAACTTGATAAATATAAAAGCCTGAATAAAAAATGCAGACTTGGAATCAGGATTGCAACAGATGAAGAACCTAAGTTCGATTTTTACTCTTCAAGGTTAGGGATTCGTGTTAATGATGTCATATCTTATTATGAGGATAATATTAAAGACAATCCTAAATTTGAGTTAAAAATGCTTCATTTCTTTATAAATACTGGCATAAAGGATACAGCTTACTATTGGAATGAATTATCCAAATGCGTTAATCTTTATTGCGAACTTAAAAAAGTTTGTCCGGAACTTGATTCTTTGAATATTGGCGGAGGATTTCCTATAAAAAGCTCTCTCGGATTTGATTACGATTACGAATATATGGCTGAAGAAATCGTATTTCAGATTAAAAATATCTGCGAAAGAAATGTGGTTGCCGAACCTAATATTTTCACTGAATTCGGATCATTTACTGTTGGCGAAAGCGGTGCAGTCCTTTATTCAATTATTGACCAGAAGCAGCAGAACGACAGGGAACTTTGGAATATGATTGACAGTTCGTTTATGACAACCTTGCCTGACACATGGGCAATTAATCAACGTTTTATTTTACTTGCTATTAATAACTGGGACTCCGAATACCAGCGCGTGAACCTTGGCGGACTAACCTGCGACAGTCATGATTATTACAATGCTGAAATGCATCAGAATGCAGTATTTCTTCCTACAATAAAGGAAAATGAAACACAATACATCGGGTTGTTTCATACTGGCGCATACCAGGAATCACTTGGTGGATATGGTGGAATTCAGCATTGCCTTATACCGGCACCTAAACACATTATTATTGACCTTGACGAAAACGGTGAAGTATATTACAAGCTTTTTGCAAAAGAACAGAGCTATAAATCCATGCTAAAGATTCTGGGCTATTAATAATTCTACCACAATTACTAATAATTTATTACGGCATATATTTTGTATATTTTCCTCACAATTATGCAAAAAATGCTATTTTTGCTGAAGAAATAAAGTACTAACAATTAAACTTTTTATAAAATGAAAAACACTTTTAGGATTCTGATGGCTTTGCTAGTAGTTTTCTTTTTTACATCTTCTGTAAATGCTCAAAAAACAAAAACTTTCCAGGGCACAATTACCTATGACATCACTTATACTGGTGCAACTATGACTCCTGCGGAGAAAGCACAGCTTCCGACCACATCAACAGTTACTATAAAAGATTGCAAAACAAAAACAGAAATGGTTACTGGTCCTGTTACACAGGCTGCCATTACCGATGGAACGACAAAAACAGAAACAGTCCTGATTGATTATATGGGAACAAAGTATGCTTTAAAACTTACTGCTGCTGAAATTGCTGAAGGTATGGAAAAAGTTACCATGCCAAAAGTAGAAATTACTCAGGATACTAAGGTGATTGCAGGTTTTACCTGTAAAAAGGCAATTCTTACCACAGTTCTGGAAGATAGTTCCATGATTAAAGATACTATATACTATACTGAAGAAATTGGATGCTCTGACCTGAATTTCTCCTCTACTTTTAAAGATGTACCTGGTGCAATTCTTGAGTATACGGAATACATTGCACAAATGGAAGCAACATCAGTTTATGTTGCAAAAGAAGTTAAGAAAAGTAAAATATCTGACAATATTTTCCTGATACCAAGCGATTATCAGGAAGTGACCAAAGAAGAATTTAAGAAAGCTTTTGGCGGTGAATAATTATCCGAAACTATAGGAAAATCCCCCTTTCCGGGGGATTTTTTTTGTTTAAAAGTATTCCATTATTCATCAAAGGTTTTTTTTACCTTTGCAAATCAGGAACCACGCTATAAATGGCAGACGCAGAAAACAAGTTTAAAAAAAATACGCTAAAAGAGGAAGAGAAGGAATCTCCTGCTCCCGAAAAAAAAGCCGTCAAAACCAAGAAGGCTAAGGAGCCCAAGGAACCTAAGGCTGAACCTAAGCCAAAGCAGAAAGTTGAAAGATTTACTTTTCTGAAAGATGAACGATTCCATAAAGTTGCCGGACTTTTTTTCCTGATCCTTGCTGTTTATCTACTCTTAGCATTTGTTTCCTATTTGCTTACATGGGAAATTGACGATAGCCATGTTTCAAGATCGGCCTCAGATGCAATATTCAATAACGAAGATAAAATCTCCAATTGGATGGGAGGCATGGGGGCTTATATTTCATTTATTTTTCTAAAACAATGGTTTGGTATTGCCTCGTTTCTTTTTGTAATGATGTTTCTAGTAACCGGATTGAAATTATTATTGAACATCCGTCTTCTCCCGATCAGCCTTACCTATAAATATTCTTTTTTCGGACTTATCTGGACATCGGTCGCTTTAGGATACGTGCTTAAAAATCCCGATTATTTAATTCTTGCCGGATTGTTTGGATTTCAAATCAATATTTGGCTTGCAAAAATATTGGGCAATATTGGTACCGGATTATTATTGCTTTTTGCATTATTAAGTTTTTTGATAATAGCCTACAACCTTTCATTCAAATGGTACAAAAGGAAAATTTCTGAACTTGAAGAAGAAATTGAAGAAGAACAGATTGAACCGGAAGAAACAGAATTGGTAAGCGGTACAGATGTTTTCAAAAAAAATATCCTTTCCAAAGAAAAAATAAAAGATACAGCAGAGACCAATGCAGAACTTAAGAAAACTATTGACTTTGAAGTAAAGGAAAAGGAAGTTGAAAAAGTTGCAGAAGAAATAAAGCCTGAAGAAATAAAAATCGTAAATAAAATTCCTGACGTTAAAGAGAAGCAGAAAGACAAGGACAATGTGGAGTTTACGGTTGAAAAGCCAGTGATTAAACCCATTTCTGATGAGGAAATAACAGCTGAAAAACTTGTTGCTGAAATAGGTCCATTTGATCCTAAACTCGATTTGCGGGATTTCAAATTGCCAACCATCGATCTGCTGGATGATTATGAAACAAATTCTGTTGGTGTTCAAAAGGAAGAACTGGAAGAAAATAAAAATAAAATTGTTGAGACACTTAACAATTACGCCATACAGATTGAAAAGATCAAGGCTACAATAGGACCAACAGTTACGTTATATGAGATTATTCCGGCACCCGGTGTAAGAATTTCAAGAATAAAAAATCTTGAAGATGACATTGCACTAAGTCTTTCAGCGCTTGGAATTCGTATTATTGCTCCTATTCCGGGAAAAGGAACCATTGGAATTGAAGTTCCTAACCAGCGTCCGGAAATAGTTCCTATGAAATCTATTCTGGCATCTGAAAAATTTATAAACAGTTCATTTGAATTACCAATAGGCCTGGGAAAAACGATTGAAAATGAGAGTTTCGTGGCCGATCTTACCAAGATGCCTCACTTGCTTGTTGCAGGTGCAACCGGGCAAGGAAAGTCGGTCGGACTCAATGCAATCCTTACTTCATTGCTTTTCAAAAAACATCCATCACAATTAAAGTTTGTACTAATCGACCCAAAGAGAGTTGAGCTTACATTATACTCGAAGATAGAACGACATTACCTTGCAAAACTTCCTGATCTGGAAAATGCCATTATTACAGACACAAAACAGGTTGTTAGGACGCTGAACTCATTATGTATTGAAATGGATGCCAGGCTTGATCTGATGCATGATGCAAGGGTTAGAAATATCAAAGAGTACAATGAAAAATTTGTTGCAAGGAAATTAAACCCGAATGAGGGACACAGGTTCTTTCCTTATATTGTTCTTGTTGTTGATGAGTTTGCCGACCTTATTATCATGGCAGGACGTGAAGTTGAAACTCCTATAACACGACTTGCACAATTAGCAAGAGCAATAGGTATCCACTTAATTATTGCAACTCAACGACCATCCGTAAATATCATTACAGGAACCATAAAAGCTAACTTCCCGGCACGACTGGCATTCAGGGTTATCTCAAAAATAGATTCAAGGACAATTCTTGATACCGGAGGAGCCGATCAGCTCATTGGCAGAGGCGACATGCTCCTGTCTACTGGCAGTGATCTGATCCGCCTGCAATGCGCATTTGTTGATATTCATGAGGTTGAAAAAATTACTGAATTTATTGGGGAACAGCGAGGCTATCCTGATGCATTCCATCTTCCAGAAGTTGCCGATGATAGCAATGAAGATATTAAAAACCAGGATCCTTCTGAAAGAGATGAATTGTTTGAAGAAGCCGCAAGGATTATTGTTACGCATCAGCAAGGCTCAACATCTCTTTTGCAAAGAAAATTAAAACTTGGATACAATCGCGCAGGCAGAATTGTTGATCAGTTGGAGGCTGTCGGAATCATTGGAGCATTTGAAGGAAGTAAAGCAAGAGAAGTAAAAATTCGTGATCTTGAAAGTTTGGAACAGTTTTTGAAAAGCATAAATCAGATTTAAAAATTAGCAAAATGAAAAAGATGAAAATTATTGGACTAACTGTCCTTTTATTGGGTGTTTTTGGTTTTAAAGCATCAGCACAGGACGATACCAAAGCAAAGACAATTCTCGATGGAGTTAGCGCTACAATGAAAGCTTATACTACCATGAAAATTGAATTTACTTACACAATGGTCAACGCTAAAACAAAAGTTAATGAGTCAAAGAACGGAGTAATCCAAATAAAGGGAGCAAAGTATCATCTGGAAATTGGCGGCCAGATTGTTTTCTGCAATGGAACAACTGTATGGACTTATCTGAAAGATGAAAACGAAGTAAATATCAATAATGCTTCAACCCAGGAAGATGCCACCAATCCTACAACTATACTCAATAACTACAGCATTAACTTTAAACCAAAATGGATAAAAGATGTTGTGGAAGGCGGAAAAACAATTGCTGTTATTGATATGACACCTATAAAGGGAAAATCTTATTCAAAAGTTCGTTTGAATATTGATAAAGTTGCTAAGCAAATTACAAGTACAACTATTTACGATAAAAACGGTTCTACATATACTTATAAAGTTACAAAATTTACGAGTAACCTGGCAATGGCAGAAACATTATTTACCTTCAATAAAGCCGATTACCCTGGTGTAGAAGAAAATGACATGCGTTAACATTAAAAATATTTCATAAAAAAACCCGGTGATAAACCGGGTTTTTTATTTATTTATTCTTCTCTTTTTCTTTAATCTTTGGATATTCCCGGACATCGATAAATCTGTAATCCTCGTAACGGTATATATTCAGAAAGGAATTTTCATATCCATCCTTTTCACCAGCTTTCATAAATATATAACTGCTCTGTAAATATTTGCCACCAACATTTTCAATGCATTTATCGAATTTAACACCATAGTTTTTGAGTGCTGAAAAGAAAACCATTCCAACATCAAAACCCTGGAAAGCATATTTCTCGGGTTCAGTTTTATAAAGTTCGCGGAATTGAAGTGTAAAGTTTTGCACCGCAGGATCAAGATAATCAATGAAACTATTAGAGAAAATGTGAAGATTGATGTTCTGCAGATATTCCGTTTCAATGTTATCAAAATTCTTCCAGCTAGGAAGTCCGAAGACAACCATTTTGTATTTATCGTAAATCTTATTAAAATTACTAACGTAGTTCGTGACAAATATCTCCCCGTTACACAAGGTTACTATGATATTAGTATCAGTATTGCTGAAATTCTTCGTGATACCACTAAAGCCATCCCGGCTATAAATAATTTCCTTATAACTGCTGTCGGCCAAACCAGCTTTTTGCTGCTCTTCATTTAAAGCTGTTTCAAAAACTGACACATAATCTTTCTCGTTTTCCTTATCATTATGCACAATAATAACAGGTGATTTGGGATACCGACCCACAATAAAAGCAGCCAATTGCTTTAATTGCATATCCACTGAAGGTGTAGCCTTAAAAACGTAAGGGTTGCCTTTCAGCATATCATCGCCGGAAGAAAGTGGATCTACCAGTTTGATCTTGTTCTTTTGCGCAAACCGGGCAACTATATTAAAACTTTTCTCAAAGAAAGGTCCTATGATGAGATGCATTTTAGTCATTTCAGGTTTATCAAGTATCTTCTGTACAGCTACTGTGTCCGCATCAACATCATATACATAGACCTTTGCAGAAAAACCTTTTTTCTTCATTGAATCAATCGCCATCAGTATACCTTCATAATACTGGATATAGGTAAGCGACAGATAATCGTTTGCATCTTTTTCTTTGATATCAGGATCATCAGGATTCACCTGATAAATACTTCCCAGGTAAAATGGGATCATAAGTGCAATATTGTAAGAATCGAGAAGCTTTGGTTTACCACATTCATACACAGAATCCGCTTTTACAGCTGATGAATCTATTTTGGTTTGCAGATTTCCGTTCTTCTGTTTACCGGGAATTTTAATAACCTGTCCTGGTTTAATTTTTTCGGATAACCCGGGATTAACTTTATAAATATTATCAGTTGTTACCGAATATTTTTTAGCAATGTTGTAAAGGCTTTCACCTTTCTCAACAATGTGATCAAAAGTTTCTATGGTTTGTTTTACTTCAGTTTTTTTAACCAGAATTTTTAATTTCTGGCCAGCTTTAATTTTTTTCTCGGAACCCGGATTTAAGGCAATTATTTCATCTGAAGAAACATTATAAGCTTTGGCAATTTTCCATACAGATTCTTTTTTCTGCACAGTGTGGATATAGTACTCCTTGCCATCTATTTTTTCAATTACGGTGGATATCTTTACATCCTGAGAAAATGCAGAAAAAGCTAAACAGAAAAAGAAAGTTACCGCAAAGAAGAATTTTGATTTCATCATTTAGTTAAAAGGAATGCAAATATACAAAAATCATGATTAGAGTATAAATTATAGCAAGATGACTAGTCACAAGCTACAAGTCACAAGTCACAAGTCACAAGTCACAAGTAAGGATTAGTGATTTTTTAGTTTTTCAGAAATGAGTATTCCGCCCTGAGCCATATTTTCATATGGGTTTTCTTTTACAAAAACGACAAAAGCATCTTTTGGAATATTCATGATTTCACTTGCAAGATTTGTAATTTCTTTAGCAAGCTTTTCTTTCTTTTCGAATGAAAGAACCGGTCCTTCTATTGTAATAACAGGCATTGTACCTCCTTTAAATTGTTCAAAAAAAAAAAAAAAAAAAAAAAAAAAAAATCGCTGATGATATGCAAAACACTATTCCCATTCAATAGTGGCGGGAGGTTTAGAACTGATATCGTAAACAACCCTGTTAATTCCCTTTACTTTATTGATGATCTGGTTCGAAATTTCCGAAAGAAATTCATAAGGCAAATGAACCCAGTCGGCTGTCATTCCATCAGTTGAAGTTACAGCACGTAATGCGAGTACGTATTCATATGTGCGTTCATCACCCATAACACCTACAGAGCGCACAGGAAGCAGAATTGCTGCAGCCTGCCATACTTTATCATATAGACCGGATTTTATCAATCCCTGGGTATAGATATCATCAGCATTCTGTAAAATAGAAATTTTCTCTTCAGTGATCTCACCAAGTATTCTTATACCTAAGCCAGGCCCCGGAAAAGGATGACGTTTCAGAATATCATCAGGCATGCCAAGCGCTTTCCCTACCCTTCTTACCTCATCTTTAAAAAGTGTATTCAGTGGTTCTATGACTTTCAGTTTCATGAAATCGGGCAAACCGCCAACATTATGATGTGATTTTATGGTTGCCGAAGGACCTTTTACAGAAATGGATTCAATGACATCCGGATATATAGTTCCCTGAGCAAGCCATTTTACATCCTTTATCAGATGGGCTTCCTGATCGAATACTTCAATAAAAGTTTTTCCAATGGCTTTGCGTTTTCCTTCAGGATCAGAAATGCCATGAAGTGAATTATAAAACTGTATGCGGGCATTGACGCCTTTCACGTTTAATCCTATATCTTTATATGAATGCAGAACGTTTTCAAATTCATTTTTTCGCAATAAGCCGTTGTCGACAAAAATGCAATACAGGTTTGTACCAATGGCCCGGTGCAGCAACACTGCAGCAACTGAAGAATCGACACCACCTGACAGGCCCAACACAACTTTATCGTTTCCAAGTTTTGATTTTAAATGAGCAATTGTAGATTCAACAAAAGAGTCTGGAGTCCAGGACTGGCTGCATTTACAAATGTCCACTACAAAATTTTTCAGCAATATCATTCCTTCAGAAGAATGATATACTTCAGGGTGAAACTGAATTCCAAAAGTATTTTCATTCATGATCTGGAATCCTGCAACCTTAACATCCTTTGTGGCTGCAATGATCTTTGCACCCGCAGGTTCTTTTGCAATAGTGTCGCCATGCGACATCCACACCTGGGAGCCGATAGTCAATCCTTTCATCAAAGCATTCTCTGAATCAATTTCGGAAAGATTGGCACGACCATATTCCCTTATTTTTGAAGGAAGAACCTCACCACCAAAATTCTGCGCAAGAAACTGCGCACCATAGCAAACAGCGAGAACAGGTATTTTCCCTTTTATATCTTTCAGGTCAGGGTAAGGCGAACCGGCATCCCTCACTGAAAAAGGGCTTCCCGATAAAATGACCCCTTTAATATTTTTGTTTATCGGAGGAAATGAATTGAAGGGATGGATCTCGCAATAAACGTTCAGTTCCCTTACACGACGAGCGATAAGCTGTGTGTATTGAGAACCAAAATCTAAAATTAAAATTGTTTCCTGCATTTGACAAAAATAAAAGTTTGCATGAAAATCCTGCAAACTTTTAATGAGAAGAAATTAACAATTGTTTAGAATACCTCTTCCAGTTTAATTTTTCTGTCATTGAACTCAACTATGTCACCCTTTTTCTTTCCGGCAAAAGCCTTTGCTATAGGAACAGATGCAGAAACTGCAAAGTACGTTTCTTTATTAAAAACAATTTTCCCAAGACCAATGGAAATAAAATATTTCTGATCAGCAGTAATTATTACCGATCCATATTCAGCAACATTAATCTCTTTTTTAAAATTGATCTTTTCAAGAGAATACAATTCATTCTGCGCTTTATCTAGTTGCTGCCCATACATGTCTTTTTTCCGAAGCATTTGCATACGGTATGAATCATAACGATCCTTGGGTGGTCCGTATTCATTGGCACTTTGCTGAGCTTCGTTCATCTCCTGCCGCAGGTTGTCAATAACTTTTTGCTGCAGTCTTTTGCATTCCTCAACCAAGTTTTGTTTCAATTCCAAGTGAGTCATCCTGTTTAATTTTAATCAAACCTACATGAATTTTAGGGAATATACAAATACCAAAGAAAATTCACGTATGGTTCCCTCTGACCTTATAAAGACAAATAATATTCAGAGGAAATATAGAGAAACTTTGCGATGAAATAAAGCTCTAAAAAACAATTTGGATTCAAAATAAAAAAATTATATTTGCTATATAGAGACCTCATCATAAAATAATTTGTACAATTGAAAATGGAAGATAAGAAAGATAAGGACGTTGTATATTCAAAAAATGTAATTGAATTTATAACAGTTGCCAATGAATATTGCCTGTTTGTGGAGAAGGTAGAAAACTACACAAAAGAAGATATAATTCATTACATGCTAAAAATATGTCCGCTTATTTATTTGAAAGGGGCCTTGCTTCCTGCAAGTGAAACCAGCGATTTCGAAATAACCGAAAGATATGTGAGTGAGGAACATTGGGATTTGATTTATAAATCGCTGAATAAAGTTTTTGACAAAGATGATATTTATTATACGTTAGGCTTCAATGAAACCGGTGAACATACACCTGTAATGGCAAGTATTTCAGACAATCTTACTGATATTTACCAGGACATGAAAGACTTTCTGATGCTTTACCAGAAAGGGACTCATGCAGCAAAAGAAAATGCTGTAGCTGAATGCCGCACTTTATTTGAACGGCACTGGGGCAGCCGGCTCGTCAATGTTCACAAGGCATTGCATAATCTTGTTTATAAAGAGGAAATTTCTGATGAATCTTATGAAAGCGAAAACTAATCCAATTATATTCCCATGACAACAAAAAAATATCTGAAAGCAATGCTCCTTATGGCGCTGTGCTTCATTTTCTTTGCAGGAAATGCACAAAATTACACTTCAAAAGAAACAAGTGCTGTAAAAAAATCAGGAGTTTATTACGATGCTAAAAAATATGACAAGGCCATAAAAACCCTGTCACCAGTATTAACCAATCATCTCACAGAAGATGCATTGTGGAACTTGATGGTTGAATATTATTATCGCCGCTATGCCTTTGAATACAATAAAGAGTATGAGGAAATAATGAAAAAATTACAGGAAGCAGCAAAGAAAGGCAACTCCACAGATATTAATATAGATTATAAAGGCACTTCAAATCAATACCTGATCGACTTATTGAATACCTGTTCAAGAGCAACGCTTAAGTGTTGCAAAGTAAACAAAGCATCAATGTATTTAAGAAGATACCTGATAGATGAAGCAAGCGATACCGCAGTTAGTAAGGAAGCCAAGGAAAAATTCAATGAAGGTGATGATGCTTTTAGCAATGAAGATTATAAAAAAGCCCGTCAGTTTTACCAGGAAGCACTTTATTTAGACAGCAACTATTACAAAGCAACATTGTACCTGGGTGATTCTTATTATGCCGATAAACAACCGAGCAAATCCGTCACCTATTTTAAGAAAGCAATTACAATGAGACCGGATCTTATTGAGGCTCGTAAATTTCTTGTTGATGCTTATATGGATATGGAAAGTTTTGACCTGGCATATGATGCATGTATTGAAGCTATCATTACACACCCTGACCTGAGCATGTTTGCCAAGCTCGATGAGGTTTGCGGGAAGCTCAATAAGACATTCGACAGGCATTGGTTTACCAGATATTATTCCATCAACCAGATGGATGTTGACCAATCAGAAATCACTGATGAACCCTGGAAATATTACAGAGAAGCCAAGGAAAAAATTGCAGATTATTGTAATGATAAAGGTGTAATAATTAAACAAAACAAACTCACCACTCAGGATTACATGGAGGCATATTGCTGGGAATATATGCTGGAAAAAACAACCAACAGTGACTTTGACTTTGCAAAAAAAATGTTAAAGGAAGGTTATCTCGACTGCTTTGTGCTTGTATCAATGTATCACTACTCATTAAACGGTCAGTATAAAGATCTTGCTGAAAACAATGCCGATAAGATCAGGAAGTATTTTAACAATTACCTGGTTTATTAAGGCAATACTCATAGCTTTAAAGCTATTGCAAATAGAAAATATTAAATAGCAGATAGAAAAGTTTATACTATTTCTTCTATTTAATATTTAATATTTACTATCATCTATTTTCTATCAAGCAATTGGAGAAAAGCAGAATCCTTATTGCGAGCGTTTATCAAGATAATCGCGTAAACTGTCACCCAATAAATTAAAGGTTATTACTACTAAGAAAATTGCCAGTCCCGGGAATAGGACTAACCACCATGCATTAAAGTATTCACGGCCTTCAGCAAGCATAGTGCCCCATGTTACAATATCGGGTGGAACGCCGATATTTAAAAATGATAATCCACTTTCAACTAGGATTGCCGCCGCGACTCCAAATGCAATCGCTACTATAGCCGGCGCCAGGGAATTGGGCAACGCATGCCTAATCATTGTTCTGAATTCTTTAAAACCCATTGCGTGGCATGCTGCAATGTAATCCATTTCCCGAACCTTCAACATCTCAGCCCTTATCAATCGCGCAATACCTGTCCATGATGTAAACCCAATTATTAATATCAGGTTTACGATTGAAGGTCTGGCAATAGCAGCAATGGATATTATAATGATCAATCTTGGCAACGAAATAAAAACTTCCGTGAAGCGCGATATAATTGAATCAGCTTTTATAAATACCTGTTTACTCAGGAATGGAAGTCTTCCAGCAAATTTTCCAATCAATGAAAACATGAAGCAAATCGAAACAACAATAAGCAGGCTTAAAGATATTTCAACTAAAAATATCCATCCTGAAGAAGCAAGCGCATCCTGCAATACAAAGGATCGCAGATGAAATGCATAAAACCATGCAAGCACAAGTGCGAGAAGAAAAACAAGTAATCGGCCGAAGGATGTTTTCAAACGATAATCTCCAAAATAACCTGCAACACTACCAAGCAGCAATCCAAGTATACTTGCTAGCAACATTGAAATTATTCCGACCATTAATGAAATTCGTGTGCCATAAATTAATCCAGAAAGAACATCCTCTCCCCTTTTGTTCGTTCCCAGCCAATGCCTGAATTTCAGAGGCATTTCAACAATTTCATTTTTTTTATTCTGAAAAACTTCTACAGCATTTGGCGATAAATAATCTGCATTTAATAAATCTTTCTTACCGGGAGAGTATGCAACGGGAGGAAACATTGTAGTTTCAGCATCAAGTTTTTTCCAGTCTGTGATATCGAGTTGCAGAGTTTCTGTTATAGTTTGCGATTGATCAATTATAACATAATCTGTTTTGAAACTGAATGCAGGAAAAAGATGATATCCCTTGTACTTCAAATAAAGCGGCCTCTCATTTGCAATGATAGGCGCAAGCAGTGCAACAGCAATAAAAAATAAAAGCAAAGCTTTCGCAAGTCTGAACACCAGTGAAGTTTTGGCTGAGCGCTTTTTATTTTTCTTTTGCTGCTTCATTTTTTCAAATCAAATTTTATTCTCGGATCGGCCCAGGCATACAAAACATCTGAGATCAGAAATCCAATAAGCGTGAAGAAGCCAGTAATCAGGAATATTGCAACAATCATTGGGTAATTCTGATTAGCTACAGCAGTGTAGGCTTCATAACCCATTCCTGGAATAGAAAAAATAGTTTCTATAATCACAGAACCTCCGATTGCCAATGGAAATACATTTGCAAAAACAGTGATCAAAGGCAGTAATGAATTTCTGAACGCATGATTATAAACAATTTTATTTTCAGGCAAACCCTTTGCTCTGGCTGTTCTTATAAAATCCATTGGCAACACTTCGAGCATGGATGAGCGCAGAGTCCTTGAAAGAAAGGCGAAAGAACTGTATGTATAACAAATTAAGGGCAGCACAAGGTATGGAATCATGATTCCGATTTTTTCAATGAAACCGGCATCTGCTGGAAAGCCTGTTACTGGCCTGACTCCGGATGCAGGAAAAATCCATAGTACATTTGGATTTGAAAATGTCATTAGTAATAGCGTGCCCAACCAGAATACAGGCAGGGAAAATAACAGATATAATATCACTGAAGAAACAATATCAAATGCTTTATTTTTTTTCACCGCCGATCTAATGCCAACAGGAATACTAATAAGATAAGCTAAAAGCACAGAGAATAATGAAAAGAACAACGACCATATAATTCGTGAAGAAATGATTTTCCCAATAGGCTCTCTTGTAGTGTAGGATACCCCGAAATCTCCTCGCAGTATTCCTTTCGAGAAAACTGAATTTTCACCTGTAAGCCAGTTGCCATCTCCGAACAACCATCTGTGAAACTGATTATTTCCAAAGAAAGAAATTACCGGAATGTAATTTTTCCATGTGGTTGAATTTTCTTTTAATTGCTGATATTTCTTCTCTACCAGATTTAGTTCTTTTTTACAATCCTTAAAAAAAGGATAATTTGAATAAATTTCTTTCAGCTTTCCAATCCTGCTTGTGATTACTGCGTCGTCGTAACTGGTTTGAATTGCATTGCATTCAACGATTGATAAATTTATAGCATCTTTGATTATCGATTCACTGAACTGTTGATACCTTGCTGTATCAACGGATATGCTTTTATTTTTTTGATCAAGCAATTGAAGGTGCAAATAATAATCGCTAATAAAATTCCAGTTGCCATACTTATCAATCATGCGAGAGAGAGACTCCCGTTCATTTTTATTGTAAATTTTATAAAGTGAATCAGGTACTGAAAGACTATGCACACTCAAATAAAAAACAGGCAGATCAAGGCCCAGCTTTGTTGTCCAGTATTTCTGCTGTTCAATTTGATTTACTGATTTCTCACTTAACACAGCACCTGACTGCGATGCTTCCGTCATGCGTTGAACCGGATCGCCAGGAGCATTGACATTAATGATAAAAGCGAGCAATGCAATTGCAATCAGCGTAGGAATAAAATATAATATTCGTGTGAAAATATATTTTAACATATCACAAATATAAGCGATTGCATTTAATAAGCCATTTTAGAAAATTCAATAAAATCAAGGAGAAGAGAGGTTAAGCATTACCACTCCTTTTGCATTATAAAGTAATTTAAGATTATTGAAAAGAAGTCCCGGCCTTTCGTAATAAATGTCGGCATTGCCGAATCTCTTATGCACAGCAATTTTCAGCATACTCGTTTTAAGGAAAACGTAAGGTTGTTCGTCGTAAACCATTTTCTGAAACCGTTTTACAAGCGGCCCTCTCTTTGCATCATCCACCATATACTTGATTGAATCGATCAAAGCATCAGAGGAAGCATTTCCGAAACCGCTGTAGTTAGAGCCATTGCTGGTCCATGATGATGTATGCCACAGCTGCGTGAAATCTTCAGGTAAAGAGCTTCCTCCCCACACACCAAGCATTGCATCAAAGTTATGCGATTGTGCATCATTAATAATGACGCTAAAATCCAAAGGAGTCAAAATAACTTTTATTCCAGCTTTATAAAATGATTCCTGAATCAGCAAAGCAATATCTTTCCAATCAGGTACTGCGTTGGCATATTTCAGGGTGAATTCAAATTGTACTTTTTCTCCATTAATCATTTTATCACGGATCTTGTCACCATCAGTATCCTTCCATCCCGCAGAATCGAGCAACTCTTTTGCCTTAGCTACATTTAAAGGAATTGCAACTAGTGATGAATTAAAATCTTTCTTTAAGGGCGAAACCGGTCCAATCATTCTTTTTGATTTGCCTTTATCAACCATAGTTATGATTTCATCAACCGGAGTAAGGTAAGCACAGGCTCTCCGAACTTTTTTGTCAGTAAAAAACTCTTTATGTTTTATTCCGTCAGGCTTCATATTAAGTGCCATGTAGGAATAATTAAAGTTTGGAATGAAGGCAGAATTATAGTTTCTGTTGAAGTCTTTATTTTTCTGGAGTTCAAGCAAAGTCTTTGTAGTAAAGAAATTCGAGAGGTCGTAGGTTTGTGATTTGAATTCCAGCGCAAGTGAATTCTGGTCGGTATTAATTTTAAAAATTATTTTATCTGGAAACGCATTCGCAAATAATGTTGTATCCGTAATGCTCTTCGAAATATTTTTCTTTTTAATAAGAACCATCAACTGTCCTGATTCCCATGATTCAATCCTGTATGGACCAAGACCAGAGATCTTCTCTGGATCACGTCCATTACCGGAATTGTTGAATTCAGTAGCCCATTTATCAAGATCGGAATGTTTTTGTTTTGAAAAACTTTCGTCATCAAACTGAGAAAATGAAAATTTAGAAAGAACATTATCCTTGTCAAAAAGTTTTCTTTCAATTATGGGAAAGTCCATGAGGAAGCTGATATTATTGATATAGGGCTTCTTCATTATGATCTGAAATTTTGATGCACTTCCAGAAACTTTTACAACATCCTTTACATTTTCAAGAAATACTCTGTATGAAGGGTTATCAATAAGCGGGCACTTATTTGCTTTTAACGAAAATATGATATCATCAAGAGTGAGCGGAGAACCATCATCCCATTTGATTCCATCCTTCAATTCATAGGTATATGTAAGTTCATCTTTCGAAATTTCCGGCATAGCTAGCACAAGGTCAGGACGCACAGTAAGGTTACGGATATCCGTTGAAATAATAAATCTGTGAATAAGGCTAAAGATCATCATTCTGTCTGCTGATACTCCATTAGCGGGATGCAGCATATCTGGCTCACTGAAACTATGAACCACAAGCGTATTCACTTTTAACCAGTCGCTGTAAAAGGTATCGGCATCAATGATTTTGATATAAGAAAGGGAATCATTTTTGTTTTCATTATTGCCAGATCCCTTGTCTTTATTGTATTTGCATGCAGGAATTAACAATGCAGCAGAAAACAATGCAATAAAAAAAATATTCCTAAAAAATTTATTACTCATAAAATGATTGTTTTTTCAAATCTATATAATTCCGCTAACATGGTGAAATTTAAATATAACAGTCAGTCCTATAGAAAATCTGAAGAAAAAATTTGTCATTCAAAATGGTTTTTCTACATTTGCACTCCTAATCCAGTCTGGAGAGGTGAGTGAGTGGCTGAAACTAGCAGTTTGCTAAACTGCCGTACTCGAAAGGGTACCGGGGGTTCGAATCCCCCCTTCTCCGCCAATACAATGATGCAAATCTTTGAAAAAGCCCGCAAACCCAACGGTAACGGGCTTTTTTCATTTTCAGCCCCTGCGGAATTTTTGAGAGAAATAACCCTTTTGCGCTGGTTTATTCGCTGGTTTAAAATGATTTTTTTTTAAACCAGCGAATCCGTTGCTTATTCAATGATTTTCAAGCATTTTCACTTTTTGAAAAGGATTGGTTCATGTAGTTTTACACTTTAAAAAAAAGGAGAAATTATGGAAACCAGAACCAAGATCGCATTTGCGTTCTACATTAAACGAGGAAAACCCTTAAAATCAGGAGAAGTCCCCATCTACTTAAAGATTACAGTGGATGGCAAACAAGACGAGATTTCTATTATGCGTAGCGTTAGACCTGAAAATTGGAGTTCAATTAAAAATGGAGCATTGGGAAAGTCTAAAGAGGCCAGAGATCTGAATGACTATCTGCACCATATGCGTAGTACATTAAATGAGCATGTAAAGAATCTCAGAGAAAGGTATCAGGAGATTACAACCCGTACTATCAAGAATTCATTTTTCGGTATTGATCCCGACAATAAAAAAATCCTTGAGCTGTACGAAGAACATAATAAGGCAGCACGCTTACTTTTAGAAAATGGAAAAGACTTTGCAGCTGCAACTGTTCAGAAGTATGAAACCTGCAAAAAACATCTGCAAGCTTATATAAAAGAAAAATATAAGGTTTCAGATATGCAAATTAATAAGGTAACTCCTGACTTTGTGAAAGGGTTTGAACTTTATCTGAAGACAGTCCGCAATTGTGGCCATAACAGTTCGATAAAGTACATTCGGAACTTTAAAAAAATTACAAACAATGCATTTCTGAATGGCTGGCTGAAAAAAGATCCATTTGCAAGTATTAAACTACGCATTAAAAAAGTGGATAAAGGTTTTCTATCAGAGGAAGAACTTTCCCTTATTATGAATAAAAAATTCAATAACGACCGGCTTGATAATACAAAAGATGTTTTCCTTTTCGGATGTTTTACAGGTCTTGCTTATTCCGATCTGAAAAGTCTGACACCTGAACATATCGTAAAAGGGGAAGATGGCAGGATGTGGATTCACACCCAAAGGTTAAAAACGGATATGACAAGCCATATTCCCATCCTTCCGATGGCAATGCAAATAATTGAGAAATATCAGTACAATCCGCACTGCCAGAAATATAATAAACTTCTCCCTGTGAATTCAAACCAAAAAATGAATGGCTACCTGAAGGAGATTGCCGATCTATGCGGGATTACAAAAAATATTTCTACTCACATGGCAAGACATACTTTCGCTACAACTGTCACACTAAATAATGACATACCTATTGAAAGTGTATCAAAGATGCTCGGCCACAGTTCCATTAAAATGACAGAAACTTATGCCAGGTTACTTGACAAGAAAGTGAGCAAGGACATGGAGAAAATCCGGGATAAATTTACTGAGGAAAAAGTAAAAATTGAATTCACGCATTCCCTGAATTAACAAATAAAGATAGCCCTGTTGCAAAGCAGGGTTTTCTTTTTTGTAGAAAGTTTTTGAAAATTCTTGAATAACAAACGGTAATGTTGACAGACACAATAAAGCTCCTTAAATTTGTAAAAACATAAAAGCAAATCATTATGCCAGGAAAAGTTAAAACAATATCGCAGGTCTGTACAGAATATAATGTACATAGAAATACATTGTATTTATGGATACAGCCGATTAAAGAAAAATTAAAGCTAGTAAAAGGACAACGTTTACTTTTACCCTGGCAATTGAAAATGATTTACGATCTTCTTGACGAACCTGGTACGATCAAATAAAATATAGAACCTCCAAATTACATTCATATTAAAAAGGAAAGCCCTGAATACAACAGGACTTTCCTTTTTTTTGTTTAAATAAATTTGCTAATGAATTACAATGTTTTATTTTTGCTTTAGAAGAAATATCATCTGAACTACACATTAGTTATATACCATTTGAGGGCGACCGTGAAAACAACAAAATTTAGACTTTAAATAGACTAACAAGTGAAAAGAATTATAGATAGCGATCCAGCACCATATCCACCGACAAACAATCCGGAAATTAAGGCTGTTATTACGTTTGTGAACATTTTAGACACCGACAGAGCCAAACCTGATGTGAAGTTCCTCGACAAAATCCCAAATACTGACGGCATATTAGAAATTGTAAACATCTCTCAAATTCCTATTGGAAAACTTGATGTTCAAATTAAAATTTTAGAGAAGAAAAATTACGACAACCCTAAATACCAATGTCAAAAAGACTTCTTAGCTTATTGTGAACAAAGCATTCTACCTGTTTTACTAATTCTTGTCAATACTGATACGTCTATTGCATATTGGCATCATCTGGACAAGTCAACAATAATAGACCTGTCAAAAAAAATAAAAAAGGCAAGCGTTAATCTTGACTTTAACAAGGATAATTTCATTCAAAAAAACAGCATCGTTTATATTGACAAATGGATTGAAATAATTGAAGGTTATCAAGAAAAATTATACGATTACGACTTAATAAAAGAACGCAATGAAAAGATAAATTCAGAGCTAATTGAGCTAAAAAATGTAACCAATACTGCAATAGGAAAAACCAATCCAATATTCATGGAAATCCACACGTTTCTTGACTACTATAACGGACTTCTTGATGGTGATTTTATTACTATTAAAAATATTCTTTATCCTAATTATTGGAAGATTGGTTTTGGAATTTATAAATACTTAGATAATTCGGCACAATTTACCCTATATCCAATTTCATATAATTTAAATGATGTTTTAATCAAACAATACAATTCCCAAGACGAATTCTACTTGCAGAAAGTGCTTAGCTATATTAGACATAATACAGAAAATCCAATTAAAAAAAGACCTAATAATTATGCATATGAATTAATTGAGAAAAACACTAAAGAGGTATTAGATAATCAACCATTCTTAGTAAAAGACCAATTTATTGCTAACGAGTATATACTGGCATTTATTGACAAGTATCATAGCATATTAGGATTAGACTATAACTATTCTGAATATTCACTCTCAGACATTGAGTTTTCACTTAAAACATTTTTGCCACTTTGGGTTGAGCAGACAATAAACAAATCAGAGTATAAGTACAGGAGAGAGCCAAGTGTTTTTGTAATTGACCATATATTTTTTCATACTTATCCAGCCGACATTATTAAAGTTTCTGAAAAGGTAAGAGAGGACATAAACAACGGGAACAAACCTACAATAGAACTAAGAATAACATGTAACGATTTCAACATACATATTCTTCTTAACCTCATCGCCTATTTAAGACAAAAGGGTATCGAGACAATCAAAAGAGAATATGAAACACGCCATAATGTAAATAAACCATCATATTATACATGGGAGGCGTGGGGAGAAGAAAAAACAGTAAAAAACATTAAGGTGTTTTACAACCACTTCATTAGAATTTATGACTTACTTATACAAACATACTTTCCGAATCTAAAAAAAGAATTACAGTTTTATAATGACTATAATTTACTGCTAATCGTAGTTGACTTTTCGAGAATTGCTAATAGCTATTCACCTTCAATCGAATACTATTATTTAAAATCTACTTCCAATCTTGATACTAAAATAATTATTTATAACTCGACTGAAGATGGAATTCCTTTAAGACGAGAAAATCTAAGGGACTATTTCAACAACGACATTATCATAGAAGGAAATTCCTATAGACTAACAAGGTGTTCGTTCTCAGTATTAGACTTCATTTATGACAAGACACCTATTCTGAAGTCAATTAATAATCTCTTAAAAGAACGGCTTAAAAAATACTTTGACGAAAAGAAAAACGGCTTATAGCTTTCTTTAGCTTCAATGACTAGTGGTTGAATGGTTTCATCGGTGCAATTTAAAATTATTATTTCGGTAGACTCGTCCGATTTCACATAACAACTAGCGAAGTATGCAATTAAGGTAACAGCATTTAAACAATCCAAAATGGCAGGAAATCAGATTCCAAATTTTAATAAAAAATATTTTTGTATTGTAGATAGGAAAAACCCCTTATTAGCATCAATTATTTCTTCATATGTAAATATTTCTTCAGAATATTTGCCAATGTTTGAATTTTCAGAAGTGCCTATTGACAGGAATGAAACTAACGAGGACTTATTAAAGGTAAATGTAATTACAAGAAATAGAGCAGAGGAATTTAGTATTAGAATTCATAATGCATTATCAGCTCTTGGCGGATGCGAATACTTAATTCTAGGAGGTTTAGATGCAAACCAGAAAAGTTATTTGACTTTCTTGCATAACTATAATGTGATCGATATAGAAGATGTTAATAATGTTGATATAAATCTCAAATATTTAATTGATAAAAAAGAAAACTGTTACTGTAATGAAAATGATTTTTATAAAGGTTTATATGTTGCATTAAGGAACAATTTCTTATTAAAAATTGACAATACAATAAAAGATATTTGTATTGAGAGTGAGAATAAAGAAGGGCTATTAGTAATTGAAAAAAATAATGTTACATCAACAATAATTGCAATAAATTATGCAATTGCATTTGACTTAGATGTTGCATTTATTGATACTCCAGAAACAGACAGGAAAGAAATTAATTATTTAATAGAACAATGGCAAGAGCAAAAAAATCAACATTTTTTTTATGACTTATCAGCATTATTGTATGGCCGAGTTGAAAATATAAATTTTGGAAAATATAAATTTGCAACTTTTTTCACATTTGGAGCCCCTTATTCATTGGTATTAAACAACGTAATATCTTTTACATATATAAACAATTTACTTTATCCTGATTTTTTTATTTTCAATAATATTTACAAAGAGAATTCATGGTCCTTATATTCTTCAATAGTTTTTTCACCGTTAGCATTTGGAGAAGATGAAGAAACAAATTTCGTTATCCAAAATTTAAAACAAAATAATTATTTTGTAAAAGAGTTGATTGGGAAAGAAGCCTCTGTTTATAATATTGACTATCATGTTCGAGAGTTTCCTTATGATATTTTACATTTTTGCAGTCACGGTGGTGAGGTTGACGGTTTTTCATTAATTGAAGAATTTACAGACAGAGAAGGAAATACTCATGTAGTAGAATATGATGAAGTTGTAAGTTTTGCACCTGATAAAAGTGAAGAATTAATTCCTGTAACAAGTAAATTTATTTGGCGGAAATTTGATGGACTCGTCTGGAAGAGTAAAGAGCTTAAAGAAAAAAAATATTCTCATTACGTTTTTGTTGATATGATAGATCAACTTTTCAAAAAGAAATGTGAAAGCAGAAAGAGAAAATTAATAATAAAAGACTCGTGTGCTATAAAATGCTTTGACTTTAACTACCAAGCAATGTTTAATATGATATCCGGACTCCACTCTAATCCTTTTATTTTCAATAATACTTGTTGGTCTTGGTCTGATATATCTGATTCATTCTTGAGTGTAGGTGCTAGATGTTATATAGGAACATTATGGGCTATTAATAATGATATAGCTAAAATTTGCGCAGAAACTTTTTATGATAATTTATTTGAAGGAACAATATTAAATGCACTTCAAAAAGCACTTTTTCATACAAAAGGAAATGAAAATGAAAATATTTATTTGCTTTGGGGGGTGCATTTTTCAACATTAAAAAAAGGAAATTCCATAAGTGAAAGTAGAATGAATATTGCCAAAAGATTATTACACTCTTTTTACAGATGGAGAGAGCATATAAATACAGTTCAGGACGCAAAAGTACAAGAACAAATTAAAAGTCTAATTAAATGGAATAGTGATCAATTATTTAAATATTTTTATATTGAATCATTAGAATTAATTAAACCTAAAAAATAAACTACTGATAAATTTCGCTATGTAAATATTGGATAAGGTTAAATATGCTGAACTATGGTAAATAGAGATAGCTAAACTACTAATCTATTAAAACGGTGGTCGTAGAGCAATTGTAAAAGTCTTGAGTTTATAAAGTCCTGATTGAATAATCTTTTTTGTATAACCCCATTTCAAAAGTTGATTCTTTTTTTCATTATAATTGCTATCAGTCATCCTCGGGTCAAAAACAATCTCATCAAACGTTTCAATCGGATCAATAACAAATTTGAAAGTATCAAATTGATTACCCTTTTGAAAATTATAAATTAGTCGTACTTCTTTTTCATGTCTAAAAGCAAGACGTTTATAAAAAAATGTGGAGGCCTGTCCCCAGCCCGATTGGTCAAATATTTTCCCACTCATCCGTTCTTCATCCTTAAGCATGCTTATTAGTGATTTTGTGTTTTCATATTTAACTTTGCCAACAAATGAAGAAAGATTATAGCTAGTCCCACTTATCTTTTTATATTGCCCTCCTTCACGAAATAACGGTGTAAATATTTTTCTTATTGTTGTTTTTACTTTGACACCCTGATAGTCCTTATTTTTTTCTGGCGAATATATGCGCCACATGGCATCACTCTCTTTTGTTAATGACCAACACTGGCCATAAAAATTATCGCGAAAGCCAATTTGAAATTCTCTGCCATCGGGTAGCTGACCAGTCGAATTCAATATAAAATTTTCAAATGGATCATCCCATAACTTTGGCTTAACAAGTGTAAGTACATTTTCTTGAAATATCTCTTCAAGTCTTTCAAAACTAAATATTCTGTAAATAGGTTTGTCTAATTCAGTGTCAGTTAAAAATATTAGATTATCAGTCATAATTTTTAGTTTTACTATAAAAGATATCAAAGGTGTAATGCATGCAATAGCTGGCTGTCAGGCGAAGGCAGACGAGTCTGCCAAAATAATATTTTTATGTTGCACCGCTGAAACCCTTCAACCACAAACCATTGAGGTAATTCAATTATAGCTAGTGCATTTATTATATTTAGTATCACATATAAAATAATTTGATTTTTAATCTTTCCTGTGTCGGGCATTATTAAAAGTTGCTTTTAAATGATTATTTTCATTTAACCAATAATGTATATCGCCAAAAGGATTTTTTTTAAGTTGTTTTGAATTTGGTGGTTTTATTTGAGAATCTTGATAAATATTTATAATTATTTGCAAGTCCTTGCAATATGATTCAGATGCATTATATCGTTCGATATCATTTTTCCTTTTATAATAAACTGCTCTATTTACCATTTTATGTGAAATGAAGACGAGGTAGTAGGATACTGAACGAATCATAAATAAGTTTGCAAGTGAACCAAAAATCAATAAAATAAATAGCATAAGAATACCTCCCCACCAACTATATAGAAAACCCACTACTATGCACAAACAAAATAAGATATTAGTGAAAAATGGAATATTACTAAGCCATCCTTTCATTAATGCTGCTTGTCCCATCTTTAAAAAATGTTTCCCGTAATCATTGTCTTCAGTTTCACTTGGAGCGAGAATCTTCGAAACCCACATACTGGTATCAATAAGTCCGTCAGATAAAGGATGTAATATTATATATATAATTGCGATTCCAATTGCTATTAATAAATACATAATGTGTGTTCTTTCTTTTTTTGTTGTATTGCAGAAATCTTTCAATCACGCACCATTTAAGTAATATGAGTTAGGGCATGTATTTATTTAACCTGTTCATATATTTTAATTACAGGTTCTATAACCTTTTCATTTAGCTCAATACTCGAATTAATATCAAGCAAGTCTACCATTTTAAATTTTCCCTTAATTTTAAATGTTCCGTCTTTATAGTCAATATTAGGGAATTTTGAAAATATTTTATTGTCAACATACTCTAATGTTCCCATTAGGTTTTCAAATTTTTTAACCCAATCTTTATATTTTTCAATATCGTGGAATACACCAAAAATCAATTTAGGTTCATCAAGATTTTTCTCATTTAATTTGAATTTAAAATATACAACCTTTAATTGCTTACTAATCTCTGTAAAGTTTTGTCCCTTTGTAAGCTCAGTAACTTCTTCTTCAACGAAGGCAACAGAAAATTTTCTTGGTAGCCAGAAACTAACATTATTTGCTTCTAACCCTGTTGAACTTCTTGTGCTAACACTATAGCCACTTGGTCTTAATATCTGAAATCTATATTCACTTTCACCTAATTGTCCTTCAATTTCTTTAATTAGATATGAAGATTCATTATAAAGTCTTTGAATAAATTCAAAGGCATTTTTAATCTGATTTGTAATTTCAGTTTTTTTAATATCAGTTGCCATTGTAAAATATATTTTGGTTTTTATAATCTTCAAATTTACCTATAGATACAAAAAACGATTTTTTGAAATTATTCGAAAATTTTAGCACTTTATCAAAGTCAGTTAGATTTTCAATAAAGCCAGTAAATTCTCCTTTGAATTTAGACGTTTTAATATTGTAAAATATTTGTGATTTTAGCTTAATATCTTTTTGGATATTAATATTTCTAATACCAACAAAGCTTCTCAACCTTTTTTTTACTAACAATGAAAACAAGTCACCAGCAAAATCATTTCTTTGATTTAAATAAATTTCAATTTTCTCATTTAAGAAATTTGCAATAAATTGCCAATTAGTCCAAATGAATTTAAAATCCTGATTTTCGAATTTTGTATATTTAGATTTGTTTTTGTAGTATTCTGCTGTCAACGCAACATAAACGAATTTTTTATTAAAGTTACTGGCTGACATTTTTCCCATAATAATTTCTCTTTCCATCTGAGATTCTATCTTTTCTGTCTTAGGCGAAAAGTCCGAATATAATTTTGCTTCAAACAATATATAGTAGGTGCCACATTCAACAACTAAATCTGGTTCGGTTCCATCCTCAAAGCTTGGCCAAAATGTAAACTCAGCATTTTTTGATTCATTTAAAGTAACATTAATTCCTAATTCATATAAATAGTCTTTAAAAAATTGCCTGTCTGAATATTTGAAAAATGAAAATACATTAGAAGTTAAAATATCTTCTTTGTCATCAAGATAACTTGGTATTTTTCCGTTTAATTCTGCAATTATCATTTCACTTTTATTAGTTGGACTGTTAGACGAGTCTGCCAAAATAATATTTTTAAGTTGCACAGCTGAAACCTGTCAACCATAAGCCATTGAAAAAAGGTAGAGCCTTACATTGTTCAAATTCAACTGTCATACTTTTACTTTTAAAAAATATAAGTCATCAACTGTGTCCCACTTAAATAAATAGTCTTGCTGTAATACTATATCTGGACCATGTGGAGTATCAGTTTTGTATTGCAAAATTGTCCCTGCTTTATATTTTTTTTTATCTCTGAAATCAAAGTCAGACGTGTCTGATGAATAACTATCACGATTTACGTAATGAGAATGATTGGTTGCAAGAATAAAATAACATAGATCTATTCCGTGTTTTTTATAATGTTCAAGATTTGAAATGTCTTTAAAAACATCATATCGATTATGTGGCTCTCTTGACATTTCCTTTTTGAAAAATTTTAATTCAAATGCAGCCGTTGTTGAATTTGATTCATCCTGATATTTTATTAATAAATCAACTCTTGCTCTGTCTGAATTGCTCTTTATACTTTTTTCAGCCAAATTAATGTATGTTTCAAATTCAAGATGAAATTTGTCACTCAGTCTAAATTCATAAAGTTGTCCGAGTGTTTTTAATATATGTCCTAACTCAAGTTGAAAAGCAGCTTCATTCTTTGCAGTTACTCCTCCACGAGCAAGTTTATGAGTCAAAAGTCTGTATGCTGTCTCAACAATTTCTTCAGTCAGTTTTATTTGTTCTTTTTTTTGCATTTGCTATATCGATTCTGTATTGCCTGTAATTGCCGACTGTCAGTCAAAGACAAACGAGTCTGCCGAAATAATAACTTTCAGTTGCATCGCAGAAACTATTCAATCACAAGCCATTGAATCAATGCAAAGCAGCAATAGTTTATTATTACGCTTTTTGATTTTTAATCTGAATATTTTTCACCATTCCTTTTAAAGCACTTAATTGCTCATCTGTCAATTTTGATGATGTGACATATTCATATATATGCTGAGTTTTCTCAATTAATTGTTCTCTTATTTCTTTTCCTGTATAACGTAATGCCTCAAAACCTAATATTTGTAATTCTCTGTCAATATTTCTGTCTCTTGATGCTTGGTATTCGGTCCTCTCATGATAAGTATGTCCATCTGTGTAAATACAAAATTTCTTTGAGCCTTTAGCAAGGTAAAAGTCCGGAATTGTCAAAATTTGTTCTTTATCAATTTCACTACTATTGTCATATATCTTTCCATCTTTATTAATGCGTTGCTGCAAACTTGAATCAAGTCCGACAGATTTAAGTGCTAATAATAAGTCTCTTTCTAAAGGACTTTGACAAATCAAAACACATTTATCACACTCAATAAATTTCATTGTACATGTATTACAACATATATTATTCTTCTTATGAAAATCCATAATTATTTCACTGTCATTAATGGATAAATTAAACGTATCACTGATTTTTGAAAGTCCTAATAGATCGTTGATTTTATTTCTTATTTTTAAAATCTCAAACTCTGAAATATCCTGTGTCAGTGTCCAACCTGAAAGATTAATTTGTGCTTGATATGGAAGACTCGTTACAGCTGACTTATTGTTTTCTTTCTCTAATTTAATAAATTCGATTCTGTTCATAAAATATATTTTGAAGTATTGTTGTTAATATGTACTACTCTCAATGTTATACGACTGCTTATTTATCATTAGTCCAAACTTACACTAATTTCATGTTGTCTCAGATACTTTTGCAATGCATCTTCAATGTTTTTTATATCAGCATCATTAAGTTGAATAAGGTTTAACCCAAGAGAATTATAAATTTCGATCTTTTTATGCTTGCGTTGATTATATTTTTCGTCATTTTCCAGACCCCAATATTCAATATATACTGCCTTGGGCCTTCCTTTACCGGATGGAACATGAAAATCTGAATATACATTCTCATCGGTATTTGGAACCTTCTTTTCATATGCATGTGGTATCCCCCACAGATAAAGTGAATCATCAATGATTTGTTCTGCTTTTGATCGTACATAATGTCCATCTTTAGTTCTATACTCTGTAGGGTAAGTCTTCCTGAAATCACTTACAGTTTCAGTATCAGATTTTCCAACTATTGCATTGGAATTATTATTTTTAGGTTTTTCTTCAAATAATTCAAGTATGTCTTTATTCTTCAAAATTGTTTCAGGCCAAAGCACATATGTTCCTCCAGAGGTTTCATGTTCGAATTGTTTGCCTCCAAGAGTCTTGCCAAGAGCAGTTATTCGCCAACCTGCAACAGTTTTCTCTATCCAGCCAAGGTCATTAAGTAAGAGATTGAGTCGTTGTGATGAAATGTTGAAATGCTTACCAATGGTGGTAGCACTTAATAGTTTAGTTGTATTTTTTTGTTGATAGTTATCAAATGAAATATTTTCTGGCCAAACTATAAATTCTCCGAACTTCTGACTTGTTCTTGTCTGTCCACCTTTCTGTTTACCAAGCTCGGTCAAAACCCACTTGTCGCTTTTTCGTTCTATCCAACCAATTGATTTAAATTTTTCAAATAAGTCGCTCGATTTGATATCGTGTTCGTTCGCAAGTGCTGATGTTGAAATATATTCCATATAGTTTTGATTTTTATTATATCATTTTTTAAATGTTCAGTAACGAAGATTTATTGCTAGCGTTGCCTGACAGCCGGACAAATTCGGACAAGTCCCCATAAACATTAATTTTATAGCGAACTTGTGAAAATCATCAACCGCAGCCATTATTATAAAAGATTGCCTGTGTTATCATTCTATTTGCTTAATTTTTCTTGAATTACATTTTCATGGAAAAATGAGAACCAATATTGTACTAATTCGGTAGAATTGAAAAATCCTTTTTCATTCTTAATATTTGACCAACCTTTTTCAAATTTATTATTTACTGTGAATTTATAATCTGTAAGTTTTATCAATGACTCTTCTACTTCTTGTCCAGAGAATAATTTTTCTTCCTTATCTTTTGATAACCATATTGAAAGCTTTGCCTTATCTAAAGAATTTGTATAATTAATATCCCAAGTAATACCAAGGTTTATACCATCACTTGCTAAAATTATCTTTCTTCCAGCTTGCTTTGTTTTTGAAAAGAAAATCTGGTTTTCAGAATCCTCATTGTCAATAGCATTTTTATCTGTTAATTCGATTACTTTAGAAGCTTCTGAAACTGCGTCTTTATAAGCTTCTGGTGTAGAAATATATTGTTTTTGTTTAAGTTTGAATCCTAATTGTTGTTTTAATCCCTCAATAATGGGTATTTCATCCACTTTATCTTTCAACACTCCTTTTTCTTCTTTTGATAATTTCTCAATAATATCAAATACGCACAATTTAAAACTCTCTTCATTTTTATTATCAAACGTAAATGGTAAATCTAATTGTTTATGAATAAATCCTTTCAAATTATCTATCATATCATGCTCTACAATTGGTTGAATTTTCTTGTTTAAAGCAATAGAAAATCCAATCTCCTGATTTATCCATTGGGTATTAATAGATTTTGAAGTCAGGATTGGTATAATTATATCTGATTCTTTAATTCCATTAATAACCTTTTCTGTCAAGGGAACTAATGGTTCTTTTCTTGTAGCAATAATTATTGATTGTAAATTTTCTTTGTTATCAATAATTTCTGCAATGATTTTCATCTTATCTCTATCTTTATCTGAGTAACTGACAAATATTTTTTTCATAATCAACCTATTTTAAAAATGTTTTAAAGATGTTATTAATACTAAATATACTCTTTAAAATTGTGAAGCATTAGAACATCTTTAATGCAATTAATTTAATTATACATAAAGTTTCAATTTATTGTAACGATATTAATAACAATTTGACAATAAGCAAATATAATATTTTATAAACCGAAAATATATTATCAATTGAAAATATATTCTTTAAATTATCTTCACTTAAATCTACTTATTTCACATTATCTGCTGCTATCTTAACTTACAGCACATTTCAGCACAAGCACCATTTTCAATCATCAGACCTTTGTAATCGAATTCGCTCACTAAAGAGTCAATAAACGATTACGAAGATTATGTCACAAAACTCACAGAACTCAATAGTCACAACAACATCCGGCATACTCGGCGGGGTTGGTAAAGCATTTATTTCAAACCAGTTTACCATTGCAAGTATCAGTTTACAGGCAACACTTGAGGTTGCTTTTTATGCTGCAATATCTGCAATTGTAGGCTATATAGTGAAATTAGGAATTGACAAATTCAAAAGAAAATTTCATAAATGAATACAATAATAAAAATAGGTATTGCTGGCGGAATAGCATATGGGCTTTATGAGCTTTATGAAATGAAAAATGTTTCAGAAAAGGTCGTTACGTCCCTTTCAAATCCCCGTATTCACAAAGTTGATTTACGTGGTTTGGTATTGCGCACGGAAATTAATATTGATAATCCCACAAAAGGATCTGTCACGATCACAAAACCGATTATTACACTCACTTCAAAAGGAAAATACATAAGCAGCACACATCCTGAAGATAAAAAGATCACCATTAAACCTCTTGCCACATCACAGATCGACACAATTGAAATTGTTATTCCCTGGACAATCCTTGTTGGTTATGTAGTTGGAATAATCAGTAAAGTTCCGGCAATTATTGCAGCTTTCACAGCAAAGGATTTGTCTGCATTTGGTGAAGCCCTCGCTATTCCTCTTGAAATGAAATACTCGCTTTACTCCAATGGACTTTATTACGAATCAGAAGCCGAAAAAATTATATGAGCAGCAAATTCTCCATACAATCCATTAGCAGCGGTTATCGTCCCATCCGTGACGGAAAACAGTTTGAGCAGTTCTTCGGCTTCCCTGAAGAAAAGGACAGAATAATTATTGAAGATGGCGAAGTAGATGACACCGTTGAACTGATGAAGAAAGTTGTTTGGCGTTACCTAAACGATACAAAGAAAATTGCTGAATACCTCAAGGGGAGAACACTTCTTGAATCATGCGAAAACATCTGGAACTTTCTCTACAATCATGTTCAGTATAAACTTGACAAACGAGGTCTGGAACAATTACGCAGACCATGCCGCAGTTGGGCAGAACGCAGCACCGGTATTGACTGTGATTGCTTTTCCATTTTCGTTTCTTCCATATTAACAAACCTACAAATACCCCACAAGTTCCGCATTACAAAATACAATGAGGATGTTTTCCAACATGTATATGTTATTGTACCTGCTGTAGACAATAAGGGTAATATTATAATCGACTGTGTATTGTCGCAATTCAATTTTGAAAAACCATTTACTGAAAAAAAAGATTTTACCATGAGCTTAAACGGAATCAATGTAGCCGTGCTTTCTGGCGTTACCAATAACGTAATGGAGTTGGTGAATGATCTGGAAGGACTTGACAACCTCGGTGCTGAAAATGAAGCAGAACGCCTGCAAGCCATTTACGCACATCTTGTAAAAACCCGCAACATGATTGCAGGAAGACCACATCTTATACAAGATGTAGACTATCCTCCCGCTTTCTTGAAAATGCTGGATTATGCTATCACAAGTTGGAATACACCAAACCGTGATAAGGCACTGGCCATTCTTGAACAGAACGAAGATGCATTGAATAAGCATTTCGGGATGGATGGCATTCCTGAAAATTCTGATCTGGAAGGATTGGAAAATGATTGGGAAGAACTTGAAGGATTAAGCAATGATGAAATTGCTGAAGAACTTGGCGGTAAAAAGCGCAAGGAGAAAAAGGAGCAGAAAAAGGAAAAGAAGAAAGAAAAGAAAGACCAGAAAAAAGAAAAAAAGGAACAGAAGAAAACAAGCAAACCCACTAAAAAAGGCTTCTTCAAAAAAGTTGGTGAAGCTGTAAAGAAAGGTGGTAAAGCATTCATCCGTTATAACCCTGTTACTATTGCTGCCCGTAATGGATTTCTCCTGGCCATGAAACTCAACATCAAGAAAATGGCAAGCAGGCTTAAATGGGCTTACGCTACCAAAGAAGTTGCAGCAACAAAAAGCGTAACAGCTGATCAATGGACAAAAGCAAAGAACAGCCTTGTAAAGATTGAAAAACTTTTTGTGGATAAACTCCAGGGCAAGAGTGACAAGCTGAAGAGTGCCATCCTCAAAGGTAAAGCAGGCGGCCTTGATGGTCTTGATGAAGAATTCTTATTGTCAGGACTTGGTGTTGCTCCCGCAGCAGCAGCACTTGCAGCAGCCATTCCTGTTATTGCCGAAGCATTAAAGATCATGGTCGATAATGGTGTAATGAAACAAAACGAAGCCGATGATCTGCAAACCGAAGTTGATGCCAAAGCTTCTGAAGGCGACATGATGATGAATGACCCGGATATCAAAGATGATGCTTCTGAATCCGGTGATGATATAAGTGACGATGACAGCAGCGATTCTGAGGGCGGTATTGTTGGTTTTGTAAAGGACAATCCAATAGTCGCAATCGGTGGAGCTGGTCTTGCAATCTGGGGACTCAGTAAAATGTTCTCAGGGAACAAGAAGCCTCAAAGATCTCCTGCCGCAAAAGATTTAAGCGGCGCAGGTAAAACCCGTAAAAAACCAAGAGGTAAAGGTAAACCCAAAGCAAAACCTAAGAAAACAAAGATTCAGCATATCAATATGACCTAACAATAAACAAAATAAGTCAAACCAATAAATTTTAAAACAATGCCAACAAATCCAAAAACAAAAACTGCAAAGCCCAAACTGGACGCAAAAGCTGTTCTTGATGAGCTGAAAACTCCCGCCCTTATCATAATCGGTATGGTCGGTGGAAGTATGGCAGGAAAGCTTATTGACAAAGCCGTACCACTGGATGAAACAGCTACAGGGTTCCAGGTGAAGTCAATTATAAAACCCATCGTGCAAATCACTGCCGGTGTTGGCGGAGCAATCCTGCTGAAAGACAAAAACCTCAAGCTTGTTGCTGCCGGAGTAGCTGCAAGCGGTATCGCATCGTCTGTGAAAGTATTCCTGAAGAAGGATATTCTGAACGGATTAGGAGATTACAACATTGCAGAACCATTGAAAAGAGTGTTCCGTGACCCTATCAATCTGGCAGTATCTCCTTACAATCCTGATCTTCCATTGTTACCCGGTCACCAGGAATTTCCAACCATTCAGGTTGAGAATGCACCAAGCTCAATGGGTGAACTGGACGATTATCAGGAAATTCAGGAAGTACAAATCCTGTAATTAAAATTGAAAGAGTAAAAACAAAAAAGCAACAATTTAAAATCGTAAATCATAAATCTAAAATTAAATTATCATGATAACATTAGGACAAATAGCAAACAGCGATTACAACCTGCTCGGAGCCATCAGCGAAGATGAACTCGTAGGAGCAATTGAACGTGCGCCACTGGCAGAAAAGAAACAGTTCGTGCGCAGAGTACAAACCCAACAACGTGCAGCAGTTGCAGCACCAGCCGGACAGACCAACAGTCGTGGTGAATTTGAACGCAGACTTCACTGGCTCCCGAAAGAGATCCAGCAGGGACTTGCAAACAAAACCCTTCAGGCAGTGGATGCAGCATACTACACCACAAAGAACATCAGCACGAGCAAGATCATAAAGATGTTGAAAGACGATGACAACAAAGTTGTTGGTCAGTGCAACATCAGTTCTGCAAAGCTTGAAAAAGGAAACATCATGCTTCTCTCCGGTATCATCCTTCTTGTTGGTGTTGCACCAGTGGGCGGAAAAGTGGAACAGGTAAACTTCGACATGCTTCCTGATTACATCCGTAACGGTGAATTTGAGTTCAAAGCAAACGGAACCACCCTGATCCCATCTACCAGCTGTGATGTGTTCAACACTACTAACATGACAACCCGCAAAGGTTTGTTTGTTCTGGATAACCCAAAGGTGATCCTTGACCAACAGGCAATGGAACTCAACATTGAATGGGGAGCCAATGCACCGGCTGATACCTATATCAAAGCAATCCTTGTAGGAACATCCGTAACCAAGTATTAATTCTTCATCTCTAAATCCTTCTCCATCCAGGAGAAGGATTTGAGTGAAGTAAAAATTTAAAAAATGAAATTAACCAAATATCAGCTCATCAAAATTAAAGTCGGCATTGCGGGTGAAACTGTGAAGTTCACTGCCGATACAGATAAGATGTACGAGCGCATTGACGGAATGTTTGTTTCATTACCAAAAGATGATTCTCATTTCGGGAGTACGCTGGAGCTTCGCATTGCTGATCAGGAAATTCTGCCTGATGGTTTTGAAACCAAATTGCTGGCTTGTAATCAATCCACTTCTCCGAATGAACGATACTTCCATTTCGACCATGATGAAATCATTGAAGCTCACGGGAGCCACATAGAAGGACGTTTTACTGATGGCGGGTTCACCAATGGGATCACTTTCCCATACCAGGCAATTATTTATTTAAAACTTAAAAACGGAAAACCAGAAAATGAGTCCCAAAAGTAAGAAAATACGTCGCTTTTTTATTCTTCCGGTTGAAGTAACAGAGGACGGGCAGATCATCCGTTTAGACAGGAAACTGCCTGCCCACCTGTTAAGTTGCAGAGGGATCATGGTGTCAGTAATGAACTGCATTCACCCTGTTAATGATATTCCGCATCTTGGTGAAGTCAGTCTGTCATTGAATTCAGGGCAGATACATCCATTTCATAACATGGCCGGATTCAGGCGTGAAGCACTGAGTAAGAAAAACAGTTTCGTGGAAATTGATGAAAAGCTTATCCCGAACCTCACTGTGACTGGCTATTATCGTGACCTGGGTAATTCAAAAGATGAGCAAAAGAATTTCATTCCCTACAGTTTCAACATTTATCTTGATTGTTTAGCTTCTGAATAAAATGGACTACTACGCACTGCAACATATTCGTCAGCGAATGCACAACCGGGGCCTGGATAAATACCGGATTGGCACAGAATCATTTCTTACCAGTGAAGATGTGCATGAATACCGTATCCCGGCATACAACGAGTTTTTCTACCTGGTTGCCCGGGATCTTGTTAACGGAACAATTATTCATTCCGATATCAATGTGTATAAAGTGAATCAGCACTACGCACAACAGGTTCTCGCACAGGTAAGGGAATTCAGCGGACTTATCATTATTGAAAATCCTGAACGGACCATACAGCTTTTTGAATTTATAAGAGTAATACCACTATAGTATGATAGCAACACAAGTCAATGGCTTTCTCAGAAACATGCGTATGAAAGCTAAAAAAGAAGAAGACAAAAGTGGCAAAAGAATTTTGTACACTGCTACTTTCATAACTGGTCGCAGCAGCCGGAAAGTGCTTGAAAAAATGGATGCAATCAAATTGATCAAGCAGGTCAATACATTTCTTGAAGTTGAAAAACCGGAAAAATTAAAGATTGATTTGTTTACTGAAAGTGGTGAATACGTTGATATGAACGTCTGTGAATTGATTAATAATGCACCGCAGGTGAATCAGCCTGTTCCCTTCAAAGGATTTGGTGAAGCAGAGATCAACCAGATTGTTGACCAGCGTATGAGTGAACGTCAGAGGCTGATTGAACATGAGCAGATGAAGGAAGAAGTGACACAACTTACGGATGAAAATGAAGAGTTGCAGAATCGTATTGAGGAACTGGAAGATCAGAATGAAAAGCTGGAAATAGAACTTGCAGGTAAAAAAGAAATAAAATACTATGCAGGTATGCTTGGGGATATTCTTGAAAGTTTTGGTATTGCAAAAAGTACAATCAAAAAGCCTTTTGCGGAATTGATGGGGATTTCAGAAAAGAAAGAAACAACTATTAAACAATTGCCTGCAAAAACTGAGGACAATTCAGGGATAGTTGAAGATTCACAGGTTCAGCAAAATCAAGCAGAAATAATTCCAGACACTCCTGAAGAACAAAAACGCACCGAGCTGATCACACTAATTGCAGAGTATCTTAAGACAACATCAATTACCGTTATCGCTAAAATTTTCCACATCTTCTCCGATATAGAAGCTGACAATGCCGTTGCTGATGAGCTGATGGAGTATTTACAAAAAAGAAAGGATTTTTCTCATGACAACGTTTGAATTCAAAGTAAAAATTGAAGCAGAAAATAATGATGAAGCCCGTGCGCTGCTCCAGGCCATGTTCGATCTGATGAAGACAACACGCAGCGAACTGTCAACCAACGAATTCATTGATTTCGCAAAGAAAATAAAAGCAAAACCAAGCCTTGTACGCAAAGCAAAAATGTTTATCTAATGACACAGAAACTTCAAAAATCGAAAGTGGAAGATTGGCTCGACAATCCACAACGGGTCCTTGTTGGAGGATTGGTTGTCGGTATTGGAGGTTTTGTGATATACAAGCTGGGAAAGAATTTCATCCAGAACCAGAAGAAAAAAAACACAAGCCTTCAGGCTGACAACAATCTTGAAGTACAACAGGCAATGCTTCTTCGTAATGCAATGAATCCATCTGGTGTTTCATGGATGATGTCGTTTGACCTGACCAATAATGATGCAATTTTTGCAACAGCAAAAAATATCAAGAATTTTGATAAAATTGCAATTGCATACCGCAAACTCTACAACTCAGAACTGACCGCTGATCTGCAAAGTGAACTTGACACTGAAGAATACCAGAAATTTCTTATACTGATCTCCCAGGGTACAGCATCATCTGGTACTACCAATTCCACTACAAATGCTACTACATCATTTGCAAAAAAAGGACAAATGATTGTTGCAAAGAAAGAAGTGTTCCTGCGTAGCTCGGCTGATGCCAGCTACCATGAAGCGTTTTATGAAAGTACTTCAGGAAACAATATTGTCGGAAAAACAAAAGCCGGTGATTTTATCGGTTATGCTACAGGAAAACAGGAATTCGATTCAGTGAATAATGTAAAATTTATCCAGGTTGGATTTATTGTAAAAAAGGACGGGCTGCCGGAAGCTTTCAAATCCTACGCTGGTAAGAAATACACATTCTGGGTTTCATCAAGCAGCGACTATGTTGACAAGTTCGACTTTTTCAAAACCATGTTTGACAAGTATCCCGCCACATCCGCAATCGTAGCTTATAAAAAGCCCTTAGATTATTATGATACCGGAGTGAAAGGATTACCGCATCGTCTGGTTGTTTCTACAAGGAATATGCAAGTACTGGATAGTAAAATGCAGCCCTTTGTGAATGTTGAAAATCAGACACTGCTTGGTGAATACCTGGGTGAGCTTAATACATCAAAGAAAAGATTTGTAAAGTTTCGGACAATTGATAATACAGAACGTTGGGCAAATTCAAATGATATAAAAATTATTGAACGATGATATTAATTGATAAAGTAAAATGCAACAAGGGCGAAAGCAGTTCTGCTTTTGAAGCCAAGGTAAAACAGATAGCTGCCTGGCTTGGAATAAACCCTAACTGGCTTATGGTTGTGATGCACAATGAAAGCGGGTTGAATGCACAGATTGTGAACTACCAGACCGGTGATAGCACCAATGCATATACTCGTGCTGCTTATCGTGCAGTAGGCTTAATTCAATTTATGCCGACAACTGCAAAATGGCTTGGCACTTCAACTCAGGCTTTGTATGCCATGACCAATCTGCAACAACTGGATTATGTGTACAAATATTTCAAGCCTTATGCTGGAAGAATTAAAAGTTATTATGATCTGTACATGATTACCTTCTTTCCTGCTGCTATAGGGCAAGGTGATGATTACATAATTCAGACAGCAACTATTCCAGCTTCTGTAATTGCAGCTCAGAATCCCGGAATGGATTACAACAAGGATGGTAAGATCACAATGGCTGAAGCAAAGAAAATGATTGCCAATGCTATTCCTAAAGAATTCATCAATGATGTGCTTACTCTCGTTGAAAAAAAAAGTTTGAACTTGGAATAGCCGGATTTATTCTGCTTGGTGTAGGCGGTGTCTGGATTTGGTCAGAATACACAAAAAATAAAAAAAGTAATAAACCTAAAAAAAGAAAATCATGAATGAAACTGAAAACCCCTGGAAGGACTTTGAAATTGGCTTCGTCCGCAAAAGCGATGGAAAGATTGTAAATGTAAAATTGTATGATGTCTTTAAACAATTCTGTCATGCTGATTTCGTCAACAATGAGATTCACATCAATGGCGAAACTCTAATCGCTGATTCTTTTCGAAAGCCTTATTATGAAGTTGCATTGAGTGTTCAGAAAAACAGCATCAATGGAGGAAATGGTGCATACCAGATCAACGGTAATAAATATGATTCAGACCAGCGCTTTGTTGTTGAGAAAGGCTCCAATGTTCAAAGTATATTGATGCCTGACCAGAACTCATTGGTAAAAGGTGTTAGAGATGAAAACATGAATCAGATCCAGCATGAAAATAATATTATCACTCTTGGTATGGATAAAGATCATGTTGTTACAATTGATTTCGTTTCTAACCAGCAACAGTAATGCAACTCTCAAAACGCTATAAGGTAACTATCATTGCCGGCTTAGTGCTTGCAGCTCTAGCTTTCCTCTCCGTGTTTAAAAGCATGGAGGGGCTTGCCACTGCTTGTGTTGCTGGAATCATGACAATTCTTTCAACATACATATGGGGTGAGACTAAGCGGCCATCAGGTGAAAAACAAAATCAAATCCCATGAAAATCTCAAATCGCATTTTTATAATAATCTCATTGCTGATGCTGCTTTTCGGTGGCACATCATTTTATTTTTTCAGACTCTATCTGAATGAACAAAAAGACAAGAACCAGCTTGAGAAATCATTTGCAGCTGCTAACCAGCAAATAAAATATTACACGACTCGTGATGGGCAGCTCGCAGCAAAGATTGATGTGCTGCAACTTCGCTACAATGAATTAAAAGACATTTACCCGGAGATCATATCCGAATTAAAAAACCTAAAAATAAATCCTCGCCAGGTAACCAATTATTCTGAAACCGTTATTCATCAAGAAAAGGACATAGTTACAAATCTTCATGATAGCATAATTTATGACACAATTCCGGTTCGTGTTTTCAATTATCATGATGAATTTTATACCATCCGGGGCATTGCTATTGGTGACACTCAGAAAGTGCATATAGAAAGCAGGGATAGTTTAATTCAGGTGGTTTTTAAAGGCGAACGATACAAGCCTTGGCTGTGGATATTTTCAAGAAGGAAATTGCAGCAGGTAATAAGGGTATCAAATCCTAACAATAATATTGAATACTCCAGATCTATTGAAATTGAAAAATGAAAAAATATTCAGAAAGTAAATTGCCACTCCGTTAATTTAAACACTTGTTTCAAAATAAATAAAATAATAAAACCGAAAAAAGTGTTCCAATACCTACCACCCACAGTATATCAACTTTTTTAAGTAATGCAATAAATGCGACCACTGAGAGTATAATGTGCATAGTATTCCATTTTACATCTATTCCGAAATGTATGGTCACCATTAATAGCAAACCAACAAAAGAACACAAAATTCCAGTTATAATTTTGCTGAAATAACGCGAAGCTTTTAATTTATCTATTAAAGGTGCAATAATTACAAGCAATAAAAAAGAAGGAAAAAAGATACTTATTGTCGCAATTATACCGCCAAGAAATCCATACATAATGTATCCGACAAATGTTGCAGTTATAACAACTGGGCCAGGTGTAACCTGACCCAGAATAATTCCATTCATAAAAGTCTGGGCATCTATCCAGTTCCTTATTTCAACAAATTCGTGATACATGAGAGGAACAGAGGCAAAACCACCTCCAAAAGCAAACAGGTCAATGCGGAACATCAGAATTGCCAGGTCAAACAAAGGGCGATTGAAAAAGAAAAGAATTACAAAGCCAGCTAAAGCAATTGACAATAACAGTATTATTGCTCTTAAATGAGTTGGCATTGACTGGATAGTTTCATTTTGAAAAGTACTTTTTTGATTCGTTTTAAAAAGTAAGAACCCAGCAAATGCAGCTACTAAAATTACAAATATCGGATGAATATTTAACGCAAAAAGAGCAGCTGCGGTGAAAGCAATAACGAACGACCGCCAATCTTTCAGTGTGTTTTTGCCAAACGAAAAAGTGGCATTTGCCACAATTGCGACAATTATTGCCTGAAGTCCGCTGAAAGCAGAAATAACAACAGGGATTTTATTTGTATATGAGTAAAGGGCAGCGAATATCATCATCAGAAAAAAAGCTGGCAAACCAAAACCGATAAAACAGACCGCTGCGCCAATTACTCCCCTTGTTTTTAATCCGACATAAGCAGCTGATTGTATTGCCGTAGCTCCTGGGATCATCTGTGAAAGTGCAACACCATTGTCAAAAGTATTCCCATCTAACCAATTTTTCTTTTGTACGACATGCTTGCGTATATATACAACCATTGAAGGGCCGCCAAATGATGAAATACCAAGCCTTAGAAATGAGAGAAATAATTGGATTAAAGATGGATTTTCACTTGATGACATATAACTCCGGTGGATTTTGAAACAAAGATATTACCTAAACTGGAAATTTGGACAAGGTGATATTAATGTAAATTTGAAAATAAAATAAACTAAAAACGTCAAAAAAAACTACTGTCCCAATTTAATTATTCCTCCATCATTTTCTGCGTCACCATTTTTTTGTGATTTATTGGATTTATAAGAATTAAAATTATATGTCAATCCTATCCAGAAAATCCGTGTTTCACTCTTACTGTAATTATCCAGTTTATAAACTGCATTATCAGATTTTATAGCCCATTCACGGGTATTGAATATATCCGAAAGTGTTAAACTGACTGACAATTTATTATTAAAAATTGTTCTCTTAACTGCAATATCTGCATAATAGATTTCACTTAAATTAAATTGCGGCAAAGCAATTGGCGAGTTGTAATTCAGAAAAATTTGCAGTTCTGTATTTTTTTTAGGTTTTATAATGGTTTTTAGATTTCCAGTCCATGCAAGATTGTCGGTGCTCAGATCAATTTCATTGTATTTGCCGTTCGACTTTATATAGAAAACCGAGAGTGCAGGATTGACGGAAATTATTTTATTGATCTTGTAAGTAATGTCAATGTCTGTGCCTGCCTTGTTTTGCCTGTTGCCGTTGACGTATGTTACAATAAGTTTGTCGGGAACTGAAAGCATGGAAACCTGGGTGATGAAATTCTGTGTTGTACTGACAAAGACATTAGTTTTGAATTGGAATTTTTCTTTTATGATTGAATAATTCAGTTCTGCCTTGTCTGAAATTTCAGGTTCCAGATTTTTGTTTCCTGTCTCATAGGTCATTTGATCAATTACATTGATAAACGGATTTAGCTGTGGATACGTGGGCCTTGTGATCCTGCGGTTGATGCTAAGGGAGATGCTTTGAGATTTATTTATGTTGTGCTTGAGCAAAAGATATGGAAAGGGAAATAAATATTCCCTTTTGATGGTATCATTCAGTGATTTTTGAATAAGTTCTGAGGTGTTGTACTCCAAACGTGCGCCTGCTTTGTAATACAGCTTTTTAAACAATGTGTCAGAATACATTAGGTAAGTTGAATAAATGTATTCCTGGTGCTGCAGATCATTGCTGAATGCAGCGTTTGATATCCACTGACCGCTTATTGTATCAAGGTCATAAAAGTTAGAGTTGAAGGTATTCCATCTTGAAAAGCCTTTTAATCCACTTTCAATTTTACCTGATTTAAAAAGAGACTTAAGATAATCAGCCTGAAAAGTAATGTTTGTAGGAGCACCGCCACCCTCAGATTTCTGCAATAGTACATTTTCTATGTAATATTCTGCAGGCCTTGAACCTTTAGTGCGTGAGAAAGAAGCATCAAAGGAAATTTCATGCTTGTCCTTTTCAAATATTTTCTTGTACGACAAAGTGCTTTCAATGTTTTTTCTTAAAAAGGCAATTTCATTCCTGCGGTTAAAAAGGATTTCAGGCAATGTATCATCAACCTGCTTTCCTGAAATATTCTGTGTATTATATAGATAAGGCATAAGAAATTTTACATTCAAAGAAATTGTATTTTTCTTGTTAGGTTTTGCGGATATCTGCAATGCTGCCGTATGTGTGGGATTCCGCTGTGTAGATTTGATTTCCTGTTCAACATAAATAGGTTGTGTATAGAGCTGACGAGTGAGGTCACTGTTAATGTCTGACTTTTCGTATTTTCCGTTATAGCTAAAACCAATGTCCCATATTCCTTTGCTGTAATTGAAGCTAAGGCCGCCGTTGATCCTGTTGCTGAAACCATAATTCAAAGAAGCGGATCCACTGAATCCTGAAATGGTCTGTTTTTTTGTAACTATATTTATTATTCCCCCGGTTCCTTCAGCATCGTATTTTGCATCGGGGTTGGTAATGATTTCAATACTTTCAACATTAGAAGATGGAATGGAATTGAGGGAAGTTACGGTTGTGGGTATGCCATCCATAAGGATCAGGATATTTTGATTACCCCTCAGGTAAATCGTATTATTACCGTCAATGCTGATCGATGGCTGGCTTTTTAATACTTCAATGATGCTGCCTGACACAGAGGAAATATTTTGCGCTACATTGATTTTTGTTTTTTCAATATTTACCTGTTTTTCACTTTGTTTGCCGGTTATCTGGAATTCGTCAAGGGAAAATGAAGACTTGACCAAGGATACAGGCATGGGAAGATTTACTGAAGATGATTGAATATCTGCTGGCGTAAACTTTATTTTATAACCAACAAAGCTGAACTTTACGATGAATTTCCCTGAAGGAACATTCGTGATTGTAAATAGTCCCTTTGCATCAGTGATTGTTCCAGATACCAATGAGGTATCTGCTTTTTTATATAAGGCTACTGAGGCATATTCTATTGGGAGTTTGCTTATCGAATCAATAAGAGTTCCAGATATTGAGAATTTATCATTGGTTTGACCATGTGAAAATAAGCTATAGCATAGTAATGCTATAAATATAAAGAATGTAATTATTTTGTTTGCCGAATTAAAAAGCATGACACATCTATTTTGATATTGAATCCTTAAATTAGAAAAGACGATATAGAATGCAAATTAAAAAGTTATAACTCTTTCAGCCCAGGTAACCATGTTCACGCAATCAACCATTGTCGAAATCGGGCAAACATCCATTGAATTTTCTAGGTTTCTGGATTTAATGCAGGTGCCGCAGGCAAGTATCTCGCCCCCGGCATCTACATATTTGTGAAGTTGTTCATTAACATTATATTTTTCATGTGTAAGACCTTCGCATTCTACCGCCTCACCCATTAAGAAAACTTTTACATCATTGCCTTGCTTCTTTGCAGCGATGGCAAAACGAAATGCATTCCAAGCTTTTTCGTATTCCTTTGTTTCAATTATAATTCCAATTTTCATTTTCATTAATAATTAAAATGTAATTACAGTCTTACTTTTTCTTATAATATCGTACAGATCGCTCATAGATGACATTTTACACATCTGTGGTGCCAGGTTGTTTCTGCTTTGCAAACAAGTTCCACAACCTAAGATAACGCCGCCCGCATTCAGAAATATTTCAGTTTGCTCTTTAATATCACTATTCTTTTTTGCCAGAGTATCTAATTCTACACCTTTGCCTAAAAGAAATATTTTTACTGTATCACCTGCATTGGCTGAAAAGTTTGCCAACCTTAATGCATTCCAGACTGTCTCAACATCGTTTGAATAAATCACAAATCCAATACTTGTGGGAGTTGTTGTTTTTACAGTAGTTCCACCGCATTGCGCCTGAATCTCAAATGAAACAGAACTCAAAAAAATTAAAATGATAAGAGTTATCTTTCTCATAATGTTTTTATTGTTTTAAATAGTAATTGCATAAACAATTATCAACTTGTTTTCTTTAATTCGAGATCCATTCCACATTTGGGACATTTGCCAGGTTCAACATAAGCCTTATCGCCTTCGCATTTCATTGGGCATACATACTTTTTCTGTTCAGAAGCTTGAACAGTGGAAGTGCTTTTCGAACATGATTTATTATCTGTTTTCATGCTATCACATGGTTTCGTGACTTCGGTTTCAGCTTTTGAGAATTCAGTTTTAAACCCAAGTTTTTCAAAAGCAGCAACCAGCTTGTCTTTGTTTTCTTTTGTAGAGTCATATTTAATGGTTACGGCCTGTGCTTTTACATCAGCGTTAACAGAGATTACACCTTCTTCTTTGGCGATTGCCTCTTCTATAATTGTCTTACCATGATCGCAAAAGAAATCAAGTTTGATTGAAATTTCCTTGTTGGTATCAATCTTGCTTTTACAACCTGTGTTTATCATAAATGCTATTGAAAGCACACATAACACTATAATACTTGCATTTTTCATAATCTTGTTTTTTTAGATTTATAAAGTTAAAAATTATAATTATTTCTTTTCAAACTCAAAATAATTCTGATAAGGTAATAAAGTTTTATTTTCCTTGATTAAAACAAAACCTGCATCTTTCATTGACGACTTCATTTCCTTTGATGTAATTTTCATTTTCTCCGGAGGGCCCTGTGGTAAATTACCTTCCCTGAATTCAATAAGAATTAGTTTTGTTCCCTTATTGATCTCTGAATATAATGTAGAAAGCAATTTTGCACGGTTTGCAAGATGATGTAGTACATCACAAATAAACACGACATCAACATTGGCTGGTACTTTTGGATCATCGGCTGATGCAAGTACAACTTCCATATTATTTATTTTTGATGCCTTTACCTTGTGGTGTATGTGCATGATCATTTCCGGCTCAATATCAATTGCAATCACTTTTCCTTTGGGCAACGCATTGGCAAAGCGAAATGAAAAATAACCAGAACCGGCACCAATATCGGCTATTGTTTCAGTACCTTTTAATTTCATGTATGAAACAACCGAATCAGGCTTTTGCCAGATTGCACGGTCTTTTCTTTCCAGAAATGCAATGTATTTTTCAACATCAGCAAATGGTTTCATGTTTTTCATATCCATCCCATATTTTCTCATCGGGCAATCAATGGGTGTACTGGTGTCTTTTTTTATTGTATCCGAAGTGTCGGCAGACTTAGTACCAGAATTGTTGCAACTCAACAAAATAATAGCTGATGTAAATAAGCATATTTTTTTTATCGTTTTCATCTGAAGTTTTTCATTTTTGATTAATAAAAGCCGCAGAACGTTTTAAAACAAACGTTCTGCGGTAAAATAATAAAAACATTATTTTTTCTTCATGGGACAATTATTCATTGTCTTACACTTACTCATATCGCCTTTGCATTTGCTTGAATCGCATTTTGCAGAACCATTCATGCATTTACTTTTGTCCTGACACTTTGATGTACAAGTTTTACTTGTACCCTCTGATTTATTACATTGCATTTTACAGGCTCCTGAGTGCATACATTTAGTTGTATCCCCATCGCCTTTATCTTTGCAACCATTATCACTACAAAGTTCTTTTGAGGTTTTAGTTTTATCATTTTTGATGATTGCATTTCCTGCAAATATCGCAGTAGTTACAACAATAGCTATAATTGAGCTAATTAATATGATTTTTTTCATTTTGAATATCTTTTAAATTTTATTGTTAAATGAATTGAATAATAGCAAATACAAACAAGTTAGTAAAAGCAATGAAAACCATTGCCAATAGGTTAATTGTTTATAAAACTATTTAAGGAAATTAATAAATTTAGATTAAAGATTTTGGGGGATGCCAGGACTCGGCATAAAAATCAGAAGTGAAGGATTCAGTGTAAGAAGTATATTTTTGAATATAAATCACATTAATAGAAGGAGATTTTTCTGTTTGTGGAACTACAACCTGGATATTAGAACATCCGAAAAAAGGAGTGCAGTTCCCTTTAGGGTTATCACTTTGATTGTTTTTAGAATTCTGAGTTGATTTGCATTTATGACAACAGGTTTTTTGGCAACAAGCAGGCTTTCCTTTTGACACAGACATTGCTAAAGAAGGCAAAACTGCCAAAAATAAAATATAAAAACTAAAAATGAAAGCGAATGTTCTCATGAGAAGGCAAATATAACATAAAATCAGGTAAATGAAATAAAATTTTGTTAATGTATTCTAAATCACTTGGACAATATAAGTAACATTATCTAACATTATTGACTATTAAGTCAACTTTCCGCACATTACAGCACAAGCATAATTTTCAACGGTCATAGTTTTGCATAAAAGCAAAATTGATGGCCAAGCCTGAAAACCAATTTACTCTTAACAAGCAGATCGAAACATTTATCCAAGAGAAGGATTCTAAACAGGAATCCTATTTCCAGGATGATATTTCATTTATTCAGCAATACGAAGGTTCAGGCGGGCAAGGTAGCAAAGGAGCCAGTGGCGAAGGTGTATTGTATGAGTTCTTCACACCGGATTATATTGTAGAATTGATGTGGGAGCTGGCTTATAAGTATGGTTTTGATAAAAATGGAACTGTCTTTGAGCCAAGCATTGCCACTGGCAGATTGATTGCTCCTGCACCAGTTGAAAGTAAAGTCACAGGATTTGAAATTAATCCAACATCAGCCCGAATTTGCCAGATCACTTACCCTGAATCTGAAATTCATAACAGTTATTTTGAAACTGCATTTCTGCAAGAACCACGTTTTACAAGCAAAATCAAAGGTGATAAATTAACCTGGCTTTCTGGTTATCCTTTTTCTCTTGTTATCGGAAATCCGCCATACGGCAAGCACAAGAACAAATACAGTTCATATTTCACAACTCCAAAAATGCAGCAAATAGAATTATTTTTTATGTATTACGGTTTGAAATTACTCAAGAGTGGCGGGCTGCTGGTGTATTTAACATCAAGCAATTTTTTACGAAATGGTATTTCATACAACTCAGAAAAAGATTCCATTGGAAAGTTAGCTGAATTAATTGATGCTTACCGATTACCGCCTGTGTTCAGGTTTTCAGAAGTTCCCACAGATATAATTGTATTAAAGAAAAAGTAAAATGGCAGAATATAAAATACCACAAACCTCACCAATGTTCGTGTTTGACGGTACAGAGATGAAAGACCTTAACAAACAAATAAAGGATATTGAAAAGGATTTTCGTGTAAAAGAAGTTGATCTTACTTTCAAAGAAGAACGACTAATCTACAATACTATCAAGTCTTCAAACGATGCATACAAGTTTGTAAAAGAAATTATCAGTGACGGCATAGAGATACAGGAACACTTCATTGTGCTGTACATGAATCATGCAAACAAGGTTATCGGATATTACCGGCATACCAAAGGAACTATCAACTCTACCCAGGTGGATATTGAAATGATTGTTGCTGTTGCATTGAAAGTGCTTGCAAAAGCTCTTATTCTTTCTCACAATCATCCAAGCGGAAATGTCAATCCCAGCAAACAGGATCAGGAACTAACAAAGAAAATCAAAGCTGCCTGTAAATATTTTGATATTGCAGTTCTCGACCATATAATCGCTACAAAAAATGAATATCATTCTTTTGCTGATAACGCTGATCCGTCCTTATCGGGAGCTAAAGAAAAGGATGCAAGCAAACTCGAAAACGAACTGCGTGAAGAGATCCTCTTTCAACTAAAAAAAGTTACCAAAGCCAATTCACCGAATCTCTGGGAACGAATACAAACACAGCAAGGCTACAAAAGTCTTGAACAACAAATAATAAATCGAATTATTAATCAACATCTGGTTCCGGCAGCGATCATACCGCAAATGGAATCGGAATTAAACATGAACTAAAATGGAAAATCAAAACAAAAACACAAGAAAGTATGTTGACCAACCTGAATCTTTATCTGATTCACAGCAAAAATCAAGCGGAAAAAGCAAACTTGATATAATGCTGGAACTATTCCTTATTGATATTGAAATATCAACTATAAAGAGAGACATTGAACTCTGTATGTTCGAGGATATGCCGGATCAGAGAAAAATTTTACTTGAGGGCTATAGTCTTTTACTGAATAAAAGAAATGAAATAATAAAGGAAATATAATTTGTCGATAACATCTGAACATATTACCCCTTCGTGGTTTCGTGCAAGGATTACAGTTATACGAAAGTTGATTGAAGAATTGCCTGCCAATCGTGATGAAACGAATTCAGACCGCACTTTAATCCGGAATGGATTTATTCCTGAGAGTCAGCAAAAACGATTTGATGAAATTCTGGATTATGAGTACAAACTCACTTTCGCATTGAATGAACCTCTGTCTTTTACAGAGATCTCTTCATTCAATTCTTGGTTTGTAATGCACCCTGAAAAAATTTGCGGAAAAGAAGTTGTCACTACATCCGTTCAATTCCCAATAAGTGTAAAAGGATCGAAGGATAAAATTATCAGCACTATTAAAGAAGGATTGAAAGAAAGTGTTCAGAATAATGTTCATTCTGTACAAAAAAATGTTCAAGATGAACAGAATAATGTACATGCCGAACAAAGCTCAAATACCACTCAAACAGAATTTCATCAGGACACTCAGCATATTGAAACGGAATCAGAGAAGCCAGCAAACCGTTTCGGAAGCGCAAAGAAAGTTCTGGACTGGGTAGTGAATGAATTTCATTCATACTACCATGATGCAATGAATGAGTTTGAAAAAATACAGGCTCCGCTCGAACAACAAATTGATGATCTGAAAAAGCAATTAAAAGAAGTTGGCCGTGATCGGGCGAAACGCAAGGAACTGGAAGCAAAACTAACTAAAGTTGTCAGCGAAAGAAATCTTAACAAATACACTTTTGAAGGCGACTGGCTGGACTTCTGCCTTGAGCTGCGGAACATCATTATCGAAATCGGTAAAAGCAAAGGCATTCACATTACTGATGAAGAAGGCTGGTACATTCCTGATGATATTCTGATGGCCATTACCGAAAGACCGGGAACGGAGCATTACTGGAAAACTAAAATCTCTGAAGTAATAGAAAAAGAATTTGAATACTTCGTGAAAGAGCAGCAAAAACAGGACAAAACACATGTTGATTCAAACATTCTGGAACTTGAAGCTCTTGCATTAGAAACGGAATTAGAATTATTAAACATATAAACCATGAGCTTTTTAAACGGAATAAATGGAATCAACGGATTGGGAGCTTTATCACAAGCTGTCAGCAATAGTATTGATGCCAACATGAATACCATCCGCAGGGTTCTAAAAGATGCAAAACATTTTGCGGGATTCGGAGACGCACGGAAGACAATGAGCTTTGATGATGTTGTAGAACGCTACAATAAAGGAATTACACATGATGAGATCAAAGCATGGGTTTGGTACAAGCGCAGTCTTGGCATTGAAATGAAAGGATGGGAAAAGTATTTCATAAAAGGTGGCAGTGTGATTGAGAATGTTGTTACCACTGATAACGTCACTATCAAGGACAATCATTTCCGGGACATTCGCAATGTAGAAAAAGGTACAACACTTGGTAAGTATATCAAAACTCACGCCTACGCTGAAGGTGAAAATTATTTTATTTACCGCAGCAATGACGGACTGTATTATATTTCTGCAAAATCATGCAAGTTGGTAAAGACTTCAATTGCAGCCAATGCAGATGATCTTTCATCCCTGGTAAAAAAGGGAGCACTATTTTTCATGGGGGGTGAAGTTGTTCCTTATCCTATCTATACCTATGGCAATATGTATGACAGAGAACTGCAACTTGAAGCTGACAAAGAAAACATACTTGAACAATGGGGCGAAGATGTTTATGACAAACACAAAGAAGCTATTCAGAAAGCAAAGCCGTTGATGATGACTGTCACTAATCCCGATGAAAAGGAAAGACCCATCATCACGGCTATTTCTGATTTTGCTGCCGACACTTTGCTTTTTTCAATTACCGAAGTCCGTGAAGAGTACATGGATGTTGAGAAAGCGGAAGAACTGAAAAAAGTAAACGGAAAAGTTGAACGGAAAAAAGACAAAGAAAAAATTCATTTACGTTTTGATGGTGAAGCCAAATATAGTTTGCAGGAGGTTTATGTAAAATGGTTATTCACTCTGAACTCTGACAGTGACTTTGAAAAGTCTTCAGCAATTGACATTGCAGACTATTACATTGCCAATCGTCCATTGCGTGATGATAAACTGAGCAAAGAAGAAAAAGCAGAACTCAAAGCTAATGCAAGGATTGAAGGTGAACGATTGTTTTCAAAATTTCTACATGAAGTAGTGTCTGCAAAAGACCAGGAACGCCTGGACTATTCATGGAATCGCCTTTACAATGGACAAAGTGATATATCATATCAGAAAGTTCCTATAGGTTTTGAATGTTCTGCACAATTTAAAAGCGGCATCCTACAGCTTACCGACATACAACGTGAAAGTATAGCATTCATGGAAGCGATGGGAAGCGGAATTCTGGCTCTCGATGTCGGGGTCGGAAAGACAATGGCAGCAATAGCTACACTGGCCCATAACATTCATTCAGGGAAATGCAAACGTCCTTTGGTGGTTGTTCCAAAACCTACTTATAAAAAATGGATCAACGAGATCATTGGGTACGAAGACAAAAAAAGCAAAGAGTTTGTTTCCGGTGTTTTATCTCATACTGGAATAACTGTTAATGATTGGTATAACCTGGGAACGGATGTAGTGAAACGGATTGCACTGAATAAACCGGTTCCTGAAAAATCCATTACACTCGTTACATACGAAGGTTTCAAGAAGCTCGGATTTGGTCAGTCTGTTTCTGATGAATTGTTTGTTGAACTTGTAAATATTCTCAGCCAGAGTGCAGAAAAATCAGCCCGGGATAAAGAAATAGAATACCAGAAGTTTCGGGAAATGATTGGTGTTGGTTTGAAAGAAACCGTTGCAGATGTTGATATTCTTGGCTTCGACAATATTGTGATTGACGAAGCTCACAGGTGCAAAAATATCTTCAGCAATGTGAAAGCTGATGAAGACGGAAATAAACGTTACAATATTCAATCAGCAACTTCTGAAGTCGGACAGAAAGCATTTCTTATCCTGAACTATATACAGCGAAAGTTTGGAAGGAACACAATGCTGCTCACAGCTACACCATTTTCTAACTCCCCTCTTGAAATCTATTCAATGCTTTCACTTGTCGGGTATGAAAGCCTTACCAAAAGCGGAATCTACAATATTGATACGTTCTTTGATCTCTTTGTATTGCCTACTATTGAATGGACTGCGAACTATAAGGAAGAAATCGTTGAGAAAGAAGTTATAAAAAGCTTTACAAACCGTAGGATTTTACAAAAGCTTATTTACAATCATATTCTTTACAGAACCGGTGAAGAAGCCGGAGTCAAGCGACCTAAGAAAATCAATCTACCAATGCTGTATGATTCTATTGCAGGGAAACGGGAAAGGCTTATACATGAAAAGCAAATTCTCACCTACATTAATATGACACCCAGGCAGCGGGAGAATCAGAATAAAATTGTTGCGCTTGCAAAGCAGTCAACCAAAGGAAAACTCGACATGGGAAACCTTTTCCGTGCGCTTGCTTATTCACTGGACAATGCACTATCACCATTTATCCTGAATGGTACACCAGAAAATTACAAAGAGTTTGTTGAAGAAAGTCCGAAAATAAAATATGTTACCGACTGCATCCGCACTGTGAAGGAATGGCACGAACAGCAGGGAGAACCTTGTTCCGGTCAGGTGATCTATATGAATCGTGGTAAACAATTTTTCACTTTCATTAAGCAGTATTTAGAAAATGAAGTTGGTTTCAAGCGTGGTGTGATGTTCGATAAAACAAAGATGGATGAAGTGGAGATCATCAGCTCTGAAATCAACGACAACCGAAAAGAACTTGTAAAGGAAGCATTTCTGGAAGGAGTTGTTAAAGTTATCATTGGCACTGCAACCATACGTGAAGGAATTGATCTGCAAAAGCGGGGAACTGTTATTTATGATTGTTACCCTGAATGGAATCCCACTGACATAAGACAACTTGAAGGCCGTATATGGAGGCAGGGAAACAGATTTGCTTATGTTAGAATTGTAATGCCATTGGTACAGGATTCAATGGACGTATTTGTATTTCAGAAGCTGGAAGAAAAAACTTCACGCATCAACGACATCTGGTTTAAAGGTGACCGGGGCAATGTACTTGATCTGGAAAGTCTCGATCCTGAAGAAATAAAATTAGCCCTTATCACAGATGTTGACCGGCTGGTGCGTATGTTCTTTGACCAGGAGAAAGAACAACTGAACCGTGAGTTTGCAAAAGTGAACCGATCTATAGAAATGATTGGAGAAATAAAAGACGACATTGAAGAATACAACCGTTACCAGAAAGAATCCATTGATGCTATTCGTGGATTTTATAACAGTCTTATCAACTCTGAACATTTTGATTCAGCACAAGCAGCGGAGCCTGATGAACAAAGCCTGAAAGCAAAAGCATTTAAAAAAGCAAAAGAACTGAAAGAAGAAATTGATGCGTTCCTGCAATCCTCAGTTTATGAAGACAAGGAAATTCTTGCGCTGGGCCGTAAGATTGAGAACTCCTATAATGCGCTCAGAATTTATTTTGATAAGCGTTGGTATATTAATTACTTCAAGGAATATGTTTCTAAGGTTCGCAAGACTGAACGCACCATATTGAAGCCTAAAGGGTATTCCATAGAAAGTGATCTTTCAAAAGTTCTGGAATCATATCAGCTCGACAAGCAGGCTGTACAAAAGAAATCAGAGCTGTATAAGAACGATACTAACTCTGAACGATGGAAAAGTCTTCGCATTGAAATAGAACAAAATAAATCTGCTTTGCAGGTAGAAGGGCGTACAGCATCTGACAGGGCTGCTGAATTTGCCACACTTAATTATCTGCTTGCTTATAAAGCTGAAGATGCACCGGTGGAAGAACCAAAAGCATTTCCGGTAATTGATACGCCTGCCCTTCCATCATCCATGAATGAACTTGAACTGGAAGCCCTGGCACTTGAAATTGAACTTGAATTATTAGCAGTATAAACTTTTTAAATTTTGATAAAATGATAAGTATTGAAAATTATTTGACAACATCTCGGAATATTGATTTCGATAAGCTCCCAGTAGCTTTAAAGAATGGTGATAAACTTGCCAAAGGTGCATCAGCAAACAACTGGTCTGCATACAACAGCAATGAAAATATAAAACGTGTTGTTGATGCTTACCTGGTGAAGCTGAATGAATGGATGGATAAGAATCCCGAAAAAAAAGAAATAGCAAAACCTAAGTCAGTTAATAAAGTTATTGCTCCAAAAGAGAAAAAAACTGTTTCAAAAAAGTCGGAACCAAAAGATTTAAAAGAAGAACAGGAAGCTGAAGGTGTAGAAAAGATTTTACCGGAAGTGGGATTTATCAAGCGTTATGCCGGCTTGAATGGTAAAGTAAAAACACAGGATGAAATTCTACGTTTCCTGAATGGCTTGCAGAAAGCCATACTTGAAAAGCGCATACGCAAGACTTCTCTGTATGCTTCCGAAATTGAAAAGATTCAGGGCAATCTGATTAAATGCTATGAGAAGATGGGCGATTCTATTGAAATCAGCATTGATAAAAAAACGCTGGAACGTTTTGAAGAAATTGCGCATAGCCAGAAAACATTGCTCTCTGTGACTTACCTGAAGCAGTATATTGCTTTGCACGGAAAGAAAAACGTAAAAGACAAAGCAAAAGTCTTATTTACAAAAATCAAAAATGCAGTCGATAACGCAAAGATTGTAAAGAATGATCCTTATGCTGAAAAACTGAATGCTGTTTACAATGCTTTGAATAAATATATTGATGGCAGCACTCCTGCTCCATTAATAAGCAAAAGCGAGTTGAATGGTTTGTTCTCATACATTGCCAAACAACAACGTAAAAAAAAAGTAGCAAAGCATCTGCATAAAATTTATGAGATTGAACATGGAATGTCTGGAACTGGTGATAAAGTTTCTGATGAGCATTTGTCTGCTGAAATTATTCCAAGCATGGAGTTGGCCGGAATGGAATTTGAAACGATTGGTCTCCAGGGAAAGTACCGTGAACTGATCGGTGATCCATGCGTAGGATTTTCCGCTATGGTATATGGATTACCAAAATCAGGAAAATCAACATTGTGTATAGACTTTGCAAAATATCTGGCACAACATCACGGAAAGGTTCTCTACTGCGCTATTGAAGAAAAGTTTGGTTACACCCTGAAAGAAAAAGTGGAACGGTTGCACGCTATAGATCCTAACTTATATGTTTCTGAAACTGTCCCTGAAGATCTCTCTGATTATAACTTTGTATTTATTGACAGTGTTTCCAGAGCAAATCTACAAATGGATGATCTTTTGAAATTAAGAAATGACAATCCAAATACTGCATTTGTTTTTATCTTTCACTCTACCAAAAACGGGAGTTTTAAAGGGATGAATCAATTTGCGCATGATGTGGATGTGATTATCAAAGTGGAGAATGGAAAAGCTGTTGGGAATGGGAGATTTGCACAAGGATCAACAATTCTAATCTAATAATGGCCCAAGCCCATAATCATAATTAACCTTAAGAATTCTTACTCTATTTAATGAAATTACAGACAATCTATTATCCATAATAGGAAAACCAAATAATGCTATGTTTCGTAAATACTTATCTTTGACTTTTGAATAAAAACTGGGATAAATAAAACCATCATAACCTTTAATTTTTATTTGGCGAGATAGTATTCTACAATATTGAAATATATTTTCGCCAACAGTCTTAGTAATTTGATGAATTGTAGGCACAACGCTATCAAACATTGTAACAACATTTTCTTCCTTTACTTCGGTTAGGTCAAGAATTCTTAAGCCCTTATTTACTATCATAGTAGCCAAATATAGTTCATCATCTATAATACATTTACTTTCATGGATGCAGGTTTCAATATCAAAACATGAATAAAAAATATCAATATCCTCAGAATCAAAACGGTTATAAATTCCTTTTTTGAGCAATTTTGTCGGAGTATCGTATTCATTGTTATTTAAACAATCGTTTTTCAAATTCGTTCTAACACGAAATAATTTCGTTCCTTCGACCATGTATTTATCAGTACAACACTCCATAAGTGCAGACGACTTCATAATTATTTCAGCTTCATTATCATCAAAACCAAAATAATTTGTAAATCCCAATCTCCACATCTGCGGGGCATATCTGAAGACTGCTAATCCAAATACTTTCTTAATTAGAGATGCATCGTGATAAGATGATGGTTCATGAATATCACTTTCATGGTCATAAATATTAAATTGATACACTGGCGCATTACCACCGCAGTTTAAGGGAGTCGATCCTTTCACGAAAAAGTGTCTCATAATTTCTTCTACATTAATTGTATTGATCTCAAATCCTCCTCTATTCCCACAATTATTACAACTATCTTCAATATTTTTTTTTGAAATCTTTTCAGCCTCAATTCTAAGGCCTTCATTTCTTAAACAATTGGTACAAATTATCTTTCCCATATAAATTGAGTGTTATATATGATTTACATTTTAAGAGAAACAATAACATCAAATATATTTATTAAAAATCAAACTATTCAAGGATATTTTAGAGAAATATTGATAAAAGGTAATTATTATTGAGATATTTAATATTATTGCTAATATTATAAAGAAATGAAAATTTGTTATTTTTGAGAACATACATACTCTTATAAATTTATAATGATTCCTTACAAGATAATTGAAAAGAAGCTTAAACAATTAGGATATACAGGTGATCAAAATATCTCTGATTTTTGGTTTAAAAATAAAGAAAGACTGATGCCCCAAATCTATGGGAAAGGACAGCTCAATGAAAGATTTAGTTTTCAGGTTAGATGGAAATCTGATATAGGAATTGTTTGTCAAAATGCAATAAGAACATATATCGAAAATCATGTAAAGGCAAATAGAGAGCGGGTAAGAAATGAAATTTTTGATTCTGGAAATTTTAGCAAGTTAATGACTGATCCATCATTTAAGAACCATCAAAGTATTCAAGCGATTTCAAAAGTATTCATCGATTTTGAGAAATTCACTTTTAATTATATGGAAAAACAATATTCATTAAATGAGTTCGAATATATTTTTCCCTTATCGAGAAGTAGTTATTTATCATTAGAAGGGATTGATTTATCTGGAATTCATATTGAAAATTGCGGATTTAGAAATTGTTCTTTTAGTAATGCTACATTTAATAATTCACACATATACCAAGTACAATTTGAAAATTGCAGTCTTGCATACTGTTCTTTTAAACATGCTTGTTTTGGAAATATAATTTTAATTAACACTTTAGTCGGAGGAGATTTTCAAAGAGCATCCATATTTGCACTAAATCCATTAAATGATAAAACAATACATATACCTTTTATATATAAAAAAATTAGTTATTTTAATTTATTACGATTTAGTTTTTTAACATTAATTAATAAACATAATCTTAACTTTGAAAATATTAGATATACGCACTTTACAGGTATTAGCACAAAAGATTTAAACGCTGATCATTTATCAGAATTAAAAAATTATATTGACTGGTATCAAAAGTCAATTGATTATACACATCATAAAAGAAATACTTTTAAACAACGTTTCGCATTCTTTCTTTCTGTTTTGTTTACAAAAAATTGGACATCATTCTTATCTCTAGCATTTAGCTATTTAGTTATCCATGTCTTTTTTGCTTTATGTATATTTTTTGGTAATAATCATTTCTCCGCTTCATCAAATTCCTTTAATCCAGATTTGTTTCAAGCATTTTACCATAGCATAATCACATTTTCTTTGCTTGGATACGGAGATATACAACCTGTAGATAATATAGGCAGAATAATGATACTTTTTGATGCATTTACAGGTTATATTCTTCTTGGTTTATTTATATTTCTGCTAAGCAGAAAAATAGAAAAAAAAATATAAATGTTGATATTAAAAATTAACAGATTTTCAATTTATCATGCACGTAATATCTTTAAATGGTAGAACAATATTTCCACCAGATAAAATAAATCGATATTAGAATTTGGATACTATTAAATAATTGCATTTCAAAACTATGAATACAAATAGCAGAAATTGGGTTTCAACATATATAGATTATATGATGGCTGAAAAATACGCAGAGGGAATTAATTTAAAAATGCAATACTTCCCTCAATCTTTTTTTAAGTACAGAAAATTAAATTCAAGGACTATAGATAGCATTAAAGACAGTAAAATTTGGTTAGCAGAAATCGCTTCATTAAATGACCCATTTGAATGCTCTGTACAGTTTGACAATAATGAATGTTTGCGTCTATTTTTTTCTGATAAAAATTTTCTAAAGGGTTTTAAAGAGAAATTTGGTGTAGAACTTTCCAATAATGAAATGAATGAAATTGTAAATAGCGAAGAACCATACCTAGTATATTCAAGAATATGTATATCAAAAAACATTGAGTTAAATATAAGCCCAGAAAAACAACTTATAATAGTACAAAAGAGATGGGCTGAAATTGTTGACCAAACAAACAAAAATCTTAGAATATGTTGTTTTAGTGAGTTCAACGATTCCCTGCTCATGTGGTCTCATTATGCAGATGAACATAAAGGAGTTTGTATTGAATATGATTTTAAAGAAGAAGATGAAATTCGATCATTCTTACAACCTATTGATTATAGAGACAAAATCTATAAAATAAATATTTTTGAGGACTTAACTGCACTTCGTCAAATTGGGGCATCTCTCACAAAATGTAAAGCCTGGGAATATGAAGCTGAATGGCGTTTAACTATCCAGAGACGAGATAATTTTCTACCGGATAAAATATCTGTTCCACTACCTATAGCAATATATCTTGGCACAAGGTTTTATCAAAATGAGGACAATGTTAAAAAACAATTTATGGAAGTTATTGAGGAACATAATATCCCCATTTATCAAATAAAAAAACATTCAAGTGAATATAGATTGATAAAATAATTTTAGTATGAATTGCAAAAGATTCATTGTTGCTTAGTTTCCATCAATAGTAACTCTCAGTGATAATCCTATCGGTTCATCGTTATAAATTATTTCGAGTGAAAATTCATTTCTTAACCAAATTCTACCTTTCCAATCATTACTTTTTTTAAGGTCTTCAATATCTTGATTGCTAAAATTCTCTTTCAATCTATCATCTATACCAAAATCGAAAACAATTTTGTCAACAACTGATTTGATTTCAGTCCAAAACATAAAGTTCGAATAATTCTTGCGTTTTTTATAGAACAATAACCCCGTGCTATTTTTAAAATAAGTTATCTGCATTCTATCAAAATAATCCACAAGAGGATATTGAATTTTGTATATAGTAGCAGGGTTTAATTCATTGTCAACAGAACTCATAAGAATAATTGACCTGCGAATTATTTCAACAATTCTTTTTGTAATTTTTTCAGTTACATTGTTGTTGCCTAATTTATTAATCGAAAAATATTCTAAAAGAAATTCATTAGCCTTACAAACCCTGGTACCAATATTCATATACTCATATATGGCTTTTGCTTTGTGATAGGTTCTGTCATCATCAGTAACAAAGAAGTCACAAAATGCACCGTAATATGCGTGAGTTGCATCGGCTATTAAATTTGGTAGCTGTTTATCCGGATAATATCCGAAAGTATCAAGTGAAATATAATAATTCACGAAATAATCGAACTTAGTAATGTCTTCATCTTTTTTTGTAAGTTTTATTTTGTCTTCAACCATTTCACGAAAAGTCTTGTTGAGCTTTGCTTTTGCCAAAACTTTGTCCATATAATCAAATGCATTTCCCCAATTTTCTGGATTGGTATCAATTTTCATATTTTGAATAGAAGCATTTCGTGCCGATTTGTATATACTTGAGTATTTTTCAGGATGTGAAGTAATCTCCATTACATCCTTTAATAGATTATAAAAATTATTTTCAATTCCTGTGTTTTGAAACATTGATTTAATACCTCCAAACTTTTTGGAGATATTATCAACTTGGTCAAAATTAATTCCTGTAGGAAATGACTTAAGTAATTCAATGTATTTTAACCAAAGTGTCGAAATTTCGCTATTGTCTGAAGAAATTAGATTTTCAAAACTAAAATGATCAAGAATATAATCTTTATAAATTTCGTCAAAATATTCTCTCGGATTTTTTATTATTGGAATTACATTCTTCTCTTTGTAATTTATATATATGCAATGATCTTTTGATATTTCATGTAAAAAATCCAAATCGTTATAAGTAAGAGCAATTGAGTTTTCAGTTTCAGAAAATCCTTGTCTTAAATCTTGCAGATGCGCAGGAGAGTATGGAAATAATAGTTTGTCATTATTCCTTTTAATAATCGAGTAAATGGATTTATAAAGTTCCTCGCTTTCATTTTTTTGTTTCAAGTAAGCAAAAATATTCCAATCAAGATAAACCCTTATCATTTCAAATTTATTATTTATTATGCTTTAAGACAAATGCACCCTTATAAATAGTAATTGACTTGTTTGGTAAAACCATCTGAATGGATGAACTAATAATTTCAGGTATATCATTAAAGAATTCCGGCAAATTATTTGTCATTGTTACTTCCCTCACAATTAATACTTCTTAATTCATATATTTTTCAATTATAGTCTTTATTCAATGCATATATATTTAATCTGTGATTCCTAAAATTGCTCTATCTTTCTTACTTAAGAATCCTCTTGGAATTTGTACTTTTTCCATTGAATCATTCCAATCTGATTCAACTTCAGCTTTAGTTAAAATTCCATAATCCTTCATATTCGAAATTATAAATCTACCAAAGTGGCCCACATACGCATAATACATTGATACGGATTGTTGCAGTATCCATTCATTGTCATAATGCATTTCATTAGAATCTTCTCCAACTCGCATATAACCATATAGCAATATCTTATAACTTTTGTGAGTAAATTTGGAAAATATCCTATATATTTCACGTAAGTAATTCGCTTGATTTTCTCCTTCTTTTTTCTTTATAAAATCTCTGTACTCCCTATGCATGACTAATTCATCATTATACCATATTTCAAGTGCTTTCAATGATTTATCAGTTCCTGCATTAAGATATTCTACTAAATGAATAGATTCCATAATATCTCGTAAAAGTTTCCCCGTTAATTTATGATTATTTTTTTTGAGGAGATCTAAACAATTCTTAAACGCAAATAATGCATCAGTCTGTAACATCCATGTTGCCTTCTCTAAACTTCTTTCATTTAAATAAAACTTACTTTCGTTTAATATCCTATTTGAAAGTTTCTTAAAAAGTGCATTTGCCTCTCTTTGGAATTGCTTTTGAGCATTATACTCATATGGATTGTCTAATGCTTCTTGCGGATCTCTATCCCAAATTATGCTTGCCATTTCATTTCCCCTCCACAATATTTATTTCTTCTTCTGTTAAGCCATATAATTCATAAACAATTTTGTCGATCTCAGATTCGATATCAATAATTATTTTCTGCAATGCTAAAGATTTTGATTGCTCTTTTTCATAAAAATCAATCCATTCACCTTGCTCAGAAAGAGAAATTTTAAATTTTTGTTTCTCGATTTCCTTTTGAAAATCTTTATAATCAAGAGTCTTCCAATTCTCAAGCTTCCTATTAATATTAATATTTTCAAATTTGCTCGACACAATTTTATAAAATGTTTTATCTATTTTTTGTAATTGTATAGTCGAACTTATTATGGTATTTGCTTTATCTACAAGTTTTTTTCGAAATGTGTCGTTAATGGGTGGGATTGGGATTTGCTCAAAGTACTGAGGTTTTACTTCAATATACCCACCACTACGTACAACGCATATTGACTTTAGAAAGTACCAAACAACTTTGGAGTTAAGTATACATAATAACTCTTTCTCATTAGTAGGAAGAAATACAGCAGGAGCATTAATAAATACTCCAGTATTGTCAAATGCAAATTTGTTTGAATTTTGAAGGTTCGGAAAAATAATTTTTGATGTTTCAAACAAGTCATAATATGCACAATTCCTAAGCTCCCACCAATAATCACCCTGATCAAATCGTTGTTTTGCTTTTTCAGTAAAAGGTAATAGATGATTAATAATCTCCGGGAATTCTTTTTGTAAATTAATTATTGCTTGTTCTTCAGTAATATCATCTCCATACTCTTCCTTAGTCCATTTTGACTTAAATAGAATTAATTGTTGTTCTGCATCATCTATTGCCCATTTTTTTATTTCTTTTCCTTCTAAAATTGGTTTTACAAAATCACTTTGTGGAAATTTCCTTTTTAAAATAAATGCTTCGTTAAGCGCCGTTTTAGTACCATAATAACATTTCCCATATATTTCTTTGATTGTTTTTATATCTTTTGTTTGACTGATCTTCCCTAAAAGAATATTACCCGTTTCCGTTTTAAACATCCAATTCTCGCTTTTCAAATCATACTGATTTATTATTGAAAATGGATTAGAATTAATGTCGCTGATGTAAGAGCCATTTGACTTTTTGATTTTAATATATTTGAACTGATTTGGAGCTAGAAGCTCCTTGTTTTTTGCAATTAGAATAATGGGATATGTTGCTGTTCCATCGAAAACATTAACTTCCGTAAAATCAACGTAATTTAAAAAACAGGTATTAAATTGTAAGAAATTTCTTAGTGCCTTGCCTCCAGTTGTTTTATCAAAAGTATTTGAAATAAAACCAAGTAAACCATCTGTTTTTAAAAGAGACATTGACTTTTCATAGAAATATGCAAAAAGATCGCTTGCATTATCATATACTTTAAATTTTCTTTTTAAAAAGTCCTTAATTTCAGTTAACATCTCAGCCCTTACATATGGAGGATTACCAATAACGATATCAAATCCGCCAGTTTGCATTATTTCTTTAAACTCATCTTCCCATACAAACGCCTTTACGCCTCTCGCATTTTTCTTATCAATTAATGAATTACCACATTTAATATTCTCACTTAGGTCATTAAGTGTCCTTCCTTTCTGAGCAGTACGTAGCCATAAAGATAATTTCGCAATTTCAACAGATTCTTCATTAATGTCGACACCATATAAATTTTTCTCAAGGATAGTTTTTTCCACATCAAATAATGGAAGACTATGTCGTTCAAGCTTACGCCTACACTCGTCTAACCATTTATGTTCATTAATAAAAAATTCCAAGGACTGATTCAGAAATGCTCCACTACCACAAGCTGGATCAAGTATTTTTAATCTTAGTAAAAAGTCTTGATATACTATAAATTTATCCAATATTGTTTTTTCTGTCTTTGTAATTGAAGCTGATTTGTATTTAATAAGTTCAATATTATAAATGCCAAGATCTTTCTTCTTGTCGTCACATAGCTTACCGAGTGTATTGTCAACGATATATTTTGTGATATATTTAGGAGTATAGAAAACTCCATCCTTTTTTCGTTTAGATTTTTCAATTTCAACAGATTTACCTTCTAATTCAGCAGTGAACGATTCTATTTCTGTTAGACTATGCTCAAAGATATGCCCTAAAATATTTACGTCAATATCCGAATCAAAATCATATGCTGAAAGCTTTAATGTAGCTTCAAGTAGAGCATCATCATCGATTACAACATTATCTAGTATTTCATCAGCTTTAAAAAGACCACCATTGTATTTATGAATTTGATCTTTTTGAAAACTATGTCCTTCGTCCAAATATTTAAAAAACTTCTGAAACCGGCTATATAAAGGTTTATATTCATCATTTTCTTTAAATAATTTCCATTGGTCAATAATCCTACTTATAGCATTAGGTGGAATTAGACCTCTGTCTTCAGCAAAAAATATAAATAAAAAACGATCAATTAGTTTTTGAGATTTTTTATAAAGTTCAAGCTTATTTATTTTTGGATTATTCTTTACAAGATTATTATATAATTTCCTTTTGAATTCTGAATAATCTTTATAAAATTGTTTTGATATTGACTCATCATGTAAAACTGATTCTTCCTTTATCTTTAAAGGGATTCCATTTAATATATTATCACAATGCAAGTAAAGATAGAACAGCTTAAAGTCGTCCTCTGTAAGATCAAATAAATCAAATTCATCAAAGTCGTTAGCGTCATCAATATAAAATCGCAATTTGTGAAAATTGGAAGTTATAATATATCTACAGCCGGGATGACTATTTTTATAATTGAAAGCTTGTAGCCGTATTGATTCGAGATCGGATGTTTTGGTTGATTTCAACTCAATGACTCCAATTGCCTTTCCTGAACTTAGAATTGCGCCATCCGCTTTCTTTGAGTCTGAGAGATTTTTAAATTCAGTGGTAAGATTAAAATTCTTATCTGGATTTAAAACATAACCAAGAACTTTCACAAAAATATCTCTTAAAAAACCTTCTTGATATTGTTCTTCTTTTACATTCTTAATATTTTCTAAACGTTCTTCATCACCATAAACAGTTTTTAATAATTTAAAAGCTTCTAATACTTTATTATTATCAAGACTATTAAGGTATTTGTTTAAAACTGATTTTTGAAAAAGAGACATAACAATATAAATTTAAACACGAGTTAAGAAAAGTAAAAATACCATATTTTTCCAGTAACAAAAATCACAATTACAATTAACTTTATTTAAATAGTAAATATCTAATGCTATTTTAAGTTATTCTAATAAAAAAATAATAAGAAAAGTATTAGTATTAACTCTATTTAATACTATTCCTATCACTTTTCAATGCATTTCTGAGTATAATTCTATGCATAAATTAGTATTAATAAACTTCTTTTTTTAATTCATGTGAATCAATTGGAGAATTAAAATGAAAACATCTTCTAATGAAAATAAAATTTATTGAAAATCCATTTTTATCTTATCCATCTTACCCACCTGCTCTCAATCCCTTATATGACGGTCAAAACAAACGGGTAAGATGATTTTTTCATCCTACCCGCTTTTTTTATCCTACCCTTTATGATCTTACCCACTTCAATTTTTATCTTACCCTAGCTGTATCGTTTGTCATTTCTGCGATTTGCTCAATTAAAGGGTAAGATGGGTATGTGGATTTTAAGATTGAATATTTTTTTCTTTTATATAATACCCAAAAATTCTGTCAGCACCAGATTTGTCTCTTTTAAAACCAAGGATCTTCAATGCCCTGCCTATAAGAACCGGACTTAGTTTTACTCGGTTCTCAGTAAGCCAGGAAATATGCATTAGAATATCTGTAGCAGTCATAAAACGACTTCCTTTATCCTTTTCCCCAGGTTCAAGGTATTTCTCTATCAGTTCCTTTTCGGAAGTTGTTACCTGGAACTGCCTGTTGTATTCTTCATTCTCCTCAATCTCTTCTGGAGTAAGATCACAATTCCATCCCGAAAGATACAACTGGAAAGCCTGGGCATAAACCATGTCAATATCCACCTGCTCTCTGTAGCTCCATTCAATGCCGTCAATATTGAAACATAACCACCGAACGCTGCCCGATTCATCATTCAGGAATTCGGCCTGGTTTGTTGAACCAATAAAGTTGGCACGTCTCGGAATGATAGAATTCCTGCGGTCATACGGGAGCCGGTCGTTGATCTTGTCTTTTGAAAACAGACTTTTCAAGGCATTTATTTCCACTTTAGAAAGTGTTGAAAGCTCGTCCAGGTTAATAAGAAAGTTTGTTGTCAGCAATATCCTGCTGTCCTTGTCTACTGAAGGGTTTTCAGCGATATAATCTTTCAGCCTTTTCGGACAAAGGAAACGGCAGAATGTGCTTTTCCCTGAGTTCTGTTTGTCGTGTACCAGGATAAAAGCCTGTTTGTTGAAGTAAGTGTCAACCAAAGCGCATCGGACAGAACGAACCAGCCATTTTTTGAAATGGTTATCAAATCGTTTTCTGTCTTTATCACTAACTTTTACATATGATGCCAGCGCTTGTATATAATCTATCCGTTTGTCCCATTCAGGCAATGAACCGAAATACTCTGCAAAAGGATTATATTTTTTCACAAAATCTGATTTTAATATTGCCATCAGATTATTCAGTGAAAGATTTACTCCTTCAAGTTGCATATTAATAAATATATCATTCTCATTCATATTCCGGTATTCTGGTTCTTCTAATTCTTTATACTCATATTCTGTAGAAACTTTGTTATAACGTATATCATAAGTCTCCTCGATGTACCTCATGGCAAGATGGAATTTATTCCCGTTTGTTTGTGTTTTCTTAGGCGTTTCCTCAATTTTTTCTTCATTGGGATCATCCTTGAAATATTCCGGGTACTTGCGTTCAACTGATGAAAGATTAATGCCGTTACTTTTTGCCATAAAAAAGAAAGTACGAATAGAAATCCCAGTTCCCTTTGCTTTCAGGCATTTTGTGTACTGGTCATTGCAAATCTCAGGATTGTAATCCTGGTTGAACTTACTTATACGATGATAAAAGTTACGTCCGTTTTCGCCCAATGCATCCGCAAAAGCAAAACCAATATTTCGCCAGCTTGTGTAATCACTTGTGATATCAAGCTTGTACTGCTCAATCTCTTCAACAACTTTTGTAATATCTTTTTCCAGGTCTAACTTTATATTCACCGGAAACAACTTTGATTCAAGATCGAGAAAAGCATCTGGATCATACGACACGAAGCAAAGCCTTGTAATGTCTTTTCCGCTTCGGTCAATAGATAATCCTAGTATACTTTCATAATGTCCTCTTACCTGATTATAAGCAGCGAGATGATATTTCTTGCCTGTGATAACACGCACCAGAATTTTCAAACCTTTACCGCTTGGACTTTCAAACATTGCAAAAGTGTATTTTTCATTCAGCACTTTTTCTTTTGCAAATTTGAGAGTTGCCTGATCCAGTTTATCAATATCAAGAATGATAGTGTTTGAATAGCTTTTCATCAGGTCTTGTTTACGTCCACTGGAAAATGTACCGGAAGGAGTAAAAGCACAAAGCGCTTTCTTTTGTTTGTCGTAATCTTTCCGTTTTCCTTCAACCACCAGCTTACGGAGTTTTTCGACCTGCCATTTATATTTACCATTCTTTATATCGCAGATTAGATCATCCAGTTTACAATTGCCAATAGCTTCTGTGAAGCTTTTAAATAGTGTTACTTCCCGCATGATCTTCTCCTTCTTCCATTATTTTCACGGATAATTTTCAGGTTTTCATTCAGGAATTTCTCTACATCACTTGCACGGTAATACATAGTGTGTTTTATCTGAGAGAAAGGAAGCATGTGTTCATCACGATACATTTGTATAGTTCGCTTCGAGCAACCAAATATTTTACAAAGAGTTTCTGTGTCAAGCCAGCGCTCACTTAGTGGGTAACTTGAAGTGCGTATAGTTTTTTTGAGAACCATCTCAAATTTGTCGAGTCTGGCCATGATATTATCAAAGACAGCCGATTCCATAGTTATTACATTCATAAGAATTTTTTTTAGACATTAGACATTCAGTGAATGGTCAGTTGCAACTTGATCCACGGCAAGATTACTAATGAAAAAAAAGTCTTTTTGAAATAAAATGGTCTCCTGGGGTTTGAGGAGACCATTTTTATGTTTTTCGGGGTTTATTCAAAATCTAAAAGCTTGGAAAGGTCAATCTTTCTATCGCTTTTGTCTTTTATTTGCTTGTCGGTACGTTGTGGTTTCAGGTAAGTATTGATGGTATGGAAGCTGTAGGGCTTGTTGTTCTTATCATTGAAGTTAGCCAGTATAAAGTCTCTCAGGTTTTGACGCGAGGTTTCGATAAACATCCCTTCCTCAACCTTTATTTTATCTATCATCTGGAGGAATACATCCACCAGAACATTGATCTGTCCATTAACTCTGATACGCTCATAAGTTGAAGTACCAATAATGACGGGCTGAGACTTATTATCTAAAAAAGTCTCTTCGTATTTGGCGTGGCTTTCCTGCACATCACCTCCTGAATACCCTGTATTTTCGATAAGAGACTTTTTACAGTTCTCGCAATCACCTGATTTTTCTGAATGGAACAAAGAGCATAGTTTTTTCAATGATAAAATATTCAATACTTCATACATGAGTTTTTCTTCGGTATCCTCCTTTTGTTTAATATATGGACGAAACATTTTCTGGTAAAACAGTATAGTCCTGATGATAAAAAGGTTCAGAATAAAAAACACATAAATATCCTCGCTATTATTCTTTTTCTGTACCTCCTTTAATTTACGTTTTGCGTCATGAAAAAGTTTCTTAGCCTTCTGAACATGTTTACTTGCATATGCTCCGGTTAATTTAGGATCATTTGCATGGTCAAGTATTTTCTCCGCTCTTATGGTTATCCTTTCAAATTCGTCTCCCAGTAATTCAAGAAAACAGTTGCATTTAAAACTATTAAAAATTGGAATTTCTACTACTTCTAAAGGTTCATAGACACTCAAAGGTTTTATATAAATTTCATGCTTACCATTACTTAAGCGGCGAATATCAAGATCGTAATCTGATTGACTTCTATAACCAAACAAGGTGAAATCAGTTGATTCGATAAATTCTTGTGTATTGGCAGTTGTCGGGAGAACAGCAACCTGAATTGTGTTTGCTTCTTCAATAAGCCCTTTAAGAACATTAGCTTTATTGAATCTCGCTTTGGTCGGATTCAATTCTCCATTTATTATTTCTTCAAATAATTTAATGTGTATGCTATCATATAAATTTTCAGTCATATGGGCTCGCTTCAGATTGTTAATAATTGTGTTAATATTTTAAGCAAATATAATCATATTCAATTTGAATAAAAAGTAATTTACAAAAATATATTTCTTCTAATTACCTAATTTTATTGATTGTTATGAGAATCAATTAAATATAAATTTGTTATTTTTTTGACGTGTTTTTAATCATAGTTTTATTTATACTTTATAATAAGGTTTTTATCAAAGACTTAAATAATAATCCTAATTTTATTCCCTAAATCCAAATTAAATGAAAGAAGTTTTTCACCTTAATATTAAAATCGGAGAAATTGATTCCGATCTATATTTTGAAGATCAGGATACAGCCGAAAGTGTTGCCGGATGGTTAAATGAGAATTTGACTAAGGATGCGAAAAAGCTATTGAAAATAACAGCAACTTTTCATGAAGTATATTCTAAAGATACCGCAATGGAAAACATTTTATTCGGAATGGGATTAGCTGGAAATTAAACACTGGCAGAGCAATACTAATTCTTTTGACAAAAGTGTAATATAATGCACTTTAGATAACATCTGCCAAATTTTAGAGCAATAATTACGACAAATATGCAGTATATTGCACTTTTGTTGTTATTTTTTATAAATTATTTATATCTTTGCATAAAAAGAGCAATATAATGCACCAAAAAGATTTAATAAAAACCCTAAAAGAAAGACGGGAAGTACTTGGCGTTACCCAGGAACACTTAGCGGAATTAGCACAAGTAAGTTTACGAACATTAAAATCTATTGAAAGTGGTTATGGCAATCCTACTTTTGAAACGCTCAATAAACTTGCAGATGTTCTGGGATTGGAAATTAAACTGGAAGTAAAAAAATTAAATAAATGAGAACAGCAGAAGTATACCGCAATGGTGACTTAGCCGGATTGCTTACTGAGCATAACAGAAACAGTTATGTGTTCAGATATGATGCCGCTTACTTTAATGATGATGACAAACCTGCTGTAAGTCTTACCTTGCCAAAAACACAGCAGGAATACAAAAGCAAATATTTATTTCCTTTTTTCTTCAATATGCTTAGCGAGGGTGTGAACAAGAAATTACAAAGCACACAATTAAAAATTGATGAAAATGATAATTTCGGTTTGCTGATGGCTACAGCGCAATTCGATACCATTGGTGCAATCACAGTAAAACCTTTAAAGTAATATGGATTTAGAAAACATAAAATATTGTCCGGGAACATTGGCTGAAGGTTTTTCTACATACAGCACTGCCTGTTTGCGTAATGTTTTCAATGGAAAAAAAGTCAGCCATATATTACCGTACAACGCTCCTCAAAAAAGCGAAGAAGTTGCAGAACAATTTATGGAAAACCGTAAACGGATTTCCATATCAGGTGTGCAGGAGAAGCTTAGCATACTGATGGAGAAAAATGTGTTACGGCTCACAAAAGAAGGAGAACGAGGAACGTATATTTTAAAGCCAATACCCCGTGATCTGAAGAAAGTTGATCAGGTTCCGGCAAACGAACATCTCACCATGCAAATAGCAAAACAGGTGTATGGAATAAATACTGCGGAAAATGCAATGATTTTTTTTAAGGATGGTTCACCAGCTTATATAACAAAACGGTTTGATGTAAAAGAGGAAAATAAGAAATGGGGAAAAGAAGATTTTGCTTCACTGGCTGGAAAATCCAAGGACAATGCAGGACCAGATTTTAAATATGAATACAGCTATGAAGAACTTGGTTTACTAATTCAAAAATTTGTTCCTGCCTGGAAAATAGAAATAGAAAAATATTTTTCCTTGATAATTTTTAATTTCCTTTTTAGTAATGGTGATGCTCACCTTAAAAACTTCTCATTACTGGAAACTTCAGGTGGTGATTATATATTAAGTCCGGCCTATGACTTAATAAATACTAGGCTGCATGTTGACGATTCTGATTTCGCATTGAGCAAAGGATTATTTGCTGATGGATTTAAATCGACAACTTATAAGAAGAATCATCATCCCTGCAAAGATGATTTTACCGAGTTTGGAAAAAGGATAGGTATTGCACCAAATAGAATTGAAAAACTAATGCAGCACTATTATGAAAAGCATCCACAGATGGAAGTATTAGTAAAACACTCTTTTTTAAATGATGCAAATAAAAGAGGATATTTACAGATGTATAATATGAGAAGAAATTACCTGGCTTCATAGATTATATTAAAAAGAAAGAGGTAACGGGGGTTCAAATCCCATTGGCTCCGTCAAAATAACCCTAAATTTTTTCTGTAAAAATTTCAGATTAAAATGCACTTTTGGACACAAAATTTAAAAAAAAGAAAATTTTTATTTTTTTGTTGTGCAAAAGAAATTGTAATTATCTTTGTGCCAGATAATAATGAACGTTCTTATCAAGTCTGAAAGTATGCTAAAATCGTCGCTGGTAAATTCGCTGGTTAAGGATATAGCATCTTTGTAAAGACTAGAGAATCAAGCGATACGGGGAAATATCCCCGGTGCCCCCTTCTCCGCTGAGAATTTTCATATAACGCTTGAATGCAAACACATTCAAGCGTTATTTTTTTACTTACATTTAAAATTACATACACAAAATATCTTTTTACTTTATTTTAAAACTAATCATTTATCGGTAAACATTTTGCTACTGATGTATAGGTAGAAAGCACCAAACTGAATTTCGAAAACGCTGAATTATCAAGCAGCAAAAGGAAATATATGCATGTAAAAATGTTAAAATTCCTGGAAAAATTTCGTTTGCGATTAAAAGCATTTATCTTTGTTTATCAATTTTAATTTCATTTGATTATGAAAACACTCGTCAAGTCAATATTTTCGGTTTTTCTGCTTTGGTTTTTTATTTTCAACTATGTTGCATTTGCCCAGGACAATAAAAAAATTGATGCTTATGCTGTTGAAAACGATGGGTATTTTACCCACCCCATTGTAACTAGTAAAGGCATAGTGCTTTCTGACAATTTTGCATCAAAACTTTATCTCATAGAAGGTAAAGAATTGGTAGAATTAGTTGCTGCACCGGGTTGCGGGAAATATATTTCAATTTCGGAAGATAAATCAAAAATAGGCTACAAGTTCATACAACCCGACGGAATGCAGGTTCCGGCCATTTACGATTTACAGAACAAAGAGATTACTTTGCTTTCCAACCCAGTAGACCTTTGCGGGCAAGTCAGTTTCTGTTCAAACGGAAAAGTTGCATTCACTGTCGGAAATGAGTTAAATGTTCTCAGCAACGGAATTACCAGTACATATGACCTTGGAACGTACTCAAATAATATTTCCATCTCTCCGGATGGAAATAGCGTAGTATATAACGACAATAACGATCAGTTATACCTATATGATTTAGTTTCTTTAACAGCGATAAAAATAACTGACGATCAATATGGGTATGCTTTTCCTCATTGGTCGCCCGATGGTAGAAAAATTGCATATTCAAACTTACCAGGAAATTTGTTTGTGTTTGACCTTCTCGCAAAAAAAACTTTTTTGCTTGGTACTGGCAGTAATCCGTCATGGACTGATGATTCACAATTTCTCGTATATGATTTAATTAAATCAGAAAACTTTGAATTCAATGGCTCTGAAATTTATATGGCATCATATGACGGAAATAAAATTATTCAGCTCTCTAATACTTCTGAAGTCAACGAAATGTATCCTGTAACTGATGGAGGTTCAATAATATTCAGCACTTTTGAAAAACGCGGAATTGTCTCTTCTATAATTGATCAAAATACTTCCGAACTGAAAATAATTGACACATTATACATTTCATCTCAGCCATTGTCTTTAATAACAGGAGTTTCAGATAATTTTTCGCAGAAATCTTCAAAGGCAATTACTGTGGTTCCCGGTGATGTTCCATATGTTCACCAGAGATGGGACACTCCCGACTGGCATGCTGGCAGCGGTTCCTGTGCGCCAACTACTGCTATCATGGCTCTTGGATATTTCAACAGGTTACCATACTGGGATATCACTTGTGCCTCGAATCCTACTTCACACACAAGCCATTATGGGGCTTATGTAGCTGACAAATACAGGTTCAATGAAATTTATTACGATAAGCAAGATACAGCCTATGGAACGCTTGCTTGGGGCGGTTATGGCTATATGTGGGGATATGGCTCACCGAATTCATACATGCATATATATATTCAAAATCATGGCTTGACTTCAGTTCACTCAACATCAACAACTTTTCAGAATGTAACCGATGAAATTGATGCCGGTTATCCCTTTCCCATATGCAACCTGCTTTCTGCTGCCGGGCACCTTACACTTACTGTAGGATATGTTATTGGCCAGCACACATTGATTTTTAATGACCCTTATGGGGATAAAAATGATGGCAGCTGGGGCAATTTAAATAATGGTAAGGATTCATATTATGACTGGCCTGGATATAATAATGGATATCAAAACCTGAACACCATGGCTTGGACTGTTACCTCCGAAACAAGTGAACCTGTTTATAACGATACTATTATTGATGATGTTTATTACAACCATGGCTTCTATATGTACAATCAGGGTCTCAGCTTAATGAGATATTTCCGCGACTCAAAAACCGGCGGATATAATGGTCATTTCTGGTATACTGGTACATGCACATCCACAACTGCTGATACTTGCTATGTAACGTGGACTGCTAAAATACCAGTTACCGGTAATTATGAAGTATTTACTTATATTCCAACCGTTAATGCTAGTGCAACTAATGCTCGCTATAAGGTATATTACAATGGTGGAATGCAAACAGTAATCATAAATCAGGCACCAATATACGGACAATGGGTATCTTTAGGAATCTTTCCTTTTTTACAGGGAAATTCAGGTTACGTACGATTAGGTGATGGTACCGGAGAACAAGGAAAGAAAGTTGCTTTTGATGCCATGAAATGGGTATATAGAGACAAATCTGTTAATCTGACAGTATTTCTTGAAGGTGCATACAATACAGGAACAGGATTAATGAATACCACTTTAAACACAGGTGCCCTGATTCCATTGAATCAGCCGTTTAATACAACTCCATGGAATTATACAGGAACAGAAAGTGTTGCATCGATTCCTGCCAATGTTGTTGACTGGGTGCTAGTTGATCTGCGCGATGCCGCTTCCGCTGCAACAGCAGTTCCTGCAACCCATCTCACTGGGTGGCCAAAAGCGTATTTTCTTAAATCAGATGGATCGATCGTTAATCTTGATGGAACCAGCAAGCCTAATATCGGAAATCCAACAATCTCGAACAGCCTTTTCGCAGTAGTACATCATCGAAATCATATTGCCATTATGAGCAATACTGGATTGGCCAATGTTTCAGGAACATACACTTATGATTTTTCTTCAGCTATAACCCAGGCATATGGAGGAAACAATGGGTATAAACAAATACCTGGAAGCTCCGTATTTGGGATGGTAGCAGGTGATATTAATGCTGACGGGAATATCTTTGCCACTGATTATACAGGATGGGTGAGCTCTTTCGGAAATACTTCTTCATATTTGAAGGCCGATATTAATATGGATGGAAATGTTTTCACTACTGATTACACTAAATGGGTAACGAATTTTGGTTTGACAAACCCAATTGCAAAAAGCGTATCAGTTTCAAAATATTCGACTCAAGTACCCAAATAAAAAAACAATTATTAAATGCTAATGAAATCAGAGCAATTCATGGAGCAAAAGAAAAAGCTCCGAAATTCGAAACTTTATTAAGGTGGATTGTCTTTTGGTTTATTTCGGGAATTAGTGTCGACTTCATCGTATGAAAGTGAAATAACTACCCTACGTAAACACCACCTTTCTTGTTTTAATAAAACCGAGTTTTCGTTGCGCTTTACCCAAACTAATTATAGAACCATTTGAAGCGCTGAAATATGCTTTTTCTGAGAGTTTAGTTTAGTAATAATCTGGAAAGTTGAAAAGAAAACAATAGCAAACACCTATTGTAATTGGACGGAACTAAGCCAATAAAGTTCTTCTTCTTCTTCTTCTTCTTCTTCGCAACCCAATTAAAAATGGTGCTATCTAAAAGTACCGGTTTTTCAGTATAAAAATAATGCACTGCAGATACTATTCTTACTGAACTTTAAGAAAAGAATGAAAATAAATTAGTACAAAGTGGAAGTTCTCGTTTTTTTTTCTAATTTTGCAACCCTAAGTAAATAAAGTTCATTATTTCGGGGTGTAGCGTAGCCCGGTTCATCGCGCCTGCTTTGGGAGCAGGAGGTCGCAGGTTCGAATCCTGCCACCCCGACGGAAAAGAGAGATAGGATGCTGATAATCAGCATCCTTTTTTATTTTCAGACACTTTTCGGACACCTTTTTACAATTATTTTGTTAAAATTTTGGCTTTTCCTGAAATGTTGCCAGAATTTCTATTAAAAAGCTGTTTTTCTTGAAACGTTCTAATAATTACTTTGCTTTATTGGAAGCCCCCCTTGTCAAACATCAGCTTTAATATAAAATTATTAAAACCGCTGCACTCATAGGTATATCAGGCAAGTGTTACAAAACAACATAGTCCCCCTATACACCATCAGAAAATAATTTATGATTATTTGAAATCCCTGCACTCCTACGTACATTTGAAGCGCAAGAGATTTTAACATTAGCATTGTTAAAGACTAATTTTCTAAGTGCTGAAATTGTTTTTTAACTTTGTCTATGTGTTAAATTCTGCACTTAAACACAAGCTTTAAACATATAAAGAAACTATTGTTTGTGTACTCGCTTTATGCAGTTTAATTTTGTACTGTAAGCAATAATTTTAATGAAGAACAAGGGTAATATAATATCTGATAAATCTTTAAACTCGCTTATCTCGAAAATTCCAGATAGTCATAAAAAGGATATTTGGGATAAGGTCTATATTATTGCAAAGATTTTATTTATTCTTTCCACAATACTTTCTTTACTATTCAAGTAACTTATTGATTTGTTTTCTGGAGCTGGGGGTTTTCTAATTAAGTATTAAATTATTTTATATATTTGGGTTGCCAACAGGGTTAAGTTATACATTAAATTATAATACAATGAAACTTAAAATTAGCGTTGGTTTTGTCTACGCAGTCACTAAATTATTAGTTGCTGCAACAATTCTGGCTATGATGCTTAAATTATTATAGCCAGCGCCCCCAAAGAGATTTTTCTCTATTGGGGGAGCCGAAACTCGACTCACACCTGTTGGTTTAACCCTCTCATTTTGGGAGGGTTTTTTATTTGCATTTAAAAATTTTTATTACATTTATCACTTCTAAATATGATATTATGGATTTAAAAGATGTATTAAAAGCTTTAGGTGACAGAGTTATTAAACTCAAAGACCAAATTGGAACAGAAGAAGCAACAAAGAATGCTTTTGTAATGCCATTTATTCAGGCTCTGGGATATGATTTATTCAACCCCCTCGAAGTTGTGCCTGAATTTACAGCAGACATAGGAATAAAAAAAGGAGAAAAGGTAGATTATGCAATACTAAAAGATGGTCAACCCATTATTCTTATTGAGTGTAAATGGTGGGGTGAAAATCTGGATGTACATAATTCTCAGCTTTTCCGCTATTTTCATACAACAAAATCTAAGTTTGGTCTGCTTACAAATGGTTTTGTTTATAGGTTCTACACAGACCTTGTTGAACCAAACAAAATGGATGAAAAGCCATTTCTTGAGTTGGATTTAACCAACATAAAAGAAGTTGCTGTAAATGAAGTAAAGAAGTTTCATAAGTCCTATTTTGATGCAAGTATTATTGTCTCAGCTGCAAGTGAACTTAAATATAGCAGTGAAATCAAAGCTATACTTAATAATGAATTAATCAATCCTTCATCTGATTTTGTAAAATTCTTTACTGGTAAGGTTTACCAAGGTAGAGCAACTGAAAAAGTGCTTGCTCAATTTACAGAACTTGTTAAAACTTCAAGCACTCAACTAATCAATGACATTATTAATGACAGGCTGCAAGCTGCATTGAAGAAAGAAGATGAAAAAATAGTTGAAGAAATAAAAGCCAAAGAAGAAAATAAAGAAGAAAAAATAGTAACAACTCCAGAAGAAATGGAGGCTTACTATATTGCAAAAGCTATTGTTTGTAAAAATTTTGATTCAAAAAGAATCTTTTACAGGGATTTTCAAAACTTCTTTTCAATCCTTTTAGATGACACTATTAGACAAACTATCTGTAGATTCTATTTTCACGAAAGCAATAACAAGAAGTATATAAGCTGGTTTGATGAAACTAAAAAGGAAGCTAAAACTGAAATAAGCAAGCTTGAAGACATTTATAAATATGCTGACCAATTAATTGCAGCTACTGAAAGGCTTGTTAATGGTTATATACAGCCCCCAGCCAAAGAAGAAACAACAACACAACCATAATTGAAAGCCCCCTCATTTCTAAGGGGGCTTTTTATTTGCATATATCAACAACTACCTGTTAAAAGAAAAAAACTTATTAACAGCCTCCATTACAAACGCTAATACTTATTAACAGGGTGAAAGTTATTCAAAGTTATTTTATACTTTTAGTTCATACAAACAGTACAACAACAAAAAAACTATGAAAACTTTTACAATTAAACCAGAAGAGCAGATTTTTCTTTCAGACCTAATTTTAAAAAAACACCCAAGTGTGAATGAGAATATGAGTTATTATTTAGAAATTGGAGACGTAACTGATGGTATTCTTTCAATATGTGTAAATCATAGCGCAAAGGGTAATAATACTTTTCTTCCAATTGAAGAAACATTTCCTCATACAATTAAAATCGAAGAAAATTTACAGTATACAATTGCTTTTCGTTCTGTGTTTGGTTGTATTGTGAATTATCGCATATATCAACAATAATGAACCAAGCAGAAGAAATAAAAAAACTAAATGACAGGCTCAATAAGGCTGCTAAAGAAGTTTTAAGAATTAGTGGGGAGTTGGTAAATCTGAAAGCTGAATATAAGTTAATGAAATTCAAAGTTGATAAGTTCATTGAATTCACAGAAGACCAAGAACGAACAAACAGAAAGTTGTTATCTGAAATGAATGACATAGCCAGAACTCAGGAACAGATTAATAAAAGATTGAATAAGCTGGAGAGCAGCAAAGATTAATTCTATTTTTATGAGTAAAACAAAAGAAGTAACTAAAGAAGAAGTATTAGATTCAATATTAGATAAACTAAGCAAAGTCAAACTTAGTGCAAGTCCTTTTGACGGACAAACAGGCCATTATATAAACAATGTCTGTGAAGCTGTAGGAATATTTGTAACACTTGAAGAAGAAGAATTATTTAAAAATATATTAATCAATGATGGATTTTTAGAGTATGTAAAAAATATGCCAATTATTAATATAACACCTAAAGGAATTGATTTTATTAACAAAGGGGGTTATGCTCATAAAAAGAATCTTGAAGAAGAAGCAAAATTAGAAGCAATAAGAGACAAGAAATTTAATAGAAGGGAAACAATTATAACCAGATATGTTAGTATAACAGCTGTTATAATTTCATTCATTGCTTTATTAATTGCCATTTTTAAATGAATCCAGAAACAAAGAATAATATTTTCAACATTATAGTAGTATTGATGCTGATTTTTCTAAGCTTTATGATATACATTACTAACCATTAAAAATAAAAACTATGCAAACATTTATTCAATTAACCAGAGGTGCAGAAAAGAAAATTATTATTGTGAACACTGCAAATATTGCATATTGTACACCGATTACTGGAGGAACAGTTATACATTTTAATAATGGTAATGAAAAAAGTTTTATTACCGTTAGGGAATTAATAGAAGATATTTATAAAGTAATTAAAGCTTTAAAATAAATCTTTGCTCTCCAGTATTGTTATTGAAAAGGAATTGCCCCAAATCTTTACAGATTCTCTGGCAAGCGACAGAACCTTTTTAAAATAAGGCTCTTCACAAATGATGCAGCCAGCAGAAAAATTATAAATCTGTTGGCCTGTCACGTTTTTATTGCTCCCCCTATGAAAGTGTGTTGAAAAATTTTGATTTACTTGAAACTGTGTTTTGTCCAAATCCTTGTCTCTGTCTGCATCTCTCCAGTATGACATATTTTTAACCTGTTTAAAATAAGGATAAGACAACCACTCTGTATATGAATCTACCAGCGTATAAACTCTCCTATATTGTGCAGGTGCAACAATTACAGCGGTTCCTGTTACACCCTGATAAGTGATAGGATTATTTACATAGTAAAGCCCCGCTTTTGTGCTACAGGGTACTTGTAGAACAGTTTTAACACCGTTTACTTTATAAGCTACATACAGGTTATCAGTAAAGAAGTCTGTGAAAATATCACTGGTTCTTTCAAAAATTAGATTGAGATTGTAGTTGCCTAAATTGAAAAAAGTAAATCCTTTACTTTCAACAACTGCTTTGAGTTTGCTGTATTCCATATCTTTTTTTGATAGATATGGAAAAATGAAAAGTGTTTTAAGAATTAAGATTGTTGTGTATATGGGTCAATTAATCTATTTTTGTTTTTGTACTATTCTTTTATTCAAATACAATTAAGTTATGGAAGGATTAAAAACATTTGTAGAAAATAACAATTATGAAATAATACTAGCAGTATTTCTCTCAATGTTGGGTATTATTGTTGGAGTAATATTACATTTTAAAAGCAAAAAAAGAAAAGCTCTATTTTACTCAAAGGCTAGTATAAATATTTTTTCAAATAAGAAGCAACTAATAAAAGATATTAAAATATTATACAGAGATGAAAAGATTGAAAATTTAACAACAACAACAGTTGCAATTTGGAATGGTGGGAATGAAACTATTGATTACTCTGACCTTGCACCATCAAATAAACTTAAAATCTTAAGTAGAGAAGGCATTGTTTTTTATGATTATGATTTTGTATACAGAAGCGAACCAACAAATAAAATTGATTTTCCAGATTCTATGTTGGTAGAGGAAGTTGACAATCAAATACATTTAAAATTTGATTACATAGATAAGAAACAAGGATGCATTATTAAAATAATTCACTCTGGCAAAAACTCTGATGACATTATTGTAACTGGAACAGTTAAAGGATTTGGAAAAATAAGACAAAGAAATAATATTGAAAGTACTCAGGAGGTAACAGAAGGGTTAAATTATAAACACAAGATTTATCATCCTAATTTTAGATTAAAAGGTTTAATATTTATTTCAATGAGTATTCTATTATATTTTCTTATACCAGAAACCGAGAAAATCGCTAAGGATGTCAATGTGATATTTGCTAATATTCTTTCTGCAATTATAATGATTTATGGAATACTACTATTATTCACCACTGATACAATGCCTAGAAATATTATTAAACATCTAAGAGATAACTAAAATAAAAAGTTAATTTAATTATTTATATATTTAGAAAATTAGTAGTTGCAGAATTATCAACTTTTTGTTTTAATAAACTTTTCTTTGATTGTTCTGAACAAGTCACCAAAGAAAGTACCCCCAACAATCACATCTAAATTTTCAAAATTGCTTGCAAACTCACGGAGCAACACAGCAGAACCAATTGCATAAAAAATAAATGTTGTTGCAAGTGCAATCTCTGCAACAGCTCCAACTATTAAGGCCAAGCTATAATAAATAAGTTTATGACTAAGTGACAAGAGTAACCTTCCACTTATTCTTATTTTTTCTTTTCTTTTTTTTGCAGCCCACACACCAGTAATGCAATCAATAAAAATGAGTGCAAATATTCCAAAAATTAAAAGTTGGTTTGCTGCTAAAATTCTTAAAACTGCTGCTATCAAAAGAGTTTTGAAATTAAATAGCCAAAATAAAAGTTTTGGAGTGTATGCTTTTGCGCTTATAAACAATGAAATTAAAGGTGAGTTCATAATTAGTTTCCCCCCCTTCCTAAATAGATTCCACAAAAGTTTTCCCCCTGTTCTGGGTACATATCACTTATTTTGTTTAACCCTTCGTAATACTTGGGATAAGTAGCATAGTTTGCTTCCAAGAACTTTACAAGCCTATCTGCATAGAATTGTGCTGTACTCTTAATTGTGTTCCTTAAATAGTTCATTTCATCAACTGCTGTAGGCTGTGAAAATTCACTCGCTTTTTTTGCAACTGAAATATTTGTCATCTTATAGTTGAGATAAGGAACCAATTCATAAAGGCTATAGTGATTTTGCAGCGGTTTAATGTAGTCATTTATCAAAGTGATATATGAACTGCTTATTGTAGTTCCTGAGTTAATATAAGCCTCTAATACGTTCTGGAGGTCTTCATATAAATGTGTCCCCAGCACTGGAATAATATATTTTTCTTGTGCTGTGATTAATATAGGAGCAATTACTTCTTCATCTACGTTTTTTGACATAGGTGAATTTGTCTTTATGTATGTTGTATCAATGAAACTGATAATTGAATTTGCCATATTGATTATTGATTTGTAATATTACGTTGTTGTTGTGTATTGTCTGCAACTGATGCTGCTGGAGCTGCTGCTGTCTCTGTTCTTGTGTTAAATAGTGACATCAGGAACCTGAACTTTTCATCATTCATATACTTCTGGAACATTACAGGCTCAATTATGTTATTGAATGAGGCCAAGTAATTCAAGTGCTTTTCAACAAATAATTGCAATTGGTCAATTACCGTTTTTTGAAGTCTGTACTCAGCAACAAGCATATCATTACCAGAAGAGTTGATTCCTTTGCTGCTTGGAAGTCCAAGTATTTCGGGATTTGTAACCCTCCAGCCTGAAAGAATCTTTTGAGTTACAATATCAATTAACTGTTGGTATTGTGTATCATTGCTGTTAGGCTGTACTACTAAAATTTCTGGTTTTTGGTCTTCGCTTGGAGAAAATAAAAGTACTGGACAACCAGCATTTTCAGCACCTGCATACTTTTTTTCAAGTTGTTCATACAACTTATCTTGTATGTGTTGCTCTGGAACTTGTTTAAAAGAAAATATAACACTTGGCTTGTAACCTGCTCTGATATTGCTTATGTGAAACAATCCAATATTATATTCTAATAGAATCCAGTTCAATACAGAAAAATAAGAAGGGATTGAATAGACCTCAGAGCCTATATTATATTGCTTTACAAAATAAATTTGTATACTCTCCTTTTTTGCAATTGATGGGTCAAAATCTGGAATGAATATAGGTTTGTACCTGCTTGTTTTTGCCCAGTTTTCGCAGAACCTCCAGCCATTTATATTATTATTTTCTTTACAAGCTGCCTCATATCTGATTTTGTGAATAGGGATATGATTTACATAAGCTATATTTTTTCCGTTGCTGCTCCAATGAATTTCAAGAGCAAAAGCACCAATTGCATTTAAATCATAACTCAGCTTATAAGCAGTGTCTGCAAGGTCTTCTTCTCCCCCCTTGTTTGTTATAAATGCTTTGAAATTGCTGCTTATCTCTGATTGAATTTGGAAGCCATTTCCAGCCATTAAATCAGTGTACTTTCTGCAAGCTGCTGAATGTTCAGGAACTGCATTAAGAATGTTTATTAAGTGTTGAGGAAAAAGGTTGTCTTCTCCCCAACTTACATAATTATAACGTCCTACTTTCTCACAATACTCAGGTTTGAAGATGTATTTACCACTTATATAAGTCTCAACATTACCAAACTTTTCAACTATTTTTTGCAGGTTGCTTGTTTCTTTTTCCGTACTGCTTGCTCCTTGTGCAACTGAGAAGTTTACTTTCTTTTCTTCTTCACTTGTGCCAGCAACATTATAACCAATTTTCTTTTCTGCCATATCAATTTTCTTTTAGATATATTTTTTTTATGACTGTTAAATATTTCCCAAGAAATTCTTTGTTTGGCCTGTAGAATTCAAGAAATTGCTGTAAGAAGTGGTTCCTGTATAGTTTGGATTCTGCAACACATTCATTAAACCTTGCTCAACAAGGTTATTTGAATTGTTCAAAATTGTGTTACCGCTGTGTGCATATACTTTGTATAAATACTCTCCTTCATCCAGATTTACAGTAGAAGCTGTTAAATTCTGGTATGTCTTACCTGTTTCAACAAGCAAAAATTCATCATACCTTTCTGTATTGGTGCTTATGTTAACCCCAGCAAAAGCAAGTGTTTTATGACTTTGGCAGTTTTCTAACAGGAAAGAAAAATAAGTGTTGCCTGAATAACTTATTAACTCTGAGGCTGTGAAAACTATAGTGTTTCCAGTGTTTTTATATATCTCAATCATAAAGTTTATTTACAATAGATATATAAAAAGCAGAACTGTTATAAAATAGAAACCCCCTCAAACTATTCCAGTAGTTGAGGGGGAATTATGAAAACTAAAATTTAATTAAAAAGTAAATCCAGAAAGCCTAATCCAAGAACCTGCTGAATGACAAACGTATAAAAAGTTTGCATCTACTGCATATTCTCCAGCTACACCATAACCTTCTGTACTTCCTGATGGAACAAAAGGAGTATAAATACCAAGATTGTTGAAATTTATGCTTCCAATAAATAATGTGTTTGCACTCAATGTATCAGTTGCAACATTTCCAGTAAATGTAGCTCCAGATGTATTTGCTTTTGTTGCAAGTGCAGCGTTTGTTATTGCTGTAGTTGCATAAGCAGAAAGTGAATTATTAACACTTGTAGTTTTTGCAATTTCGCTTGTTTTAAGGGTTCCTGTTGAATCCTTTATTTGAAATACACCGTTAACATCATTTATTGTAATGTTGTTTATTTTGATAGCATCTACGCTGTCATTTTCCTGTGTAATATTTAAAAAATTTATATCCATTAGATTATAAGCTTAAAGTAGTTATGTAACCTTGTGTTACAACAGTGCCTGCTGCAACATCTTTACTTGTCATAGTGTAAGTAATACCTTTTGAATCATTCAACATTTTACCGCTGTTAATATTTGCAGTTGTTAAACTCATACCTGACTTTTTACCAAGCAATACAAATTGCCCGTCATTGTCTTTTGTAATAACAAATAAACGTGACATTGCAAGCAAGTTTAAAGTATCTCTGGTTGTTTGGTCTGTTTTGTAAACAACTGAATTAATAGTTGCTTCAAATGTTGGTGTTTGTGTGTCTTTGTTGTTTGTCAACACTTCATTAAACTCTGTTGTTTCGCTTGGAAACTGGAATTTATAGAATGTATTAGCTCCAGTTGCTCCAGTAATTTCACCTGTAGCATTCACACCCCACACTGTAGAACCTGTAAACGTACTTATGTACATTTCTTGGGTTCCCCCGTGATTCTGGAGGCAATCAGCTAAAGCTAAACCTGTATTTAAAATGCAATTTGCCATATATATTTTTCTCCTTTATTATTAAGTTTAAAATCTGAGGGGCTTTAGAACCCCTCAGTATTTTTTATAATTAAGCAATTGTTAATACAACAACTTGACTTGGGAAAGCTACAGTAACACCTTGTTTCCAGTCAGCAGAAATTCTGTTGAATTTGCGTACATTGTCATACTGTACATCTAATGTCTGTGAATCCTTTTCGTTTGTAGTACCGAAAATTAAATTGTCATCAGCTGCACAAATCATTATATTATTTGAAGTAATCCCTGCTGTAGGTCTTACATAAATATTGATTGCTCCAGGATAAGCAATACCTTCTGGTACTTCATCAAATTTGTAATTGAAATAATTTGCATTTCTTCCAGCAATCAAAAATCTCTTATAGTTAACAGCAGAAAGCCAGATAGTACTTTTCTTGTTTACATTGTCAAAAGGATATTGAGTAGAAATCTCATCCAACATTGACATAATGTTTGAAGTAGTTGTTGCTGCTGTAAAGCTTGTAATGTTAGTTGTAGATGAACTGAAAGAAGTTCCAGTTAATAAACCAATGAAACCAGTACAACCAAGTGTGCTGTCACCGTTCCAAATTATAGAATCAACTTTTTCAGCAATACCACTTGCAATGTCACCAAGTATTTCAGCTTCAAAAGGAATAACGTCTTTTTTACCTTCTGATTTTGGCAAATACTCAGATGTGTATTTATCCCTTAAATCTGGGTCACAAAGGTCGTTTGTGTAATTCAATGGACAAAGGCTAATTGAAGCTTGTCCTAAAGTTGTAACCCCACTTGAAGATAAGTTACAGCCTTGATTTTGTAATGTGATTGTATTAGAAACAGTAGGTACTTTGTAATTTGAACCTGCACCTGTTACAGTTCTAATAAATTTTGAGGTTTGACCTTCATAGATTGCTGCTCTCAGCATATCAAAACCTACTTCTTTTGTGTATGTACCTAATGTTGAAACATCGTATGCCATAATTTTTTTCTCCTTATATTATTTTTATTTGTTTTTTAATTGATTAATCTTTTCAGCCCAAGTCAGAACTTTTTTAGTTTTATCTTCTGTTTCTGGCTGTATGTTTTTTTGAAATTTTGCAACTTCTTTGATACTTGTTGCAACTGCTGGAGCTTTGCCAAAGTCTTCAACAACTTTTGACATTGCTTGGTTTGAAGATGTTAATGATTCAATAGCTGCTACAATCTGCATTACTACCTGCTTTAATCCCTCAATCTCAACTTTAATGCTTTCAATTTCTGCTGGACAATCCATTTCTGGAGCTTCTGCTTGTGCAGGGTCAACAGGTTCTGTTGCTGGGATAACATCAGCAAGCTTTGTTTCTTCTGCTTCTGCTTTTACTTCTTCTAATGATGCTACTTGCTGGCCTGTTGTGGGGTCTACGAAAGTTTTTTCATTCTTTATTTCTTCAATAACACCGCCTTTTACAACCAAAATTGAACCTCCTTCAACAGCATATTCACCGTCTGGTGCATCAGTAACAGTTGCATCAGCATTTAAAACAGAAATTTTGTTTCCAACTTTTACTTCATCGGTTCTTAAAAGTGCTGAACCGTCTGCTGTTTTTACATCAACAAACTTTTGTTCACCTGTAAAAAGAAATTTGATTTTGTTTACTATACTTGTGTAATCCATATCCTAAGTCTATTTTTCTCTATATATATTTATGTTTTTTTTGTTAAACCTTTTTTGAAATAATCTCGTTTATTTCATTGTAAATTTGTTTATCAGATTTATCAGCAGCATTGATAATGCTGTATATTCTGTTATAAATGTCTTTGTCGGAAATTTCTTTTTGATAAAACAATTCATCATTCAAAAAATAACCTTCCACTGAAAAACCTGCTGTACCGTTGTTGTAGTGTACTTTTAAAAACTTCCAGAGTGATTCATCTTCAATTTTGAAGCTTCCCCACCAGTCACCCTTCCAAACATCAGAAAAACCCCTTGCTCTGGCAGTGCTTGAAGTTTATGGGTCTGTTTCAATCCAAGATTCAAATACATAAACTCCTTTAGAAATTTCATAGTTTGAATGTTCAAGATTTGTTTTATGATTATTGCTTTTTTTCATAAATAACTGAGCGCAATCTCTAATTGTATCTTCTGAAAACCAGCAATAATACGGGTTGCCTTCTACGTCCAATCTTAATATGTTTAAATTTGGCCTCATAAAACAGCCTGTTAAAATTCTTTTTTCATTGACTTCATTAAACTTATATTCTCTTCTTTTTAGTGGTTGTTTAACTGATGAAAACAGTTGAAAATTCAACTCTGTAGCTGGACTCTGAACTATACTAATTAAATTCAAGTCACCCTTAATTTTATCTTCTTCTTTTAAAAGAAATTCAATAACTCTGTAATCTTCCATACTTATTTTTCCTGTATATATATTTATTTGAAATCTGTTAGAAAGTTGACATAACTTCAACCTTGCTTACATTCTTTTGTGTTTTGGTAATATCACTTTCAAGAACATAAACCATTGTAGGGGGCTGGTTCCCGTTTACTGAGGGATTACCAAAAGGTGTAAAGTTTGTAGGAGTTCCACCTCCAGAGCTAAATAAAGTCTGGTTGTTTGGTGTATAAGCTCCTCCAGCAGGATTTGAAGAAATTGCTGGTGCTGCTGGTGCTGTTGATGAAGTGTCTGCACCGCCTCCATCATTAGGAAATTTCTTTGAAAGAATTGCAGCAATTGTTGCTGCTCCCTGTATACCTGTAGCTATTTGTAAAGGAATAGCAAAAGGAGGGGGAACAGTTGCAGGTATTTTCATAATCGCTTGCAGCGTGTTAATACCAGTCTCTACAGCACTTGTTGCTTTGTTTACATTGAATGCTGCTTTCTGTCTTTTCTTTGCCTTTTCTGTGTTACCGTCTGAAATGTTATCCAGAAATTCAAATACAGAATTTCCTATATCCTTCATTGAAGAAGCCATACCTCCATAGTAAGACAGCTCTTCTGCTCTTAATGTGTTTACTGCTTTGTTATAATCAGCTTGTAATATTTGCCCGTCTTCATAAAATGCTTTTAACATATCTCTTTTCACTTGCAAAGTTTCGCCAAGCCTCATTATCTCGTCTGAATATTCACCGTCTCTTATTCTCTTTTTTTCTTCTGCATCTGCTAAATATTTATCTGTTGCATCAGTTCTTAAATCAGTATTAATTTCAGGCTTTTCATCAGTACCAAGCATTGCTTCATTTATTGCTTCAATAGCTGCTTTTTGTGCATACAATGATTTAAGTAATTCACTTATTGAAACTATTAGCTTGGGGTTATTATCAGTTATAGCTGCTTTCAGCTGCTTTTCATAATTTGAAATTTCTTCAATCAGCTTACTATAGCTGTCTGTGTATTTTTCAACTTCTGCTGTTGATTCCGCTGTTGCTGTTACAGATTCTGAACCTGTTTTTTTAACAGTTAATCCTAATTCTTTAAGCTTTGCATCAAAATCAGTAGTTGCTTTCTCTGCTTCTGCTGTTAGTTCTATATTTTTATTCAAATAATAGTCTTGCTCTTCTTGGGCTTTTACTTGTGCATCATAAGCGTCTTCCATAGCTTCTTGTTTAAGCGCACCACCATTTGCTGTCATATCAGCATCTGCTTTATCATAAGCTGCTTTTGCAATAAGTAAAGTTTTTGTTTTTTCAATTAATAATTCTTGCGAAGCCAGTGCTTGAGATTCCAGATTAATTAATTTTATTTTTTCTGGAATTAATAACAGAGCTTTTTGTCTGGCAAAATTTATATCTGTTTCAGTGGCTAAACTTGTTCCAAGCTCCTTGTCTAATTTTTCTAAGGCTGTTTTATAGTCACCCGTCTTTTTGCTAACATCTAATAATGTAGTTTGAACTTGGGTTAATGTTGTAATTTGTTTTGCTGCACTGTCAGCTGCTTTTGTTTGTATCTCTAAATATAATTTTGCTTCTGTAGATGCTTTCTTTTGTGCTTCTGTTTGTGTGTCATAATTTGCAGCAACAACAACTAAAGCTGTAGCAAGTGCAAGAACAGCAGATAAAGCAAGACCCCAAGGGTTAGCTTTCATTGCAGTTGTAAGTGCTTTTTGTGCAATAGTTGCAAGCATTGTTGCACCTTCATAAACCCTTGTTGCACTACCAGCCAGAGTTATTACAGCAATGTATTTTTGCAACTGCTTCTGTAACTCAACCATATTATCAGAAGAAGAGCCAGCAAGCAAAGCAATAGAGGAAACCATTTGTGTTACACCCCCAGCAAATTCAACCATTTTAAGCCCAAGTTCCTTTGTGCTTATTCCTTGTAAACTTGTATTTAATGTTTTTAATTTAGAATCAGCTGTTGTTATTTCAGCTTGTAATGCTTTGAACTCAGCAGAGCCTATAGGCTTTGATTCTAATTCTTGTCTAAGTCCAGCAACCTTTTGTTTAAGAGTTTCAAGTGTTTCTGCACTGTTTCCAGCATCTACATTTAAGGATATATTTAAAACTTCATCTGCCATAATATCTATTTTCCTATAGATATTATTTTTCTGATTTTGTTTTTGGAAATAAAAAACCCCTCAGAAAATTGAGGGGTGTGTACTATTTAATAATTTTTGAATAGGTACAACAAACCCCCTACACTTTCCGAGGTTGTTGAGCTTCCTGTTAAAGTTGATGTGATACCAGTTACTATTGACAATATTGTTGAATATAAATTTGTGCTTCCTGAGTAAATTGTAGAAGCAGACAACACCCCAAGCGAAGTACTACCTGATACTTGCAAATTATTTAAAGTTGCTGCACTTATGTTAATTGTAGGTAAACTTTCAGTGCCTCCAGTATATGTATTCAAACCATTTTGAACACTCACAGAAGCAGAAGCTCCAGAACTCCCCCCTCCAATAGTTTGAAAAATATTATACAAGTCAGTACTACCAGAATAAATTGTAGTTGCTGATAAAGCATTTAATAGAGTTGCTCCAGTTACTTCAAAATTTGCTTCTGGTGCAATGGTTCCTATACCTACGTTCCCACTGTTATCAATAGTAACAGCAGTTGCCCAAGTGAGAATATTTCCAGACAAACCAACTGGAGCAACATTAAAGTGAATCTTACCCTTTGCTTGTAATATTTGAGATGCAGCATTATTTGAATCATAAGCAAAGCCTGTACCCCCTAAATTTCTTGCATAAGAGTTAGAACTCCATAAAGACATATCATACCACTGCTGAATAGATGAAGAGCCATAAGAACCCCCCTCAAAAGTTATATAGCCTCCATTCCAATTATTAACAAAGCTGTTAATATGGAGTGTACTTCTTGGTATAATGTAATCCCCTAATCCTGTAAACCCAGATACATAAAGAGTTTCAGCACTTATAATGTTGGTAGAAACTGAACCTGTAAACACAGTAGAATCACTTCTAATTATATTACCCCCTACTATAGAAGCACCTTCATACTTGCTATCAATAGTTAAACCGCTGCAATTAAAAGCTCTTACATTGCTTACACCGTCTTCAACAACACAATCAGAGCAGCTATACAAAGAAATATTTCTACAACTTGCCCCTACAGTATTTCCATTACCTTCAATTAATATCTCATCTGCATAATCTGAAATAATATTTTTCTTTCCCTTTATATGATTGACAATTGCAGTACTTGCAATTATATTTGAAAAATTATTTTGCTGCTGCAAAAGTGTTGCAATACTGATATTACCCATAGTATGAGCAGTTGCAACAATTTTCTTTTTCTTCTGGGGAACCAGAGAGTAACAGTCCTCCCAAGTATTTAAGCTTACTTGAGTAAGTGAATTTTTAACTGCTGGGTTGTAATCCTTAATTTCATTAATGATGTAAATTACATTATCAATAACAATTTTATCAGATAAATTCAGAGTTGCAATATCAGATTCATTTAGCAAAAACCAAGCTGTTAATTGCTTTCCTTCGCTAATCTGCTTAATTGTATTGTAATGATATAAATTGAAAACATTGTTTTCAGTTGTCCAAAAGTTATCTGTAAAGTAAGCCTTGCAGCTGCCAAAGTTCAAATCAAAATCAGGTTCAGTAGGATTGTCAAAGTGACCAGCATAAGTATAAGCAGAGTAAGAATAAGTTATTGAATTTCCTGTATCTGCAAAAGTCCAGTTTCCATTTATTAAACCTCCATCATAAAGAATATGTAGACCGCTTGGTTGTCTGCTATCAATTGCAGGTACAATTAAATTTCTACAATAAACATTTGGTGTATCATTAAATATTAATTCTTTCTTGTCTTCACCTGTGATTGTTTCAGTATTGAATACAATTTTCTTTTGTCCAAAAACCTCATTGTAATTTTGCTGATATAATTTAGAAAATTCATCTTCTGCATTCTTATATGTAAAAGTAATTTCTTTGTTCTGGAGGTCAGGCAAATATTTAATTTGCTGTTCTTTTGACCTGTCAATCTTAGAACTCCAATTGTGATAAACAGCAGTAGAATAATAAGCATCCCTTGTTTTTAATAAAAATTTGTTTGTTTCACTCTTATCAACATCCAGATAAATGTTGAACATCTTCAAAAGATTGCTTACAAAATCCTTTTGTTTAACATTCTTTGGGATATAATCATTAATCTGTACTTCATCCCCGTAGTATCTTACACAATCAGTCTGAGTTAAACCCCAAGCTGTACCAGCTTTTGTATATAATGAAACACTTGCACCAAGACTTGTATTTATTCTGCCATAAATAAATTCAATTTTTACTTGGAAATTGTCACCGTTTAATGCAGCAATGTTTGTGAAGTTTACACTTCCAACTGCATTACTTGGCTGGTCTCCCCACACTGTAGCAGGGCCTGCACTTATTTGTGTTAAATAAGAACCGTTTTTCCAAAGTTGAATCCAGAGCCTTGCATACCAAGCATTGTTATAAACTACGTGAAAATTATAATCAACTTTAAAGTTTTTATACCCCCCCGTGTTCACCTGATACACACCCGTTGTTATATCTGGCTCCCCGTATGTATTCTGAAAGAAAGGATAGGTTGTACAGTCATCAAAAACAATTGTCTTGTATAAGTGTGTTGGATATATGGCAGAATCAAAAGTATCAGCAGACATTTGAACATAAAAAGATTCATCTGATAATGTACCAGCATCCTTTTTAAAATCCTTACCAGTAAAAGGAATAAGTATTTTTCCAAAGTCTCCAGTATGTAAAGAGCTGTTGTTGTAGTGATACCCAGCATCTGTAAAGATTCTATCAACATAATTTACAGCAAAGATTGCTGGCCAAAAGTCCTGAACTGTGTAATCCTGATTTGTATTATACAGGTTTATGTACTTGTATGTGTCAAGATATGTATTACCTGTTGTTGCCATAATATCAGCAGGTACAAGGTTGTGAGGATATAAATTAAAATCAATATCCGTTAAATATTTATCACTTATTGTTGTGAAAAAATCTACTGCTGAGTTGTAAAGAATGATGTTGTAACCAATAATACTATCTTCATTCCAAGCGTTGTTGCTGGGGCTTTTAATGATGTTGTCTAACTGAACATATCCTTCAAATATATTTATACCGTTACAATAAACAACAGCCTGATATTTTACATTCAAATTGAAAGTGAAGTCTGAACTTCTGATATTATAAAGCTGACTGAATAATTGGTTGTTGTTCTTGGTTCCTTTAACAGTAATAGTTTTAGAATAAGAACCTCCTCTTTTACTTATGTCTGCAATGTCTGCAACCCTATAATTAAGGCTAACAGGAAAGGTATTATCAACATCGACATAACCCTTGTCTTTGATATAAAGCTTTACTTCGTTGTAAATGTTTTCTTCCATTGTGCTTATATATTGAGGGGTCTGTTATTGCTTAATTCAAAGTTTACTGTGTACTGAATCAAAGCATCTTTTAAACTTGTCTTTGTTGTAAATGCAGTATCTGTAATGCTCACAGGTATGTAATCAGAGTTATCTGTAGCAGCTACAGAAGTGAATTCTGTGTTTTTAATATTAAGATAAACCTGCTTTGAAAGAAATAACTGTTCAATAAATTCAGCTTCTTCTTCTGTCATATACTCAGAAACTACACTGTATTTCTTTTGGTTCTTTACACTGTAAAGGCTCTTTGTTGCTGAGTTTACACTGTATTTATACTTTCCGTTTACTAAGTTGTAATCTAAAGCCTTTTTTATGTAATCCCTTGTTATGTCTGTACTCTGGCTGGTTATAAAATGGAAATTAAAAGGAATGAAGCCCCCAAATAAATCTTCAAATAACAATTCTACATTGTCTTCTGGTTTGCAAGTTGTATCAATTACAAATCTTTTCTTTTCGCTTAACTGCTGGCCTATACCGTTTATGTAGTGTATTGTGTAAGCTGGTGTATTAGTGGTTATAATTGCACTCCCATAACTTGCATTTAGATTTTTCGGGAAAGCTGGAGTTAACAATATACTGTTTGTTGTTGCACTGGTTCCAGTTAGATTGTAAGTTGAACCTCCTTCAATCATAACCCTCAAAGAGACTACACTACCAGAAGCAGGGCAAACAATATTTAAGTAACCAGAGTTGCTTGTTCTTACATTGTAGTTGTCAGGTAACTCAGTTAAAAACTTGCTGTTTGCATTGTTGATTGTGTAAGTGCTTGCAGTGTAGTTTATATAATTTTCGTGCTGTATTGCAAAGTTTCCAACTGTTATTGCTGTAGTTGTAAGACCTGAGTAAACTATTTTTCTATTGTCTTGGTAAGCTGTAAGCCCCCCTTCTGGGGCTGTTGCAAGGAGAAAGGGGTAATCAATTACAATTGCTTTTGTGTTTGGAACAGATACAACTCTATGTACTCCTTCATAGCCTGAGTTAGTAAAACCAGCAGTTTGAGCAATAAATACATAGTCACCAATTACATATTGGTGTACTGTAGTACCAGTAAAACCAACCTTTCCAACAAAGCCAGTTGATGAACAATAAAAGTTGTCTGTAAAAGGCCATTCATATTTATACTCTTCACCAAGTTTCAAATTAAAGTTTGTTTGCTGCTCTGTATTTGGCTTGTAGCTGTTCCAAGATAGATTAAAAGGTTCATCAGTTATAAAATCAGAACATATAGAAGCAACTTCACAATAGCCAAAATAATTATCAGTAGGTATTGAAGGAACCTTTAACCTTCTGATGTAAGTTGAACCAGAATACAAATCAATGATGTAATTAAACCCCGTGTTTGTGTTGGTTGTGGAAGACATAACCAAATGAAATGGGTTGTATGCTGGTTGTATAGTGTCAATATTTGTGAGTAATGTTACTGCCATTTTTAATTATTTATTAATTCGTTTACTACTTCTTTAAATTCTTTCTTTCCCTTCAATGTAAGCAGTACAGCCTTTCCAAATTGCTCAAGTATTGCTTTTGAAAATATCTCAATACTCTCTTTATATGCTGCACTTGCCTTTATCATTTGCAACATTGTTTGTTTCCCTTTCTCCAGCCTTGTTGCTTCAACGTGCTTAAAGTAAAACGGTGCTTTAATTGAAAACACAAACTGAGTTTTTCCCCCGTATGAATTAGTCAAATACCTAACTTCACTTGAGTTTAGCATAAAACCGCTTTTAACGTGTCCTTCTTGTTTTATTATGCTTTTCAACTCTGTTGTTAACTTGTCCGTTATGATTATAGCAGCATCTGCAATTTTCATTTTTTACTTTTTAATATTCAAGTTTGCTATTACCATATCCCCCAGCAATCTTTTCAAGTAGTCCTTTGTCTGGTTCTTTACATCATAAGCCCCGTCTAAATAATTCTGGAACTCTTCTAACTTGCTGCTGTATGTATAACTGTTTTTCAGCATTTCAGTAAGCTGAAATTCACTGTCTACATATTGCCAGTAATAAGGTGCATTGTATGAGATAACAAACTTATTCTTTGAAATCATTGGTACATAAGCAACTTCAATTTGAATGCTGTTATACAACAGCCCCGTTTTAACGTGACCTTCTGCTTTAATGATTGACCTTATTTCATTGGTTAAATCAGCACTGATTATGTTTAAAATTTCAAATAATTCCATATTACTTTTTCTTTGAAATATATTTTCTTATAAATTGTTTTGAGGAAAGTTTACATCTGACCAATCCTTTACAGGCAGACCACAATAAGAGTTTACATTTCTTATTTGTATGTATAAAACAGTTGACCAGCCAGCAGCAAATTCAGTAACAGTTTCTTCTTCTGGAGTTAAATTAACTGAGGTTGTAAGCTCAATCAGGTTTTCTTTAAAGTAGGGGTGACAACTCATCAGGTTAACTATGTCCTGAATGATTTGGAAAGTATCACTGTACACTTCACTTTTGTTTGCCTCTCCTTTGTCCAATCTATCCAAAACTCTTATGTATAAAGAGAATTGAACAGTATTAAACTTTTTCGTTTGGTTAGATTTTACAATGTTTGATGAAAGTGGTTTTACTTGGAGCAGGGGAAAGTTCACTTTCCCGTTGCTTTCGTTCAGCTCCCAATTTTTCCCCACAAAAAAACCTTTGATTTGCAAATGATGTTTTGCAATTTCTTCCATTACTTTCAGAATCTGGTTGTATGTAATTATGTTTGACATTTAGCTTTTATTTTTTAATTTCAGTTCTTGCATTTTCATTTGTTTTTCATACTGTTCATCTCTCAACCTCCAATATGTAAGCAGGTTTAAAGCCAGTATGTAATTTTGTTTATACACTTCATCAAACTTTGTTATGTCACCGTTTGCCAGCTTCTCAACCAAGCCAAACCAAACAAAATTTGCTAAAGGGCTGGTTCTTTCTGCTCTGTCTTCTCCACTGCCTCCCCCGTTGTTAAAGAGTTTCCAGAATTTCTTTCCATATAACTCATTGCGTTGCTGAAAAAAAAAGCACACAACCCAAATACATCTGCAATACTTACATTTTGCTCTATAGTGCTAATGAATTCTGTGAATTTCTCAGCTTCAAATTCAGCTAAACCCCCGTTGTCAGTCCTTTTTCTTAGCATTAATGCCAAAGAAGGAGCAATTAAGTTTATAAAACTTGGGTCTTGCTGTACGTACACTTCCAAAGAAATCATTTCACCTACACTAAACTTGTCAATGTCACTTTTCACATAGTACTTTTCCCCCAGAATCTCAATTTCATCAATAGTTTTGTTAGGAATAACTTCTTCCAAGAACTTCAGAGTAGTAATAATTGCATTGAAATCAGGTATTGTAAGCTTATATACTTCTTCAATTGAAATTGAAAGCACCTTTGAAAGCAAAGCAGCAACTCTTTGAGTGCTGTTAATGTCCTTTACTAAATCCTTACCCTCCAAATCCTTTATTTCAACAATTCTTTTGTAGCAAGAAATGGATATTTCTTCCCAGCTTTCGGGAACCTGTACTTCATTACCGTTTAAATTCAGTTTCTTCATTTTTTATTTATAGATATATCTTTTGTGATTCTGTTTTTACCTAACAACCCAGCCACCCCCAGAGAATTTGTTTCTGGCTGCAAGCCTGTGAGCAATAGCTGTTGCAAGTATTGTGTCATCGTGTCCGAATGATGCAAAGAATTGTGCAGTACCAGTTTTTGTATAGGAAACTACAAAGGCTCTCATTTCACTCTTCAAAATTTCGTTGTTTAACAGCTTTACAAGCCCTGTGTTCATTGAAAACATCAATTCATTTACTATTTCACCTTTCGTTTGATTCGTTGTTATAAAAGGCTCTATGTTGTAAATCTTATCTACATATTTGAGGTCTGATAAAATGGGTAAACCTTGGTTGTTTTGCTCAATGCTTATCTTGTGGGGACTGTACAGCCTTATAACTTCTTTGATTGCATTTTTTATTTGATATGTTTCTTGGGAACCCTTCAACCTTTGTAGATATACTTGCTCCAGCTTCTGATTGAATACAGTAATTACAGTTGCATCTGCTCTCATTCCAATATCAACACCCACGTAATATCTGTCTCCAGCTTGCTTGCTCTGTTCTGGGAGTATGCAGCACTCTTCAACTCTGGTAAAGATTGAACTTGCATCAATGAATTCAGCTAAATACTCTTGTGCAAACTGCTGGTCATTCATTTCAATCCTTCTTTGTTCAATATATGATTTGTCAAATTTTGGGTTGTCGTAACTTGTGAATTTGATTGAAGTATATGGGTTGTCTTGTGTCTCATCTAACCCCCTCACAAACCAATCAAAAACCCAGTTCTTGCCTTTTGGAGTTGTAGTAACCAAAACCTTTGAATTAGGCTTTGTCCCTATCATTGGAAGTAATACTTCTTCAACTACTTCTTTTTTTATAAACGCTGCTTCATCAATTATTAAAAAATCTAATCCGTGTGTTCCCCTTAATATGTCACCAGACCCGCCACTTTTAAAACTAATGGAACTTCCGTTTATAAGTTCAAGTAATATATCATTGTTACCCTCAAGATGTTTTGTAACAACACCACTTTTAATAAGGGGCTTTGCAATTGCTTTGAAAAATATTTTGGCTTGGCTTTGCGAAGGGGAAACAACCCAAATCTTTTGATTTGGCTTTCTTAATGCAGCCTTACAACACTGCATTTGTGCAGCTTTGCTTTTTCCTGAACCCCTCCCACAAACAACAACTATATATTTAAACTTTGGATTATCACAAGCAGTGTGAATAAGCTTCTGTTTACTATGAGGCTTATACTGTAATTCTATTTCTCTGACTGCTTCCATTAAATCTTTAAATGTCTTGTTGTTGTTGAGTTTGATAGTTTCTTTTATCTGGTTTATTCTTTACTTAAATCGTTTATAACTCTTATGTTTATTGAGTTTGGGGGGCTTTAGAGTTAATACGTATTTCAGTTATAGCAACCGCCCCCCAGCTCCAACCCCCGTTGTCCAACTCCACAACCCCCACAATCTCTGACCTCTCCAGCCCTCAACCTTCTGTACTCTTACTCTACCAACCTTTTCAAGATTCTCAACTTCTTATTTTTCTTGTCTTATAACTATCATTATGTTAAATAGGAAAACCCCCAAAGCCCCTGTTAATACTGCATTCCTTAAAATTCTATCAGTTTTATTTTGGGGTGTACTCTGGAACCCCTGATTTTACAGGGGGGTTTAAAGTTGATATTTTAAATATTTTCTTCATTTTCTGGGGTGTTGTCTGGGGGGAGTTGTTCATCTTCATCAGAAAACTTTACAATAATATTACCAGAGACAGTTGTATTTATATCTTGCTTATCTTGCCAACCCCACCAGTTTTTCATAGCAAAGATTAAGCTGACTTGACGGGGGTTTACAAGTAGTTGTTGCTCACAAAAGTTCTGTATAGTTGATTGTGCTCTTTTAATGAGTGGGGATATAGAATTGTTTCTTTTCAACATTTCATATAGTTCACCCTTATCTGCAAACCCCAAATGTAGAGCCAGTCCAAGCATTGTGGGGGCTTTGTGGAACTTACCATCTTCTAACTCCCCCTCAATCCCAAGACACTTTATAAAGTACTCTTTAATCAGGGCTTCTAATTTTTCATAATCTCCTGCTCTATCAGCATCATATTTTAAAGGTTTTCCAATCTTATTTTTATTTTCCATAGTTATTATTGTTTAAGGCATTTTGTACACATATTCTTTTTACTGAGGGGGTTCATTTTCCTGTTGCACTTTATGCAATACTTATCCCATTCACTTTTTTCTTCTTCTTCTGTTTCCCCCTCAATCAACTCAGTTTCTACCACAACACTTTTTTTTTGTTGTTCTGGGCTTATTACAGGCTCTACAGCAACTTCACTTTCTTGTTGTGCAGTTTGTTCTTGCTCCAACACAATAACCCCGTTTTCAACATTAGAAAGGGTTGCACTCATCCAGCCCAGCAAGTCCCACTTGACAGAGTTTGAATTTCCGCAAGATTGACAACTTACAGGTTTGTTTAAATAGGTTGCAGACATATTACTAACCCTTGCCAGTTCATCATTTGAAAACCATTCTTTTTTTCTTAGCCATTCAAAATCTGATTTAATTTGATTGTATAATTCTACTTTCATTTGCGTATTTTCTCCTATATATAAATATTTGATTGTTGTTAATTGATGTATCTGTTTTCAATTTTTATAAAGAGCAGGGCAATAAGAGCAGCTGCTATTGCTGTATAAACATTCCCCCCACTTAATATTAAACAAGTCCAGAAGGAGCTGCATTTAATGCAGGTTAGCACCTTGTAGAGTTGATTGTACAGGAACAGGATATTTTTATTCTTAATTGTTTTTTGAAGTCTGTACAAGAAAAGCTGGAGGGGTTCAAAGTTGACAAGGAACCAAGCCAGCAGAAAAGATTGTAGTATAAATATGTAGTTAATCATTTGCTCTGGGGTCTTGAATGTTTGAATCTTTTATTATCTGCTTTATTTCTTTGAGATATTTGAAAATGCTGATATAACTTATGTGTGTAAGCTTTGCAATTTTTCTGATTGAAAGGTTGCTGTTGAAGTACAGGTTGAATATTGAATTGTATATGTACTTTTTTTTATCTGATAATTCAGCAGCTTCTAAAGAAGCTTTTGCTCTGTTGTAAACAATTTCCTTTTGTTCTTGTATTGTTACTTTGTTTTCTTCATCGGCCTTTTGAATATTATAGTTGTAGTTGTTGGTTAAATCGGACATATATATTCTGTCTTTAAAAAATTTTCTCTGGAATTGTGAAGTAGGGGAAAAGGCCATATTTTGAATCATTGATATAACATAGTATTTGAGTTCACCCCTATTGTAAATCTGTTTTATTTTTTCCTCTGGCTTTTCCAATAAGTACAAAGCCAGTTCTTGCATTATATCAGCAGCCATAAAAGAGCCATACATAACAGCACACTCTTTTACATCTCTTTCAAGATATATTTGATTTACAATCTGGGCCAGGGTTTGAGCTGTTAGAATCATAATTATAAAAAAAGCTCCTTCACTTTGTTTTTCATTCTTTCAAATGCTGCTATATCACTTGGAGTTAAGCCCCCGTAATACTTCTGAATTATTTCTTTTGCACTGTCTTCTTCAACCTGTAGCACTTGCATTACTTTCTGGCAAACTTCAAACTCATCTTCTTTAATTGCAATATGAAGCAGTGAGTACCATTCTATCAAACCTTTTATGTACATATTAGCAACATCATTTTTTGTTTTTCTCTTGCTTAATATTTCCTCAATCCAGTCTGTATTTTCAGGTTCCTGTTTATTTATAAGCAAAAGCTCGTCTATCTCTTTGCTTATAAGCTGCCAGTCAATCTTATTATTTACATACTTCTTTTTCATCAGCTTCGCTTTGGCTCTTTAGATTGAATTATCAATTTCTTTTATATATTCTTTGCCCTGTTCAACAGTGAAGCCATACTTCACAAATTCTATTGCAACACCTGCAATTGTATTTTCTTTGAACTTCTTGCAATATTCAATTGCAAATACAGAACTCTCGTCTCCTTGTGCAGCTTCTCTTTCCAGTCTTTTGATGTTCTGGTTATGATGAAGTAAATAGCAGCGTATTTGCTCTGTTAAATAATCTGGTACTTTGTTTTTTGTTTTCATATTTATTTCTTTTTATTTTTCATAATCCAGTAAGTTGCTCTTGAAGCAAATAACATTGCATACATTGTTATAATTAAGTCTGGAACTTTCATAATGAGTAATTGAAAGAATAAGATAAATAAGCTTGTGATAGTAAATATTATTGATTCTTTAAGTTCTGTTGTTTTCATTATATTTTGTTTTTATCAGAACCTTTACCCCCGTCTACAAGCACAATGAGTGAAAAAGACTTGAAGACTTTGGGGGCTTTGGTTCCTTTGTTTATTTATTTTTCAACCAGCAAACAATTTCTAAGTTGTCATCTTCATTGGTGTATATTTCAATTCTCTCTATTTCAAACTCTGTAGACTCTTTCAGTGACAAACCCATTATGTATTGATATTCATTTAACCCATTTTCAAGACAGAATTTTTTTAATCCTTCTTTGCAGTATTCTCTTTTGTATTTCATAATTTTTCTTTGTTTTATATAAATAGGTAGAAAAAATAAAACCGCTTACTTTTTCAGGTGTTTTTTTAACTTTTTTTTTGTTCTGTGAATTATTACTTTAACATTTTCTTCTTTCTTGCTGTATTTACGGGCAATTGCTGGTGCAGACATATCATTTAAAAGATAATCAATAAGTATGTTTTTTTCAATTGGTTTTACATTTTTCTCAAGAAAATCAATAACTTTTTTCTTTAGAATTTTGTAATCAAACTTGTCTTCACTTGTTAAGGCTCCAACATCTTCAATAGCTTCTATAATATCCAGTTCACTTTTATCAGCTTCGCTTGGGCTGTTTACAATAATTGCTTGCAGCTTATTTATTTCAAATTTATATGCAACAGTCCTGTAACGGTCTACAAGTGCATTCTCAACCATTTTGAAAATAAAAGTCATTTCAGAACCAACTGAGGGGTCAAAGTTTTTATAGTTAAGCAGAAACTTTGCAGCAACACTTGAAGCAATGTCTTCAACTGCATCTGGGTATATTCTTTTCAAAAAACATACATTCTTAGCAGTGCTGTAAGCCCTGTTGTATATTTTATTTTGCTCCATTCTGTTCATTTTTCCTTTTCCTTCTGTACTTCTCAGCTTTATACAATATCTCTGCTTTGTGCTTTAAATAATACTGTTGTCTGCTTTCTTTGTATGATAACATTTCTTTTTCTTGGGGTGTTATTCCTAGTTTATTTTCTGCAATCTTTATGAATTTTGTTATTGTGTCACCTTGCAAAAGCTTTTTTGTATATCCGTTTTCATACATATATTTTGCAATAAGATTCCCTGTAATTGTTTCTGGTAATACATCAATAATCCTGTATTTTAATTTTATTGCTATGCTTTCCTTTTCATCCAAACACTCCAGTTTATTTTTTATGAGTTCTTTAATAAGAAACAGTTCATATTTATCTTCACCTTTGTTTTTGTAGTTCTCGAAAAAAATACTATCAAACACTCCTTCATATTTTCCCTTTTCTTTAATCCTGTCAGGAAAATGTACAGTATCATATTTTCGTTTTTCTCTGTATAAAATAGTTTTGAAGTAATTAGTCAGGTAGGTTGTAAAGGCTGCATTTCCTTCACTGTAGGCTGAAATTGCTTTTAACATATAGAAATACAAATCTTGTTTAAGGTCTTGTAATAGCTGCCTGTCATAACTTGTTTGAATGCCGTTGTGTTTATACACAGATGTATAATATGCTTCAAAGTAGTTTTTACAGTGGTTGTATAAATCCAGTAGAGCCTTTTCATCATAGCTTTCCTTTATCCTTCTTACAAGTCCAGCAACAATTATATTTCTTTCTTCACTTGTCATTTCTTATTTTCTCATAAATAGTCTGAGAAAATTAAAAAGCAACTACTTTACCTGCATATGTTCAGGAAACCATTGCAGCAGTAGCAATGAAAATTATTCAGGGGTTAATAAAAACCCCCTCCTGTAGATAAATTTTCAGGGAGGGGAAAAGAAAAACGTATGTGAATTATTGCTTAGGAATTCTGAACTCAGCAAAAGACTTTGTTATAATATGCTTCTCTTCAACTGCTGTTTTTGCTGGTGCTTGCTTTGAAGATACTTTTACAAAGTCCGTTTCAATATTGTTTTCTACAGCAACTCCATCTGTGTAAAAGTTAAGCAAGATTCCTGTAAATATTGTATCTGGGTAAAGTTGCCTGTAGTATTGGAGTAGGTTTAACAGCTTGTTATATTTGTCTTCTGACATTACGGAGGTGTTGTACCTTGTGCTGGTACAATTCCTGTCCTTAACCTCTACAATCACTTTAATGTTATCCTGACTGATATTGATGTATTGGGTTGTTGCAGAGAAAATACTCATATCCCAGCTTAAATATGAACCTACAGGGGCAATTTTATTGATATGTGTGTTGGTCTTCTGTACAAAGTACATTATTGCCTTGTTCCTTTCCTCTATTTCGGCCTGTTCAAATGTCATTTTGTTTTCTTTTTTTTAATAAATAGGGAAAAAAAAATAAAATCAAAAAAAACCATTAAATTTGAGTAACAAAAAATTGACAAATGATAACTTTCTTAAAAGACTTTGCTCTTGGAAGCATAACATACAAATCAAAAATTTTAGTTTTTATTTTCCTTACTGCCTTATCAATATTGATAACAAACAAAATATTGGAATCATTAGAACTGACTGCTCAGATTCCAGATAAAATAAGCAATATGGATATTTATAATTTTATTTTCAGCAGAGAATTTGTTATATGCCTATTTATATTTTCCTGTATTTTTCTTGCAATAGTAATTTACAACAGAGAAATTTTAACACCCATTACAAAAAAATCAGCTCTTCCTCTAAATTTTATTTTCTGGCTTATAATAAAAATAATTGGTCTGATTTTGCTTTCTCCTTTTTTGTTATTCAGAAAGAGAAAACTTAAAGGAGGTTGGATAAGACCCAAAGTCACATTAAAAGATTTGTGGAAAAATCCAACTGTGAAATTTATTGACTTACTTGTGATATATCATATAGTAGTAATTGAAGGGGATAGTATAAGTAAGGGGAAAAATTATGAAGAGAATAAGGAATTACTACAGGAAATCGTATCTGAACCAGAAGAGATAAATGAAAATGTTTGCAGGAACTGCACAATTTTTATTTCAGTTCTGATAACCTATATTATTTATGACCTAAATAGTTTTTTAAATAGCTGGATATTGCTTTGTCTCTGGTTTATGGTAGGGTTTTCATATACTGCAACCTCAGTTGTTAATTACGTATTGCATAAGAAACAAGAAGTGCTTCTAAATATTCTAAGGTCATCCAAAGAATATAAGCCTACACCAGAACCAGAAGGATTAATTTTAAAAAAGAAATGCAAGAAAAGTAAAATTAAAATTGACCCTGATTCAAAACAAGCCCCTACTGATGAACAGAAGTAATGACATTTATTGAGGGGTCTCAGATAAAGTTATGTATTCACTTCTTTATTAAATAATAAAAAAAAAGAAAATACCCCTATATATAGATAAGTATAATATATATCTGTTATCCCAATTTATATAAGTTATCCCTTATATATCTGTTTACTTAAACAAAACTAAGTCTTCCTGAAGGTGCACAGCTCCCCCTACCCAAACAACCCTATATTTTTTGTGTTGTTCGGTGTGGAGCTGTGCCTGTTTTGTCTTCCATCGGCCTCACTTGTTTTTATATTACACTACTGTATATTTTCCTTTTTATAAGAAGTCTAAAGACTTCTTGGGCACTACAGCATTAATAAAGTGAGGCAAGCACAAGTAATGTTATTTAACAACTATTTACTTTGTAAGATAATTCGGCCAGTTAAATTGACCCTCCCCCAGCTTATCTAATTCTCCCCGCTGTGACTGGTGGGGTATCCCTTTCTCAGTCATATTCCAAATGAACAGGTGTGATTTTTACCGCCGTCTTTCATTTGTGTTTTTCTATAAATAGTAAAAAAAAATATTTGTTTGAACTTTTCTGAAAATATTTTTTTACTGCTTTTACTAAATATAAACATTTCAAAAAGAAAAATCAAATATTTTTTCTGAATGACATAAAAAAAGCACCTTGTTCAGGTGCTACACAATTATTTAAATAAGAGAAAGAATCTACCAACCCTCCAAATGTATATTAAGTTTCTTCGCAAATTCAGCTATTAATGCGTTTGTATCTTGAAAGGGAAGTATAGAAATTACACATCCACATTTACTGCATTGAACAGCATATTTTCTATAGTTTGCCTTTGCAATTTTAATTTCAACTGCTTCAAAAAAAAGATTTTCGCATTTAGGACATTTTGATTGTGCCATTTTATAGAGTTTTAAAGTTTATAATAAATAATAACATTTGAGAATTCATATACTATTAAAAAAAGTTTCCTTCGCTTTTTCTTGTTACAAATAAATCATCATTATCAATCCAAATTTCATTCGTTTTCCCATCTTCTACATATTGACACAGGGCTTTATTTAAGGTTTCATCAACCTCTCCAATAAACATTTCTAACCCCTTATTCAAAGTAGGTTTGGACTTGCTTTTTACATAGTCACCAAATTCTATATTATTCAAAATCTTATTTATTTTTATAAACAGCTTCCGTTAATTCGTTTATTTCCCTATGTAATGTCTTCATTTGTTCTTGCATAAATGTTCCAAGACCATTAAATGTATTTTTTATATGCTCAGTAAATCTTGTATTTACATAAAGAAGATATTCTGCAACATTCACTTTAGGGTCTAATCCTGTATCAGTTTTAAAATCTTCAAAGTAAATTTCGTAATCTGTGTCAGCTTTCATAATGTTTTTTAGGGTTTATGTTTATATTACAATCATTCATATTTTCTTTCTTAATTCAATGATTTCCTTTTTTAATAAATCTACTGTGCCAACCATTGTATTTTTAGAAGCATCCATTTGAATAGAAATAGCTCCTAATTTAGTAAATATTCCTTCAATTCTATCTGCCATAATAATTGAGTTTTGCATTGTAATATCTGAACATCTTGCTGTAACATATTGGAGGTATCGTTCTATATTACCAGCTACAGTTAATCCTGTTTGTGTAGTGAAATCCTTCTTAAAGGTATCATAATTATTTTTTAGTGCCATAGTTATATTTTTTAAGGTTTATATACACAAATATATTATTTAATACAGCAAAGTACTGAAAAATTTAGAAATTTTTCTCTTGAACTTATCAATTACCCAGAATATACACAAATACCTTTGCAGTTGTATTAATTCAACACAGGGCTTTATTTAAAGCGTACAGGCAAAAAAAAGAGTATTATATTTGGGGGTGCAAAAACTAAAGGATATAAATAAGGGTAACTGGGGAGGTAGAAGGGAGACCACCGCCTTTTTTACTGAATTGCAAGAAAAAAAGATTTTGCATTGTGTCAGAGGAACAGGGGGGAAAGTTGATAGAGATTACTGGAATTATATAACTACAAAGCATTTGCAAGAATACATTTTAAAATACCACTTCAAGAAGGTAAGTGAAGATTATGTTTTAAAGCTCTTTAAAAAATACAACTGGATTAAGGTTAAAAAAAACAATAAAATATACTGGAAGAGACCCCCAGCACCTGAACCAAAAGTAAAAAGGGCAAAGTACAGAACAGAAGAAAAGCTACTGGATTTAATATACAAATTGAAAGACCTTATGTATATGGAATATGATAAAGTAGTTACAGACGAACAGGCCAAGAAATTTTTCCAAAACCCCAACTGGAAAAAAAATATTTCAGAAGTTAATTATTACGTTTACTTTGAAGATTTAGAAGAAGACGAATAATTTTAAATCTTGCTATCGGGATAAGTCAACCCTACATCTATTTATTTACAACTGTTTGGACACTGTTCAATAGTTTTCCCTCTTTTTTTATTTGTTTGCTTTATATCATCGCCTGATGAAATAAAAGTATTTACTATAATTTTTTAAGTTATCGTTACAAAAACAAATTAAAAAGAAAATAAAATGCAAACACCTTATAAATACAAAACCTCTAAAACCCCCGTAAACTCCCACTTTTTTTAACACTTTTTCCTTATATAATTGTTACACATCGTTCTTATAAAAGTTTGGTTACATAAAGTGGCAGAGTAAAATAAATAATTCTGTTTGGTTACGGTCTCTGCCACTTTTTTTTTAAGATTTTGCTTATATAATCATACAACTCACAATAATTAATAACTAAAAAACAAAAACCTATGAAAAAGTTAAATGAAAAAACATTAGCAGAAATTAAAGCTGTAATTGCAAAGCACACTACAGCAAGAGAACGCAAAGCAGAACTTACAAGGGCTGGTTATTATATCAGCAGAGAAAAGGTAGTTAATTGTTCTATGATTAATATGGAGCTACCTATTATCTATTCATTCAAGAACATTAATCTTGTTCAAATTAGCAAGCCAGTTATGTTTAATAATAGTTACTGGGCTTGGTGTGCAGTTTTCACACATCTCGTTAAAATTACAGAAGTAGAACACAAAGAAGAAAAAGCTAATAAAAAGCAATTAGCAGCAGGTAATATATTTAACAAAGATAAAGTTAAGCTTTTCATCGCAAATGATGATAGTGTTGATTATTTAACAATGGATGGTGTTTCAGAAGAAGAAAGAGAATTTTATAAAATAGGCTCAATAACAATGAAAGCATTAAAAAGCCATTTAGAAGAGCTGCTAAAAGAAACACGTTTTTCAGTTATAACAAAGGGTTCTGGATTTTTTGAAATTGTTATGAAAGGCAAAAGAAGCTTTGACTTCAATTGTTACAAAGAATTCATTGAGCTATTCAAAAAACACAAAAGCGTTGGCAAACCCACACAATTAACAGATTTACTTCTTGAATGGGAGAAGACGTATTACATAGATTCATATTCAAGTGTGTATGACATCAACTCTTATGCTACTGATAAAGGCTTTTATACAATTTTCTTTGATATGGAAAAAGGAAGGTTTGGAGCAAAAAAATAATTTTCACCTGCTAACTCTCCTAAATTTCGTTTTTTTAGGAGAGTTAGCCCAAAAACAGGGAGAAGTAGAAAAAAATAAATTGAAAAAAGCTTTGAAATGTCAGTGATATGAAGTATTTATTGCAGTAAAATTACAAGCAAATAAAGCAGAATACATTTAAATAACCCTCCCAGTGGACAAGCTGGGGGGACTTTTAAAACAACATTAAATTAATGCCAGACCTAAACAACATACAAGAGCTTATTAACACTGTTCAGCAGAATCAACAAGATATTGCTGCTCTAAAAGCTCTTGTTGCAAAGCTGCAAGAAATGGTTGTAGACCCAGAAAAGAAAGCAGAGTTGAATGTTGATGAAGATTGTGAGGGCTTTTATACAATAGATGAAATTGTAATGAAATACGAAAAATCTGTTACAACTATTGGTAAATGGAAAAAACTTGTACACCTCAAACCTGCTGGAAAGAAAGGAAAGAAGACAAAGTACAACAAAAAGAAAGTTGAAACTTGGTACAAAAAAATAGAGTTGCTAAAAATTAGCAACCCTGAGTTATTTGAAGTAAAAATTAAAAAGGCCAGTTAAATTAAATTGTCACTGGCAAAGAATTTGTCAACTTTATAATCTTCTTTGGCGAAAGTGTCTCTATAAATAATTAAAGTGTCTACTTTCTTATGTCCTGTCATACCCATTATATCAACTATATTAAAGCCTGTTCTAAAGCAATTTGCAACAAATGTACGTCTGCCAGTGTGAGACCCTATTTCTTTGTATTTAGCAACTGTAGTAGTAATCTCTTTGTTGTTGACTCGTGTTTTTACTTTAATATTTTGCTGACAAATCTTTTTATCTACCAGTAATTTTTTAATCATTCTGTTGTACACCTGATTTTTAAAACGGGTAAAGTTGTAATCATATTTTTTTATTAGTTCTAAAGTACTTGGTTTTATCGGCACTGTAAACATACCCGTTGTCTTTTGAGCTTCTTTTGTTATCCACTTTTCATTTTCATCTATCATTGATTTTTCCAGACTATAAAGGTCTGAATACCTCATTCCAGTGGCAATTAACACAATCATATAATCACGTAGAGCAATCTCAGTTTCATTTGTCAGCTCTAATGCTTGCAGTTGTTGAATTTCTTCTTTCTCAAGTATTACAATTGTTGTTTTGTATTTCAAGTCTGCAACTTTATACTTTTCAACTTCTGGGTCAATTGATATATGTTTTTTTACATCCAGCCAGTTAAGAAATACTTTTAAATAGCTTATTCTTTTTGATACTGTGTTGCCGTTTAACTTACCTTCAACCGTAACTTTTCTCTCTTTCCCTTTATCAGTTGTAATTGTGATTTGAATATTAATCGCACCGCTTAAAAACTTTTCAAATGCTTCAATGAAATCCCCTGAGTTCATTGTATTCAATGTCAAGTCACCGTATTTTTTTTGGTATGCAAGCAGTGCATTCTTATTGCTTACATAGTCCTTACAACTATCTTTAACTCTTACTTTTTTGTCACCGTCTATTTTAAACTTGTAGAACTGGTCATAATAAGGCTCAAAGTTGTCTGTTTTTTTTAATTGTATTTCTTGCTCTGCTTCTGTTTTGGCTCCGTTGGTGCTTAGTTGCAGTTTTACATAATCAACTGGAGGCTTTACATCATTCAGCTTTATATAGTCATTAATAATTTTGTTGACCTGTTGCAGCTTGGTTGCAATCAAACTGTTTTTGTTAACAAAGTCTTCAACCTTTGCTGTTAGTTTTCCATTGCTAAAATATTTCACTTCATCAATAACTCCAGTAACTCCAGTACTTACCCTTATTGATTTGTTGCTGTTCTTGTAATATATTTTTACAGAACCTTCTTTGATAACTGCTTTAGCAAACATAGTTTTGAGGTTTTAAGTTTTTACAATGTGTCCGAAAAGTGTCCGATTTTTAAAAAAATGTTATTTTTGAAAAGTTCAAATTGAACACCCCGAAGATAATATAAAAAATCATATCGGACACTTTTCGGACACCTTTTTTCTTAAAACGTGCTTAAAACGTCAAAAATAATTTTGTATTGAAACTCTGCGAAGCCCATTAATAGTGCTGTTTACGTGCAACGTATTTGAAACGTCCCAAATGTAAATATACGGGCTGCCACCCCGACATTTTTAGAGTTAAAGGCCTGATAATCAGGCCTTTTTTTTGAATCGGTAATAAATCGGTAATAATTTCCCTGTTTCCAATGCCAATTTCACCTCTCATTTCTTTCTTTTCCAATGTACAGAAGTCACGTTATTACCTATGATAATTGTCTTCAAGGTATTTTCAATATCGGACGCTTTGAAATTGATAAAACCTCACAAGCTTCAATCGAAGTTAACAATCTTTCTCGCAATGGCTCTTTAAACCTGAATAAAATTATTAACAAACTTTTTATAAGTGCGTGAGGGAAATTGGTTTTTACACTTATTTCAAATCCGACATAAAGAAATTTTTATGTCGGATTTTTTGTATTTTTCCGACATTACATTATTTATTTATCCGTTTACATTATTACTATTAAGGCTTCATTCCATGAATATGTATATGATTCTCGATGGCATAAGAATCAATTTGATGGCTTAAACAGTAGACGCGGTGAAATAAGTATTTCATAAAATGCTTGTCACAAAGATGAAACATGAAAGCAGTTAATGAGCTTGATGCTCCTGAATAGAAAGCCAGCTCACTGTTACCTAAAAATGATAAACTTACCCAAAATCATACCCTAGTTTAACCAAAATTTTAATCAAACGTTTTAATTAAAAATGATGTCATTTTTGTTTGGAAACATATAATTTTAATAATTTTTTAATACATTTGTAACACCTAAGTTAAATGGTGTAACACCTTGAACATTTTTAAACAAAATTTAATCTAAAACAATTACAAGTTATGGTATCTAAAAGTACAAAATCCATTGCCTCTAGAATTCCCCTGGATTTATATTTTCAGCTCGAAAAAGAAGCCGATGATCTGGAACTAAACATGAAAGATTACCTGCTGAAAATTATTGAAGCAAGGCATGCAAAAACTGACTCTGTTACTATAGAAAAACCTTTAAAGAAAAAACAGGAGATCACACCTAAAAAGACGAAGCAGAAAACAAATAAACCAGAGTCTGGATTAAGTTTGAATTTATTCCCGGAATGATGAATAAACTAAAAAAGTGAGTAGTTAAATAAAAGTTAGTTCTATTTATTTTTCGCTAATAATTAGTTAAATTTGTAATAGATTGGATTTGCTTTAAAAATGATTTTTATGTGCTACAACATCGCATTCTTAGAATATCGTATTGAGAAATATGCAGAACGCTATAAAAAAGTGTTGCCACGTAAATGGAACGTGGATGCGCATATTATCGATTTACCTTCTTATTATTTTGTAAGCGGATTTTCGCATCCCCTCCTACCAGTGGTTAATAATGAAGGAATTTTAAATTGTGAATGGGGACTTATACCATCATGGATAAAGGGTGTAAAGGCGGCTGAAGAAATTCGCACAAAAACCCTTAATGCTGTCGGAGAAACCGTGTTCGACAAACCTTCCTTTAAAAAAAGTATTTCATCCAAACGTTGTTTGCTTGGAGTAAACGGATTTTACGAATGGAGAGAATTTAAGAATGCCAAATACCCATATTTCATCAAAACAAAAAGCAATGAAATTTTTTCACTAGGATGCATCTATGAAACGTGGATTGACGCAGGTACAGATGAGATCAGAAATACCTTCAGCATTTTAACGACTGCTGCAAATCCGTTGTTGGAAAAAATTCATAACATGAAGAAGCGCATGCCGCTTATTATTCCCGTAAATGATGAGCAGAGATGGATAGAACCTACCTTATCGAAAGAGCAAATTCAAGAGTTGATCAAACCTTATGATGAATCTGATATGACGGCTTATACCATTTCCAAAGTCGTTAATAGCGCAAAGAATGACCGAAACATTCCTAAAATAATGGACAAGGTTGAATACGCTGAATTAGATTAAGTCATTTTGTTCTTTTTTTACCTCGTTTTTTTTCTGGACAAACGGGGCACCATGATCCTTTCTTATACTGGCAGGAATTGCATTCCATTTGTGTTTTTCTATGCACTTCCACTGCAAAGCTTTTTATTTGTTAGATATCTTTTTGACATACACTGATCTTAGAAAGAAATAAATTCAGTATGGAAAACATTATTATTAATCATCTTAAAAATAAAAAATATGAATAAATTAAATTTTTCTTTGGTAATGCTTCTTTTATTTGGATTTCTTTTTACAGAAAGTAATACTGTCTTTTGCCAAAATAATTATGAACGTGCAAATTTAACGGCTAAGCAGGCATTAAAAAAGAATTTCAGCGGGTGCAAAGTGACTGTCACTATAAAGCATAGATTTAAAACAACTACTAAGCGATACAAAAGACAAGTGCATACATTAGTGAAACTCGACACTTTTGTGGATCCTTTTACAGCACTTATTAAACTTGGATTAAGTAATAAAATCATAAATAATAAAACACCCCGCGATTCCTTTTTACTTTTATTTCCATATTCTCAAAAAATTAATGATACTGCATTTTATTTATATGCTTTACCACCATCAGACACTGCTTTTCCTATAACAAACAGGATGGGTTCACATCCCTGGGTTGATCCTCAAGTAATTCATTTTGATTCTTATGGAAAAATCAAGGGCATCGCATCAGGTGGTGGAGCAGGGGAAGAGTGTTGTGCCGGTGGAGATAGATGGGTTCAAACTATGTGGTTTAAAGATAATATTTGCTACTCCTCTACCCGCCACACCCAGGAATTAAATGAAGAAATTGAAACCGAATGGGACCCTTCACACTCCTATCCAATAACTGTAACGAAAAATAAAGGAAATAACGAAGGTTACAGTAAAACGACTTATACTTATTTTTTTAAAAGAGGCATTATTTATAAATTAACAGAAATGATTGAGAATAAAACATCTTCTGAAAAAAAAAACGGCATTATATAAATTCCATTACAAAAAATAAGCTATTCAGTTTTTACAAGCTAAATTTATATTTATATTTACATTTTTTTGTGGAACAAACCCTCTCTGGCTATAAGAAAAATATTATCGCAGGCAGACAAATTAAAATAAAAAAATACATTTCACACATTTGCTTATTTTGTAAAAACTCTGTTCAATTGTTCCACTTTTAATGATGCAAATGTGGTTTTCTGCTCACAAAAAAACATTAACCCTAAATCCCATATACAACTTATAGTTGTTGAACAACAACAATAAGTAGCGTAATTACAACTATAAGTGTTTATATTTATTTGATTCTGAAAATGAATCCCAATATCTTTGCAGAGTCGAAAAAATAAAATAAGGAGATAGTACTTATGTTAAATACTAAGATGATTGGCAATAAAATTGCCGAAGCACGAAAGAAAATAAATATTTCTCAAGCCGAGCTTGCTCAGCGTCTATTCATCAGTTCACAGGCAGTCGGAAAGTGGGAGCGCGGAGAATCAATGCCGGACATCATAACGTTTAACCGTCTCGCGGAAATTTTGGGTGTTGACCTTAATTATTTTTCAAAAAATTTACAATCTACAGCCAATGAAATTGCATCCGTTGAGTCCTTGGTTAATCAATCGGTTGAATTGACTTCGTCGAATGCTATGAATTTGCCATCAGCAGATCAGAAGCTACCTGACAACAAGGCAGGCAAAAAGCTTGGATGGGATATGTCGCACGGAAACTGGGTGGACGCTGACTTTTCCGGGTTGAAAAATCTGCATGAAAAATTCAGTTCCTCTAACATGCAGCGCTGCCTTTTTAAAGGTTCTGATTTGTCGGGACTTCTTCTGAAAAGCAATAACGTTGATAGCTGTGACTTCTCAGGTACCGATATCAGCAACAGCCATATTCAAAGTTCCAACTTACTCAACAATCTATTTAAGGTATGTTCACTGAAGGAAACTGAATTTTCAGGGAGCAATATCATGGACTGCGATTTCTCCGGTGCTGATTTTACCGGAGCGACCTTTAAATCGGGTGGCTTTCAGAAAAACACATTAGCAAATACAGTATTGAATCGCGCCTCTTTTATTGGAATGTATATTATCGATATAGTTTTCGATGGCACATTGGAGGATTGCTCTTTTGAAAATTGCATCTTTAAAAAGGTGACATTCCAGAATGCAACGCTTATTAACACATTCTTTAAAAACAAAAGTTTGAAACGGATCCGGTTTATTGACTGTCAAGCAGACCGGATAACCTACGCATTCCTAAAAAACGGAAAAGCGGATTTGACCGGTATCACTCTGTTGACAACATAACTCAGGAATTGAATTGTGTAGTATATTAAACTTACCTTGCAATTACAATCCAATGACTGAAAACAAGCAGTCCTGCAACAATGCCTGAACGACGGTCACTGTAAATGCGTGCAACCAAAAGTGCTGCCAGCAAAGACCAGATCACTGACATGAAAAGGCTGTTTGACCAGGGTGATAAATGCCGCACAAAGTCTATCAAAAAGAGAAATAGAAGTACTTGGCTTGGTATCAAAAGGACTTGCGAGTAAGGAAATTGCCGACAAACTCTTTTTAAGTGTAAATACAGTAAACAACCACAAGCAAAATATTCTTGAAAAAATAAATGCCTCGAACACTTCACAAGCAGTAAACTATGCAAGAAATCTGGGGTTAATTTAAAATACTAGAACAAGCATTAAAATTTAACATGCAAGCCTTACAGGATTATTATCCCTTTCTATTTCCAAATACTCTTCTTCTGCATTAAGAATTTTCTTTATATCGGATGAAGTAGGAAATATGCCTCTCCTGTTAATTCTGTCGATGATATAGTAAATCATTTCATTTTGGTCAACTTGAATGCCTTGCAACAACTCATTCTTATTCCAGAATTTTTTGATTGACAAATATTCTTCCTCAAGTTCAAGAATCTGCGATATACATTTGTTATCGTATTCTGCTTTCAAAGCAAAAGGCAGGTTTAGATTTATTTCTGATGCCTCAAGATTATAACTTAGCTCCAGTTCCGGATCAAAGTTATTTGAAAAAGTTGTTTCCATAGTTTTGTTTTTAATTTATGATACAAAATAACTATAGCCAAACGCACTGAATTTGCGTTTTGTTATTTTTTTTATTATTTTTGAAAAAAAGATTTATGCCACTTAATAAAGAAGCTACTCTTCGTTACCACATCATTGATGAATGTGTGAGAGACAAATACAATCCCTTCCCTACCATGGAATTCCTTATCGAGAAGCTTGAAGGCAGGCTTGGAAAAGAATTCACCATTTCAACAATTCAGAAGGACATCAAAGCCATGAAGGAAGATGAAGAACTTGGTTACCTCGCTCCTATCCGATTCAGCCGCAAAGAAATGGGCTATTACTATGAAAACGCTGATTATTCAATAAAGAAAGTTCCTTTACACAGCGACGAAATTGAAGCACTTGAATTTGCAGCATCAATTATTCAACAATACAAAAATACCAGCATCAGCGGCACTTTCAGCATGGCTATTGATAAGGTGCTCACTTCTCTAAAAGCAAAACGTCACTCAAAAGAAAGTGGTGACATTCAAATTATATTTCCAGAAAGTGCACAGGATTTTAAGGGAGCGGAAAAGATCGATTTCTTTGTACACTGTATCCGTGAACGGATTCCTGTATCGTTTGAGCATTATTCATACCAGCGGCAACAGTTCGAAAACTATATTGTGCACCCCTATTTTCTAAAGGAACACAGGAACAAATGGTATTTGATAGGATATTCTGAATCGCACAAAAGTCTTCGCATATTTGGCCTTGACCGCATTGAGAACATACAGATGCTGAAGAATAAGTTTTATTCTTTACCAGGATTCAAACCGGAAGATCTTTTCAAAAACAGTATTGGAGTTTTTATTTCCGGAGTGAATAAACCGCATAATGTAAAACTCGAATTTACAAGGAACGTGGCTGGTTTTATAAAAGCGCAACCCTTGCACGAAAGTCAGAAAATAATAAAGTATCATGACAACGGAGGAATAATTATTTCATTGAAAGTTTACTTATGCCCTGAATTAAAGCAATTGCTGCTATCCTATGGGTCGGATGTTTTTATATTAGAACCACTCAGCTTGCGTATGACAATTGAAAAAGAACTTGAAAAAAGTCTTAGCAACATTAAGAACAGAAAATAAGAAGAAGCTTTTAATGTTGAGCAATTATAAACAGTGGTGCTTAAAATAAAAAATGTTAAATCATTCCTTCACAAACTTTCTTATAAATGTATTACTGCTATTACTCAGTTTTATTAGATAGAATCCTTTCGAAAATCCCGAAATATCAACCTTCGTTTTTATACTGTTTGCTTTAATGGTTTTTAATAGCTGTCCATGAATATTGTAAATTTCAATTAAAGCAGGCTGCGTGCTTTCTATTGTTATATCGTTTATAGTAGGGTTAGGATAAATTTTTATTTGATCACTTAACTCATGTGTATTTATTCCTGCAATTACAGGAGGAATAACATCAACAGAAATTATTGTATTTGGATCTTTTTGCAGATTAGAAGAATCGCAATATGTATTTGTGCATCCTGTGAAATCGGTAATACTTAGGCAAATATTATAGGTTCCTGCTGAATCATAGGTATGGGATGGATAAGCAGTAGAATCATATGTGCCATCACCCCAACTCCACAGGTAATCTATCGGTTCATAACCTATTGTGTTATTTGTAAAATAATAATGATGTAGAATAGCAGTATCAGGAACTATTGTGTATTGTGCGGAACATGGCAGTGGTACTAAAAATCCATTTGCCAGTGTTATCGGGCAATGCCCAGTTATATTTACATTATAATATCCTGTTGGTTGGTTTGACGCTAACGAAAATGTTGCAGTAATCAATATACCACTGTTAAATGTTACTGTATTTGGATAAATATATGTACTGCCTTGATTCATGTTAACATTATCTGTAGCTTGTTGAAAATTCGTATTCTGCCCCGTTATTGAAACCGATAAAGTCTGTCCCGGTGATCCAAAATTTGGCGAAACCGAAGTTATTATTGGTGAACCAGGTCCGGTATTTATTGTAAATGCATTGCTAAGCAAAAGTGTTCCGTCAATAGTATTATTCACATAAACACTATACACTCCTGTAGGATATGATGTGCCTAGATTAAATTGAGCCTGTATCGTTAATGAATCGATGATGTTCGTGATGGAAGCATTAATTTGATGCGTTCCATATTTCAGACTTGGTGCTGTTGTTGTCCCGCTGTGTCCAAAATGAGTATTTAAGCCTGTAATGGTTAATGTAGCTGTTGTACCCTGATCTGCCGTTGTTGGAGTAATTGAAACAAGTGAAGGCGTTGTCGATGATGAATTCAGATAAAAGCAGTTATTCAGATTCAGAGTATAACTGCCGTTCTTTTGAATAGACAGATTATAGTATCCTGTTGGATCGCCCGTAGTAAATGCAAATGTGGAATTGACAAGTGTAGCATTGACAAAGGTTGATTGCTGCGGGATTTTTGTAGTGGTGCCATTCGTAAATCTGATCACATCGGTACCTTGTTGGAAATTCGTGTTTTGCCCGGTAATCGAAACAGACAGTAATTGTCCCTGTGTGCCGGAAGTCGGTGTTATTGAAACTATAGCCGGCACAGCTGGTCCCGCATTTAGTGTAAATACCCCTGCATCTGTTACCGTTCCGTCCAGCACATTGTAAAAACAAACATCATAAGCGCCAACAGGATGAGCATAGGTAAGATTAAACTTTGCGTGAATTGTGACTGAATCTACAACAACTATGTTTGTTCCGTTTATTTGCAGCGACCCCTGTTTCAACCATATTGTTGTTGCTATTCCGGAACTGCCAAAATTTGTATTCAGCCCTTTTAATGTTAACGTTATGGTGTCTGTTTGAGCAGCGGTTGTAGGCGTAATATAGTTGACAGAAGCAATAGTCGGATCAGCAGAAAGGTTAAAACAACTGTTTAGACTTAATGTATAACTTCCATTTTTTTGAATGGACAAATTATAATTTCCAGTAGGATTATCTTTATTAAATGCAAACACCGATTGAATTGAAGTAGCATTCACAAAAGTCGATTGCAGTGGTGTTACCACAGAAGAACCATTGGTGAGCCTAATTACATCTGTGCCTTGTTGGAAATTTGTATTCTGTCCGGTTATGGTTACATTTATTTTTTCTCCTGCTATCCCTGCTGATGGTGAGAAAGACGTTATGCTTTGAGATAGTGCAAAAAAAGGTGAGAATAAAATGAATGTTAAAATGAACAATTTTGTTTTCATAAAGTTAAGCTTTAGTGCGTACAAATTGATTTTAACAGTAAGGTATCTGTAAAGATATTAAATATTTTAACCTTATTGTCAAGTGAATACCGATTAATTTCTAAATATTTTTCTGGTTTTGAATTTAAAAAGTCATACCATTTTTTAAGGTGTGGTTGTGTTTTTATAATATGTTCAAATTCAGCAGCCATCACAACAGTAAGAAATTTTAAATATTTGGGATTTACTGTCGCAGTATCTATATTGGTCAAAGCCAAGTAAGCACTATCTGTTTGCCCTTTGTTAAAATAAACAGCGCATAAGTTTAGCCAGGCTTCTTCAAAGTTTGGAGCAATTGAAAGCGCTTTCTTATAAAATTTTATTGAATTATCATGTTCGCCTTTTAGTTCATATGCACTTGCAAGATTATTTAATACATGAACATGGTAAGGATTTATCAAATAAGCTTCTTCAAAATCTTTCAACGCCATATCTATATTATTCATATTAAAGTAAGCGCTTCCCCTGTACCAATATAGAGGTGTTGAAAAAGGATCAGTCGGATAAAAAATTGAATTTGCTTTGTTTATTTCTTTTATAATTAACACATAGTTTTTATTGTCTTTTGCTGTCAAAGCTTTTTTCATATGAATGTCGGAGAAGTACTTTGATTGTATTATATACAATGATGCAAATAGCGTTAATAATATTAAAAATAAAAAGAGTTTAATGTATTTTGGGTTATTATATTTTTTTACACTAATCTCATTGTGTTTATTCATCACCATTCCCAGGATAACAGAAGTGATAATAATTGTTTCTGCTCTTTCGTGCGGGAAACTGAAAAATGAAAATACAAGAAAACCAATTGCCAAGAAGAACAACATATTATAAAAGAAAAACTCTTCGTGGGTTTTACATTTCAGCAATATTCTTATAAAATAAAAAATAGCGATTATCCATATTGCGGCAAATAACAAAATACCAATCATACCGCTTTCGCTCATCACCCATAGGAAATCATTATGTGGCCGCTGGTAAAAAGTATTGTTGTCCTCCGATACCAATCCTTTATTTCCATATTTTAAAATTTCAATTTTCCAGTCACCCAACCCTTGTCCGAAAAGTGGCTTCTCCTCTATCATTTGGATGGTTCTTGACCATAGTTCTATCCTGTCCTTCGTAGAACCTTTATTAAAGTCGACAATGTCTTTTGCGTGTGTTTCAAGGCTTGTGACATTCGTATAATTTCTGTAGATGATAAAAACAAAAATCAAAACGATAAATGTAGCAAGGAATAATATTTTTTTATTGAATGAAATATTAATATTTCTAAAATCAAATTTCCGTGAATACCGTATCAGATAAAAAATGAACATTGAAAAAAACCCAGCCGCTAATGCGATCCATGTTGCCCTGTTCGAAAGTATAATAAGGAGAAACAAAGAAATTACAAATGAGGAAATGCCTAAAATTTTCCAGAATTTTTCTTTAAGGTATAGAGATGAAATTATGGTGAATGGGAATGAAAAGAAAAGCATCTGGCAATACAAATTCCTGTGACCGTAAAAAGATGTAACCTGGTAAGTACTTAAAGGAATTATTAATTTCCCATGAAGAATTATCTGGAAAAGGTCATATAAACCCGAAATACCCAATATGAAACATAATAACGTAAATGCTTTAACAATGCCTGATTCAGATTTTATATTTTTTACAAATCCTGCAAACAGGACCAATAAAATAAATCCGTATAAAATTTTTATCCATTCAAATATTCCATCACCAATATTTCGTGAATTAAAAATGCAAAAGAATGTATAGAAAACATATGAAAGATATACAAGTGAAATTATTGGATCAGAAATAATTTTAAAATGTTTTATATTTACGATTAAATAAATTGTCAATATTATCATATATACTGACAATCCTATTAATCGCAGATACAGATCAGGATCAAGCGTACTACTTGAATAGATTATTGGTAGAATTATTACTAAAATACTTATCCAAAGTATTTGCGATTTCTCTTTTGATAAAAATTTCAAAATATGCTAGTAATTTTATTTGTTTATCATATTAAAAAAATAACAAATCTTAAATCGTATGCTAAATTAATTTTTTCGCAGTTTTTGCTAATGTATTATTGACTTCAGTTTTTTTATTTTGCATGAATTAATTATATATCATTTGATCTTTTTATGTCATGTAATTGCTGGTAACAAACCTACTGTACTTGTACTGGCAGTCAGTCCGGAATAATTATTCTTTAATGAATTTCTTTATAACAAAACCAATATCAGTCTTTACTTTCACAAAATACATTCCTCTTGCAATATCAGAAAGATCAATAGTCATATGAGTTTCGTTTGTACTCAAAGCTTTAATTATTTGCCCTTCAATATTCAAAATTACTATTTCTGATTTCTGAGGTGTTCCAACAGTTAAATTATCTGTTGCTGGATTTGGATAAATGCTGATGTCAAACAAATTATACACGTAATTATGAATACTTGTAACCACATCAATACTTACTAAATTCGATTTGGATGAATTATATAATGACTTGAAATGATGTGAACATGGATTCGGATTAACAGCTTCTATCTGGTAATAAACAATTCCCACTGGAGGTGCAAGATCGGTGTATGAATTTAACATGCTCGTAAGAGTTGTGAGCAATGTCATATTTAATGGACTTGTACCCCTGTAAATATAATATAATGGGAAAGAAAATCCTTCGTAATAATTCCATGTCAGGTTATATGTATTTCCCATACCCTGGCTTATAGTAATGTGAATTGTCTCGTGATAATTGCTCAGTGCGGTTTCAGCACCACAGGTATCCACAATTGAAAGTTCGTACAAGTATGATTGCTGTGCCGGATTGGATGTACTATCAATATATATACTCGTTGAATCATAAGGAACTGAGGCAAGCAAATTGAAAACATTCGCCTGGTTACCTTGACCATAAACATTATAATGATCGATATCTGCTCCCATAGGTTTCTTCCAGACAACAATATTGTGACCTGTAGCGCTATCAACACTTACAATGCAAATATCAGGATTTGCCAGAGGAGAAGGGCCAACAAGGTATGGTTGGGATTGAGATGTGCATCCGTTGACATCACTAATTTGTATTGTATAATTACCTGAAGTTGTAACGATAGTACTTTGTGTAATTGCGCCATTTGACCATAAATAAGATGATGCACCAACAGGAGCAGTAAGTGTATCGGTACCACCACCGCAATATGTTAAACTTCCTGCTGACATAATATTTGGAACAGGAGGAGGATTATTAAAATTTACAGTAACAACACTTGAAGTCACGGGGCAGAAATTAAAAATTATGGTTACACTATAATTACCTGATGCATTTGCGTAATATACCGTAGTGTCATTTCCTGGAATTGTTGTACCGTTATAATTCCATTGATAAGTTGCTCCTGCAACAGTATTACAGCTGAGCATTGCCGGAGTTCCAATGCAACCATTAACAGGGTTTGTTTGTGATATCATTGCAGTTTGCGTACAACTTGTACCTCCAGTACAGTTAATAAAAGCATTCTGATATTTTGAATCAATGCAGCCGGTGGCAATATTTGTTGCAACAAGTGTTACATCATACAATCCATTTTGAGCATACTGATGAAACACTGCTGCATTGTTCGATTGCAACGAACTGCCATCGCCAAAATACCATGTAAAATTATAGTTGCTAATATTTGGTGTAGTGTTGGTGAACTGTACATCAAATGGGGGATTAATAAATACTTGAGTACTTGCCGTGAAACCTACACTGAATTCTGCTGGGTTAACGGTAATAGTAACATTATCGTACGAACTGCAAATACTGTCTGAAACTATCACGGTATAAATGATAGTTTGTCCTGGGCTTGCCGCAGGGCTTGCAATTGATGCAGAACTCAGACCAGATATCGGGGACCATGTATATGTTAAGGCATCGTTCCCATCATAAGTTGTACTTGTGTTTAATGTAACAGGACTACCGCATATTGCATTTGTATCATTGCCTGCATTTATATTTAAATTAATAATGTGGGCAGTAACAGGTACACGTGCACTTTCACAACTATCGAAATTTGAAACGTAATAAGTAGTGTTTACATTTAATGTAGGCGTGTAGAATGTGGAGTCTGTATTAATCACGCTTCCACCAAAAGCTGTATCATACCATAAATAAGTTGCACCTCCTGTTGCAGTTAGTAAAACCGTTCCTGCACCACAGCGCGATGCATCGTTAACAATAGGTAATGGAGTTATACAGTCTTTATTTTCATTTCCGCTTGAATCTTTTGCATTACCGTTTAAAGGATAATAAGCAACTAGCCCATTAGAGGGTATTTGCGCCATAGCTGTAATGCTTAGCATTGAGGTGATGAAGAGCAAAATTATTTTCTTCATTTTTTTACTGCTTAATGGTTGAATTGCTTTATTGTTTATTATTCCTTTACAAATTTCTTTACCGTAATTCCATTTTCTGTTTTCACTTTCACAAAATACATTCCTTTTGCAAAGCCTGAAATATCAATAGTAGTAATTGTTTCTATTGCATTAAAAACTTTAACTATTTGTCCTTCGATATTTAGAATATCTATTTGTGATTTTTCCGGAAGAGAAATTTCTATTTTGTTGTTTGCAGGATTTGGAAAAATTTTTGTCTTATCTGATAAATCGACTTGATTTATTCCCGTAGTTATTTGAGAAACTACATCAACATTTACTATTGTGTTTAGGTCTTTTTGTAACAAAGAAGAATCGCAAAACGCACTTGTACATCCGTTAGCATCAGTTATTGTGAGGCAAATATTATAGGTTCCTGCGGTGCTGTATGTGTGAGAAGGATAAACAATATTATCATATGTGCCATCACCCCAATTCCATAAATAAGTTAATGGTGGCGTACCTGATGCATTACTTATAATAAAGTAATGATGAGGAATAATTGAATCAGGGTATAAAGCAAAACTGGACAATGGACTATTATTTACATTAATATAAATTGTGCTTTGAGTTCCATTGCCACATGTATTATTTCCTTCAACTCCAAGCTCTCCTGATACTGCGCCTGCCCCGAAATTAACAGAAATACTGTTGGTATCGCTGGTTCCTGTTGCACCTGAAGGCAATGTCCAAACATAAGATGTAGCATATGCAATTATGGGAGTAGTGTATATAATGTTGTTCTCGCCCTGGCATACTGAAGAAGTTCCACTAATTGTTCCGGCTGCTAATGGTAAACTATTAATCATAACAGGATAAACAGTTGGATTTAATGCCGTACAATTGTCATTCGAATAATTAACACTTACCGATTGCGTACCTCCAGCATTCCATGTTATAGTAACTGTATTACTAGTAGGTGTTCCGCCGCCAGTAATTGTTCCACCAGAGGATAGTGTCCATGCATAATTCGACATACCTGTCTCAGTAATATATGTATTACCTGTTGATCCTTCACATTGATTAGCAGGCCCTGTTATTGTGGGAGGTGAAATTAACCTGGATACCCCGCCATTTGTTCCAAACCACTTATTGCCTTTGGTATCAATAGCAACAGCAATATTACCATTACCACTTCCTGCTAAACCGTTCGCTGTTGTATATGTTGTCCAGGTAGTACCGTTATACATTAGTACTCTTCCATACGCCGATCCGATCCATTTTTTTCCAGTGTGATCCATTACAATATTTTGAGCATATGTATTAACAGTTGAAGTCCAGCTTGTCCCATTATAAATTGAAATCGGGCCATCCTGTATTCCAAATCCAACCCAAACATTGTCATTTGTATCAATTGCAACTGCATGCACCAGGCTGCAATGCATTCCGTTAGATGCTGTATATGTAGTCCATGTGGTATCATCAAACTTTGACAATCCCAGTCCTGTTCCAAACCATTTGTTACCCTGGGAATCAATTGCAATAGCATTTACACAGTTTTCAGCCAAACCATCTGTAGTCGTATAGGTAGTCCAATTTGTTCCGTCAAACTTTATTACACCATTGTAATGGGTTCCGAACCATTTATTTCCTTGTGCATCAATAGCGATTGATAAAACAGTGGTTCCAGTTAAATAATTAGTCCAATTAACACCATCAAATACTGATACTCCACCTTGCGCTCCAACAGCATAATAAAAACCTGTTGCAAACCATTTTTTACCCTGAGGATCAATTGCAATGGCATTTATGTTATTATTGACTAAACCACCTGCTGTTGATATTGAATCATAGTTAGTCCAGCTTGTCCCATCAAACATCGATACACCATTCATTGTCCCAAACCATTTATTGTTAAGAGAATCAATAGCAATAGCATTAACAGTATTATTTACTAACCCGTTTGCTATTGTATAAGTAGTCCATGTTTGTGCTCTTGTAATATTTTGTGCAATTATTACAATTAATAGGATGTAAAGTTTTTTCATTTTCTTATTTTTTTGAAAGAAGAATTTTATTTTTTTTGATTAAATTATCAATAGCGTCATTATTTTTTTTATAAACTTTATGTCTAACGACCAGTGCTGCTGCGAGGCGGGACGTCGACTGCGTTTGTATCCGAAGCGGATGACTAATTCAGCGGACTTGTCTACCGTCTCCAAAATGTTTTTGCTAATTTTTCGATAAAAGTATTTAAAAGGTTAGATTAGCAGCAAATACTAAATACCAAATGTAAGAAATCAGGGAGAAAAGTCAAGTTTTTTTTCTCTATTTCCAGATAATTAGGTGCTGACCGCAATCAGTTACAGCAGTAGCAAATCCAACTTCTCTTAAAAAAGCTCTGAAAAAACAATTTATGTAGCTATTGAAAATTTTAGAAAATACTCAAACATACTTATGCCCAGAATTAAAGCAATTGCTGCTATCCTATGGGCAGGCAAGATTACAAGACGACAAGAAACAGGGTTCAAGAAGAAGGAATCAGAATTCCTTTCAATAACCTAATTACTCAGAATCTGACAAAAAACTCCTAACTCCAAAATTCCAGCGCCCAAACTTCATTCATTATAGATTACCGATTCACATATCTACCCTTCTGCATACTTCTTTAACAGCAGCTTTTTACAAGAATATAAAAAAACTAGTTTACCTATTCTGAGGACAATGAAATTTTGTTTGCATAAAGAATTACATGAAGGTATTTTTACAACAAACTAAATTTTCGCCAAATTATTTTTTTTTATGAGTAATGCTTATTATATTTGGTAGATTTATATATGTTTATTAGGCAAATAAGTAAAGCAATACGTAATCAATCACTTAAAAAATAAAATTATGAAAAGACTTTTACTCACTATCTTCTGCTTAAGTCTTACAATGCTTAGCAATGCTCAGACCTCGTCCTTTAATAATTCGAATGAGCAGTTTCGCGATGTTGACAAAATTTTGAATGATCTGAAAACAAATTCTAAAAAAGTACTTACATGGAACTGGGATACTATTCTTGCATTTGACACACTTGGGTTAAAGCAACGACTCACGCAAACTTTTTACGCAAACGGTTTGGCATCATCCAGTTTGACTGAACTGATTGATTCTACAGGTGCCTGGATGAATGAATGGAATACAGATTTTACTTATGATTCAGATGGAAATATTTTGACACAAGTTTCTAAAAAATGGGATTCAACCAATACATGGTTAAACAAAACAAGACAAACTTTCACATATAATTCCATCGGAAGAATATTAACATGGTTAGTGGAATCATGGGATACTAGTGCATGGGTCAATTACTCAAGAATCACCTGCACCCGCGACTCATCAGGAAATAATTTAATTCAATTAAATGAGATCTGGCAAAATAATGCATGGGTAAATGATTACAGACTATCACATACCTTCAATGCAAACGGAGACTGGCTAACTGGTTTATTTGAAAATTGGCAAAACAATGCATGGGTAAATAATTCCAGAAATACTTACACCTATGATGCAAATGGTAACCTAATAAGCGATTTCAGAGAAAGCTACATATCTGGCACATGGGAGGACAACGGAATTAATTCATATACCTATGATTTAAATGGGAATAATCTTTCCTGGATTTATGAATTCTGGGCTGACAGCGTTTGGGTAATTCATGCCAGGGGTACAAACACCTTTGATGCAAACGGAAATCAATTGACTCGAATGCTTGAGGATTGGCTACCTGATACACTGATAAAATACAAGAATTATACGTGGACATATGATACAGGAGGCAACATGTTATCAGAAATCATGGAGCTTTGGCAGGATAGTGTATGGGTGAATAATTACAAATATACTTACACCTATGATGTGTATGGAAATTCACCAACCGGAATATATCAGCAATGGCGAAACAGCTTATGGCAACCTGGACAAGCTTTTATTCGTATATTTTCAGCTAATGCGAAAATTTCTATTGCAAATATATATCGTTATGAAGCCAGCTTTGTTTCATTCGCTTCAGGTATTGCAGATTTACAAAATAAAATTTCAATTATTTCAATTTACCCTAATCCATCTTCCGATTTCATAACCATCGAAACATCAGAAAATACAGGCAACTGCGAGCTTACCATTTTCAACATCAGCGGGCAGCAAATTCTAAATCAAAAAATAAATAATTCGAAAACACTTATAAACATTGAGGATTTGACAAGCGGAATTTATTTTATAAAAGTGATAAATGACAAAGGGATTGCAGTAAAGAAATTTATTAAAGATTAAATTCAATGATTAGAAAAAAATATATTTTTATTCTGATAGCAGCTTTGTTACTATTTAATCACAGCTACTCACAGACATTTGTTAGTGGTGGAATATTTTCCAATACTAACTGGAATATAGCTGGAAGCCCTTATATTGTTACAGACACAATAATAGTATTTACAGGTGTGACACTTACCATTTCTCCGGGAGTAATTGTAAAATTCAATGATGGAACAGGAATGGAGATTAGAGGCAATTTAATTGCCAATGGAACACAAACTGATTCCATCACGTTTACTTCATCTTCGACAAATCCCGCTATGGGGATATGGTATGGAATAAACCTTACAAACAGTTCATCATATAATTTCATTAATATGCTTTATGCCGGTACTGGGTTCAATATTCCTGCTGTATCTTTAGCAATAAATAACTCCAGATTTTACAGAAATAATATTGGCATTAATGATCTCACAGCATACTTTTCAAGCGATTCCAGTTATATAAATAACTCCATATTTGAAAATAATTATACTGCTGTTAGTAATGTTTACCGGGCAGATTATATTACGAATTGCTCCTTTACAAATAATGTGGTTGGATTAGGAGCGGTTTATATGAGTCCTATATCCGATTGTTCATTCATTGGAAATTCCAATTTTGCAATTAAATGCGATGCATCATCATTTTACAATAATACTTTCAGAAATAACAATATTGCATTTCAAATGCATTCATTTGGTAGTACGATTGTGCAAAATAATATTATTGTGAGTAATAATTATGGATTTCAAGTTATAGGAGATGCTTCAAGTCTTACACATAGTATTAAAAATAATACGATATGCAATAACACCATTTACAATATCATAAATCAGTTTAATGTTAGTATTGATTTTGAAGATAATTGTTGGTGTGGGATTGACTCCTTAGCAATTGCAAATTCAATTTATGATGCGCATGATGATCTAAGTTTAGGAATTATTGATTTTTCTCCATTCCAATCACTATGTTTTGATGGAATCAATGATATCGTTAATGAGGATTCTTTTCTTATTTACCCTAATCCTTCTTCCGATTTCATAACCATCGAAACACCTGCAAATGAAGGCAACAGCGAACTTACAGTTTACAACATAAGCGGACAGCAAATCCTAAAACAAAAAATAAATAACACTAAAATACTTGTAAACATTGAGGGATTAAACCTTGGGATTTATTTTTTGAAAGTTAGAAACAAAAATGGAATTGCAGTGAAAAAATTTACAAAACAGTAAACTAAAATATTTCAATTGCATTAGTAGGAATGCAAGAGCATATAGAGCAATTATTTATAAATATAAAAATAAAGAAATATGAAAAAGTCACTACTGGTATTAATCGCAATTTTTACAATTACGACTAGTTATTCTCAAACAGAAAAAGGTAAAAAAATAATTGGTGTACAATTTAACCTTAGTGGTTATAATAATTCCAATTTAGACTCCTTGTATAAATACGACAGAAATTATCTGGGATTTCAAATTGTTCCAAGTTTTGGATATTTTATTAAGGATAACTTTGCAATTGGAGTAAATTTAAATTTTGAAATCACCAATGCTAATGAAAAGAATACCCATACAGATTATACTCCTACAGAAACTACCATTAAAACCAATTCGATAAGTTATGGCGGAGGTGGTTTTGCGCGCTATTATAAAAAAATTGCTGACAAATTCTTTTTTTATGCAAATGGTGAAGTAGATTATACATACCAGGCACGGGAATCCGACTATACAACGGACAATCCCAATTATGTTTATCCTCCCTCCAACCCTGCTCATCAGGAAGTGCAGTATAATATCATATCAGTTAATATAAATCCTGGTTTAGTTTATTTCGCTACTCCAAAACTTGGAATTCACACCGCTTTTGGTGAGATTTATTATACAAATTCTACTTCCAAAAATATCAGTCTGCATTATGACAATCATTATAATTATAGTAACTACGGTATAAATTTAAATATGTCAACATTTTATTTAGGAATAAATTATTACTTCTGAATTGTAGTGAAGAAATTTATTAAAGAATAAATACTGAAACAAGGAACCGTGTGGCACAGAAACTAAAGTAGGTATTGCTTCATTACAGTAATATATAAGTTAGCACCTATATTTAGACAGAATTAAAATTAATATTATGACCACATTAAATCTAAATGGACGCTGGACTGGAGTAATTGTTTTTGGCAATAGGTACAGACAACTCCAAGGGAAGAACCTTTATTTTGACCTTGAAATTACCCAAGACAATAATAAAATAACAGGAACTTCTATAGATACAGGAGGACAGGGTGCAAGTCCAGACCCCGCAAACATTAAAGGAACTATTGACGATAATTTTATTAGTTTTATTAAACAATATTCTTCTTATCACTATTATGACTTAAATGGGCAAGTTATTGTAGACAGAACTCGACTTGGTCCAGAAATATTTTATACTGGACTTTACAATGAAACCGAAAATGAGTTCAGTGGTGACTGGAAACTTATACATAAACTAAAGCTATTCGGGATTACACTTTTTAAATTATCTGCGACAGGTTTATGGACGATGAAAAGAAAATAAATACAGGTGCTAACATTATATTGCTTCAATGGCTCGTGGCTTAAAGGTTTCAGCGGTGTAACCTAAAATTATTATTTCGGCAGACTTGTCTGTCTTCGCCTGACAGTAAGCCATTCAAAGTAACACAGGCTAGTTAGCGGTCATTATACCTGACAACCCAGCATACACGAAAGAACAATCACACATAAGTATACAACAATGGAAAAAAACAAAAGTGAGAACAAATCGAATCCTAGCCCAAGTCCTTTCTCTCAGACATACTTCCACGGCACAAAGGCTGACTTAAAGATTGGCGACTTTATCGAAATTGGTCTTAACTCAAATTATGGACAAAAGAAAGAAGCGAAATACATCTATCTCACTGCTACTCTAGATGCTGCTATTTGGGGAGCTGAGCTTGCTTTAGGCGAAGGACGTGAAAGAATATATTTAGTTGAGCCGACAGGTTCAATTGAGGATGATCCCAATTTAACCGACAAAAAATTCCCAGGTAATCCAACAAAGTCTTACCGTTCAGAACATCCGTTTAAGGTTGTGGGCGAGATTACTATTTGGCAAGGACACTCACGAGAACAAGTCAAAGCAATGAAAGACGGATTAGCAAAACTTAAAGAAAAAGGTATTGAGGCAATAGAGGACTAACTAAAACTATGAAACTAAATTTGACACTTTTGATACCAAAACAACGAATCGCTATCCATATTGCCTCAATGGCTCGTAGTTAGAAGTAAATAACATGATGAAAGAGTCCGGTAATACAAGCATTGCCGATCAGTAGGCACCGTTAAAATATTTTTGAGATATGATAAATAAAAATGAAAACGAAAATCTTGCAAAATTAGCCGATAAGATTAAACCAAAACTAATTACCATTGAAGGAATTCTTTCACTCACCACTTTTATTGGCCTGGCACTAAAAGTATCAGGTATTTCACAAGGAAGTATCCTTATACTTTTATCTTTATCTGCCATTTCACTTGTATACTTTTTAAGCGCTTATCAATCGCATGAAGCGGAAACACCGGCGATGACAAAATTTCTGCACAAACTATTATTTTGGAGTGCGAGTATTTGTAGCATCGGTATATTATTCCGGCTACGAAGCTTCGCAGGCTATAATACTATGTTAATCGTAGGTCGCATGTCATTATCACTGGGTTTAATTTTTAATTTTTTCTCAAAAGTAGAACTTGATAGAAATATTTTAATTAAGACGATAATTATTCTAGCTGTTGGCATAAGCCTATATTTAACTCCTTCTGAGAAGTTGAAAGAACTTAAAATAATAAATAGCATTGAAATGGTAAAAACAAAGTGATTTGATAATATTTCATATTTCGATAAACTAATTTTTTCTGACATGTACAAAAGTTCAAAACAAGCATATATATTCAAATATTTGTTTCCTGTGGCGTTTGTTATTATGAGCGTGCAAATGATATATATGTACATTACTGATGCAACAGTTACAATTCCATTTGGAAAATATATTTTTTACTGCATAATTCCTCCAGCATATTATTTTACGCAAATGCTCTTAAAATTGACAGTTGTTGAGGCTAATGAAACCAGCATTTTAATAAGCACTCTTTTTAAAACAAAAGAAATTAATTATAGTGAAATTGAATGGGTCTCAAAATTTGATCTTGCAATGCCATTTACGTCGACAATTAAATATCTTGATATTGAAAGTGGACAAACAAGAAAGGTTTGTTTTATGCCCAGAATGCAGGACAAACAACTATTTGCATTATGGACTGATGATATTACAGATTTCATTAAGGCTCAAATTGAAAAGCACAATGTGAATTATTCCAGGGAAAATGAGCCATCCAAGATTATTCCAATTCTTACATTAAGCATTATTGTTGCATTATACGTGATGTTTTCAATTCTAACAATTTCAATCTAAAAGGTGAAGATGAAATTATTTTGCAGATTTTAAATCCTGTTTTTATGACAAATGAATTTACAGATATAATGTCAAAGCGTACTGACGAAGAACTCATAGAAATTCTTTCACTTTTTAAAGACGATTATCAACCAGATGCAATAGAAGCCGCTGAAAAAGAATTAGCGAAACGGAATCTTTCAACAGAAACAATCGAGACAGCCAGACAAGAGATTGATGAAAAATACTGGATGATTGAGGTTAGAGCAAATATGCCTCTAGAACCTCACTGGAAAATCCTGACTTGTATATTCCCCGCCATTTTTAATATTATAATTGGTGGAACTTTCAAGGCAGATGGATATGACAGAAAATTTAGCGAATTAGTCAGGTTCACATTATACGGACTTGGGTTTTATGTAAGTTTGGTAATATTAATTGCAATTTTGATAAGGTTATAAATGAAAATAAATAAAAGAATTTTACCTGTTTTGAATTACATGCACAATAAAAAAAGACAATGCGATTTTTTACGATCATACTGATAGTTCTACTATTTTCATGTAATGGCAGGAAAGATGAACTTATTGTTCCAAAATGGGAAATGGGTGATATTAGAACTATTACTGTAAAATCATATACTTTCATGAAAGTGAAAAATGATACAATTCTTAATATCACTGGTGATTTCAGTTACAAGATTCATGTTATCAGTAAAACCAGTGATAGCTATATTCTGGAAATATCAGACAGATCGAAACCAAATATGGAATTTGCAAATGGAAACGATACGATTACAAACCAGTTAAAAACAATAATTCATGTTTGCGATCAAATTCCTATGGACGGTTTTTCTTATAATGTAAGAACTTCAAAAAACGGTGAAATTATAGGGATCGATAATTGGAAACAGGTACGCGATACGCTGATCTCAATAACAATGAAATTTGTTAATACATATACAATGACTTCGGACGAAAAACAATATATGCAAAAATATACCGAGTCAAAATATTCTAAGAAGGAAGATTTAAGTGCGTTTTTATTAAATCAAATTTCAGACATATTCGTTTTATATAACACTAAAATACCTGCAGACAGTGCGATTACTTCCGATGTGCAGTTTCCTGATCCAAAAACAGGAATGACAGTGATGACAAAACAAACCTGCAAATTAGTATCAGTGAATGAAAATTTATATGTATTTGAAGTAGTAATCGATTTAAACAATGACTTATTTTTAAGCAGGGATGAAAAAGTAAATAATTTTTTCAATAAGGATTCTGTAAAAAATATCAATATGAATATTGATAATAAATCATTGTATTACTGGGATTCAAACACAGGCTGGTTCGACAGCCTGAATATTTTTTTTCAAATAAAATCCGATTCATTTTATTGGACAATGAAAGAAGATATACATTTAAACAAATAGTTAAGATTCAAAGAAACAGTATTAGAAAATAAATTAATAATAACAGCAGCAACGTAACTTTCACCTCCTAAAATGAAAATAAAAATAGCAATAGTAATCGGAATAGTCTTGCTTGGATTTGTGACATGCATAAATCCAGTATATCCAAGCGAACAGGTATTACAGCACATCGGGACACTCATTTTGCTTATTCCATTAGTAGTTGACTTAAAGAAAAATAAATTGTACTGGTCATCATATATTGGAATTTCGTTGTTTACAGTCTTTCATATAATCGGAGCACGATACATATATTCCTTCGTACCGTACAATGATTGGAGCAAATCTGCTTTTGATTTTAATTTAAATGACTTCTTTGATTTTAAAAGGAATCATTTTGACAGATTTGTTCATTTCGTATTTGGGATTTTATTTTTTCCATATCTGGCACAAATGATTGGTAAGTGGAAAGGGCTTTCGTACATGAAAGTAATAATTATAGTTTGGTTAATAATACAGACATTTAGTATGTTCTATGAATTATTTGAGTGGTCATTAACTATAGTAATGTCGAGTGAATCGGCGGATAATTATAACGGACAACAAGGCGATATGTGGGACTCACAAAAAGATATGGCTTGTGCAATGCTAGGGTCAACAATAATGTACCTTGTATATTTTATTAAAGGAATTAATAAATCGACCAAAATGATTACAGATAAAAACGATTAACACCGAATCGCTTCAATCTAATAATCCTACTCTTTAAGTACACTTCTGTTTCTATATTTTCATTTACTGCTAATATAATATTACTGCAATCCAAACCGTTTAAATAATGGAAATGTTTTATTTAAATTAAACTATCCACATGAAGGAAGCAATTGGAATATTGAGTGCAATCCGCCACAACATCGTGATTGCAATGATATTCAGTATGGCTCTGTTTTCTTGCACTACCAAAGAACCTGAAAATATTAAGTGTATAATTCCAGAAAAACGGAAACCTAATTTTTCAGAATGCGAATTACTTCTGCACGGCCTTGTGCGATCCAACAATGATACTTTCGCGAAAACGACAAAGTACATTCCGAAAAATATTGATGAGTGCATACTGAAGATTGATTCAATGCTTAATAAAAAAATCAAAGAATACTATGCCTGTTTATCAGATACAGAATTTACATGCCAGCAACATTTTAATCTCGGATTGTATATGCGGAATCAATGGGGTTTGTGGTGGAATTCCATATTGGGAAAATACTTTAACTCCAATGGAATTTATCATCCGGATGATATGTCAGGAATTATTCTTTCATGTTACCACAAACATTTGTGCGGAGCGAAATACAATTTTGATGATGAAGTAAACAAGGTTATTTTAATGTATAAAAAAAATGCAGAAATGCAGGAAAAAATAGACCGAAGCAATAAGATTAAATATGACAAAACCAAGAAGTGGGTAGACAGCCTGCATGCCTTGGTTGGTTATGATAAGAAAGTAAAAAAACTTAAAGGATTTGTTAACGACAGCATTAATTTTTATCAAATTAAACAAGTCGGTGATACAACCGAATATTGGACGGAAGGTTCGGAATCAATTGAATTCAATGATATGTTTCTGAAAACGGTGCATAAAAAAGAATATGGGGTTACAGAATTCTTAAGTTTTATCAGTGAATCAGGTAGTATTTATACAAAAACATTACATGTGCAAAGATTTTACAAGAAAAACAGTTGCTTGTTTTTTGATAATGATGCCGATGGATTTAGAAAAATATTTGATCCGGAAATGCTCACTACAAAAAACCACAAGTTAACATGGAAGCGAAAAAACAATAGTACATTTAACAGCTCAACTATTAAAAATATCTGGATTGTTGATAATAAAAAATATTACCAGGTAAATTTATACGGGCCGTTTATGGATACTTATATAAGTGTTAATTATTACATTGACCAAGATCTGAATGTAATTTTTGATCAACGACTGAGGGACAAAATATTTTCAAAGGTCTCACTAATTAAGGATGAAGATAAATAGATTCACTTTCTATTATTGTTCTTTTCACTATCAGTCTCACTTTTTAGGCACATAATCACTCCTCAGAATTCTGAACTCAATCCGGCTATTCAATTTATGCGCGGCATTCTTCTGTTGCCCGGTTTCAAACTTACTTATGACATCTTCAGTCAATATTGTCCCCTTTTCAAAAGTGAAACCATCAATCATAATATCTCTATAAAGCGTGAGTGGGACTCTCCTGCCGTATGCGTAAGGAACAAGCCGATCTCCAGCTATACCATTTGTTACAAAATATTCTGCAATGAATTTTACACGCAAATATGCCAATGAATCATTATACGCTAAAGAACCCGGATTATCTGAGTGTGCTCCAATTTCAATAACCAAGCCCGGATTATCCTTCAGAAAACTGGTAAAACTTTTCAAAGAATCCTGATAATCTAAATTTAATTTCCATTCCGTAGAATCATAATATATTGCCGGAAACGGATCTCCTCTGCGAGGAATTTCAACTAAATAAAAATCCTGTATAAACTTTTTATTTTTATTAAGACCTAATGTGGATATTTTTGCTTTACAACCAAAATACCCCCTTGCTTCAACCTTCATCTCATATTTGGTTCCTGCCTGGATTTTTTTATTATCAAAAAAATATTCTCCTTTAGAATTCGTTGTGTCGTATGCAAAGCTGCCATCTGATCCAACAACGGTAACCATAGCATCCATAATTATTTCTTTGGGCTGCAATGAATCTGTTTGTTTATACACTTTTCCCTGCAGGGTAAATTTAGGTTTTGCTTTATATGCTGACTGCGAAAAAGAAACCGAGCATAGCAGAATGCCCATCATTAGTAGGGAAAAGCTGAAATGGAATTTTTGAATCATACTTTTAGCTTTTATTTTCGTTATAAATATAATACAATAGTTGCAGAAATGTTACATTGTCAAATCATCTGACTATAATAAACGATTGCATTTTTTCGACCAAATATTTTTTTACATGAATAATGCTGATTATATTTGATAGATTTATATATGTAAATCGTGCTAATAAGTTAAGTATAGTAATACTTGTATAAACATCTAAATAAAAGAAGAGTTAAGTATTTATAATTAATTTTTATTGGACTTACAGCAACACAAACGTTAGCAACAATATTAAAAAATGAATAATATGATAATATAATGACATTTAATATGAAGTTAAACAAAAAAAACTATTAAGATGGATAAACAAATTTCATTTGACTTGAGGAAAATAAGCCCAATTAAAAGGTTTTCGAATTTCGTAATCGATATTATTGCTATTAATTTATTGACCATTCTTTTTTTCATACTATTAAGCTCATTTTATGAAATTAAGGACCCAAACACTTTTCAATATGCAGTTTGGTTTGTTTTTACAATTTCATTTGCTTTATATTATCTACTAATGGAATATTTGATTGGTCAAACAATTGGCAAACTTGTCACAAATACAAAAGTTTTGAAAGTAAATGGACAGAAACCAAACATAGGTGACATTGCTTTAAGAACATTATTAAGACTAGTTCCATTAGAAGGGCTGACTTTTTTATTTGCAGGGACAGGTTTTCACGATAACTATTCCAAGACTAAACTAATAACAAAGGAATGATTAATACAGTTGCTAACATTATAGTGCTTCAATGGCCTGTGGTTGACGGGTTTCAGCGGTGCAACTTAAAAATACTAATTCGGCAGACTCGTCTGTCTTCGCCTGACAGTAAGCCATTGCAAGCAATACAGTTTTATAAGCAATAAGGAAAATATGAAATCAATATTTACATTATTTTTTACCATTTATTCAATATTACTTTTCGGACAAAGTGAGACTATTGATAGTTTATTGGAGGTTTCATGGCAAAAAGCGAATTTGAGTTGTTTCAATATTGCTTTAGATGATTTAAATTTAGCTATATCGATTGATAATAAAAATCCCAAATTATATTGTGCTAGAGGGTTTATTAAGGCTGTTGGCTTAAATGAATACAAATCCGCATACTGTGATTATGACACTGCTGTTATTCTTAAACCAGACGAAGGAGAGCTCTATATTTTAAGAGCAATGACTGCAATGCAATTAAAGAATTATACTCAATCATATAATGATTTTAAAAAAGCGTATGAACTCATGCCCGAAAAAGGTTATCAAAATTACCCTGTCAGCTTAATTATCGATAGTCTGAACAACTCGCTTTCAAAAATGAACGAAAAGGCATATTTGAAGACGATTAAATATTCAAAGAAATATTTTATAAAAAATGATTATCGACATGTTATAATCAAAGTCAGTAGAGTTATTAAAACTTATCCTGATTATTATTTGGCCTATAGCATACGTGGATTAGCATATCAATTATCATCAATGGATGAATATGCCTATAAAGATTATCATAAAGCTGTTGAATTAAATAACTATTGTTATTCTGCTTTTTTTGGACTTGGCAAAGTACAATGTTCCAAAGTTAAATATTCAGATGCAATTATAAGCTTTTCCACAGTCTTAATATATAAACCTGAAGCTGTTGGCGTACTGACATACCTTGGGTACGCTTATTTAAAATCAGGAATAAAAACTCAGGCTTGTGAGATTTTTAAAAATGCCGAAATACTTGGAGACACTAATGCAACTCGTTATATCAAATATTATTGTAAATAAACTTACTGCTTATAACATTATATTGATTTAATGGTTTATGGTTGAAGGGTTTCAGCGGTGCAACTTAAAATTATTATTTCGGCAGACTATTCTGTCTTCGCCTGACAGCAAGCCATTGCAAGCAATACAGTTTCGTTCGCTTTTATGCTTTGTTAATATTATAAACTTAATTTAATAAAATGGACAATAAATCAGACAACCTAATAACTGTAATGACCTTTTCATATCCACATGAGCTAGCAATTATTCGTGCACGACTTGAATCAGAAGGTATAGAATGTTTTGTTCAGGATGAATTGACAACTCAAATAAATCCGTTTTATTCTAATGCAATTGGTGGCGTTAAGTTACAAGTTAAAGAAAGCGATGTTCCGATAGCAATTGAGATTTTAAAAGATGGCGGATTCTTTATAGAAGACAATTCGCCGGAATCAAAATTTGTTACAAACCTTGATAAGTACACGTCCAGACTCCCATTTTTAAAAAGAGTAAGACTGGAGATTCGTTTGATTGTAATATTTGTTATATTAACGGGACTTATTGCAACAATTGTTTTTTTATGAAAACCGAGATAAAATGCCCTTCATGTGGTTCCGTAGAAATATCAAAACCTCGTCTTTCAGGACGAGCATTTGCAATCTCACTTTTATTAATCGGGATTCCTTTACCATTCTTCAGCAAGACATACCACTGTTTTGATTGCGGACTTGACTTTAAAAAGAAAAACTCAAATGAGAAAAAATAGTAGATACGATACTATAGACTATAAAGCACGAAACGCTAACTTATAGCTCCAATGGCTTGTTCCCAATAGCCCTGGATGCTCAGGCAAGTATCGGGAGACGGGTTTCATCGTTGCAACGTAAAATTACAATTTCGATTAATTAGCTAAAAAAGGTATTAATGACTGAATCATATAATGAAATACTAGGCTTAGAAAGGAATGCGAATGCGGAGCAAATCAATATAGCATACCGGAAGAAAGCAAAATTATTGCACCCGGACCTTAATAAATCTTCAGATGCACATGAAAAATTTATACAATTACATGAAGCGTATGAGTGTCTATTATATATTAACACTGGTAAATATTTTAATGAAAATTTAAAGCGGTATCAAACAACAAAAACCCACAGGACAAAGACAGCACGGGAGCGTGATTATGAAAGGAGAGATCAATCAAGAACCAGGGCAAAGTATTATGCAGGGGTTAGTTATGCTGAGTTCGAAAAATCGGACTTTACTAAAATGTTAGATGGTCTTGATATTTTAAATTATATTTTTAATTTTCTAATGCTATCCATTCCTTTTGATGTTCTGATAATTACTGGCTTTTCAAGAACCGGTATAATTTTAAGTTTTATTGCTGCAATTATTAGTGTTTTGTTTGCATTTGATTACCTAGCTGAATTTATTGCTAGTTCTAAAGAAATTTATAGAAGGTCCGTTTCGTTATTTAAAAAGAATTAATTTAACAGACCAAATCATTAATAGAATTATTTTTATTGAACGTTAATAAACCAAATATCAAAAACATTTTGTAAGAAAATTTAATCCTATATCTAAATAAATGAAAAAAGTAATTGTATTTATAATTTTGATTTATCCTTTGGCTGTTTTAAGTCAGAAGATAAAGAAGTCAGATTTGATTGGTGAGTGGCATGTCATAAAAACTGAGTTTTTAGTGAATAATCAATTAATACGAGAAGCCTACATAAGCCAAACTTCAAATAGTAGTGATACTATAATAAATGGCCCTGATATAGGCGAGATGAATAAGATGTCAGATTCTTTAATTAGAGCGTCACTAAATTCGAAATTTATATTTCAGGACCATGACACTTTTGATTATTACATCTCTATAAAAGATTTGGAGATGAAAGATAAATATTGGACGTTAAGTAATGATTCAAGCGAAATCGTAATAAATGAATGGGAAAATAAAGATGAGAAAATTTATGGTTTAATGAGCTATACTATTGCAAAATTTGAGAATGAGATATTGTCACTTTTCAATAATGATTCTGGACAAGAAATAAAGTATGATTTGATAAAAATAAAATAGTGCAGCATATAACTTTGTGTTGTTCCAATGGTCCCGATAGCTATCGGGAGTTAAAGGGTTTCAGCGGTGCAACCTAAAATTATTATTTCGGCAGACTCGTCTGTCTTCGCCTGACAGTCAGCCACTGCAAGTAACACACGTTCGTTAGCGGTCATTGTAAAAAGATTCCGAATCAGTCAGACAGCAAAAAAAGATAATTTAAAAAATCATTAGAACAAATTGATGACAGAAAAGACACTTAACATAAAAACAAGGGCTGAATGGAGAAACTGGCTTCAACTGAATTTCAACATTGAGAACGAAGTTTGGCTGATTTATGCTAAAAAATCAACTGGCGAACAACGCATTCAGTACAATGATGCGATTGAAGAAGCCCTATGTTTCGGTTGGATAGACAGTACCAATAAAACCCTTGACAAAGACCACACAATTCAGCGATTTACTCCCCGACAAACCAAGAGCAGTTATTCACAACCCAATAAAGAACGACTGAAATGGTTAGCCGAAAACAATCTAATTCATAATTCTTTTCTTAAAACAGTCAAAGAAATTATTTCAAAAGAGTATGTTTTTCCTATCGACATTTTAGATGAAATAAAAAAGGACAAAAAAGCATGGAATAACTATGTAAAATTTTCAGAGCCATACAAACGGATACGAATTGCATACATTGATAGTGCAAGAAAACGACCAGAAGAATTTACTAAACGACTGACTAACTTTATTAAAAAAACACGAGACAACAAACTTATTTCAGGATTTGGTGGTATTGACAAATATTATTAGCACACACTATGAAAGACTGTACGGCAGACAAACTGACTGAAAAAACAACGAACCGCTTACACACGGTATAGGCAACCACAAGATTCATGAAACAATTTTACGGACAATAGTTCGTTTGGTTAAAAAAACAACTATGAAACTCTCCAATATTATTTTATTAACTATGACTTTGATCTGTTTTTCATGCAAAAAAGATAAGAGTCTAAATCAGAACCAAGATCAAAATAATACCGTGACATACTCTAATTATTCCAAACTGACGGTCGGAAATTATTGGGTGTATGAATTATTCCAAGTTGACACTTTGGGCAATGCTACCTTGACGAATGATATTGACAGTTGTTACATTGAGAATGATACAATAATTCACGGTGTTACTTTCTATTCATACAAAACATCCAGTTCTTATTATAATACTCCAACAAAATTTATTCGAGACTCTCTTCATTATGTTGTCAACAATCATGGAGATATTTTATTCTCATCACAAGATTTTACTACAATCTTCAAAACAGAATATTCTATAAACCCTCCTGCTGATACTGTGATGAAATCTGTTTATAAAATGGAAGATAAAAATTTCACAGTATCTACTCCATCTGGACAATATGTGACATCTGACTTTAGAAAAACTATTTACATATATCCTAATTATGTTCAATATTTTCACACGAAGTATATGCACACAAGATATGCAGAAAATATAGGAATTGTGATTGAAAACTTACTAACATGGTTCAATAGCCCATATTACGTCGAAAGACGTCTTATTAGATTTCATTTGAATTAATTGTGGCAGCCTATTACTTTATATTGCTTCAATGGCTCGTGGTTGACAGCTTTCAGCAGTTCAACTTAAAATTATTTTCAGGCAGACTCGTATGTCTTCACCTGACAGTCCGCCATTGCAAGTAACACACGTTCGTTATGCTTAATACTTAAATATTATCAATAGATTCAGAAATGACATTAGAAGATTTAGGATATAATGCTAAACTTGAAAAAATCAGAATTGAACATTCCTTTGACGCTTTTGAGATAGGAAGAATTATTTCTGAACATAAAGAGCGATATATTATTAAGACAGATAAAGGTGAATTTGAAGCAGAGATAACAGGTAATATGCGCTTCACTGCAAAAAGTCGTGAAGATTTTCCAGCTGTAGGTGATTGGGTTACGCTGACAACTTATGATTCAGATTTTGCAATCATTCACAATATACTACCGAGATTCTCTATTATTAAACGGCAGGCAGTTGGTCAATTCGGCGAGATTCAAATTATTGCAACAAATATTGATTACGCTTTTATAGTTCAATCCGTGGATAGGGATTTTAATATCAATAGACTTGAAAGGTACCTGACCATTTGTAATTCATCAAAAGTTCAGCCTGTAATTATTCTTAGTAAAATTGATTTAATAAATGAACTTCGGATTAATGAAATTTTGGACAATATAAAAACCCGGATTAAAAATGTTCCAGTCATTGCTATAAGTAACGAGACACAGAAAGGATATGAAGCAATAAAAACATTAATTAAGAAAGGGAAAACATATTGTATGATTGGATCTTCTGGCGTTGGAAAATCCTCGCTATTGAATAATCTTTCTGGCAAAACATTAATGAAAACTGATATAATAAGTCAGAGTACAAATAAAGGAAAACACGTTACGAGTCATCGAGAATTAATTATTCTTGAAAATGGTGGAATCTTAATTGACAACCCTGGAATGAGAGAAGTTGGCATTGCTGACACAGCAAGCGGACTTGAAATTACCTTTGATATAATTGTTAGTCTTTCTAAAAATTGCAAATTCAAAGATTGTACTCATACCAGTGAGATTGGCTGTTGTGTTGTTGAAGCCCTTGAAAAAGGAGAAATTGACAAAGCCTCCTACGAAAATTTTTTAAAAATGGAAAGAGAAAAAACACATTTTGAATCAACAATTGCAGAGAAAAGAAAAAAAGACAAGGTATTTGGAAAGATAGTAAAGAATTATAAAAAAGACATAAAGAAAAATAAGTATTAAGCATAACATTATATTGCTTCAATGGCTCGTGGTTGAAGGCACTTCGAGACGTCCAGAAGAGAGGACTCCTCAGTGTGACAAGCGGTGCAACTTAAAAATATTATTTCAACAGACTCGTCTGTCTTAGCCTGACAGTCAACTATTATAAGCAATACACTTTTATTTATTGCAAATTAATAAAACACGAAAGCAAAAAAACAATTATCAAAATATGAGAGGACTTATTTTAATAGCATTTGGGATCTTATACTTAATGAAACCTAACATATTTCGTAGTGGAATATTTATGAAATATAATAATGCTGTTAGTTCAAAGACACCTGAGCAATATAAAAAACATCTGAGAATAGTTGCTATACTATTGATTGCGGCCGGTTTTGCAGTATTAATTTATGACAATTTTCAACTTTTTTATCATAACTCCGGAGTCATATAAAAATCAGTTGTCTGTAAATGCAATTTAGAATCTTAATATAAACAATTTAATCTGAAGTTTTGTCTGTTACCTGGAATCCCTGGCACGGGTGTAAGAAAATCAGCACAGGCTGTAAGAACTGCTATGTATATCGAATTGACGGACAACATGGCAAGGACAGCTCAATTGTTGCTAAAACACTTAACTTTAACCTGCCGCTAAAAAAGAAAAGAAACGGAACGTATGTAATTCCATCTGATGAGGATATATACACTTGTTTTAGTTCTGATTTTTTTCTTGATGAAGCAGATTCATGGCGAGTTGAAGTATGGGATATGATTCGGATGAGAACGGATTGTCATTTCTTCATCATCACAAAACGCATTGACCGCTTTATGATAAGCTTGCCAGAAAATTGGGGTGATGGATACGATAATGTTACAATTGGCTGTACCGTCGAAAATCAGGACAGAGCTGATTTTCGCTTGCCAATCCTACATGATATTCCTGTAAAACACAAAATGATAATGTGCGAACCTCTTCTTGAACATATCGACATCATGAAATATTTGGGGGATTGGGTAGAACAGGTTATCGTTGGAGGAGAATCAGGAAACGAAGCCCGTATATGCGATTATAACTGGGTGTTGGATATTCACCGGCAATGCCAGGAAAAAGGAATCCCATTTAATTTTAAACAAACAGGTGCAAAATTTCTTAAAGATGGACATCTATATACAATAAGCCGTAGATTGCAGCATATTCAAGCACAAAAAGCGGGTATTGATATTTAAAGTCAGTAACATCGGCCTATACAATGAAAGTTCAAATCAATTTTAATATAATTGAACTCAATGTTCTGGTTTTACCATCAGGGCCAACAGCCTTTATATTCTCAAAATAAATCTTTGCCCCCTTCGGTGCATTTTGAATCAATTTAATCATTTCAACAGTTAGCTTATTGCCTGCAACGCTTTTTTCAATAAGATCGCCTTTCACGCTCATAGTCATGGTATAGGAGTTAATAACAAAATATGTTCCATCGAAATCGAAATCTTTCATCACTGGTATAAGTCCGACAGCAGCAATCAAATCACTTTTCGAAACAGCTCCGGAAGTTACGTTGCATTTTAGCAGCAATATCTTTAGTCGAAAGCTTTTCATAATAATACATAAGTAATATTTTTTTACACGATTCACCCAAAAGCTTTATGTATTCTGTCACTTTATTATGGTTATTATCTTCTTCATAAAAATGATCAACATCAATGTCCTCAATAGGAATAGCCATAAATGATTCATTTAATCTGCTGTCTCTTGCTTTCTGCCTTAATTTATATAACCACAAATTTCTGCTGACAGAATAGATAAATGTCTTGAGGCTGCTGTACAATTTAAACCCGCCTGATTTAATTTTTTCATAGATCACTATAATTGTATCCTGGAAAATATCATCAGCATCATCCTCCGATCCGCTGTTGGTAATGATCAGATGCGTTACCATATCAGCATATTCGTGATACAGATGCGCCAGTGCTCTATCTTCAGAACATAAGATACCCTGAATAACCGATTCGTCAGATGTAAATTTTCCTTTCACTGATACTTAATAGCAATTAATTAAAAAAGTAATCAATAATACAAAAATAAATTTAACCTCAATAATTTAAATGGCTGTATAGGTCTAATTTAGAAAACCAATGCAATAATTAATATTTCTGGTTTTGCGAAAGGAATGTATTTTGTGAAAGTGATTAATGAAAAGGTCGTACCTGCCAGCAGGCAGGGAATAGCAGTAAAGAAATTTGTAAAAGAATAATTAATCCGGATAATCCGCCAATGCATGCAACGCATACTAGTTAAAGGCAATAATAAAATAAATTACATAAAAAATATTTTTCTGACGGTTTACAATACATACCCGAATGCAAAATTATATTCTTATAAAGTTATCCCAAACACCAAGAAAATATTTTCGGCTTGTGGGTTTGTGATCAATGATGTTTTAAAAAGGATTTCATAATTCTCATTAATCTTTAAGCTTTTGTATCCCGTAACACCAATATTTACAATTCCCGCAGTTGTCCCATACCAGCCACTCTTCGGAGTGCAACCAACGAATGCATCGAATGTGGTTTCTTTTACCGATCCAGTATAACCTAATTCAAAATAGGATGATTTAGAATTATCATTTCCGTAAAAGTTATATGCTGCCATAAGCTTCAGCGGAAATTTTTCGGGTCCGGTAAGAGTAATGTTTCCTTCAAATACATGTGAAGTATTCTTTCCGTAGTCAAAATAGTTATTGCTCTTTATAAAGCCGGTAATAGTGTCTCTTGCATAATCCATGAAAAAATAATCAAACATGCCAAGTGAAACAAATTTATATGTGTATGAAGCAAAGAGATGAGTTTCCTGAATGTCTGTATTTACAATAGAAAAAGATCCCCATGAGCCAATGGTAAAATTGTAGTACGAAAATGCTAATGTAGGTTGAATCGAAGGAGTATTATAATAATCCTGTCCACGCCAGATATAACGACTTACAAGGTCAGTTGTGAGACTGAGGTCGCAATTCTTTGCGCATTTTGAAGTATCCTGAGCAAAAGTTATTGTGTGAATGCTTAAGAAGAAACTTAAGAAGAAGGTAAATAACAAGAAATGTTTAAAACAGGAAGTTCTTTTCATGATACAAGAATAAGTGATTCGTATTACAAAAATACATTTTTTTTATGCGAACATTTTTAAAGAGACAGAAAATTCAGGTTCAAGTTTATATGGCATGTATTCTGATTTTACTTTTCTGAGCTTCGGAAGCCTAAGATCGTGCTCCTAGTTCACATATTTCAATTCATTGGAATAACTTTCAGTAAATGTTTTTTTAAGTTATATTGTTAGGTCTGTTATTTATAAATTTGACTTACTTTGAAAATTATTTCAGATGTAATAAGGAATTTGATTTTACTAAAAACATGTTTTCTTCACACATAGGAGAGTTTGCGGCTTTATTGACGGCATTTTGCTGGACAGCTACAGCCCTGGCCTTTGAATCTGCAAGTAACAAAGTGGGTTCAGTAGCCGTTAACCTTATCCGGTTGTTACTGGCGCTTGTTTACCTCAGTATTTTCTCACTGATTACACGTAATATGTTGCTGCCTCTGGATGCTTCGGGATCTGCATGGATATGGCTTTCAATATCAGGGTTCGTAGGATTTGTAATAGGTGACCTTTTTCTTTTTAAATCATACACAATTATCGGTTCGCGCATTTCAATGCTTATCATGACAATGGTTCCGCCAATTACCGCGATATTAAGCTGGATGATGCTGGGTGAAACGCTGACACTGCTTAATTTTGCAGGCATGGCGCTGACTATCGGCGGCATTGCTTTCGTAATTACAAATCGCAAAACCGGTGAAAAAAACTTTTCGATAACCCATTCGATGAAAGGAATTTTATACGCATTTGTGGGAGCCGTCGGGCAGGCGGTGGGACTTGTTTTCAGCAAAGTAGGAATGGGAAGTTATAATGCATTTGCAGCCACACAAATCAGGATCATCACCGGTGTTATCGGTTTTGCGATAATAATTTCTGTCTGGAAAAAATGGCGCAAAGCGGGCGCTGCAGTTAAACATGTTCCTGCTATGAAACGGATTGTTGTAGGTTCAGTCTTCGGACCATTTTTAGGTGTGTCGTTTTCATTGTATGCTGTTCAACATGCAAACGCTGGTGTTGCTTCAACAATCATGGCAATTGTACCGGTATTAATAATCCCTCCTGCTATTATCTTTCTAAAACAAAAAGTGAGTGCCAAAGAAATTATAGGTGCTGTTATCAGCGTGACTGGTGTGGCACTTTTATTTTTATAATTGATGATTGTCTCGTTTAATTAAAGTAAATATTCACGGTATCTTTTTTATGAACTATTGCTTCCTGAAATGAAGAATCGTTAATTATAACTTTTCAAAAAAAAATAATGAGAAAAATAACAGACGCATCTATTTTATTACTGATTTGCATTATCATTTGTTAAGCAAATAATTCCAGATTTTTAAGAAGATTATGATACTCTATATGTTTACCCAGACCTATTTTCTCAATTTCTATTTTTTCAAAAGCTTCAGCTAATTCATTCTGTTCTGTTTCGCTTAGTAACTTGTCAGCCATCATGAAAAGCACATCGTTTTCCTTGGCAATATGACTACGCAACAGATTTACATAATTCATAGCATTCTCAACAATTTCATGAAGAGCCTTTGTATTTCTGTTTTTAAAATCATCAAGTGCCTTGCTAAGTGCTTTAACAAAAGCTCTACCTTGCTGATGTTCATTCAGCATGACAGCTATCGGGCCAATATCCTTTCGCATTCCATTCTTTATTAAAGCAGGGAATAAAACATCCTCCTCTTTACCATGATGACATTTATCAGCAAACCCTTTTATAAAGTCAATTATCTTTTCCATATACTCAATGTCTAATACCACACCATTATTTAATTTATTTATGGTTTTTTCCATGATGGAAAGCATAAGTTTTATTTCTTCATGCTCATCTCTTAATTGTTGTGTTGCTTTCATATTAATTGATTTTAAGGTTTCTGTTTTTTACTTTCAAAAATCAAACTGCAAGTATTTTATATAATAAATTACATTGTTTCCGATGGTAAAAAAATTAATTAATGAGTTCATTTAATCAACAAATGCATGACATTGCCTGTAAAATCGAAAGCAATCTAACCGTCTAAAAAATCATTATCATACACAAAATTGCTAAATTAAAATATGCACAAAATTAATTTCTGATTAAGTTTTGATAATTTCTTAATGAAAAAAATCACTTATAGGCATATTCTATGTTTCTCAATTTAAAAAAAATGCATTTTTTATTTTTAATACAACAACTTCTACCTTGCCTGAAAAAAAATTGCTATCAATTTGGTGGAGTACTTCTTTATCGGTTGATAATGAATAATATTCACTTCGGATATTGCAATTGAAATTTTAGGATCGGTTTCAGTAAAAAAATTAAGTTAGCAAATACACCAAACTTTCTAAAAACAATTCCTTCGGCACTAATACCTATCTTAAAAATGCAATTCGTTTAAATATTAATCGCAATAATTCAGTATATATACTGATGTATTTCCTTGTTGGCTGGAATAAATTTGCATGGATTTGTTTCACCCTGTAATTAATCACTTAGCATTCATTTATGTATAACCTGAAATTACAGTGGGGATGCCGGCAAAGTCAATGGACAGAGAATACTTTAATAAGTTGCAATAATTATTGTTTATTTAATTATTAATAGTATGTCAAAAAAAACAGCATTTCATCAAATCGTAAAAAAAATTCATACTGAATCACAATTGCAAAATACAGTTAAGCTTCTTGACATCCATATTGCAAGCATGTATGCAGGAGTCTTGACAGTAAACGTTGATGGTAAAGTTAAAAATATTAACCAGTCATTCTGTGATATGTTTGACATAAAAGAAACTCCAGAGAGTTTAATAGGCCTGACATTTGATGAAATGATTGAAAGAATTAAGAATGTGTATGAATCACCAAATACTGCCATTGCAAGAATAAGGGACGTTGTTAAGCAGAGAAAACCTGTAAAGGCTGAAGAAATATCAATCCGGGATGGACTTACATACCTTTTTGATTTTATTCCTATTGACATTAATGGTCAGGATTGCGGACATATCTGGCATCACCAGGATATTACAAAGCTCAAGCAAACAGAAGCTGCCCTGAATGAAAAAAATGAAATGTTTAAAGCATTTATGGAGAATAGCCCGGTGTACGTTTTCTTTAAGGACATAAACATAAGAGCAATTGAGTTGAGCAGGAATTATGAGAAAATGCTTGGAATGCCAATAAAAGATTTGCTTGGCAAAAACATGGATGATCTTTTCCCTTCTGAACTTGCTAAAAGCATGGTACAGGATGATCAACGTATACTTCAGGAAGGAAAACCAATAGAGGTATTCGAAGAATTTAACGGAAAACATTATTCCACTATAAAATTCCCGATGCTGAAAGACGAGAAGCCTAATATGCTTGCAGGCTTTACCGTTGATATCACCGAACGCAAAATCCTTGAAGATGCAATTAAAGAGAGCGAAGAAAAGTATAGACAATTATTTACCGAAATGACTTCAGGATTCGGGCTGCACAAAATTATCAATAATGAAAATGGCGAGGCAATAGACTATGAATTCATTGAAATAAACCCTGCATTTGAAAAACATACAGGTTTGGTTGCTCAAAATATTTGCGGAAAAACTGTAAAAGAAATCTTGCCGGAAATTGAAGAATATTGGATTGAAAATTATGGAAAAGTTGCGAATGATGGTACACCAATGACCTTTTCAAATTATAGTAATCAACTTGACCGACATTACAATGTATATGCTTATTGCCCCAGAAAAGGTTATTTTGCTGTTATTTTCTATGACAATACCGAGCAAAAAAAAACATCAGATAAAATAAATATGCTTTACCGAGACCTGGAAGAAAAAAATTTCGAGTTGGAACGGCTCATATTTGTTGCTTCACACGATCTTAGATCTCCCCTGGTAAATATTCAGGGCTTTGGAGGCGAACTCAGGAGCATTTATAATGACTTTAAAAAAACAATTACCGAGGAACAGGACATAAACAATTTACGCAAAAAACTCATAAAGTTTCTAGAGATTGAAATCCCAGAATCACTTGATTTTATTGAACGCAGCGCGCAAAAAATGAATCAGATTATTTCGGGCTTACTTAAAGTATCCCGTCTTGAAAGAACCGAAATTATTTTTGCAAAGGTCGATATGAATCAACTGTTGTCGCAGGTTTCAAGCATATTTGAATTTATTATAAAAACAAATAATATTGTGATCAATATTGAAAACCTGCCCGATTGCATGGCTGATAAAATCCTGCTCGACCAGTTGTTCACAAATCTTATTGGTAACGCCATTAAATTCAGGAGTCATGAAAGACAGGCACAGATCAGCGTTTCAGGTTACATTGAAAATGATCAGGTAGTATATTGCGTGGAAGATAACGGCATTGGATTCTCTGAAAAAGATATGGATAAAATATTCCTGTTGTTCCACCGGCTTCATAATGATATCGATGGGGAAGGCCTGGGTTTGTCAATAGTAAAAAAGATAGTCGATATTCATAATGGAAAAGTCTGGACTGAATCGAAAGTGAACAAGGGAAGTAAATTTTTTATTGCGTTTAATAAATAAAATATATCATGAACTTTATTTCATTCTAAAAATAGTTAAAGATCCAATTAGTTAACCATTCAAATGTATAATTCAAACGAAGATTCATTGCTTCCGTTTTCTCATATACTTGTTATTGAAGATGACAAGATACTTAACCAGCTCATTCAAAAAATACTGAAGAGAGAGGGCTATGAGGTATTGAGCGCAAATGATACAAGCGGCGCTCACAAGCTTTTAAAAGATTTTCCCAATTGTCTTCTTCTTCTGGATTACGTGCTGCCCGACAAGCAGGCCAGCGAATTCATTTGTGAATTAAAAAAAAATAATACCCCCTGCCCTTTTATAATTTTTACAGGACATGGCGATGAAAAAATCGCGGTTAACATGATGAAGCTGGGTGCTTATGACTACATTGTAAAAGACTCTTCTTTTCTGGAAATACTTGCCACAGCTATTAAAAAAACAGAGCGACAACTTCTGACCGAATTAAAGCTTGAACATGCACTGCAGGAAATTAAACACAACGAAGAAAAATACAGAAATATTTTCAGCAACATACAGGACTGTTATTATGAAACCTCTCTTGATGGAACAATCCTTGAAGTAAGCCCATCGATAAGTAATATAAGCCAGTATACCCGAGAGGGATTAATCGGGAAAAACATGAATTCCTTTTATGCTGATGCTTCAATACGTGCAAAATTGATTGAAGAGCTTACAAAAAAAGGATTTGTAAATGATTTTGAAATTACACTTCTCGACAAAAACGGAAATAAAGCCAGATGTTCAATTACGACAAAAATAATTTTTAAAAACTCGGGCAATCCCCACTTAATAGTAGGCTCAATGAGAAATATTGAAGCCAGGGTGAAAGCCGAAGAAGAGCTTGATAAAACCAGGGAGAAATATAAAGAATTATACGAGGCTTCGAATGATATTATTTACACGATGGATTTTCAAGGAAATTTCACCTCAATAAGTCCAAGTGCAGAAAAGATTTTAGGTTATAATCTTAAAGAACTTTCGAAAAATAATATAGCTGATTATCTTTCTGAATCACACGCCAAACTGGCCTTTGACAATATTTTTTCAAAACTTAAAGGAGAAAAGAAATATAGTATCTATGAAGTTGATTTCAGAAATAAAAACGGAACTTTTACTACGCTTGAGATTAACAGCATGATCCGCTACATTGAAGGTGAGCCGTACGAAGTTTATGGAATCGCAAGAGATATTACTGAAAAGAAAAAACTTATGGATGACCTGAAGAATTCGATGGATCATCTGGAAACTATGGTTGCTGAGCGAACGGGCGATCTTAAACGTTCGGAAGAATTATACAGGACCACAGTGAATTCCTTTTTCGACTGGGTATATGTAATTGACAAAGATCTCAACCTGATTTCCATAAATCAGTCGCTTGAATTATTCTTTAAAAACCATGGGTATTCAGGCAATTTTATTGGAAAAAACATAAGAGATGTTTTTGATTTCCTCGATGAAGATGCGTTTGATATAATCAACACAGCTATTACAACAAAAAAAGAAACCATACATGAATCGGAATATAAGGTTTTTGGGGAAACATATTTTACACAAAGAGTTATTTCACCTGTAATGCAAAACAATGAAGTAGTTCGTGTGGTTATTACTGTTCATGACAATACACAGGTCAAAAAAACAGAAGAGGATATACGCAAAACGCTGGAGAAAGAAAAAGAACTGAACATGTTAAAGTCACGTTTTATTTCAACCGTTTCTCATGAATTCCGCACACCACTTGCGGGAATTTTAACAAGTGTGCAACTGCTAAAAAGGTATGGAAACAAATGGGGTGAAGAAAAGAAAGAGAAAGTGTATAAACAAATTTTCGATGCTGTGCATCATACAAAAACATTGCTCGACGATGTTGCGCTCATCGACAAACAACAAAACAAGAACTTCTCTTTCAGGCCGTCATCAATCGATTTACAATCTTTGGTCAAGCAAATTATTACTGAAAACATTTCACTCTATAATTACGACTGCAAAGTAAATTTAAAATACAATATCAACGAACCATCAGTATATCTTGATCCAACTTTGATAAGGCATATCTTTACGAACCTTGTTTCAAATGCAATAAAATACAGTGGAGACAATAAGGAAGTGAATATTGCAATCAGTGAGAACAGCAACAAAGAAATTGAATTTGTAATTTCGGACAATGGTATAGGCATACCAGAAGAAGATCAGAAACATTTATTCGTGGCATTCCACAGGGCATCCAATGTTGAAGGAATACAGGGTACCGGTTTTGGTTTGTCGGTGGTTAAAAGATTTGTTGATCTTCATAAAGGAACCATTTCAGTAGAATCAGCACTTGGAATTGGTACTACTGTAAAAGTAACACTTCCCATGAGGCCCGACATGTAAATTAAAATCGGAATGAAAAAAATACTAATCATCGAAGATGACAAAATTTTAAGGGAAAACACATCAGATCTTCTCAGTGAGGAAGGCTTTGAAGTATACACCGCCTCTGATGGGAAACAAGGCGTTGAAGAAGTGTTTAAAAGTTTTCCCGATCTTATTATTTGTGATATTTCCATGCCTGACGTGAATGGTTATGAGGTTTACCAGCAATTGCAGGCAAACGCTTCCTCAGCTCTGATACCTTTTATTTTTCTCACTGCAAGAGTAGAGAAGGAAGATATACGCCTTGGAATGGGCATGGGCGTTGATGATTACATTACAAAACCATACAATATTGACGAACTGCTTAATTCTGTAAATGCCAGGATTGAAAGGCAGGAGAAGTATATAAGGGCAAATGAAGAAAAATATCGCGCACTCACGGAATCATCACTCACCGGCGTGTTCATGATGCACGAGAATAAATTTGAATATACAAATGACAAATTTTCTTTAATAACAGGTTACACTCATGATGAATTGATGAGTATGAGTTTTGCTGACCTGGCTTTTCCTGACGATAAAGAAAGAATTCCTGGTGAAAACGATTTCAACAGTGAATTATTAAATCACACAAGCATAAAAGAACTTAAAATTCTACACAAAAGTGGAGAAATCCGCTTCATTGATTTTTTTGCACGCAATACTCCTTTGAATAATAAAAAGGTCCTCATCGGGAATATCCTTGATGTTACTGAACGGAAAAAATCATTTGAAAATATTCTGAAAGCAAAAGAAGAAGCAGAAATTGCAAACCGAGCCAAAACGCAGTTTCTGGCCAATATAAGTCATGAAATCCGCACTCCTTTGAATGGCATTATTGGAATGGCCGAGCTTTTGAATGAGATGGAAACCAATTCAGAAAAAAAAGATTATGTGGATGTGATAGTCTCTTCTGCCAACGATCTTCTTAAAATAATAAATGAGATTCTTGAAATTTCTGTGATTGAATCTGGGAAACTGGAGTTGACAAAAAAACAATTTAGCTTAAAAGAATGCATAAATGACGTTGCAAGGATTATGCATGAAAAAGCCGCACTAAAGAAACTGCAATTCATTTTTACGTTCGATGATAATTGCCCTGATGAAGTAGTTGGCGATGAATCCAAGCTCAAACAGATCATTTACAATATTGTGGGTAATGCAATAAAGTTTACAGAAAAAGGACGCATTGCTATGCATGTTTCCTGCGAAGAGTGCGATACACACAAGAGTTTAATATTATTCTCCATTAAGGATACAGGACTTGGCATTCCAGAAAATATGCATAATAGGATTTTTGATGCATTCATGCAGGTTGATGGTTCACCTACACGCAAATTCGGAGGAACCGGATTGGGACTCACCATTGCAAAAAAATTAATCGAAATGATGTCTGGAAAAATCCAGCTTCAAAGCGAAGAAGAAAAAGGAAGTACATTTTATTTCACCATTCAATTAAATAAATACTAAAAATATATAATATGAAAACCATTCTGATTATTGAAGACGACAAGACTTTAAGGGAAAACACAGCCGAATTTCTGAAAGAAGAGGGCTATAATGTAATATTTGCAGAAGATGGTCTGATTGGTGTGCAACTCGCGATGAAACACCTACCCGACCTGATTCTATGCGATATCATGATGCCAAATATGAATGGTTATGATTTTTACAAAACCATTCAGCAAATAAAAATAACATCTACAATTCCTCTGATTTTTCTTACTGCAAAATCAGAAAGAGAAGATGTTAGAGCAGGCATGCAGCTTGGTGCTGATGATTATATTACCAAACCATTCGATTTAAATGAACTCTTACAAACAGTAAAAGTGCGGCTTGATAAACATGATAAATTATTACAGCAGAATGACGAAAAATTTTATGCCCTTATTGACAATCCTCTAATGGGCGTTTTTATATACCAGAACGAAAAATTTATATATGTAAATAATGCTTTCGCAAAATTATTCGGCCTTTATCCAACTGATTTCACAGAACTTACTTTCGGCGACCTTACTGTAGGAGAAGTGAAAGAACTCACATTGGAAAAAATCCGTCGCTGCCTGAAGGGAATTCAGAGCAGTGTGCAGATTGTCTTTGAAGCCTTCCACAAGGACACTAAGAAAAAACTTGTCGTTGAAATATTCGCCAGCATTGTGAACTATAAAGGAGTTCCGGCACTCATTGGAAATGCTGTTGAAGCATCAAAAGCAGATTATGAATCAACTGGCATATCCCCTGTTGCTACTGCTATTGCTGACAATGAAGATAATTTATCCAAGCGCGAAATTGAAGTACTTAACTTAGTATGCAAAGGATCCCCAACATCAGAAATTGCATTGCTCATGAATGTGAGCCAGCGCACAGTTGATACGCATCGCGCCAACCTGCTGAACAAAACAGGCTGCAAGAACACAGCAGATCTGGTAATGTATGCCATCAGAAAAAAATACATCGTACTTGAATAAAGAAAATTACCAAAAGTAAATTCGATATAAAAAATTAGCAACTCAACATTGTATACACCATATAGCTGATTCTATTAGCATTTTAGCTTAAACTCGTCTGATAAACTGGATTAAATCAATCAGGATATTTTTGTTTTCAGTTACAAATCTTTGCGCAAACAAGCCTCAATATCCCGCCATTACCGCATTTACAGACTTCATTTTTTATTATTTCTATCCAAACAGTCCATGTTTAGCTCAATTTTCAACTTAATTAGGATATATTGTTTAAAAAAAGCTATCTGTAAGACCTATAAAAAAAATAAATTGAAAAATATCTTAACAACTTACTGACAATTATCAACCCTAGTATTTGAGGTCTTCTTAGGGTATCAGACTCTACAATATCGGTCAAATCACTAGTAATATCAATGGTTTCAAAATTTTTGCGAAGAATTTTTAAAAATCAGAATGTCAGTTTAAAATGGCTTTATCCTTTACTGATCTAACTTTTTTCGAATTTTATTACAATAAAAATGTTTGGTTATTACTTTTTTTTTATCTTTGCTCCCGTATTAATAAACATATGTTTAATTAATTAAAACTAAAAACAATGAACAAAGCACAATTAATTGACGCAATTGCTAAAGAAGCAAAATTAAGTAAAGTTGACAGTGGTAAAGCATTAGACGCTACTATCACAGCTATCAGCAAATCACTGAAAAAAGGCGAAGGAGTTATCCTTGTTGGTTTCGGTTCTTTCTCAGTAGCTAAAAGAGCTGCTAGAACAGGTCGCAATCCTCAGACTGGAAAAGCTATAAAAATTGCTGCTAAAAAAGTAGCAAAATTTAAAGCTGGTGCTGCTTTAGCAAAAGCTGTTAAGTAATAACACTTTTGAAAAAAAAGCCATCCTTCTGGGTGGCTTTTTTTTTGCGACCAATCTTTAGTCATCCCTAATTATAGTACAATACTTGATTTTATTTTAATAATTATTTTATCTTTGCACACGTTTAGTACTTTTAGATTAATAATATTTCTTTAAAAGACTAAGATTGAAATATTGGTTCCGTTGCTCTCCCGATAGTTATCGGGAGGATTGAGCAACAGCTCTAATTGTTCTTATTTTATTAAATTACTATTTTGGTTCCGTAGCTCAGCTGGATAGAGCAACAGCCTTCTAAGCTGTGGGTCGGGCGTTCGAATCGCCCCGGAATCACAGGAACCAAATGCCATCGGAAGATGGCATTTTTTATTTGCGCTATTACTTAAAAGCTTGCATTTAAAGTAATGGTGCAAATAAAATTAATTCGGCAATGTGCCGAATATTGGTTCTTGTAGTAATAAAATAGGTCTTGTGATCACCGCAGATAATCCCTTTGTTTATTGATTTTTTTGAAGCAGTTAGGAAAAATAAAAAAGTGGCAAAGCCAATTGGAATTGAGGTGATAAACCCCACCGATAATGAGTTTCGATTGAAAAGAGAAACGAATAATCCGCTATTCCAGAAATAGAGTTCAATTCCCAGAATCAAACAAATTCCCATCTCAAATATTCAGATCAGTAATTAAATCAAAAATAAAAATATGCTGATCCTACTGGACTTTTAGATTTATAAAAAACTCGGCTTAAACAAAGTTTAAACAAAGCCACCTCAAAAGGGTGATTTTTTTATTTTCATTTATCCTTACCTAACGGTGCAGTCACGAAGATAGCATTCCTTTCTTTTATAAGTGGAAATGAAAATATATTTTCAAAATTCTGCAGCAATGACTTATTTGGTTTTTACCTCTTAATTTTCAAATCGCTTTAATCTATAACCAGCCAAATGTTGTAATAAATAGTGAGTTTTGGCTACATATAAAATCCCGAATAAAAAAGTATAACAATTTTCAAATTGAATTAATAGCGTTACTTTTAATACCAGAAATAAAACAAATTCACAAATATGAAAAAGACATTTTTAATCCTGGCAATTTTAATGATTTCGTTTGTTCTCAACATTCATGCTCAATGTGGCGGAACTACTACAAAGACTACTAATCCCACAAGTATAGGAATTGTAATTTATTCAAATGATGCTGAAACAATCTGGAATGCTTTAAGATTGGCAAACTTTTCTGTTAGTGCTGGTGACACTGTGAAAATTTTTCTATTAGGAAAAGGTGTAGAATTAGATTCTTTAGTAAAAAGGAATAATGATCTGAAAGAGCAGACCGAAATATATCTCAATGCTGGCGGCACAATTCTCGGCTGTGGAACTTGTTTACAAAGCAGAAACAACCTTACACCTCAATTTTGTAAAATGTCATCAATGGCTGATTTGTATGACATAATAAGGAAAAGCAGAATTTTATTGACCTTCTAAAATTTTCATTATGAAATAGGAATCATAATTGAAACAAAAGAATTTAAAAAGGCATGGAATTCAATCCGTTTCGCCATTACAGCCAAAAACTATTCCTGTTAATGCTTTTTTAATATGAACCTAATTTGGTTTTAACCTCATCGGTTCAGTTTAAATATATTTTTGGTAAATTAAATAATCATCAGTTACCATTTGAAATTAATCATAAACTATAATTGTTTTTTGAAAGAAAAACTATTGTTAAAATAATAAAATAGAAAATGACATTCTATTATTCTCATTAAATAAAAAGGTATAAACAATTATTTATTATTTAAATCATACACTTATGATAACAGTAAAAAACATTCTGGACAAAAAGGGAAATGAAATTTTTTCAATAAGCCCTGATAAAACCGTTTTCGAAGCATTAAAAATTCTTGCAGATAAAGATATTGGAGCATTAATGGTTATGCAAGACGACCAGCTGCTTGGTATTTTTTCCGAAAGAGACTATGCTCGGAAATTAATATTAAAAGGTTTTTTTTCCAAAGACACCAAGGTCGCTGATGTAATGTCAAAAGAGCTTGTTGTAATATCTCCCGAAACAGAAATTTTTAAATGTATGCAGTTAATGACAGAAAAAAAAATCAGACACCTTCCCATAGTTGATAACACTAAGGTAATTGGCATTGTCAGCATCGGGGACATTGTAAATACTATTATCCATTCGCAGGAAGTTGTTATCAATGACCTTGAAGGTTATATAAAAGGCGGTGGATACGGGGCATTCTGGAAATGATGTCTGAATAAATACAAATTTTTAAATAAATTTCCTCTGTAAATTATTTTGTTTTTATAAGGTCAGAGGGAACCGTACATGAATTTTCATCGGGTGTTTGTATATTTCTGAAAATTCATGTAGGTTTGTGTTATGAATGAATTCGATTTAAAAGCGCTCACATGGGATGATAATCCCCTGTTTATTGAAAGATCAAAACACATCGCTGATAAAATCCGCGAACATGTTTCCTTGAATAAAGAAATGGAAGGCTTTGAATACGGTTGCGGAACAGGATTGATCAGTTTTAATTTAATGCCCTATCTGAAATCGATTACCCTGGCTGATAGTTCTGACGGTATGCTTGAAGTACTGAGAAATAAAATTCAGAAAAATAATATTACATCAATGGATATTTTGAAAACCGATTTGATGGTTGATGAAATTCCGGAAAAGAAATTTGACACAATATATACAGCATTGACACTGCATCATATTACTGATGTTGAAACCATATTGAAAAGATTTTACACAATGCTTAAAAAATCAGCATTCTTGTGTATTGCCGACCTGGACAAAGAAGACGGCAGCTTTCACGGACCTGAATTTACCGGACACTTAGGCTTTGACCGTGAAGAAATCAAAAATCTTTTTGAATCAGCAGGTTTTAAAAATATTAAGGTCGATACGTGCTATGAGATCAAGCGTGTAAATGAGCAAAACCAAAATGTAACATATCCGGTTTTTCTGATGACAGGTAAAAAAGTATGATGTTTTTTTCTTTAGAAATTAATATTAATCCAACGATTTTTTATTAAAAATCAAATATCCAATATTAAAGAGCACATAAATTTTTTGTTCTGGTTTTTTATAATAGCCTGCTGTAAGACTTATAGGGCCAAATGGAGACTGGTAAACCAATGAGCTTGTAAGTACCCCGAACCTGTTTTTATAAGGCGATGCCCACTGAGGTTCGCCTTCAGATGTGCTTATTATACTTTTATATGGCTGAAAAACATAACCCTCAAATCTTAAATGAAAATTATTTGAAAATAATATGACTGTCTTTATGCCTGCTGCTGCATAAATTGGATTCCTGAAATTTTCAATAAAAAGAGTTTGCATATGAGGCGTAGGATTAAAAGCTGGAGCAGCAATAATAGTCGAAAGATAATTATCAAAAAATGGTTGATTTGAATAATTGCATTCCAGGTAACCATTTACATTTAAAAAGCTATTTAATTTGTAATATTGTTCGCAAATAAGGCGCATGTTTATCCATGAACGATTACCCACAATTGTATGACTTCCTAATGAAGTTGAGCCGGGATTAAATCGTTCGAATCCATTCACATAACGAACCTGGAAAAAAGTCTGGAAGCCGCTTGTAGGAAACAAGGGATAATTTAATGTGTTGCCATCGTATGTTAAATATGGAGTAAAAAATCTAAAATTTGTCTGGTCAGCAGTATCTGCTTTCATAAAATGAATTGTCTGGTAGTATTTATCAGTTTTATCTGTTAAAGTAATTCCGAATGATCCCTTTGCATGAGTCCTTAATGGAATGCTTATCTCAGATTTTGCGTACGATTCTCTTTGTATCACATAAGGAGGACGTATATCTTCGAAAAATGATTCAGCACTGCTTCGATAGAAATCAAATCGATTATAGGCTGCAATAGTCTGAATACTGATAGGAATTTTTGTATAATAATCAACTTTCATACGGGCCAGAAGCGAACTGTAAAACCGTCCAAAATATGCATTTGCATAAAAAGAATATCCTCTTTTCCGCAAATACTTGTAATCCGCTCCAAAGAAGCCCATGTTCAAATTGGAAGATGAAATATTTCCACCTATTCTCGCATTGAATCTTTTTTCGCGAATAACATTTAACAGCAGATCATAATACCCCGTTTGAGGGTTATACTTAGCACTCGGATAAATGCTTTCGATTTGGTCGTCTGTAATGATTTTAAAATATATTTTCTTAAAATAATCAATAGAGAATGTATCAGTTGTATAAATGATATTTTTTATCATATATTTTTTTTGCAAAGAACTGATTCCGGTAATATCAATGTTTTTAAAAATTATCGGACGTTCTTTCTTTAAAAATTCAGCACGTTCGGAAATTAAAGCCATGGAATCCTTTCTGACAGGAATGCAATCTTTTATTTCTTCCATTTTAGATTGTGCCGCATCATATCCGTATTGTATTAACTCTTTTGCCAAATGAAAATCCATTAAGCCCGCATTGCGTATATTTGGCTGAATCAGAATACCATTAGAATCGGGTAAAGAATAATTTGAAGCCGTCATAATCATATTCTCAATCTGAAGTAATATGTTATCTTCCATATCAGCCGATGTATTTGAAGCTACACTGCTACCAATTATATAATCAGGTTTAAAATTGGAAATCATTACATCACGGGGAAAATTGTTATATATCCCTCCATCAAACAATAATCTTCCATTTATGGAAATCGGTTTGAAATAAAAAGGAAATGTCATAGATGCTCTAACGGTTGAACCTAAGTCGCCGCTAGAAAAAACAACGGATTCGTTTGCATACACATCTGTGGCAACGCATCGGAATGGAACAAATAAACTGTCGAAATTGTAATCACAGGCCGCTGATGCTTTCCCCAATAATTCCATAAAGGCAAAATCCATAGTATGAGGAGGAATAATGTTGGTTGGCAATATGGGTTTTATTATTGTATCGTATTTAAAATTCAGATCAACCCATGATGCATCATTTTCTTTCTTTCTAAAATAATAAAGATATTTATCGTTTATTTTACCATAAGCCCAGTTTTGAAATTCCGGGTTAGTTACAATATTTATCATCTCATCCGGTGTGTATCCCGCAGCATACAATGAACCTACAATGGCTCCCATTGATGTTCCTGCGATGTAATCGATAGGGATATGGTTTTCTTCAAGCGCTTTGATTACGCCTATATGAGCAAGTCCTTTAGCTCCTCCGCCACTTAATACAACACCGACTTTCTGTCCAAATGAACCTATTGCGACAAAAACAAAAAGTATTAATATTAGTAGCTTGATTTTCACAAATACAAACCTACGTGTATTTTTGGAAAGACACAAATAACTAATGACAAATAAGTCAAGATTTTAGAACCAATTTTTAAACAGGCTTTCTGACTTATATATTTTAATTTTAATCAATGCGAGAACAACGCAGGAATTCTCATACAATTCTAATCACTGCTTCATTGTTTTAATGCAATTTTTATTCCATCCTAATAAAATCTTAATTCTTATATTGGAATTTGAAGGTATTTTTAACCTTTTAAATTACTTCAAAAATCTAAAAAAAACAATTAATCTTTATTAAAATAATTACCTGCAAAATTACCACTATCCCTGTATAATCAGAAAATATAGAAACCATGAAAAAAATTATTCTCTTTTCCAGCTTGGCGCTAATAACAGCATTTTGTCTTTCTGCTTTGTATACTCCCGGATCAAAGGCAGAACATGCAAATTATAATAAATTGAATACGCCAAAAGATACTACATACATTGTAATTGCCTGGAACGATCTGGGAATGCATTGTGCCAATAAATATTTTGGAAATATGTGTATACTGCCTCCTTATAATAATCAGCACGCGCAAGTAATTAAAAAGGGATCATCAACCTCTTTGCCACAGGTGATGACAACAGGAATGAAAGTAACCTATGAAGTTCCCGGAAATACGTATTCTGTTGGGAAAACTGATTTCTGGACATATGCTTCCTCATTGTTCGGAGTAACACTTGCAAATGATACAGGCCTTACCGGTGTTGGGCTCACAGGGGCAATGAACATAAGTGGAAATTATTTTCATGTTGAAGGTATTCCCGTTACCCCTTTTCCCGACAACGACCTCATCAATGAACATCCTTTTCAATTGACATTGATTAAACTTTATGATGCCAGTAATAATCTTCTTGCAAGCACACAATCGGTTATTCCAGTATCAAACGAAATAAATTGCGTTAGTTCCGGTTGCCACTCCAGCGAACAGAATATACTTAATTTGCATGAAACTGTTACAGGATTTGATCCAAACGTAAAACCAATTCTTTGCGCAAACTGTCATCAGGACAATGCTCTGGGCATGGCTGGTACAGTAGGGACGCCTGTATTTTCAGAAGCCATTCATAATAAACATGGAGGCCTAACAAACGACTGCTACAAATGTCATCCCGGGCCCTTAACACAATGCTTCAGGGATATTATGCATACGGGTGGTATGGTATGCCAGGATTGTCATGGTTCAGTAAGTAATGTAGGACAAACCATTTCAAATGGCCGTCAGGCATGGTTAGAAGAACCTGATTGCGGGGCAGTTGCTTGTCATGGCCCAACGCATGCTGCAGAAACAGGAAAATTGTTCAGGAATTCAAAAGGACATGCTGGTCTTTTTTGCAGTGCATGTCATGGTTCACCACATGCAATTCTACCCACAAATAATGCCAACGATAATCTTCAAAACTTAACTCTTCAAGGCTATGCAGGCACATTGAACAAATGTGTAGTTTGTCATGGAGTAAACCCGACGGGTGCAGGTCCCCATGGATTATACGCTTCTATAATCAGCTATGATTCTTCAGCAGCCAATGCAAATCAATTGTTGAATATCTATCCTAATCCAGTTATTAGTTCAGCCACTATACCTTTCAATCTTGTCAAGAAAGCAAAAGTAAATCTGGCACTTGTTAATTCAAATGGGCAACAGGTAAAATTATTTTTAGATCAGAATATGCTGGCAGGATCCTACACCGTTAATTTCAATACCGATAGATTAACCAAAGGAGTTTATTACTGTGTGCTAAAAATTGGAAGCGAAGTTTATACTAATAGAATAGCTGTAATAAATTAATCACTCAGTTATGGGCAAGTTTTAGAACAATAAACATTAATAAAAATAAAAATGGAGACCAGAAACCAATATAAAAACGGGGCGACACCGAAAAGCCAGACGAGTAGGAAAAATTAAATAAAAAACAGAAAATGAAAAAAATCCTTTTCGTTTCCATACTGACAGCAATTATGGCAATGTGTTGTTTGCAAAGCAATGCTCAGTTCACCTTTAGCGTTAGCCCTGGTTTGCAGTTCAACAGTGCCGCATTCGGATATAAGATCAGCAAATTCGTTCCATTTATAGGATTGCAGGTATTAAGCGGAAGTGCTAATATGAAAGAAAAAGGGCAAGAATACGATCCCGGTCTTGGTATTCTTGTTTCCTATGAGGATGAATATAAATTTTCTGGCGCTGTTTATATGCCTACTATTGGCACTAAATACTTTTTTATTGAAAAAAATAAATTAAAAGCTTATGGTGCTTTAAGTTTTACAAAATTCTTACTATCCGGTAAAGTAGCTGACAGCAATGATCCTTCTGCCAACAGCGATTTTAAGGATGAGGTTAGCAATATTCATTTATACGGTGGTCAGTTTGGTTTTGGAACCGAATATTTCTTTGATGATAACTTTAGTATTGGTGGTGAATTTGGTATCCGTTTGCTCCATGTTAAATATCATGATGAGTATGAAGATCAGATTTATGATCCGAATATAGGGGGTTATGTGCCTTCCACTACCACTTTTGATTACAAGCTAAACATAAATCCGACCTATTCAAAGGTTTCGCTGAATTATTATTTTGGCAAGTAAATACTATTGTAAAAAAAAATATTAATATTATCAAACACTTAATTTAGGTGATTAAACCAGCCCATAACTAGGTGTTATTTCAATGGCTTGTTCCAGATAGCTATCGGGAGAAGGGTTTTAGCAGTATAATTTAAAATTATTATTTCTCCTGCCGGGAAGGCAGGGCAGACTCGTCTGTCTTCGCCTGACAGTCGGCCATTGCCCGCCTTCCGGCAGGTAGGCAAGCAATACAATTTCGACAATTTTCTTAAGTGACACTACTATTTAAACGAATAATATTTTTTAATCGGTTTTTAAAGAGTACCAATTACTGATCTCACGATTTCCAACGATTCAGCAGAAGCACCGCGAACAGCTTCAACAATAGTTGCAGGCAACCCGGCTGCCATCGATTCCATGTTTAACAATGTTACATAAGCTTTCCCGTCTTCTTTTTCATACACTGAAATTCGGCAAGGCATCATAACAGAAACAATCCTTTCATCACTTTTTTCCAGCATCTTACCGGAATATTGAGGTTTGCAAATCTCTATAACCTGAACAGGCCTTACCTCTTTGCCTGATTTGGCAAGCGATTGCTGAAGATTGTGAGTTGCAGGATTCTGCCATTCTTTTTGAATTGCAGCAGCGATAAGCTTTTCAACTGTGGTGGCCACATCGAAAGGACTTACTTGTTCAATAAAAATCTGGTTCTCGTTCATGGTATGTATATTTAAATATTAATTCATTTCTTTGGTAATCGTAATTGCAGCAATAGTTCCATTCAATAAAATAATTTACTCTTTAATTTCTCCAATAACAGATTTAACAATTTCAATTGTTTCATGAGAAGCGTCACGTATAATTTCATTTTCAGATGATGTTAACCCGGTTATCATTGCTGCCATGTTAAATAAAGAAACATAGGTCATCCCATCATCTTTTTCGTACACTGATATGCGGCATGGCATCGTCAATATGGAAGCAACCCTTTCGCGGTTTTTCTCATGCATAAATCCTGAATACTCCTGTTTACAAAGTTCAATTACCTGGACAGGCCTCATCACATTGCCCTCTTTCGCAAACGATTGCTGAAGATTATGAACAGCAGGATTCTGCCATTCCTTTTGTGATGCCGATGCAATAAGCTTCTCAACAGTTGTAGTTACATCGAATGGGCTCACCTGCTCTATAAATATTTGGTTTGTGTTCATTGCATGAATGTTTTCCAGTTCAATTCAATTCTTTCGCAATCGCAATAGCAGCAATAGTTCCATCAGCAACTGCTGTTGTAATTTGTCTGTATTTTTTGCTGATCACATCGCCAACAGCATACACTCCTGACATACTTGTCTGCATATCCTCATTTGTTTTGATATATCCCCAGCCATCAAGATCAAGTTTATCTTTGAACATTTCAATATTGGGTTTCATTCCTATAAAAACAAATACGCCATCGCTGCTAAGCTTTGATCGTTCCTTTGTTTTTAAATTTTCTATTTCTGTTATCATTTTATCCCCCTCACGAATAAAGGATCTTGGTTCGTGCTCAAAAAACACATTGACTTTTTGATTGGCTAAAAGCTTTTCCTGCGCTTGTTTATTAGCAGTGAAAGCAGCAAACTGGTGAACCATCGTAATTTTGCTAGCAAACTTGCTAATGAAATCAGCTTCCTCAACTGCTGAGTTTCCACCACCTATAATCACCACTTCTTTATCACTAAAATATTTTGCATCGCAGGTTGCACAATAGGAAATACCTTTCCCTTTAAGTTCCTTTTCCCCCGGAACGCCCATCAGATTGGGTGATGTGCCAGTTGCAATAATTATTTTTTTTGCTCTTATGGTTTCGAATTCATCAATCACAATTTCTTTCTTTTCAAGATCAATCTTCGTTACATCAACGGCAACTTTATACACTGTTCCACACAATTTGGTTTGTTCCGACATATTGTGCGAAAGCATGTAACCGGGCTGTGGCTCAATAAATCCAGGGTAGTTGGAGACTGAATGCGTTGTTGAAACTTGTCCACCGGGAAGAGCAATATCAATAAGTACTGTATTTATTTTCGACTGACAAAGGTACAATCCAGCTGTAAGTCCGCCAGGGCCGGCACCAAGTACAATAACATCAAATTCCGAAACAATCGGCTTTATAAGTTTTTTTATCTCTCCCACTCTTTCAATTGACAACATTTTATCAAGCTGCTGAATAATTTCACTTCGCTTGATACCACCTGTAAGCATGGTATCTAATTGTTTTCCATTTTCAAAAAATAAAAGGGATGGTGATGATTTAACTCCTAACTTATCTGCTAATTCTCTATTCTGCTGACGAAATATTTTAAGAAATTTAATATCGTTTCCGTAAAGGCTTGCCAATCCTTCAAACTTAGGGGCCACGGCTTCACATGGCGGACATTCAGTTGAATAAAAATCAAGTACAACTTTTCCACCAATAAGGACTTCTTTTTCGAATTCGTTTAAAGATATTTCTTTCATTTTGTTTTTTTATTAACACAATTCTCCTCAAAATAGGAACTAAATCCTAGCTCCAGCAATTCTTTTACTGGTCGACAGTCAGTTGAACAAATAGTACCGGTTCTGTTTTTTGCAACGGAGCCACAACCGCCTCCGCATGCTAATTGCATGCTGCAGGTACTGCATTCAGGAATCGAAGTTACATCGCGGTTTTCCCAGGCATTGACCATTTCATCAATACGTGAAACTTCGGGAAAGAATGTTCCCAGCGACTCACCAGCCTTTCCAACAGTAGCTGTGCATGAATAAATATTCCCTGTATAATCGAACGCCCACTCAGTTTTACATGCTGGACAAGCATCGAATAATGGATCTGGCAGACTGTCATTTTCTGCAAGAAATTTTGAAATTGAATAAGCAGGTTTATAAAATTCAAGTATATGCGGATGCGGCTTTACAAGATCATAGATGGTTTCGTAAAGCGAAATCCGGCTGAATAGTTTCTCCGAAGTAGCCTGGCAATGGTGCAATTCATAATTTCGGCCCAACTGTGTTTTGAAAAGTGGATTTTTTGTCCAGCCTTTATCAATCGCAAACTGCGCCATTTCCGGCAGTCCTTCAATGTTTTCTTTATCAACCACCATGCGCAAATTAACTGGAAGCGAATGTTGCAGGCAGGCATTTATTCCCATTACAATTTTATCAAAAGTAGCACCACCACCTTTCAGGAAACGACGTGAATCATGAACATTGCCTTTACCATCAAGAGTGACCTGTATTTCGCGAATGCGTGCATTTTTTAATATATCAATGTATTCTTCCAAAGAGTAGCCATTTGTTACAAAGCAAACTTCCAGGTTGGAATCATTTGCTTGTGAAAGTAAGTAAGTTATCAACTCTTTTTGTTTGGGTGAATTCAGTAAAGGCTCACCACCGAATACTGTCAGGTATTTTTTACGTCCGGCAAATTCAGCATTGATGTATTTAAAAAAAACATCAATTACCTCATTTGACAGTTCCATTTTAGTATTTAAATATTCGTCCTGATAGCAATATGTACAGGCAAAATTGCAACTGTAATTCGGCACGAAGAAAAGCTGAACTTCATCTTCATCGCGTGTGTCAATAAAATCAAGATATTTACTCTGGTAAAGACGATCTTCTTCTTTTTCATCAACAAGATATCCCTTCGCTTTTAAATTTTCAGCAAAATCAGGATCAATAATTTTTCCTTCAATAAAATTCTTGAGAATCTGAGCTTCCTTAGGATATATAATATCCGCATTTCCACTAAGAAGATTGACAATGAAATAATTTTCAGAATCTTTTATTTTGGAAAAAATATTATGTTTTGAATAAATCATTTATACGTTGTTATTTAATTTTAAAGAAAAAGGAGACAGTCTAAAAAGTCTCAGTGTAACTCTGTTTACTCAGTGACCTCTGTGTTGGAAATTTTGGAAATTCTTTTAACACAGAGTTCACAGAGTTTAATAAAATAGAGAAACACGGAGAAATTTCATAAAAAATACTTTTGAGATAGCCTCTTTTTCATACATCACAGCCAGTTAATCGTGGCAACCAACAATGGTCTTGGAAGTTTTTGCACAGCATTGCGCAACTTTTTTCGTGCTAACTTTTTGAGTCTTTTTTTTAACCAGGCTTTTCATATTTTAAATTTTTTAAGTATTTATTAATAATTTTTAATCTCAAAGTTTTTTAATTACAACAACCGCAACCCGCTGCCTTTTTCCCTGCTATGGTAAAACTGACAACTTCCGCATTTCCTTTTTTATATGGTGCTGACTCCTCAATAATTTCAACTGAAGCGAAACCTGCATTTTCCAGATGTTGCATGTATTCAGCTCGAGTAACAGCTCCTGCCCAACATTCAGCAACAGCAACAGGATCGTTTCTGTATTCATCTGCTATAGCAGAAGTGGAGTAAATATCGCTTATGACAAATCTTCCACCTTTTTTCAATATTCTAAATATTTCATTCCACACAGATTGTTTATCAGCAGCATGATTCAACGTGCAATTTGAAATTACAAGGTCAGCTACTTTATCCGGCAATTCAAGCTTTTCAAGTTCGCTTCGAACAAAACGGACATTGGTCACTTTAAATTTTTTCGCATTCTTACGTGCTTTTTCAAGCATTCCATCAGATATATCGATGCCATAAACAAATCCGGTTTCACCAACTGATTCAGCCATGCGCAGCACATCTGTTCCTCGGCCACTTCCGAGATCCACACAAACTTCCCCGCTTAAAGGCAGAGCATAATTTATAGCGCTGCCACAGGAAAGGCAACATTCTGTTTCAGCCAACTCCCTGTATCTGCTATTTATTTCTTTTATTTCCATGATTGTAGTTCAAAGTTATTAAAATAATCAACATGATTTGCAAGGCCTGTTAACAATAAAAAAGCCTAACGCACCTCCAAAAATAGTACTTGTTATCGGGTCGCTGGCGATACCGCATGAGCCAGAAGTACAACCCTCAAAATAGTAATACAAAAAACCAAGTATTCCTCCAAGTATTACACTTGATGCGGGTTTCCAAAAATAAGAGGACCGCATCATCTCCCGAAATGTTTTTGGTTTATTATTTGTTTCACAATTTTCTTTCATTTGTTTTTTTTAAATTATTGACTTTATCGTAAGAAAATGGATTAAGACATATTTATTTCTAATAAACTTTATTGATCTCCTTTAGGAGAAATTCCTTCGTTTTAACGCCCACAAAACGATTAATTTCCTTACCATTTTTAAACATTATCAATGTCGGGATACTCCGAACTTTATATTGCGTGGCAATTGACTGATGCTGCTCAATGTTTAATTTTCCAATGGATGCATTTCCGCGTAGTTCATCAGCCGTGCTATTAAGCACTGGCGCCATCATTTTGCATGGCATGCACCATTCTGCCCAGAAGTCAACTAAGGTAATCCCTGTTTTAACCTGGCTCTGAAAATTCTGAGATGTAAGGATTTTTATTTTATCGTGATCTTGTGCCATTGGCATATTTTTCATTTTACGAAATGTGTAAAAAAGATATATACCAAATAGTGCAAACACAGCGCTAATAATTACAACTGTTATGTTCATAATAATATTTTTTTCTTTAATTTAAACTGATGATTTTAATTCTATGCTGCTAAATCTATATTCAATAATTTCATCCTGCCTGTCTTACTGCCCCGGTAGGACAATATCTTGTGCATTTTCCACATTCTGTACATTTTGATTTATCAATAACCGGTAAACCATAACCATCTTGTATAATTGCCCCTGCCGGACAAACACGGATAATCGGACAACGATGATTTTGTGGGCAAAAACGATCACTAACAATGTATGACATATTTGAAATAATTTAAATGATGAATAATTTAATTTTTCTTTCGTGTGCTAATGCCAAATGGTAAATACAGAGGACAGAAACTAATTAGACTTGTAAGAATAAATATTCCCGATAAAACAAGCAATACAATTCCAAGCGTTCCTGAAATTACATTTGTGAAATAAAGTATTACAACTATGACAGCAATCAGTATCCTGACAATTTTATCTGCCAATCCCATATTATTTTTCATTTTTCTGATTTTTTATTTTTATTAAACATGCCACCAAACAAATAACCTAATGCTGCTCCCCAAATGGTGCTTATCCAGGGATTAGAAGTTATAGGACATGCACCCGTTGAACATCCTACAACTTTATAATAAATAAAACCACCGACCGCACCTACTGCTAAACCTATGATTTCAGGGATTGAAACCTTTATTCTCTGAATCATTCTCTGCATAAAAGATGCTTTTGTTTCGCAAGTATCTTCCATTTTAATTACTCTTAGCAGTCAGTAACACTTCGTTGATAATTTTTACGAATGAGTCCTTGGGCATTGCACCCATTGCCATTTGTGGCTGGCCTTCAGCTGGCACAAAAAGAATAGAAGGAATGCTCTGTACACCGAATATTGCAGCAAGTTCCTGCTGATCTTCAGTATCCACTTTATAAATATCTATCTTGCCTTTGTAATCCTCAGAAAGTTCCTCCAATACAGGAGCAACCATCTTACAGGGTCCGCACCAGTCGGCGTAGAAATCAATGATACAAGGATTCTTTCCTTCGAATTTCCATTCTTTATTTTCTTTATAATTGAAAACCTTTACTGGAAAGGTTTCTGTTGTTAAATGTTCCATGGTTTTAGATTTTAGATTTTAGATTTTTTTTATTTGCTTGCCATTGCTTTTTCAATTGCACTTATTATTTGATCTTTTTCAGTAAGACCCACAAACTGAGTAACAACTTTCCCATCTTTAAAAATGATCATTGTTGGAATACTTTGGACATTGTATCTGTCAGCAATGCTTGGGCTCTGATCAATATCCAGTTTGTAAACTGAAGCTTTACCAACCATTTCAGAACTTACTTCTTCAATGATGGGTGATTGCATTTTACAGGGCCTGCACCAGGTTGCCCAAAAATCAACCAACACTATTCCGCTTTTTATACTTGCATCAAAAGTGGCGGATGATAATGATTGGACTGCGCCAGAATTATCAACTGTTGTTGCTGATGTATTTTCATTTGTTGTTATTGCTTGTTTCTCATGATTAGATGCTTTACCAGTGCAGCAAAGATTACTTCCTATCAGCACAGTTGCAAAAAATAAGAAAACAATTGTCATTGGATTTCTAAGAATTTTTTTCATTGTGTTTCGTTTTTATTTTAAATTTTTGATTTCATTTATCAACACTTGTTTTGACTGAACTCCTACAAATTGCTTTGCTACTTTGCCATCCTTAAAGATCAGTAAAGTCGGGATGTTCCTTATACCGTATGTCACAGCAATACTTCCGTTATCATCTACATCAACCTTGGCCACTATTGCTATGTCGCCAACTTCTGCTGCCACTTCCTTCAGGATAGGTCCCTGCATTCTGCATGGTCCGCACCATTCAGCCCAGAAATCGACCAACACAATTCCGTTGGCGATTACCTTTTCAAAATTCTGAGCATTCACATTGATTACTTCTTTTGCAATTCCTATCATTGTTTTTGTTTTTAAGTACGGCATTCCTTATTCAACGACCGTGCCACAACTCATATGTTATTGTTTACGTGCGCTCTACAACATTTATATGCAAAAATTTCAGTTAATCTTTAGTTAACTTTAAATTAATTTTATTAACTTTGCATTAATCTAATTAATACTTATAATGAAAACAAAAAACGAGTCAGGAATTATTCGCGAAGCACCCTGTGGCATCTTTATGGCCGACAGAGAAATGAATATTACTTTCTGGAACGACGATATGGAAAAACTAAGTGGTATTGATCGGGCCACAGCTTTAAAACAAAAACTATCGTTTGTAAAATTCTATAATGTAAACCAGGCAGGGAAAAGTTTACTTGACTTCAAAGAATGTTTCAAAGGGAAAAAAACGAATGTTGCTAAAACAGCTTTCATTGAGAATGGATCACATGAACAGGTACTTGTATTTATCAATGCACGGTTTGTCCATGATGGAAATGTTGAAAAACTTATTGTAATCGTAACTGATATTTCCAGAGAAATTACATGCAGCACCGTTTCGGCGGCACCACTCATTGTGAAGGAAAAAGAGGCATTGCAGCGCATTGTCGGAAGAGATAAAAAAATTCTCGAACTATACCGAATGATAGAAATGGCGGCCGATTCCATGGCCAACGTAAATATTTCCGGTGAAAGCGGAACAGGAAAGGAACTTGTTGCCAATGCAGTTCATCAGCTTTCTGTAAGAAAAAATAAACCCTTTATAACAGTGAACTGCTCAGCTCTCACAGAAACTTTGCTCGAAAGTGAATTGTTCGGTCATGTAAAAGGATCCTTTACGGGAGCATATAAAGATAAGATCGGAAAGTTTGAAGCAGCAGGCGGAGGCACTGTATTCCTTGATGAGATAGGGGAAATCAGTCAGATGATACAGGTGAAATTGTTGCGTGTGATCCAGGAAAAAATCGTAGAACGCGTTGGTGATAACAAACCCATAAAAGTTGATATGCGCATCATCACTGCAACCAACAAGAACCTTAGAGAGCTTGTCAGCAAAGGACTTTTCAGGGAAGATCTTTTTTACAGGTTGAATGTTTTTCCAATTCGTACGCCATCTCTAAGAGAAAGGATGAATGATATTCCATTGCTCTGTGATTACTTTATTTCAAAGTTCAACACACAGACTGGTAAGCATATTAAAGGACTTACGGAGGATGCCTACCGCATTGTAATGGATTATAACTGGCCGGGAAATGTGCGCGAACTTGAAAACAGCATTGAACATGCTTTTGTGGTCTGCAATAAAAAACTAATTGACGTTTTTGATCTTCCCCAGGATATCAGGCTGGTTACATTAAGTAAAGAACATCGTTCATTAGTTCCTTCTGCAAGCATTCCAGCGCTTTATGCAACAGAAAATATTCCAATTATCAATCAGGCTTCTTTCAGAATAATTAGTAAGGAGCAATTGGAAAACATTCTTGCAGCAAATCAATATAACAGAAAGCAAACAGCGCAAAATCTAGGTATTAGTACTGTTGCGCTTTGGAAGAAAATGAAGAAATTCGGGATAATCAGCTAATCATAAGGGTCTATGACAATTGTTCATAATTGTTTGTTCTAAAGCCCATTATTGTTGACTTTAAATTGCCAATTATCCATCACCACAATTCTTCACAGGTTAACAGGGTTTACTCGAAATCTATAAATAAGGACATATTTTTTTGTCGCAAAGAAAATTTAAAAAACTAAATATCTTTTAATTATTACTGCAACCATCATGGCTTTGGCAACCAATGCCGCTATCAGCAATGCTTTCATTGAGGTACGCATTTACGACATCTTTCACATTTCCGCTGCAACCCCTGATAACTTCAACACCGCTCATATTTAAAACATTCAAGGCGCCCATACCCATGCTACCTGCAAGCATCACCTTAACTCCCATTCGAGCAAGTATTGGAGCAATGTTCGATTTGCAACCACATCCTTCAGGCGATCTCATTATTTCTTCACTGACGATAATCTTATTTTCAATTGTAAATATTGTGTAACATTCGCAATGTCCGAAATGGTCATCCACATTTTCGTTTCTTGTTGGTACTGCAACTTTCATCATAATGCTTTCTTTTTATTTTTTCTAATGTTGTTAAAGTATAATCCGGAATTATTTTTTTTGTTTTATCACTACTACCTCGGCTCCATGAAAATGGAAAAACAATGCCAGTGGTCTGTAAATTGCATGAGCGAATTTAGAGAATGCAAACAACAACACCAATTCCATAGAAACGATTGTATGCAGCATAAATACAATCTGGTTTAAAATATTATTTGCAGCAAAGCCAACAGATACTTCAAGCCAGAAACCTGTAAATCCTGCAATCCACAAGAATGACAACAGCATCCAGTCAGCCAGCCTTGTTTCAGCATACGAACGGGTTATTTTTTTTATTCTGTAATACATTGCAAATGAAGTTCCGTAAATCATCAGCAAACCCGCAGCAGTACCTAATATGCGGCTAGGCCACCAAATGGATGTTGCAGGATCTTTCAGAATAAAATCAAGGGAAGTTGCAACCAGTAATCCGATAAAACCCCACATGATTGCCCAATGAACAAACCATGGTTTTACAATTTCAGACTTTGCTTTCCAATGCGATTCTTCTTCACTGTCGCAGGTCCTGTAACGTTTCATTGTTCCCAGTTCACTGAATACTTTTGAAATTGAAGATAAGAAACTGCTATTTTTCTTTCCTGTTTTTACATACATTTTGCGAAACATTGTAATCATTCCCCATACCATAGATAATCCTGTCAGGCTGAAAATTATAATGCCAATGTTGTGTATCACTGCATATGGAAAAATATTAAAAATCCATCTGGCCACAACTTCATCCGCTTTAATTGTTAACAGAAAGAAACCCAGCAATACCGAAAGAAACAAGGTTATTAAAATTGAAAACACATTGCTTTTAAAAATGAGTTTTGTAAGTCCGGTTGGTTCATAGCTTGCAATAGAATACCTGCGCAGCGCTGCCATATAATCACCCGGAGCCGCTTGTCGCGGGCAATTCAGAGAACATTCTCCGCAAGCGTAACATAACCAGAGTTCTTTACTTTTCAATATTTCTTCTTTCTGACCAAGCATTCCATAGCGTATGAGCATGCGGGGAAAATTTGCATTCTTTTCCGTAAGTCCGCATACAGCAGTACAATTGCCGCAATTGAAACATGCATCAAAATCTTTTGCTCCGTATTTTTTTATTTCTTTAGCAAATCCGGTATCTATAGTTGCCATAGCAATTAGTTTTTCTGTTTATAATAATAGTACGCTTCTTTCTTGTCCATACCAGCGGCCTGCACAATGCTGTACTTGTTCATTGTCATCATGTGATAAGTCACCAGATCATTGTTGATTGCAAGTTCAAGCGCAACCTCTGGAATTGTCTTTGGCTTTTCATTTATGGATTGAAGAATCTGTTTCCAGATTTGTGGATATTCCTTCATGCTTACAGCGCCCTCTTCAACCTCTTCTTCGATCTCACCCGATTTTTCTTTCATCTCAATCTTCTGCATAAAGCCATCAATCATGGATTCAATCTCATCGTTGGTATATTGAGCAAGCTGTATAGCATCAGAAGGACAAACGGGAGCACATATTCCGCAACCCGTACAACTTGCTTTATTCACAGAAGCAATACTTTTACCTTCCGATTTAAATTCTTTCAACGCATCGTATTCGCATACTTCAGCACATTTTCCACACCATAAGCAGGCATTGGTATCTATTGTTGCGACAATCGGATCAAGAGAAATCTTCCCGCTTTTAATCAAGGAATTTATTTTCGCTGAAGCAGATAATGATGACTGAACTGATTCGGAAATATTTTTCGGGCCCTGGCAGGAACCACCAATGAATACGCCTCTTATAACAGTTTCCACTGGTTTTAATTTCGGATGAATCTCGTTAAAGAATTTATCATTGCCAATCGGAATTTTTAACTTTCCTGCAATTACCGAACTGTCGGATTGAGCCACCATACCTGTAACCAGCACAACCAGGTCTGTTTCAAAATCCATTTCCTTTTTCGCTGTAAGATGATCTTTTACTTTTACAGAAAGTTTATTACCTTTCATTTCAATAACAGGAGGATCTTTCTCATCGTATCTTAAATATATATCTCCCTGCTTCGAGGATTTTTCATAAAGAATTTCCTGCTTACCATAAGTCCTGATATCACGGAACAAATGAAATGATGTAATGTCTTTGTATTTCTCTTTTATCTGAAGAGCAGTATGAATTGTGGATGTGCAGCAAACGCGTGAGCAATATTTATTTTCTCCTTTTGCCTGACGGTTCCCAACACAATAGATAAATGCAACTTTCCCGACTTTTTTATTTTGATACATTAATTTATCAGGGCTCAATTCAATAAGTCTTTTGAATTCAGGTAAAGTAATTACACCATCAAATTTCTTATATCCGAATTCTTCGTCCTTTGGCTGATATGAATCGAAGCCTGTTGTAACAAGCACTGAACCCGCATTAACCGTCAATGTTTCAGCAGCCTGGTACATATCGATACAGGATGAATATTTTTCAATAAATTCTTTTTCATTTTGTAAAGCGATTGCATCAACAACATATTTATCAGGTAAGGCTTCAGCATAGTTTTTATAAATCGCTTTCTGCTTAGTCAAGCCTAAATTAAATTGATCAGGAACTTCTATCTTACATTCTGCAATTGCCTGATTCAGGACTTTTTCATCAACTTTATCATTAATAAAACGAGGATTGATTTTTATCTCAACATTAAAATTACCAAGACTTCCTGATAATTTTTCAAGTGTTGCACCTGTAAAAATTGTGATATTATTCAGACTTCTGATCTCATTATAAAGCTTTGCCACCAAGTCTTTCCCGTTTTGGTCTGTCATAAATATTTTCCCTGCCTGGCTCACTTTACCACCAACAAAATGATCTTTTTCAATCAGAAAAACTTCATTGCCCATACGAGCAAGATCAATTGCAGAGCGCATTCCAGAAACACCGGCGCCAATAATTACCACTGCTTTTTTTGCTTCGATCTCAATACTTTCCAGCGCTTGTGAACGAGCTACCCTTTTAATTCCGGCTCTTATTAATCCAACAGCTTTCTTCGTGGCATCAACCGGCATATCCGAATGTGGCCATGAACACTGCTCACGGACATTTACCTGCACATAATTAAAAGGATTGAGTCCTGCTCTTTCTGCAACTCCACGAAATGTATGGAGATGAAGTTTAGGAGAGCATGAAGCAACAACAATGGCATCAAGATTATTGTCCTTGATATCATTTATCATCTCCTTCTGGTTGGAATCGGCGCAGGCAAACATTACATGCTTTGCAATTACAACGCCATCCTCGTCTTTCATCATGCTGCTGAGTTCTTCCACATCCACGTAATCGGAAATGTTGCCTCCGCAATGACAGATATAAACACCTATTCGTTCTTTCATTTTATTATTTTTTGAAAAATGAAGTTTAAATTTTACTCAAATAACTTGCAACTTCAGACGCAGCACACCCTGCAGATAAAATTGAATCTGGAATATCCTTTGGCCCTGCAGCAGTTCCAGCAACAAAAACACCTTCAATACTTGTTAAAGAAGGACTAGTAAGTTCGTCAGTCTGTTTTACATAATTGAAATCATCAAGCGCCAAAGTTTCATTTGTAAACATTTTAGGAATCTCTTTATTTGGCAAAACACCCACTGACAATACTACGAGATCATGTTTCGCTTCTTTTACTGTTCCAGTTGCGACATCTTCATAACGTAAAATAAGATCGCCACTCTTATCATCTTTTTCTTTAATACGGGCAACTTTTCCTTTCACAAAATTTACGCCCATTCCTCTTGATTGCTGGAAAAATTCTTCATATCCTTTTCCAAATGCACGTATATCAATATAATAAATAGTTATGTCAGCCATAGGCAGAGCGCCCATCAGTAATTGTGCCTGCTTAATCGAGTACATGCAACATATCTGTGAACATATAGGATTATTGGAGCACTCATCGCTACATCCTTTATTTTCCATGCTGGAATCGCGGGAGCCTGTACACAATACATAAGCGATATTATCAGGACTCTTACCATCACCAGGACGCAACACATTGTTGAATGGCCTGGTAGGAGCAATGATCCTGTCCATCTGTAATGAGTCAATCACATTTGGATATTTTGTGTAACCATATTCTGGTTTCCCTTCAGGTTTATATAATTTAAATCCTGAAGAAATTATCACTGATTTTGCATTTGCATTAATCACTTCTTTCTTTTGAGAAAAATCAATTGCTTCAGCAGGACATGCAGATACGCATTGGTGACACTCACGGCAATTGCTGCAATCAAGACAGCGTTGTGTGCTTTTCAGAACTTCAGCATCATTATACGTAATTTCAATATCCTCAAAATCTTTTATTCTTTCTTTGATGTCGCGCATCTTATGATCTACAGGAGGCATGAACGTAATATCCTTACGTTGCAGAATTTTGTTCTTATCAACAGCAGGAAGCTTATCACCAAATTCAAATGCTTCAGGATTTTCCCCATTCAAATATTTATCAATATAAAATGCTGCTTTTTTCCCCTGCCCTGCTGCTTCTATTATTGTAGAAGCACCGGTAACACTATCGCCTCCGGCAAACACAGATTCCATTGAAGTTTGCAGTGTCTTTTCATTTACTTTTATAACGCCACCTTTTTTAAGTTCCAACGCTTTTGCGAATGAAGAAGTGGATGGTTGAAGTCCGATAGCTTCAATTACAAAATCAACATCTTCCATGTATTCAGAACCTGTAATAGGAACTGGTCTTCTTCTGCCACTTTCGTCAGCTTTTTCCAATTGCATTTTAATAAGCTGTACTTTTTTTACATTTCCATTTTCTCCGAAAAACTTAACCGGATTTCTGAGCAATAATAATTCTGCTCCTTCTTCTTCAGCTTCTTTAATCTCAGGTGCAAAGCATGGCATTTCCTCACGGCTGCGACGATAAACAACCGTTACTTTTAAGGCACCAAAGCGCAGCGCAGTGCGTGCAGCATCCATGGCAGTATTACCACCACCAATCACTATCACTTTTTTCCCGTTAAGGTTTTCTTTCTTTCCAATATTTGCATCACGCAGAAAATCAAGACATGAAACAATACCTTTTAATGAAGCACCTTCAACTTCAAGTTTACTTGTATCATGGGTTCCTACAGAAACAAATATACTGTCGAAACCTTCTGCTTTTAATGATTCAATATTTTCAATTTTTTTGTTCACTTCAAATTCAACTCCGAGAGAAGTAATATTTTTAACATCGCGTTCCACAATTTTTTTCGGAAGGCGATATTCAGGAAGGGTAAGCATTAGCATTCCTCCAAGCACTGGAGCAGCTTCAAATATTTTTACGGAATGTCCTTTCAATGCCAAATGATATGCGGCAGTTAAGCCAGCAGGGCCTGAACCAATCACTGCAACTTTCTTTCCGGATTTTTTTTCAATAATTCTTTCAAGTGGTTCAGGATATTTATCATAATAGTAATCTGCAAAAAATCTTTTTGTCCTGCGAATATCCACAGGTGCTTCAAGACTTGCACGGGTACATGCATTCTGGCATGGAGCATAACAGGCACGTCCGAGACTTCCCGGAATTGGAATATCTTCCATATGAAGTTTCATTGCATCTTCGTACTGTCCATTCCTTACAAGAGAAATATATCCGTAAGGCTTAACTCCTCCAGGACATTCATTGATACAAGGCGCTGAAACATCCTGTCTGTCGATGGTTGCTATACGTGGATTTGCTAAGCTGAAAGGTATGTATGCAACTTTTCTTCCGGCAAGATTACAATTATATTCATCAGGTCTGATTTCAGGACAAGCTACTTCGCATAGCTGGCAACCGGTGCAGGCTTCTGGAATTACGTAACGCGGATTTTTTGTAAGTTTGATATCAAAATCTTTTCCTGTTTTTTGAATATCATCAATCTCGCTGTTCAGCACCAGGCTTATGTTTGGATGACGTGCTGTCTCTGACATTTTTGGAGTTGTGATACAGGCAGCGCAATCCAATGTTGGGAAAACTTTACTGAGTTGTATCATCTTTCCTCCAATTGACAAGCCTTTTTCAACCAGCAGCACTTTATAATCCATTTCTGCAAGGTTCAGTGCAGCTTCTTGTCCTGCAATACCACCGCCTATTACAAGCGCATCAAAATTTTTATCTTGGTTGGACATTTCGATTCTGTTTTGAATTTAAATTTTTGACAGTTTGGCTGCATCATCAGCAACACTGCCTAATTCCATTAATATCTTGCTAAAATTATCCATGTGGCTTGCAAAAGGTTCTGCGCAAACTGAACAGATAGCAGCCATTCTGATTCGCTTAGGGCTGATGTTTTTTTCCCTCATGATCACCTGCGAATCAGTAATAATTTTATTGGTATGTTCCGGGCACTTGGGACTATAAGAACATTCATGGCCATCAGCAGCAATGAAAACACCATCGAATCCCTGTTCAAAAGCATGCAGTATCCATCTTGGCTTGATGCCTGAAGAGCATGGCATACTGATAACATAAACTGTTGGTGAATAATGAATCTTCCTTAGCCCAGCCTGGTCTATTCCGGGATCAGAAATCTTATCTGTAGAAAAGACAAGAATTTTTGGTTTGAATGGAGTATTTTCCATATAAATTTTCTTTTGTTAATTCAATACAATCCTGCGATACCAAAACAATTGATATCAACTTACTAATCAATAAATGAATAACGGTTAATAATAAAAGTCGGAATTTATGTTCCGAAAGTATACTTATGCTTTTTTCAGAAACAATCGAGTATAGCTGTCTTCTTCAACTACACCAAGAAATTCGTGTTCCATTTTTTCGCACCATCTTGGTATATCATGTTTGGTACCTTCATCGGATGAAAGCACTTCCATAATTTCTCCAGATTCTAAATCGCCAATTGCTTTCTTTGCTGCTAACAATGGCCCTGGGCAAGCTGTTCCGCGTGCATCAACAATCTGTTTTACTGTAACATTTTTTAATTCTTCTGTTGTCATATAATGTTCTCCTTATTTTTCTTTTTTTCTTATAACTTTTCAAGCTATTTTATTAAATAAATAACTGCACTTTACTTTCTGATGCATCAGCCAGGAATGTAGCTACACCACAAATGTTCATGTGTGGGTAATCGATCATTTCTTCCTTTTTGAAACCCATCAGATCCATAGACATTTCGCAGATATTAATTTCAACACCCAATTCACCTGCTGTTTTAAACATATCATCAAGCGATGCAACATTTTTCTTTTTCATCAGTCCTTTCATCATGGCAGTTCCCATGCCGCACATGTTCATGTTGGACAGCTTCAGTTTGTTCTTTCCTTTGGGAAGCATCATGCCAAACATTTTTGACATGAAATTTTTTCCTGATACGTTTTTCATAGGATCACGCAGTGCTGCAGTAGCCCAGAACGTAAAGAAAAGTTTTACTTTCATATCATAAGCAACAGCTCCGGTTGCAATAATCATTGCTGCCAGAATTTTATCAAGGTCACCTGAAAATACAACCATTGAAAGCTGGTCCTTGGTGCCCTTTTCCATTTTATTTACCTTTTTCTGTAAATCCAGGAATTGTTTTTCAAAATCTTCGTTCATAGAATTATTTTTTAGTTGTTACAAAATTAACAAGTAATAAAATTTGAGAAACAAATAACCCTGTGAGAAAAAACATTACCTGCTGTGATATAAATCACACCTTTATTTTTTGTACTTTTACATTAGTATTTTAAGAAAGCATGATGAAAAAGCATGATTGCAAGAATTGTCAGATAAAATCTGCAGCAGCCCAGCATCTGAATGATGCCGAATTTGCGGTACTTGAAAATAACAGTGTGGAGGTTTCATTCAAAAAAGGCGAGATCATTTTCAAGCAGAATGCACTCTCTACAAACATAGCCTATCTGCGCTGCGGAATAGTTAAACTTCATATGCATGGTCCAGTAAGCGAAAAGATTTTACGAGTAATGAAAGCTCCTGCATACTTAGGAATACCAACTACTTTCGGAGCTAAAATTAACCAGTTTTCAGCCACAGCAATTGAAGAGTCGACTGTTTGCTTCATCGACAGCAGCCTTTTCCGCGATTTTATTTATACCAATGGTAAATTCGCATACGAAATAATTGTTGAGCTCTGCAAAAACGAACTGGCCGATTACCAGAGGTATGCCAACCAGGCACAGAAGCAGATTCCCGGCCGTGTTGCGGAAACATTGCTTTGTTTTTCAGAAAAAATATTTGAGAAGAATGATTTCACTCTACCTTTAACCCGTGGTGAAATGGGCGACCTTATAGGAACCTCACGCGAAAGTGTAAGCCGTGTGCTTACTGATCTGAGCGGCGAAAAAATTATTTCGATGAATACGAATGAAATTAAAATTCTGAAAATGGATAAACTGAAACAGATAAGTGAAAAGGGATAAGCTGCATTACTTGACTCTTTCAGAGCTTCAAAATTATCTGTCTGGTAAGAATTGCAAATTAAAAAATGTAATTATTCTCTTCTCGGATCCGCTTCAACAGGCAGTTTCAGCATTTTCTCCACTTCAATACTCGGAAATCCGAAATCTTCCACAACCTTCCCTTTCATAATATAAACACCATTGCCCCGGAATGGGTATTGTTTCAGTGATTGCGGGAAATGTACCGTATCAAAAAACTCTCCGTTGCTATCAACAAAAGTTCCAAAATTCATCCATTCACGTTTCACAGTACGTACATTTTTATAAGTAACAAAAAGCCCGGTCATGCGAATTGTTTTTCCGCTAAAATTCACCAGGTTCTTTGCATTTGTATCGCCCCTGAATGATGTTTTAAGCAAATCAAAATATGTTGAAGTAACAGGAAAATCAAGCAATTCAATTTCGTCATAAATATCTTCAACCGGACTGTGCACAAGTGCTGGTAAAATAAATTTCTTTACAGGAGCACTGAATAAATATGCATTACTCACTACTGGTTCTTTTTTTCCAAAAAACAAATGTGCTTCCCATAATAATTCCGGTTTTGATTTTTCAGTAAAACGAAATGCACCAATGCGGATCAATAAGATCAACTGCTCTATTCCGGCATTCATGCGACTGATAAAGTCAGCAAGATCAAGAAACAATCCGTTGCGCTTTCTCTCCACCTCAATCTCAGTTGCCATGCCGGATTCAAGATTTGCAATATGAATGAAGCCCACAAAAATATCTTTATCAAAAATCGTTGTCTTGTACTCACTTCTGTTCACGCAGGGCAGGTTGATTTGTGCACCACACCTTCGCGCTTCATTAAAATAAACCCATGTTCTGAAAAATCCTCCGAAGTTGTTTATTACAGCCACCATAAACTCCATAGGATAATATGTTTTCAGGTACAGGCTCTGAAAACTTTCGGCAGCATAGGATGCGGAATGTGCTTTTGAAAATGAATACCCGGCAAACGATTCAATCTGCCGCCACACCTCATTTGTAACTTCTTCAGGATAGTTGCGTTCTTTGCAATTTGAGAAAAATTTATCGACGATACGCTGCATTTCCTTTTTACCCCGAAACTTCCCGCTCATGGCCCTTCGCAGCACATCAGCATCGGCAAGATCAAGGCCGGCAAAATGATGGCATATCTTCAGCACATCTTCCTGGAACACCATTACACCATAGGTTTCCTTTAGCTGCTCTTCCATAATCGGATGAGTGTATTGAAAGCTATCAGGGTTGTGAAAGCGAAAAATATATTCACGCATCATCCCGGAGCGAGCCACACCAGGGCGAATGATGGAACTCGCAGCAACAAGACTTATATAATTATCGCATTTTAATTTTTTAAGCAAACCCCGCATGGCAGGACTTTCAATATAAAAACAGCCATTCGATTCTGCATCTTTTAACCGGGCTTTTACATTTACATCTTTTTTGAATTTTTCAATCTGGTGCACATCCACGTTTATTCCACGGTTGCGGTAAATGATATCTGCACATTCCCTGATATGCCCAATCCCCCGCTGACTAAGTATATCAAGCTTTTCATAATGTAAATCTTCTGCCATGTACATATCCCACTGTGTTGTAAGGAAACCTTTTGGTGGCATATCCAGTGCAGTATAATAAGTGATCGGTTCTTCTGAAATCAAAATTCCTCCTGCATGTATGCTGCGGATATTCGGAAAATCTGCCATGTATTTTGCAACGGCAATAATTTTTTTCACCACTTCATCCCTTGAAGTTGATTTATCCGGATCACGCACCAGTGCCTCAATTTCAGCCTTCGGCAAACCATACACTTTTCCAAGTTCACGATAAATAGACTTGTCTCTGAAAGTAACAGTAGCTCCCAGCAGAGCCGTATGCGCCTTTCCGTAACGTTTAAAAATATAATCAATTACCTCGTCCCTGTCCTTCCAGGAATAATCAATGTCAAAGTCGGGAGGACTGCTGCGTTTGGGATTTATGAAACGTTCGAAATAAAGATCCAGTTCAATGGGATCGACATCGGTAATTTTCAGACAGTACGCAACAATAGAATTGGCGCCGCTTCCACGCCCAACATGATAAAATCCCCGCGACATGCTGTAACGGATGATATCCCATGTTATCAGGAAATATGAAGAAAACCCAAGTCTGTCAATGATTTCAAGTTCATGAAGAATACGATTCTTTGCTTCTTTATGCTTTTTTCCGTAACGATATTCGAGTCCGTCCATTGCAAGTTTCTGCAGCAACAACTTGTCGTCATAAGGATTTCCGGTAAATGTTTTTTTATTTTTTATGGTTTCATAATCAAAATCAATGGAACATAATTCTGTGATTTTTTCAGTATTGGCAATGATTTCAGGGTATGATGAATATATTGCACGAAGCTGATCATACGAAACAAATTTTTCTTCAGGAGATGCCACATCATCTTTTCCAAGCCTGCTGATAAGGATATTGTTATCTATAGCTCGAAGATTCAGATGAAGAAAATGTTCTTTATCGCCTCTCACAGTAACGGTTTTACAAATCAAGAGTTTTTCCTGATGATAACGCAGATCTGAAGTCAGCAGTCTGGCAAGGTCAGATGGTTTTACCCCGACGAATTCATTTTCGTTTAGTTCTTTGTATTTCTTTGTTCCGAAAGGATACATAAAAAATACATTATTCATGTCTGGTGCAATTGCAGGATATTCCTCATGCTCTTGATTTTTCAAGGTTACAAATTCATTCAGTTCCCTGAAACCTTCACGGTTCCTGGCGATTCCTGTATACAAATATTTATTTTCATTTCTGAATTCAATACCTGCAATGGGTTTGATTTTATTCTCTTTGCACAATTTTACAAAGTCGATCATGCCCATGGAATTGTTGATATCGGTGAGCGCAAATGTTTTGATACCATGTTTCAATGCCTCATCAATCAGTGTTTCCAATGACATCACTCCGTAACGAAGACTGAAATATGAATGGGTGTTGAGGAACATTTTGTTATTAATAATTCTATTACCGTTAGCAGTCCACCGTTAGCAGTAGGCAATTTGCAGGAGATATAAATATCAGGCCCTGCTTTCTAGAGGCTTAGGACTGCCGATTGAGGACTGCTTCCTGCCACTGCCTACTTATGACTTATGACTTACTACTTGTCAACTTATCTCTTATCATCTTGTCAACTTCCTTCCTCATCCCCACTGCCCGCTGCACTGCGTACTTTCCGTATTTCTTTTTCATTCTGTCCATGGCTGAATAAAGGTTGAGCATTTCGGGTGTGTCATCAAACATATTGATCTGGTGCGTGCCACCAACCAGGCCGCTCAGCTTCACTCCCACCAGCCTTATCAGCATTCTTCGCTGGTAAAGTTGTTCGAATAATTCCTGTGAACTTTTAATCAAAATATGATCAAATGAAGTGTAAGGAATATGCCGCTGCATGGTATGCGTATCAAAATTTGAATACCGTATTTTCACTGTGATGCAGGATGCCAGCTTTTCTTTTTTGCGCATCTGGAATGAAATATCTTCAACCATTGAAATCAGCAATTCTTTGATGTAATGAATATCGATGGTGTCCGTTTCAAAAGTTGTTTCGGTACTGATGGATTGCCTTTCGGAGTATGGAAACACAGGAGTCGGGTCAATGCCGTTTGCTTTCCGCCAGATCACAATTCCGTTTTTGCCCATCACTCTTTCCATCATTTCAAGAGGGATATTTGAAAGTGTCTCTATGATTGAAATACCCATGGATCTTAATATTTCATAGGTCTTCCGACCGATCATTGGAATCTTACTGATGGATAATGGATATAAAAATGTCTTGGTATTTTCATTCAGAACATATATTTCTCCGTTAGGTTTAGCAACACCTGTAGCGATTTTAGAAACAGTTTTATTTACCGACAATCCCATGGAAATAGGAAGTCCTGATTCCTTAATAATTTTCTTCCGCAATTCCTGCGACCATTTAAATGTGCCGTGAAATCGATCCATACCGGTAACATCAATATAATGCTCATCGATGGAAGCCTTCTCAAATAAAGGAGCTTCCCCTGAAATAATTTCCGATACAATCTTAGAATGCTTTGAATAGGATTCCATATCACCCCTTACAATAATAGCATCGTTGCAAAGATTCCGGGCCAGTTTCATGGGCATGGCAGAACGTACACCGTAAGCACGGGCTTCATAACTGCAGCTTGCAACTACTCCCCTATCGGATGTTCCGCCAATAATCACCGGCTTTCCTATAAGCTTTGAATTGTGAAGCCTTTCAACGGATACAAAGAATGTATCAAGGTCCATATGAATGATGCTTCTGCCTTCGGTTAACATTTTTTTATTTTTTTCTTGCTTTTTATAAAATCACGTATTATCTTTGACGTGTTTTTAATCATATTTGCGATTACAAATTAATCATTATAAAATAGCAAATCAAGTTTTTTAACAAAAGAAATTATTGAGGCGGTGGAAAGAATAAATTGCAAAGAGTCTACAGTTGGCAGTCTTCAGTCAACAGTCTCTTTTTGATAAAAAAATAAAGAAGCATTCTTACAAATAAAGAATTATATCAATTAAAAGGAACGACCCGAAGGGTCGAACATGATTAACCCTGCACGAAGTGCATGGGTATTAAACAAGCAATAAATCAATCCCGAAGGGATTGAATAAAAAAACTTCATGGGCACTTACACTCAAATATTGTATCAACTGGTATTTGCAACAAAATCGAGGGAAAGAACGCTTTCTGAAAACAAGCGAGATGATTTGTATAAATATATCTCCGGAATCCTGAAAAATAAAAAATGTCAATTATTCAGGATTAACGGCACAGAAGATCACCTGCATATCCTGACTCATCTGCATCCTGCAGTTTCTTTATCAAACCTTATTAAAGATATCAAAGTTGCAAGTTCGGTATGGATCAAGGAAAATAATATCTTCAGAGATTTCAATGGCTGGCAGATTGGTTACGGAGCATTTACCTATTCAATAAAAGAAAAAGACAGGCTGATAGAGTACATAAAAGATCAGCAAAACCATCATAAGATTAAATCTTTCAACGAGGAACTTATTCAATTGCTCAATGAGCATGGTGTAGAATATGATGAAGAATACTTACTCTAAAATATTCAACTCCTTCGGAGTTGAGATTGCTTATTATCTTTTTCTGCGGATTTCATCCGCAGTTAATAATATTCAATCCGTCAAAGACGGATTGGTATTTAATAAATATAATTACGACCCGAGGGGTCGAATATGGTTAACCATGCACGAAGTGCATGGAATATAAACAAGAAGCATTTCAATCCTGAAGGGATTGAACGAAAATAAATGTAAATGATATATAATCAGCCACGCTTATGATTCAACCTAAAAATCTTTGGTTGATGATAGCCAAGCAAACCAATAACTAATAACTAACAACCTCCTTCACCATGTATTTCTCATCCAACATCAAATTCCTTCGCCGCAGAAAAGGCAGGACACAGGACGAAGTCTCCTACACACTTCAGATGAAACGTTCCACACTCAGCGGATACGAAAACGAAGTGGCCCAGCCCAATCTTGACGCGCTGGTTGCATTTTCAAGATATTACGGTATTTCTATTGATACCATGATTAAAATCGATCTCACAAAACTTTCAGGATATTATCTTTCCCAATTGGAGAAAGGTGCAGATGCATATGTTACGGGCAGTAAAATCAGGGTTCTTGCAACAACTGTTGATAGCCACAACGAAGAGAATATTGAAATGATTCCCGAAAAAGCCACTGCCGGATACCGAAGCGGGTTTGCCGATCCGGAGTACATCAAAACGCTGCAAACATTCCACCTGCCCTTTCTTTCAAGGGAAAAGAAATACCGTTCATTCCAGATATGTGGTGATTCAATGCTGCCAATCCCTGATGGTTCATGGGTTACAGGCGAATTCGTGCAAAACTGGAACCTTATCCGCGACAGGCATGCCTACATTATTCTTACACTTGACGACGGCATTGTTTTTAAAGTGATAGAAAACAAATTCAAGACCGACGGCACGTTCATGCTGTATTCCTTCAACCCTATTTACAAGCCTTACGAAGTTCCTGTAAAGGAAATCAAGGAGGTATGGCGCTTTGTAAATTACATCAGTTCTGAATTGCCCGAACCCAACAGCTTTAACGACAACCTTATGAAAACCATTGAAGCTCTGCGCACCGATGTTGACCATATGAAGAAGCAGGTAGTGAAAGGCAAAAACCCAAGAAAGACGGGAAGGTTGTTTGATTAAAGCTTCTGAACGGTAATATTTATTTTTGTTTTTAAAAAAGGCATAATGTGGAAATTTTATTTTCACTTAATATTGCTATTGCGTTATAAGTTCTATTAATTTTAGCGCAATAAATCTTTGACTAATATTTAATACTTTCATAGAAACCATGAACAATTATTCTATTTCTGAAATATCCGAAATTGCAATTCATAATGTAGGGAACAAACTCAATGAAGATGAGATTGTATTTTCAAAGGAAACTACCAATTTTGACAGTAGTTTGAAAGACATACTTATATCCTATTTTATTTCTCCGTTCAAATCGAAAGAATATTTCAACCTCTATCACGAAAGCGATATCAACTTAAATGAAGTGTTTGTATGTGTCAGTAAGATTTTTGACAAACCAAACACACTTTATAAACAATCGGTCAACCTTGCTAAACATCTTTATGCTTCCTGCAATCATCCAAAAATAAAAGGTGGCGAATTTTATACAGTTTACTTTAAGGATTGTGAAATTGAAGGCGAAACCGCTGATGCTGTTGGCTTATTCAAATCCGAGAATAAAGACACATTTCTAAAAGTATTGCCAACGGATGATATTTACGAGATAGAAACTGATTCAGGCATTAACATTCATAAACTGGATAAAGGTTGTTTGATTTTTAATATTGAACGGAAAAACGGTTATATGGTTGCTGTTGTTGATAATACAAACAAAGGAGATGATGCGTTCTATTGGATTGATAGCTTTCTTCAGATAGTTCAACGAAAAGATGATTATCATAACACGCAAAACGTTCTTTCACTTTGTAAAAAATTTATTACGAAAGAATTACCTCAGGATTATGAATTGTCAAAAGCTGACCAGGCCAGTTTTCTCAATAAGTCCATCCAGTTCTTTAAGGAAAATGACTCTTTCAATATAAAGGAATTTGCCAACGAAGTTATTGAACAACCTGAATTAATCACCCGTTTCAATAATTTCAAATCCCATTATCAGGAAGAATTTGATGTCAAGATAGATAATGAATTTGATATTTCAGAAACTGCAGTAAAAAAACAGGCAAGAGTTTTTAAAAGTGTTTTGAAATTAGATAAAAATTTCCACATCTACATTCATGGAAATAACGAACTTATTGAACAAGGAATTGAGAAAGATGGAAGAAAATACTACAAAATTTATTACAAAGACGAAAGCTAGTTTTATGTTAATTGTCACATGATGTAAATGTCACACAGAGTAATGTCAGCCTGAGAAATGTCAGGCTGAGTTTATCGAAGCTTAATCGAAGGCAAATCAAAGTGTGACCAGAGAATACTTCGTTTGTCATACTTCGACAAGCTCAGCATGACAATAAATTTACTCCTCGGCAAGAGCTCGACTCCTGAAGAGTGCCAGCTCAAGTTTAAAACTTAATTATCCTCTCAACCCTTTTCCTTCTTAAATATGAACGGATTATCTGCTGCACATCCCTGTTATCATTGTACAGCGTAATATACGCATTGAAATCTTCTGCAACACTTACCTGGTCGGAAATATCAAAGTAACCATATCCTCTGTAACGTCCGTTTTCAACTTTAACTACTGAACGCTCATCAGGCCTGCGGCCTCTGTCAATAATTAAAAAATTCTTTTCTTCAAACTCAAATTGCAATAATGCCTGCCTGACACGCACATTATAGGCTTCCACATCTTCAGCGCCAATGCATGCGCCCTCGCAGATTTTTATAGAATAGTGGAAACAGGCTCCTGACGCATCATACAGCCCGCATAACTTCTGACAAAGATTATATTGCTCTGACAATTGCATTAAAGTAGAACGTGCGCTGTCGAGGGAATGGAAGACTGTAACCGGATTTTCTTCACTGTTTATTTTATCTGCTTTAAGGCACAGATAGCCATTTTTATTAAAATACGTAAAAATTCCAGAAGTATATGTTGTTCTCCTTTGACTGCGGTTAAAAAGAGGAACATTGGTTTTTATTTCATGCGATTCATGAAGCAATGCAACAAGTTCACTACCCGTTATCCGATAATCGATATCGGCAATGGAATCACGCATGGCAATGGTTTTCTTGGATTTAAAATTGCTCAGATGCGAAAGCACCCTTCCGTAAATATTGGTACTCTTGCCCACATAAATAAGTTCTCCACGCTCATCATAAAAATAATACACGCCGGCTTCTTCAGGCAATGATTCAATCTTTGCTTTGTCAAGCTTGGGATGCAGGTTGCCTAATGAACTGATGCGCTGGCTGGCAAACAAATCAATTTCATTGCCATTGATAGAAAGCAGATATTCTAAAAGTTTTGTTGTTGCCATTGCATCCCCTGCGGCACGGTGCCTGTTGGTAACTTCTATATCGAGCTCTTTGCATAATTCTCCTAAACTGTATGAATCCAGAGCAGGTATCAATTTTCTTGAAAGCTTAACTGTGCAGATAGTTTTCCGTTTGAATTCAAAACCAAGACTACTAAATTCGTTTTTTATGAAATGGTAATCGAAGGATGCATTATGCGCCACAAATACTGTATCGCTGGTCATTTCCACAATTTTCTTTGCAACTTCATAAAACCTGGGAGCATCAGCTACCATATCGTTTGTGATGCCAGTTAGGTTTGTAATGAAATAAGGAATTGTAATTTCAGGATTTATAAGTGTGGAATATTCCTCAACAATTTTTTCTCCGTCATGATTAATAATCGCTATTTCAGTGATCTTATCCGACTTCCGGCCCCCTGTAGTTTCTATATCGATGATGGAATACACTTCGTAAAATTTCTATTTGCGAAAATACAAAGGAAATTTAAGACAAAGCCCAAAATTCCAAATCACGAGTGGCAAATTCCAAAATTTGTGGCTGATAAAATTTAGAGCTTGGTACTTGAAACTTTGAGCTTGAAATTTTCAATCATTGTTAATAGCCTGTTCATATCTGTTGAAAACTAACACGGAAAAAATAAATCTTTTGGCACGCTAATCTGAATGACCTAATTATTAAGCCTTACAGAAAACAAATTTGCATTTTTATTTAAAATTTTATAAGAAATTAAATATTTAAAAAAGAGATTTCAACATTTGCTGAAATGAATTCGATTCATTTTACCTTTGGCACCCAAATTAAAATTTATTATGTTTATCCGGAACGACAATTTCAAAAAACAAACTATAATACGAATAGCCGACTATTTTAAGCAAGCAAGGGGCATACAGGTTTCCCATCAATCAGCCGAACGCATTGAATATCTTTTAAGCCTTAGATATCTTCAGGTCGATTCTATTGAAATAAGCGGTACTGAAGTAAATTCAGGAAGGTCACTGAATGTTTTAATTCCAATGAGTGAGATCATCCAGCATTTAAGGTATTCAAACTCATAATACTTATTATTTCATTCAATGGAATTACCAGGAATTTCCATACATGATTTTAATCTGAAGCCAGAGTATTTTGATCACCAGACCAAGATTCATGGCATTTCTCATACGTATCGTGTAATGTGTAATGTACTGAAAATCGGAACCAGGATCAGTTATCATCGCGAAACAAAACTTGCTTTCTTTGCAGCATTTATCCACGATATGGCCCGCCAGCATGATGGGAGATGCACTGAACACGGAAAATGGTCAGCAGAAACCAAACTGGATAAATATCTTCCTTTGTTTATTAAAAATGGAATGAATCCTGAAGATAAAGATATACTTGCCACCGCATTGACCAATCATTCACTGCGAGAGAACCCGCCAGAGAATCATCCTCATTATATTACCACTGCAATTCTTAAAGATGCTGATGCACTTGACCGTGTTCGCATAAGTCGTTTTGACCTGAAATTAAAGTTTCTGCGCTTTCCTGAAAGTGCCACGTTAAAAGGCTTTGCAGAGAAATTATATCATACCACCCATTCGAAAGAACTGAATTCATTTTCAGAATATCTGGAAACAGCAAAGGGCATTCAGTAATATCGTTAAACATTTTGCTATTTTTTTAAATTTCCTCTGCAAATTATTTTGCAGTTCGACAAGTTCACTACAAGTTTTTTATAAGGCCAGCGGCCTGCCTTCCGGACAGGCAGGGAACCGTACCGATTGCGATAGGGATGAATTTTCATTGGGTATTTGTGTATTATCGAAAATTCATGTAGGTTTGTTTTATTTTCAAAGTATGAAAACAACATCAAAACCTTCTTTATACAACGGACTGGAAAGTCTGGGCGATTTCAGACAGTTCCTATCAAACAGTAATTATTCAGAAATGGTTGTTCTTATTGATGAGAATACACAAAAATTCTGTCTGCCACTAATAAAGGAATATATAGGCACGCATTCCACAATTTGCATAAAAAGCGGAGAAGAATACAAGTCTATCCGTACTTGCCAAGATATCTGGAAACAGCTTTCAGACAAGGAAATTGACAGAAAGGCACTAATCATAAATTTAGGTGGTGGTGTGATTTGCGATATGGGTGGATTCATAGCGTCAACTTACAAAAGAGGAATCGATTTCGTTAATATCCCTACTACCTTGCTTGCAATGTGCGATGCCAGTATTGGCGGCAAACTCGGAGTAAATCTTGATGGTATAAAAAATGCTATCGGGCTTTTCAAAAATCCAAAAGCAATAGTGTTGTATAATAATTTTCTGAAGACATTGCCTGAGAGGCAATTCATGTCGGGCTTTGCAGAAATCATAAAACATGCATTGATAGGTGACAAGCGGGTTTTCAAAGAACTGCTTGAAGCCGAAGATATAAAAAGTGATATCGAAAAATTTATAGGCCGCTCAATCCGCACTAAGAACAGAATTGTAAACCTTGATGTTTTCGAACAAGGCATCAGGAAAAGTTTGAATTTTGGACATACAGTCGGGCATGCTATTGAAACATATTTCCTTGTGAATCATCCTGACAAACCAATATATCACGGCGAAGCAATTGCTGCAGGAATGATTGCAGAATCATGGATTTCATGGAAAAAGAAATACCTTGAGGAAGCTGAATTAAAGCAAATCAGCAACTATATTTTAAAGGAGTTTTCAAAACTAAACTTTAGTAAAAATAATTTTAATGAAATAGTTTCATTTACGCTTAAAGATAAAAAGAACGAACATCGGCAACGCCTCTTTACTTTGATTGATGGCATTGGACAATTTAGAATTAACGAGATCATCATTGAAGAAGATATTATGCAATCACTGGAATATTATATTTCACTTTAATGAAAGATTATTTTACCATATTCCCACCAAAAATTGAAATTTCAGGAACAATTGAACTGCCAGGTTCAAAAAGTGAAAGCAACCGTGCACTGATCATAAATGCTTTATCAGGAAATAATTCCGAATTAAGAAATCTATCCAAATCGTCTGATACAAAGCTTCTTCAGAATGCTCTTGCTTCATATGAAACCATTATAGATATTCAGGATGCAGGAACTGCAATGCGTTTTCTTACTGCATATTTTGCAGCAACTCATCAGGATAAAACGCTGACAGGTTCACCGCGAATGCTCCAGCGCCCCATTGCACCTTTGGTTGAAGCATTATCAGAGATGGGCGCAAATATTGAATATACGAGCATTTTAGGCTTTCCACCAATAAAAATCAATGGTAGCAAATCGAATTTTACAAAAAATAAAATCAGCATCAATGCTGATATTAGCAGTCAGTTTATATCTGCACTCTTAATGATAGCGCCTGTTTTGCCTGAAGGATTGGAAATTGAATTTACAGAAAATGTAATTTCTCGTCCATACATTGAAATGACATTTGGTATCATGCATCATTTCGGAATTGAAGGAAAATGCAATACCTGTGGTGTCAAAATCCAAAAACAGAATTATCAAGCAACAACCTATACAGCAGAGTCCGACTGGAGTTGCGCCTCCTATTGGTACCTGATTGCTGCACTTTCAAAAGATCCTGCTATTTTTCTAAAAGGAATGAAAAGGAATTCATTTCAGGGAGATGCCATCATTCAGGATTTGTGCAAACCATTTGGAATTATTACTGAATTCAGTGATGCGGGTGCCTTTATTACAAAGACCGATGAAGATTTTTCAATTATTCCCACAACAATTGATTTTACTGATTATCCAGACCTAGCACAAACTTATATTGTGCTTTGTGCAGCAAAAAATATTCATTGCAAATTCACAGGATTACAAAGTCTCCGAATTAAAGAAACCGACAGAATATTAGCATTGAAGAATGAGTTGGAAAAATTCTCAGTACAATTTATTGAAGAAGAACCCAATGTTTTTTCTTTAAAAGGGAATTTTAATCCTGTATCTGCCAATATTGAGACATACGATGATCACCGCATGGTCATGGCCTTTGCACCACTGGCTTTATTTTGTCCTAAATTAAAAATTACGAATCCACTATGCGTTGAAAAATCATATCCTTCTTTCTGGAATGATCTTAAAGTGACTGGATTTCAAATTATTCAACAATCTCGTTGTTGAAATGCATAAAAAAAAAGATTGTTTGCAATTGTAGTTAAATAAATTACAAAATTTATCTAAATACCTGTGTATCTTAACAAAACAGTGCTTCAAAAATCATTTTTGACATATTTGACATTTATAATTATATTTGCCGATTATTCAAGTTGGTCACCTTATTATTGTGGCTGAAGAGGCGAAGCTGTGTTAAGACCAAGCAAAATTTAATTTTTTTTATGAAGACAGCCCTAATAAGTGGTATTACAGGACAAGATGGTTCTTACCTTACTGAACTCCTCCTGGAAAAAGGTTACGAAGTTCATGGAATTATCCGTCGTTCCAGTTCATTCAATACTTTCAGAATAGATCATCTTTATCGTGATTCCAGTATTTTAAATAAAAAATTATTTCTTCATTATGGGGATTTAACAGATTCAAGTAATTTGAATCGACTGGTTGAAAGAATCCATCCTGATGAAATTTATAATTTGGGTGCTCAAAGCCATGTGCAGGTTTCTTTTGAAGTCCCTGAATACACAGCTGAGGTAGATGGAATTGGAACGCTTCGCTTTTTGGATGCTATAAAAGAAACCGGAGTAAAAACCAGGTTTTATCAGGCATCAACATCTGAACTTTATGGAAAAGCACAGGAAGTACCCCAAACAGAAAAAACTCCATTTTACCCCAGAAGCCCATATGGTGTTGCTAAATTATATTCATATTGGATTACAATAAATTACCGTGAAGCATATAATTTATATGCCTGTAACGGCATCCTTTTTAATCACGAAAGTGAAAGGAGAGGAAAAACATTTGTTACTCGTAAAATTACTGTTGCCGCTGCTAAGATAATCTTAGGACAACAGGAAAAACTACTGCTTGGTAATTTAGATTCTAAGAGAGATTGGGGTTATGCTCCAGAATATGTAGAAGGAATGTGGAGAATATTACAGGCAAATGAACCTGATGATTTTGTTCTTGCCACCAACGAAACCCATACTATTAAAGAATTTGCAGAAGAATCCTTTAAAGTTTTGGGAGAAGAAGTCATTTGGAAGGGTAAAGGAGTAAATGAAATTGGGATCCTGAAATCATCAAATAAAGAAGTTGTTGGTATTGATCCACGCTATTTCCGCCCTACAGAAGTTGATCTTTTAATAGGAAATCCTACCAAAGCAAAAGAGAAACTTGGCTGGGTGCCAAAAACTACTTTTAAAGAATTGGTAAAAATCATGGTCACCTCCGATTTTGAAAAGGCTAAAAGAAGAGGATGTTAAACTATCATGAATAAAGATTCCAAAATATATATTGCTGGTCATACAGGAATGGTAGGTTCCGCGATTCACCGCAACTTATTGATGCAAGGCTATTCCAATTTCGTTTTCGCACCAATAGAAGAGCTTGACCTTACAAGACAGTTAGAAGTCGAAACTTTTTTTGAAAAAGAAAAACCAGAATATGTTATTGATGCCGCAGCTAAGGTTGGCGGCATTCTTGCTAATAATACCTATCGAGCACAATTCATTTACGAAAACCTTTCCATACAAAATAATATTATTCATTCTGCTTACAAATATGGTGTAAAGAAATTACTTTTCTTAGGTAGTTCTTGTATATATCCGAAGCTTGCACCACAACCTTTGAAGGAAGAATATTTACTTACCGGAGAATTGGAATCGACCAATGAACCTTACGCTATTGCTAAGATTGCAGGAATCAAAATGTGTGAAAGTTATTTTAGACAATATGGATCCAATTTTATCTCGGTTATGCCTACCAATTTATATGGTCCGAATGACAATTATGATCTGGAAAAATCACATGTGCTACCTGCAATAATTCGCAAGATGCATTTAGGAAAATGTTTAGAAAATAATGATTGGGTTGCTCTTCGTAAAGATTTTGATAAAAGACCAATCGAAGGAGTTAATGGTTCTTCGACTAAACAAGAGCTAATCAATATACTTACGAAATATGGTATCAGTAAAAATTCTTCAGAAGTAAAAATTACACTTTGGGGTACAGGAAATGTATATCGTGAATTCTTATATGTGGATGATATGGCAGAAGCATGTGTGTATTTAATAGAAAATATTAATGCAGATGAATTGATTAAAACAGTAGGTGTTTCCTTCTTAAATATTGGTACTGGTATTGATATTACTATAGGAGAATTAGCTTTACTTATTCAAAAGATAGTTGGATTTAATGGCTCAATTAATTGGGATTCTTCTAAACCCGATGGTACACCCAAAAAATTACTTGATGTTTCAAAATTGCATAAAACCGGTTTTAAACATAAATATACTCTTGAAACTGGTGTTCAAATGGTGTATAAAGGATACATAAAATAATTTAAAAAAAATGGAAAATAAAAAAGCATTCTTTGTCATTTTGCTAATTTGCTTATTTCTTGTTCTTGTTAAATCCGGGCAAATACAAGCACAGGAAGTTACAGGATCTGATTTAAGCAAGGTTCAGGTAGACCAACTTTCGGATGACCAAGTGAAGACAATTGTCCAAAAGGCTGAGTTATCAGGGATGAGTGAGGATCAGATTGAGACCGCTGCAAAGGCAAAAGGAATGTCCAGCTCAGAGATTGTTAAACTAAAAGCACGAATAGCAAATTTAAAAATATCTTCGACAACAAGTAGTACGGAAGAAACGGATAGAACACGTGAAAATAATAATACACAGGATTCGTTGAAAGCTGTAAACCCATTGGCCGGAACAATTTTTGGATTCTCGTTATTTACCAATAAGGCCCTTTCATTTGAACCTAGTACCAACATTGCAACACCACTGAATTATCAGCTTGGTCCTGATGACAAATTAATTATTGATATATGGGGCGCTTCACAAGAAACTTATACGCCGAAAATCTCTGCAGAAGGGAATATAATAATCAGCAATGTAGGTCCAATTTATATTAGTGGAATGACCATCGAAGAAGCTACGATTAAAATTAAGAAAGAACTGAGTTCGATATATTCAGGATTGTATGCTGGTAATACCTTCATGAAAATAAGTCTTAGTGCTGTACGAAGTATCAAGGTAAATATTGTCGGCGATGTTGCTGTGCCCGGCACATATACTTTGTCATCACTTTCTACTGTATTAAATGCTCTTTACTCAGCAGGAGGTCCTTCTGAAAATGGATGTCTTCGCGATATTAAAGTTATCAGAAACAATAAAACCAAAGCAGAACTCGATTTTTACGAATTCTTGCTTAAGGGAATTCTGCCAGATAATATGCGATTACAGGATGAAGATATTATTTTTGTTTCATCTTATTTAAAACGTGTTGAAATAAAAGGTGAAGTAAAGAGGCCTGCCCTATTTGACCTTAAGCCCAATGAAACTTTAAAAGATCTGATTTATTTTGCGGGTGATTATACAGGATCAGCTTATTCTAATCAAATAAAAATAACCAGGAAAACAGGAAAAAATTACAAAGTTTTTGATGTCCCCTACACACAACAAGATTCTTTTAAACTTAATAACGGTGATGTAATTAGTGTAGATCAAATTTTAGATTTATACGAAAATCGAGTAGAAATAAAGGGAGCAGTGATGCGTCCAGGAATTTTTGCAATAGAAAGTACTTTGACCCTTGGACAGTTAATTAAAAAAGCAGAGGGCCTTCGTGGTGATGTGTTTAAAAACAGGTTATCCGTTTATCGATCACTTCCTGATCTCACTACGGAAGTAATATCTCTTGATTTAACGGATTCGATAAATACATTAAATTTTAAACTTCAAAAAGAGGATCTTGTAATTGTCTCTTCTATTTTTGATATTACTGAAGAATACAATTTAGATATTGAAGGAGAAATAAAAAATCCCGGAAAATATCCATTCACATTAAGTACAACTGTTGAGGATTTGATTGTTCAGGCAGGTGGATTACTTGAATCAGCATCGTATGCACGATTAGAAGTAGCGCGTAGAATAAAAGATGACACAACTTTAAAGGCAACAAATAAAGTTGCAGAAATTTATCAATTTCAAATCAATAAGGATTTGAAATTGGCTGATTCAGCTGCTAGGTTCATTTTACAGCCCTATGACCAAATATTCATTCGCAAATCCCCAGCATATTCAATACAAACGTTGGTCAAAGTTGAAGGTGAAGCATTGTTTCCAGGATATTATAGCATTACAACTAAGAACGATCGCATTTCGGATATAATAAAACGAGCTGGCTACCCCACTTCAGAGGCATATTTAAAGGGTGCACGATTAATCAGAAAAATATCTGCTGAAAAGCAATTACAATTAAAAGATTTGGAAAAATTAAAATTGCGGGTTAACGACACTTTGCAGGTTGATAACATTAGCAAAACAGAATCTACCATAAGTATAAATTTGGAAAAAATAATAAAGAAACCCGGTTCAAAATATGATTTACTTTTAGAAGAGGGTGATGTTATACAAATTCCAAAGGAACCACAAACAGTAGGATTAAGTGGCGCTTTATTATATCCTGTAGTAGTTCGCTATATGAAAGGAAATGGAGTACGCAAATATATTTCAAAATCAGGTGGATTCACTGATGATGCTAGAAAATCTAAAATTTATGTAGTTAATGTAAACGGATCTGTTAGGAGAACGCATAAAATATTGTTTTTAAATAACTATCCAATTGTTGAACCCGGAGCAGAAATTGTGGTGCCTGTTAAAAAAGTGCGTAATGGCATTTCTAAAAATGATGCTGTTGGATTTGGCACTGCAATGGCTTCGTTTGCCCTGATGGTTATTTATCTAATTAACGCATTGAAATAATTTCCGAAAACAAAAAAAATGGCAGAAACATCAGAAAAAAAAGAAAAAAATAAAGATATCGAAATAGATTTAATCGAAATCTTTAGTAAAGTTTGGGCCGGACGCAAAACAATCATTAAAACAATGTTAGTTTTTTTTATCATTGGAATTATTATTGTAATTTTTTCACCAAAAGAGTACAAATCAGAAATTTCATTAGTTGTTGAAACGAGCAGTAGCGGGAGCAGCATGTCAGGTTTATTGCAGCAGTTTGGAGGATTAGCTGGACTTAACTTTAACAAAACGGATAAAGAAGCATTGGTTCCCGATTTATACCCTGAAGTCATTAAAAGCACACCGTTCCTGCTCGAAATAATGAAAATGAAGGTTGTTGAATCAAAATATGATTCAACAATAACTGTTGAACAATATCTTAAAAGACATACCCGCTCTTCTCTTGCCAGTTTGATTATGGGATATACATTAGGATTACCCGGGAAAATTACAGGATGGATACGTGGAAACCAAGATGCTTCAACCAATACTCATCTTTCGATATTCGCCGCTGATTCTACTTCAAATTTATCTTTCACTCCAATCAAAATTACAAAAACACAATCAGATATTACTGAAGCATTAGCCGGATGTATCACTACAGAACAGGATTTTAAAAAATCGAATAAATTTGTAATCAATGTTGAAATGCAGGACCCGCTTGTAGTTGCGCAAGTAACAAGTTATGTGGTCAAAAACCTAACAAAATACATTATTGAGTATAGGACGAAAAAAGCAAAAACAGATTTGAAATTTGTCACTGCCCGTACCGAAGAAGCAGAGTCAAAATATTTAGAAGCACAGCAGGCTTTAGCCTCCTATAAAGACCGGAATAAAAATGTTATTTTATCTTCAGTGCTTATACAAGAAGAACAACTTCAATCAGAATATGATCTTGCTTTTGATGTTTACAGCGCTTTAGCAAAACAATTAGAACAATCAAAAATTAAAGTGCAGGAAGTAACACCTGTGTTTAATGTAATAGATCCAGCACAGGTGCCTTTGAAAAAGAGCAAGCCGAAAACAAGTTTGATTTTAGTTTTAATGTTGTTTTTGGGAGGATGTATAGGTATTGGGATTATTTTTGGGAAATTATATTTTAAAAAATTGAAGAAATAATTCACTGAGAAAGATCCTTGAGTTTTATTAACTTATTTACCGATTCGCAAAATTTTGAAGATTTTTAATACATAATAATGTCACAATACCAATTTATTCTAGATAAAATTAGAGAGATATTTGGTGAACCAGAAAAGTTCATCCCTTTGCATGCACCTGTATTTATTGGTAATGAAAAAAAATACCTCGATGAATGTATTGATTCTACGTTTGTTTCAAGTGTTGGCACCTTCGTTACTCAATTTGAAGAAATAACAGCAGCATACACAGGGTCAAAAAAAACCATAGTCTGTTCAAACGGCACAGCAGCCTTACACATTGCATTATTGCTTTCTAAAGTAAAACAAGGTGATGAAGTAATCACACAACCCTTGACATTTGTTGCAACGGTTAATGCAATTTCCTACCTTGGAGCAAAACCAGTTTTTGTGGATGTTGATATGGAGACAATGGGTTTGTCACCTTCTTCCTTACTGGCATTTTTGGAAGAGTACTGTGAAATGCGAGGAGATTATTGCTTTAATAAAAGAACAAATAATAAAATTGCAGCCTGTATTCCGATGCATACTTTCGGACACCCTTGCAAAATAGATGAGATTGCGATAATATGCGAGAAATATAATATTGCTTTAATTGAAGATGCGGCTGAGAGTATTGGCTCAAAATATAAAGGAAAGCATACAGGTACTTTTGGCAAATTTGGTGTTTTTAGCTACAATGGAAATAAAACAATCACTACCGGTGGTGGAGGAATGTTATTGACTGACGATGAACAATTAGGGATACATGCAAAACATTTGACTACACAGGCAAAAATTCCTTCCCGATGGGAATTTATTCATGATGATATTGGCTATAATTACAGGATGCCCAACCTTAATGCTGCATTGGGTGTTGCACAGATGGAAAATCTCGATAGGTATATAGAATCCAAAAGAAATTTAGCACATACTTATAAAACATTTTTTACTGAGAATAATATTTCTTTTTTCTCCGAACCAGAAAATGCGTTTTCAAATTATTGGTTAAATGCAATTTTTTTCAAAAATATAGACGAAAGAGATCATTTTCTTAAATTCAGCAATGATAATAAAATAATGACAAGACCTGCATGGAAACTGATGAATAAACTTCCAATGTTTAATAATTGTTTGACCTATGAAATTAAAAATGCCGAATGGCTTGAAGAAAGGTTAGTAAACATTCCTAGCAGTGTAAGAATAAATAAAAAACCATGAAAGATATAATAATTGTTGGAGCCGGAGCTCTTGGACAAGAGTTGGCATGGCTTATAGAAGAAATTAACGATACAAATCCGGAATGGAATTTAAAAGGGTTTTTGGATGATTTTACTTTTAAACAAAATAAAATGATTCTTGGTTATCCAACACTAGGCAAATATGAAAATTTTACTTCTTATACTGATTGCTTTTTTATTGCTGGATTTGGTGACGCTGTTTTAAGGGAAAAAGTAATCAGAAAAATGAACACCCAAGATCTTAAATGGGCAACTCTCATTTCGCCAACTGTAAGGGTTCATAAATCCAATAAAATTGGCAAAGGTGTAGTTATTGGCAGATACACTGACTTGACAATTAATTGCACAATCCATGATTTTGCAATGCTAAATATACATGTTGTCTTGGGGCATGAGGTTAGTATTGGAGAATACTCTATTATTAGTCCAAATGTTACAATAAACGGAGGGGGAAGAATAGGGAAAGGATGCCAGATTGGAGCAAATGCATTTATTAAAGACATAGAAGTTGGTGATCATTCTATTGTAGGTGCCAGTTCCTGTGTTGTTAAAAATGTTGATGCTAATTCAATTGTAGCTGGCGTTCCGGCCAAGGTTATCAAAATAGGCAGACCAAACACAAGTATTTCAAGATCTGAAAGAGAAAATACTTAACAAATTACCTGAATGAAAACTTTTATTATTGCTGAAGCAGGAGTAAACCATAATGGTTCTTTTGAAATAGCAAAAAAAATGATTGAAAAGGCCTACGCTGCTGGTGTAGATGCAATTAAATTTCAGACATTTAAAGCTGATCTTACAATCAACAAATCAGCAAAAAAAGCTTTATATCAGCTTGAAAGTACTGATAATTCGGAATCCCAATATGAAATGGCAAAGAAACTGGAATTATCATATGACTCCTTCAAAAAACTAAATGATTATTGCAAGAATGTTGGAATAGAATTTTTGTCAACTCCTTTTGACTTACCAAGTATTGATTTTCTCAATAGCCTAAGAATGCGAGTGTTTAAAATCGCTTCTGGTGAGATCACTAACCTTTTACTATTAAGAAAAATTGGTACTCTAAATAAAGAGGTAATTCTCTCTACAGGGATGTCTGAAATGAATGAAATTGAAAGTGCAATAAATGTACTTCTCAATGCCGGGACACTTAAAGAAAAGATCACCATTCTCCATTGTAACACTGAATATCCAACACCTTTTTGTGATGTTAATTTAAATGCTATGATTACCATCAAAAAAAAATGGGATATTAATATAGGTTATTCCGATCATACTCTGGGTTTAGAAATTCCAATTGCAGCTGTTGCACTTGGAGCAACTGTAATAGAAAAACATTTTACCCTGAATAAAACAATGGAAGGCCCCGACCACAAAGCCAGCTTAGAACCAAATGAACTGAAACAAATGGTTCAGTCCATTCGAAATATAGAATTAGCTTTGGGTGATGGTTTGAAAAAACCTTCCCCATCTGAATTAAAAAACATTTCTGTAGCAAGAAAAAGCATTCACGCAGCTTGTTTTATTAAAAACGGTTCTTTGTTCACAAATGATAACCTTATAATAAAGAGACCCGGAACAGGTATCAGTCCCATGCTTTGGGATGAGGTGCTTGGTCAAAAAGCAATCAGGGATTTTATGGAAGATGATATTATAGAATTTTAAAATATCATGTAACCTTATGAAAATTGGAGTTTTAACAAGTTCAAGAGCTGATTTTGGTGTTTATACACCGTTATTAAAAGAATTATTTTCGGATACTTTTTTTCAACCAGAAATTATAGCTTTTGGAACACATTTGTCAAGAATGCATGGAAAAACAATTAATGAAATAATTAAAAATAATTTCCCTGTAAAACATCAATTAAATACAACTCCCCTAAATGATACACCATATGCAATTGCATCATCATTAGGAAAAACTGTCAAATTGTTTTCAACCTTTTGGAATAATGAAAAATTTGACCTTGTTCTTGCAATTGGTGATAGATATGAAATGTTTGCTGCTGTAACTGCAGGTAGTCCATTTAATATAAAATTTGCTCATTTATATGCTGGTGAAACCACCTTAGGTGCCATAGATAATTTCTATCGTCATTGTATTTCATTAATGTCCGAATATTTATTTGTATCGACCGAAGAATATAAAAAACGAGCCATTGAGATAGTTCAAAAGCCTCAAAATGTTTTTAATGTGGGTGCATTAAGCATAGATAATTTGAAAAAAATTGACCTGTATAATATTAATGAATTTAAAAGCATTTTTAATATTGATTTAAATAAACAAACAATTCTTACCACTTTTCATCCAGAAACGGTATCGATTGAAAAAAATAAAAAATATATAGTTGATTTGATTGCTTCTTTGGAAGAATTAAAAAATAAATATCAAATAGTAATTACAATGCCAAATTCCGACACATTTGGGTTGATGATTCGGAATAAAATAAAGAAATTCGCATCAGGTAAAGCTAACATTTTTTTAGTTGAATCTTTCGGGATGAAAGGTTATCTGACATGTATGAAATATTGCAGTTTTTTGCTTGGAAATACTTCGAGTGGTTTTGTTGAAGCATCTTTTTTTCCGAAACCTGTAATAAATATTGGCAAACGACAAGAAGGAAGGATAATTACACCAAATATTATTAATTGTGAAATTTCATATAAAAGAATATTAAACGCGGTTAAAAAAGTAGAAACGGGATTATCTTTATCTACATCTACAAAAACACAAATATACGGTAATGGCAATACCTCAAAAAAGATTATTAAGGTTTTAAAGACAATTAAAATTAAAGAATTTTGAAAGATTTTACAAAATATCTCATATCTGATTCTCAATCAGTATTAGAGGCGTTAAAGCAACTTAACCAGCTTCCTTTCTATCTTACTTTGTTCGTACATGATGAAAACGGAAAGATGGTGGGTACGTTAACAGATGGAGATATCAGAAGAGGTTTGATTAATGGGAATAAGGTTGAGGATAATGTAAAATCCTTTATGAGTGCTAACTTTTATTATTTCACAAAAGATAATATAACTGTTCAATACATCAAAAAAATTCGGGACAAACAAATAAAATTAGTTCCATTTATTGATGATTTCGGAAAAATAATCAGAGTCTATGATTTTACCAAGCGCAGAACCGTATTACCGGTGGATGCAGTGTTAATGGCAGGAGGCAGGGGCGAACGTTTACGCCCGCTAACAGATACTATCCCGAAACCAATGTTAACTGTAGGCAATAAACCCATTATTGAACACAATATTGATAATTTAATGCTGCATGGGATAGATAATTATTTTGTAACTGTAAATTATCTTGCTGAACAAATTATTGATTACTTTGGAAATGGGGGGAAAAAAGAAATTAATTTACATTGTATTAAAGAAACAAAACCCTTAGGGACCATTGGCTCTGTATCATTAATTACAAATTTTTACAATGATACTATTTTGATAATGAATTCTGATCTTTTCACAAATATCAATTACGAAGATTTTTATTTAAATTTCATAAAAGAAAATGCAGATATGGCTGTGGCTTCAATTCCATATAATGTTAGTGTTCCTTATGCCATTTTAAACCTTTCTAATGACACTATTTCATCATTTGAAGAGAAACCAACATATACTTATTATGCAAATGCAGGCATTTATCTGATTAAGAGGGAACTGCTCAAATCAATCCCAATAAATGAACATTATAACACAACAGATTTAATTCAAGCGCTGTTAGATAATGGGAAAAAAGTTATTAAATATCCAATTATTGGTTACTGGATAGATATTGGGAAGTATGAGGATTATAATAAAGCTCAAGAATTTGCAAAACACTTATCGGTAATTTAAAAACCCTTTTCCGATTTATAAATTGATATGGCAGAATTAAAGGCGTTAATTATTGGCTTAGGTTCTATGGGAACCCGCAGGCTACGATTGATAAAAGAAAATTATCCTAATATTACTATATTTGGTGTTGATAGTATTGAAGAACGAAGATTAAAAGCTGAGAAGGAATACCAAATATCTACTTTTAAGGATATAACTCAGGCAATACAATATGCAAAACCTGATTTTGCAATCGTATCAACAGCTCCATTAAATCACGCCGCTATTATTTCATTAATTTTAGATAATAACATTGATGTATTTACCGAACTAAATTTAGTATCAGATGGATATGAAGAAATTATTGAAAAAGCAGCTAATAAAAACAGAATTCTCTTTCTTTCTTCTACAATGCTTTATCGAAACGAAATAGATATTATTAAACAATACATAAACAAACTTTCTGAAAATGCAAACTATAATTTTCACGTTGGGCAGTATTTGCCGGATTGGCATCCATGGGAAAATTATAAAAATTTTTTTGTTGCTGATAAAAGAACAAATGGTTGTCGTGAAATCTTTGCAGTTCAATTGCCCTGGCTTATTGACGTTTTTGGGGAAATACAATCTCTGCATGTAGTAAAAAACAAAATTTCCAAAATAGATATTGACTATAATGATTCATATTTAGTAATATTCGAACATGCTACCGGGCATAAAGGATCTGTATGTTTTGATATAGTTTGCCGTAGACCAACGACTCATTTAGAGATTTTTTCAGAAAATCTATTTATGCAATGGGAAGGAACTCCTGATTCATTACAGGAATATAATTTCAATACTAAATCCATGCAAAAAGTAGAAACATATTCGAGTATCGATCATAATAATGATTACGCAAAACACATTATTGAAAATGCATACTTGTTAGAATTAGACTTGTTTTTAAATAGTGTGAATCGTCGATGCGATTTATCACGCTATTCGTTTAAGGATGATTTTTACACAATAAAATTAATTGATAAAATAGAAAATGAAATCATTGCTTAAAGTATGTTTTTTTGGATTGGGCTCTATAGGTACAAGACATATCAGAAATTTGATTTCTGTTGGCAGTGAATTGGGCCTGCACTTTCAGATTGATGCATTAAAAACAATAAAGAATCCTATTGCAGATGATATAAAAAAATATCTGAATCGAATATATGCACGTAATGATGAAATAGAGCATTTATATGATATTGTTTTCGTCACAAACCCCACATCTCTTCATTTTGAAACCATTAAGTTTATGGCTGACAAAGCAAGTAATATGTTTATTGAAAAACCAATTTTCGACAAAACAGATTACAATCTTAATAAACTCAAATTATCACCTTCATCAATCTATTATGTTGCCTGCCCTCTCCGGTATTCGGGGATAGTTCAAGAACTAAAAAAAATAATCCAAAATGAACATATTTATGCTATTCGAGCTATTTGCTCCAGTTATTTACCAGAATGGAGAAAAGGTGTAGATTATAGAGAAGTGTACAGTTCAAAAAAACTAATGGGCGGTGGAGTTTCTATTGATCTTGTTCATGAGTGGGATTACCTTACATATTTATTTGGATTCCCACAAGAAGTTATAAACATGCAGGGTAAGTATTCCCATCTTGAAATTGACAGTGAAGATTTGTCAATATATATAGCAAAATATAAAGACAAATTAGCTGAACTTCATCTGGACTATTTCGGACGGACAGCGAGGAGAGAAATAGAACTATTTACATATGATGGAACAATTAGAGGCGATTTTACTCAAAAGGAAATTTCTTTTTCAAATGGAAGACCAACTATCAATGTAAGTGGATATGAAGATGTATACATCTTGGAAATGCGGAATTTTTTACAAATGATATTAAATAAAACACCTAATAACAACGATATTAATCATGCTTTAAATGTTATGAAACTCACAAAATGTTAAACTATGAATATTTTAATTACGTTATGCGGCCGAGCAGGATCTAAGGGTGTAAAAAACAAAAACTTTCGTAATTTTTTAGGATTTCCACTTATCCATTATTCTATTGCAGCAGCAAAGATGTTCATTGATAATAATCCTCCTCACGCTATTGATATTTGTATAAACAGTGATAGTAAAGAATTGCTGGCAATTGCAACAAAATTTGATGGAATAACCGGCATTATGCGACCTGTTGAGTTGGCTCAGGATAATTCTGCAAAAGTTCCAGTTATACAATATTCATTAAACTATATGGAACTAAATAAACACAAGCAGTATGATTATGTTATTGATTTGGATATAACTTCTCCACTAAGAAAAGTTGAAGATATTTGCAATTCTCTTGAAAAAGCCCACGCCACGAAAGTTGACGCTATATTATCAGTTACTCATTCTCGTCGCAATCCATATTTTAACATGTTAGAATATAAGGATGGAACTTTAAAGAAAGTAATAAATTCTAATTATACTACCCGGCAACAAGCACCAACAGTATATGATGTAAATGCATCTATTTATTGTTATTCTCGTAAAGGTTTGCTTCAGAATTTAAAGAATAGTCCTATTGACGGGTTGTTTGATATTATTATTATGCAGGATACCGCCGTATTGGACATTGATTCAGAGGAGGATTTTATACTGCTGGAGGTTTTAGCAAAACATTTCTTTGCAAATGAATATAAAAACTTGTATGAATATACATTGAAAATACAAAATGAAATTTAGCTATGTATCTTTTAAATTTCAATGTTATAATTGCTATTATATTCTACGATTAAACATGTGGCAAAATAAAATTAAAATTCAGGGAGCAATATAATGGATAATTAAACTTACTAAATTATTATGAATATAGCATTATCTCGAGTCGATCTTTTACAACAATTACAAAAGCAACTAAATTCATTCTTTCTAATAAATGAGAAAGAAATAGAGATTTTAGAAACCAACTTAGATCAAGTTTTAGAGAGATGTGAATATTGCTTTTCGCGTTCTCCAAATAAGTATTTTCATAATAAAGAAGGAGAAACTGTTTTTAGTCCATACATTTCAACTCAATATGTCATCTTTTTATATTATTATGCAAATACAATCTTTAAATTGTCAAAGAACTCTAATGAACTTTGTGATAAATTGTATTACCTAAATAAAATAATGAATAGTGTAGATATATATTTTGCCGTAGAATTGCCCGATTTTTTCATGGTAGAACATCCTGTTGGTAGTGTTATGGGACGAGCCCAATATTCAAACGGATTTCAATTTTTTCAAAACTGCACAGTTGGAGGAGTTATTCTAAAAGACGGGATACTAGCATATCCAAAGATTGGAGAGAATGTAATGATGTTCGCTGCTTCTTCGATTATTGGTAATTGTTTAATTGGAGATAACGTAAGTTTAGGTGCAGGTGCACTCATTAAAAATCAGAATATCCCTTCTGATGTAATAGTCTTTGGTAGTTCTCCATCTTTAATAATTAAAGAAAAAAAGTCGAAAAGATAAGCACATAACTTTTCTTTTAAAGCTTAATCGTCAAAAAATTTTTATTAAATTATGAAAGTATTTTTAATATTAATAAATAATGGACCATCAATAGCACCATATCATCTGGGGTTAGGCAAAATGCTTAAACTTGAGGGACATAAAGTCATATATGCATTTACCGATTACCTGCCAATATATACTCATAATATAGATTTGAAAGATGAATGTTATTATATTTTCTCTGATTATTTTAAAAAAAACTATAATAATCAAAATATAAATGAGAAATATTCCGGGATAAATCTATGGAAAACATTTTTCCCTGATTATGACAGAAATACTGTGCATCATCATATAAAAACCTACAAAAATGATTATACTGAGCGGTTGTTAGCTAATTTGATAAACTTTTTTGATGAAATTTTCAGAACTCATAATGTTGATTTTTTTTCATTCGAAAGTATATCAAATTGTTTTGTTTATATGTGTTACGAGGTTGCAAAACAAAATAACGCACAATATTGTGGATATGCAGGATCCAGGTTACCAAACAGATTTGAATTATGGACCGAAGAATTTGGAATTGTTGAAAAGTTCAGGAATGAATTTGAAAGTCTGAATATCGAAGAAGTTGATAAAACAATAATCAAAGAAGTTGAGAATTATTTAGAAAAATATCAAAAGATAATTCCTTCTTATCATCCAGTTTCTCATCCTGTGATGGCGAAATATTCATTTTTTAAACGTTATTTAAATTTTGAAAAATTAAGATTAATAAAAGCAGCAATTTATCTAAATATTAAGAAAAGAAAATCTATAAAATATTCTTATGAAATAGGAAACCCAATTAACATGTTAATGAAGTTTTTTATTTATCAGATTAAAAGACGATTAAGAATATTTTTTGGGAAATATTATTTTGGGAAACCGGTTTTAGGCGAAAAATATATTCTATTTCCGTTAAACATGAAACCAGAATCTTCAACATCTGTATTAGCTAGGCATTATTGCGATGATATTGCTGTTATAAAAAACATAGCATTTAATCTCCCTATGGGTTGTAAATTATATGTAAAAGAACATTTTGTAAATGCTGGTAACCTCCCTTTAAAATTTTATAAAGAGTTAAAAAAAATACCAAATCTCAGATTACTTTCAAGTAATACAAATACAAGGGAACTGATTCAAAATAGCAAAGCATTAATTGTTCTCACAAGTACAATGGGTTTTGAAGCTTTGCTGATGCATAAAAAAGTAATAGTATTAGGAAATGTCATTTATCAATGCCATCCTAATTGTACAAAAATAAAAAATTTTGACGAGCTATTTCCCATTTTAAATAATATACAAGACCCCGTAAAAGATGAGGAAATATCAAAAAAATTTATAGCAGCTTACTATAAATCAACTTATGAGGGGAATATTTATTATACAACATATAAGCATATGGAAATAAAAAAATTTACTGATCCATTTATAAATGCACTAAAACATGAATATGTGGATAAAGAAGTTGTTTAATAAAAACACAATAGGATATTTAAGTTTGAATTATGTTAATACTTTCTTAAATGTTCTTTTGAACCTAATTCTTATTAAAAACTTGTCAGCATATAATTTCGGGAAAGTTTCTATTGGCAAGACAATATTTCAGTCATTCGAGTTCAGTCATATTGGTATTCGATATGGATTCGATCGTTTTTTCCCGCATCAGAAAAATAAAAATAATTTAATTGAAATGTTTTCTGTTGGGATACTTTCAACTGCAATATTTTCATTTGCATTTGTTTGCTTTTGGTTTATTTATGAAGACGAGAACAGATTGTTTTATTTATATTTTTCAGTTTCGGGTTTTTTGTATTCAATTATAATGCTATATCGGATATACTATAGATCTCAAGAAGAAAAGAAGGATTTTGTTAATATTTCTATATATAGTATACTATTACCCACCATTTCACAACTTATAGGTTTTTACTTCTATAATATAACAGGTTTGGTTGTAAGCTTTTTTTTATCGTATATTCTAGTTATTTTAATAATAGCAAAGAAATATTCAATAAAGATTGTTTGGCTTCCTCATAAAAACATTCCAATTTTTAAAAAACTTATAAATAAAGGTATCTTGCTTTTTTTTACCTCATTGCTTGCTTTCTTCTCATCTTCTGGTGATCGTTTTTTTATTGCAGAATATTGGGGATTAGAGGCTGTTGGAATCTTCTCCATCGTAATGTTCTTTTTTTCTATTTTCAGCATGTTTTCCGTAAATTATACGGAAATGATCATGAATAAAATAATAGTATCTCGATCATTAAAATTTTCGGCAAAGCATATGGCTTTTTTATTTTGTGTAATATCCTTATTATGTTTTATAGCATATTTGGTAATACCGTTTCTTGTGCTATATTTTATTCCCTTATATACGAAACAAATACCTTTCATAAATATAATATTACTAGCTGTTGTACCTTTTTCGGTGAAATCAATTTTAAACTACTATTTAATGGCAATTGATAAAAGGACAACAATTTTTTTAGTAGAATTATTAATTACACTTTTATATTTTGCCGGATTAATATATTCTTTAAAATACACACAATCTTTATTAAACATAATGTATCTTAAGGTTTGTTTCTACTTTTCCGGAACGGCTCTAACATTGTTTTTTGCTATTATCTATAGTTACAGAAAAAATAAATTTAGTACGGCGTAATTATGTTTACAGTATATATAACCTTAGCGTTTTTTTTCTGGTGGTTTTATTACAAATTTAATAAAGACATATTTCAACCTTGTGGTGTTTTTTTATTTGTTTGGTTTTTTACAAGTGCTATATCGAACCTGGATTTAAGTACCTTCATTCCTCCATGGAGCATAGAAACACATATTGTTGTTTTACTTAGCGGTTTAAGTTTCTTCTTTGGCTCGCTATTTTTTCTAACAAAACACACATTTAGTAAAATTGAAAAGAAGCCGTGTTCCTATACATATATTATCTTCTCAAGAACATTATTCTATTTTTCGCTTTTATGCTTTTTAATTGAATGGAAAGTTAATGATTTTAAAATCGTGTTACTATCGGGTAGCGATTATGATTTGAAATCAAATATTTTATCAATACCATTTGTTCATTATGGCACAATTCTATTACCATTTCTCGCTATTTATAAATACTTTGAAATAATAAATAGCGGGAAAAAGAAAATAGGTTCAATAGTAATATTGAGCTTTATTGTAATATTCTACTCCCTATTTTGTAGTGTGTCCCGAGGCGATATGTTACTTTATCTATTTTCATTTCTATTTATATACACAAGATATTACAAATTAAAATTAAAATCCGTATTTTTTCTTATTTCAATCTTTCTTTTGATTGTTGTTGGTATAATGTTATTAAGAATATCCTCTGAGGCTACCGTTTTTGTTATGACCGACAATCCTTATGTTAGTGTTTTTTATTCATACATAGCAACTTGTTATTCAAATTTAGATCAGTTAATAAAATTGGATTTGCCCTACAATTTATTTGGCAATGGCACTTTAAAATTTTTATGGACATTATTAGGGCAAAAGGACATATTACCTGTTAATTCTATTGAAGAAGGTGGATTTAATGCTACCACTTATTTATATGCTTTTTATCATGACTATAAAATTATTGGAATAATAATTTTCCCATTCCTGATGGGAAGTTTTTATTCATTAATTTATAAAATCACAAGCCTCAACAATTCATACTGGATTTTAATGTTGGCAGTATTACAAAAATCAATTTTTTTTGCATTTTTCGGAAACTATCTTTTTGGTGAATTAACTTGTCTATTTCCATTTATTTTAACAGCTATTTTTATTCTTTTCGTATCTAAATATAATCTCAAAATAAATATAATTAGTCAAATGCGATAAATGAAGAAAATTTGTCAACTAATAAAATCGAATTTATAATAGACAAAAGGCAAAATCTATTACGATGCATTATTAGAAAATTTTAGCATTTAGCTTCCATAAGATGGCTTTACGGAAATATAAGAAGATCATGAATTATGGTTGTTTGATAATGGGTATACAGATAAAGAAATAGAATTATTACAATACTAATTTATGCCTACAATTTTTCAAATAAGTTGTGAAGGGAATATTGGTGCCCCTGGTAGAATTGCTGAAGACATTGGAATTATAGCAATACAAAATGGGTGGAAAAGCTATATCGCATTTGGACGATTCCCAAGGCCAAGTAAATCAAATTTGATACGAATTGGATCAAGATGGGATGTTTATTTGCACGTTTTAAAAACACGATTATTTGACAGACATGGTTTAGGGTCAAAAACCGCCACCCGAAAGCTGATAAAAAAGATTGAAGAAATTAACCCTGATATAATTCATTTACATCACATTCATGGGTATTATATCAATATTGAAATCTTATTTAAGTTTTTAGCAAATGCAAACATTCCCGTAGTTTGGCTCTTTCATGATTGCTGGTCGATTACCGGACACTGTGCATATTTTGACTTTGCGGAATGTGATAAATGGAAAACCAATTGCAATAAATGTCCGCAAAAAAGAGAGTATCCTGCAAGTATACTCATGGACAGATCAACTAAAAATTATTATCTAAAGAAAAAATTATTTACCTCTGTAAAAAAAATGGTTGTTGTTCCCGTTTCAAATTGGCTGGGTAATATTGTTCGTGATTCTTTTATGGGAAATATTCCCATTCGAACAATTCACAATGGGATTGATACTGCAGTTTTTAAACCACTTTGCAACAATGAAAAGACAAGAGAGAAATATAACATTGGTAAACGGTTTATGATACTTGGCGTAGCAAGTCCTTGGAACAGGAGAAAAGGGCTGAATGATTTTATGGAATTAAATAAACTTATAAGTGAAGATGAAGTAATTGTTTTAGTTGGCTTAAATAATATTCAAATAAAACAATTACCTAATAATATTATTGGCCTTGCAAAAACTGAAAATCGTCAACAATTGGTTAACTTGTATTCAGCAGCTGACTTATTTATTAATCCTACCTGGGAAGATAATTTCCCAACTACGAACATTGAATCATTATCGTGTGGAACCCCTGTGGTCACCTATCAAACAGGAGGAAGTGTGGAGGCTGTATCATCCGAAACGGGATTTATTGTAGAGAAAGGAGATATCTCTGGATTGGTCGAGGTTATTAGAAATGTAAAGAAAATTGGCAAGCAAACTTTTTCTGGAGCATGTAGAAACAGAGCACTTGAACTTTATTCTAAAAATGATCGATTTGCCGAATATTTGGATTTATATGAAAGCTTAATAATAGATGTAAAGAAGGTAATTTAGTTCCAAATAAACATCCACCTTTTAATAATAAAGAGTCACTAAATTTTATTACTCAAAAGAATTTCTCAATGAAACAAAATAGAAATTACCAAATTTGCACTCATTGCATTATGGATACTAGCGATCCGAATATCACCTTTGATGAAAAAGGATGGTGTGACTACTGCAATAACTATTATCAGAATATCCTTCCAAACTGGCATCCAAATGAAACCGGAGAGAAAATGTTGGCTCCGCTAATTGAAAAAATCAAGCGTGACGGTAAGGGGAAAACGCATGATTGCCTTATTGGGCTAAGCGGAGGAGTCGACAGCTCGTATGTAACATATCTTGCAGTAGAAAAATTTGGACTACGACCTATGCTTTTTCATGTGGATGCAGGATGGAATTCTCAGGAAGCGGTAAACAATATTGAGAAATTAGTTGATGCGTTGAAATTGGATCTTTATACTGAGGTTATAAACTGGGAGGAGATGAAAGATCTGCAACTTGCATTTTTTAAAGCTCAGGTGCCTCATATTGATACACCACAGGATCATGCGTTCTTTGCGTCTTTATATAATTTCGCTGCAAAACATAAACAAAAATATATATTAACAGGTGCAAATTATTCTACCGAATGTGTAAGGGAACCGTTGGAATGGCATTACCACGCATCTGACCTCCGACAATTGAAAGATATACACAAACAATTTGGGACAAGACCTTTGAAAAGCTTTCCTACTGCCGATATATTTAAATACAAATTATATTACAGATATATTAAGGGAGTAAGAGTCGTAAAACCTCTCGATTACAGTCCTTACATTAAAGAAGAAGCTATGCAGCTCCTGGTTGATAAATTTGGCTGGCAGCGCTACCCGCACAAACATTACGAATCACGTTTTACCCGTTTTTATGAAAGTTACTGGTTGCCCGAAAAATTTGGTTATCAAAAGCATAGAGCCCATTATTCAAGTTTAATTTTGACAAACCAAATGACACGTGAAGATGCGCTTAAACAAATTTCAAAACCCGCATATGATGAAAAAACAATTACTCAGGACTTTGAGTATATTGCAAAAAAACTTGAAATATCCGTGGATGATTTAAAAGCTTTAATGCAAGGTGAAAATAAAACTTATCGCGATTATAAATCACGAATGCCAATTATTAATTTTGCAACTAAAATATTGCGGGCTACCGGATCGCAAAAAACTATTATCCGATGATTGCTATAATTGATTATGGACTCGGGAATATTAAAGCATTTGCAAATGTTTACAGCACATTAAATATTCCAGTAACCATTGCTAAAAAAAGTACTGATATAAAATCAGCTGACAAAATTATTTTGCCTGGTGTGGGTGCATTTGACTATGCTATGCAGCGACTGAATGATTCTGGAATGCGTGAAACATTGGACGAAATTGTAATGATGCAAAAAATACCGGTGATTGGAATATGTGTCGGGATGCAAATGCTTTGCAAGGGAAGTGAAGAAGGCAACTTACCCGGATTAGGCTGGATTGATGGTGAAGTAAAGAAATTCATTCTTCCTCCTGGCTCGAATAAAATGCGTATCCCTCACATGGGCTGGAATACAATAAAACCTTTGAAGGCAGTACAATTACTTGATGGACTGGATAAGGGATCAAGATTCTATTTTTTACATTCGTACTATTTTAAATGCAATAATTTTAAAAATGTCATCGCTGTGACAGATTATCAGGGAGAGTTTGAGAGTATTGTAAATAATGAAAATGTATATGGGGTTCAATGTCACCCTGAAAAAAGCCATGGGTGGGGCGTTCGGTTATTGGAAAATTTTGCCAAGCTATAAAATATGTTATATCCAAGAATAATTCCTTGTCTTCTTGTAAAGGATAAGGGACTTGTTAAAACTGTTAATTTCAAGGATCCAAAATATGTTGGAGACCCCATCAATGCAGTAAGGATTTTTAACGAAAAAGAAGTTGACGAATTGATGGTTATTGACATTGATGCCACGCAAGATAACCGAAAACCTGATTTTACAATGATCGAAAATCTTGCTGCTGAATGCAGAATGCCATTATGTTATGGAGGAGGGGTTACTACCAGTGATGAGATTCGAAAAATAATTCAGTTGGGAGTCGAGAAGGTTGCAATAAGTTCTGCAGCTATTTCCAACCCGGCATTAGTGACAGAAGCAGCAGAACGCGTAGGCAATCAGAGTATAGTTGTTGTACTTGATGTTAAAAAACGTTTCCTTGGGGGAAAATATGAAGTTTATACACATAACGGGAAAAAAACGACAGGAAAAAGTCCGGTTGAATTAGCCATTCAGATGGAAAAATGCGGTGCTGGTGAAATTGTCATTAATTCCATTGACAATGATGGACTGATGAAAGGTTACGATAATATTTTAATTGAGAAGATTCGCAATGCAATTAATATTCCATTAACGGTTCTTGGTGGTGCAGGATCTCTTCAGGATATTGGGCAACTTATACAAAAATATGGCACCATCGGTGCTGCTGCAGGAAGTTTATTTGTCTTTAAAGGGGTTTACAGAGCAGTGTTGATCAATTATCCTAACAGAAAAGAAAAAGAAGCAATAATGAAAGAATATTACCACGATGAGACTGTTAGTTAATACTTCCAACCTTAAAATAGGTGGAGGAATTCAGGTTGCTCTTTCAATGATAGAAGAGTTTAAGGATTTTCAGGAACATGAATTTCATATAATTTACTCTTCCTATATAGCAAATCAGCTTAATTTGGGTCAATTTCCCAAGAATTTTTACTTTTACAACATTAACTATTCGCCTGTATATTTACCTGCAAGATTTATAACGTTAAAAAAAATAAATAAATTAGAAAAACTAATCCATCCCGATTGTGTGCTTTCAATATTTGGTCCATCATATTGGCATCCAAAAGCACCACATGTCATGGGATTCGGTTTATGTCATTTTCTTTATCCAGAATCACCATTCTGGAAAACAATAGGATTAAAGGATGATATATATATTAAATTATTGAAAATAATCAAAACTTGGCAGTTAAAAAAAAACGCAAATTATTTTCATGTTGAAACTATGGATGCGAAATTGCGCATGAATAAATTCTGGGACATTCCATTAGAAAACATTTTAGTTGCGACAAATTCCTATCACAAAATATTCGATAATTTTTCAAGTAAAATATCATTACCTCCAAAAAAAAATAATGAATTCCGTTTAATTACAATTTCTTCTTATTACGCCCATAAAAATCTTGAAATAATTAATGAAGTCATCAAAGAACTTAATAAACAGGACGAATTCATTTTTCAATTTTTCCTTACATTACCCAAAAATATTTTCAAGAAGCGCTTCATTGATTCGGAAAACATCATTAATATCGGGCCGCTTAAAATTCCGGATTGTCCTTCAGCATATGCACAGTGTGATGCAATGTTTCTGCCGACCTTACTTGAAATTTTCAGTGCCAATTATCCGGAAGCAATGAAAATGGGCAAACCAATTTTAACTTCAGATTTACCTTTCGCTCATGATGTTTGCAAAAATGCAGCTGAATATTTTGGACCATTGGATCCCCGAAAGATTGCCGAGTCAATTTTAAAAGTTGCTAGAAATAAAGACTACCGTGAAACACTAATAGAAAATGGATTTCTGCGATTAAAAGACCTTGATACGTCAAGAGAAAGAGCCGAAAAGATTCTTAACTTCTGTTCTAATATAATAAGTAAAAATGTTTAAAAATAAAACACTATTAATTACCGGAGGAACGGGTTCCTTTGGCAACGCTGTTCTGCAACGATATCTAAGAACAGATATCAAGGAAATCCGCATTTTCAGTCGTGATGAAAAAAAGCAGGACGATATGCGTCAATTGTATCACGACGATAAAATAAAATATTACATTGGCGATGTAAGGGATAAGCGGAGTATTGACAGTGCAATAGTTGGCGTTGATTATGTTTTTCATGCTGCAGCATTGAAACAGGTTCCTTCCTGCGAATTCTTTCCAATGGAGGCTGTACGTACAAATGTAATAGGCTGCGAAAATGTTCTGGATTCTGCTATTCAAAATGGAGTGAAGAAAGTAATTGTATTAAGCACCGATAAAGCTGTGTACCCAATTAATGCAATGGGACTATCAAAAGCATTAAGTGAAAAAATAATGGTTGCAAAATCACGTAACCTTAATGGATCAGGTACAGTTTTATGTGGCACACGTTATGGAAATGTAATGGCATCAAGAGGGTCTGTTATTCCTTTGTTTATTGATCAGATAAAATCAGGAAAACATATTACTGTAACTGATCCGGAGATGACACGTTTTATGATGACACTTGAAGATGCTGTAGATCTTGTATTGTATGCTTTCGAAAATGGAAATAACGGTGATATGTTTGTTCAGAAATCGCCAGCATCAACTGTTGGCGATTTAGCACTTGCAATAAAAGAACTATATAATTCCAAAAATGAAATTCAAATTATTGGAACACGGCACGGTGAGAAGCTTTATGAAACTCTCGTAAACAGAGAAGAAATGACAAAAGCTGAAGACTTGAAAAATTATTACCGGATTCCGGCAGATAACCGTGATTTGAATTACGGAAAGTTTTTTACCGAAGGTGAATCCGAAGTTTCATCCACAAATGAATACACTTCACACAATACAGATCGTCTTGATGTAGAACAAACAAAACAATTATTGCTAAAATTAGATATCATCAGAACTGATATTTCATGTTGACTAACTCTTAAATTGGATTCAGTGAAGGCTTTGGAGACTTGCATACACTAAGCTATAAAGAAGTTTTGGCAGGCAATGGATTTGGACTGGAAACTTCATACCCCAGAATTAACGCTGGTACAATATACGTCATGCAAAAGTTGCAGGACTTACTGGTGATTACCCCGCTGCTTTAAAAAATTTTAGTATTTAACTGGTTTTAAATAATAGAGAGATGGATTTGTTGAAAGAATTATTGAAGAAGGAAACCAAATTATCGGTGATAGGTTTGGGTTATGTTGGGTTACCAATTGCTCTTGAATTTGCAAAAAAAATATCTGTGATCGGCCTCGACATCAAAAAGGACCGTGTAGAAATGATGAAGAATAAAATTGACCCGAGTGAAGAACTTACTGCGGCTGATTTTGAAGGCTGTGATATCCAATTCACTGCCAATCCTGCTGATCTGAAAGATGCATCTTTCCATGTTGTCGCCGTACCTACTCCCATTGATGATCACAATCTGCCCGATCTTACACCTTTGCTCAGCGCCACACGAACAGTAGGAAAGATTCTGAAAAAAGGTGATTATGTTGTTTATGAATCCACCGTATATCCTGGATGTACAGAAGAAGACTGCATCCCTATACTTGAAGAACTGTCAGGATTAAAATTTATAAAAGATTTTAAAGTTGGTTTTTCACCTGAAAGAATAAACCCGGGAGATAAAGATCATACGATAACCTCCATCACAAAAGTTGTTTCAGGCTGTGATGATGAATCGCTTGATGTGGTTGCAAAAGTTTATGAACTTATTGTTACTGCAGGTGTGCACAGGGCATCATGCATTAAAGTTGCCGAGTCGGCCAAGATTATTGAAAACACACAGCGTGATGTAAACATCGCCCTGATGAATGAGCTTTCAATTATTTTCAACCGCATGGGAATTAATACCTATGAAATACTTGAAGCTGCAGGAACAAAATGGAATTTCCTTAAGTTCTATCCCGGACTTGTAGGAGGGCATTGTATCGGAGTCGACCCATATTATCTTACCTACAAAGCAAAAGAATTCAGGTATCATGCACAGATTATTAATTCAGGAAGATTTGTAAATGATTCAATGGGGTTTTATATAGCTAAACAAACCGTAAAAAAAATAATTGCAGCTGGTAAAAATGTTCTGAACTCAAAGGTACTTGTGATGGGAGCAACATTTAAAGAAGATGTAAGTGACATCCGTAACTCACGAGTGGCTGATGTTATTTCTGAACTTAAAACCTACGGAGCAAAAGTTGATGTGGTAGATCCTTATGCATCATCCAAAGAACTGAAACATGAATACGGTTTTGAACTTATTGAAAAACCTTCAGGAAATTATGATGCTATCATAGTTGCTGTGAATCACAAGCCCTATATGGAACTTGATGAAGATTATTTTAAATCAATTACCACAGAAAAAGCTATTCTTGTTGATGTGAAAGGGATTTACAGAAATAAAATAAAAGACCTTTCATACTGGAGCTTATAATAAGTATTATCTCTACGTAAGTAAATAAATTCTAAAATGTAGAACAAATAATGATAAAAGTTGGAATTACCGGCCAGCCTGGGTTTATAGGAACCCACCTTTACAACACACTGGGTTTATATCCTGAAAAATATATTCGTATACCGTTTGATGATTCTTTTTTTCTTGAAGAAGAAAAATTAAATGAATTCGTGACTACATGTGATGTAATTATTCATCTGGCTGCAATGAATAGGCATAACGACCCAGAAGTAATTTATAAAACAAATATTGGTTTGGTTGAACAGTTGATTAACGCGATAGAAAAAACCAATTCAAAACCACACGTATTGTTTGCTTCTTCAACGCAGGAGGAAAGGGATAACCTTTACGGTAAATCAAAACGTGAAGGGCGGCAATTACTTTCGGAATGGGCTGAGAGAAATAATGCTCATTTTACAGGTCTTATAATTCCCAATGTTTTCGGGCCATTCGGAAATCCTTATTATAACTCAGTTGTTGCAACATTCTGTCATCAACTTACACATAATGAAATTCCAAAAATTGACATTGACGGAAATCTGAAACTTATTTATGTTGGAGAACTGGTTAATGAGTTCATAAAAAATATTGACATAAAATCAAATCAAAAAGAATCAGAAAATTCAATTTCGACCATAACGGTATCGCACACTTCAGAAGCTATGGTCAGCGAGCTTCTTGAGATACTCAGCAATTACCAATCCACTTATCTCGAAAAAGGAATATTGCCTGAACTTAAAAGTAAATTTGAAATAAATTTATTCAATACGTTCCGGACATATATGGATATCAAAAACCATTATCCCGTTAAACTTGTTAAGAATACTGATAATCGCGGGAGTTTTGTTGAAACAATTAAATTAAATATTGGCGGTCAAATTTCCTTTTCCACTACCGTTCCAGGTGTTACAAGAGGAAACCATTTTCATATCCGAAAAATTGAACGCTTCGCGGTAATTAAAGGAAAAGCAATTATTCAACTTCGCAGAATTGGAACAGATGAAATCTTAAATTTTGAGCTAAATGGTAATGAACCTTCCTATGTAGATATGCCTATCTGGTATACACACAACATCAAGAATACCGGAGAAGAAGAACTATATACTATTTTCTGGATTAATGAGTTTTTTGATCCGAACGATCCAGATACATTTTTTGAAGCAGTATAAATAACCTTAATATTTATTTCATGAAAAAGTTAAAAGTTGCTACAGTTGTTGGCACTAGACCTGAGATTATAAGACTTTCCAGAGTTATTGCAAAACTTGAGGATTGTGAAGCTATCGAGCACATTTTAATTCACACCGGTCAAAATTATGACTATGAGTTAAACCAGATTTTCTTTGAAGACCTGGGCCTTCGCAAACCAGATTATTTTCTGGATGCAGCCGGCAAAACTGCAACAGAAACCATTGGCCAGGTAATAATCAATATCGACCCTGTTCTTGAAAAAGAAAAACCAGATGCATTTCTCGTACTTGGTGATACCAATAGTTGCTTGTGCGCCATCCCTGCAAAGAAACGTCATATCCCAATCTTTCATATGGAAGCAGGTAATAGATGTTTTGACCAACGGGTGCCCGAAGAAACAAATCGTAAAATTGTTGACCATATAAGCGATATAAATCTTACATACAGCGATATTGCCAGAGAATATCTTTTAAGGGAAGGGCTTCCCTCCGATCGCATTATTAAGACCGGCAGTCCAATGTTTGAAGTCCTTAATCATTACTTGCCAAAAGTAATGAAATCAAAAATCCTTGCTGATTTAAAACTCAGCAAACAAAAATATTTTATTGTATCTGCCCACCGTGAAGAGAACATTAATTCTGAAAGGAATTTCAAAAATCTTATATCGATTTTGAATACAGTTGCAGAACAATATAACCTTCCGATAATTGTGAGTACACATCCCAGAACCCGTAAGATGATTGAGGAAAAGAAAGTGAAGTTAAATCCCTTAATCCAACTTCAGAAACCTTTCGGTCTCAGTGATTATATTTATCTTCAATTAAATGCTAGGGCGGTTTTATCTGATAGCGGAACAATATCCGAAGAATCATCCATATTAAATTTCCCTGCTCTCAATATACGTGAAGCACATGAGCGTCCTGAGGCCATGGAAGAAGCCTCAGTAATAATGGTTGGAATGAATATTGAAAGAATAATGCAGGGATTGAAAGTATTGGACACTCAGAAACGAAGTGAAGAAAGAACATTAAGGCTGGTTGGAGATTATTCAATGCCTAATGTATCTGATAAGGTAATTCGGATCATTCTATCCTATACTGATTATATTAAAAGAGTGGTATGGCAAGAGAGCGCATATTAATTTTTACCAATCACTTCTATCCTGAAAATTTTAAAGTTAATGATGTTGCTTTTTCACTTCAGCAGGATGATTATGATGTTACTGTTATAACAGGAATACCTAATTATCCTAAAGGTAAAGTTTTCAAGGGCTATGGAATATTTCAACGGTCCAGAGAAAAAGTAAACGGAGTTAAAATCATTCGAGTACCACTGATACCAAGGGGCAATGGCAAGGGTATCAGGTTGGTGATAAATTATTTCTCATATTGGTTCTTCTTGATGATATGGTCGTTTTTTATTGCCTTATCAAAGAGATACAATAAAATTCTCGTTCATCACACCTCTCCTATTTTTATAGGTATACCAGCCGTTTTATTCAAGAAAATGCAAAGGATTCCCTTATATTTTTGGAACCTTGACTTATGGCCTGAAAGCATTATCGCAGCATCTTCTTTCAGAAATAAATTTGTAATTAACTTTCTGAACAATTTAGTAAAATGGATTTATCGCAATAGCGACAAAATATTGATCAGCTCAGAAGGATTTAAAAATTCTATTGTTTCAAAAGGAATAGCACAAGAAAAAATTGTATATTTTCCAAACTGGGCGGAAGATGTATTTACCGGTAATCAACCTGTATCAGAGGTTTCACTTGGGAGAAATATTCCTTCTGATACATTAAAAATAATGTTTGCCGGCAATATTGGTGAAGCTCAGGATATGGATAGTATTCTTAACGCAATCTTATTATCCCATCAACAGCAGTTAAAAATCTTTTGGATCTTTCTGGGAGATGGAAGAAAAAGAAATTGGATTGAATCACAGGTAAATCAAAACAACCTGGATGATCGTGTGATTTTTTTAGGACGTCATGATATAGAAACTATGCCATCATTCTTTAACAAAACCGACGTTATGCTTGTTTCGTTGAAAGATGAGCCAATTTTTACGATAACAGTTCCTGCGAAGTTGCAAGCCTATATGGCATCTGGAAAACCAATTTTAGCAATGATGAATGGTGAAGGATCTAAGATAATTAAAGAGGCAAAATGCGGTTTGGTCAGCCCTTGCGGAGATTATTCCGGGTTAATAGAGAATGCTAAAAAATTTGTGGCAATGGCTGAAAACGAAAGAACTACTTTAGGAACAAATGGTTTTAATTATTATAATTTATTATTCTCGTTTAAATCTGCAATGTCAAAATTAAAACAGATTATTTCTTCAAATTAATTAAATCTTATTAAGATTGATCCATTATTAAATAATTACTATGAAAATTTATTTTGATCAGGAAAAATTTATAAAGGAATATGTTACAAACAGATCCGACAGCATTCTGAAGCTTGATTTCGAAAAATATCAAACTGAATTGCAAAATAGCATTAATAACAAATCCGTATTAGTTATCGGAGGTGCCGGTACCATTGGATCAAACTATATCAAAGCCATTTTAAAATTTAAGATTAATAAATTAGTTGTTGTTGATATAAATGAAAACGGCTTGACCGAATTAGTCCGCGATTTAAGAAGTTCAACGGAATACAACATTCCAGATGATTTTACTACTTATCCTGTCAATTTTGGGGACAAAGTATTTGAGAAAATTTTTCGTCACCATGGGCCTTTTGAGATTGTTGCAAATTTTGCAGCCCACAAACATGTTCGCAGTGAAAAAGACATTTTTTCCATCGAGGCTATGATTGAAAATAATGTGTTACGGGCTAGAAAACTTTTAGATCTATTATTAAAATATCCACCTGAACATTTTTTCTGTGTTTCTACCGACAAGGCTGCAAATCCAGTAAACATAATGGGTGCAAGTAAAAAACTTATGGAAGAACTTATTATGGCCTATTCGGATAAACTTCCAATAACAACTGCACGTTTTGCAAATGTAGCTTTCAGCAATGGCAGCCTTCCACTTGGCTTTTTAGATCGAATAAATAAAAAACAACCATGGTCATGCCCAGTGGGTATTCGCCGTTTCTTTGTTTCTCCTCTGGAATCAGGAGAGTTATGCTTAATGGCTTCTATAATGGGAGAATCAGGTGATATCTTTTTCCCGAAACTTGATCAAGAAAAGGATATGGTCCCCTTTGATCAAATTGCTAAAGACTTGCTTATAAGTTTAGGAATGAAGCCTGATATATGCCAGTCCGAAGAAGAAGCTAAACAAAAAGCATTATTACTGAATGAACAATCGAAGAATTATCCAATATATTTTTTCGGATCAGATACATCAGGTGAAAAAGCTTTTGAAGAATTTTATACAGAAAATGAAATTCTCGATATGGATTCATTTATTAATTTAGGTGTAGTAAAAAATTCAAAAAAACGCAGCATTAAGGAAATAGATAGCATATTCAAACAGCTGAATGATTTGTTCGAATCACGTAATGTTACGAAAGCTGCTATTGTTAATATATTACAACAATATTTACCCAACTTCTCCCATATTGAAACAGGTAAAAATCTTGATCAAAAAATGTAATGACTTAAGACTTTCTAACGAATTGTACATTACAGTATCAAGGGGCTTCGGCCCCTTTTCTATTCTTTTTACGAATTGGTCTATTAAGCTTACAATTGGTTTGAATATCTATTAATTTAGCATATGTTAATTTCATAACCAAAAAAAAACATGCTAATACTTGATTTAAGGAATACGATTTCGTTATATTTGCAAATTCATCAATTTAATAAGTATTGATATTTAATCGGTTTAAATAAGAATACTGATGATTAATCTAGCATTTTTTGCTATTTTTGCAAAATTTTAATATAGAGCATGGAGATATCTGTTTTAGATCCTTGGGTGGTTAGTTTATTAGGTTTCATTGCTGCAATATTTATTAGCTATTTATCTGTTCCCCCTGTTGTAAAACTGGCAAAAGAGAAAGGGCTTTGCGCTTTGCCAAATGGAAGAACTTCTCATTCAGGAGCAGTTCCTACTTTAGGTGGTATTGGTATATTTGCAGGTTTCAGTATTTCTTCCTTACTATTTTCCACATATTTCCCATTTCCTGAATTACCATTCATTGCCGCAAGTTGCTTGCTTATATTTTTTAGTGGTTTAAAAGATGATATATTCGTAATCTCTCCATTTAGTAAAATCGCAACCCAGATTTTATCTGCAGCAATTATTATTTTCTTTACCGATATTCGTTTTACAAACCTTCACGGTTTCGTTGGTATTACAGAAATACCATATGTGACTAGCTTCTTGCTTACAATATTTGTAATAACTGTAATAATAAATTCTTTTAACCTAATTGATGGTATTGATGGACTGGCTGGAGCAATTGGTATCGTAAGCGCTGGCACTTTCGGAATATGGTTCTACCTCGTTAAAGATTATGATTATGCTGTGATTTCTTTTGGTTTAGCAGGCTCCCTAGTAGGTTTTCTACGATATAATTTATCCAGAGGACAATATAGAATTTTTATGGGGGATACAGGATCCTTATTAATTGGTTTTATTGTAGCAGTTTTAGTAATCCGTTTCAACGAATTAAATGTGATAACACAAGGTATCTACAAGATTGACTCCGCTCCTGCTGTTTCCATTGCGGTTTTAATTCTTCCTTTATACGACACTGCAAGAGTAATGATAGTAAGAATTCTCAGAAGGCAATCACCATTCAAAGCCGACAGAGGGCATATTCATCATAAACTCCTCGATCTTAAATACAGTCACACAAAAGCAACTATGATATTAGCTGTCGCAAATATTATTTTTATTGGTATTGCTTATTACTTCCGGCATCTTGGAATTATAAATCTTATTGGTTTGCTTATAACAATAGCAACACTGCTCTATTTTATACCTATTACAATGATACTAAGAAGGCTGAAGAAAATGATACTTCCCGGCAAGGATAATTGATTAGAAGACGCCTTTTTCGAATTAGAAAACTTAAACTCTTAAATTTCACAACCATTCACATTAAGGAAAATTGCTCATGAAAGTGAAACTGTTTTTTTTCGTCTCTCTCTCATTATCTTCAATTGCAGCATTTACACAACAACTTAATTTTCCTTTGTCGAATCCTTATTTCAATGACCTGGAAAAAACTCTTTATTCACCAACATACTATTTTCACACATCTATGCGCCCCTGGCTTGTTTCAGAGGTGAATAAAGTTGCAGATACCGATTCGATAAAAAATCTTTTTCGAATAAATACCAAATCCTCACGAAAAATTTGCAAAACTTCTAATAATTTGCTCTTTAACAATCACCTGATTAGCCTGAATAAAGAGGATTTTAAATTAAATCTTGATCCTGTTTTCAATTTCGAACTCGGCAAAGATTTTGTTGCTAATGATGGTTCAAGATATGTGAATACAAGAGGCGTTCAACTGGAAGGTTCAATTAAAGATAAGTTCTCATTTTTCTCCACCTTTTATGAAAATCAGGCGACTTTTATCAACTACCTTGATAGCAATATAAAATACACAAATGTTGTCCCGGGACAGGGAAATCCCAAAGAATTTAAAAACTCTGGATTTGATTATGCATGGGCAAGTGGCTATATATCTTATACGCCTTCTAAATATTTTAATTTCCAATTTGGGCATGGGAAGAATTTTATCGGTGATGGCTATCGTTCTTTGCTGTTATCGGATAATTCATTTAACTATCCTCACTTAAAAATTACCACAAATATCTGGCGCTTCAAATATGTAAATATTTTTGCAGAGTTCATGGATTTAAAAATGCCTCACTCCTACGATCTTGGATTTCGTAAGAAATACGGCACCTTTCATTACTTAAGCTATGCCGTGAATAAAAGATTAAATATCGGTTTATTTGAATCAATAATATGGAAAGCAGCAGACAGCACAGGTTACAGGGGCTTCGACATTAATTACCTGAATCCGATAATATTTTTCAGACCGGTCGAGTTTTCTCTTGGTTCACCTGATAACGCTTTAATGGGAGCAAACATCTCTTTCAAACTCAGAAAAAGAAATGTTCTTTATGGTCAGCTGTTACTTGATGAGTTTAAAATTCATGAAGTAATGTCGGGTAAAGGATGGTGGGCCAATAAACAGGCATTCCAGTTAGGTTTAAAATCATTTGATATTTTCGGAGTAAAGAATCTTTACATCCAAACGGAGTACAATTATGTCAGACCTTACACATATACCAGCCGTTCAACATTGCAGAATTATGCGCATTACAACCAGGCATTAGCACATCCTTTGGGTGCGAATTTTAAGGAATCTGTTTCATTTTTGAAGTATAGTTATAAAAGATTTTTTGCTGAGATAAAATTCAATTACGCTGTTTATGGTGCAGATACTGCCAACAGTAATTATGGTAAAGATATTTTTTTGTCGTACGACTCACATCCCAGTGAATACGGAAACTTTACAGGGCAAGGAATTAAAACAACATTGACGTACAAGGATTTTCGTATAAGCTATTTGATAAATCCTTCAACAAATCTTAATATTTCCTTAGGAATTTCTGACAGAAATGAGAATTCTGTCTTAAAGAATTCGCATAGCACCTTTGTTTACTTTGGCATTCGGACAAGCCTTAATAATTTCTATTACGATTTTTAATAAATTCAAAAAATATTTGACATAAAAAAAGAGGAGTAACTCCTCTTTTTTATTGAGCGGAAAACGGGATTCGAACCCGCGACCCTCAGCTTGGGAAGCTGATGCTCTACCAACTGAGCTATTTCCGCATATTTTGCAAATTTAAAAAATCGTTTTACAACTCACTCAGAAATTTTTGTTTAAATGTATTAAACTCTTCTTCCGTAACAATACCAAGCTCTTTCATCCTTACAAGTTTTTCAATTTTCAGCATATTAGCATTTAATTTCTCATTTTGTTCTTTGTTTTCAGGAGCAGCAACAACCTGCCTTTGCTTGCTTTCCGATAATTCAGATTCGAAATCGGTAACTTTTTTTTCTAAATCACTTTTATCATTAAGTAACGTTTTAATAGCGCGTTCCTTCTCCATCAAAAGATTCTCATTTGACTTCAAATTTGCTTCTATCTGTAACTGTTTTATCTTATTGTTATCAGCATCTTTAACAAGGTCGCTATAATCCTTCACTTTTTTTTTTAGATTGCTAAACCTGGACATATAAATAAAAAGCAAAATAATCGTAAAAATAAAAAGTATAACTAAAGCTCCACTTGCGATATATATGATAAAAAGCAAATCAGTATTTGCGGTTAATTCCTTCGACAAAGAATTATTTTCGTCATTAAGCGAAGTAATTTTTGCATCATATTCTTTTGCTTTTTTATCAAAAGATGCAAATTCCTTGATAATCCTGGTATCAACAATTACAAGATCTTTCAGGAGTATAACCGACTTTTCATTGTCTGCTTTACTCAACTCCTTCCCAGGAATATTAATATCGCTATACTTCTGATAAAGCTTTTCACGCTTGGCTTTCAGGCTATCTATAGATTCAGGAAAAGCGGCAAAAACTACGGATACAAGGGCACACAATAATACGAACCTTTTCATGATGTATGATTTGATTTGGGTTGTACCAAAAATATGAAAAAAGCAAGAACTTGCAAAATATTAAGATAAAATGTCACACATTATCAATTAACCTTTAACAAATTTTAATATTACAGTATGGTTTTTGTTAGAAGCTTTTCATATTTTTGTGAAGCTAAACTGATATCTTATGACTACCCGTTCGTTAAAGAAAATTGTACTACTCACTGCATTTCTCATCCCAACAATTTTAATTGCTGGTAAACCAAAGTATAGTATAAAAGTAAAAATTGCCGGATTGAAAGATACGATCTGTTATCTGGGAAATTATTACGGCGACAAGCAATATATAAAAGATACCGCAAGAATTGACTCCAAAGGATTCGCTGAATTTACGGGCGATGAAGCTAAGCCAGGCGGCATCTATCTTGTTATAATTCCATCAAAAAAATACTTTGAAATTATACTTGATAAAGAACAGTTTTTTTCATTAGAAACTGACACCACTGATTTTGTTGGAAAAATGAAAATAAAGGGATCAGAGGATAATCAGCTCTTCTATGATTATCTGAATTACATCAATGCTGAACAGAAAAAAGCAATTCCTCTGCGTGATTTATTGAAAAAGACCAAGGATAAAGATTCTGTAAAAACCTTGCAGGATCAGCTTTCCGTGATTGAGAAAGAAGTTCAGAAGTACAAGACTGATTATATGACCGATCATTCCACTACCTTCTTGGCGAAAGTGTTTAAAGCTTCCATCGATCCGGAAATACCTGTGGCTCCTACCCTTCCGAACGGGAAAAAAGATTCCGCGTATGTTTTTAATTATTACAAAAAACATTTTTTGGACAATATTGATTTTACGGATGACAGGCTTTTACGCACTCCGGTCTTCCATAATAAGCTTAAACAGTACATTACAACCCTTGTCGTTCAGCATCCTGATTCGATCATAAAAGAAGGCGATTCATTGATTGCAAAAGCAAAAGGTAACAAAGAAGTTTTTAAATATGTTGTGTGGTACCTGACCAACTGGTCTGAAACATCGAATATCATGGGCTTTGACGCAATCTTTGTACACCTTGTTGAAAAATATTACATGACCAATCAGGCGTATTGGGTAAGTCCTGCAAGCCTTGAAAAAATAACAAGCCGGGCAAAAGTACTTAAGGGATTATTGCTCGGAGCTTATATACCAAATATTACCGCACAGGATACGAGTGGTGTTTTCCAAACATTGTATAATGTTCCCGCAAAATATACAGTACTCTATTTCTGGGATCCCACCTGCGGGCATTGCCAGAAAGAAACTCCGAAGCTTAGAAATTTATACGACAGTTTGATCGCATTAAAAAAGGATTTTAAAGTATACGCACTTTGTACTGACCCGGATCTGAAAGCGTGGAAAAAATATATTATCGAAAACAAATTGAGTTGGATAAATGTAATGGATGTTCAAAATGTTACAGGCTTCCACGGTACCTATGATATCTACAGCACTCCTGTTGTTTACCTGCTCGATGAAAATAAAAAAATCCTTGCAAAACGCCTTAGTGTAGAGCAGCTCAGAGAATTTCTTGACAAACTTTACAAAAAAGACGAAAACGAAAAGCTTAAGAACTAGACATATCAAGGCATTTCGCTTAAATGACAATTTCAAAAATGACAGCATCTTCCAACATGAACTGGTATGTTTTAGTAACCAGATCCCGCCATGAAAAGAAATGCGAGCAGTTGTTGAAGAAAAAAGGGTTTGAAGTTTTTCTACCACTTCAAAAGGTAATGCGCGAATGGAGCGACCGAAAGAAATTAGTTGATGTTCCATTATTTTCCGGTTATATTTTTATACATTACGATGAATCCAGGCGCCAGGAAGTTTTAAATGTTCCCGGCATTGCCCGATTTTTACGTAATGTTGAGCACGATGCCACCATCCCTGAATCACAAATCAATGCAATCCGCATGGCTATTGACAAATCTATTGATATGGATGTTACCGAAATTACATTTTCAGAAGGTGAAGACATTCGTATCATTTCAGGACCGTTCAAAGGGTTTTTTGGAAAGATTGTTAAACTAAGGAGTAAAAGCAAAATACAAATATCTCTTGATGCAATTGGCAAGAGTATATTGATTGATATCGGGAAAACCAGAATTGAAAAGATAGGAAGAAAGTAGTTAGCAAGTTGACAAGAAGACAAGTCATAAGTGATAAGTAGCAGGAAGCAGTCCGCAATGGGCAGTCTTCAATCCTCAGTCGGTAGGAAGCAAAAACATCAAAAGTCTGGAAGGCAGGCAGAATAGGGTCTTTTGATGTTTGAGGGAAGGAAGAACTGAGGTAAAATATTAAAAAGAAAATAGTAGATAGTAGATAGAAAATATTAAAAGTAGCCCTTAGTCGGCAGGTAGCAGGAGGCAGTGGGCATTTGGCAGTCTTCAATCCTCAGTTTGCAGCGTTGCTCATTGAATTTCCCAACACTGGCTTAAACAATAATATTTTTGTAACTTTGCACACCTTATTTTATAAAGAATTCAGGTCTGTGTATTTTTAAAGCAAATGTTGGGATATAAAAAATGGTTAATGGTTGCTTCCTGAATTTCCAGGTTTTAAATTTTCCCATTAACCACATTCAATAAATTCCTACTGCTACTTAATAATTAGTATATGTATATAAAGTCAGAGTTTGAACCAGAATGTTCGAATTCGAGGCTTTCGAAGTCAAAAAAAGCGGAGTTTACTGAGGTAATTGAGCATTTTTTTGACGAGGGTAACGAAGAAGCCGGACATTATGGACAAACTCTAATTATACTCTAAAATAGGCAGACCTAAGTTCAAAAGGTTAATGCAAAAGTTAACTTATAGTTTACTGTGAGTGAAAGGGCGAAGCTGTGAGGAATCTTAATTCTATTTAAAAAACTTATCAATATTATGAAAAAAGTGTTATTCATATCAGTTCACCCGGATGATGAAACTCTTGGCTGCGGAGGGACTATTTTAAAACATAAACAATTAGGTGATGAGATTTATTGGCTTATTCTTACAAAAGCAAATCAAAAAATCACTTCAATTCCAAATATTGTAAAAATTCAAAAAAACTTTATTAAGAAAGTCAATTTGCAATATAATTTCAATGGTTGTGTCCAACTAGATTTTCTTACTACGGAGTTGGATCGATATCCTTTAGGTGAAATAATTAATAGTATTTCAAAGCATATTAATGAGATTAAACCAGAATATGTTTATTTAAACCACTTTGCTGATATACATTCAGATCATAGATATGCCTTTGAAGCAATTTATAGTTGCACAAAGAATTTTAGATATCCATTTATTAATAAAGTGTTAATGTATGAAACATTGTCTGAAACTGAATTTTCTCCAGCATTAAGGGAAAATGCTTTCATTCCTAATGTTTTTGTTGACATCACTAATTATATAGATAAAAAATTAGACATTTTTTCGTTGTATTCTACTGAAGTAATGCCAAATAATTTACCAAGGAGTAGCAGTGCTATTCGGTCATTAGCGGGATACCGAGGAAGTAGAATAGGTGTAGAATATGCTGAAGCCTTTTCACTGCTGCTTGAGAAAACATTATAAATGTTAAAGAAACTTAAAGCCAGTTTTTCAACAGGCCATCCAAGATCAATAAAAGCAAAAAAGCAAATAATATTTACTTTTATATTAAAAGGGATAAGCATATTAATTAATTTGGCTTATGTACCTCTTTTGTTAGATTATCTAGGCACAGAAGAATATGGAATATGGCTTACAATTTCTTCAATTGTAGTTTGGTTTGGATTCTTTGACATTGGATTGGGTAATGGATTACGCAATAATTTTGCTACAGCAATTGCTAATGGTGATCACAAATTAGCAAGAATATATGTTAGTACAACTTATGCCCTGCTCACAATAATTTTTTCTTCTGCTCTCATTATATTTTACTGTATCGCCGGATTTATAAATTGGACATCCGTATTTAACACACAGAATGTTGATGCAACGATATTATTAAATCTTTCGATGATTGTCTTTACATTTTTCTTTTTAAATTTCATTTTTCAACTAATCGGTGTCATTTTGCTTGCAAACCAGAAACCTTCTGTTAGCAGCAGTTTCAATGTAATTTCCAACATTCTCTGTTTTGGAATTATATTCATCCTTAAGGAAACGACCGAAAGTTCATTGCCTTTATTAGGTTTTATACTGAGCGGTGTGCCTTTCTTCGTTCTAATCTGCGCTAATATTTATTTATTTTCAACAAAGTACAAGATTTATTCCCCCTCTTTAAAATTCGTTGATTTCCGAAAATCGAAAACACTTTTAAATCTTGGAATAAAATTTTTTATACTCCAGATTTCAGGAATTGTAATGTATTCATCAACAAATTTATTAATTACCCAGTTTTCATCACCTATTGATGTAACTGTATATAATATTGCTTATAAAATGTTTGCCATATTTACAATGGTTTATGGTATCATCCTAACCCCAATGTGGTCGGCCACTACTGAAGCATTTGCTTTAAATGATTTTTCCTGGATAAAGAATTCTGTAAAGAAATTACAACAATTGGGGTTTAGCCTTATCTTTATTTTATTAATTGTTTTATTTTTCTCAGATAAAATTTACTTTTTATGGGTGGGAAACCGTGTACATATCCCTTTCAAAGTGTCATTATTGGTTTCAATTGGTGCTATGATGTATGTATTAACGGGAGTTTATGTTGCATTTCAAAATGGAATTGGTAAAATTAAACTTACACTTATTTTTACCATAGTTTCCACCTTGCTATTTTTCCCGATTGCATTTTTATTTGGTAAGTTTTTTAATATGGGGTTTATTGGTATTTTAATAGCTGCAATAGTTTGTGATCTTCCAATGAAATATATTCAAATAGTTCAATATTATAAAATCATACAAAACAAAGCAAAAGGCATATGGAATCAATGAATAACCCTTTTGTATCAATAGTTATTAACACACGCAATCGTTGCAAAATTCTTCCCCGTGCTATTGAAAGTGTATTGATTCAAACCTATACCAATTTTGAACTTATTATTGTGGATGGCGCCAGCACTGATTCCACAAGGGAAATAGCTCTTTCATATTGTAACATTGATCAAAGAATAAAATATTTATTCATTGAAGAAAATAGAAATGGTGCGTATTGCCTGAATCTTGGATTTAAATCTGCCAAAGGCAAATACATTGCTGTGCTGGACGATGATGATGAGTTTCTCCCTACCAAGATTGAAAAGCAGGTGCAATGGATGGAGTCTGCATCAACAAATATTGGAATCTTATATTGTTGGGATAAAGTTTGGGATGATAAAGAAAATCGTCTGATACGAGAGCGAATGATTTGCAACAGAGGAAATCTTTATTCAAAATTATTGAATGGACCGTGTACCGGCGCAAGTTCAGAAATGATGATTACAAAAGAAGCAATTGAAAAGGTAGGTGGATGGGATGAAACAATTGCTTTTGGAGCGGACTATCAGTTTAATTTAAATGTTTCTGAATTTTTTGATCATGATTTTGTTCCAGAAATACTTGTCATAACACATTGGAATCATGAATATGTTGCCTTAACTACGCAAAAAAACGGAAATGTGAGATGTGATTTCGTAATTGAATATTATCAGAAAATACTTTCTGATCATAAACAAGGATTTGATAAACAACCTTACTCTCGGTTTTGGCATTACAAAGGTATTATTAGCGCTGCTTTAAGGAGCAAGCAATATAAAATTGCGAGGAAATATTTTTCTGCGGGAATTCATTCAAACGTCTCACTTATTTTGAAATTAAAATTCATCTATCAAGTAACAAAAAGAGTTTTGCTTTCCTTTCTGGGATTTTAATTACATTTAAACTGAATCATTTTTTTTATCACTTAACATAAATTTAACTTTATATCACAAATTAAAGATATAATTTCCGACTTATTAAATAAATCTATCAACTGTTTGGTTTTTGTACAAAAAAACTTAGATTAATTCGAGACTCAATTACTACTAATTTAATAAATCCGATTAATACAATTTAGAATCTATATTTTTTTTCGAAAATAAAAAAATGCAATATTAGGTTTCCTGATGCGGATATTCCTCAATTATTTCTTATTAGTTCTTGCCGTTTTACCATTAACAGGGATGAATTTTACTGTTAGCGATAAGTTCTTGATTTTTATAAATGTAATTTCACTTTTTGCATTTTTCGGAACAAAACAAAAAGTTGATGGTTTTATTTTTGTAATTATAGGTATTTTTCTTTTAATAAATATTCTCTCAATATTATTCCTGGGCTATCTCGACGGTTACACGTTATTTGGTTTTATTTTGAGATTAACTGCACCTTATTTGATTATTAAGGTTATTGGTAAGGACTTTCTTGATATCTTTCCAAAATTTGCTTTAGTGATGGCTTTAGCAAGCATTCCTTTTTATATAATTCAACTCATAAATTACAATTTATTGCTAAATACTTTTTCTTACTATAAATTTTTAACAATTGATATTCGATTATTAGCCGGAAAATTTAGCTTCTTTTTTTACACTATTGATATTAATGCGATCGAAAGAAATTGCGGTTTTTTATGGGAACCGGGAGGTTTTGGCTATTTCATAGGGATGGCCATTATGCTATTACTAATTAAAACTAAATTTAAATTTAACTTACATGTTCTATTATTGATTGGTGTTGGATTAACAACATTATCAACCACATTTTACATCTTTATTATAATCACAATTATATTTACTGTAATCTATAATGTTCGTTCGCACTCAGGGATTATATTCTTACTTCCGTTTTTTGCATTTTTGATTTTTTATATTATGTCTCAAGATTTTATGATGCAAAAGATTAATAAGCATTTTGATGATGCAGCTGCAATAACCAGCACTACCAGGCTAGGAGAAAACCAAGATAAACTTGGAAGATATGGAAATTTTAAGATCGAGATGGGTGATTTTATTAACTATCCATTGGGTTATGGAATAAATGAGAATGGAAAGACCAAAACAAGTTTTGGTGAATTTGCATCTGGGCCGTGTGGATTATCACATCATATTGCACGATGGGGTATTCTAGGATTGGTTTTTTTATTAATTATGCTGAGCAAGTTGAATTTTTATCTCAATAAAAATTATAATCGGAATATAATTTACTACCCAACTATTGTTATAATTCTATTTTTATTTTCAAATCCAATTGATCGTGATTCGCTATTAATAGCGTTTTTGTATTTACCGTATACATCATCAATTCTGATTAAATCCAGAAACAATAAAATTAAGAAAGACAGTAATTTCTTCAACATTATAAATTATAATAACTACTGATTTTTGCAGTAAACTTCATTCATTTTTTAGCATACAAGATTTTGGCATTATTTTATTTTTACGATTTAATTTTTTAGAGCATTAGAGAGTTTATTTAATCCAGCTTGTTTTACTAATGGAAATTCAAGATAAAACAAAATCCTATTATTTCTTCTCAATCGGTTCATTTCCGAGCGGTAATGCTGCCACAAACAGAGCATTATCCTATATGCGCGGGTTAGTTGAAACAGGTACAGATGTTACTCTTTATGTTCTTGCTCCGGACAATAATCAATCAAAATGCAGTAACCTTAAAGAATGCTCATATAAAGGGATTCACATTCAATACACAAGTCCTTTTCTTTTCGTAAAAAAAGGTATCCTTAGTAAAGTCAATTTTTGTTTCGGTATACTAAAGGGTTTCTTTTCTCTAACTAGCGTTCTTAAAAAAAACAAAGGAAAATCACCAATATTTTTATTATTCACTAACCCCATTTTAATCTGGTTTTATTTTATACCTATAAAACTTTTTGGAGCAAAAGTATTTCACGAAAGAACAGAATTTCCATTTCTAAATAAAAAAAATAGTTTAATTTTTAATTTTTATAAAAACCATATCATTCCGCGTTTTAATGGTATTTATGTAATTTCATTTGCACTTGTGGATTATTTTAAAACTCTAACAAGCAATCCAATTCTCCTTTTACCAATGACAGTGGAGTTTGACAGATTCGCGAATTACAAAAAGAATCAAAATATAAAATACATTGCATATTGTGGTTCGATGTACACCGATAAAGATGGTGTCCTCGATTTAATTAAATCATTTAATATCATTGCACTTGAAAATAATGATATTTTACTTTATCTGATTGGCGACAATTCTGATCAAAATAAATTCAGAATCATTAAGAATACAATTGATGAGTCACCGGTTAAAAATAGGATTATTTGTACGGGGCAGATAGAGAGAGATAAAATGCCGGAATTATTAAATAATGCAATAATGCTGGTGCTTTGTCGCCCTGCAAATCTTCAAGCGCAAGGAGGTTTCCCTACTAAATTAGGCGAATATCTTGCAACCGCCAATCCTGTTGTCATTACAGATGTTGGTGACCATACAAAATATTTAAAAGATAGGATATCAGCATTTATTGCAAGACCAAACGATCCTATCCATTTTGCCAGCAAAATGCAAGAGTGCTTAGATGATCCGACTTTCGCATTGTCAGTAGGAAAAATAGGATATCAGGTAGCGATAGAACAGTTTAATTACAAAACGCAAGCCTTGATGTTGCGTAAATTTGTGGAAGACATAATATGAAAATTTCTTTTCTTGGTGACATTTCGCTAAATGATAACTACATTGAACTCTACAAAAAAGGTATAGATCCTTTTAAAGAAGTAGAACCACTTTTAAGTTCATGTGACTATGTCGTAGGAAATCTTGAATGCATGGCAAAAGGCGAACTAGGAGAAAATTTACTAAAACAGCCCAGACTTACCACTACAGTTGAAACTTTAAATTATTTAAAAAATATACATTTAAAAGTTGCTAGTTTAGCCCAAAATCATGTTTATGATCATTTAGAAGATGGTTTCAATAAAACAACTCAATTCCTGGATGATAATGCAATTTTGCATACCGGAGCAGCACATTCCATTGAAGAAGCTTCAATGCCAGCTATTATAACCAAGAATGGAATCTCAATTGCTCTGCTCAATTATGTTACCAAAGATACCAATCCAAATTTACCACCTGATGCAAAAATTTACCTGAATATTTTCGACCTTGAAAAATGCAAGCAGGATATTGAAAAACTCAAGCAAAAAGTAAATCATATTGTATTGTTGTTACATTGGGGAGGAAGAGTTGAAGGAGGACTCTTCCCTGATTGGGATCAGCCAAAAATTGCAAGAGAACTAATCGATGCCGGAGCAGATTTAATTGTTGGCCATCATTCCCATACAATTCAACCGTTTGAAATATATAAAGGGAAATATATTTTTTACAGTCTTGGTAATTTTTGTTTTTCAGATTATTGGTTCAACGATGAACTAAACATTATGACAAAGAGGCGTATGCGTTCTATAATCATACAAGTCGATTTTTCTCAAATTGGTTATCAGTTGCAGGAAGATTATTTTATAAATACTATTGATAGATTTATCAAATATGATGCTTATAAAAATAAAATTCGTTTTCGAAATCGCATTTTTAAAATTCTGATGAGAACTAAAATGGGTTGGAACATATATTTTTTTCACAAACAATTTTTACTTCCACTTGTACTTTTTCTTAATAGAAAGGATCTATCATATCCAATAAAAACCAAAAGAATATTTAGGTACATTGTCAAAAAAAGATAAACAAATTGTCTGTCCTATTCATTTAAACAATAGCATCATTGATTGATTTTTTAAAATAAATATTGTGAACAATCTCAGAATAATGGATTTTATTACTGGAAAGCAGGTATGGCAGTATTATCAGCTATATAAGAAGACCCAGTGGTATTCAGCTGATGAAATGATGGATTTTCAAATTCGGAAATTGAAGAAATTATTGGATCACTGCTATCGAAATGTTCCATACTACACAAAGGTCATTACCGAAAGACAAATTGATATAAAAAATTTCGAGACATTAGATGTTTTACTACAGTTCCCAATATTAACTAAAGAAATTATTCAGGCTAATTACGATGAGTTTACTCCATTAAATAATGATAAAATCAAAGGTGTTAAGATTAGTCAGACTGGTGGAACTACGGGTAATATTCTTTTTAAAAGAAATGACTCCTTAACTCGCAGTTCTATTTGGGGTTCATATAAAAGATATGAAGACTGGATGGGATTGACGAAGCACAAAAAAACATTAATATTGATGGGGGGACACGTACAAAAAAGTAATTTAAAAAATAAATTTCGAACTATAATTACACGGTTTCTAGAAAACTCAGTCTCAGTTGATATATATAATACGTCAGAGGAAACAATTGAGAAGATCATTAATTTGCTTCAAACTTATAACTTTGTGCAAATAAGATCCTATCCGCAATTCTTATTTTCGTTAGCTCAGAATCTAGAAAAAAAAGAATTGAGTTTTAATGTAAAATCAATATCTACAACTGCAGAACCGGTTATGCCCGAGCACAGACATTTATTTAAAAAAGTATTTAATACTGATGTTTTCGATCAATATGGTTGTGGAGAAATAGGGGGCATAGCTTACGAATGTGATAAACATGAAGGGCTTCATATTGCAGAAGAACATGTAATTTTAGAACAGAATGATTTGCAAGAATTGATAATAACCGATTTGGATAATTTCACAATGCCTTTCATTAGGTACTGGAATGCGGATCAAGCAATCCTAAGTAATAAAAAATGTAGCTGTGGAAGGCAATCAGTTATAATAAAACAAATCATGGGGCGCACATGTGATTATGTTACCGGTTCTAATGGACAATTCCTGCATTGGGCTTATTTCTGGCATTTAATATTTGACAGTAATATTGCAATATCAAGAAATCTAAAAAAATTTCAAATTGTACAGAACACAAAAGAAAATATATCTTTCAAATTGGTCGCTGATTTATTATCCAAAGAAGAAGAGGAGTTCATAATATCCAATATTCAAAGTAAACTAGGTGAAATGAAAATTGATTTTACTTATTTAAGTGAAATTGAAAATACAAAATCTGGAAAATACAGACCAGTGATAAATGATCTGTTAAGTATTTAATAACTAAAAATATTATTGATTGAATATTCTTTTTGTTTCAAGTGGAAATAATAAAGATGGACTAAGTCCTATTGTAAGAAACCAAGGTGAATCTTTGATCCGGAATGGGGTACAAATTATTTTTTTTACAATTAATGGGAAAGGTTTCAAATCATACTTCTTACATATATTCAAATTAAGAAAATTCTTAAAACAGAATAAATTTGATATAATTCATGCTCATTATACATATAGTGCTTATGTCGCAGCATTAAGTGGTGCTAAGCCACTAATCGTTTCGCTGATGGGCAGTGATGTTATTTCAAAAATAAATTCCAAATTTTTATTACAACTTTTTTGCAAATTATTTGCAAAACAAATTATTGTAAAATCCCTAGATATGTATCAATGCCTTAAAATAAGTGAGGCTGAAATTATTCCGAATGGGGTTGATATTGAAAAATTTAAATCTATTGAAAAAGAAGAATGCCTGGTTAATCTTGGATGGGATATTAGTAAAATACATATATTATTTGCAGCTGATCCAACTAGACCGGAGAAAAATTTTTCTTTAACTCAAAAAGCATTAACTTTACTAAAATTAGATTATGATATTGTTCTTCATTTAATGCAAGATTTACCTCATGAAATCATTCCAGTTTACATGAATGCTTCAGATGTAATAATCCTTAGTAGTTTGCATGAAGGCTCACCTAACGTTATTAAAGAAGCAATGTCCTGCAATTGTTCAATAGTTGCAACTGATGTAGGTGATATTAGGTTGATAATAGGTGAAACTGAAGGCTGCTATTTGTCAAGCTTCGATCCAGAAGATATGGCAGAAAAAATCCATCTTGCACTTCAATTTTCAAATTTAAAAGGAAAAACTAATGGTAGGCAAAAAATTATAACTTTAGGTCTGGATTCAGATACAGTTGCACATAGAATCATCAAAATATATAAAAGTGTACGGAATACAAATTAAATTTCATGTGCGGAATTTGCGGAATAATTAATTTCAATAATGCAACTGTAGAAGAAACTTCTATCAGGAAAATGATGCACATAATGAAGCATCGTGGACCGGATGATGAAGGTGTTTTTATGGACGACAATATCGGATTGGGCTATGTCCGTTTAAGCATAATTGATTTGACAAGTGCCGGGCATCAGCCTATGGTAGATAACAGCGGCAGGTTTGTGATGATATTTAATGGCGAAATTTATAACTACATTGAATTAAAAGAAGAATTAAAAGAAAAATATCAGTTTAAAACCCATACAGATTCAGAAGCATTGTTAGCCGCATATATAGTTTGGGGTGAAGCTTGCCTTCATAAATTTAATGGAATGTTTGCTCTAGCTATTTACGATAAACAAAACAAAAGTGTATTCATTGCAAGGGATCGCTTTGGTGTAAAGCCATTTTATTATATACAAACGGTAGATTGTTTTGCGTTCTGTTCTGAAATCCCTCCCCTGCTTACATTGCTGCCAAACAAACCCAATCCTGATTACCAGAGCATTTTTGATTTTCTTACTTTTAATCGCACAGATCAGACAGAACGAACTTTTTTTGATGAAGTAAAAAAACTTCAGCATGGTAAGCAATTAAATATTTCAGAAAACAAAATTACGATTACAAAATGGTATGATCTAAGACAAGAAGTTTCAACTGCTGCAGGTTTTAAAAATGCCAGCGAATTCAGGAAAGCATTCAATGATTCAATTGGTTTGCGTTTACGAAGCGATGTAACGGTCGGTGTATGCTTAAGTGGTGGATTAGATTCGTCAAGTATTGTTTCAGTATTGCTGGAAGATTATGAAAAGAAGGATTTAAATACGTTTTCTGCTATTTATAATAAAGGGCAAATTGGGGATGAATCTGAATATATAAATGAATACAAAGGATTATTAAAGAAAATGTATTCTGTTACTCCCGATGAATTTTCATTTGAAAAAGATTTAAAGAATTTTGTCAAAGCACATGGAGAACCTATTCCCAGCACTTCAGCCTATGCGCAATACAAAGTGATGGAACTTGCAAAAGGTAAGGTGGTTGTAACACTTGATGGTCAGGGGGCAGATGAAGCACTTGCTGGCTATCATTATTTCTTTGGTTTCTTCTTTAAGGATTTACTTAAACATGGTAAATTAGTCAAACTATGCAGAGAGATGTTTCACTATTTGGCTAAGCATCGAAGTTTTTTCGGCATAAAATGTTTTTTTTATTTTCTTTTACCAGCGAAAATGCGCACTGATGCGACATTGTGTAAAAAGGGATATATTATCAAGAATTTTTCAAATCGATATAAATACAACAACTCTATTTCAAGAAATTTATATGGTGCAAATAGATTAGATGACGCATTATTCGATCATTTTGAATATAAACTTGAGCATTTGCTTAAATGGGCAGACAGAAATTCAATGTGGTTCTCAATTGAAGCGCGCACACCCTTTCTGGATTACCATCTCATCGAAAGAACTCTAGCAACGCACATGGATTTATTCATACGGGATGGTATGACAAAGTATTTGCTTAGGGAGTCTATGAAAGGGATTCTACCGGAAAAAATTCGGTTGAGACGAGATAAAATGGGCTTTGAAACGCCACAGGATGAATGGTTCAGAACCTCGGTATGGCAGAAGATTATCCGAGAAGTGCTTACAAGTGAATCATTCAAAAACAGAGATCTAATTGATTCCAAAAAAGCACTAATTGAATATGAAAAGCATTTATCAGGCCGAAAAAATATAGCAAAAGATATATGGAAGTGGATACATCTGGAGCTTTGGTTCAGAGAATTTATTGATAATTAATAGAATTGCATAAAATGAAAATTTGTACTAAATGTGTACTTGATGAAACCGTTCAGGATATTTGGTTCGATGAAAATGGTAAATGTAAATACTGTTATATTCATGATGAATTAGAAAAAAAGCACCCTTTAGGTGCCGCGATTGAAATAGAACTTGCAGCATTAGTTTCAAAAATTAAAATTGCCTGTAAAAACAAAAAATACGATTGCATTTGTGGAATAAGTGGTGGACGTGATAGTACATATACACTTCTAACTGCAGTAAATATGGGGCTTCGACCACTAGCTGTTCATTTTGATAATGGATGGAATTCAAATATTTCGGTTTCAAATATTAAAAAAGCCTGTGATAAACTTAAGGTTGATTTATATACTGTTGTAGCTGACTGGGAGGAATTCAAAGATTTACAAATTTCATTTCTAAAGGCATCCACTCCTGATGCTGATATACCCACTGATTACGCTATTTATTCAGTCTTATATAATACAGCAAATAAAGAAGGAATTAAATATATTTTAAACGGCCATTCTTTCCGTACTGAAGGTACCAGTCCAATTTCATGGTCATATATGGATCCTCTTTATGTTAATAATGTTCATAAACGATTTGGAAAATTAAAACAGATTAGTAGCTTTCCTCATATGACAATTTCAAAATTGTTGTGGTACATTTTTGTAAAGAAAATTAAAGAAGTCCGCTTAATGGAATTTATGGATTATCGTAAAAAAGAAGTTGATCATGTATTGCAAACAGAACTGGGTTGGGAATACTATGGTGGGCATCATCATGAAAACACTTATACCAAATTTTTTCAGTCCTACCTTCTGCCTATTAAATTTAATATTGATAAAAGAAAAACTGAATTATCAGCACTCATCCGCTCTGGCCAGATATCAAGAGAAGATGCAACGCATGAACTTACTTCTAATCCCTATGAATACGAGAATGAAGTTGTAGATTATACACTTAAAAAATTTAATCTAAACAAGGAAGAGTTTGACGAGATTTTGCGTCTGCCAGTGAAATCACATGATGATTACAAAACACTTCTACCGATAATACGTTTTTTTAAATTGCCTATTAAAATTGCATGTAAATTTCATTTGTTGCCTCATATTCTTTATTTAAAGTATGCTAAATTATAATTAAGAAATGAGAATTCTTATTGCTCTGAATCACCCTGCTCATTACTATTTATTCAAATATATTTCCAAAGGATTAATAAACTTAGGGAATGAGGTTCGTTTTGTAATTAGAGAGAAGGACATTTTGGAGAACTTGCTACAAAGTGAGAAGGTTCCTTTTCATAAGCTTACAAAAAAAGGGAAAAGGACGAATTCCAAACTTTCAGTAATAATAAAGGGTGTACAAGAATTCATTATTCAAGATTATAAATTATTAAACTATGTAAGAAAGTTCAAACCTGATATAATGCTTGGTACTGATATAGCTATTACTCATATTGGTTCTTTAAAGAAAATACCTTCTATTGTTTTCAATGAGGATGATTATGAAATTAATAAATTATTCTGCAAAGCTTCATATCCCTTTGCATCATTAATCATTTCGCCAGAATGCACAAGTGTTGGAAAGTATAGCCATAAAAAAATTTCATATAATGGTATTCAAAAACTTGCTTACCTGCACCCAAAATATTTTAAACCGGACCCGTCAGTTTTGGATGATCTTGGCTTATCCCTTACTGAACCTTTTTATGTAATTCGGTTAGTAAGCCTGACAGCAGGACATGATATCGAAGGGCATCATAAAGGCATTGATCGTAATATATTAGATCAAGTGATTAATAGGTTAAAACCTCATGGAAAAATATTTATCACTTCAGAAATTGGCCTAGACGAGCAATATCAAAAGTATACCATTAAATTGCCTCTGAATAAAATTCACGACATGATGGCCTTCGCGCAAATATTTATCGGAGATAGCCAATCTATGTGTGTTGAAGCTGGTATAATAGGAACTCCATTCATCAGGTTTAACGACTATGTGGGGAAAATAGAGGTCCTGAACAATATGGAAAACAAGTACAATCTTGGATTTGGCATCAAAACCAGCGAACCAACACAACTTTATCAAAAATTAGATGAGTTGCTGAATATTCCTGATTTAAAAAATATCTGGAAAATCAGGACTGAAGAATACTTAAAAGATAAAATCGATTTGACATCATTTATTGTTTGGTTTATTAATAATTATCCTGCTAGTACTACTACTTTGAAAGAAATTCCTGATTACCAATTCCAGTTTAAATAACATTTCAACTTCCATCATCACTATGAAGGAACATTGAAATTGTATATTTTTTTTAAAGAATTATTTATTTTGAATTAAATATTTTCGCAAACAAATTAAGTAATTCATCTATTTGAATTTTAATTAATGGTTGATATTCCTTTTTTCCTGTGGTTGTTATTTGCAGTTGCTGTTTATTGGATTATTCAAAAACAGGTATTGCGACTTTTATTTTTATCAGCTATAAGTTTTGTTTTTATTTCCTATCTCGATAAAAATTCGGCTCTGCTTGTTTTATTGCTTTCCTTATTTTCTTATGGGATTGCATATTTAATTGAAAACACAAAGCATAAAGCTTTATTTCATGGACTAGGAATCGTTTGCCTGCTAGCAGTTCTGATAATTTTTAAATATTTGGGGTTGCTCACAAATGTTTTGAATGATCTTCATGGATTTATTAATTTCCTTCCTGCATTCCATATTGAAAAACTTATATTGCCTTTAGGCCTTTCATATTTGGTTTTTAAATACATCAGCTATATAACTGATGTTTACTGGGAAATAACAAGTAAAGGAAATTTTCTTCAGTTCTTATGCTATGGTTCACTATTCACAACATATGTTGCCGGGCCAATCGAACGATTTACAAATCTCCATCCACAATTAATTGAGAAACAAAAATTTTCGAGTACCTTATTTAGTGAATCAATTGAACGTATAATATATGGCATATTCAAAAAAGTAGTGCTTGCAGACTGGATCGGATATTTTATTTTACCAATTTTAAAACAGCCTAACGAATATTCTTTCATTATTCAGGTAGTGGCAATGATTGGGTTCTCCATCCAGATTTATATTGATTTCTCAGCATACAGCGATATTGCAATTGGGTCATCCCGACTGTTCGGTTTTAAAATTATGGAAAATTTCAACTGGCCATATTTACAGCCCAACATTGCTCAGTTCTGGCGCTGCTGGCACATCTCGCTATCATCATGGATACGTGATTATGTTTTTTTTCCCTTGAGCCGATGGTTTAGTTTTAAATTCTGGAATATGATAATCGTGCCTATTATTGCGATGGGTCTTTGCGGACTCTGGCACGGGGCATCCTGGGGTTTTCTTATATGGGGAATGCTGCACGGAGCAGCCTTGGCAATATTTCAGATGTGGACGATTATAAGAAAGAAAAATAAAGTATTGGCTAAAGTTTCCGTTCAAAAATGGTTTAATCTTTTGAGCATCTTAATAACTTTTGCTTTTATAACAGTTGCATGGAGATGGTTCAAATGAAAAAAATTATTATATTTCTTTTTGCGGTCATTATTTCATTTTTCTTCACAGAGCTAATTGTGAGATTTGCGTTGCATTATCCAGTATATGGTGTTGAAAAGAAAGTTACAGGATTATACAGCGATAAACTGTTTTTTCCATACTCTGAATATTGGAACGTTGAAGGTGGAAACCATGTTTTCTCAAGAAACAATTTAGGCTTACCAGGCATTGATGTGAAAGTTGATTCACTTTCAAAGAATGTGATGATACTAGGGACCTCCTTTGTTGAAGCATTTCAATTTCCGCCAGAAGATATTGCCACGTCTGTTTTTCAAAAAAAACTTCAACAAAATTCTTCCAGATTTCAGGTAATCAATCTTAGTTACAGTGGAAATGATCCTTATGATTCCTATTTCAGACTCTCTTATTTTGAAAAAGAAATAAAACCTTCTTTTGTTATCTTATTAGTTGATGATATTTATAATGAATGGCTCAAGAAGCACAAACATCCGCTGAACTTTGATTCTCCAGAAAACTTTGGAAAAGAAAAATCGGGCTTTACTCAGAGACTATTTACAAATTTAAGGAATCATTTTGCGCTCATTAATCTAGTTGCACGTGCACTTCAGTCGGAAGAAAATGCTAACGAAACAATTGAAACAGATAAACCAATTTCACAGGAACAAATCAGGGATCAGGATATACCAGCCGATTTATTTACATGTTTGATTGAATACAAAAAAAAATACAGTGATCGTTTTCTTTGTCTTTCAATAATGGATAATGATTCTGTCAATGCACAATTATCAAGCTTTTGCAGCCAAAATAAAATTAGTTTTGATTGTAAAAAACTCAACATCGAAGAAAATAAAATCAATGGTGAAGGGCATTTGAATTTAAAAGGCAATAAACTATTAGGAGATTTTTTTTATGAATCGTTTATTAAGTTTTATAAAGAATGATGATTTAAGATTATTTGTAAAATATTTTCTTTTATCATTTATTTTATTCACTTCAATTGTTTCTTTATGCATGCATCTCATTATTGCGAATGAGAGCAATCCTTTCTTTTACGCAACCTTCTGATTATTTTCTAAAATCCCCAATTCATTCCCACATTCAAAGAATTCGTACTGCCACGAAAATATTCTGGAGTATATACTTTCAAATCATCTTTTATAAATGAATTGGAATATCCGGCAAAAATAAAGATATCATTGAAAGCTTCATAACTTGCTTTGAAGGAAATATTTTTTTCACTCCAGTCAACTTCGCTCATGAAGGGTAACCCAAGCCCACTATGGCCCGTGCCGGTGTATGGATAATCGGGACCTCTTTTTGCATATAAATAAGAAAGTTCACAGTGCAAACCCCGAATAGGTTTGTAACGTAAGGAGAAAAAATATTCTTCGGAATTATCTTTTAAATAATGACCCATCGTATACAGGTTGGAGGCAAATGTAGTAGTAGGAATAAAATGCTTGTAAACAATAGGATTGGTTTGGGTGTATTCACCAATGAAGGTAACATTCTTCAAATAAAGATCCGAGATTGAAAAACCACCTTTAACACTAAAAAAATTTGATTGCTCTTGCATATTCCACATATTGCTAATATTTATCTCATCAACAAATATTGATGAGTATAAATGCAAATGATTTATCTGTCGTGACGAAATATCAAAAAACATTTGTGCATTCTGCCCAGCTTTGTTACTCATTCCATTCTGGCTGTGATCGACTGCTTTAAAAAACATAAAAGGAATCAAGTAACCTGGAGAAACTCCCAAATCGCTGTAAACAACAGAATTTCCAATAGAAATATTTAATTTTTTAAATGGAGTAAACGTGAACATATTTGCTGCCAGATATTTTTCATGATAAACAATTCGATTTCCGTAATTATAACTGTAGGTTTGTAAACTGTCAACCACCCGCGAAACTAGCCATCCATGAATGTAATTAAAGTCGAACCATTTTACAGGATTCACATGGAATTTTAAAAACGGAAATGATGGAGCCTTGGTTGAAATAATATTTGCACCATTGTAATTATTGCCCCATGAAATATTATCCTTCACAAAGCCTATGCTTCCCCACTTCCAGGAATATGTAATTCCTCCTTTCATTTCTTCATAATCTCCCCCACCCTTGCCATCAAGCTTTATCGAGCCACCCGTTTGTTGCGTAAGATATGATGGCAATGCAAATAATTCCGATTCAAAATTATCTCTTAAACTTGCATAGAAACCCCAGTGCTTTCCAATATTAGCGATAGCTTCAGCCCCATTCCATCGATGGTAATTCGTTCCATTTTCATTAGAGAAATAAGAGATTCCCATTACAGGATTCACTGTAAAAGTGAATAATGAATCTTTATAATAAAATAAATCTATTCGTTTTTTGAATGGGATTTTATTTTTTGATACCAGGTTCTTACCAATAAAATCGGTAGTTTCAAAACCAGGAAGTTCTTTTCCGTAATCAAGTAAATAAAAAGAAAGCTCATCCTGCTGCCTTTTACTTAATTGATTTTTTTTCTTTGTTGCTTCTTGTAATTTTTCCGCAATAAAAATCCTGGAGTAAGGCTTGATCACTGAATTTACGGAGATTATTCCATTGTTTGCAAGTTCATCAATGAATTCGTAAATATTGGTATTGCTGAGGTTTTGATAAACTTCCTGCGAAAATGAAACTTGAAATATCAGAAGAAATATACTTATAAAACAGATTCTGCTTTTCATATTATTATAATAGAAGAATAATGCAAAGATAGAAAAAATGAATATACAGGTTTTTCGGTAGTCTCATTTCGAGACGGTTTGTAAAATAACAAACCTCCTCAATGTGACAGTATTGTTGTTGTGCTAAAGAATGACGGTCAGGCTGAGGAGAAAGTATTTCAGCTTTCGTCTCGAAGCCGGCCTTAACGGTTAATTGGGAGTGGCGAATCATGACATACGATAGTCGCATTTCGAGATTCCGATAGCTATCGGAACTACTCTCCTCATCAATGTGACAAAAATTTACTGATGTTCATCCCTCAACAAGTCATTGACTGTCTTTACAGGATTAAAGGTAATTATAGGCACTTCCACAAATATTGTTATCCAGTCCGCCATAGCACCATTCCAAAGGCCAGGCAGTTCAAGAGCTTTCAGCTCTCTTCCGTCTTTTGATTTTATGGAGATAAAACCTGTAGCAGGGTCAGTATAATTCAGAAGATTGAAGTTGAATCCTTTGTAATCCTTCACCCCACAGACCAAATCAACAGGATTGAAATGCGTTGAACTTTCAAAAATATTTTTTTGTTCTGAATTATTCATATCTATTTGGGACGATTCAACAATCTGTAGTGATTGCTCTCCTTGTTTATTGACAGTCCAGAAAGGCCCACCACCAGGCTCACCTTCATTTTTTACCATTCCGCAAACTCGAATTGGACGGTTCAGTTTTGAAACAAGAATTTTCACTTTTTCATCATTTGAAAGTGAAGCAGAAAAAGCAAGCGGAATATTCAATTGACTATTTGCGAATAGAATTATTTCATCCAGTAAATTCTCATGAACATTACCCGATTCAAGTATTCCAAGGTAATTCCATACTTCTTCCTGAAGCTCTACAAGTAATCCACCAATTGCTTTTTTATATTTATATGTTTCCTCTTTTAATCTGTCAGGAACAATGTTATCAATATTCTTAATAAAAAAAATATCTCCATTCAGTTCATTTAAATTTTCAAGCAAAGCACCATGTCCGCCGGGTCTGAAAAGTAGGCTTCCATCCGATTCACAAAAAGGCTTGTTATTCAAATCCACTGCAATCGTATCAGTACCGGGCTTCTGAATGGAATAAGTAATATTGAATCTAACATTTAACTTTTTCTCATAGCCCTCAATCGTCTGTTGAATAAGGTTTTTGAATTTATAAATATGTTCGGGTGATAATGTAAAATGAATCGAAGCTTCACCTTGCTTATCGCTTGAATAATTAGCTGCTTCCACAAAATGCTCTTCAAAAGCAGTTCTGGAAGAATTCTCATAATGATGAAATTTCAATAATCCTTTTGGCAATGATGCATAATTTAATCCTTTATCCGAAAGAAGAAAATCAATGATAGTATTGTAATCATGAGTAGTTATGCAATTGTCAATATCAATGCCGGCCTTATGCATTTCTTCTTTTAAATCGGTATAGAATGCAAATTTTTCAAGCTCAGAAATGAATTTAAATACTGAATTAAAACTTTTGTCAGCAAAAAACGAATCGTATGCCTTTTCTGATCCATCATATTTTTCTCTGAAAGAAAATAATGATTTGAACATCCTGCTTGCAGCACCCGATGCTGGAACAAATTTCATTATCCCCCTGGTCATTAATGATTCTTCAAACAATTTACAAAGAGATGCGATTCGATCCTTGTCAATTTTTAGTATTCCATTGTTTTCAATGGTCGCAGGAGCAGCTAAATCAATGCTCGGGAATCCTTTTCTGAAGCATTCGAGTTGCGATTCAATTTTATCAACAGTAATACCTTTTTCCTCAATCTGACGGATGTTGCTTTCAGTGAACATATGAATAAAATTGGTTTTTTTTAGATGTTTTGGTAAATGTAAAAAGAATTATTATAAATTTGCAAAACTTTTTGTATAGGTAGTTGCTATTGATTTTATTAAGATGCTTCTCCTGGTTTGGCTTCGATCCTTTCGATTAGGTTTCGATAAACTTAGCCTGACAATTGTGAAGTTTGAAATCGGTGATAGAATTAATTAGTTGTTCTTTTATTTTATTAAAATAATATTTTGCCCAGGTGGTGGAATTGGTAGACATACCAGCTTGAGGGGCTGGCGCCCGTTCGGGTGTGCAAGTTCGAGTCTTGTCCTGGGCACCATAGTAAAAAGTTAAAATAGCAAATAGTAGATAATAAATAGCAAAAATGAACTCTTGTATTATATTTTCTATTTAATATTTACTATTTTAATTTTACTATTAATTAAATTGCCCGGATGGCGTCCCGATAGCTATCGGGATGGTAGACGCGCTTAAATAATTTATAAAAATAAATTATTGTTTTTTGAAGTATTGCCCGGATGGCGGAATTGGTAGACGCGCTAGTTTCAGGGACTAGTATTCGCAAGGATGTGCAGGTTCGAGTCCTGTTCCGGGCACCATAAAGTTGAAGTCAGATTGCTGAAGTCAGAAGTCAAATAAAGAAAATAAAAAAATAGATTTCTATTTTAACAAATTTGATTCTCTTTACTCATTCTCATGAAAGTTAAGGTTTCATTTGTTATTTTGATTACTCTGTTAGGACTGTTTTCATGCACTCCTCAAAAGAACTATATCTATTTGCAGGACAAAGGAAATAACAGCGGAACTACTACTGTTAAAGCAAACACTTTCGAGTACAAGATCAAACCCAAGGATATACTCTACATCAAAACAGTTCCCATTGATGAACCTTCAACAACTTCATTGAATTCAAGTGTGCAATCAAATGCAATTTCATCTGATCTGAGTGCTTATCTTAATAGTTTTGATGTGAGCGATTCCGGCTTTGTAAATTTGCCCCTCATCGGTAAAATACTTGTGACAGACCTTAGCCTAACTGAATGTCAAAAGGTAATTCAGGAAAAAGTAAATCTTTATTTAAAGAACACTCTTGTTGTTGTAAAACTTTTGAATTTTAACATCACTCTTCTTGGTGAAGTAACTAAACCCGGCACATACAGAGTTTATAATAATCAGGTAACTATTCTCGAAGCACTCGGTCTTGCCGGCGACCTTACAATTAACGGTAACAGAAAACAGATTTTACTGATAAGGCAGAATAATAACAATAACATTATTAATATTGATCTGACTGACAAGAATCTTCTTTATTCTGATTATTTTTTTCTGCAACCTAATGATGTCCTTTATATTAAACCCACAAGGTCGAAAATATTTGGTACGAATCCTTTTCCTTTTGCCACTGTATTATCTGCAATCACTACTTTTTTCCTTGTATTGAATTATTTAACAAAATAAGCCAGATGGCATACACCATTTAGATGAACGATTCCCATTTCGATAATATTACCTCTGCAGAAAATGAACTTGAAAAAGGCATTGACTTCAAAGCTGAGTTCTTTAAGTTATTGCTTCATTGGAAATTCTTTGTAATATCAGGCTTTATTTGTCTTTGTGTTGCTTTTCTGTACCTGCGATATACCAAACCTGTTTATAGTGTCAGCTGCAAAGTATTAATTAAGGATGATTCAAAATCCAGGTTAGGAAAAAATGCTTTTATAAGCGAACTGGATCTGTTTGCACAACAGAGCAACCTCCAAAATGAATTAGGTATTATAAATTCCAAAACACTTTCCAGAAAAACTGTTAAAGAATTAGGATTCTATATTTCCTATTATACGGTAACTTCGAAACTGGGAAGAAATATTGAAATTTATAACCAGTCCCCATTCAAAGTCATAATTGACACTTCGCATGTTCAGTTATTAAACACACAAGTAAATCTTAAATTTTATAATGCAAGTACTTGCCATATTACAATCAGCAATTTTGAAGGTGCAACTGCTTATAACTTTTCTAAAGAGCAAAACGCAACCATACCAGGCGGCAAGAACATAATAGTTGATATTGATTTAAAAATCGGAGACCAGTTTACGAATGAAAATTTTTCATTTAAACTGGAATCCAATCCTGATTATGTTTCAGGAATAGAAGAAGGCAGAGATTATTATTTTGTATTAAGTGATCCGCTTCGTGTTGGTGAAAGCATGGCTGCATCAATAGAAACCAGTAAAATTGATAAAGATGCCTCTATTGTTGAAATATCACTTAAATCGACCTTACCCGAGAAATCAGTAGTTTTTCTGAATGCGTTGTCGAAAAATTACATCAACCTGAATCTGGAAAATAAAAACCTGACAGCTATTAAAACCATTAGTTTTATTGATGATCAGTTGGACCAGATCTCAGATTCACTTAGCAATGTCGAGGACATTCTTGAGAATTTCAGAACCAAGAACAAAACCATGGATTTGTCTACTGAATACGAGGCTATCATTACAAAACTTGAAGCACAGGACAATGAAAAAGTTAAAACAAATATTGAAATAAAATACTATGAATATATTCTGGATTATCTTAAAACCAAAACAGAATATAACGATATAGTAAGCCCATCATTTGTAGGTGTTACAGATGCTACACTAAATACCCTGGTTACAGAGCTAATGACCTTAGCAACTGAAAAAAATAAACTGGCAATCAGTTCTACCGAAAAGAATCCCTATTATACTACAATTGAAACAAGCATTGTCAGCACTAAAAAAGCATTGATTGAACAGGTCAAGAATTCACTTAGCCTTGCACAAATTACGCAAAAAGACATCAACAGAAGAATTTCAGAATCGGAAATTGCCATTAACAAATTACCAAAAACGGAAAGGGATTTACTTACAATACAGCGGAAGTTCAATGTGAGCGATGAAACATATAGTTTTCTTTTGGAGAAAAAAGCGGAAGCCTCCATTGCCAAGGCTTCCAACATTTCGGATAATTCGATTATTGATCCTGCCGAAGTTGGCGCAAAGGTATATCCCAAAGTAATGACTATTTATTTAATTGCTTTACTGCTTGGTTTGATACTACCTTTCCTGATAATTAAACTTCGTGAATACCTTAATGATTCTATCCAAAGCAAAGAAGAAATTGAATCCCACTCTACACTTCCTATCGTTGGAACCATTGCCCATAGCAGTTACACTACTTCCCTTATTGTTATTGATAATCCACGGTCAATGGTTTCAGAAACAATAAGGTCAGTGAAAGCAAACCTTGACTTTTTCAGCGCTGCAAAAAGTAAAATTATCACGTTAACTTCCACGATTAGCGGTGAAGGAAAAACGTATTGTGCAATTAACCTTGCCAGTGCATTTGCAATTTCGGATATGCGTACATTGCTTATAGGCGCTGACTTGCGGAAACCAAAAATTATTAAGGAATTCAATTTATCGAATGACCGCGGTCTTACTTCATACTTAATTGGCAAATGCAGTTTAAGCGAAATCATCAATGAAACTTCAGTGGATAATCTTCATATTATTACTGCCGGACCGGTTCCCCCTAATCCAGCTGAATTACTGGGCGGTGAAAAAATGAAAAATTTGCTTGAAGAATTGAGATCGAAATATGATTATATAATTATTGACACTCCTCCACTAGGCATAGTGACTGATGCTTTATTTCTTATGAAGAACGCCGACATCAATATTTACGTTACCCGTTTCAATTTCACAAGTAAAAAAGTAATAAAAGATGTGAATGACCTGGTGAAAACCACAGGTGTCAAAAATGTTTGTTTCCTTCTAAATGATGTCGTTTATAAGAGAATCAAGTATGGTAAATACGGCAGATATTCCAATAAATATGGATATGCCTATACATACAGCGAAGGTTACTACGAAGATTAAACACGCACTAATTACTATTTCCTGCAAACAAACTAACTTCTTTTTCATACGAAAAAAACTACTGATTTTCTTGATAAGTGGTTAATTATTAACTATCTTAGCCATCGCAAAATTTGAAAATTCGGGATGAAAGAAATATTGGTAACGGATAATGATCTTTCAACATGCAATCTTATCCATGATTATCTTCAGGATTCAAATTATTTAATAGTTCATTCGGTTTCTTCTCTCGAAGAGGCTGTAAATAAAATCATTGAAAAAAAGCCAGACCTCATCCTTCTGAATAGAAGCCTTTCTGACTATAAAAATTGCGAATCTTCTTTTTTGAACATGCAGGCCAGTCTTGATATTCCTGTTATTATTATGGAAAGGAATGGCAATTCATCAGATGGCAAAGAATTCATAAAATTTACTGACCACCTGTATCTTCCTTTTGATAAGGAAGACCTCATTAACATTTTAGATCGGAATACAGAAAACAATATCGACAAGAATTTTAAGAATGCGCAATTAGAGAATGTAATAAGTGAATGCGGCTTAAAAGTTTACTATTTTATTCGCAATTACTTTGAAGTATTAAGCCCGAAAAGCTTGATAATTAATACGACTTCTCGCTTTAATTTAAAAACATTTTATGACCGGGAATTTAATGCGCTGGTTAATCTTAAAAAAATAAATGATATCAAACACCTGAATAAATTCTTTGAAACTGCAAATAAATTGTTGCCATTGAATGCTGTTTTTATTGGATGTGCAGAAACTAAAGGCTTGAGAAAAAAAAGGATTTTAAAAAAATATCCACCCTTTCTGAATTATATTTATTACACCCTTGATTTTATTCTGAAAAGAGTTTTCCCAAAATTACCAATTACAAAATCTATCTATTTCTGGCTTACACAAGGCCGTAACCGGGTACTATCAAAACCTGAAATACTTGGGCGCCTGTATTCATGCGGATTTGAGGTTGTAAAAGAACAACTCATTGACAATTTGTATTATTTTGTTGTACGAAAAATAAAGAACCCTGTTTTTGATAAACATCCTACCTATGGCCCACTTATTAAGATACAGCGGTCTGGGAAAAACGGGAAAATTATTAATGTTTATAAATTTCGCACTATGCATCCCTATTCCGAATACCTGCAGGAATACATTTATAAAGAAAATAACCTGGCATCGGGTGGAAAATTCAGATATGACTTTCGTGTTACCACTCTTGGAAGGTTTTTAAGAAAATTCTGGCTTGACGAATTACCAATGATATATAACCTTCTGAAGGGTGATATCAAACTTGTTGGCGTAAGACCACTCAGCAAACAGTACTTTTCATTGTATCCTGATGACTTCCGAAAAATTCGTATTAATTATAAACCTGGGCTGATTCCTCCATTCTATAAGGATCTTCCAAAAACATTTGATGAAATTATTGCATCGGAAAAGGAATATATCAGGCAATATGACCGACATCCAATCATGACCGATATCAAATACTTCTTTTCTGCATTTTACAACATCCTGTTTAAGAGTGCCAGAAGCAAGTAAATTCTTCTGCAGGAAACTATATTCTTACCCTTCCTCAATAAATAAAGTTTAACAATAAAATTTAATTATTTTTGCTGATGGATAGCATCGCCTGCCTTAGTGAATTCTTATGAAGCAACTGATTTATTTTATAATCATATTTTTTTTGGCAAATAACTGTTACTGCCAAAACGATACTGTATACACTGGGAAAAAGGAATCCTCATACATTATCAAATACGCTGATAATCCAACAGCATTAGATAAAAACAGCAATTATATCATTGAAGAAATATCCAAAAGCATTCCTAAAATACTTACATACACCCAATGTTCCTTCGACTATAATTCAAAATTTTATATAATTAAATCCAGCAAACAATCAAAGGGAAACAAGAAAATTTATTCTGTTTCTGTAAGTGTTACTGATGGCAAAACTACCGGCGATATATTATATAAAACATTTAGCATTGCAGAATTTTTAAAACCAGATCTTGGAAGTTTTTCAATAATAGTAAAGAATATTTCAGGAAATACTTCTTATACATTGCCTGTTTCATTAATGAAATTGACCAATGGTGCGGGGACAAGTGTAAAAATTTCATTTCAGGATTCATTGCCATTGCCCAAATTTGAACTTACCTTTAATGATATTTCGTTTCACTTCAGCGATAGTGCTACAGCGATGGTTAAAAGAAAATTACAACTAATAAATGATTATTACAATTCTGAATTCGTTATTGCAAAGGCTTTAGAAAAGTTGAAAAACATAAATCTTGAAAATGTCGAAATGATTAAAGTTTACGACATCACACTGAAAGAAGTAGAAGCTGTAATTACACAACTGGACAATAAAGACTATATTAAAAAGCTTGGACTCACATCAAATGATCCCATTGATTATACCGGAAAATATAAAGAAGTTACGCAGAAAGTCCAGAATAAGCGCTTAATGCTAAACCAGATGCTCTATACTCTTGACAAAGTCTATTACCAGAAAGGGCTTGAATATTTAACAAATTCAGATACAACATCAGCCTTAAAGTTTTTTGAAAAATCGACAGTCGCCAATCCTTACTACTCCCCTGCCTTTTACCAGATTGCGAAAATTTATTTTGATCAGAAGAAACTTGACAATGCATATCCCAATATTACAACAATCACTACCACACTTAGCCCCGATCAGGCACTGTTAAAACAAACCATCCAACTCGGTAATAATATTTATGCTGCATATCTTGCTAAAGGTGAAGAACTAATTGCATCAGAGCAAAATCACAAAGCCCTTGAAGTGCTTGGCAATGCAAAAACATTTTGTTCCAATACTCCTGCTATAAGCTGCAATGAAATTTTACAAAAAGATATTGCCAAAGCTAAATATGGAATTTACAATTCATTCATAATAGTTTCGCAAAAGGCCGTAGATAAAGAGATCTATTATATAGCAGAAATTTATACGATCAAGGCAAAAGAATATCAGAAAGAAAATTCGACAGATATTATTTCATCAGCGGAAGCAGATAAATTGCTGGGACAGCTTGTAAAAGGCTATACAGCGAAAGGACTTTCATTCAATATACAATTACGATTCGACACAGCCCTTACCCTGCTTGAAAAAGCGTATGGCCTGTGCAAAGCCTATCCTGAAATAAAATGCAACGATAAGCTAATTGCGGCAATTTCGCTGGCTAAAAACGGGACATATCGCCTGATGCTTAAGAAAGCTGCAGAATACATACAGTCTGGCAATCCCGAGCAGGCCGAACGGAAAATTGCTGAAGCGAAAATTTACCAAAGCTCAAACACAACTGAAATACCAAACAGCAATGCTGCTGATTCTCTTACCGTTCTAATCAAGAAACTATGGTATGAAAAATATATTTCTGATGGAATCAAAAATCTGAATATGAATGAAGGGATGAAGGCCTTATCCAGTTTTTCATCAGCACGAGCATTGGAAAAAGAATACGCGGTAAAGAAGGATACCCTTCTGGATTCCTTGATGATTGCCTCTGCCAGGCCTTACATTCTTGATTATATTGAAGTGGGATGTGTAAGAACCTGGGGCAATGAACTTGAAAAAGCAATAATAATAAGTGATTCATCCAGAATATTGCAAAAAAAATATGCTCTTGAAAATGATACACTAATACTAAATGCACTTAAAGACCTTGATACCAAGATAAAGAACCAGCAATGCAAAAACTCACAGGAAAGCTGTAATGAATTTTACAGACTGGCGTTCAAAAGTATTGCGAAGAAATTGTACATAGAAGCTGATGCATATTTTGCACAATTCATAGCAACAACTCATAAAAACAGCAATTGCAACATTAAAGATTCGCTTGCCATTCTGAACAAAGCGAAGTATAATGCTGCTGCAGTTTACCAGCGAAAGCTGCATGAATCTGATAGTCTTGCTTCTATTTCAAAATATTATGACGCAATCAACAAGTACATTGAATGCGATAGTTATTACAACAGTCATGATATGTCAGTATTTGGAATTACTCACCTCACAATAAAAGATTATCTGTCATCACGCAAGGACAACAATTATATTTATAAATGCGCCACCTATTACCTTGATAAGGCTGATATTTCGGAAACATTTTATTACCTAGAAATCCTTCGAAAAAAATATTATCCTGAAGAGAACACGTCCGATCTTCAAAACAAGATTGCAGTAAAGCTTGCGAATACTGATTTTGCTGCAAATCCAAAGAGCAAACCTTTAACGCTCATTAATAATTATACCGGAAATAATACCTGGTATAAGAATTTTAAGAAGACGTATTTGCTTACATGGAAGGAATTGAAAAAGAAGAAATAAACTACGTTTACATCTCCTCAAACAAAAGACAATTTAGTTTTTTTTTATATTTCAGTAATTTCATTTAAATTTACCTGCAAATAATAGGGAATATCAAATGAAAAAACTTTTATTAATAAGCAACTCCACAAATTTTGGAGAAGAATATCTTTCTTATACCAAGCCATCTATCAGAAATTTTCTGGAAAAAAATTACAAAACCGTATTGTTTATTCCATATGCAGGCGTAACAGTTAACTGGGATGATTATACGACCAAGGTATCATCAGTATTTAACGAATTAGGTTATAAGGTTGATCCAATCCATAAACATAATAATCCTGTTGATGCCGTGAAAAACGCTGAAGTAATTGTTATTGGCGGTGGGAATACGTTTCACCTTGTTTACATGCTTCATAAAACCGGAATCATTAAGGCGATCAGGGAAAAGGTAAACTCAAGCACACCCTATATTGGTTGGAGTGCAGGATCGAATGTAGCATGCCCTTCTCTTTGCACGACCAATGATATGCCCGTAATTCAGCCGGACAGTTTCAACTGCATAGGACTTATACCTTTCCAGATCAATCCGCATTATACAGATTTCATACAGCCTAATCATGCGGGAGAAACAAGAGAGCAGCGTTTACAGGAATACTTAAAAGTGAATCAGAATATGAATGTTGTCGGGCTGCGCGAAGCCAGCATTTTGAAAATTGAAGGCAACAAAATGAAATTGATTGGTGAAAAATCCCTGCGGTATTTCAAGTATGGCAAGGAACCACAAGAATTCTCATCATCGGATAATCTTGATTTCTTATTGCAATAATTTATGGAGAAATCATTGCAGGATTATAAAAATTATGCATTCTGTGAAGGCCCTTTAAAGGTTGTAAAAACGCAGGTAATGTATGGTGCTAATTTTTTCAGTGCAGGCCCCATTGTCCTGATTCGACTTGACCTTGGACAATACAATGAAGTCTTCACCAACACCATTGCAGAATTTCCCTCAAAACTGGAAAAAGCACTTCCATCACTTATTCACCATCATTGCTCTGTAGGCCGCGAAGGCGGCTTTCTGCTCAGGGTAAATGAAGGTACATTACTTGGTCACGTGATAGAGCATGTAGCAATCGAACTTCAAACGCTTGCAGGAATGGATGTTGGTTACGGTAAAACCAGGAGTACTCTTGAAGAAGGAATTTATAATATAATCTTTCGTTTTTTTGATGAAATAGCCGGTGTTTATGCAGGAAAAGCAGCAGTAAACCTTATCAATGCAATACTTACAAACAAAGAATTCAACTGCAAAGAAATTGTAGATAACCTGATTGACATCAGGGAAAAAAGATTGCTTGGCCCCAGCACACAAGCCATTGTTGACGAAGCCGAAAAACGAAAAATCCCATGGCTACGACTTGATACTTACAACCTTGTTCAGTTAGGAACAGGGAAATATCGAAAACACACAAGAGCAACTATTACATCCGATACAAGCCTTATTGCTGTAGAAACTGCAGACAATAAGTATCTCACCTCGCTGATGCTTAAAGATGCTGGTGTTCCGTTTGCTGAAACAATACGCACTGATGATATTGAAGAAGTTTTTTCCTTTTACAGACAAATTCAAAAGCCCATTGTTATTAAGCCAAGTGAAGGATATCTTGGAAAAAGCCTTGCAGTAAACCTTAAGACTGATGAAGAAATCACAAGGGCGTTTGCGCTTGCAAAAGAATTTGATGAGCTTGTTTTGGTTCAGCCGCACATTGAAGGACGTTCATACAGATTATTGGTAATCGACTATAAATTCGTTGCGGCAACTGAGCTTACACCTCCATTTATCAAGGGAGATGGTGCATCATCCATTAAAAAATTACTTGACAATTTAAATGCAGAACCTATCCGGCAAAAAGGCGACAAAGGCAAACTCAGCAAAATTGAAATTGATGAAATCACTGAAAAACTAATCATTGACAGAGGATTTAATTTTGATTCCATTCTGCCAAAAGATGAAATTCTGATTTTGAAAAATTCAGGAAATATGAAGTTGGGCGGATCGGCTACTGATGTCACTAAGCTGGTACACCATTTTAATATTTTTCTTGCCGAACGTGCTGCAAAAGTTATTGGATTAAATGTTGCCGGTGTTGATTTCATTGCCCCTGACATTGCACTGCCACTCAATGGAAATGGAGGGGTAATCATTGAAGTAAACGCAGCACCTGATTTCAGGATGCATATGAATCCGACTTTTGGTGAAAGCCGCAATGTAGCCGCAAATCTTATTGAAATGTTGTTTCCGAAAAATTCTTTAACACGTGTACCAGTTTATTCAGTAACAGGAACAGCAGGTAAAACAATTGCCGTGACCTTGCTGAATTATTGTCTGAAGCAGGAAGGTTACACCATTGGAATGGCTACATCCGACGGACTTTTTATTGATGGAAAATGCCTGATGGAAGGAAATATGACATACCCGGAAAGCGCTTCACTTGTGCTGAAGGATCCGACTATAGATTGCGCGGTACTCGAAACATCAAGGGAAGGAATCCTCAGAAGTGGCCTGGGATATAAGTTTGCCGATTTTGGAATTGTACTCAACCTGTTTGATGACCTGATAGGAATTGATGACATGGAATTTATTGAAGACATAGCATACACCAAATCTGTTGTTGCTGAAGAAGTGTATGAAGATGGATATTCTATACTGAATGCGGACAATGATCATATTCTTGAAATAAAAAACCGTTTGTACAGCAAGTTGTGCTTGTTTTCCAAAGATCCTCAGAATAAAATTATATCAGCGCATATCGTAAAAGGAGGAATGGCGGTCACTTGCGATGATGATATGATTTATCTTCACAATAAAACCAAGTTGGAAAAAATAATAGAACTCGCGAACATACCACTTACATTTGGAAATAAAGCGAAATTCCTTTATGATGAAATCCTTGCTGTAGTAGCTGCACTGGCTGCATCCGGTATTGCTTCAGAAAAAATCCGATTGCATTTACAATCGTTTATACCTACTATAGAAACTCTTCCCGGGCGCATGAACATTATAGATGTAAATAATTTTAAAGTTTTAGTTGACAATGCTCATAACAAAGTAAATTTCGAAGGGCTGAAAAAATTTCTCACAACTTTCCCTGAGAGAAAACTTGGAGTAATATATGCAGCGGGCGATCGCAGCGATGATGAATTAATTAATCTTGGTTTATTAGCTGCACAAACTTATGATGAGATTATTTTTTATGAAGGCATTGATGATCGCGGACGAGCAAAAGGTGAGATAACGGCATTGCTAAAAAAAGGTGCGTTAAGTGCAGGTTTCAATGAGCAAAATCTTTTAATACTTTCAAATGGTGAAGAAGCATGGAATGAAGCACTAAAGCGTGGAAGCAAAGATTTGATGGTAATAATTCTTACCAGTGATCATAAAAAAACTCTAACATGTATAACCAATTTTCAACGTTTGTGAAATTGTTACCATTTTTATTGCATTCTGAATACTAAAGGTTTATCTTTGATGTTGTTATAATAAATTCTTTTCTATGAAAACAATATCTCCACTTTACCGGAAGTCGTTCTTGACGGTGCTAGCGATAATTTTCTGCTATACTATGAATTCCTTTGCACAATCCTCAACTCAAAAAGAATTCAGAAAAGCACAAACTGAGAAATATGCAAATCAAAAAACCGGAAATACATCCATAAGTTCTATGCTTGTAGATTCTCTGAATGATATTGAGCAATCAATAATCAATGTTTTATTTGGTGGTTGTGTGGATATTTACAACCTCACATATACAGGCCCTCAACTATCAATTGGTTATTTCGTAGATCCATCCGGAACTCTTGGTATTGATTCAGGACTTGTAATGACTACAGGCAGTATAGTTGGGATTGAAGATTCTGCTTCATATTTTGCAAATTGGAATAATGGTACACCTGGTGATTCTTTGCTTGGATCCCAAATACCAAGTAATTCAACGTATGATGCATCTGTTATTGAATTCGATTTTGTTCCACTTGCAGATACAATTATTGGAAGCAATTATGTTTTTGCTTCTGAGGAATACCCAGAATGGGTCGGATCAAGTTTTAATGATATATTTGGATTCTTTATAAGCGGACCGGGAATAACAGGAACACAGAATCTGGCGTTGATCCCTGGAACAACTACACCAGTAGCTATAAATAATGTTAATATTAATTCAAATAGTCAGTATTATATTGACAACACAAATGGAGTAAACTGGTGCTATGATGGGTATACCACACCTTTTACAATTATGTATCCTGTAATTCCAGGACAAATGTATCATTTTAAAATCGCAATTGCCGATGCAGGTGATCAATTTTATGATAGTGGTGTTTTCCTGAAAGGTGGCAGTTTCCTTGGTAATACTCCATTGCCTGCTGCAAAATACGTATTCAGTATTAACACGCACACAAATGCTGTAACCTTTAATAATCAGTCATCACATGCCGACAGGTATGAATGGGATTTTGGCGATGGTACTACTTCGTTTGATTATAACCCGGTGCACTCCTATCAGTATCCAGGTGTTTATTATGTAAAACTGACTGCAACTAATACCTGCACTTCCAAATCAATAGTACAGGAAGTGAATTTTTATACAGTGGGTGTTCAGGAAAATAATCAGGAATCTCCGGTAATAACAATATCTACAGTTGATGATGGATTATTTAATTTCTCACTGAATTTCAAAAATGCAACAAGTTTTACTTTACAAATTCTTAATAGCAACGGACAATTAATTTATAACAGCGAAAATTCCACAAACGGAGAATTTACCGGAAACATTGACCTGAGTAAGTATTCAAATGGCATTTATTTTATGAATGTTATTTATGGAAATGAAAAAGTTTCATATAAACTGGTTAAATAATGAATTTAATTAACTCATAAAATAAAGGATGAGGTGTTAAATCTCGTCCTTTATTTTTTATAAAATTTCCCTCAATGATCACAAAAGACAAGCACTCTACTGAAGAAATAAATAAAGATATTTTACAAGACAAAAATTATCTGGAGCGTGCAGATGCAGTGAAACTAATTACCGACCAGGGGTTGCTGCTCGACATTGCGAAACAAGAACCGCATCCTTATGTTCGTCAACGGATCGTTGAGAACCTTTGCGAACAGAAGGCTCTGGGCCATCTTGCACGTAATGATAATGATTACTATGTCCGCATGCATGCTGTTAAAAAAATTAACAACAATGAAATATTATCTGCTATTGCTTTAAACTATAATGAAGATTATTATATCTGCAAAGAGGCCCTTTCAATTATAAACGATCAGCAGGTACTTGCCGATATTGTAAAAGAGGCAGAAGCAAAAGAAATAAAATGCGCTGCTATCAATTTCATTACTGACCAACAGGTGCTCACGGAAATTGCCAGGAATGCTCATGATTTTTTTGTGCGTTCAGATGCATTGAAAAAAATCACTGACGAAAAAATACTTCAGGATATTGCAACTTCTGATAAAGACTATTTTGTGCGGGCGATGGCTGTAAAAAAGCTCAACAGCCAGGAAGCGCTCGAGTACATTGCATTTAACGATGAAGATTATTATGTTAGGAAAGAAGCTGTTCTGAAACTTGACGATCAGAAAACACTTGCAAAACTTCTGCAGAATGAAGATGATCTAAATGTAAAGAAAACTGCATTAAGAAAAATTAAAAACTTAGAAATTCTTAAAGAAATCCTCAAACATACCGACGATAGATATTTGAAGAATAAGATCACTGAAAAACTTGAAAATTTCGATTCCGATCTGCATTCAAAAAAAAATGAATGCAACTGATTTTTTTTCCTGTCGAAATAAAAAAACAGTTTAGCCATCCTTTATTATATTTGCATCTACGAAAATAGTTTATCAACGAAAATATGTTAATATTTAATTACAGAAAACTGCTCAACCCTTCATTCTTATACTATATTTGTATGTTATCTGTTTTTCCGGATAACAACAAATTTAAGTTATTCGGCAACGCGAAAAGTTTTATCAAATTTAAAAAACAGAAAAGCATGCACTTATTTGATTATGCTGTTAACAGTACTGAGAAGAAAGGATACCTGGTCCTGATTGGTGGAGCCGAAGACAGAAAAAATGAGAAAATTATCTTAAAAAAAGTTGTCAGCCTTAATAATGCAAAAAATATTGTAATTATTCCTTCCGCTTCAAATTATCCGAAAGGCCTTGCTGAAGATTATTTTTATGCATTCAGTGATCTTGGCGTTGAAAATTCTTACATCCTTGATATCCGCGATAAGAGCGATACCAACAACGTTGATTTTCTTGAAAAAATTCAAAAAGCTGATCTGATTTTCTTCACAGGCGGCGACCAGTCCAGACTTGTAAATATTTTTCTCAACACCTTCATGCTTGAAAAAATTAAAGAACGTCACCTCAAGAACGGCGTTACTATTGCAGGCACCAGCGCAGGAGCTGCTGCGGCATGCGACCCTATAATTTTCGATGGTGATAGCGGAGGATTGAGAAAAGGAACTATTAGCTTCAGTGAAGGATTTGGTTTTATTAAAAATATTACCATTGACACTCATTTTGTCAACCGGGGCCGACTGGGCAGACTCACTCAGTTCCTAAGTTCTGGCCGCAGCACCAAAGGCATTGGCATTGGCGAAGATACTGCACTTATCATTGACAGCAACGACATTTCAGAAGTGATAGGATCCGAAATGGTTACCGTTGTTAATACAGGTGATGTGAGTTATTCAAATTACATACAACTCAACGAAAACGACCCGATTGTAATTAACGATATCCGGATAGGATTTCTTCAGTCGGGAAGCAAATTCGACTTAAAAGATTGGAAGGTTGTGAGCAGCAATGTAATCAACCCATCAAATACTGAAACAGTAAGACTCTACAACTAAGAGTGTTTCTTTTGATCTTTAAAATTCATAAAATTTATTATTTTATAAATACCTGTAATTTGTCGTTAATTGCATTATGAATTATTTTTTATCTTTGACATCCTTTTTCACTACAGGATCATAAAAAAATACGCTAAAAACTGATTTAACACATACATAATGGAAAATTTAAATGATTTTGATGTACGCAAATTTTATGTTTACAACGGACCGAATTTCTATCTGAATAAAAAAGCGCTGGTCTTTAATATTTTCCTTGAACCAGACGGACCGGAAGTGAATTTTTACAAAGAAGCTGTCTATAAGGAATTCCCGGCATTATCGGGGAGAAATCCTTCCACGGTTATCGATCTTTTCTCATCAACATTAGTGCAGGTGCTGAAAATGGATATCGATCTTTTTCTGAATGATTACTCCATTAGTGAAGATGCGGAAGACTACGTGGTAGCAGTAGAATTTTTTGATGAAGTAAATGCGGAAGAATGTGTATACCTTGTGTGTGAATGGTTCAAAGCCATAAATGCCGGTGTTGATTTTGATTTCAAAACAAAATGGGCCAAACTTCAGGCTGATTTTGATAAGACGTTGCTTGGTGGACCGACCCTGTATTCCCTGGTAGAAGCAGGATTGAAAAGAAATATTCCCGTGTTCTATATTTTTGAAGAAAACGAGTTCCAATGGGGATATGGAAAAAAACAATTACGTGGACGTTCCACAACTTTCCATACTGACGGAATAAAAGACACTGAATTCACTATGTATAAAGACATGGTCGGCGATTTCCTGATCATGTGCGGCTTCCCTACTCCTATTGGCAGAAATTGTTTTTCGGAAGATGAAGCAGTTAAAGAAGCCCTGAAACTTGGATTTCCTGTTGTTGTAAAACCTGTTGCAGGCCACAAGGGACAAGGCGTTACAACCGGAATAGAAAGTGAAGAAGCTGTAAGGAAAGCATACAACCTCATCGTTCAGCCTATTGAACAAACAGGTGCAAAATTCGATGGCATTATTGTGCAGCAGCAGATTTATGGTACCGATCATCGACTGCTTACAGTAAATGGAAAATTTGCTGCAGCATTGCAGCGTGTTCCAGCCTATGTTGAAGGAAACGGGAAAGATACAATTGAAACCCTTATTCAAATTGATAACGCCAAAGAAGTTCGTCTTGACAATGCTCGTTCACCTTTATGCAAAATCAAGATTGATGATGATATGAAGGATTACCTTACTCTTCAGGGACTGGCACTGGATACTGTTCCAAAACCAGGTGAAACTATTTATTTACGAAGGGTTGCCAATATCTCTGCTGGCGGGGTTTCCATCAATGTCACAGATAAAATTCATCCGAAAAATATTGAAATGGTTGAATCCATTGCAAAATTTTTCAAAGTTAAATGCATGGGAATCGATGTGCTGGCACAGGACATCGCAAAACCCTGGACAGAAGGCAACTTTGGAATAATTGAAATCAATGCAGGACCCGGTGTCTTTATGCACCTCGCACCTGCCATAGGTGGTTCAGTTGATGTTCCGGGTCTTATTATGGCATCTCATTTTAAGAATCCTTCATGGTCAAGGATTCCAATCATTGCAGGAAATAATATCTCTCAAAAAATGTCAGATATTATATATAAAAAGTTAAAAACTATAAAGCAGGACATAGGTTATGCATGTCTTGTTGAAGAAGGCATTTTCTTTAACGGAAATTATTTTTTCAAAAATGAATGTCATGACCAGAATGTAAAAATTATCCTTAGAAATCCTGAAACTGAATTTGCTGTTTTCTGCCACAATAAAATTGACATTTATGATTTCGGATTCTTCCATGAAGGAGCAGATATTGTAGTTCTTGACAATGCTAATTTTGCAGAAGAATCAATGAAGAATTTATTACCTGAAAATGGCGTTCTTGTGGAGATTACAGATCACCAGATTGAAGTTTCACAAAGTGGCGAAATACTTTCAAGTATCTCCTTCTTTAACGATGAGGACAAGGAAAACCTTGTCATTACTGCACTTGAGCCACTGCTGAAAGATCTTGTTTATAAATATGAATAATAAAAATTCAACTTCTATGATGATTCTATTTAAAAAATGTGATGTCTATGCACCAGAACAATTAGGCAGAAAAGATGTGCTGATTGCCGGTTCTAAGATTATAGCAATTGAAGATGAAATCAATATTGCAGAAAGTAATTTTCTTAAGATCGTTCAGTGCGATGGTTTGAAATTAATTCCGGGCCTTATTGATGGCCATGTGCATATTGCAGGTGCTGGTGGCGAAGGCGGTCCATCAACACGTACGCCCGAGCTACAACTCAGCATGCTGATTGAAGCTGGAATCACTACAGTTATAGGTTGTCTTGGCACTGATGGTATGACCAGATCTGTTGAATCAGTTTTGATGAAAGCAAAAGGACTTAGAGCCGAAGGAGTTTCATGCTGGATATATACCGGAGCTTACCAGGTTCCGACACCAACAATAACAGGCGAAGTTGGAAAAGACATTGCCACTATCGATGAAATTATAGGCGTTGGAGAAATTGCGATTTCTGATCACAGGTCATCATGCCCGAATACTGATGAGTTAATGAAACTCACAGAGCATGCCCGTGTTGGAGGAATGCTGGGTGGAAAAGCAGGGATAGTGAACATTCATCTTGGTGATGCCCACAATCCTTTTCAGCCATTGTACGATGCAACTGAAAAAAGTATGCTGAAACTTACACAGTTTTATCCCACGCATTGCAACCGCAATGATTACACATTGGAAGATGCGAAAGAATATGGAAAAAAAGGAGGTTATGTTGATATTACCACCAGCTCCTATCCTTATTTCCCCGAATATGAAGTAAAACCTTCCAAAGCTGTTGTTGACCTGGTAAATGCAGGGGTGCCTCTTGAAAACATAACATTCACAAGTGATGCATGCGGATCGCTTCCAGGATTTGATGAAGCGGGAAATCTTGTAAAACTTGAAATGGGTCTGCCCAGCGCTAATTTCCGTGAACTTCTGGATATGGTAAAAGAAGGTATGACATTAGATAAAGCATTAAAAGTTCTCACTTCAAACCCGGCAGATATTCTAAAATTAAAAGGTAAAGGACGAATAGCTGAAGGCAAGGATGCTGACATGGTTTTCCTTAACGGTGATGAAATTTATCATGTAGTAGCAATGGGAGAATTTATGATGAAGGACCATAAGATTCTGAAAAAAGGAAGTTACGAGCGATAAAAAATAAAAAATAAATTCTTGAAAAGCCTAGGGAAACCTGGGCTTTTTGTTTATATAAATTATCTTCATAGATATCATTACAAATTTTACATGAAGTCATAGAACTGAATGAATGCTTAAAAAAGATTTTTTTGTTAAGAAAATCACAATTATCCTTGACTTTTGGATTCATATTAATTACATTTATCACATAATAAAAGCAACTATTTTTTTTTGTTGCGTCTATAGTAAACAAGAATAAACTAAAACATAAACCATATGAAAAACAGAAACTATTTTATTATCGGAATCGTGGTAGCTCTTTTTGTTGTGATATCAGCATGTAAAAAGGAATCCACAACCAACAATGATCAGAACCCTCCTACCGGAACTGTTTCAACAATAACAGGGCTGGGACCTAATGCTGGTGTTCCTTCAGGAATACATTTTACATTACCACAAAACATTAAAATCATTGGATCCATTCGAGGCGGCCTCCCATATGCTAAGGTTGTGAACAAGGATTATACTGGTCCATTTCCATACACCAACAATCCAAAGAGCTGGATAGATTATGGAACCGGAACATTTGTAAATCTTTATATTAAATTGTACAATACCAGTGCTTCACCTTATACACTAACCCTTCCGGGTGGTTTGATTTTCTGCGACTCTCTTGATGCCCACGGTTTCGGCACTTATCAAAAGGGACTTATTCTTCAGGATGCAAACATTCAAGTTCCCGCATTAGATACGGCTTTCGCATGCATCAGGGCATATTGCCTGAACCACACTTTAGCTCCAAGCAGTTATGATGCTGTATACTATATAGGGCCTGTTACCAATAATCAGGATTTAAACCAGATCATTACCATTATGGATTCAAAACAACCACCTGTAGGTGAAGAATACAATATCCAACCGATTATATGGAATGTTACGGATTATGGGTTAACACTAACTGCATCAGAAATTACGTATCTGAATTCACTTCCTTAACCCGGAAAACTTAGTTTATTTAATATAGCTGGCATAGGCCACATCAGGAGTTTCATGATTAATTTTATAAATTAAAAAGAAGCAACATGAAAAATATTTTAAAAATTGCAAGTGTTTTATCATTGGTTATCATGGTAGTTCTTTTTTCCTGTAAAAAAGACAAGGATGATCAATCACAAAATGGCACTAATGGTACCATTACCGGAAAAATTTATGCTGGAAACGGCACAACAACTATTCCCGGAGCAAAAGTATTTGTCGATGTTTCCGGAGAAATATATCTCACCACATCCAACAGTTCAGGAAGTTTTTCCTTAGATGTTCCCGAAGGAGACCAGATACTGAACATTCAGGCAGGAAACGGAAAAATATTCCGTACACAAATTCCTGTTCATGTTACAAAAGGGCAAACTACAGATGTTCCTGCCTCATCCTGCAAATTGACCCAGGTAGCCAAACTGGCTCATATACTAGGAGCCTGGGATAAGATGGAAGATGTAATTACAGCACTTGGCTATACTTCAACCCAAATAACTGTAAGCGATTTGAGTATTCTTGATACGCTGTATAATTATTCTGGAATATTTTTAAACTGCGGAAAAAGTGATGTTCTCGATAGTTTAAAATACGATAATTTAAAACAATTTGTACTTGGTGGAGGTAGTTTATACGCATCTGATTATGCTGTTGAATACCTTACAGGTGATAATAATTTTAAGAAACAATCTCGAACAAGAGTTGCTCCAAAAACAAACTGTGTTGGTGAAATTGGCGGATTTATTAATGATTCGACACTCTGCACTGACAAATTAGGGTATGCAGGAATAGTAACAGGAGCAAGTGTTGTTGATCCCGATCTGGCAACATTTATTGGAGCAAACACTCTTGATATTGAGTATGATCTTGATGCATGGGAAGTAGTTCAGCAGTATACCAGTCCATGGGAAGTTCTCGTAAGTGATGCTACCTATGGTCCACTTGCTTTAAAGATGGATGTGGTTGGAGGTTCATCTGCATTTAATAAAATAACTACAACAGATTCTACAGGAGGTTGGATAACCATTTGCCACATTCCTCCCGGAAATCCTGGAAACCCTGTAACAATAACTATCAGCACCAATGCATTATCAGCACATCTTGCACACGGAGACAATATAGGACCTTGTTCAGGTGGAACCGGCGGCAGAATTTTCTTTACTACATTTCATAATGATGCTTCTGGAAATATTTCTTCTGATGTAAGAAAAGTTCTTGAATATTTTATTGTTAATTTATAGAATAAAAGATAGTAAATAAAAAGCCCGATTTTATAAGAAAATCGGGCTTTTTTAATGATTATAGATCTAATCAGATTTGATTCAAAAAGGAATTATACGTTAAACCGTATATTCAAAATATCACCATCCTGTACTATATAATTTTTCCCTTCAACTGCAAGTTTGCCTTTTTCCTTGCATGCATTCTCCGATCCCAAAGCAACGAAGTCAGTATATTTCATTACCTCAGCACGAATGAAACCACGTTCAAGGTCGCTGTGTATCACTCCAGCAGCCTGGGGTGCAGTATAGCCTTCTTTTATAGTCCAAGCGCGAACTTCCTTTGGTCCGGCTGTTAAGAAAGTCTTCAATTGTAAAAGTTTGTAAGCAGCCTTTATCAGTTTGTTCACACTGGGTTCAGTAAGTCCAACATCACTAAGGAAGGCAAGACGATCTTCCATGCTTTCAAGTTCGGCAATCTCTGATTCCAGCTTTGCTGCAACAACAAGCACTTCGGCATTTTCATCCTTCACCGATTCCTTAAACATGTCAACATATTTATTTCCATTAAGCGCGGAAGCATCATCTACATTGCACACATACAAAACAGGTTTTTCAGTAATCAGGCAAAGTTCTTTTACTACTTTACGTTCTTCTTCATTCAGAGGAACGGTGCGCGCCGACTGGAAAGATTCGAAATGATTTTTATATACGGTGAGCAATTCATAATTTTTCTTGGCATCCTTTTCCCCAGCTCTTACAAGCTTTTCAACGCGTTGCATTTTACGTTCCACCAGGTCAAGATCAATGATCTGAAGTTCGAGGTCAATGATTTCCTTATCTCTTACAGGATTTACAGAACCTTCTATATGCGGCAGATTTGGATCATCGAAACAACGCAGTACATGAATTAGAGCATCTGTCTGCCGTATATCAGCAAGAAAACTATTGCCAACACCTTCGCCTTTACTGGAGCCTTTCACGAGTCCCGGTATATCTACAATTTCAACAGTGGTGTGAACTACCTTCGCAGCTTTCACCATCTTTTCCAGCACTTGCAGCCTTTCATCGGGAACATTAATAATTCCCACATTTGATTTATTTGTGCTGAATGCAAATGCAGTGGTCTGTGCCTTTGTATTCGACATGCAATTGAACAACGTGGTCTTTCCCACATTTGCAATCCCTACTATTCCGCAATTAAGTGACATATCTTAAAATTTTGATCTGCAAAGATATTGAAGATTATTGAAAGAGAAGGAAAACAATAAATGAAGCTATTTTTTCTTTCTGAAAAAATTCAGATAAACTGATATAATCAGTGCAATAAAAAATCCCACTACTGTGAAGACCTCCACTAGCTGTGCATTTACATTAAAGCCTGTAAGTCGGTCAATTAAATATTTCAAGTATGAATATGGAAGATTATGGTTTCCCAACTTTTCCAACACTATCCAATGCCAGTCTGTGAGAGGACAGTAGCCTATTCCATAAAATAAACCAAGTCCAAACCATGCAAAGCCCGTCAACAGGAGGGTAATGAAATTTGCAAGTCTGGTTTTTTTCCATATCCATCCAAGCAAATTAAATAACGTAAGGATAGAATGAAAGATAAGAAAGAAATAATCAAGGACGTGGTACCAGAACATAATGAAAAGGTTTGTTGTTTGTTGTTCTTAGCTTTATTAAGGTAATCAAGATGACCTAAATGTACACTACAAATCTAAAACTTTATGCTTTATCTCTAGAAAATTTTCCTGTAAACATGGCAGTAGGGTGTAGTTCCTTTGTTTTCATAATAATCCTGGTGATAGTCCTCTGCTTTCCAAAATGTTTTTGCAGGTCTTAGCATGGTGGCCACTTTGTAACCCTTGTCCTCAAGAATCTTTATTACTTTTTCTGCAATTGCCTTTTGCTCCATTGTCTTGAAAAATATGGCAGATAAATACTGCTCTCCAATATCAGGTCCCTGCCCATCAGTCTGTGTGAAATCATGCGTCTCAAAGAAATATTTACATACCTTTTCATAATCAACTTTTGTTGTATCAAAAATTACTTGTATTGCCTCCAGATGACCTGTTGTACCTGAACAGACCTCCTTATATGTGGGATTGCTAGTATTACCGCCAGTATAGCCAACAGTTGTAGAAATCACACCGTCAAGTTTGTCAAAATAATATTGTGTTCCCCAAAAACATCCTGATGAAAATATGGCAGTATCCTGCGCACTGGCGGATTTATCAGGAACAAAAATCATTGAAATAGAATTGACACAATACCTGGTGTCTTTACTTGTAAATCCTTCTCCATAAAAAACATGCCCCAGGTGAGCCCCGCAATTGGAGCATGTTATCTCGGTTCGTTGTCCGTCAGCATCAAGAGTGGTTTTTACAGCACCTTTTATTTCCTCATCAAAACTTGGCCATCCGCAAACTGCATCAAACTTGCTCTCTGACTTGTAAAGTGGAGCATTGCACTGTTTGCACAGATATGTTCCCTTGCCGTTAAATTTGTAATACTCGCCGGTATAAGGTGTTTCAGTTCCTTTATTTATAATTACTCTCTCTTCTTCAGGAGTCAGTTTGTTGTATTTTATATTTGTCTGTGCCATTTGATTTTGATAACAACCTGTATAAAAAAGGAACAAGCCCATGATCATTGAAATTGTTCGCATAACTATTTAGATTTATTCCGAATAAGCTTATCAATAATCGTACCTTGGTATACAGGCTGTCATGTTAAAATTGTTAAAAGAGAATTGAAGATCATTTATTTTTCAAAAATGTTTTTTCTAAAAAATAAGCAGATTGTTAGTCCCCCTTCATGACGGGGCTTCCTGCCTGCCGACAAGGCAGGTGCCTCTCCTCTGGGTAACGTGAAATGAAGAATGAAAAATAATATTAAACTGCAATACTTAGAAGTGCGTGATTGCAAGTGGTCTGGGACATATTTACATCCAAAGAAATAATCCTATTTTTTTGATTTTCTGTTTCAAATTCTGATATAAGCGTTTCCATCACTTCAGATACGTGACGCATACTGTCAGATTTATAAACATTGGCTCCGGCAAATACAAAGCCTTCATCCAACTTGCCTTGCGCAGAATTAAACAATGCCTGAGCAATGCAGAATGGTGCTTCTTTGAAATTGCATGTTGAAAGACATTGCCAAGGACATTTGAAGGGTTTAGTTTTTCCCGCCATGATCTGGTCAACAAAATCATTTCGAATCACGCGGCCCGGTAATCCAACAGGACTGTCGATAATTACGATGTCTTCTTTTTTACTATTGATATAACTCTCTTTAAATTCAGGTGATGCATCACATTCAAAAGTCGGAACAAATGCTGTACCTAACTTAACGGCTTGTGCTCCAGCTTGCATAATATCATAAATATCTTTTCCTGTAGTGATTCCACCAGCAGCAATTACTGGAATATTTTTATTGAATTGTTTTTCAAACGGACGCAAAACGGCAACTGTTTCCTCAATAATAGATGCAAGTGTTATCGTATTATCTGATAGATCTTTTTTCGAAAAGCCCAGATGTCCACCAGCTAGCGGTCCCTCAACTACTACTGCATCAGGAACAAAATTATATTTGTTTGCCCAGTACTGGAAAATAACTTTTGCAGCTTTGGCTGAAGATACTTTCGGTACTATCTTGGTATTATGATTTTTAATACCAGCATTAGCAATAAGCGTAGGTATTTTGAGCGGCAGACCTGCTCCCATAAAAATTACATCAATCTTTTCTTCAATAGCAGTGATTGTCAGATCTTCATAATCCGACAGGGCCATCATAATATTTACTCCAATAACTCCATTTGTCAGGGTTCTAGCTTTTCGTATTTCTTTTCTTAACGCCCTGATATTGGCTGCTCTAAAATTTTTAATATAATCAGGTTCAGTCATTCCAATACCGACAGCAGAAATCACTCCTATACCGCCTTCATTTGCTACTGCCGCAGCCAATCCGGATAATGAAATTGCCACACCCATACCTCCCTGGATAATCGGATATTTCGCAGTGAGGTCGCCAATTTGTAATTTATTCATGACTTATTTTATTTATAACAGTGCAAAATTACGAAGAGAAAATGCATAAAAAATAAAACAGGGACTAGCGAACCGTTAAAGGTGTAAAAGGTATAAAAAGGGGCGATTTAACCGATTTTAGGGACGAAATATTTGAGAAATTATAGTAATTCGTTTAATCTATTTGAGAAATTTTTTGAAACCGGAACAGAAAAATCAACTTTATCAAAAGATAATTTATAACCCTGAGGAGTGGCTTCAACATTTTCAATAAAGTTAATGTTCACCAGATAAGAACGATGACATTTAAATATGAACTTTTCGTCCTTGACAGTCTGTTCGGCCTTTGTAAGGCTGCACCTAACAAGTTGATTTTTAACTATTCCGTTTTCCTTCCAGAAAACTTCAATGTAATTATTGGCTGAACGGATAAATAATATCTGGCTTACCTTCACAGAAAGGCTATCCTTCTGATAGTCTGATTCAAATAGTACAATCTTTTCCTGGATGTTTTTATTCTCTTTCAGCTTTTTATTTAATTCAGTGGCAAATCTTAAATGCAGACGTAATATGCGACTGTAATTAATAATGATCAATGCAGAAATAGGAAAAACTGCAGCAAGCAATATGGTAATAACAATATTATATTGAAATTCAAGTATTCCAAGATATCGGCAATATAAATAATACCCTGTTGAAATGCTGAACAATATCCATATATTCCACAATATTTCTTTTTTGATGTTCCATGCTGTATTGGAAAACATTCTGTTGAAAATACTGGTAATAAAAAGCAGATTGATACTTAATGCCAGAAATGTAACCAGCCCGAAACCAAACATGAGATAATATTTATCCTTTGTTTCAAGTGAACTGATATCAAAAGGCTGAAAAAGGAGTAGAAAAACAAATACACCAACACTGATAAAAAATACAACGATGGAATTATACTTTAAATCATCATTAAAAGGATAAGACTTATTAAGGAATTTGAACATACTGCAAACTTACACAAATAATTTCAAACACGGGTTTTGCGAGGAACAAGTATAATTCCTTAATTTGCATACATCTAATTTGATGCATTATCAAATATCTCCTACTTTAATGTTTTATTTTGCATAATATATAACCAGCAATTATGAAAACACGCAAAGAAATCAAAAATGAATACAAGCAAATGAAGTTCCCGATGGGTGTTTTCCAGATCAGGAATATTTTGAACGATAAAGTATTTATTGGCAGCAACCTTCATGTAGTGGCTGAATGGAATTCACAGAAATTTCAGTTAAATGCCGGAATGCATCCCAACGCAGCATTGCAGAAAGACTGGAAAGAACTTGGTGCTAAAAATTTTGTTTATGAAATTCTGGAAGAAATAAAAGAATCTGAGGACAAGCCCCTTGATTATGCAAAGGAAATTAAAACGCTTGAAAAATTGTATCTCGAAAAGTTTCAGACAAACCCTGAAAAAGTTTACAACAGACTTTAAATTGAGTCACTATTATCCTGCTAAATTTTTATTGCGTTCCTAAAGGAACTTTAGGTTGTGGTTATTTTAATTTTTTTAAGATGTTATCCTTACGGGATAGCATGGAGAATATTATTTCAATTTATACATCAGCGACAACAGTTGTATTTCCGCCACTTTAGCTGCATACTGAATATTGGTAAGTAAATAACCTGCTGTTTCATAACTTGTCTGTGCAGCCTTCACTTCTAGTATCGTAGCCTGGTTCACCTGGAAATTCTGCAACACAAGATCCATCAGTTTTTTTGCCATTACATAATTTTTCTTCTGTTCTTTCAATTGATCCAAATTTGAATAGTAGGATTGATATGTCTTGAATGCAGTTGTCTTCAGCGTATTTATAAGACTTTCCTTTTGCAGTTTTGAATTGTTTACTTCAAGGATCGCAGCTTCACGTTGCGCTTTGTATGCGCCGCCATAATAGATTGGAATCTGCAATGAAAGTCCCGCAGAAGGCCCGAATACCTGGTTCATCAGAGTAAGACCTGCACTATAATCAGATTGAGCAAAATTGTAAGATGTGCTTAATTTAACCGAAGGATAACGCTGTGATGAAACTTCTTTTACAATCTGCTGACTTATTTGCTCCTGCTGCAAAGCCGACATATATTGAGGATTGCGGTTCAAACTGTTTACAATTGAATCAAGTACAAGTGTGCTGTCGACAATAATGCTATCGGCAATTGTATAAGAATTAAATGACTTTGCACTCATCAATAATAACAGATCAGCCTTTGCCTGTTCAACAACTAACTGCTGTACTTTTAAATTTTCGCTTGCAGTGTTCACGTCCATCTGTGCCTGCAACATATCGGCGCCATTGGCCATGCCAACATCATTCTTTGCTGTAACAATGTCAAATTTTTTATTTGAAACATCAAGCAGCTGTTGAAGAATTTTAAGATAAGACTGCTGCCGTAGTATATCATAATATTTAATCATCACCGAACCAATAGCTGTTTGAATCTGTTGATTCAGCACGTACTCATTTTGTTTCTGCAATAGAGAAAGCCGCTCTTTTGTTGCAGTAATTTTAAATCCATTGAACAATGTCATGCTCGCCGAAATGCCTGTGTTTAATGAATTTTCATTTATATTATTGATATCCAAAACTGAACCTGAGGAATATTTCTGATAAATATTTGTTACCGATCCATTATCATTAGCAGAAGCACTGACAACAGGCAATCCACCTGCAACGCCAAAGCTATTATTATTTTTTGCGATCAGGAAATTGTTTTCAGCAATCTGAATATCAAAACTGTTTTTCAAAGCTGTATCCACTGCATTGCGCAATGTCAGCGCCTGCTGGGCATAAGCAATGATAGGCAAAAAGAAGAGAAATAGTATATAATATTTTTTCATTTTCGCGATAAGATTAAGTAACGATATCGTTTATTTCTTCTTTATTTACTTCATGCTTTCCGGATATAAATGTGTAAACTGCAGGAATAACAAATAGCGTAAGTATAAGTGAAAATAAAATTCCTCCTACTACCACAATACCTAAGGGGATACGGCTTGTTGCAGCAGAACCTATACTTAATGCGATAGGCAACGCGCCCAAAGAAGTTGCCAGGCTTGTCATTAAAATCGGACGCAAACGCTGAGTCGCTGCTTCAACCACTGCTTTGCGCTTCTCCATCCCCTGCTCTCTTTTTTTATTGGCAAATTCAACAATAAGGATTCCATTTTTTGTAACCAAACCAATCAACATGATCATTCCGATTTCCGAAAAAATATTGAGAGTCTGACCAAATATCCACAGGGTCAACAAAGCTCCTGCAATAGCCATAGGTACTGTAAGCATAATTGTAAACGGATCCTTGAAACTTTCAAACTGAGCAGCAAGCACAAGGTATATCAATACAAGCGCAAGTATAAAAGCAAAAGCAATATTCGAGGAACTCTCGGCATAATCACGTGAAGGTCCGCTTAAAGAAGTCTGGAAACTTTCATCCAGCAAACTGTCTGCAACGGTCTGCATGGCATCAACACCATCACCAATCGTTTTGCCTTCAGCAAGTGAAGCAGAAATTGTTGCAGATTTATAACGATTGAAATGATATAATGACGGGGGATTCGCAGTTGTCTCAATATTAAGAACTGTGGCCAGAGAAATGTTTTCACCTTTATTATTTCTTACATATAACTTTGTAATATCTGTGGGCACTGTCCTGTCCTTTAATCCAACCTGGCTGATTACCTGGTATTGGTCGCCGTTCATAATAAAGTAATCAAGTCTTCTGCCGCTAAATGCGCTTTGAACAACATTTGCAATATCGGATATTGTAAGTCCGAATTGACGAGCTTTAATTCTGTCGATAGTAAGATCTGCTTCAGGTTTATTAAATTTTAAATTTACATCTACATTCTGAAATGTTTTATCATTTTTTGCTGCATCCAGAAATTTAGGGATGACAGTTTTTAATTTATCAAAATCTAAATTTTGTACTACAAACTGCACTGGAAGCGATCCTCTGGAACCTAAACCCACAGAAATTGTTTGTTCTTCAACCGGGAAAATACGAAGGTTATTGAATTTCAAAAATTTCTTCGCCAGATCTTTTGCAATTTCGCTTTGTGATCTGTTTCGCAATGATGGATCAACCAATCCAAGCCTGCCTGAGCCACTGTTAACACCTGAGCTGCCAAACCCCGGTATTGCTAAAAAAGTAAAATCCCTTTCTGGAATAGAATCAATTAAATAATTTCCAAGTTCATCGCCAGCTTTTGTCATGTAGCCATAACTTGCCCCTTCAGGACCTGTTATCTGAATACGTATCTGCCCTTTATCTTCAAGCGGCGCTATTTCGCTTTGTAAATTGATCCCAATAAAGTAAATTATAAAGAGGCACGACAATACAATTGCCCATGCGATCCAACGGCGTTTTACAAAACGGTTCAATAAATTTTTATAACCATTTTCCATTCCACTGAAGAATGGCTCTGTTCTCTGATAGAACTTACTATGTTGCGAGTTTTTGCGTGTGAGAAGAACATTTAAAACCGGTGTGATAGTCAGAGAAACAAATGCTGAAACCAATACCGCAAAGGCAAGTACAACGCCAAATTCGCGAAACAAACGTCCCACAAAACCTTCAAGAAAAATTACTGGCAAAAATACTATTGCTAAAGTAATGGAAGTGGAAATTACAACAAAAAAAACTTCTCTGCTACCTTCAATAGCGGCTTTACGAATAGACATTCCTCTTTCAAATTTTCTGTATATATTTTCAGTAACAACAATCCCGTCATCCACTACCAATCCGGTTGCCAATACAATTGCCAATAATGTGAGTATGTTAATTGAAAATCCTGCCATATACATGATGAAGAAAGTAGATGTCAGGGATATTGGAATATCGATAAGGGGACGAAGAGCAATAAGCCAGTTCCTGAAAAAGAAAAATATTACAAGTATTACCAATGCTAAAGCAATTGCTAATGTTTCCTCAACTTCTTTCAACGACCTGCGAACATTTTTTGTATTATCGATAAGGGTTGTAAAAATAAGATCACCCTTCTGAGATTTTTTTATTTCATCCAGACGCTTTGTAAATTCATCAGAAATATCAATATAATTTGCTCCCGGCTGCGGCACTATTGCTATACCTACAGCACTTACTCCATTTAATTTCCAGTTTTGTTCATACTGTTCAGGCCCGAGTTCCACTTGAGCAACATCATTTAGCCTGACAATTCCATTTGAATCTTCGCGCAAAATGAGGTCTCTGAAATCCTGTTCTGTTGTTAATTTACCTAATGCCCGTATTGTTAATTCGGTCTTACTTCCATATATTTTACCAGAAGGTATCTCAACATTTTCGTTGTTTAAAACATCGGTGATATCATTAAAAGCAACATTGTAAGAATTCATTTTATCAGGATCAATCCACAACCTCATGGCGGGACGTTTCTGCCCTACAATATTAACAGAGCTTACTTCGGGAATAGTCTGAAACTTGTTCTGCAGAACATTTTCAGCATAATCGCTCAATTCAAGCAATCCCTTACTTGGGCTCTGAACTGCCATCAGGATGATAAAATCGCTGTTGGCATCCGCTTTTGTAACAACAGGCGGGGCGTCTATATCCTTAGGTAAATTACGTGCCGCCTGGCTTACCTTGTCGCGTACATCATTTGCCGCTGTTTCAAGATCGGAATTCAAATCAAATTCAACAGAAATATTGCTATTACCGACAGTACTTGATGAAGAAAGAGTTTTTATTCCCGGAATACCATTGATAGATTTCTCCAAAGGTTCCGTGATCTGACTTTCTATAATATCAGCATTTGCACCGGTATACGATGTTCTTACAGTTATAAGCGGCGGATCAATTGCGGGATATTCACGCACTCCCAAAAATGTAAATCCAATCACACCAAACAAAATGATGAACAAATTCATCACGGTAGCAAGTACAGGCTTCTTTATGGATAATTCAGAAATATTCATTTTTTAAGTTGACAAGTAGTCATTAATATTTTGCTTTTTTTAATTATTATTTGCCTTCACTTATTTTTATTATTTTTTTTACTTTCACTTTTCCATTTGGCCTGACAAACAATACACCACTAACAACAATAGTGTCGCCAGCATTTACTCCACTGATCAGTTCCACCAGGTCAGCAGTTCGCACACCTGTAACAACATTTGTAAAAACAGCTTTTCCATTTTTAATCAACACAACCTGATTTGACAATGCATCAGGAATTATTGCATTTGTTGGTGCCACAATACCTTTACCATTTTGTATGATTGAAACCTTTACAAACGCGCCCGGGCTAATTACACCGCTATCCAGCTTTGCCCTGACTTTTAAATTTCTTGTGGTGGTACTGATCTTTGGTTCTATAGCAGTTATCACTGCAGATAGTTTTTCAGTATTATCAGTAGATTCAATTGAAACAACACTTCCTACGCTCACAAGGCTTTCATAGGTAGCAGGCACGGTAAAGTCTATTTTGATTTTATCCGTTTGTTGTAAAGTGCCTATTAATGTGGAAGGAGAAACATAAGCCCCCAGGCTAACCTGCCGTAATCCTAACCTGCCTGTAAATGGTGCTTTGATAACAGTTTTATCAATATCAGCATTCAGAACTTTTATATTTGCCTCATACAAATTTACCTGGCTTAGTGCGGCATCGTATGTTGACTGATCAACACCGTTTACAGCTAAAAGTTTTTTCAATCGTTGTTCTGTTTTGTTGGCCAGATCAAGTTGCACTTTTTGTTGTTCTAATTGAGCCTGCAAATCTGCATCGTTTATTTTAGCAAGAATAGTTCCTTCAGAAACCTTTGCTCCATCCGGTATATTTAAATAAGTAATACGACCACTGATTTCAGGATGCAGCTCCACCATTTCCTGTGACAATACGGTTCCGTTCACTTCAATGCTAGTTGGGAAATTTTCTTCTCCAGCGATTATAACATCAACTGAAACAGGCGGAGTATCTTTTTTAGCATTCTTATCTTTGCTTCCACCTTTACAGGAAAATAAAAATGCTGAAGCAAGAACAATTATCAGGATTTTTAAATAATTCATATGCTTTGATTATATGCGTTCAGATTCTTTTTAATTGACTCAAGTGTTTTATAGAAAATTTGTTTTTGGGAATCAGAGATTCCTTTAAACGCGGATGAAGTAATCTCATTTATTGCCAACTGTATTTTAGAAGTTTCTTTTTTTGCCTTTTTAGTCAGCACAAGGCTATATTTTCTTTTGTCTTTAGAATTACGAATCCTTTTAACATAACCATTATCAGAAAGATAATCTACAATTCTTACAATGCTTACTTTATCGGTATCAAGAAGATCGGCAAGCTCTTGCTGTGTAATATTTCCTTCTGCATTTTCAATCAAAAGAAGAGCATAAAAGTTTCTCTTAATATCCAGATTATGCAGTTTCTGGTTCAGTCCACTCAGGAAATTCCTACCCAAACTAGAAAGTTTTCTGCCAATAGGTTGCTCAACATATGCCTTTTCAGTTTTTTTCAATTGATAAAAATATTTCAAATATAGTTAAAAATAGAAATAGTATACATGATTAACTAAAATTTAAAATTAATGAATCTTCGGATGATGGGCAATAGAATTTTATTCTATGATTTTATATTTAACTGAAGCCTTTTTAAGTGAGCATGAATTAAAATGCCACCACTCTGATTCTATTGGATAAAAACCTGCATTCAACATAGCACTGCGAAGCAATTTCCTGTTATTAATCTGAAGTTGAGTCAGTTTATTTTCATTCAGCATTTTCATTTCATTTTTCGTTGACGCAAGTGCTCCCAGAAAATCATAAGAAGTACCCATATCAAGTGGTTTACCTTTCTCATCCATAATACTTATGTCAACGGCAGCACCATAATTATGCAAGCCTCCTGTTTTTGGGTTTGCTAAATACTTAATCTTTTCACTGAATGGCATTTTCAATGTATCCCACATTTTCTTCTGTATGCTCCTGGGACGGGCAGCATCATAAACAATCAACCGGTAACCAGATTTTGTTTTTGAAAGACATTTTTCTGCATTTACAAGTTTTTCAGCTACATCTTTTTGAAGATACGCTTTGTCAAAATCACCATACATATCATATCCCATGAAATTATCTTTTGTGGAATATTTCAATTCGACTTCAATTGTGGTATCCAAATTATTAATATCTACAAGTCCCGCAGCAATGCAATTCTTCTCAAGTACTGACATTGGCTTTACAACTTCAATCTTTGGCTGATTCAGGGAATCTTTTTTTTCTGAAACACGCTTATCTTTATTACCTAGGCAAGATGCAAGGAATAGAAAAGCGAAAGCAACATATCCCAACTTTCTCATTTCTTCTTCGGTTGTTGCTTCTGTTGATTCGTGTTTTGCTTGGGAGTTTGTTTCTGCTCAACAGGTTTGGCAACAACTTCTGAAACAATGGTAAGTTCATTCTTTGATTTAAGAGCATTGGAATAAACAGTAATGGTTTCAGATTTCTGACCGAGTTCATCTTTACTGTCAAAGAGAATATTGATTTGTCCTTTAGCGCCGGGATGTATCGGATCCTTTGGAAAATCAGAAACGGTGCATCCGCAGGATGTCTCCACTCCTGTGATCATTAAATCTGCATCACCGGTATTCTGAAAAGTAAATGAATATACTTTCTTATCACCCTGCGTTACTTTACCAAAATTGTGCAACTCTTCTTTGAAAGTGATCTCGGGATTTGACTTCACCAATTTTGCACTATCGCCAGACTGATACATGATGATCTGTATTTTTCTTTCCAACGCTGCAGCACGGCTGTATATTGAATTCCTCAAATCATTTGGATTATCACTGACCAAAGGATTCGCCTGCGATTTTCCAACAGGATCTTCATATACTTCAAGTTTGCCGCCATCAGGAGAAGTACCGTCAAGATATTTTATGAATACTCCGTAATCATAAGTCCTGAAATAATTTTTCAGACTCGAAATTCTTCTTTTGGCAAGTCTGATATTATATTCTGTTGTCTGCAACGGACTGCAAAAACCTTTCACTGTAATTTTGATATTTTTTCCTTTTTGCAAATCCTTCAGCAACCACTGCGACATCTGTTCAAGTTTACTGAATCCGGTTGCAACATAGTTATCAAAAAATTCATCAATATCTTTTGTGGCTTTAATTTTATCATTTCCTTTCAATCCTTTTGAATACTCCTGCTCATACAATTCTTTCATCTGTATATAATCGGCAAGCGTTGTTTTATAATTCATCTTTGTAACCGTATCTTTCGATGCAGGATCTGGAATATCATTATGGAAATACAATGTAAGCGGCAGCAGATCTTTTATATTCTGCTCATAATTTACAGTGTCCTTGTGAAGAACAATGGAATCTCTCTTCACTTTTTTCGGTTCAGTCCATTCAAACGACCAGATATCATTACAGCATGTTTCTCCTTTAATGTAGAAAGATCCGGGACGGTTGGAAGTAAAATATCCATCAGAGTCATTTTCATTGATTGTTAAATACATGTCGTTATAACTTGTATTCACAGGGTATCCAAGATTTTCAGGAGTCGTCCATTCACTCAGCGAACCAGTTGATTTAAAGATATCATAACCGCCAAGTCCATTATGCCAGTCGCTGCTGAAATAAAGTGTTTTATTGTTGTCGTAATAAAATGGAGAAATTTCATCGCCCGGTGAATTTACAATGCTGCCAAGGTTTGCAGGATCGTTGTACTTCCCGTCTTTTATTATTGAATACCAGATATCGTTTTTACCAATCCCTCCGGGTCTGTCAGAAACAAAATACAATACTTCTCCTTCGGTTTCTGTAAGAGTGCCTATAGATGGCTGAGTTGATGTGTATCCTTCAAGATTGATCTTCTCATTAAGCTTTACAGGCTCCTGCCACTTTCCGCTTTTCATCTCAGAAACATAAATATCACATTTCATTTCTGAAAGTTTTTCCGGACTGCATCTTGTAAAGTACATGCGCTTATGGTCGCTGCTGAATGAGTTATTCGCATTGTTCGATTCCCTGTCGTTGATCTTTGTCTGAATCTCTTTACCTGCAGACCATCCGGCAATAGTAGTTTTAGATTTGTAAATTTTTGCCAGGTAAAAATTCGGAAGCAGATACTCAAATTCCTCAGTTGAGTTAGGCCTTAAAGCGGAATAATACAAAGCTGTATCTCCCAACTGCAGTGCACCAAATTCGGAATATGGAGTATTTACATTTTCTGAAAGATGTTCAATACGCACTGGAATTGTATCCTTGATCAGCTTTCTCGCATATTCACAGGCATCTACTTCATGCAAGGCTTTTTTTGAAAAATAATTATCATCGTTTTTATGCAGATCATAATAAGAATAGAAATTGTTTCTCGCCTCGGAATACCTGCCATTGCTCTTGTTCATCAATGCAAGGTAAAAAAGCGCGAGCGGATAATCTTTACTTTTTGAAGAAGAATTTACGAAAGAATACCACTTTTCTGAACTCTTGTAATCGTTGAACAGACGGCATGATTCAGCATATTTATAGGCAATGGAAACATCAGTTGAATCTTGCTGAAGTATTCCAAAATAATAAGTTGAAGCACTATAGAAATCACCATCGGTGAATGCTTCATCACCAAATTTCAGGTTCTCTTCCCTCGTCTGTGCCAATGCCGACAGGCTACTCAATAATATAAATAAAATCAGAATTCTTCTCATTTCAAATTTAAAATATCGGACATGGAATTTTTTTCACGTAAGTTTTTTTACTTCTGTTCATTATATAAACAAGCGTGAGTTCCAATCCTCCCCTGCTATTGCTTGCAGGCACAAGGTTTGAATTGTTTATGTCATAACTTATTCCTGCAGAAATATCTTTGTAATCAAGACCTGCGATAAAATTAAATGCATCTCCTACCCTGTAATACAACCCAAACGACAACGCCAGGTAATTAGCTTCATTGGGAACTTTAATAAACTTGCCGAGAGCCCCTATATCAAATTCATTGTATTTTCCCTGATGCATAAAAAGCGCACCCGGAAACACCTGGAATTTCTTGGTTGCTTCAAGCTGCATAGTTCCGTGCATTACAAGCTTTCTGTCAAGGCGTATGCTGTTATTATTAAACAATGACTGCTTCGGCATATTGATGTGATAAAGGGCAATTCCACCATTAAAGCCTTGTGCACGGTGTTTTATATAATGATAATAAGCTCCTGCAGAAACATCAAAAAAAACAAAATTATCTTTTGCAAATTGTTCGTTGTTCGGCAAGGAAGGATTGAAAGAAGTTCCATCGTACTGGCTGTCGAAAATAAGGGCGGAGTAATCAATTGTGCGCTGAGCTGCGCCAAGTTGAAGTCCAACTGAAACAAACTGATTATTGATCCTGCTGATTGATCTGATGTACGACATGGAAACATTTACCTGCGTTGTTCCGAACTTTGAATCACCAGCCTGATCGCGGTTTACAACAATACCTGCGCCAAATAAATCATGCTTCAGGTATCGTTTCATAACAGGCATATCAAAGGATGCAGACAATGTTTTGAAAGGTGTTGTAACGGAATGCCACTGTGTTTTATTCTGAATTGTAAAACGCTGAGTGCCGTTAAAGAATCCGGTCATGGCTGGGTTCAGATTTTCAGGGCTGGTATAGTATTGGGTGAAATGGATGTCCTGGGCTTTGATTGCAAAACCAGTCAGTAAAATAAACATCAAAAATAAATTCTTTTTTATCATCACACTTCGCACAATCTGACTTCAATTCCAGGAAATCAGGATTATCTAATCAATGTTATATTTCCCTTTTTAATAAACTCTTTATCATTGATGCAAACAGCTTTCATATAATAATCATACACGGCAGGATCGCATTGTCGTCCTTTGAAGGTGCCGTCCCATCCAATTGTCATGTCGCTGGTTTCAAAAACCTTCTCGCCCCAGCGGTCATAAATCACAAAATAAATACTCTTCATTACATTACTTCTTACATACACCACATCATTGTTATTATCACCATTCGGTGTGAATGCATTCGGAACAAAAATCTGCGATTCATCACATAATACATCGGTCACATAAATGATAACTGTATCCACCTGCATGCACCCATACATATCTTCAATCGTTACAATATATGTTGTTGTTGAAACAGGTGTGGCAATGGGTTCAGGCGATGAGGGATTATTCAATCCTGCTGCCGGAGACCATGAATATGTATAACCAGGAATAATTGTCGTATGCAATCCGGTACTTTGAGATGAATATATTATCGTATCATCGGCATAGGTGTAAATATTGGGAGGGAATGTTGTTGAATCATGCACTATAATGGAATCAATGGTAAAACATGAATGGTCATCTGTTACCGTGACATAATAAGTTCCCGGACAAAGACTGGTTGTTGGATTGTCATTATCACCATTGCTCCACAAATAAGTGTAAGGTGGTGTACTGCCCGAAGCTGATGCGGTTGCAATACCATTGCACACTTCAATACACGGGACATTAGTTGCAATAATATTTGCAACTATAGGTGTAGGATCAGTAAGTGTGATGGTATCCGGTGACGGGCAGTTATGTGAATCATAAGCAGTAACATAATATGTACTATCACATAATCCATTAACGGTACTGCCGGTTTGTGAATTGCTCCATAAATAAGTATAACCAGGTGTTCCACCTGATGCAGTAACTGTGGCCTGTCCGTCGCAATAATCAGTGCAACTAGGATTCACTGCTGAAACAGGTGTAATCACAACTGCAGTCGGCTGGCCAATTGAATAAAACAGATGCCTCATACAGCCTGCACTTTCAAACACCATTACATTATGATTTCCTGCACACAGGCTATCAGTATTTGGTCCGTGTTCTCCGTTGTCCCAGTTATAAGAATATGGAGCAAGGCCACCACTTGCAGAAGCAAATGCAAGTCCATTGCAATCGAGATAGCACAATGGTTCAACAATGCTGTCGATGAGGGCATCAAAATTCGAGGTATCGATAATATCAATTAAAACATTTGCCGGGCAAGCATTATGATCAGTGATGATAACTGAATAATTTCCTGCACACAAACTATCTGCTGTTGGTGTAGTTTGCCCATCAATCCAGATGTAATGATAAGAAGGTGTTCCGCCTGAAACAAATAATGTAGCAGAACCATCACAAACAGAATCGCAATCCACCATATTAGTGTCTGAAACAAAAGCCATCAATGGCTGTGGAGCAAGAACCTGCGCAGGTTGTATCAATTTGCATCCGAACACATCTGTAATGGTAACAGTATACGTATTAGCGCATACACTGCTGATACCATTGGATGTGGAGCCATCACTCCAAATAAATGAATAGGGAAATAATCCACCACCAGGGTTCACAAAAGCCGATCCATTGCACATGCCGTAACATTGAACACTGTCGGTTACAAGATTGGAAACAATATTCGACACCAGGATCAGAACAGTATCGGTTTTCTGGCACCCCATAGTATCAGTACCGACAACAATAAATGAGGTGGTAGTGTCAGGATTCACCACTGCGGTGGAGGAACTTGCGCCACTAATGATTGAGCCTAGTGGTGACCACAGATAAGTGAGCGGGTTTGCAGGATTCTGATTCAATACACCAATAGAAGTTGAATCACCAAAGCAAAGGATCTGGTTATTGCTAGCAAGTAATTTTACTTCTGAAATACTCACTCTCACACTATCGAGCAATGTACAATATGAATTCGAGACCTGAATATAATACGTTGTTGTTACCGATGGAGATACCGTAACGCTACTGTCAGTAATAGGTCTATTAAGTGTATCAGCCAGAGTGGATGTTGATGACCATATAAACGAAGTAGCTCCTCCTGTTACTGATGCCGTCAATGTTATATTTCCTGAACACACCGTAGTATCAGGGCTTGTATTCAGTGTCAACACTCGTACTTCCACATGTTGAAAAATTGTATCCGTGCAAATTCCATTTGAAATCAGGAGATAATAATCGGTGCTTGTCTGTGGATCAGCAATAGGATTTGGTATGGTATCATTGTTCAGGTAAGAGGCCGGAATCCAATGATACGTAACTGTTGTATCTGGTAATGGAAGAAGTCCAATCTGCACAAAATCGCCATTACAAATATATTTTGTTGGAAGCGTGTCAAGACTATTATCGAGTACTACTACCTGGTGAGCCACGGTATCACTTGAATTGCAGCTTCCGGTATCGGCAACAATCAATGTTACATTATATACACCCGATGCAGTATACAAATGATAAGGATCAGTTTGTGTAGAAGTGGTTCCATCACCGAAATCCCAGAAATAGGTAATACCCGTTGGGTTTCCAGTGGTGTGCGAAATATTATCAAAGAATGCATTATAAGGAACACAGCCTACAGGAGGAATAATAAATTCAGCAACCACCAGTGGAAGCATAAAATCGAATTTTATGACAGCATTGTTACAATTATTGCTGTTATTGGTATTCGACCAAGCACCTGGATTTGGATATGTCGGGAAATTATCCCATCCTCCACATCCTGCACATACTGATTGATATATTTTCCCTGTATTATCAAAACGGCTGGTACCGCCATCAACGTGTTCCGATGAGTTGGGACTTCCAAAGAAACTTCCATATATCAACGAAGAAGCATCATCGCTGATCACCATGAAATAATAATCGTTATTGTCAGTGGTGAGCTGGAAAGCATTGCCGGTAATGGGCAAGCCGGAAGTTCCACCAAAGCTGTTCAGGTAAGGTCCACCCCATCCTGATAAATAAATTTTCTTGCAAAGGTCTACAAGGAATGCAGTTGGAGAAATATCTGGGCCGCCATTGCCTGTTCCGAAAGCAGTGGACCAGATTAGTGTATTCAGATCAGGATTCATCTTGCTGATGAACTGACCGCCACCGGGAGTATTCCAGAGAGCATTGAAAATAAATGTAGTTCCTGTAGCTGCAGTCTGCCCGAAAACATAGATGTTTCCATCTTTATCTTTTTCCATTAGGTACGATTGATCATATTCAACAGAACCGTAATAGGTTGATTTAAGAATACTGTTTCCGTTCTGATTTACCTTGGTAATAAATCCATCTGAAACTCCGCCCATGTACGATGGATAGAGGACTCCGGCTGTTACAGGAAAATTAGTTGATGTGGTTCCGCCTGTAACATACACATCATCGTTTGCATCAAGCACAATAGCATAAGCAGCATCACTGCCACTTCCTCCAAGATAAGAGCACCAGATCATACTTGACAAATTTGCATCAAGTTTGAAAACACAGCCATCCTGACCGCCAGCATTGGCAGTTTGAAAAGCGCTGGAAGTTACAGGAAAATCGGTTGAGAAGGTAGTTGAAACAACATAAACATTATTATTCGCATCAGTCAATATCTCTCCTCTGGCTCCATCGGCATAATTTTTAGAAAGAACACTTGGATAATTCATTCCGTCATTTTTAGTACCTCCAACATAAGTGGAAGCCAGCAGTGCTGAACCGTCAGAGCTGAGTTTTGAGACAAAGATATCAATGCCACGACTGAATTTGATAGAGTTAAAATCGTACGAAATGGAATCACCTCCATTGAACGATTGGTCATATCCGCCGCTGGTTACAGGGAAGTTAGACGAACCTGTTGTTCCATATATCACAAGTTCATCAAGCTTATTCACAATCATGCTGTGTGGCATGTCGTTTCTTGAACCACCAAGGTAAGTAGCCCACAAGCGCTGTGATCCGGTGGAATCGTACTTGATGATTGCCACATCGCAGCCACTCATATATGCTCCTGTTTCACCACCACCAAATGCAATCTGGAAAGCTCCCACTGTAACAGGATAACCATTGCCAAAAGCAATCCCTCCGGAATAAACTCTTCCACGTGAATCGTAGGTGGCCGTAAAGCCCCAATTGTCAATAGTGCTGCCTGAATAAGTTGAGAAAATAAGTACCGGATCGATTATAAGTTCTTTTGTTTTATCATATCCGTCTGGAAAATCAAAAGTGAGAACGTTATCTTTCAGAACGAATTTACATTTGATTTCTGTTTTTTCAGAACCATCTGTCTGGTAAGCTACAGGCTGAAGTTCGGAAACTTCGTTCACCGATGTTTTAATTATAAGATTCCCGTTTTTCAGATATACTTTGTCAGCACCTTCATATTGAAATTTAATAAGAGATGCGTCGCCACCGGGATGCACAAGTATATCGTATTTAAGATGCTGGTCCTTTTCGTAAATAGTTAAATCGGTTTTATCATAAAGATCTTTGTAAGAAACAACATGATACGATTTCACTTTCGATGCCCATTTACTTTTATCACTATCGAGGTAATAATTAAAATATCCAATACCAGGTGCAGTTGCACTGACAGCCTTCGATTCGTTTGAATTCAGAAAATTCAGTTTGTAAGCATGGCATTTGATTAGGTAATCGGAAGGTTCAAGAATTTCGCGTTGTTCGGGAGGAACATGCTTGTATTCTGTAATTCTTTCAATAGCTGCTACATCTTTGAAAACAAATGTGAAACAATTTTTCTCGAGGAACAAAGCGCCACCGCCGATATCAGCCTTATAAAGGACATTATCGTCCCACTGATTTTTATTTTCAATAAATTCAAGCGTGCCTTTGTGATCATGCGTATCCTGGGCAAAAACAAACGCATTCATGCAGAGAAAATACTGCACAAATAACAGCGGAATAATAAATCTTTTATATGCTGGTTTCAAAATAAAAGGTTTCTATATACAAAGATAGAATTTTCGGTGAAAAGTTGCCTGTCGGGATGTTTTTTTTAATGATTATGGAAATTTCCAGATTAAATTAACAAGATGACAAGCGATAAGTTGACAAATCATAAGAAATAAGTGAACCGTATGCAGATGCAGGAAGCAGTTGGAAGTAAGTAATAACTTGAAGACTGGAAACTAAAATAGACGACGAGAGCTGATGGCACTAATTCTTTCTTTGAGTTGAGTAGCGATTGTTTATTTTTTTTAAATTTACCAGACCAAAAAAATATTTTACATCATGGCAACACATGGTCAAAACCCGGTTGATCAATACATCGCAGGCTTTCCTGAAATCACCAAACCACTTTTGGAAAAAATGAGAGCCACAATAAAGAAAGCTGCGCCGCTTGCAGAAGAGGTGATTAGCTACCAGATGCCCGCATACAAGCTTCAAGGTATGCTTGTTTATTTTGCAGGATGTAAAAATCACATCGGGTTCTACCCTACTGCTTCTGGTATTGCAACATTTAAAAAAGAATTATCCGCTTATAAAGGATCTAAAGGGGCTGTCAAGTTTCCTTTGAATAAGCCGCTTCCATTGGGACTCATCACAAAGATTGTAAAATTCAGGGTGAAGGAAAATATTGAAAAAGGGAAAATTAAATCAAAGATGAAATAGCAAAACAATTATAAACCTGCCTATTGGTTGGCGACCAAGTCAAGGCGATAGTAATATTCAATATTTAATCCTGAATTCCAATAACCTTAATTCTCAAGTACCTGCCCCTCCTTCTCAAACTTAAAGGTATTGTCAACTTCTTCGGAAGTGCCATCGCTGTAATACACAGTAAATTTGGGGGAGTTCAGTAATTTAAAAATAGTTGAAGGTTTTGTTTTTGCCGTTACAAAAGTTATATCAGCATACACATTGTCATCAGTGAAAACGGTTTTGAATGCAACCACTCCTTCATCGTTTGACAAATGACTTTCAAGGTATGATAGCTGATCAATAGTTTCCTGGTTCAGCGGACTGATAGGAATTTCATAAACAGAAAGTTCTTCAGCTTTATAATTTTCAAATTTATTGAACTTATCATCCATAGGCTTAATCATACTTTCAAAGAAATCTTTGGTACTTATAGTCGCAGCTTTGCTTCCATTGGATTCAGCTTTGAAATTCAACTCCTGAATTGCATCACCTTTTTTCTTTTTAATAGTAATTTCGGGTGTTTCAATGATTTCAATGATTTTCGCGGTTGTAAGTTTAGCGGGATCGAAATAAATTTTTGCAGAAACAGGTTCGCCAAAAGCTGTGGAGAATCCGTAAACAGAGGTGTTAGCGGATAATAATAATTCAAGATAATATTCGTCGTAGGAGTCAAAATAATTTTGAATTTTTACATCCATCACGCCCATTTCTTTTACAGAAGGTGCGTTAAAAATAACAGTAGAAGGCGTGAAAATAGCTTTCTTTATTCCTTCTTCGGTTATCAGTGCAGGATCATAAAATACTTTCACCGAATGCGAACCGACAAAAGTTTCTACACCAAGCACGCCATTCACTTCTTTCATCTGTTCTGCAAATGACATGGAACTGCCGAAGCATTTAATATTTTTTAATCCTCTCTGTTCGTAAACCTTTGCATTCTCAATCTGTTCAGGCGTTCCCCAACGTTCATTGATGGTAGGAATTTCTGTTATTGAAGCAAACCATAACGCAGCAGCTACAAGCAGAATCACAGCTATAGGTGGCACCCAGCGGATATTTCGCCTGTTTATTCTGAGCACATCTTTTTCCGGACACTCTATAACACAATCACCGCAAAGATGGCAGTCGATATGATTTACCCGTCCTGATTCTGAAACTTTTATTGCCATTGGACATACCTTGTCGCATTTCCTGCAAAGCGTACATGTGTCAGGATTACGAGTTACTTTCAGCAATGGAAAAAAATCCACCTTCAGCATGAATGCTTCCTTCAGGAAAGCAAAGCCTGTAATTGCAAGCAGAAGCCATATCCAGCCGATATGAAGTTTGAAAACCAGCACCAGTAAAAGGTAAATTCCAATGAGCACAGAAAACAAAATAAAGTTTGCAAATATATTTGTAGCAGCGCTTAAAGGACAAAGATATTTGCACCAGGCCTGCCTGATGAAGAAAGATCCAAGAACAACCACTACCAAAGCGATTACTGCATATAACACCACAACATCAGTGGCAAATCCGCTGAATGCAGCATAATACGGATCAAATTTCTTGCAGAATAATTCACTGGAATTTATTGTAAAATAAAAGGTAAGAAAGAGCAATGCATACTTAAGAATTCTTAACGCCCTGTCAGCAAAGCCTTTTACAGTAAACCGAACTTTTAGCTTTTCGCCCATTTTCCCGAGCCATTCGGTAAATGTGCCTACAGGACAAATATAAGAGCAGAACAATTTACTGAAAAGAATAATGCACAATATAAGAGCAAGCCCCATTGCCATCTGTGTCGAGGTCATGGAACATGCCAGGGTATTTGAAACAAGGTAGCTTGAAATGGCCTGAAGTCCGCCAAAGGGACAGTAGGACTCGAAATCAGCGGTATATTGTGAATCGACAAAAGGCCTGATTAGCATGTACCCTAACAACACGACTACAATCCATTGCAATGCTATCCTGAAATAATTTCTCTTTTTACTTTTCATTTTTTATATTGTATGTAAAATTCCATCATTTTGCTGCAAAGATAATGGATTTGAAAGAAACACAAAATCGCCTCGCTTTTGCAGGTATAACAATGGATTTGAACTTATGTTAAGTCATGCATCGATAATTTGTGTACTTCCAAAAATACGTGTACGTTTGCATGTATAAAAATTACTGTTATGAAAAATATCACAACTCTTCTTAAAGTTATTTTAATTTTCATTCTTCCTTTGTTTGTTTCCAAAATCACAAACGCACAGTCATCAATTGAATCAAAGGGTTCATGGGCATGTTATCAAAATAAAATTCATCATAAATTTTTAACTGATGAGAAATCGCCAAACTCGCCGGTACATAGTTTTGATGTTTTAAAATATACGCTGGATCTCGACCTGTATGCATGTTACAGCAATCCCTTCCCGAATTCATTTCATGGCTCAGAAATTCTTCGCTTTGAAATTGATTCAGCATTAAACAACGTAAAATTAAATGCAATCAATACCTCTATTGTAATTGATTCCGTAAGCTTGTCAGGCAGTACCTTTTCACACACAAATAATATTCTAACTATCAATCTTGACAGAACTTACAATCCGGGAGAAATCACTGAAGTAATGATTTATTATCATCACCTGAATGTTGATGACAATGCTTTTTATACAGGTAACGGATTTGTATATACCGACGCAGAACCCGAACGTGCACGTTACTGGTTTCCTTGTTGGGACAGGCCTGCAGACAAAGCTTTGTTTGAAGTAACAGCAAAAGTTCCGGATAATGTTTTATTTGCATCAAACGGAAGGCTTGAAGATTCGCTACACATAAACGATTCCATTTTTTATCACTGGATTAGCCGTGACCCGATGGCAACGTATTTAATGGTGATGACATCAAAAGCAGGATACAACCTTGATGTGCTTTACTGGCCAATGATTTCCAGCCCCAGCACAAAAATTCCGATCCGTTATTATTACAATTATGGTGAAGATCCTACCCCTTCGGAAAGCGTGATCCTAGATATGACCACTTTCTATTCTACAATTTTCTGTGAACATCCTTTTGAAAAAAATGGCTTTTGCAGCCTTGACCAGCAGTTCTTATGGGGCGGTATGGAAAACCAAACATTGACTAGCTATTGTCCGGGATGCTGGAGTGAAAATCTTACATCTCACGAATATGCACATCAATGGTTTGGAGACATGATCACTTGCGGAACATGGGCCGATGTGTGGCTGAACGAAGGTTTTGCAACATACATTGAATCATTATGGGTGGAACATACCAGTGGATATTCCGCATATAAAAATGATATTGATAACGATGCAGACTATTACCTTGGTTACAATCCAGGATGGGCAATATCAGAACCAGCATGGGCTGTAACTACACCCAACATGTTCGATCTGTTTAACTATGCAGTGACCTATTGCAAGGGAGCCAGTGTTCTTCATATGTACAGGTATGTTGCAGGCGACTCACTGTTTTTTGCTTCTCTGAAATCATACGCAAGCGACACAACTGACTTTAAATACAAATCGGCGGTGATCACTGATTTCAAAACAAAAATGAACCAGGTGAACGGACAAAACCTCGACTGGTTCTTTGATGAATGGCTGTATCAGCCCAATCATCCTGTGTACAATAATAAGTACAGCTTTTCAAATAATGGAAACGGAACATGGACAACAAACTTTCTTGCAAACCAGGTTCAGACAAATGCTGGTTTTTTCAAGATGCCAATTGAACTGAAGATAACTTTTAACGATGCAACCGATACAACTGTTAAAGTGATGAATGACCTGAATAACCAGTTATTTCAGCTTGTTTTCAGTAAGCAGCCCATTGCTCTTGCATTTGACCCTGACAATAATATTTTGTTGAAAGAAGGAACTACATCTGTAGGAATAGAAGATGTTTCCAATACGACTTCTTCTGCAATACTTTATCAGAATATTCCAAATCCTTTTTCAGGAACAACTCAAATCAGTTTTTATGTTCCCACTAAAAGCACCGTAAAGATTACTGTTTACGACATATATGGAAAAGAAGTGGCAGTGGTGCTCAATGAAAAAATGAATGCTGGAAAACATGAAGTGGAATTTGAACCGGGAAAAAATTCTAAAGGAATTTTCTTTTATACTCTGGAAACAGGTAATCTGAAAATTGTAAAGAGTATGGTTATTCTTTGATCAATATTATTTCTATAATTTTAATCTTTTCTGCACTGCTTCACTTTTCAATTCCCTGATGGCATCGGATGCAATCCATTTTGCGGCTATAGATTTTTTCAAATAAATTTTCTCAGCAAGTTCGATCGCTTTTTTATTCAGTGTTTTATTTCTTTTACCAATTTGTCGTAATGCCCAGTTCACGGCCTTTTTCACCATGGGACGTTTATCATCAGCATATTTATAAATTAAAGGAAAGAACTGTAAAAATGATTCATCCTTTGCTTTTTTATCACTTACACCCAATCTTGCTATAAGCACGAATCCTGCTCTTTTCACAAATTCCTCTTCCCTGTTGCACCAATCATTTATTTTTTTCCATGCAAATGGCATATCTTCAAAAAGGTTCATAATGCACTGATCGCAGATATCCCAGGATTTAAAATCCATCACCCATTCCTCCATTTGCTTTTCAGTAACCTCTTTCGGATTATCGATCATTGTTGCAAGAATTCTTGCTTCATGATAACCTGTTTCCCATAGCAACAGAGCTAACTCATGATTTTTACCATATAGTTTTGCTATACCGCGCAGCAACGGAATTCCAGTACCAAATGCCTTTTCAATATTAATACCATATCGCGCCATTCCCTTTCGAGACTCTTCGCTGGAATGCAATTTCAAAACTTTTAAAATTTTATTGACCCGTTCCATTCTTTCAATCTTTCAACATCACCAGTCCGCTTTGTGTAGCGATCCATATATTTCCATTCTTACCTATTGCAATCTTATTTATATAAAAATCAGGAATAGAGGAATTATTAGGAGTAAAAACCTCCCATTCCTTATCATTGAATTTAATCAGTCCCATGTTGGAACTTATCCATTTTATATTCTGATTATCGACAGTCACAGTATATTCACAATACATAGGTAACTTAGAATCCTGTGGAGTATATATTTCGCAAGAATCTTCAGAAATTTTTGCAATGCCACCCCAGAATGAAGCCCATACGATATTATGTTTATCAACTACCACATGGTTTACTTTATCATCTGTAAATTTTGAATTCGATTTATTGAACACAATCCACTTTTTCCCGTTGTACTTGCAAAGTCCTTTATCAGTAGCTATCCAGGCTATGCCAGAAGAATCAAGTGCAACACAGCTTACAATGTTATCAGGAAGTTCTGAATTGTTCTTTGTAAAAACATCCCATTTTTCAATGTCTGCATTATACTTTACTAGTCCGTTATCCGTGGCAATCCATGCATTGTTGAATTTGTCTATTGCAATTGCATTCACATGCTTATCAGGAATTACTGAATTCAAAGGGGAATAGTTTATCCATTTTAAACCACCGTAAACATAGATACCGTTGTATCTGCTTCCAATCCATATCTGGTTATATGAATCAAAAGTTATGCATGTAACAAACTTATCTGTAATGCCTGAATTCAAAGAATCGTATTTATAAAAAGTTGTACCGTTATACTTCATCAGGTTTCCACCAGTGAAACAATCACCCGTCACAAACCATATATTACCGGAAGAATCAACATTAACAGTTTTAATCAGGTTGTCAGGGACTGATGAATTTTTTATATTAAATACTTGCCATTCCTGGGCAAACAGATTGATTGCAAAAAGAAACATGGCAACAAATACAATTATTTTTTTCATAGTTATAGATAAATCCAGATTTTAAAATTACAACATTTCAGAAATTATGAAAGCATTTTCTTAAAGCTCTGATATTTTCAAAAAATAAATGATTAAATTATTATATGATTTACTCATCAAAAAATAACGCCTGACTATCTCAAATTTATGTTCGTCGAAAATACTCAAAAATAATTTTTCTTGACTAAAAACCAACGGTAATTTTTTCGACCAAACACTTGACATCCGGCTTTTTTTTGTTAAATTTGTTTGTGCAATTTATCGATTTAGCAACCAATCATTAAATCATGAAAAAAATATTCTTTTCCCTCGCAGTCGCTCTGTTTTTTTCATTTTCAGCGAATGTTTCAGCACAGATTAATCAAGGAGGAACCCCCACCAGCTATTTAAAAGCTGACCTACTAAAAACAGTCTCATTCGCATCCATGGAGTATGTTAATGTTGCGCAACTCCGAAATGAAGACCTTACCAACGACACAATCAAATCAATTCCCTGGAGGTTCGGACAAAATCTATATGTTGACCTAAGCCCGCAGAATTCGGGAGTATGGGATACACTCGATAATGGTACTAAAATATGGAGGCTTGGCATTCGTTCTGCCGGTGCCTTGTCTATCAACTTAACTTTTGACAAATATGTACTACCTCCCGGAGCAACTTTATTTGTATATAATTCCACCCACTCTGAATTAATAGGTGCATTCACCGATTTCAATAACCAGGCCGACAGTATTTTTGCAACCACTCTGGTTCGTGGCGACTCTATCACAATTGAATATAATGAACCTGCAAATGTTTCTTTCCCAGCTATTATTCATTTATGGAGAGTTACGCATGGTTACAGGGATGCATTTGAATATGCCAAATCATTTGGCAGTTCAGGCTCCTGCCAGATTAATGTTGCATGCACTGCCACGAGTGCGGGTTGGGAAAATGAGATCAGATCCGTTTGTATGTTAGTCTCAGGAGGAAGTGGTTTTTGTACAGGATCACTCGTTAACAACACTGCAAATGACGGGACACCTTATGTGCTGACAGCTAATCATTGCTACAGCGCTCCCGGTTCATGGGTATTCTGGTTCAACTGGCAAAGTTCTACCTGCACCAATCCTAGTTCTTCACCATCATATAACTCTATTACTGGCGCAACACTGAAAGCAAGAACAACAACTTCAGATTTTTGTCTTGTTCAAATAAACAGTGCGATACCATCTAATTTTAATGTTTTTTATAATGGATGGAACCGAACAACCACAGCTCCTACATCAGGAATGGGCATTCACCATCCTGCGGGTGATATAAAAAAGATCTCGCCTGCCGGACAGTTTGTAAACTATGGCAGTTATGATGCAGGTAACGGTGCAGCTGATTGCTGGCAGGTTCCATGGAGTGGTACCGCATGTACTGAGGGTGGCTCATCAGGTTCACCTATTTATGATAACAATCACCTTGTTGTTGGCCAGCTTTATGGTGGGCCTTCAGCTTGTGGTGCAAGTGCGGCAAACATGAATGATTTTTATGGAAAATTTTGCACATCATGGACAGGAGATGGAACAAATACAACCCGCTTAAGTAATTGGCTTGATCCTTCAAGTATTAGTCCTACAACATTAAGCGGCTACGATCCTAACGGCCCTGCGGCGCCAGTGGCTGATTATACAGCATCACCTACTACAAGCTGCACAGGTGTTATTCAATTTACAGATGCATCAACAGGATCGCCAACTTCATGGGCATGGACCTTTGGTGACGGGGGTACATCGACACTTCAAAGTCCATCCCATACATATACAGTTAGTGGCACTTATACCGTGAGGCTAATTGCAACAAGCACTGTTTCTTCGGATACAATGACAAAGGTAAATTATATCACAATTAATTTACCCACAGCACCAACAACCACAGATGGTTCACGATGCGGAACAGGAACAGTATCACTTTCTGCAGCTGGTACAGGTACATTAAACTGGTATGATGCTGAAACCGCCGGAAACCTTGTAAATTCGGGTACTTCATATACCACTCCGAGTCTATCAACAACTACAACATATTATGTAGAAAATCACATTATTCAAGCAAGCCAGTATGTGGGACCCCTGACAACATTTGCAGCAGGCTCCTATTCGGCTACCTCGTATACATTAAATTTTAATTGTTTGAGCCCATGTACCCTAGTCTCTGTTGCAGTAGATAAGCAAACTGCAGGTAGTATAACTATTCAGTTAACCACTTCAACAGGAACAGTGCTTCAGACAGGAACCTTTACTGTTGCTGCCGGAGCCAGCAGAGTAACTCTTAACTGGCCTTTAACGGTAGCCACAGGACTTAAGCTTGTCGGGCCTGCAAATGCTGGGTTATGGAGAGTTAATACAGCAGGCACATTTCCATACACATTAACTGGATTGGTAAGTATTACAAGCTGCAGTAGTACTACCCGTTTTGGATCATTTTTCAATTGGGAAATAAAAGAACCTGATTGCATCAGTTCAAGAATACCAGTTACTGCCACAATTAACACTGCAGTTGCTGCAAGTGTTAGCATTGCTGCAAGCCCAACAGGTGCCATCTGCAGCGGAACAAGTGTTACTTTCACTGCTAATGCTACAAATGGAGGAACTACTCCAGCATACCAGTGGAAGAAAAATGCTGCGAATATCACTGGTGCAACCAATTCAACATATACTTCCTCAACTCTTGCACAAAGTGATGCTATTGCATGCGAAATGACGAGCAATGCAAGTTGTGTATCAGGATCACCTGCAACCTCAAATGCAATTACAATGACTGTAAATGCAGGTGGTGCCGCAAGTGTCAGCATTGCTGCAAACCCTGTTGGTGCTATCTGCAGCGGGACAAGTATTACTTTTACTGCAACACCTACCAATGGCGGTACTGCAACCTATCAGTGGAAACTGAATGGTGCGAATATTTCCGGAGCAACAAATTCTACATTTACATCTGCAACTCTTGCAAACAGTGATGCAATAAGCTGTGTTATGACCAGCAGTTTGAGTTGTGCAACAGGATCGCCTGCTACATCAAATACGCTAACAATGACAGTTAATGCACCAGCCACGGCATCAGTGAACATTTCTGCAAGTCCGTCGACTACTATATGCACAGGAACAGAGGTTGACTTCATTGCTACTCCTACAAACGGAGGAACTGCACCTTCATATCAGTGGCAAGTAAACGGAACCAATGTTGGAAGTGATGTGCCTGCATATGCAAGCACAACTTTAGGAAACGGCGATGTTATAACATGTATTATGACATCAAATGCAACCTGTGTTTCTGCAAGTCCTGCAACTTCTAATGCTCTGACAATATCAATCTCCGGCTCTCTTCCTGCATCAGTAAGTATTTCGGCCAGTCCTTCAACTGCCACTTGCCTGGGAACAATAATCACTTTCACTGCCACAACCGCTAATGGAGGAAATACACCAGCTTACCAATGGAAAGTAAACGGAGCAAATGTTGGAACCAGCATTTCCACCTATTCTTCTTCATCTCTTGTAACAGGAGATATGGTGACTTGTGTGATGACTTCATCCAGCACATGCGCAACCGGAAGCCCTGCAACTTCAAATGCACTCACAGTTACTATTTCTTCATCAATGACTGCAAGTGTTTTGATATCGGCAACACCAGGAGTAAATATCTGTTCAGGTACAAATGTTACGTTTACCGCAACCGCATACAATGGAGGAACACCTTCATATCAATGGAAATTAAATGGAACAGATGTTGGCAGCAACAGTTCAGCATACGTTAATAACAGCCTTGCAGATAATGATGTAATCAACTGTTTAATGACTTCATCTGAATCGTGTGCAACTAATAATCCTGCAACTTCTAATTCACTTACAGTGCACCTTACAACAGCTTTACCAGTTAGCATAAGCATTGCAGCAAATCCATCAGGAAGCATTTGCAGCGGAACACCAATTACATATACCGCTACTGCAACAAATGGCGGTACTGCTCCCGTGTATCATTGGCAATTAAACGGTGCCAATGTTGGAAGCAACAGTTCTACTTATACGTCATCAACATTGAGTAACGGTGACATTGTAATTTGTTTGTTGATTTCCTCTGCAACGTGCACAACAGGTAGTCCGGCCACATCCAATGCAATCACAGCAAGTGTGAATATAACTCCTGCAACACCAGTAATTACGCAAAATGGAGATACATTAATATCATCAGTAGCTACAGGTAATCAATGGTATTACCAAAATGCGCTGGGAAGTTTCCCGATTTCAGGTGCAACTAATCAAACATATGTAGCTCTTGTAACAGGTGATTACTACAGCATTGTAAGCGGTCAGGGCGGGTGCGAATCTGATACTTCAAATATTATGAATATGGTAATTGTAGGATTAGCAGAGACGGAAACTGCTTCTGTTCTTATTTATCCAAACCCTGTTTCAAACATGCTGTACATTGAATTCACCCAGGCCTTGAATGGCAATACTGAACTGGAATTACTCAATGGCATCGGACAGCTGCTTCACAAAGAAAGCCTGGAAAACATTTCAGGACATCTGATGAAGACCATCAATATGTCAACTTACACGAAAGGTCTTTATTTCCTGCGTATTAAAAATACTCACTCAATCAGAACAGAAAAACTGATAGTTGATTAAAATTTAACTTTCATGCTTTACAAAATCCCCGGAAACACCGGGGATTTTTATTTTGCAGTTTTTTGTAGTTTTGCTAAAATCAGAATTTTCAATGAAACAATTATTCGTTTTCCTATCCCTGGCAATATTTAGTTTTTTAACGCACTCACAGGTTGCAACTGGAACTTTAAAAGATTCCATAATAAAAGAAAATGATCTCGACGGGAAACAGCGGAAAGCATGGTATGCACTGGATTCAACATGGACACATCACATCTTTCCTGCCTGTCTTAATGAAAATCATGTAAAGCTAAGTTGTGCAAGTTGTGAAAGCGTTTTTCTTTCAGTTCAACTTAAAATAGACTCAACAGGGAAACTTGTAAGTTATAAGAGAATTGCTGGTAAGATGTGCGGAAATGAACTGAGTAAAAATATGGAAAAATGCATGCTTGATTTCTTTTATTTTATAGAATTTCCTGCTGAATTACGAAATATCATTCTGGAAGTAAAGCTTGGAAACGGTCTGAAATGCTAGAATTTCAGACAAATTAATTTACAACTCCAACTGGAACGCACCTGAATCTAATACAGAATAATGAGGAATTTTAACCTCTTCACATTCTTTTTTCCATTTTTTAATTTTCCACATTGAATTCGAAGAATCAAAAATAATTTCATCAGGCTTATAAGAATCAAGTAACTCGCCTATCTCTACCTCAATATTTCCGCATAGAATAAGATAGTCAACTTTAATAGGATTATCAGATGTGAATTTGCAATTCTCTGAATTTACAATAGCCAATCTTTTATCATAAAACTGAATAAAATTACTTTCAATAAGAACATTCTCTTTCACGCTATCAGCCTTATGACTGTCAATTCTATAATAATCAGGATCGTAAAGTTTCAGCAAATTCCAATTATTCATCAGATGAGTTGAAATTAACTTTGAATTATCTTTCAATAATGAGTCACAAATTAATGTATGCTGCTGCCCAGCAATAAGGTCAATTGCAGATGATTTATTCAGATTGTACACAATCATTTTTTTCTGCATCAGTGAATTTAAATTTTTCAAACCCAGCGAAGAAGCAATAACGATAGCTATTAAAAATGAAAGCCGCAATACAACAATTCGTCTGCTAAAGAAAAAATATGCGATTGAAATAATTAAAAGATAAATCAGAATCATCTCTAGCGAAGTAATATGAATTCCTTTAGCTGCAGAATATGGCATGCTTTCAATGAACCTAATCGATTGATTGAGTCCAAAAACAAAGTATACCAAAAGTTTTGAAACAAATGCTGCAATGACATTCAATGGTGAAAGAATAAGGACAAGCATCCCGCAGTAAATTATAAAGTTCGAAAGCGGAACAACAATAAGATTTGTTATAAGGAAATAATTCGGAAACTGGTGAAAATATAAGAGTCCCAAAGGAAAAGTAGCCAATTGCGCAGCTATAGAAACTGTCACAATCTGCCAAACCTGATTTAATATCCAAGTTCGGGGAGACCATAACTTATAAATATTTTTCTGTAGAATAACAATGCCAAATACTGCAATATAGGAGAGCTGGAAACCCACATCCATTACAAGCAACGGGTCAATCAGCAGCAACAAAAGCATTGATGCAGCGAGTGTATTGTAAATATTCGTAAATCGCCCAGATGCTTTTCCAATAATTATAAAAGTAATCATTGCAGCGGCCCTGTTTACCGCTGGTGAGAAGCCTGTGATTGCAGCATAAAACCAAATCAGCAGAACAAGTATAACAGGTTTGAGGTATCTTCCTTTTTTAAACCGGTCGAGAAATGCCAAAAGAAAATTTAAAACAATGAATACCACGCCTACATGCATTCCTGAAACACTAAGTATATGCAATGCCCCGGTTCCCTGGTAAACACTAATAAGGTCAGCATCTATCTTGTCGGTATATCCAAGTATTAAAGCACCAGCCACAGCATATTCCTCACCGCTGATATTATTTGTTTCGAAGATCTTGAGAAACTTCTCACGAATTTTCAGTGCAAGAGATTTTAAAATAAATCCTTTGTCATGCGCCAGCACTGCCCAATTTCCCGATTTCACAAATGCCTGAGAATATATCGAGCGCATAGCCAGGTAATTTTTATAATCAAACTCACCCGGATTCTGAGGCGCTTTTACATCAGCAAATCCTGCGCATAGAATAAGCTGATCACCATATTTCAAACGAGTTGCTGTACTGTCCTTTTTAAAATAGGTCATAGCTTTTCCTTCAGTGCTATGCCATTCGCCATTCTTCCATACTGCATCAATTGAAAGCAAGACTCTGCATGTATTCTCGCGTTCATTGACAGGGTCAGCAATTGTTGCAATTACAGTATCATTTAATGAATGAATATTGCTGAAATCTGCAGACTGGTTTCGAAGTAAACGAAATGATGTGAGTTGATAACCGCAGCAAAAAATCAGCAAATTCAGCAACAGGCCGAATATCCAGCGGTTGCTGTAACTATTGACAATTTGTTTGTAAAAGAAAATAAAAATTGCAGTAATACAAAAAATCGAAATGATGACAAGAAATGGAATATTTAAATCTACTGGTAGTGCAAGAGCAATAATTATTCCAGCAAAAAAAGGAAACAGAATTCTTAAAAGAGGAAGTTGGTTCCAGATATTCATCAGGAATTATTTACTGTGTCTTCAGTTCTGTAACATTGATAATCGTTACTTCCTTATAATAATATTTTATGATTTCCTTGAACGTCCATCCCAGGTCAACCATGCGCATAGCGCCTTCCTGGCAAAGCCCAACACCATGGCCGAATCCCCTGCCTTCAAACAATAGTGTGTCACCCTGATTCTCGATAGAGAAAAAAGTGGATTTCAATTTCCAGTCACTCCTGATTGTTTTTAAAGGAATATTCGGATTATCATCAAAATTAATTTTTCGCACCACCTGGGAAAATGTCGTAGCCTTCAGTATCATTGCGGAGTCGGTGACAGGATAATTAAACTTAGAATCCAGGTATTCAAGCCACTCTTTCTTGAGAATTTTTTTATTCCATACTGCGTGGGGTTGTTTCAGGCAAAAAGTATCCTTCACCGATTTCAAATAGGTAGTGGTAATTGTCCATACATCTTCCGAATTAACCGTCTGTCCTCCGCAATTTGAATAAAAAGCAGCAGAAATAGGTTTGTTTGATTTATCAATAATAATATCACCTGTTGTTTGTGAAGTCGCCATCATGATCATGCTGTTGGTGCATCTGCCCCTGTATAGCTGACAGTGCACATTGTCGCAGAAATTATAACCATCGGGTTTCACATGTTTCTTTAGATTACTGATGGCATATGTGCGTGAGATAATTGCCTGCAATTTTAAAAATTCAAGATTCTTTTTTATTCCCCCTTCTGATTCCACCACGCCGGCAACATAATGCTCGAGCTCAACTTTATTAATTACTTTGAGAAATCCATCTTTCACTGAGATTTTTATTCCATCATCATATACTCTTTCTTTGATATCAGGGTCTACAGCTTTAAATGTAAATGTATTCAGGAAACCTTCGGCAGAAAAAATAAGACTGGTATATGATCCAAGGTCATCACCCTGTTTTGTAACAGAAATTTTGTTGTCTTTAATAATAAGAGTAACCGGATTATTTTTATACAGGTCCACAACCTTTTTATCTTCGCTGTAGATTACATACTTCCCGGACAGAGGAGTTATTGTGACAGACTTAAGTTGAGAACTGCTGAAAATGCAAACATCAAAATCGACTGCAAATACATTTACAGCAATGTTTACAAAAAACAATAATAATATCAGTTTGATTTTCCGCATCAATAAAATTTAAATTTCGATCCTGCTTGATTTTCCAAAAGTAAAGACCAGTCGTGAGAAATCAAAGTATTTTTTTCTTAAAAAAGATTAAATTAGATTACTAAACTTTTTCTATGGCTGCAATGCCTTAATTATCAGATCAGCTGTTTTAGCAGATGCGCCAATACCTCCCAGCTTATTTTTCAATTCAGTGAATTTTATTTTCATTTCATTTGCATACTGAGGGGTCAATAATTTCTGCAGTTCAGCAATTAAGTTCTCTTTATTGAAATCCTGCTGTATCAGTTCTTTCACAACTTCCTGATCCATGATGAGGTTTACCAACGAGATGTATTTAACTTTTACAAGTTTTTTTGCAAGCATATATGAAATCGCAGAACCTTTATAGCACACGACTTCCGGCACTTCAAACAAAGCTGTTTCAAGTGTGGCAGTGCCTGAAGTTACCAGTGCAGCGGTGGCATTCGAAAGCAGCAAATATGTTTTCCCGTAAATTATTTTCACATTGGAACCTTTACAAATGGTTTCATAAAATTCTTTAGGCAATGACGAAACACCAGCAATTACAAATTCATAATTAGAAAATTGTTTTTGCATTTCAAGCATTACAGCCAGCATTTTTTGGATTTCCTGCTTTCTGCTTCCGGGAAGAATCGCAATTATTGGTTTATCAGAAAGCATTTCTTTTTTCCTGAAATCCAGCACATCACTTTTATTGGAACCATCGTTGATAGCATCAAGCAAAGGATGTCCAACAAAATCAACTTTGTAATTAAAACGATGATAAAATTCTTCCTCAAAAGGGAGAATGACAAACATTCTATCAACAGTTCTTTTTATTTTATGTACCCTGCTTTGTTTCCATGCCCATATCTGCGGAGAGATATAATAAAAAACTTTAATGCCTGCCTGTTTTGCAAACTCAGCAATCCGCATATTGAAGCCCGGATAATCAACAAGAATAATCGCATCTGGCTTGTATTGAAGAATATCAATTTTACAAAATTTAATATTCTTCATGATGGTCCTGAGGTTCATCAGCACTTCCACAAAGCCCATAAATGCAAGTTCCCTGAAGTGTTTTACAAGTTGCGCTCCCTGTGCTTTCATTAGGTCACCTCCCCAGCAGCGGAATTCAGCATTGGCATCAAGCTTTTTCAATTCCCTGATAAGATTGGATGCATGAAGGTCTCCGGAGGCTTCTCCTGCTATGATATAGTATTTCACAGGCAGATTATTTGATCAGGTAATCATTTATAAAATAAGCCAGGATATAAACAAACGACATGAGCAACAATCCTCTGCCGGTTTTGTCATATTTTTTCTTCACAAGGTAGTTCCGCATCAGCAGCACATTTCCGACAATTGCCACAAGCTGCATTGTAGAAATACTAATCAGCAAATCTTTGTTTAAAATTTGACGGAGCAAATAATCTATGCCATAAATTATTCCGAAGAAAATCAGTGGTACAATGGCACCAATAGCGATGCCGAAAATAAAATTATCTTTATTAAAAAAGTTTTTCATTTTTCAAGGTCTTTAATTTTTGCAATCGCGTGGTGGGCTGTAAAATCATATTGTACAGGAACAACAGATATGTAGCCATTCTTCAGCGCCCACTCATCAGTATCTTTTCCTTTGTCGCCGTTTATGAATTCGCCTGTAAGCCAGTAATAATTTTTATGATGCGGATCTTTTCTCACATCATAATCATCGGCCCAGTAGGCATCAGCCTGACGGCACACCTTAACTCCTTTTAATTTTTTTGCAAGTGGAATGTTTACATTCAGGCAGGTCTTGTCAGGAACGCCTTTGCGTAATACTTTTTTTGCAATTGAAAGTATGTACGGATCGGCTGGTGTGAAATCGGCATCAAACCTGTAATCAAGCAATGAAAAACCAATACTTGGAATATTTTCAATAGCTCCTTCAACAGCAGCCGACATGGTACCGGAATAAATTACATTAATAGAAGCATTAGAACCATGATTGATTCCAGATACAAGCAAATCTGGTTTTCCAAAAAGAATTTTACTTACAGCCAGTTTCACGCAATCCACAGGTGTTCCGCTGCAACTGTATTCAATTTCTTTACCATCAATAATAACTTTATCCAACCTCAAAGGTGTTGCAATTGTAATGGCGTGTCCCATACCCGACTGTGGTCTGTCTGGTGCTACTACTATCACATCACCGAGTGTACGCATCAACTTTATCAGATGCCTGATACCAGGTGCCATAATTCCATCATCATTGGTCACAACAATAACAGGTCTTTTACTTTTCTTTTTTTCTTCCTTCATTTTAATATCCTTCATGAAACAAAGATAATCCGTTTTTTCTTTGCTTAAAAACACGTATTTAAAAATATTAACGTAATTATGAACAGGGATAGATGATTTTCTCTAAAGTAATGAAGGTAAGAGAAAAATGTATATTTTTGAAATAAACAACATAAATGCCCGAAACAAAAAAAGTTTTGCTTGTTGGAGCAAGCGGTTTAATTGGAAGTAATCTGCTTCAATTGCTGCTTAATGATGGAAATTTTCAGGAAGTGGTTTCATGGAGCAGAAAAGCGCAAGAATTGCATCATCCTAAACTCACTGAAAAAGAAATTGATTTTAATTCTATAGAAAAAATTCCATCAGAGAATTTTGATGTTATCTTCTGCTGCCTTGGAACTACAATCAATAAAGCAAAGTCACAGAAACAGTTTTACAAAGTTGATCACGATTATGTGGTTGAACTTGCCAGGTATGCTGAAATATCAGGCATTTCAAAGTTTATTGTAATTTCATCAATCGGTGCAAAAAAAGACACATCCAATTTTTACATACGTACCAAAGGAGAAATGGAATATGATATTTGCAATTTCAATATTCCGAATATTACGATTCTGCGACCTTCAATTTTACTTGGAAAAAGAAAAGAATTTCGTTTCGGTGAATTGATAGGAAAAGGCTTTATGAAAGCTATCAGTTTTCTTTTCATTGGAAAAATGAAAAAATACAAAGGCATTCAGGCAAAGACTGTGGCTGAAGCAATGGTAAGACTTGCAAAGAGAAACATTGAAGGAAAATTTATTTTTGAATCGGATCAGATTGCAAAAATTTCGAAAGAAAAATAAAATGCGAATAGGTTTTGATGCAAAAAAGGTATTTACAAATTATACTGGTCTCGGCAATTATGCCAGGAACCTGCTTTCCGGCCTTGCAGAATTTTATCCTGAAAATGAATATCACTTATATGTGCCATCAGTAAAGAGGAATAAAGAAACGAGTTTATTTCTTGATAATCCTGTTTTCAATACACAAATATCACATGCTGCCATTAAAGCCTATTGGCGCAGTTTTTCAATATGCAATCAGTTAAAAAAAGATGACATTGAATTATTTCATGGGTTGAGCCATGAACTGCCATTGAATATTTCCTCATCAAAAATTAAATCAATAGTAACATGCCATGACCTGATATCATTGAAATTCCCCGAATGGTATCCGGCTTTGGATAGGATGATGTATAACTTTAAATTTAAAAGAAGTTGCAGAAATGCAGATACAATCATTGCTATAAGCGAGAGCACAAAAAACGATATTGTAAAATATTACAATATTGATCCGCTTAAAATACAAGTTGTATATCCTTCATTCGATAACGTATTCCTGCAAAGTAATGATTCCTCCTATAATGAAATTATCTTAAAACAGTTAGCATTGCCCAATGATTATCTGCTCTATGTTGGTTCAGTGACTGAACGAAAAAATCTTCTTTCTGTCATAAAAGCAATTGAAATGCTTTCTTCAGAACACCAACTACCTCTTGTGGTTGTAGGAAATGGGAGGAGTTACAAAAATAAAGTTCAGGAATATATTTCAGAAAAAAAACTCAGTCAAAAAATAATCTGGTTAGAAAACATTTCTGATAATAGTGTATTGCAAATTATTTATCAGCATGCACAGATATTTATTTATCCTTCGTTTTATGAAGGTTTTGGAATGCCTGTCATGGAAGCCATGCTCTGCAAAACACCTGTCATCACATCCAATACTGCATCATTGCCTGAGGCGGGAGGACCGGATTCATATTACATTGATCCGAACAACGCTGAGCAAATTGCCGAAGGAATCAAAAAAATTCTTTCTGATGAAGCAATGCGAAATAACATGATTGAAAAAGGATTTAATTATGTGCAAAAATTTTCAAGAAAGAAAACTGCTTCTGATATAATTTCCGTTTATCAACAAACATTAAACTTATAAGTAATGCGGCTTTGGTCACTTCATCCCTCCTATCTCGATTCCAAAGGTATTGTCGCACTCTGGCGTGAAGCGCTGCTGGCGAAGCATGTGCTGGAAGGAAAAACAAAAGGATATACAAATCATCCGCAGCTTACCAGGTTCAGGAATGCTAAAGATCCTTTATCTGCAATCAATTCATTTCTTCTGGAAGTGCAGAAAGAATCAGAGAAAAGAGGTTATGTATTTGATAAAACGAAAATCGGAAAAATTAAAATTCATCAGGAATTGACTGTAACAATAGGACAATTGGAATATGAACTTGAACATTTGAAGAAAAAACTTTTTGTCCGCGATAAAAACAGATTCACAAAAATAATTAACTTAAAAACCATAAAACCTCATCCATTGTTTAGAATTGTGAACGGTGAAGTTGAAGAATGGGAAAAAGTTTGAAGTGTTTTATAGCAGTGAATTCATGCTTTTAAAACCTTTCTCATTCAAAATAATTTCATGCATTTTAAAAACTATCCTTATCTTCGTGTAAATTATTTAAGAAATGGCCGGAAGTACAATCCTAGAATTTGTAGCTGCAATAAACAAACATGATTTGGAAGCAATGGCAGCGCTGATGACCGATGATCATATATTCGTTGACGCCCATAATAACAGTACAAAGGGAAAAGACACCATGAAAGGTTCATGGAAAATTTATTTCGACTGGTTCCCTGATTATACAATTGAAGTTTCTGATATTATTCAGGGTGAAACCTGTATTGCAGTTTTTGGCTTTGCCAACGGCACTTTCCACAATTTACATAATCCTGAAAACAGCAATCATTTTCATTTGCCGGCTGCATGGAAAGTAATTGTTGAAAGCGAAAAAATAAAGATGTGGCAAGTGTTTGCCGATGCCAAGGTTCCTACCGATATTATTGAAAGGAATAAACCAAATCCTCAGAATAAAATTTAATTAAATCTTCTCTAATTTTTATTATTCCACAATAATCTTGTGCGATTCACTATATCCGGCAGCTTTTATAAAAATAAAATAAGTTCCTGCTCTCAGATCTTTTACATTCAACTGGTAAGAATCAGTAATGTCGGCTGTTTCAGTCTTTATTAACTTTCCTGTACCATTGTATATCTCTATAGTTGCTCCGGTTAATTTCTCTTTTACATTAATTGTTATAATATCTTTGGCAGGCACAGGAAAAATGCTCACTTTTTCAACAAGGCTTTGTTGCTCAATGATGCTCACTGACGGGTTCAAAATTTCTACAACAGCTCCATTTGCGGGTGCCCAAATAGAAAGGTTTGCAGGCAACGTACATTCCGGATCATTGGGACCAACCTGTCCGACAGTTGCTACAACATCAAATTTCACAGTACGAATCTGAATTTTATTCTTGTTTACACAAATTAAATGAAAGCCATCGCTTGACGCCTGGTCGCGTGTCCAGTTGTATGCAGCATTTGCACTGTAAGTGGTATACAATGTGCGAACAGGAGCGCCCCAGGCACCTTCGCCGATATAAACTGTACCATTTACATCATCACGAATGAAGCCGTTATCGCTGCCAACCGCTGAAGAAGGGACAATCGGCCATGTATATTTCATAACATGACTATGTCCTTCAATGCATAAATTCACTTTTTTTGGCTGAAAAAGGTTCGCCCAGCAATCGATCATATATTGGTTTGGTGTTGTTTCAGCGTGAGGAGCCATGGGTGTATGATATTGGCAGATTTTCCAAACAGGTTCGCTTGAAGTGCCGGTATAATTATTAAGATCGTTAGTGAACCAGTTTAACTGAGCAGCATCGGTGCATACATTGAAATTATCAGCTGAAACATTAAGAGAATAAAAACGAAACAAGTTACCGCCAAAAGATAAAGCATAATAATCATTTGAATTAGTAATATCAAACAGATTAAATATATCAGCATTAACTTCATGATTTCCCATAGCTGCCATAAAAGGAACAATCAGTCCACCATCCGCATCAGGGCCATATGCAAGTTGCCAGTCAGTAAACCAGTCAGGCCAAACACTTGTTTGCAGCGGATCAATATCCATTATGAAATCACCATTGAATGAAACAAAATCGGGACGTATTTTTGAAACAAGTTTGTTTGCATTTTGCCTTTGAAGCCTGCAATTACCGCCTGTGCATGTTCCCGATTCACCAATATTAAAAGAGAATGCCGTACGTGAATCCCCGCCGGCAATAAATGTGATAGTACTATTTGGGTCATCAGTAATAGTCTTAAAAGAATATCTTGCACTCACACCCTGGTCATCTTTAACTACAAAATAATATTTTGTATTTGGCGTCAATCCTGTAATGCGTGCAAAATGATTTGCAAGAGACACATAATTTGTTGTGGTGTCGATACCATGATTGTATGGATATGCCGCTGAATTTGTTCCCAGATCGCTTGTGCCATAATAAACCTTCGCATTGGTTGAAGCACCACTTTCGGACCAGCCAATAACAATAGTTGTAGAAGGATCATCACGGTATGACAAGCGATAGAATCTTGTGTTTGCCATCAGTTGACCTGAAATCATAAGTAAAACAAGAACAAAAACGATGAGATTCTTTTTCATAGAAATAGTTTTGGAATTTGAAATTTCTTTAATGATTATTTTGAACTATGATCAATTTAACTTAGTGCTTTGTTAATTGTGTTATGGCGGTCATCCAGAGTTTATCGAAGGATGAACCGCCTGCAAAATGTCTATATTTCGATAAACTCAATATGACATTCTGCGTTATAACAGGCTTAGCATAACACTAAAGCTCAAAAGTATAAGGTATATCTGCTCTTTCCTAATAAACCAATATAACAATTATGACACATACCCAGGAATGGTATAACACTTTATTGATACAAAAAAGGAGCAGTTCAAAATTTCGCAAATAATAATGTCTGATGAATTTAAACCTTATTTTTTATCATCAAGTTTTTTCTGAATTACTTCAACTGCTTTCTTCTGCTCTTCTATAAGTTTTGCTGCTTTCTCCTGGTCCGATTTGTTTGTAACAATATCTGCTTCGGCATCGGAAATTTTCTTTTTATAATCTTCAATGTCCTTCTCAAGTTTTTCCTTTTTCTTCACAAGTTCAGAAAGGTTACCTTCAAGATCTTTTTGTTTGTCTTTTGCATCTTCCAACTTCTTCGCAACAGCTTTCTTTGCCATTTCTGTAGCAAATTTCTCAACAATTTTTTCAGCTGCTTTGTATTCCGTTGAATGAGTTGATTCGCTTATAAAAGCACCACCTAGATCAAAGGCAACACAAAGTTTGACACCTTTATCATCTTTTTTTGTAGTTGCATAAACATCAACTGTATTTGCCGAAATCTCAGTTATTAAGGCATTGTCAGCAAAAATGCCATCCTTGTTTGACATCTTCGCATTATAATCTTTCATCAGACTTTTCCATGCCTTTTCAACATCCGATTCATCTGCATCAGGTATAATAACCGTTAACGCAGGGTTCTTCCCCCCACCGAGATCTTCTTTGCTTTCTATCACTTCAATTTTTTGTGCTGATACGTATAATGAAAATACGATTGGTAGCAGTGCAATAAGTTTTTTCATATATTTAAATTTATTTGCTAAAAATAAATAAAATTTTAGTTAACTAACAGCATTATCAGGAATTTCTGTACTGTCTCATGCAAAAATTTCTATTTTTTATTATCTTCGTTTATGCAATTTTATGAATTCTGCATCTTAATGACAAACCTATAAAAATTTAAGCTATGAAAAATATTGCATTAACATTCATCCTCCTATTCAGTATTACTTTCGCCGTAAAAGCTGATGATGACAAAACACCTGTTAAATCTGAAATCAAAAGCGTAACAGTTTTCCTTAGTGGAGCCCAGGTGAGCCGAACAGGAACAGCAACGGTACCTATCGGACAAACTTATTTTGTATTCGAAGGTTTGTCGCAGTACATCAATGCCAATAGTGTGCAGGTAAAAGGAACCGGAGACTTTACCATTCTCTCTGTGTCGCACCAACTGGATTATATGAACACCCAGGAAAAATCGAAAGATGTACTTCTGATTGAAGATTCACTGGAATCGCTTAATGCACAGCTCACCTTTCAACAGGCTATGCTGGAAAATTATGTTGCAGAAAAGAACATGATTATTGCAAACCAGTCCATCGGTGGCAGTCAGACAGGTGTTAAGATTGAAGATCTGAAAGCAGCCGCAGAATATTTCCGCACACGGCTTGCTGATATCAGCATTAAATATATTGCAGCAAATGCCAGGATTAAAAAAATCCAGGAATCTATTACTAAATATACCAATCAGCTTTACACTCAAAATACAAAAGCCAATATTCCAACCAGTGAAATTATTGTTACTGTTGCTTCAAAAATTAAAACAACAGGAACATTTGAACTGACTTATACCGAAACAGGTGCAAGCTGGTATCCTTCTTATGATCTGAGAGCTACCGATACAAACAGCCCTATTGCACTTAACTACAGAGCCAATGTAACCCAATATACCGGTGAAGACTGGAAAGGTGTAACGCTTACATTGTCTACAGGAAATCCATCGCAGGTTGGAACAAAACCAACACTGAATCCATGGTATCTTTACATTTATAATACATCTTACGATTACAGAACAACAACTACAGGTAGTGTTACGAAGGCAGAAGCAGCAAATGAATCATATGACCAAAAAGCTAAAACTACAGCTGATTACTCATGGACAGCAGCCAACTATACCACTGTTGATGTAAATGCCACCAACTTTGAATTTGATATCAGCATTCCTTATACAATTAAAACTGACGGGAAAGCTGTGGTTGTAGAAATACAAAATTATACGCTGCCTGCAACATACCAGTATTACGCTGCTCCAAAGCTTGATCCTACGGCATTCCTGCTTGCCAAAGTTACCGGATGGGAAGATTATAATTTGCTTTCAGGGTATATTAATCTTTATTTTGAAGGGACCTATGTTGGCAAGTCATACCTGAATGTAAAAGACGTTAAGGATACTCTTGACTTCTCATTAGGTCGTGACGAAAACATTGTAATTGAACGCAAGAAACAAAAAGAATACAACACAAGCCAATTCATAGGTGCAAACCGCAAAGTAAGTTTTGCATGGGAAATTAGTGTTCGTAACAAAAAGAAAACTCCGATAAGCATTGTAATTGAAGATCAGCTGCCACTCTCAACTGACAAGGATATTGAAGTTGAAAAAGGCGAAACATCCGATGCCACTTATGATGAAACCACAGGGTTCCTGAAATGGACACTTGAATTGAAGAGTGCAGAAACAAAGAAACTCAATTTCAAATATACAGTAAAGTACCCGAAAGATAAGAATGTGTATATTGAATAGAAAAAATAATATTCATAAAAAAAGCAGGAATAAAATTCCTGCTTTTTTATTTATTGACAACTTTAAAATTTCATTAATTCATCATAAAGCAAACGTGTGGGAAGTCCCATTACATTAAAATACGAACCTTCAATATGCTCAATGGCAACATAGCCTATCCATTCCTGGGCGCCGTAGGCGCCCGCTTTATCATAGGGTTTGTAATTGGAAACATAATAATGAATTTCTTTCTGAGAAAGTTTTTTAAAATAAACATTTGTCAGTGCATAAAAAGTGTGCGTCTTTGCCTTTGTTTTCAGGCAAACGCCGGTAATCACCTCATGCATATTCCCAGAAAGCTGCGTAAGAATACTTACCGCATCATCAAAATCTTTTGGTTTACTCAGCACCTGGTTATTTATCCACACAATTGTATCCGCAGTGATCACTAATGTTTTATCATCTATTTCATTGTCGAATGCAGCAGCTTTAAGCTCACTCAGGTAAAGCGCTATCTCTTCCCGTTTAAGTTCTTCAGGAAATTTTTCTTCAACATCTTTTACGATAACGGTGAATGGTATATCAAGTCCTTTTAACAGCAATTGTCTGCGTGGTGACTGGGATGCAAGAATTATTTTGTAATCTTCAAGTTTTTCAGGTAGTAACAAAGCAATTAAAATTTTAGAAAGATCAACAACATAGAAAGTACGCCTGTTATCATGATGAATTTTGTGATACTGCTTAGTAAAGTATAATCATGTTTATTTTTTGCAACAAGTATTACATATCCAAGATATATTAAAGGAACAATTATAACGGCTATCATATACCAGAACAACACCCGCATGCTATCTATCCCAAAAACTTTAAATGCTAAATATGATAACACTGCAATTGAAATTATAAGCAAGCCCACAAGTATATATTTAGTTCCTTTTGTACCAATAACAACAGGTATTGTAGAACATCCGCATTTTTTATCGCCTTCAATATCCTCAATATCTTTAATGATTTCCCTGATCAAAGAAATGCCAAATGCAAACAAAGAATAAATAAGGAGAAATAGAATAACCAGATCCCGATTTACAACGATCATTTGGCCCGAAGAATGCAAAGCTGACATATCGTAAAGCCATACCAAAACAATTGTCATTGCTGTAGCAAATGAAACGAGAAGGTTTCCGACAAGAAAATATGATTTAAACTTCAGCGAATAGAACCACATGAGTGTGACCATCAAAATATTGATGGCTGCATACTTCAACGAACCTGCCTTGTAACTAACATACACCCCAATAAAGCAGGCTAAAATGTTCAAGACAGTATGCAACAGCATGACTTTACGCCTTGATATAATTTTGCCGACAATTATTCTTTTCGGCCTGTTGATCCTGTCAACCCTTAAATCAAAATAATCATTGATAGCATATCCAGCAGCAGCAATCATAACTGTTGATAATACCAGCAATGCAAAAGAAACATTACTAAACATAGGTGTAATATTTTCTAGCTGCATGATGGGAATTAAAATGGCATACCTGAACAGATATTGCGTAAGCGCCATTATCAGTAGGTTCTGAATGCGAATAAGTCTAAAAACAGCTATCATTGATTTTTTTTTCAAATATACAAAATACAAACAGATACAAAAATATCACCATAAAAATGCGACTTCTGTATCGAACCATTTTCCCTGAACTTTCAATACTTGCTCAATCACATCACGTGCACAACCCTCGCCTCCTTTTATAGCAGAAATATAATCCGAAACATCCTTGATCTCTTGGGCAGCATTTGCCGGGCAGGTAGCCACTCCTGCCCTTGACATCAGATGGTAGTCAGGAATATCATCACCCATAAAAAGCACTTCATTGTGTCCGATACTATTTGTTTTCAGGTAATCTTCGTATACTTCCAGTTTATGTCCGACACCCATAAACACATCATAAATATGCAGCGCTTCAAATCGCTTCGTTATTGCTTCTGATCTTCCTCCGGAAATAATAGCAACACGGTATCCTTTTTTTACTGCATACTGCATAGCATATCCATCGCGCACATGTGCTGTGCGCAGCCCTTCGCCATCATTCTGCAAAATAACTTTTCCATCAGTAAGCACGCCATCGTAATCAAATATGAAAGTAGTAATATGCTTTAACTTTTTAAGGTAATCGGTCATCTTCTCAGAATTATTATTGATATTTTTTTTGAATCAGCGAACTTATTTTCTCATACAGCTCCCTGTAATCATCATTTTCAAGCATTGAAAGATGTTCATGCATTGTTTCTGTATCTTTTCTGCGGGCCGGTCCAGTTTGGGCTTCAGTGGGATTAAGCAACATTACTTTATCAGCCGTTTCGCGGATAAGAGGTTTTAATATATTAAAAGGAATATCTCCTTTCAGCAGGATCTCTTCGGCAACACCATACATGGCATTTGTAAAATTGCTTGTAAACACTGCTGCCAGATGAATTATTTTCCGTTGTTCTGAATTGATCAGTCTTACATCAGTAGTGAATGATCTTGCAAGGTCTTCGAGTAGTTTCAGATTATCATCATTATTCGCTTCTATGCAAACAGGTATTGAAAGATAATCAAGGGATTTGTTTTTTGAAAAAGTTTGAAGCGGATAAAAAACTCCATAGTTTTCAGAGACATCCTTAATAAAAGCCATAGGTTTAAAACCGGAAGTGTGCACAACCATGCATCCATTGGTCTTCAGCTCCTTCACAATATTTTCTATTGCTGCATCTGTGACTGAAATAATATAGAGATCTGCATCTTGTATGATATCCTTCAAATCACAACACCATGAAACACCAATATTTTCGGCCAGCTGCTTTGCTGATGCTTCATTCCTGCTATATACCTGTATAATTCTGCGCCCTGTATCCTTAAAGGCAGCAGCCAGGTGCGTTGCAACATTACCGGCACCAATTAGCACGATAGTATCAATAGAGTTTTTTTTCATATACTGATATGTTGTCACTCTTATTTATAAATACAAACCTAATTAAAATATTTCTATTAAAAAATATGTTTGTACCGAGATAATAGGAAATATGAAATGAAACAATAATGTGATAGCAGAATCTATTTCGGATTTACTGAAAGCACTGGTATTTTAGACTCGCTGATAAGTTCAATGGCATTTGTTCCAAGGAATCTGTCGCGCAAATTCACTTCCTGCTGAGTCATAATCATAATAAGATCGCCATCAGTTTCGTAAGCATAATCAAGGATAAATGAAGTTAGTCCTCCAAGAACCCTGTCACCATTGATAATATTCGCAGTGGTAAAAATATCTCTTTTTTCAATGTATTCTTTTACCTGTTTCAGCTGATCTGTCAATTGCGTCACTACTTCCGGTTCGCTTGTAAGCAAAATCGAAACAACCCTGATAGTGGCATTGTAATACTTGGCAATTTCAATAGCCTTGGTAACTTTCTGCTGGGTTTCTTTGGTAAGATCAAGAGGAAGTATAATGGTTTCAAAATGTTCGCGGATATTTGTTCCGTTAAAAGTGAGCACAGGACAAGGAGCTTCGCGAATAACTTTAGAAGTATTAGTACCAACAAACGCTTTCTTCTTATCGGGATCGGAACTATTGGTAGCCATTACAATAAAGCGGGCATAGATATCTTTTGCTAACTGAACAATTTTTTCATGCGGTTTTCCATGCAGCAGAAGCGGGTTCACTTTTATCCATGAGTTTTTTGAAGCACTTTCTGAAATTTGCTGCAATCGGGCATTACAACTCTCCTCGTAATCAATTCTATCAGTTTCCGAAGGTTCTCTCGAAAAAAGCCCGAAAGCAAAATTAACCCCACCTTCTGGAATCACATGCAGCAATGTAATTTCCACATTCAGCAGTTTGGCAAGTGCGTAAGCCTGTTCAAGCGCAAGCAGCGACTGCTCCGAAAAATCAGTAGGGACAAGTATGTTGCTGTAATGGCCTTTCATAGCTATTTCGAAACCTGCATTTTATTAAACTGCTGAAACAATAATTTCATTAATTTTGCATTTCTAATTAATCTGCAAATTAACGTATTTTGTTTAAAATAATCTAAATTCATCATGAAAAAAATTGGCGATTCAGAATTAATACTTAATCCCGATGGCAGTGTTTACCATCTTAATCTCCTTCCGGAAGATATATCTGAAACGATTTTGGTTGTTGGCGATCAGGGTCGTGTAAATACCATATCGAAACACTTTACAAATATTGAATGCAAGAAACAAAACAGGGAATTTGTAACAATCACCGGAACTTACAATGGAAAAAGAATTACTGCTTTATCCACCGGTATAGGAACGGACAATATTGATATTGTTGTAAATGAACTTGATGCACTTGTTAATATTGACCTGGGTAAACGCGAAATTAAAGAAAAGAAAACAAGCCTTAATATTATTCGTTTAGGCACCAGCGGAGCGCTTCAGGGCGATATTCCCGTCGACAATTTTGTGATGTCGGAATATGGACTAGGCTTTGACGGACTTCTGAATTTTTACCAAGCTGATAAAAATATTTATGATGATGAAATCACCGAAGCATTCATAAAGCATACAGGTTATGATCCTAAGCTTGCCAGGCCTTACACAGTGAAAGCTTCAGAAATGTTAATGAAAAAACTTGGTGAAGGACTGTTCAAAGGAATTACTGCAACAGCTTCCGGTTTCTATGGCCCGCAGGGCAGGCAGTTACGTATTGTTCCTACTGATCCCATGCTGAATGACAAAATGCAAACATTCTCTTTCAAAGGACACCGGATCACAAATTTTGAAATGGAAACTTCGGCACTCTACGGACTGGGAAAGATTTTAGGACATCATACCGTAACTATCTGTACAATTATTGCAAACAGGGTATTGAAACAATACAGCAAAGATTATCATCCTGCTGTAGAAAAGATGGTGACTACCGTACTAGACAGAATTACTGCTTAATTTTTATACAGAAAAACACGAATGGACCAGCATGATGAGCGCGAAATAAAGGCACTGATCAGTCTTACTGACGAGCCGGACGATCGCATTTTTGCCGAGATTGCTGAAAAGATTTTTTCGTATGGTACCACAGCACTTCCTTTTCTTGAAGAGCATTGGGAAAACTCCTTCGATCCTGTGATGCAGCAGCGCATACTGGAGATCATGCATAAAATTCAATTCGAAAACGTTTCTGCAGAATTGAAAAAGTGGATTAAGCTCGGAGCAAATAATTTGTACGATGCTTATATGCTCATCACACGATTCCAGTACCCTGATGTAAAAGAAGATGAGATTAAAAATAAAATAGAAGCAATCCGTAAAGACATCTGGCTTGAGTTAAATAATGAACTCACTGCACTCGAAAAGATAAAAGTAGTAAACCATATCTTTTTTGAAGAATATAAGTTTGGTGGGAATAATGTTGATTTTCATGCACCGCATAATTTATATCTCAACACTTTGCTAGAAACGCATAAAGGGAATCCATTGTCTCTTGGTATACTATACATCATCATTACACAGCAATTGAATATGCCAGTTTACGGAGTGAACCTTCCTGAGCATTTTGTGCTGGCATACACCAATGAGCTTGATGAAGAAAGCCTTGAATTCCTCGATAAGAAAGAAGTACTTTTTTATATAAATCCTTTCAGCAAAGGTTCTGTATTTTCGAGGAAAGAAGTTGAACTCTTTATAACACAGCTAAAAATTGAACCGAAGGAAATGTTTTTCAAGCCCTGCGGAAACATTGATATCGTAAGAAGACTTATCAACAACCTGATCTATTCATATGAAAAACTGGGTCATATGCAAAAAAAGAATGAGCTGGAAATGTTGTTGAAGATGCTGAATCCATGATCATATTATCATTCCTGGCATCACAGGAAAAAAAACAGCTTAATCCCTTTGTGCTTAAATTTTTATAATTTTACACCACATTCAAGCAGTGCATCCCATCAGAACTGACTGCAGGCATTTATTAAAGAACCGGATTTTTCACTTTCAAAAAATTAAAATGATGAAGAGAGCATGCATTTATTTTTTATGCTTTGTAGTTGGGTTACTGCTTAACAGTAATTTACATGCACAAAGAGGAGTTTCTACAGTTGATTCGCTTAACAAGAAGTATGTGAACTGGTACAACCTGGATGCAAAATCGGATAAGGTTTCCGGCGTCAGTGTTGACAAGGCTTACAATGAACTGTTAAAAGGAAAATCAGCCAAGAAAAAAATTGTTGTTGCAGTTATTGATGGTGGTGTTGACACTGCCCATGCTGACCTTAAAGGACATATCTGGAAAAATACTGATGAAATTGCTGGTAATGGAATTGATGACGATAACAACGGTTATGTTGACGACATATTCGGATGGAATTTCCTTGGAACCAAAGGATATAACCTGAACGTCGAGAATCTTGAATATACAAGGATTCTTAAACGACTAAAGCCTTTTTTTAAAAACGTAAAATCAATAGATGCAGTCCCAGCTGACCAGGTGGAGGATTATAAATTATACCTGGCCTGCACAGCAAAATACAATAAGGAATATAAGACGAATGAAGCCGAGCAAAAAGGTATTGAGAAATTTGAAGAAAAACTGAATGAGGCAGAAACCAGGATAAAAGAATATCTCAAAAAAGATAAGATTACTGAAAGTGACTTGCAGGGAATTACTTCAACGGATGTAAAAATCACTTCCTATAAAGATTTTCTGATAAAAGTTTACAAACAGGGAATAACAGCTGAAGTGCTGAAATCGGCAAAAGAACAAAGCGAAACCTATCTTGACAAATACCTGAATTTTGATTTCAATCCACGCGACAGCGTAGGTGATGATCCTGAAAATATTTCTGACACCAACTATGGAAACAATGATGTCTCTGGTACTCGTGCCGATCACGGAACACTTTGTGCCGGTATTATTGCCGCTAAACGCAATAATGGAATTGGTATTAACGGAATAGCAAGTGATGTTCTCATCATGGCGTTGCGTGTTGTGCCCGATGGTGACGAACGCGATAAGGATATTGCTCTGGCAATACGCTATGCTGTTGACAATGGTGCAAATGTTATAAACATGAGTTTCGGTAAAGCATTTTCTCCACAGAAAAAATTTGTTGATGATGCTATTAAATATGCCGAACAGCATAATGTGCTGCTCATACATGCCGCCGGTAATGACGGAATGAATAATGATTCGACTGAACATTATCCTACAAAAATTCTTAATGATGGCACTGTTGTAACAAACATGATCAATGTTGGAGCTTCAAACCTCAAGCTTGACAAGACTTACCCAGCTTTCTTCTCAAATTACGGTCAGACTGTTGATCTTTTTGCTCCGGGTATGAACATTGTTTCAACAGTTCCCGGTAGCAATTATGATAAAGCGAACGGTACAAGTTTTTCATGTCCTGTAGTTTCAGGAGTTGCAGCACTTGTATGGTCCTATTATCCTGACCTTACAGCTTTGCAGCTTAAAGAAGTTTTGTTAAGCTCAGTAACTTCACAGGCAAAATTAAAAGTGAACCTCCCTGACAAAGAATCGGATGTAAAAAAGATTGTAAAATTTTCCACACTCTGTTCTACTGCCGGAACTGTAAACGCTTACAAAGCGCTGAAAGCAGCCGATAAAATGACAAACGCGAAAAAAGATTTAGCATCCAAAAAATAATTGATGTATAGTTTCAAAAAGAAAGGGCAGATAAAATCTGCCCTTTCTTTTTATATTCTCAGAAACTATCAATGAAAATGAAAGTTGAGGAATTTCGTAATATTCCTTTCAACCCTGCTAAGCACATCACTTACATCGCATCTGTCAAACTTTTCGCCCGTTATACTTTCGTATAGTTCAATATATCTTTCAGAAATCTGGTTTACAAAATCATCGGTAAGTTCAGGCATCTTTTGTCCTGCTTCGCCCTGGAAACCATTAGCCATAAGCCATTCACGGACAAATTCTTTTGAAAGCTGTTTTTGTGCTTCACCCTTTGCCTGCCGTTCTTCATATCCTTCAAGATAGAAATAACGCGAAGAATCGGGAGTATGAATTTCATCAATCAGATATATTATTCCATCTTTTTTACCGAACTCATATTTAGTATCTACAAGGATAAGTCCCATTTTATTGGCTATTTCACTGCCTCTCTTAAAAAGTGCAAGCGAATATTTTTCAAGCAATGCATAATCCTCGGCTGAAACAAGTCCTTCGCTGATTATTTCATCACGCGAAATATTTTCATCATGCCTGCCCTGCTCTGCCTTTGTGGTAGGCGTTAGAATAGGTTCGGGAAATTTCTGATGTTCCTTCATACCTTCAGGAATAGGAACTCCGCATATTAGTCTTGCTCCTTTTTTATATTCTCTCCATGAGCTACCAGTAAGGTAACCCCTTACGATCATTTCAACTGCGAACGGTTCACACCTGTGCCCAATTGTGACCATAGGATCAGGGGTTGCAATTTTCCAGTTCGGAACAATATCAGCAGTAGCGTCAAGAAATTTTGCTGCAATCTGGTTCAGAACTTGTCCTTTGTATGGAATACCTTTCGGAAGTACAACATCAAATGCTGAGATCCTGTCGGAAACGACCATCACCATTATATTATCATTGATGTTGTAAACATCACGGACTTTTCCTTTATAAAAACTTTTTTGTCCGGGAAAACTGAAATTGGTTTCAACAATAGCGTTTTTCATAATTGATGGAATATTACTTTTTAACTTTTCACTTTCAACTTTTCTTATTTTTTGCTTCCTTATCATATGCTTCAACAATCTTATTCACCAGCTTATGCCTGACAATATCACGGTGATCCAGCATAATAAAATCCACGCCTTGTATATCTTTCAGAAGCCGCATGGAATGTATCAGTCCTGATGCCTGGTTCCTTGGAAGATCTATTTGCGTAATATCGCCAGTGATAACAAATTTTGAATTCCTTCCCATCCTTGTGAGAAACATTTTCATTTGAGGTTCAGTTGCATTTTGCGCTTCATCAAGGATAGCAAAAGCATTCTCGAGTGTACGCCCTCGCATGAAAGCCAATGGAGCCACTTCAATTGTTCCGTCTTCCATGAATGAATATAATTTCTGCGAAGGAATCATGTCGCGCAATGCATCATACAACGGTTGAAGATATGGATCCAGCTTATCTTTCAGGTCACCGGGTAAAAATCCCAGGTTCTCTCCTGCTTCAACTGCAGGACGTGTAAGAATAATTCTTCGTACTTCTTTATTCTTCAGTGCCCTCACAGCAAGAGCAACAGCAGTATAGGTTTTACCTGTGCCGGCAGGGCCTATGGCAAAGATCATATCATTCTTTGCGTAGCTTTCAACCATCTTAATTTGATTGACAGTCCTGGCTTTTATGGGCATTCCATTTTTCCCGTGCACAAGTACATCCTTATCAGCTACCTGTCCGTTGTAAGTCTGCCGGACATCCATGATGTATTCGATGTCTTTTTCAGAAACCTTTCCGAATTTTTCATAATGCTTGATCAGAATCGCAAAGCGCTCTTCAAACTGCGCAAGTTCAGTTGCATCTCCTATTGCCTTGATTATATCACCCCTGGAAATAAGTTTTAACTTGGGATAAAATTTCCGCATTACCTCCAAATTGCACTCATTCACGCCAAAGATTTCAACGGGATCAATCGCTTCAAGGGCAAAAACTTTTTCATTGCTGATATTATGTTCTTTATTCATCATTTATACTTGTGCTGAAATGAGGTAAATATTATTTATCCTTTTCAATAACTTAAAAGATATTTACTACTTTTGAGGAACAAAAATAACAACATTTTCCAAATAAGTAATTGCTCAATTATCAACAATGGCAATTATTACACTTACAACTGACTGGGGACTTAAAGACCATTATACGGGTGCTGTGAAAGGGGCTTTGCTCTCACTGATGCCTGATATTACTATTGTAGATATTTCCCACGAAATTCCCACATTCGATATTGAACCTGCATCATTTGTAATACGTAACTGTTATTCAAACTTTCCTGCAGGCACTATCCATATTCTTGGTATCAATACTGAAGCATCCATCGAAACGCCACACATGCTGGTAATTTACGATGGTCATTATTTCATCGGTGCCGACAATGGAATTTTCTCTCTGATCTTTTCAAAAAAACCCGAGAAAATAATTGAACTGAATATTACACAGAATTCAAATTATTTTACATTTTCCACAAGAGATGTTTTCGTAAAAGCTGCATACATGATCCTTCGCGGAGATAAGCCTGAAGATCTTGGCTTCGTGAAAGATTCAGTTAATGAAATGATTCAGCTGAAACCGGTAATTGAAACGAATGCAATTAAAGGAAATGTAATATATATCGATGCTTATGAGAATGTGATCACCAATATTACAGAAGAGCTTTTTCGCGAAATTGGCAATGGACGGAGATATTCGATTTCGTTCCGCAGCGGTTATGATATCAGCGAGATAAGCCAGGCTTATAAAGATGTTGATGCCGGCGAAAAGCTTGCTCTGTTTGGATCTTCTGGCTGTCTTGAAATAGCAATTAACATGGGCAATGCAAGCAGTCTGCTCGGTTTAAAGATGAAAGATTCTGTCAGGATCGATTTCGAAGAAAAATAATTTTCACACATGAATTCCTGTCCTAAGTGCAATGCTGTATTAAAGCCCAACGCAAGGTTCTGCCATGTCTGCGGTTATCAGAATACAACAGCATTCGGTAGTTCTGCTCAAATCAACAGTTTTGAAAAACCAAAAAATAAGCAAATTACTTATGCTTTCATCTGGCTCCTTGTAACAATTGCTTCATTGTTATGCGCTATACTGCCCTTCATAACTGATATAGACATTATGAATGGCGGTGGTGCTATGATATTTATTGGATTCGTAATGTTCCTTACCGGCGCCATTGTAACACCATTCTTTTTTAAGCGAGCAAAGCGTTTCAATAATATTGTTTCCGGGAAAAATATGCTCGCTTACTGGACCTACCAGCCCGAAGAATGGGGTGAGTATGCTGAAGCAGAATTCAGGAAACGTAAAAAAGAAAAATGGGGATTGTTTTGGGTTATCAGTATAATTGGTATTGTTGTAAATACCATTATGTGTTTTGCCATCCCCGATGGGATAATCATTTTTATTTTTGTTCAGCTGGGACTTATGCTGATACTTGGTTTCACTGCATTTCTGTCCTATAGCTTGCCGCATAAAAAAAACAAAAAGCATATTGGCAAAGCAATCATTGCACCTTACGGAATTTACCTGAACGGATCTTTTCACTCATGGCAGGGATTATCTGCGCGTTTTGAAAGGGTTGAATTTACTGACAACAACACCATTCTCTGCTTCACTTACTCAGCAATGGTGCGGTATGCGCAAAGGGAAGAATATACCGTAAATGTTCCTATACCGAAAAGTGAACTTCCAACTGCAGTAAGAATAGTTGAATACTTTAAAAATAATCCGGCTAAATAAAAACCGCTTAAGTTTGATAGTTGGTGACACATTGTAAAACCTGCCATTCACATAGAAATTAAGGATTTTTAACGAAAATAAATTTTAGTCACACTAAATTTAACTTAAATTTGTGCGTTAGATAATATGTGCTATTTCTGATTTTTAAAAACAATAATTTATGAAGACAATTTTTAATAAAAGGATATATATATACTTCCTTCTTTTTTCGCTGACTTTCCCGTTATTATCCTTCTCGCAGAAGACAAAGAATAATTTTGAAGTTGACAGTAAAAAACTTACTTCTGCTTTACAGGTTATCGATCTTTTCTATGTGGATACAGTTAACAACAACAAACTTATAGAAACTGCAATTACCAATATGCTGAAGGATCTGGACCCTCATTCTGTCTACCTTACCAAGGAAGAAATGAAAGAAGCAAATGAACCTTTGCAGGGAAACTTTGATGGCATTGGCGTGCAATTCAGCATTGTGAAAGATACAATCATGGTTGTGACACCAACTTCTGGCGGACCTTCTGAGAAACTTGGGATCATGCCAGGTGATAAAATTGTGAAAATAGATGGAGAGGATGCAACAGGTAGCAAAATAAATAACAATTACGTTGTTAAACACTTGAGAGGCGTTAAAGGAACTACGGTTAAAGTAAGCATACTGCGCAGAGGCAAGAAAGACCTTATGGAATACGTGATCACCCGTGATAAAATTCCTATTAACAGTATCGATGCTACTTTCATGGCAACTGATAAAATCGGTTACATCAAGCTCAATCGTTTTGGTGCAACTTCAATAGAAGAGTTTGATGCATCCCTTAAAACATTGAAAAAATCCGGTATGAAAAATTTAATTCTGGATTTACGTGGAAACGGCGGAGGTTACCTGAATACAGCCATTGATCTGGCAGATGAGTTCCTTGATAAAGATGAACTCGTAGTTTTTACAAAAGGCCAAAACGCATCAGAGCAAAAATACTTTTCGACAATAAAAGGTGATTTTGAAAAAGGAAAACTGGTTATACTGATTGATGAAGGTTCAGCTTCAGCTTCTGAAATTGTTTCTGGAGCAATACAGGATCTTGACAGAGGCCTGATCATTGGCCGGCGTTCATTTGGCAAAGGCCTTGTTCAAAAACCTTTTACCTTACCCGATGGTTCAGTGATACGCCTCACCACAGCAAGGTATTTCACACCATCTGGCCGTTGTATTCAAAAACCTTACAACGAAGGAACAGAAAAATATTTTAAAGACCTTACTGATCGCTATAATCATGGAGAATCTTTTCATCCTGACAGCATTCATTTTCCTGATTCGCTTAAATACTATACAACAAAAAATCGTTTAGTTTATGGAGGTGGTGGAATTATGCCTGATATTTTCATTCCAGCTGACACTTCTAAAATTTCTGATTATTACAGGGATTTACTCCGCAAAGGATTAGTATATAACTATTCATTACAATTCCTCGACAATACAAGAGACAGCCTGAAAGCAAAGTATCCCGACGTTGATGTGTTTGTGAAGAATTTCAAGGTAGACACAATTTTCCTGAGGAAATTTGTAAGTTTTGCTGAAAAAGAAGGTGTTAAAAAAGATGCTGCAGGACTTGAATTGTCAAAAGAGTATTTGATGAACCAGCTAAAAGCTAATATTGGTCGCGGACTTTTTGACATCCAGGCTTATTTCGTTATTTCTTCAGAAATTGATGATGTATACCAGAAAGCTATTGAAGCTATGAACGATAAGACATTCAAGCAATACAAGATTGAATAGTTTTATTTCTTCTCTTTTTCATCGGACTGTTGGACCTTATACATTTCGCGAAGTTTAGCGTATTTCAGAAGTGTTGCATATGCTGAAATTTTGCATACTACAAATCCTTGGTAACCGTCAAGAAAACCAAATTTTAAAATGTAATCTTTAAAGAATTTAAAATAAGGATTCAGGAAAATTTTTATCAATCCTGCTTTCTTTCCCTTTTCAAAAGCGGCTTTAGCAGTTAGGTCTGTAAATTTGTTTGCCTGGGTCAGATGCTGTTCCAGGCTATAGTATGAATAATGCAGTAAATCCCCTTTTAAAAAACCTTTCGATGATCCGGGCAGCATCACCACCTCTTCATGGATTTCCCCAACCCATTGCCCTTTATTCCTGTTCCAGAGTCGTAGTTTAACATCAGGATACCAGTCGCCATGGCGAATCCATGTTCCACAGTAATTGGTGCAACGATTAAAACTATAAGCATCCAGTACTTTTTCTGTTTTCCTGAATTCATTCAGCGAATTGCACAATTCATCCGACACTGCTTCATCAGCATCAATTGAAAGGATGTAGTCATGTTCAGCAAGTGAATTACCAAAATTTTTTGCAGTAGAATATCCTTCCCATTGCCGATGAATGAATTTCACACCCATTTCATTACATATATCAGCAGTACTATCAGCAGAATAAGAATCAATGATGATAATCTCATCTGCCACTGTTTTCAGCGAAGTGATGCAACGCTCAATATTGCGTTCTTCATTAAATGTTATAACGACTGCTGAAATTTTTTGCATAGAAACTCAAAATGTTAATTCAAACTATTCTCCAATAATTTTAATCAATACCCTTTTTCTTCTCTTCCCATCAAACTCGCCATAGAATATTGCTTCCCACGGACCAAGGTCCAGAGTTCCATTGGTAATGGCAACCACTACTTCCCGTCCCATTACCTGTCGTTTCATATGCGCATCCCCATTATCTTCGCCAACATTATGATGATATCCGTCACGACTGTATGGCGCAAGCTTTTCAAGCCATTCAAGGTAATCCTGATGCAAACCGGATTCATTATCATTAATAAAAACACTTGCAGTTATATGCATTGCATTCACAAGACAGAGTCCTTCTTTCACGGCGCTTTCACGCACCGCATCCTGCACCTGACCTGTAATGTGGACAAACTGATATCGCTTTTCTGTATTGAACCAAAGCTCTTTTCTGTAACTCTTCATGACAAATTTTTTTCAGTACTAAAATACAAAGGTTTTGTCAACTTCATTAAGTAGTTGCATATATGTTTTATTGTTATTAAGTTTGAACTCTAAAATAATTATCATGTCAAAAATAGGAATTATAGGCGGTTCAGGACTTGAGAACCTTGATTTATTTACAGAAAAAAAAGAAATAGAAGTCAGCACAAAATTCGGTGCACCTTCTTCGTCTTTATTTTCAGGGCTTCTGAATGGGAAAGAAGTTGTAATCATTTCGCGTCATGGCCGTGATCACGCCATTCCTCCTTCGCAGGTTAATAATCGCGCCAATATATTATCACTAAAGAAAGCTGGCTGCTCACTTATTATTGCAAGTACAGCATGTGGCAGCCTGCGACAAGAAATTGGGCGTGGTGATGTTGTAATTCCTGATCAATTTATCGACTTTACAAGGCACAGACCAGTTACTTTTTTTGAAACCTTCGAAGGTGGAAACCTTGCGCACACACCCATGGCTGATCCTTTTAACAAAGGTCTTCGTGAAATCCTTTGCAATACGGCAAAATCAATTGGATTAAATTTTCATTCCAAAGGAACAATTGTCACAATTGAAGGCCCAAGGTTTTCAACACGCGCAGAATCGAATATGTTCCGTATCTGGGGTGCAGATATCGTCAACATGTCAACAGCACCGGAAGCTATTCTTGCAAATGAAGCTGGTATCCCCTATGCTGCTATTGCACTTAGTACAGATTATGATTGCTGGAAAACAGACGAAGAACCTGTTACATGGGAAGAGGTTCTCCGCGTTTTTAAAAAGAATGTTGAAAATGTTACGAGCCTTTTAGTGAAGGCGATTGACATCATTTAACATTTACAATTTCAATTAAATGCTGCCAAATACTTTTTTCAGAATATCATTTATTCTTGCTGCAGGATCCTTCCTGATTTTGTATTCTTCTTCGGCTATAAGTTTAAACAGCCCGTCAATTCCCTTTTCTGTAACATAAGCATCAAGGTCAGGGTTTACCGAAGTAACGAGTGGAATTTTATTATATGCTGTTGCCAGAGGATTCCAGTATTTGGTTACCTCAACTTTTGTAAGTGCAGTTTTTACTATTGGAAGAAAAGCAGTTTTTAGTTTTGTAGTGGTATTTGTTTTCAGATACTCTGTTGCTGCATTGTCAGCACCTTTTAAAATTGTAAGTCCGTCAGAAATCGTAAGATTTGTAATTGCATCAAGAAATATTGAGGCCGCTGTTTTGGTAGCTTCCTCAGCTCCTCTGTTCAATGTTTCAACAAACTTGTCGCACTGAGTTCCCATTCCCAAAGCTCTTAGCTTTGTTTCCATTGCCTGCGCTTCAGAAGGGAAAGGAATTTTAATTTTTGTATTTTTATAAAATCCATCAAGCTTTGAGGCACTTGTTACTGAATTATTTGTTCCTACCCTCAGGGCTTCTTTCAAACCTTTTACAATGTCAGCATTCGACAAAGTGCCTGTGCTAACTGTAGAGTTTACGGCATTGATAACGTTATTAATATTCTGAGCTTTGCATGATGTCAGTCCTGCAATGACTGCAATGACTGCTAAGAAACGGATTGCTTTCATAATTATTTTTTTTACAGAACGTAAAGTTACTGAATTTCTGCTTTCAATAGCAAGAATTGTACCCTTTTTAAATACATTTATTCATACTTTTGGTCCTTATATGCCTACACGCCCGAAAATATATATAGCGCTGCCAGTAATGGATGAAGTTGACCTGCTTCAGTCATGTTTACAGTGTATCGGGAATCAGACATATACCAACTTTCATGTTGTGGTATGCGTGAACCAGCCTGAAGATTGGTGGGACAATGAGGACAAAACTGAAGTCTGCCTAAACAATGCAACTACACTTTCTTTTTTATCTGATCTTAAAAAAACAAATTATTCTATAATTGACAAATCTTCCAAAGGCAATGGATGGAAAGGAAATAAAAAAGGAGTTGGTTGGGCAAGAAAGACAATTATGGATTGTATTGCAAAAATTGCTAAACCAACTGATATTATTATAAGTCTTGATGCTGACACAACTTTCGGTGAAAATTATTTCGCTTCTGTTATAAATCTATTTTCAGAATTTAAAAATGCTGTTGCATTATCCAACCCTTACTATCATAAAAGAACGGGAAGTGACGCAGAAGACAGAGCCATCCTGCACTACGAAATTTATATGCGTAATTATGTTATCAATCTGCTGCGAATAAATTCACCATATGCTTTTTCAGCACTTGGAAGCGCTATTGCACTGCCTGTTTCATCGTATAAAGCAATTGGCGGACTTACCCCAAAATTGAGTGGTGAAGATTTTTATTTTTTGCAGAAGCTAAGAAAATACGGGAAAATACTTGTGTATAATAATGAAAAAGTTTTTCCGGAAGCACGATTTTCCGACAGAGTATTTTTTGGTACCGGACCTGCTATGATCAAAGGCAATGCCGGCGACTGGAATAGTTATCCTGTATATCGTCATTCCTTATTTGATAAAATAAAAATCACGAACGATTGCTTCGCTGATTTATTCAAAGAAGATATAGAAACTCCAATGTCAGGATTTTTAAAAGAGCAATTTGCAACAAATAATTTATGGAAACCTTTAAGGGATAATTTTATAAATTCTGAAAATTTTATTCGTGCTTGTCATGAAAAAATTGATGGATTAAGAATCCTTCAATTCCTAAAACTTCAGCAAAATAAATTTGAGAAAACGGATGAACAATGCCTGTATGAAAATATTGTAAACTGTTTTTCAAATTATCAGCCTTATGTAAATCTGAAACAATTAGAGGATATTGATTTTGAAAAATGTTCAATAGATTTGCTTGATGATATTCGGAATTACCTTGTTGCTATTGAAACCCATTTACAGGAAAAACAAAAATTAGTTTGAAACTGATAACCATACTCGGACCAACAGCCACAGGCAAGACAATGCTTGCAGCTCATCTTGCTGCGTGCATAAATGGTGAAATTATCAGTGCCGATTCAAGGCAGGTTTTCCGTGAAATGAATATTGGAACCGGAAAAGATTATGATGATTATATCGTTGACGGAAAACAAATTCCTTACCACATGGTTGATATAGCCGATCCGGGCGAGGAGTTCAGCGTTTTTAGTTTTAAGCAGAATTTTATAAATGCATTCAACAAAATTAAATCCGAAAACAAAATTCCCATACTTTGCGGTGGTACCGGGTTATATATTGAATCTGTCCTTAGAAATTACAAATTGCTGGAAGTCCCGCAAAACAAGCAACTTCGGGAAGAACTTTCAAATAAATCAGAAAATGAACTCACTGAAATTCTTTCCAATTTAAAATCATTGCACAATACAACTGATACAGTCAATAAAGAAAGGCTAATCCGGGCAATTGAAATAGAAACTTTCTACAAAAATAATCCTGCTTCAGAACTTGCTATTCCTGATTTTACATCTTTTGTTTTTGGTTTGAATTATGAACGAAAAATTATGAAAGAGCGAATCACATTCAGACTCAAAGAACGACTGGAAAGTGGCATGATTGAAGAAGTTGAAGCATTAATTGAAAAAGGAATTACAGCTGGACGCCTTAAAGCGTATGGCCTTGAATATCGTTACCTCACTCAATTCTTACTTAATGAAATTAGTTATGATGAAATGTTCAAACTTCTGAATATCGCAATTCATCAGTTCTCCAAGAGACAAATGACCTACTTCCGCCACATGGAAAAGAAAGGAATTAAAATTAACTGGATTGACGGAAATTTATCGCTTGAAGAAAAAGTTCAGCTAATAATTAAAATGTCTGATTCTTAAATTGCTTTTAATAGCGATGATAATTCTTTGCAATCTTTGCTGCTCTTTGCGTAAACCATAATCCTAAATCTCATTTATCCTTTAACACAGAGTAACACTGAGTCATCACAGAGTAACACAGAGAATATTTTGAAAGGATTTATTGTCCTAGTTTTTAAAATAAAATACAACTTGTTTTTACTTTACCTTGTCATCTTATCGCTTGTTAACTTGTCAACTCTCTTTAAAAATATCCCTTTTGATACAACGCAGCAAAATCCATTGCAATCGCAACACTGTAATGAATAAGAATACCAGGAACAATGGATTTGCTTTTCAGGCTTAGGATTCCCAAAGCTATTCCTGCAATAATCGCTGCAATGGTTTCAGCCATCGGCTTTCCGAAATGTATCATGCAATATGGAACAACCATGAAAAGAATAGAATAAAATCCCAATTGTTTTTTGGTTCCATGCAGCATGAATCCTCTGAAGAAAAATTCCACTCCAACGAACTGAAGAAAATACATTCCCTCCCACAACCAGAAATACGGATATAGCGATTCACCCGGCTTCAGGTTATAAAAAGGATATCTCAACTGAAACGAATGTGTTTTTGACATGAAGTAAACCAATGGCAACATAATAAAAAGCATTACAAGGTATATCCCATAATCCTTTTTTATATTGCCAATCCTTAAACCATAATCGCGCAGCTTCTCATGAAAAACAATTTTTATTAGGAAAATTGGTAAGGCAATATAGAATATCAGAACTACTGCTATCCAGAAGGCAAGCCTGTTCAATTGCGTATTTCCGCTCACTTCAAGATGGCGAATTAGAAATTCGGAAAAATTAGAAATCCCGATTTTATTAAAAAAATCGACCAGCAGAATATATCCGGGATCTTTACCAATATACTCGATTAAAACAAGCGAAATAGCTGCAATCACTGCAACAGCAATTACTCTAGCATCTGGAATTTTATTGCCTCTCTTTAATTTATAAGCAGCCGACTCCTGCTCTACATTTTTATACGTAGTATTGATAATATTTTTAATTCTATTTAACATTGGGCAAAAATAAGAAAGTCCCTGCATGCAGAGACTTTCTTATTACATTTTATTGGCAATAGCTATTGCTTTTCATATGTCCATGTCCCGGTTCTTGTGTATGCAGTGTTTGTCCCTGTAAAAGTATAATCAATTATCATAGTCATTTCATTGCTCTTAAGCATATCAATGGTAATTCTCTTAACAGGATAGATTGTTCCAACATATGTATATGAGTATAAAATACCTGAATTTATGGCGGAGTAACTTTGTTCATGAAGCATAATTGTTTCCTTGGCCTTCACATCAAGTTCTGCACTTTTGGCACCAAAGGTCCAGGCGCCTGATTCATCATGAGTATCCTCACCATTATTCGTATTATCGGAATACTTATATGTTCCGTCCTTCTCAAATGTATATGTCTCTGAATAAGGCTCCGTTGTAGTAACACCGCTTTCCACTGATGTCATCAAAGTTCCATCAAATGTATAGGTGTCAGTACCTGTTGATGAGACCACCGATGTGGAACCTTCAACCAGTTTCCATTCACCGACTAATCTTGCTTTCCTTGATTTAAGTGATATGAACGGATCGTTTTCACCTTTTTTGCATGAAAATGCACTGATGGCAATAAGAACTAAAAGAATGATTTTAAAGTTTTTCATAGATTCTTGTTTTTGGTTTTAATGGATTTTATTTTTTCTCAAAACTCAGTGAACCTGCAATAACAGAACTGCTCAGATTACTAATACTGCCATCATAGATTATTGTTAATTTATTATTTCTCAATTCATCAAGATTCATTACATAACTAGGACAGGAAGTTCCTGTGTATGTCGTAATATCGGTTATTCCGTTACTATATTGGGAATCGCTTTCGATCAATAAAATTACACACTCCTTCGATTTTAAATTTGCTTCCTTGTTCTTGCCACTAAACATCCAGGCACCTTCGATGGTTTCAATTGCATTGTCAGTAACAATTTCTTCCAGAAAAGATCCTGATCTTTCAAAATTAAATCTATGCGTATAGGTTCCTGAAACAAGAGTACTGTTAAGATATTTTAAATAAGTGCTCCCATCATATATTGTAGAATCTGTAATTGTTCCGCCACGAGTGACTATAGTTCCGCTTTTCAGTTCCCATTCCCCTAACAACCTTGCTTTACGCGAACGAAAAGAAAAAAAGGGATCGTTCTCACCCTTTCTGCATGAGACTGCAGATGACAATATAATAATTCCAAGAAGTAATAAAAGATTATTTCTGATCGTCAAGTTCATGCGTACAAATATATAATATTAAATCAAAAAAAAATCTCCCCCGCATTGGAGGAGATTTCTTTAAATGAACAAAAATATTATTGTTCGTATGTCATTGTTCCGGTATTAGTTGAAGTCGAAGAACCTGTTGAAGTGCCATCAAAAATGATAATCATTTCTTTACCCTTCAGTTCATCAATGTTAATTGAATAAGCTGGACAATCTGTACCACTGTATGTGGTAGTAGAAGTTGTACCGTTAGAAGTTTGAACTTTGCTTGTTTTCCGAAAAATTACACTTTCTTTATTTTTTAATTCAAGCTCTTTACTTTTTCCGCCAAAGAACCAAATACCTTCTTCTGTAGTAAGATCACCATCATCATTAATTTCTACTTTATATGTGCCGTCTTTATTTATGGTAGTTTTCTGGGTATAGGCTGTTGTAAATGTCTGGCCAGAAATAGTATAGCTTCTTGTTGTACCATTATAAGTATAGGTGAAAGTTGTACCACCCTGAGTATAAGTTGTTGTGCCTTCTTTTAAATTCCATTCGCCCACGAGCCTTGATTTTCTAGATAGAAGCGAAAGCATTGGATCATTTTCACCTTTTTTACATGCTGGCAATATTAAAATAGCTGCCAATAACATTAGTAATGCGAATTTTACTTTTTTCATAGTTTTTTGTTTTATGGTTATTTAATTTAATGAATTCAAAAGTATTTATTTTTTTCAATATATATACATATAAAAATCTCCCCCGAATTGGAGGAGATTCCTTTAGATAATCTGAATATTATTGTTCGTAAGTCAATGTACCAGAAAGGGTATTTGAATCACCGCCACCTGATTCATTTCCATCATATGTAATAACCATTTCTTTGTTTGCCAGTTTGTCAATTAACAAAATGGTAGGTCCACTGAGTGCATAGTATCCTGTATAAGTAGTAGTATTTGATCCAGAGGTATAAGATGTGCAATAAAGAATTAATGCTTCTTTATTTTTTAATTCAACATCTTTTGATGCACCACTGAAAGCCCATGACCCTTTTTCAACAGAAGTACTACCACTGTTAACTGTAGTTCTGGTATAAGTTTTATCCCCTTTAAATTCAACAGTTTCTGTGTAATTTGCTTGAGGATAAACAGTAGTAGAACCATTATATGTAATTGAACCTGATTTAAGAGTCCATTCACCTACAACTCTTGCTTTTCTTGAATGTAAGGACATGAATGGATCGTTTTCACCTTTTTTACATGCAGGCAATACTAAGATAGCAGCCAATAACACGAGTAACGCAAATTTTACTTTTTTCATAACTTTTTGTTTTATGGTTATTAATTGGTTTTAATTCAAAATGTACGACAAAAGTAAGAAAATATTATATAAGCAAAACAAATTTTAGTGTGGTACATAAATTTATAGTGTTAATATGAAGTCCATATTACTGAGATACAAGATATAACGAATGTGAATATTTAAAAAAGTTCTTTAGATGTTAATTAAATGTTAAATACGCCCAATTTATTTGGAATAATTCTAAACAGTTTAATACTTTTGTTATGTAAAATAATTTAACCTTAATAATGAAAGCTAAGTATATAATACCAATTTTAACTCAATTCCTGTTGCAATCAAATATATATTCCCAAAATGGAATAATAAAAGGTACTGTTTTCAATGCAATTAATAATGAACCTATAGCTTTTGTAAGTATAGCTGTTCTGGGAACCACCTATGCTTCGTTAACCGATGAAAAAGGCAACTATGAAATAAAAAATATTCCTACAGGCGAATATAACCTTACTGCATCATACATTGGGTTCGAAACCATAACCATTTTTGAAATACAGGTTATGAATTCAAAACCATCCACCGTGGATTTTTTTATGAAAGAAAAATCCAGTAATCTGAAACAACTTGAAGTAAAAGCAAGTCCATTTTCAAAGAATATTGAAAGTCCGGTTTCAGTAAGAACAATTGGTGTTTCTGAAATAGCCAGAAACCCGGGAGGGAACAGAGACATTTCGAAAGTAATTCAATCACTTCCGGGTGTTGCTCCTACCTCAAACTATAGAAATGATATAATCATCCGCGGTGGTGCTCCAAATGAAAATCGTTTTTACCTTGATGGTATAGAAATTCCGAATCTCAATCATTTTGCAACACAGGGCTCATCAGGAGGGCCAGTTGGGATGATCAATGTTGATTTCATAAGGGAGGTTGATTTCTATTCAAGTGCCTTTCCATCCAACAGAAACAATGCACTAAGCTCAGTGATGGAATTTCGTTTTAAAGACGGACGAAGCGACAGGGTTGGCGGGAATTTTGCAATAGGTGCAAGCGACGTTGCACTTACCATGGAAGGACCTCTGAATAAAAATGCCACATTTCTGGCATCTGCAAGGCGTTCATATTTACAATTCCTTTTCAAGGCATTGGGTTTGCCATTCCTGCCTACATACAACGACTTCCAGGTAAAATATCACTGGAACATTAATACAAAAAATGAACTTACTTTTATCGGGCTTGGTGCAATAGATAACTCAACGCTGAATACTTCTCTTCAGGAGACCGGCACCCAGCAACAAAAATATATTCTGGGCTACCTCCCTACTTATAACCAGTGGAATTATGCGAATGGATTGAAATATGTTCATTTCTCAAAAAATGGATATTTCACAATAGTGGCAAGCCGCAACATGCTGAATAATGAAGCGCATAAATACCAGGACAATGTTGAGATCCCCGATAATAAAATATTGGATTATAAATCGCAGGAAATTGAAAACAAATTCAGAATAGAAGAGACTGTTAGAATGAATGAATTTAAACTCAATTATGGTGCTAATTATGAATATGCAGAATACAACAGCAGTACTTTCAACAAAATTTCCACACCTTATGGTATTGATACCCTGAATTTTTATTCGCAGTTTGATATGAATAAGTGGGGCATTTTTGCTCAAATCAGCAAGCCATTTCTGGCAGAAAGGCTGAACCTATCTTTTGGGTTACGGACTGATGCCAACGATTTTGATAAATCAATGCAAAATCCAATTGACCAATTATCACCTAGGCTTTCTTTATCATACAGCATTACACCTGAGCTTTCATTCAATGCCAATACCGGAATTTATTACCAGCTGCCGCCATATACAGTTTTAGGTTACAGAGATAATACAGGTGAGCTTGTCAATAAACAAAATGGTGTGACCTATATTAAATCAATTCACTATGTTGCCGGATTTGAATATCTGTCTTCAAAAAATTTGAAATTTACCGCAGAAGGATTTCTGAAGCATTACAGCCAGTATCCATTTGTTTTACGAGATTCTATTTCACTTGCTAATCTGGGAAGCGATTTTGGGGTAATCGGAAATGATGCCATTGTGTCAAATTCAACTGGACAGAGCTATGGGTTTGAGTTTCTTGCCCAGCAAAAATTATTTAAAGGTTTTTATGGACTGGCTACTTATACATTTGTCCGCAGTGAATTCCGCGATAAGCATAACAGTTGGGTGCCTTCTTCGTGGGATAACGTTCATATTATTAATTTAACTGCAGGCAAAATATTCAAAAAAAATTGGGAAGTCGGAGTAAAATGGAAGTTCTCGCTAGGCAACCCATATACACCATACAATATTGATTTATCTAGCACTATCAATAATTGGAACATTACACATCAGGGAATTCCAGATTACAATAACCTGAATTCAAAACGGCTTCCATCATATCACCAACTTGATTTAAGAATTGACAAAAAATATAGCCTAAAAAAGACAGACTTGAATTTTTATATTGATCTCCAGAATGTATATATATCTAAAATGGTAATGCCACCTATTCTGGATGTAGTTAGAGACGACAACAATACAATACTTATAGATCCAAATGATCCGAATAAATATCAGACTTTATTGCTTGAAAATAAATCAGGTACTATCGTTCCGACAATCGGAATAGAGATTTCGTTTTAATTAATGGGATTTATTACCAAGCAGAGGTACAAATCGAAATGTACCCCATTCTTTTTTCTCAGTTTTTGTTTCTGAGATTTTCGTAATGGTTGTCATTACCTGCACATCACCGTCACCAACCGGAATCACAAGGTTGGCGCCAATCTTCAATTGGGTTATTAGATCTTCAGGGATATATGGTGCACCTGCCGTAACAATTATTCCATCAAATGGAGCATATGAAGGCAGCCCTTTGTAACCATCACCAAAAAACATTTTTGGATTGTAACCAATAGAGGGAAGAAATAATTTCGTTTTGTCGTAAAGGCTTTTTATACGTTCAATTGTAAAAACTTTTGCACCCATTTCGATAAGCACACATGCCTGGTAACCGCTACCTGTACCAATCTCCAATACTTTACTTCCTTTTTTAATATTCAAGAGTTGTGTCTGGAAAGCAACTGTATAGGGTTGTGATATAGTTTGTCCATCGCCAATAGGGAATGGTTTATCCTGATAAGCAAATTCCAGAAATGATGAATCCATAAAAACGTGACGTGGAATTTTTTCGATGGCAGCCAGAACATTTTTATCTGATATTCCCTTTCCCTTAATACCTTCTACGAGTTGCTTCCGTAGTCCTTTATGCTTGTATGTATCAATCACATCCATTTCCCAATTCCATATTAACGTTGTATTGTCAAAATCTTTTGCGAAAATAATGAAATCAGCTAAGCATAAAAAATTACTTTTGCATTAAATCAAGAATTTATGTTAAAGATAGGCGTACTCGGTGCAGGACACTTAGGAAAGATACACATCAAATGTATCAAAGAAATTGAAAATTTCGAATTTATTGGATTTTTTGATCCCGACGAAAAAATTGCTGCAGAAGTAGAAAAGGAATTTGGAATCCGCAAATTTTCATCTATTGAAGAGTTGGTGAATGTGGTAGATGCAGTTGATATTGTTACTCCCACTGTATCACATTATGAATGTGCAGCTAAAGCATTAAGAAAGTCAAAAAATGTATTCATTGAAAAGCCGCTGACGACTACATTGAAAGAAGCAAAGTCATTGGTTGAACTTGCCAAGGAAGCAAATGTAAAAGTGCAGGTAGGTCATGTTGAACGGTTTAATCCGGCATTTTTATCCGCTCTTCCATTCTTCGATAACCCAATGTTCATCGAAACACACAGGCTTGCACAATTCAACCCTCGCGGTACTGATGTGCCGGTTATCCTTGACCTGATGATTCATGATATTGATATTGTTCTTTCTGTAGTGCAATCCAATATTAAAAAAATCAGTGCCAGCGGTGTTTCTGTAGTTAGCGATACGCCTGATATTGCCAATGCCCGAATAGAATTTGACAATGGTTGTGTGGCAAATTTAACTGCAAGCAGAATTTCATTAAAGAACATGCGGAAATCAAGGTTTTTTCAGAAAGATGCCTATATCTCAGTCGATTTTCTAAAGAAAGAAACTGAAATTGTAAGAATGAAAAATATTATTGGTGAACCTGATCCGCTTTCAATCACTATCGACCTTGGACATGGCAAAGGGAAAAAACAAATCTTCTTTGAAAAACCTGATATCACACCCGTTAATGCAATTAAAATGGAACTCGAAACATTTTATGATGCCATTATCAATAATGCAAATCCACCTGTGACAATAGAGGACGGCTACAACTCTCTTGATCTTGCATATAAGATTATTGAAAAGCTAAGCAGTTCACCAAATATGCTTTAGGCGCACTGCATTTCGCCATTTTCCTGAACTTTTTAACAGGTTTATCTTAAAAATTAATTTGTTCACAATAAAAACGAGAAATGCTCGTTTAAAATTACTGTATTAAATTTCAAGGCCTATTGATAATGTCTGTACAAAAAATTATTCCTGCCCTCTTCATTGTTGTAGTTATTGGATTGTTCACATCCTGCGAGGTTTTTAATCCGGAAGAACAAATCCCTTCTTATATTCATATTGATAAAATTGACCTAAATACTACTTCAGAACAGGGAAGTAATTCAAGTAAGATTACCGATGCCTGGGTTTATGTTGATGACCAGTTAGTGGGAGCCTATGAATTGCCTGTGACCCTTCCGGTACTATTCAGCGGGACACACACTGTGGTTATTAAGCCTGGAATTAAAGTCAACGGAATTTCTGCCACCAGAGCTGTGTACCCATTTTACAAGCCTTATACTGCCAGCATTAATCTTTTTCCCGATAGTATTATTACGATCAATCCAACATTGACTTACAATACCTATACGGTTTTTGAATGGAAGGAGGCATTTGAAGATGGCGGTATTTCTATTGACAAAACCCTTTTCAGCGATACGACTATTGATAAAACTTCCGATATTACAAAAGTTTTTGAAGGCAGTTATTCGGGTGTTGTGCATCTTGACGCAACCCACGAATTCTTTCAGGGTGTAAGTCTTAATTCTTTAATTCTTCCTACTGGTGACGCTCCTGTTTTTCTGGAACTGAATTATAAAACAGATGCACTGATAAAAGTGGGGCTTTACGCCAACAGTTCTTCTTCAGTTATGAAACTTGACGTCCTATATATTAACAAGAGCGCTAACTGGAACAAAATTTATATTAACCTGAACAGCGCTATTGCAAGGGCAACCAACAATCCCTTTGATTTCCAGGTTTGCATTGAAATGCAGAAAGATACTGACGCTTCTTCTGCAGAAATACTTTTTGACAATATAAAACTTGTTCATAATTAGTAAATGAATAAAAAACTCCAGGTAATAAAATATTTAGTAGCCGATCTTTTATCGGCTTTCCTTGCATGGGGCATATTTTTTTATTCAAGAAAAATAACTGTTGATCATCAGAGTTTTCATCTGAAAGAGCAAATTCTGATTGATAATAATCTTTACCTGGGCCTTATACTCATTCCTGTTTTCTGGCTGGTATTATACCTGCTTATAGGTACATATTACAAAATTTACCGCAAATCAAGGCTTAAAGAACTTGGACAGACTATATTGACATCGATTATTGGAGTGATCCTTATTTTTTTCGTTGTTTTGCTTGATGATGATGTAAAATCGTATAAGGATTATTATCTGTCATTCTTTATTTTATTCCTTCTGCAATTTGGTTTTACCTTTACTTTCAGGCTTATCCTTACTTCCATCACCGCTTATAAAATACATCACAGAAAAATTGGATTCAATACACTTATTGTTGGCAGCGATAAGAATGCTATTTCTTTGTATAAGGAATTTGAAAATCAGAAAACATCTTCGGGTAATAAATTCATTGGATTTGCTCATGTAAAGAATAGCGGTGATTATCCGTTAAACGAGTTTCTTCCACACCTTGGCCATTTCAAGAACATTTTACAAATTATAGATAAATATCAGGTTGAAGATATCATTATTGCTATTGAACCTTCGGAACACAAAAACATTGATAAAATTCTGACAGAAATCAACGGTGCCAATGTTGTGATCAAAGTTATACCGGATATGCAAGATATTTTATTGGGTTCTGTGAAGATGACCGCTATCTGGGATGCTCCGCTTATACAAATTTCACCGGAACTGATGCCTATATGGCAACAGTCAATAAAAAGAGTGCTTGATATTGTTGTTTCATTTGTTGCTGTAGCGATTCTTTCACCGGTATACATATTTACCGCTATCATGGTAAAGGTCTCATCGAAAGGGCCGATCTTTTATTCGCATGAACGAATCGGGCTTTATGGTAAACCATTCACCATGTATAAATTCAGGTCGATGTATGTTGATGCTGAAAAGGATGGACCTCAGTTGTCGAGCAAGCTGGATTCAAGAATTACGCCATTCGGACGTTATATGAGAAAAGTAAGGCTTGATGAAATTCCTCAATTTTTCAATGTCTTGAAAGGACAGATGTCGCTGGTTGGATACAGACCGGAACGTCAGTATTTCATTGATCAGATTATTAAAACAGCACCACACTACAAACTTCTTTTTAAAGTAAAACCAGGAATTACATCATGGGGACAGGTAAAATTTGGTTATGCTGAAAATGTGGAGCAGATGATACAGCGCTTAAAGTACGACATCCTATACCTTGAAAACATGTCACTTTCTGTTGACTTCAAAATTATGATTTATACCGTGCTTATTATTATTCAGGGACGCGGGAAATAATTCAGAAAGTTGGCAGTCCACAGTTCGCAGTTCGCAAATCAAAAACATTTTACTTGTCAACTTGTCTTCTTATGACTTGTTACCTTTTTGCTACAACGTACCATTTTCAATCTTCTGCACAATTTCTTCAATTGCTTTATCATCACCAGTGGGATCGTAATCATCTTTCAAGTTGGCTCCGAAAACTCTTGCCATGGTTTGCCAGAATATTGCCCTGAGGGAACCACGGAGTTCCTTAACAATTTCGTATGAAGTAACGCCTGTCTGGCGGTAAATAAGTTTTAGAAGTATCTTGCCCTGCGTCAATGTCATGTTTTCAACATCGTCGGAGAATTGTTTTTTTATATCCTCCTCGGCCTGTTTCAACTTTTTCTTTTTTTCGGCAGGATCAGTGGTAGCTAAAATCAGGTCATTGTATTCCTTAAGTTTTACACTTGCAATTACAGCGTAAGGATAAACTTTTTTCACATCACGAATAAGCTTGCTGTATTTCACAGGATTCTTTGGAACAGTAACGGAATATGATGGTGTAATTATAACCTCATCAAGCACTAGCAAAGGCATGGTATCGCCATCAGTTACCTTGGCAGGTACAACATAACCATCGGTAGTTTGTGCCGATATTCCTGCAAACAACAATAAGTTCAGGGCTGCTATGATGATTATCCGTTTCATTTTAATCGTTTGACGCAAATTGTTCAATATCTGTGCCACATACATTACAAATTTACAAATATAAAATATGCAAAATCAAAAGAAACTTCATTTCTGTTATAAACAGCAGAAAGTATTGATTATTATAAGAAATTAGTGAATGAAATATATTAGGCTACTTTAAGCCTTTCAGCATTTGTCTTACGAAGTTTATCCTCAGCATAGTGAACTGTGATATGCACTTCTGAAGCTTTTCCATCAGCAGGAATATCAAACATTGCATCCATCATAATAGCTTCGCAAATTGAACGAAGTCCACGCGCACCAAGCTTAAATTCTATTGCCTTATCAACAATATAATCGAAAACTTCTTCATCGAAGGTGAGTTTTATTTTATCAATTTCAAATAAGCGGGTGTATTGTTTGATCAAAGAATTCTTTGGTTCACGAAGTATTCTGCGCAAGGTATCACGGTCGAGGGAATGCAGGTAAGTAACAACAGGCAAACGTCCTACCAATTCAGGAATAAGGCCGAAGCTTTTCAAATCCTGGGGTGCAACATATTTAATCAGGTTGTCTTTGTCAATCTCCTCGCGGTCTTTCACTCCATAACCCACAACATTCGCTTGCAGGCGTGATGCGATTTTTTTATCGATGCCATCGAATGCGCCACCACAAATGAAAAGTATATTCTGTGTATTAATCTGAATCATTTTCTGTTCAGGATGCTTGCGGCCACCCTGTGGTGGAACATTCACTACTGAACCCTCAAGTAATTTTAATAAAGCCTGCTGAACACCTTCGCCTGAAACATCCCTGGTGATAGAAGGGTTGTCGCCTTTGCGTGAAATTTTATCAATTTCATCAATGAATACAATTCCTTTTTCAACGGCTTCCACATTGTAATCGGCCACCTGGAGCAAACGGACCAGTACACTTTCAACATCTTCACCCACATATCCTGCCTCAGTAAGCACAGTAGCATCAGCAATGCAAAATGGCACATTCAGCATCTTTGCAATAGTCCTTGCAAGTAAAGTTTTCCCGGTACCGGTTTCGCCTACCAAGATGATATTTGATTTTTCAATTTCAATCTCTTCTTTGCCTTTCTGAGCAGGCTGGTTGATGCGTTTGTAATGATTATAAACGGCAACTGCCAAAACCTTTTTTGCCTCATCCTGGCCGATAACATACTGATCAAGATGCTTCTTTATTTCAAGAGGTTTCAGTAATTTGAAACTGGGGACGAATTTACTTTTCTTGGAAACCAGCTCTTCGTTCACAATGTTATAAGCCTGCGTTACGCAATAATCGCAGATATGACCTTCGAGGCCGGCGATAAGCATATTTGTTTCTTTCTTATCGCGCCCGCAAAACGAACATCGTGTAGTATCCTTTGCCATTGGGTTGATTATTTCTTATTGGTACGCACAAGAATTTCGTCAATCATTCCATAATCTTTTGCTTCTTGTGCAGTCATCCAATAATCACGGTCAGCATCTTTCCAGATTTTCTCATATTTCTGTTTGGAATGTGATGCAATGATTTCGTAAAGTTCTTTTTTCAACTTCTGAATTTCTTTGGAAACAATTTCAATATCGGTTGCCTGGCCTTCAGCACCGCCCATTGGCTGATGTATCAATACACGTGAATGTGTGAGTGCTGTGCGTTTCCCCTCTTTTCCTGCACAGAGAATTACTGAACCCATAGAAGCTGCCATACCTGTGCAGATTGTAGCTACATCGGGCATGATATATTGCATGGTATCGTAAATACCAAGTCCTGCATATACTGATCCTCCAGGAGTATTAAGATAAATCTGGATATCTTTTCTGGAATCGACCGATTCGAGAAACAGTAACTGTGCCTGAATAATATTTGCAACATAATCATCGATGGGCACCCCAAGGAAAATAATCCTGTCCATCATAAGACGGGAGAATACGTCCATTGTAGCAATATTAAGCTGACGTTCTTCAATAATAGTCGGTGAAATATAACTTCCATAAACGGATGTGTACCTGTCGAGTGTAAGGCTGCTGATTCCCCTGTGTTTTATAGCATATTTGCGGAATTCATCATTATTGTGTGCCATAGCTGAAAAGTTAAAAAGTTAAAGGTTCAAAGTTAAAAGTTTAATGTTGATGATCGTGATCATGGTCATGGTCATGATGTTTTGCAGAAGCCAGTTTTACGAAGTCTTCATAAGTAATATCTTCGTTTTTTATTTTAACTCTGCTGTTGAAAAGATCCTTCATTTTATCATCATACAATTTATCGTAAATCCGTTTTGACTCTTCCTTATTTTGGAGCATACGGTTTGCAATATCGTCCAGTTTGTCATCAGGAAATTCAGCATTATCACCCATTGGCATCGACTTTTTGAAATAATCCTTGATATAGTTTTTTACTTCTTCCTGGGTAACCTCAATGTTGTTTTCCTTCATCAGTTTATTTTCAATCAACTGCCATTTAAGGCTATCAGCATACACTGAAAATTCTTTTTCGATCTGTTCTTCAGTAAATTTTTCCTGGTTGGTTTCAAGAAGCCAGCGCTTCAGGAAGGCTTCAGGTAAAGTTACTTTGGTATGCAACAATTCATCGACTATGTCGCTAACAAATTTTTTATCAGCTTCACCTGCAAATGAAATTTCCGCATCCTGTTTGATACGTTCACGCAACTGTTCTTCGCTGGTGATGCTATCATTTTTATAAACCTTTTCAAAAAGTTCGTTATTGACTTCAGCAAGTTCCACACGACTTATAGCCATAATCTTCAAACGGAAATTCGTTTTAATTTCTGCAACCTTTGCTTCATCAACCCCAAGTAAATGGGATACTTCATGATCATCACCAATAATTTTCCTGATGTCAACATCGATGAAATCATCTTTTTTAAGTCCTATGAATTTTTTCTTAGATGTTTTATTTTTTATAAGGTCGAGTGCTATAGAATTTTTATTGCTGATACCACCTTCTTTAACATTGCCACTTTCATCTAGTTCGGTAAACTCTGCATAAATGAGATCTTCGTCGGCAGTAACTTCAGGATTGGAATATTTACCATACCTGCGGCGGATGTCATTCATATATTTATCCACCAGCTGATCATTTATTAAAATATTGTATTTCTTTACTTTAATATTTTCAAGTGGTTCCAGTTCAATCTCAGGGCTCAGTGCAAGGTCATAATAAAATTCGAAATCTGTCTGATTGTCCCAATCAATTGTATTTGATTTCTCCTTGTTAGGCAATGGGTTTCCGAGTATATCAATATTGTTTTGGCCAAGATATTCATACATTGTATCAATAACCATTTTATTGATTTCGTCAAGCATTGCTGCTTTTCCATACATTTTTTTTACAACCGAAGAAGGAACTTTACCGGGACGAAATCCGGGAATATTCATTTTCTTCTGATAATCTTTCAGAACTTTTTCAACTTTTGGCTGATAATCTTCTGCAGTAACTTCAACTTTAAGCAAAGCATTTAAGTCGTCAATTTTTTCCTGTGTAATATTCATTTTAAAATTCTGTTTTTTAATTCTTTAATTGTGCTAAATATTTCTTTAATTTAAAAAAACACTCTTCCTTTTTTTACAAAAAGCCCACTTTAGGTGGACTTTTTATACTTTGTGCGGATGAAGGGACTCGAACCCCCACGCCTCACGGCACCAGATCCTAAGTCTGGCTCGGCTACCAATTACGACACATCCGCAATTTGACTAAATAAAAACATTTTTTTATACAAGAACGCTTGATTTCAAAATAGTGTGCAAAGATACGATTTTTTTCTCACCAGATAAAAATATTAGTACAATATATTAGGATTATAAAACACTAATCCTTTTATTCATACTGCTGCTTCTGTCCTTAAAAATTTTATCTTTGCTAAGAATAAATACTATTTTACTAGATGCCAAAATGAATAATCAATCTGTAATGAAATTTTCAAAGATAAGTAAGCTGCGTTACGCTCTTATACTGTTGTTTCTGGTATTTATTTTGGGAACTACAGGATTTATGCTGGTTGAAAAGTATTCTTTCCTTGACGCAATTTATATGACTGTGATTACCGTTGCCACAGTTGGTTTCAAGGAAATCCACCCACTTTCAGATGCAGGAAAGATATTTACAATACTCCTTATCCTAACAAGTATGGGTACATTTGTGTATGCCATTTCAGTAATCACTACTACCATAGTTGATGGCGAATTCAAAAGTTATTTTAAAGATTTCAGAACAAATGCAGAAATAAAAAAGATGAAAAATCATGTAATAGTTTGCGGTTATGGAAGAAACGGGAAGCAGGCAGTAGCTGAGCTTTGCAACAATAATTATCCATTTATAATTATTGAACAAAACCATGGTGTGATTAATGAATCCGTTAGCGACAGCAATATGCATTTTATTGAAGGGGATGCAACAACAGATGAAATTCTGCTCAAAGCCGGCGTAAAATCTGCAAAAGCAGTAATCACTTCATTGCCTCTGGATGCGGATAATTTATTTGTTGTACTATCGGCACGTGCACTTAACCCGGATCTTACAATTATAAGCCGTGCTACCAGCGACAGTTCGGAGAAAAAGTTAAAGATGGCTGGTGCGGACAGCATTGTTCTTCCTGAAAAAATAGGAGGAGCTCATATGGCAACATTGGTTTTGAAGCCTGATGTTGTAGAATTTCTACAAAATATTTCGGTATATGAATCAACGTCTGTTAACCTTGAAGAAATATTTTGCAGTGAGATGCCCGATAAATTTCTTAATAAAACATTAGCGGAACTCGATATTAGAAATAAGACCGGAGCTAATATCATTGGATTTAAAACAAGCGAAGGTGAATATATCATAAACCCCCTTCCTGAAACTCCTATGCTTAAGGATGCTAAAATATTTGTACTGGGAACTCCTGTGCAAATAATTAAGATGAAAGAACTCTTTAAATCGTAGCACTATGAAAAGAACCAGTAGTTTTATTTCTCTTTTATGTTTCTGTATTCTATTGGGCAGTTGCGCCTCATCGGCAAAAAAAATTGTTTACGACAAGATTCTATTCGGCAAAGGTGGTGGCTTTACTGGAAAATATGATGAATATTTTCTGAGCAATAATGGCAATATTTATAAAAAAGATGCATCGACAAAAGCATTTTCAAAAATCAAAGATTTATCACGAAAAGAAACTGTGAGTATATTTAAACAAGTTGACACGGATGCTTTGTTTGAATTAGGCTTTAATCATCCTTACAACATAACCTGTTACATTGAAATCGTAAAAGGAAGTGTTACCAACAGAATTGCCTGGGGAGATACAAAAAATCCACCTCCAGTTGCTGTGACGGCGCTGTTTGATAAATTAATGGGATATACAAATGTCATGAAACCAAGTTCTAATAATCAAAAAAAATAAAAGTTATGAAAACAGTTCGAAATTTTATTTTCATTGCATTTCTCATGCTTCTAACGGTCCCTGGATTCTCACAAAATCAGAAACCTACGGCAGTAATCCTTAAAACTCCGGCAGACTGGGGTTTTGAAAGATATGACTTCCCTATTGATTTTGCTCCGGGTATCAATTACAAAGGTTTTGAAGAGATAAGATTTTCGCCGGGAATGATGGACACTACTTCTGCATTTTATTTTTCCTATATTTTTGCTGTTGCAATTAATGATTCAGTAAATTTAAATGAAGGCGCTATTAAGGATTTTCTTAATAAATATTATCAAGGACTTTCAGCATCTGTTGGAAAAAGCAAAAAGCTAAATCCTGATACAGTTCAAATGAAAGCCGCTGTGACAACTGTTCCTACTGCCCCTAATATATCAACAAAATCGTATAATGCGGGAATTACTTTTTTCGATACATTTTCAAATGGCCGTAAGATTTATTTGGCAATGGAAATTGAAACATCGTACAATAAAACAACACACAAAACATACATGTCAGTAATTGTAAGCCCGGCAGAAAAAGACAAAACAGAAGTCTGGAATAAACTTCGTGAAATTCGCAAAGGCAATGTGATTAATTGAACTTGAATTTTCAATAAAAAAAGCGGAATTACTTCCGCTTTTTTTATTGAAATAATTTAGAACCTATTGCTTAACTATATTCTTCACTGCATAGCCCTTGTCAGTCGAGAGTTTCAACATATACAAACCTGCAGGCTGATCATCAAGATTGATATCGATATTGTTTGAGCCGATATCAACAGACCATTGTTTGGTTGAAATAATTCTTCCAAGCATATCCGTAATCTGAAGAGAAATATTTTCTTTCTGATCAGCATTGAACTTCACGGTGAACTGGTCACTGAAAGGATTCGGGTAAACACCCATATTCAATGACACACCATATTCATTTACATTCTGCTGCGACAGTTGACTGAAACAAACATTATCGATATAAGCATTGTCGAGAACTATTGGCATGCCTAGATATGTAGTATCCTTTGCAATGTTACGAGTTTCAATGGTCACTGAAATCTGCTGGCCTGCATATGAATCAAGATTAATAAAATGAGTCACCCAGGGATCGGTTCCATCAGTTGTGGGATTATATGTTCCACCAATCTGAGTATCGTTAACAAGAATCCTAAGATTGCTGGCTTTGGTATATTCGCCAGGGCCAATTATGGTGCTATAAATAGCACCACCGTCGGTTTGCTTCAGATCAAAGCGCATATTAAGTGTACTCCAGCTTGAAGCATCCACACAGAAGTTGACCTTTGCTGATAAAAATTCATTGATGTTCCAGGTATTCACACCATCGGGAAACTGAAGAATATCAAGATAATCGCCATAGGCATTACCGCCAGTCATCTGGAATCCCTTGGCCCCTGTATGGTGGGCAGCAGTATTAATCCATGCATGAGAGTAATGAGTAGTCTCAATCAAAATAAGATTATTTATGTTTGCTTCTTCAAATCCAATTGTATCAAATCCAATATCTGTAGGATTCTTGATCGCAAATCCTGTAAACTTATCATTTGTATTCAAAGTATCCACATCATATTCTGTCCATGCATCTATAGTATAATTCCCGGGGGTTGAAAGATCAACAGGAGTTGAAAACACATGATTGAAAATGCCTAATGGATAAATGGTCTGAGGAATTTCAACAGTGTCGCGAACTGCTGTACCACCATTCACACGATATGCAAGGACCATGGTATCCCCGGCGACAAGCGAATCGCATCCGTAAAATTTAACATCAATATCAACTAGTTCAGCATTGGTCATGTGACATGATGAAACAGGTCCATTTATTTTGCTTACACCAACATCCACATTTTGCTGAATATTATTTTTGAATGTATATCCAAGAAGGCTGTCGTCGGCTGTTTGTACGTCATGAGCATATTTTACCCAGCAATCGATTGTATGTGGTCCAATAATAGAGAAATCGGCTGTTGCAGAAAAAGTAAAATCAAGCGTATCACCTCCATTCAAAGGACTTGCAAGAATTATTGTATCATTCACAATGACTCCGCCATCGACCCTGTAAGCTACTGGAATAGTATCATTGGTTTGAATAGCCAAACTGCATCCATTATATTTTAACTGTGCAGAAATATACTCCGCATTACTGTATCCGCAGGCAGTGGTTGGAGAGGTAATATTCAGCATCTGAAAATCGTTTTCTGCAATCGGAAAGCCAATACCTACAGCATACATTGCAGTCGATGCCTGTATTACCGCAAATGAACAAGCCCCGTACAAGTCTTCTGCAGACTGAATTGCAGCTACCCTTGCATCCGCATATGTAGATGAAGAAGTCAAGTAAACGGTTAACATTCTGTAAGCAATCTGTGCAGCAGAATCCCTGCCGATGCCGGTGACATCATAAACATTACCATTATCATTAATACCGGTATCACCTACTGCAAGCAGGTAAAACCAATAATTTAAAACTCCGCTGTTTGTATGCACGCCTCCATTATCAATAGCAGGATTGGTTACCCAATACTGTCCCATATATGTATCAGGATTTTGCATTGCTTTTGGATCAGCCAAACTACGCAGGCCAGCATGATTAGCCATAATATCTTCACCCTCCAACCAATCAGCATGAGCAGAATCGCCAAAGAATTCAATACACGTGCCGAAAATATCACTTAACGATTCATTCATAGCGCCAGATTCATCCTGGTAAACAAGGTTTGCAGTATGTTCAGTAACGGCATGTGTGATTTCATGACCCCCTATATCAAGAGAAGTAAAAGCGTTGTATTGTGTTCCGTCTCCATCACCGTATGTCATTCTGGTTCCATCCCAAAAAGCATTATCATAATTCACATCATAATGCACATAACTCAGTAATTTTGCACTATCATTGTCATAACTCGATCTTCCGAATTTTTGAAAATAATATTGATAAGTCATTTCAGCTGCAAAATGTGCATCGGTGGCTACTTCATCCTGATTAGCATTTACATTGTTCCAGATATTATCAGCGTCTGTAAAATCAACAGCAGCTGTATAGCTAGTACCTTCCTGCATATTATATGTTTCAATACCTTTTCCATAATGTTTATTGCGAAGACGATATACTCCGACAGAAACAGAATCGGTCCAGATGTTTTGAGTTCCTGAGTATTTTGTCTGTGCAATTCCGGGAACATCAGTTGTCATGATCCTGTTTTCAGTAAACAAAACCTCACCCGTGTTTGCATCAACGAAAACATAATCCCTGCTGAGGGGTTTGCTGGCATATATATCAACGCGATAAACAAGTTTATAATCTTTCGTAATTCCATCGCACTTTTTATCTGCAATCATTAATTCAGGTGTAGGATAATATGTTGCTGAAGGGTCATTTTTAATTTGCTTCAACAACGCTTCTTCAGCAGCATTTTCCCACATGTAGCTTTTTGCTCCTATGAAAGCAATTGCCTTATCTCTGGCGGCATCAATGCTAAGCTGTGGAGTAACATTTAAATTAAGTCCTTTGACAAGCTTTCCGTTTCCACTTTCTGCTATTCCATTTTTTTCATGAATCAAATAATCTCCAGACCTCACAGGGACACCCTGATAATACTGCTGAAAGCGGTAGTGCGTGTATCCAAGCTTATCGGATTCCTGCGTTTTTACTGTCATTGCATCGTTTGCTGTAAGACCAAAAGCATCCTTGTAATATGGAAATACTTTGAGTGGATCCAATTGCTTCTCCTGTTTGAACTTTACCCATTCAGTGGAATTTCCTGATTGTGCAATTTGCGCAAGTTTAGCATTATTGGTTTGGCCTTGCGTAAATACAACGACAGAAATCAATGTAAAAAAGGTGATGAGTTTTTTCATATTTCAAATTTTATTTATAAAGGGAGATACTTTTGAGTAATAGTTCGTTCGTAAAAATATTACTCTAATTTATTTTTTCTTTCTTTCCCAAGTTTGCTGTTTCGCATACCATATGCAAAATAAATAATAAATCCCAAAGCCATCCAGATTATCAGTCGCAGCCATGTATCTAGCGGTAATGATGCCATCTGTGCGAAACAAATCAATGCTCCTAAAATTGGGATCAATGGCACCAACGGTGTTCTAAAAGGGCGAGGAAGTTCTGGTCGTTTTTTTCTTAGAATAATGATGCTGATACAAACAATTGCAAATGCCAGCAATGTACCAATGGATACAAGTTCGCCAAGTATATCAATGGGCAGAACTCCAGCGATAATCATTGCAACAGATCCGGTAACAATTGTACTAATGTATGGCGTTTTAAAACGTTTATGTACCTTAGAAAATACTGGTGGCAATAAACCATCTTTTGACATCGAATAAAATATGCGTGGCTGTCCCATAAGCATAACAAGGATCACAGAACTCAATCCTGCGATAGCTGCAATTTTAATAATTGGCCTTAACCAGAACATGCTATCACCCATTGCATTTACACCTACTGCAACAGGATCAGGTACATTTAAAAAAGTATAACTAACAATACCAGTTAGAACAATTGCAACAAGGATATATAGAACAGTTGAAATAGTCAGTGATCCAAGAATACCAATTGGCATATGTTTTTGCGGGTTTTTTGCTTCCTGCGCAGCAGTAGACACAGCATCAAATCCAATATAAGCAAAGAAAATAACACCAGCCCCTCGCAGAATGCCACTCCACCCGAATTGGCCCCATTCACCAGTGTTTTCAGGTATAAAGGGATGCCAGTTAGCGCTTTTTACAAATGCAAAACCTATTGCTATAAATATAATAATTACAGAAACTTTAACTATAACCATTACATTATTAAAATTAGCCGACTCCCTTATTCCGATTACAAGCAGCGTGGTAAGCACTGCAATTATTATCATTGCGGGAAGATTCATAATAGCAGTAACATGCGGTAAAGTTTCAACATTTATATGAAGGCCCGATAAGTGTTTTAAAAGATTATCAGAAATGGGTTTCCAACCTATGTCTGGCACATCCACCAAAACACTTCCTGCCGCAGCGCTAAGTTGTGCAGGAATATGAACTCCGAAGTCGTTTAAGAAACTTACAACATATCCACCCCATCCAACAGAAACAGTAGACGCGGCAAATAAGTATTCAAGAATAAGATCCCATCCTATTATCCATGCCAGGAATTCGCCCATTGTTGCATATGAATATGTATAAGCACTTCCTGCAATCGGTATCATGGAAGCAAACTCGGCATAGCAAAGACCCGCGAAAGCACAGGCAATTCCAGAGATCACAAAGGAAAGTACAATAGCAGGGCCTGCGTACTGTGCGGCAGCCTGACCTGTAAGAACAAAAATTCCGGCACCAATAATAGCTCCAATTCCGAGTGTTGTTAAATTAGTCGCTGTAAGTGTTCTTTTAAGCCCATGACCTTTATCAGTGGATTCTTCCATGAGCTTTGTCATGGACTTTGTTATAAATAAACGTTTCGCCATTACTTAAAAATTGATTTATTCAAATAAATTCCTCACAATATTATAAAAATATCAACATGAAAAAAAATTTTGATTCCATATTTCTGATATTTAATATAAATTTGCTTTAAATGAAATCCGGAAATTTATAAAAATGATGCAATTCATCAAGGATTATTTTTCTTTCAACAAGCGGGAGCGCAATGGTATTTTCATACTATTGATTATCCTGATGATTGTGATTGCAATTCCTATTGTGCTTCCCTATTTTATTCCAAAAGAAAAAACAGATTTCTCGCAATTCAAAAAAGAAATATCCGCTTTTGAAAAATCACTGAACGAAAATAGTGATACCAGCTATGCAAAAGATTTCGACTTTAACCATATCGACAAGTCATCGGCAGAAACAATTCTGCATCCATTCCCTTTTAACCCGAATGATCTCCCCGAAGAAAAATGGAAAGAATTGGGCTTCGATGAAAAGCAAATAAAGACTATTAAAAACTTTGAAGCAAAAGGTGGAAAGTTTTACAAAAAAGAAGATTTAAAAAAAATATATGGAATCAGCGCCAGTGAATATGCAGTACTCGAGCCATATATTCAGATCCCATCCGAAAACAAATCGTACTCAAAAAAAGAAAAACAAATTTACAAGAGCGACAAAAACACAACAGTTATTGAATTGAATTCTGCTGATACCACGGAATTAAAAAAACTCAAAGGTATAGGAACATGGTTCGCAAAAAAGATTATTGCATACAGAACCAAGCTTGGCGGCTTTTACAAGAAAGAACAACTTTTTGAAGTGAAAGGGATGGACAGCGCTAAATATAATGGTTTCAGCGATTACGTAAGTGTGAACAAATATCTTATCAAAACAATCAATATAAATTCGGCAGCTTTTGATGATCTTAAATCGCATCCTTATATTGGCTACAATATAGCATTGTCGCTTACAAACCTCAGGCAGGTTCATGGAAAATTCAGCAGTGTGGCTGATATAAAGCAATCGGTTCTAGTGACGCAAAAGGTTTATGAAAAAATTTCACCATATCTTTCAATTGATTGATAACACTATTTAACAATTTCCTTTCAAAGAAATTTTTACATTAGCAAAAAAAATAGACTACTTATGGAACAAGAGGTAAAATTGAAACATCCAAAAGGATTATATCTGATATCCTTTGTTGCTATTTGGGAACGGTTCAGCTATTACGGCATGCGGGCATTCCTGATTTTATATATGGCAAACGATATTCTAAAAGGAAAAGATTCACATCTTGGTGGGTTAGGTATTGACCCTGGTACTGCAGGAATTATATATGGCATATTTACCGGTATGTGTTATTTTCTATCATTACCTGGCGGACAATTAGCCGACAGGTATCTGGGGAAAAGAAAATCTATTCTTATTGGAGGATTCCTGATCATGTTCGGTCTTTTTACACTTGCACTCGATCAGGGAAAAGGTTTGTTCTTCACAGGCTTAACGCTGCTTGCACTCGGTAATGGATTTTTCAAACCTTCTGCTTCTTCGATGGTGGGCGATTTGTATGAACAAGGTGACAAACGAAAAGACAGTGCATACACTATATTTTATACGCTATTCAACGGTGGTGCATTCCTCGCCCCTATCATCACAGGATTGCTGAATGAAAAAGCATATAAATATGGGTTTATGACCGCAGGATTTGGGATGATGCTTGGCTTGATAGTTTATATTTTTGGTGCACAGAAATATTTAGGAGATATTGGAAAACAGGCTATCCACAAACAAAATATTGCAAATAAAGTTGAAAAGGTTCCATTGACCAAAGAAGAAAAACAAAGGATTGGCGTAATAATGATCGTGATCTGTTTTGTTACTTTCTTCTGGATGGGCTTCGAACAGGCCGGCGGAACATTCAACCTGTATGCTAAAAATTACATCAACAGAACTGTGTTCGGATGGCAGGTTCCAACTGAATGGTTTCAGTCGATTAATCCTTTTCTGATCCTTATTCTTGGAATTCCTGTTTCGGCATTATGGCTATACCTGGCTAAAAAAGGCAAGAATCCGTCAATACCTGTAAAAATGGGAATGGGCATGATTGTACTTGGACTAGGATTTTTATTTATGATTGCTGCGGTAATGCAAAGGGGCGGTGATAATCAGGACACCACTGTTAAAGCAAGTTTGATATTCCTTGTAATGACTTATTTGTTTCATACTATCGGAGAATTATGTGTATCACCTATCGGTTTGTCAATGGTATCAAAATTAGCACCTCAGCGAATGGCTACTTTATTCATGGGAACTTGGTTCTTCAGTATCTTTCTTGCTAACTTCCTTGCAGGATTCATGGTGCAGTTTGTTGAAGCTTTCGGGTCACTCACCATCTTTGCAAGCATTGCTATATTCGTATCTCTGTTGGGAATACTAATACTTTTAATTTCAAAGAAATTAATCAGGATGATGCATGGCATTGTTTAAGGAGGTATGTTTTTTGCTGCCTTTAATAAAAATAAATTCATGAAAAATATTTTTAAATCTCTGTTCTTCTTTGGCTGCCTGACTCTTATCGGGAATACGCTTTTTGCGCAGGCTGAAAAAATTACATGGTATAGTTTTGAAGACGCGGCAAAACTGAATGAAAAAATTAACAAAAAAGTTTTTATCGATGTATTCACCGAATGGTGCGGATGGTGCAAGGTTCTTGATAAAAACACATTCAGCAATCCTGTCATTATAAAAATAATGAACGAAAATTTTATTGCTGTAAAACTTGATGCCGAACGTAAGGATACAGTTTATTTCAATGGCTATGCCTTTATCAATCCCAATCCTACAGGATATCGTTCACCCCATCAGTTAGCAAGTTCAATGCTTAAAGGCAGGATGTCCTATCCATCAATGGTTTTCATGGACGACAGTATGCGCCTGATAACAACAGTGCAGAGTTATTTAAAACCAACTGAACTGGAACCGATACTGGAATACATCGCACAGGATAAATACCGCACTATGACTTACGATAGTTTTAAATTATCGTACAAAGTTCTTTCGTCTGATGAAATTGCTGAAAAAGCTACGGCCCCGGTTATTCTGAACAAAGTAGTGTTTGATGCAGGACAGACAAAAATCAATAAAGATGCCTATCCACAGCTTGACAGTATTGTGACTGCATTAAAAAGTAATACTGCTATGAAGATTGAAATTGGCGGATATACCGATAATGTAGGTGACGAAACTTTAAATAAAAAACTTTCCGAATCAAGAGCAAAAGCCGTTTATGATTACTTTGTTGGTCAAGGTATTGATGAATCGCGCATGGTGTATGCCGGCTATGGATCAAAAAATCCTGTTGCTGAAAACAATACAGCAGAAGGGCAAAAGAAAAACAGAAGGATTGAAATCAAAATCCTGAAAAAATAATTCATATTATTGAATCAAAAAGTGCAGACCAGAAAGCACTTTAATAAACGGCCTGATTCGCTCAGGTATTCAGCGACGGCGACACCGAAAAGCCATATGAGTAGGGACAAAAAATGTAAATAATGACTTCAAATTTTTTTGATTTAAACAATTACTTTGTTGACGAAAAAGTAAATTTTTTTAAATTCGAAAACTGTTATCAGATTTATAATGATAAAGGTGAAAATATTGGGGCGATTAAGCAAAAACTTACCTCAGGTCAGAAAATACTAAGGCTTCTGCTAAATAAATCAATGCTGCCATTCTTGCTTGAAATCAAAAATACTAATGATCAGTTAGAAGCATCTATCTCTCGTGGCTGGACATTTTTCATGTCGAAAATTATCATTAAAGATGCATATGGAAATAGTATTGGAACTATCCAACAAAAGTTCAAACTTATTAAACCCAGCTTTAAAATATTTAATAATTCAGGAATGATCATTGCTGAAATATCTGGTGACTGGAAAGCATGGAATTTTGCAATAAAAGATCCTTCTAATGTTCAGATTGGTTCTATTTCAAAGAAATGGGCTGGAGCAATGAAAGAAATATTTACATCTGCTGACAAATACAATGTAAGTATTGATCCTAATTATTCAAATAGAGAAAACAAAATAGCGATTCTATCAGGTGCAATTACTATTGATATGGTTCTGAAAGAAAGCAAGTAAAATCAAGCTTTTTCCAAAGGTAAAAAATATTTTTTTTTCTGAAGATAATTACACTTTTTATTGCGTATTTGAAAATCGTTAGCTCGAATTGTATCTATTACTTGTAGCTCAATTATTTTTCAGATGGTTTGCCCTGTTTATCATTTCACAAACAATTCAGCAGGCAACCAATTTTAAAAGGTGTCCGTCTTTTAAAAAAGAAATTTACTAAAAGTTTAAAATCTGCTGCTATGAAAAAAATATCTACCTCCACCCTGCTCCTTTTTTTGTTCCTCTCCATCTATTCTTATTCGCAAAACCATTCGATTATTACCAATTCTGAAGGAAGTGAATATATAATTGAAAAGTATGATGCAGATCATCCTGAAATCACAACACAAGAGTATGGGTTGATTGATAAGCGCTGTGCCGAAAACATAAATCGTTTAGGTCTTGATAAAACAGAAAAAAGCACAACCACTGTATCTCTCGAATGGCCGGTGCAGGCTGCAGCCGGGTTTAATGATTGCGGTTATTATGGTATCAGTGCGCATGTGGATCAAAATACCACATCGGGTGTTTATCAGGATTATAATTGCGGAACCGTTTCTTACGATGGTCACAAAGGCACAGATATTTTTTCATGGCCCTTCTCATTTTACAAAATGGATAATAACCAGGTAGAAATAATTGCGGCAGCAGCCGGAACCATCATAGATAAGGATGATGGTAATTTTGACAGAAACTGCGCTACAAATTCCCTTCCTGCAAACTATGTAATTATTCAACATGCCGATGGTTCATGCGCCCTCTACTGGCATATGAAATCAGGCTCTGTCACTACAAAAGCTATCGGTCAAACTGTTGTTGTTGGAGAATATTTAGGTGTTATAGGAAGTTCAGGCAGTTCAACAGGACCGCATCTTCATTTTGAAATATGGACAGGTGCTACAAGTGCAACATACAACGATCCTTTTTCAGGAACATGCAACATAATAAATGGCAATTCATGGTGGGCATCACAAAAGCCATATGCCGAGGCCGCAATTTTAAAAACTTCGGTGCATACAACTGATATAGTATTTCCGGGCTGCCCTACTACTGAAACTCCTAATGAAAGTACGTCTTACACTATACCATTTCAGGGACCTGGATTGTCACCGGGATATGCAAAATTTTATATATTTTTAAAAAATGCTCCTGCAGGAACTGTCGCAAACCTAAAAATACTTAACCCGGGTGGATCTGTTTTCAACAGTTGGAATATAACCATATCAACATTGTATGGTGTAAGTTATTGGGGTAGTTCTAAACTTTTACCTACAACAGCAGGCACTTATACTTTTCAGGCAATTTATAATGGTGTGACATGTGAGCAGAATTTTGATATCGTTACAACAACTGGTGTTGCAACAATTGCAGACTCCCAGCAAATACTGATTTATCCAAATCCATCCAATGGAGAATTCACGGTTGACATGGCAAATGGAATCAGCACCTCGGGAAATCCAATCCTTGAGATTTACAATGTACTTGGAGAAAAAGTTTCACTGTTTCTGCTCACAACACCTAAATCTGAAATTAATCCTGATTTACCAAGTGGAATTTATTTTTACAAAATAAATGATATAAATAGAATTATCTCTTCAGGAAATATAGCAATTAAGTAAGCACTGTAAAGCTAGTGTGGCTCTGGTTTATTTGCAAACAGGATAACTTAAAAATATTCTATTGCTACCAGTAAAATATTTTAACTTTACCAAATAAAACCTATTACTATGAAACAGTGGTATGAAACTTTATTTGAGAATTACGGACTAAAGTATGAAAATGAAATTTATACTCAGGGCACAATAGGTGAATGCGATTTTATAGAAGCTGAGATTGAAAATAATAAACAAATCCGAATTCTTGATATCGGATGCGGAACAGGCCGTCATTCAATTGAACTTGCAAAACGAGGGTATATAATTACAGGTGTTGATTTATCCGATTCAATGCTGAAAAGAGCAAGAGAGAAAGCTTCAGCACAAAAAATAAATGTTGATTTTTTCAAACATGATGCAAGGAACTTGCCGTTCACAGATGAATTTGACCTTGCCATTATGATTTGCGAAGGTTCTTTCCCTCTGATGGAAACAGATGAAATGAATTATCAGATTTTGCAAAATGCAGCAAAATCATTGAAAGATAAAGGAAAATTGATTTTTACAACTTTGAATGGTTTGTTTCCCTTATTCCATTCCGTTAAAGATTTTATGTCATCGCATAAAGAAGATGGAAACGCAAGCAATGATAAGAATTCTTTCGATCTGATGACTTTTCGGGATTATAGTGTTACATCGATTGAAGATGATTCTGGGGACAAAAAAGAGTTGGAATGCAATGAAAGATACTATGTCCCTTCAGAAATTACGTGGTTGTTGAAATCTCTGAATTTTAAAACGATTGACATTTATGGTGCAAAGCTTGGTGCTTTTAGCAGGAGTGACAAGTTAACCACTGAAGATTTTGAAATGCTGATTATTACTCAAAAATAAATTTCCGATTTAGTTCTAAAATTAGTTTTTGATTATTTGAAATGATTTCCGAAGCATACAGAATGCTATTCACAAAGCAATTCAAGAAAATACTTTTCACAGTTCTCAGTCTGTTTTTTTTCTCGAATGCATACTCACAATCCAATAAGGACACTGTTTTCCTGATGAAGGAAAAATATTCCTCCATTTATATTACAAAGGATACAACAATGAGGGCATACAAATGGCTGATCCCCGAAGATCCTTATGAAGAAAGCCTTTCCTTCTACAGAAATTATTTCAATGATGCAATTAAAGATACAATTATAACTATTAAGCATTATAATGATATTAGCCTGCCCCATAAATGGACACCCATCTATAAAATAAAAAAAGACTATTATTTATATGGGCCTTCTGATTGGATGTTCAGTTTCGGTTATATTATTTATGATTCAACAATTATCAGGCAATATTCCGATGGGCCAGATGTAATGGTAATCCTGGAGCACAAGAAGATATCAAAAGACAAATATTATTTTAAAGTGTTGACTAATTTCAAGAAGATAATGGAACTTACAATTTACATTATTGATGATCAAAATAATATTGCTGTATGGGAATCCACAATTGATAATGAAAAGTATTATGAATTAAATGTGAGTTCCGATAACTTAACGCATTTCCCTATGGTCAACTGCGATTGCAGGGAAGTAAAATGCCTGATTGAATATGAATTTAAGCAACCTGACTACACGAAATTAATCAAGAACATTCCATAACCGACCTATACTTTCTCACTAACAAGCTGGGTTGACTTCATTTTAAAAAGGCATCCCGTTTTCTTTTTTACTTCCACCGTTAACTGATTCTATACTACCGGAGACTGTTTTTCGCTTTTATAACAACAGGCAAAATTCTTATATTTGCATAACATAACTAACTTTTTAGTTGAACACCTAAATCATTAGTTACATATTTAATTCATCAACAATAAACTTAAAAATGAAGAAAAAAATTAAAGAGTTGACCAAGGCAGAGGATCAGGTTATGCAAATCCTCTGGAAGCTGCAAAAAGCTTTTGTAAAAGATGTGGTAGAACAATTCGAAAAGCCGAAGCCTGCTTATAACACTGTTTCGACTATTATCAGGATCCTTGAAAAAAAAGGATTTGTGTCTTATAAAAGCTATGGAAACACATATGAATATTTTCCATTGATTTCGAAAGAGGAGTATTCCCAACTCTATCTTGGAAATTTTATCAAAAACTATTTTGAAAATTCATACAATCAATTGGTTTCATTTTTTGCCAACGACAGCAAAGTTACTGTTAAAGAGCTCGAAGAAATTAAAAAGTTAGTTGACATTGAAATTAAAAAGAAAAAGAACAATGGCTGATTTATTAATATATCTGGTTAAAGTTTCCGTCGGCATGGTAATGTTATACGGACTTTATTTGTTGCTGCTGAAGAAAGATACTCACTTTAGTTTCAACCGGATTTATTTACTGGTTTCATTAATCATACCTTTTATAATTCCGTTAGTAAACATCCAAATTAATTCCGGCACAACTGAAACAGGCTTTACCAGCATTCTGCAAACAGTGCAAGTAAATACGGATAATGGAATTATTCAGGAAAACGGCCTGTTGAACGTTTACTACTTTGGTGCGATCTATTTTGCAGTTTTAGCAATTTTATTTATACGGTTTTCGGCAAGACTTATTTCACTTCAACTTATCCGCCGTAAATGCGTGGTTGAGAAAAAGGACGGGCTACATATAGCAATGTGTAAAAAACAGATTGCTCCTTTTTCTTTTTTAAGAACAATTTTTATTGAAGAAAAAGAAATTAATGATGATCAATTTGACAAAATCATAATGCACGAAAAAGTTCATATACAACAATTGCATAGTATTGATATTATTCTTGCTGAAATTCTTTGCATGCTGACATGGTTCAATCCTGCCGGCTGGATGATAAAAGCTGCACTTAAAGAAACCCACGAATATTTGGCCGATTCAGGTGTGTCGGAGCAGACACATGATACTGCCGGATATTTTATGCTCCTAATCAAAAACGCTATTGGCGTGCAGCCGGGTTTAGCCAATAATTTCAATAAATCATTAACCTTAAAACGACTTAACATGATGAAAAAAAATCGCTCTGGCAGGCTTTCCAGGTTGAAAGTGCTGCTTGTACTACCTTTTGTTGCTGTACTGTTCATGGCATTTTCATGTAAAAACAACACAGAAGAAGGGAATTTGCAAAGTTCCACAGTAACTCAGAATTCAGAGAACGCTGATAAAACAATTGACAAAATGCCTGAATATCCAGGTGGACAAACTGCCATGACTAAATTTATTATCGATAATGTAAAATATCCGGAAGCAGCTAAAACCGCAGGAATACAGGGGAAAGTACTTGTTACATTTACTGTAACGAAAACGGGCAAATTAGATAAAATAAGTGTTACACAAAAAGTAAATGACCTCCTCGACGCCGAAGCTATCAGAGTAGTTTCGTTGATGCCAGACTGGATTCCCGGTGAAAATAAAGGCGTTGCAGTTGATGTTGAAATGACATTGCCAATTGCATTTAAGTTAAAATAAAAAAAAAGAAATATTTGTCAGAAGTGTATTTTAAATAAAAAAGCGCCCATATGGCGCTTTTTTATTTGGGTGGAAGATGGGGCTCGAACCCACGACCTTCGGAACCACAATCCGACGCTCTAACCAGCTGAGCTACATCCACCATTTTATTGAGGTGGCAAATTTACTAAAATTCCTTAGAAAAAAACAAACACATCATCAAATAAATCTAAATTTGTGAAGTTATAATGTTCAATCAGCTTTGGAACAGACCACAAAAAAAATAAAAATACTTTTTCTTTCAGCATGGTATCCCAGCAAAGTGGATCCTATGCTCGGCCTTTTTGTGGAACGACATGCAAGGGCCGTAGCAACAAAATGCGACACAGCTGTACTTTATGTTCAGCCACGCCAACCGGCATCTTCAGCCAAATTTGAAACGGAAATAAAAAAAGAAAACGACTTTCTTCAGGTCATTGTTTATTACAATAATGTACTTCTGAAATTTCCTTTGCTGACAATTTTTCTAAAAACATATAGATACTTCAAAGCTTACCGGATTGGTTTCAGTGAACTAAAAAAACAATTCGGCGATTACGATATTATTCATGTAAACATCCTTACTCGAACCGGTGTAATTGCCTTATTGAAAAAAATCTTTTCAGGTAAACCATATATTATTACTGAACACTGGTCGCGCTATCTCCCATTGACAAATACTTTCCATGGAGTGCTTCGAAAACTGCTAACAAGAATTGTCGTTAAAAATGCTTCAGCTGTCACGGCTGTGACTCATGATCTGAAAAACGCGATGATCAGCCACAAACTAATCAACAATAATTTTACAGTTATTCCAAATGTTGTAAATACTGATGATTTCACTATTGGCGAAGAAAAAGATAATTCTTTAATTAACATTCTTCATGTTTCATGTTTTGAAGACAAATCAAAGAATATTTCAGGTATGCTCCGCGTATTGAAAAATGTTTCTGAGAAAAGAAATGATTTTGCTTGCTGGATGGTTGGTGATGGCATGGATAAGGACTTTCTAGAAAAATATGCTGTGGAACTTGGGTTACTAAATAAAGTGGTCTTCATGCCGGGACTCAAAGAAAACACTGAACTCATTTCTTTTTATCAAAAAGCTGATTTCATGCTTATGTTCAGCAATTATGAAAATATGCCTGTGGTAATTCCTGAAGCTTTTTCTTGCGGACTACCAGTAATTGCAACTGATGTAGGTGGTATTCCAGAAGTAGTAAATAATAACAATGGAATACTTGTAAAACCGAAAGACGAAATTGCGCTTGAAAATGCTATTGATAAAATGCTTGATTCCTACAGGGATTATAATTGTAATAAGCTCAGAGATTATGCAGTTCAAAATTTCAGCAGACGGGAAATAAGTGAAGCTTTTTATAAAATCTACGAAACTGTTTTAGAGAATAAATCTTAAAATTTCTACCAGACAAATAAAGGATGACCGCAGAAAGAAGCATTTGTGAAGATAACAGTTCCTCAAAACTTCGTTTTGGTATTCTTTGCGATGGGCTCACTTTCAAAAAGTGGCAGGTCAGGGTCATTGAATCACTGCTGGAATCTGGGCTCGCAGAGTTATCAGTGCTTATTATTAATAATGCTGAAGAAGAAAAATCAGCTTTTCTTAAAAAATTCGGCAACAGGTTTTATTACAGAAATTACATTCGTTTTATATCAAAACCTGATTCACTGAAGAGAATTGACCTTTCAAAAAAACTCATTGATGTTCCGGCACTTGAATGCAAAATTGTAAAAAAGGGAAAGCATTCTGAATATTTTTCAGATGAAGATATTTGCACCATAAAGAATTACAATCTTGATTTTATATTACGTTTTGGTTTTAACATCATCCGCGGTGATATTCTGAAATCAGCTAAATACGGTGTGTGGTCGTATCATCATGGTGATGAAGAAAAATATCGCGGTGGCCCTCCTGGTTTCTGGGAAATATATTTCAAAGATCCCGTAAACGGAGCAATCCTTCAAAAGCTCACCGACAGGCTCGATTCAGGCATCATTTTAAAAAAGGGTCACTTCAAAACTGTTGATCACTCCTATGCCGGGAATATTGATAAACTTTTCTATGGTTGCACCAACTGGCCACTGCAGGTTTGCAAGGATATAAAAAACGGAGTTGCAGATTATTTGTTTTATTCACCTTCGCCCACAAATGCCAGGATTTTTCAAAGACCATCGAATGCAAGAATGATTAAGTTCGTGGCTAAAATCTTTATCAATAAAATTCACTTTCATTACCAGGAACTATTTAAATCAGAACAATGGAATATTGGCATCATTCACGAATCGCTTGTAAACCTTATCGATTATGGAATCCAGGAAAACGAAATTCACTGGATGCCGATGCAAAAGCCAACTTATTTCAGAGCTGATTGCTTCGCTTACAGCAATAAAGGACAATTGAATATATGTTTTGAAGATTATAATTACAAAACAAGAAAAGGCAATATAAGCAACGTAAGTTATTCGGAAAATTCAGGTTTTTCAAAGCATACAACAGTTCTGGAAAAAGATTTTCATCTTGCATATCCATTTATTTTTGAAGAAGATGGAACGTTGTATATGATTCCTGAATCATGCGGAAACAGGCAGATTGACATATATCAGCTTGATCCGACATCGGGCAAGGCAATCTTTCACAAAACAATTATTAAAAATATTGATGCCGTTGACAATACGCTAGTAAAGTTCAATGAAAAATGGTGGCTTTTCTGCACCATGAGTACCGATGAATCGAACACAAATCTTTATTTATTTTTTGCAGATAAATTTGACGGAGAATATTCTGCACATGCTGCGAATCCTGTTAAATCGGATATTCGTTGTTCACGGCCCGCCGGAACTCCGTTTATAAATAATGGTCTTTTATATCGCCCGGCACAGGACAGTTCCGATACATACGGTGGTAAAATAGCTTTAAATAAAATCGTAAAGCTGAATGAATGTGCATTTGAAGAAGAGACAGTCGGGTATATCGGAACATTCAAGAATTCAGCGTTTGATAAAGGCATTCATACAATAAGCGGAGTTGGAGGATATACAATATTTGATGCAAAAAGATTTATTTTTGTCGGAGCTGCTTTCAGATATCAACTTTTGAGAAAGATTAAAAAAATACTGAACATAAAAGGAAATGATAAATAAAGTACTCGGAACAATTGGCTCAAGAATTCTCACAGCTGCCATAAGTCTTGGTGTAATTATCATTACCTCAAAGCAGCTGGGCGCTGAAGCAGTCGGTACAATCAGCCTTATTATTCTTGGGATTACCATCGTACAGATGATTAATAGTTTTATCGGTGGCCCGTCGCTTGTTTACTTTACCCCCCGCATCGATATTTATAAATTTTTTGTTCCATCATACATATGGGCATTTATCACTGCGGTTGCAGTCACCTTGGTATTAAAGGTTCTTAACCTTATTCCCGCTGAATATTTTCTTCATGTACTTCTTCTTTCACTGATACAATCGCTGGCATCCATAAATCAATCCATATTGCTTGGCCGGGAAAAAATTAAAACGTACAATATTATAACATCCCTGCAGGTATTGATACTGATTGCAGTTTTAGGAATTTTTATTTTTTATCTTGAACGGAAGAATGTTCTTTCATATATCATTGCCTTATACATTTCCTATTCGTTTGGCATGATTACAAGTATGGTTGCAGCTCTTAAGCTTTTCAAATTCACTGATCTGAAAAATTTCAAACAGGTAATTAAAGAAATTCTGCAATACGGAACCTATGCACAGCTTGCCAACATTGTGCAGTTACTCAATTACCGTGTTACATATTATATGATCGAAAGTTTTCTCGGACGCGCTTCACTTGGAGTTTATTCAGTTGGAGTGCAACTATCCGAAGGTCTCTGGCTCACCGGAAAAAGTATGGCTATTGTTCAGTATTCAAGAATTTCGAATGTTCAAGACAAAGAATATGCAAAAAAGATTACCCTTGTCTTTGGAAAAATTTCATTACTTGTCACTTTCTTTTTATTGCTTATTCTGATCCTTATTCCCTACCAGTTCTTTTCAGCAATTTTCGGAAAAGATTTTACTGAATTACCAATTGTAATTTTAAGTCTCGCATCTGGTATATTATTTCTCAGTTTTTCATTTTCACTGAGCCATTATTTCTCTGGTATCGGGAAACCACATCACAATACTATCAGCTCTTCTATTGGATTTATTGTTACACTGATTTTAGGATACATTCTGATTCCGCGATTTCATCTTTGGGGAGCTGGTATCACTACATCTGTGGCTTATCTTTCAATTCTCATCTACCAGATTGTTTTTTTTATTAAAGTTTCAAGGGCTAAGTTCAGCGAATTAATTATTACTTCAAGTGACATTAAAACATTCTCATCAGAAATAAAAAATTGGATGAAAAAAAAATAAGGACTGTCTATGGGTTTTACATAATATCATTATCATTTTGTAATATTTATTTGTCCTACCATATTTTTTATTAAATTCTTATTGTATTTACAATATTTTACTATTTTTGTCACACAGTTATTACGTTAAACCTTAAACCAAATTAAATATGAAAAAATTATTACTCATTGCCCTTGCAATTAGCTGTAGTGCGGTTGCAAATGCACAAAAAAGTCCGGCACTACACAGGGACTTAACCCCTGTGAATAAAAATTTGACCGTTGTAAAAAAGGCATCTCTTATAAACGAACCTTTGAGTAGCAACGCTCCTTACAAAGATATTAATACAGCAACATTAAAACTGGTTGGAACATCTGCAAATGGTAATACTGCTCTGTCTGGTAAAAAAATTACTGCTGACCAACAAACGAAAACGATACTGTATAATTACCGTGCTGGTGGCGCATGGGGAGGTACAAGCAGCGATATCAAAATAAAATTAACTACAGATTATGGTGTTACTTTCGACTCAGTAATACATTCTGACACTTATGCCAACCGTTACCCTGGCGCAACTTTATTCCGCAACGGAAGTGATCTTTTTGTTGTGAATATTGGTCCAATAACTGATAATACCAACTGGATTGCAAATTATATTTTCAGTTCTAAAGTTGATGGTACTTTAGCAAATACCCAAATTGTTTATAATCCTGCACCTACCACAGATATCGGAATATATCATATGAATGAAGGTATAACTGCACTTTCGGATGGAGAATTATATGTAACAGGCGAAAGAAACGGCCCTGCTGCAAATTATGACCATATCAGCTATGATGTATGGAAATATCAATGGAATAGCACAAGTAATAAATTTGATTCTGTAAGTAATTACTCATTTTACAAAGCCGGTGTTGCTCCTTTATTATCTTTAGCTATGCCTCAGGTTCAGCCATTTGGAATTGCATGGAATGATGCAGGAACTATTGGTTATTTCTGGGTAGATGCAGCAGACTCAATTACAAGACCTAATTTAGGCACTCAGCCTTTAGTTTGGAAAACTACTGACCATGGTTCTACATGGACACAAATGCCAATTTATGATTACAGCACAATTCAGGAACTTAAAGATTATGTATGGCCAACACTTGCCGATACCTCAGTTTTACGTCCTATGTTTTCATACGGCTATACCACAAGCGATAAAAATCTGCCAGGAATAGTTGATGCTGATGGCAATCTTCACCTCATCGCTACAATTAACGGTGGTTATTCAACACATCCTGATTCATTAAACTATTCATATACCAATGAGCCTGTTAAATTATTTGATCTTTATACTACTGCAACAGGTTGGGATGCTAAATACATTGATACATTAGCTTCTACCGTTGATGATGGAACCGGAGCCGTAATGGGCGCATGGGCAATGGATCACAGAATCCATATCGGTAAAACTAGCGATGGAAGTAAAATCTTTGCTATGTGGACTGATACCGACCCTGCAAATAATGCTACTAATACACTACCTAATTTTAAAGCATGGGGACGTGATATTGTCACAGGTAATACAACACCTAGCAAGAACTTCAGTGCTCTGCAGGGTGATGATGGCATGTACTTATATATGAATGCTTCTGACATTATTCTTGATAATGGTTCAGCATATGTAATGCCGGTTGTTATTATTGATAATCAGGGAGCGGACCCAGGTGCGAATCCGATAAACCATATTTATGCTTCTCCTCTTGAATTTACATATGGCGATTTCACAAGTTCAATTAACGAAGTAAACAATAATATCTCTTCTGTTTCACAGAATTATCCTAACCCATTCAATGGTGTAACAACATTAAACGTTAGTCTTGTAAAATCAGCTGACCTTTCTGTAATTGTTACCAACATTGTTGGACAACAGGTTTCTAATATCCAGATGGGAACTGTTAGCGCAGGAAACCATACAGTAGCGATTGATGCAACAAAACTTACTTCTGGTATTTATTTCTATACTATCAAAGCTGGCGAAAGCACAGTTACACAGAAAATGATTGTTCAATAATCATAACAATAAATAAAAAAAACCCTTCCGGAACCGGAAGGGTTTTTTTTATTTATTGAACTCATATTCAAACACCCAGAATATCTTTTTCTTAAAAAACATTAAAACTGTTGCACACTGTTGCTGCTTTTGTTATCTTTGTACTAATACTTTTTTCTGCATATCTTATGGATAAAGTTTCAATAATTGTTTCTGGCCTTGAATACAAAATAAAAAAAATCGTAGATTTGCAGAATGAAACATTCACTGAGAACAAGAAATTAAAACAAGATATACATGAAATAAAACATATAATTGAGAATCAAAAAGTTATCATTACTAATTTAGAAGAAAAGATTAAAGTTCTGAAGATTACTAAGACACTGGAAGGAAGGGAAGATTCATATCAGACAAAGTTGAAGATCAACGAACTAGTGCGGGAAATTGATAAATGTATAGCTCTTTTAAACAAATAGGAAAAATAAAATAGGAAAACATCGATGCCGTCGCTTTCAATCACAGTGAATATAGCAGAAAGGCCATACAGGCTGAAGATAGAGGCAGGTGAAGAAGAAACGGTACGAAAAGCAGTAAAATCAATAAATGAGAAGATCAAGGCTTATGCTGACACATATGCATATAAGGATAAACAGGACCTGCTTGCAATGGTGGCCCTGCAGTTTTCCACTTATGTTGTCAACCATGAATCAAAAGCCCAGGTAAATGATGATCAGATCATTGGCAAATTGACAGAACTGGATACTATCCTAACTGATTGTTTGAAGAAAGCTTAAACGTTCTTTGAAAAAGTCTTAAAGACATACCCGCAATAATACCAGCACTCGTTTGTAAAACTTAACAATTTACAACTTTAGAGCTTAAGCTCTCGGTTGCAAAAACAGGCCTCACTCTGATTCGTCAGAGATTCCGTTTATTCGGGACAGTGGACGTTTGACCAATCAGGCCGCTCTAAACTATTTTTATGAGGTTTTAATAAACCTTCTGGATTATTTGCGGGTTTTTTTATTATTATTAACAATTAGAGAGCAAAAGAAACAGAGAAATGGAATTAAACATCGACATTCTGACAATTGCCATTACTGCAGTAGTTTCTTTGCTGGTTGGTTTTCTTATTACAAGCACTTTGATAAAGAGATCGATAGAAAGAAAAAACCAGCACATCATCAAAGAAGCTCAGGCAGAAGCAGAGGTCATCAAAAAGGATAAGATCCTGCAGGCAAAAGAAAAATTTCTGCAACTGAAAGCAGAACACGAAAAACTGATTAACGAGAAAAATAACGCAATCAATGCTACCGAAAACAGGGCGAAGCAGAAAGAAACTTCACTCAACCAGAAAATTGAGGAAGTACAACGGAAGCAGAAAGAACTGGCAACATTAAAGGACAACCTTACAGTTCAGCTTGAACTGGTTACCAAAAAACAGGCGGATCTCGAAAAATCACACAAACAGCAAATTGAACAGCTTGAAGCAATTTCAGGCTTATCAGCAGCTGAAGCAAAAGCTCAGATAGTTGAATCCCTTAAGGGGGAAGCAAAATCTGAAGCGCTAAATTACATCAAGGACTCTATGGAAGAAGCCAAGATGACCGCCAATATGGAGGCTAAAAAGATCGTTATTGAAACTATCCAGCGAACTGCCACAGAGCACGCAGTTGAAAATTCGGTTTCTGTTTTCAATATTGAAAACGACGAAATGAAAGGTCGTATAATTGGTCGTGAAGGACGAAACATCCGCGCACTTGAAGCTGCAACAGGCGTTGAAATTATTGTTGACGATACTCCTGATGCAATTTTACTTTCGGGATTTGATCCGGTGCGCAGGGAAATTGCACGTCTATCTCTTCACAAACTTGTTACTGACGGACGTATCCATCCGGCACGTATTGAAGAAGTGGTTGCGAAAACCAAGAAACAGATTGAACAGGAAATTATTGAAATTGGAAAACGTACTACCATCGACCTTGGTATTCATGGCATGCACCATGAACTTGTAAGGATGATAGGCAGGATGAAATACCGTTCCTCATACGGACAAAATCTTTTGCAGCATAGCAAAGAAGTTGCAAATCTTTGCGCAACAATGGCTGCTGAATTAGGTCTGAATCCAAAAATAGCAAAACGGGCTGGGTTACTTCATGATATCGGAAAAGTTCCTGATAATGAACCTGATCTGCCACATGCAATATTAGGGATGAAGACCGCTGAGAAATTCAAGGAAAAACCTGAAATATGCAATGCTATCGGAGCCCACCACGATGAAGTGGAAATGGACAGCCTTATTTCACCTATTGTACAGGTTTGTGATGCTATCTCGGGCGCAAGGCCGGGTGCACGTCGCGAAGTGGTGGAAGCATACATAAAGCGTTTGCAGGACCTTGAACAACTGGCTCTCTCCTACCCTGGTGTTGTGAAAACATACGCAATACAGGCAGGACGTGAGTTGCGCGTGATTGTTGGAGCAGAAAAGGTAACAGATGAAGAAGCCAACAATCTCTCTTATGATTTGTCGAAAAAGATACAGACAGAAATGACGTATCCGGGACAGATCAAAATTACCGTAATCCGGGAAACACGGGCTGTTAGCTACGCCAAGTAGCAGACGGTTTTGCACATATACACTTTCCGTGTTTTTTTGTTGTAGTAACCGGCGCCGAAAGGCGCCGGTTCTTTTTTATTCTGTAATTTTAGCAACGTAAAAAATAAACAAAATGTTTTTCAATTCCTTCCCTATAAAATACGATGAACCTCTTTTCCGTCCACCAAGCGAAGCTGAGTCTCTGATATTGCAGGTTACTTTTGGATGTGCATGGAACAGGTGTTCCTTCTGCGAAATGTATACTTCCAAAAATTTCAGAGTAAAAAATGAAGAAGATGTACTGAATGAAATCAAAACTGCAGCAAAACTTTTACCGGAAACACGTAAAATATTTTTAGCGGATGGAAATCCTTTTGTATTATCAACAAATAAGCTACTAACTATTTTAAATGCCATCCGAGAATCTTTTCCAAAAGCAAGAAGAGTTTCAACCTATGCACTGCCTGGTGATATTCGTTCCAAATCAGTTGAAGAACTGCGAGCATTGTGCAACGCCGGTCTCCGCCAGATTTATGTTGGCATTGAATCGGGCGATAATGAATTACTGAAAATGGTTAATAAAGGTGAAACATTTTCTTCAACAACAGAAGCTTTACTAAAAGCCAAAGAAGCAGGAATAAAACTTTCCGTCATTATTCTGAATGGGCTTGGTGGATTGAAATACAGTAATCAGCATGCAATAAATTCTGCAAGAATACTCAATAAAATTCAGCCGGAATTCGCATCAGTTTTGGTTCTCAGCTTCCCATTCGGAATTGAACACTACACTAAAAAATTCAATGGAGAATATATTCCAATGAACATAACCGATCTTTTAAAAGAAATGGAGGTGTTCATTTCAAATACTGAATTGACGGGTACTATTTTTCGAAGCAATCATGCTTCCAATTACCTTGTGCTAAGCGGAATTTTATCGAAAGATAAAGAAACATTCCTTGAACAAATCCGATTTGCTATAAACAATCCTAATACAGCGGGGCTAAGGGAAGAGTGGCAGAGAGGGTTATAAAAAAAGCTGTCCAATATTAAGACAGCTTTTTCAACCGAGGTTTCCTAAATTTTAGAATCCCAAATCCAGCATTGCATTTGCAACTTTAAGGAAACCAGCAACATTTGCACCCTTCACATAATTCACATATCCTTCGCTATCTGTTCCGTACTTCACACATGAAGCGTGAATATTGGTCATTATCTCGTGCAACCTCTTATCAACTTCTTCTGCTGACCAGTTCAACTTCATAGAATTCTGACTCATTTCCAACCCGGAAGTAGCGACTCCTCCAGCATTAGCTGCTTTTCCTGGTGCAAATAATATTTTATTTTCATGGAAAATTTCCATTGCTTCAGGAGTAGAAGGCATATTAGCTCCTTCGCTTACACAAATACATCCGTTAGCGATTAATCTTTTAGCATCTTCAGCATCCAGTTCATTCTGTGTAGCACAAGGTAATGCGATATCACATTTCACTTCCCATGGTCTTTTACCTTCGTGGAATTCAACACCATATTCAAAACTGTATGGTCTAACAATATCCTGGTTTGATGCACGCAATTCGAGCATAAAGTCTATTTTCTTGCCGCTTATGCCATCCGGATCATAAATATAACCATCAGGGCCTGATATGGTAACAACTTTACCACCTAACTGATTTACTTTAGTTACAGCTCCCCAGGCAACATTGCCAAATCCAGAAACAGCAACTGTTTTGCCTTTAAAGCTTTGTCCTTTGGTCTTCAACATTTCTTCTGCAAAATATACATTACCGAAACCTGTTGCTTCAGGGCGAACTAAACTTCCACCCCAGTTTAAACCTTTACCGGTAAGAACGCCGGTATGCTCGTGAGTTAATTTCTTGTACATACCATATAAGTAACCAATTTCTCTTCCACCTACACCAATATCACCAGCTGGAACATCAGTTTCTGGTCCTATAATTTTATGCAGTTCCATCATGAATGCCTGGCAGAATCTCATAACTTCGGTATTTGACTTTCCTTTTGGGTTAAAATCAGATCCGCCTTTTGCACCACCCATAGGTAATGAAGTAAGACTGTTTTTAAATATCTGTTCAAATCCTAAGAATTTCAAAATACTAAGGTTCACACTTGGGTGAAAACGCAGACCACCTTTATAAGGTCCGATTGCATTGTTGAACTGGATTCTGTAACCACGGTTAACATGAATATTTCCATTATCATCAGCCCAAGCTACTTTAAAAGTTAAAGCCCTGTCAGGTTCAATAATACGTTCAATAATATTTGATTCTTCAAACTGAGGATTTGCTTCAACAACATCAACTATGCTATCGAGCACTTCTCTAACTGCTTGTAAAAATTCAACTTCACCTGGATTCTTCTTGGTCAAGTCGTTCATAATTTTGTCTACGTTCATGGTTTTATGTTTTTAAAAGTTTGCTATCAATGTTTACGGTGCAAAATTACTTTGAATGAAAATCCTGACCAAAGAAAGAAGCCTGTAAGAAATCTATATTATGGTTGAGATAAATCAATCATCCAATTGATATATCTCAATACATTGATTACTTTTTTTTAATCGACCAAAGCGTATAATGATTATTTTTGCGTTCAAATCAGGCAGAATATGCCGGCAATGACAGCACAGCAAAACATATCTTCAATCTTACAGAACCTTGATGAACGCACCAAGGAACTCCATTGCATTTATGGTGTAGACGATGCATTAAATGATTTTGATTCTGAAATCGAAGTTGTTCTCAGAAAAATTATTGAAATTGTTCCTTTGGGATGGAGGTTCTCCGATATATGCAAAGCAAAAATCGTTTTCGATAATTTTGAATTGTGCAGCGAAGGATACAAAGATACCGATCTTAAAATTACTTCAAAGATCATTGTTGACAATAAGGAGCATGGCGAATTCTCGGTGGTTTACATCAAGCCTATCAAGACCGAAAAGAGGATATTTTTAAGCGAAGAAATCGTATTGCTGAATACCATCGCATCAAAGCTTAGCAATTATTTTCTACTGAAAAGACTTCGCAAAACAATTCAGGAACTAGAAACGGAGAATGGCGTTGTTCCTTCCACTAAAGAAGATAATGTTTCGATATGGCTGAAAGAACTGGGACTTACCGATGCTGAGATTGAGAAGTTTACGCGTGTACAGATAAAGTTCAAGAAAGGTGAAACCATGTGCAAACAGGGCTCCATCACTTCTTACATCATGCTGCTTACTGAAGGGCTGTCAAAAAATTATCTTGAAGGAATGCAGGAGCGGGGGTTTAATTTCAGTATTGTAAAACCTTTTGATTTTATTGGACTGTCATCTCTTTACGGAACATCAGTTTATAATTTCTCAGGTGCAGCGCTCACCCCATGCTCGGTTTATATAATTGAAAACTCAATTTTTAAAAATACTATTGTTAATAATGCAGTATTTGCACAAAATGTTCTGAACTGGTACTGCATTATAACTGAGCGTCACCTGAAGCGCCTTTCCTGCATTGCCAATAAACAATCGCTGGGAAAAATGGCAGAGATACTGCTATACCTAAAGGACAATATCTTCAACAGCAATATTATCAAAGGTTACATTTCGCGCAAGGATATAGCCGAACTCGCAGCATTATCAACCGAAAGCGCAGTTCGTATCCTATCGGAGCTAAAGCGAGATAATATCATTAATATTATAAACAATAATGATATTGAAATTCTTGATGAAAAGCTGCTAAAGACACTGAGCATGGCGGGCTAAAAGAAAAAGCAGGCAGTAAGCAGTTGTTAAAATAAATTCAACTATCGTCAACCAATTTCAATGAAACAACCTGCCTGTAGGCGAGTATCCCAATAATATCTCTATTTTTTATTTTGCTTTCAGCACCACACCCTTATTCTGCTTCCCGTCAATCTTAACAATCATAGGATTTTCGAAACGCACATGGCGCAGATACTCATCTTCGTAATGCGGTGCAAACGAAGAAAGGAATTCGGTATCGTAAAAACCTTCGTTTATAAATGGGTTTACAGTAAAATATCCAATACTGAATGAAGTTAGGTTCTGGAAGAAATGCGTACCCTGGCTCGGATCGATCCTGTATTTGTCAAGACCAGCTTCAACAATTACCCTGGCTCCTGAAATCTGTGTCCACTTGACGGGAATACCCAACCAAGGATCACTAGAGCCCCAGCGTCCGGGGCCAACTAAAATATAATTTCTTTTTTCAGCAAGCAGCTTATCATTCAGTCGCTCAATAGCAATTGCAATTGCAGGATTATTGGCTGCATTGAACGATTCGGATTTCACATAAACAATGTCCCTAAGGTTATCAATTATTCCATTGCCCATTGCCGAAGTGGAATAAATAATAGTTTCATCGCTAGTTACAAAATCAATGTTGATATTGTACTTTTCAGATGCTTCAACAATGGGGCGAATCTGAAGAAATGAGAATTGTCTTGGCTCACCTTCAGTAGTGTCAAGGTCTACGGCAAACTCAATTTCCACATGATTATTCATTTCACGCTGACCGGTTTCAAGCAGGGTCTGCAATATTTCTGCAAGCGGAAAAACATTGTATTTAAGAACATTGGCAAAGGTCAGGACTTTCTTACCTGTATGTTGAATACCATCGCGTATCACCTGGTCCTGAAAATCGAATGTAGAAACAATATGTTTCAATGATCCGTCGTCAAGGGCATCTTCAACTTTTAACTTTAACAAATCAACACTGTCATCAACAGAGGGCCTGAAACTGTATGAATTCAGGTCGACTGCATAAAATTCTTTCTGGGTATTTTTTAAAGCCATGTCCAGGTTTGAAAGTTGCAGAATATTTTTTGGATATTTCGGGCAGAACCTTAGTGAAATACCACCGTCCACAATAGTCTTGCCCAATCCCAGCGCTATATTCACCAATCCGTCTTCTGGTTTTTCCTGACCAATTGGATAAAAATTAATTGATTTCGCAACTCCTGAAATAGTCGGATAGTACCGCTGTCCATATGCTTTCCCTACAACTTCCTGCAGTATTACAGCCATTTTCTCTTCATCAATAAGGTTCGCAGTTGCAGCAATGTATGCTTTGCTTCCCTTGAAAAAGACGGATGCAAAAACACTTTTTATCGCCATCTCAAGTTGCTGCAATCGAACAGAAGTATCTTTATCGCTGTTAGGGACCATATAGGTGGAGTAAACCCCCGCAAAAGGCTGGTAATGGGAATCCTCAAGAAGGCTTGAAGACCTCACAGCAATAGGCCTTTCGGTAACACTAATAAAAGCCTTCAGTTGATCCACTGCCCTATCGGGTAATTTCCCATAAATAAATTGCATCAGGATGTCATCATCCCTGATATCAGATGAAGCTACTTTATACAAATCATTCTCTTCCATAAATTCATCGTACACATCAGTAGTGAGCACAACTGTTCTTGGAATGGAAATATAAACATTTTCAAATTTGTGAATGATCTTGTGTTTCTTAATAAGGAAATCAGCGAAAGCAAGACCACGTGCTTTACCACCAAGCATACCATCCCCAATTCTGGAAAAAATTGCATATTCGTCAAAATAACTGGCAATAACGCCCCTTCCTTTGCTGATCCTGTAATTGGCAATAGTATCGATAAGGTAGCTGCGAATTTCATCAACATTATTAAAATCGCGCATGCTACGATCTTTGAACACATCTGCTAGCGGGAACAATGCACGTGCTTTCAGCCATCTGGTGAAATGGTTATTTCGAACATGGTGCTCAAGAGATTTACCGGAAACACTCATCAATTTTACCTGGAGGGAATGCAGGTTATTTGCCCTGTCGAGTTCTTCATCAGTATCAGGATCTTTGAAAACAAAATCACCGAAACCATAATTCTCTTTGATATAATTTCTTACATCAGCCAACAGTGTTTTAGAGTATTTATTTATAAAACTGGCCCTGATCACAGCCATTGCTTCCTTGTAGTTATCGTCAGAAGATTGAAGCAGTACCGGCATTTGCCTTACTTCACTTCGTATCATGCAGCACAATTTAATTCCAGCTTCTTTATCGACCTTGCCATCTTTGGGAAAAGCTATATCAGATATAACTCCGAGTAAATTATTTTTATATTTTTCAAAAATTAAAACAGCTTCTTCATACGATTTGGCAAGAAGTATCTTAGGTCTTGCTCGCATGGTCATGGTCTTCTGATGGTCATTCAACCCCTCTATCATCAACTCATTCCGTTGTTCAAAGATCAGCTTGTAGATTGTTGGAAGATAACTTGAATAAAAACGGACCGAATCTTCCACGAGTAAAATTGCCTGCGCACCCACTTCGTCGATATCATAATCCGCATTCATCTTGTCTTCAATCAATTTAATAATAGCAAGCAGAAGACTTGAATTACCAAGCCATGAAAAAACGTAGTCGATAGAACTCATATCCTCATTGGCAAGCTTCAACGATACTTCCCTTGAAAAGTGCGTCAACACTACGATTGGTTTATCAGGATATGTTTTTTTAATTTTATTTGCAAGCTCAAAGGCATCCACCTTACCAATGTTAAGCATAGTAATAACAAGATCGTAATGATTGCGCCCGAGCAGATCGAAAGCCATTAATGATGAACTTGCACGTGAAAATTGCGGAGGATACCGAAGATTCAGCGAGGTATATTCATTGAAAATTTTCTCATTAATCCTACCATCCTCTTCAAGCATAAATGCATCATAGGTACTGCATACAAGCAATACATTGTTAATGCGTTTCTGCATTAACTTGTTAAAAGAAATATCGGAAAAATAATGTTTATCAGTTGAAAATTCTTCGCTATAATTATATTTGGTATATGCCATACGTTATCCCCGCTTTTAATCAGTCATTATTATAATTTATCAACGATGCTCTTTTTTTACCATCCATTAATATTTGTACAGAATTTTTAAACCGGATGTGTTTGAAATATTTAGTTTCACTTATCAACTCCTGCTGTGCCAGAACATCCCAGTTAATAAAATCAATCAGTGAATTATGTTTTACTGAAAAATAACCGACATTCATTGATATTACATTATGAAAGAAATGTGATCCCAAAGATGCATCAAGCGGGAAGTCTTCAAGACTTACTTCTACGATAACTCTTGCATTTGAAATATGCGACCACGCTACGGGAATTCCAATAAACCTGTCGCGACTTCCCCATCTTCCCGGGCCAATTAAAATGTATTTCCTATTGTCCTTGATCATTTCAACATTCAGTTGCTCTATTTCTTCCCGCATCTTTTCTGTTTTGAGCTTGTCAAATTTCTTCACATCAACATAAATCACATCGGTGATATCGTCAATAATCCCGTTGCCCATGCCCATTTCAGAATAGAGTAGTAATTTGCTGTAATCCACTTCCTCAATATTGATTTCAACATCCATTGAATTTTTAATCAGTGGTTTTATCTGCAGAAGATAGAAAGACGCATTTCCATGCTTGTCCTTATTTAAATCAACGGCAAACTCAATCTCAACAGGAGATCCCATAGCTTCTTCCACCAGGTTAAGAATAACCTTAATGGTATTCGACAATGGTATGTATTTATGTTTAATGATATTCGCAAAATTTACTACCCGGGGCCCGGGTGATGTGAGCCCAGCATTGAGACGCTCGTTTGTAAGATCGTAAACCGATGCACAATGCTTTAATGTACCATGCTTCTCAGCCAGGTCAATATCCAGTTTCACAAGACTTGCATCTTCTCCTTCAAGCAGGTTGAATTTCTTCTGCCGCATATCTACAGCATAAAAATGCAGTTGCGAGTTCTTATACATGTCGGGTGCTGAATAAATCTCCAGGTTTGGATATTCAGGACAATACCTATAAGTTTTTTCACCTTCTACCACATATTTGCCAAGGCCCACGGCCAGCACAGCAAAACCATCTTCAGGCTTCATGTGTGAAACAGGGTAATAATTGTATGACTGCGCCACACCGCTTATATGAGGATAAAATGAATCTTCGTATTGCGAGCCAACCACTTCCTGCACAATTACTCCCATTTTTTCTTCTTCAATCTTGTAATTGATTGCCTCAAAATAAGCACGGGCTGTAGGAGAAAATATCGAAGCAAATACTAGCTTAATAGCAGTCATCATCTGCTCAAGTCTCACTTCTAATTCAGGATGATTGTTAGGTAAAAGGAATGTATCGAAAATACCTGCAAATGGCTGTGTGAGCGAATCTTCAAAAAGACTGGAGGATCTGATAGCCAGCGGACTTTGTATGATCTTCAGATATCGCCTTAATTTTTTTACAAGCGTTTCGGAAAGTTTAGAATCGACAAAAAGTTTTTTTATCTTATCATAATCTCGCTCATTATAAATCTCCTGCCGAAGATTATTATTTTCAATAAAATTTTCAAACTCGTCTGTACCTATGATTGAAGTTATTGGCGTACGAATGCTTATTTCAGGTGCAATCTCAGAAAAATCGAAATTATAAATGAGTGTTGAAATAAAAGCAAGACCTCTTCCTTTGCCACCAAGCGAACCGGTTGCTAAACTTACTATAGTTGTTTCATCAAGGATTGCTGATTCATCGAAGTTGACAACTTTGCCTTTGTTCTTATCATGCATGCACTGGTAAATAACTTCCAGCATATATTTTCGCAATTCTGTGGGAGTCTTAAAATCACTCACCTTAATTGGCTTAATTTTTTTTGCAAGCTGAATTTCTCCTCTTGCCATAAACCAGTTTGAAAAATGATTTCTTCTCCCATGAAATAACAATGATTCCTCAGGGATGGTGCGCAGATGTGTTTCAAATTCCTTTATACTGTGGGCTACTGCAATCTCTCCCCTGCCTTCCCCATCACGGTATATAAAATTTCCAAATCCCAAATAATAACTGATAAAACTTTTCAGGTCCTGCAGCAGGTTTTCGGAATTTTTATTTACGAAAGTTGCTTTTAACTTGAAAGCCTTTGTTGCATTTGAGGGCTCAGAGGATTGAATAAGAACAGGAAGATCAGGTAATTCCCCTTTCACATATTCAGTAAGTTTCAATCCGGCATTTTCATCCAGCACATTATCCTTTTCATATTTTACATCTGTAATAACGCAAAGCAGATACTCTTTGTATTTATTAAAAATATCTATTGCTTCTTCATAGCTTGAAACCAATAATATTTTTGGTCTTGCCCTCATGCGAAGTATCTTATAAAGGCTATCGGTATTGACCTCCTCTATCAGGTGCTGCGTTTGTTCAATTACGATTGAATACAGTATTGGCAAGAAACGGGAATAATATCTTGTTGAATCTTCAACAAGCAAAATAACCCTGGTCAGACCGATTTTAGTATCATTTTCAATGTTCTCAAGGTCTTCGATATATTTGACCATTGCCAGGAAAACCTTACTATCACCGTTCCAGACAAATATTTTATCGATACTGGTCAGTTTCCTGTATTCAAATGCGCCCACATCGCTGCTGTTGTTCAGCAACAACAGAATAGGCATTCCCGGGTAAATCTGTTTAATTATCTGGCTTAACTGGATAGGTGTCTGTTTGTCAATTCCCATCATAAGAATAACCAGGTCATATTTATGGAACTGCAACTTTTCAAGCGCTTCTTCAGGAGAGGAAACGCCAGTAATTCTAGGTACGGAAGACAAATTCAGCTGATAATACTCTCCGGTTAGCTGTTCAAAAAACCGACCTTCCTTTTCAATAATATAAGCATCGTATAAATTAGCTACGAGCAAAATTTCCCTGACTTTATGAGGCATTAGGTCATGATAAATATCACGATCAGAGTTATGTTTGTTTAAAAATTTTTGCAGCAACTGCATGCTTACATCCGATGGATCGCTTTGTATCTTTTCAGGCTGTTTATTCTTATCTTGAATCTGTGCTACTTTCAGAAGATTTTTTCCAAGAATTGTATTAAGGTAACCAGAAATCAAAACAGATAAGTTATTGATCAGGTGCCTTTCTTCTTTCATAAAAGGGCCTTCATCAATAATAGGGAATTCTTTCAGATAAAATATTTCAATTGTTCCTTCTTTATCATCAAGGGTTTCAAATATTCTTCGCTGCACCCATTTTGTTTCTTTGAAATTAGCTGATACAAAATCACGCTTACCAAATTTTATTCTGGCAGCCGTATATTCCGGGTATTGCCAGGCGGGAGGGAGAATATAACATATTTCCTGCAGCATTTCCTCAATAGGTTTGTTTCCTTTAAGGATCTCTGTGGTTTTGTTTATTGCATTTAATTCTTTAAGACGTTCCTTCTTTTCAAAAAGAAGGCGCTGAATCACCTCCGGTTCGTAAAATTCATCTTCAATTGAAAAATCATTCATATCTTAGTGCATCTATTGTTAACTCATTCACAATCACCCGTGTTCATTAAAAAAGGGCGGATTGAGCAGTAAAATTAATATTTTTAGCGGAATTAAAAAACTTTAAAGTTCAGCGAATTAAAAGATTTTCGGTATTTCTTATATAAATTTTTACGACATATGCAAGAAATATTTTTTATTTTTTTTTATTAAATAATTTGGTTTATTGAAAAAAATAAGCAATAACATTGTTTCATATTTGAAATCATTTTCAGCTTATAATAAATAAACTATTGTCTAACCAAAAAACTAAATTAAAATGGATCCAAAAGTAAAACAATTCATGGACAAGGTGGTTGCAAAAAACCCATCAGAAACCGAATTTCATCAAGCAGTAATGGAAGTTGTAGAATCAGTTCTCCCTTACATTGAAGAAAACCCAAAGTACAAAAATGCAAAGATTCTTGAAAGAATGGTAGAACCTGAAAGAGTATTTTTATTCAGGGTGCCATGGATTGACGACAAAGGCGAATTCCAGATCAACAAAGGTTTCAGAATTCAGATGAATGGCGCTATCGGCCCTTACAAAGGTGGTTTGCGTTTACACCCAACTGTGAACTTAGGTATTTTGAAATTCCTGGCTTTCGAGCAGGTTTTCAAAAACAGTTTAACCACATTGCCTATGGGCGGTGGAAAAGGTGGATCGGATTTCGATCCTAAAGGAAAATCAGACAATGAAGTAATGCGTTTCTGCCAGAGTTTCATGACTGAACTGTGCAAATATATCGGTGCTGATACTGACGTTCCTGCTGGTGATATCGGTGTTGGTGGACGCGAAATTGGTTTCATGTTTGGCCAGTACAAGAGAATCCGCGGTGAATTTGTCGGCGTATTAACAGGTAAAGGACTTGAGTGGGGCGGTTCATTAATTCGTCCGGAAGCTACAGGTTACGGCCAGGTTTATTTTGCCCAGGAAATGCTCGGCACTATCAACGAAAGCTTCAAAGGTAAAACAGTTGTTGTATCAGGATCAGGAAACGTTGCTCAGTATGCTACCGAAAAAGCTACATTGCTCGGTGGTAAAGTTGTGACTATGTCAGATTCTAATGGTTATATCTATGACAAAAACGGAATCGATGCAGCAAAACTTGCATGGGTAATGGAACTTAAGAATGTAAAAAGAGGAAGAATTGAAGAGTATGCAAAGAAATTCGGTGCTGAATACGTTGCTGGAAAAACTCCATGGGGTGTTAAATGCGACATTGCATTACCAAGTGCAACTCAGAATGAACTGAATGGTGACGACGCAAAAGTTCTTGTTAAGAATGGTTGTATCTGCGTTTCTGAAGGAGCTAACATGCCTTCTACACCAGAAGCAGTTGAAGTATTCCTCCAGAATAAAATTTTATTCGCTCCTGGCAAAGCAGCCAATGCAGGCGGTGTTGCAACATCAGGACTTGAAATGAGCCAGAACTCAATGAGGTTAAACTGGACAAGAGAAGAAGTTGACGAAAGGTTACACAACATCATGATTGCAATTCACAAAACTTGCGTGAAATACGGAAAAGAAGGTGACTTTGTAAACTATGTTAAGGGTGCAAACATCGGCGGTTTCGTAAAAGTTGCTGATGCAATGATGGCACAGGGAATGGTTTAATATTTAGTTTTCTTAAAAAAATGCCGTCCGGATAGCTATCGGGACGGCATTTTTTTTAATCTTAGCCAAACATTCATGGCATAACTTTTTTCGATTATAAAAAGCAGAAACATTATTTAACAAGTTAATTATTACTTGTAATTTTGAATAAATTATTTTTCATCATGAGAATCTTTTTAATCGGGTTTATGGGAAGTGGCAAATCCTCTATTGGCAGGGAACTTGCGCATAAACTAGGATTACTTTTCATTGATCTTGATTCTCTTATTGAAGAAAAAACATCAAGCAGTATTTCTGAAATATTTTCAAACCAAGGTGAAGAAAAGTTTCGTGAAATAGAACAACAGTGCCTTAAAGAAACCTTCAAAGCAGATAATGTTGTTATTGCTACAGGTGGCGGAACACCTTGCTTTCACAATAATATGCAACTAATAAATGAACACGGTATTTCTGTTTACATAAAATTAAATGCCGGAATGCTTGCATCAAGATTAATCAGCGATAACGGTAAACGCCCATTATTAAAGGATCACACGACACCTGAAGATTTCCAGAAACATATTTCTCAGTTACTTGAAACAAGAGAACTATACTATGAGAAAGCAACCTTTATTGTAGAAGGTAAAAATATAAGTGCAAAAAAAATAATTGAGAAGTTGTCAGGATCTATTTAACAGGGCTGCCACTGCCACTTGTGGGTTCAGTTTTCTTTTCATAGCGACCACCCGAAAAGAAATACCGTGTGTAATAGGGTTCGCTAAGATCGCTGATAGTGATGCTTTTCCCCCATGATGTGGCATGAATGAATTTGTTATTCGCTAGATAAATTCCCACATGTGAAATATAGTAATGATTTATCTTAAAAAAAACGAGATCACCTTCTTTAAGTTCATCCTTTTTCAGAGGTATAAGCACTTTGTAAATATTTTGTGCACCACCAGGCAGACTTATGGAATAAATTGCTTTATAGATTGCGCCTGCAAACCCTGAACAATCCGTACCTGATTTGCTTCTTCCCCCATAGACATAAGGAACTCCAAGCCAGGTGTAAAGTTCATTGTACAAACTAAGGTTGCTGGTAGAATCAAAAGTGATTCCTTTATTCTTAAAAAAATGGTAACCCGAACATTTTGTAGAATCAAAGCCTTTGACTCCATCATCCAATGAACGCCCTAATCCCCTGCTGCCAAATGATAACAGTGGAATTATAAAAAGAATCAATAAAAAGATATTTATTTTTTTGCCATGCATTAAAACAAATGTAGGTTTTCAAAACCACACGGCAAAAATGCAAAGGCTTTATTAACTTTTTTTAACAAAACCAGTTTCATTCAAAAACCAAGAAAATTATTTCTTCATTAATAATACAACATTCTCCACATGTTGTGTATGCGGAAACATATCAACAGGTTGTGATTTTATTAATGTATATTTTTCGGTGAGCAATTCAATATCCCTTGCCTGTGTGGCTGGATTGCAACTTACGTAAACAATTTTTTCAGGAAGAATTTCCAATAACTGCATTACAACATCTTTATGCATTCCATTACGCGGAGGATCAGTAATAACTATATCCGGATGATCATTCAATTCAACAAATTCTGCATTTAGAATTTTGGCAATATCACCATCGTAAAAAATCGTGTTACTTATTCCATTGATGTGGGAATTCTCAAAAGCATCATCAATAGCGGATTTTATATATTCAATACCAACAACTTTTTTGGCAGAAGCTGCAACAAAGTTTGCAATAGTTCCTGTACCGGTATACAGATCATAAACAACTTCATCACCTTTCAAACCGGCAAAATCTCTTACAATTTTATACAATTGATAAGCCTGTTTCGAGTTTGTCTGGAAAAATGAAATCGGTCCAATTTTGAATTTAAGATTGTCCATTCCCTCTGTTATAAAGGGATTCCCTTTATAACATTTTATTTCAAGATCTGAAATTGTATCATTGCATTTTGGATTTATAACATACATGAGCGAAGTAATCTGAGGAAAGTTGGACGCAAGGTAATCCATCACTAACTTTTGCCACTCTTCATTTTCATAAAAAAAAGAAACAATCACCATTAGCTCGCCAATACTGGTATTTCTTATAATGATATTCCTGAGAAATCCCTCTTGTATGCGCAAATCAAAAAATGTCAGATCATTTTTTAGTGCAAATTCTTTTAATCCATTTCGGATCGCATTCGTCGGTTCCTCCTGTAAATAGCATTTCTCAATGTCGAGTACTTTATCAAATTTTCCCGGAATGTGAAAACCAAGTGCATTCATATCCCTGCTATCAGAAGTAAATTGCATGTCGTCATCGGTAAGCCAGCGGTAGCATGAAAATGTATATTCAAGTTTATTCCTGTAATACCTGGTATTTTCTGATGGAATAATAGGAAGCAGGATTTCGGAACAATTAATTTTTGCAATTCGCTCCAGGCAATCTTTTACATGCTTCTGTTTGTAGTACAGCTGTTTTTCATAATTGAGGTATTGCCATTTGCAACCTCCGCATATACCAAAGTGCTGACAGAAAGGTTCAGTGCGGTCTTCAGAGTATTTATGAAAATTCACAACCTTCCCTTCCAGAAATTTCCGTTTAACTTTATATATCCGAACATCAGCAATATCGCCGGGGACAGCGCCTGTGACAAAAACAACAAGATCCTGATAACGTGCAACCGATTTGCCCTCATCAGCAATATCAATCATTTCCAGCCCTTCTAATACTCCATATTGCTTTTTCATACTTGATTTATTAATACAAAATTTGATTTATCAATTTACCAGAATCTGCAGCCCACAAAGAAATCCACTGATAATACAGTCGATTTGAAGTTAGCATATTTAGCGGGCATCAGGTTCGACTCCACATCAAACAAAATCCCCAGATAGGCATTTTCAGCGTTGTATCCCGCTGCAAATTTAAAGTCAGATTTTAAAAAAAGATTATCCTTTTTTATTACACCAGCATCCGCATTCATCAGCTTATGCTGGAATCCAGGTCCAATATATACCATCGGACACACATAATAATTATCTGAAATAACATTGCAGTGCGCATATCCGCCCATTACAGCAAAAGAATATAGAAACATATCCTGAAAGCCCTTCAGATCCTGGTAATAAAGCTCATCAGATAGTGGTATCAGTGAAGAATCGCTTTCAATTACTGAAGCATAAACATCTGTCATCAGAAGAAATGTAGCCGCCGTCTTACTCTGGCGCTCTGTTTGAGATAACACCGACTTCATTGAAAACTGCTGATTATTGAATATATAATAAGCATTCAGGCCAAGAGTAGCAAACTGCATATCATTGCGATGTGGCACTACTCCGCCTTTCCAAGTGGTATCGAACAATGCAGGATTGTTCAAATAAAATCCATTATAATATTTCAGGTAAGCAGTTCCTCCGAATTTTCTTTTATTCAATGAAAATTTATAATCATAAAAAGTTGTTTTCCCATATATACTGTCACTCTTGACCGATGTTGGAACAGGAAATGAAACACCAATCCCCCAACCTTTATATGATGCTGAAATTCCAAAATAGCTGCTGACATTGGGTATATACTTAATCTGTCTTGAGTCAACTGAATCAATTTTCATATACGGATTAAGAGAAAAATTTACCTGTTTCCCATAAATATCAGCAACTACTGTATAGTTCTGTTTAAAAACATGAATGTAGCTTGTATCAAAAGGCACGCTGCCAAAGCCTTTTACGGAACATAAAAAATAAAATGTAATGATATAAAAAAATATTTTTTTCATATTTCTGTTGAATGCAAAGATACTTTGAAATTTCATTTTTCAGAGCAATGTTCTTTTATAACATTTTTATATCAAAAAAAAGACGGCCCTCTTGCCGTCTTTCTGAAATTTTTATTTGAAATTTATTTTTTATAAACAACAAAGCTAAAGGGTTTGTCTGTAGAAGTTCCAGCACTATTATATGTTGAAATGACCAAAAGGCCTCCTGCACTGCTCCAGGATATTTCCCCAGCAGCTCCGTTTAATGTAGCAATAACAACGTAATCAGAATAAGTTACTGTCTCTCCAGAAATTGTATAATAATAATATCCAGTACCTCCAGTATGTGAGTTAAAAGAAACATTGGATGTAGTAGAAGAAGTCTGTAAGGCACCTGTGGCAGGATTAGTTACATTACCATATGCAATTGGAACCAGGTTGGCGTCGGTTGTTTTTGTGCGGTTCATCTCACCTGTGTTTATGCAAACATCTCCTACGTCAAAATATGCTGCATAATTGGTAGTTGCTCCTGCTGCATATGCGTACAACCCATAATTTATGGTACTTGCACCAGACGCATATGAATATAATCCATAATTAATATCCCCAGTACCAGTTACCTGTGATTTAATTCCATAATTATAGCCAGTTCCTCCGGAAACATATGAGTCTAACCCATAATAAGAACCTGATCCTGTAGGTAAAACATATGTCAACACCCCTTTATAGCCGCCCTGAAACTCTCCGCCAATACCATAATAATCCTGGGGTACTGATTTACCAAAAACAGCTTTGACATCCTGTCCACCAGCAATTCCGTTGTATTCAGCATGTACTACATGTGTTTCATATGCTAAACTATCCGAGGTAAAATAACCGGCATACCTGTTATTGGTAACAACTTTCATTTGAGCCTGACCACCTGAAGTAGTGTTAATAAGTAGTTTTCCTGTACTTGTAATTCTCATTCTTTCCAAATTACTTGTTGCAAAGTACATTGGATAAGCTTGCATTACATCGATAAGCATTCCGCCTCCGGATGTAGTGCCAGAATTAAGGAGAGACAGATTTGCAATCGGAATTCCCGCAACAATTCCTGAAGCTGCTGAACCACTTTTCTGAAGTCTAAAATAGTCATTAACACCACCTGTGCTTTTTGCTTCTATAACTGCATCAGAACCACTGCTGGTGATTTCAGCCATTATGGTCTGGGTGCTAGAACCCGATACATGAAGAGGCACACTTGGTGTGCTTGTTCCAATCCCAACATTTCCGTTGGATAAAATCCTCATTTTTTCAAAGCTGGACAAATACATAATAATGGCACCAGAGGTTGAATTTCCAATATAAATATCATCAAGGTATGACTGAAGAAAACCCTTATAAGAGGCCCCATTGCTAAAAACCAACATTGGTGCAGTATAATCAATGCGCAGGTTACCGCCTTTTACATGCAACAAATCTTCGGGAGAGGAAGTATTGATCCCAATAGAACTGCCATTATTGAATAATAAACTATTTGCAATCCAGTTTGTACCATCATTTCTTAATGTTTGCCCTAATGTACCTGCCACCAATGGACCTGTTACCCCAGTGGCGCCTGTAGCACCAGTTGCCCCATTAGCTCCAGATGAACCTGTGGCTCCGGTGGCTCCATTTATACCAGCAGCGCCAGTCGGACCTGTAGGACCCATTGAACCAATTGCACCTGCAGTTCCTGTAGGACCTGTAGAACCAGTTGCACCGGTTGTTCCAACTCCTGTTGGGCCCGTAGAACCAGTTGCACCGGTTGTTCCAACTCCTGTTGCGCCTGTTGCGCCTGTTGCGCCATCAGCTCCGGCAGGACCAGTTGGTCCTGTTGCGCCAGTTGCTCCTGATGTACCTGCATTTGATGCATACATTGCAAATGGAACTGATAACAATTGGCTTGCTCCCATGCTGGTATAAGCATTACCACCAGCGGGATCCATTTGTGCCTCCAGCCAATAATTGCCAGAACTCCATGCAATAGAAGCAAAAGTTCCTGTTACAACTGTACCTTGTCCTAACGACACTGTAAACAGACCAAATTGGTTTGTAGTAGGTACATGTGTTTCAGCATATACTATTGTTCCTGATGCAGAACCCTGATGAATTATCAGTTTAAGGCCTATAGGCTGACTTGCTATAATAGTTCCTGAAGAACTTCTGGCAACAGCCTGATAATTGAAAGCCTGAGGAACTTGTGCCATTATGTCGGCAGAAATTAAAAATATTACTGCAAACAAAAGAGTTTTTAAAACTTTCATAATCTACTTTTTAATTAATAATTTTTTAAAGAAAATTTCTTTTAAAGAAAAATTTTTATCTGATAAGGTTTAATTTAGTAAAAGTGGGAATCAAATCACCATTTGTATTTTTTACTTGAATTTCCAGCATATACATACCCTGGCTGAAACTACTCAAATCAAAATCCACTTTATTGACTCCAGCAACTTGCTGAATGGTTTTGTGTAAAACTATTTGTCCGATGCCATTATAAATAGATATTATCCTTTCTGCATTTTCATCTGAATTAAACTGAATGCTGAATGCGCCATTCGTCGGGTTTGGATAAAGGACTATATTTCCATCAATGGTGGTTGTTTCCTGTATACCAACATTTAAATCTTCTGGCTGTTGGAAACCCTGGGTAAGAATATTGCCGGCTGTTGTATAAGTTTGCACCATCGTCATTTCTGCAACAGTGAATGAAAGCGATCCGCTTGCAGAAGTATAATATCCTCCTGCCGAGGAAACTACTGTAGGTGATAAAGTCTGTGACTGCAAAATGCCAGTAGATAAGCAGATTGCAAAAACCGAACTTAAAAATTTAATTTTCTTCATATTTTATGAAATTAACAGTTTTTGTAAAAAACACCAGGCTGCTTAGTTGCAGCCTGGTAAATTAAATTATTTGATTATTGTTCCACTACTATTATTATTTGATGGATTCACTATAGCACCTGAAATCCGTGACCCATCAATAACATTATTCCCTATTTCTAAACTCTTGTCAGAATTTGTATTCAATAATGAAGAATGGATTCCTAAACTCAGTTTTCCATTTTCATAATAAAGACCCTGACCAGTTGTGCTTAGATCACCATCATTATGTAAACCCAAAGTGATCTTGCTTACATAATCTTTTGCAATAACTTCTGAAGGTAACTGTGGATTTTCATAACCTGCACGTTTTCCAATCACAACATATGAAAATTTTACATTGCTGTTTCCGTTCATATCCTTAACAACAAATCCATCTTCATTAACAGATTCAACGTAAAGTGCATTTGGTCCGTAAGGAGTAATGCTGATTACCGGAGTTTCCGTTAAAGAAAGCACTTTTGCAAAAGCATCGCTGTATTTAACATTACAAGTTCCGCTTACCAGCTGACTTGTACCGGCCGACTGAACAGTTACATCAGTTGAAACACTACCATATAATACAGCCATTTCAGCATTGCTTCCTGCAACAGATTTCTGGTTTGAACTACTTACATCCTGCAACTGAACATTTAATCCATTGGTATATACATTACCATTTGAATACAAGCCATAATTAGTTCCTGAAGTATACGTTCCATAAATATTACCCTGAATCTGAGCACCCATAAGATCGCCAAAAAATCCGCCACCGATGCTGGTAGAAGCAGAGGCCAAAACTTTACCGGCACCATTTGCATAAACAGTTGTACCATAAACACCATAATTCGTAGGTGTACTGCTTCTATATCCAAGAGCACCCCAATATGTACCATTTACATCAGCACCTAAAACACCTGAGGTACGGGTATAATCATTAAAATTAAAACCTCCTACACCATATGAATATAAATCACCCCAAAGATTATAACCTTTAATGGCACCATTCGTATTATAATATCCATAACCAGTACCATCATTCTGGGCATCTCTGGTTCTGTATGCTGAAATTACTGACTGTCCATCACCTTCAGCGTTGGCCTCATTATGATAAAAACTATTTGCGGTGTTATAGCCATTATTATCTAATGTTGTTCCAATTTTTCCATAATGATTTGCATCTAACTGCCCGTAAGCTCCTACAGATGAACTTCCAAAATAACCCAAAATACTTGCATCATATTGTCCATATGTCCCAAAATAGTTACCGCCGTTATCTTTATAGGATAAGGCTCCCAATGCAGAATTTATTTCATTTGTACCGATAACTGAAGCAACATTGTTAGAAGTGCTATTCCAGTTTATCCCATGAATTGCAGCATGATATTGACCAGATATATTATTCATTCCCAAGATAGACCCTCCACCAGTATTAGCAAATGACCAGCTTGTTCCATCGGTAGTACTCGAATACATATTACCTGCACCTATGGACCAAATAAAAGTATTATCAGCTCCATACATATTTAATCTGGCTTTTCTTGAAACCCAAACATTTGCACTATATAAATAATCAATGCCTTGCTCAAGGATACTGTTTCCTAATGTCGCGCCATCAGGAGTCCATAACGGTACAAAATTCGTAGTTCCTGAACCTGTAACTGCAGGGGATGTTGACCAGGAAAGTATTCCTGTACCATCATTTTTTAATAATGAATTAGCAATGCCCTGAGATGCTGGTAAAGTATAATTAATATTTGCAGACTGTGTTCCAGCAGCAAATGAAGAGTAATATGAACCTGTTTGAATACCAATTTTGCCTGCAAAGTAACCACCAAATTCGTTTAATGCTGCATCTTGAAATCCTAAAGCACCCCAAAAGCTTGGTGCTGCATCATTACTTCCACCGCCATATACTCCGGCAGAAGGACCAGCTGCGTCATCAAACCTATATCCAGCTACACCAAATGTGTTTGCATATCCATTAAATGCATATCCTTTAACTGCTGCTTTTGAATTATATCTGCCAAGATTGCTTCCACCTAAACTATTAGCAATTCTTCCTAAAATTGCATTACCATCGTCTCCAGCAGTAGACGTTGTATAATCAATAAACAAACCTGTTAATGGAACAAGGTTATTAGCAACCTGTGAAGTTGTAAGTCCTGTTGGATAAATATAATTTGTCCCTGCTGTCCATAATGATGCACCGGTAGCACCTGTTGCACCTGTTGCGCCAGTTGCGCCAGTAACTCCAGCGGTTCCAATACCAGTAGGGCCGGTTGCACCAGTAGCTCCAGTAGTTCCATTTGTACCACTAACACCTGTTGCTCCGGTGACACCTGTTGCTCCGGTAGGACCTGTTGGTCCCATTCCTGTTCCAGTAGGACCAGTTGGACCTGTAGCTCCAGTTGCCCCAGTAGTTCCAGCACCAGTTGGGCCTGTTGGACCTGTTAATCCAACACCCGTAGGGCCTATTAATCCATTAGCCCCGGTTGGGCCTGTTGGTCCTGTAGCTCCTGTAGTTCCTGATGTTCCAGAATTATTTGCATACATAGCAAAAGGCACAGAAAGTAATTGAGAAGTTCCCATATCAACATAGGTTGTTCCACCTGTTGCATCCATTTCAACTTTTAACCAATATGCACCAGTACTCCAGTTGATGGAACTAAAAGTACCAAGTGCAGGAGTTCCCTGACCAAGAGATACTGTTACCAATCCAAACTGATTTGTGGAAGGTGAAAACGTTTCAGCATATACAATAGGTCCTGTTGAGGATCCCTGTAAAATAGAAACTCGCATTCCAACAGCCTGGCTTGCCAGAATATTACCGCTGGCGTCCCTAGCCACAGCCTGGTAATTGAATGCCTGAGGCACTTGTGCCACAAGATTTAATGCAACCAGCAGAAAAAATGCAATCATTAAACTTTTTAGAATTTTCATAAGTCACGTTTTTAATTATTATTAAGCTTTTTATTTAAAAGATTTATAAAGTTTAGAATAAAGAATTTTTTTTATAGAAAAATACGTTTTAGAACTCCAAATCCTATGGAAAACAAGGATTTGAAATCTATGCAAAAAAGAAAGCAAGAAAAATGCTGGGAATTTGTTCATGCAGGAAAAATCAATTGAGCTTTCGGGCACAAAAGTAATAATACTATCGGCTAAAGCAACTATTTTCTTGTTAAATATTTATATCTATTTTATCTGTATTTATTTTTTATGAAACATATATTTTATCTTTCTTATCCTGCTGGTATTGTATTGCATATCTTTGCAAAGAAACCTTAATAAAAGTTTTTATGCGACACATTTTAATATCACTTTTTCTGATTTTAATTTCCGTTTTATGTTTTTCTCAAACTTCAATACAGCTTTCAGATAGTGGGTTTGTAAAGCTAAAAAAAGGAAATTTCTCTGAGGCTTCTGCTTTGCTATCTAAGGCAATAGAATTAGATAATCGCAATTCTGATGCACTATATTATATGGGACTTGTCAAAGCCAACACCCAAGACTACAACCAGGCAATAGTATATTTTACAAAAGCTATAAGCCTTGATACTATTTTGATTGATGCAATTTATAACAGGGCTGCAACATTTTACTATCTGGAAAAATATGATGAAGCTATAGCTGACTATACACGCCTTATCAATAAAGATCCAAAGTATTATCTGGCATATATTGGCAGAGGAAATATTCTTGCTCTTTACAAAGAGTTTAATAATGCTGCCGCTGACTATACAGCTGCAATGCAGCTGGAACCGGATAATCCTGAACCTTATCGCTTTCGCGGTGCGGTTTTTTATAATGCAGGTTATACTGATGATGCCTGTAACGACTGGGATCAGGCAATTGCATTGGGAGATAAAACAGCCGGGACATACCGCAGCAAATTTTGCGTTCCATACTACGATAGTATTGTCACAATGACAACAAATTTTATTGCCAAAAATCCAAACGATACTTCCGCTTATATTAACAGATCGTATTCCTATGCCTATCTTAAAAAATACGAAAATGCAATCAACGACCTAAGCAAGATTATTGAAATGGATGCTATGGATACACTTTCGTATTACAACAGAGGTGTGTTGTATGGTTATTCCGGTAATTTTGAAAAAGCTATTGCAGATTATACAAAAGCCATTGAGCTTCACCCCTACTATTTTGAAGCATACTATAACAGAAGTGATGCATATAACGAAACAGGAAAATTCATCCTTGCCATTGCTGACGTAACCTCAATTATTGAGAAATCGAAAGGCCAATACAATCTTTACAAAAAAAGAGGTGCATTGTATTTAAAGGCAAATGATAAAACAAGTGCTTGTGCAGATTTTACAAAAGCCTTGCTAAATGGCGACTCAAGTGCAAAAGAACTGATCGAAAAAAACTGCAAATAATTTGTTCTTTCAATGCATTATAAAAGCATTTTTTTTATTCGTTTAAAAACATATATCTTTGCCTACTTTTTAAGTAATTAATTATTAACCTTTTAATAAAACCTTTATTTATGGAAACTGTAAAAGACACAATGTTATCAGAAAAAGCATTGCGCCTCATTGAAATGGAAGAGAAGCATGGTGCTCACAATTATCATCCGCTTCCTGTTGTTCTTTCACAAGGCAAAGGAGTTTACTTATGGGATGTTGACGGAAAAAAATATTATGATTTTCTTTCTGCATACTCAGCAGTAAACCAGGGTCACTGTCATCCCCGGATTATTGATGCATTAATTGATCAGGCTGAAACATTGACGCTCACTTCCCGCGCGTTCCATAACGACTGTCTTGGTGAATATGAAAAATATGTTACTGAGTTTTTTGGTTATGACAAAGTCCTTCCAATGAATACAGGTGCCGAAGGTGTTGAAACCGCAATAAAACTTGCCAGAAAATGGGGTTATACAAAAAAAGGTATTCCTGAAAACGAAGCTAAAATTATTTGCTGCGAAGGCAATTTCCACGGAAGAACTATCCTTGCCGTTTCATTATCGAACGATCCTGAATCGTATGCTGGTTTTGGTCCATTTGTTCCTGGAATTATAAAGATTCCTTATAACAATCCTGAAGCTCTTGCAGAAGCAGTTAAAGATCCTAATGTAGCTGGTTTTATTGTTGAGCCAATACAGGGTGAAGCAGGCGTTTTCGTACCAGATGATGGCTACCTGAAAAAATGTTTTGATATTTGTAAAGCTGCTAATGTTTTATTCATTGCTGATGAAGTTCAGACTGGTATTGCCCGTACTGGAAAAATGCTTGCATGCGATTACGAAGAAATAAAACCGGATATGGTTATTCTTGGAAAAGCAATAGGTGGTGGTGTATTACCTGTATCAGCGGTTCTGGCAAATGATGAAATTATGTTATGTATTAAACCAGGCGAACATGGTTCTACATTTGGAGGAAATCCACTTGCATGCAAGGTAGCTATTGCATCTCTTAAAGTTGTAAAAGATGAAGAACTTGCTGAAAGAGCATTTGAACTTGGAAATATTTTCAGGGAAGGATTAAGAAGCATTGAATCTCCTATGATCGAACTTGTAAGAGGTAAAGGGTTGCTGAATGCAATGATAATAAAACCAACTGCTGGTAAAGAAGCATGGGATGTTTGCTTAAAAATGAGAGATAATGGCCTGTTAGCAAAACCTACCCACGGTGATATCATCAGGTTTGCTCCTCCGCTTGTAATTAGTGAAGGACAATTAGCTGAATCAATTGAAATAATTAAAGAATCGCTGCTTTCATTTACTGCATAGATTTGTCTTTATTAGATAATTAAAAACCCCACATCCGGTAATTTATTGGAGTGGGGTTTTTTATCGGGCTTTCATCAACTAATCAACTTCTCAAATCGTCTTTCTACTTCCTTCCAATTAACCACTTTCCAGAAAGCCTCGATATAATCAGGACGTTTATTTTGATATTTCAGATAATAGGCATGCTCCCAAACATCCAACCCTAAGATTGGTGTACCTTTTTGTTCAGCGACATCCATTAATGGATTGTCCTGGTTTGGTGTTGAAGAAATAAATAACTCGAAATCAGCATCAACACTCAGCCACGCCCAACCACTACCAAACCTGGTTTTTGCAGCATCTGAAAACTGAGTTTTAAAGTTATCAAATGAACCGAATTTCTTTTCAATAGCAGATGCAAGTATGCCACCGGGAGCACTTAAATCACTTTTTCCTAAATTTTCCCAAAAGAAGGAATGGTTAAAATGCCCTCCTCCATTGTTTCTAATTACAACAGGCAGTTTGCTGATATTCTTTAACAATTCTGTAAGTTCCGTTTTTTCATAATCAGAACCCACAATGGCTTTATTCAGATTATCTATATACGCCTTGTGATGTCGTGAATGATGAATTTCCATCGTTATTGCATCAATATATGGTTCCAGAGAGTTGTAAGAATAATCTAATTCAGGTAACTCATAAGGATACTTCAGGCTGGTTTTATTTATTTGTTGTGTTTCCATTTTTATGATAGGTTAATTTGACAGATTTTATTATTTAGAATTATTCTAAACAAAAATTATGCCCAAATAAGAAATGGCACATTTTTACTGACAAACTGACGGAGGAAACTAGAACTGGGCTATAAGCCTCAGATTCAACTGGCGAGGAGTTAAATAGTTAGGGACAGCGTATTGCCTGTTATTTACATCTGTAATCCAGATGTAAGAAATTGTATTATTTACCTGTAGCAGATTAAATACTTCAAGGCTTATCCAAATTGTTTTAAAATGATTGAAAAAGTTTTTTGGTTTTAATTTTGAATCTTCACTTTTTAGCTGTTTGGAAAAGCCTATATCAACTCTTCTGTAGGGTGGTATACGCAAAGTATCTTTGTACCGATTAAGTCCCGGAGGCCCAAATGGCAGACTACTGCCAAAAATCAATGTTAAATGCATTTTATAAGTTGGGTTCTTGGGCAGGTAATCCTGGAAGAATAAAGCAAAATTTACGCGCTGGTCGGTTGGGCGAGGAATATATCCGGGTTCATGCATAACGCTGTCGGTTACCACCTGATCTGCAGTATACCCGGGTATAATAAGTTCTCCTGTTTTATTAAAATATGTGTAATAATAATCATTCCGAATATTTTCAGCAGTCTTCATTACGGAAAGGCTTGCCCAAGATTCAATACCTTTTACAAACTCTCCGTTTACTTTCATATCAATTCCGGCACCGTAACCATGAGCATCATTGTTGGCATAATAGCGTATTCGCACATTGTCTATTTCGTATGGTATCAGATCCTTAAGAACTTTATAGTACACTTCTGTCACATATTTGAAAGGCCTGTTCCATGCCTTAAAATCAAATTGGCTTGCCAGAACAAAATGTATAGATGTCTGAGCTTTTAAATCCTTATTCAGGTTTCCTTTGAAATCGCGCAATTCTCTGTAAAATGGTGGCTGGCTGTAATACCCTGTTGAAAATCTGAAGATAAAATTTCTTTTCCAGTTAGGTTTATAGGAAACTGTGGCTCTTGGACTGATTAAAAGCTGATTATTCAAATCCCAGTAATTAGCACGCACTCCCGCCGTAAGCGAAATAGCAGAACTATCCTGATCAAATATCCATTTCTGCTGATAATAGCCACTGTACCTGTTTGTAGACAGCGTATTTTTAGTTTTTACTACATCCTGCAATTCCAGTTGATGATAGGGTTGTACCGTCGGGTCAATATAACCAGTTGAATCCCAAATATAAGGCTGAGAATACCCGGCAGAATCAACCATCTGCCATTCGCTTAGCTGATCATTTATGTATTCATGCTGATAACGCACCCCCCAATATTGGACAAGTTTATCAGTAATTATAGATCCTTTATGTTCAGCATTATACACTGTAGCATTAAGGTAATTTCTTGCATGATTTAAAAATGATCCGCTTCCCATGTTAAACGCCACACTTCCAAATGTTTCTTCCCCTAAACTAGCCTCTAACTGGCCAAGTGCATAATCACCCTGAACATCAAAAGTTTCGCTTTCGTTAGTCTGGTATGCGGAAGTGATGAATTTCAGGTTGACATTTTTCCTTGCTTTATAGTTTCCTGACAAAGCTCCAAAATAGGTATCAAACCTGTCAACTTCCTGACCTTCAAAATAAATCATCAGTCGCAGTGCATCGTTCAATGTTCCAAAATCAGTCTCACGTGTTTGTGGAACGACTTTGTAAACGTTACGTGCATAATTTCCCAGAAAATCAATATTAAACTTCTCACTGGCCATAAAATTCACACATGCCTGAACATCAGTGAACGAAGGCTTATAATCACCTTTTGTTTCCATGCTTTTCAGAAGATATTGATTTGATTTCTGCCTGACACCAATTAGATACGTAAACAAAGTATTCTTCGAGATACCTTCTACATGTGCTGAATATCCTAGTAAACTGCCAGTAACTGAACCGGCAAATTCTTTTGGTCTCTTATATTGTATATCAAGTACTGACGACATTTTATCACCGTATTTGGCATCGAAACCACCGGCCGAAAATTGTATACCTGAAACAAGATCGGAATTTATAAAACTGAGTCCTTCCTGCTGACCAGACCTTACCAAAAAGGGTCTATAGACTTCTATATCATTTACATAAACCAGGTTTTCATCATAATTCCCGCCACGTACATTATACTGCGAACTCAATTCATTGTTTGAGGTGACTCCCGGAAGTGTTTTTAATATCGCTTCAACTCCACCAATACCTGATGGAATTACAAATGCATTGCGCGGATCGATGCGCGTAAGATTATTGATTATGCTTTTATCTTCGAAAACATTGAGAGGCGTTAGCATCGTTGTGGAGGGAGTCAGCGTAATATTAAATTCTTTTCTCTCACCTGTTGCTAGAAATACAGTCAGAGTATCCGTATTAAAACCAACAAAGCTAAAGAAAACCTGTACGCTTTTTTCAGATGGAACCTGCAATTCATAATACCCAAATTTATCGGTCACAGTACGCTGTGTTTGACCCATCATCGCAACAGTGACAAGTTCAATAGGGTTTTTCTTATAATCTTTTACCTTACCATAAATAACAGCTGTATTCTGTGCAAAAACTGAATTTGTCAGAATAATTAAAAAAACTAATATGGAGAATTTTTTAATCCTCAACTGTTTACTTTTTATTTTGTTTAAACTTCCCATCTCTCCATGCCTTTATAAACTGAGCCCAGGCAATCGGGTTCAGCAGATTATTCGGCATATACTGACCTTTATAATAATTTTGATAAACATGCTGATCAACAAGATTTTTAAAGTTCATTGATCCATCCATGGGAATGCTCATTGCACGTTCCTTCATTTCGGCAAGATCAAGGTTTTTCTGTGCTCGCTGCATATCATCGTTTGGTATTGCAGTAGTAACAAATGTTTTCTTAAACTGATCGACCGTAGGCCAGGGCATAATAACAGTTTCGGACATATAAATCGTATCAGTATTTAAAACCTGTATCCATGAATATCTTGACAATTTAAGACTGTCAGGGACTTTATAAGAAGTAGGTTTATAACCAAGAGCTGAAAACTCAATCTCGTCACCAACCTCCGCCACAAAAGAAAAGAATCCACTGTAATCGGAAATAGCGCCTTTCTTTGTTCCTTTGATTACAACATTTACAAAAGGTACCGGATCAAGGCTATCGCCGGTAACAACAATCCCTGAAAACTGTATGAGTTTTTTTTCGTTGACTTTTGGGTCCTGAGCTTTTACAACAAGGCTAAAGAGGCAGAGCAATAAAACAAAGTGTATTTTAAAAAATTTAAACATGAAATAAATTTAGCGGCAAAGATCAATGACAATTCCTCTAAGGAACGTAAGAAGTACAAAAATATTTTTTTTAAATGAATTCTTTAGGATAAACCTGAATTAATTATAAAAAAAAAGCTGTTACCCGACAGGTAACAGCAATATATCTTAATGATATTTCTTTTACTTTTTAAGATTGCCTTTTTTTCTGGCTTCCTTAAGAACGTCTGAAATACCATTTTTATTTATGGTCCTTATCGCGGAAGTAGAAACTTTCAGCGTAATCCAGCTATTTTCTTCTGGTACAAAAAATTTCTTTTCCTGAAGATTCGGATAAAATTTTCTTTTGGATTTTTTATTAGCATGAGAAACTTTATTCCCGGTGATCACCTTTTTCCCTGTTATTTCACAAACTCTTGCCATTGCTTAACTATTTAAAATGTTTTACTTCTTATCAAATTGGGGTGCAAATTAAGTGAAAATAATTGTATTAAGCAAATGTTTCGAGAATTTTTCTCAATTCTTTTATTATGTGACTGAACCAAAGACCATATTTAAATGATACAATCATAATTTGCATGAATATAATTAGATTTCTATCATTTGACCTTTTTCAGGAATTACAATATTTGAGAAACCTTCCTTTTCAAGTTTTTCCTGGTAGTTCAACTGGGTTTCATATTCTCCGTGTACCAAAATCATTTGTTTTACTTTTTTCACATCCTGGCATTTCAGCAAGTTGATCATTTCGCTATAATCGCCATGTGCACTGAAAGATTCAATCACCCTTACATCTGCATTGACCTGGTGAGGGACACCGTAAATTGAAACTTCCTTATCGCCCCGGCGGATTCTGGCTCCCAATGTTGAAGGAGCGCAGTAGCCGACTACAAGTATAGTATTCTTCGCAAATGAAATGCTGTTGGCAAGATGATGCTTTACTCGTCCTGCTTCCATCATGCCAGATGCCGAAATTATGACGCAAGGCTCTTTTATATTATTCAGTTGTTTCGATTCCTCTTCCGATTGAACATAATACAATCCATTGAAGCCAAACGGGTCGGGATCCTGCCGTAAGGATTCCAGAATATCATCGTTAAAACATTCCGGATGCATTTTCATGATATTTGTTGCATTCACAGCAAGAGGGCTATCAACAAATACTTTTACCTTTGGAAGCCGGCCATCATTGGTTAGGTTGTTCAAAGCATAAAGCAATTCCTGTGTCCTGCCCACTGCAAATGAAGGAATAATCAGTTTGCCTTTTTTCTTAAAACAGGTTTCCAGCACAACAAGTTTCAATTCCTCTTCAGCATTTTGAATATTAGTGTGCAATCTGTCACCATATGTTGATTCAGCCATAAGAATATCAGCCTGCGGAAATGGCTGCGGGTCTCTTAGAATTCTACTGTGAGGTCGGCCGATATCTCCTGTAAAACAGAGTTTGGTGGTTTTATTATTCTCAGTGATCTGAAGATTTACAATCGCACTTCCCAAAATATGACCAGCATCTGTAAAGGTTAATTTAACACCATCAACTACATTGAATTCTTTGTTGTAAGGAATGCTAATAAAATACTGCAAACATTTCTCAGCATCCAAATGAGTATATAATGGCTCAAGGGGTGGCAAGCCTTGTTTGAGGCGTTTTTTGTTATCCATTTTTGTATCGCCTTCATGAATCCTGCCGCTGTCGGGAAGCATTACTGAGCAAAGTTCACGGGTTGCATGTGTAGAAATTATTGACCCATTGAATCCTTTATTTACAATATACGGAATAGCACCAGAATGGTCTATATGAGCATGTGACAGAATTAAAAAATCAATATTGGATGGATTAAATCCAAGGTCGCGGTTAAGATTTTCCGTCTCATGTCCTTTTCCTTGAAAAAGTCCGCAATCAAGGAGAATTGTTTTTCCGTTATCAAGTGTTATCAAATGTTTGCTTCCGGTGACTTCCCTTGCTGCTCCTAAGAATTGTATTTTCATGGCAATAAGTTTTTAAATAAGTGTGTAAAGTTACCATTTATTAGCCAATAAAAATTCAAAAAAATCCGGGATAAACCCGGATTAGGAAATGAAGAAAACCCAAATAAATAATTACTGAGGAAATTTTATAGTAAGTTTATACAACACACGCACTGGTTTACCCGCTACAGAACCCGGGTACCATTTGGGCATTTTGCGAATTATACGCAATGCCTCCTCATCGCAGCCACTTCCAATACCTTTGGTAATTTCAAGTCCCGTTATGCCTCCGGTTTTTTCAATAACAAATGACACGGTGACGGTACCTGCAACTTTATTACTATCGGCAAGGGCAGGATATTTCAGATTATCCTTTATGAATTTTAACAGTGCATCCTTACCTCCAGGATACATTGGCTGTTTATCGGGGGTTGTGAATATTTTATTATCCTGCGCATGGGAAACAGCAATCCCGGTAATATTTAGAAAACAAGCAAGCAGAATAATGGAAACTAAACTTTTTGCTTTCATATCCTATAATTTTATACAAAATTATACATAAACCTAGCCTGGTTTTATGGCTATTTATGGAAGAAATCAACAGAAATATGAACAGGGGGGACAAGATGACAAGTCATAAGTGAGAAGTGAAGAAAGAGTAGTTTTGCTATTGTAAACCTTTGAAATACTGACCGGATTATTATTCCAAAGAAAATCTTATTGGCAAATTAAACTGAACACGTACCGGTTTACCATCCTGTTTTCCAGGAGACCATTTTGGCATAGCTTTTACAACCCGCAGTGCTTCTTCGTCGCAGCCACCACCAATGCCTTTAAGAATTTTTACATTCGTAACACTGCCATCGCGCTCAACAATAAATGTAACAATTACAGTACCAGTTATGCTGCTATCCTTAGCAACGGTTGGATATACAACAGTGTTAGCTATATATTTATACAATGCTTCTGGTCCACCAGGAAATATGGGCATCTTCTCAACAATAGTAAGTACGGGTGCATCTGTTTCGATAGTGGAATTTTGCGAATATGATACATAAGTCTTCATTGAAAAAAACATAAAAAGACAAAAAAGAACCAGAGCAGGATATTTTTTCATGGGGATGTTTTTTCAAAATTACCGAAAATATTTATATTTACACAATCTAACCTATTCTGTTTGCAAATGACTGAAGATTTTCTGCACTTTATTTGGAAGTTTCGTTTGTTTGACTCAAAGCATTTAATAACCGCTATGCAGGAATCGCTGGATATTATCAAACCCGGTGAACACAACTTAAACGGAGGACCTGACTTTGAGAACTCACGCATAAAAATCGGCAATACCACCTGGGCCGGCAATGTGGAAATACACATGAATGCTTCCGACTGGATGAAACACAATCATCATAAGGATAAAGCATACGATAACATTATTCTTCATGTTGTTTACAATAATGATCATACTGCGTTGCGCAGGAGTAAGGAGCCGATCCCGGTGCTTGAACTCAAAGAGTTGATTCCACAAGGTGTTTTCAGAAAATATCAGAATATCATCAACAGTAATCAGTGGATTCCATGCCAGGCGATGATAAAACATACCGACCCACTTACGATACAATCATGGATGGACAGGCTGCTTGTAGAAAGGCTCGAACGAAAAGCTGAAGCAATCGAAGCAATTTTAAAGCAACATAAAAACGACTGGGAGAGCAGTTTTTATATTCAGCTGGCGCGGAATTTTGGTTTCAACCTGAATGCCGAACCTTTCGAAATGCTGGCAAAATCTACACCTTACGCATATCTTGGCAAACACAGGAATAATTTATTTCAGCTGGAAGCCATGCTGTTCGGGCAATCCGGACTGCTTGAAAAAAATGTAAGGGAAGACTATCCTGCATCACTTTATAATGAATACAAAATTCTGAAGCAAAAATTTGAACTGATAAATATTAAAGGACATTTGTGGAAATTTCTCCGCCTGCATCCATCAGGGTTTCCGACCATACGCATTGCACAATTTGCGTCATTACTGCATAAATCCACAAGCTTGTTTTCAAAAATAATTGAAGCACGCAAACTAAGTGAAGTTGAAAATATTTTTGAAGCTGAATGTTCTGAATACTGGCTTTCGCATTATGTTTTTGGAAAAGAATCGCCGAAGAGATCAAAGAAATTAGGCAAGGCATCAATTGATATAATTATCATTAATACTGTGGTTCCTTTCCTTTTTCTTTATGGAATAAAAAAGAAAGAAGAAAAATACAAAGACCGCGCTATCCATTTCCTTGAGCAAATGGAAGGTGAAAAGAATTCAGTGATCACCAAATGGAAACTCCTGGGAATGCCTGTAAAGACTGCCGCAAGCACACAATCACTGCTCGAGCTGAAAAATAATTTCTGCAATTCAAAACAATGCCTGCACTGCGGTATAGGGAATTTTATTTTAAGAAAAGGGAGTGGAAAAGTATAAGAAGACAAGTTGACAAGTCATAACTCATAAGTGTAGAGTAGGGAGTTTTCAAATTAATGAAAATTTATTTTGCCTATTTTTACTAGGCTAATGACGCGAAATTGAATTACGCCTACGCATTTAACTAAAACAGAAATAGCAGCAATATGGCAACACAAAAGTTGTGCAGCAAGTTTTTTCGAATTGGTTTGTCAATGTAAAACAATAAAAAATAATAATATTATGGTTTCAAGTATTCAAAAAGAAAAAGCTGAAATGTTCTTGAAATTTCATCAGGACAAAGAAATTTTGGTTCTGTTAAACACATGGGACATCGGGAGTTCTAAATTAATAGAAGCATGCGGCTATAAGGCAATCGCTACAACAAGTATGGGTATAGCTGCCTCTTTAGGTTATCCTGACTGCCAGGTAATACAATTGTCAGAAATGATTGAAGCTATAACGGGGATCGTAAATGGAGTGCAAGTTCCGGTAACTGTAGATATAGAAGCCGGATATGGAAATAATATAAATGAAATCATTGATTCGGTTAAAAAGATAATTGCAACAGGAATTGTTGGAATAAACATTGAAGACAGTATTGATTTAAACCCGTTATTAATTGACGAGAAGGAATTTTGTGAAAGAATATCAGCTATTCGTGCATTATCAGATTCATTAGGCTTTCATTTAGTTATTAATGCAAGGACTGATTCATTTTATACATCATCAGGTTCGCCACAAGAAAAATTATCTGAATCAATAAAGCGTGGCAATAAATACAGGGAAGCAGGTGCAGACTGCATATTTATTCAGCCTGTATGGGAAAAAGAAACAATTTCAACACTGGTTAAGGAAATTAATGCCCCAATTAATATTCTTGCAAACCCCGGAATTGGGGCAGGACTACCTCCGTCAGTTCGTGAACTGCAGGATTTAGGTGTTGCCCGTTTAAGCCTGGGTTCAAGTTTGATGAAAGCTACTTTAGCTTTAATTAAAAAGGTTGCTGATGAGCTATCAGAAAAAGGAACGTACAATATTTTATTAGATTCTCTGACACCGCTTCCCGACACGGCATTGGCCTATAAAATGGCAGTAGGGTTAAATAAATGAAAAACAGCTACTAACTTTTTGTTGCTGCAACAAATTACTGAAGGGGAAATTGAGTCTTATGACTTGCTACTTCTGACTTGTATCTTGATACTTATTTCTCAGCTGTCCTTGTATCCAATGCATCGCGCAATCCGTTACCGATTAACATAAATGCAAGCACCATCAGCATAATTGCAATTCCGGGTAGTATGGCCAGGTGAGCAGAATTTAAAATTATATACGCATAATGTTCTTTGATCATGGTTCCCCATGAAGGCATAGGTGGCTGCACTCCTATTCCAAGAAAACTTAATCCGGCCTCTGTTAATATTGCTGATGCAAAATTCGCTGCAGAAATTACAATTACCGGTCCCATTACATTTGGCAGCACGTGCCTGAAAATAATTCTGAAATTTCGGAAGCCAAGCGCTTTACCTGCTTCAACAAATTCTTTTTCACGCAAGCTTAAAATCTGTCCGCGCACCACGCGTGCAACATCTACCCACATTGTGAGACCTACTGCTATAAACACCTGCCAGAAACCTTTTCCAAGTGCAAAGGTTATTGCAATTACAAGTAGTAATGTCGGAATGGACCATACCACATTGATGAACCAGACAATAATATTATCCATCCATCCTCTAAAAAAGCCTGCCAGCGAGCCAAGCAGTATACCTATTAACAATGAAATAAAAACTGAAATGAATCCAACCGATAATGAAACACGTGCACCAATTATTAACTGACTTACCATATCCCTTCCGTAGCGGTCGGTTCCAAGCATAAAGGTTTGTGATCTGATATTTTCATTTTTTATTTTTTCCTGCAGATCTGAAATGGGAACAACATAATGCGTTCCATCAATATCATCGAAAGAGAGTGTGTTATTTTTTTCAATTATATTTTTTGAATCCTTCACAGGATATACAACATCTGCCAGATTAATTTTTTTTATTTCACCATCATTAGGAATATCTCCAGTATATTCTTCTGCAATTAAATAAGCACCCTCGAAATGCCACTCATACAAAGGATATTCAGTGTAGTCATTCTTTTTACCGTAAATCATTTTTTTGAAAATGCCCGTCGGATCTGCTGCCTGGTTCTTTCGCACTTTTAGCATAGTAACAGAAAAACCCGGATGCTTAGCAGCCATCTCAACATGCTGATTGTTTGCAAATGGCGTGGAATCGGGCGTTACAAGGTATCCAAGAATTGCCAGCAATGCTACGCAGCAAACAAACAGAAGAGAACCAAAAGCAAGTTTATCTTTCCTGAAGCGCTTCCAGGCAATGGATGAGAGCGAGCCAACCCCTTCATAACTTTTCTTTCTGTAAAAAATATTCCAACTTCTCACTTAGTATTTATTCCTTATTATTATTTGTCATCTCGAGTAAAACGAGAGATCTATATACAAATATTCAGGTTATAGATTTCGCCCAACTTACCCTGTCTTAGATAGGCTTCGATAAACTCAGCCAGACAATTTAATATGGTCGATATGACAACGTCGTCAATTGTAATTTAAATTATTTTAAACAAAAAACTACCTTCTCCAATTATCAACAGCAATGTACCAGCCATCTTTATATACCGGAGATCTTGCTAAGCTATAGTCATTATCGGTAAAAGGGTTTTCAACTTTGTAAAACGAAAAAGTAATTGAAAGCAAATTCTTGTCTTCACCGTATGTCCAGTTTTCAATATCCTTTCCTTTGTAAACCACGTTTGGCGGACCATAGATGATGTATATAATTCCTCTGTCCGATTTCCAGCCTTCCAAATATGATGTAAAATAATAATTTGCTTCCTGAACACGATTGTAATACATTTTGATCAACTCCTTCGCCCTGTCTGCATTTCCTGCAGTCTCGATCCAGAATTTATCGATGGCTTCTTTTTTATTTTTCTGAATTAACAGGTCATCATATTCACTCTTTGAAGTAAGGTAGCGTAAGGGTTTCAGCATCTGATCGACTGTGGTAATCTTTGGAAAATAATCAGCTAAACAGAAAACTGTAAACCCATCTTTTGTGGTTGTATCTGATTGAAAATGATAAATTCCTTTTTTTGGTAAATCCATGAATGCCGTGCTGCCATTTATTAACGGGATAGTAAAAAGACTGTCGGCAATATAATCAAACGACTTTTCATTACCAGATGAAAACGGAGGACCAGCTATTGGAAAAATGCGGTCATAATACCTTACGTATAATTTTTCAAGATTCTTATTATTTGTTTCAAGGCTGAATTTTTCATCCGATGAAACCCATGGCTTGAAATATAAAGTGGAATCAACTTTTCGCATCACAAAATTCTGTGCATTGTAAGGATTGTTCCTGTATATATTTACATAGGATTCCACAGTAGTGTGCTTGTTGAGATCGGCGAAAATCAATTTCAACAAATATGTTCCGGAAGGTTTCGTTTTAATATCAAGTGTTCCGAGTATATCTCTTTTATGCAAATTATCAATATCAGTCATTGAAACAACGCTGCTGTCGAGCAACTGCTTCATATCATACGATTCATACAATTCGGCTTTAAGCGAGAACTTTGATGTAAATACTTCATCATTTAATTCTTTTACATATAAAAGGTATTTTGAATTTATGCTGAAATAGATTGTTGAAACCGAATCGATTTTATGAAATATCTGATACTCGGGGATATAAGGCAGCATATCCTTATCATAAAGATAAGACAGGTTTTGCGTGGAAATTTTTCCTGTACGGCAGGAAATCAAAATTGATAAAAGTGCTATGAATATTAGAATGTATCGTTTCATAGTTTATCATCAGGAAATAAATTTTCCGGTTCTTCCGAATAATTATCAGGAAGTCGTTTTTGCGTTTTAACACCAAGTTTGCGAATGCTTTCAGCACGGCTAACCAAACTTCCCGTTCCGCTGTGCAGCTTGCCCATTGCATCCTCATAAGATGATTGCAGTTGAACAATACGCTCTCCGACTTTCTTAAGCACTTCAATAAACCCAACAAATTTATCATATAATGCCCCTCCCTGCCTTGCTATTTCAATGGCATTCTTTGTCTGGTTTTCCTGTTTCCAGATGGATGCAATAGTTCTAAGTGTTGCAAGCAAAGTCGATGGACTAACAATTACTATTTTGCTTTCCCATGCATCACTGAACAATTGCTGGTCTGCCTGCACAGCAAGGCCGAAGGATGATTCAATCGGAATAAACAGCAATACAAAATCAGGAGAATTAATATCTTTTGCCGACTGATAATTTTTTGAACTAAGTCCTTTTATATGTGTGCGAATTGAAAGAAGATGCTCTTTCATGAACTGCTGCCGTTCATCTTCATCATTGGAGTTTACAAATTTTTCATAAGCAACAAGCGAAACTTTTGAATCGACAATAATATGTTTATTATCGGGAAGCTTGATTACAACATCCGGCTGAACGCGTTTGCCTTCTTCATTTTCAGTACTAAATTGAACTTCGTATTCCTGTCCTTTCGTAAGTCCAGAACGCTCAAGGATTTTTTCGAGAACAATTTCACCCCAGTTACCTTGTTTCTTGGAATCGCCTTTCAGCGCTTTGGTAAGGTTGTTTGCTTCTTCACTAATTCTGCTGTTGAGTTCGTAAAGTTTTTTCACTTCTTCACGAAGGCTGATCTTGTCACGAAGTTCCTTATCGTAGGCTTCATTCACCTTCTTTTCGAAATCACCAATCTTATCTTTTAAAGGATTTAATATCTCACCAATATTTTTAAAGTTAGTCTGAGTGAACTCCTGTGAATGCGTTTTTAATATTTTATTGGCAACATTTTCAAATTCAATTGTGAACTTTTTCTGCAACTCTTCCATTTCCGTTTTCTGCTCTGCAAGTTTCTGACGAAGGTTGGTGAATTCTGTTTCTGCTTTTGAAATGCGTGTATTCAGCGATTGGGATTTATCACGTTCATCGCGAAGTTCTATCAAAACTTTATCATGCTCTGCTATTAAAACAGCATAGCGGTCTTCGGCTATTCCCTTTGCTTTATCGAGTGAAGCAATGAAATTATTTTTTTCAGTTTCCAGTTCATGAAGCCTGCTTTCCGTATCCCCTGCACCTGACTGTTTCTTCAAACTCACAGCAAGCCATCCCAGCGCGAAGCCTATTATCAAACCAATTACAATAAAGAGAAAATCCATCCGTAAAAATCTTAAGTGGTAAAATTAAAATAAAAATCCGAAAACGTTTCATCCATTTCTTATCCTACTACAAATTGAAAGGCAATTAGTTCATAAAAGAATGAGAATGAAAATAAAAACGCCCCGAAACATACTAATTTCGGGGTTGTTTTTATACGAATTTTTAAAGGCTGTTAATACATCAGGTACATCTTAGAAGTATTTACCCAGCCGGCCTGCGATTCATAATCCACAAAAAATATCTTGAGGTCGGCATTCGATTCATACTGTTCGAAAAAAATCTTTTTGGTGGCATTCGATTCATATTCTTCGAAAAACCATTTGCCATCGTTCTGACCAGCATTCGATTCATATTGCTCTTTGTACACTTTCAAATCGGCCTGCGATTCATATTGCACAACAAACACTTTTACATCAGCATTTGATTCATACTGAACTGAAAACACTTTCTGCGCCTTGACAGCTGAGGATTGCATAAAAAATGGCGCGAAGGCCAATAGTAACAATATCTTTTTCATAGGAATAAATTTTTTTATAAATGTACAATAATTATTCCAAAAAAAATCAGAAGTAATTTATAATACCGAAATGTATTTTTGCCGATTTGAAATAAATCGGATTATCAAATTGTTTTCCTAATGCATAACTCAGGGAAAAGATTCCTGCCTTTGTTTCAAAGGAAACGCCTGCACCAAAGCCATAAGGCGTATCATGTATAAATTTACTTACTGTGCGACCTTCGTAATATGCACCATTCCAAAATGCAAACAGGTAAGAGTTTTGTTCAAACAGAAAACGATATTCAAATGTTGCGATATCATAAAACGAAGCATACATCGATTCTTCATCAAATCCACGCAATGTTTTCAACCCGCCAATTCTGAATAATTCATTTTCAAATAAATTTCCGCTTTGCAGTGAGGCAGCATCCATGCCAAGTTTTAGCGCGGTCTTCGAAAATAAAGGAATATAAAATCCCACCGATGCAACGAATTTATATTGTGCAGAATTCAACTTTACATTTTCATACAACTTTTCATCAAGGTCAGGGTTTTTATGAATCTTCTTGTTACCTGCACTTCCGGAAAGTTTGAGATCCCATCCTTTGCGGGGATTAAGCAAATAATCAAGATTCTGAAATTTATATTCAAGGCCATACAGATTGGAAGTTACATCAGCAATATCAGGCAGAACAACAGCATTTTTATACTGAGATGTACTTATTAGTGAAGATGAATGATTCTCAAGAAATGCTTTGATATAATTATTTCCAGTGAACTGATATCTTATGCCAAGATCCCTTTCAATGTTCAGATACAAGGTGTCATTTTTAAATAACTTAAATTTGATGTCCGCACCAAAAGGAGTGCTAAATAAATAAGGATATACAAATTCCATCTTCAAATCCTGTGATGCCGGTTTCAGTTTGCGCCAGCTCATATCGATAATTTCTCCACGATAAAAAGAATTTACAAGATTCAGATTGGCTTCACCTGTAAGCATTAATTTCCCAGTGGTCTGGCTATTGGGCATTACACCAAGCACACCATCAAACTGACTGTTTTTTTTCTTAACAGCATAGATTACAATCTTCGCTTTTGTATCATTAAAAATAATATTGAATGGCCTCATTTCCTTGAGAAACTGCAGTTCCTTTAGTTTCTTGGAAATACTTGCAACTTTCGATTCATTGTAAAGGTCACCCGGATGAACATCCAGGTAATTATAAAGGTATATTTTGACAAGCTTTGCTTTGCCTTTCATATTCACACTGTCAATAACAATCTTTTTATTTTTTGTGACATTTATTGATGCAGTAATTGTGCTGTCAGAAAAAATTACAGAATCCAGTTTTACCGATGCAAAAGGATATCCGTTGTTTTCACAATAAACCAGGATGTTTTCATTTAATTTCGCTACATCATTGAAATCAATTGCTTTTCCTGAAAAGTTTTTCTCTTTGTAACCGACCTCCTGCAATAAAACATCTTCCGCGTTTCCTTTCTTTAACTTTACCCAGCTGATCTTTTTTCCCGTATTTAAATATGCAGTAAGAGTCGCAGAATCAACTTTCATGCTATCATAGGCTGCAGTAATATAGCCATCCTGCCATAATTGAGACAACAAATCTGTAAGAGTTGATTTCCTCGAAAGTGAATCAGTGAATTCTTTTTTAAAAGAATATTTCTTAAATATTTGTTTCTGCTCTTCACTTACAACAACTTTCAAGTAATTCGTTTGCTGTGCAAAGGCAGATCCTGCTATGTAAAATAGCAGTAATAAGAAACAATATTTAACTAAATTTCTCTTCAATTTAAAATCACTTTTAGCTACTCAATCTTCCAATCTATTTCTTGCATGCCCATTTCTTTTAACAACTCATTTGTTTTGGAGAAATGTTTGCACCCAAAGAAACCGTTATATGCAGATAATGGCGAAGGATGTGCAGCTTTTAACACATGATGTTTAGAGTCATCTATCATTTTTGCTTTTGCCTGTGCAAATGCGCCCCACAATAAAAACACCAATCCCGATTTCTTTTCTGATAATGCCTTAATCACCGCATCTGTAAATGGCTCCCATCCTTTATTCTGGTGCGATCCGGCCTGGTTTGCCCTTACAGTAAGAGTTGCGTTGAGCAACAATATACCCTGCATTGCCCACTTCTCAAGATTTCCACTTTGTGCAATTGGGATACCAAGATCGGTGGTGAGTTCTTTAAAAATATTCAGTAAAGATGGTGGTTTACGAATGCCATCGGCTACAGAAAAGCATAATCCATTGGCTTGTCCCGGCCCATGGTATGGATCCTGCCCGATGATAACCACTTTTACTTTATCAAATGGTGTATAATTAAAAGCAGAAAATATCCTAGTCCCGGGAGGGTATACTATATACTTCTTCTTTTCTTCAACCAGAAATTGCTTAAGATTTGCGAAATAAGGCGACTTAAATTCGTTTATTAACACTTCTTTCCAGCTTTCATCAATAGTTGGGTTTACCTCTGTCATAAGCTCTTAATAACGTAAAATGTTAATAATTCGTTTATAAAATATTTTTTTTTCTTTCTACAATAAACTATCTTTGCCACAGTTTAAATTATTGTAACACTTGGTAAAATTATGAAAAAACTCTTTGTAATAGTAATTGCCGTGTTTTTATTAGGCGCTCTTTTCTCTTCTTGCAAGACTCATGAAAGATGCCCGGCATATAGTAAAAGCGTAAAATTAAATTCAGGTAGGCATATCTGATTTTTATAATATTTTTTAAAAAATCCATGATAGCAAAAAATAGTTATCATGGTTTTTTTATTTCCTTCACAATATATTTGGATAAATCACATTATTATTTTGTAAATTTGTGGTGAAATCTCATAAGCATGCCAACTGCAAGGTTGATATTTTTTTTAACACTCCTATTTTGTTTCAGCTTTTCCAAAGGCCAGCAGATTTCTGCGTCCGATACAACTGTCAGCGATACTAAAGTATTACTCCGCAAAGAAAAAACAGGCTTCCTTGTGATTCACACCAGTGGATTTGGTATTGGATACCGAAGCGGAAAGAATATAACCGGTTATAAGAAAAGAATGTTCGAACTTGAACTCACAGGAATGAAACATCCTAAAGAGATAAGGACCGTTAACCCATATTTCGAAAATTCGAAAAGCTATATTTACGGAAAAGAAAATTCATTTCTGCTAATACGCGCAGGACTGGGAAAACAAAAGATCATCAACAGCAAACCATACTGGGGCGGAGTTGAACTACGGTATTTTTATTACGGCGGACTTTCATTAGGCTTGCTCAAACCCGTATATCTTTATATCCTACATAAAACCAGTGTGGATTATGAATATAACCTTTCCATAGAAAAATACGATCCCGATATTCATTATGCAGAAGATATTTTTGGAAGAGCACCATTTTTTCAGGGCTTTAATAAATTGAAGCCTATGCCTGGAATTTATCTTAAAACCGGGCTTAATTTTGAGTACGGAGCTTATGATGAATCCGTAAAAGCTATCGAAGCCGGTGTTACTCTTGATGCTTACACCAAAAATGTGCCTATCATGGCTTTTGTCAAGAACAGAAAATATTTTGTTTCATTATACCTTAGTTTTCATTTTGGATCGAGAGGAAATGAGTGAGAAAGGAATTGCAAAACTAAAATGAATTCAATTAAAGAACCTTCAAAACACTTTCAGAAAAAACCTGACTGGCTAAGAATAAATCTTCCAAAAGCCGGTGAATACGCTTACCTAAAAGAATATCTGAACAAATTTAAATTGCATACTATCTGTGAAAGTGGCAATTGCCCGAATATTGGAGAATGCTGGGAAAACAAGACAGCCACATTCATGATTTTAGGAGATGTCTGCACAAGGTCATGCGGATTTTGTGCCGTAAAAACAGGCAAACCTTTGCCTCCCGATTATGAAGAACCCGGAAGAATTGCTGAAGTTATTAAGCAAATGGGCTTGAAACATTGTGTTATCACATCTGTCGACAGGGATGATCTTGAAGATGGAGGAGCTGAAATTTGGGCAGTGACTATTGATGCAATTAAAAAACAAAATCCTGCAACAACATTAGAGGCCCTGATACCTGATTTTAAAGGTGATTACAAGAATCTTCTAACAGTCATTCAATCCAAACCTGATATTCTTTCACATAATCTTGAAACAGTTGAACGACTAACAAAAAAGGTGAGAGTGCAGGCAAAGTATGAAAGAAGTCTTGAAGTTTTAAGATTTATTTCATTGAAAGGTATTACTGCAAAATCAGGAATAATGCTGGGTTTGGGAGAAACGAAAGATGAAGTATTGCAGACAATGGATGATTTGCTAAACGTGGATTGCAGAATATTGACGCTTGGCCAGTATCTTCAGCCTTCGAAAAAACACCTAGCTGTTGAGCGTTATATTCATCCCGACGAATTTGAAGAACTGCGGTTATCTGCTATGCAAAAAGGATTTGATTTTGCAGAAAGTGGTCCTCTGGTACGTTCATCTTATCATGCGGAAAAACATGTATGTGATAAAAATATTGAGAGTGCAAAAACGAAAACTGATTATTAACAGCCGTTAACTGATTTTTACTAACCGTTAACTGATTTCGACAATAAAATTTCATTAAAATCCTTTAAATTTATATCCGTTTTTTGTTAATTAAATTTTCATAAAAACTTTTTTGCCTATTATTGAAAAAGATGTATCTTGTGCCGTTTTTTAGCACTTATTGTAGTTAACTAAATATACAACAAACTATGAAGAATAAAAATTTACTTTTCAGCTTATTAGCTTTATTGATCGCGGGCAGTTTGGTCGTAATTTCCACATCGTGGACATCAAAAACGAGTAAATATTCACCAAGAAAAGATCAAAACCACCAGGTAAAATATGGAATTAATGGCGCTATTGAGTACCTGGCAACAATCCGGAACAATAAAACTACCGGCGACATTGACCCAAAATGGGTACTCACCGCACGTGAACAGGTAGCCGACCTTGCTAAACAAAAATCAAAATCTCTCGGGCTTACTTGGAATGAGCTTGGACCCGACAATGTGGGAGGCCGCACAAGAGCTATCCTTATTGATAAAAATAATCCGGATATCATGTATGCTGGCGGAGTAGCTGGTGGATTATGGAAATCCACTACTGGCGGTTCTTCATGGATAACTATTAACGACTTTGCCGAAAACATTGCTGTTGCCAGTATTGCACAAGGTGCTGACGGAACAATTTATGTTGGTACTGGCGAAGGACTTGCAAACTGCTCAGGATCCGCTGCAGGAAGTACATCTTTTATCGGAAAGGGAATGTATAAATCCACTGATGGCGTTAACTTTGCTCTTATCGCAACCACTATCCCAACACTTGATAATTCTACCACTACACCATGGGCTTTCATTAACAGGATTGCCTGTGACCCTACAAATCCAAACAGAATTTATGCTGCAACAAATAACGGACTCAGGTCAACTGACGATGGTGGTGCAACATGGATATGGCCCGTAAAAAATTCAAACGGAAGTGATAACAAGCAAAATAGTTCAGATGTTGATGTTGCAACTGACGGTACGGTTGTTACAGCTGTTGCAGGTAAATGTTATATATCTACTGATGGTTCTTCAGGCAGCTTCGTTAATAAATCCACTGGTGGTACAAACCTTTTACCTTCTGCCGGGTTGAGCAGAATTGAAATGGCTATAGCTCCATCTAATCCTAATTACATGTATGCATGCGCTGCAGGAACGAATCAACAACTTTATAATATTTATCGGTCTATCGATAAGGGTGAAACATGGTCTATTATTGGCCCCGGAGGTAGTTCCTCATTCCAGCCATTAGGCGCTCAAGGCTCTTATGACAATACTGTTTGTGTACACCCTACAAATCCGGACAAGGTTTATATTGGAGGACTTGATATGTGGGAATGGCAACTTGGCGGAACATGGACTCAAAAATCAATATGGTATCTAGACAGAACAAGTATTTATTATGTTCATGCAGATCATCATTTTTATTTATTCCACCCAACCAATCCTAATATTATGTTTATTGGCAGTGATGGTGGCGTATCACGCAGCACCGATGCAGGCGAGACCTTTATGACCATGAATATTAATTATAATACTGTTCAGAGTTACGCTTTGTCATGTTCTGCTTCAGGAATGATCATGTCAGGAACTCAAGATAATGGTACAGTTTATTTACCACGAGTTGGTGCATTCCCTAAACATGGTTCTGATATTAAAGGTGGAGATGGCGGATGGTCAACATTTTCTTATATCAATCCTGAAGCATATTTTGCAACTACATATTACGGTGGAACAGGACGTTCACCTGACAAAGGTGCAACTTTCTACCCTGCTCCTGACAAGTCAAGTCCATTTTTCTCAAATAGATTAATTGCACTTGGTGGAACCAATGTTTCCCCTGGTGATGATACTTATCCTGCAGGTTTTGTTACTCCTTTGTTAATGTGGGAAAGCTTTAATGATACTTATTCCTGGGATTCCATTACCTTCACGCCTGAAGAAATCAAGAATGAAAAATTAGGGAAGGGTGTAACTGGTGTGACACATTTCACTGGAACACTTGATCGCGGTGGCCAACCTTACGCATCAATTGAACCAGGCAGTATTATAATTATTTCTGGCAGTCTTAATGTTACCGATAACGGAACAGGAGGTTTAATAGGTAACGTAAGCACTACAGGAACAAATACTATTAATTACGCTACAGGTGCTTATGATATTGACTTTTCGACTGCCCCAGCATCTGGTGCAAATATTTTAGTATCGTATAAAACAAAATATAATTCTGGAGCATCCATTTTAATTGAGAGCAACAATAGGCCAAGCAAATTCTACTATGTCACGCCTACTACTTTAAATAATGGGGATATTATAAAAATACAGGATATCATTCAGTCTAAGTTCTACCTTGGAACTAACACTGGTATTTGGATGACAAAAGAAGCGTTACGGTTTGCAAAACAACCCGAATGGTTTCAAATTGCAAAAATCACTCCAGCTACTTATCAGGTTACGCAGTGCCTTGCATTATCGCATGATGGAAATTACCTGTTTGTTGGAACTTCAAATGGCAGACTTTACAGATTATCAAACCTTAGAGCTGCGCAGGACTCTCTAAATGCAAACGCATATATTGGTGCTAGTATCAATGCTGAATGTGTTGTAGAAACAGCCCAGTTAGCTATAAGTTCAAGTGGCAGGGCTATAACCTCAATTGCAGTTGATCCAAGCGATGCAAATAAAATTGTAGTCACACTTGGCAACTATGGTGAAACAAATTATATTTATTATTCTGGAAATGCACTTGATTCAATTCCAACATTCTCTGCAAAACAGGGTAACCTTCCAAAGATGCCAGTTTATACTTCTCTGATACCTGTTTTACATTCAGGGACTGTTCTAATAGGAACTGAATATGGCGTTTATTCTACGGATAATATAACAGCTTCCTCACCACAATGGAGCGATGAAAACACAGGTCTTGCAAGAGTTCCCGTTTATATGCTCACCCAACAGCAAAACACATTTTGGAACATGAACTGTGAAGTTACTAATTACGGAACCATTTACGCAGGTACTCATGGCCGCGGTGTTTTTGAATGTACAAAATACACCAGCATAGTTGATCATTACCAGCCTGGTACCAGTGTTGCAACTGCTCCAATGAGTTTATCATTGTATCCAAATCCTGTTGTTGATAATGCGACTATTTCGTTTACACTTCCACAAACTGGTAATGTAAAACTGAAAGTTTATGACATGACAGGAAAACTGATGAAAGTTCTTGATATTGCGAATATGACAAAAGGATATCATACATATACTTTTGACTGCAACAATATAAATAAAGGAACTTACTTCCTGCAAATGATTTCTGACACAGAATCAGCCAGTGCTAAATTTGTGAAGTTGCAATAACAGAAAATAACTACTTTAAAAAGCCATCCGAATCCGGGTGGCTTTTTTTTGTCTGTTCTCAATACAATTCCCTTGGAGAAATACTCGAAGAAGAGACTTTGAATCGTAAAGAAAAGAGAAACCTGAAGAGACGTTAAGTGGAAAAAATCATTTGTAACCTGACTGTCGACCTTGTTAGCGTCCTACTTCGTAGAGCTAGCTGAAGAGGCGAATAGGCTTTAAGGGAAGTCTTAAGCGGTGAAACTGGCTACTTAAAGAAAAGAGTAGGTGGGTAAGAGAATGTTCTCAATAGGTCATTGAAAGTTAAACTATTCAACTGGACAAAAATCAAAGGGCAATAAAAAAGCCCTGTCCTTATTACCTTGGGACAGAGCTTTTCATAAAATTGAAATATTTATTATGACATATACTTCAGGTTCTGAGCATAGAGAATAATGAAAAGTATACTGATTAACAAATAAATCAGGCCACCTATTGAGAAAGCTGTTGCTATGCCGTATAACTGGAATAATAACATCAATCCATTTGCAATTGTATACATTACAAATCCGCTTTTCTTAAGGGTGAACATTTTAATTGCACCGAATAATGAAAGGCCGAATAAAATGAAAAGAATTGCAAACACTGCAATGAAAATTCCGGTAGCCATTGCACCGCCACCAGGTAACATATTTTCAAAGTAGCCTATAAAAGCGCCTGACGCAAATATTCCGACCAATGCAATCAACGACCATATTCCGCTCCAGATAAATGTTAAGATACATAATGCAGTTAATCCGCCTGGTCTTTGTTTTTTTTCTAAGGTAACATTTTGTTGTTCCATAATTTTAGTTTTAAGGTTAGAGATTAATTTATTATTTATTCATTTGGAATTATGACAAATATTTCAGGTTTGCACCGTACATAATAATAAAAGCTATCGGAAAAATGAGTCCGCCAACCATTGCCATTGTTCCTAATGGGCCAAAACCACCAAGTAAAACAAAAGAAGCAATTGCCGGAGCAATTTCACCAATAATGTAAATAAAATATCCTGTTTTTTTCATGTTCCACATCATGAAAACTCCTAATAGACATATTAATGAGGCAATGATATTGATAACATAAATGGTTTGTCCCCATTTAATCAGCATTTCAATTGCATCTCCGAGTTCACCAACAAAAAAGCCTGAAGTTCCCTGCATGAGTGCAATCGTCGAACTGAAAGTCAAGAGGTTATATATTCCGCCAATAAGGGCAATTCCAATTCCCACAAAACTGAGAATACATAATATTGTGAGAAATTGTGGCCTTTTCTTTGTTTCCCCTATGGGGTTTAAATTCTGTTGTTCCATAATTTTAGTTTTAAGGTTAATTATTAAATAGATGATTGAATTAAAATTTTATGACATGTGTTTTAGGTTAACCCCATACATAATTGTAAATGCAAGCGCAAAAATCAAAGAAAGAATGGTACTTATCCAAAAAACAAAAGATAAAAACGGGTTGTTATATGAATTCCAAAACAATATCGTTGAAATAATAAACGGAGCTATTTCGCCAACAATATATATATAATAACCTGCTTTTTTAAGATTCCACATCATTAATACTCCTGCCAGGCAAACTAATGCGGCTATAATATTTATAATGGTTCTTATACGAGTGAGAGCCATCATTTGCGCAATGTCGGTGCCTCCAAGAAGGTTGTTAAACTCCGATCCATAGCGTTCGAATGTGGCCAGTGAACTTGAATAAGAAAATAAAGTAATGAATGAGGATAATAGAACAAATCCTATACCCGCAAAGCTAAGTATACAAAGGACCAAAAGGAATGTAGGCCGCTTTTTTACAGTTATAACAGGATGTTCAATTTGTTGCTCCATTGCATTAGATCTTTTAGATCAAGCTAACAAATTTAATTTTTAATGTATGAAAAACAATGTTCCATCCGTTTTTTTTACTAACATATATTTCAACATATTTCATGCGTTCTACTTTAATTAACTGATTATAAAATTCTTCGGTTATTCACAAAAAAAAAGGCTGATAAAAATATCAGCCCCTTTTTTATAAAAAATAAAATCGGTTATTCCAGGCTTCCTACTGTTTTTTCAACTTCAGTCAGAATTTCGCATGATTTTACGAGCTCCTTCATAGCATTGTGATCCGTAAACAGCGGACGGTCGATATCAAGAAATTCAACATGCTTCCTGATGACTTCCCTGGCTTTGTGAGTTCCGTTTCCATATTTAAAAGGAGTTTCATATTTCTCACGTAAATCGAGAGCTTGTGCGGCTGCCATAAATTCAATTCCTAAAATACCATAAGCATTGTCGAGTATCTGGAAATTTTTAAGTGCTGTATTCATTCCCATTGATACAAAGTCTTCCTGATCGGCAGCAGCAGGTATTGACTGAATTGAAGCCGGCATTGAAAGAATTCTTTGTTCTACAATCTGCATATCGGCTGTGTACTGGCTAAGCATAAGTCCTGAGAACATTCCAGCGCCTTTAGTAAGAAATGGTGGAAGTCCTACACTTAAAGCAGGATTATTCAGACGGTTCATGCGTCTTTCAGAAAGAACAGAAACCATTGTAACAATAGCACCAACCATATCCATAGGAACAGAAACGGGAGAGCCCTGGAAATTAGCGCCTGACAGCTGAACACCTTGATCAGGGAAGAAAATAGGGTTGTCACCAACTCCATTCATTTCAATTTCAACCTGGGTGCGTGCATACTTCACCTGATCATGAGCAGCTCCAATTACAGCAGGAGTCGAGCGCATAGAGTATGCATCCTGAACTTTAACTTTCAATTTATTTTCAGCAAGGTCGCCACCTTTACAAACCTGGCGAATTGATTTTGCACTCCTGATACCTCCCGGGAACCCACGTGCATCCAAAAGCCTGTGATCGTAAGGTTTCAGGTTTGCCTTCAATGCTTCGAGCGACATAGCACAGGCAATCTCAGCCTGTTTCAGCCAGTTATTGGTATCGAAAATCATGAGCGCACTCATTCCTGTAAGGAAATTGGAACCGTTTATCGCTGCAAGTCCATCACGAGCCTGTAATCCGGGAATTGAAATTCCTTCTTTTTCAAAAGCTTCTTTGCAAGGAACCCATGCATTTTTATAGAAAACTTTATTTTCACCCATCATGCATAATGCAATCTGCGACATTGGAGCTAAATCACCGCAAGCACCTACAGAACCTTTAACACATACATAAGGTGTAATGTTATGGTTAAGCATTTCCACAAAAGTTTTGGTAATTTCAACACGGCATCCGGAATTACCATGTGCATGAACATTGGCACGCAGCAGCATTGCAGCACGAACGTGATCTACTGGGGCAGCTTCACCGATACCTGCTGCATGATTGTAAACAAGGTATTTCTGAAATTCCATAACCTGTTCGTCGTTCAGTACAATTTCTGAAAACTCACCGATGCCCGTATTTACACCGTACATGATTTCTTTAGCAACGATTTTTTTCTCTACCATAGCACGGCATGTATTAATCCTGTCGATAGCATCTTTATGCAATTCAACTTTTTCACCGTGACGTGCAACTTTTACAAGATCTTCAATAGTTAGGCCTGCGCCTTTTATAATGACTGTCATAAGATTTTAGATTTTAGATTTATGATTTAAGATTTGTGATCTATGATTTTAGATTTATTTCAGGAACAAACTAATTCAACATAAATTAATCAGTTCCAAAATTGATTGAAAAATAATAAAATAGTAAGAAACTTGCCCCAGGGGCAATATGGAAAGGATTATTACAGGCAGGCGCGTGTAATTTGAATTTTATATTTTAGATTCCAGCTGTTCATTGATTGAAAGTGTGCTCAAATATATTCATTTTTATTTGATCGATAAAAATATTTTTTATCTGAATACAAATACATGACTCATCTTATGCTGGATATCATGGCCAGTACAACTGGTTTTGTAATCGGCTATCCAAACATAAACATCCTGAGGAACAAGTTCTCCTTCGAACTTACCATTCCAGCCCATAGTTGGATCGGTGGTTTCAAAGATCATCTGTCCCCAGCGGGTAAAAATTCTGAGCTCATAAAATTTTATATCCTCTCCCATTCCGCTGAATACATCATTGAGACCGTCATTATCGGGAGTAAAGGTGTTTGGGAAATACACTGAAAATGAACCCCCTTGTTTTATTACTATAGTATCGGATGTTGAACAATACGCATTAAATACCTGCACCCAATACGTACCAGGCTGGTTAACCACTATCGATTGGGTATTCTCGCCTGTGGACCATAGATATGTTGCGCCATTTGAACCGGCATTAAGCGTATAGAGCCCTTCATCACATAATGTTGTGTCAACTCCCAGTTCAGGCGGGTATACAGCATTTATTACGATTGAATCGGATGCGCTGCAATATGAATTTGAAACATCAACCCAATAAGTTCCAATAGTGTCCACATGAATTGTTTGTGTTGTTGCACCAGTCGACCAGAAATAGTTACAACCAGGATTTCCTGCATTAAGAGTGATATCCACGTACTGGCAGAAGGTAGTATCGTTTCCTAAATCAGGAACAGGCTGTGAATAAAAAGTGACATCGATTGAATCTCTCACCGGACAATTTTCAATTAAAATATTTACCCAATAAATTCCTGAAGAATCAACATTAATAGTCTGTGTGGTTTCTCCAGTTGACCAGACATAAGTGCTTCCGGGATTCTGTGCATCTAACACAAGTGGTGTGGTTGAACATAAGGACGTATCAGTTGTCAAAGGATTTGCTGACGGTATAAAGACATGTATTGTATCCCAGCTATAACAATCATAAGATTGGACCTGTACCCAATAATATCCTGAATCTGCAACAGTAATAGTTTGCGTTGTTTCGCCTGTTGACCATAAATAAATTAATCCCGGAGTGCCCACATCAAGTATAAGATTGTCGCCCGGACAAATGGTGGTATCATCTCCAAGATCAACTTCAGGACCGGGTGTTACATATATTCGAAGAATTAAAGTATCTGCAATATTACATTTGCTGGAATCAATAGCAATTAATTTTGTATCAAAAGTCCCTGCTGTATTGTATGTGTGCGAAGGAGCAACTACAGTGCTCTGAGGTGTACCATCACCAAAATCCCATATATACGATACACCGTTACTAGTATTCGCAAAATTTACTGTAAAGGGAACACAACCTGAGTCACTGGGTGTGGCCATAGCTGCAGCTAATACCTGTCCAAGCTGAAAATCAATTTTAAAAACTGCAATGTCATATCCTGCATTATTTACAGTACTTACCGATCCTGGGAGGGTTGGAAAGCTAGATCCTCCTGCGCATACTGCCTCATAAATAATTCCCCGCTTATCGAACCTGCTGGTACCGCCATCCACATGTTCCCAGGCATTAGGATCCCCATAATACGTAGCATACAGCAATGAGATAGCATCTTTTTTCAGAACAAGCAGATAGAAATCGCTACCATCGGTAGAAGATTGCACCGCATTAGCAGTAACAGGAAATCCAGAAACACTTCCCCATCCGGCCACATATACATTCTGGCAAACGTCTACAAGAAAAGCAGTAGGCGAAAAATTCTGCGCCTCAGCACCAGCGCCAAAGGTAGTAGAATAGATAACTGAATTTAATGTAGGATCAAGCTTCACAATGAGCCTTCCGCTGCTCCCCGGACTTGAATAAACGCCAGGTGTGATTGGATAATTTCCTTCAGATAATCCATAAACATAAATATTATCCTGATCATCCACATCGATAAAAAAAAGCTCATCAAAAGATGATGTTCCAAAATAAGAAGAAGCCATCAAACTGGAACCATTATTTTGCAGAATTGAAATAAATCCATCATATGATCCACCCATATAATTGGGATGAAGAACAACAGGAGTGGTAGGGAAACTGCCGGTAGTACCCCCTGTAACATAAACCATCCCTACTGAATTTACCTGAATTCCAAATGCTGCATCATCGCCCGTGCCTCCAAGGAAGGTACTCCAAGTTAACGTTGTAAGATTCGGATTCATTTTAAAAACTACGCCATCCTGCCCGCTGTTATAAGTACGATCATAAGCGCCAAGGGTCGTTGGAAAATCAATAGATCCAGAAAAGCTTGCTATCAAAGGATTTTCACTACCATCCAGAATTATTTCTCCACGAAATTCATCACCGTAATTATAATATATATCATTGCTACCATCATCCATCTGTCCGCCAACATAAGTGGAACCCAACAATGCAGTACCCGTGGAATTAAACCTCGACAAGATAATATCATAACTTCCACCATTGTAGCTGTTATCATAGCAACCTGCTGTTACCGGATAGTTAGTTGAGCCGCAGCTACCATAAACATACAATTCACCATTGTCGTTAACGATCATACTATGAGCATATTCATCAGAAGACCCGCCAATATATGTTGCGTAAAGAAATGCACTACCAGTAGAATTAAGCTTACCAATAGCTATATCCACATCGCCCATAAATGAAGTTTGAAAAGCTCCGGTAGTAACAGGATAGCCCTGACCAAAGCAACGGCCTCCGGTATAGATATTTCCCAAGTTATCATAAGTTGCGCAATGTCCGTATGTAGTTGCAGTTGATCCAGAATATGTTGATGCCACAACAACGGGATCGATTACTAACGGGAACCGTTCATCGTAACCATCAGGAAAATCGAAGCCTACTGTATTTGTTGCTGTTAAAACATATTTACATTTCACTTCTTTTTCAATTCCATTTACAAGCTGATAAACGTAAGGCTGGTATTCAATAACATTTCCAACACTTGTTTTAATGATAAGATTTTTATCGGAAATACTCAGGCCGTCAGTACCTTCATAGGAAATCACAATTGAGGATGGCTCGGCTGAAGGGTTCACTACAAATTCATATTTTAAATTTTCGCCCGATCCAAAAACTTTAAGATCGATATTTGAATAAAGATCCTTATACAAAACAGATTTATACAAAAGCACATTTGACGCCCATTTTGATGAATCACTGCCAATATAAAAGTTATAGTAAGTAGTCAGTTTCTCATTAGGAATAATCTCAGGATCAGCATTTGCATTGACGAAATGCATTTTGTAAGCATGACATTTAACCAACATACCATTTTTTCTGTCAGATGAAACTGCTGAAGATTTCTCATTCATTTCATGATGCTTCTCCTCAAATTCAGACAAATCATGCAATACATAAGTGAAGGTATTTTTCTCAAGAAAAACGCTGCCACCATTAATATCAACGCGATAACCAATTTTAGAATCCCATTGATTTTTATTGGCAACGAATTTCAGGTTATTTGGAGTGACAGAATCAGAAGGCAACGCAAAACAACTCAGGAAAGGGTAACTGAGAGAGAGCAACAGAAGAAATATATTTCTAATCGCCTTTTTCACTTATAGAATATATATTTGTATAGACTAGAAGTAATTACATTGGTTGCTTATACGGTAAAATAAATATTTAGTTAAAGTACCTCGGAATAATTTGAGTTTTGTCTTTTTTACTCACCCATGCCTACCGGCAGGCAAGCCTTCCCTCTCTGCAAGCAAAGAGGGAGAAATAATGAAAAACTCAAATTATTCAAAATCCTTAAATTAAGGAGTACTAAAATTATAAAAAAATTGGGCAAATGCAAAATTTATTTTACTGAAAATGAGGAAGTAAATTGCTAAATGGATAAAGAACTAAGACTTTGAGGGAGACCACCCCTCATTAAAAAAGATGGCTTTATCAGTTTTGAAAATTTCACATAAAGTCGAGAAGACTCAAAGAAAGAATTATGTTTTGAGAAGATTGATCAAATCATGCAACGCAACTTTATTCTGTTGGCCAGAATTCATATTCTTCAGCATGATGGTTCCTGAATTCATTTCATCGGAACCGACAATAGCAACGTAAGGAATATTGTAGGAATTGGCGTAATCAAGCTGCTTTTTCATTTTAGCTGATGAAGGGTACAATTCAGCGCAAATGCCCTTTTGCCTAACTTCTGTGAGGATTTGCAGACAATATTTTTCTTCTGCTGGGCCGAAATTTACGAAGAGCAATTGTGTTGTACCTTCAGCATTTTCGGGGAACAACTTCAATTCGGTCAACACATCATAAATCCTGTCGGCGCCAAAAGAAATGCCAACACCTGAAACATCGGGTAAACCAAATATTCCTGTAAGGTCGTCGTAACGGCCACCTCCGGCGATGCTACCCATAGCCGCATCTTGTGCCTTTACTTCGAAAATTGCGCCGGTGTAGTAATTCAGGCCACGAGCCAGTGTAAGATCAAATTCAACAGCAGATTTTATTTTAATTGCTTTGAGGTATTCAAAGATTGTTTCCACTTCAGTGATTCCCAGTAAACCAGTTGGTGAATCTTTCAGAACATCTTTAAGTACATTTAACTTTTGTTCAGAATCACCTGAGAGTTGGATAATCGGTTGCAGTTTTGAAATTGCGCTTTCAGAAATACCTTTTTGTGAAAGTTCTTTATTCACACCATCAAGCCCGATTTTATCAAGCTTATCAATAGCTACTGTGATGTCAATAATTTTCTCTGCCTCCCCTATCACTTCTGCTATTCCTGTTAAGATTTTACGATTATTCAATTTAATTACAATAGCAATTTTAAGCTGAGAAAAAATCTGATCAACAATCTGAATCAACTCAAGTTCATTGAGCAATGAATTACTACCGATTACATCCACATCGCATTGGCTGAACTCGCGATAACGGCCCTTTTGCGGACGGTCAGCACGCCATACCGGTTGTATCTGGTAACGCTTAAAGGGAAATGTAATTTCGTTCTGATGCATCACAACAAAGCGTGCGAAAGGAACTGTAAGATCATAGCGAAGTGCTTTTTCTGTAATGAATTTTAACACTTCCTGCGATTTGGCTGCTATGAAAGAATTTTCAGGCATACCTGAAAGAAAATCCCCTGAGTTTAAAATTTTAAAAATTAACCTGTCCCCTTCTTCGCCGTATTTGCCCAGCAAAGTAGAAAGATTTTCCATTGCAGGTGTTTCAATAGGTTTGAATCCGTATAACTGAAAAACGGTACGAATGATATTGAAAATATAATTTCGTTTTACCATTTCTGATACTCCGAAATCGCGTGTTCCTTTGGGGATTGAAGGTTTCTGTGCTGCCAATGCTTTTGATTTAGATAACAAAAATAATAAATCTGAGGGATTTTTTGATTTTAGATTTTAGAATTACGATTTTAGAATGCAGAAGTCTGAGTTCAGAAGTCAGAATTAAAATTATTCCTTTGAAATATTGGGATTATTTGTAATTATACCATCCACATTTTTTGAAACTACTTTGATGAACTTGCTTTGTTTATCAACTGTCCAGGCATTTACTTTTTTATGAAGCCTGTGAATTTTATTCACAAGATGTTTTGAAATAAAATTATATTTAAAATTGAATTCGGAAACGTAATCATATTTTTTAAGTCTTCGTGTAAATAGACCAATTGCGACGTACACAGGAATAAAGGGAATTTTGCCGACAAAAGATTTATGCAACTCAATTGAACGATCAAGTTTGCGAATTCTTTTTAATGGTCTGTCCTTCATGGATGCAATAATGCACCAGCTTTGTGCATGGCAGGAATCAATAAGTTTAAGCAGTTTCTTTTCAAATACTTTTCCACTTATTTTTAAATCAAGAATTAATTTTGATTTGCCATTAACCAGCTTAATGACTTCGCTTAATGTGGGAATTTGCTGTGAAGCATAAACAGATTTAAAACCTGAAGAAGCATTCAGTCCGAAGGTTTCAGAGAATTCTAGGTTTTTGAGTTTTCCTTTTTGGCCTGTTGTTCTTTTAAGTTTTTTATCATGCATCAAAACTAAAACCGAATCCTTTGTTTGCCGGATATCAATCTCAATCCTTGAAACACCCATGTCCAGAGCTTTCTGAACAGCAGCTAATGTATTTTCGGGCGCCAGTGAAGCTGCCCCGCGATGAGAAGTAATCACAGGATTTTTTAAAATAGTATCTTGCGCATCAACAACAGAAAGAATAAAGCAAAACAGGGTTGTGAAGAAAAATAAAATTCTCATTTATCAACAACAATCTTTGATTTTAATAAATCAAGATATCCTGTTGCTTCAGACGATTCTTCATCAGGAGCCCATTCGGCAAAAACCTTATCTTTTATAGGATCATAAGGACCATCCTTTACTTCATAATAAACAGAATTATCTTCAAGTGAAATTACAGTATGCCAATACGAAGGAACAATATCAGCACAATAATTTCCAAGTTCAGGACATAGAATAATTTTATCAATAATTTTTCCATTATCATCAAACTCAACTACAGCAACCTTTCCTCTCAGGATTATGAATGCTTCCCGTTTATCAGGACTTACATGCTTGTGAGGACGAACATATGTTGAGCTTTCAAGCGCATTCAACATTCGCTGCAATGGATCGGAATCTTTTGTATGAAAATTATGATTCTGCCTTTTACGAACTGCTTCCTTTGCCATATCTGACAAATGTGAAAGAAGATGTGACGTTACTTTTATCATTTTAGTAGGAATTTAAAAGTTTTATTTATGTTCTTATCTGTGTATTTTAATATATAAACTCCTGGTGAAAGTTTGTTAACAGGAATCCGGAACTGATGATTTCCAGATGACAATTGCTGATCACAGAGTGTAGTTATTAACTGGCCAGTGATATCAATTATTTCAAGTGTAACATGTTTTGTTTTCGCTGTATTAAAATTAACGATTGCTGATTCATTAACAGGATTTGGACTAACCGTTAAATTTATGTTTTCAGAAACAACATTTTCTTCAACTCCTGCAGGCAATCCAATAATATAGAAAGGAGCAGAATAAATAGTTTGGTCATCGGTTTGTTTTGCACGAAGATAAATCCACTTTGAAACTGCAGGATTAATTGTAATGGTTGTATCAAGCGCAGCACCGTGGTTTGAAATATTGCAGAATAATTGAGTATTCGCTCCAACCAGTTGTATATAGTTCCATGACTCACCATCAGGGTCATTCAATACAATATGAACCTGAATAGCTGAACTGTAAGGGATTCTGCTGCCCATAGAAACACCAGCAATATCAAGACACACAGAAGCATTCTTATCAAAAGTGGCAAAGGTACGGCCGGCTTTTATTGCATCAAACAATGATGTTCTGCTAAGCTCTGTAACCCAGATACCGGTACGTCCATCGTCTTTGGTTCCCCAATCAGCAGCATGATTGTCCTGACCATTGGATGGTGAAACATGCCAGCCGCTATCGAGCGCAATTGTATAAAAAGCTTCCTGCAATACCGAATTAATTTCCATCAGTGCGAAAGCAGAATCGGGCAGAACTCCCAAATTTGCCAATGAATTCCAGCCATTCGAGCCAGTAAGTCCCGGATGATTGAATTGCGCAAAAGCCGGAATTTTGTCCACGACACTCTGAACAAAAGCATTCCAATCATTCAGATTGTTTGGTGTTACCTTGTCAGCTGTATTGTAAACATTGCAATGATTGTATGTAGGTGAAGTCCATTCATAGCCGGCGATTCCAACAAAAGTTCCATTGGCTGTAACTTCATCGGCCATGATTTTTGTGGAATCCCATTCGTATGATGAATAATAAATACTTTCAAGATGATCAGTTACTGCAAGAAAATCAAGTTGGGCTGTATCACGGGCATATATGAATGCTCTTCTCGGATTGCTGACACCCCCGCTGTAATCGGTGTGACTGTGCAGGTTTCCGAAATATACATTGTACGGGGATTGTGCATTCACCAGAATTGGGAAAATTATTAATTGCAATAAAAAAAATATTCGAAACATGAATAATTTTAGATTTTAGATTTATTATACGATTTCATCAAACAATTCTCCCTGGAAATCTTTGTTTTCGAAACCAAGCAACCATTTTTTCCGCCACAATCCTCCGGCGTAGCCAACAAGTTTACCATCACTGCCAATAACGCGGTGACATGGAACAATAATAGATACCGGATTTTTACCGTTAGCGTTTCCGACGGCTCTCACAGCTTCTTTATCACCAAGTTTAATGGCAATATCATTATATGACTTAGTTTTTCCATATGGAATTTTCAGGAGCTCGTTCCATACTTTCTTCTGAAAATCAGTTCCTTCAAGATCAAGCAAAAGATCGAAGGTCTTTCTTTTCCGTTCAAAATATTCGTGTAGCTGGGTTACGCAATCGCGCAGGCAGGCAGGATTTTCAATTACATTTTCAACATTGGCAACAAAAGTTACCGATGATATTCCTTTTTCACTGCCGCATATCTCCAGCAAACCAATTGGTGCCAGGTAATATGTTTTTTCCATAAGGATGGTTTTTGAATCAGTGGAGAAAGATAAGAAAAAATTATGAAAGCAAGAATTTTTAAGAAAGTCCTCAGTCAGCAATTGGCAGTCTTCAATCTTCAATCCTCAGTCAGCAATCCTGAGTATTCAGCAAGCAGTAGGCAGTTCTCAGTCGGCAGTATGCAGACTGCAGTGTAGAATTTTTGAAATTTGTCTTGTCTTCTTAACCCTTGTCTTCTTGTCTACTTACTACTTGCTACTTACTACTTATGACTTGTCATCTTCACTAATACCACTTCCCTATTTCAATTTTCGAATAGTTTTTAATTTTCTCGAGCAATAAGTTTTCATCATCATCAACCAAAAGCATATCGCGGTGTTCGGGGCGAAGAAGTTTTTCTTTTACAGAATGATCAAGCTGTTTTATATAATCATTGTAATAATTATTGATATTGAAAAGTGCGCAAGGCTTATCGATCATGCTTAGTTGGTTCAACGAAAGCACTTCGGTAATTTCATCGAGTGTACCATATCCACCGGGCATTGCAATGAATGCATCCGATAATTCAATCATCATTTCCTTGCGGATGTTCATGTTTCTCACTACTTGCAGTTCAGTAAGATTGTTATGAGAAATTCCTTTATTATGCAAGTATTCAGGAATAACACCGATTACTTTTCCACCTTTGCTCAGAACAGTATCAGCAATGGTTCCCATAAGGCCAAGATGGCTTCCGCCAAATACAAGTGCGATATTCATTTCAGCAATAGCATTTCCCAAGGCTTCTGCTTTTTCTTTGTAAAGAATATCGTTGCCAAAGCTTGAACCGCAATAGACACAGATAGAATTTATTTTTTTTTTCATTTAATAATTAACTTAAGTATTGCATAATTTCTTCCTTTTCGTTCCATTCTTTCTGCTTGATCAGAAAGAATCAAAGAATCAAGACAAAACGATGCTTCAACCCGCTCTGATCAATTTTGGAATTTAACAGGCAAAGTAAGTAAACTCCTTAGCTATAAATTCTCAAAATTTATCATTCACTGCTTACCTTGTCCACGCCGTTTTGTCTGGCCAACGCTCTATTATCATAAAAAATAATGATTTTTTAGATCAATTCAAAAGTATGATAATTATTTGCAAAAAATTCAGTATTACATTTTATGATTAATCAGCAATGAGTTTTTTATACCTGATACGCTTTGGTCCTGAATCGCCAAGACGTTTCTTTTTATTTTCTTCGTAATCGGTATAACCACCTTCAAAGAAGTATACCTGTGAATCACCTTCAAATGCTATGATGTGTGTTGCAACCCTGTCGAGGAACCAGCGATCATGCGAAATAATTACTGCACATCCAGCAAAATTATCAAGGCCTTCTTCAAGCGCCCTCAGCGTGTTCACATCAATATCATTTGTCGGCTCATCGAGTAAAAGCACATTGGCTTCTTCTTTCAACGTTAATGCAAGATGCAGCCTGTTGCGCTCACCGCCGGATAGTATACCGCACTTCTTTTCCTGATCGGCACCGCTGAAATTAAAACGTGCAACATATGCACGCGCATTCATGGAGCGACCTCCAACCTGTATGATTTCACTGTCGCCAGAAATAACTTGGTACACTGTCTTCTCAGGATCAATAGCTGTGTGCGACTGATCAACATAGCCCAGCTTTACTGTTTCTCCAATACGAAAATCGCCTTTATCTGCTTTTTCTTTTCCGATAATCATCCTGAACAATGTAGTTTTACCTGCGCCATTTGGACCAATGATACCAACGATCCCGGCAGGTGGCAATGAAAAGCTGAAATTTTCATACAGACATTTATCACCAAATGATTTTGTGATATTGGTTGCTTCAACAACCAAGTTCCCTAAGCGCGGGCCATTCGGAATAAATATTTCAAGACGTTCTTCTTTTTGCTTTACATCTTCGCTGAGCATTTTCTCATAGGCATTCAACCTGGCTTTTCCCTTTGCACGCCTTGCAGATGGAGCCATACGCACCCATTCTAATTCATGTTCTAAAGTTTTACGACGCTTGCTTTCAAATTTTTCTTCCTGTGCAAGACGTTTTGTTTTCTGGTCGAGCCATGACGAATAATTTCCCTGCCAGGGAATGCCTTCACCACGGTCGAGTTCAAGAATCCAGCCGGCTGCATTATCAAGGAAATACCTGTCGTGGGTAACTGCAATAACAGTTCCTTTGTATTGCTGTAAGTGCATTTCTAACCACTGCACTGATTCAGCATCCAAATGGTTAGTAGGCTCATCGAGTAAAAGGATATCCGGTGCTTTCAGCAATAAACGGCACAAAGCAACACGTCGTAATTCACCTCCTGATAAATTTTTTATTGATGTATCTCCTTCCGGACAACGCAATGCATCCATGGCTCTTTCTAGCTTAGAGTCGAGTTCCCATGCATTATGATGTTCGAGCAATTCAGTAAGTTCACCCTGACGTTCGATGAGTTTGTTCATTTCATCATCGCCCATGGGTTCAGCAAACTTCATATTTAATTCTTCATATTCTTTTAGCAAGTCCACTACTTCCTGAACACCTTCCTGCACAATCTCTTTCACGGTTTTTGTTTCATCGAGTTTCGGATCCTGTTCAAGGTAACCCACAGAATAACCGGGAGAGAACACAACATTACCCTGATATGATTGCTCAATTCCTGCAATAATTTTCAGCAGTGTTGATTTACCTGAACCGTTAAGACCAATGATACCGATCTTTGCGCCATAGTAAAAGGAAAGATAAATATCTTTTAATACCTGTTTATGTGGAGGATAAATCTTACTCAATCCCACCATTGAAAAAATAATTTTTTTGTCGTCGGCCATTTTTGAAAAATTAGAATGCAAATATACTGAATCTTGATGAATTTGCGAAAGCAAAGGCGTATAGATTCAGTAATACCGGAGAAGCGAATTTTCAATTCATAGTATTGGAAAAGCAGAAGTCAGCGGTATCAACTCAAATTACTTCTGACTCATAACTATCAAAGAAAAACTAGCCCAAGAACTTATTTCGCTATCGCTTTAAAATCTTTTTCAAGAAATGCATCGGGATTTGCTGTGGTTACGGTATGACCGTCGTAGTATAGAACTTCGCCGTCGTTGGCTGTTACCAGGAATTTCCAGCATTTGCCGCCTGCAATAGTTCCGGCAGGTCCCACCTTATGAAGGTAAACTACATTAGGATTTTTATCAGCAATGGCTTTTGAAATTTCTTCTTTAGTGACGAGCTTTACAGTGTAGGGATAAACAGTTTTTATTTTTTCCACTGTATTGAAGTTTGCAGGAAGTTCTTCTTTCAGCAGCCACAGTTCCTTTGTTTTAATATCAGTTCCCGAATCTTTATTTACAAGTTTAGGTACAACACTCGGATGATCACTTGCATATTTCACGTGACTCTGCATGAATTGTAAAATTCCGCCAAGTTTATAAATCCAGGTATCTTCTTCAACTTCCACGTATGATAAAGGAACAGAGCCAAGGTCGGGCATTTTGTTCAGGTCGGAACTTCCTCCTAAAATCAAATTCAGAAAGTTGTAAGTGCATTTTACGCCATCTTCGGTCTCTTCTGCTTCTGAAAGCATAATAAATGAATTTGCACTGCTTGTTTTTTTTGTTTCAAACTGTTCTACAGTAATAAACTCATAACTGGTGATGGTCCAGAACTTGGGCATCAAGGTTTTTATAGTTTCATTGAAAGAGGAAAACGGATCTTCATCCAGCACCACATATGTTTTGGATTTTAAAAACGATTTTATTTCAGATGTATTTGCAAATTTAATTTGTGCAGATAGCTGAAATGTCAGTATTGACAAGGCTAATAAAATGATTATTCTTTTCATGGTGGTTAGAATTGATTGGTCTAAATTATCAAATTGCTTTATATAAAACGCTGATGATCAAAAAATATTCCATAAATTCTATTTTTAGTACATTTGTAACTTATCTAAACAACGTGAGCAAAGAAAACATCATATTCGGAATCTGGCCTGTGATAGAAGCAATCAAGGCTGGAAAAGAAATCGACAGGATTATGCTTCAGACCGGGCTGAAAGGTGAAAGCAGCTGGGAACTTCGAAAACTTACCGGTGAACTTCAGATCCCGGTGCAATATGTTCCGCTTGAGAAGCTGAATAAAATTACTATGAAAAATCACCAGGGAGTGATTTGTTTTATTTCGGAGATTGCCTACCAGCCATTGGAAAATCTGTTACCAATGATTTTTGAAAAAGGAAAAAATCCTTTGATTCTGGTCTTGGACAGGATCACAGATGTGCGAAATTTCGGAGCCATCATACGTACCGCAGAATGCGCGGGTGTTGATGCTATTGTTATTCCAACAAAAGGATCGGCAAGAGTCAATGCCGATGCGGTTAAAACATCTGCCGGTGCAATTTATAAAATTCCAATCTGTAGGGAAGATAACCTTAAGAAAACGCTCGATTTTATGAAAGAAAGTGGACTTGAAATAATTGCTTGCACCGAAAAAGCAGACCAAGATTATTTCGCAATCGATTATAACAAACCATGCGCAATAATTCTGGGATCAGAAGAAGATGGTATTTCAGCGGAATATTTAAAAAAAGCAGACAAACAAGTGCGGATACAATTGTCAGGAGAAATAGAATCGCTCAATGTTTCCGTGGCAAGCGGAGTTATTTTATTTGAAGCTGTAAAGCAACGTAGTCAAACAACATAGTACTTTTTATGTTGAAGTTCATTAAAGAGAATCATGAAAAATCACTGTTATTCCTGATATTGATTATCGGGGCAGTGCTTCGGATTTATAATTTCTGGGATCTCTCTCTTTCGAATGATGAATTCAGTGCACTTTCAAGGGCACAACTGACGGGGTTTTCAGAGTTTATTAGTAAAGGAATCAATGCCGATATTCATCCTGCCGGTGTAGAATTTTTTATTTACCTCTGGATAAAAATCTTCGGAACATCAGTATTCATGCTGCGCCTGCCTTTTATTTTTTGCAGCATACTTACAATTTATATTTCTTATCGTGTTTCCGCAAAATGGTTCAATGTGCATACTGGACTTTTTGTTGCTGCCGCATTAAGTTTTCTTGAATTTCCTCTGATGCAAGGCCAGCTAGCAAGACCATTCACTCCTGCACTATTTTTCTCAATGCTGACAGTGCTTTACTTGACAAAAATGCTGTTTGAAAATAAAACTGACCGCAGGACAATTATTGCACTGGGCCTTTCGGCTGTGATGGCGGCATATTGCCATTATTTTGCGCTGATATTTATCCTGATTGTTCTTTTATCGGGATTTATCTTTCTTAAAAAATCATTTGCAAAAGCATACTTCACTTCAATCATAATTGCAATAATAATTTATATACCGAATGTTTTTGTGATTATTCAGCAGTTGGCTAATCCGGCCGGTATCAGCTGGCTTACAGAACCTGATGGTAATTTGTTTTTCGAACATATCTTTTTCCTTTTCAATAATTCGTATATTCTGCTTTATACTGTGCTGGCATTTTTTATTCTGACACATATTATTAGTTATACCGAAACCAGGTTTACTAAATTTCACTTCATAGCCGTTGCATGGTTTATCATTCCTTTTATTGCAGCGTTTTATTATTCGGTATGGGTAAAACCAATACTCGAAAATTCAATACTTCTTTTCTCATTCCCGATGCTTTTGTTTATTATATTTTCATTTGTTCAACCCGGGAAGAAAATTCTGAATTATTCCGCATTACTTCTTCTGCTTAGTATTGGATTATATAGTACCATTGGTGAAAAGAAGTTTTATTCTACTTATCATTTCGGAGAATTCAAAGATGTTGCAAACAAAATTGTTTCGTGGAATGATGAAATTGGCAATTCAAAAATTACAAATATTATCAATGTAAATTCTCCCTATTACATCAACTATTATCTGCAAAATGAATCAAAAGAAATCAACTTTGCAATGACCAGAAATGAAGGCATGCTTGACCTTCATACCCTGAATAAAATTATCCAGAACAGCAAAACTCCTTACCTTCTTTATGCATGGTCGAGTGTTGTGGATCCTAATGAAACCGATGATATGATAAGGGCGAAATATCCATACATCATTAAGCAGATTAATTATAATGACATGGCCGCTGTTACGCTGTATTCAATGAACGACAGCATGAAAGCAATTGTGCAGCCAAAGCCGGTTTATTATGTTTTCAATGGTTTTGAGGACAATCAGACATGGGACAAGGACACTTCGATTATTACAACTGAAAAAGTTTGGAAAGGAACTAAAGTTATAAAGCTTGACAATAGGGATGAATACGGGCCTGCCTGCGCTAACAGAATTTCGAAACTCACCGATCTTCCTTTTAAAAGTGTTCATGTAAGCCTGTGGGCATACGCAACTGGAAGTTTTAAAGATGCACAGGTTGTTGCCACCATGAATTTCAAAGACGATGAGAATCAGGTGTACGAAAATTATTTCTGGCTATCTTCCAAGTTCGATTATTTTATTGATAAAAATAAATGGGGACAGGTTTTCTTTTCTTTCAATCTTCCTGAGTTGCACTCCAGGAATGATGAATTGAAAATTTATGTATGGAACCCTGATAAGCAGCCGCTGTACATTGACAACTTTGAAATGAAACTGTTTGAAAAATAAATTGGGAGTAAACTTTATTGATTTTTAGCATTTGCCCCTACCCTGAAGGGATTGTTAAAAATCAATTTGCACCCTTTAGGGTTTGGGGCTAACAAATTGATTTTTTAGAAAAATAAGATAATATTAAAATTAAACAGTCTCTTAATAAAAACATACTATGAAAAATTTAAAAATATTTATCATTGCGCTTTTTCTGATTCCAGCAACAAACCTGGTGTTCGCGGATTCCCCGATTACATCCACAAAATTTTACAACTGCTATTCAGAATATGATATTGTAATGAAAGCACACAAATTTGGTGTGATGAATGACACCATTGCAGAATACCTTCTTAATGACACTCTTGATATAGGCGTGAAAGCAGCCATTATCAATGCTCTTTCGTGGGATGCAAACGGAAAAGACAATGCACCACTGTTAATGCAATATATTTCAAAAAAGTATAATCTGGGAAAAGGCTTTGACATGAATATATTATCAGCAGAAGATATTTTCTGCCTGGGATATCTTACAATCATGGATGATTACATGAATACTGATAAACCTATCAGTATTCTGAAGATTGCCCATGAAAAAAAACCAAATAGCTATACTATCAATATCATTCTGGCCCTTACAGAAGCACAGAAAGCAATGGACAGCGACTGGTGCGAGGTTTATAAATTGTGTTCTGCTGTCAATAAAAACAAAGATCTGAACCATGACCTCAAGTCAACAGCAATTTTGCAAATCTTCAATTATATTGACAATTACAAAACTTCATGCAAAGAGTAACAGATAATGAAATGTAAATTCTTATTTTTCATTTTTGCTTTGCAATGTTTCACATTGTGCAGTTTTGCACAGCATCACATCCTTGTAAAGAAAATCCTTAGCGGGCATGAGAAGAATTTTTTTAATGACAATGAAAAAATAGTTTGTAAAATTCATCATTCTTATGATACTTCATTTAAAAAATTTACGGGGAAACTTACTGTTATTTCCGATTCAATTATTAAAATAAATAATGATACTGTTTTAGTAAATGACATCACCTCGATAAAGAAATTTCATACTATCGGTGGAAAAATATTGCGCGTGATTATTATTTCTTATACAGGGATACCTTCAATAATAATTCTGGGTATGACTGGACTGGTTTTATTATGGGCAGAATATCAAAATATTAATGATGAAGATTTTTATTCTGCTGCAGCTGGTGTTTCTGCTGCAGCAACATTTGCATTATTATATTATTATGTTTCAAATTCTTCAATATTCAAGTCATACAATCATATTGGAACAAAGTATAAACTTGTAGTGCAATAATTTTTCTTTTAATAATATTTATATGGTTATATATAAACTTCTGAGAACGAAGATACAAATTGTATTGTTTCTGTTATGTTTGCTCAGCGGAACGTTGACCCACGCCCAAAAAGTAATGCTGATTGATTCTATTCCGATGCGCGATGGAAAAAAACTTGCATGCGATGTTTTTCTTCCCGATACTTCTGGTGGTCAGCAATACCCTGTAATCCTTGTACAAACTCCATATAACCGCATATACTACAGGCTTGTATTGCCACTTGGACTCAGTCCAATTTCTTCAAGTAATTATGCAATTGTAACTATTGACTGGCGTGGTTTCTACGGATCAATGGCAGCATGGGTAACTCAGCCAAACCAGGGAAAAGATGGCTATGACTGTGTGGAATGGATTGCACAACAATCATGGTCGAATGGAAAAATAGGCACATGGGGCGCTTCAGCGCTTGGCAAGGTTCAGTTTCAGACAGCAAGGGAAAATCCACCACATCTTACCTGTATGGTTCCTTTAGTTGCCGGATCGCAATATGAATATGAAGAATATTATCAGGGTGGTGTTTACAAAACGGAATATATTCAGCAACTCGACAGTCTTGGATTTGGTCTTGGACCCACTATCCGTGCACATCCTGTAGTTGACTGGTTCTGGAATTACGCCGATACAGCTATGATGTATTCTGAAAAAATAAAAGTCCCTGCACTTATGATTGGTGGTTGGTATGATCATAACATCAAAGTAATGTTCGAATTGTTCGATAGCATAAGGCTCTATTCTCCAATAACTGTAAGAGACAAACACCGCATGCTTTTCGGACCATGGGCGCATGGAGGTTTCGGTCCAACACAAGTCGGAACAGGACAACAGGGGCAACTATTTTATCCGCAAGCTGCTAACTGGAGCGATTCACTCGCTATACGTTTTTTCGATTATCATCTACGGAATGTAGCTAACGGATGGGATACCACTCAATTCATAAAGTTTTTTCAAATGGGAGAAAATACCTGGCAAAATACTTCTGCATGGCCTCCTCTCAATACTTCAATGTTTAAATTATATTTTTCAGGGAATATACTAACTACCCAGATGCCGCAGAGCACAAGCGATTCAAGTGTTATAATTTATGACCCCAGAGATCCTTCACCAACCATTGGAGGTGCAACGCTAGATGATGATCTTGAACAGGGCCCTTATGATCAGGCTCCTGTGGTGGAAAACAGAAATGATATTGCCGTTTTTTCTTCAGTGACACTTGGCGCAAACGTAGTATTGAAAGGAAAACCTACAGTGCATTTATTTGTTACATCCGACAGAAAAGATACTGATTTCAGTATTCGCTTAACAGATGTTTATCCAGATGGAAGATCAATGCTATTATCCGAAGGAATAAAAAGGCTCCGCTTTCGCAATGGATTCAAGGCTTCCGACACTTCAAACATTGTTCCGGGAACCATTTATCACATCACTGTGGATCTTCCCGAACTGGCAAATACTTTCCTTACCGGACATAAAATAAGAGTGGATGTTGCATCATCCAACTACACTCAGTTCGACTGCAACCTTAACAATGGCGGGGCAATGTACACTGCCGGCGATACACTTATTGCTACGAATACAATTTATTCAAATGCAGTCAATGCTTCGTATATCGAACTTCCGCTTGTAGATTTTATCGGATCAATTTTCGATGATCAGCTTAATAAACCCGATTTCGCTGTGTACCCGAATCCAGCAAACGATAAGCTATTCATCACTTATCAATATTCCTCAAAAGAAAATATTACTATATTGATTACTGATTTTACAGGAAAAATTATAAAACAAATTCCACGGTTAGTTCTGGAAAACAGCACAACTTCCATTGATATTCATGATCTGAAGAACGGAATTTATTTCCTTAGCATTTATAATTCATCCAAAGAATTCGCTGGTGCAAAAAAGATCATTGTAATAAAATAGCAGAGATGAAAAAAATTGTTTTTCTATCATTGATTGTGTTTATCCTTGGTTGTTCGGGCAAAACAAAAACCGATTACTGGCCTAACGGAAATAAAAAATCATCAATACATTATTACAATGGTAAAATGGATGGCATCTGCACCTGGTGGTACGAAAGCGGCATCAAGCAAATGGAATGCACCTATGCAGATAATCTTCTTGAAGGAAAATCGACACGCTGGTATTTCACCGGCACTTTGCAAAGGGAGGATTTTTATATCAACAATCAGTTGAATGGTAAAACCACTACTTATTATGATGACGGAAATAAAAAAGCAGAAATGATTTATGCAAACGATACACTCAGCGGGTCAACAAAAGAGTGGCATGAAAATGGGCAGATTAAGATTTCTGGAATCTACAAGCAGGGGAAATATGACGGAAAGTGGCAATACTGGGACAAAACAGGACTGCTGATTGGAGAAGGAAATTATAATGAAGGAAATGGAATTCAGAAGGGATTTTTTCCAGATGGCAAATTAAAGCGCGAAATTCATTACGCCAATAATCAGAAAAACGGCATGGAGGTATGGTTTTCCAGAGGTGGTGATACCTTGAGAAAGATCGTTTACGAAAACGACAAGATTGTTTTTCAGAAAGATTACACCACTGCGAAGTGACATCATGTTTGTCGTTTGTAGTTAGTGATTCAAATTATTTTTTTAATAAAATTCCCTATTGTCTCCCATCCACCGTTTCACTGATCACTGATTTCCGATCACCGCTTACTTCAAGACTTTTAAAAACCTCTCTGTCCCCTTAGTGCCTTACTGTGTGCTGTTCGCGGTTAAGAAAGAAAACCTGATATTAACTAAAAAATTATGTAAATTATTACTACCTTTGACCTTATTCAAAAAAAATCTATTATGCCACTACATACCGAAGAAAGTATAAGAACAGAAACGCTGATTCATACAGCAAAACAAATGCTTATTGCTGCACGTACAGCTCCAAAAGCAAGAGGAGTTGATAATCTTGAAATGGCTCTGCTCGAAAGCCAGTCAATAGAAATGGTATCTCAGAGATTGAAAGATATTGGCCTGGAAAATGAAAATCCCACATTCCTTCGTGACTGCGAAAATATTTTGCAGGCTTCCGTTATGGTAATAATCGGGACAAAAATAAAAACAATGGGATTGAAAAAATGCGGCCATTGCGGTTTTAAGAATTGCGAAGAAAAAGAAAAATTTCCAAATGTACCATGTACATTCAACACCGGAGACCTTGGTATTGCGATAGGCTCTGCAGTTGGTGTTGCTATGGACCACCGTGTAGATAACAGAATAATGCATTCTGTTGGTCATGCTGTTGTTGACCTAGGGTTGCTTGGAAAAGATGTGAAGATAGCTTATGCTATTCCTCTAAGCGCCACCTCAAAAAATCCTTTTTTCGACAGGAAATAAATTCCTGATTCAGAAAATATTTTATTTCTCTGGAATTACTGATTCCTACTCCTCAGCAATTGCGCCACTTCCACGCATCAGCCTTTTGTATTTCAATGATGGCGAAGGAATAAGTTTACCAAGTTTTAACTTGCTCCATTTTGCATCCACCTTATCAATGGTTTGCTCATCCATCACATTCACATTAGGCCACTGTCGTTGAAAATTATCATTTAAATGTGTCTTGCGTGTTCCATCAATAATCAATTTCGGTTTTATATATGGACTCAGCGATTCGCTGATATAACAATCCCTTGCAGCATCAATATTGTTCAGCACACTCCATATTACATCACCAAAATTCGAAATTTCCAAAGCAGGTTCGCAAAAAACAATTACCGAAATATTTTCAAAACCTTTTTCATTCATTAGGAATTCTGCAAGAGATTTCAATTTTCTTTTTTCAGTTTTCTCCACAGAAATAATCAGTAGAGGAATTTCATCTTTTAAAAGTGTATCATTGAACTCACCAATTTCCCTATACTTTTTTATCAATGAATTTCTGTCAATCGCAGTCAGGCTTGCTTTTTCACGATTTCGTTTTACTGTAGCATCAATACCAATCTTCCCGCCATAAGCAAATTCAGCACTAGAATGATCGAGAACATCCATTGGCCCACGACTGAAAATAATATCTTCAGGAATTGAAATATTTTTGAAAACATTTTTAATCAGCGAATGCGGATCATGAATATCAGTATCCTCATCAACAACCACCATCATTTTATTGAACATCATCTGTCCTGCGCCCCACAAGGAGTTCATCACTTTTGTCGCATGACCCGGGAAATCTTTTTTAATTTTTACGATGGCAAGGTTGTGAAACACACCTTCCGGAGGCATAGACATATCAATGATTTCAGGCAGCATAGCCATGCGAATGGGTGATAGGAAAATCCGTTCGGTTGCTTTTCCAATATATGCATCTTCCTGCGGAGGAATGCCTACAATGGTTGTGGGATATACAGCATCTTTTCTATGTGTGATGCAGGTAATATGGAATTTCGGATACCAGTCAGGCAAAGAGTAATAACCAGTATGATCGCCAAACGGTCCTTCCCAAATCAAATCTTCTGATGGGTCAACATAGCCTTCAATAATGAAATCGGCATCAGCAGGTACTTCAATATCCTGTGTAAGACATTTCACCAACTCAACTTTTTTTCTGCGCAAAAAACCTGCGAGTAAGTATTCATCAATATTATCAGGCAATGGAGCTGTTGCGGCATAAGTGTATACGGGATCACCGCCAAGGGCAACAGCCACGGGCATTTTCTTTCCCAATTTTTTATATTCCCGATAATGACGTGCAGAATTTTTATGAATATGCCAGTGCATACCTGTGAGATCTTTATCAAAAACCTGCATCCTATACATTCCAACATTGCGAATGCCAGTAACAGGATCAACGGTGTGCACCAGAGGCAGTGTGACAAAGGGTCCGCCATCTTCGGGCCAGCATTTCAATACAGGAAGTTTTGTGATATCAGGCTTATTCATCACAACTTCCTGACACGCACCTTTCTTTGTATGTAGTTTCGGCATCCATGAAGCAACTTCATTCAATGTTGGCAATAGTTTCAACTTATCCATAAAGCCATCGCGCGGAGAAAGAACCTGCTTGAAAAGTCTTTCCATTTCTAAGCCGACATCTTCAAGGCTCTCCACACCAAGCGCCATACATATTCTTTTCATAGAACCCATGGAATTGATGAGCACAGAAAAATCAGTTCCGTTATTTTCAAACAATAAAGCCTTCCCTCCTGCTTTGCTTACACGGTCGGTTATTTCAGCTATTTCAAGAACAGGAGAAACAAATTCTTTTACTCGAACCAATTCACCTGCTTTTTCCAATGCCACAATAAATTCCTGAAGATTTTTATACATGCTTATTTCTATTAATCTGAAATTATTTTCATCCTGATTGAGCTTTAAGCAAATAGCTATCAGCTATAATCAACTTGTTTACTTGTCAACTTATGACTTATTCCGTTTCAATTTCACCAATAAGATAATTTCTTGCTTTGCCGCCAATTTCAACCCTTTCGCCAAGGTATTTGCATTTTAAATTACCTTTTCTTTTTGAAAGCTGCATTGCGGTCATTTCAGTTTTATGAAGAGCTTGATGCCAGTATGGAATAAGCGTGGTATGCGCTGAACCTGTAACCGGGTCTTCATCAATACCAACTCCCGGTGCAAAAAATCTGGAGACAAAATCACATTCATTCCCTCTTGACGTAACAATAATTCCACGACTCCCAGTTTGGTTTAAAATTTTAAAATCAGGTTTTATTTTTTCAATTTGATCCTGATTGTCATAAACAAGCATATAATCAGAAACTCCTTTATATGCTTCCTTTGGAGCAATGCCAATGCCATCAAGAAGCATGGTCGGAATTTCAACTTTCGAAATTATATCTGAAGGAAAATTTAAAATCAGTAAATTATTTTCTTTTCCTACGAAAAGGTCTCCACTTTTTGAAATAAAATTTATAATATTTTCTTTATAATTTAAATATTCAAAGATTACATGCGCTGAAGCGAGTGTTGCATGCCCGCACAAGTCCACTTCCAGAACAGGAGTGAACCAGCGGATATGGAATTTATCTGCCTCCTTTACAAAAAAAGCTGTTTCAGCAAGGTTATTTTCCATTGCAATATTTTGCATCAGGTCATCGGGAATCCATTTCTCTAATGGACAGACACCAGCAGGATTTCCGGAGAAGAGCCTGTCAGCAAAGGCATCGACCTGGTATAATTTTAATTTCATTTTTTTGCTATTGAGGTATAGCAAAATTAATGTTTTCGTAACACAAATCATAATGAAGAATTCCCTGAAACAAAAAGCCCCTGCTGCTGCAGAGGCCTTTCAATGAGATGAATTAATTTTAATGGACAATCACCATCTGCGTAGTGTATACATTACTTCCAATTACTACACTTACATAATATGTTCCTGCGCTTACACCGGAAGTGTTGAGGGATAAATTATTACCTGAAATATTTTTCCTTGAATAAACAACATTTCCATAAGTATCGAATATTCTTATTGCTGAAATATTGCTGACTCCTGGTACTGATACATTCAAAAATTTATTTGAAGGGTTCGGATATACTGAAACCTTAATTTCTGTCTTCTCGTTTGAAACGATACCCGTTAAGTAATCAACAGTATTCAATGTTGTGTTGGTTACAATTGCTGGATTGAAGTCAAAATAAATATTTGCAGTATTTGTAATCTCGGTACCTAAATCCAGATTAGATTTCTGATTTATGCGATAAATAACATATCCATGACTACCCTGTAAATCCGCGCCACTATCTGGCAGCATGATATTATCAAAAGTGAATTTCATAATATTTCCTGCCATCATATTAAATGTCATTGGATGACTGCTTCCAACAATTTCCAATTTAGAAGCATCAAGGTCTGTATCAAGCGTGTCTATTACAATAATATCATAAGCTACTGCTGTTCCTGTATTCTGAAAATCCACAGTATATGTCATGGCAATATTATTTGGAATATCGCCATCAGGGCCTTCACCAGAAGGACTTACCGATTTCATATTCGGATCCCAAGAATTCCGAATAGGATAGCATGCATAAATAATATTATTTACAGGAACTGAATCACCAGCAATAGGTTCGATAATAAGTTGCAGGCATACTGAATCGCCTATGTTTGCAGTAACCGGAGTGTTTATAATAACATTGAAATATGGATAATTCCAATAACCATTAATAACACTGCTGAAGTTATAAATCAAAGTATCCCCAATTATAGCATCTGGTGCAGGGTATGAATTTACATAAGTTAGCATAGGATCCAGCACAAGCTTAGCCTGGCCGTTTACCTGCATACACCTCATGTTCCATATATCAAACCATATTGTTGCATCAAAACCCGGACGGAAACCCCAACCACTCATGTATCCTGTAAGATCATATCCTTGCAGGCAGCTTAATCCGAAATCAAGATTGGAGGTAGGAACCGTTGAAACTGTATAATTTCCTGATGAAGGACAAGTGATATCAAAAGATTGTCCGTAGTAGTAATTCGAATATGCTTCAACTGTATAGGTAGGTCCTATGGGTACATTAACAGAATAATATCCTAATGAATCGGTCCAAGCATAGGCTATATTCTGCGATCCATTTGAAATTGTAATTGAATAATATTGCAGAGGAGTATCACCTGTATCAAAAATACAATTTCCATTTTCATCAAGATAAACCTGTCCCGAAATTGCGCCGCAGGTATTGGAAATAAGAACTTCATCATTTACAACAAGCGTATCAGAACTGCCATCCGGACCAGCCGCAATATACTGGCAGGAATAGCTCCCAGGGGCATTGTAAACATGCTGTGAACTTCCATAAAAGTATGTCTGCCCAGTATAAATAGGTGTTTTAAAAGTAGTGTCAGTACCGTCACCGTAATTGATTTTTATTTCAGCTGAATCACCGGCCACATAACCACCGGCTGTTCCATAAATATAGAAATAAATTGTAGTAGGTGCAGAACAATAATAGTTGGATGAATCCGAATCGCTGGCATATGTAATATTGATACCAGGCAGAATCTGTGCAGTGGATTGAAACGTGATAATCAGTTGCATCATCATTGAAAGCAACATAGTGAGGAGAAATCGTGTTTTCATGGTTTATAGTTTTAGTTTTACAATTTTAAATTCGATGTAAAATTATATCGATGTATTGTATAATGAAACCATAAATTTAAAATATCTTACTCATCCAAATATAATTTTCCTATTATAACTATTAATTAGTTTGATAAATATATAGAAATACTTACCTATTTAAGTATTCACATAACCTTTTTAAATGTGAAAGTTGTAAATAATTATTTATATTTGTTTATACAAAAAGCATTATTTTAATTAAAATAATTAAAATGAAAAAAATTACTTTTATTTTATTTTATGTCCTTTGTTTATCAGGCATTTCATTTGCTCAACAATTTACAATTAAAAAAGGATCTGAACTTATTTACGGTGTCAGGTCGGGAAATAATAATTATACATTAACAGTTAAAGTAAAGAGTATCGATACGTTGACATTTGTTTTTGACATGTCGGCTCCAGCCAATAAAAAAGGCATTGTTACAATTCCACCGGGAGCCATGGATACGGCAACCAGACTAGTTAACTATTTCGCAAATGGCGAAATGAAACTTACCGACGCTACTGCTATTTGGGTCAGCAATACCATATATAAATTAGCCTGTGAGCCGGGTATAAAACCAACTATAAAGATTCGTATTGATACTGCCAGGCAATACACTGTATTTGGAATGCTTGTTCCCCAAATGGAAGACCTGATCATTAACGGTAAGGTAGTAAAAATGAAAGTTACTGAAATGGTGGAAGCATATTGGGATGAGAAATTGCAGGATCGAGTTGAGGGCAAACGGATAACTATTCTTCAGAACTCTAAAAATCCATTAATCATATCCATGAACATTGGTTTCGAAGTGGCATTAAAAGAGGCTAAAAAAGTGGATTTGGTAGAATAATAATTCGAGTACAAACTAATATTTATTTAATTCTCAGAAAAATGAAAGTCTTAAAATTTATTTCTAATCTTATTGTACTTATATGTTTCTCCGTTGTTGTTAATGCACAGACAGATACTCCAAAAAAAGCAAAAACCGATCTCGAAAAAAATAACTTGAAAGGAAATGTGAAAACAGTTTTGGAGTGTACTTATTCTGCAAAGGATAGTGCTGGTATAATTGTTAAGGGAGATATTAATTCGAAAAAGATTACTAAATTCGATAAAAATGGAAACATAATTGAGTTTTACTGATTAAAAACCAGCGACAATTATTCCATAAAAGAAACTTATCAATACGATGAAAATGGAAATCAAACTGAGTACGTTTCTTATAAATCAGATGGTAGCTTCAATTACAAAAAAACCAAAAAATATGACTATTATGGTTTACTGACTGAAGAGGCATACTACAATACACCGGAAACATATGAATGGAAAGCAACTTACACCTACGACTATAAAGACCATAAAACAGGATGTTATGTTCAGTATGCTGCAGATAATACTAAAACAAGAACCATTTATACTTATGATGCAAAAGGAAACCTTATTGAGGAAACTCCTTATGATGATAAAGATGAAAAAAAAGATTATTATACTTACGCCTACAATGATAAAAATTTATTAATTGAGAAAATGACATTTTCCAGAGAAGTTGTAGATTATGGAGACACTTATGAATATTTAGAAGGGGATAAGGAAACTTACAAATACAATGAGAGTGGTCAGCTGATTGAGACTATCGAATACCGCTCATCTGTTTTAGGAGATATTAAGTATACTTATGCATATGATACATATGGTAATCGGATTGAAGATTATCAAGAGTACCCGAATAACAGAAAGACAACGTATGTTTTTGACAGTTCTGGAAATATAGTGGAACAGAAATATTATGAATCTGGCTCCCTGGTAGAGAAATACATTTCTGTTTATAATGACAATGGAGACAATGTTGGATACACCAAATACAATAAAGACGGAATAGCAAGCTTTAAATATTCTTATACATATTCGAATGTTGACAGTAATGGCAACTGGCTAAAGAAGGTTGAAACCAAGGACAACATAGCAAATATAGTAATAGAACGTGTAATTGAGTATTCTTTTTGAAACCTCTTGATTTTTCTTAAAACTAAAGCGCGGACCCGATAGCTCTATCCTGTCCGCGCTTAACAAATCTATATTTTAAAGTCTCATGAAAAGACTTCTAATTCAAAAGAAGGAATTATTTTTTCAAAAATTTAAAATCTCTTCCAAGATAGTGGGCTGTTGTGCCAAGGGTTTCTTCAATCCTAAGCAATTGATTATACTTAGCAATGCGTTCTGAACGGCATGCAGAGCCGGTTTTAATCATCCCGGTTTTCAAGGCTACTGCCAAATCAGCAATTGTAGTATCCTCTGTTTCGCCCGATCTGTGGCTCATAACAGCTGTATACCCGTTTGCTTTTGCAAGTTCCACAGCATTGATGGTTTCGGTAAGCGTACCAATCTGGTTCACTTTAATAAGAATCGAATTGGCAACTTCCTTATCAATTCCTTCCTGCAGACGAGCAACATTGGTAACAAAAAGATCATCACCTACAAGTTGAACTTTATCACCCATGGCGTTGGTCATCAGTTTCCAGCCATTCCAATCGTCCTCGGCCATTCCGTCTTCAATGGAAATGATAGGATATTTTTTTACCCAATCCTTCCAGTAACTAACCATTTCCGCTGGTTTCAATTTATCACCAGTAGATTTATGAAGGTGGTATACTTTTTCTTCAGGAATATAATACTCTGAAGATGCGGGATCAAGGGCTATAAATACATCTTTTCCAGGTTTATATTTTGCTGCTTCAATAGCTTGAATGATTACCTGTATAGCTTCTTCATTCGATTTTAGATTTGGCGCAAAACCTCCCTCATCACCAACATTAGTAGAATAACCTTTCTTCTTTAAAACATTTTTTAGGTTATGAAAAACTTCAGCACCCATGCGGATAGCATCAGTGAATGTCTCAGCACCCACAGGCATGATCATGAATTCCTGGAAATCGATGCAATTGTCAGCATGCGACCCTCCATTAATTATGTTCATCATTGGTATAGGAAGCAGATTAGCATTAACACCACCGATATATTTGTACAGTGGAATCTGTGCTTCCTGCGCAGCAGCTTTCGCAACAGCCAGCGAAACACCCAGAATAACATTTGCTCCGAGGTTTGTTTTATTTGGAGTTCCATCCAGTTCGATCATTAAATTATCAATGCCTACCTGTTCTGAAACATCAATACCATTAAGCTCTTCGCGCAATGTTTTATTTACATTCTGAACTGCTTTCAGAACACCTTTGCCCATATAAACACCTTTGTCCTTATCGCGTAGTTCATGCGCTTCATGCGATCCTGTGGATGCGCCTGATGGCACGGATGCCCTGCCCAAAATACCTGCATCGGTTACTACATCAACTTCAATTGTTGGATTTCCCCGTGAATCGAGGATTTGTCTTGCCTGAATATGAATGATTTGTCCCATTGTATAAGTGTTTTTAAGTTAAAAACCTGCCACTGTGGTAGGAATGCTAAAATTACAAATAATTTTCAAAAAAAAAGGATAAAGTGAAGTGCTTTATCCTTTTTATATATTCTCAATTAATCAATTATTCTTTTGTTTCCCCTTCTGCAGATTCTTCCTTCTTTTCTTCTGCAGGCTGGTCAGTAATCTGATCTTCCGTTTTATCAACTACTTCAGCAGTTTCAGCTTTTGCAGTTTTTTTCTTGGGGGCTTTTTCTTTTGGTTCAGCAACTTCGGCCTTGTCGGTAGTTTTCTTTGTACTTGTGCGGCTACGACGGGTTGTTTTTACTTTCTTATCCTGTTTTTCTGCAAGTAAATTTTCATTGTAATCAACAAGTTCAATGAAACACATATCGGCATTATCGCCTTTGCGCATACCAGTTTTCAGGATACGTGTGTAACCTCCTGGGCGCTGTGCAATTTTAGTTGCCACTTCGCGGAACAATTCTGTTACAGCTTCCTTGCTTTGAAGGTATCCAAAAACCACCCTACGTGAATTTGTTGAATCTTCTTTTGAACGTGTAATAAGAGGTTCAATATATGTTCTGAGTGCTTTAGCTTTCGCTAAGGTAGTTGTAACCCTTTTCTTTAATATCAGTGATGCAGCCATGTTTGCAAGCATTGCTTCTCTGTGTGCAGCGGTTCTTCCTAAATGGTTGACTTTTTTTCCGTGTCTCATTTCATTTATTCTTTATGTTGAAGTTTTCGGAATAGTTTGCTCGATTCGAACTCCCAACGCCCAACTCCAAACTTTAAACTAATATTAATCTTTATCTAATTTATATTTCTGCAGGTTCATTCCAAAATGCAGGTTCTTTGATTTTACAAGTTCTTCAAGTTCTGCCAACGATTTCTTTCCAAAATTCCTGAATTTCAAAAGATCGTTTTTATTGAATTGAACAAGATCAGCAAGTGTTTCCACGTCTGCAGCCTTGAGGCAATTCAATGCTCTTACTGAAAGATCCATATCAACAAGTTTGGTCTTCAATAGCTGACGCATGTGCAGTGATGTTTCATCAAATTCTTCACTTGATGCTTTTTCTTCAGTATCAAGAGTGATTTTCTCATCTGAGAAAAGCATAAAATGATGAATTAGGATTTTTGCAGCTTCTTTAAGCGCATCTTTCGGATTGATAGAGCCATCGGTAATCACATCAATTACCAGTTTTTCGTAGTCGGTCTTCTGTTCAACACGGTAATCTTCAACGCTGAATTTTACGTTTTTAATTGGCGTAAAAATAGAATCTATGAAGATTGTTCCTATAGGAGCATTCAATGTTTTGTTTTCTTCAGCAGGAACATAGCCTCTTCCTTTATCAATACTAAATTCTACCGTCAGCTTTACTGATGGATCCATGTGACAGATCACTGTTTCTGGATTTAACACCTGGAAACTTGACATGAATTTGTTGATATCACCAGCGGTAAAAGTATCCTGTCCGGAGATCTTCACTGTAACTTTTTCATTACTTACAGCATCGATCTGGCGTTTAAAACGGATTTGTTTTATGTTCAGTACCATTTCTGTAACATCTTCTACAACACCTTTTATTGTTGAGAATTCATGTTCAACTCCTTCAATTTTTATTGAAGTTATTGCAAAGCCTTCAAGTGAAGACAGCAGTATTCTCCGGAGAGCATTCCCAACGGTGATGCCGTATCCCGGTTCTAACGGACGGAATTCAAATTTTGCTTTGAATCCATCGGATTCCAGCATGATAACCTTATCGGGTTTCTGAAAAGCTAAAATTGCCATTTATATAGTTTTGTTAGAAGTTGTTTACAAATACTGATTATTACTTGGAATATAATTCGACGATAAGCTGTTCTTTAATATTTTCAGGTATCTGGTCTCTTTGCGGATAGCTTGCAAGTTTACCTGACATAGTTTGGGAATCCCATTCAAGCCATGGAAACTGGTTATTTCTTCCAGCTAAAGAATTTGTAATAGCTTCAAGTGATTTCGATTTTTCACGTACACCAATAACATCGCCAACTTTCAAAGTGGATGAAGGAATATTCAACACTTTTCCATTCACAACAATGTGCCTGTGAGATACTAATTGACGTGCACCATCCCTTGTTGGGGCAATACCTAACCTGTATACAACGTTGTCGAGGCGAGCCTCAATAAGCTGAAGCAGGTTTTCACCGGTGATCCCTTTTTTATGCGAAGCTTTTTCAAAAAGGTTTGCAAATTGTTTTTCCAGAATACCGTAAGTATATTTAACTTTCTGCTTTTCATTAAGCTGAATACCATATTCCGAGGTTTTCTTTTTCCTTTTGGATTGTCCATGCATTCCGGGAGGATAATTCTTTTTTTCGTAATTTTTATCAGGTCCGTAAATCGGTTCTCTGAACTTTCTTGCTATTCTGGTTTTTGGGCCAATATATCTTGCCATTTTCTATTATTTTTTCTGATAAACAATATGATTATACTCTTCTTCTTTTAGGAGGTCTGCAACCATTGTGCGGTAAAGGAGTAATATCCATTATTTCCATTACTTCTATTCCGGCAGCATGAAGCGTCCTAATTGCTGATTCCCTTCCAGAGCCCGGGCCTTTTACAAAAACCTTGACTTTTCTTAGTCCCATATCATACGCGGTTTTTGCACAATCCTGCGATGCAGTCTGCGCTGCATAAGGAGTATTTTTCTTTGATCCTTTGAATCCCATTTTCCCTGCGGAAGACCAGGAAATAACCTGTCCGGTCATGTTGGTCAACGAGATAATGATGTTATTAAAAGAGGCAAATATATGTGCCTGCCCTATCGGATCTACTTTTACAATTTTCTTCCTTGTGACTTTTGTCGTCTTTGCCATAGTGAATTTAATTACAACTTGTAATGATTATATCAATTTTAGCCCTTAGGAGCTTTCTTTTTGTTAGCAACAGTTTTTTTCTTGCCTTTTCTGGTGCGGGCATTGTTCTTGGTACGCTGGCCTCTTAACGGTAAACCGCTACGGTGACGTATTCCCCTGTAGCATCCAATATCCATAAGGCGTTTAATGTTCATCTGTACTTCTGAACGAAGAGAACCTTCTACTTTAAACTTCTCATTAATGATGTTACGAATTGCAGTTTGCTCTTCATCGGTCCAATCCTGAACTTTCTTATCAAAATCTATCCCTGCTTCAATCAGAATTTTTCGGGCATTACTTCTTCCAAGTCCATAAATGTATGTAAGGCCAATTTCTCCTCTTTTGTTTTTAGGTAAGTCGATACCTGATATACGTGCCATGTTTTATATTTGGTTTGTTGTTTGTTGTTCTTTGTTAAAAAATAAAAATTATCCTTGTCTCTGTTTGAATTTAGGATTTTTTTTGTTGATCACATAGACCACTCCTTTACGGCGCACAACCTTGCACTCGGGAGTTCTTTTCTTAACTGATGCTTTTACTTTCATTTTTATTAGTTTTTAGTTGGGAGTTATGAGCTTGGAGAATCTCCCTTCTCCGAACTCCTGACACCTGACTTATTTGTACCTGAATGTTATTCTTCCTTTTGTTAAATCATAGGGCGACATTTCAATTTTAACTTTATCGCCTGGCAGAATTTTAATATAATGCATTCTCATTTTTCCTGAAATATGGGCAATTATCACGTGACCATTTTCAAGTTCGACCCGAAACATTGCATTTCCGAGCGATTCGACAACAGTACCGTCTTGTTCAATTGATAATTGTTTAGCCATTCTATATTATTGTTTACTTAATACCTCTTCAATTTCTTCAAACGATGATAAAATATCCGCTTTGTTCTTTCTTACCGCAATAGTATGCTCAAAATGTGCTGAAGGCATCCTGTCTGCGGTGCGGATTGTCCATCCATCCGATTCCTGAATGATCTGGTATCTTCCTAAATTAATCATAGGTTCAATTGCGATTACCAGTCCTTCATTCAACTTTATGCCGCTGCCTCTTTTACCGTAATTCAGAACTTCTGGCTTTTCGTGAAGGTTTCTTCCAATTCCATGTCCAACTAAATCCCTCACAACCGAATAACCTAAACTTTCAACATGATTCTGAATCTCAAACCCAATATCACCAAGCCTTTTTCCTGAAACTGCCTGTCCTATTCCAAGGTATAAAGATTCCTTTGTCGCTTTCATCAAGGCAAGAACTTCAGGTTTTACATTTCCTACAGCGAACGTATAAGCTGAATCACCAAAAAATCCATCTTTCACAGTACCGCAATCAACCGAAACAATATCACCATCTTTTAATTCCCTTTTCCCAGGAAAACCGTGCACGACTTGTTCATTTATAGATATACATAGTGTGTACGGAAATCCACGGTATCCCTTAAAAGCAGGAACAGCTTTATGATCCCTTATAAATTCTTCGGCCAGTTTGTCAAGCTCAATAGTTTTAATACCGGGCCTGATATGCTTCGCAACTTCGGCTAAAGTTTTTCCAACAAGTAAAGAACTCTTTCTTATTTTCTCAATTTCTTCGTCTGTCTTATAATATATCATCTGAGACAAACTTTACTAACTTGCCATACTCGTTGATGAGCGGCCTTTGATTCTGCCTGATTTCATCAACCCATCGTAATGACGCATCAACAAATGACTTTCTATTTGCTGTAACGTATCAAGAACCACACCCACAAGAATCAACAAAGATGTACCTCCGTAAAACTGTGCAAACTGGCTGTTAACCCCAAATAATCTTACAAATGCCGGCATTATCGCAACAAGAGCAAGGAAGAGGGAACCAGGTAATGTAATTCTTGACATAACATTATCTATAAAATCAGCAGTCTTTTTCCCAGGTTTCACTCCAGGTATAAAACCACCGTTCTTTTTCATATCATCGGCCATCTGATTCGGATTCACAGTTATAGCAGTATAGAAATATGTAAAGACAACAATCAATAATGCAAAGGTGAAATTATACCAGAAACCATTAAAATCAGAGAATGTTGCAGCAATTCCCGACATCGTTTCAGAACTTGAAAATCCGGCCAATGTTAAAGGTAGAAACATAATTGCCTGAGCAAAAATGATTGGCATAACACCTGCAGCATTAACCTTTAAAGGAATATATTGCCTTACGCCACCATATTGTTTATTACCAACAATTCGTTTGGCAAACTGAACCGGTATCTTTCGTGTCCCCTGAACCAGCAGAATACATAAAAGGATTACCAATATCAACACAACCAATTCAACCATAAATATTACGAGTCCGCCACCCTGTTCTTCCATTCTTGAGATAAATTCGCCAAATAATGCAAAAGGTAATCTGGCGATAATGCCAACCATAATAATTAGGGAGATACCATTACCAATACCCTTGTCAGTAATTTTTTCACCCAGCCACATCACGAACATGGTACCTGCAGTAAGTATTATAATTGAAGATATCCAGAAGAAGGTTGTAGGGCTTGTTATTCCCGGATCAAATGGAGCAATAGCTTCATTAGGCAACTGAGATATAACATTACCAAGGTAAGCCGGAGCCTGCCCTGCAGTAATAAAAACAGTAAGGTATCTTGTAATCTGATTAAGTTTCTTTCTCCCGCTTTCACCTTCTTTTTGCAATTTCTGGAAGAATGGAATAGCCATTCCTAATAGCTGAACAACAATTGAAGCTGAAATGTAAGGCATGATTCCCAATGCAAATATTGAAGCATGTGAAAATGCACCTCCGGAAAACATATTAAGAAGCCCCAATAACCCGTCTTTTGTTTGACTTTCAAGAGAACTAAGTTGGGTAGGATCAATACCAGGAAGTACTACGTAAGAACCAAGACGGTAAATAAGTATTATTCCAATGGTGTTGATGATCCTTACTCTAAGGTCTTCAATCTTATAGATATTCCTTATTGTCTGAATAAACCTTTTCATTAATTGTTAAATTTTAGTTGCGGTACCACCATTTGCTTCAATTGCCTTTATGGCTCCTGCTGAGAAAGCATGTGCCGTCACTTCGAGTTTTGCCTTGAGTTCTCCTCTGGCAAGAATTTTAATCTTGTCGTTTTTAGCAGTAAATCCATTTGCTTTTAGAACATCAGGATCAATAACTGTTATACCTTTTACTTCGGCAAGATTCTGAAGTACTTCAATGTTAATACCTCTATATTCTACACGATTAAAATTCGTGAATCCGAATTTTGGAAGTCGTCTGTGTAAAGGCATCTGACCACCTTCAAAACCACTTTTTGATGAATAACCAGAACGTGACTTGGCACCTTTATGGCCTCTTGTAGAAGTTCCACCTCTGCCAGAGCCCTGACCTCTTCCTATTCTTTTCCTGTTCTTGGTTGAACCTTCTGCCGGTTTCAGATTTGATAAATCCATAGTATCTTATTCTTAAACTTTTAATATTATTGAACTTCTTCAACAGTTAGCAGATGCAAAATTTTGCGAACCATACCTTCAATCTGAGGAGTGGCTTCTACTTCAACTGTCTGGTGCATTTTTTTGATGCCTAATGCGCGAAGCGTTCTTTTCTGACGTTCCGGGCGGTCAATAGCACTTTTCACTTGTTTTATTCTAATTTTCTTCATTTTCGGAAATATTATAAACTGTTTATTATCCGTTAAACACTTTTTCCATGCTGATTCCTCTTAACTGAGCAACAGTATAAGGATCCTTCATTTTTACAAGAGCGTCAATTGTTGCTTTTACCACACTATGAGGATTGGATGAACCTTTTGATTTTGCAAGAACGTCTCTAACGCCTACGCTTTCAAGAACAGCACGCATAGCACCGCCTGCGATAACTCCGGTTCCCTGGGCAGCAGGTTTTAGAAACACTAGCGCCCCGCTATATTTTCCTTCCTGTTCGTGAGGAACAGTACCGTTGTATACAGGAACACGAATCAGGTTCTTTTTTGCATCATCAATGCCTTTGGCAATAGCAGTAGTTACTTCCTTGGCTTTTCCAAGTCCATATCCTACAACACCATTCTCATTGCCAACAACCACGATAGCTGAAAAGCTGAAAGTTCTACCACCTTTGGTGACTTTTGTTACTCTCTGTATGCTAACAAGTTTATCTTTAAACTCGATTTCGCTTGATTTTACTCTTTTTATGTTTACGTTTGGCATATCGATTAGAATTTAAGGCCTCCTTCCCTGGCTGCTTCTGCCAGAGATTTTACTCTACCGTGATACAAATAACCATTTCTGTCGAATACAACTGCGTTGATTCCGGCTTCGATTGCTCTTTCTGCTATTAACTTTCCGATGATTTTAGCTTGTTCAATTTTCGGAACTTTCTTATCAATAACTCCTTTAGTTCTTGATGAAGCAGAAAGTAATGTCTTTCCTGAAAGATCGTCTATGATTTGTGCATAGATCTCTTTATTGCTTCTGAAAACAGTCAAACGAGGTGTCTCGGCAGTCCCTTTAACCACCTTGCGGATCCTCATTTTGATCCTCTTCCTTCTGAAGTCTTTCGTAATAGTCATTCTACTAGAATTTATATGTTAATGAATTATTTTGCTGCTGCTGATTTACCTGCTTTTCTCCTGAGTACTTCACCTTCGAACTTAATACCTTTTCCTTTGTATGGTTCAGGTTTTCTCAGCGAACGAATTTTAGCAGCAACCTGACCGATCAATTGTTTGTCATTTGACTCAAGTATGATCGTTGGGGTTTTACCTCTTTCAGCTGTTGTCTGAACTTTAATTTCTTTTGGCAATTCAAGAACAATATTATGAGAATATCCAAGGGCAAGTTCAAGTACTTGGCCGTTGTTGGTTGCTTTATATCCAACACCTACAAGTTCCTGAACAATTTTATATCCGGTTGATACTCCGACAACCATATTGTTTAGCAGGGAACGGTATAAGCCATGTAAAGCTTTATGCCTTTTCTGTTCGGTACTTCTTGTAAGAACAATATTGTTTTCTTCAACTTCCACTTTGATTGCAGAATCCATTGCCTGTTTCAGTTCGCCAAGCGGACCTTTTACAGATACAACATTTTTGTCTGATACATTGATAGTAACACCTTTTGGCAATGATATCGGTAATTTACCTATTCGTGACATTAATTTTCCTCCCTGTTTAACTTATATAACAAAGAACTTCTCCGCCAACTTTCATTTTTTTGGCTTCTTTATCGGTCATTACACCATGAGAAGTTGATAAAATAGCTATACCAAGACCATTCATAACTCTTGGTAATTTTTCAGAACCTGTATATTTCCTGAGTCCAGGTTTGCTGATTCTTTCCAGGGTAGTAATAGCTGGGATTTTAGTTACAGGATGATATTTAAGCGCTATTTTAATATTTCCCGGAATTTTATCGTCTTCAAATTTAAAATTCAATATATAACCTTTTTCAAAAAGAATTTTGGTTATTTCCTTCTTAAGGTTTGATGCAGGAATCTCAACTATCCTGTGATTAGCCATTACGGCATTCCTTATTCTTGTCAGATAATCTGCAATGGGATCGGTAATCATTCTTTGTTGTTTTTATATGATTAGTACTTTTTTACCAACTTGCTTTTGTTACTCCAGGTATAAGGCCATTCAACGCCATTTCCCTGAAATTGATACGGGAGATTCCAAACTGGCGCATGTAGCCTTTTGGTCTGCCGGTAAGTTTGCATCTGTTGTGTAAACGAACAGGTGATGCATTCTTTGGGAGCTTCTGTAAAGCTGTATAGTCACCTGCTGCTTTCAATGCTGCTCTTTTAGCTGCATATTTATCAACAAGTCTTTGTCTTTTTACTTCTCTTGCTTTTACTGATTCTTTTGCCATATATCAAATATTATTTCTGATTTTTAAAAGGTAAACCAAATTCTTTCAGGAGAGCCAAGGCTTCTTTGTCATTCTTTGCAGAAGTAACAAAAGTGATGTCAACTCCCATAATTTTAGCGATTTTGTCGATATTAATTTCCGGGAAAATAATCTGTTCAGAAACTCCAAGAGTGTAGTTTCCTTTTCCATCGAAACCTTTATCATTGATTCCTCTAAAATCCCTGATACGCGGTAAAGCTACAGAAATTAGCCTGTCAAGGAATTCATACATTTTAATTCCTCTCAGTGTAACTCTTACACCGATTGCCATTCCTTTTCTGAGTTTGAAATTGGAGATATCCTTTTTTGATTTTGTAGGAACAGCTTTCTGTCCTGAAATCATTGTCATTTCATTGATAGAAACATCCAAAAGTTTTTTATCAGCAATAGCAGATCCCATTCCCTGATTGATGCATATTTTCTTCAATACGGGCACTTGCATCTGATTTGCAAACTGAAACTGTTTCATTAAAGCCGGAACGACTTCATCATGATATTTGGCTCTTAACCTGGGTTTATAATCCATTATTTAATTACCTCCCCTGACTTTTTTGAGTAACGTACTATTTTTCCTTTATTATCAATCTTTCTGCCGATGCGAGCAGGTTTTCCTGTATTATCAATAACCATTAAATTGGAAATATGTATCGGAGCTTCCATTTTAACAATACCACCTTTGGTATTCTTTGCATTCGGCTTGGTGCTTTTAGAAACCATATTGATTCCTTCCACGATAGCTTTGTATTTATCCACAAGAACCTTCAGCACTTTGCCTTCCTGTCCTTTTGAATCACCGGCTATCACCTTAACCATGTCGCCTTTTTTTATTTTTGATTTTTCCATATCAATATATGATTAAAGCACTTCGGGTGCAAGTGAAACAATCTTCATGAACTGTTTTTCCCTGAGTTCTCTTGCTACCGGACCGAAAATACGGGTACCCCTTAATTCTTCGGTGGGTGTAAGTAGAACAACTGCATTGTCGTCAAAACGTATATAGGATCCATCAGCACGCCTGATCTCCTTATGTGTTCTGACCACAACAGCCTTGGTAACAGTTCCTTTTTTAATATTACCGGAAGGTAATGCATCCTTAACAGTGACTACTATTTTATCACCAACAGAGGCATACCTCTTTTTAGTGCCGCCTAACACTCTGATGCAAAGGACTTCTTTTGCACCACTATTATCGGCTACTGTTAATCTTGATTCCTGTTGTATCATAATTATTTAGCTCTTTCGATGATTTCTACTAATCTCCAGCATTTATTCTTGCTCAACGGACGAGTTTCAGTAATGCGCACGGTATCGCCAATATTACAATCGTTCTTTTCGTCGTGAGCCATGAATGTTGAAGTTTTTTTCACAAACTTTCCATATTTTGGATGCTTGATCTTTCGTTCAACTTCTACAACAATTGACTTACTCATTTTGTTGCTTACAACCAAGCCGACTTTTTCTTTTCTTAATTTTCTTACTTCCATTTTTAAGAAATATTACTTTTTAGAATCTTCTTTTTCTTTTAAAATCCTGGCCCTTAATTCGGTTTCGAGTCTGGCCACAGTTTTCTTATAAGCAGCTATCTTCATTGGATTTTCCAGTGGTGATACTGCGTGGTTAAATTTCAGTTTTAAAAACTGTTTTTTTTCTTCTTCAAGCCTTTCACGCACTTCAGGCGTTGAAAGTTCTCTGATTACTGATTGTTTCATTTTTGCTTATATAGTTTCTTCAACGTAATCTCTTCTAATAACAAACTTCATTGCAATAGGAAGTTTCTGTGCAGCAAGGCGCAATGCTTCTTTTGCAACTGCAAACGAAACACCTTCGGCTTCAAATAAAATTCTGCCAGGAGTAACACGTGCAACAAAATATTCGGGAGCACCTTTACCTTTACCCATACGTACTTCTGCAGGTTTTTTAGTAACTGGTTTGTCAGGAAATATTCTGATCCAAATCTGTCCTTCACGTTTCATGTGACGGGTCACAGCCTGACGGGCAGCTTCTATCTGACGACCGGTAATCCAGCATTCTTCCATAGCTTTGATTCCAAATGAACCGAATGCAAGCTGACTGCCTCTTTTGGCATTCCCTTTCATCTTGCCCTTCTGCATTTTCCGGTATTTTGTTTTCTTCGGTTGTAACATTGTGTTCTATTTAAAATATTCTGATTATCTGAATCTTAATTATTTTCTTTTTTTGCTCTTTCCGAATTTAGGTCCGGTTACGCTTGGTTTCATTGTATTGGTTGTTCCAATAACAGGAGAAAGATCTCTTTTTCCAAATATTTCGCCTTTACAAATCCAAACTTTGATACCTATTCTTCCATAAGTAGTGTGTGCTTCTGCAGTAGCATAATCAATATCGGCCCTAAGTGTGTGCAAAGGAGTTCTTCCTTCCTTATATGATTCGCTCCTTGCCATTTCTGCTCCAGCTAACCTGCCGGAAATACTAATCTTGATTCCTTCTGCACCCATTCTCATGGTTGAAGCAACCGCAGTTTTTATAGCACGACGGAAAGAAATACGTCCTTCGATCTGCTTAGCAACTGTTGCTGCAACAATAACTGCATCTGTTTCAGGCCTTTTAATTTCAGAGATATTGATCTGAACTTCTTTACCTGTAAGTTTCTTTAATTCTTCTTTCAGTTTATCAACTTCCTGACCACCTTTTCCGATTATGATACCTGGTCTTGCAGTATTGATAGTAACTGTTACGAGTTTCAACGTACGTTCAATGATAATCTTTGAAATACCAGCTTTTGATAAACGAGCATTCAGGTATTTTCTTATCTGATCATCTTCAACCAATTTAGCTGAATAATCTCTTCCACCGTACCAGTTAGAATCCCATCCTTTAATAATACCTAACCGAAGTCCTATTGGATTAGCTTTTTGTCCCATTTATAATTGATTAAATATTTTTAGTTTTTCTAGTCCTTTTCTTTGTTTCTGTAACTTCAACCTCAGCTTTTTCAACCGGTTGTTCTACAACTACTTCTTCAACAGTATTGCGGCTGTCAACAAACAGTGTAACATGGTTTGAACGTTTCTTCATCCTGTGGGCACGACCCTGAGGTGCAGGTTGGATTCTTTTGAGAATTCTGCCGGAATCAACACTGATTTCTTTTATAAAAAGGTTGCTGTCTTCAATTCTTACACCTTCATTCTTATTCTGCCAGTTTGCAATAGCAGAAAGAAGCAATTTGTGAAGCTTATTAGATGCATCTTTTGAGCTGTACTTTAATATGTGAAGAGCGCGGTCAACATTTACGCCTCTTACCAGATCAGCAACCAGTCTCATTTTGCGCGGAGAAGTAGGGCAATTGTTTAATTTGGCAAAGTACATTTTCTTTTTTGCCTCTTTTACTTCTTCAGCCTTATTACGTTTTCTGACTCCCATTTCTTAGTAATTTTTCAATTATTTATTCTTATTTCCTGCGTGGCCTCTGAATATCCTTGTAGGTGCAAATTCGCCGAGTTTATGTCCAACCATGTTTTCTGTAACATAAACAGGGATGAATTTATTGCCGTTGTGAACAGCTATTGTTTGTCCTACAAAATCAGGAGATATCATTGAACCTCTAGACCATGTTTTGATCACACTTTTCTTTTTGGAATCAACATTAGTCTGGACTTTTTTCTCCAGTTTAACATTGATATAAGGACCTTTTTTTAATGAGCGGCTCATAGTATTTTATTATTTCTTTCTTCTTTCAACAATATATTTGCTTGATTGTTTTTTAGGAGCACGTGTTTTGTAACCCTTAGCTGGCATACCCTTACGTGAACGCGGATGTCCGCCGGAAGCTCTACCTTCACCTCCACCCATCGGGTGATCAACAGGGTTCATCACAACTGGTCTGGTACGAGGCCTTCTGCCTAACCATCTGCTACGACCTGCTTTACCTGATTTCTCAAGGCTGTGATCGATATTGGAAACCATTCCTATTGTTGCCTTGCAAGTTATAAGCACCATTCTTATTTCACCAGAAGGCATTTTAAGATTTGCATATTTACCATCGCGTGATAAAAGTTGTGCATATGATCCGGCACTGCGTGCAAAATTTGCACCCTGTCCTGGTCTTAATTCGATATTATGAATTACAGTACCAAGTGGAATCTCTCCCATAAAAAGTGTATTACCAATTTCCGGAGCAATTCCTTTTCCTGATAATATCTTTTGTCCAACTTTTAATCCATGAGGAGCAACAATATATCTTTTTTCGCCATCGGCATAAACTACCAACGCAATTCTTGATGTACGGTTTGGATCGTATTCGATAGTTTTAACAGTAGCAGGAATTGTATCCTTATCTCTTTTAAAGTCAATGATACGATACTTTTGTTTATGACCACCACCCAAATAACGCATGGTCATTTTTCCGGTATTGTTTCGGCCTCCGCTCCTCTTCATTGGAGCAAGCAGACTTTTTTCAGGTTCGCCTGTAGTGATGTCAGTGTTATCACTAACTACTTTAAAGCGCTGTCCTGGTGTTGTCGGTTTATACTTCTTTAAGCCCATCTATTTAAATATTGCTATAAAAATCAATTGTTTGTCCTTCACCTAATGTTACGATTGCTTTTTTGAAAGCATCGGTTCTGCCTTGAACATAACCTTTTTTCGTATAACGAGATTTTGATTTACCGGCATAACGTATAGTGTTCACCGCAGTAACAGTAACTCCATACATTTGTTCAACTGCCTTTTTAATCTGAATCTTGTTAGCATCCTTAGCTACAATAAATCCAAATTGATGCAGTTTCTCACTAATGCCTGTCATCTTTTCCGTGATAACTGGTTTTATTAAAATATCCATTTTTCCTATATTTCTTTTGTATTACTTACCAATCAAGACTTTCAGAATATTTGCCTGAAAATCACTCAGATACAGAAAACAACTTTTCAACTTCCTTCAGAGAACTTTCAACGAAGAGTAAATTGTTGGCGTTTAAAATATCATAAGTATTTAAATTTGAAGTTGTTATAACTTTAGTCTTCTTCAAATTTCGGGACGACAAATATACATTTTTATTTGATTCTGAAAGCACTAATAATGTTTTTTTGTCAGCAAGATTAAAATTACCCATTAATTCAGTGTAATTTTTTGTCTTAGGTTCTTCAAAATTAAAATCTTCCAGAACGACAATATTATTATCTTTTGCTTTATAAGTAAGCGCTGATAAGCGAGCAAGCTTTTTAAGTTTCTTGTTCAGCTTAAACTCATAATCGCGCGGACGAGGACCAAAAGCACGGCCACCACCTTTAAATAAAGGGCTGTTGATATCACCAGATCTGGCTCCACCAGTACCTTTTTGTCTTTTAAGCTTTTTAGTACTTCCAGAAACTTCAGATCTCTCTTTTGATTTATGAGTACCTTGTCTTTTGTTTGCCATGTGCTGCTTGACATCAAGATAAATAGCGTGATCGTTGGGTTCAATTGCAAAAATTGAATCCGACAGAACTACTTTTTTAGCAGTCTTAGCGCCTTTTACGTTATAAACTTCTATTTCCATTTTCAATGATTATATAAATCTTTCTATCAATACATAAGAACCTTTAGGACCCGCAACAGAACCTTTTACGATGATAAGGTTTTTATCCTTTATTATTTTCAAAATCTGCAAGTTGATCATTTTCACCCTGTCTCCTCCCATGCGGCCTGCCATTCTTGTTCCTGGAAAAACTCTTGATGGCCATGATGATGCGCCAACTGAACCAGGAGCTCTTAAACGGTCATGCTGACCATGTGTTTTATCGCCAACACCTCTAAAGTTATAACGAGTAACAACACCCTGGAAACCTTTACCTTTTGAAATTCCAACAACATCAACATATTCGCCTTCAATAAAAATATCTGTAGTCAGTATTTCACCAAAAGTTTTTCTGTGACCTTCTTCAAACCTTGTAAATTCAACAATTTTTTTCTTAGGTGCTGCATTTGCTTTTGCAAAATGACCCATTGCTGCCTTATTGGTTTGCTTTTCTTTTTTATCGTCAAAAGCCATCTGGATAGCATCGTAACCATCCTTTTCCGGAGTTCTGACCTGAGTGATAACACAAGGACCAGCTTCAATTACAGTGCATGGCATATTTTTACCAGAGGCATCATAAATGCTAGTCATCCCGATTTTTTTTCCTATTAGTCCTGACATTTTATACTTAATTTAAATGCTATATAATATATGATATAATACTGAGATGCAATTTTATCAAACTTTGATTTCAACCTCAACACCACTTGGTAGCTCCAGTTTCATCAATGCATCCACAGTTTTTGAAGTGGTGCTGTAAATATCAAGTAATCGTCTGTATGAACATAACTGAAACTGCTCACGTGATTTCTTGTTTACAAATGTTGATCTTAAAACTGTAAATATCCTTTTGTTAGTAGGTAGTGGGATAGGTCCACTTACCACTGCGCCGGTCGACTTAACAGTTTTTACAATCTTCTCGGCTGATTTATCCACGAGGTTGTAATCGTAAGATTTTAATTTGATTCTGATTTTCTGGCTCACTTTATATAAGTTTTAAGTAATTATATTTAAAAATTTAATACGATTCCTCTTAATCTGAATAACACATCTTCCATCACGTTCCTGGGAGTTTCAGCATAATGAGAAAACTCAAGCGTAGAAGTTGCCCTGCCAGATGTAAATGTTCTTAAATCGGTAACATATCCAAACATTTCAGCAAGAGGAACTTTAACTTTTATTACAGCCATTCCTATACGTGAAATAACATTTTCTGTAATGCCCCTGCGGCGGTTGAGGTCGCTTAACACATCACCCATATATTCTTCAGGTGTTACGACTTCTAATTTCATTATAGGTTCAAGCAAAATAGTTTTCGATTTTCTGCAAGCTTCGCGGAATGCAAGTCTGGCAGCAATTTCGAAAGATAATGCATCGGAATCAACTGCATGATAAGAACCATCAAGCAATCTTACTTTCAACCCATCAAGTGGGAATCCGGCAAGTATTCCGTTTGACATTGCAGCTTTAAATCCTTTTTCAACAGCATGGATATATTCTTTAGGAATATTTCCTCCCTTAACTTCATCAATAAACTGAAGGCCTCTAACATCTTTATCTGCCGGCGAAATAATAAAATCAATATCAGCAAATTTTCCTTTACCACCGCTTTGTTTTTTATATACTTCTCTATGACGAATGGTTTCAGTGATGGCTTCTTTATATGCAACCTGTGGCTTTCCTTCATTGCACTCAACACCAAACTCTCTTCTGAGTCTGTCCATAAGGATTTCCAGATGAAGTTCACCCATCCCGCTGATAACGGTTTGAGCAGTATCTTCGTCAATAACAACGCGGAAAGTAGGGTCTTCTTCTGCAAGCTTATGAAGGGCATTTGCAAGTTTATCAATATCAGCCTGTGTTTTAGGCTCAACAGCAACACCAATAACAGGTTCAGGAAATGTCATTGATTCCAGAACTATCGGGTGCTTTTCATCACACAGGGTATCTCCTGTACGTATTTCTTTAAATCCAACTGCAGCACCAATGTCGCCGGCTTCAATTTCTTCAAGTGGATTTTGTTTATTGGCATGCATCTGCACTATTCGTGCAATTCTTTCTTTTTTCCCTGTAGTTGAATTCAAAACCATCGAACCTGCTTTTAATTTTCCGGAATAAACACGGAAGAAAGCAATTCGGCCAACATAAGGATCGGTAGCTATTTTAAATGCCAGTGCGCTAAAATGATCATTCACATCGGCATGTCTAATTTCATCTTTTTCTGTATATGGATTGATTCCTTTAACAGCTTCAATATCTAAGGGACCCGGGAGGTATGCTGTAATACTATTAAGCAAAAGCTGAACACCTTTATTTTTAAATGATGATCCACAAATAACCGGGGTTATTCTGCCACTGATTGTAGCTTTCCTGATTTCGGCATTTATTTCATCTTCAGAAAGTGAATCGGGATCTTTCATGTACTTTTCAAGCAGTTCATCTCTTTCTTCAGCAGCACCTTCAATCAGTTTATATCTGTATTCTTTAACTGTTTCTTTTAGGTCTTCAGGGATAGGAATTTCAAAATAGGTCATACCTTGTAAATCCTCATCCCATGCGTAAGCTTTATTCTTAACCAGATCGACAATTCCAATAAATGTTTCTTCACTACCAATAGGAATCTGAAGAGGAATTGGATTTGCTCCAAGTCGTTCCCTGATCTGGGTTACAACATTAAAAAAATCGGCCCCGGGCCTGTCCATTTTATTAATGTAGCTGATCCGGGGGACATTATATTTATTGGCCTGACGCCATACTGTTTCTGATTGTGGCTGAACTCCGCCAACAGCACAGAAAAGAGCAACAGCGCCGTCGAGGACTCTGAGCGATCGCTCTACCTCTACTGTGAAATCAACATGTCCTGGTGTGTCAATGATGTTGATCTTGTATTGTTCGTTATTATAATCCCAGTTGCAAGTTGTAGCAGCAGCGGTAATGGTTATACCTCGCTCCTGCTCCTGCACCATCCAGTCCATAGTGGCAGCACCATCGTCTACTTCACCAATTCTGCGGTTTACGCCGGAGTAATACAATATACGCTCAGTTGTTGTGGTTTTACCCGCATCAATGTGAGCCATAATGCCAATGTTTCTTGTATATGTTAAATTCCGAGACATTATTATATTGTATCCTTGCTTTCTGTTTTTAAAATCTAAAGTGTGAAAAAGCTTTATTTGCTTCAGCCATGCGGTGCGTATCTTCTTTTTTCTTAAAAGCGCCACCTTCTTCTTTAGCTGCTGACATAATTTCGCCAGCGAGTTTCTGGCTCATCGATTTCTCATTACGCTTACGTGCATAAGTAATTAATGCTTTTATTCCGTAAGAAATTTTTCTTTCGGGCCTGATTTCTGAAGGAATCTGGAAAGTTGCTCCACCAATCCTGCGGCTTCTAACTTCAACCTGGGGAGTAACATTCACGAGTGCTTTCTTCCAAACTTCAAGACCTGGTTCACTTACTTTCTGCGTAACAATATCAATTGCTTCGTAGAAAACCTTATAAGCTCCATTTTTCTTACCCTGCAACATCAGGTTATTTACAAACCTTGTAACCAAAGCATCGTTAAACTTTGGATCCGGCAGATAAATTTTCTTTTTTGGTTTAGATTTCCTCATTTTCTATATGATGATTTATCAAAATACTCAATTATTATTTTCCTGCTTTAACTTTAGGACGCTTGGTTCCATATTTTGATCTGCGCTGGTTGCGACCGTCAACACCTGATGTATCAAGCGCACCACGAATAATATGATACCTTACTCCTGGTAAATCCTTTACCCTGCCGCCTCTGATCATCACAATAGAGTGTTCCTGCAGATTGTGGCCTTCACCTGGAATGTAAGCATTTACTTCCTTTCCTGTTTTAGTTAACCTTACCCTGGCAACTTTTCTCATTGCAGAGTTTGGTTTTTTTGGAGTGGTAGTATACACCCTGACACATACACCACGTTTTTGCGGGCATGAATCCAGTGCGGGCGATTTGCTCTTTTCCGCGATTTTACTGCGTCCTTTACGAACTAACTGTTGTATTGTTGGCATAATATAAATAGTTTGTTAACTGCTTATAAATTAAAAACCCACTGAATTTGGGGAGTGCAAAGGTAAAAGTTTATTTCATAAAACCAATAGGTTAAACGAAATATTTATCATTTTTTTTAAATTCCTTCTATTTCTTTACTTTTTACCTTTAATATTAATTGTTTTTCAACGGATTAAAACAATATTTTTTTTGAGAGGATTTGACGACTGCAAAAGTAATTTTTTATTTGTAATCGGAAAAATATTTTTTTGTTTTTTTTTATGTTGACAAGATTACAAGTTAACAAGAAGACAAGTTAATTAGGTTCATCACTCGTCGGAGACGATCGCCGGCAGGTTGATTGCCATAATTTTATTCTGCAAAATAATCTTTTAACAAAAATTTTAAATTTTATTTGATCATCATTTGATATTAGTTATACTTTTGTAACATTTATTAAAGCATAACATTTATGAATAGTAATCATTCGGAAGAAATAGCAGATCATATCTTTTCCTTAAAGCATTTGGTTCATAAAGCCTTTGGAAAACCATTTTACGTTGATTCGGAAATTTCGCCGTTGGCTTTTTACATAATGTACCTTCTAAAAAACAAGGAACCATTATCCATGACACAGATAAGCAAGGCGCTTGGCATGCCTAAGCCAAATATCACGGTTTTGGCAGACAAGCTTATTGAAAAAAGATTTGCAGAAAGGCTGCAAGATAATCACGACCGAAGAATAGTGATGATAGCGCTTACAAAAAAAGGGTATGACTTTTTGGAATTTAAACATAAAAAATACCAGGAACAAATATTGAAAAAACTGGAAGTGCTCACAGAAAAGGAAATGGAGCATTTTGCCAATGCTTTGCTGGTTGTCAAAAATTCACTTGCAATATTAGAATCTATATAATATAATGTGTTGTCAATAATTTTAAACGTATAGAAATAGGAAAACAAACTGATTCAACAAATTCCTCTTTACGACTCAGGCCGCAGCAAATATAACTTTATGCAAGCCAAATCGCAGAGCCAGGTATGTACATATGAAATTGATGTTGCAAAACTTTCCGTTATAAACGATGTGAATGAATGCAACGAAAACCTGAAGTCCTCAGTAAAATCAATTGCGCATTACAGACTTCAGCTAAACCAGGCAGAAGAAGCCTTTGCGCTCGCACAAACAAATTACAAAGCAGGTAGCATTACAAACCTCGATCTGCTGGATGCAGCAACAACCGTATCAGAGAGTAAACTGCTGCTTTACAAATCGGAAATTACAAATGTGCTGAATGCTTACAAACTAAAGGCAGCATTAGGACAGAGACTTTATTAATTGTCACTCGTCGGAGACGAGCGCCTGCTTTTGCTATGCTGACAAGAAGACAAGAGAACAAGTTGACAAGGGAACAGTGTATTAGTAGTACAAAACGTTTAACCTCTAAAGTTAAACTCTTCACCAAAACTTTTCAACACCCTTAATCCATATACAATTTTCAAGTACTTTTGAAATCTTAAAAAATTCGAAGTGACTGATTTCCTTAATGATTTGAATGAAGTTCAGCGTGAAGCTGTCTGTTGTACCGAAGGACCTGTAATGGTTATAGCAGGTGCCGGCTCGGGCAAGACACGCGTACTTACTTACAGGGTGGCTCATTTACTGAGCAAAGGTGTGGATCCTTTCAATATTCTGGCACTTACTTTCACGAACAAAGCGGCCCGTGAAATGAAAGACCGCATCACACATATGGTTGGATTTGCTGATTCAAAAAATGTGTGGATGGGAACTTTCCATTCCATATTCGCCCGCATTCTCAGGGTTGAAGGACACCGGCTGGGTTATCCCAACAATTTTACAATTTACGATACTGAAGATTCTAAAAGTTTAATTAAGTCAATAATAAAAGAACAGGAACTTGATGATAAAGCGTATCAGCCTGGATATGTACTCGGACGAATATCGAATGCCAAGACAAACCTGATCACTTCGCGCGATTACAACGACAATTTCGATATTGTTCAGCATGATAAGATGGCGGGAAAACCAAGACTTGGCGAGATATACACATTATATGACCAGCGTTTGTTCCGTTCATCAGCAATGGATTTCGATGACCTGCTTTTTAAAATGAATGTGCTGCTCCGCGATTTTCCGGAAGTGCTTTATAAATATCAGCAGCAGTTTAAATATGTGCTGGTAGATGAATACCAGGATACCAATTATTCACAGTATATCATTGTAAAAAAACTTGCTGCCAATAATGAAAACATTTGTGTTGTTGGTGATGATGCGCAAAGCATCTATGCATTCAGGGGCGCGAATATCAAGAATATCCTGAATCTGAAAACAGATTATCCGGATATGAAAATTTTCAAACTGGAACAGAATTACCGGTCTTCAAAAAATATTGTAACGGCTGCAAACAGCATCATCGTTAATAATAAGGACCAGATATTTAAAGAAATCTGGACCGATAATGATGAGGGTGAAAAGATACAATTGCTGAAAGCCGCATCCGACAACGAAGAAGGAAACCTTGTTGCCAATTCAATTTTCGAACAGAAAATGCAACATCAGCTTCAGAACTCGGAATTTGCGATACTTTACCGTACCAATGCGCAATCGAGGGCAATGGAAGAGGCGCTTCGAAGGCTTAATATACCTTATAAAATATTTGGCGGCCTTTCCTTTTATAAAAGAAAAGAAATAAAAGACCTACTGGCATATTTCCGCCTGGCTATAAACAACAAAGATGAAGAAGCACTGTGGCGCATCATCAATTATCCAATGCGTAAAATTGGCAAGACCACACAGGAAAAAATAATTGTTATTGCTGACCAGAACAACCTTTCACCATGGGAAGTTGTTGAAAATATTAAGTCCTATGGCTTCGGTGCTGCTATTGAAAAAATTGCTGACTTCTGTATGATGATCAAAAGCTTTTCAGCAATGCAAAAAACAAAAGATGCTTTTATGGTAGCCCAACACATCGCAAAATCATCAACGCTTTTGAAAGACCTGAGTGAAGACCACACCCCAGAAGGAGTTGCACGCATTGAAAACATTGAAGAACTTCTGAACGGAATAAAAGAATTCACCGAAGCGGATGAAGCTTCTGAAGAAGAACCGAAGACAAGATTGCTTGAAGAGTTTATGCAGGATATTTCATTGCTTACTGATGCAGAAGATCCCGACAAGGGTGAAGGTGACTATGTTTCACTGATGACAATTCATGCAGCCAAAGGCCTTGAATTTCCTCACGTGTATGTAGTAGGTGTTGAAGAAAATCTTTTCCCTTCTATTCAGTCGCTGGGATCACGCGCCGATCTTGAAGAAGAACGCAGGCTGTTTTATGTTGCTATTACACGTGCCAAGATGCGGATAACAGTTTCGTTTGCTGAAACCCGCTACAAATGGGGCAACCTGAATTTCTGCGAACCAAGCCGGTTCATAGAAGAAATTGATTCAGCATGTATTGATTTCCCAAGACGAAAAGCACAACCACAGCAGGATTTTATTTTTGATGAAAAACCAACATCTTTTAATCCTAAGAAAAAAATTACCATCACTCCTTCTACTGTTCCTTTGCAGGTAAAAAAAAATCTTGTTCCATTTAATAAAGCTGTTCAAAAACCCAGTAATCCGAATTTCCAGGCTTCTGAAAATATTATGGATGAGCTTCAGGTTGGGATGCAGGTTGAACATGAGCGATTCGGAAACGGTAAAGTAATTAATATAGAAGGCAAGGTTCCCGATAAAAAAGCGATGGTTTTCTTTGAAGGAGTTGGGCAAAAGCAATTATTACTGAAATTTGCAAAGCTTAGAATTATCAGTTAAGGAAAACACTTTTGATCAAATCTAAGCAAATCAATAAAATTATTTATCTTTGCATCACGTGACAAATTATTCGGGCAGTATAATTTTACCGAAATCCCTTATTTAAAATATTACACATATTAAATTAACCTCATTTAAATTTTAAACTTTTTTCTTCATGGAATACAACACCACACGTGAAATCATTCCGATTACAGAGTATGGAAGGAATATCAAAAAAATGATTGACTACACCATTACAGTTGAAGATCGCGAAAAAAGAAACAGGCTCTCTAAAGCAATTGTTAACGTTATGTCGCAGCTGAATCCACAGATGCGCGACAATGTTGAATTCAAACATAAATTATGGGATCATCTTTTTATTTTATCCGATTTCAAACTTGATATTGATTCTCCTTTTCCTGTGCCGAGTAAAATAAGTATTGACCATAAACCTGAAAAAATTGCCTACCCTACTTACAATATTGCTTTCAAACATTACGGGAATAATATTGAACGTATCATCAGGAAAGCAATTGAAATGGAAGAAGGTCCGCAAAAAGATGCTTTGATAAAAACTATTGCCAACCATTTAAAAAAATCATACCTTAACTGGAACCGTGATTCAGTGACTGACGAAGTGATTGCGGCACATCTTGAATTATTATCTGCCGGCAAACTAAAACTTGGCGAAGAAGTGATACTAAGCGATACTCGCTCTATACTTGCAAATAATAAACGCAAGGTTACCCTGAATCAGAATCAGAGTAACACTAACCGCAGGACCAATTTTCAAAGGAACAAACCACGTACTAATCAGAATCAAAATCTAAATAAGAGTACACCTTAATAATTATTGTGTTTAACAAAAAAAGTGCGTTCAAATAATCATCTGAACGCACTTTTTTTTAAAAGATCCTGCTACAAACTATTTTTTCAATAGCTTACCAATGCAGCATTTCTGAGTTTATTCTTTTCAACTTCTGAAGGAAATTTTCCATTGTATACAGCTTTTTCCCAGTCGCCATACATGGGGTTTGGAAGAATGATAAAGTCTTCACCGAATTTTGTTTTAAGACTGTCGGCCATATTCATTCCATAATTATTTTTTCTGTTTGAGAATATTTCACTGTAATCGCGCAGGTTGTCGCCGATGGTAAGTAATATTTTATAATTTTTTTCTACGCTCTTATAACGGTCAGTTTTATTGCTGTTGCCTTTAACGCGGAGCAGTAAATGTGTTGTATCAGAGAAAGGAATATTTTCAGCAAGCATATTCTTGAGTGTTGCATCCCGCTCGTCCATATCGCGGTTCGAAACATAAAAAGCTTCAATGCCTTTTGATTTCAACTGTTTCAGAAACTCGACCGCACCTGGAGTAGGTTTTGCCATTGCAAGTTTGGTCCATTCTTTCCATGTTTTTGTTGAGTATGGAATTCCTTTTTGAATCATCATTGCTTCATAAGGTGAATTGTCAAGGACTGTTTCATCAATATCCAGCACAACCGCTTTTTTAGCAGCCGGTTCCAGGTTTTTCATTTTATTATCGATCGCAATCCTGGCAAAATTAAATCCCTGATAATACAATGCCCTCATTTCGGCAGACTTCTGATACCAAACTACTGACATTACAAGGTGTTCCTGTGCCGACATGTTTAAGCTATCGCAAACAGAACCTCCTTTATTGGAATCTTTGTTGACGGTGGTAAATGACACCGCAAGCAGTGTAATTACAGGAATCAGAACTAAAATAATTTTTTTCATAATTGTGAATTTAGAATAAATAATATTTTACACTCCGTTATTAGTCGCAAAATTAATTTTTTTTCTGAATGTACATTTTACAATTTCAAGATTGTCAAAATGCAATCCATCGATTTTCAAATTTTTAAATATTAAAAAAACGATTAGCTTTGTGTTAAAATATCCCAAAACCATGAAAAAACTAATTTACTTTTTTATTGTAACAGCCATAATAGTGGCAGGTTGCGGAGGAAAAAAACAATACGATCAGGAGAGCCAACAGAAAGAAAGTGCTAAAATGGACTCCCTCGCTTCTCCAAGTTCATCTGGTTCCGCTGAGGAAACGAAATCAGAAGACTATATCTCTTCATCAGCTGCCGTTGTCAGCAAGAAAGATTCTGTTAGAAAATTTGTCCGCACTGCTGAATTAAAATTTCGTGTAAAAAATGTTTATAAATCAACACTTAAAATTGAAGAAATTACTGCTGCAAACGATGGTTTTGTTACCTATACAAATCTTAGCAGCACAATCGATAGAAAAGAAATAACAAGGGTAAGTGAGGATTCATCCCTTGAATCTATTTATTATGATGTTATAAATGAAATTACAATTCGTGTTCCGAATTACAATCTCGACAGCACAATCCGCCAAATTGCTCCATTGATCGACTACCTGGATTACAGGACAATTAAGGCAGATGATGTTAGCCTGCTGCTAGCTGCCAACAACCTTGTACAACAAAGAATAACAAAAAATACACAGCAACTTTCGCAGGCCGCTGATCAAAAAAGTAAAAATGCATCAGAGACTGTAAATATCCAGGAGAACATTTATAACAAACAAGCTGCGCTTGACAAAGTAAAAATTGATAAGATGAAGCTGATGGATGAAGTTAATTTCAGTACCTTAAAAATTTACATTTACCAAAGGCAGATGTTCAGGCATGAGCTTATTGAAAATGATAAAAATATTAAAGCTTACGAGGCTGGATTCTGGGTTAAAACAAAAGAAGCAATTGTATTCAGCTTTGAAATTCTATTGGATATCATTTTATTCTTTATCCGTATCTGGGCTATATTGCTGATAATTTTTGTGGGCTATTTAATTTTTAGAAGGCTCACAAGGAAAAAAACAAAAGAATAATTATCGAAAAAGAGCCGCTAATTGCGGCTTTTTATTTTTAGTACAGTTCCTGTGGTTGCAAAATGCTAAACAAATACGTTCAATAATATTTTATTATCTTGCAGCCACAAACTCAAATCGTAAAAATCATGAGTTCTTTTGAGATTATTGGTGGAAAAAAATTAAAAGGTGAAATCATACCTCAGGGCGCCAAGAATGAAGCGTTGCAGGTTATTTGCGCCACATTGCTTACATCAGGAAAAGTTACCATTGGCAACATTCCAAATATCCGCGATGTAAATAAACTAATTGAGCTTTTACAGGACCTTGGTGTCAATGTCGAAAAAAAATCAAATGACGAATATTCATTTCAGGCTGATAATGTCAACCTGGATTTTATGTATACCGATGATTTTAAAAATAAAGCCACTGCGCTGCGTGGGTCTATAATGATCATTGGCCCTTTGCTGTCAAGGTTTGGCAAAGGCTACATTCCAAAACCAGGCGGTGACAAGATAGGCCGCCGCAGGCTCGATACACACTTTATTGGCTTACAAAAACTGGGCGCGAATTTCAGTTATGATGCCGATGATAATTTCTATAAAGTAAGTGCGAAGAAACTTAAAGGTGCATATATGCATCTGGATGAAGCTTCCGTTACCGGAACAGCAAACATAGTCATGGCAGCAGTGTTAGCAAAAGGCACAACTACTATTTACAATGCAGCCTGCGAGCCTTACCTGCAGCAGCTTTGCAGGATGCTTAACAATATGGGGGCAAAAATACACGGTGTCGGTTCCAACCTCCTGAGTATTGAAGGAGTTGAGAAACTTGATGGTGCCAATCACCGTTTATTACCTGACATGATCGAAATAGGCAGTTTTATTGGTCTTGCTGCAATGACACAAAGCGAGATCACGATTAAAAATGTTGCGTATGATGAACTGGGAATAATTCCCGATGTATTCAGAAGGCTTGGTATTAATCTGGAACGTAAAGGTGATGACATTTTTATTCCGGAACAAAAGCACTACCAGATAGAAACATTTATCGATGGTTCAATACTCACCATTGCTGACGCGATATGGCCGGGATTTACACCCGACCTGTTAAGTGTGATTCTTGTTATTGCCACACAGGCAAAGGGAAGCGTGCTGATCCACCAGAAAATGTTTGAGAGCCGCTTATTCTTTGTAGATAAACTTATTGACATGGGAGCACAAATTATTCTATGCGACCCACACAGAGCCACAGTAATAGGGCTCGACAGGCATTTTCCACTGCGGGGAATTGAAATGGTTTCACCGGATATCCGTGCCGGGGTATCATTGCTGATTGCCGCATTATCGGCCCAAGGCAAAAGTGTGATTCATAATATTGAGCAGATAGACCGCGGGTATCAGGATATCGATCTGCGATTACAGAAAATCGGAGCACAGATAAAAAGAATCTGATACCGATCTTTTTTCTAAGAGAAGCATTCTAACTTGCCTGCCGATAGGCAAGGTTAGAAAAATTAATCCAAAAACTATCAGATGGTACATGCCGATTTGCTTTATGTATATTCTTAAAAAACATTAGGAATCTAATCGGTATGAAACAGGCACAATAATTGCGAACTTCTGCCATAATTAAAATATTGGTTTTTATTCCTTCTTTTTTCGTAATTTTGTAAAAAAATAATAATGAAAAATTTCAGATATACTACGGCTGCATTGATAATTGCAGTAATTGCATTTTTTGCCTCAAACTATTTTAATAAAGGTGAAGCTTCATCAACAAAAAACATTTTAAGTGTTGAAATTGGAGATAAAGTTCCTGATATAAAAATGAAAAGCCCGGAAGATGACACCATCTCTCTATATTCAATAAAAAATAAAATTATTCTTATCGATTTCTGGGCTTCCTGGTGCGGCCCTTGCAGGGCGGAAAACCCCAGTGTTGTGGCTGCTTACAAGAAATACAAAGACGAAAAATTCAAAAAAGAAAAATGCAAAGGATTTACTATTTTCAGCGTATCGCTTGATAAGGATAAGACACAATGGAAGAATGCCATTGCAAAAGACAGTCTCAACTGGCCTTATCATGTAAGTGATTTAAAATTCTGGAGTAATGCAGCTGCTGTAAAATACGGAGTAAATTTTATCCCTTACAATTTTCTGATTAATAAAGATGGTATCGTACTCGCTAAAGGATTGCGTGGTGCTGATCTTGAAAGTAAACTTGAAGAATTAAAAGGCAATTAATTCTTTTAGTATTTCCAAACATTTTTAATTCTGGCTCGAGTTTTATCTGCCCAGAACTTATGAATTTTCTTGCAGTTTAAATTTCTCGGGCATATTATTTTCAAAAACCTTACTTTTGCATCCTGCATTTATTAAATGACAATTTGACTTAGCAAGAGCTATTGGCAAAACTTTTGTTTAAGTAATTTGCATTATTAATAAAGCTTATGGCGAATCTAAAAGAAATGTTGAAAATGAATAAGAAGAGAGGCTCAAAAGAAATTGAAAAAGAAAACAATGAAATTCTTAATGAAGAAAACATTGTAGTAACTGACAAAGAGGCACAGGAACAAGAAGAAAATCCGCCAGTACAGGAAGAAAAAAAAGAACCTACTTTACAGGAAAAATTTGATGAAGCAAACGACAAGTTTTTAAGGCTTCATGCTGAATTCGATAACTACAGAAAAAGAACTATAAAAGAACGTATCGAGCTTAGTAAGACTGCTTCTGAAGATATTATCATCTCAATGCTACCAATTGTCGATGACCTTGAAAGAGCAATAAAATCAATGGAAAGCACCGATGGTGACTCTCATGGTGAAGGAGTTGTGCTAATTTACAACAAACTTAAAAACATACTCACACTCAAAGGACTTGAAGAAATCAAAACAGTTGATGAAGTTTTTAACACAGATTTTCATGAAGCTATCACAAACCTTGATGTTGAAGACGAAGAAATGAAAGGTAAAGTAATTGACGTTATTGAAAAGGGATATTTATTGAATGGTAAGGTAATTCGCTTTGCCAAGGTAGTTGTTGGAAGTTAATTTTATTAGCAATGGAAAAAAGAGATTATTACGAAATTCTTGGAGTTGCAAAGAGTGCCAACGATGCCGAGCTTAAAAAAGCATACAGGCAAATGGCCTTAAAATACCATCCTGACAAAAACCCTGGCAACAAAGCATCGGAAGACAAATTCAAAGAAGCTGCTGAAGCTTACGAAGTACTAAGCGATCCGCAGAAGCGTCAAAAATACGATCAGTTCGGACATGCAGGCTTGGGCAATAACGGATTTGGCGGTGGCGGCATGAACATGGATGACATCTTCAGTCATTTTGGTGATATTTTCGGCGATATGTTTGGCGGTGGCTTCAGTTCGCGTGGCGGACAGCGCAGCAGGCGCGTTAACAAAGGCTCCAACCTTCGTGTAAAAGTAAAACTTACATTGGAAGAAATTGCCAATGGCGTTGAAAAGAAAATCAAAGTCAACAAATATATAAACTGTTCATCATGCAATGGTACCGGAGCAAAGGGAGGATCATCCTATAGCACCTGTTCCACATGTCATGGTACGGGACATGTTACAAGAGTTACCAGTACTTTTCTCGGGCAAATGCAAACATCGTCTGCTTGTCCGCAGTGTGGTGGAGAAGGTCAGATTATCACGGATAAATGTAACACCTGCTTTGGCAATGGTGTTGTAAAAGGAGAAGAAATTATTTCACTGAATATTCCTGCAGGAGTTGCAGATGACATGCAGTTGTCTGTTAGTGGCAAAGGCAATGCAGCTGCGCGTGGCGGTATCCCGGGTGACCTGATAATTGTGATTGAAGAAATTGAACATCCTGAATTGATGAGGGATGGCGACAATTTATTGTATGAACATTATATCACTTATTCAGAAGCTGCGCTGGGAACCAGTATTGAAGTGCCAACTATCGATGGTAAAGCGCGTGTTAAGATTGAACCTGGAACCCAGGCAGGAAAAGTGCTTCGGCTGAAAGGAAAAGGCTTACCTGCGCTTAATTCATACTCCCGTGGCGATTTGCTGGTAAATGTAAATGTATGGACTCCGCAAACTCTTTCAAAAGAAGAAAGAGCAATCCTTGAAAAACTGCAGCACTCGCCGAATTTCAAGCCTAATCCTGGCAAAAAAGATAAGAACTTTTTTGAACGCATGCGCGAAATGTTTAAATAAATTATTTCTTTCATATTTTTGAATATTCTAATTCAACATATTCCTAATGGATATTTTCAATGCAGTTGATGTCACCAAGCAGTATGCAAATCATAGAGCGCTGGATGGTGTAAGTATTTCCGTTCCTCCGCAAAGTATCTTCGGTTTGCTTGGCCCGAACGGTGCAGGAAAAACCACACTGATCAGGATTATCAATCAAATTACCGGACCAGATAAAGGTGAATTATTTTTCAACGGCGAAAAATTAAAACCTGAACATGTTGAGTTGATAGGCTACTTGCCAGAGGAAAGAGGATTATACAAAAAAATGAAAGTCGGTGAACAGGCTCTTTACCTGGCGCAACTCAAAGGACTTTCCAAAAAAGATGCACTTGTAAAACTCAAATATTGGTTTGAAAAATTTGAAATTCAGGCATGGTGGGGACGCAAGGTGGAAGAGCTTTCAAAAGGTATGCAGCAAAAAGTTCAGTTCATTGTTACTATACTACATGATCCCAAATTGCTCATATTTGATGAGCCTTTCAGCGGTTTTGACCCTATCAATGTAAACCTGCTTAGAGATGAGATTCTCAATCTACGGGCGAATGGAGCAACAATAATTTTTTCTACGCATAACATGTCATCAGTTGAAGAGTTATGTGATTATATAGCACTCATCAATAAATCGAAAAAGATTTTGGATGGAAGCGTGAAAGATATAAGAACGCAATTCAAGACAAATGTTTATGAATTTGAATTGGCCGACCTGAACGAAGATTTGAAAAGTATAATGGATGGAAAATTCCAGCTTACAGAAGAAATCAAAGAAGACAATCTTACAAAAATTAAAATCAAAACGATTGCTGAAGTCACCAAGAATGAACTGATACAGGCAGTAATGCCATTCGCTGAAATAATAACATTCCATGAAGTTATTCCGAGCATGAATGATATATTTATTTCGCAGGTTGAAAAGGATTCTCTACAACAATCAAATTAATTCGCATGAAAAAAATCGGCATCATAATCCGCAGAGAATATTTATCAAGAGTAAAAAAACGCTCATTTATTGTAATGACTATCCTTGGCCCCCTGCTGATGGCAGCTATGATGATAGTGCCTGTATACATTGCAACAAAATCGGATAAAACCAAAACAATTGCTGTTATTGATACCAAAGGAATCTTCTATAATCGGTTAACGCAAACTGATAATATTAAATTTGAATATCCTGATATCAGTATCGATAGCGCAAAAACAAAAGCTGAACAGGGCATTTACGATGCTATTCTTTACCTTCCGGATGAGTTTAACACCAAGCCTTCCACGGGAGTCATCTATTTCGACAAACCCCTTGGAATTACTGTAGAAAGTTATATTGAAAATACGCTGACACAGGAAATAATTAAGTTTCAGACCAGCCAATGTATTGATGAAAATGTACAGAAGTATTTTGAAAAAAATATAAAACTTACCACTACCAAACTTAGTGGCGCCGGGCTCGAAGAAAAAAGCAGCACAGCAACATCCACAGTGCTTGGCATATTTGCGGGAATACTTATTTATATGTTTATCTTTCTTTTTGGCACCCAGGTTTTACGTGGTGTTATTGAAGAAAAGACAAGCCGCATTGTTGAAGTAATCGTATCATCTGTAAAACCGGTACAGCTTATGATGGGGAAAATCATTGGTATTGCATTGGTTGGGCTTACACAATTTATTTTATGGATAGTGCTCACATTTGGAATTATTACTATTGTTCAAGCCACAATGCCCAAGGATATGAAGATTGCAAAGGCAGAAAAGTCACTTTTAGGTAATAATAAAATCATGACTCAAGAACAGGCAGAAACTCTGAATAAAGCCAATAGTCAGGATAATGCTGATTTAAATGAAATAACCGATGCGATATCTTCTATTAATTTCGGATTGATGATATCCATGTTCCTTTTCTACTTTTTATTCGGTTATCTGTTATATGCAGCGCTCTTCGCGGCTGTTGGCTCTGCCGTAGATACGGAAGCGGATACACAACAATTTATGCTGCCTATAACCATTCCATTGATTTTTGCAATTATTATGAGCCAATTTGTAATCAACAATCCCGAAGGGCCGGTGGCATTCTGGCTTTCCATAATACCTTTAACTTCACCAATTATCATGATGGTACGAATACCTTTTGGTGTTCCAATTTTTGATATTGTTTTGTCATTCACTTTACTCATTGGAGGATTCCTTTTCTGCACATGGTTCGCTGCAAAAATTTACAGAACCGGAATTTTAATGTATGGGAAAAAGGTGAGTTACAAGGAACTTTGGAAATGGCTTACGTATAAAAGTTGATAAGATTACAAGTTGACAAGTCATAAGTGATAAGTCAATGACGTAAAAAACTACTGACTCCCGACTCATCACTATATGACTACATGCGCTGTAATTGATCTTGGCACCAACACCTTTAACCTGCTCATAGCGGAATACTCCGGAAATAATTATTCAATTCTATATAAAGAAGAACTTCCCGTTAAACTTGGTGAAGGTGGAATCACAAAAAAGATAATCGCCGAAGCGTCCTTTAAACGCGGCATTGAAGCCTTAAAAAAGTACAAGGAAATAATTCGCACTTTTAACACCAATAACATTCATGCATTTGCAACCTCTGCTATTCGCAGTACTCAGAATGGACAAGATTTTGTAAAACAGGTGTTCAGTGAAACCGGCATTATCATTAATGTAATTTCAGGCGATGAAGAAGCATCCTATATTTACAAAGGTGTTAAGATTGCAGGACTGCTTGGTGAAGAGCCATCACTTACCATGGATATAGGCGGCGGAAGCACTGAATTCATAATTGCAGACAACAAAAAATTATTATGGAAACAAAGTTTTGATCTTGGTGTTTCACGGCTCATCCAGAAATTCAATCCTTCCGATCCAGTCAGCGACAGTGATATAATTAAACTCTGTGAATATTTTGACGAAATACTTTGTCCATTATTTGAACAAATAAAAACATTCAAACCATTACAGATAATAGGTTGCAGCGGATCGTTCGAATCATTTGAAAGCATGATTCAACAGGAAATAAATCCTGATAAATATTCAGAAATTAAAAACAAAATCGAACTTCCTGATTTCTTCAGGCTTTGCGAAACACTTGTCAGATCGAGTGAAGCAGAGAGATATTATATTAAAGGTTTAGTTGAAATGCGTATTGATACTATTGTTTTTGCTGCAATTTTTGTAAGACACCTAATAGAGAAATTAAGTATTAAAAAAATATTAGTCTCTCATTATGCATTAAAGGAAGGTGTTTTAAGCGATATCATAAATTCACAACTATAATCACAAATCTTTATTAGTTTTGTATACGAACAAATCAAAATGCTATGGCAAAAATACTTGTGATCGATGATGAAAAGAGTATCCGCAATACTTTGCGTGAAATTCTTGAATATGAAAAATTCGCTATAGATGATGCTGCTGATGGTTCAGAAGCTATCGAACTTGTTAAGAAAAATGAATATGATGTAGTTTTGTGCGACATCAAAATGCCTAAAATGGATGGCATTGAAGTGCTTGAACAAATAATGACTCTTAGCGATGTACCTGTGGTGATGATCTCCGGTCACGGAAATATTGAAACTGCGGTAGAAGCTATAAAAAAAGGAGCCTTCGATTATATTTCAAAACCACTTGATCTGAATCGCCTGCTGATAACCATCCGCAATGCAATGGACAAGGGTCACCTTGTAAGTGAAACGAAAGTGCTGAAGAAAAAAGTGAGCAAAACATGGGAAATGATTGGTGAATCGGATGCTATCACAAAGATCAAAGATATGATAGAACGTGTTGCTGCTACCGATGCACGAGTGCTGATAACCGGCGACAACGGCACTGGCAAAGAACTTGTAGCACGCTGGCTTCATGAAAAAAGTCACAGGTCTGCAGGACCATTCATTGAAGTAAACTGCGCAGCTATTCCTTCAGAACTTATCGAGAGTGAATTGTTCGGACACGAAAAAGGATCCTTTACTTCCGCTATAAAACAGCGAAAAGGAAATTTTGAACAGGCCAATGGAGGCACCTTGTTTCTTGATGAAATTGGTGATATGAGTTTGTCTGCACAATCAAAAGTATTGCGTGCATTACAGGAAAACAAGATCATGCGAGTGGGCGGAGAAAAAGATTTGCCTGTTGATGTACGTGTTATTGCAGCTACAAACAAAAATGTTCCTGAAGAAATTAAAAAAGGAAATTTTCGTGAAGACCTTTACCACAGGCTGAGTGTGATATTGATCAAAGTTCCTTCACTAAATGAAAGATCAAGCGATATTCCTCTTCTTGCAAAATATTTTATTGAAGATATCTGTCAATCACAGGGAAAACCATTAATGACTTTTACCAAAGAAGCTTTAACAGAATTACAAAAAATAAAATGGACTGGCAATGTCCGTGAATTACGGAATGTAGTGGAACGCCTTGCAATCCTTTGCGACAAAACTATCACTGATAAAGATGTGAAGATGTTTGCGCAACCTCTAATGAAATAGTTAAAGGTTTAAAAGTTAATTGTATCGAGTCGACTGAAAACTGCTGACTGCATACTGCCTACTTCTTACTTTAATTCTTTTTTATTTTCCTTAATTTCCGTATCTTTGTACCGCACACAACAACGGGGTTGACTGGATTTGACAGCAGGTTTAGTTGAAGTGTAAGCATGCCGGGTGTTGTGAATATGGCCCGTTAAATCTAATTCTCACGCCACAATAACTGGCAACGATTACAATTACGCATTGGCCGCTTAATACAGGTTATTAAGCCCAAGCTGTTTCCTGGGAAGCCTTGCTCAACGGCGTCCCGTGTGAGGCATCGCAAATGTTGAGATAAGTGTTGCAGTTTCCCGATGCAGCAACGAAAACCTCAGGGAATACGGTGATGGTGGGGTCGCTTTTTCCCAGCCTTTTCCCGACAATCAATAGAAAGCTAAGCATGTAGAAAGCATTTGAGCTGCTTGTTTGGACGAGGGTTCGACTCCCTCCAACTCCACGGAAAGCACTTCATAAAATCCTGCCTACCGGCCAGGCAGGCACAAAAGGCCTCAAAATATTATTTTGAGGCTTTTTCAATCTAGCTGCATTTTTTAGCAAAGTATACAGCACTTCGAATCATTGCTTATGTAAACCAGATTTCATTTTTGCTCTTTTTTTTCGTACATTTGTTTATTATTACACATTTAAGTATATAAATACTATTATTATTATATATGTCTAAAATTGACAGTCATAAAATGAACGAAGAAGCCCTTAAATTATTTCGGGCATTGATCGATCAGTCGAATGATTCTATTGAAGTAGTTGACCCTGACACGGGTAGTTTTCTTGATGCAAATGAGAATGCCTGGAGGGAATTAGGCTATACTCGAGAAGAATTTCTAAAACTTACACCATTTGAAATTGATCCTGCAATTAGTCATTCTGCTTTTCAAAACATAATGGACGAAGCAAAGTTAAAAGGATTCGTTATTTTCGAAAGCGTTCACAAAAGGAAAGATGGAACGGAATTTCCTGTGGAAATCAATTTAAAATTTATACAACTCGACAAGAGCTATGTAGTTACAGTCGTTCGTAACATAACGGAGCGTAAGCTGGCAGAAAACACATTGACCACATCGGAAACCCGCTATCGTCGTCTATTTGAAACTGCGAAAGATGGAATTCTTATTCTCAATGCAGTAACGGGGAAGATTATAGATGTGAATCCATTTTTGATTGAGAAATTGGGTTACTCCCGAGAACAATTTATTGAAAAAGAAATATGGGAAATAGGATTCTTTAAAGACATTGTCGCTAATTATGATATGTTTATTGAATTACAAAAAAAGGAATATGTCCGTTATGACGATTTGCCGCTTAAAACGGCATACGGGCACCGGATTGATGTCGAGTTTGTAAGCAATGTATATTCAGTAGACCACCATAAAGTAATTCAATGCAACATACGCGATATTACAGAGCGCAAGTTGGCAGAAGAAGCATTGAAAGTAAGTGAAGAAAAATTCCGATTGGTTTTCAATAAATCGAGAGATGCGATCTTTATCCATCATATCAATGGTAATTTTATTGATGTTAATCAGATGGCATGCGAATCACTTGAATATTCGCATGAAGAACTCTTGAAAATGGGGCCAGCGGATATCGATGATCCGGAAAATGCAAAGAATGTTAATGAAAGAACTCTTCAGGTAAGTAATAAAAAATTTCATTATTTTGAAACAACCCAGGTATCAAAATCGGGTAAGTTCATTTATGTAGAAGTAAATTCTGTACTTATTGATTATTTCGGAGAACCTGCTATTCTAAGTATTGCCAGGGACATTTCGGAAAGGAAAAAACTTTCTGAAGAACTTGAAAGAAATATGGATATACAGAAAGTAATAAATATATTATTAAAACTAGCACTTGATGATATTCCTCTTAAAGATTTATTTAGTAAAGCTCTTGAATTAATTGTCTCAATTCCCTGGCTTGCAGTTGAGAAAAAAGGCGCAATTTTTCTGACTAATGAAAATGGAGTCCTGGATATGCAGGCTGCCTTCGGTTTAAATAAAGACGTTCTTGATGCATGCAAAACAGTCACTTCAGGAAAATGCATTTGCGGTTTAGTGCTATCAACAAAAATGCCTGTTTATACTGCAGAACTTGATGATCGCCATGATATAAATTATCCCGGTATGGATGATCATGGGCACTACTGCGTTCCAATAATGTTTTCAGGGGAAGTTTTGGGCGTTATCAATACTTATCTTGCAAAAGGCCACAGTTTTTCTATCCTGGAAATTGATTTTCTGAAAGGTGTTGCGAATGCTCTTGCAAGTATTATCGTGAGAAGAAAAGCGGAAAATGAATTGCGAATACTTAATGAGAAACTTGAAACCAGGGTCATTGAACGAACAGAAGAACTAGCCAAAGTCAATAAGCAATTAAAAAAAGAACTTACCCAAAGAGAAATTGTCGAATTGGAATTATCAAAAAATGTGAAATTCCTTTCCCTTTTGATTGAAACTATTCCCAACCCAATTTTTTATAAAGATACAAAAGGAGTTTTTATTGATTGCAATAAAGCATTTGCAGAACTTTTAAGCAAACCAAAAAAGGAAATAATGGGGAAAACAGTGCACGACCTGTTCCCAAAAGAAATTGCGAATGTATATTCTGAAAAAGATGATGAATTGATCAATAATCCTGGTGTTCAGATTTATGAGTCAAGAACAAATTTAAATGATAAAAACTTCAAGGATATAATTACTTATAAAGCCACCTTCACTGATACGGACGGATCTGTTGCCGGTTTGGTTGGGGTAATCATTGGTATTGCCAGAGCTAAACTGGTGGAAGAAGAAATTAAAGCGAATCTTGAGAAGGAAAAAGAACTGAATTTGCTTAAATCACGTTTTATTGCAGTGGTTTCGCATGAGTTCCGCACTCCGCTTGCTGGAATTCAATCTAGTATTCAGCTTTTAGAGCGTTATGGTCACAAATGGGATGATACAAAGAAACAAGATATTTACCATGATATTTATAAATCCATCCGGTACACCAACATGCTTCTCGATGATGTTTCACTGATTGGTAAAGATGAAAGTGGCAAGGTTACATTTACTCCATCTCTTTCTAAAATTGAAGAAATATGTTTACGATCTATCGAAAGTGTAAAAGCAATACATCAGGATGCCGCTTCTATTAATTTCAGTATTATTCCAGAATCAATTTTAGCTATTATAGATGAATCCTTATTGCGGCATATATTGAATAACATCCTTTCTAATTCAGTAAAATATTCTGTACCCGGATCAATTGTTGATTTTACCGTAAGGATTGAATCAGGAAATATAGTATTTACAGTAAGCGACTATGGGATTGGCATTCCTGAAAACGATCTGGAACATATATATGAAACATTTCACAGGGCATCCAATGTTGATACCATAAAAGGTACTGGACTGGGATTAGCGATTGTAAAACGATGCGTAGAATTGCACGAAGGAACTATAAAAATAGAAAGCAAATTGAATATTGGAACAACCATTACTGTTAAAATACCGTATATCGAAAAAAAATCTGACATTGCATAAAATTACAACGATTCATAATTGATGAATCTATGAAAAAGATACTGGTAATCGAAGACGATCCTGTGATCCTGAAAAACACAGCAAACTTTCTAATTGAAGAAGGGTTTGAAGTTTACACTGCCAGTGATGGTATTCAGGGAATCCAGGTTGCTCTCGACGTTATTCCTGACCTGATAATAAGTGATATTAACATGCCCAAAAAAGACGGGTATGAGGTTTGCAAAACTTTGCAGTCGGTTCCAGCTACTAGTACCATTCCATTTATTTTTCTTACAGCCAAAACTCAGAAAGATGATCTTCGGCTTGGTATGCAATCGGGCGCTGATGATTACCTTACAAAACCTTTTGATTATTCGGAGTTATTAAAGAGTGTAAAGCTCAGACTTGAAAAACACGAACGCATCCTGAAACAAAGCGATGAAAGATTCTATTCTCTCATTGATAACCCTATGGTGGGTGTGTTCATTTACATGGAAAATAAATTTTTATATTCGAATTCAATAATTTCTGAAATAACAGGGTATTCCAAAGATGAATTAAAACTCATGAGTTTCGAAGACCTTGTTTACACGGAGAATAACGATGATGCCCTGGAAAAAATTCAAAGATGCATAAAAGGAATTCAGGGTTCAGTGCATACCGAATTAAAAATATTCAAAAAAGATCAGACATTGACACTCATTGATGTTTTCGGCACGCTTATTAAATTCAGAAAAAAAGATTGCCTCATGGGTAATATACTTGAAGTTTTAACTGGTAAGAAAACTGAAAATGCAGCAATCTATAATATCGGTAAATCAAAATTATCACAAAGAGAAATCGAAGTTCTTCAATTTATTTGTCAGGGTTTTTCTTCAGTAGAAATATCTGAAAAAATTTTTCTGAGCCAAAACACTATAGAAACACACCGCGCAAATCTTATTTCAAAAACAGGTTCCAAAAACACTGCCGACCTTGTGATGTTTGCTATACGGAACGGACTGGTTGAATTATAACCTCACCTCTTTCTTTTACATATCACTTTTTTAGCGAGGAACTCTTTCCATATATTCCAATAAATTTCCTCATGGTTTTTAACTAGTGCAGAATTTATCATCTGTAAAATTTCATCATTTCCTATGATGAATGGGCAATAGCTGTGTATGTACTTTTACATAAACAAAACACACAGCCATGAAAACAAAAATTTATATTCTTTTCTTCCTTCTGATAAGCACTTCTGGATTCCGGGTCAATTCACAAACAGCAATGCTGAACCCAGCAAATACAGAAGAACAAAAAATAACGACTGTTAAAGCTTTCGAAAGCAGATATTTTAATAACAAAGTATATCTGCATCTTACTATAAACGGCAATACCACTACTAAATTTCTGGCAGTAGAAAGATCGCTTGATGCAACACATTTTGAAGTGATAGGCTACATTAAAATATACAGTTCTTCCCTTCAGACTGATCTTGCTTATTATTTCACCGATGAATCGCCGGTGGCAGCAAATCTGTATTACAGATTAGCTGATTATTCGAACTTTAATGAGCCAGTTTATAGTGAAACAACAAACATAATTCCAGTTGATGAAAACAAAGCGCCCAACAGTATTTTAACCGCAACTACCAATTCCGATGAATCACCTGACTTTTATACCGGAGGCACGAAATAACTGAATTCTCGAAATAAATAAAACTTATACTAAAAAAAACAGTATGTCAGAAATTTCCACATCCATATATATCAGGACAATAAAAAAAAGATTTTTATTTATAAATAAATACAAATCCATCCTGTTTATCTCTACGATTATTTTCCAGATCATTTCCTCATCATTTTCTTTTTCCCAGACTTCCTATTCAATAAATTTTTCTGACACATCCACTTATCATGTCACATGTGGTAAAGTTGTTTCTTCGCAATGGAGCGTGAAAAATGATTCATGCATTCTTTATACTCCCTATTTAAAAGCAGAAAATCCTGGAATTACTAATGTTACTTTTTCAATTAAAATAAATCAAAGCGGAAATGGTGATATTAATGATAAAGCTTATGTTTTTCATGCTATAGATATAGGATCGTGGCAATTGGATACTATGATAACAGCAGGAGGAAGCCCAGCAGTTTACACGTATAACGACTCGGTTACTTTAAACTTCGGTCATTACATCCGGTTCATGCTGGCCATGCAAACCAATGCCCAAACGGAATTCTGGGCAATAAAAAACGCTGAAATTATAGTAGCGAATGTTACCTCCTATTCTGTAAGACCACTTGCCCCATCTCCTGACAGTAATGCTCTTCCAGTTGAATTGGTTCGCTTTACATCTCTTCAGCAGGGAAATGATGTTTTGCTTAACTGGGCAACTGCATCTGAAAGCAACAACGATTATTTTACAATAGAAAAATCAATTGATGGCCTGAATTATTATACACTCGCTGAGATAAAAGGTGAAGGCAATAGTAATAGTTTGAGTTCATATTCTTTTCAGGATGCCGATCCTTCTGATGTGACATATTACAGGCTTAAACAGACTGACTTCGATGGCAACACAAATGACGTGGGTTTGACCTGGTGTAAACTAAATAGAAATATTTCCCTGAATAACCCGGTTATCAGTTACTCTGAAATAGATGACGATATTAATATTTCAATATACTCCGGGAAGGAACAGTCAATCAGGGTTTCAATTTATGACCTGAATGGAAACATATTGCTTTCGGAAGAATTGGAATTAATCAAAGGGTTTAATCAAAAATCAATCAAACTGCCTGTTATATCTAAAGAATTGACCATAGTAAAAGTGGGTACGAATGAACAATCTTTTTATGCTAAAATAAACATACTTTAAAATTATTCAATAATACTTCGATGAAAAAACATCTGATAAAGTTATTGGAAATTGACCCAAAAACATTAAAAGAAACTATTCATTGTGATAATGCCTTTGAATGTTTGAAAAGCGAAAATTATGCTTGCAGAATAGCAAGGGTTGATAGTTGTATAATCGAAACAGTACTTTTTATTAATTGTCCTAAAAGGTTGTGCAATTACAAAATGAATTATGGATATAATTACACAGTTTGTAACTGTCCGACAAGAAAAGAAATATACAAAAAATATAAAAAGTAAATCAATCAAACGCCTTGTTATATTTATAGAATTCACCATAGTAAAAGTGGATACAAAAGAGCAATCCTTTTATGCAGAATAAACATACTATAAATTATTAATAATACAAAAATGAAAAAACACCTGATAAAAATTCTATCAATTGTCTTCTTTATAATGCAAACGGCACTTTATGCGCAGACAATAATTGTAACCGACGATTCAACGTATACCACCGGTAATTCATCCTCTGTACTGGATATCAAATCCACTACAAAAGGGCTGCTGCTTCCAAGGATGACAAAAGCTCAACGCCTTGCTATTTCTAGTCCCGCAGAAGGCCTTATTGTATTCCAGACCGATAATGATGAAGGGCTGTATTGCTATACCAAGATGTCTGGTAGCCTTATGTGGGTTTCTCTCCCATGTCGGACAAATCATGTAATGATTAGATCGTTAGGCGATTTCCCGGCACCTTCAGCGGGTGTAATCACTTTAGCAGATAGTACTACTTATGAATTAAACGGATTAATTAATATTGGAGCAAATACGCTCAATATGGGAAATGCAACGGTAATATACGGTATTAACAAGCTTGCTGATGGGTTGACCACAAGCGGTACCGGTAATATTATTACAAGCACAAATACTGCTTTTGTTTTGAAAGATTTCACTATAAATGCACCAAATACAAGCGGTGTAATAAATATTACTCAGAATTCATCGAACGAAACAACTATCAGAGATATAGACTTTGATGATTGCAATATTTTAGGCACTATTACAGGAGGTGGCCATATTACTTTCGATGGTTGCGATATGCATGACGGTATTACAAATGGTTTAGTGATACAGGGTACTGTAACCGCTTTTTTATTTATTCATAATGAAATTACCGGAATGGCAGCAGGGACCTGTTTAAACATTGCATCAGGAACCTTTAAAATAATAGGAATAACTGCCAACACGTTCTATGTCACAACAGGTGTAACAGCCATTAATATCTCGAATTCGCTAACTTTATCGAATGGCATGCTGCAAACATGCTTCTTTTCTGGAACAGGCTCCTATTTATCGGGCATTACTACAACCGATATCAACTGGAGTATCAGGGGTAATACGGGGCTCGCGGATGGTACCGCAAATGGCTTTGTTCGCTTTAAAAATAATGCTACCGTTACTACTATTTCAGCAGCTAATACATATTACAAAGCAAGCGGTACAAATAATTATTTTATTGGCGAGCGCTGCGACAATGGCAGTACAAATAACAGGATACATTATATAGGAAAGAAAACGTTTACAGGCAAATTTCTGGTAACATGCAGTGTTCAGCCTGCAAATACAGGGAATGACATTGTGATTGCAGTATATAAAAATGGCACCACCAATATTGAAGAAACCGATACAAAGGGTGTAGGCGCCACTTTCAATGTTGCCATAAATGGTGAAGTTTCCCTAAGCACCGGCGATTATCTTGAAATTTTTATCATGAATCAATCAGCAAGTTCAAATGTGACCATTCAGGATATGCAATTCAAATTAAGCGAATAATTTTAAATGAACTCATGAAAAAGATATTCTACATATTACTTATGATAATCCCCTTCATATCAAAATCGCAGGGCATTATCAACAATGGTGCAATGCTTGTGGTTGGGTCGACGGCATATCTACAGATTAAAACTTCTTCAGGCAATTATCAAAACCTTTCGAATGGCTCTGTTAGCGGTAAGTTGATACTTAACGGTACATTTACCTTGCAGGGAAAATGGAGCAATAACGCAAATGCGGTTTTGAACCTTTCTTCTAATAATGGTACTACAATTTTTAACGGAACATCACTTCAACGAATTACCGGCTCTCAATCCACTTATTTCAAAAATCTGAAAATAAATAATTCTTCGGGTGCAATTCTACAAAGCATTATTCATGTTTCAGGAAGTCTTCAATTAATTGCCGGCGACCTTGATTTGCGAAATTATAATATTGATTTGGAATTAACAGGGTTCCTGGTTAATGAAACGAACAGTCATCGAATAAAAGCCACCAATGGAATAAGTGAAGGAACTGGTACAGGAACTATAAATTTCAGTAATAATTTGGCAGCAGGCACATATACGAATATTGGTGGGCTTGGCCTTGATATAACTACATCTACAGATATGGGGCCAACTGCAATTTCTCGTGGGCATCTTTTGCAATCAAGCGGAGCGAATACGAGTATTGCCAGGTATTTTGATATCACACCACAGAACAATACTGGACTGAATACAACTCTGCGGTTTTATTACCTGGATGCCGAAACCGTAGGCCAGGCCGAAACCGGGTTTGTTTTATGGGTATCTGACAATAGCGGACTTACCTGGACAGAAAAAACTCCTTCTGTAATTGACATCACCAATAATTATGTCGAGAAATCAGGCATTACATCATTTTCCAGGTGGACAATTAGCAACAGCACATCCAATCCTCTTCCTGTCGAACTGGTTTCATTTAAAGGAAAATGCACAGACGGCGTAGTAGCTCTTGAATGGAGCACTGCTTCTGAAACAAACAATAATTATTTTACACTTGAAAGATCTATTGATGGATATAATTACTCTGAAATTTCAAAGATCACTGCTGCCGGCAATAGCAATCAGCTTAATAAATATTCCTTTACAGACATGGATAACATCATTTCTCCAATTTATTACAGGCTTAAACAATCCGATTTTGATGGAGCTTCCGAAGACATAGGCTTTACAAATGTTAGTTGTATCTCAGATCAAAATCTGTCCGTTGAAATTTATCCCAACCCGGCAATCGATGCCATAAATGTTTCCTTCAACAATGAAAACGTTTCCGCCATTTTGATAAATATATTTAACAGTAAAGGTGAATTAATTAAAGAGGATAGCTTTTCAGGAAATCAGGGAAGTATATGCAAAATAAATCTTTCAGAAGAGAATGATGGAATATATTATATGCAGGTTACATCAACGGGAAAACAGATATTTAAAGAAAGGTTTATTATAATAAAATAGTTTGTTTTAACAGGAAAAGTATCAATATGAAATAGAAATCGACATACTGGAAAAGCCTTAAAATAGAAACATTACATTAGTCCTGTTTTACATAAAATTCGGATAACATGAGTATCGAATTAGCCCTTGTAGAAATCGTTTGAAGCAATTTGAAACGAAATATTCCAAAAGGTTACCAATTCGGTTACCACCAACATTACAAATTCTAAAACCATTGCTATTACTGTAATACAAAGGAAGGTTCAAAGACCTCCAATTCACGAAAAGCACTTCATGAAAACACAAAGAGCCTCAAAACATATATTTTGAGGCTCTTTGTGTTATTTATATTATTTTGAATAAGCAATAAAAAACAAGCTAACGCTGAATTCAATAAACTATTTCACACAGAATTAAGAATAGAATGTAACCGTAGTGTAAATATTGAATTAGGTATCTACATAGTATATATCTAACTATATGAGTAATAAATAAATTTATATCTATAATAAGCATTCTTTTATATTGTTTTTTTATATTTGTTTTTTAATATTGCTAATTATCCATAATTATTTAATTAATAAAATTTATAGAAATGACTACAAAAAAAGTATTGGCAATTTTATCCGAATATGGATATTGGGGCATCGAATTGGTTGGCCCTTTGAATAAACTAGAAGCTGCCGGTTACAAAGTTGAATTTATGACGTCCAATGGAAAACCCGCAGAAGCACTTCCTCCAAGTTATGACACGACTTATATTGACCCACCGCTTGGAGTCTGTGTTACCACTCCACAGCATGAAAAAGATGTTAAACAATTTATTGAGAAAAACCGGACTGCAAGTCCGATGAGTTTAAAACAATATATTCCTGAACGTCCTTATTATAGTACAACTGATTTTTTGCGCAAATTAGAAACTTATTATATTAAGGTAAAAGAGTCGGTTGAAAAACTTACATCGGAATATGATGCTCTATTGCTGGTTGGTGGAAGCGGTCCTATCCTTGACATGGTTAACAACCAAAGCCTGCATGAATTAATTCTTGGGTTTTACAAAAAGGGCATGCCAGTAGCAGGAATATGCTATGGTGTTGCACCTCTCGTTTTTGCACGCGATTTCAACGAAAGAAAATGCATATTAAAAGGGAAACATGTTACCGGGCATTGTATAGAATATGACTATCATGATGGCACTGGATTCCTGCACACCGATTTAAACATAGGACCTCCACCCTACGTTTTAGAATATTTATTGACTGATGCTGTTGGTCCTGAAGGTCAATTTCACGGTAACTTTGGCAAAGAGACATCGGTTATTCTCGATTATCCATTCCTTACAGCCCGCTCTTTACAATGTGCTTATGAATTCGGGGAAGTTTTTGTGAGTATGCTAGACAAAGGATTAAAAAGATATGGCTGGTAAAACTGGTAATCAGAAAATAATTGAACAATTCCTGGCTGATGGTATGAACCATATGTTCGGCAATCCAGGTACTGTTGAACAGGGGTTTTTGGATGCATTGAAGGATTATCCTGAAATGAAATATATTCTTACCCTGCAGGAAAGCATTGCTGTTCTAATGGCCGATGGTTATGCCCGTGCTTCCCAAAATCCCACCCTTGTTCAGTTGCATAGTTCGCCGGGAATTGGTAATGCTGTTGGTGCTTTATACCAGGCAAAAAGAGGTCATTCTCCTTTGGTTGTTATAGGTGGTGATGCAGGTGTTCAATATATGAATATGGATGCCCAGATGGCTAATGATCTTGTAGCCATGATGGCTCCTGTTACAAAATATTCAACGCTTGTAACTGACTCCAGGTCGTTGCTGAGAACTATCCGCAGGGCAATAAAAATTGCCGCTACACCGCCAATGGGGCCGGTGTATGTCTGTCTGCCAATGGATATTCTTGATCAGCTAAATGATGAAGATGTTTTTCCTACAAGTATACCGTCAACAAGAGTAATACCTGAACAGGAATTAATAAACCAGTCAGCCGAAATTCTTTTAAATGCAAAGAAACCAATGATCTTCATTGGTGATGGTGTTGCATATTCCGGCGCATCTGCCGAACTTACTCATGTTGCCGAATTGCTGGGTGCGGAAGTGTATGGTGTCGATTTTGGCGATTTTATAATGGACAATAACCACCCGCTTTATCAAGGAACAACGGGACATATGTTTGGCTCATACAGCTTGCCGATAACTTCAAAAGGTGATGCTAACCTTATTGTGGGTACCTATATGGTTCCTGAAGTGTTTCCAAACCTGGGAAATATATTTGCTCCAGCTTCCAAAGTAATCCACTACGACCTGAATGCCTACGAAATAGCAAAAAATCACAAGGTCGATTTGGGAATTGTATGCGATCCAAAGCTTTCTTTGTCAGCTTTGGCTAAAGCTATAGAAGTAATGATGTCGCCTCAGCAGAGAAGCTCTGCTCAAAAGCGGGCTGAGGAAATTGGCCAGGCGAAAGCAAAAAGAATTGCTGCTGAAATTGCTGCAGATAAAAAGAATAAAGGCCAGAGCCCCCTGCATATGGCAGAATTCGCAGAAATATTATCAAAGAAAATTCCAAATGATACCATCATCTTTGACGAGGCACTTACAAATTCCCCGCCGATAACACGCTATATGCCACCTGCTAAACCAGGCTCTTATTTTGTGACACGTGGAGGTTCCTTAGGTATCGGGATTCCAGGGGCCATTGGTGTTAAAATATTACATCCTGAAAAAACAGTGATTGGTTTTACTGGCGATGGCGGATCGATGTATACCATTCAGGCATTATGGTCTGCTATACGGCATAATGCAGGTGCCAAATTTATCGTTTGTAATAATTCATCTTATAAATTACTTCAATTAAATATTGATCAATATTGGAAAGAAAGAGAGATTCAGAAACATGATTTTCCACTGAGTTTCGATCTGTCACATCCTTCATTGCATTTTGATAAGATAGCAAAATCAATGGGTGTTGATGCTGTAAGGGTTGAAAAAACTGAAGAAATTGAAGCTGCCATTGAAAAAATGTTTTCCAGCGACAAACCATTCCTTATTGACCTTGTGCTTGATGCTTAGGTTTATTGGCATTTAATGTTATTGTAATTAATTTAAAATTTTATAATATGAATAATTTTATTCCAAAAATATACAGGTATGAAGCAACCACAGGTGGCTTCCTGGTAAATGCATTTCTCGTTGAAACTGCAAACAGTGTTATTGCAGTTGATGCTACATTATCTATTCAATCTACAAATGACCTTCGATCAATTATTCAGGATAATATAAAGAAAAAACTTACTGCCGTTCTTATCACTCACGGACATCCTGATCATTATACAGGAATAGCAGAGCTTGTAAAAGGTTTTGGCGACATTCCTGTTCTGGCTACACAAGGAGCTATAGATCAATGTAAATCGCGCGATGAGGAGGAGAGTGGGTTTCTTGGCAGTGACGGGGCTTTCGGTTCCTTATATCCCAAACAGCGCATGTTTCCAAATAAAGTTGCAAAAAGCGGAGAAACTTTTTCTTTTGATAACACAGATTTTACTATTGAAAACCTTGGTGCCTGCGAATCGGATGATGACTCTATGTGGTCGATGCAGGTCGATGGTCAGCTTCATGTTTTCAGCGGAGATATTGCATACAACCAGATGCATACTTTTTTCAGGGATGGCCATGCATCCAACTGGCTGAAAAAAATTGATTATTGCATTAACAAGTTTGACCATAATACCATGTTTCATACTGGCCATGGCGAAGACATGGGAATAGAAGTGTTTTATTGGGAGAAAGGATATATTAATGCATTTTTAAGAATCTTAAAAGAAATGCTTGGTAATAAAGAAACATTGTCTTCCGATGAACAAATGATCCTCTTCAGTAAAATGAAAACATATTTACCAAGCGACAAACTTCTGTTTCTCACCGGATGGCAGTTTGATGACATGGTTAAGTTTTTAAGAAAGGACGGATCACTATAATTTTAAATAAATTCATGAAACAATGAAAAAGAAAATATTAGTTATCGCATCAAATTATGGACTATGGGCCGAAGAGCTGCAGGCACCATGGGATGCTCTTCAAAAAGCTGGATTCGACCTCACTCTTGCAACAAAATTAGGTAAAACACCTCTGCCTATTAAGGTTAGTATGGATGCTGAGATGATCGACCCAAAGCAGAATTACAATGTCAATCCACCTGAAGTTGTAAATCGTGTAAATGATATCTTACGTAATGGAGAATGGGATAACCCCATCAAAATTGAGAATGCCAATATGGATGATTATGACTCTATCGTTATGGTAGGTGGCCCGGGATCTCCACTTGATCTCACAGGTAATCCATATTTACACAATTTATTACTAAAGGCCTATAAAACCGGAAAGATCATTGGCGGAATATGCTATACACTGGCAGCGCTTGCCTTTACCAGGGATCCTGAAAACAAAAACAAAAGTATCATTTATGGCAAGAAGGTAACCGCACATCCTCACACTTGGGATTTTGATTTTGATTTTGGTTATGAACTTGTCAATACTACTCCTGATAACAAAGGTACAGATGTTATCACACCCGGATTTGTTTTTCCTTTACAGTATATGGTAGAAGATGCAGTGGGTCCGAATGGTACAGTATTGGCTGACGATACGGCAAACCGTAATAAACCATGCGTAGCTTATGATCATCCTTTTATCACAGCCCTGTCTGTTGAATCATCCATAGCTTACGGACAATTACTAGTTGAAGTTTTATCACGTTAAAAACCTATATCATGGAAAATATATTAACAACTTTCGAAGTAAAAGAACTTGCGTATCTCTGGTACAAAAAACTTACCGATCACTCTCCGGTAGAGGAATTGATCGATCTGGCAAGTGCTGATGACGATCTTTATATTGAATTTCCGAATTGCCCGATCAAGACTGTTGAAGGGTTCAAGAAATGGTATAAAGATGTTACATATAAATTTTTTGATGAGCAACATATCATTCAATTGCTTGATATTGTTATCAAAGGAGATCAAGCAATAGTAAAGATCATTGTGAACTGGCAGGCTAAAACCTGGGACCCGCCAGCCGCATTCAGTAAATGGGAGGGATACAATGTCCACCAGGACTGGGTTGTAAAGAAAGATAAAAAAAGAAATAAAGCTGTAATTGTAAAATATATTGTCGGAACATTTGATCCGTTCAAACGGATTTCAGAAGTGCAATAGTTCATTTTAATTTTTACTAATTAAAACTTATTGATATGACAACAAAAGAAGTTGTAGAAAAATATTTTGAGTGTGTGAACACAGGAAAATGGGACGATTATGTGTTATTATTTGACGATAATGCAATCATGGAAGAACAGCTGTTAGGACATATAGAAGGCAGGGCAAATGTTGCAAAGGGAATTGAAGGACTAAGAAACAATAAGGAATTCCGGAATTTTCCACTTCAGATTATTGTTGAAGGGGAGAATGCTGTTGCCTTGTGGAATATTCAAAGTCCATTGCCTAACGGAAAAAAACTGGATCTGAAAGGTGCTAATTATTATAAGATAAAAAATGACAAGATCGTTTACTTTGCGAATTTTCATGACACTAAACCATTTGAATTGTAAGCCATGAAGCTAATAGGAAAAAAGATCGGCATCCTTTTCGAAGGCGATTTTTACGAAAATGAAATTTTTTATTACAAGTTCCGCTTCCCTGAAGAAGGTGCAGAAGTACATTTTCTATCACGCCTATGGGGACAGGAAAAAATTACATTCTATGGTCATGAGCATAAAGTGCCCATGGAATGTTTTGAGAGTTTTGAAAACATGAGTGATGAGGAATTGCAGAGTTATTCGGCGATAATTATTCCTTCAGGGATGGTCTCTGACAGGCTGCGCTACACTGAAGATGTGGATAAAATTCCACCTGCCACCGAATTTTTAAAAAGAGTATTTGCAAATAAAAATATTTTGAAGGGTATTATCTGTCATGGTTTGTGGCTGATTGCTCCTGCTACCGAATTAGTGAAAGGCAGAAAAGTGGCTTGCCATAATAATTTGATTGGTGATGCAAAAGCGTATGGTGCAATATACACAAACGAAGATGTGGTTGTTGATGGCGATTTGGTAACCGGCCGTTCCGGCGGACATGCGCATTTGTTTGCAAAAAAAATTATTGAAATTCTTTCTGAAAAATAAAATTATGATTGAAGCAACATTCTCGCATATCGGTGTTGTAGCAAATGACCCGATAAAACTCGAAAACTTTTATGTTAAATATTTTGGTTTTAAACGCACCCGTGTATATGCACCGGGCCCAGACCAGGTAGTTATGATCAAATCGGGCGACATGTACTTTGAAATATTTAAAGCTACAGAAGCCAGTAAAGATGGGGCGCCAAAAGAAGCAGGTCCAATGTTCCCTTGCTGGAGACATATTTGTTTTAAAGTCGACGACCTCGATTCAAAGCTCAAAGAAATAGGAGAAGCAGCGAAAATTACTCTTGGACCAGCCGATATGAGCCAGTTCATTGAAGGCATGAAAGTGGCATGGCTCGCGGATCCTGAAGGAAATATCATTGAATTGAGCCAGGGGTATAAAGACGAGTAGTATTCGTGAAATGTATTTTTTTTAATTTATGCCTATGACACAAATAAAAATAAACACTGAGAAATGTAAAAAATGCGGGACCTGTGTTCAGATTTGTCCTATGGCTGTATTTGAGCTTAAGGACAGAAATTCAACTACAGAAGTGCTCAGAGCAGACCTGTGTATTTCATGCGGTCAGTGTGTTTCACTGTGTTTACAATCTGCCATTGATCATTCGTTTTTTCCAACCGAAAAAATAATTCCGGTTATTACGGAATCATTGCCTTCTTATGAACAAATAATCGAACTAATACGAAGCAGGCGTTCGGTTCGCGCATACAGAGATAAACCGGTTGAAAAAGAAATAATCACAAAAATTATTGACGGCGCCTACCTTGCCCCAAGTGCATCAAATTATCAAAGTACCGAATTTAAGGTTGTTCAGGACAAAGAAATGCTGAATAAAATTTCAGGAATCACAAACGATTTTGTCACAATGGTAATGGGCATTTTTCAAGCTAAAGAAAACAAGGAACCTCTTAGCGAAAGCGAAAAACATGCATTGAACAGTATGGACTGGATAGCCCAGAAACAAGTGGAAGGAAGAGATATGTATTTATTCAATACCCCGGCACTCGTATTTTTCCATTCTGTAACAGACATCAGTTTTCCAGAAGCCAGTGTGAATTTAATGGTTCAAAATGCATTAATTATTTCTCATTCGCTGGGATTGGGCGGATTTTATGCAGGAGGTGTTGTAGCTTGCTGCCAGAACGATCCCCGTATTCCTGAATTGCTTGGAATTCCGCAGACAAATAAAATTTACGGAGCAATAACAATCGGATATCCTAAATTCAAATATAAAAATTGGATTAACAGGAGAACCCCAAAGATAGAATGGAATTAAATATTCTGTAGCATGAAGGTTTTTATAAAGGGGAAACATATCTGGTGGCAAAAGCCGAGGATTAGGACGGATGAGAATATTGACAAAGAAAGAAAAGCATCCTGGCTTGAACTTTTTTATGATTTAATGTTTGTTACGGTTCTGGCCCAGTTATCCCATTTTCTTTTAAAACACAGTTCTATTGAAGGAGTTGGTATTTTTATTTTTTTGTTCATACCCGCATGGTGGATGTGGAACAGCATTACATTCTATAATGAACGCTATGAAATAAATGATATCCGTCACCGGGTATTCACCTTCCTGAATATGATACCCATGGCAGGAATAGCATTTTCAGTACACAGTGCAATAGGTGATGAAGCGGATTTGTTTGCAATATCATATATTGTATCCAGAATTATATTAATATACATGTGGCTTACAGCAGGCGACACCAAACTTGAGAAACGACTATCAAATATATTTTCTATAGGGTTTTCCATATCTGTTGTAATCTGGGTACTCTCAATTTTTGTTCCTGCTCCTTATAAATATTTTTTCTGGGGAACTGGTCTGTTGATTGATATGATTACTCCTCTGATAACACTAAAAACTCAGGCACAGTTGCCTAAAATCAGCACTTCTCATATACCGGAGCGGTTTGGGCTTTTAATTATTTTAACGATTGGTGAAACTGTCATTGGCTCTGTGAACGGACTTGCTGCTAATCATGAATTCACTTTGCTTACCGGTATTTCATGTGCACTGGGACTTTGTGTTTCTTTTCTTATCTGGTGGTTGTATATTGATCATGTAATGTACAGGGTATTTAAACGGAATGTATGGTTTATACTGAGCTGGAGCTATCTGCATTTGCCATTAGCTATTTGTATCACAGCTGTCGGGGCAGGAATACTTGCAATTGTTTCAACAACACAAGAAGGGTTTGTTCCGCTATCCGTTCATTGGATACTGTGCGGTGCTGTTGCGTTTACTGTACTTTTAACTGCATTAATAGGACTTGTTTCCGAAGATAAAGACCATCATCACGGAGTAATAAATTTTCACAAAAAAAATAACAGGCAATTATTAATATATAAAATAATAAGTGCAGTATTAGCAATAGCAATAGGGGTTTGGGGAACTTCATTTAATACGGTTCTGCTTCTTTGCGCCCTTATAATTGTACTTGCTATACCGGCTGTTCAGGGGTTGCACCTATGGATTAAATCTCACCTGCAACTAAATGAATCAAGGTAAAATAATTTTAAAATATATTGTTAACGTTTAATCACTAAATAATTCATTAATAAAAAAGGAGAATTGAATATGGAAATCAATTTTACATTTTCTGATACCATTGCCGGCTACGTTACAGATTACAATTTAAAAGAACGTTGGTTCTCATTAAAAACTTCTGACGAAAGGGAATTCAAAATATTTCTTACTGAAAATACTTTTGCCCGCAGAACCAGGAACCTTGACGAGCCTTACCAGGACGCAACAGGAAAGATGGATTATCTGCTTGCATTGCCCCGTCAGTTTGTATATGTATATGGTTCTTTTTATCCCGGAGATGAAGATCATTCTAAGTATGAAGCCCAGTGGATTGTGTTTCCCGGAGAAGGACCCGGAATTTACAGGCATGAAGAACCAGATTGGTGGATCAATCAAATTAATTCCATTGGAAACAGTTACCTGAAATGGCAGTTCAATTTTCCCAAAGAAAAAATAGATTACCACAAGTATCGCACATTTCTGCACCTTGGCGGAGAAAAGAAAGGTGATTACCTGCAGGAAACTGATACTATTTCAAGGCTTGTATATGGTTTTGCATCTGCATATCTACTAACCGGAAATGACGCTTTTCTTGAAGGCGCTGAAAAAGGAACAAACTATCTGCGCGACCACATGCGCTTCTACGACAAGGACGAAGATATTGTATATTGGTATCATGGAATAAAAGTACAGGGAGAAAAAGAATTAAAACTTCTTACATCTGAATTCGGTGATGATTATGACTCCATTCCTATGTATGAGCAGATCTATGCTCTGGCAGGTCCTACGCAAACATATAGAATAACAGGGGATAAAAAAATCATTTCTGATATTGAAAAAACAATTGATCTTTTTGATAAATTTTATAAAGATGAAAAAGGAGAAGGTTATTTTTCACACATCGATCCTATAACCCTTGATCCGCGGGCAGCATCACTTGCACATAACCGCGCACGCAAGAACTGGAATTCAGTTGGCGACCATGCTCCTGCATACCTGATAAATCTTTACCTTGCTACTAAAGATCCCAAGTATGCCAGTTTCCTTGAATACACATTCGATACAATTACAAAATATTTCCCCGATTATGAAAATTGTCCATTTGTTCAGGAAAAGTTCAATGAAGACTGGAGCAAGGATCAATCCTGGGGCTGGCAGCAAAACAGGGCTGTTGTTGGGCATAATTTAAAAATTGCATGGAACCTGATGAGAATGCAATCTCTGAAACCTAAAAAAGAATATGTAGAATTTGCACGTAAGATTGCTGAAATTATGCCTGAAGCAGGGTGCGACAGACAGCGCGGCGGTTGGTATGATGTAGTTGAAAGAATTATTAAACCTGATGGTAAGCATCATCGTTTTGTATGGCACGACCGAAAAGCATGGTGGCAGCAGGAACAGGGAATCCTGGCATATATGATTATGCATGGTATATTGAAAGATGATCAATACCTGAAACTTGCAAGAGAATCAGCAGCATTCTATAATACTTTCTTCCTTGATGTTGATGACGGTGGCGTTTATTTCAACACACTTGCCAGCGGGATGCCCTTTTTACTCGGAAATGAGCGATTCAAAGGCAGCCATTCAATGAGCGGATATCATAGCATGGAGCTATGTTATTTGTCAGCTGTGTATACAAATCTACTGATCACAAAACAACCAATGTTCTTCTATTTTAAACCATATCCGAAATCCTTTAAAGATAATATCCTGAATGTTTCTCCTGATATTTTACCTCAGGATAGCATCTTTATTGAAGAGTGTTATATTAACGACAAACCATATAAAGATTTTGATGCTGCCAATCTTACGGTACATTTGCCTGATGTTGACAAGCAGGTAAGAGTGAAAGTGAAAATTTCTCCTAAAACATGGTTAGATAAATAAAAAAAAATGAATGTAAACATTACAACACAGAATGCGATTCTTATTATAAGTGTTGAAGGAAATATCGATAGTAAAACTGCTCCAGAACTTCAGCAAAAAATTGTTGAAGCAACGCGTGATACAAATAAAATTATTCTTGACTTATCAAAAGTGGAATTTGTGTCTAGTGCAGGATTGAGAGTATTGCTTATGGCTTACAGGCAAATCAAAACAAATAATGGTACAGTTGTTTTGGTAGGTGTTTCAGAAGAAATAAAGGAAGTCATGTCAATGACAGGATTCATTAATTTCTTTAAAATTTATGATGATCTTGACAATTCTTTCATTGCTTTTAACTAAAATAAAATATGGCAGAATTTGATTCCAGGATAGACTACTACCCTACTCATGAATACCAAGGAATAAAATACCGGAGAGGCCATGTGCTTCCATTTGGAGCAACAATGGTTCCGAATGGAGTGAACTTCTCTATTTATTCGAGTGCTGCTGTATCATGTATGCTTGTACTTTTTGAGAAGGGAGCACCGAAACCTTATGCAGAAATAAAATTTCCTGAAGAATTCAGAATCGGAAATGTATATTCCATGATTGTTTTTGACCTTGATTACGAAAGGCTGGAATATGGATACAAGATGGATGGCCCATTTGACCCCGCATCAGGTCATCGCTTTAATGTAGATATAGTTCTTTCCGATCCTTATGCAAAGGCAATTGGAGGAAGGGACATTTGGATGTCGCCACCTGACTGGGACAATATGTACCCATTCAGATCGAGGCTGGTTTTTGAGGACTTCGACTGGGAAGATGACAGCCCGCTTGAAAAGCCTATTGAAGACCTGGTAATTTACGAAATGCATGTAAGGAGTTTTACTGCTCATCAGTCCTCGGGGGTTAAACATAAAGGAACTTTTGCAGCAATAAGAGAAAAGATTCAATATCTGAAGGACTTGCAAATTAACTGTATTGAACTGATGCCCGTTTATGAATTTGATGAATGGGAACACAGCAAGAAACATCCCGAAACTGGCGAAATGCTTATAAATTATTGGGGTTACAGCACGCTTAATTTTTTCTCCCCAAAATCAGGATTTGCAGCCACCGGAAAATATGGAATGCAGGTTGATGAATTGAAAAACTTAATTAAAGAACTTCATGAAAACGACATTGAAGTTTTTCTTGATGTTGTGTTCAATCATACAGCAGAAGGAGATCACAGAGGCCCAACTATTTCTTTTAAAGGGATTGATAACAAAACATATTACATGTTAACTCCCGAAGGTTATTATTTTAATTTTTCAGGAACAGGAAATACATTGAACTGTAACAATCCTATTGTACGTAACATGGTGCTTGACTGCCTCAGATACTGGGCTTCAGAATATCATATTGATGGATTCAGATTTGATCTTGCGGCTATATTGGGTAGAGCTCCTGATGGGAAACCTCTAAATAACCCGCCATTACTGGAATCGCTTGCACATGATCCTATTCTTGCAAAATGTAAATTAATTGCTGAAGCATGGGATGCCGGTGGTCTTTACCAGGTCGGATCTTTTCCTGCCTATGGCCGCTGGGCTGAATGGAACGGAAAATACAGAGATACATTAAGGAGATTTTTAAAAGGCGACACAGGCAGAGTCGGCGATTTATCCCAACGCATGCAGGGTTCTCCGGATTTATATTCTACAAGAGGTACCACTGCTGGAATTAATTTTATCACCTGCCATGATGGGTTTACACTTTACGATCTGTTTGCGTACAATTCCAAACACAACGAAGCGAATGGTGAAGATAACAATGACGGGAACAATGATAATGACAGCTGGAACTGTGGCTGCGAAGGAGAAACAAATGATTCCGGAATAAATGTTCTGAGGCACCGAATGATTAAAAATGCGTTAGCTGCTTTGATGGTTAGCCAGGGAGTTCCTATGATTCTGATGGGCGATGAAATGGGAAGAACTCAATATGGAAATAATAATACATATTGCCACGACAATGAATTAAACTGGCTCGACTGGGATCTGATAAATAAAAACCCTGATATTTTTTATTTTACAAAACACATGCTTAATTTCAGGCATTCACATCCGGCATTACGAAACAGATATCATTTCAAAAATACTGATTATTTGAATAGCGGTTATCCGGATATCAGCTTTCACGGTGTTAAATCATGGAATTGCGATTGGTCAGAATCGAGCCGCTTATTTGCTTTTATGCTTGATGGCAAGCATGCAAAACAAGGCTTTCTAAAAGATGATTTTATTTATGTTGCGATGAATATGTTTTGGGAAGGAATGAATATAGAACTTCCTCAACTACCAGATGGAATAAACTGGTATGTTTCTGTGAACACTGACATGCCTTCACCATACGATTTTCACGATGTTTCAAAGGAACCTAAAGTTGATGATCAGAAAAATTTCTTTATCGGTCAGCGTTCAGTAATAATATTGACAGGAAAATAATTAAAATAAATTAAAATAATAGGAGATACAAATATGAGCTTCACAGTAACTGCAGAATTAGTTGATGGCATTTCTAAAATAACCCTAATAGGTGAATTGGATTCGGCTTCTGGCCCAAAACTTCAGGAAGAGATCAGCCGTCTGGCTTTAAACCCACCGAAAGAACTTGTTCTTTTTGTAAAAGAATTGAATTTTATGGCATCAGCCGGATTGAGAATGATTGTTTTTGCAAAACAGAAACTAGGTTCAAATGTGCCTATTTATATGGTAGAGCCACAGAGCCAGGTTGTGGAAACACTTACCATGACAGGTTTTATACAGAGTGTTCATATTGTAGATAAATATCCCATTTAAAAACAATGGAGTCAAAAACATTTGCTGCAAATCTTGATTCACTCCAGCTTATCAGAGATTTCCTGAATGGAATCTCTGATACTATTGGTTTGGATAAAAAGAAGGCATATAATTTATGCCTCGCAATTGATGAGATTGCCACTAATATCATCAATTACGGTTATACACTTGCAAATAAAAATGACGGAGAGATTCAAATAGATGTTACAACTTCAGATCATTCACTCCAAGTAACATTAATTGATACGGCAATTCCCTTTGATCCTATGAAAAATATTACACCAACAGAAGATGATCTTTCAAAACCGCTTGATGAAAGACCCATTGGTGGATTGGGGATAATGATTGCAAAGCAAAGTGTTGATGAATTTAAATATGAATACTCGGATAATAAAAACAAGAATATTTTTATTGTACTTTATTAAACTAAGTGTTCAAGAAACTATTCGGAAGAATATTTTTTGATAGGGTAATTGAATAATACTTTATTATTTCCCTTACGTATTTTTTTCTTCAATTATACACATGATAATGCTTAAATGAATAATACTCATTTTAACGATTAACGTTCAAAGCGATGAAATTACTAATCTTACCTTAGGTGATTATTGAAATCGTTTATTTAATATTGAATTATGGCTGACAAAGAAATTAAGAAAACTGTTAAGAAATTTAAAAGAGGACTTGCATTTCGCATGAACTCTTATATTATTTCAAGTACGATCGTAATTTTTGGAACTATTTTATGGTACAACTATTATATTTCAAAAAAATTATTGGTAAAAGATAACATAGAAAATGTCAGTAACCTTACTAATTCAACAATACATGAAATCGAAAGTGTATTACTTCCGGCACAGAAAATACCTGAGAACATGGCTTACGTTATTGAGCATTCTTCATTTACAGATCAGCAACTGAGATCATACCTAAAAAGTGCAGTTGCAATGAATAAGGAAATGTTCGGTGGCACGATTGCTTATGAGCCAAATCAATTCAATAAAGATTCGTTTTACTATGCTCCGTATTACTATAAAAATGGTGATTCAATTTCTTATTCAAACCTTGGTGCTCAGAAATACAACTATTTAAAATGGGATTGGTACACTATTCCAAAAAAGTTAGGCCATGCTGTTTGGAGCGAACCATACCTTGACAATGGTGGCGGCAATATTGTTATGACCACTTATTCAGTTCCTTTTTATTCGTACGACAGTGTTCCGAGAAAATTCAAAGGCATTATTACAATTGATATTTCTTTAGACTGGTTACAGAAACTTATTTCAGGTATTAAAATTTATAATACTGGTTATGCATTTTTAATTTCGCAAAAAGGAACAGTAATATCACATCCCGATAAAGAACAATACGTGATGCGCCAAACCATTTTTGAAGTTGCGGGTCAAACCCACTATTCACTTGGTCAAAGTATGGTACAGGGCAAGACAAGCTTTGAACCATATGAGTCGTCCTACTTGAAAAAGAAATGCTGGATATATTATGCACCTATCAAATTATGCAACTGGTCTATTGGGATTGTAATTCCGGAAAATGAATTGTTTGTCGACCTTATAGAACTTACTTTTAAGCTTTTACTAATAGGGATAATAGGTTTCATAATTATATCTATAATCATAAATTTTATATCAAGAACAATATCGCGTCCCATTGCCACTCTTGCAAAAGCTACACTAAAAATTGGAACTGGTGAATTTGACATACAACTGCCTATTGCAAAAACCAGGGATGAAGTTGGTCAGCTGACTAATTCGTTCAGTTTAATGCAGAATCAACTAAAAACATACATCAAGAACCTGAAGGAAACAACAGCCGCTAAAGAAAGGATGGACAGTGAACTTAAGATTGCCAGTTCTATTCAGGCAGGAATGGTTCCCAAAGAATATCCGGCTTTCCCTCATTATAAAGAGTTTAATATATATGGAATTATGCACCCCGCCAAAGAAGTAGGTGGCGACATGTATAATTATTTCTTTGTGGATAACGATCATCTTTGTTTTGCTATCGGTGATGTCTCGGGCAAAGGTATACCTGCTGCTTTGTTTATGGCTATGACCAATACTCTTATTAAAGCAATGGCTCTTAACGGAAAAGATCCTGCCAGCATTCTAAAAGATACAAACAAGGAATTATGCGGGGATAATGAAGAAATGATGTTTGTTACTTTATTTCTTGGAATTCTTAATATTAGGACAGGAGAGATTCTATTTGCAAATGCAGGGCATAATCCACCTATGATACTTAGAAAAAATGAGCAGCCTGAATTTATGAAACCTGCCACAGGTGTTGCACTCGGAGTTTTTGAAGATGGTGTTTTTACAACAGAAAAAATATATTTAAATCCGGCTGATGCTTTATTTTTATATACCGATGGGGTTACCGAAGCAGCAAACAAGGACTATAAACTATATACCGAGAATCGTTTACAGTCGCTTATGATAAAAATTTCAGACCAGGACCTTGTAAATATTGTGTTATCCACGCTTGACGATATTCATGCTTTTGTAGAAAATACAGAACAATCAGATGATATTACCATGCTTGCATTGCGTTACAATTTTTCTGGTTCTTAATAAATAAGGAAATAAAAACATATCGGCTTGCCTACTATAGTTGGTATGAATGTAAATGAAAGTATTTGATGCCAATTTTAATTGCGGTTACCAATTCGGTTACCACCACTATCTTAAATTCTAAATCCATTGCTATCACAGCATCACAGAGGATGGTTCAAAGACCTCCAATTCACGAAAAGCACTTCACAAGATATGAAAGAAAAGGATAAGTGTCCATTTGACCTATTGATTTTTGAATAATTTAGGCAAATTAAAGAAAAGATTGAAGATATTATTTCTTTTCAAAGTATACTGCCAACTTATTAAAATTAGCTGATGCATTTGCAACCCTCCTGTAATCTTCATACTCGTTAACACCATACAAATATTCTTTATAATATTCTTTACATTCAACAGTAACCTGATTACCATCAACTTTATAATCAGAGCAAAAGGCCATAGTTGTATCAGAAGAATTTTTAATATAAAGCTCTGACATTTTTAATTGTTCCAGATTTTGAATTTTATAACCATCAGGAATATTAAAAACGATTATCCTTGTATAAGACCTGTTATAAGGGAATTCAAGCGGCAGTTTACGTTCTTCTTTTTTATATAACTCCATCTGGGGCCCGATAAGTAAGCCAACTTTAAAAATATATTTATCACCAGCTTTATCAAAAAAAGTGGAAGAGGTTAATGTGGCAGTTGTTATCAATGGGTTTGCACCCAGGTCTTTTCCTTTTTTGTTTTTGATCTCAAGATTTTCAATGGTCCCTTCATTGTCAATATAATTGATTATTGATTCGGAAAACTCTTTCAATTTCGCTTCGTCTTTTATATAATCAAAATAAGGTTGGTAAGCGCTGGCAACATAACCTGTCATGGATCGCGTAATTTCATATTTAATATCCTGAAAATCGGTGGGAATACTAGCTACTACTTTCAGATTATCTTCATTTTCGGTAACTGCATTACCCGCTATATATTTAATTTTACCTATACCTGTATTGTACTCTCCCATTTTAATACCCTTTATAAATAATCCATAATTACATATATCAGCTTCGGGAGGAAATCCAAGCCTAGTAAAGTTATCTGATGGATTCATGAATTTTTTAATCTCTGGAAAGTAAATAAGGTAGTCTTCAAGAAAACTATAATTCTCATAATCCTTATCAAATTTCTTCTCAAAACGATCGCTTGTAAGTACAATCTCGTGTTCTATGTCAAGAGTTTGAAAAATATTGGCGAACAACCTAACACCTCCATAACTATTAAATACTTTATTACTTAAAATAGAACTTAAATTTACTAATTCGGAAGCTTCGGCATCAAGATATACGAAGTTTGATTTAATATAGTTTTCAATGCTTCTTATTTTTGATTCCTCTGAACTTTCATCCAATTTTATTGACTTGCAAAGTTTTTTAAGTGATTTAATATCTTTTGGGTCAATTGAATTATAAATATTTGAATAAATTGTTTGTGATATAGAGCCATATGAATAAATATCCTTTTTACCGTTTGCTGTGTTTTTGTCGAGTTTCATTGCAATTTTCATTTTATTGGCATCGAGGGCAGAGCTTTCCTCATCAATTAGTTTTGGAATACTATCCACTTTTAACAACCAATAATTGCATTTTTTTTGGGTAGTGTCAAAGAAAATATCAGGACATTTATTAAAACTTTTAAATTTAAGGAATAAATTTTCAGGGGTAATGAATCTGTATTCAAAGCTCATTATTGGGTAACTGGTTTGAACAGTAAACATGGAGCCTTGCAAATATGATTCTCGTTCAATATAATACAGATATTCGATTTCATCGCCAATTTCAATTCCGTTGATAGCAAAATACCGGTATGTTTGTTTTGATTCTTCATCATAAGCCTCAACAATGTCTTTTTTATTCAATTCCAATATTTTACCATTGGGTTTTATAACCCTTGCTTTTTCATATATTACCTTGTCTTCATCATTAAAAGGGATATATACTTTATTATTATCTTCTATACCTGAATTACTCAGAACTTTTATCCGCTTATGTATATGCTTAAATAGTTTCAATACATTTTTATCATCATAGGCATATTCATTAAATGTCTTTTCAAAAATGGCTACAGAATGATTGGATGTATCAAAACTGCATTTTGTTAACTCAGGGTTATCCTGCCAGTCATAGTCTGACAATATAAGATCTTGAGAAAATGAATTTGCAGTAGAACAAATGGAAAACAAAATAATTAAAAGTAAGTTGAGTTTTTTCATTGTATTTTTTTTAAAACTATGGATTCTTTATATGCAGTTCTGATACTTTTAAGCATTTGATTCCACTCATCAAAGTAAGGCTTTTTGAGGTACAAATAATTTACATTAATGTATAAGCTGTATGTAATAATATTACCTTTCAGAATATATTTTATCTCATAAGAGAACAATTCGTTGTTGTATGTTGAGAGCTCCGGAATATATGAAACATAGTACCCTGAAGGAATTTTAAATTTATAGAAACAAGAATACGATGACTTAAACATCATTTCGTAATCGAGCTTTCGATCAGGTTTGAGTAAATCATCATCACCAAAAATTTTTGACAAATTCAGGTTAATATAAAAATCATCACCACTTTTATAGATGTAATCTGCAAGTATAAATTTATAATCAATAGATATATCATTATTTGAAATTTTGGGCAAATAGGATTCCAACGTAAATTTATTATTTCCTTTTTCGAGATAATTTGTAAAAAAATTCATTTTCTTTTCAGTATCCTTTACTCTTTCAATAACACCCTTTAGTGATCCACAATAATGTCCATTATAATGTACATTGCCACTACCTTTGAGCGTATCATCTGCAAGAAATACTTCTAATGTGTCTCCTATGAAATTTTCGGAAGCATCAGCCACAGGTATGGTATAAAGCTGGTAATCGCTGTCGTTTTTACTTATTAAGGCTTGTTTCCCTTGTATATATATGTTTGGAAATTCAACAGGCTGATACGGATCAGTAGCATCAAGAAAATAATATTTTCCACTTTCAATATAAGTCGCAATCATATGATTGTCAACAATGGAACTTGGTATCTCAGTATAGGTATATGGAAGGGATTTGGTGCCGATCCAGGTATAGTATGACTGCACACCAGCAAGCTGAAGCATGCTGATTATAAGAGTAGCCATATCCTTACAATCACCATATCTTTTTTCAAAAATTGCTAATGGATTTCTCGGAACATAACCCCCGGATTCATATTCATTTGCAATATATTTAATATTGGACTGCACCCATGAATAAACATTTTTAACCTTACTCATATCAGTTGTACATCCTTTTACAACTGAATCGGTAAGGGATCTCATAATAGCATTTGTGTTTGTGTCAACTGCAGATATTAGTTTTGTATACCATGCATGCAGATCAGAAACATTTCTAAGTATGGGAACCTCTTTTCCTTTTAATTTATAAGTACTGATAATTGGTATAATTTGAGGCAGATAATAATTTAAATCAGGGGCATTATTTTCAGTAAGGTATCCTTTTACATCTTTTGCTTTCCAGGAATAAATAATACGGTTCCCTTTTTCAGTTTTTTCGCATATAAGATTTAAACTGTCTGTATGTAAAAGATGGTTGGCAAGATCAACGCTTTTATCCGCATCGATTATAAATTCGTATTCTTCAATTGGATAATATCTGCTGATAAAATCATAAGTTAGGAATTTTGGTTCTGAAATGGAGAAAGTATAGCGTAGTTCTGTTATAGCACCCTCGCGTAACATAGGATAAGTAAATGTCGTTGATACAACATCGTCATAAAATATATTTTCTGACATTACCTTGGTAGTTTTAAAATCCGTCACATCCTTTTTTTTAATCTTATCATTTTCAGGATATGTAGTACTGGCAGAAATAGATTTTAATTTTTTCAACTCAAATGATTTTACATTATCTTCTGAAAATGCGCCGGCTTTATAGTTTGTATAAAAGGTTTTTTCAAAATCGGTTTCCTCAATTTCAAGTCCATTTTTTCCCACATTTATTACCAACTTAGTGGATACTTTAAGGTAGACAACATCTTTATCCGAATATTTTTCCTTATACCTGGCCAGATCATCAATTTCTTGTCCCGACACAATGCCTGAACAAACAACAAATGATACAATTCCAATAATTATTTTCTTTAAATCCATGACGGAAAAGTTTATTTCTTGATTACAGGAACAATATCTCCATTGTAATAAACAGTTTCGGAAATCAGTTTGCCATTTTTATCATATTTTCTTGAAGGTCCGCTTTTAGAATCATATACGTATGATGTACTTTCTTTAAGTTGCCCATTTGGGTAATAAGATTCTATTAATCCATGGTAGTCACCATAATAATAATTTTCTTTTTTCTTTATGGTTCCATTAGCATAGTAAAATGTTGTCAAACCATTTTCTTCACCTTTTATATAATTGCTATGTGTAGAAACTTGCCCTGTAGGGAAATACTTATAATAATCGCCTTCATACCAGCCATTTTTTAAAGTGAATTTTCTGGCGAGTTTTCCACTTTTAAAATAAATTTTCACCTCGGCTGTTTCATTTTTCACATCAACTTTCTTTTCAATGCCATCAGTGGATATATATGAATAATTGACAAGCTGATCATGCCAATAAAATCTTTTATGCTCCACAGAACCGTCAGTATTGTAGAAAATACTGTAACCTTCAAGCTGCCCATCCACATAAGAACGCTTAGATTCCATAATACCTTCATCGGAATAATAAATGCATTCTCCGTTTAGTAAATCATCATCATATTCCAATGATTTTATAAGAATACCTTCATCATTAAAATATTTCCAAGTGCCTACAGCATCACCATAGCTATATTCCCCTGTTGTCTGAATCTTCCCATTTTCATGATACCATGTCCAGATTCCACTCCTGTTATCAAGAATATACTCACCTATTAAATACTTCTGCCCCGATGGATAATAACTTGTAATTGCTCCATTGTAATCATTGTAAAGCAATGTTTTCTTTGTGTCAATCAATCCATCTTTATTATAATGAGAAATAATTTCCCCGCTTGCATTCTTCAAATTAATGCTATCAATCAATACAGCAGAACTATCATAGTTTGAAATATTTGTTATTATACCTTTGTAATAGGTTGTTGATCCGGTAATTTTTCCGTTTGCAGCATAATAGTATTGAGGACCATGCAAGTTTCCTTCAAGGTAATAAGTATGCGAGGCAATTTTTTTATTAGGATAATAAGTATACCAGTCACCTTCCAAAATATCATCTCTATAATTACCATTTTGAACTACAGATCCATCTTTACTATATTCCACATAATATCCATTCAAAAGGTCATTTTTATAATTTACACTCTTTCTTTCACTGCTATCGGGGAAAAAATAAGTAGCTTTTCCCTCTAATTTACCATCTTTATAATTGAATTTGCTTTCAAGAAATCCATTTTTATCATAATATGTCCACACGCCCTGATGTTCATCTTTTCCATATAATCCCTTTGCCGACAGATTTCCATTAACATGCAATCCTTCAAAATTAAATGATCCTTGTTTACGCTTGTCTTCCTTCAGAATTTTTCCATCCTGATCGAAATATTTATATGCAATTATTTCACCTTTGTTATATTCCATTTCGTTATAAAGTTTTCCATTAGAATCATATTCCTTTATGATTCCGTTAAGTTTTCCTGATTCTTCGTAAAAACTTTCTTTTTGTTTAACTCCATTTTTAAAATAGGAGATGAAATTCCCGCTGAACTTATTATCAAGATATTTACAACTGTCCTTCAATTGACCGCTTTCATAATATGATGCATACACCCCATTATACTTCGATTTAAGGTAACTGGTATTCTTCATCAATTTACCACTGCGATAATAGTAAATTTCATTTCCATTTAAATCACCATTAATATAACTGGCTTTACGATATATTTCGCCTGTACCATAATACTCTGTTACATCTCCGTTGATCTTGCCGGCAACAATGTTTCCTGCAAAACTTTTTTGTCCATTTTTAAAATACTCTTCATATTTACCAGACATTTCATTTACCTTGTACGATATAACCCTGAATTTCGCACCGGCATTGTTATATATTATAACCTCCCCATCAACATTACCAGATTTATATGGAATGAAATTCTTTATGTATCCTAATTCATTATATTCAACAATAGAGTCTTTAACTTTTCCATTCTCAAGTGATTCAATTGTTTTTAAGTTTCCATTTTTATAATAATAATTCCATATTCCATCTTTCAAACCTTGTTTGTTAAATTCTCCTTTTGCTTTTACACGGCTGTTGTCAAAAAAAACTTCTGTATTGCCAGACAGGAAGTCAGGGTTGATGGATGGCATAGAAACAGTGCTAATGGCATATCCGGAATTTCCATAATACACATCAACCATCTGTTTTTTATTATTGAAATCGATTAACTTTTCCTTATTCAATTTGCTCCATTCAAGTGAAACCCATGAAGAAAACTGCTCAATCTGCGCTTTATTTTTTTTAACAATTGCCTGGTGTGATTCTGAACTACTGGACTGTAATACTGAGATAGCATAAATATTAAATTTTTTGCTCTTAAGCAGCAATTTGTAAAATGGTACATACATATTATACCAAAAACCTTTAGTATCAGGATCAAGAGGTAATTTATCGAATAACAGGTAACTTTGCTTTACATATGGAATAGTTAGGGTTGATTTAACTTTATATTTGCTATTTAAGGCAAGGTAATTATGAATCATTTCGTCAATATCTGAAAAATCATCACCATCTGCTATATCGATTCCAGTTGGCTTTATTTCTTCCTGGTACTTTGTCGAAGCAATATTATTCAATGCAACCAGGCAGGAATTTGAAAAATTGGAATTAGGACTTAGGATAAGACACATGTTAAAAGCAAGCATTGCTAATGAAGTTTTTCCTTCATTCATAGCAATAATACCAATCTGGTAATGCGATCGTGCATGAAAAGGATTCAGCTTAAGTGATTCTTTAAAACAGTCGAATGCTTCTTTTGTTTTCCCTAGCTTTGTTAGGGAATATCCTTTGTTGTAATAAAGCAAACTATATTTTGGAAAGATCTTAATTGCTTCATCATAATATTTCACTGATTCATCATATCGCTCAAGCATGTCAAGACACGATCCCAAATCAAGGTAAGCCAGCGGATCCAAATCGAGGTTTAATTTTAGCGCCTTTAAAGAATAAGTCACACCCTCTTCATATTTCTCCAGTTGGTAATAAGCCAGTACCTGCTCAATGAGTGAGACATAATAATTAGTATCATTTTCAGGAATCTTTTGGAATTCGGTCAATGCTTCTTGATACTTTTCCTGTGAATAGTAATCAAGCCCTTTAAGAAGAACATCCTTCGAATTAATGATCTCGGGTTTTTCCTGGGCCTTGCAATAGGAGATCTGGATAAATACGATTAAGAAAATTGTGAAAATCTTTTTCATAATATATTTTAATTTATAACAGTTTCATCGCACCAAATATATTGTTAATTTGCATAATTCAAAATGATTTTTACTTTTTTTTCAATTATCATATAAAGAATCCGAACTCAACGGCTAGAACTTAAAGATTGCTGAATTGTAATAAGAACAACAAAAAATCATACATTTTTTAAAGCGTTTTTCCAATTAATCGTTCTTCGGATTAATTCCCCGCTCCTTTGGGTCCCACAATTTCTCCTTTGCGTATGGTATTTTAATTACCCCCTCTGCTCTTAGGCTCGCGATTACCACAAAACTAGTTCTTTAAAATAAACAATAAAGTGTTCGCAAAAAGGTGATAGTAATAGTTTTTGGTGAATGAAAAATTAGGGTATTAGCAGCCAAACCAAAGCTAATATATTATTCACTCTTTTAAAAATGAATGGTTGAAAGATTGAAACAACCATAAACGATAACTTGAAATGGAATATATCTGAAACCATTTGAAACGAAATGCATTTTAGATTACCAAATCGGAGACTATGCAAATCTAAAATTCTAAAACCATTGCAATCACTGCAACACAGATGATGATTCAAAGACTTCCAACTCCACGGAAAGCACTTCACAAAAACATAAAAAGCCTCAAAATATTTTGAGGCCTTTTCGTTTTCACTCTCGATTATCAAAACAGAAGGGCTGAGTATATTAATGCTTTCAGAAGTATTATTAACTGGAAAGTAATTGAAGAAAGATTTTAAAATAAATTCATGAGATTAATCGAAGGTAGCTATGATTCAACCATGACAGCACTGCAAGAACTGGTAAAATAATATTAATAATGCTTGTTTTTAAAGTTTCGTTTTTTTTATTCCAACGGTGGAATAGTTAATTCAGTTGCCGACTTTATACCAGAATCTAATTTTTGAATTACACCCAGCCTGATATAAATAGGCCGTACCATCTTTTGTATCATAGGAAGTTTTAGCGCAAAGACAATAGCACCCAACACTGATAATGCACCTCCTATTATTAGGGTATTTGGCGCTCCTATACTATTTGCCAATACTCCTGCTAACAAACTGCCGAAAGGAGCAATTCCTATAAATGCCATTGTGTAAAAACTCATCACACGACCACGCTTGTCATCGTCTGCAATAGTTTGCAGAATGGTATTGCTTGAGGTCATCTGCATGATCATCCCTGAACCAATGATTAGCATCAATACTAACGAAAGAGAAAATTCTTGAGATAAAGAAAAACCGATAAGTCCCAGGCCAAACACAGATGCAAATATGGGAATAAACTTTCCAATACCCAATATACTTTTCCTTGATGCCATATAGATAGAACCTGTCAGGGCACCAATTCCTGAAGCACCCATCAGAAAACCGAAAGTATGAGAACCACCATGAAGTATGGTCTTTGCAAAGATGGGCATCAGAACGGTATAGGGCATTCCAACTAAACTGATCAAAGCAAGCAATAAAATAATATACCTTATGGGCATGAATCCAAACACATATTTAAATCCTTCTTTTAATTCCTGTATAACATGTGTATTTTTTTCTTTTGTTTTTCGAGGAGAAATTTTCATCATCAACAGGAAAATGATAACAAGTATATAACTAATACCGTTGACAAGAAAACAGATTCCTTCTCCTGCAAATGCTATAAGCATTCCAGCTATGGAAGGCCCGATCAACCTTGCAGCATTAAACATAGAAGAGTTTAATGCAATTGCATTTCCCAAGTCCTCTTTTTTTTCAATCATGTCCACAACTAACGACTGGCGTGCAGGCATATCAAAAGCATTGATGCTGCCAAGAATTACACTTAATAAAATGATATTCCAAACTGTAATGGAGTTATCGAAATACAGAAATGCCAGAACTAAAGATTGTACCATTGCCAGTATTTGAGTTGCGACCAATATAGTACGGCGATTCCATCGGTCGATTAATACACCGGCAAAAGGAGATATAATAAATGTGGGTATCTGACCTGCAAAGCCAGCTAAACCCAATAAGAATGGGGAGCCTGTTAAACTATAAACCAGCCATGGAACAGCGATTGATTGTATCCATGTTCCAACAAGTGAAATGCTTTGCCCTGCAAAAAAAAGACGATAATTTCTATATTGAAGTGAACGAAAAATATTTTTAAGTCCGTTTAGCTTCGGGGCAATATTTTTATTTAATTCATTCATAAATAAATGTCATCAAAAATCTTCTATTAATAAGAGCAATGAATTAAGAGCAAATTAAGGTCAGGTTAAGATTTGATTAAGGGTTTGTGTTTTGATAAAAAATGATTTTTTATTATATATTTTAGCATAAAATAAAAAATACGGATATATAAATTTATATGCAATAAAAAATTTACAAATGACTAATCCCATTTAAATTTCTAACACAAAAACTTTTCATGTGCATTCCAAAAACCAATATGATCATAGTACTCACTTTTATTTCTGTTTTTTGTTTTTCGCAAAATGACAGTTTAAGAAATACAATTAAGAAATCATCGAACTTTAAACTGGCATACAATAGTTCACTAATTTATCCGGGATTCAGGTTAGGAATAGAATTTCCTATTAAAACAACTCACATAACTAAATTAAAAAAATCAGGAAAGAAGAAGGATTTTGTAAGAGACAACTTTATTTCTACAAATTTATCATGGTATCATCATACTAAATTTCATGATAACATTTATATTACAGCAGGTTGGGCAATAAGAAGAATAAAACACAAAGGTTTCTTTACTGAATTCTCTCCTGAAATTGGTTATAGCCGGACCTTTTTGGGTGGCACTACTTATAAAGCAGATGATAATGGAGAAATCACTGTTAAAAAATTTGCGGGTTATAGTTATGCTCTTGTATCAATTGGTGGAGGTCTTGGTTATGATTTCTCATTGACAAAATCTAAACCATTTTTAATTTTTTATAAGTTTAATTTGCTAGCAATGTTTCCATACAATAGCACATTCTATTTGCGACCTGCAATGGAAATAGGTTTAACATATAAGCCATCAAATTTTCTTTCATTAAAAGTTAAATCAAAAGAAATAAGTAAGTGAAAAATACTTTCCTGATACTCATCATTTCTTTTTTTCTTCTTATCATTTCATGTCAGAAAGAAAAGATTACACTGGGAACAAATGTTTCCGAAACTTTTTATTTTGAAAACAATAATACTTCAATGAGGGTGTTGGTCGAAGGAAATACTGCAAGCCATGCCTTCCTCCTCATTGTCCATGGTGGCCCGGGTTCAAGTTCATACTTCTACAATACAGATTATATCAGTGAGAATATAGAAAACAAATATGCAGTTGTGTATTGGGATCAGAGAAATGCAGGGGCTTCTCAGGGAAATTCAAATGGGGGAAATTTAAACCTGGATCAAATGACTGATGATCTTAAAAAACTTATCCTTGTCCTTAAAAGCAGGTATGGACAAAATTCAAGTATTTTTATTTTAGGTCATAGTTTTGGTGGCCTTCTTGCTTCTTCATTTATAACAACTGATAATAATCAAGCTATGATCAAAGGCTGGATCATTGCTGATGGTAGCCAAAACTATCCGTTAAATGATTCGTTAACCAGACAAATGCTACTTTCATTTGGCCAGCAACAGCTTGCCGAGAATAAATATACTGACGAGTGGAACTCGATTATTTCATATTGCAACGCACATACAGGAAATTTTACGTTTGAAGAATCTAACCAGTTAATTGCTTATGCTGCCGATGCTGAAACGTATATTGACGGAGTTAAGAAAATAGACCTTTTAACTTTTCTTAAAACATATGCCATAAAGTATGACTGGCCGCTCACTTCAATGTATTTCAATTATCAATTCTCATTAAATGCAAGAATAAACTACGATTTATATAAAACTGAATTTTCATCTTCACTTTACAAAGTAACAACACCAACATTATTACTTTTCGGACAGTATGATTTTATTTGTCCTCAAAGTTTGGGAACCGATATTTTAAATCGTATAAATACTACTGATAAAAAAATGGTGATTTCACCTATAAGCGGTCATTATACGATGTTTCAGGATGAAGAATTTTTTTGTAAAGTAGTTGACGACTTTATTGAACTTCACAAGTAGAACCACAATAGCTATGCATGAAAAAGGAATGCAATTAGAAATTTTAAAATCACTTGAAAAAAGATAGATATGAAAAAAGAATATCAACATAAATACTTCAAGGGAGAAAAAACTATAACTCTTGCTTTAATATTGAGCGTAGTGGTATTGGCATTATGCATACAATCAAAAGCGCAGACACAATCGTTTATAGGCTCCTCAGTAAAGCTTTCAACCGATACGAATGGTATCATAAAAACTTTAGTAAATGAAAACGCAGTTATTAGTTTGAATGACGGAAGCAACGATTTCTCCGTATCAGTTTCATTGTTTCCGATAGTAAACAATCCTGACAGGGAAGATTCTCTTGCTGATGCAAATAAATTATTGCTATTGACTTTTAACGGAAAGTTTCCAATTGAGAATTTTTCTTTTTATTCTGATAAAAGCAGTAATACCACTTATACAATGAATGGTTTGCTTGCTGTAAATGGAATTGCTAATCCGTACACACTTATATTTGCGGTACGAACACCACTCACAGCGAACCCAACAAATGAAGATGTAGTGCCTTTAACTGATGACGCTTATTATCCTGCTAAAATAAGTTTTTCAATTACGATAAATCCTGCTGATTTTGGTTTAGACATAGAACCTATTGCTATTAAAAATGAGGTGATTGTAGAAGTAGGAGAAGGAATAATCAATAAACTGGATTAAAAGCGTTAGGAAAATATTGTGCATTTAAGATAATTAATAAAAGAACCAAAAAAAAGACGCTGGGATAAATCATAAACAAATGTTGCATCGGCTCGATATACATTCAATTTCAATGAAAACTCTTTGTATAACATCAACATTCTAAAAAATGGAAAAAGTTATTTCTTCTGTTTTTTCATCGAACAGTTTTAAAGGACGGATCAACCCGCTTTTTCATGAAAACAAGAAGATCATTGCCCAATTTATTTTCACTCTCTTCTTCATTGCAATTGGTATTTGGTTCATTAAACATGAAGGTGCCGAATTAAAAGATGTAAAAAACACACTTATTACTGCAAAATGGATATGGGTGTTGGCGGGGATTATATTAACAGCTATTTATATTTTTCTACAGGGATTGATGTATGTATTTGCTTTTGCAGCAACTGGAAGTAAAGTTTCATTAATTGATTCAACTTTACTTTTTATTAAAAGAAATTTAATCAGTGTTTTTATACCAGCAGGTGGCGTTGCTTCCTATGCATTTTTCACAGGCACAATTGAAAGCAGAGGAATAAGAAAATCACAAATTCTTTTTGCCTCTACAATTTATGGGTTTACAGGAATACTAACTGTAGCAATTGTGGCTATTCCTACTTTTTTATATGCAATTTTTAGAGGTACTTTAGGTTCGGGCGATTGGTATGCATTGATTGCTGTTTTGCTTTTAATAATTACTTTGTTCTTTATATATCGTTCAATAATAAAAAAGGGTATTATCTATACTATTCTGGTAAAACTTATTCCAACTACAGAAGTATTTATAAATGATCTGCAAAATGAGAAAATTGATAAGAAAAAATTTCTGTTTACAATTTTAATTTCTGTTTTAATTGAATTTATTGGCATTACATATTTATATAATGCAATGCTTGCACTTAATTATGATCCTTCAATTTATGCAGCACTTATGGGTTATATTATTTCGGTGCTTTTTTTGATCGTTTCACCTTTTTTGCGAGGACTCGGAGCTGTTGAAGTTTCGATGACATATGTTCTCATTCGTTTTGGATTCGGAAATGTGGAAGCAATTGCCGTAACCTTTCTATATCGTTTCTTCGAATTCTGGATGCCTTTGTTTATAGGTATTCTGACTTTTCTTTCGAAAATAAATAAATTGCTAATGCGCATCCTTCCTGCATTGTTTCTTATGGGGCTGGGAATATTAAATATATTTTCTGTTTTAACTCCTTCTATTTCTGAAAGGATGATCCTTTTAAAAGATTTCCTTCCTTTGGAATTGATCCATGCTTCAAATGATCTTGTAACAATTACTGGTCTCTTTTTACTGATCACAGCTTCTTTCATGTTGAAAGGATTAAGGACTGCCTGGTTATTTGCTCTTGTTTTAAGTATTTTATCATTAGTTGGACATCTTACGAAAGCCATAGATTTTGAGGAAGCAAGTATAGCACTGTTGGTAATAATTGTTTTGATCGTCACGCGAAAGGAATATTACATTAGAACAAATCCTAAGTTTCGAAATGTAGGGCTGCAAACTTCTTTGCTCTTAGCAAGCGCTACATTAATATATGGAATTGTAGGTTTTTATTTTTTAGACAAAAAACATTTCAATATCGATTTCAACATTGTGCAATCAATAAAATATACATTTCAAAATTATTTTTTAATACAAAGCAATGATTTAATTCCAACTGATCGATTTGCAAGGATCTATTTGCATTCCATTAATATCAGCGGATTTCTATCCATTGCCTTTTTGATTTATACGTTGGTTCGCTCATACATACCAAAAAAGAATACATCAATTGAAGAATTTTCTTTGGCAAATGACTTGCTGAAGTCATTTGGAAATTCATCCCTGGATTATTTTAAAACATCAAGCGATAAAATGATCTTCTTTTCAGAAAGTAAAAAAGCATTTATTGCTTATCGTATATCAGGAAATTTTGCTGTAGTACTTGAAAATCCTGTTGCAGAGAATACTGAACAAATGAAAAATTGTATTATTGAGTTTGATATATATTGCTACCAGAACGGATTGAAAAATATTTATTATAGGGTTCCCGAAGAATCACTTGATGCTTATCTTGATCTTGGTAAAAAAGAACTATTTCTAGGGCAGGAAGGTATAGTTAACATTTCTACTTTTAATCTTGAGGGAAGTAGCAAAAAATCATTGCGGAATGCAATAAATAAAGTTACTGATCAAGGCTACAAAGCCACGATTCATATTCCTCCTATTAAAGGTGGTGTATTACAAAAAATGAAATCGGTTAGCGATGAATGGCTACGTGATACAAGCAGAACTGAAATTATATTTTCACAAGGCATGTTTGTCTGGGAGGAACTAAAGCAGCAGACCATTATAACGGTTGAAAGCTCAGAAGAAAAGGTCATTGCCTTCCTGAATATCATTCCTGATTTTGCTAAAGGTGAAGCCACTTACGATTTGATGAGGAAAACAAAGGATGCTCCTAATGGTGTAATGGATTTTATTTTAATTGAACTATTCAATTTTTTAAAATCTCAGAATATTACTTATGTGAATTTAGGTTTTGCGCCTATGAGCGGAATAGATGACCCTCATACTTTTCCTGAAAGATCAATGAAATTTGCTTACGAAAAAATCAGATCTTTCTCTCATTACAAAGGCTTACGCGAATACAAAGAAAAATTTGAACCGATATGGTATAACAAGTACCTAATTTACCAGCACGATTATGACTTGCTGAAAGCGCCTACTATACTGTCGAATATTATAAAACCCTAAACGATGAAAAATTCATCCAAATACATTATTGCTTCTTCAGTTGCCTGTATTATTGTTTGTATTGGAGAATTTGCAGCCATTTTTGTTTTTGGGTCATATTATCCGGGATACAGCCAACTGAAAGACACGATGAGTTTATTGGGTTCATCTATTAGCCCTGTGTCCGCTGAAATCTCTACATGGTGGGCGCTAGCTGGAATACTTTTAATGTTCTTTGGAACCGGATTTAGAAAAGCATTTTTAGAAAAAGGAAGGTATTCAAAACTTGCTTCATGGTTAATAATACTTTACGGCTTTGGTGAAGGAATAGGCTCTGGTATATTTAAATCTGACCGAATCGCAAATGAACTTACAACTTCCGCATTTATTCATGATGCATTTGGAGGGATTGGAGTAGCCTCAATATTATTATTCCCCTTTATTATGCAAAAAGTGTTCTCTAAAAATGAAAAGCCTGTTTTCTATCGGATATCGCAAATTGTTTTTGTAACAGGCCTAATTACTATACTTCTTTTTTTATTCAGATTGCTACCTGATGAAAATAATTTCTTTTCAATTTATAAAGGATTATGGCAAAGGTTATTTATGCTGAACACTTATTTCTACCTAACTTTTATCGCTATCCTTATGATTAAAAAACAGAAATAGCTTTAGTGTAAAAGCCGAAGCTAATCATCAACTCGAGCCAGTTTTGCTTGATAATCCATCCTCAAACAATTAAATGGTCGATTTAAATAGGACTACTATTGTCAATATCATAGGCTTTTACAAGTAGATTAATTATAAACAAAATCAACAATTTGAAAAGATATGAATTGGTTTGAAAAAAAATTTCCGAAAGGTTACTTTTTTGGTTACCATCACTAACAAAAATCCCTCAACCATTGCGAACACTAATGTACAGGGGATTGCTCAGAGACTGCCAACACAGTCCAGTAAGAGGTACTTGAATTGTAAGACAACAGTATGAAATATTAAAACTAGCAAATATTAAAGCGATAACCTATACCTGATTCCGTAGTGATCAAAGTAGGTTTTGACGGATTTTCTTCAATTTTCTTACGTAGTTGTGCAATAAATATTCTCAAAGTTTGTGTTTGCTCAACATAACCCATGCCCCATACTTCTTTAAGTATGTACTGGTGAGTGAGCACTCTTCCTTCATTCTTTGCTAAAAGAGCTAATAAGGAGAATTCAGTGCCTGTCAATTTTATTATTTCATTTTTCTTATGAACTGTGTATCCTGCTAAATCAATAGTTATAGAACCTAATTCCAGAATGGGATTTTCAGAAATATTCTGGCTTTGTCTTATAGCAACACCGATACGAGCCAGTAATTCGCCTGTATGAAATGGTTTGATAAGATAATCATTAGCTCCTGTCTCAAGTGCTTTAATAATGTCGTCCTCAGAATTGCGGACGGAAAGGATAATAATAGGTTTTTGATACCATTCGCGCAGTTTATGAAGAACCTCAATTCCATCTGTATCTGGAAGGCCCAGATCAAGCAGGATTAATACAGGATTCATTGATGCTGCCAATGCAAGTCCTTCTTTTCCATTTGACGCTTCTGAAATTTTATACCCCTTAGTCGAAAGCGTTATTTCGAGCAATCGGCGTATTTGAACTTCGTCATCAATTATCAATATGGTTCCTGTATCTATCATTATTTTATTCATATTGTTTTTCAGATTGGTTCATTTCAGAAATCTGAACTGGAATTTTAATTGTAAATATAGCTCCTCCATTTTGCCTGTTCTTTGCTATCACTGTTCCTCCATGCGCTTCTACAAATCCCTTCACTATTGACAAACCTAATCCTGTGCCGCCTGCTTTCGAATCTTTTCCTCTGTAAAATTTATTAAATACCGATGAAAGTTCAGTAGCAGGAAATCCTTTACCCCTGTCCATTACAAAGATTGCAAGTTCGCCTTTGTCGTAAAAAAACTTGATCCTTATTGTAGTTCCTGCAGTAGCATATTGTGTCGCATTCAAAACTAAATTGTGCAATACCTGTTCTATAAGTCCGAAGTCAATAAACACCAATGGCATATCATCAGGGATAACTATTGAGACATCAAAAGGTTTTAACTCCTGCTGAAGGGTTTCGGTCACACTATTTACTAAATCATTAACATCGCACCATGCTGGTCGTGGCGTTATACGTCCGGTTTCGAGCCGTGACATATTAAGCAGGTTTTCTATCAAGCGGTTCAGACGCACAGAAGCTGTATTAATTTCTTCGTATAATCTTCGTTTTGTTTCTTCCGGGTAACTCTGAAATAAAAGTGTTTCGGAAGATCCCATTATCGTTGCTACCGGAATTCGTAACTCATGTGAAATAGAATTGAAAAGGGTTTTGTAAAGCTTATCAGATTCGCTCAATATAATGGCTTTCCTTGCTTCATTCCTTAAAAATTCACGCTCGAATTTCCCGGATATTTGAGAAAGAATTGCTTCCCAAAATTCTTCTTCACCATGTGTAAATACTTTGGTGTGTTCAACAGCAATAACCCCCATATTACCAATATTCCCAGTCAGGGGATAAAATGTATATAAGGTTGAAGGCAAAGTATCGGTGTATTTTCCAGCTTTAGCCGAATGCTTATAAACCCATGCAGCAATGCTTAATTCGTTATCTGAAAGTTTTATATTCGTGTCATGTCGAACTTGGTTGTTAAGTTGATTCAATTCGTTTTTCAGAATTATGGCACAATCAATATTAAAATACTTCCGGATGTTTTTCAGGGCTATTTTTGTAACATCATTAATTCCTGATAACACAGTAAGTTCTCTTGCAAACTGGTAAAGCGCGTGGGTACGCCCTTCTCGTACCCTGATTTTCTCCTCCTGTCGGCGAACCCTTGATGTTAAAATTCCATTGAGCAGTGCAATAATAAAGAACATCATCAGCATAAGCATATCCTCGGGTCTTTCGATATGCAGGGTGAATTGAGGTGGAATGAAAAAATAATCCCATACCAGTGCACATAATGTTGCCGCAAGTAATATCGGGCCTTTTCCGTAAAAGAGTGCAAGTATCGAAATTAAAAATAAAAGCACAAACGAAACTACCTGGTATCCTCCTATATAATTCATAACAAGGTAAGAAACAATGGCTGAAATTATAACGAGCATTGAAGTAATCAGGTACTGGCTTATGGTTGATGTAAAAGCTGGAATAGAGACCCTATTTTTGAACCGGTCCCTTGCTTGCCTGTCGGAACCAAGAACATATACATCAATATTGCCACTATAACGTATCAGTTTATTTACAAAATTCTCAAGCGGTAGCATTGATAAAAGATTCCGCACTCGCGGCTTTCCTATGATGATATGTGTAACATTTTCTTTTTGGGCAAAATCAACAATTGCCTTTACAATATTGTTATTGGTAATAATCCTGAATTTTATTCCTAATTGTTTTGCAAGTTTGAAATTCTTATCAAGTTGTTCATGTTCTTTGGGCGTTAATTTATGCAGTGTTTCAACATATAATGCCTGAATATTGGCGCCCATTGAATAAGAAAGGTTTTTAGCCCATCTTAATAATCGTGTTGATTGTGGACGGTAATCGATTGCAACCAAAAGGTGCAAACCTGATTTCCATGGGCCGCGGATATGCTTGAATTGCATGTAATCGTGCAGTTGTTTATCTACACGGTCAGCAACGATACGCAGTGACATTTCACGTAAAGCCGTAATATTTCCTTTGCGGAAAAAATTTCCTATCGCTTCTCTTGAACGTTCTTGTGTATACACCTTACCTTCTGAAAGCCTTTGTAATAATTCATCGGGAGTAAGATCAAGCAATTCAACTTCATCCGCATTTTCAAAAATCTCATCGGGAACTGTTTCATGAACGACAATACCTGTTATTTGCGCAACGGTTTCCGAGCGGCTTTCGAGATGTTGGACGTTTAATGTTGTGTAAACATTTATGCCGTTTTCAAGAATTTCCTGAACATCCTGGTAACGTTTTGCATGGCGGCTTCCGGGAGCATTGGTGTGTGCCAGTTCATCAACAAGCACAATTTGCGGCTTCCTTGCTAAAATAGCATCCAGATCCATTTCCTGAAGCTGTGTATTTTTATATTCATAGGTTTTGCGGGGGATCAATTCAAAACCGTCTACTAGGTCAGCGGTTTCTTTCCTGTTGTGTGATTCGACATACCCGATAATAATATCGACGTTCTTCAATTTTTCCGCATGTGCAACCTGAAGCATGGTATAGGTTTTACCCACGCCGGCACACATACCGAAAAATATTTTCAGTTTGCCCCTTTTGCTTTTTTCTTCCTCGTTGATCAGTGAAGCTAAAAGTTCATCGGGATTTGGGCGGTTATCCTGAAAGTCCATTTATTATTTCTTATTTTCTAATTTGGACATTAACTCTACAACTTGTTCTTCGACACTTTTCATGCTTATCAAAATCCTTTTCAACTCCTGAATGTCATAAACAGTATAATCTTTTTCTGATTCTACTTGTTGTAAAGTAAAAGCCTTTTTCTGATTTTTGTCAGTTAGTTTCTCAGCCATTTCATTAATAATTAATGAAATTTCGTAAAATTCATCTTTCCCTGTGAAATTTAGTCTTTTATTGTAATTACTGGGAACTATTTCTTTTATTCCATTGTACAATTGATAAAATCGTTCATTGAAATATGATGCAAAGCCAAATGTAAATCCGTAAGCAATCAAAAAACACAATGTTCCGATAAATGACATTTGTATCGAAGCATTTCTTGCTGAGACTTTGGCATCATCAGTTTTTTCTATAATGGCTTTTTCGTTTATTTGCGATAAAAGCATCAACTGTTTATAAAGACTGTCAAATTTTTTTTGCAGGTTAATAACCTTAGCAACTGGTTGTGGTGTTTTAATAAGATTTGCAACCGAATCGCGGTATTCATTAAAACCTGTTTTAATACCAGATACAAGATTATTTTCGCCAATCTCTGTTATGTTATTTTGCTCTAATTGAAGTGAATTAAGAAATAACTCTAACTCCTTGTTGATAATTAAGGTATCAGGATTTTTGTTTGTCAAAAAGCTATTTGTGATTTCCCTATTTATAATTGTCAGGTCTTCCGCCATGTCTCGGGCAAAAACAACGGAATAATGGTTTTCCATAAGGATTGCGCTTGTTTTCCCCGATAGCCTGTTAACGTAATATATTGATGAGATTGATAAAAACAAAATGATTACCAAGAAAAGTACTATACCCATGGTAAATCTTGTACTACGGATGGATTTTTTCATGACATTTCGATTTTATTTGTTGTTTGTAATATTCTTGTCAAGGTCATTAAGTTCAATGTTCAAAATTAATACATTAATTCGTTCTTCTCCAAAGAATAAAAACTGTGGAGCCTCCGTGAGTTTATAAATGCTTTGTATCAGTGCCTGCTTTTGATCCTTATTAAAGTTGCGGGCTTTGGCAATCCTATCGACTTGCAATAAAGCCGCTTTTGGCGAAATATCCGGGTCGAGGCCGCTTCCCGAGGCAAAAACCATTTCAGACGGAACAGTGGTAAGGCTGTCTAATTGGTTATAAGTAATAAATTGTTTTTTTAATGAGTCAACAGAATGCTTCAGCTTAGCATTCGTCAAACCAAAATTTGAACCGCCCGATGGCAGCGGGTTATATGAAATTGCAGAAGGTCTTGAAGTAAAATAAATGCTACTGTCAAAATGCTGCCCTATAAGCTCGCTTCCTATTTTCATATTGTCTTTTACAATGAAACTTCCATTGGCTTTTGCAGGAAAAATAATCTGAACAATTCCTGTTACCAGCAGCGGGTAAATAATTCCTGTCAGTAAAGTAAAAAACAGGAATATTTTTAAAGATATGATGAGTGTTTTCATTTTCTGTTTACATGTTAATTAAAATATCAATCAGTTTAATCCCGATAAATGGAGCAATAATTCCACCTAAGCCATAAATCAAAAGATTGCGTGATAAAGCTATATTGGCTGATACTGGTCTGTATCGGACACCTTTTAGCGCTAATGGGATTAATAAAATAATTATTAAAGCATTAAAAATAATTGCACTAAGTATAGCGCTTTGAGGTGAACCGAGGTTCATTACATTTAATGCAGAAAGAGGACCTATTCCACTATTGCCGGAATACAACGAAATAGCTATAGCAGGAATAATTGCAAAGTATTTAGCTACATCATTTGCTATGCTGAATGTAGTTAATGCACCTCGTGTCATAAGCAATTGTTTACCTACTTCAACCACTTCAATTAATTTGGTGGGATTGCTGTCAAGGTCAACCATGTTCCCGGCTTCCCTTGCTGCCTGTGTTCCTGTATTCATTGCCAGTCCCACATCTGCCTGTGCAAGTGCTGGCGCATCATTTGTACCATCGCCTATCATACCCACTAGATGGCCGTTTGCCTGTTCATCTCGGATACGACGCAACTTATCTTCTGGTTTTGCTTCAGCCATAAAATCATCAACTCCCGCTTCTGCTGCAATGGCTGCAGCCGTTAATGTGTTATCTCCCGTGATCATTACTGTTTTAATACCCATTTTCCTTAATTCAGCAAATCGTTGCTTAATGCCACCTTTCACAATATCTTTTAAGTGAACAACTCCTAAAACATTGCTGTCTGAAGCTACAACCAAAGGTGTTGCTCCCTGTCTTGCAAGTTCTGCAACTGTATCTTGTGTGTTTTGCGGATAAAAACCATTATTGCTTTGTACAAAATTTCGGATGGCCTCTGAAGAGCCTTTTCGGATATGATGTATCATTCCGTCATCTGATTTATAATCAACTCCGCTCATACTTGTTTGCGCAGTAAAGGGAATAAATGTTGCATTAAGCTGATGTACTTCCCTTCCACGAATATTGAATTTTTCTTTAGCAAGAATAACTATTGAACGTCCTTCTGGGGTTTCATCCGATAATGATGAAAGCTGTGCAGCATCGGCAAGCTCCTCAACAGTTATACCTTCAGCCGGGATAAAATCAGTTGCCATACGATTACCTAACGTAATCGTACCTGTTTTATCAAGTAAGAGTACGTCTACATCACCTGCTGCCTCAATCGCACGTCCGCTGGTGGCAATAACATTTCTCTGTAATAGCCTGTCCATTCCACTTATACCTATTGCGCTAAGTAAACCGCCAATTGTAGTCGGAATTAAACAAACCAGCAGTGCAATCAATACCGGTATTGTCAGGTTTTGCGTCATAGGCAGTCCTGAAGCAGAAAGGCTGTATCCAAAGAATGCAGGCAGAGTTACTACAGCTAAAAGAAAAATAATTGACAAGCCCGCTAGAAGTATTGAAAGTGCAATTTCATTGGGTGTCTTCTGTCGTTTAGCACCTTCAACCAATGCGATCATACGGTCAATAAATGTATTCCCCGGTTCGGAAGTTATGCGTATTAAAATACGGTCACTGATTACTTTTGTCCCTCCTGTAACAGCCGAACGATCGCCACCGTTTTCGCGGATAACCGGTGCGGATTCTCCTGTGATTGCAGATTCGTCTACACTTGCAATACCTTCAATAACTTCACCATCGGAAGGGATCACATCGCCTGCTTCGCAAATTACAATGTCACCTTTTTTTAGTTCGGTTGCAACCACTAAAATCTCCTGCTTCCCTGATACTTTGCGTGCTTTGGTTTGTGTGCGGTTCTTACGCAGACTTTCAGCCTGGGCTTTCCCCCTGCCTTCTGCAATTGCCTCTGAAAAATTAGCAAACAAAACAGTAAACCAAAGCCAGATAGCAATCTGCAGATTAAATGATGAAAAGTTGTTTGTAAAAATTCCCGCTAACACAACTATCGTCGTAAGAACAGAACCTATAGCTACAAGGAAAATAACAGGGTTCTTTATTTGCAATGCAGGATTCAATTTTAATATGCTGTTTTTTGCAGCCTGGGCTAATATTTTCTTATTGAAAAGACTAGTATTTTGTTTTGTGCTCATGGTATTTAATATTAAAAAGTTATTCCGCTATTCATTAGTAAATGCTCTACCACCGGGCCGAGTGATAACGCCGGAAAATGCGTTAACCCACCTACAATAATAATCACACCGATTAATAAAAAGATAAACAGTGAATTATCTGTGCGGAATGTTCCTGAAGAAAGAGGCGTGATTTTCTTCCCTGCCATGCTTCCAGCCATTGCCATTACCGGAATAATTATCCCAAACCTTCCTATTAGCATTCCGATACCAAGAGTTAGATTATAAAATACTGTGTTGGCATTAAGCCCTGCAAAAGTGCTACCGTTGTTTCCGGCTGCAGAACTATATGCATAGAGTATTTCAGAGAGACCATGTGGCCCCGGATTGTTAAGTCCTGATAAACCCGCAAGACTTACAGAAGCCCATGCAGAGAAAATAAGTATTACAAAATTTGGTGCAAGAGCGGCAATTAATGCCATCTTCACTTCAAAAGCATTTATCTTTTTGCCCAGGTATTCAGGTGTACGTCCTACCATTAACCCTGCAATAAATACAGTTATAATAACAAAAACAACCATCCCATATAACCCGGCACCTACGCCTCCAAAAATAATTTCACCAAGCATAAGGTTTATCATTGCTATCATGCCTGTGATTGGTGAAAGACTGTCGTGCATTGCATTGACCGATCCGTTCGATGCTGCTGAAGTGGACGTTGACCAAAGAACACTGTTTGTAATTCCAAACCTGGTTTCTTTGCCTTCCATTAATGGTAAATGTCCAAATATAGGATTTGCAGAATATTCTGAATATAGGGAAATGCTTAACCCGGCAACCAATAGAATCAACATGGTTGTAAAAATTGTCCAACCATGTCTTACAGAACCGACCATTCTTCCGTAAGTATAAGTTAATGCAGCAGGGATAAGCAATATTGCCAGCATTTCAAGTAGGTTGCTGAAAGGTGTAGGGTTCTCAAATGGATGGGAGCTATTTGCACTAAAAAATCCTCCCCCGTTTGTGCCTAATTGTTTTATTGCAATCTGCGAAGCTGCAGGTCCCATAGGAATTACCTGCTGAGCGCCTTGTAAAGAATGAATAGTCTCATAAGGTTTAAAATTCTGTACTACTCCCTGTCCAACTAAAACAACAGCAAATAAAATTGCAAGGGGCAGCAAAACATATAATGTTGAGCGTGTAAGGTCAGTCCAGAAATTACCAATCATATCCGTTGTTTTCCGTGCAATTCCTCTGATGAGTGCCAGTAAAACAGCTATTCCTGTTGCAGCGCTGACAAAGTTCTGAACTGTAAGCCCGATCATTTGCACGAAGTAACTTAGCGTCGTTTCGCCAGCATATCCTTGCCAGTTGGTATTGGTCATAAAACTTACTGAAGTGTTGAATGCAGAATGCCATGACACATTTGGAAGACCTGCAGGGTTCATTGGCAAATGCGCCTGTAAAAGTTGAATCATGAAAACAAAGACAAAGCCGATCAAATTAAACAAAAGCAGACTGAAGGTATACGTCTTCCAGTTGCTTTCTTCGTCTGATTTTACTTTAATGAATTTGTATATCAGTTTTTCAAGCCATCCCAGAACATGTAGCATAAAATGTTTTTTTCCAGTAAACACATTGTACATGTAGTTGCCTAAAACAGGCGTCAAACCTATTAATATAGCAAAAAACAATATTACTTGTATTAAATCATGTGTTGTCATTTTACTTATCTCTTATAAATATTTATCTAATTTAAAAATACAACCTATCAGATATCCAAATGCAAAAACAAGTATGACACCTGCCAATATTGCTAATATGAATAAAATCTCTTTCATGGCATATTTGATTTAAAATTTTTCAGGTTTAACAAGCGCTATAACCAAATAAATAAGCAACAGCAGTGCAACTATTGCTCCTGTTACATACCACAATGAACTGTTCATTTCAATTCTTGCTTCTGGTACAATCAAAATAATATCCCCAATTGTTTTCATTTTTGTCACTTTTTAGCAATACAAAATTACTTCAGCATTTATATGCATTTTATATGAAATATATTTTGAAGTATATGGATTTTATAAAAGTGATATCTGCAAAATAAGCACACAGAGAGTCTTGATTTAGTCAAATATAATTTCTGACATGTAAATTTCTGAAAGTAAATTAACACTTGTTTCCGAACAAGGAGATGTTTGAAACAATTTGAAACGAAATATTCAAAAGGTTACCAATTCGGTTACCATCACTATCTCAAATTCCGTAACCCTTACTATCAATGCATTTCAGAGGAGCATTCAAAGTCATCATACTCAACGAATTGTCAGAACTATCTAACTTCATTGTTTTCTAAAAAATAATTATTTGTTGATTTAAAGTTATGGTAAGCGATAGTTGATGCCTTTTTAGAAATAGTGAATAAATAACCAACATAGAATTGAAGCAATGTATTGTTAGTAAGACTACGACCTACCGAAATGAGTAAGTGATTTTGAGTATTGACATCAATAACACTTCCAATATTAAATCTTGTATCACCTTTGCCTTCTTTAGTATCAGGTGTAGTATGATAAATTTCAACTCCAACACAAACATTTTTAACGGCTTGATATTGCACCTGCCATCCTATATAATTCCAATTTTTATTCCCTGCACCTGGGTTTATCCAATACCCGTAACCACCATAAGTTTTACATTTATCTCCAAATGATTTTTGTATCCATACAGGAAGCAAAAATTGTGCTTTCCCGTTTCCCAATTCTTTGATTGAATTACCTGTTGGCATTTCACATAAAGGAAATATACAGATTTGAGGTCGGTACTTTGTTTCCTGAATAAAACGATATTTAACTCCCACTTCAATATCCCCAATTCCATAATTACTTTTACCATCATAGTAAGAATTAAATGCCAACGGGGCAACCAGGTGCAATTGCATATTTTTTATTACACCATAATTTACTTCAAAGTGAGGTAAAGTACCCTGAGCCAAAGTTCTGTTATAACTTGAATGAGTAGAAAGATAAAGTTCCCAGCATTTGAAACCCACAGGTACAGGGTCATCAGTATCCCATGGTGGACCTGCGAATACAATAGTAGAATTAATTATCAGAGATAATATCAGTAAAATTATTTGCTGCAACTTTAATTTTACATTAGACATTACTGAGGATTTTTTATTTTAAAATTCCGGTTTGTTACAAGTCAAAATATGTTAAGCTTAATAAAAACATTAATTACATCTTCATCCCTGCCATTGGATCAGAACCATTTTTTAGAATGTACTCGCTATTCAAAAGGTAAGCACCTGAAATTACAACACGTTCGTTTTCTTTTAAGCCAGAAGTAATTTCAACTTCAACAGAATTTCTGATACCAGTCATTACCATTCTTACTTCAAAAGTACTGTCAGCATTTTGTATCCAGACTGAACTGCTTTTTGAATCAACCAGGACGGCATTTAGAGGAACTGTGATTGCTTTCTTCTCATTGGTTTTAAGTTTTACTTCGGCCATCATACCCGGTTTGTATTTGTTGGCAGTGTTCGAAATCTCAACTCTGATAAGATTTATTTTCGAATCTTTTTCTAACTCGGGATTTACAAAAGAAATAGTTCCTTTAAGTTCTTCATCAGGCAATGCAGAAATTATGTAAGTGATTGGTGCAGATTCTTTGATGTATTCCAATTCATCAGAATAAGCTTGTGCTTCCAACCATAATGAAGAATTATCAGATAGATTATATACAGTTGAACCTGCCATTACATAGTCGCCTTCGCTGATTTTAATATCCTGAATATATCCGCTCACTGTGCTGTAGACAGGAACTGTATTCTTTACAGTAGCAGTATTTTTCAATTGTTCTATCTGAGCTGATGACATTCCCCAGAGCAAAAGTTTATTTCCTGCTGCATCTATTATCGATGAAAAATCATTTGTAGTTGTGCTGAGTTTTTTTTGTTTTTCAAGTGCAAGCAAATATTCTTTCTGAGCTGACTGCAAATCTTCACTATATATCTCGTATAGGGTATCTCCTTTGTTTATCAGGTCGCCAGTGCTTTTAAAATTCAATTTATCAACTCTTCCTGAAACTTTTGAACTGATGACTTTCTTTGTATTTTCATTTACAACCAACTTGCCTGAGAAAATTATTTCATTACTGATTGTATTTTCCTTTACCGTATCAACAATAATATTTGCAAGCTGCATCTGCGCTTTGCTTAATTTTATTCCGGAAGGCTGCTCCATGTTGGATGTGGAGTTATCCACTTCTTTTTTTTGTTTGCATGAAACAGCAAGAATCAAAAACAAGAATACAATTGCAACTAAATTGATTTTAGCTTTCATTTTTTCTTACTTAATAAAACTTTCACTATCTATCAGGAACTGTGCGTTTGAAGCTATTATATTTGCGGTATCAATCCCTGATATTATTTCAATCAAATCACCATAGGTAGTTCCAGTTGTTACCAACTTTGTTTCGAAAGTGTTTTTTGATTTAATTATTACAACTTTTCTTTTACCCAAATCCAGAACGGAAACTTTTGGAACCCATATTCCTTTATGGTTTTCAGCATAAACATTAGCCGTAACCAATTGCCCGATCTTATATTTTTTTGAAGAATTATCAATGTAAATTCTTGCATTCACAGATTTATCATTACCGGAATTAAAGGTTTCCAGAAAGTTCAAGACACCTGTAAATGATGGTGTTTCTTTATTATCAGTATATATTTCTGTTTTCTGTCCTGTCTTCAAATAAGGATAATCGCTGTTGTAAATTTTTAATAATGCCCAAACAGTGCTATTGTTAACCACTTTAAAAACTGTTGCTCCCTGATCAAGGTACATACCTTCTTTAATACCAAGATCGTCTGATGAGCCAGTCTTGGCAGTGATACTGGCCATCGATGAATTTTTATTTTCAGAAGAATTTTCAGAATTAATAAAATCCTTATTCACTATATAACCTGAATAATTGCTGTAAACAGTAATCTGATATTTTGGTTTTCCGGCTTTTTCAACTTCTTTAATTTCTGCATCACTCATGCCAAGAAGCCTGAGTTTTTCTTTTGCTGATTCAATTAGTTCAGTTTCATTGCTATCGTTTTCTAGTAAGAAAATAAGGTTCTGCTGGGCCGTAAGCAAGTCAGGACTGTATATTTCAAATAACTTCTGTCCTTTAATTACAGGTTGATATTTGTATTTTATATAAAGTTTTTCTATTCTTCCACTTACCCTTGCACTTTGGTTGTTTATATTTCTTGTGTCATAAGTAATGCTGCCATTTACCTTTATAACCAAAGGAAATTCATTGTAGACTGGTTTCGTGGTTTTTATTTGAGAAAGGATTTTTTGAGAGGTGGGACTCACAACATCTCTAAGCGTGCTGTCAGACTCGCCCTCCATAACATTTTTTTTCTCCACCAGCTTCATACCACAAATAGGACAATTGCCAGGTTCTGTTTTCAATACCTGCGGATGCATGGAACAAGTGTAAAGCTTGCCTTTATGCGAATCGCTATTGTCTTTCTTTTGCTTGCAGGAGGAAACAGCCAGAGCAGAAACAAATGCAATGAATAATATGAAATATTTAATCTTCATTTTTTCTTTATCTAAATGCTCTGCTTCAATTTACTTTTCAATTTGTTTTTCAAATTCAACCTGCAACAACAAAAGATCTTTAACCTGTTCAAGATATTCTACTCTTCCCATCTTTAAAGATTGCCATGCATCAAGCACTGAAAATAAATCTTCGGTATTCTGATCATAAGCCAGCAGCGTGGTTTTGTAATTTTTTTCAAGTGCCGGAATTATGTTATCCTTGTATAGTGCAAGCTGCAACTTTTTACTTTTAATCTGTGATTGCAAAGACATTATTTCACCACTCGTTTCATTCACAAGTGACTCCTTCTGTTTCTGGAAAGCTGCAATTTCATAATTTATTCCAGCCACGTTTGATTTATACATTTTAGAAGACCATGGAACAATGGGTATTGTGATCATTCCCATTATTGAAAACTGATTTGGTGTTGTTCCAAAAGCGAACATGTTATCGTATTTAATACCAAATTCAGGTAATCGTTTACTCCACTCCAATTGTTGTTTTAATTGTGCAAGTTTTATTTCCTGATCAATGGATTTGATATCGCTTCGTGATGCGGAAATTGTTATTGTATCTACTATTTCTGATTCATAATTTTTTATTGTATAATTTGTATCAATATCAAAAACAGTGCTTTTGTCCCTATTCATAAGGGTATTCAGACTAATCTGTTTTTGAAGAATTTCATTTTCGATCATTATCTGCATGTTCTGCAATTCGCCAAGTGCAGCTTTTGCTTTATAAATATTATTCAATTTTTCCTGTTCGTAAGGATACCTTATTTCTGAAACTTTTATGATATAATTTAAAAGTTCTTCGCTTTCAGCAAGAACAACTTTTTTCTTTTTCAAAATAATCCATTCTGCATAATCGGATTTTGCAAGAGCGTATAATTCATTTGCAGCAGCTTTTTCATTCTGAACATCCACTGAGGACATGGCTTGCATGTATTGCTGATTCGCCTTTTGCTTTGAAGGATTCGGAATCATCTGTTGAATTGAGATCATATATGATCCCATGTTTTTTTCAAAATTGTAAGGTGTCATATACAGACCTGTACCAATCTGAGGCGGGTCCCAGCTTTTAGCACCTTCTGCATATGCATCGTAAGCTTTCACCTGCAAATTGTACATGGCAAGTTCGGGATATTGTTTTTCTATAATTGCTTTGATACTGTCAATTGTGAGAACCTGTGATTTTGCTGAAGAAAAACAGATCAATATAAAAACAAAACAAAAGACTTTTTTGAGTTTCATGAAGCGCCTCCTTCCTTGAATCCTATTAAATCAATCTTTCCTTTCTTTCTTAATTCTCTTTCTTTGGAAATCTCAAAAACAACAGGAGTTACAAGCAAAACATAGATAGTTGAAGTAAGAACGCCACCTATCAATGGCAACGCAATAGGGAGCATTACATCGCTGCCAACGCCCGAAGCCCACAGGATTGGTAACAATCCAAAAAGTGCTACAGAAACAGTCATTATTTTCGGACGCAAACGTTTTGCTGCACCAATAATTACATATTCTCTTATGTCAGAATTAGTGATAGTCTCTTTTGAATTCCCTTTTAGTTTTACTAATTGCTGCATGGCTTCATTCAGGTAAATAGTCATGAGCATGGCCGTTTCTACTGCTATTCCAAACAGAGCAATAAAACCAACTGCCACTGCCACAGATAAATTTACACCATAAAAATAAATCATAAAAACACCGCCAATCAAGGCAAACGGAATTGTGATCATTGTTATGATTGCTTCTTTAACAGATTTGTAAGTAAAATAAAGTACAAGCAAAATAATAATGACCACAATTGGCATAATCAATTCAAGCGTTTTATTCGCTTCTATTTGATTTTCGTACTGACCGCTCCATTCAATAAAATACCCCTTTGGCAATTTCTTTAAAAGGTCGTTCAGTTTTTTCTTGCATTCTTTCACAGTGCTTCCAATATCTCTATCTCTTACATTAAAAAGCACAGTTCCCCGAAGCATAGCATTTTCAGAATTTATCATAGGAGGGCCTTCTGAGATTGAAATGTCAGCAACAGTGGACAATGGAATTGCACCATAGTTTGTTGTTTGAATTGGTATTCTTTTAAGATCATCAATGCTTGCTCTGAAGTCCTGTGCAAGCCTTACATTTACACTGAATCTTTCCCTGCCTTCAATGGTATTGGTAAGATTCATCCCGCCAATTGCTGATTGCACTATCATATTAACATCGTCTACAGATAAACCATAACGGCCAATCTCATCTTTCTTTATTTTTATATCAAGATATTTTCCACCTGTGATTGGCTCTACATAAAGGTCTTTAACTCCAGCAATGCCTTCTAATTCTTTTTTGAATGTTTGTGCAAGTGCATAAATGGAATCGAGATTCTGACCATACACTTTTAATCCCACATCGGTACGGATGCCTGTTGAAAGCATGTTGATTCTATTTATGATTGGTTGTGTCCAACCGTTAACAACGCCTGGAATCTGAAGTTTTGTGTTCAGTTCATTAACAATATCTTCTTTCGTATAACCTTCACGCCATTCCGATTTCGGTTTTAAAAGAATAATTGTTTCAATCATGCTTACAGGTGAATTATCTGTAGCTGTGTTTGCTCTTCCAGCTTTGCCAAGCACATTTTGCACTTCAGGAAAGCTTTTAATAATCTTATCCTGTACCTGGAGAATTCTTTTAATTTCAGAATTTGAAACATCGGGAAGCGTAACAGGCATGAATAAAATAGAGCCTTCATCCAAAGGTGGCATGAATTCACTTCCCAGACTCAGGAACATTGGAATGCTTATAGCTAAAGCAATCAGATTTATTCCAATTGTTGTCTTTCTCCACTTCAAACATAATTTTAAAATGGGAGTATATATTTTTTCAAGGGTTCGTGTAATCGGATTTTTATGTTCAGGTTTTAATTTTCCTTTCAAAAAAAATGAGATCAGTACAGGCGCGAGTGTTATCGCAAGCACTGCATCCACGAGTAATATAAAAGTTTTTGTCCAGGCAAGAGGGTGGAACATTTTTCCTTCCATACTTGTAAGAAGAAAAACCGGTAAAAAAGAAACGACAACCACAATGGTTGAATAGAAAACACCGGGACCAACCTGTTGAGAAGCTTTCTCAATTATTTTAAGACGTTCTTCTTTATTCATGACCCGCCTCCTTCTTTTTGCTGTGCATCAGAAATATGCCGGTATGAATTTTCCACCATCACAATTCCATCATCAACAATAACGCTGATTGCTAATGCGATTCCGGTTAATGACATAATATTTGAAGAAATTCCGAATGCTTCGAGCAAAATAAATGCAACCGAAATTGAAATAGGCAATTGAATTAAGATAATCAACGCGCTTCTCCAATGAAATAAAAACATCAATACGATTAAAGAAACTGCAATCATTTCTTCAAAGAGTGTTCCTCTCACTGATTTTATTGCATCTTCAATAAGGCTGCTGCGATCGTATGCTGTATGAAATTTCACACCTTCGGGCAAACCCTTTTCTACATCTGTCATTTTTTCTTTTACAGCAGTAATAACCTTATCGGCATTTTCACCGTAACGCATCACTACGATGCCACCCACAACTTCACCTTCACCATTCTGATCAAAAATACCAAGTCGCAGGTCGCCGCCCATTTGCACCGTTGCAATATCTTTCATGCGGATGGGAAAAGTATTATATGTGCCTACGGAAATATTTTCAATGTCAGCAATGCTATCAATATAACCCAGACCACGCACAATATAACCCATATCGCTTAGCTCGTATTTTCTTCCTCCAACATCATTGTTATTTGTTTTTACAGCCTTCAGTACATCCATCAAAGGGACACTGTAATAAATGAGTTTGTTCGGATCGATCGTAATTTGATATTGTTTCTGAAAGCCGCCAAACGAAGCTACTTCACTTACTCCGGGAACTGTCTGCAATGCGAATTTTACATACCAGTCCTGCAATGCCCTTAATTCTCCGAGGTCGTAACCTTTAGCATCCAATGTGTACCAGAATACATGTCCGACTCCAGTACCATCGGGGCCAAGATTGGGAGTTACTCCTTCGGGTAATAATCGCTGAGCATAATTCAAGCGTTCCAGAACTCTAGTCCTTGCATCATAAATATTTGCATCGTCATCAAAAATCAGGTAAACAAAACTCATCCCGAACATGGATGCGCCACGAATGTTTTTTATTTTCGGAATTCCCTGAAGATTGGAAACAAGCGGATAGGTTATCTGGTCTTCTATAACCTGCGGGCTGCGCCCCATCCATTCGGTATAAACTATTACCTGATTTTCGGAAAGATCAGGGATCGCATCAATAGGATTCTTCTGAATAGAAAAAATACCCCATACAAATAATCCTGCTGAAATCAGCAAAACAATAAAACGGTTTTTTAATGATATGGAAATTATTTTTTCAATCATTCTTTTGGTTTCTACAGATCAGGATGTTTTAACCTTTAAATACCACTGTGATTTTAACTATGCGAATTTATTTTAAGGACAATTATTTCACAATAGTTGTATCCGATGCTTTTTCAACTTTAATAAGTTCCATGCCGCATTTAGGGCATTTCCCGGGTTTATCACTTCTCACTTCCGGATGCATGGAGCATGTATAAAGAACTTTCTCGGTTGAATTTTGTTCAGTTGCTGTACTTTTTTTGTTCTGTGAACCACAGGCTGCAATTGTAAGTGATAACGCTGCCATGCCTACAAATAATAAATTCATTTTTGTTTTCATATTTGAAAGTTTATGAGTTATAATGATTCAATTACTTTTTTTAATTTACGTTATACTTCAGCAGCAATATCAGCAAGCTTTTCGTTTTTCACTGCTTTCATTGATTCAAGCGGATTTATTGCTGCTATTTCAACAGATCCGTCTGATGTTTCTTGAATAATAACATTGCAAGGAAGCATCAAACCAATTTTATCTTCAGCCTGCAAAGCTTTGTACGCAAAAGGAGGATTACAGGCACCAAGTATTTTATACTTTCTGAAATCAACATCCAGTTTTTTCTTTAAGGTGGCCTGAACATCAATTTCGGTGAGTACTCCAAAATCTTCATTTTTCAGTGCTTCTGTAACTTTGACAATAGCATCATCAAATGAGATTTTTAAGGTTTTATTAAAGTAGAAGCTCATATTATTCCTTTCATTTATTAATTAATTAATCATCATGATCCTCTAACAAGAAAAATCATTTGCATAGTTTTTATTCATGCTCACTGTGGCATACCATTTTGTTACAGATGGAATGAACTGTATTTATCATTAACTAATTTGTGAAAAAAAACTTTCTTTTACAACATTATAAACACCGTTTTAATACTGGATAGGATTCAAGTTCTTAATAACTGTTTTCGTTTTATTCAGTAAAGATGGATCATTACTAATTATTAAGAATTAAAAGCAAATTAACGTTGTATTAAGATAGCATTAAGTTATTGTGTAATCCCCATTAAATATATGGGAATTACACAAATTATTTAAGCTTATGCCGTATTGAATTATATAATAATCACTTCGGATGATAAGTAATATGCGTTGTCCTTAACTGGTTCATTTCATTCATCACTTGGTTAAAGTCGACATTATTGGTAGTGCACATGGTATGGCCGGCCTCGCTACCCATCATTCCACCATTACCACCCATCATACCACCGCCACTGTTCATCATGCCACCGCCATCAGTCATCATGCCACCAGTAGTATTCATCATGCTTGTATGACAATTCATAAATATTGTATCATTTACATGATAACAGCTATCCATGTGATGCATCAACATTGAATCAGGAACAGCCAAATTACTGCATGCAATTAACGAATCATCATATGTTTTTGCAGTGCTGTAAGCGACTTTCATTTTACCAAGCAAAGCTTGTTGATCGGGAGTAAGGGAATTGTCTGCGCTTTTTTTACAACTAATAAAAGCTGTTGTAGCTATCATCGCTAGGATAATTAAAATGATTTTTATTTTCATACCGGATTAAGTTTAAAGATTAAAATTGATTTAGTTTAAAGTTAATGCCTTTACCCGTATTTATTATAAATACAGTAAAAGACTAATTCAAAAAACAAAATCGAATTAATTTCTAAAAACCTCCAGAAAACAATTTTCAAGGTTAATTGACGGGGGTGAGATATCAATATAGATTACATGATCAGGGACAATCATGCTAGAGAAAAGATCGTAGGTATGTATTAGCGTGGTTAAAAATGACGAAGGATTTATTAGAGAAAAACTATTATATTCAGAATCATACGTATCATTAATTTTAATATGACTGACTTTATTATGGCAGTGATTACAATGCTTGCAGCAGTCATTAACATGTTTAAGAGAAACAACAATCAACCTGTCACCACAATAATGACGTGTAACTGTAAACCCCATTGCGGTAAACAGGAACATTGTTAACAATAGAATATTTGCGGTCTTTCGAAGCATTTTCAATATTTATCTCGCAAAATTAAACTATCGAAAAGTTATAGCCAATGAATTAACATACATTAACACAACTTTAACATCAAACTATAATATTAATATAAAATAGATCAAAATATTTATTTGGCTTTCCAATGCATCTCCATTTTATCACTACCGTCCATGTGCCAATACCAAAACTCATCACTTGTTAATTTTAAAATTGTAGAAGTTTCAGAATCAAACCCCATCACACCAAAAATTTTGATTCCATTATCATTATCGGTAAATTCCCATTTACCAGAGCCTGACATCATAGTGCCAGAGCTATCAGACATGGTGTATGAAAAATTACCGTCTTTATCGAATGTATTCGTAACGTTTGTTCCTCCTTCATCCATGGCAATTTCAGCAGGGGTCATTCCCATGTCGTTCAGCATAACTTTGTCAATTTGCCAGGTGCGTGCAAGCCTAGCGGTTTTCGATTTTAAACTAAGTGCTGGGCCATCATCATATTTTTTGCAACCTGCAAAAGTTATTGCTACAACAATACTAACTATGAGTAATATATTTACCTTTTTCATTTTTATTGATATTTATTATTATGATTAAACAAATTTTAACAAAATTACCCTTCTGATTTAGCGTTGTCAATTAAATGACTAGTCTTAACAGTTAATTAACTTTAAGATTTGCCAGTGGAAGAAAATAAATAGAGGTATTGAAAATAAGTGAAAGTAAAAAATTGATCCTATTTGAATAGAATTTTCTTAAAGGTTAACATGCATAACTCAAATTCGGAAACTATTGCTATCACTACAATATAAAGGAAGGTTTAAAAACTTCCATCTCCACAGAAAACACTTCACAAAAACCTGCCTAATTGCGAGACAGGCACAAAAAGCCTTAAAATGAATTTTTTGAGGCTTTTTCATTTTCAAATTCCTTCACTTTTCTTCACCTGTCACTTTGGTGGGTAGTGCAAATTATAGCTGCAAGAGCCTGTGAGATGCGAATATCCTAATCATTTCTTAATACTTTATTAATCTGGATTTAATTTCTAAATAAAAATTAAACGGTTATTTTATAACATCAAAAGGATAAAAAGAAAAATGATTTTAGAAAAAAATAAAAATATAACTAAAGAAAAAGAATTAGAAAGGCTGAGAAAATTAAGGACTCTCGTGGCATTCGATAAAAAATTGGCTGAACATAATGATGAACCCGATGATATGACTATCACTGATCTTGAAGAATGGCTAAAAGAAATTGATAAAGAATTAAAAACGAATAAAAACAAAGAGCCATATATTTCATAGTTATTTGATACGTGCCTGACTTAAACTGCGAGTAAACAAGAATAGAGTGAAATAAATTTATGGAGGAAATTTATATGAAAAAAAATAACTCGTTTGCAGCCTTAGTCTTCGTAGTAATTATCGCCATCGGTTCATGGATAGCATATGCAACCTATTCCGAACCGGACGATTATGCCGGTGTCTTGTGGATTTCGGGTGGCACACTCCTTATAGCCACGATTGTCACTTCTGCCATTAAAGTGGCAAATCAGTGGGAAAAAGCAGTAGTGTTGCGCCTTGGTAAATTCCGTTCACTCAGGGGACCCGGATTGTTTTTTATCATCCCAGTGATCGATCAAATAGCTTATTGGATTGACATTCGCGTGATCACAACAAATTTCAAAACAGAAAAAACCCTTACAAAAGATACGGTGCCGGTAGATGTTGATGCCGTGCTGTTTTGGAAAGTGATTGATCCCAAAAAAGCAGCCCTTGATGTTGCGGACTATAAGAGCGCCATTTCATGGGCCTCACAGACTGCGCTTAGAGATGTGATCGGCAAAACCATGCTTTCCGATATGCTTGAAGGCCGGGAAAAGATCAGTAATGAATTGCAAAAAATCATTGATGAGCGTACTGAACCATGGGGTGTCAATGTAATATCAGTGGAAGTTAAAGATGTTTTGATTCCTCCTGCTTTGGAAGATGCCATGTCCATGCAGGCCCAAGCAGAAAGGGAACGACAGGCACGTGTCATCCTTGGAGATTCTGAAAGGCAGGTAGCGGAAAAATTCGGCGATGCTGCAAAAACATATGCTGATAACCCTACTGCACTTCACCTGAGGGCAATGAACATGCTTTATGAAGGTTTAAAACAGAATGCCACCATTGTTATTGTACCAAGCACTGCTGTTGAATCCATGCAGCTGGGCGGCCTTTCAGGAATCACAGCACTTACTATGGAATTGCAAAAAGAAAAAAATAAGGAAAACCAAGGAAAAGCAGTTGAATAGTTACTGAGTAATAAATAAAAAACGTGCAATGAAAATCAAAATATTTTTTATTGGTGTGATTTTTATGTGGTTGTTTCAGGAGGTCACCGCTCAAGACATAAAAACCTCGCAAATCGAGCAAACCCCTCAGTACAAGAGGAAGCTGGTCAAATCTAAGATTGATCCAAATAGTCCGAAAGGAATAACTCTGAAAGAGACAAAAGAAGGAGATAAAACTTTTGGGAAGAAAGGGCTTGCCTTGGGTGAGGCATTAAGACATTACCTTAACGCATATAAATACGATTCCATCAATCCTTCATTGAACTACAAGATTGGCGTTTGTTATCTAAACACTATTAATAAAGTGCGCTCTATTCCTTATCTGGAAAAAGCCTATAAAATTAAACCAAATATCGCCCGGGATATTCACTTCCTGCTAGGACTAGCATATCAGCTCAATTATGAATGGGATAAAGCAACAAGTGAATTTGAAAAATATTTACTCACACTTAGTCCGGAATTGAAGGAAGTCCTGTCAGGAGAAGTCACGAAGCACATCGAAGAATGTGGAAACGGGAAGTGGTTAATGCAGCACCCTGTTTCAGTTACAATTGAAAATCTGGGAGCGGTTGTAAATTCAATTTTTCCTGAATTTGGTCCTTTCTTAACAGCAGATGAATCAAAAATGTATTTTACTGCACGAAAAGATAACACAATCGGAAATGGAATTGATGAAAATGATTATGAGTTCTTTGAAGATATTTATGTAAACGAAAAAGATAGCGGGGAATGGAGTGCTCCGAAAAATATAGGATATCCTGTCAATTCAGATACACATGATGGTGTCGCAGGATTATCCTCTGACGGACAAAGATTATTTATATACAGAGGCGATGTTAAAGGTGGCGATCTGTTCGAAAGCAAACTGACTGGCTTCGATTGGACAGATCCGGTCAGCCTTGGCAAACATGTCAATACCAAATACCATGAATCATCAGCATGTCTTTCAGGTGACCAGAAAACACTTTATTTTGTCAGCGACCGACCTGATCTGAGTTATGGCGGCAGTGATATTTTCCAGAGCCATCTTGACAAGAATGGGAAATGGGGTCCGCCGGAAAATCTTGGACCTGTTATCAATACGCCTTATGATGAAGACGGAGTATTCATTCATGCCGATGGCAGGACTTTATTCTTTAGTTCCAGGGGACATGAAACCATGGGTGGTTATGATATTTTCTGGTCAAAATATAACGACAGTACTGGCACCTGGTCGAAACCTAAAAATATAGGATACCCGATCAACTCACCCGATGATGATGTCTTCTTTGTACTTTCAGCCAATGGAGAACATGGTTATTATTCGTCGGTAAAAAATAACGGGTACGGTGAAAAGGATATCTATATGATCTCTTTTTTGGAAAAAGAAAAAACCTCTCCTGACAGCATAAAATCCGTAATCAATATCACTCCTATAACATTGGTTAAAGGCCAGGTGCGAGATGCAAAAACACTCCTTCCCCTGCAGGCATCCATTGAGATTATTGATAATGTAAACGCACTTACCATTTCCACACTTCAGTCAAACAGTGAATCGGGAAAATTCCTGATCACCTTGCCATGCGGAAGAAATTACGGAACATACGTAAGTGCTCCGGGATATTTATTTCACTCAGAAAATTTTGATATCCCTGTGATGAAAGAGTACCAGGAAATAGGACTGGATATACTTCTTGATAAAATTGAAGTTGGAAAAAAAATCGTACTGAATAATATTTTTTATGATTTTGATAAATCTACATTGCGACCCGAATCAACTTATGAGCTTGAACGATTAGTAATGTTGATGAATGAATACCCAACTATTAAAATTGAAATCGCGTCCCATACCGATAGCATTGGAACTAATGAGTATAACCAGGTACTTTCGAATGCACGCGCAAAATCAGTGGTTGACTGGTTAACGAACCATGGAATAGATGTGGATCGTTTGATCCCTAAAGGTTATGGAGAAACGGAACCTGCAGCTACTAACAAAACCAGCGAAGGACGACAGTTGAACAGGAGAACAGAATTCAAGGTATTGAGTAAATAGTATTAGCGAGAAACGTCAATATTATTCATGTATTGATCAGCTATAACAGATTTACACAAATGGTTTTTTTTATTTATCAGCAATTTCAACTAAAACATTTCCATATGCAAAATTTAATCATTTAATCAGAAATAACTTTGAAATAAATATCTTTGTATGGTTGTTGCAAATATTATATATTTGTATGGTTGTTGCAAATATTATATAACAGTTTATCCTTCATCGGAAACAGGAAAATATCAAAAAAAAGACAGATAAAAAACTACTACTGAAATTAACAAAAATTAAAAATCATGGGAAAGTTAATGAAAATTCCTTTTTATGTTCCTTTTATAGGAATACTGGCAAGTTTTGCTCTTTTCTTTGTTGTGGCATCTATACCAGATACAACCTTACTGATAATGGGTGTTATACTTTTTAACCTTTCCGGATGGTTACTTGTCGCAAAATTTTTTCTTAGTACAGTTGGGTTTTTCAGTACAGTTTTAAATGCAAAATAAACTAGGAATAACAACTATCAGCATAGCACAATCGTTATACCTATTATCAAATAATACAGGCGACAACTTCAATTAATCGAAAACGAAAAGATAAAGCTCTTTCGAGATAAAATTCTCCTAGTGTCATGTTAAGGCTGTTATTACACAGAATGTCATATTGAATTTATCGAAATATAAACATTCTGCAGGCGGTTCCTCCTTCCCTGCCCCACTTAGCAGGGATATACTCAGGATAACTGCAATTTTACAATTAACACGACACTAGTATTGTCTGTATTTATTTTACTATAATCAATTTTTTCGTTTGCAGAAAAACTCCTACTTGTATTCGCGCAAAATAAACACCCTCTGCAAAATCTTTTGTATTAACTTCCATCTTTTGTGTTTCAATTGCATTTGCTGTGAAGATTGTTTTTCCAGTAATGTCGGTAATGGTTATTTCAACTTTTTTATTGCTACCGGCAAAAGCAATCGAAAATTGATCGGATGCAGGATTAGGATATAATATGGATATTTCTGATGGATCTGCAATTTCATTTACATCGTTTGCCCCGGTACACAAACCATTTGAAAGTACAGGAAAATTACTATCGAGATTGTTTCCATTTCCAAGTTGCCCCTCCGTATTCCTTCCCCAAATTTTAACAGTGTTATTATGCATTAAGGCCAGAGAATGGCTATCCCCTCCTGCAATAGCAATCACTCCTGAAAGATTATTCACTGGTACCGGAACATTACTGTTATTTATCGTTCCATTTCCAAGTTGACCGGCATTATTTAATCCCCAGTCAACTATAGTGCTGTCGTTCTTTAAAGCAAGCGAATGATTGTAGCCTCCTGCAATCTCAACTGCATTTACAATACTGCTTACCTGCAAAGGAACAGAGCTATTTGTGACAGCAGTTCCATTTCCAAGTTGGCTATATGTGTTGTTTCCCCAGGCCCAAACTGTCCCATCTTGTTTCAGAGCAAGGGAGTGTGAACTGCCGGCTGCAATAGCAATTATTCCAGAAAGTCCGCTTACTTGCACAGGAACACTACTATTATTAGTGTTTCCATTTCCCAGTTGGCCATAGTCATTGAATCCCCAAGCCCAAACTGTTCCATCCTGTTTCAAAGCAAGGGAATGGACTCCACCGCCCGCAATAGCAATCACGTTTGATAGTCCGCTTACTTGCACAGGAACATTACTATTAATGGTGTTTCCGTTTCCCAGTTGACCTGAGTAATTAAATCCCCAAGACCAGACAGTGCCGTCTTGCTTCAGAGCCAGGAAATGATAGCTCCCCCCTGCAATGTCAATCACATTTGAAAGATTACTAACCTGAACAGGAATATTACTATTTAAATTGTTTTCATTTCCAAGTTGTCCGTAAACATTATATCCCCAAGCCCAAACCGTACCACTCTGCTTCAGAGCAAGAGATTGATATATTCCACCTGCAACTTCTTTCACATCCAATAGTCCGCTCACCTGAACGGGAATATTACTGTTGGAATTGTTACCATTTCCAAGTTGACCGTAATCGTTGCGTCCGCAAGCATATGCTTTATTATCGGTGCAAATCACAAGAGTATGCTGGCCTCCACCAGCAATAGTTTGCGCAGAAGAAATAGTTGGTAAAATGCAGTTTGAAATTACCAGAAAAATTGCGGAAAGCGTAATTTTAATTTTCATGTGATTTGTTTTTATTAACTTAATCGTTTAATTTCTTTAATAAAACCCGTCTTTTTGTGCCTGAACGTATGATCCATTTTTTTATGAATGGAATAATTTATTTCCCAGAATAAATATTATTTAAGCATAAAAGTACCTAAATATACCAGGAATCAATCTATTATTCTGTTAATTGTTGTTAATATAGGAGATTGAACAGAATGACTATCCCCGCAGCAGAGCAGCGGGGTATCTCTGCTTGCTTGATTTGATTATTACTTCGCCACACGGGGCGGTGAATAAGACCCGATCCCACGACAAGCCCAGGATCACTTAAAGTACTCACATCCATTTCCATTAATTAAGCTGATTTGGTACATGCGCATCCCAACTCCAATTCCACAATTGAATTGAATCATTGTTACGATGATTAATAGTCAGAAATTATATTTTATTTTTATCAACCTTTTATCTGTATTTATATGCTCCTCACCTGCATCATATGTGTTTTAGTAGTTAATTTGGTTCATAATTATCTATAAATAGTGTAAATAAAAGGTTCAGCTATAATCAATATTATTCATAATAAAATTGTTAGTTTATATAACTATAATTATCTTTGCGTACATTTTTTGCCTTTAAAACATTCCATGTAATTTACATTATTTTTATAAAAATCTAAATCGTTTAATTTACTTACATTTTAACTATGAAAAAGTTTTATTCTTTTATCACATGTTTGCTTATTCTGGCAATGAGTCATTCTGTTTGTGCTCAGCCGAGCAAAGGAGGAACTCCTCCAAGTTTTACTGATACCATTACACTGAAAAGTATCACTGCAGTTATTGCACCGACCATTGATGTGGCACAAGTCATAGCGGAAGATGCACTTAAAGGTGGTCCTCTTTGGGCTGGTCGTTCGATACCGGTAAGCTACAACATGTTAAATTCAGGAATCTGGACAGAAATGCCTGACGGATCAAAGGTCTGGAGGTTAAAACTCAAATCAGCCGGGGCAAAAGCTCTGGCACTTTGTTACGATGATTTTTACATTCCTAAAGGAGGTAAATTATTCATCTATAATGAAAACAAAAAACAGGTACTTGGCGCATACACCAGTGAAAACAATCCGGCAGAAGGAATTTTCTCCACCGAAATGATTCAGGGTGAGTCACTGACATTGGAATATATTGCCCCCGCTATTTATAAAACTAAATCCCTTATGGATGTCATAGGGACAATACAGGGAGATAAAATTACAAACAATACATATAATCCCTTAAATGCTGACAGACCATCTATCAGTATTTCTACGATAGTTTATGTTTATAGAGATGTTCCTCACCTTGCAAAATATGATCCTTCAAAACAGACAGGTTTTGGAACATCCAATGCATGCGAGGTGAATGTGAATTGTTCAGAAGGAACCAACTGGCAAACAGAAAAGAAAGGAGTCGCTGAAATATGGCTATTGGAAAATGGCGGCTGGGGATGGTGTTCCGGTACATTGATCAATACTACCAATAATAGCGGGACTCCTTATTTTTTAACTGCCGACCACTGCCACGGCATGGGTACTACTTTCGCTACTCCTGCAGAAATGCTGCAGTGGCAATTCTATTTTAATTATGAATCTTCTTCATGTGCAAATGGTTCAGACCCCCAATCAAGTATCAAAACCATTACCGGTTGCGAATTGAAAGCTTCCAGCCCCATAAGCGGCGGATCAGATTTTTGCCTGGTGTTGATTAATGGTGGAACTGCAATTCCACAAAACTATAATCCTTATTATAATGGATGGGACAGGACAAGTACTGCCGCAACAAGTGGCGTTGGAATTCACCACCCTTATGGCGATATTAAAAAGATTTCAACTTTTACTTCCACCTTAACCTCTGACCAATGGTATGACGGTACTTATACAGGAGTTTTAAATGGGCATTGGGCTGGAACTTTTGCGACTACAACAAATGGTTGGGGACAAACTGAAGGCGGTTCTTCAGGTTCTCCACTATTTAATCAAAACCACAAAGTAGTTGGTACACTTACCGGGGGTTCAACTGCAAACTGCTCTACAGGCTCTTCCTTTGACTACGGCAAAATGTATTTCCACTGGGATCAGACTGCCGGAGGCGCAACAAAACAATTAAAAACATGGCTCGATCCAACAAGTGCTGGCTCATCTGTTGTCAATGGTTATGATCCCTGGGCAGGTTATCCTGATTTTTATGGTACACCAACTACTGTTTATGCCGGTAATTCTGTTAATTATACCGACATCACAAACGGCGCAACTACCTGGTCATGGCAGTTTGAAGGAGGATATCCTGCTACTTCCACAGTTAAGAATCCACAGGGAATTGTTTATAACCAACAAGGTACTTACAGGGTTACATTAACAACCAATACTCCTCTTTCCGGAACCCAGACCCAGGAAAAAGTTGGTTATATTACAGTACTACCGGGATCGGCTAACATTCAGATTTGGTGTGATGACTTTACCACCCCTGCAAACTGGGTTACATCCCAGGATGCTTCTGCTTCAGCTGATGCATGGGTAATTAACTCAATCGGTCCAACTGGAGGTTATAAAATTGCTAAGATTGCTTCAACTAGCGGAGGAAACTGTGCTTTGTTTGATTCTGATAAGCTTTGTTCAACAAATCAATGGGCTCATATTACAAATGCTACTGGTTTAAATTGTACCAATTATGAGGCTGTTTTCTTAAAATTTGAAGAAATGTACCGAAAGTTCTATGATAGCACTTTAGTATATGTCAGTTCGGATAATTTTGCAACATCAACAAGATATGTTATAAACCCTGATTTTACCGATAATGATTTGTCGGTAAATCCTGCAATTGTAAACCTTGATATTACTAGTGCTGCAGCGGGAAAATCTAATGTAAAGGTTAGATTTACTTTTAAAAGTGTTAAACCTGCCATGGGCAGTTTAGCTGGTTGCGGTTATGCATGGATGGTTGATGATGTTTGTATGGAAGGTGTATTGCCCGGGCATAGTTTACCTCAAACTGATTTTACTGCTAACACAAGAGAAATTCCTCAAGGTGGAAGCGTGAGCTATACAAGCAATTCTCCTTATGCCACCTCCTGGAGCTGGACATTTGAAGGTGGTACACCAGGCACTTCTACTGAACAAAATCCTGCAAATATTACATATGCAACTCAAGGTTATTATCCAGTTACTCTGATTGCTACAAATGCAAATGGTTCTGTTACAAAAACCAAAACTGATTACATACATGTGGTGTACGATTGCGACTATACAAGCGGAAACATACTTGATGATGATGATATCACATATTATTATAAACCATCACCTGCGACCAAAGGATATGTGCCAGGCCATGTATTCAATGGAACCTCTCCTACTTTTACTCCCTTAGTAACAGCTTATGCAGATAAAATTACCATGACTGGAATTGGTGCAGGCAAAGTAAAATCACTTGCTGTTGCCGTTGGAAATGCTGACGTTGTTGGCGGAACAACAAATGTCCGGTTCACTGTATGGAACGATAATGCCGGAGTACCCGGATCTGTTCTCTCGTATAGGGATGTTGCCGTAAAAGATTTAATGGCCGGATATTTTAATTATATTCAGATGCCTACTGCTTCTGTAAACGGTACGTTCTGGGTTGGATATCAGCTTACTTATGTGGCCAGCCTCGATACCTTTGCCTGTTATTTTGCAAATGGTGGTGTTGGAAAAACAAATACAACATATTGTTATAGTGGTTCCTCATGGACTTCAATGCAAACAATGTTTGGTAAGATAGGTTCTTTATATATACAACCGGAATTCTGCCTGGACAAACCGACAAACACTGCGCCTGATGTTGACTTTTATGCAGATAAAACTGCAATAGCTGTTGGCGGAGCGGTAAACTTTACAGATCAGTCTACCGGAGGTCCTGCTGCGACTTCATGGGCATGGACACTTAATAATGGAACTCCGTCTTCATCAACTTCTCAGAATCCTGCCGGGGTAACTTTTACACCTGCAGGGATATATAATATTTCGCATACTGCTACAAATACCAATGGTACCGGTTCTAATTCAAAAACTGGTTATATTCATGTTGCCAATACGGTTACATTGGTTAACTGGAACTTCACTGATAACAATGCCACTGCTGACGGTGGAATTACACCCAATTTAACGGCTGCATTAACCAACTGGGGAGCACCTACAGCCCAGACTTATGCCACTTGGGCAAGTACCACAAAATGGAATGATGCTAATACTGCTGCAACAGTTGCTTGGTCAGTTACATTTACCACAGCAGGGTATACCAATATTAAGCTGTCATCAAAACAATCTGCACCATTAGCAACTTCTCCAGCTAATTTTGCTGTCTATTATGCCGTAAACGGCGGAGATTTTAATTATCTTACAGATGTCCACCACATGACCCTTAATAACTGGACTGCTGGCGTTCTTTCTGATATTCAAATGCCTTCTGATTGTGATAACGCCACATCAATTGAAGTTGTCTGGTATAAAACTACAGATACTGGTCCGGATGGTACCACAGCAGTAGCAGCAACTTCTGCTTCTTATATAGATGATATTGTAGTTACTGGTCAGCCTTGTACTTCATACCCAACTGGAACAGGCACCATTGCAGGTTCTGCAACTGTTTGCCAGGGTTTAACGAACGTTCTTTATTCGGTTACTGGAATTTCAGGAGCAACCTATTATGAATGGACAGTTCCTAGCGGAGCTACTATTGTTTCTGGTAATTATTCAGACTCTATTTATGTTGATTTTGCCATTAATCAGGCTGCTGGTGATGTTACCGTAACCGGTTGGAATCTTTGTGGAGCAGGATCAACATTTACAAAAGCCGTTACATTTAATGCCGTTCCTGCAGCTCCAGGAACAATTACCGGAAACCAGACAGTATATAACGGACAAAATGGTGTTGCATATAATGTAGGTACTGTAAGCGGTGCTACAAGTTATACATGGGCAACACCAAGCTTTGCAACCATTGCTTCTGGTGGAACAACAAACAGCATTACCACAAACAATGCCTGTCCGGGAACAGTTGGAAATATTACTGTTCATGCCAATAACGGCTGCGGAGCAGGTCCTGAATCTTACGCATTACAGGTTGCTATAGGTTGTACTGCTCCTGTTGCTGACTTTACCGCCAATGCAACAGAGGTTACTGCCGGAGCTACAGTGAATTTCACTGATTTAAGTACAAATGTGCCATCATCATGGAGCTGGACTTTTACGGGAGGTACTCCAAGTTCATCAACGGTAAAAAATCCGTCAATTGTTTACGGTACAGCAGGTGTTTACACAGTATCTCTTACTGCAACCAACGGAATAGGCAGCAATCCTATCACCAAAACAGGCTATATTACTGTTTCTGCTGCACCAACAACCCAGATTGTTTACTGGAATTTCCCTAGCAATCCAGATAACTCTACTGCTGATGGTGGAATAGCGGCCAATTTAACCAAAACCATTGCTACTACGGGTGCAGGAACAGCGACTTTCGCTACGGCAGGTGCAACTACAAATTGTGCAAGTGCCTCAAGTTTTAACGTTGGAAGCGGAAGCAAAGGTTGGCAGGTTAATTTTGTTACAACCGGATATGCAGGTATGGTGCTTTCATCTAAAATGGCAGCTGGAACTGTGGACGGACCGCGCGATTTCAGCGTTGAATATTCACTTAATGGTACAACATGGATTGCTGTTCCTAATACGACTATAAATTGTGGATCTACAATTAATAATTGGACCAATGCCGGTTCTCTTTTAACAGACATTCCATTGCCCAGTGCCTGCAATAATCAGGCTTTGGTATATTTACGTTGGATAATGACTTCTAATACATCAATTGATGGAGGTACCGTCGCAAAGTTTGGAATAAGTTTAATTGATGATATTATGGTAAAAGGTGCTCCAGTAAGTGCTCCGGTTGCCAGCTTTGATGGAACTCCAACTACAATATGCCAAGGAAGCTCAGTAACATTTAATGATAATTCAATCAATCTTCCTACATCATGGTCATGGACGTTCGCTGGTGGTACCCCTGCTACAAGTACTGCTCAGAATCCTACTGTTACTTATAATACAGCTGGAACTTATAATGTAAGCTTAGTGGCTACCAACTCTTCCGGAAGCAGCCCGACCTTTACAAGAACAAGTTATATTACTGTTACTACAACACCAGCAGCAGCCGGTACAATTACCGGAACAGCAACTGTATGCCCAGGGCAAGCTGGTGTTACTTATACTGTTCCTTCTATTGCCCGTGCAACAAGCTATACCTGGGCTTATTCAGGTACAGGTGCTACGATTACAGGTTTTTCAAATTCTGTATCCGTAGTATTTGCTGCAAATGCCACTGCTGGTAATCTTACTGTAAAAGGAGTAAATGTTTGTGGAAACGGTACTGTTTCTGCTAACTATCCAATTTCAGTAAGTGCCATTCCTGATGCAGCCGGAACAATCACCGGAACTGCTACTGTTAACCAGGGACAAACAGGAGTAGTTTATTCTGTGGGTGCAATAGCCAATGCTACCGGTTATGTGTGGAGCTTACCAATTGGAGCAACAATAACTGCAGGTTCAAATACCAACAGCATTACAGTAACTTTTTCTGGTTCTGCCGAATCTGGAAACGTAACGGTTTATGGAACTGGTACATGCGGCGAAGGACGCGTTTCACCGAATTTTCTGGTAACCGTAAATGTTGTACTTGCTAAGTATATTAATTTAAAAGTATTCCTTGAAGGCGCTTACAATACCGGAACCAGTTTGATGAACACTACCTTAAACACACTTGGAAAAATTCCATTGGCTCAGCCGTTCAATGTTGCTCCATGGAGTTACACTGGTACTGAAAGCGTAGCTTCAATACCAGCAAATGTAGTTGACTGGGTGCTTGTTGATTTGCGCGATGCTACATCTGCAGCAAATGCAACTCCTGCTACCCGACTCTCAGGATGGCCTAAAGCCTATTTCCTTAAATCGGACGGATCCATTGTTGCGCTTGATGGAACAAGCCTACCGGATATCGGAAATCCAACGATAACGAACAGCCTTTTTGCTGTGGTGCGCCATAGGAACCATATCGCTATCTTGAGTAATACAGGATTAACAGATGTTTCCGGAACTTACACCTATGATTTCAGTACTTCAGTTACCCAGGCATACGGTGGAAGTGCCGGATACAAACAAGTCAAAACCGGCGTATTTGGTATGGTATGCGGAGATATCAATGCTGACGGAAACATTTACAGTACCGATTATACGGGATGGGTAGGCGCTTTCGGAAACACTGGCATTTACAATAAAGCCGATATCAATATGGATGGAAATGTCTTCTCAACAGATTATACCAAATGGGTGACTAATTTTGGTATGACAAATCCAGTTGCAAAAGGAATTATCATCCTATATTCATCACAAGTACCTGAATAATTAATACAAAAATAATATCTACTAAAACTTACTAATTATGAAAAAACGAAGTTTCTTACTATTTGCACTGTTCCTTTTGACAAGTGTGCTCTTTGCCCAACAACTTTCATGGAGGTTTGCTAATCCAAGAATAATTCGAGTTGGCGGATTTGACAACTTTGAATTCGATGTGCAGGCAAAGGCAAGTACCACAGGCTATTATTATTTTGCGGGTCAGGTAATACTAAATTTCAATAACACTACATTATCGACAACTGCTGGCCAGTGGACTGCTACTCTTGCACCTGCTTTTATAGCGCTTAATAATACTGCTGGTGCTGCAAAATATGGAATTACTAAGACATTGACTGGTACAGCACCAAACAAAGTAGTGAATATTGCAATTACTGGTGAAGCAACAGCTGCTGGGACTAACCCTCCAGACCCCCTTGATTGGGTTGAATTTAATACTTCTTATCAGACTGTTGTTACAGTTAGAGGAAGAATTACCAGTAATACCGGTCTGGCAGGAGTAAAATTTATACAAGCCAGCATGGACGGGCAACAGCAATATATTTATGATGCTGGTGGTTTTAATGATTTTGGTGTTTACACAATCCCCAATATATATGATGGTAATGATTTTCAAACTGCTGGTGTTGGGCGTTTTTACTCAACAACTTTGGGATGGTCGCAGGTAGCTAATACTGCTGATGCGCAATGGGTAGACTGGACAACTGCAGTTAATACTTCCGTTTGGGACGGAACCACTTCTGTACCTGCCGGATCGGAATCGAAAGTTGCTGACTTACTTGTTTACAGTGGCGCCACTTTAACTATTCCTCCTACCGGGCAGCTTACTGCTTCAGGTAACACTACCAACAATGGTACTTTTACAATTCAATCTGATGCTACCGGAACCGGTAGTTTTATTAACACAGGAACCACAACCATTGGCGGAACTGGTACATATAATGTTCAGAAATACCTCACTCCTACCGATACCCGCTGGTGGTATATTGGCTCACCTTTGCTCAGTGCAAACGCAACAGCTTTCGGTACATTGTCTGCCGTATCTGGCACCGGAACACGTCTATTGTATTACAATGAAGCAGGTCAGGCCTATTCAGCTGTAGTAGCCGGGGCTACTTTAAATACTCCTCTGCGAGGCTATTCCTTCAGAAACTATGGTATTGGCACCACAACAGTCGCTTTTACCGGAGCAGCTCTTAATAGTGGAGCAATCGGCACATCCAGCAATTTAACCCGCGCAGCCGCTGGCTCTTTCATGGGCTACAACCTTGTTTACAATCCTTACCCATCAGCGATCAATTGGGGAAGCAATACTACTCCAACTTCAGGGTTAACACAAACAAACCTTGAAACCACAATTTGGTACAGATCAGCAGGAAATTTTGCAACATACAACTGGCAGGGAGCAGTCGGCAATAATGGCGGACAGCAATATATTCCTGCAATGCAGGCTTTCTGGGTACGTGTTGCATCTGGAACACAAGGTGGTCTTCAACTCGCAAATACCACAAGAGTTCACAATTCTCAGACTTTTTACAAAACTGCAGAACCCAATGTTTTCAGGATGAATGTTACTGACGGAATCAATACAGATGAAGTTGTTGTGGGATTCTATGCTGATGCTATGAACACTTATGAAAATTATGATTCTGAAAAAATGTTCTACACCGATGAAGACGTTCCACAGGCTTATACTTTAACATCTGACATTATTCAAGCAGCTATAAACGGCCAGCCCGAACTTGTACCGAACGAAGAACGCATTATTCCAGTTGGATTCTCAACACCGGTTGCAGGAACATTTACTTTCACTGCAACCAATCTGAACGATTTTGACGCTAATGTTTCTGTTTACCTGGAAGATCTGCAAGGAACAACTCAGGATTTACGCCAGAACAGCTCATACACGTTTACATCAGGTGTTGTCAACACTGCTTCACGTTTCAATATTCATTTTATAAACAGCATTACCGGTATTCCTGCAATCAATTCAGATGCAATTACAATTTATACTTCCGACAATACAGTTTATATTAACAATCCTGTTGTAAATGGCAGCATTGAAGTATATGATGTTCTTGGAAAACTCATCGTATCCAAACAGACCGAAAAAGGGCTGAATACTCTTACGCTTGATTTGAACACAGGTGTATACATGATCAAAGCGATCAGTGGCAATCAGATCATTTCGAAAAGAGTCTTTATTGGTAACTAATAATATTGTACTATTATGAAAAATACACAAAAAACAGATATCAATAAAAAACGCGGCTATCAAAAACCTGAAGTCGAACGGATTCAACTTGATAATGAAATTTCCCTTGTAATGATGTCACCGCCACCAGATCCTAATGGATTCACGCTGTCGGAACAATTTACTTTGAATCCATTTAAAATGTTAAAATCATAATTCGATTTTAAACAAAAATTAAAGCCGTCTCGTAATTGAGACGGCTTTTTTCTGGTCTATACATCACTATAAAAAACAACTTTTTAAAACAGAATTAAGGTTTCATTCTATTTTTATCTTATACTACTGCTAAAATAATTTTGCGAACGATTTACACTTTATTGCAAAATCTTTGCACTTACCTCATCGCTCGGTATGCTTTCCTTTCCAGCCTTGTTAACAGATTTAATATAATAAAAATAAACCTGATTTGCCTTTACAGAAGAATCTTCATATTGATTTGTATCAGCAGATATTTGCTTTAACGATGTCGCTTCCTGATTAGCAACAGCGCGGTAAATATTGAATCCGGCGATACTGTTGTCGCCGGGAATATCCCATTGTATCATTATCTTTTTATCGGATCCAAATGCAGTAACGCTACCGGGCTGCAAAGGCAAGAGTTCGGGTATTTCAATACCTGCTGCTGTGCTTATGCTTCCTGTATCTGTGCTGTCAATGCCAATGCACTGCACACTGTAACGATAATGCTTTCCCTCCACAACGGTTGTATCAGTGTAACTGTTCTCTTCGTACGAATTAACTGCAATGCGTTTTAATTCATCGGACTTATTGTTTTCATCAACCAAACTTCTGAAAACATAATAAGCTGAAACAGCTGCATTTTGTTCAGAAACATTATCCCATGTAATAAAAGCGGATTTTCCCAACAGCATTGCATTCACTTTGGAAGGAACAGGCAGCATACCTCCGCTGTATTGCACGCTAATCCTGTCAGTAAGTGGACTGATATTATAAGAAGTGTTCACCGACGCAACTGCATAACTGTAAACAGAAGGATTGGCGCTTAATGGCAGAGTGTCGTAATATGTAAGCAAAGAATCTTTGCTTAACATCATGTCGGGTAATTGCACAAGATCTGCAACATATCCGTTTGCACGGTAAATATAATAGCCATGTATTTCATGCCCCAGCCGCCGGAATTTCAAGGTTACAATTCTTCCTTTGCGGGAGATTGTAAGGTTCTGAGGTGGAAAAAGATTTTGCTTGTTTCCTTTTAAAATCACTGGAACCCTTGCACTAGGCAAATTGTTGCCATAGCCTGTATTGATCAATATGTAGTAATAATATGCTGTTGCAGGCTTTATCTTATTGTCGTCAAAATATTCCGTTTCTTTTGCTCCCACACTTGCTATTTTAACATAGCTGCCGCTATAGGTAGCAGAACGATAAATATCAATGGATGTAATATAAAGGGAGCTTTTTAGTTTCCATTTCAGGTCAACACCGCGTTTCTCAACATTGGGTTCCGCATCAAACTTCTCAACAATTCCGATGTCAGATGGTTTTACAAGATTATAGATATTCAATGTGTCTTTTGTCTGCACACCAATATTTCCCAATGCATCATAAGGTGCAGCCAGATAGCTGTATGTTACGCCGGTTGCAACAGAAGCGTCAGTCATCAGAGCGGTAATCTTTCCTTTTACTTTTGTAAAAATAATATTGGCCGGAATTTCAGAAAACTTGTTTTGTTTAAATAAACTGCGGTATAATTTCACACCTGCCGTATTTATCGTATCGCTTAAAGTATAACTAATATTGATGCTGGTTTCGTTGAGTTTGAAATTGACTGCCTGCAAAGTACCGCCAAACGGGCTTCCCGGAAAGCTGATCTTTATTTCATTTAATAAAGTTTTTTCTCCGCTTTTGGCTAATTTGTAAATACGGTATTGATAGTCGCCGGATTTAACAATGCCTTCATCAAACCATGCGCACCCGGCAACCGACTGGTAACGGGGATCAAAAGCATAGGAGTATAAGGAATCGAGGACAGTTGCTTTCTGAGTCAATTGCCACAACTTTTTTGTCTGGGTTTGGTCAATTATAGTGAGTGATGCCATTACGCCAGGTAAGCGTAATAATGCTGATTCACATTCTGCTTCGTTCTTAGGCGCATGAAGTTCAGCAACGGAGACCCATTCATTCTTGTTATCGGATTTCTTTTCGATGAGATAAGAAAAATGCCTTGGCAATTCACTTCCACAAAAAATATAGTTACCAGTTTTATAGGCTTTGCTTTTAAAATTCTGAGCAGTAACGCCAGTTGCTGCTATAATGAATAAGAGGAATAATATTCTTTTTATCATGATATCTTAATTTTTTATTAATCACATTTTGGTGCATCAAGGCAGGAACCAAGATCAAAGTCAAATCCTTTTGTCCCTGCTTTAGCCTGACAATCGATAGAAATATCTTTCGATATCGTTGTTAAAACAAGGCTTTGCGATATACTTGCATTAAAGCCCAGGTTCATGCTTGTCTGGGCATCGAATTGTCCGGCTGTAAACTCGAATGTTACCAAAGCCTTTGCGTCGAGCGACCCGCTAATGCTGGTACCCGTTATGGAACCTAATCCTGCAGCAACATGAGCATACGCATAACCTGACATACCTATCGAAGTTTGGTTTGGATTAAAATTCGCCCACACATCGGCACCAATAATGGCATTTGCCTGCACATAGCCCGATGCAAGTATAAAATCAAAACCTATGCTTTCGTCAACAATCACCCTGTCAAGCGTAAAGTAAATCCCTTTGAGCACTCCTTTCGCAGTTTCCGTTCTGTAACATTTATTTACAACAGCAGGATTCTTGTATGAATTCACTACGCCCCATAATTCATCAGTTATATCATAACTTCCGATCATAAAGCCCATATTATAAGTTCCGTCAATATACGGATTCGGAAGTTTAATCTCAGCTTCGCAGCCACCTGCAATATAGAAACCATCGGGATCAAAGAGAGTTTCAATCGTACCTGTTATCTTATTTGTACCAAGCATAAGATCTTTTGCGGTAATTTTTCCTATCAAACGCTTATTCGGGAAATCGAATATCATCTTCAACTCACCAAATGGTGTTGCATTGCTTACCTCCAGTGAACCGGAACTTGCACTAATATCGCCCATTACAGCGAACTTCGTAAGTGTCGGTTTAGTATTCTTTTCCGGGGAATTGCTGCTCATTTGCCCTTCATAGGTCAGTATCGACCAGTCGTTGTTTGTTACGGCCATCCCGCCCTTTTCTATTTTCAGACTGGAACCCTTACTGCTTGAAGCATTCCCTTCGCTGGTAAGTTGTGTAACGAAATCCTTGTCCATTTCTACTTTATAAACCACAAATGTACTGCCTGTATTGTAGAAGGTAGAACCATTCGATATAGCATAGAAAGTTGAGGGAATCTCATTGAACGTTTTAGTTGGTTTCTCAATTACATTACCGAGAATAGTTACCTGGTCCTTTGTGATTGCGATGTTTGGTACATTATTGCCAAGATCCCTGGCAACAAAGTGAACAAATCCCTGCCCTTCAAAATCAGTTTCCACGGTTTTAATTTTCATTGTCTGTGGATTTTTATACTCAAGACTGAGCTGCATATCTGCCATACGCGGCGCCCCTACGCTGAATGCGCCCGAAATAGAAATGTAATTAGGTCCGTTATAAATCGACTCCGGAGAGTATTTTGACAGCGTATTATTTTTGATTTGAAGCGGTGTCGATTGCTGCTGCAACTGAAAAACCGATTCATTGTTGCTCAGGATCTGAATGTAATTGAGTTTTATTTTCCCGTTCAGATCAACCAGGTCAGGCAATTCGGCTGCCGGACTTCCGCTGATGCAGAAACGCCAGTGTGGCTTCATATCAGTACCTGTTTTGTTGTCATAAACAAGACCTGCATTTGTATCATTTATTTTTTGCAATGAAATATTTCCTCCTGCCATTTTCAGGTCTTTCATTTGGAAATCGTCCATTAAAAACAGATCACTTCTTAAAACAAAAGTTTTGAAAGGGATATCAATTGCTTTGGTATTAATTAAACCATTCTCGCTAACAATGCCTCCCTCTTCCGTACTGAAACTCCAATCTTTTATATTTAAGGTCCAATCTTCTAAAGCCAATTTTATTGGCGAAACGCTTGATGCAGGATACACTTTATTTTCGTCCAGCACCATATCTTCAATGTTGAGACTGAAATCTTCAGGCTGTGCATTTGTAATATGGCATGACAAATCAACATTCAAATGTATTTTTCCATACTCATCAATAAAACTTTTCAGAGGATTTGCATTTGCATCGAATCCAATCAATTTGAATTTGATTGGGTCACCTTTTGCATTTGACAAATAATAAAGTTTTTTTGGTTGTGTATAATATTGGGTTACCAGGTTCTCAATAGCAAAATAAAATGCAGAATTATTAGCATAATTATTATTATTTGTTACCGTCTCTGTCATAGCACTGGTTACAGCGCTGATCTCTGTCTTTATTTTGGCCCGACCTTCTTTTTCCGCTAAATAAAAATTATCTTTTGCAGTAGCGAAATTGAGATAAGTACTGGGGAAGTTAAATGAATTGTCAACAATATTTATTTTCCCTTTAATCACCCCTAAGTCATTTTCTTTTGAAATAATCAAAGGATCTGGAAACATCACATAATAGCCACTTCCGGTTGTTGCCGAAGTCAGCTTTACATTGTACCTGTCAAGGTATCTGAACTTCAGACTTGATATTCCATTGATAGTGACTGAAGCGTTTTGAGCAACTCCTACTTTTTTACCATTTACAGTTGTTGATTTATAAATTACATCGTCTACTCGCATCACCTGGTTTCCTTCATCAAGCGAAAAATCGCTGATAGCTTTCGACCAATGGACAACGCCTGTCACCTTTGCCTCACTGCTATCTGCATTCAAAGGAACTATTTTTTCAACCGTAAGAGGAAATCCATAAATATTATTCACATACATTCCTTTAAAACTGGTAAGTGCAAGATTGGTCACTGCCGTTTTGTTCTTGATATCGGCAGGCTGTATGTCGCCATTCACTGTGAAACTTGTATCAAGTGTAGCATGAATATAGATCTTTTGATTATTAACGGGAACGCCTCTCAGATAATAATTTCCAGATGCATCGGTATACGCAACAACAAGGTTTGCATCATTCTTTAACGGTGTGGTTGTATTAGATGACGAATAAAAGAAATTTAATACAGATTGTTGCTGCGAAACATCAATATATACTTTTGCATGTTTTACAGGTTTCCCGTCAAGTGTTACTTTCCCATGAACCTCGCTTCCTGTCTCAAGTTTAACGGGTACCGTAACCAAACTCTTAGATTCTATATTTGGCAAATTCAATGTTTGCGGAATATAATTCTTCCCTTCTGGCCCGCGAATCACAAAGGTGAAGTTGTTCACAGACACATTTTCAAATGTATAATCTGCTACACCTACATTATTTGTTTTCTTTACTGTATCACCCAACTGTACCGTAGCTGAAGCTATTGGTGTAGGCCATGCATAATTTTTATCAAGAATAATAAACCTGATGCGGTGTTTACGGCGATACACTCCATAATCCTTTAAATCGATTGCCTGCTTTAAAGTATCTGCAGCAGTTAATTTGTACAACGTATCAAAATAGGCGACATTTTTAGGTATTACAAACACTTTTGTCCCGACAACCCCCGGAACAGGCAGATTGTAGAAATACCCGTTGGCATCGGTTTGCACAACTTTTCCCGAATCAACTTTTATGTATGATGGCACGCCCTTTTTATTCTCGTCCAGGCTTACAATATGTCCCTGCATAATTTCGGAAGGATCCATCAGAAAGTTATAGAAGAATTGATCACCGGTAGTATCATAAGTAAATTTTGTACCACTGTTAAACAAAGTGCTAATAGTTGAGTAAATCGAATTCTTATAACCTGTAGCTTTTGCACTGAAAGATACCTGTGAAGTACCAGAAGAATTGGTGAAATGAGCTAAGGGATCTGTGTTTGCAAGAAATTCCACATATCCATCCTTATCTACAAATGTTGGATATAATTTATTAATCAATACTTTTCCGCCTTTGCTTCCGGGAATGCTGTTCTTTGATGCATTGTCGAGCAACCGGATCAATGCACGACTGGGCAATGGGTACAGTGTCATTTTAACTTCAATGGGATCCGGATATTTTTCGCCAAGGAAATATTCAGGTTTACTAAGATCGTCAACATTTGTATTTACAGAAGCAAATGTCGCCTTATATGTTTTTTGTCCTAACGGATCGCTGCATGATTCAATGTAATAATCCTCAAAGCCCGCTAGCAGCGTAGAAAAAGTAATTGAGCCATCATCTAAATTTGATGCAGGTGGCCATAAAAGTTCATACTTTTCGGTAAACACATTGCTACCGGTATTCAAACCTTTGGCTTTAGTTACATCAAAAGTTTCCCCTGCTGTATGGTATTGCGGGCTGATAAGTTCTGACACTTTGTATTTCCCATCTCCTTCACCCAAAGGAAGATCTGCTGTTTTATCTTCAAGGCTTCTAAAAACAGTTACTTTCATCTGGTTAAGATAATTGCCATTCGGATCTTCTGAGCGCACAATAACTTTTACTTCTTTCACGTAGCTTTTTAGCGGATTTATAATATTGACAGTTTCAAACGGCTGAACAACGAATGTTTCTTTGGTTGGATAGATATATTCATTTTCAGGAACAATGCGGAATACTCTTTCAAAAGTAACAAGTTCTTCACTGCCAGATGTAGCTTCATTTGTCATTTTATAATTGTTACAAGGGCCATGACCTTTATTTTGAATTCCCTTCATTCCGTCAATATTAAAACCTGAAGATCCAAAACCAACATCAAAACTGTTGGTCGACTGGTTAAAGCTTACGCCACTATTATTTATGGAATTTTGAATGCCTTCATTTTCCATTCCATTCATTTCTAATCCTAGCAATCCCGTATACCCAAAATTATCATATCCCGGATCAGGATTAATTACAGGATCCGTCAAATCGTCAACACTAAAACCACCGGGGATGGTTGTTGCTGGACCCGGATCAGAAAATGTCCATCCATCTTCAACGATATATCCATTCCCAAGAGATCCTTTTTCATTGATATTAACAACATCAACAACAAAATTTCCCTGGTCATCAGTTTCCCCGACAGCCATGGTTTTATTATGATCGAGCAGTTTGATGCCATCGGAATATTCATCCTGTCCTTCAGGTACAAAAAACAACTGACCAAAATGATATGTATTTCCCGAATGCGAAGAGGAATTTATTGACCCTATTGGTCTGCCATTAACTAAATAATCCGTAACCACCCTGAATTTGGCATTAGCAAGTGGACGAAGCTGATTACCTGCATCGCTTTTCCAATGATACATGAGCCTTCCCTTTACCAGTGATGTTGGCGGCTTGGTAGAAACAATCTCATAATTAACTGTGATTTTGCGGTACAGAGAGTCGTCATTTGGAATGCTTTTAGGTAATGGAATCTTTAAAGCCATTTCCTGTGCAACGAATCCATCCTCGCTGTAAGCATAATAAAAATATGGATTCGCAGTCCATTCTGAATTATTTAAACCGACAATATTTGCCGCCTGATACGTATTATTGCCAGTTGTATTTAATTGTTGAAGATTATTGCTGATATTGGTGTTAACAGGTTGGAAATTATTATTACCTCCGCCGGTATTTACAGGTTGAAAATTATTATTGCCACCGGTGTTTAAAGGTTGAAATGAAGGAATAGCTGTATTCGCATTGCTATAATTGTTTCCGTTCAAAGCAATAAGATAATATTCATCGCCATTGAAAATTGAAGCCAGCAATCTTTCAAATTTTACATAAGTGGAAGTATCGCTTTCCTTAACAGTAACGCCCCTTGCAACCTCAGTAAAACCTGACGTTTTAGTGTAATCAGAAATATTTCCTTCAATCGGAGGAATATAGTTTTTCTTGTTTTTTCTATAAAGTACTACAGTGATTCCTTCAGCAATTTTTTTCTTTTCAACGGCATAGACCATTCCGTCATTTGAAGAAATATATTCATATCCACTGACGTCGGGGTTATAAATGCTATCCCGTAACGAAATATCCAGGCTTCCGTTTTTCTCATTGATAAGATAAGTGGTGTAAGTTTTTTTCACATAAAGTTTCAGAGAATATCCGTATGTAAGGGCCACCTGTTGTCCAAAGCTAAGGCTGGTATCTTTGTTAACGGCCGGAATACTTAACATGGAAAAGTTTTTATCGATATAATATTTATCCGGCAGCTGTATCCTGAAATAGATACTGTCACCGATAAGATATTTTAAAGGCACGGATGCCTGTGTGTGAATAGCACCATAATTATCCGTTGTACCTGTTATGTATGCAATTTTTTTATACGTAACATTATTGATTACGATCGGAGGCGTTGTGACGGTAACTTCATTTGATTTTTTTAGCACACTTATTTCAACAGGAGTATTGGTAGCATTGTATAATGTTCCAACACTGTCTAAGAAAATATATTTTATGACTGCACTGACAGGTATTTGCAGCGATGGTTCTTCATCTTTAATTTTCCGGTATTGAAAGTCAACACTGTTGGCGGAAGAAATCAACTGCGAGTGTGCATCATAGGCTTTCACTGTAGCCTGATACCAGCAGGAATCAACAAAGCCAAGACTGTCGGCTGTTTTCATTGACAAACTCAGATAGCTTTTCAGTGAATTATTTGTTTCGTATACCTCCTGAACAAAATCAACATTCTTCTGTGTTTTCTTTACTATTTTCTTAGAATTAACAATGTTTACCTGATACTTTTTAACGCTGAGACTTTTATAGACTGTATCGTTTAATTGTATGGTATCCTGACTTGTGCTCATATCAAACCAATTCCAATTTACGAGGAAGTTTGTTTCATTACCTGCTTCAACGTAATTCTTTTTGCTGTTGGGATTGATAAAATTCAACGTAATGTTGCTGTATGCATTGAGTCCATTGCCATTGTAATAAAACGAAACAGGTTCACTTTGTCCGTTATTTTTAAAATATGCTTTCGATGAAGAAGCAGTCACCTGCATGGCATAGGAATATCCCGTATCTAATTTTATTCCGCTGGAAATATCAAGAGGGAAAGTTGTTGTTAAAATATTTGATTTATCAATTATTATCTGCGCGGCATTATTTAAAGCATCGGTGGGCGTTACACCAGGAATTAATTTGGCAATTCGCAGCCGGTAACTAATGCCGGCCACACCTGCTGTCACTGGCGTCCATGATGTTAATACAAATTGTGGTGTTGTTGCATCAACGGTACTTAAATCAACGGGGTAAGTGATCTGAGGGGGTTCCAGATACAGGATGTCGAGTATTCGGCAATCCTCAGCAATAATTGCCCCTGTGCTAAAGTCTCTAACCTGTATACAAAAAGAATAATTGCCTTCAGGTAATGCCTGATTATACAGAATATCGTTATAAGTAATCCCGGTAAGGATCAGATCATTTTCGGAACTACCTCCGTATATATTTCGCAGAGCTGCCCCGGAAAATGTTTGCGGGATATTTGCAACCAGGTTAATAGGAATAAGTGGCCGGTAATTATCTTTTACATTTACCGATACACTATTATCGTCTTTCACTATAGACGCGGTCATATACACTTTTAAATTTTGCGTACTTGTAAGTGTAACAATGACCTGATTGCTTGTAATACCCGAATAATCTCGAAAAAACGGGGAATATGGCGGAAGCACATTTAGATTAACAGTAACCTGTGCATGCAATGGTGCAGAGACTGTAATAAAAAGTACTACTGCAATAAGACGAGAAATTTTGGAGTATATCGTTTTCATGACTGTAATATTGATTAATGATTAAAAAATATATTGATACGAAACCATTATCCTTGACTGGCTAAAATCCGTAGCATTATAAATACCATTTGCAGGAGAATAAATATAATTGTAACCAAGGCCTAGACTATGTTTCTTAAATAATATGTAGCTGGCTGTAAAATCAATTGAGATTGTATTGCCATTAGCCTTTTTATCCATATAATTCCAGAGCAAAGTATTAGTGTTGCTCAAAGCGAGTGTGTTTTTAATTATGCTTTTGCTTGCACCTGCTATGATCCCATAGCTTTTCAATGAATTCATTGTGGTTTTGGCAGAGTTAAAATTTAACCCTGATGTAATACTCCATCCACTTTTGCTCAATGCAATCGTGTTATTAAGCGTAACATATAAATTTTTCAGATCACCAGAATTTTTATTAATCAGTCCGCCACTCTTCATATTCGTATAACTCGTAACGACCGAAACAACATCGGTATATTTTGTAGTGGTAAAAATGTATCGGGGGACAAAAGAAATAGTGTTACTGTTTTGAGATACACAAATTGAATCAGAAACAAGCGAATTTACTTTTGTTTGCTTCGTTCCGTAATTGTTATAACTAACATCAAATCCCCACTTATTTGAAAAATTTACTGACACTGCAGAATTCAGCATCGTACGATTCGAGGTTAATAGTTTATAATGATTTAAATTATCATGCTGCAACTGAAAAATATTTGTGAACTTAAGTTTTTTCTTAAACATGCTCCATGAAGGCTGAAACGAAAGCAATTCAACATCGCTGTATGTAGAAACAATACCCATGCTTTTGTAATAAGGCTCTATATGCTTATACTTTGTTTGCAGTGAAAAATTTTTTAATGTATATCCAATAGAAACATTCCCGGCCCATTGCAATTGTGTAGATATATTAAAAGGAATTAATTTCTGAAGTATATTTACTGCCGGTAAATCATCATCGAAAGGAATGGAATCAGCGTAGGAATTATAGGTATATGCACTCACTGCAGCATCACAGCCGAATGTGATTTTTTTTCCGATTTTCTGATGCGAATTGATTCCAAAAACAACATTACGCTCAGGCGTTAATCGCTTTAGGGAAAAAGTATCTGAGATGCTCTTTGTGCGGTCACTGGCTTTAAACAAAATAAAATCAACAAAATTACTTTCTTTACCAAATCCGATTTTTGCCCCCCAACCCCATCGTGAAAAGCCTCCTGCCTGGGAATAATAATTTGATCCGTTTATTGAAGTAACATTGAGCGGATATGAACCCGGTATGGTTTGATAATAAAGTGATGTATCCAACATCGTTGCTTTACGCAATCTGCCCATAAAAAAACCAAGCCGTAAATGTTTTGGAGTTAAATCGAAACCTCCACCAAAAAAAGTCTGACCTGATACCGAAAACGGAGAATAAGAATATTGACGATACCCGCCATGCAATGTAATCCATTTATACTTCGGGCTTAAGCCAAACTGGCTAAAACTATTGTAAAAACTGACATTCCCATTTGTAAGCACAGCTGATAGCGGAATAGAAACTCCGTATATATTTACATTCAGCATTACATTAGCATTCCAGAAACTGGGCATTGGTATGCGGTTACTGTCGTTTGTAATTGTTGCTATGTAACTACCTCCAATATTGCCACTAATTTGAAACGGTTTTTGATTTTTAATATTTTCAAGGTCCTGGGCAGACAATCCAAAAGTTAAAAGCAATAATGGAAATAAAATAAATGCTGCTCGATTGCTCACCCCGTTCGATATTTTAACTTTTATTTAAGACTAATTATGTTTCAAATTTACATAAAAATCATTTATATCAAAGTCCCTCGGAATACAAATTAAGCTTTTACCAAACAAATCAAACTTATTTATACTCTGGCAACATATTAATTTTTTTTGTCTTAATGAATTCTTAACGTGAAGCTAACACGGTATTAATATCACTTGTTTACCTGCTCAATATATTTGTGTAACAATAATTTTTTTATATAAAAATTTTTCAAAATATTGTCGGATAAAAAAGTTTCCAATAAAATAATTTTATGAAAAAAATAATTTTACTGTTTGCAGCGCTTACAATACTTATATTCAGAGACCAAGCACAGACAGTCATCGACTATGATGGTAATGTTTATGATACTGTGATCATAGGCACCACGGTGTGGATGAAACAAAATCTTAAAGTAACTCATTACAACAATGGAACCCCTATACCCAATATTACCGACAACACGGCATGGTCCAGCCTGACGACAGGTGCAAGGTGCTATTTTAATAACGATTCTGCAGCATATGATTCGGTTTATGGCGCTATATACAATTGGTATGTAATAATTGACACCAACAATATTTGTCCCACTGGATGGCATGTATCCACAAATGCCGAATGGCAAACAACGGAAACGTATCTGGGAGGAATAAATGTTGCCGGTGGCAAAATGAAAGAAGCCGACACTTTGCATTGGACCAATCCAAATTCAGGGGCAACAAATAGCAGCGGTTTTACTGGGCTTCCAGGCGGTTTACGTGATGTCAGTGGTAACTTCCTGTACAAACATGAAAATGGTTTATGGTGGACTGCCACTGCCTACAGTGCTTCCAAGGCCTGGGGTACCTATCTGTGGTATTTAAATACTGCTGTCGACCATAACGCCGTATCAAAAACCTATGGTTTAAATATACGTTGTATAAAAGATAATAACACTGGATTAGAAGATTTTAATAAAATAGAAAAACTTAAACTTTATCCCAATCCGGCAAATGATAAAATTACTATTGACTTTACTAAAAATGACAATATAAATCTTGTAGTTTACAACACGATTGGAGAAATTGTAATGCTGAGAAAATTGACTAAAGGCACTACTGAAATTAACATTCGTTCATTGGTTACAGGTGCTTATTTTATTAAGATTACCGGTGATGATTTTACATTACAATTGAAATTAATTAAAGAATGATTTAAACTGAATACACTCTTGTGAGGTTAGAAATCATAACTAAATTTTTAAAAAAAATTAAAAAACATTTTAAGTACGATATTATGAAAACTCAACCAGAAACAAACTCAACATGCTGTCCCGAATTTGATCCAACACAATGGGATGATAAAATTTTTGAATGGGATAATAAGAAATTTATCAAGGACAGGATTTGTACTTTTTTATATATGCCTCTCAATTTTGGAAATGTGATGAGAAGACTTAATAATAAAGCAACAAAGGAAGGCGCCACTATTCCTGACTGGTTATGTCTTTCGTATCATACATCCAAATGGAATATGGATGTTTACCTCGCAGTTGATAAGAAAATACCCGGAGTTGAAAATACAACATTAAGCGGAAAGTTTTATTGCAAAACATACGAAGGACCTTTCAAAGACACAGGAAAATGGTGCAAAGACTATAAGGATAAAGCAAAATCAAAAGGATTTAAAATCGGCAAAATGTTTATGTGGTATACCACTTGCCCGAAATGTGCAAAAAAATATGGCAAAAACTATGTTGCAATTATCTCACAGATAGAATAAAAAATAATCTTAAAAGCTATAATGTGGTCCGGAAATTTTATCAAAATTTTTCTTAAAGAAACATTTGAGAATGACATATACCCTCAGTGAATTCAATGAAATATTAGCACAATCTGATTTTAAGAATTGTTATAACATTGAGCAGACTGAGTTTGGGAATCTGCCGGTTTATGTCCGGCTGGAACTCAAAAAGCAACAAATGAAAATTTAAAAGTGCGGAGTCAGCACTCTAATCACTGATGGCAATAAAATGAAAAAAATTACACTTATCATATTTATTTTATTTGCAGTTTCAATAAATGCAAATTCACAAATTCCAAATAACGGATTTGAGAACTGGAATGCCATTGGCAATGGCATGAATCCAACAGGCTGGTATTGCACCAATAATTTTCTCGATACAACAGGTAGCTATTTTGGAATTACAAGATCGACTGACCACTACCCCGCTTCAATTGGAAGCTATTCATTAAGAGTAGAAAATAATACTTCACTTATACCAAATTGGGGTTCTATGGGACTTGCATGGACAGGTGATATCAACGGTTGCGATAATCCTGCGTTTCCTGTTACCGGTCATCCAACATCATTTTGTGGTTATTATAAATTCTTACCGCAAAATAAGGACACTATGAGAATTTTTATATGTCTATATAATGAAGGTGCTGACATTGCACAAGCTTATCTAAAAGATACTGTTACTGTTTCCTCCTGGGCTTCATTTGTTATACCTATTCCAAGCTATACAGATGCTGATAGTGCACGAATATTTTTATCATCTTTCAATAGCGATGGCGCTATGATTGTTCAAGGCAATTCCGCTCTTTATATTGATAATTTAAGTTTTGATAATCTTATTGGTTCTGTAACAGAACAAACAACTATAAACACTTTATTTAATTTATTTCCAAATCCTGCTTCTGACAATATTACTCTGAACATCAATAATTCTTGCAATGGAGAAATGGAATTAAAAATTTATTCTGTAACGGGAGTTTTGATCAAATCGGAAATACTGAAACAATACAACCAACAAATTAATACCGGAGATTTAAATAACGGAATTTATTTGGTTGCAATTAAATCAAAAGACGTAATAGAAAATCAAAAGCTAATTATTCAGAGATAATATTTGCGAAATGGAAACCATTAAGTTAAGAGCAATTAATATAGCCGACAATATTAACATAAAACAATTGAAAGCTAACTTTATTGGTACCCTAATCAAGTCCACTTCCACGGAACTCTTCTACGAAATAGATACTAATAAATATATTTCAATGTTCAATTATGGAGTGGTGGCTTTTTCAAATCATACAGAGCAGGAAAGAGACCAGGTTATTACTGATATCAGCAAATACATCAATGATCAACAAGACAGGATTTCTGAAACCATCGAGATAGAATTCAAAACAAATCCGGATACATCTTACCATAATGAAGTGTTGTCTGTGCCAATTATTGACAACAGAAATGAATTGTTTCGTATAGTAATGTTTGACCTGTCACAAACCGTTGCCCTTGATTATTACTCCAACATTGCCGAAAAATTATTACATGAAGTAAAAGCATTTGCTGTGCAATTGGAGCAAAAAGGAAAAATTTCATTAAGTAAAAAGGAAATGATGAAATTTATTGGCAAATCACTAAATACCAGAAATGAAATTATTGACAACCTTTATATTTTCGATTCGCCTGACCTTACCTGGGATGATGAAAAAGTTGAAAAAGTTCACCGGATTTTGACAGAAACATTTGATCTGAATGTGCGATTTAAAGAAATAGAATATACCTTTAGGATCATTGATAGTAACTTGCAGATATTTAAAGAAGTTTATGAGCACCGGTATTCAGCATTTTTAGAAATTGTGGTTATTATTTTAATTCTAATTGAAGTGATAAAATCCTTTGCAGAAACATACCATTTTTTATAGAGCCTGATGTTATTTTTTTTTTGACCTAGAAAAAAAATAACTGTAAAAAAAAAGACAACCAAAATTAAAAAAAATCGTCTATATTTTATATAAGTACGTATATGAAACACATTATCATCAAAGACTTTGATTGATTTTTTTATCGACAAAAATTATTTTTTAATCATAATATGAATTACCATAATCGGATTAATTTAAAAAATATATTTTTGCGAGTTTTTTTTTAAAGTCAAGTTTACAAAAATAAATTGCTTTTAGCTTTTTGTTTTAGTAACTTTAATCTAAATTTACAGGTTTATTTTTCCGATGAGATTATATATACAGAATGTTAAATAAAAGAATTTGGTTATATATTATATTTCTAATTTTTATTAGCATAAAGGCTAATGCCCAGTCGGGATCATGTACTGGAGCTACGCCGTACTTTCAGGTTAATTTAGTTGGCAACCCAAATGGTACCTGGGTATCGAACCCTCCAGTTTCAAGAGGTGGCGCATGCTGTACACCCCCCGATGCTAATTGTATTGAATTTGGTATTACTCTTGATCCTTCAGCAGTGGCTGTAAATTTTGCAATTGCGTCAGGTGCAGTTCCGACGGGGGCACTGTTTTATCAAATAAATTGCGGACCTGTACAAACTGTCGGGCAACCTATCTGCCTGACTGGAGTTGGACCCTATACGATAACCTTCTGCAAACCGGGCAATAACCTTAATACATACGCAATAACATCAATTGCCAATCCTTCCACTGGCCCTAATATTTATACAACAGATAACTGTATGGGGCAATTGAATGCGTATGGTTTAAATCCTGCAACTATCACCTGGAATGATATTACAGGTGGTGGTATTTATAACAGTTTTCTGAGTTGCACAACTTGTGCTTCTCCAAATTTTACTCCTCACACTCCTTATCCGGCCTATATTGATTATCGTGTTTGCGGAACGCCAATTGCAGCAATATGCACCAGCGCACCAGCGTGGTGTGATACAGTTCGCGTATACATTGCTCCAAAACTGACCGTTTCGATCTCTCCTGGTTCGGCTAGTTTTTGCGCCAATCAAAGTGGTATTCAGTTGACAGCCAACACTACAGGGGGAGCACCACCATTTACTTATATTTGGACAAATGGAGCAGGAACTGTTGTTGGAAATTCCACTACATATTTTGCCTCCGCGCCTGGAACTTATCATATTGAAGTCAGAGATACACTTTACAACCATTGCGGTTCCCAGTCAGCGAGCATCACTGTCTCATTGAATGCATTACCTACGGTAACAGTAACACCTCAAACCTCTACTATTTGTGTTGGATCAAATGTAACAGTTACTGCTAGTGGTGGTTCTTCATATATATGGAGCAATGGGTCAACATCCTCTGCAATAACTGTGAACCCAACTACTACAACTCCATACTACGTGACTGTTACGAATACTTTTGGTTGCACTGCTACAGGAAGTTCTGTCGTCACGGTAAATTCTTTACCAGTGCCAAATGCGGGTGCTGATCAGACAATTTGCCAGGGCCAATCCTCAATACTAACAGTCTCCGGAGGTTCCTCTTTCCAATGGAGTAATGGTTCAACAACTTCTTCAATCAATGTAACACCATCAAATACTACAACCTATACTGTTACAGCCACAAGTAACGGATGTACCGCTACTGATGCAGTGATTGTAAATGTTAATCCGCTACCGGCTGCTAATGCCGGGCCTGATCAAACAATCTGCCAGGGGCAATCAGTATCATTAACTGCAAGTGGAGGAACTTCGTATCAATGGAGTAATGGCGCAAATACAGTATCTACAAGCGTTAACCCAACAGCAAGTACAAATTATGTTGTGACTGTGAGCAATAGTTTTGGTTGTACAGCGCTTGACAACATTACTGTGAATGTGAATGCGGCACCAGTGGCCAATGCTGGGGCAGATCAAACAATTTGCCAGGGACAGGTAACAACTGTTACAGCGAGTGGTGGATCCTCATATTTATGGAATACAGGAACCGGAACTTCATCCATTGTTATTTCTCCCAATACTGCCACTTCATATACCGTGACAGTTACAGGATCAAACGGATGTACTGCTTCTGATAATGTTATTGTATATGTCAATGCATCACCTGTTGCATATGCTGGCCCGGATCAAAGCATTTGTTCGGGACAAACAATTTCAATGACTGCGTCAGGAGGATCATCATACTTATGGAATACAGGGTCTTCATCTTCGACTATTAGCATTGCACCCGGGGCAACTTCTACTTATACTGTGACTGTTACAAGTGGTAATGGATGTTCTTCAACTGATGCTGTATTGGTTACAGTGAACCCAACACCCATTGCAAATGCGGGTAATGACATTACTATTTGTGCAGGACAGTCTGCAACGCTTACTGCCAGCGGAGGATCATCATATATGTGGAATACCAGTAACGGAACAGCTTCTGTTATTGTAAATCCAGCATCTACATCAACCTATACCGTGACTGTTACCAATGCATATGGATGTTTTGCCACCGACAATGTAATAGTGAATGTAAATGCTCTCCCACCTGCAAATGCCGGGGCAGACCAAATGATTTGCAATGGCCAGTCTGCATCACTTTCTGCAACAGGTGGAACGTCTTATATATGGAATACTGGCTCAGGAAATATATCAATAAATGTTTCGCCCACTGCAACATCTACTTATACTGTTACAGCCACAGGCGCTAATGGATGCACAGCTGTTGATAACGTAACTGTTTATGTAAATGCATTGCCTGTTCCCAATTCAGGTCCCGATCAAACTATTTGTCAGGGGACTTCTGCTTCCCTGTTAGCTTCCGGAGGTGCTTCTTATCAATGGAACACCGGTTCTACTAGTGCATCATTAGGTGTGACCCCTGGATCAACTACAACTTATATTGTAACAGTTACAAGTGGAAATGGCTGCACGGCTTCAGATAACGTAATAGTAAATGTGAACTCTTTACCGGTTGCATATGCGAGCGCTGATCAAACAATATGTGTAGGAGCTTCTACAACTATAGCTGCAAGTGGTGGTTCTTCATATCTATGGAATACCGGTTCGACAAGTCCTTCATTGAATGTGACTCCAGCAGTCACGACTAATTATATTGTCACAGTCACAGGGAGCAATGGCTGTTCAGCATCGGACAATGTCTTTGTATATGTGAATGCTTTGCCTACGGCATTTGCAGGTCCTGACCAGACGATTTGCCAGGGAAACTCCGCGACCCTCACAGCAACGGGTGGTACCTATTATCAATGGAATACAGGATTAACAACACCCTCTATTTCAGTTACTCCATCATCGTCCACCTCATATAGTGTTACTGTAACAAGCAATGGATGCAGTGCTTCCGATAATCTTCTTATTATAGTGAACCCCCTGCCTGCAGCCTATGCCGGACCAGACCAATCAATATGCCAGGGACAATCCCTTACAATCACGGCATCAGGAGGGACATCTTATTCATGGAGCAATGGTGGAAATTCTTCAACTATTAATGTTACCCCATCACAGAATACTACTTATTATGTTACAGTAACCAGTTCCAATGGGTGCAGTGCATCAGATAATATTGCTGTTGCTGTTAATTCTCTTCCTGCTGCCTATGCCGGTGTTGACCAAATTATTTGCCAGGGATTATCTGCTACCCTATCTGCGAGTGGCGGTTCGACTTATTTATGGAATACTGGATCAAATACTTCTTCAATCACAGTATCACCATCCTCTACTTTAACCTATACTGTCACCGTTACAGGAGTCAATGGATGTACTGCTTCTGATAATGCCGTTGTCAGTGTTAATGCGATTCCTATTGCCAATGCCGGGGTGGACCAAACTATATGCCAGGGGCAAACTGTATCACTTACTGCAACTGGAGGTGGGACATATCAATGGAATACAGGTTCTGTTTCGCCCACTATTTCTGCCACACCGGCAAGCACAACAACATATACTGTAACAGTGACCAATGCAAATGGATGTACATCTTCTGACAATTTAATAATTAATATAAACCCATTACCACTTGCAAATGCCGGCCCTGATCAGAATGTTTGTCCATATCAGCTTACAACATTGTCAGCCAGCGGTGGTTCTTCTTATATCTGGAGCACAGGTAGTCCGAACCCTACAATAAATGTTTCACCCTCAAGTACCACCACATATACCGTTACTGTGACAAATTTGGGTTGTCAGGCCACTGATGCCGTAACTGTAAATATTAATCCTTTAGCTGTTGCCAATGCTGGTCCTGATCATACGGTTTGTCCTGGCGAAACTGCAGTATTGTTTGCAACTACTGCCGCCAGTTATTTGTGGAACAATGGCATGACAACACAATCTATTTCTGTTTCTCCTGCCGTTACTACTGTTTATACCCTTACCGTATCAAGTGGAGGCTGCAGCTCCAGCGATGATGTTGTGGTTAATGTTTCCGCCTCATTATCAGCAAATGCAGGCAATGATCAAACTATATGTATAGGACAATCGGCAAATCTGATCGCCAGCGGAGGTTCTAATTATTTATGGAATACAGGCTCTAATGCTAACTCCATAAATGTTTTCCCAATAATAACTTCAACATACACAGTAACAACTACCAGTGGTAGCTGCAGTGCAACGGATGAAGTAATTGTGAATGTGAATTCTGCTCCAGTTGCCGATGCCGGAACGAATCAGACGATATGCGAAGGAAATTTTGCAACAATATCAGCGAATGGAGGCTCATCGTTTCTTTGGAGCAATGGATCCGTTTCTGCTTCCCAAATTGTTGCTCCATCTTCAACAACAAGCTATTTTGTAACAGTAACGAATGCCAGTGGATGCACAGCTTCGGATATTGTCACAATTAACGTAAACCTATTGCCCATTGCGAGCGCCGGACCTGACGGAACTGTTTGTCAGGGACAATCTTTTACGATTAATGCTTCCGGCGGATCGTCTTATCAATGGAGCAGCGGTCAATCAACTGCTTCGGTAACTGTTTCACCAGGATCTACCACAACATATTCTGTCACGGTCACTGGTAGTAACGGATGTTCAGCAACAGACAACACAGTTGTTAATATTAACTATTTACCAAATGCCAATGCTGGTGCAGATCAAACAATTTGTGCGGGTCATACTGTTGCACTTACAGCCTCATTAGGTACGAGCTACCAATGGAATACAGGGGCTACAAGTGCTACAATCAATGTTGCTCCATTGATCACTACAGGGTACACTGTTACTGTTTCAAGCAGTAATGGATGCACGGCTTCTGATAATGCTGTTGTTAATGTGAATACTTTGCCAGCCGCGAATGCAGGTTCTGATCAAACAATCTGCCAGGGCCAGTCTGCCACTATTGCTGCTAATGGCGGTAGTTCATATACCTGGAGTAATGGAATAAGTACCTCAACTTTTGTTGTGGCTCCTTCAACGACTACGGTATTTTTTGTCACTGTCAGCAACATCAATGGATGCACAGCCTCAGATGATGTGGTTATAAATATAAATTCTATTCCAAATGCCAATGCCGGAGCTGATCAGACCATTTGTACCGGACAGACCGCAACACTTGTTGCAGGCGGAGGAGCAAATTACTTATGGGACAACGGGATTAATTCTTCTACTTTAAATGTTTCGCCAAGTACAACAACAAATTATATTGTAACGGTAACAAGCAGTAATGGTTGCTCAGCATCCGATAATGTTCTTGTAAATATAAATCCTTTACCCACTGCCAATGCGGGAGCTGATCAGACTGTTTGTGCCGGTACAACAGCAACGCTGACTGCAGCTGCAGGATCATCTTATATTTGGGATACTGGTGCTGGCTCCGCAACAATTAATGTTTTGCCGGCGTCAACAACTTCTTACACGGTAACTGTAGTGAGCAGTAACGGATGCACGGCTTCGGATAATGTTGTAGTTAATGTAAATTTATTACCTATAGCTGATGCAGGAATCGACCAGTCTATCTGCTATGGTTCAACTGCCGTATTAACTGCCACAGGTGGCACTGCTTTTCTTTGGTCCACAGGAGCATCAAGTAATTCTATAAATGTTACACCGTATGCAACAACAAACTATGCTGTTACTGTCACAAACAGCAATGGATGTAGTTCTTCCGACAATATTTCTATTTACGTTAACGCTTTACCTGTTGCAAATGCTGGTACAGATCAGGTGTTATGCCAGGGACAATCTGCTTCGCTTACTGCAAGTGGTGGTTCAAATTATTTATGGAACACTGGCGACAATACGGCATCAATAAATGTTATTCCATCATTAACCACCTCATATACAGTTACAGTCTCTAATGCTAGTGGATGTTCCGCTGTTGATAATATGACAGTTTATGTGAACACATTGCCAATATCTAATGCGGGGCTGGATCAAACTATATGCCAGGGACAATCAACAACTTTGAGTGCGGGTGGTGGATCATCCTATCAATGGAATAATGGATCAGGTACGGCTTCAATAAATGTAGCACCCCTGATAACTACCACTTATGTCGTGACTGTTGCCAACAGTAATGGTTGCAGTTCTACTGATGATGTAGTTGTATATGTGAATGCATTGCCTTCAGCTACAGCCGGAGCCGATCAAACTCTTTGCCAGGGGCAGTCTACATCGCTAACAGCATTGGGAGGGGCCACATATTTATGGAACAATGGTTCAGTAAGTAATTCAATTAATATTTCTCCATCATCCACCACTACTTATTCAGTAACAGTGACCAGCAGCAACGGGTGCTTTACTACTGATGATGTGACAGTATTTGTTAATAACCTTCCCAATGCTTTTGCAGGTATTGATCAGACAATTTGTTTCGGACAATCTACAAACATAACTGCAACTGGGGGATCGTCATACCAATGGAACACCGGAGATATATCTGCATCAATTTCTATTACACCTACATCAACCACTACCTATATTGTCACTGTTTACAATAACGGTTGCACTGCATCAGATAATATTACAGTAAATTTAAATCCATCACCCACAGCCAATGGAGGACCGGATAAAACTGTTTGTTTAGGAAGTTCTGCAAACCTTAATGCAACTGGAGGATTCTATTACCAGTGGAATACCGGACAGAATTCCCCTGCAATAAATGTTTCACCAACAGTCTCATCTTTTTATACAGTTACTGTAACGGGAAACAACGGATGCCCTGCAACTGACGAAGTACTTGTAAGTGTTAATGCATTACCTGTAGCAAATGCAGGTGCAAATCAAAATATTTGTTTCGGACAGACTGTTTCACTTAATGCCAGCGGAGGCTCCTCTTACATCTGGAATACAGGTATATCGACTTCTGTTTTAACCGTTTCTCCGACATCTACTACCGTTTATTCCGTGACAGTTAGCAATTCCAATGGTTGTACATCTTCTGATGACGTTGTTGTATTTGTAAACTCTGTCCCAACTGCAAATGCAGGTTCTGATCAAACTATTTGTTTTGGGCAATCGGTGACCTTTTCAGCCAGCGGTGGATCTTCATATATGTGGAGTACAGGAAGTGCCACTCCTACTATCACAGTTTTTCCATTTGCTACTACTACATATTATTTGACAGTATCCAACAATAGTGGGTGTACCGCCACTGATGATATTACTTCTTTTGTGAATGCTACTCCATTAGCAAATGCGGGACAGGACCTAGCTATATGCCAGGGTAATCCTACAGTATTGTTTGCTTCCGGCGGAACATCATATCTATGGAACACAGGTGCAACCACTGCTTCAATTTCCATTAATCCATTATCTACAACAAATTATGTTGTAACTGCTTCAAGTAACGGATGCACCGCATCGGATGATATCACAGTAACAGTGAATTTTCCACCACCTGCCAATGCAGGTCCTGATCAATTAATTTGTCTTGGAGATTCAGCACATTTATCAGCAACAGGAGGAACATTTTATCAGTGGAGTATTGGTGTAAACACTCCAACATTATGGGTAAGCCCTTCTTCAAATACTACATATATTGTTACTGTCACTGGAAATAATGGATGCATCGCAACAGATGATATTACTATTTCGGTAAATTCGTTACCATCTGCATCAATTGCAGATCAGATGATTTGCATAGGCCAGGCTGCAACACTTACTGCAAGCGGAGGAGCAACCTATAACTGGAGTAATGGAGCATCATCAGCATCAATAACAGTTTCACCAGTAGTAAATACGAACTATGGTGTTACCGTTACAAATAATGGTTGCAGTGCTTCTGATAATGCTATGATAACGGTAAATCCACTTCCAACTGTAAGTGCTGGACCAGATCAAACTGTTTGCAATGGAACTAATATAATTCTTAATTCCAGCGGAGGATTGACATATCAATGGAGCAATGGCGATGCTAATGCATCAATAATTGTAACACCAAATTCCACCACGACTTATACTGTAACTTCAACTGATGTCAATGGATGCAGTGCATCTGATGCTGTTTCTGTTTATGTAAATCCTTTACCTGCCGCGAATGCCGGGCCAGATATTTCTATTTGCCAGGGACATTCAACAATGCTATCAGCAACCGGAGGGATTGGATATTCCTGGAGCAATGGCATTAATACTTCTATTAATAGTGTTACTCCGGCATTTTCAACTACTTATACAGTTACTGTAGTATCTACAGCCGGTTGTTCAGCAACAGACAATGTGTTGGTTACTGTGAATGCAGTACCAGTTGCAAACGCAGGTCCTGATCAAACTGTCTGTTATGGCGATATTGTCGTGCTTGCCGGCAGTGGCGGGGGATCTTATCTCTGGAGTACAGGAGATACATTATCTTCAATTTCTGTTATACCTGCAATTAATACAATATATTCCTTGTCGGTTACAAGCAATGGGTGCTCTTCAAGCGATGAAGTGAATATTACCATAGCAACACCTATTCTAAGTGTTTATCCGGCTTCTCCTTCCATATGCTACGGGGATAGTATACTCTTAAATGTTAGCGGAGCAAATTCGTATACATGGAGCCCTGCTCTTGGCCTAAGCAGTACAACAGGAAACGCTGTTTATGCATTTCCATCAGTAACTGCAGTATATACGGTTGTTGGTTCAAATGGATTATGTACAGGTATTCAGTCAATAACTGTTACAGTAAATCCAATACCAATAGCTGAAGCAGGACCTGACCAGACGGTATGCCAGGGAGCCATTACGAGCCTTACTGCCACGGGAGGTACAACTTACCAATGGACAACTGGTGCAAACACAGCGACTATAAATGTTTCACCAAATTCAACAACCATATATTCTGTAACTGTTACAAATAACGGATGTACTGCAACTGATTATGTAACAGTAAATGTTAAACCCATTCCTATACCCAATGCAGGTCCTGATCAGACAATCTGCCAAGGAGAAACAGCCGCGATTTCTGCAAGTGACGGAGCTTCATATTTATGGAGCACCGGTGGGATTTCTGATAATATTATTGTCGCTCCTGATTCGACAACCATCTATTATGTTACTGTTACATCAATTAACGGATGCACTGCGAGCGATGGTACAACAATTTCAGTGAACCTTGCACCACCAGCGGATGCCGGACCTGATCAGACAATCTGTGTAGGAGAGTCTGTTATGCTTACTGCATCAGGAGGTTCATCATATGTTTGGGACACAGGTGACAGTACCAGTACAATTACTGTTACACCTCCTTTTAGTCTTGGATATACTGTTACTGTCACCGGACATGGTTGTACTGCGGCTGATGAAGTATTTATTACTGTTGTCCCTTTACCTGTTATTTCATTCTATCCTGATGTAAGTTCTGGCTGTCCACCTTTGACTATAAATTTTGTAAATAATACAGTACCTCCTAACTTGACATATCTATGGGATTTTGGCGATGGCTCGACTGGAACCATAGAAGATCCGCAGCATATTTATGATTTTACAGGCACATATAATGTGAGCCTGATGGTATACGATACTAATGGATGTGCATCTTCCCAATCTTTCAGCGGGATGATTACAGTCTTCCCTGGAATTGAGGCAGAGTTCGCCTACTCTCCTACTTCGGTCTCCTCACTTGATCCGGATGTGTTCTTCTATGATCAGAGTTCAAATGCTGCATATTGGAATTGGAGCTTTGGTGATACCATGTCTGGAATATATAATCATTCTTTTGATCAATCGCCAAATCATAGTTTTTACGGGCCTGGAACCTATACTATATGGCTTATTGCGACAAATTCAAGTGGATGTATTGACTCGGTTTCACATGTACTGGAAGTAAAAGAACCCTTATCTTTTTTTGTGCCGAATGCTTTCACTCCCAATAATGACGGATTAAATGATGTATTCATACCTATAGGTCTAGGCATTGACCCAAATAACTTCATCTTGTATATTTTCGACAGATGGGGTGAAGAAATTTATAACACAAATGATCTTTATAAAGGCTGGAATGGCAGAACTGAAGGATCAGATAAATTATGCCAGATGGGTGTTTACGTGTGGTTAATTGATTATAAAGACATCAATGGCGATCGTCATAAACTGAATGGAAGGGTAACCCTGATCCGTTGATTCAAAAATTAAATCTATATCACCTGAGTCAAACGATCTACAAAACATGTTGGAAAATATTGAATCGAAATTTTCAAATCTTTTCCAATTAAAATATCAGGTATACCACATTCCAAAACTGCTATTATTTCTGTCTTACAGCACATGTTTCAAAAATTACGACTCCCTAAAAGCACTTAAAAATAATATTTTAAGTTACCTGAATTTTATTCATCTCTTAGTCTAACAATATTTGATATCCAAAATATTCTATTTGATTGTCATGCACTTATTTAATATTTATTACAATTAAATCTTTAAACAAAACTTGAATTTTCTTTTTGTTTATACTACCTTTGTTATAGTATTTGTATTATAAAAGAAAATCATGAAAACTAAAAATATTTTTTACTGCCCCCATTGTTTTGGGAATCTGAGTATATCCAATAAGATTATACTTAAGATAAAATCTACAAGGAATGAAATGGGCTTAATAATGCTTTCCGCTAAAATAAACGATTATACCAGCGAAATTACTGATTCAGTAAAAATGGTTGAAGGAGCAAATTATGAATTTTATTGTCCGCTTTGCTCAACTAATTTAAATTTGGAATCTTTACAAAATAGTTTAATAAAACTATTGATGAAAGACAATGACAATAAAAAGCATGAAGTATTGTTCTCGGGTATTTTCGGAGAGAATTGCACATATGTTTTGAAAGATTATGAACTGGAATATTTTGGTTCACATTCCAAAAAGTATATTGATCAGATAGAGAAATACAAAGAGTTTTACGATAATCATTTATAGCAGGAGTTTTGTTGCTTTAGCTAAGTGCTAAAACTTTCCAGTCATTTTTTTCAGATTGACCAGGTCAGGATGTTATTCCATGACAGGATAAGTTTATATTTGGAAACAGAATATCCCTTACTTATCACAGCCAATGCAACAGGTATGATGATGGACGAATGACCTTTTCCATTATTACATCCGATAAATCCAATTAAAATCGTATCTTTGCAAAAAAATCAATTACTTTAAAATTCATCAACGAACATTTCCCTCCCTACCCTGCCTACCGGCAGGCAGGCAATAGCCAGGTTTTGGTTCAATAAATTTCATCCTACTTTTATCTTATTATGCCATTTAAATCATTAAACATCATTGAACCTATTCTTCGATCAGTAGAACAAGAAGGTTACAAAACACCCACACCCATTCAGAAAGAAGCCATCCCAATAGTTTTGTGTGGAACCGATCTGTTGGGCTGTGCCCAGACAGGAACAGGAAAAACTGCTGCATTTGCAATTCCAATTCTACAATTGCTATATGCTTCAAATTCCAACGACAAAAAAAGAAAAATTAGAAGCTTGATAGTTACTCCAACCCGCGAACTTGCAATTCAAATCAACGAAAGTATTCAAGCATATGGCCGGTTTACACGATTAACTAGCACTGTAATTTTTGGTGGTGTCAATCAAAACCCGCAAACAGCAATATTGCAAAAAGGTGTGGATATTTTAGTTGCAACTCCTGGTCGATTGCTCGACCTGATGGATCAGGGATTTATTTCATTGCGAAATATCGAAATTTTTGTTTTGGATGAAGCCGATCGCATGCTAGATATGGGCTTTATACATGATGTAAAAAAAATAATTGCAGCACTTCCACGCAAACGCCAATCTCTTTTTTTCTCGGCTACCATGCCTCCGGAAATTATAAAATTGTCAAACACTATTTTATTTCAACCGGTGAAAGTCGAAGTCACCCCGTCAGCTTCAACGGTTGATATTGTAAATCAGTTTGTATATTTTGTTGACAAAGGAAATAAAAACGATTTGCTACTTGAAGTGTTGAAAGATACAGCTATCAAGACTGTTTTGGTTTTCACAAGAACGAAACATGGCGCCGACAAAGTGGTAAAAATTCTGGCTAAACATAAAATAAGTGCAGAAGCTATACATGGCAATAAAGCCCAAAGCGCCCGCCAACGTGCACTTGCAAATTTTAAAGCGCAGACAACAAGAGTTCTAGTTGCAACAGATATTGCAGCAAGGGGCATTGATGTGGAAGACATGGAATTTGTTATCAATTACGAGATTTCAAACATGGCCGAAACCTATGTGCATCGCATTGGACGCACAGGCAGGGCTGGAGCAAAAGGCACCGCGTATTCATTTTGCGATGCTGAAGAAAAAGAATATATCCGCGATATCGAAAAACTGATTGGAAAAAAAATTCCAGTCATTGAAGATCATCCTTTCCCATTGATTGATCATAATCCGGTAAAAAAACCGAAACAGCTGCGAAATAATTCAAACCATTCCAGCAGAAATACACCAAACACCGGTTCTGCAGGAAACAACAATAAAAAGAAATGGTATGGAAAATCCAGAGTATCGGGAAGATAAATAATTTTTTTGACATTATTATTCAAGAACTAAAAAACCGGCTTGCATTAAAACATGCCGGTTTCTTTTTTATAAAACGGTTTCATCTTTACTAAAATTGCTACCATACAATGAATAATAAAAAAGAATTATTTTTGCTGACACATAAAATGAAGAAAATGAAAAAATATTTTTTACTGCTGTTTCTGACAATCACCATTTTGACAGCTAAGGCACAAACATACTTCAACCTTGACCTGGTAAAATTAAACAAGGCACTCGCGGAGCAAAAGATTAGTAATTTCTCTTTCGATTCAGTTACGGTGTACAATGGAATCATCGGTAGTTACAAGGATGCCAGTGGAAACGAGTTGATTATTTCATTTGATTCACTAAGCAATTTTCAAAAAATACTTAAAGAAGACAAAAAGAATATTACCGTGTATAAAAAAGATACTACAAATTTTGTGTTTTTTGAAAACGATGTAATTACAGCTCTCTATATTGAGCTTACCAGTTATAAAGTAACCATGGCACTTACAAGTTATTTAATGTCAAAGGAAAGTCTTGAGAAAATTTATATGGCAATAAATCCGGAAGAAATCCTAAAGACTGCTTTAATAAAACAAGGAATAAAATAACTTTAGTATTTTTAACAATTCTTAAAATTCCTCATTTAAAATTTGCAGATACATGCATATATCTGCGTGTTTTTACATATTTTTACAACGAAAACCATTGACCAACTTCAGATGTTCATTGAATAAAAATTAATGAACCACCAAAAAATTAATTATGAAAAAGAACAAATTTATTTTATTGATTGCTTCGATAGCTGTATTGGCTGCATGCAACACAAAAAAGGAAACAAAAAACGACAACCCTTTTATGAACGATTACACGACCACTTTTCAGGTTCCTCCTTTCGACAAGATTGATACCTCCTATTATATGCCTGCATTCATCGAAGGTATGAAACAGCAGAAAGAAGAGATTGATTCCATTGTGAACAATCCTGCAGAGCCTACGTTTGAAAATACAATTCTTGCCTATGATAAATCAGGTAAGTTACTGAACAAAGTTAGTTACGTGTTCTATCCGCTATGCGATGCGAACACCAATGACCAAATGCAAGCCATTGCGCGTAAGATAAACCCGCTTCTTTCAAAGCATAGGGATGGGATATCAATGAATGAAAAACTCTTTAAACGCATCAAAGTAATTTATGATAAACGCAATAGCACGAAATTAGATACTCAGCAAATTAGGGTTGTAGAAAAGTATTACCGCGATTTTGAGCGTCTCGGAGCCAACCTGCCTAAAGACAAACAAGATACATTGAAAAAAATAAATGCTGAACTTTCAACACTTACGCTGCAGTTCGGTGAAAATCTTTTAGCAGAAACCAAAGCATTTCAACTTTTAATAGATGATAAAAAAGATTTAAAAGGTTTACCTGAAACAGTTATTGAAGGAGCCGCAGCAGCCGCTAAAGAAGCGAAGAAAGATGGGAAATGGTTATTCACTCTTGACAAACCCAGCATGATTCCGTTCCTGCAATATGCCGATAGCAGGGCACTCAGGGAAAAAATTTACCGTGGTTATTTTATGCGTGGCAACAACAATAATAAAAATGACAATAAAAAAACTGTTGCGCAAATTGTAAAGCTTCGTCAGAAAAAAGCTGAACTCCTCGGTTTCAAAAGCTATGCGGCATATGTAATTGATGATAACATGGCAAAAACTCCGGAAAAGGTAAATGAATTTCTTATGAAATTATGGAAAGCTTCTTTACCTGTTGCAAAAAAAGAAGTTGCAGAAATGCAGAAAATAATTGACCGTGAAGGTGGCAAATTCAAACTGCAACCTTGGGACTGGTGGTATTATGCGGAAAAAGTGAGGAAAGAAAAATACAATGTTGATGACACTGAACTCTCGCCCTATTTTAGTTTAGGCAATGTGCGTGATGGCATGTTCTGGGTTGCAAATAAATTATACGGAATAAGTTTTTCAAAACTCACTAACCTTCCCGTTTACCATGCAGATGTTGAAGTTTATGAAGCTAAAGAAGCTGATGGAAAGCATCTCGGAATTTTATACCTTGATTATTATCCCCGTGATTCAAAGCGCGGCGGTGCATGGTGCACAAGTTTCCAAAATGCTGGCTGGGAAAATGGAAAGAAAGTAGATCCTATTGTTTCGGTAGTTTGCAATTTTACAAAAGCAACTTCCACAACTCCTGCACTGCTTACATGGGAAGAAGTTACAACGCTCTTCCATGAATTTGGACATGCTTTACATGGTTTGTTTACCGAAGGAAAATACAACAGAACAGCTGGCAGCGTGCCAAACGATTATGTTGAACTCCCATCACAGATTGATGAAAATTGGGCGGGTGAAACCGAAGTGCTGAAGCATTTTGCAAAACATTACAAAACCGGCGCTGTGATTCCTGATTCTCTCATCAAGAAAATTCAGAACAGCAGTTTATTCAACCAGGGATTTGTAACAGTGGAATACCTTGCAGCTTCAATACTTGATATGGATTTCTACAGCATCACAAAACCAGAAGATATTGATGTTGAAAAATTTGAAAAAGCATCTATGGATAAAATAGGATTGATTCCCGAAATTCTTCCACGCTACCGCTCTAGCTATTTCTCACATATTTTTGATGGTGGCTATGCTGCAGGATATTATGTTTACATATGGGCCGCAGTGCTTGATGCCGATGCTTTCAGTGCATTTAAAGAATCGGGTGATATCTTTAACCAGAAGCTGGCAGCAAAATTCCGTAAATATTGCCTTAAAGAATCAGGCGATGGTGAAGGCATGGATCAATACAGAAAATTCCGTGGTAAAGATCCTTCAATAGATCCTTTACTTGAAAGACGAGGCTTAAAATAATAACATCATTTTTTTTCTAAAGCGCCTTCAAATGAAGGCGCTTTTTATTTGTAATAATGGACTGATTTCTTGAATTGAAAAAATCAATTCTTTTATCATTTTTACTATTATTTCCCTCCCAATAAAGACACTGTTAACAAACGTTAACAAATTATTTTTTACCGCATTTACCTAGGTAATCAAGATGTTCGTCTGATGTGAAAATAATAACAAATACTTATCCTACCTTTTCTATTGCATTCATAGTTTTTAGAATGTATATTTGTATCGTAATTCACTTATAAAATACAAAATGCAATTCGACTTAGATCTTATAGAATCCGTTTACAAATCCCTTCCTGCCAGAATTAAGGAAGCAAAAGAATTTTTGAAGCATCCATTAACACTCACTGAAAAATTAATTTATGCTCATTTAAACAATTCTTTAACAAAATCATATTCCAGAGGTGCTGATTATGCTGATTTCCGACCCGACCGCGTAGCAATGCAGGATGCCACCGCACAGATGGCACTACTTCAATTTATGATGGCCGGAAAAAATAAAACAGCTGTTCCGACATCTGTCCATTGTGATCACCTTATAATGGCAAAGATTGGCGCAAGTGAAGATCTTAAAACAGCAGATTATACAAATAAAGAAGTTTACGATTTTCTTAGTTCAGTATGCAATAAATACGGTATCGGTTTCTGGAAGCCTGGTGCCGGAATAATACATCAGATTGTTTTAGAGAATTACGCTTTTCCCGGTGGTATGATGATAGGCACTGATTCACACACACCGAATGCCGGAGGCCTTGGGATGATTGCAATTGGTGTTGGCGGAGCTGATGCCGTTGATGTGATGGCTGGTATGGAATGGGAACTAAAATTTCCGGAAATTATTGGTATAAGGTTAAACGGAAAACTCAACGGCTGGGCCTCGGCAAAAGACATTATTTTAAAAATTGCAGGAATGCTTACAGTAAAAGGTGGAACCGGTTGCATCATTGAATATTTCGGTGAAGGCGCCAAATCGCTTTCTGCTACAGGTAAAGCCACTATCTGCAATATGGGTGCGGAACTTGGTGCAACCTGCTCAGTATTCGGATATGATGATGCAATGAGTAAATTCCTTACAGCAACGGGAAGAGAAAAAGTTGCAGCACTCGCTGAAAATATTCGTGAACACCTAAATGCAGATGCTGAAGTACTTTCAACTCCTGAAAAATATTATGACCAGTTTATTGAAATTAATCTTGACGAACTGGAACCTTTTATCAACGGGCCTTTTACTCCTGACCTTGCAACACCACTTTCAGAAATGAAAAAAGTTGCAGCGAAAAACGGATGGCCTGTAAAAGTAGAAGTTGGTTTAATTGGCTCATGTACCAATTCATCGTACGAAGATTTATCGCGTGCTGCATCTATTATAAAAAACGCTGCGGATAAAAATTTAAAAGCAAAAGCACTTTTTACTATTACACCCGGATCTGAGCAAATTCGCGCTATTGCCGAAAGAGACGGTTTGTTTGATACCTTCAGAAAAATAGGTGGAAAAATATTTGCAAATGCTTGTGGTCCCTGCATCGGACAATGGGAGCGTGATGGAAGCGATAAGAACCCAATAAATACAGTGATTCATTCTTTCAATAGAAATTTTTCAAAACGTGTTGATGGGAATCCAAATACCCATGCATTTGTTGCATCTCCCGAAATAGTTGCTGCTATTGCGCTTGCAGGAGATCTGACCTTCAATCCGATCACTGATACTTTATTAAATGACAACGGAGAACAAGTAAAACTTAATCCACCCAATGGATTTGAACTTCCTCCAATGGGATTTGAAACCATTGAAAATGGCTACCAGAAGCCTGCTTCAAAAAATGCACCTGATGTAATTGTAAAAGAAAATTCCGACAGGCTTCAGCTGTTGCAACCATTCTCAGCATGGGACGGAAATGATCTTCTGAACATGCCTCTACTGATAAAGGTGAAAGGAAAATGTACCACGGATCACATTTCAATGGCTGGTATTTGGCTCAAATACCGTGGTCACCTCGATAATATTTCAAATAATATGTTGATTGGTGCAGTAAATTATTTTAACGATAAACCTAACCATGTTTTAAATCAAAGTACTGGCGAATATTCATCTGTACCTGATACAGCAAGAGAATACAAAAGTTTAAACATAAATTCAATTGTAGTCGGTGATGAAAATTACGGTGAAGGCTCATCACGCGAACACGCTGCAATGGAGCCACGGTTCCTGAATGTAAAAGCAATCCTGGCAAAATCTTTTGCAAGAATTCACGAAACAAATTTAAAGAAACAGGGAATGCTTGCGCTGACATTCGCCAACAAAGAAGATTATAATAAAATAAAAGAAGACGACAAACTTTCAATAACCGGGCTTCAACAATTTGAAACCGGAAAACCACTTACAATTGTTTTGAGCCATTCAGGTGGAACTTATGAAAAGATTCTGGCAAATCATACATACAATGCGACCCAGATAGAATGGTTCAAAGCTGGATCAGCGCTGAATATGATAAGAAAATCAATTAAGTGAATTTATAAAAAACAGTGTTATGGAAACTGTAACAAGATTTAAAAAAGAAGAGCTGATGGATTTTGTAGTTAGCTACATGACCACTCTTGGCGTTCCGGAAAATGATGCCCGCATTGTGGGTGAAGTCCTTATCTCGGCCGACATGAGAGGAGTTGAATCTCATGGATTACACCGTTTAGGTTCTTATTATGGAAACAGGATTCAAAAGAAATTCATTAATCCGAAAACACCTTATAAAATTATAAAGGATACTCCTACCACTGCCCTGATTGACGGTGGTAATGGCTGCGGACAGGTTGTCTCGTTCAACGCAATGAATATGTGTCTTGCAAAAGCAAAACAATCTGGCATTGGAGCGATCACAGTGAACAATAGCAACCATTTTGGTATTGCCGGATTTTACTCAATGATGGCGATTGAACATGATATGATAGGCTTCAGCATGACCAATTCACAGCCATTGGTATCACCTACTTACGGAAGAACTGCCGTGCTTGGTACAAATCCAATAAGTATTGCAGTGCCTTCAGGCAAAAGATATCCTTTTGTACTCGATATGGCTACAAGCGCCGTTGCTTATGGAAAAATTCAATTGTATGAAAAAAAGAAAGAAGAAATTCCTGTTGGCTGGGGTATAGATGAAGAAGGCAGAGTAACAACTGACCCATCTAAAATAAAACCGGGCGGACATGGAGCATTGCTTCCACTTGGAGGCATGGATATCACTGCAGGATATAAAGGTTATGGACTAGCGATGCTGGTTGAAATTCTTTGTTCTACCCTATCTGGTGGAAATTACCTTACAAATGTTGGTTCACCATCAAGCCCAGACCCTACAGGCGTTTCACACTTTTTTATGGCTTTGGATATTGCAGCTTTCAGATCAGTTTCTGACTTTAAAAATCAGATGGATGATATGATAACACTGCTGAAAAATTCCCCACTTGCTGAAGACAGAGATGAAATTCTTGTTGCAGGTGAAAAAGAATATGAATATGAAAAGTACAATCAAATAAATGGAGTGCCGCTTATACAGCCAATCATAGACGACCTTGTAAAAGAAGGAGATAAAATAGGCGTAGCATTTCCGGTTTTAGCACACGCATAAAAATTAAAATAATAACTACTATAATGGCCGACAAGATTAAAATAGAAAATGGTAAACTGATAGTTCCTGATTATCCCACAATTCCTTTTATTGAAGGTGACGGAACAGGTCCTGATATTTGGAATGCTGCAGTACGTGTATTTGATGCTGCCGTTGCAAAAGCTTATAACGGAAAAAGAAAAATTGAATGGAAAGAAGTTCTTGCTGGCGAAAAAGCCTTCAATGAAACAGGTTCATGGCTTCCTGAACAAACACTTTCCGATTTCAGAGAATATCTTGTTGGAATAAAAGGACCTCTCACAACTCCTATTGGCGGAGGTATGCGTTCACTGAATGTGGCGTTGCGACAGGAACTTGATCTTTACACATGTTACCGTCCTGTTCGTTATTTCAGCGGAGTTCCTAGTCCGGTAAAGCATCCGGAAAATGTGAATATGCATATTTTCAGAGAAAACACTGAAGATATTTATGCAGGTATTGAATTCATGAATGGAAAACCTGAAACGGAAAAATTAAAAAGGTTTTTAATTGATGAGATGGGTGTGAAATCCATTCGTTTTCCAAATACAGTTTCTCTCGGAATTAAACCTGTTTCAGTTGAAGGCACAGAGCGGCTTGTAAGGCAGGCAATCAAAATGGCTATAGAAAAGAATCTTCCATCTGTGACAATTGTGCACAAAGGCAACATCATGAAATTTACCGAAGGTTCCTTTATGAAATGGGGATATGCCCTGGCCGAGAGAGAATTTAAAGCTGATGTGTTCACGTGGATGCAATATAACAGGATTGCAGATGAAGCAGGAAAAAAAGCTGCAGATGAAGCAATGAGTACTGCTGAAAAATCAGGGAAATTAATTATCAAAGATGTGATAGCGGATGCCTTCCTGCAGCAGATTCTTACAAGACCTGCTGAATATTCAGTTATAGCAACGTTGAATCTTAACGGCGATTATATATCCGATGCACTTGCTGCAATTGTCGGAGGTATTGGAATAGCACCCGGAGCAAATATAAATTATGAAAGCGGTCACGCAATTTTTGAAGCTACTCATGGAACCGCACCAAAATACGCAGGGCTTGACAAGGTGAATCCTGGATCAGTCATTCTTTCCGGAGCACTGATGTTTGAATATATGAAATGGTTTGAAGTTTCTGAAAGTATTTATGCAGCCATAGAAAAAACCATTCTGAGCAAAAAAGTGACTTACGATTTTCAGAGGTTAATGGACGGGGCGACCTTGCTAAAGACATCTGAATTTGCAACTGAAATAATAACTAATATTTAAATCCAACTTATTATTAACGTTTTAAAAAACAAAAATCATGTTCGAAAATGAATTCTTTACAAAATTTGAAGAATCTGTCTGGAAAGCCAGTCAGATTGATATAGGACTTTTCGATAAGTTCGATGTAAAACGTGGATTAAGAAATAAGGACAAAACCGGCGTACTTGTTGGATTGACAAATATAGGTGACGTTATAGGCTATGAGAAGGTAGGAGACAAAGTTGTTGCTGTCCCGGGCAGATTAATATACAGGGGCATCGATATTGAGGATATAGTTGATGGTCACCAGAAAGATGACCGCCATGGTTTTGATGAAACTGTATTCCTTTTATTGACTGGAAAATTACCAACAAAAGAAGAACTGACAACTTTTTCTGAACGTATGGCTTCTCTGCGTGCATTGCCAGACAGTTTCGTAAAAGATATGATTTTGACCCTTAAAGGAAAAGATGTCCTGAATATGCTTGCCCGTTCCATATTGGCCCTATATACCATGGATGATAAAGCAGACGATATTTCTATGCGCAATATGTTAAACCAGACTGTAAATATTATTTCGAAATTTCCTTCGATTATTGCATATTCTTATCAGGCGTTAAGTCATGCTTATAAAGGAAAAACTCTTTCAATACGCTATCCTAACAAAGAGCTAAGCACTGCTGAAAATTTCCTTTATATGATAAAGGGAAGTTCCCGCTACACTAAGCTAGATGCCGATCTGCTTGACCTTGCACTTGTGCTGCATGCAGAACATGGTGGTGGTAATAACTCTACATTTACCATGAGAGTTACAAGTTCTACCGAAACTGATATTTATTCAGCTGTAACTTCAGCTATCGGTTCATTAAAAGGGCCTTTGCATGGTGGTGCAAACCTCAAGGTTCTTGAAATGATGACTGATATGAAAGCGAATATCAAAGACTGGAAAGACGAAAAAGAAGTTGAGAATTACCTTATCAAGGTTCTTGAAAAGAAAGCGAATGGCGATTCAGGAAAGATATATGGAATAGGACATGCTGTTTACACAATCTCCGATCCCAGAGCAATCCTTTTACGCGAAAAGGCAAGGGCACTGGCAATTGAAAAAGATAAAGTTGAAGAATTCGATCTTTATCAACTTGTAGAGAAATTAGCTCCTGATGTTTTTTCCAATTTTAAAGGATTTTCAGAAGAAAAACGTAATTGTATAAACGTTGATTTCTATTCTGGCTTTGTCTATTCCTGTATTGGTATGCCAGAAGAATTATATACACCGCTTTTTGCTATGGCAAGAATATCCGGATGGTGTACACACCGAATTGAAGAACTTACTTTTTCTGCAAAACGCTTAATCCGTCCGGGATTCAAGAGCGTTTACGGAAGACAGAAATATATACCTATTAATGAACGATAACAAAAATTTCAAAATAATTTAACTTAAAAAATAAAGCCATGGTACCAATAGAAAATAAAAATCTTGAAAAGGCTTATGATCTAGTCTTTGCCGGTGACCTCTATGAAGCTATTGAAATATTTGAGGATCAGGCCAAACAATATCCAGACAAAATATATCCGCTCATGGAAGTTGCAAGTCTTTACTACATTTTAGGAGAAATGACAAAATGTATTGCGACCTACGAGAAAGTGCTGGAAAAACGTCCGGATAGTGTTTTTCCGCTCTACAGGATGGGTGTAGCTCTTTACAGGTCAACGGATTTCACTGGTGCTGCTGAAGTATTCAATAAAATTATTGCATCAGGGAAACATCTTCCTATGACTTATGTTTGGCTTGGATTATCCTACTACCACCTGGGCCGTGAAGATATGAGCATTGAATGCTACAAAAAACTTCTTGAACTGAGCCCTGAAACAACAATGGCCAATTATTATCTTGGTATTGCATTGAAAGCTTCAGGCAAATATGATGAAGCTGTTCCATTTTTCAAAACACTTCTTGAAGAAAATGAACATCACATTTCAGCCCGCTATCATCTCGGCAGATTGTACATGAAGACCAATAAATTTGATGATGCAAAAGAACAACTTAAAGAAGTTGTAAAGTTTGATCCTAAAAACAAAAATGCTGCTGAAATGCTTGACTATATATTTGATGACCATAAATTCTGATTAACTTTAGCCGGTTAATCCCTCCTGCATGCTGCCTGTCAATTGATAGGCAGTTTTGCTTTATAGCAAATCATTTTTATACATATTAACGATTCATACTCTTATTGTCAGGTCGAGTAAAAACCAAATTTGCAATAACAAATTTAGTTTTGTATCGAGACCCAATTAACATGTAACAATTTCTTTGAATCTTTTCATTTTGTAATGCAGATAAAAAATATAAATTTGTATTTATAATTTTTTGAATAAATATTTTATCAGATGGAAAAGGCAGAAGTACATTTTACCAAAAGGGCGCAGAAATACAACCATTCATCAAACTGGGTGGAAGACCAGCAACTCATTTCTAAAATATTTTCACTTGCTGAAGTAAATAAAGATTCCCTGGTTCTTGATATAGCAACAGGTACAGGACTTATTGCAAAATATTTTTATGGAAAAGTAAAAAAAATTACTGGTCTCGATATTAGTCAGGATATGGCTAAATATGCTGAAGGCTGTATGGACGAAATAATTTTTTCACCAGTAGAGAAAATGCCATTCGCTAATAATACATTCGATGCTTGCGTCTGCAGGCAGGGATTGCAGTTTGCTGAACTCGATAAAGCAATTCCCGAAATTTACCGTGTACTGAAACCCGGTGGTACAGCCGTACTTTGCCATCTAACCGCATACAATGAAATTGATAAAGACCTTACGTTTGAAATACAGGAACTGAGAAATCCAGCGAGAAGAAATTATTTAATGCCAAATGATATTTCAACCCATTTGAAAAAGCACGGATTCAGGAATGTCGAAGACATTGAATATATCACTGATGAATCGGTGAACAAATGGATTGATAACGGCGCTATTTCAGATGAAAGGATGAATAAGATCCGTGAATTATACAAGGCTTCTGATGATGAATTCAGAAAAATTCACAAGGTAAGATTTGTTGAAAATGATATTATAGATACCATGCTGCTTGTTATTGCAAAAGCAAAAAAATAATTACCTGCGGCAGCTGATGATTCCCATTTTCATTATAGGTACAGAACGTTCGGGGACCAACCTGCTGCGGCTGATGCTTAATATGCATCCGAATATTTTTGTACCGCATCCACCTCACATTATGAAATTTTTCAACCCCATCGTCCATCGGTATGGGGATCTGAAAAAAGACAGAAATTTTAAAAAACTTATTAGTGATGTTTGCAGAATGGTGGAACTCCACTCCTACCAGTGGGAAATAAAACCCAATAGGGAAAGGGTTTTTGCAAGTACCAGGGACAGAAATCTCATCAGCATATATTTTGAAATATACAATCAATATCTCGAATTCACAGGAAAGACCAGGTGGGCATGTAAAAGCACTTTCATGATTGAACATATTCCGGAAATACTGAACTATTATCCTGATGCAAAATTTATTTACATGGTGCGTGATGGACGTGATGTTGCAGTATCTTCAAAATCTTCCATCTTCAATCATTTCAATATATATTATATTGCGAAGCTGTGGAAAAAAGAACAGGAAACAGGATTGCATTTATTGGAAAAATTATCGTCAGATCGGATCATGCTTTTAAAGTATGAAGACCTGATAACCGAACCTGCATCAATGATTCAGAAGGTTTGCACATTTTTAAATGAAACGTTTGATGAAAAAATGCTTCAGTACCACAATTCCTCCGAAGCAGTAAAATCAGGCAGTTTGAGTATCTCATGGAAGAATACATCCAAACCTGTGATAAGTGATAATAAAGAAAAATTCAGAACATTACTTAGCAGCCAAGAAATAAAACTTTTCGAAGCTATTACCTGCATTCAAATGGATAAACTGGGATACCAACTCTCCTATCCCCTTGAGGATCTCATGTTGATTCATGAAAGTATGATGAAGCCAAAACTTTCGTATTGGCTCTCCGAAAAATTCTTATATTTGAAAGCAGAGATGAAACATATTTCTAGCGACAACAACAGCAATATGCGGTTGAAGAAAATATGGTATATGCGTTATATACGTTTTGTACGCAGGCTTTCATAGTATGGAAAAAATTAAGGATACAATTGAACGCATAAAAAATTGCAGGGGAAGCATATTAAAAAAATATTCTTCTGACCAGTTGTTCTGTCAATCTCTTCAAAATGTAAAGAAGATCGTGATCATAAATTCATCTTCGCGATCAGGATCTAGTCTGTTGTATGCCATGCTGCGTAAGCTTCCTCAGGTTTATTCCCTTACCGGAGAAGCAGCTCCTTTTTATAAACTGAACACTTCACTTAATGAATACGATCTACAGGAATCAGATAAAATTCCTGCTTCATTACATGATAAAGTAATCGATTTTGAAGGCCTTTCAACGGATTTTTTCTCAGACCTTTACACATCTGAAAACGGAATTCACACCAATGAAATAAATATTGAGGAATATTCCGATCATTTAATATTGCGCTTTCTGCTCCAATGGACCGATATCAACTTCGACCTGATGCTGATGAATTCACTTGTTCATAAAGCTTTTGAGAAATATGCAAAACGAAATGTAAAATTCATCACCGAAGATTTTTATCTTTTATTGCTCGAAGAAATCGGATCCGTTTATCCGCAGGTGAATCCGTTTTACTATGACATCAGCACCGAAAAGGTTGCTCTTCGCTTTCCCTTTGCTGACGTGCCATCGGAGCCACCTAATTCGTATTTCAATATGGAAGAGCCTCCGTTTATTTTGCAGACCCCAGGAAAGAAGGCAACGGCTTCTGATCTGTCTGAAAAAATATTATTACTGAAATCTACAGTGGATTGCTACAGGATGAAACTGCTTGAAAAAATTTTTCCAAATGCCGACATACGCATTGTTTTCCTTGTACGCAATCCTGCTGCAACTACAAATGGAATCTATGATGGTTGGCTGCACAGGGGATTCTTCTCTCATAACTTAAAACCTTTCTTCAGCAGCGATAACGACTTAAAAGAGTTGAGTATAAAGGGCTACAGCGATATGTTCCCTTTCGGAAAAAATTGGTGGAACTTTGATCTTCCTGAAGGATGGCAGCATTATGCGAACAAAGAACTCATTGATGTATGCGCATTCCAATGGTATTCGGCCAACACAGAAATACTCAATTATATTGGCAGCGCAAAGAGCAATTACTGCCAGGTGCATTATGAAAATATCATCAGGAATATTGATCAGCGTACTGTTGAAATAAGTAGGATACTTGATTTCATGGACATCCCGGAAGATTATATTTCGCACCTGCATCTTGATGACTTGCCTATTGTTCAGTCAACTCTTCCACCACAACTCTACAGGTGGAAAAAAAGAAAAGACCTTATCAGTCGTTTGCTCGATGACAGAAAAATTCTTGATATGAGTGCCCAACTTGGTTATTACAAAGAAAACCTGGAGGACTGGTTATGAAAAATTTCGGATTAAAATCAGAATATAAAAAGCTCACTTCTGTTCTTATTTATAAACCGGGAAAAGAAATTCATAATTACCCGAATCCTTCCAAAATCCAGCAACTTCGACCTATTGATCATGATCTGATTTCTGAAGAGTACAAAAATATAATTTCAACTTTTGAAAAAATAGGAGTTTCAGTTGTACAGATTGATTCTACGCCAATCGATGAAGACCGATGGTATCACTACAACATGATGTATTGCAGGGACCTTTTGTTTATGACACCACAAGGTGCTATTCTGTCCAATATGGCGAACAGTACACGGGAACATGAAGTGCTGTATGCTGAAAGAACTTTAAAAAATAATGGTATTCCTGTACTTCACAAAATTGATGGTGACGGTCGCTTCGAGGGAGCTGATGCGCTTTGGGTGAATGAAAATCTTGTAGTTGTGGGAGTTGGAAACAGGACAAATACCTCAGCGTTCCAGCAAATCAGAACTCAGCTTTCAAAAATGAATATTGATTGCATTGCACTGCCCTCCTACCAAACTAAGACACAGCATATACTTGGCACGGTGCAATTTGTTGACAATAACCTTGTGCTGGTCCGCTATGAAATCACCGACAATGAAGTAATAAAGTTCCTGGAATATCAAAATTTCGAAGTAATTAAAGTTCCCGACAATATTGAAGTAAGAACAAAGCAAGCAATGAATATCGTTACTGTTGCACCACGCAATATTATTATGACTGCTGACTGCCCTGAAACAAAATCTATTTTTCAGAATGCAGGGCTTACAATAGCAGCTGAGTTGGACCTTACTCAAATGATAAGTGGTGCCGGCGGTTTGGCTTGCGCAACAGGAATAATTTCAAGAGAGTATTGACGATTTTTTTACAATTTCTGCTTCTTAATTTTTTTCGCTTTTCTTTTGATATTAGGAAAAAATATACCTTTGAATCTGGATATTTACAAACTAAAATTCTAAACCATGAAAAAACAATTACTCCTATGTCTATTCCTATTGGCAAGTGCCGGAGTTTTACGTGCACAAACCAATTTGTATTTTTCCAATTTCGATTCCTACACTGTTGGAGGCTATGTAGCCTTACAGGCTGGTGCTCCATGGACAACATGGTCGAATGCTCCAGGTGGTGCTGAAGATGCAACAATTTCAAGCACGCAAGCATATAGCGGAACAAATTCAATATATGTAATCAATAACAATGACCTTGTTTTTAATCTTTACGATAAAACAACCGGCCGCTACATGGTTGATTGGAGAATGTTTGTGGAAACAGGTAAATTAGGATATTTCAATTTCCTGAGCGATTTCACCGGAAGCACCAGCAAATGGGCTTTCCAGGTGATGATTTATCATGATTCCATATTTGTTGATGCTGACGGAACTGCAAAAGCAAAAGTTCCTTATGCCATGAACACATGGACCCATATGCAGCTTATCGTTGACCTTGATGATGATTTTGCAACTTACTATGTTGACGGAGCAGAATTAGTTAGTTACAAATGGAGCAAAGGTGCACAAGGTACCGACAATCTTTTAAAAATGGATGCCATTGATTTCTTTGGTTGGGATGGAACAGGAAGCCCTGTAACAGGCACATCTGGATATTATCTTGATGATCTTAGTGTTGATTCTGTTATTGCTCCTGAATCGCCACTGAATCTTATAGCTGTGCAAAATGCCGCAGATATTGATGTTTCGTGGACTGCACCAAGCACCACACCAGATATATATAAATTAAGCCGTAACGGTACTGTTATTGATGCAACAAATTCTTTATCGTACACTGATATTGGACCCTGGCCAAATACTTTTATCTATGGTGTAAGGGCACATTATTCAGGACTGGGATATTCACATTCAAGTGCTGATACTTTGGTTGTACCAGGAGGTGTAGACAGAAATCTTGTGCTGTTCGAAGAAGGAACCTCTATTTATTGTACTTATTGTCCCGGTGCTGCAATGGGAATCCGCGACCTTATTGATGTGAATCATAAAGATGCTGTTTCTATTGCATATCATCCCACTACAGGCGGGTTTGAAGATGCTTATGGAATAACTGCAAGCAATGATCGCCTTAATTATTATGGAATAAATTCATATCCTACTGTGGTTGTTGATGGCATTCTTAAAGCTATAGGTGGAAATGCAACTACAAGCCTCTATACTACCTATCTACCAATGTATAATTCACGTATCACTGTTCCAGCATTACAAATTTTAAATGTAAATATTACCCAGACTTCTGTTGACAATTTTACAGCTCAGATTATTATAGAAGAAACTTACCAATTTGCGACTGGATGGAAACTTCATACTGCGCTTACTGAATCGAATATTGCAGTTAATTGGGGCAATCAGTCGGAAGTTGATTGCGTTTGCCGTGGTATGTATCCTTCGGCTGCAGGAACCACACTTAATTTTGATACACAAACAACTGATACTATCACATTAAATTTTTCAACCACAGGTTTTGTAAAGAATAATTGTGAATTTATTGCCTTCCTGCAACACGATGCCACCAAAGAAGTAACACAGACTTCAAAAATTGATATGTCAAGTATATTAGGAATTGAAGAAATGCAGTCACAAAAAATCAGCATTTATCCGAATCCTGCAAGCACTTACATGATGCTTCTCTGCAGCGGAAAAGGAAATATTGAGATTTATGATATGACAGGTAAACTTGCATATTCTTCAGTAATCTTCAACGCTAAACAAGTTATTGATGTTAGCAAATTCAACAAAGGTGTTTACTTCGTAAAAGTAAGCAACAGTGATTCCAACTTCACTCAAAAACTCGTTATCGAATAAAATATATTTTGTAAAAATAAAGGCTCATAATTTTATGGGCCTTTTTTATTGCACAACACTTCAACAGCATTATCTTTACAAAAAAAATTCTGAATGGATGAGTTAAACCTTGTATATGCTTTTATTGCCGCACTGGTTGCAGGCTTTACAAATGCCATTGCCGGGGGAGGAACACTCATCACTTTTCCTGTTCTTGTTGCTTTAGGCATTCCGCCCATTGCAGCGAATATTACAAATACCATTGCCCTTTGTCCCGGATATTTCGGAGGTGTTTATGCACAGCGAAAAGATTTATATTCTCAGAAAAAAACATTGATAAAAATTCTTCCTGTCAGTATCATTGGTGGTATTGCAGGTGGATTGCTTTTATTGCAGACATCTGAGAATTCATTCAAAACAATTATCCCCTATTTGATTTTACTTGCCACTTTACTTCTCGCAGTTCAGTTGCAGCTAAAAAAAATAATTAAACAACGCTCAGAAAAATCAGAACATAAAAGCAAAAACAATGCAACACTATTTATTCTGATTTTTCTCGCAGCTATTTACGGTGGATATTTTGGCGCCGGACTTGGTGTGATACTAATGGCTGTGCTTGGACTTGTCCTTGATGATTCTCTCACCAAACTCAATGCCCTAAAACAGGCGATATCACTAAGCGTAAATGTTTCCGCCGCAATATATTTTGCATTCTCTGATCAGGTTTACTGGTTGTTTGTTGCAGTAATGGTAATAGGTTCCATCAGCGGCGGCATGATCGGCGGCAACGTTGCAGGTTCTGTAAAATCAGAAATTCTGCGCTGGACAATAGTAACCATAGGCCTTGCTGTTGCTGTGATTTATTTTCTAAAATAAAAATGAAGGAATGCTTCATTAATTTTTTCATCTTTGACGTAATTCAATAACCTAACTTTTGCATAAAATCTATCTATAATATAGTAGAAGATAAATTAAATAGAAATCATAATTTTTAAATAAAAACATAAATTCAATATTTATACTGCAATAGTGTGTTGGCCAGACAAAACGGCGAGGCCAGGGCATGCTGTGAATGAAAAATTTCATAGAATTCTTACAAAGGAGTTTACTTACTTTGTTTAGAATTCTGAAATTTTTCAGAGAGCGCTGAAGCATCGTTTTGTCTTGATTCTTTGATTCTTTCTGATCAAGCAGAAAGAATGGAAAGAAAAAAGAAAAAATTATACAAAAACTTAATTCAAAAATGAACCATTGAAAAAGAAGATTCCAAAATATATTTTTATTACTATATTTTCAGTACTATCATTAACAGTAATAGTGCATACTTTGCACCTATACCAGATTTTTGAAGCACCTGCCTATTTATTATTATCCCTGCGATTATTAACCATCGCAAATTTGTTTTGGTATGCAATAAAAAAACGTTCGCTCACAACATGGATACTGATAAGCATGGTTGCTGGAGCCGAGTTCGGTCATGACCTTCCTGAAATAGCCAAAAACCTCCAGGTGATCAGTAAGATATTCCTGCGACTTGTTAAAACAGTGATTGCTCCTTTGTTATTTGCTACGCTGGTTTACGGAATTGCAGGTCACTCCAATTTAAAACAGGTGGGCCGCATGGGATGGAAATCGCTGCTATATTTCGAGATTGTTTCCACTATTGCACTTTTCATCGGGCTTGCTGCTATCAATATTTCCAAAGCAGGCGAAGGCATCAGCTTCCCTGTTACTCAAAGCCAGCAGGTATTGCAGAATGTTCCTAAGCAGGAAACACAGGATCTTATTCTTAATATTTTTCCCGAGAACTTTGTGAAAGCTATCTACCTTGGAGAAATACTGCAGATCGTTGTATTCTGCATTATGTTTGGAATTTCAGTTGCGCTTATCAGCGAAAAGTACCGAAGACCAATGATCACTTTTACAGAAAGTCTTTCGGAAGTTATGTTCAAATTCATGAACCTCGTAATGTACTTCGCTCCTTTTGCAGTATTTGCGGCCATTGCATACACTGTAGGACATATGGGGATTGATGTGCTGATGCATTTATTTAAGCTGCTTCTCACCTTATATGCAGCATTAATAGGTTTCCTGGTTTTCGTATTAATCCCGATCATGCTGATTTTAAAAATACCAGTGCGTAATTTTTTCAGGGCAATATCCGAACCTGCTTCGCTTGCATTTGCAACCACCAGCTCTGAATCTGCGCTGCCAAAGGCGATGGAAGCCATGGAGAAATTTGGAGTTCCCCGGAAAATAGTTGCATTCGTAATGCCCACAGGCTATAGCTTTAATCTTGACGGCACCACATTATATCTTTCACTCGCAACCATTTTCATTGCCCAGGTAGGTGGCATTGACCTGAGTTTTCCCCAGCAACTTTTAATCGTGTTAACGCTGATGCTTACCAGCAAAGGCGTGGCAGGTATTCCAAGAGCTTCACTGGTTATTCTACTAGCAACGGCTGCATCATTCGGATTGCCTGTTGAACCCATTTTTATAATTCTCGGAATTGATGAACTGATGGATATGGCTCGCACTGCTATTAATGTTACAGGTAACTGTCTTGCCACAGTTGTTGTTGCAAAATGGGAAGGTGAATTCGATAGTAATGCAGCGCGGAATTATGTAAAATAAAAAAGGCGGACCATTCGATCCGCCTCCTGAGCACAAAACCCATGCATTACTTACTAAGCAGCCATCTGTGGCTCAAAAGAATTTGCAAGAACTTCAAAAAAGGTTCTTTTATTTCCGTCCTTATCAAGATATTCGCGGTTCACGATCCTGCCGGTCAGCGCAACACGTGTTCCTTTCTTAAGCATTTCTGTAGCTTTCTCAGCGGCTTTGTTCCACATTGTAACACGGTGCCAAGTAGTGTTCTTCACCCATTCGCCGTCTTTGTTTTTATACGTCTCGTCTGTAGCGAGTGTAAGGTTAACCACTTTGCTTCCGTTTTTCAATGTTTTCATTTCAGGAGCGTTTCCAATGAATCCGTTCAGTTCTACTTTGTTTGTTGTTTTCATGATTTGATTGATTTTATTGATTAATATTTATTTGTTTTTAGTTGACAAGTCATAAGCAGACAAGTCATAAGTTATTATTAAATTCTTTTAGTAGATTGTTCTATTTTGCTTATTAATTTGTTTAGCATTCTTTCAATTTCATTACATTTTTCTAATAAATTCCCTTGTATAATGGCGTCCAAAACCTTCTGATAAATTTGAAGAAACGGAAATTGCGCTTCTTTTAATTTGCGATGTAATTGAGAACATCTCTTCTTTTGGAAATGCTGAAGTAACTATATATACATCTGTAACCAGCTTCATCGCTTTCTGCCACACTATTAAATCTCTGTATGTATTCATTTTATTATTTTTTACTTGTTAACTTATGACTTGTGACTTGTCTACCAATTTTGCATTTTTTTTAACTTTTCTATTTGCTATCTACTATTTGCTATTTTCTATAATCTCTGTCAAAATTCAATTTCATTTTCAGAAACTCAGATTTGACGATGCAAAGGAACAGCTAATGCAAAAGGTGATTCGGTTTTTACACATTTAGATACATTTAACATCCGTTTGTAGTCGGTTGCTCCCGTATAAAACATGTTGTAAAACTTTGACTTTAAGGAATTTTGTCATTATCTTTGGGAAAGAAGAAATTTCTGTAATATTGAAAAAATAATATTGCACAGGTCGCATTGAATATTAACTAAAATGACCAGATTATGAAAAAACTATTCCTCTTCTTCGCAATCACCCTCTGCTGCATGTTCAATTTAAAAAGCCATGCACAATTGGTTCAGGCACAAACCGGGTATTTTATAAATAACGCATGGTATCAATGGACATCAGAATGGATCATATTGGATGGTGACACCATATCTTCATGGTCATGTGTGGCATGGGACACAACAAATAATGGTGCATTAAAAATTGCTGTACTTGATTCATTATGTCAGCCATGGGTAAGTCCGGGAAATAGTATCGCATATATTGGACCTTATGGAGAATACCATTGCCAAAGCTATGATACGTATTCATTCGATTTTTATTTTTCTACTGATGCACATAGAACCACGGTAAAAAACTTTCTAAATATTATTCCGCAGAATAATTATGTTCTGATATTGACACACCAGAGTAATCATTGCTCACTTTGGAATGATTCACTGATAGCGGCTTTCCAGTCGATAGGAAGTTCCATTACAAACATCAATAGAATTGGCGATAATTCCCCTTATATAATTTTAGGTAAGAAGGGCGCAGCACCTGGCAGTGTTCCCGAAATAATCGGACAACCATTTGGCAATTTAATAATGTTAACTGAATCATTGCCATGCAGTCAAAATTCAATTGCAGAAATAAATTCTTTAAATGATATTTTTATTTTCCCAAATCCTGCTTCGGACGGTATTACAATTATAAATGCTGAGAATTCGATGCTTGAAATTTTAAATATTGAAGGACAAATTATCAAAAGTTTTAATTCTGATGAAAGCCATACAAGCATTGACATATCAGGCTTTGCAAGGGGAATGTATTTTATAAAAGTAAAAAGTAAAAACGGAATTGCAGTAAAGAAATTTATAAAAGAATAAATTTTACAGATCTGTATTTTATTTCTTCTGAATTATTCATCTTCACAAAACAAAAAAATACTATTGTTGTATTTCCTCATATAGGGAGTGAACAGACAAGCATCTGTTCATACATTTTGTATTAGTTATTTCTTTTTAAAAAATTCTACCTTTGCCTCAAACACAAAAATAATGAAAAAAGCAATTAATGTTTCAGGCGCTCCGAAGGCTATTGGACCATACAGCCAGGCAATACTTTCAAACGGAACACTTTTCGTTTCGGGACAGATTCCAATTGATCCATCAACGGGTGAACTAGTCAAAGGAGATATCCAGGCACAGACTCACAGGGTAATGGCAAACATCCTCGCAATATTGAAGGATGTGGAAATGGATTTTTCAAATGTTGTAAAAGCTTCGATATTTCTTTCCGATATGGAGAACTTTCAAAAGGTAAATGAAGTATATGCAACCTACTTCAGCGAAAATCCACCTGCCCGTGAATGCATACAGGCCGCGCGACTGCCCAAAAGCGTGGATATTGAAATTTCGGTGATAGCGGTGAAAGAATAAAATCTTTTGACTTTTCCCTTTAAAACTTGTGTCTTGTCAACTTGTTATCTTATGACTTGTGACTTATGACTTGTCAACTAACCTTAAACCTTGAACTTTAAACTTTGAACCCCGTTAAATTTTCATAATCATGCTAAAAAAACTATTCTTCACTTTATTCATAAGCATCTCGCTAATTTCAACATCAAAGGCCGATGAAGGCATGTGGCTTCCCATTCTCCTCGAACAGCTTAACCAGGGCGATATGCAGAGCATGGGATTGAAACTTACTGCCGAAGATATTTACAGCATCAACAATTCAAGTCTTAAAGATGCCGTGTGTTTGTTTGGTGGTGGCTGCACCGCCGAAGTGGTTTCAGACAAAGGACTGATTCTTACAAACCATCATTGCGGCTATAGCTCCATACAATCACATAGCAGCGTGGAAAACAATTATCTCGAAAACGGCTACTGGGCAAGCGATTTCAAGGATGAGCTTTCAAATACTGGATTATCGTGTACATTCATTGTGAAGATGGAAGATGTCACAACGCAGGTCCTTGAAGGCGTTCTGGCAACAATGTCCGAAACTCAGCGCGATGAAATCATCAAAAAGAATATTGAAAAAATTGAAAAAGCTTCAGTGAAAGACACGCACTACAAAGCCAAAATAAAAGCCTTTTCTTACGGTAACGAATATTATCTTTTCATCACCGAAGTTTTCACCGACATCAGGCTGGTGGGCACTCCTCCAAACTCTATCGGCAGCTTTGGCGGTGATACCGATAACTGGGCATGGCCAAGGCATACAGGCGATTTTTGCGTGTTCAGAATTTATGCTGATAAAAATAATGAACCAGCAGATTATGCTGAAAGCAATGTTCCTTATGTTCCAAAAAAATCATTGACAATTTCTTTGAAAGGTGTGAAAAAAGGCGATTTCACTATGGTGTACGGTTTCCCCGGAAAAACGCAGGAATATCTGACATCCTATGCTGTGAACCAGATCGGCAATATTGAAGACCCGGTGATGATAGGCATCCGCGATAAAAAACTTGAAATAATGCGCGCAGCAATGAAATCAAGTCCGCTCATAAAAATTCAGTATGCTTCCAAATATGCGAATGTTGCCAACTACTGGAAGAAATGGCTTGGTGAAAGCAAAGGCCTGAGGAAAACTGATGCAGTGGAAAAGAAAAAAATCTTTGAAGAAAAATTCACTACATGGGCAAACGCAGATGAGACAAGGAAAGCAACGTATGGCAAATTACTTCTTGCATTTAAGAAAGTCTATGAAGTCTACAGTCCTGTTGCGCTGGCTTACGATTATTTTTCTGAAGCTGGAGCAAGTATGGAAATTATAAAGTATGCTTGGGGTTTCAATAATCTTATTATGAAATGCAACGACAAATCAGTATCTGATTCCACAGTTGCAGTATTGATAGGTCAGTTCAAAACCAGTGCAGGATATTTTTTCAAGAATTATGATCAGCCCACCGACAAAAAATTATTTACTTCAATCTTAAAAATATATTATGCAAATGCTGATACGGCTTATCGTCCGGACGTTTTCACAAAAGTGATCAAAGCAAAATTCAATGGTGATATTGAGAAATATGCAGACTATATTTATCTGAAATCAAATTTTGTTTCATCAGAAAAAACATTGGCAATGCTGAATTCATTGAATCGCAGCAAAGCTTCAAAAATTAAAGATGATCCTTTATTTGTACTCGCATCATCGGTTTATTCGAATTACTATAAAAATATTCAGCCTTTGTTCAATGCCTGCAACGACCGGCTCGACAGCCTTTACAGGATCTATATTACCGGATTAAGAGCAATGCAACCCGATAAAAAATATTACCCTGACGCTAATCTTACACTACGATTGGCTTACGGAAAAGTTGATGGTTACAAACCAATGGATGGCGTATTTTACAATTACTATACAACGCTCGATGGTGTTATCCAGAAAGAAGATGATGAAGTGGACGATTATAAAGTTCCTGCAAAACTTAAAGAACTTTATACTAAAAAAGATTACGGACGTTATGGTTCCGACAGTACAATGTTGGTGGCTTTCATTGCTACTAACCATACTACCGGAGGTAATTCAGGAAGTCCTGTATTTAATGGCGAAGGTCAATTGATAGGAATTAATTTCGACAGGGTTTGGGAAGGTACTATGAGCGACATAAACTTTGATGCAGACCAATGCAGAAACATTTCTCTGGATATCCGCTATGCACTTTTCATCATCGATAAATATGCAGGCGCTACAAGGCTTATAAAAGAAATGAAGATTGAAGAATAAATGAAAACATTGCTCAAATTCTTATAACGAGAGTAAATAGATAGTAAATAGAAAATAGCAAATATTATTTTGCGGTTACAATTATCTATTACAAAGAATGACAGCGAAGCGTAATGACAGCGCAGCGTATTGGCAAAGAAAGATATATAATCATTAACAAAAATTTAACAAATATATTTCGCAAGTTTACGAAACACTCTATGTCTAAACTCCGAAAACTGATAAAACAATTGATACAATTTGACTGATATGACCAATATTAAAGTAAAATTCGCCCTTCTTTTCTCAATAATGATTTTTACCACTTCTATTCTCTTCGCACAGGAAAATGGCAATGGAAACAAAGGTGCATATGGCGGAGGTAATGGCGGATTAGGTTCACTGAAAGGTGTTGTAGTGAATTCAACTTCTATGAAACCTCTCGAATATGCATATGTGGTTTTATACAAAGTTCTCGATTCAACCTTGGTAAATGGCGCTATTTCTGACAGTACAGGAAAATTTAAAATTGAAAAAGTTCCTTTCGGAAAATATTATATCGCTGTAAATCTCATCGGACATAAGCAGCAAAAGGTCAGCGGTGTTTTTATAGGACCTAAAAATCCTGACAAAACCCTTGATACTATTAAACTGGATGCCACTTCGAATGCACTCGATGTTTTTGAAGTAAAGGATAAAAAACAAGATGTGGAATATACACTCGATAAAAAAGTCATCAATGTTGAAAAGAATCTTGTGAGCGCAGGCGGTACAGCCGTTGATGTAATGCAGTCCATTCCATCCGTCACCGTTGATATCGATGGCAACCTAAGCATGAAAGGAAGTTCAAATATCACAGTTCTTGTTGACGGAAAACCTTCCGGTTTAACTGGTGCCAGCCGCTCAGCAGTGCTTGAACAGATTCCAGCCAGTTCTATTGAAAGCATTGAAATTATTTCAAACCCTTCTGCAAAGTACGATCCCGATGGAATGTCAGGAATCATAAACATTATTTTGAAAAAGAAAAAGGAAAGAGGCTATCATGGCATATTTACTCTAAATGCCGGAACAGGCGATAAATACAATGGTTCCGTTTCATTGAACTACAGCAAAAACAAATTTAACCTGTATTCAAGTTATGATTTCAGATCAAACCATTCCAAGGGTTGGGGACAAATGGACAGGATGACAATATTGGATGATACATCCAGCTATCTATACAATAAATCCACAAGTAGCAGAAAAGGGCTTTCACAGAATATAAAACTCGGAACTGATTTTTACATGAATGAAAAAAACTCATTCACACTTTCTGGCATTTATGGATTTTCAGATGATACACACAGCGATTTTACTACAAGCCGGTTACTCGACTTCAACCAGATCCTCACTAGTTATTATGAAAATTCAGGAAGTGAACCAGGCAAAGAACAATCGTTCGATTATGCTCTTGATTACAAACATACGTTTAAGCATAAAGGAGAATATCTCACTGCAGATGCCACCTATTCCACTTCGAAGGAAACAGAAGACCAGGATCAGAGTGTACAATATTATCTTACCGATCTTGTAACGCCTTTCAATTTACCTGTGGTGCAGCACAGCACCAGTGATAACAAAAACAATGTGATTACTTTGCAGGCAGATTATTCGTTACCTATCTCGAAGAAAAGCAAATTTGAAGCGGGTGCAAAAAGCATAATAAGGTCAATTGACAACGATTATATTTTTCAGAATTTTATTGACACACTCCAAGAGTTTGTTAATGACACAAATTACAGCAACCGCTTTATTTATGATGAGCAAATTCATGCTGCATATGCTACTTATTCCAATACTATTGGCGCGTTTGAATTCCAGGCAGGACTAAGGGCTGAGCAGGCACTTACCAGATCAACACAAAAAACACAGAATACTGAATTCAGTAAAAATTATTTCAGTATATTCCCTACTCTTCATCTGAACCTGAATTTAAAAAACGACAACTCCCTACAGTTAAGCTACAGCAGAAGGGTAAACAGGCCAAATTACTATATGCTGAATCCTTTCAGAGAACAATTTAGTCCGGGAATTTTTCATTCAGGAAACCCGTACCTCACGCCTGAATACATTGATTCATACGAACTCGGTCATATGAAATACTGGGAAACTACTTCACTGAATTCATCAATCTTCTATAAGCAGATCAATGATGCAATCCAACGCTTCACTACCATCGACAGCAATGGAATACAGACAATGACTCAGAAAAACATTTCCACTGGGACATCCTATGGACTTGAATTTGTAATCTCTCAGGAATTCACCAAATGGTGGAAAGCCAACGGAACCTTCAGTTATTTCAAAACAGTAATGAAAGGCACACAGGATGGCGCTGATCTTACCAACAGTAACTACAGCTGGACAGCAAAACTGAATTCTACAATGACGGTGCTTAAAAACCTCGACATTCAGCTTACCGGAAATTATCGCGCCCCAATGGTTACTATACAAGGCAGTATGAAAGCAAATTATTTCGCTGACATCGCGATGAAAAAAGAAATATTCAAAAATGCCAGTCTTACGTTGCGGTTAAGCGATATTTTCAAAACGCAAAAAATGGAGATGGAAAGCTCTGGAAGCAATTTTACTCTGCACAATATCAGGCAAAGACAATCGAGAGTATTGTATCTTGGCTTTACTTACAAGATAAATGGTGGGCTTAAAGGGAAAGACAAAAAGAAATCATTTGATAACGGAAACGATGTGCCCGATATGAACGATTTTTAAAAAATCTGCCTTATTTCTTTTTTGACAAATTCAAGCGCTGACCTGGTCAAAATTTTATCACCAAGAGACAGTTCAAATATTTTCTGGCTGAGTTCCATGGCTGTTGCATTATCCTTGAGTTTTGTTGCAGCAGTATTCACAAGTTTTATCATATCTTCTTTTGCATTTCTTACCAATTCCCATGCCTGAGAAGTAACATATACCTGCTGTGAAAGATTATGTTCAAACTCCTCACGAATGTTTAAAATTAAAGTTGTCTGCAGCTGAAGTGCTGATAATTCAGGTTTATGAACCCTCATCACTAAACTTTCAGGTGAAATTCTTTCAAGGAAAAGCACCAATCGCTCATATGCCTGTAAACGAATCGGAGTCACAATTTTATAACCTGCCATTTTAATGTCAACAGCTCTCTTTTTCTGTTCATTTTCTAAAAAAAGTTTCAGCAGATAGTATGCTGCAGCAAGAACTACCAATGAAGGCAGGATATATTTCAGAATTTCCAATAAATCATTCATTTGCAAATAGTTTAGTTTCGTCTTAAAAAAATATATGTTTCTTTTAATCAAATGCAAATATCACAATTTTATTGTGAAAAATACTTGAAAAATTAATTTGAAAGTTCAGATTTTAATTTTATACCTTTGTGCAAACATCTAATTTTCTAGATATAAACAAAATGGAAAATACACTCACGACTACCATGACTACAATAGCTGAAAGAATAAATAATTTATCAGAATCTGAAACCCTGGCAATGGCCAGACTAAGCAGACAACTGAAAGACCAGGGATATGATGTAATCAATCTCAGCCTTGGAGAACCTGATTTCAACACACCTGATCACATAAAGCAAGCAGCTAAAGATGCCATAGATCAAAATGTGACGTTTTATCCTCCTGTATGCGGATTTCCTCAATTGCGTGATGCTATCTGCCGGAAATTCAAAAGAGAAAACAATCTTGATTTCAAACCCGAAAACATCCTTGTTTCAACAGGTGCAAAACAATCAATTGCAAATATTGTAATGAGCATTCTCGATCCCGGCGACGAAGTAATTATTCCGGCTCCTTATTGGGTATCGTATAAAGAAGTTATCAAACTGGCTGAAGCTAAACCAATATACGTTACTGCCGGAATTGAAAATGATTTTAAAATCACTCCTGTTCAGCTTGAAAAGGCAATAACTGCTAAAACCAAACTTTTCATTTTCAGTTCACCTTGCAATCCAACAGGTTCTGTTTATTCAAAAGCGGAGTTGAAAGCGTTGGCTAATGTATTTGCTTTGCATGAACAAGTTTATATTCTTTCAGATGAAATTTATGAACATATCAACTTTGGTGGCGTGCATGAATCTATTGCACAATTTGAAAATATCCGCAATAGAGTGATTATTGTAAATGGCGTTTCTAAAAGTTTTGCAATGACTGGTTGGAGAATTGGTTACATGGCTGCTCCTCAAAAAATTACTGAAGCCTGTAATAAACTACAGGGACAAATTACATCAGGTGCATGCTCCATAGCTCAGAAAGCAGCAGTTGCAGCCCTAAACGGTGATCTTTCTTCTGTAAAAACCATGCTTAAAGCCTTCCATGAACGACGCGACCTGGTTGTAAAATTATTGAATGAAATTCCCGGCATGAAAACCAATACTCCACAAGGTGCTTTTTATGTGTTCCCTGATGTAACTTATTATTATGGAAAGACCGATGGAAAAGTAACTATAAAAGGAGCACCAGATCTTTGTGATTATATTCTGAATAAAGTTTTTGTGGCTATTGTTCCCGGAAATGCATTCGGTGACCCAAACTGCATTCGTTTATCCTATGCTACATCTAAGGAATTGCTTACTGAAGCGATTAGTAGAGTAAAAAAAGCCCTTGCTGATCTGTACTAGTTACTTTAAATTTCTGATATTCAAAAAACCCGGAGAATCTTCGGGTTTTCTTTTTTTCTGTTAATCGGAAAAAAAAACTGTTTTGTCATATTAAAAATATTATTTACATTTGCCTTAATTCAAACTTAAACTCAACTAAAATTTCAAAGCTATGAGCACAGCATTTATCGTATTTTTTATTTCAGCAATTGTTGCTGCAATACTGGGATTGGCAGGAATAGTAATATTAATTAACGGCTTTGTCAAAAAAGATGACAAATTGGTTTGGCGCGGAAGTATCATTACCGGAATCACTTTAATATTAATCATATCAGGTGTTTTCTGTGGCGCTCACAAATGCGTTAGCATAATGCAAAAGCATAGAATGAATAAAGAAATGAGATGCGAAAAATTTGAAATGGACCATTGTAAAATGATGTCTGATGATTCCACTATGGCTGGAAATGACACATCTGGCATGAAAATGAAATGTGATCATATGAAGAAAATGAATTGTGATATGTCAAAATGTGATCCGGAAAAATGCAAATCAAAATGTCCACATGAAAAGCAATAACGAATAATCAATATTTGAAAATGCCTGATAATTGTCAGGCATTTTTATTTTCTAAAAATGAATTTCATACTTTTGCTTTTATAAAAAAAAATTGAACTATGGAAAATTATACTTTTTTACCTTACCTATCACTTATCATAGCCATACTTGCAGGCGTTGCGGGCCTTACACTACTGATCATCGGGCTCATTAACAGTAAACGAAAATTATGGTTACCCGGTGCAATAATTCTGTTTATTGCAATAACCATTGGTATTATTGGTTTTCTTTTCAGCGTAAAAACTTTTGTAACCAACATAAAAGATAATATTATAAAACTTGATAAAATGAATAAACACAACTCCTATGTTTGTTCTGACTCAACCACTTACAATGACAGGCCTGTTGATAGTACCTTTGCTGAACCAATTTCAGGTTTCGTTGAAGATACCGACAACAGCATGGTTTATATAAAAGTTTTTCCCAGTAGAGATATTACACCTTTTGGAATTACACTTGAAAAGGTTGATAAAGGGAAAAAATCAGCGAATGTACAAAAGGCAATTTCGCTTATTCTGAGTTTTGACAGGGCCTACAATGGCAAACTGCGCCTCACTGCCTTCGACTATGAGAAGAAGGAGCTTGGTTCATCTGGTGCATCAGCAGACAAAAAATCTGGCGAGATCAGTAGTATAAATTTTGCTTTTCCTGATAATGTTAATTTTTCTGTTATTGATTATTGTACTCTTACCATAGAATAAACTTTTCTTCAAATGGCTGCAAAAGAAATACAAGAGGTTTTTGATATGTTCAAAAAGCTTAAAACATTGGTTATAGGCGATGTAATGGTTGATTCTTATCTGTGGGGAAAGGTGGAACGTATTTCTCCCGAAGCTCCGGTTCCAATTGTATCAGTGAACAGACGCGAAAACCGTCTCGGGGGCGCAGCCAATGTGGCGCTTAATCTTCAGGCATTAGGAGCAACTCCAATTCTTTGCTCGGTGATCGGAGAAGATTCCAAAGCTGAAACTTTTATTGAACTGCTTCAGCAACAGAATCTGTCAGATAAAGGAATTATAAAAAGTGCAGACAGGATAACTACTACTAAATTCAGGGTAATTGGCAATCATTCTCAGATGCTTAGGGTAGATGAGGAAATCGAACACGACCTTAACAGTGCTGAAACAGAAACGTTTGTCCAGAGAATAGGCCAACTCCTTGAAAACGAAAACATAGATGTAATAATTTTTGAAGATTACGATAAAGGTGTTATAACCCCTGATCTCATTACAAAAGTCACTCAAATAGCGAGAAAAAAATCAATCCCAGTTACTGTTGACCCAAAAAAGAAAAATTTCAAACATTACAGAGATGTAAATTTATTCAAGCCGAATTTAAAAGAACTTAAAGATGGACTGAAACTTGATTTTTCTCCAGAAAATCTTAAAGATTTTGAGAATGCTGTTGATGCGATTCATCAGAAAAACAATATTGATAATATAATGGTGACCCTTTCTGAATCAGGAGTTTATATTAGTGAGAAAGAGAAAAATACCCAGAATATAATAAGCAGACAAATCATTCCTGCCCATGTGAGAAATATTTCGGATGTTTCAGGTGCTGGCGATACAGTTATTTCTGTTGCATCATTGTGCATAGCTCTGAAGCTGGATTTATTTACGGTTGCAACTTTATCCAACCTTGCCGGTGGTTTAGTTTGTGAAGAAGTGGGTGTTGTTCCAGTAAATAAAGAGAAACTGCTAAAAGAAGCCCTAACGCTCCTGAAGTAATAGATCTGCATATTTTTATACCTTTGCTGCACTTTTAAAAAATGATATGAAGAAGGATGCAGCATACAATCCTCAAGCTGTTGATGTAAGGCAGATGTTTAACGACATTGCCCCCAAGTATGATTTTCTGAATCATTTTTTATCGGCTGGATCTGATAAAAGATGGCGAAGAAAAACGATCAGAATGCTGAAACCATTTTCTCCGAAGCAAATTCTAGATATTGCCACAGGTACCGGTGACCTTGCCCTCGAAGCATTATCGCTGAATCCTGACCACATCACAGGAGTGGATATTTCTGAAGAAATGATGAAGATTGGTGAAAAAAAAATACTTCAGAAAAATGTCCAGGATAAAATATCTTTTCAGCAGGCAGCATCGGAAAATCTTCCTTTTCAGGACACTTCTTTTGATGCGGTAACAGTGGCTTTCGGTGTAAGGAATTTCAATGATCTTGAAAAAGGCTTGTCTGAAATATACAGGGTGCTTAAAAAAGGTGGTGCAGCAGCAATACTGGAATTCTCAGTCCCAACATCCTTTCCGATGAAACAAGGCTATCTTTTTTATTTTAAAAGAATTTTGCCCCTGATAGGAAAAATCGTTTCAAAAAATTCAATGGCTTATACCTATCTTCCTGATACCGTGCTTTCTTTCCCCCAGGGAAAAACATTTTGTGCAATGCTTGAAAAACAGGGATTTTCCAAAACCAGTTTCAAAAGATTAAGTGCAGGGATCTGTTCCATTTACCTGGCAGAGAAATAATTCATTGACTTTAAAAAGAAAACATTTCAGGGATTTCTTCGTTTAAATTAAACTGTACTTTGTAAGATCGCTATACATTTATAAAAAGATTTTGAATAATAATAAAATGATTCTTCCGTTACCCTCAGTTATCTAACAATCTCTAATTGAAAAAAAGCCTTATATATTGCCTATTGTTTCTCCTTATGCTTGCCGTGGGATTGCCATTAAGTTCTATGGCACAGAAGAGACCTCGAATCGAAAATCTGCCAAAATACGATCTGAAGCCTTATCATTTTGGTTTTGCACTTTGTGTAAACAAAATGGATTTTTCAATTCATCCGGTACCGGATTATAGTTCGTTTGATTCGCTTTTTGTTGTTCAGTCAACGCCGCAATGGGGCTTTAATATTGGAATTGTCTCCAACCTAAGAATAAATAATTACACCGATCTGCGCTTTGTCCCAACACTTTCCTTTGGGCAACGTATACTTGATTACACTTTAAGGGCTAATAATGGCATTGTTCAAACCCAGAAAAAAATCGAATCTACTTTTATTGATTTTCCCCTGATTTTAAAATACAAATCCAAGCGCATATATAATATGAGGGCCTATGTTCTTGGAGGGGCTCAGTACAGCATTGATCTTGCGTCACAGGCAAAAAAGAAAGACAAAAACAACGACCTTGTAAAACTCAAAGCAAACGATTACTCATTCCAGGTGGGAGTTGGATTTGACTTTTATCTTGAATATTTTAAATTTTCCACTGAATTGAAAATGATGTATGGTATGCGCGATCTGCTAAAACGCGACAATTCCATTTATACCAATTCCATTGACAGACTGAATTCGAAAATTTTCCAGCTCTCCTTTCTGTTCGAATAGATTATTCGTTATCTTAAACTGGAAAACAGTACCTTTACAGATCCTATAAATAATTGTATTTACATTTAGCTTTCCCATTGCAATTATTGGAAAATTTAAAAATTTTATGAAAAAAATTATTGAAATAGATCTTTCCCCATCTGAAACACCATGGGATAGTGAAATTAAATCGCTCGTATCTTCTATAATACAGCTGCCCGAAAATGAGATCACAACTGTAAAGCTTTTAAAACGATCGGTAGATGCACGGCAGAGAGATATCCGCATTCATCATACACTGGAGGTTTATATAAATGAAACTCCGGAAGAAAATCCTGCTTATCAGTTTCATTATAAGAACGTAACTGATAGTCCACGCGTAATTATTGTGGGAGCAGGCCCCGCCGGATTATTTGCAGCACTGAGATTACTGGAGCTGGGTTTGAAACCTATTATTATTGAAAGAGGAAAAAAAGTAGAAGAACGAAAATCTGATATAGCTGATATCAATAAAAAAAGAACTATTGATCCCGATTCAAATTATTGCTTTGGTGAAGGCGGTGCAGGAACATATTCAGATGGCAAACTTTATACGCGCTCCACAAAAAGAGGAGATGTAAAAAGAATTTTATACCAGTTTACTGATCATGGTGCAATACCAGACATTCTCGTTGATGCACATCCGCATATCGGTACTGATAAATTACCGGAAATTATTTCACGTATGCGCTCCACCATTCTTAATAATGGAGGAGAAATACATTTCGGACAGCGCGTTTCAGACTTCCTTATTCAGGATAATAAAGCGAAAGGTGTTGTAACTTCAAACGGAAATAAATTTGAAGGAGAAGCAGTGATCCTTGCAACGGGGCATTCATCTAGGGACATCTATGATATTTTATTAAAAAAGAAAATATTGATTGAGCCAAAACCTTTTGCAGTAGGCGTAAGGATTGAACATCCCCAGCAACTGATCGATAGTATCCAATATCACAGCACCGACCGGAATCCTTACCTTCCTGCAGCAACATATAATCTCGCTTGCCAGGCAGGCAACAAAGGAGTGTTTTCATTTTGCATGTGCCCTGGCGGAACAATTGTAACAGCATCTACACAACAAAATGAACTGGTGCTGAACGGAATGTCGAATTCACAGAGGAATCAACCCTTTGCAAATTCAGGAATGGTGGTGACAGTTGATGAGTCTGATTTTATGAAAGATAAAAATGCAGATCCGTTATCAGGTATAAAATTCCAGGAACAAATTGAAAGAAATGCATTCATTGCAGGAGGCTCTAACCTTGGTGCTCCTGCACAGCGGATGATGGATTTCGTGGAAAATAAAATTTCAGCGAACCTAAATCCCACTTCCTATTTCCCAGGTATTGTAAGCGCTCCGCTGCATGAATTGCTTCCCAGGTTCATTACAACACGCGTACAGGAGGCATTCAATGTGTTTGGTAAAAAGATGAAGGGCTACCTCACTAACGAAGCTACATTGCTTGGTGTTGAAACACGAACTTCTTCACCAGTAAGAATACCAAGAGATTCAGATACATTGGAACATAAAGGTCTTGCGAACTTATATCCCTGTGGTGAAGGAGCAGGTTATGCCGGAGGAATTGTTTCTTCTGCAATTGACGGGCAACGCTGTGCTGAAAGTGTGGCAAAAAAATTGCTGGGATGATTGATTATTTTCTTTTTTTTTTCGTATATTTGTATAAGTAAAATTTACATGATATGACTAATGAAGAATTGAAGAAACTACCCTTGTCTGACAAGATACTTGAAAAGGGTGGATTGAAGTTGGATGTATATAACAATACCTATGAATGCTTCAAGGACCTGAAAGTGTTGTCAAAAGATATCATTGATAGCCTTAAAAGTAAAATTTCAAAAAAAGACAAAAGATTACTGTTCTCGTATACTGACAGTGGTGAATTTGAAGCAGAGCTGAAATTTGGCGGTGATATGCTTGTAGTTTCAATGCATACCAATATTTTTGAGTTTCCCCGCGAACACGACATAATGAATCTTTCATACATCAAAAAAGATGTTACCCGCTCCTATTGCGGCATTATAAACCTTTATAATTTCCTCGCCGATTCATATAAATACAACCGCGTAAACGATGTGGGCTACCTGGTTGCTAGAATTTTCATTAACAAAGAATACCATTATTTTGTTGAAGGTAAAAGACAGATCGGTTTGATGTATAACAATTTTGCAAAAGCAAAAATCGATCGCGGTGCTTTAAAAAGAATTCTTGAAACTGCAATGAACTACTGCGTAGATTTCGATCTTCTAACTCCTGTTTATGACAGCATAAAAGTGGTAAGTGTCTCCGAAAGGCTCGAAAATTCAATGAACCTCCGCACTGGTAAACGTCTTGGTTTCCGCTTTATAGTTGACCAGGATGACTCAGAGTAAAATCTTTTTTATTTAAACTTCGTTTATTTCATTTAATTTTCAATTTATTTTGGAGGATTAAAAAATTCTTTTACCTTTGCACTCCAATTTAGTTGGCCCGTTCGTCTAGCTGGCCCAGGACGCTAGGTTTTCATCCTAGAAATCAGGGGTTCGAATCCCCTACGGGCTACTTAACATAAAATAAAGATCATGGCATACCACAAGTCGTCAAAGAAAAGAATCAGAAGCACTGAAGCTAAACGTGTACTGAACCGTTATCAGGCTAAAACAGCCCGTAATTCCGTTAAGAAACTCAGAGACACAAAAGAAAAAGAAGAAGCTAAAAAAGAACTTCCTAAAGTTGTTTCTATGCTTGACAAGCTAGCCAAAAAGAGCGTGATTCACAAAAATAAAGCTTCCAACCTGAAGTCGAAATTAACGAAGAAGGTAAACGCTTTATAAGATTTTTATAATGTTATTGATATTGCCTTTCCATTATTGGAAGGGCTTTTTTTTGTCCTGAAAAAAATAATTTTTGTTTAAAAGAGTTTTTATAAATTCGCTTTATATCCAGAAGCAATGAAAAAAAAAGAGAATACTATTAAAAGCTGGGCCGAAGATGACAGGCCGCGTGAAAAGCTTCTGCTCAAAGGTAAGAGTGCCTTAAGCGATGCTGAACTCGTTGCCATACTCATTGGTTCCGGTAACTGGAACGAAACAGCTGTCGACCTTGCAAAACGAATATTAAAAAGCTCAAACGATAACATTGCAGAATTATCAAGACTTACCATTCAGGATTTGATGAAATTTAAAGGCATAGGCGAAGCGAAAGCTGTAAGTATTGCTGCTGCACTGGAACTTGGTAGAAGAAGGCGCGAACAGGAAGCCATGCGAAAACAGCAAATCACAAGCAGCAAGGATGTTTTCGACATTTTTCATCCCATGCTTTCTGACATCTCATATGAAGAATTCTGGATCCTACTTCTGAATAAAGCAAACAAGATCATTGGAAAATTCAGCATCAGCGAAGGTGGACTAAGCGGAACTGTGGCCGACCCGGTAAAGATTTTCAGGAAAGCTATTGAATATAATGCGGTGGGAATGATCCTCTGCCACAATCATCCTTCCGGCAATCTTAAGCCAAGTGATGCAGATATTAAGCTTACAAATAAAATGAAAGAAGGCGGAAAATTTCTTGATATCAGTGTGCTTGACCACATTATTATTGGTGAAGAAAAATATCTTAGCTTTGCAGATGAAGGCCTTATATAGTTGAGAGTTCGGAGTTGAGAGTTAATTGTTTAAAATTTAAAGTTGCCAGATAATTGATAAAAATAGTTACCATAATAGGGGCGCGGCCGCAGATCATTAAGGCTGCTGCAATCAGCCGTAGTATCAGGAATTCATTTACTGATATGATTACTGAAATTATTATTCATACAGGCCAGCATTACGATGAAAATATGTCGGAAGTTTTTTTCCGTGAAATGGAAATCCCTGCTCCGAATTATAATTTAAATGTAGGTTCTTCTAGTCATGCAAAGCAGACCGCAGCCATGATGGAAAAAACAGAAGAAGTGCTTCTGAAAGAAAAACCCGATTGTGTTTTACTTTACGGTGACACCAATTCTACACTTGCAGGTTCCGTGGCAGCTGCAAAACTCCAGATCCCCGTGGTTCATGTAGAAGCAGGATTGCGTTCATTCAACAAAGCAATGCCCGAAGAAATAAACAGGATTGTTTGTGATCATTTGTCAACTTTGCTCTTCTCTCCTACCCTTGCAGGAATCACTAATCTTGAGAATGAAGGTTTCAGCAGAGAAAACAAATCGCCTTATACTGCTGAGAATCCGGGTATTTTCCATTGCGGCGATGTGATGTTCGACAATGCGCTTTATTTTTCGGAAAAAGCTGAAAGCACTTCGCAGATACTAAGCAAACTTAAAATTGAAAAAGATAATTTTTTGCTTGCCACTATTCACCGCGACAATAATACAGATGATCCTGAACGGTTGAATTCTATTTTTTCTGCACTCTATAAAATTTGTTCAGAAAACAACATTGTCGCTGTAATACCCCTTCATCCGCGAACTTCAAAGATTCTTAAAACAATATTAAATAAAGAACTTTATAATACTATTTCAAATACACCATTTATCAAAATCACAGAACCTGTTTCGTTCATAGATATGATAAGCCTTGAGAAAAATTGTTTGATGGTTCTTACCGATTCCGGAGGTGTGCAGAAAGAAGCTTTCTTTTATAAAAAGCCTTGTATCATCCTGCGTTCAGAAACCGAATGGATTGAATTAGTTGAATGCGGCGCAGCAATTATTTGCAACGCAAACGAAGAAAGAATAAACATTGCATTCAACAACTTTAAAAACTCAAAGCTTCCATCGTTGCCTACTATTTTTGGTGATGGATCAGCTTCTGATTTTATATGCAAAACTTTAATCAGCAACTTTACGAAAAAAGCCTGATGTTGCTCATTTATTCCAATAAAACTAACAACCGGATTAAATATATTTTTAATCTGATTTTTCGTGACCTCCTTAAAATTGAATACAGCATAACCAGCAGAATTTCTGAATTCAGGAATTACGAAGGGCCCAAAATAAATTATTCGTTTCAGCAATTTTCTGATGAGTTATTTTTCTATTCGTCAAATCTGCTATTTGAAACTGGTATTAAACAGCAGAATATTGATAAAGTAATTTATGATGGTATAAAATGCCCTTTTGCTGTGTATAAAAACTCAGCATTGCCATTCGATCCTTTTGCTGCGGCATTTTACCTCACAACACGCTATGAAGAATATCTGCCATACCGGAAAGATTTGTACGACCGTTTTGATGCGTCAGAAAGCATCGCATATAAACTTGGGTTTCTTAAAAAACCTGTTGTAAATATATGGGCAAATAAAATTGCCGAAATCATATCAGGCAGATTTCCTTCTTTTATTTTTCCGAAAAGAAATTATTCATTCATCCCGACTATCGATATAGATGCTGCCTGGGCATACACGCAGAAAGGATTGGTAAGGACTGCAGCAGGCTATTTAAAATCCCTTACTGAACTTGATTTCAAGGAAATTTCGGACCGAACCAAGGTTGTGTTCGGACCGAAAAAAGATCCTTTTGACACTTTTGAATTTCAATTCCATCTTCAGTCAAAATATAATCTTAAGCCAATTTATTTCATACTTTTTGCAGAATATGGACAGTATGATAAAAATATACATGTATTCAATAAAAAATTTCACGCACTTATAAAATCCATTGCCGATTACGCTGAAGTCGGCATACACCCATCGTTTGCATCGAATACATTTCCAAAAAAACTTTTCAAAGAAATCGAATTGCTTTCAAATGTACTGAATCGCGAAGTGATCAGGAGCAGGCAGCATTTTCTGAAATTGTCATTCCCAACTACATTCAGAAACCTGATAGAGGCCGATATACAGCAAGATTATTCTTTGGGGTATGCCTCTGAAACTGGCTTCAGAGCTGGCATCTGCGATCCTTTTTATTTTTACGACCTTGATCTTGAAACCGAAACACATTTAAAATTATTTCCATTTGCCCTGATGGAAGGCACATTGCGCGATTACATGAACATATCAGCGTTGGATGCGATGAACCATATTAAACCAATTATTGATGAAGTAAAAGCGGTGAACGGTACATTCATAAGCCTATGGCACAATGAATCAATGAGCAATCAGAAAAGATGGATCGGTTGGCACATTGTTTATGAGGATATGATTAAATACGCGTTACCAAAGCAAATCACACAAATTTGATCAGATACGTTACATACAATGAAATTGATAAACACAAATGGGATGAATGCATTCATCACGCTGTAAATGGCATTGTATATGCCTATTCATGGTACCTTGATATTGTTTGCCCTTCATGGGATGCACTTGTTGAAAATGATTATGAAAGAGTTTTCCCTCTCACCAAAAATAAAAAATCCAGTATCAGTTATCTCTTTCAGCCATTCTTTACCCAGCAACTAGGAATATTTTCCACAACAAAATTAAACACTGAAATAACTGAAAATTTTATTAATAAAATTCCACAGAAGTTTAAGTTCGCTGAAATCAATCTGAACACATTCAACAAAATTGAAACTACGAAGTTCACAGTATTTCCGAACCTTACACATGAGCTTGACCTCATACCATCCTATGATTTAATTTACAGGAATTATTCTGAGAACACCAGGCGAAATATTAAACTTGCTTTAAATTCAGAACTAATTATTTCGCAAAACACCAAAGCCGAACAGGTAATTGAGCTGTTTAAAAACAATAAAGGCAAAGATGTTGAAACGCTCAAAGAAAAAGAGTACCTGCTGTTGAAAAAATTAATCAGCGTTTGCCTGTACAAAAAAATTGCACACATAAATGGAGTTTATACCAAGGAAGGAAATTTATGTGCAGGTGCATTTTTTATTGAAAGCAACAACAAAGTGATATTCCTGTTTTCAGCGACAGACAAGGAAGCCAGGTCGAACGGAGCCATGTCGTTTCTGATTGACAGTTTTATTAAAGATAATGCCCAGCGCAACCTCACACTCGATTTTGAAGGCAGCAATAATCCTAACCTGGCGCGTTTTTATAAAAGTTTCGGGGCAAAAGAATGTGTATATTTTCAATTTAAAAAGAATGAACTTCCCTGGATATTGTCAAAAAGTGTTACTTTTATAAAGTGGTTAAGAAGTAAATATTGAACAAAAAATTTGTGCATTATGATTAATATTTTAGGAAACCAAAACTCTATATTGAATGAATTCATTGCCGAAATCAGGGATTTAGAGATTCAAAAAGATCCGCTCAGGTTCAGGAGAAATATGGAAAGATTTGGTGAAATTTTCGCTTATGAAGTTAGCAAGCACTTGGAATATTCTCCCAGGGAAGTGATTACTTCATTAGGTGTTACAGAAGTTTCAGTTCTTAAAACACAACCGGTACTAGCAACCATTCTTCGCGCAGGTTTGCCTTTGCACCAAGGCATTCTAAATTTTTTCGACAGGGCGCAAAACGCTTTTGTTTCAGCATATCGAAAACATCACAAGAGTGGAAAATTCGATATCCAGATTGAATATACTTCCAGTCCAAGTATTGAAGGTAAGATTTTGATTCTCTCAGATCCTATGCTGGCAACGGGATCATCGATGTTCCTCACTTATAAACAGCTGCTTGAAAATGGCAAACCCAAACACACACACATTGTCACGGTAATTGCAAGTGCACAGGGCGTTGATTACCTGAATAAACATATTTCAAGCGATGAATTCACGCTATGGGTTGCAGCAGTAGATGATGAACTAACTGCGAAATCATATATAGTACCCGGTTTAGGTGATGCCGGAGATCTTGCTTATGGTAGTAAATTATAAAATTACTCTTTTGTAGGCAGCTTTTTAGCTATCTACCTATATTATTTTAATTCCTGTCTATTTTTTGGCATTGAGACAAAAAATACCTTTATAACTTTTGTTTCCGACCCCTTTATTCACTAAATTTGTAGTGAAATTTCTCTTATGATATTATTTTTTTTAAAAGCAGGCAGCTTTTTTAAACTTATAGAAGTTATGATTTTGAGCGGAGTTAAATTTTTATTAGCTCCACCATTATCTTTTAAACTGGGGTTCACGTTTTCACAGACTGTGCTGGTTACGACCATTGGTGGGATACTCGGAGTAATATTCTTCTTTTATCTAAGCGAAATCATTATAAGACTTTTCAAAAGAATATGGCCATATATCAAAGCTTTCTTTAACAAAAATGAAATTAAACCTAAGCCTGTCCGTATTAAACAATCAAATGAAAAGCCTAAAAAGAATTTTTCCAGAAAAAATAAATTCATTGTAAATACCAGAAGAAAATACGGGCTGTGGGGTATTGCTGCTCTCACCCCTATTTTACTATCTATTCCGCTTGGAACATTTTTAGCAAATAAATATTATCGTAATAAAAAAAGTGTTTTGCTTAGCCTTACTGTTTCGGTAATTTGCTGGTCTCTTATCATGTCATCAATTTATGCAATCCTGAAGGTAAAACCTTTCTAAGATTTCTTTTCTTATTTTATTTTTTTTAATCTACCTTTTCTTTACTTTTGCTTAATCTGTATAAAGATTAATTCAATTGAAATTACTTCTTACTGAAAATATAAAAGTTTCATTAGTTTCTATCCGTACACATCTTCTGCGTACTGTGCTTACCATTCTGATTATTGCTTTTGGTATTATGGCCTTGGTAGGTATACTGACTGCTATCGAATCCCTCAAGTATTCTATTAACAGTAACTTTACAAGAATGGGGGCAAATACTTTCACCATCAGAAACAGGGAAATGAAAATTATGATGGGTAACGACAGCAAAGCTAAACGATATGAATCGATCACCTATCAGGAAGCTGTAAAATTCAAGGATGAATTTGACTTTCCTGCATATACTTCAATCTCAACCTTTGCCACTCACACAGCCACTTTAAAATTTGCATCCGAAAAAACAAATCCAAACATTGGTGTTGTTGGTGCTGATGAGAATTACATGGTAACTTCAGGAAGTGAAATTGAGAAAGGTAGAAATTTCACATTGCAGGAAATAAATAGTGGAGCTAATGTAGCAATAATCGGCCCGGAACTTGTGACCAATCTTTTTAAAAACAAAGAAAATCCTGTTGAACAAGTAATCTCAATCGGCCCTGGAAAATACCAGGTAATAGGCGTTTTAAAATCGAAAGGCTCCAGTATGGGATTTAGTGGTGATAAAAATTGCATTGTACCTTTAATTAATGTGCGCCAATATTTTTCAAGGCCCAATGCATCTTATACTATCAGTGTTTTGCCAAAAGATTCCAAGCAACTTGAGGCAGCAATAGATGAGGCTACAGGAGTTTTCAGGGTAATCCGAAAAGTACCTGCAGGAGAAGAAAGCAACTTTGAAATTGCTAAAAGTGATAACCTAGCAGAGATGCTTTTTGAAAACATCAAATATGTAACTCTCGCTGCAACAATTATTGGATTTATTACTCTGCTTGGTGCAGCTATCGGGCTTATGAATATCATGCTTGTTTCCGTAACTGAAAGGACAAGGGAGATTGGGATAAGGAAAGCAATGGGAGCAACAAAATCGATTATCAAAAATCAATTTCTTATAGAAGCAATTGTGATTTGTCAATTAGGAGGCTTGTTTGGAATCATAATCGGAATATTTATCGGAAATATCATTTCAATATTTGTGGGTGGAACATTTATTGTGCCGTGGCTATGGATTATAAGTGGCTTGGTATTATGCCTGATTGTAGGACTTGTTTCCGGAATATACCCAGCCATGAAAGCAGCAAATCTCGACCCTATAGAATCACTCCGGTATGAATAAAACCGCAGTTTAGGAGAAACAGAAAACGGTTTAGCGAAATATTTGCATTTTGTTTGATTAAAATTTTACTATCTTTGGCACAATACAATATTTTCTAAATTCAAGATGGAAAAAATAAAAGTCCTGCTTGTTGATGATCATGATATCGTAATCGTTGGATTAAAAGCACTTATTTCAAGGAATCATGATATTGAAATTGTAGCAATTACTACTGACGGAGAGGATACTATTCGCAAAGTGGAGGAATTTGAGCCCGATGTAGTTGTTTTAGATATTGACCTTCCAAAAATTTCAGGAATTGAAGTTACGGAATATATTACCAAGAATTTCCCACATGTAAAAGTTCTTCTACATACATCATTTGCTGATGAAGCACATATAGTGAGTGGATTTGAAGCTGGAGCATCAGGTTACGTTCCAAAAACATTTAAAACAGATCAGTTATTAGAAGCAATCCGCACAGTGCATCGTGGCGAAAGATATATAAAAGGAAGCGTTTCCGAAATGTTTATTGCCAGTTATTTTAAAAGCAAAAAATCAGAAGAAGTTGCTGATCAGACAAAACATTCCTTGACAAACAGGGAAATTGAAATTCTAAAACACATCACTGAAGGTCTTTCCAATCAAAGTATCGCCGACCAACTGCACATAAGTGTCAGGACGGTAGAAGCCCATAAACATAATATCATGAAAAAGCTCGAAATTTTCAATACTGCTGAGCTTGTTAAATATGCACTGAAAAATAATATCATTTCATTGTAATTCGCTTTATCTGTTACCATCCTTTTGCTCTTCTTTCTGTTTTTCTCCATAAATTGTGCTTTAATTCTTGCTTTGATCTTCTGCAATATAAAAGCTTAAGAAAGATTATGTTTTTCAATTATACACCAAATTTGTATTTTTACTGTTGCATCATTTGATGATGTTTTACGATCTTTACATATAATTTTCTTAATGAAATATATCTTCCTGTTCTCCTTTTCTCTTTATATCTGCTGCTCCCATAGCACTGCTGGCAATTTAAAAGAACGCTCAATAAAGCAAAACAACTTAACACAAGATTCTATAATTTACTATGCACATAATTTCAAAATCGATGGCTTGCCGCTGAGAACCAGTCCCGGTATGGATGCTGCAATTATTGACACACTTAATTATAACGACAGCATAGCAGTTATTGCTGATGCAATAGGTGTTTTTCAGCTTGGTGATTTAAAAGGTGCCTGGGCAAAAGTACAACTGAATAACAGCATTGCATACTGTTACAACATATATCTTTGCAGACTACCTTTACCAAAAAAAGAAGAAATTGGTTTATTGTCGCTTGAAACATACCTGGTAAAATATGTAGGTAAAAAGGAAGTGAATTACAAAGACAATTCTAAACCCGATATGTTTGAGCAAAAACTATTTTTGAAAAATTTCAACTTATCCACGTTATTCTGTTTCTTCCACTACTTAGGCTTTCTGGATGTGAACACACCCTTTCCTATATACTGTATTGATTATACCGTGAAAACAGCATCTTTTACTTCACTGCGAGTAAAATCGAATGGTGATAGTAAAAAAGCCATGACCACTTTGTCGCTTGATTATTGGTATGGAAACACTGAAACTTCTTATGAATTTAAGAATGAAAACAATGGTGTTGCTGTGAGAATAATTTATAATTATGGAGAGTAAAGACTGCTGGAATGTGCCCACCCCTCTGATTAAAGCAATTTTAATAATTCCTCAATTCCTTTACTTTTTCATCAGAAATATAATCATCGTAATCCATTAGTTTGTCAATATTTCCGTTAGGTGTAAATTCAATGATTCTGTTGCAAACTGTTTGAATAAACTCATGATCATGCGATGACATCAAAAGGTTTCCTTTAAATTTTATGAGTGTATTGTTGAATGCCTGAATGGATTCAAGGTCCAGATGATTGGTTGGTGTATCAAGAATCATCACATTCGCATTGCGTATCATCATACGGGCAATCATGCAGCGGACTTTTTCTCCACCGGAAAGCACACTGGCTTTTTTGTAAACTTCTTCGCCTGAAAAAAGCATTTTTCCAAGAAAACCTCTTATATACATTTCACTTGTATCTTCTGAAAATTGTCCAAGCCATTCAACCAAAGTGATTTCTTTTTGGAACAAATGTTCATATTCCAAAGGCAAATAAACTTTTGTAATAGTCTGTCCCCACTCATAAGAACCGCTGTCTGGCTCCATATGGCCTTTTATGATTTCAAAGAAAGTTGTTATTGCGCGGGTATCTTTTGACAGGAAAATTATTTTATCATCTTTCTGCATCATAAAGTTTAAATTTTTAAACATTACTTTTCCTTCAATGCTTTTTGAAAGATTTTTTACTTCAAGGATATTATTTCCAGGTTCACGCCCAGGTGTGAAAATGATTCCCGGATATTTTCTTGTTGAAGGTTTTATTTCTTCATAGTTAAGTTTCTCAATCATTTTTTTGCGACTCGTAGTTTGCCTCGATTTCGAAGCATTAGCGCTAAAGCGTGCAATAAAAGCTTTCAGTTCTTTAATTTTTTCATCAGCTTTTTTGTTAAGTGTGAGCTGCTGCCTCAGTGCAAGCTGGCTTGATTCGTACCAGAAGCTATAGTTCCCCGGGAACATCTGTATTCTGTTAAAATCAATGTCGACAATATGTGTGCAGATAGAATCTAAAAAGTGCCTGTCGTGCGAAACAACCAACACAGTGTTTTCAAAATTTGCAAGGTAATTTTCCAACCAGTTTACGGTATCAAGATCTAGGTCGTTTGTTGGCTCATCAAGCAACAAATTATCGGGTTTTCCAAACAAAGCCTGTGCTAAAAGCACTTTAACCTTTTCTTTTCCGCTGATTTCCTTCATTGATTTCTGGTGAAATTCGTCTTTAATACCCAGGCCACTTAAAAGGCTTCCTGCTTTGCTCTCCGCATTCCAGCCATCCATTTCAGCAAATTGTTCTTCCAACTCTGCAACCCTGAGGCCATCAGCTTCAGAAAAATCGGGTTTAGCATAAAGCATATCTTTTTCAGAAGAAATTTTTAATAATTCCGAGTGCCCCATAAGCACTGTCTGAAGAACAGTATATTCATCAAACTCGAAGTGATTTTGTTTGAGAACCGATAATCTTTCTCCTTTTCCAAATGAAATATTTCCTTTGGTACTCTGCACTTCGCCATGAAGCATTTTAAGAAATGTTGATTTGCCTGCGCCATTTGCTCCGATAATGCCATAACAATTACCCGAGGTAAATTTCATGTTGACATCCTGAAATAAAATACGTTTTCCAAATTGGATACTGAGGTTTGATACTGTAATCATTAAATATGTTTGTTAAAAATTATTAGGTAAGATAATAAACTGGGTCCACTTATGAAAGGACTGCAAAGGTAAGTAAATATTGGGAATGTAACACTAATATGTGATTTCTTATTACTTTTATTGTCATAAATTTGAATACATTGCAATTTAAAAACAATCATTCTGCCAAAATTCTCGCAAATTGAAACACCCTATCAAAAATAAAGAAATGAACCTGGAGCAAGCAAATAATCCTCTGCATGGAATAACACTGGAGATGATCATGAACCAATTGGTTGAATATTTAGGATGGGAAGGATTAGCAGATAAAATCAATATCAATTGTTTTAAAAGCAATCCAAGTATAAAGTCGAGTCTTTCATTTCTTCGAGAAACTCCGTGGGCCCGTGAAAAAGTAGAGAGTCTATATCTCTGGATGCTTCGCCAGAAAAGAAAACAAAAACAAAATCCGCTTATTTAATAATTTTAACTCTGCCCACTTCTCCTGTTACCAGGCGTACTTTTATTCCATGTGGGTGAAAAGGCCTTTTTGTGAGAATATCCTTCACAATACCTTCAGTAATTTTTCCGGAAGACTGGTCTTCTTTCTTAACAATTCCTACTTCAATGCCCACTTCGATATCACTTCTGTTTTGTCCTTCCATTTTGCAAAGATATTGCAGAATTATTGACGCAACAGATAATTATTTTTATATTTACAATAAGATTGCATTTAAGAATAGTATTTTGAATTCCACTGAAACGCATTTTAATTTTATCTATGACACAATTAAATGGCACGTTGATGCAATACTTCCACTGGTACTATCCTAACGATGGTTCCCTTTGGAAGAAAGTAACAGCAGAAGCAAAGAAACTTGCTGATTCTGGTATAACGGCACTTTGGCTGCCACCGGCTTACAAAGCCACAAAAGGCATTGATGATGCCGGTTACGGAGTATATGATCTTTACGATCTTGGTGAGTTTGATCAAAAAGGTACAGTTAGAACAAAGTATGGTACCAAAGATGAATACCTTGATGCCATTCGTGCAGCCCATGAAGCCAAGATGCAGGTATACGCTGATGTTGTGCTTAATCACAAGGCCGGTGCCGATGATTACGAGCGCGTTGAAGCTGTGAGAGTTTATGCTGATAACCGCAACATTGAATATGGTGAACCTGATTATATTGATGCATGGACTTCTTTTAAATTTCCGGGGAGAAACGGGAAGTATTCAAATTTCCAGTGGTTCTGGAAGCATTTTGACGGTGTTGACTGGGATGAAAACAAAAAAGAAAAAGCTATTTTCAAATTTACAATGAGGGATTCAAACTGGGAGCCAATCTTGGACCCGGAAGTTGGAAATTACGATTACCTGATGTTTGCTGATATTGATTTCATGGACCCCGATGTAAACAGCGAACTCAGGACATGGGGAAAGTGGTATCTTGATTTCACTGGTGTTGATGGATTTCGCCTGGATGCTATCAAGCATATCAAATTTGATTTTTTTAAAGACTGGCTTAGTGATATGCGCTCATACGCAGGGAAGGAACTCTTCACTGTCGGGGAATACTGGAATTATAACCTTCGCATCCTTTTACTCTATTTAGAAAAATCGAATTATGAGATGTCCCTGTTCGATGCACCCCTTCATATGAATTTTTATACTGCTTCAAAACAAGGACAGCGTTATGATTTGCGCAAAATTTTCGACAATACTTTAATTCAAGCCAAACCTGGATCTACTGTTACAGTTGTAGAAAATCATGATACGCAACCTTTGCAGTCACTTGAATCACCGGTTGACTTCTGGTTCAAACCCCTGGCTTATGCAATTATTCTTTTAAGAGCAGAAGGCTATCCATGCATTTTTTACCCTGACTATTACGGTGCATCTTACCGCGATCATGGGCAAGATGCTAACCTATATGACGTCATACTTGCACCCGTACCAAAACTTCAGGAATTAATAAAAGCAAGGCAGCTCTTTGCATACGGATTACAACGTGATTATTTCAATCATCCAAATGTTATAGGTTGGACAAGAGAAGGTGATGCAGAACATTCAAGATCGGGCTTGGCGGTGTTATTAAGCAATGGTGATGATGGTCGGAAATGGATGGAAGTAGGGAAAGTGCATGCAGGCAAGATATTCTATGATTATATTGGTAATAATTCCGAAGAGGTTTTAATCAATGCAGATGGCTGGGGTGAATTTAAAACAAAAGGAGGCTCCGTATCAGCGTGGGTATGCAGAAATTGCTAAAGGTTTTTCAAATACAAATTTATCATTTGACAGATAAAATGCAATAATCATTAATTAAAATGACATGCAAAATATTTTATCTGTTATATTGTCTGGTAATTTCAGCAAGCCAATTAATCCGGGTTTTGTCAGAATAATTCTCTTTCATTCTCCAATGCCAGTTGCTTAAAACCGTACCCGGTGTATTCATTCTTGATTCACTACTCAACTCGAGAATATCCTGCATCTGTGCTATGGCAAAAACTGCAACTGATGACCATGCCTGCCTTACCATCTCCTTCACGACATCCTTTTCATCACATTTAAGATATCGTAAAACTATTTTTTTGTCAGAAGGCTTAAGATGATCATACCACCCTTTTACTGTATTGCTGTCGTGAGTACTGGTATAAACAACATAATTTGCAGAATCGAAATTGTGCGGAGCAAATGGGTGGTTTTTTCCTCCGGTAATTCCTTCCTGGAGAAGTTTCATCCCGGGGAAATTCATTTTTTTCATAAGCTTATCCACCACTGGGGTTTTATTGCCCAGATCTTCTGCGATGATTGGGATATTTCCCAGTTGTTTTTTTAAACATTTAAAAAGATTATTTCCCGGAGCCTTTTCCCATATTCCGTTTTTCGCTGTTTCACTTCCAAAGGGGACGGCCCAATAGTTTACAAAACCAATAAAATGATCAATGCGAAGAATATCTACAATATTAAAAGTGGCTTTCATATTTTTAACCCACCAATCAAAATCTGTTTTTAAATGAGCTTTCCAGTTATACAATGGATGCCCCCACAATTGCCCGTTCTGGCTGAAGTAATCAGGCGGAACTCCTGATACTTTTATAGGATTACGTTCCTCGTCAAGCAAAAAAAGCTCCGGGTTTATCCACACATCACAACTCTCATATGACAGGTATATAGGGTTATCGCCAATTATTTTAATTCCTTTTTCATTAACGTATTTTTTTAAAGACAACCATTGCCTGAAGAAAGTAAACTGTAAAAATTTATTAAAGCCAATTTCAAAGTCAAGCGTCTTTGCTACATTCTTCAATGTTTTTTTGTCACGAAACTTTAAAGCCTTTTCCCATTTATACCATGGCTGATTATTGTTTTGAACCAGCAATGCCATGAAAAGAGAATAATCAATAAGCCAGGAAGCATTGTTACTGCAAAAAGTTTTGTACTCTGCTCCTGAAGAAAGTTTGCTGGATCTAAAGTTTGCGTATGCCTTTCTGAGTAATTGACTTTTATTAGTGCTTACCTGTGCATAATCAATATTTTTTTTTGGTATAGGAAAGTCTTCAGCATCTGACTTCTTTAACAAACCCTCAATAACAAGAGTGTCGATATCAATGAACATATGATTTCCTGCAAATGCCGAAAGCCCCAGATATGGGCAGTTTCCTGAACCTGTCGGGCATAATGGCAAAATTTGCCATAAGGATTGGTTTGTATTGCTCAAAAAGTCGGCAAATTTATATGCTTCTTTCCCAAGGCTGCCAATACCATAGTTGCCTGGCAATGATGAAATGTGAAGCAATATTCCGCTGCTGCGTGAAAACATACAATTAGTTTCTTCAAAATTAAAAAACTTATCGTAAAAAGAAAATGAAAACTAATGCATTGTTAATTGTATAATTACAGCCTTAACATGACTCTAAATTAATGAATATGGTAAATGGCGGTAATCATTACACCGACGATTTACAACCGGCTAATATTAATATGCATAACATTTGTTACTACTAATATACTACCCACTTATCACTATTCATGCAGGAATTAGTGGTGACAATCCTTTAAGAAAGGCATAATTGTTAATAAATTCGCTAAAATTGCTCATAACTATGCCTATATATTGCTTGCATTCGGTATTTTGATCATTAATTTTGTTGCAGTATTAAATATTTATTTAAACCAAAACTTAAAACAATGAACAAAGCACAATTAATTGATGCAGTTGCTAAAGAAGCAAAATTAACTAAAGTTGATGCAGGTAAAGCACTTGATGCTACTATCTCAGCAATCACCAAATCAATGAAAAAAGGTGAAGGCGTTATCCTTGTTGGATTTGGCTCTTTCTCAATAGCTAAGAGAGCTGCAAGAACAGGTCGTAATCCTCAAACAGGAAAACCAATTAAAATTGCTGCTAAGAAAGTTGCAAAATTCAAAGCTGGTGCTGCTTTAGCAAAAGCTGTTAAGTAATTTTATTTTGTTTAAAAAAAGCCATTCGAAAGGATGGCTTTTTTTATTTTAGGTCGTTAGATTTTTAAAACAACTTAAAAACTTATTAAGAACAAATAGCATCCTCCGAAACTCCTTCATACTTCTGATTCCCTCATTAATTATATTTGTTCCGGTTTTTCTTTTGTCATGGCTATAATCAAAGCTGGAAAATTTCATTTCTCAAGAAACTCTATAATTTTTCTATTATTTTCTTTGATTGTTATTCTATAAATTTAATAAACAAGGTAAAATAAAGCCAAATTACGAGCAGGTTCCAAATGTTAACTAATAGAAAATTCCCACTCCATTTGATTGAATTTTCTACATTTTGTAGAGAAAAAAAATTATTATTATACTTTAACTTTTATTACAATTTAATTGATCTTGTTTTTTTTATTATTTGTATAAGTTTTTTTAATTTATTTAATTATTTAGATATATAGACAGATTGTTAAAATATATATATGGATAACCAAAACCTAACCCACAAAGCTGAATATTAATCACATATAATAATCAACAATTGATTAAATTAACAGAAATAATTTTAAAAAAACCACTTACTGCAGTATCTTTATAAAACAATATCGAGTTCTTTAAATAATAATATTTTTGTTGATGAAATATAAAATTTTAATACTTTTTTTTATTATTCATACACAAGCAGGGTTGACGGGTTTATTTGCACAATCAGGTTTATGTGACTCGATTACTCCTTTCTTCCAAGTAAATTTAGCTGGCAACCCTAATGGTACCTGGTTATCAAACCCACCCATAATACGAGAAGGCCTTTGTTGTGGAAGTTTGGCCCCCGACAAATGCATAGAGTTTGAGATTACTTTAGATTCTTCTGCAGTTGCAATAAATTTCAATATCGCTACAGGCGCAATTCCGAGTGGTGCCATGTTCTACCAGATTGGCTGTAATCCACCAACTCCAGTAGGGCAGCCGATTTGCTTAGACGGCCCCGGGCCATATACACTTACATTCTGTAAACCCGGGAACAATTTAAACACATATGAAATTACAGCCTATTCAACTCCAAATATAGGTCCTGACGTATTATATACAACTGATAACTGCCAGGTGCAATTAAATGCTTACGGGGTAGATTCTGCTGCAACCTTTTGGAATGATATTACCGGGGGAGGCATATATAACGACTTTCTGAGCTGTACTACCTGTGCTTCTCCAATTCTGACTCCGCACTCACCCTACCCTTCCTATATTGATTATACCGTGTGTACAATACCATATACTGCCATTTGTAATGGTGGCTCAAATTGGTGTGATACTATCCGTGTTTATCTCGCGCCCCCTTTAACAGTATCAATATCTCCAGGATCGCCAAGTTTTTGTGTAAATCAAAGTGGTATCATGCTATCAGCTAATAATAGCGGAGGAGCACCACCGTTTACTTATATCTGGACAAATGGAACCGGAACTGTTGTGGGAAATTCAAATACATATTTTGCATCAACTCCCGGATTGTACTATGTTGAAGTTTCGGATACACTTTCGTATCGTTGCGGTTCACAATCGGCCAGTATAAATGTTGCAATGAATCCTTTGCCAACTGTTTCAGTAACACCTCAAAGTTCTACTATTTGTATAGGATCAAATGTTACAATCTCAGCATCTGGCGGATCTTCCTATCAATGGACCAACGGATCAACATCCTCATCAATTACAGTAAATCCAAGTATTACAACTTCATATTACGTTACCGTAACAAATATTTATGGATGCTCCGCAACAGGAAACACGGTCATCACTGTAAATCCTTTACCGATACCTAATGCAGGTACAGATCAAACAATATGTCAGGGACAATCATCCATACTGACTGCTTCAGGTGGTTCCACTTTTCAATGGAGCAACGGTTTAACCTCGCCTTCAATCAATGTTGCACCTTCCATTACATCTACCTATACTGTAACTGTAACAAATAACGGATGTACAGCATCGGATGAAGTGATTGTAAATATAAATACACTTCCTGTAGCGAATGCAGGACCCGATATCGGGATTTGTTATGGTGCTTTTACTACGCTCATAGCTTCAGCAAGTTCAGGAGTACAACCCTATTCATTTATATGGAGCAATGGTGTAAACACTTTAGCGCAGTTAGTTTTACCAGGCAGTACAACAACATATGCCGTTAATGTAACTGATGCCAATGGCTGTACATCTCAGGATAATGTAACAGTAACGGTTTTTCCTCAACCTACCGTTTCTATTGCTGCTTCAACCCCCGAAAATTGCAACTCATCAAACGGAGGAATCACAGTAACAGTTTCAGGGGGTACATTGCCTTACCAATACAGGTGGAACACAACTCCAATCCAATACACCCAAAACATTAACGGAATTCCCCAAGGAGTTTATATTGTAACTGTGACCGACAATAATCAATGCTCGGCTATAGTAAGCGGAGTGATTACTGAAATACCACCGCCAATTATTTCAAGTGTGGTTCAGAGCGAAAGTTGTTCTGGCACAAACGACGGCTTTGCTGCAGCAACAGTTATCGGTCCTACTTTACCATTTACATATCTCTGGTCAACCGGTAGTACCTCGCAAATTATTTCCAACCTTCCGGGTGGTGTATATTATCTCACAGTAACGGATGCTGCGGGTTGTACCGATACGGCCAGCTTCAATGTGGGTAGCCACCCCATAATTAATCTTACGACATCTTCAACTGATTCGCATTGCAATCACAGCGATGGAACGGCTTTTGTTTCTGCTTCAGGGGGAAGTGGAAATTTCTCTTATCTGTGGAGTAATTTCCAGACTACGCAAAACCTAACGAATATACAAGCAGGCACATACACTGTGACTGTAACAGACGGATTTTGCACTTCCACAGCGTCTGTATCATTGGGAACTCTTTCCGGCCCAAACGTTTCAATTATTAACACTGTTAACGAAACCTGTACGGCCGGAAACGGCAGTGCTCTGGCTATTGCCACAGGAGGGACTTCTGGATATACATATCATTGGAACAGTTTCCCATCTCAAACAACACAAGCTCTTCAGAATGTTCATGCAGGTACTTATATTGTTACGATATCCGATGTAAATGGTTGTACAGCCACCAATACTGTAGCATTATCCAATAGTCCTCCACCAGCACCTTCAGTTGTCTCTACGATCAGTGCTTCATGCGGGATAGCAGATGGTTCTGCAGACATTACAGTTACCGGAGGAGTGGCCCCGTACATTTATTACTGGAATACTTCTCCTCCCATGGCAACCCAGGATTTAATCAATGTGTTTAATGGTACATATACTGTCACCGTCACTGATGCAAACGGATGCACAGCAGTAACAACTGTTCTTATCAATGAAAACCCAGGACCTGTAGCTACCATCATTTCACAAAATGAAATATGCGATCGTTCAAACGGTTCTGCTACAGTATCTGCAAGCGGAGGCACAGGGATATATACTTACTTATGGAACAACGGGCAAACATCTGCAACTATTTCAGGGCTTCCTTATGGGAATTATACTGTTACAGTGAGTGATGGCGGCTGCTCCGCAACAGCATTGGCCTTTGTTCAAAATACTCCCGGGCCGAATGCTTCTTTTAATGCACATCCTAATCTTCTCACAATATTGGAAGGCCCTGTAATCTTTAATGATTATTCAACGGGAAATATTATTGACTGGCAATGGAATTTTGGTGATGGCAGCCCATTTGGAAATGGAACTTACAACGTGCATCCTTATACAAATATTGGAGAATATATCGTAACTCTAATAGTAACCGACAACAACGGTTGCATGGATACCATTGCTGACACAATAAATGTAAAGGATATTTTCGCTCTTTATATTCCGGATGCATTCACACCTAATGGTGATGGTTTGAATGACTTTTTCTCGCCCTCAGGGATTAACGTTGATCCCGACCATTTCGATATGTATATTTTTGACAGATGGGGAAAAATATTATATCATACAAATATTTGGCACGAATCGGAAAATAAATGTGAAGAGTGGAATGGCACAGTAGACAATAAGTATGGGTTGGACAAAACCGTTGTTGGTGTATACGTTTACAAGATTTTCGCAAAAGAAATTTCCGGACTGTCTCACTTATATTATGGTAAAGTGGCAATTGTTAAGTAATCCTTTTTCGTATAAAGAAATTTTACGAGAGTTTGTTCACAACATTAAACGAAGAGTCAAAAACCAATATAGAATCAACCGATTGTCCATCAATATTTAAACCCTTTATCTTAGGCGATTTTCCTTTTTGAATCAAAGTGTGAATCTGTTTATCATGAAGCACTTTCCCGTATTGTTCAAAAAAGACTTTGAACGTACACCCACCTTTATATTCGCTACAACCAAAAGCTGTTTTACCTTTGAGGATTGTTCCTTTCTTACATTTCGGACAAGTAATGATATCCTGCTCAACTGTTTTTTTGACGGTCTTTTTTACCGCGGTTTTCTTAGGTTCAGTTGGTTTTGCATTTTCCACTTTGTCGGTCTTTTCCTCTTTCTTTTCTTCAGGTTTTACATCCTGCTCAATGACGATCAGTTTTTTTGTCTCACGCTTTACTTCTAATACCAATTGCAAAATCATTTCTTTCATTTCGTCCAGGAAATGCTTTGGGTCGTATTCGCCCTTTTCTATCAGGCGTAATTTTTTTTCCCACATTCCAGTTAACTCAGCCGATTTCAACAACTCGTTTTGAATGGTATTTATCAATTGTATTCCTGTTTGCGTGGGCACTAAGTTCTTCTTGTCGCGTGTTACGAATTTGCGTTTGAATAATGTTTCTATAATATTTGCACGGGTTGATGGTCTTCCAATGCCATTCTCTTTCATCAATTCACGAAGTTCTTCGTCGTCAACCTGTTTACCAGCTGTTTCCATTGCTCTTAGCAACGTGGCTTCGGTAAGCATCTTGGGTGGTTGCGTTTGTCTTTCTAACAAGTCGGGAATATGTTTGCCTTTCTCACCTTTCTCGAAGTGCGGCATGATTTGTTCCTCGTCGGCCTCCGTTTCAGCATCTTTTTCGCTTTCTTTCTTGGGATACAAAACACGCCATCCTTCTTCCAGTATAACTTTACCAGTAGCTTTAAACTCGTGTGTACAAACCATTCCCATCACGGTGGTATTCGACACGATACAATCGGGATAAAATACGGCTATAAACCTCCGTGCAATTAAGTCATAAACCCGTTTCTCCTCCAACATCAACCCTGAAGGCTTTATTCCGGTGGGAATTATAGCATGGTGATCGGTGATCTTAGTGTCATCGAACACCTTCTTGCTTTTCTTTATTGGCTTTCCGAGCAATGGAGCAGTAAAATTAGCATATGGCTCCATATTTTTCAGGATACCCTCCACTTTGGGATACATATCATTGGGTAAAAATGTGGTATCCACACGAGGGTAAGTTACCATTTTCTTCTCGTAAAGACTTTGGATATACTTTAACGTATCATCAGCAGTGAAACTGTATTTCTTGTTGCACTCAACCTGCAATGCTGTTAAATCGAACAATTTAGGAGGAGCTTCCTTGCCTTTTTTCTGTTCAAACGACACTATCTCGAAGAGATTTGTTTTGATCTCTTCAATTATTCGTGCAGCCTCTTCAACGGTATCGAATCTACCATTGGTAGAATTGAAAATCACATTTCGATAGTTCGTTTTTATTTCCCAAAACGGTTTCGAAACGAAATTCTGAATTTCCTCAAATCGACGGACAATCAACGCAAGAGTAGGTGTCTGAACCCTGCCTATTGACAAAACTCCTTTTCCATCAGCATACTTCAATGTATATAAACGGCTGGCATTCATTCCCAGCAACCAATCGCCAATGGCGCGGGCATTTCCAGCCGAATATAAGCGGTCGAAATCTTTGCCGTCTTTCAACTTTTCAAACCCTTCTTTTATTGCTTCATCTGTCATTGACGAAATCCATAAACGTTTCAAGGGCTTTGTGCATTCAGCTTTTGTCAGCACCCAACGCTGAATGAGTTCTCCTTCTATCCCAGCATCGCCGCAGTTTATGACTTCGTCACATTCAGCAACAAGTTTTTTTATGGTGTTAAACTGTTTTATAACCCCATCGTTTTCGATGAGTTTTATACCAAATCGGGAAGGGATCATTGGCAAGGAATACATTCGCCACGATTTCCAATCGGGAGTATAATCTTCGGGATTTTTGAGTGTGCACAAGTGTCCAAATGTCCATGTAATTTGATAGCCGTTTCCTTCAAAATAACCGTCTTTGCGATTATTGGCTTGCAATATTCGGGCAATTTCTTTGGCTACACTTGGTTTTTCGGCTATACAGACTTTCACTTTTTGATTATTTTTTTCAATGCGTAAAATTAACGAAATTGCGACAGATTCGGGTTCAACAAGTGAAATGGATCACAAAAAGTTTTAAACAAAACAGAAAACGAAAGGACTATTAAAAAGATTAAAAGACAGTATTATTCAACTAAACTTATTATTACCGACAAACCATAATGTCTAACCGCAATCAGATAAGTCGTTTAATTTGAATCTGCCCACTATGGCCAAGATCATCGGTCTTTTCTACATACATGAAATAAATAATCTTTAAATAAAGGCATACTTGTGGTCACATCTGTGGTCACATAAACGAAAAAAGGTTTCAGAAGTTATCTCTGAAACCTTTGCTATTGTTGTGGGAGTTACTGGATTACCTGTGGTGATCCGTTGGAGGTGGCACAAAACAAAGCCTGCTCTGCAGTCTTTCTAATTTATTCATTCCGCAGCCTGAAATAAATTTCAGCTGCTGCATTAATAAAATAGAAAAGCCATCTTTCGATGGCTTTGTGTTGTGGGAGTTACTGGATTCGAACCAGTGACCCTCTGCTTGTAAGGCAGATGCTCTGAACCAGCTGAGCTAAACTCCCGAATACTTAGAACTTTTTAATTTGGAGTGCAAATATACAGCACTTTTTTTAATGTGCAATAAGTTTTTACTTTTTTTGCTTTATATTACTTCTGAAACAATAAATGTGCTGCCCCCAATAAAAATCATATCATCAGAATTTGCTTCCTTTATAGCAGCATCGTAAGCCTCCCTGACAGACGGAAAGGCTTTCCCCTTTAATCCGGTGCATTCCGCTTTTTCCTTTAATTTAAACTCATCTAAAGCTCTTGGAATAGATGCCCTGGTAAAATAATATATCGCATCTGAGGGTAATAATTTTAGAATTGAATTAATATCCTTATCCTGCACAAATCCTAAAACCATATGCAATTTTTTATGTGGAGTGAAAGATATCTGGTGCAAGACTTCCTTTATCCCAGCTTCATTGTGACCGGTGTCGCATATTACCAAAGGTTTATCAGCCAGTTTTTGCCATCGTCCCAAAAGTTCAGTATTTTCAATCACTTTGGAAATACCTTTTAGTACATTTTCTTTGCTGAGGTTGAATCCGCATGAATTCAGAACATCTAATGCCATCAGCACAGTCGGAATATTTTTTACCTGATAGTATCCTGTCAATGGTGAACGTATCACCTGGTCCTTTTCAAATAAATGTTTAAGATCATTGCCATTCCTGAACTGCAGTGATATCATAAGTTCTGGCTGATGATTATAAACAACTTCTGCCTGCAAAATATGGAAATGATCATCAGCAAAATAAATTGCAGAATTTTCTTTCTTTGCTTTATTGATGAAAACATTTTTTATTTCATCTTGCCGTTGGCCAATTACAACAGGAACCGATTTTTTAATAATACCGGCCTTTTCCGCTGCAATTTTCTGAAGTGTATCACCTAAAATATTGGTATGATCCATACCAATATTGGTTATTACTGACAATTCAGGGGTTATTACATTTGTAGAATCAAGTCTGCCACCAAGCCCTGTTTCAATAATTGCTATATCAACATTCTCTTCAGCAAAGTAATCAAAAGCGAGTCCAACTGTCCACTCAAAAAATGAAGGTTTAATTTTGTCACAAGCACTTTTATATTTCTCTACAAATTCAATTACTTTTTCTTCCGAAATTTTTTTACCGTTTATCCTGATCCTTTCGCGATAATCCTTCAAATGGGGGGAAGTATACAAACCTGTTTTATATCCATGCTCCTGCATTACAGATGCCAGAAAATGCGATACTGAACCTTTTCCGTTAGTACCAGCAACATGAACTGTTTTAAAATTATTTTGAGGGTTTCCTAAAATTTCACAAATCGCTATTGTATTATTAAGATCTGCTTTATATGCAGCAGCTCCTATGCGATGAAACATGGGTAATTGTTCAAAAAGATAATCGAGGGTTTCCTGATACGTCATTAGTTCAATTTCAGGAAGTGATAGGTAATGGTGCCTTTCTGCTCAATTGCTGCTTCCATTTTCTTATTAAGCTTGGTTTTATAAGCAGCCTGTTCACAAAGTTTCCACTGAGCTTTATCATTAAGGGTTGTGCCTTTGGCTCCTGCAATTGCTTTGGTGATTTTTCCGTTTTGGTCAACGGTAATTGTTACTACTACCTTACCTTCTTCATCAGTATTGTAAACAGGTTTCGCGAAATATACAACTGTTCTGTCTTTAATATCTAAAGTGGTTCCTGGACCAGTATCTGTTCCTATTCCTGTACCCTTACCTCCATAAAGACCGCCGCCCTCTCCGCCATCACCAGTGTAATTGGTAGAATTTACATCACCATTGAGTTTTCCCTGGTTACCAGAACCAGAAGTTATTCCCTGGCTCGCATTGCTTTTCTTTTTGTAAAGTTTACTTGGATCCACAACAGGATCATTAATCTTTATAACATTATCAGTCTGTATAATATTTGATTTTGAAGTAAAGGTAGGATCGGTTTCAGCATCCTGAGTAATGTAATTGTCATTTTCAGAACCTGACAAATTCTGCGTTTCAACGTTGAGCAATTCTTCCGACTGATTATCGCCAAAGCCTGTTTCTGAATTACCAAAATTCACTTCAAGCCCTGAACCACCTCCTACTTCAGGTAAAGGGGGTATAGGAGTTTTTAGAATAAAAAAGAACAGGACAAGAAACAATATCCCGTGATAGCCAATGGTAAGTGCCACGGCCAGTCCCCTGTTACTTTCAGCTACATTTTCGCTCATTGTGTGCTAGTAATTGCCTGGGTACCCAATACCATTTTTACTTTCAGGTTACTCCCCATTTGTAATACATCCACAAGGTCCTGCACTGTAAGTGAGTTGTCAAAACGCAGGACTATTAATGGTTCTGCCATATTTTGTGTAGCCTTCTTCAGTTCGTTTTCGAGCTGATCTAAAGGGACAGCATTTTTACCAATGTAATAGATTTTATCAGCAGTAACGGATAAGTAAATTTGTGGTTTTGATACTGAGGCTGATGTTTTACTTTTTGGCAGTAATAATTTTACGACTGAAGGATTTGCCAATGTTGACAGGATAAGAAAGAACAACAGTAAAAAAAACATTATGTCATTCAGTGATCCTGTATATACTTCAGCAGTATATTTTTGATTTCTTCTGAGATTCATATTATGCTTCTTTTTGTAAAAGATCCATAAATTCCATAGAGCTGTCTTCTAATCTGAATATTACTTTATCAAGCAAAATATTCAGGTAATGATAACCGGAATATGCAAGAACTCCCACAATCAAGCCAGCAGCACTACAAATCATTTTTACATATAAACCGCCGGATACCGAAACGATTGAGACATTTTCAGTGAGAGAAATATCATAAAATATTTTTATAACACCGAGAATTGTCCCTATAAAACCAAGCATAGGTGCTATACCGGCAACTATACCAAGTATCTTAAGGTTTTTTTCAAGTTTTGAAACTTCAAACCTTCCAACATTTTCAATTGCCTTTTCTATTTCAGTTATAGGTTTTCCTATTCGCTCAAGTCCTTTCGCAACCATGCGCGAAACCGGCGTATTCGTAGATTTACACAATGCTTTTGCAGAATCCAGTTTTGCATCGTATATAAATTCTTTTATCGAATTGAAAAAATGCAAATCATGTTTGCTTGCCTTTTTGATTGCTATAAGTCTTTCAAAGAAAAAATAAACAGCCAGCAATGATAACAGCGCTATGGGAATCATAACAATACCGCCTTTCACAAGCAAATCCCATAAGGGTAAATTATCAACCTGGGGTTGTGTTTGTGCAGCCGTATTGGCCACCTGAGTTACAACTTTTGTTGCAGTATCGGCAACAGTTCCTGCGCCTTGCGTAATTTGCAAAATAATTCCTAACATATTGGTTTGATTTTATTTTCAAAAATACTTATTAAAGGTAGAGGCTATTTTGCATAGGCAAGCAAGATGTTAACACGCTCGTGTTAATATAATAACTCATCAAAACAGTTTTTATTTTACCAGTCTTCTGAAAAGAAAAGTATCAGAAAATATTATTTTTCGATGTGAACAGTAGTGGTAGCATATGCAAAGGATGCTTTATTCATCCTAACTATATCCAAAATCTTAAAATTAATTTCCTCTCTAACTTCTAAATACTTTATCCAATCAGCACTATTTACATAATATAACACAAGTATTTCTATAGCACTATGGCCGAATTCAGATAATCTTACTACACTATCATTATCGCACAGATTATTTTTATCAAGAAGTATTTTTACATCAGCCATTATCGATTTTATCTGCTCGGATGAAGTATCATAACGCAAACATAAATTAAACTTTACGCGATGCAAAGTACGCTGTGTAATATTATCAAGTTCCACATCAACCATTTTTTTATTAGGCACAGTTACTAAACTTTGTTCCAATGTTCTTAAACGAGTGCTGCGAAAGCCTATTTTTTCAACTACTCCGGTAAACTCGCCAACACTAACAAGATCGCCCAAAACAAAAGGCTTGTCAAGAAATATTGTGAAAGAGCCCATCAGATTTTCCAGTGTTTCTTTAGCGGCGAGAGCTACAGCAAGTCCGCCAATACCAAGACCTGCAATAAGCGAGCCTATATTCAGATTAAATACTGTACCCAGGACTAAAAATACACCAATTGTAATTACAATTATCTTCAGTACTTCTATCAAAAATGGCAATATCTGGTTATCACTTTTTGTTGGTGTTTTTTCAGCCCTTCGCATCATAATAAATCCAAACACATCAACAATTCTAGCACATATCCAAATAATCGACCAGATAAAAAAGACAAGATATAATTTCTCAATTACAAGTCTTAATCCGAACTCTGAATCCGGCACTAAATGCCATTCCTGAGGGTATTGCAACTGTGAAAATCCGATATAGATAATTATCAGTAAAAATAAAAAGCCCATAGGTTTGTGCAAGTATTCCAAAAATTTCTCCAATGATATATCTGCGGAATACTTCTTAAAGAGCCTGAAGAGTATGCGATTCAGCAAGCGAGAAATTAATCGCTTAAAAATTAAACTAAGAAGAATAATTCCTAAAGTAAGGCAATATTGCCTTAAAGTATTATCAAAAAAAATCAGATCAAATGCTTCGTTCAACTTGTCCATATGCTTTACTTTTATTAAAAAACAATATGAATTTCACTGCTACTAACCTAAATATATCGCACCTCCAACATTATCGCATTCGGCGCCAGTAACACTTTTCAAACAGTTTACCTGCTTATTCAATCTCAGTAATCCAAGAAATGCAAATATCAAAGCTTCTTTATATTCAACTGTTTTCGAATCCGGAATTATTACCTCGCATTTGCTCAATGTTGAAATTCTTGACATCAGAAATTTATTATATGCACCTCCGCCAGTCACCAACATTTTTTTTGAAGAATCTGAACTAATAACAACAACAGCTATTTGAAATGCAATATGTTCGCAAATTGTCGCAAGTTTATCTTCCAGATAAATTTCATAGCGATCCAAAACGGGCATGAAATATTTCAACACCCATTCTTTCCCCAATGATTTCGGTGCATTTAAATGATAGAATTCTAATTGATTAATTTCATTAAGTAAATCTGTATTTATTTTTCCCTTTGATGCCAATTCACCACTGAAGTCAAATTCTTTTCCAACCGTCCTTGTCAAGCTATTCATCACAATATTTACAGGGCAGATATCGTGAGCAATTCGTACATTATTTTTATCATAAGATATATTTGCAAATCCTCCAAGGTTCAGACAAAAATCAAATTCATTAAAAAGGATTTTATCTCCAATGGGAACCAATGGTGCTCCTTGTCCTCCCATGGAAACATCAAGTGACCGAAAATCACAAACAACCGGCAGCCTGCATTCAGCTGCTATTGCTGCGCCATCACCAATCTGAAAAGTTAATTTCCTTTCAGGCTGATGGAAAATAGTATGACCGTGAGATGCAACAAATTCCGGAATTATATTATTTCTAACAATAAAATCAGTTATATGCTTACCCAAATAATGGCCGTATTCCTTATGTGTTAGCGCGAAATCCAGAGCTGATGAAGTCTCCAGATTTGCGAGGGTGTTCTTTAAAATGTCACTATACGGTAACGTCTCTGCATTACAAATGGAATATTTCCACCTACTATTTTCTTCTAAGAATTCACAAAAAGCAATATCAATGCCATCGAGAGAGGTGCCCGACATAACTCCAATTCCTTTATAAACTGTCATCGTTTCCCTTATAAATATTCAAGAAGTTTTTCGAGTTTTATTCCTCTTGATCCTTTTATCAGGATATTACAATTTTTAAGATTCTGGGCTTTGATCCAGCCCACAGCCTCTTCCACATTAATAAATGAGGTAATATCCGAAGAAGAATCAAGTGAAGAAAACACTTTCCCTACCAGTATTAACTTTTCAAAGCGGGCATTGGTAGCAATTTCAAATATCTTTTTATGTTCCTGAACAGAATCATTTCCAAGTTCAAGCATGTCACCAAGTATAGCAAATTTATGATCGCAGCTTGAGTGCATAAAATTCTGGAGTGCAGCTTCCATGCTGGTAGGATTGGCGTTGTACGCATCCATTAAAATATTATTTTTTGCTGTAGTGATAAGCTGTGAACGATGATTGGAAGGCTGATAATTTTCTATTGCATCTTTAATATCGTTTGATTCCACGCCAAAATAATCGCCAATACATACAGCTGCCAGCACATTCTCGAAATTATAGTAACCAATAAGGTTAGTGGAAATATTAAACCAGCTGTTATCAGCCTTACAATACCATTTAATTTTTAATAAAGGATTACTTTCAGTTATTTCTCCTTTGCAGGAAGAATCAGGAAATACACCATAAGTAATTCTTTCCATTTCGTTTGAAAGGTTCATCAATAATCCATTATCGCGGCATACAAAAACTTTTCCTTTTTTGTTTCTAACTGAATCAAAAAGTTCTTTCTTGGTATTTACAATACCTTCGAGACTTCCAAATCCTTCAAGATGCGCTTTCCCAATATTGGTAATTATCCCAAGATCAGGATCTGAAATTTTACACAATTCCCCTATTTCACCAGGATGATTTGCTCCCATTTCAACCACTGCAATTTCATTTTCAGATTTCACAGACAACAAAGTAAGAGGCACGCCAATATGATTGTTCAGATTTCCCTTTGTAGCAGCAACATTATACTTTTTTGCGAGCACTTCAGTAATGAGTTCTTTGGTAGTAGTTTTTCCGTTAGTCCCTGTTATTCCAAGGACAGGAATTTTTAATTGTTTTCGGTGATAAGTTGCCAGGTCCTGCAATGTTTTTAAAACATCATCAACAAGAACAAACCTGCTGTCTTTACAATATTCCTTCTCATCAACAATGGCATAAGAGCAACCATTTTCAAGCGCCTGGGCTGCAAATGCGTTTGCATTAAAGTTCTCACCTTTCAGTGAAAAGAATATCGATCCTTTTACAATGTTTCTTGTATCCGTGGAAATCGATGGATTTTCGAGATATAATTTATAAAGCTCCGTGATATCGTGTTGCATATGCTTAAAATTAAAACCCCACTTACTTACGCAAATGGGGCTTTTGAATCTTCATAATTATCTTTTACTGGCCACCGATAGGACTTCCAACGCGGGTCATCGCACATCTGAAACCGATATAATCAGTTGCTAAGGCCTGATCAAGGTATCTTCTGGTTCCTGCAACAAGGAAGTATGCCCTGTCTTTCCATGAGCCACCTTTATAAACACGAACTTTATCGTTGAGCATAGATGTAATAGAATATTCATACATATAGTTTGAAGTACTTCCACTATCTGTAGGTGTTAACCAATCGGTTGTTATTGTTGAAGTAAAGTCACCATCAAGATAGTTGATATTATCAGCCTGTCTGTAATTTCTTCTGTCAGCAGCTTCCGTAACTGTAACATCTCTCCACATAATTTTACCAAGACTGTCTTTTTCAGCAATATTTCCTTCATCATCAGTAACTTTAGTTTCAAAAACATTACCACGATAAGGATTGAAATCGGAAACATCTTCAGGAGACAAAGGTCTGTAAACATCCATTACCCATTCTGAAACATTTCCTGCCATGTTATATAAACCATAATCGTTAGGCCAATATGAGAATACAGGAGCTGGGATATCAGCAGCATCATTTAAATTACCGGCAACCCCCATGTTGTCTCCTCTGCCTCTTTTAAAGTTGGATACAAATTCTCCAAGGTTTTTATCAGCATCGGTGCGCATTACGTGACCATTCCATGGATATAATCTTCTTTCAACAACACGTTCAAAAATTGTATTTCCAATAAGACCGATTGACGCATATTCCCATTCTGCTTCGGTCGGTAGCCTGTACTTAGGAAGAAGAATTCCATCTTCCATCCTGACTTTACGTGTGCCCTGACCACTAGGGTTGAGATCGTAAAGATCGTTCTTAACAAGGCCTTCATATTGTCCTGCAAGATAAGCTTCTGTATTGAAGTTTTCTTCGTTAGACTGGCTCGGGTCCATTTTTAAGATTCCTTCACGAATTAAGATGTATTCGTTTACCCGGTCGGTTCTCCATGCACAATAATCTGTAGCCTGTAACCAACTTACACCTACAACAGGATAATCTCTGTAAGCAGGGTGACGCAGATACAACTCAACAAACGGCTCATTGTATGCAAGTTTATCACGCCATACCAAAGTATCGGGTAAAGCTTTTTTATAAACTTCAGGATAGTCAACACCAAATACTCTTCTTAACCAATACAGATACTCAAGCCAGTCAAGATTCCTGACTTCAGTTTCATCCATATAAAAAGAAGACACTGTTACTCGTCGTGGAATATTATTCCAGTCATAGAGCACATCTTGTTCTGTTCTTCCCATTGCAAAAGTTCCACCTTCAATGAGGATAAGTCCCGGACCCGTTTCTTGCTCTTCATAAGGCACTACTTCGAATCCGCCATTCTTGGGCTGATTATATTCCCAACCGGTGGTGGAAGACTGATCTTTTTTACATCCAGCTAAAAATACAATTGCTGCAATGATAAAAAGTTTTGAAATAGTCTGCTTGCTCGTTACCATAATGGATCAAATTTTTCTTTTGTTATATAACTAAAATGATGGACAATTTATTGCTCTTATTCTTTTCTTTTTTGGTTTACAATCAAACTGAAGTGCGAAAGAAACTTCGTGTGAACCGCCTGTAGCACTGCTCAATTTCGATACTGTAACATCATAACTGTAACCCATCTTCACAACACTTGTCTGAAAACCTAATAATGCGATAAAAGCGTCAGGGTTATCAAATCCCTGCCTGAACCAGATACCACCAACCAAAGGATATTTGTTGAAATATAAACCATAGTTCAACTGTTCAAAATCCTGTTGTTTCATAAAAAGGATATTAGGAGAAATGGTCGGGTCTTCAACTTTTCTTCTTCTGCGGTGTTTTTCAAGATCAATGATAGCTCCTGCATGAGCAGTAATTCTCATTGGAAGTTTGCTCACGGAAAAGAATCCTTCATTGGGTTGGGTAAGATGATGGACAGCAACACCGCCGTAAACACTCTCACCGTATCCTAAAAGACCTGCACTGAAATCGGCTGTTCCTTTAGTAAGTTCACCTGGCTTGGTTTCCTGTGTATAATAAACAAAACCATATCTGGGATCAATCTGATCACCAAATGTAAGTTTGTCCCAATCAATGCTTTTCTGAAAATATGAAGCTTGAAATCCAGCTTTTATTGAAAAATATCTGCTTACCTGTAATCTGTAGGAATAAATTCCACTTACCATATTGGTTGTCAGTGTTCCTTCTCCTGCTTTGTCAGAAGTGAACAAAAGGCCAATTCCACCTGAAAGATTGTCAACGTGCTGGTCGTATGATGCACTATAAGTAACAAAAGTCCCGGAAATGGATGGCCATTGATTACGGTAGTTTAGTATCACCCTAGGGCAAACGGCAGTTCCTGCAAATGCAGGGTTTAAATAAAGCGGATTCGCGTAATATTGCGAGAAATGTGGATCCTGTGAAAATGCCGTTATTCCTGCTGATAACAATAAAAATAAGGTTAGGAATAGTTTTTTTAAATGCATCATAGCAACCTATTATCAGATAAATGCTTTTTTAGATTTTACAATATTACAAATATTTTTTTTATCAAAGCCAATGTTTTTTTTGCAAAATGATAAAAAAAAGCCAAAATTTTAAAACCTAAGAATTTACACTTTATACACCTCCGACGAAAAAAGGTTTCGTTTTGTTGGAATTATTTCAAAATTTTCCAACTTTTTAAACCAAAAGTTTTTCTGAAAGAAATAAACTAAAAAGAGGGACAGTTTATTGCTCGTACTCTTTTCTTTTTGGGTTTACAGTCGAACTGAAAGCCCAATGAAATTTCGTGTGAGCCTCCAGTTGCATTACTCAATTTTGAAACTGTAACATCATAACTATAGCCGACCTTGAAAACTTCGGTCTGAAAACCAAGCAATGCAATAAAAGCATCGGGATTTCCAAAACCCTGCCTGAACCAGATTCCTCCAACCAATGGGTACTTGTTGAAGTAAAGTCCATAATTCAGTTCTTCAAAATCTTGTTGCTTCATAAAGAGGATATTAGGAGAGAGATATGGGTCTTCGATTCGTCTTCTTTTTCCGCCATGTTCAAGGTTTATAATTCCACCTGCATGAATGGTATATTTTCGGGGAAGTCTGCTGACTCCGATAAAAGCTTCATTTGGTTGTGCTAAATGATGTATAGCAAAACCAGCGTAGAAATATTCGCCATAACCCAATATTCCTGTCGAAAAGTCGGCTGCTCCTACCTTTAAACTACCAGGTTGCTGTTCATGCGTATCATAAACAAATCCGTATTTGGGATTGAGCATGTCATTAAATGTCAGCTTTGTCCAATCAAGCATTTTTTGAAAATATGTCCCTTGAAAAGCCAGCTTAATTGAAACATACCTGCTTACCTGCATTCTGTATGAATACATCGCACTGAAAATATTTGTTCTAAGCGTTCCTTCGCCGGCATTATCAGTATTAAACACTAAACCAAGTCCGCCAGACAGATTTTCAACATGCTGATCGTATGATGCACTATATGTAACATATTGCCCGGCAATTGATGGCCATTGATTTCTGTAATTTAAAATTAAACGTGGACAAACAACGGTTCCTGCAAATGCAGGATTCAGATAAAGAGGATTGGCGTAATACTGCGAAAAATGAATATCCTGAGAACGGAGATTCCCAGTGAAAACGAATAAAGTAATAACAAATGTCAAAAGTAAATTTCTGCGCATAAGCAAGAAATTAATTCTGTATTACAAAATAACATACAAAGATAAAAAACTGTATGCACATTGTCAATAAATCCATATAAAAGTTCTTATATTATTTTTTTGTACAATATTTAAATCTCTCTCTCGTTATTTTGATCAATTTAGCGTGTATCAGAAAAGGAATTTATATTTTTGAGAACAGAACTGACTTTGATTTTCATGAAATCTATCCTCTTAATTGCAGTATTATTGATTGTTGGTTGCATTGAAACAATCGGACAACAGGTAAGGACAAGTCTTTCCAGGACTATTATCTGGACAGGAGTAAAAAAGACGACTATCAACGAAACTGACTCCGTTTCATACATTACTTTTAAAGATGCCGTTTATAAAAACAACCTCCCCTATTATTTTGATAAAGAACCAGCAATTGATAATAATTCATATACGGTAATACTAAAAGATCAGAAGTTTATTGAATGTTCTTCTGAGGAAATTGAATTACTTGGATCTGAAAATTTAAAAAATGATATTCTTGTAACCGCAACTGTATTATTAGAAAAGAAAAAACCTTTTTTGTGTTATTCATTCCTGCCTTTCAGAAAAAACACCTCTTCCGGAAAAACGGAGAAACTTATTTCATTTACTCCTGAAATAATTAATAAACCTACAGTAAGTGTAAAAAAAACAAGTAAAGTATATGCGCCAAACTCAGTATTGGCGAGCGGAAACTGGTACAAGTTCGCTGTTCCTGATAACGGAGTTTACATGCTGACATTTACCGATCTTGCCAATATGGGAATGGATATGGCTTCCCTGGATCCCCAAAACATCAGGATATATGGCAATGGCGGTGGTATGTTGCCTGAAGATAATTTCAAAGCTCGCTATGATGACCTGGTTGAAAATGCTATTTATGTTTATGATGGTGGCACATCTGGAGTTTTTGACAATTCTGATTATATTCTTTTTTATGGGTCTTCCCCCGTAAAATGGGCTCTTTCAGCAAAGGATGACAAATTTCACCATCAGCAAAATTATTATACGGATGCCACATATTATTTTCTGACTGCTGACCTTGGTACGGGAAAAAGAATCAGTCAGCAAACTTCTTCCACTGATGCAGCTAATAAGTTTATTACAAAATTTGATGATTATCTTTATCATGAAAGAGATTCGGTAAACCTTATTCAATCGGGCAAAGAATGGTACGGTGAAAATATGGATATCCTTACTTCCTATTCATTTGATTTTTCATTTCCAGATATTGATCTTACAAGCAAAGTTCAAGTAGACTATGATATTGCAGGAAGATATACCTCAACAAATTATTATGCAGTTAATGTAAATGGGCATCCAAGGACGTTACTAATTGGTGGTGTTAGCGGTCAGTATACTTATGCCGCATCTAGTTCAGATTCAATGGGCTTTACACCAACAGGTCAGAATATCAACGTTACAATTGCAAAAACAACTGCTGGAGCTATTGGATGGGTTAATTTTATTGAAGTTAACGCAGTCAGTAATCTTACACTTTCTTCATCTCAATTACTTTTCAGAAGTATTGAATCAGTTGGGGTAGGAAATATTTCCGAATTTACTGTTAGTAATACTGGTGCCAATGGAAGAATCTGGGATGTTACCAATCCTATGAATGTAAAAGAACAGTCTTTTACAGCAAGCGGGAATGATGCCGTTTTCAGGCTTGCAACCGATACACTTAAAGAATTCATTGTATTTAATGGAAGCAGTTATAAATCTATAATACCTGTTGGCAAAATTGAGAATCAAAACCTTCATGCACTCGAACCTGTAGACTTTATCATTGTTACGTATCCTGATTTTGTGAGCGAAGCCAATAGGATTGCGGCAATTCATGCTACAAATGACGGTTTGAGTAGCGTAGTAGTTACTCCTGCCCAGATTTACAACGAATTCTCATCAGGTGCACAGGACATAAGTGCCATCAGGGATTTTGTAAAAATGTTTTACGACAAGGCTGCTACTGATGATGAAATGCCAAAATATCTTTTATTATTCGGAGATGCATCTTTCGATTACAAGAACAGGGTAAACGACAACACCAACCTTATTCCCACCTATGAATCGCCTGATGCCCTGGATAAGTCTTCTTCCTACGCTACCGATGATTTTTATGGCTTTCTTGATGATGCCGAAGGTGTATATACAAACTCTCTGCTTGATATCGGGATTGGCCGTTTCCCTGTTAATACACTTGAGCAGGCTCAAATTATGGTCGACAAGGTGAATCATTACCTTACACCCAATAATCCTAATGTAGCCAGTGCCGGTTGCAGTAATTATTCATCAAATGGGTCAGGTGACTGGCGCAACATAGTATGTTTCATTTCCGATGATGATGATCTTGGCGAAAATTTTTTACCTTCATCCGATCAACTAGCAACGTATATTGATACTACTTATAATAATTACAATATTGATAAAATTTATTGCGATGCTTATGTGCAGGTGACAGGAGCCGGCGGCCAGAGGTACCCCGATGTAAATGATGCCATTAATAAAAGGGTTGAGAAAGGCGCATTAATAATGAATTATATTGGGCACGGCGGTGAAGTGGGATGGGCTCTTGAAAGGATATTGCAGATTTCCGATATTCAAAGTTGGACCAATGCCAGCAATTTGCCTTTATTCTTAACAGCTACCTGCGAATTCAGCAGGTACGACGATCCGGGGAGAACTTCTGCCGGCGAACTTGTGCTGCTTCAACCCGATGGTGGAGGTATTGCATTGCTTACCACGGCAAGAGTTGCCTGGACAGGATCAAATGACGAGCTAAACAGGAGGTTTTTCCAAAATGCTTTTAAGAAAATCAACGGGAGTTATCCAACCATGGGAGATCTTACACTTCTCTCAAAAAATGGACCTAATAATGTGAATATTCAATTAAGGTATTTTGTATTTCTTGGCGACCCTGCACTAAAACTCTCCTATCCTGAAAACACGGTGGTTACAACTGAAATAAACGGACACACTGCAGGTTCAGTAATTGATACGCTGAAAGCATTTAATAAAGTTACAATTTCAGGAATTCTTCAGGATCCTGCAGGTCAAAAACTTTCTGGTTTCAACGGTGTTCTTTATCCAACTGTGTACGACAAAAAATCTGTTACAACAACCCTTGGCAATGATCCGGCGAGTGGAATTATAAACTTTCTTATTCAGAAAAGTATCCTTTATAAAGGGAAAGTCAGTGTGGTAAATGGAGATTTTTCTTTTACGTTTATCGTACCAAAAGATATTGCATATAACTATGGTATTGGCAGAATAAGTTATTATGCCGCCGACGGAATAACAGATGCAAATGGTTATTATGAAAATGAAACATTTATTATTGGTGGCTCTGATACAAATGCACTAACAGATAACACGGGCCCGGAAATAGATTTGTATCTTAACGACAGCACTTTTGTTTACGGAGGAATCACCGATGAAAAGCCCTTATTACTTGCATATGTTCTTGATTCTAATGGAATCAATACTGTTGGAAATGGAATCGGTCATGATGTAGTAGCAGTGCTGGACGCAAACACTAACAAATCAATTGTCCTTAATGATTATTACGAAGCCGATCTGAACAGCTATCAAAAAGGATCCATCAGATATCCGTTTACAAAACTTACGGATGGCAGGCACACATTGAGTTTAAAGGTATGGGATATTTATAATAACTCATCTGAAGCATTTACTGAGTTTATTGTGGCTCAATCAGCAGAACTTGCATTGAGTCATGTGTTGAATTATCCGAATCCTTTCACAACACAAACTGAATTCTTTTTTGAACACAATCAACCATGTTGCACTCTCGATGCACAGATTCAGATTTTCACAATAACAGGAAAATTAATCAAAACGATTGATAAGACTGTTGAAACAATGGGCTATCGGGCTGAACCAATAGAATGGGACGGTCTGGATGATTTTGGTGACCGAATTGCAAAAGGAGTCTATATTTATAAACTTAAAATAAAAAATGCTGACGGATCTTCCGCTCAAAAAACAGAGAAGTTGGTTATTCTGCGCTGATAAGGTTATTTTTTACATTTTTTTTCGTAACTTTGTACCTGTTTTATACAATGAGATTCATTCTAATAAATATACTGCTTCTGGTTGGTATTTGCAGTGTTGCCCAACAATCAAAAAACAATCCATCCGATACATATAAGAAATTATATTCTTATGTTGATAATTCTATACTTGCTACAGGAAGTTGGGTGAAACTGAAGGTTAAAAATGATGCCATTTACAAAATCACTTACAATGACCTTATGCAGTATGGGATTTCTCCATCCTCAATAGATCCAAGGAAAATCAAAATTTATGGAAATGGTGGTGGAATGCTGCCAGAAAACAATGCAGAACCCAATTACGATGATCTGATTGAAAATGCAATTTATGTTTATGGTGAAGCTGACGGGCAATTTGACTCAGGTGATTATATACTTTTTTTAGGACAATCACCAGTGAAATGGGCATATGATTCCATTCACAAGGTATTTAACCATATCAAACATTATTACTCCGATGAATCGTATTATTTCCTGACCTATAATAATGATGTGAATCCCGGGAAAAGAATTACCCCCAGAACTTCTTCAACTCAATCACCTACAAATATCATTACTTCATTTATCGATTATCAATATCACGAAAGTGATTCGATAAATCTTCTGAGGTCAGGTAAAGAATGGTATGGCGAATATTTTGACGCAGTCAAGACATATACATTTAATTTCAATTTTCCAGGAATAGATATTACAAAGCAAGTTTCAATCAGGACCAACATCGCAGCTCGCAACCTGGTTGATTCCAGATTTGAGATAAATTCACAGGGCACTGCTGATACAACAATAGTTATTGCTATTCCGGGACAGTTTACCGCCGATTATGCAAGGTATTCTGAAGACACATTAAAATTTATTCCTACGGGGCAGAACATTGCATTTACAATAAACTCGCTAACAACCGGTACAATAGGTTGGTTAAATTTTATTGATATCAATGCATATAGGAATCTTTCATATGCAGGATCACAAATGTATTTCAGGAATACTGAAAGTTTTGGACCTGGAAACATTTCTGAGTACAGAATGAGCAATGTAACTGCAGCCATTAAAATATGGAATATCACTGACCCTTTTAATATTAAAGAACAACTTTATTCGTTTAGTGGTAATCAATTAAATTTTCGAATTTCATCTGATGATACACTTCAACAATTTGTCGCATTCGATGGATCTTCCTTTCAAACACCTGAATTTGCTGGTGTTGTAGCAAACCAAAATCTTCATGGGCTTGGCCAGGTCGATATGGTCATTGTTTCCCACCCTGATTTTATTAGCCAGGCAAACAGGTTAGCAACTATTCATTCAACCAATGATGGTTTTAATGTAGTTGTTGTAACTCCTGAAGAGATTTATAATGAATTTTCTTCTGGTTCGCAGGATATAAGTGCAATCAGAAATTTTATGAGGATGTTCTACTCCAGGGCATCTTCCCCGGCAGCAGCACCGCAGTACCTGCTTCTATTCGGTGATGCTTCGTATGATTATAAAAAGCATTTTACACAGAACACTAATTATGTTCCAACATATCAATCCAATATCTCTTTAATACCAACAGCTTCCTACGTTACTGATGATTATTTCGGATTACTCGATAGCACCGAAGGTTATTATTCAAACGGTGCGCTTGACGTGGGTATCGGAAGATTTCCTGTAAAGACAATTGATGAGGCAAAAATTCTTGTTGATAAAATTGAAATCTACCTGAGTAAAAAAAATTCTTTTTCTGAAATGAATGGGTGTACACCCTATACTCAGAAAATCTCTGGCAATTGGAGAAATACTGCATGTTTTATTGCTGATGACGAAGACAATAATTTGCATATAGGGCAAGCAAATGAACTGGCAAATTACATTGATACTGCCAACACAAATATTAACATAAATAAAATTTATTTAGATGCTTATGTGCAGGTTACTGGATCGCTGGGACCTTCATATCCCGATGCAAATAAAGCATTGAATAAGCAGGTTGAAGATGGCGCGCTGATGATAAATTACACAGGGCATGGCGGCGAAACAGGCTGGTCAGGAGAAGGAGTGCTTAAATTATCTGATATTAATAATTGGGACAATTTGTATACCTTGCCCGTTTTCGTTACAGCCACCTGCGAATTCAGCAGGTTTGATGACCCTGAGCGAACATCAGCCGGCGAAATGGTACTCCTTCATCCAAATGGTGGTGGAATCGCACTATTCACAACAACCAGGCTTGCTTTTTCAAATTCTAATTTCAACCTGAATAAAAGTTTCTGCAAATACGCGTATAATAAATATAACGGTAAATATTACAGATTAGGGGACCTGATAAGGCTTTCAAAAATAGATAATGGCTCCATTGTTAACATAAGGAATTTCGTGCTGCTTGGTGATCCAGCATTAAAACTCTCCTATCCTGAGAATGAAGTTGTGACAACTGAAATTAACGGGCAAGATGCAAACACATCAATCGATACTTTAAAGGCCTTGAGTGAAGTTACGGTATCAGGGGTTATTCACGACCCTGCAGGACAATTGATGAGCAACTTTAATGGTGTAATTTATCCCACAGTTTATGATAAAAAAAAGGTAACAGTTACGCTTGCAAATGATCCTACAAGCACACATTATTACTTCATCCAACAGAATGATATTCTTTATAAAGGTAGTGCAACAGTGACCAATGGTGAATTTACTTTTTCATTTATCATTCCGATAGATATGGTAGAAAGTTATGGTATTGGAAAAATTAGTTACTATGCAACAGACAGCCTTACTGATGCATCAGGTTCATATACCGGCCCGTCAATTGTGCTTGGAGGTATCGATTCTTCATCATCTGATACAGCCATACCTGATGTAAATTTATTTTTGGATGATATCTCATTTGCTTTTGGCGACAGCACAAGTGAAAATCCCATCCTCCTTGCATATCTTAATGATTCAAGTGGCATTAACTGCAATAACCTTGGTTTTGGTCACGATATTATTGCAATTCTTGACGAGAATACAAGCCAACCTATTGAACTTAATGATTTCTATATTCCTGACATAAATACTTATAAGAGTGGCATCGTTATCTATCCATTCAAATCACTGGCACTGGGCAAACATACGCTAAAATTAAAGGCATGGGATTTTAATAATAATTCAGCTGAAGCATACACAGAATTCTTTGTAACTAAGCCAGGCGATCTTTCAATAAATAACGTGTATAATTTTCCAAATCCATTTCAGGATAAAACCTGGTTTTATTTTAATCATAATCAACCTTGTTGTGACCTTGTGGTGGAAATAAAAATTTACACTGCCACTGGTGTGCTGGTAAAAACGATTGCTCAAACGACTGAATCTGCAGGCACCAGCGCTTATCCGATTGAATGGAACGGGTACGGTGATAATGGTGTTCGATTGAAAAGTGGCATTTACCCATATCACATTAAGGTAAAAGCTATTAATGGTTCTTTCCTTGAAAGCTCCAGTAAATTGGTTATTTTGAGATAGTGATACAATATATTTAATTTTTATTCGTTATATTTGCAATCCTTAAACGATACCCTTGTATGAAAAAAGTATTTGTAAGACTGCTAAAGGTCTCTCTTGCGATTTATTTAATTACTGGAACATGTGTTTTCGCACAAAATCTTTCTGATCCGAATAAAATCGATGGAACTACTGGTGGCACGAATTCTTCAACAAGCCATATTTTTCAATATTCAAACAGAGATCTGAATACCCTTACTACAGCGGTTCCTTTCCTGATGATTGCTCCTGATGCAAGATCTGGAGGATTGGGAGATGCAGGCGTTGCTTCCACCCCTGATGCAAATTCGCTTCACTGGAATCCTGCCAAATATGCTTTCATTGAAAAGAATATGGGTTTTGCTGTTTCATACAGTCCATGGTTAAGGGCATTGGTAAACGATATTAATTTAGCTTATCTTTCTGGGTATAAAAAATTCGGTACAGATCAGGCAATAGCTGCATCATTATTATATTTTTCGTTAGGTGATATCACATTTACTGATATTGTTGGAAATACTATCGGCCAGTTCAAACCCAGTGAATATGCAATAGATTTATGCTATGCCAGAAAACTTTCAGATAATTTTTCAGGAGGCGTTTCTCTGCGTTATATCCATTCGAACCTTACTGGTGGTTATTTTGTTGGTGGGGCAGAATCACATGCGGGCAATTCAGTTGCTACTGATGTATCAGCCTATTATCAGAAAAAAATTGAATTTGGTCAGATGCCTGCTAAAATAGCAGCAGGCATAAACATATCTAATATAGGTTCAAAAATTTCTTATACTGAAACAACTGAAAGAGATTTCATCCCTATCAACATGAGAATCGGGCCAACACTAACACTTGATCTGGATGAGTACAATTCACTTGGAATCATGCTCGACATTAACAAACTGCTTGTTCCTACGCCTCCTCATTATCAACTTGACTCAAACAATATGCCTGTTATTGGCACTGATGGTAAACCAATTATTGATGCTGGAAAAGATCCTAATGTAGGTATTGTTTCCGGAATGTTTCAGTCATTTGGTGATGCTCCCGGAGGTTTCAAAGAAGAAATGCGCGAATTTACTTTTTCTACCGGAGTTGAATACTGGTATGATAAACAGTTTGCAATCCGTGCCGGATTCTTCTACGAAGATAAAACCAAAGGAAACAGAAAATTTTTCACCCTTGGTGCTGGCTTAAAATACAATGTTTTCGGACTTGACTTTGCATATCTAATCCCTATTGAACAGCGCAACCCTCTTGAAAACACACTGCGTTTCACATTACTGTTCGACTTTGATGCTTTCAAGGAGCAAAACAAAACCGAATAATGAAATTCCGTATTGGTTTCGGATTTGATGTTCACCCTTTAAAGGAAAATCTTGACTTCTGGCTCGGAGGTATTAAAATACCTCATTCGAAAGGCGCATCAGGACATTCAGATGCTGATACACTTATTCATGCTATCTGTGATGCTTTGCTTGGGGCTGCTAACCTTGGAGATATCGGAAAACATTTTCCGGATCAGGATGAAGCGTATAAAGGTATAGACAGTAAAGTACTTCTGAAGAGAACTATTAATCTTATCTGGAAAGAAGGATATTCGATCGGAAACATTGATTCCACAATCTGTTTGCAAAAACCAAAGATTGCTTCCTATATTCCCGAAATGCAAAAAACCCTGGCTAATGTTATTGGAGTTACAGAGAATGACATTTCGATTAAGGCAACTACTACGGAGAAATTGGGCTTTGTAGGCCGCGAAGATGGTATTTCAGCTTATGCAGTTGTTCTGATTGAGAAAGTATAACTGACGCACGTTTCTTTTTCAAAAAAATTAAAACATAAATTATTTTAATAGTTTTTCTATTTATTCTTCATAAGCAGAAAAGTCTTTTTACAATGGCATAAAAAAAAGAATCTCCGTATTGAAGATTCTTTTTTTTTATGATTTTATTTTTATTAATCTTTTACTATTTTCCAATTAACAGAACCCTTATCGGTACTGATCTGCAGATAATATATTCCTTTTGACATTCTGGACAAGTTGATTAATTTTTGATATTTTCCATTCAGGTCTTCCACGTTATCATTGTATACAGTCTGACCAAGCATATCAAATATACGCACTTCAAGTGCGTTAAGGCCGGTATAATCAAACATTACATTCAAATCACCATTGGTTGGTACAGGGAATACAGTGAAATTGCTTAAATAGTCAACATCATCAATACCCACACCACTGTGAAGAACAATGGTTACGGTTGATGTGTCAGAACCACATGCATTGCTTACTACAAATGTTACTGTATATTGTCCGGAAGAGGCATATGAATGTGTAGGGTCCTCCAGGATATCAGATGAACCGTCCCCAAAATCCCAGTAATACGTCTGACCATTTAGTGAGAAATCATAAAAACTTGCATAGGTTCCTGCAGCATTATAATTAATATAGGCCACTGGTTTTGGTATGAAGTGAATTTGAATGGTATTCTGACTTACTGCAGTACAGCCATTGCTATCAGTAACTGTAACATTATAATTACCTGAGTGCGTAACTATAATCGTTGGTGTTACAGACCCGCTCGACCAATGATAAGCATAATAAGGATTATCAGTACTAAGAGCAACATAAATACTATCTCCTTCACAGAAATCGGTCGGCCCATCAGGAATAATAATAGGAGCAATTGCAGCAGGAAAATTTTGTAATTGAACCGAATTGGAAGTATCGCTGCATCCGTTGGAACCTGTTCCTATTACCCAATAGGTGCCAGTGTTTGTAACATTTATTGTTTGAGTAGTGGCTCCGGTAGACCATAAGTAAGAAGAATACCCACCCGAAGCTGAAAGAACAGCAGGGTTTGTAGTTCCTGCACAGAATCCCAAAGGCCCTATTGGGAATATTGAAGGTGGTGTAAATGCATTAACTGTTACTAAAACATTATCAGTTGCAGAACATCCATTGCCAGTTGTAGAAACTGTTACAGTATAATTTGTAGTAGTAACAGGACTTACTGTGTTAGAAGCAGCAGCTATTCCGTTGCTCCAGGCATAAGTAGTACCACCTGTAGCAATCAAGGTAGTGGATTCACCATTGCAGATGGATACAGCATTACCAGCATCAGCAGAAGGAACGGCATTTACTGTTACAGCAACATCATCTGTGGCCGAACATAAACCCGTTGCATAAACAGTAACAATATATGTTGTTGAAGTTGCTGGTGTAGCAACAGGGTTATAAATATTTGCAGCGCTTAAGCCAGCAGCAGGACTCCATACATAGAATGACCCTCCAGACGCACTAAGGTTTGCAGATCCGCCATTACATACTGTCAAATCTGAACCAGCATTAGCAACCGGTATTGCATTTACAGTTACAAGAACATTATCTGCAGCAGTACAGCCATTGCCACCTGTTACCGTTACTGTATAGTTTGTGGTTGTAGTCGGCGATGCAACAGGATTTGATATATTTGTCGCACTTAATCCGGTTGAAGGACTCCAGCTAAAACCTGATCCGCCTGAAGCATTCAATGTTATATTGCTTCCATTGCAAACAGCAACATCAGCTCCTGCATTTGCTGTAGGAAGACTCATTACTGTTACTACCACATTATCAGCAGCAGTGCATCCGCTGGCATCTGTCGCCGTTACAATATAATTTGTAGAAGAAGCCGGAGTTGCTACAGGATTCGAAATAGTCGTGGAACTTAAGCCTGCAGCAGGACTCCATGAATATGAAATGCCTCCTGTGGCATTTAATGTTGTGCTCAGACCTGTACAAACTGATGCGTCCACTCCCGCATTGGCAGTAGGAGCATTAATACTCACAGTCACAACATTTG